>Ga0207654_10000002_pt1 | contig 1460142 bp, 1455 predicted proteins | sample KBSC64metaG_FD_184355 | JGI IMG/M metagenome (GOLD analysis project Ga0207654, IMG submission 184355) | Corn rhizosphere microbial communities from Kellogg Biological Station, Michigan, USA - KBS C6-4 metaG (SPAdes) (version 2) | ecosystem: Host-associated > Plants > Roots > Rhizosphere >... | reverse complement strand
CTGATGGAGCAACGCCGCGTGCAGGATTAAGGCCTTCGGGTTGTAAACTGCTTTTATATGTGACGATTTTGACGGTAGCATATGAATAAGGATCGGCTAACTCCGTGCCAGCAGCCGCGGTCATACGGAGGATCCAAGCGTTATCCGGAATTACTGGGCGTAAAGAGTTGCGTAGGTGGCAGAGTAAGTAGACAGTGAAAGAGTGTGGCTCAACCATATACACATTGTCTAAACTGCTCAGCTAGAGGATGAGAGAGGTTATTGGAATTCCCAGTGTAGGAGTGAAATCCGTAGATATTGGTGAGGAACACCGATGGCGTAGGCAGATAACTGGCTCATTCCTGACACTCAGGCACGAAAGCGTGGGGAGCAAACGGGATTAGATACCCCGGTAGTCCACGCCGTAAACGATGGATGCTAGCTGTTAGAGGTATCGACCCCTCTAGTAGCGAAGCTAACGCGTTAAGCATCCCGCCTGTGGAGTACGGTCGCAAGACTAAAACATAAAGGAATTGACGGGGACCCGCACAAGCGGTGGAGCGTGTTGTTTAATTCGATGGTAAACGAAGAACCTTACCCAGGTTTGACATCCTTAGAATTTTTCCGAAAGGAAAAAGTGCTTTATTGAGCTAAGTGACAGGTGCTGCATGGCCGTCGTCAGCTCGTGTCGTGAGATGTTTGGTTAAGTCCATCAACGAGCGCAACCCTTGTAGTTAGTTGTATTTTTCTAGCTAGACTGCCCTGGTAACAGGGAGGAAGGAGGGGATGATGTCAGGTCAGTATTGCCCTTACACCTGGGGCTACAAACACGCTACAATGGCCAATACAAAGGGCTGCCAAGTCGCGAGACGGAGCAAATCCCATCAAAGTTGGTCTCAGTTCGGATTGCAGGCTGAAACTCGCCTGCATGAAGCTGGAATCGCTAGTAACGGTAGGTTAGAGTACTACCGTGAATACGTTCCCGGGTCTTGTACACACCGCCCGTCAAGCCATGAAAGTCGCCAATACCTGACGTGCTAGCTAGTCTAGCCCTAAGGTAGGGGAGATGATTGGGGTTAAGTCGTAACAAGGTATCCGTACCGGAAGGTGCGGATGGATTACCTCCTTTCTAGGGAGAAAACTAGCATTACATCGAGCAATCATGTAATAGCTAGGTCGATCTTGGTAGACTATAGATCAGTACTGATAGTCTACACACCATCTTCGGATGGCAAGAAACAGTCTGAACCTTATGAACATACGACGTTGTTTGCACTACTCAGTTTTTAATCAGAAAAAGGCGCAGATTATATCCGCGCCTTTTTCTTTAACAATTCGATAGCGATAAGTTGCGTAGGACTGCGGTAATCAGTTACAATGCAGTCTGGTGTCCCTGGGGATGTAGCTCAGTTGGCTAGAGCACCTGCTTTGCAAGCAGGGGGTCCGGGGTTCGAGTCCCCGCATCTCCACCACTTATACGGGCGATTAGCTCAGCTGGTTAGAGCGCGTCACTGATAATGACGAGGTCCGAGGTTCAAGTCCCCGATCGCCCACCATTACGTTAACAGATATAGAGTGTAGCAAATTTATCATCACTTTTTGCTTTACAACCTCTGTTTTTATTGCTATCATTGCGTAAGTCATTTGAGTTTAGACATCGAGGTGAATAAATCTTTCGTGTAAACTCAAATATCAAGATTTGATCTTGAGTTTAGCAGTTTAACAATTTGGTCAAATTGAGAAAAGCAATAGAGACAAACGGCTGTTGTTGGTAATAACCAACAACTAGTCAATGCATAGAAATCTAGCAATAGATTTCAATCGTAAAAAGTTACACAAGCGCGCATAAAGAATGCCTTGACGTAAGATACCGAAGAAGGACGTGGAAGACTGCGATAAACTTCGGGGAGCTGTCTAACAAGCTTTGATCCGAAGGTGTCCGAATGGGGAAACCCGGCTGGGGTCATGCCCAGTCACGCTTATCTGAATATATAGGATAAGTTGTAGGTAACCGCCTGAACTGAAACATCTTAGTAGGGCGAGGAAGAGAAAATAACCAATGATTCCGTTAGTAGTGGCGAGCGAACGCGGAAGAGCCCAAACTTTTTAGGTTTCTGCCTGGTAACAGATAGATAAGTTGGTAGACGAATATCTAAAAGGGGTTGTGACATTACAAACAACCAGTACGGAGCACTGGATTTTCCAGAATTCCGTATTGGAAGCAAGAGCTACCATTCTCTTGCATAGGGTCTACAAATCAGCGACGCGAGCAGAAGCAGTTGGAAAGCTGCGCCAAAGACAGTGAAAGCCTGGTATGCGAAGTTTCGCTAACCTTATATTTGTTTTGTCGAGTAGGTCGGGACACGTGAAATCCTGACTGAATCTGGGGGGTCCACCCTCCAAGGCTAAATATATCTTACGATCGATAGTGAACAAGTACCGTGAGGGAAAGGCGAAAAGAACCCCGGAAGGGGAGTGAAATAGAACCTGAAATTATGCGCGTACAAGGAGTCGGAGCACCCTCGTGGTGTGACGGCGTGCTTTTTGTAGAACGATCCAGCGAGTTATTGGCTGTTGCAAGCTTAAGTCAGTTGACGGAGGCAAAGCGAAAGCGAGTCTGAATAGGGCGCCATAGTAACAGTTAATAGACCCGAAACCGGGTGACCTAACCATGAGCAGGCTGAAGCGCAGGTAAAACTGTGTGGAGGGCCGAACCGTAGCGAGTTTCAACACGCCCGGATGACTTGTGGTTAGCGGTGAAATGCCAATCGAACCCGGAGATAGCTGGTTCTCCTCGAAATAGCTTTAGGGCTAGCGTTGTACGGTAGCTGGTAGGGGTAGAGCTCTGTTTCGGACTGGGGGTCGCAAGATTACCCACCCTTGACAAACTACGAATACTATCAGTGGAACTACAGCAGTTAGAACGGCGGGGCTAAGCTCGTCGCTCAAAAGGGAAACAGCCCAGATCGCCATCTAAGGTCCCCAAGTCTATGCTAAGTGGGAAACGAGGTGAGATTTCTTAAACAACGAGGATGTTGGCTTAGAAGCAGCCATTCATTTAAAGAGTGCGTAACAGCTCACTCGTCAAGAGATCTTGCGCGGAAAATGTAACGGGGCTAAGCATAGCACCGAAGATATGGATTCCTAGTTTACTAGGAGTGGTAGAGGAGCGTTGTTATTGCGTTGAAGTTGGACTGTGAGGTCTGGTGGAGCGGTAACAAGTGAGAATGTTGGAATGAGTAACCATAAGGCAGGTGAGAATCCTGCCCACCGAAAGAGCAAGGTTTCCTGGGCCACGATAATCGTCCCAGGGTTAGTCGGTCCTAAGCCGAGGCGCGTAGCGTAGGCGATGGACAACGGGTTAATATTCCCGTACTAGTTATATATTGTTTGGCGTGCGCGGCATATTAGTAGAAGCGGATTCATGGTTATATCCGTCTAACCTCGAGAAATGCGAGGGAATGAGACGATCTTAACTGATCGAATTTCTATCAAAGTGCTGACTAGAAAAGCTACCAAGCTTATGTATATAGCTACCCGTACCGCAAACCGACACAGGTGCTCAGGTCGAGTAGACCAAGGTGTACGAGTGATTCTTCGTCAAGGAACTCGGCAATACAGCGACCGTAACTTCGGGATAAGGTCTGCCCCGTCACTTTATTTATAAAGTGACTTGCCAGTTTTCTTTCGAGAAAATGAGATGTAACTAAATTTTTACGTATATCATCGAAAACTTTGAGAAAAGTACAAATATTGTTGAGAAAGAAAGCTGAGTCCAAGATCAATACCTTTGTAGGTAGTGTGACGGGGCCGCAGCTAAGGAACCCATGCAACTGTTTACCAAAAACACAGGTCTCTGCTAACACGAAAGTGGATGTATAGGGGCTGACTCCTGCCCGGTGCTGGAAGGTTAAGGGGAGTGCTTCACGGTGCGAACTGAAGCCCCAGTGAACGGCGGCGGTAACTATAACCGTCCTAAGGTAGCGAAATTCCTTGTCAGGTAAGTTCTGACCCGCACGAATGGAGTAATGATATGGGTACTGTCTCGACGAAGAGCTCGGTGAAAGTGCATTGACGGTAAAGATGCCGTCTGTCCGCAGCAGGACGAAAAGACCCCGTGGAGCTTTACTACAGCTTGACATTGGTTTGAGCTATAACATGTGTAGCATAGGTGGGAGACTTTGAAGCTTAGGCGCTAGCCTAGGTCGAGTCACCGGTGAAATACCACCCTTGTTATAGTTTGATCCTTACCGTTACCGCAAGTAACTTTTGACTCACTTATAAAGTGATATAGTCGAAGGTTGTTTCCGGTAACGGGACCGTGTCTGGTGGGTAGTTTAACTGGGGCGGTTGCCTCCTAAAGAGTAACGGAGGCGTTCAAAGGTTAGCTAGGTTCGGATGGAAATCGAATCGATAGTGTATACGCATAAGCTAGCTTGACTGTGAGGCCTACAAGCCGATCAGGTACGAAAGTAGGAGTAAGTTTTCCGCTGTCCGTACATTTATGTACACGATCGTGGTATCGGCAGCGCTTTCGGATAAAAGTTACCCCGGGGATAACAGGCTTATCGCGCCCAATAGTTCACATAGACGGCGCGGTTTGGCACCTCGATGTCGGCTCATCTCATCCTGGAGGGGGAGCACCTTCCAAGGGTCCGGCTGTTCGCCGGTTAAAGAGGTACGTGAGCTGGGTTCAGAACGTCGTGAGACAGTTCGGTTTATATCCGCTGTGGACGCTAGGAAATTTGAGAGGATCTGTCCCTAGTACGAGAGGACCGGGATGGACGCACCGCTGGTGTACCAATTGTCATACCAATGGCATGGTTGGGTAGCTATGTGCGGAATAGATAAGCGCTGAAAGCATATTAAGCGCGAAACTGACCTCAAGATTAGATTTCCCTATGAGGACACTGATAGACCATCAGTTTGATAGGTACAAGGTGGAAGTGCGGTAACGTATGGAGCCGAAGTATACTAATAGTCCCATCGACTTTTTACGTTCTCTCATTCTGGCAGCTTGCTACCATGGATGAGAGAAGAGCATTTGACTGGTTATTGGTGTTTATTAACACCCGTTTGTCATTAAACGCTTTAATTCTCTGCTTGTGCTGGTATGATGGTCGCCGAATGACAGTGTAATAATCTTTAATAGTTCAACTAAATAAAGAAGTTTATGCTAAAAATTCGGTGCCCATGGCGCGAGGGAAACACCTGTTCCCATTCCGAACACAGAAGTTAAGCCTCGTAGCGGTTACAATACTTGGGGTCCACCCCTGGGAAAATAGCACGGTGCCGAATTATATAAAAGCCATCCTAATAGGGTGGCTTTTATCTTTTTATAAGATATTTCGTAATTCTTTGATAAAAAAGTAAAGTACTTATATAAAGTATGTGCGAGAACTCGATAATAATCTACGACATTATTATTGACATGAGCACAATAGAGTGATATCATAAGCATAATTTCGTGAGGACGAAAAGAGGGTCTGCTCCATATAGGGGCGACCCTTTATTTTCCTCGGGTGCGGAAGTAACACTATATAACGGGAGGCTAATCTAATGGCTGGAACAAAAAAAGGCGGCGAAGCAGCTGCGCGTACTAATAAGACTAAATACGGCGCTGATTTCTATGCACGTATTGGTGCTTCTGGCGGCCGCAAGGGCCGCACTGGTGGCTTTTTTGCCAACCATGAACTAGCTCGTGAAGCTGGCCGCAAGGGTGGTCGTATATCACGTCGTACTGCAGCAAAAACTGTTGTGGCCGACGATGTTGAAAAGCAAGCTGCCTAAGTCTAGGTTATTAGGCTAAAAGCTCTCGATTTTTTCGAGAGCTTTTTACATTTAAGTTCTAGAACGCCTATATGGCCTACAGAAACGAGTGTTGGTGACTCCCCAGGTATTTCTGCAATTAATGCATTTATACTTATCCTGACTATGCTGCAACCCGTAGTTCCCGCAATCGGGACACAAACTTCTCTTGTGAAGCCAGTCACGATAAGTATCTAGGCAGCTCTCTACGTAATCCTTTGGTACGCATAAGTCATATGTTCTTGCTAGGCTGCAGGCCTTTTCCCAGGCCTCAACCTCCTTACCCAAAAGCTCCATATCGTTTTCATAAGACTTATGACCCAGAAGAGCGTGCCCTAGTTCGTGAAGAAGAGCCCAAAGTCCCGAAGCGCCATCATTAAGAACATAAAAGATTCGTTGGTCTTTTGACGACCAACTTGCGATTTTACCCTTTTTGAAGGTGAATCTGGGGTAGTCTTGCCGAAGTAATTTAACGAACTTTTCCATAAATATATTTCGCTAGATCGTAGCATCCGTATACGACCGCCTCCTCGGGTCGCTTAGCTTTATAGATCGGCGGTATGGGCGTAAGTGGCGTTTCGTATGCATGTAGCTCGCGTAGTAAGGGTTTCTCGAGTCGATCGTAGTAAGTTATAACACCGCCCCCTAGTACAATCGCATCCGGTTCAATTAGGGCAATAAGATTGTATAGTCCTATGGCAATGTCTTGCGCGATGATCCGCCATATTCTCTCATCACTTATTTCGCTAGCTCTTTTACCGAATCGTTCCACAATAGCTTTGCCAGAAGCAAAGCTCTCCCATGAACATAGTTTGCCTTTGTGCTCAAGTAGCATATGTCCACCTTCTGAGTCGGCAAAGGCTGGATCAATTAATTGATTTCTGATGATACCCGTGCCAATTCCCGTACTGATTGTTACATATACAACGCAGGGGTAGTGTTTCAAAAGTAAGGCCTCAGAGAGGCCGGCCAAGTTGGCGTCGTTTTCTACAACAACTGGATTATGTGTAATTCTTTTAACATCACGCTCTAGAGGGACTTCCTTCCAGGGCAGATTGCCGAATGAGTCGGCAATGCCTTTATCTCTATTGATTACTCCTGGCGCTGCTACCCCAGTTGCAATAAACTCATTCGTTGATAAATCAGCAACATTTATAGCCAATTCTTTTAGAAAATCGGGATACGATTTGGGTGTTGGGAATTTTCGACTCTCGCGAATAACGCCTTCATTAGTTAAAGCCGCTATGAGCGTTTTTGTTCCCCCAATATCTATACCCAAGTACATGATATCTATAGTGTAGCATGCAAACTTACTACCATTCTATGTCCTTTTGACCTAAGGAGTTAAAGCAGGTATAATAGAAATAATCTTGCGGTTATTTTTAGTCTCTATGGATAACCGACAGAAATATATTACGAAGGAGGCATGGAAAACATGTCAAAAAATACTATAACAATGGATGAGCTGCTAGCCAGCAGTGACGTTAAGCATCTTGAAGCTGGTGATGTCATTGAAGGTGAAGTTAGCTCTGTAAAGAAACACGAGGTCTGGATCGACCTTGGGGCAAGTGGTGTTGGCGTGGTAATGCGTCGCGAGATTGGTCATGGCCAATTACTTGAACCAGGTCAGAAGGTAACGGTTAGTGTTATTGATCCTGAAATGGAAGAAGGCTACGCGCTTCTAAGTATGAAACGTGCTGCTAAGGATCGCGGTTGGGATGAACTACGACGTCTATTTGAAGGCCAAGAGATTATCGAAGTAAGTCCTTATGATGCGAATCGTGGGGGCCTATTGGTTGAGCTCGAAGGTATTCGTGGCTTCTTGCCTGTATCACAGCTTGCTGCCGGGCATTATCCGCGCGTATCTGGTGCTGATAAGGATGAGATTCTTCAAAAGCTGAACGCCCTTATCAACAAGCCATTGCGTGTTCGCATTCTTGATGTGAGTCGCAAGGACAACAAGCTTATTTTTTCTGAGAAAGAAGCTGTTAAGGACGATATGCAGGCCCGTTTTGCAGAGCTTAAAGTTGGCGACGTTGTAGAAGGCGTTGTTACAGGGGTAATTGACTTTGGCGCATTCGTAAATGTCCAAGGTATCGAAGGTCTTATTCACATCTCAGAAATTTCTTGGGAACGCGTAGAAGATCCACGTACATATGTAAAGATTGGCGATACCGTTAAGGCCAAAATTATCGCTATCGATAAAGATCGCCTGAGCTTGAGCCTTAAGCAAATGACTGAGGATCCATGGCTGAAAGAAGTAAAAGCATTTAACAAGGGAGACATTGTTGAGGGTAAGATTACTCGCATCACCCCATTTGGTGCTTTTGTTCAGCTGAGTCCAAGCGTTGAAGCCTTGGTACATGTATCTGAAATGAGTGATGATGAAACTGTTGATCCTCAACAGATCTTTAAGCTCAATGAAAAGAAACAGTTTAAAGTAATCGACATCGACACTGATGCTCGTAAGATTGCTTTAAGCCTGAAGAGCGCTAAATAATAGTAAGCAGTAATGTAAAAATAAGTTAATCGGCGAAAGGGGTGCTGACATATGGCTCATACCATTGAAATCGAGGATATGATTACGGTCGGCACTCTTGCCGAAAAACTAAAGTTGCCAGCTGCTCGCCTAATCGGTGAGCTGATGAAGAATGGCGTTATGGCCACGATTAATGAGCGTATTGACTTCGACACTGCTCAGATTATCGTAGAAGAACTTGGTCTTGAAGTTGAACTCAAGAAGAAGTTACAGGATGAACCTATAGCGCGTGCTAAAAAACATGAGCACAGTGAGACTGCCGTGTCACGTCCCCCCGTTGTTGCGGTGATGGGTCACGTTGACCATGGTAAGACCAGTTTGCTCGATGCGATTCGTGGTGCGCAAGTTGCCAAGGGTGAAGCTGGTGGTATTACACAGCACATTTCTGCCTACCAAATTCGACACAATGACAGGGCCATTACTTTTCTAGACACACCTGGCCACGAAGCTTTTGCCGCAATTCGTGAGCACGGAGCGCATCTGACCGATATCGCCATTATTGTTGTGGCTGCTGACGACGGCCTAAAACCCCAAACGTTGGAAGCAATACGCTTTGCACGCAAGGCCGGCGTTAGGATGATCGTTGCACTCAATAAGATCGATAAAGAGGGTGCTGATGCCAATCGCGTAAAGCAACAATTATCAGAGCAAGATCTGCTTCCCGAAGAATGGGGAGGTGATACTGTTATCGTTGAAGTTTCTGCTAAGACCAAACAAGGTATTGAGAACCTGCTGGACATGATACTGCTTGTTGCAGATGTTGAAGACTTTAGGGCCGACAAACAAGGTGCGGCAACGGGCCTTATTATTGAGTCTCACCAAGAACAAGGCAAGGGACCAATAGCCAATGCGTTGATTGAAGAGGGAACACTTAAATCAGGCGATTTCATTGTCGCCGGTACAACATACGCAAAAGTAAGGACACTTGAAACAACGGATGGTACTCCCTTGAAAGAGGCAACTCCATCAATGCCTGTCGTTATCTCTGGATTCAAGGCTCTACCGGAATTTGGCGACGAGTTTTCTGTTGTAAAGGATGAGAAGGTCGCGCGTCAACAGGCTGAAAAGTCGGCTACTCTGAAACATGGTGCTTCGGCACGCAATGATATGAGCAGTAGTGAACTTATCCGTATTATTAACCGTAACAACAGTGTTCAAGAATTAAATGTTATTGTTCGTGCTGATGTCCAGGGTTCACTTACCTCGGTTATAGACAGTCTTAAAGCGCTTGATACTGATGAGGTAGCAGTACATGTTGTAAGCTCAGGTGTTGGCGCGATTACCGAGAATGACCTTCATGTAGCGTCTACTAGTAATGCCATTGTATATGGTTTTAACGTTGTAGCTCCAACTAATATCAAGCGCCTTGCGAGTCGTGACAAGATTAGTATTCGCCTGTATAAAGTTATTTATGAGCTCATTGATGACACTAAGGAAGAGCTGACTAAATTACTTGTTCCTGAAGTAGTCGAAACTGACCTTGGTCGTTTGGTTGTGAGAGGGGTATTTAAAACCACTAAGACAGAAATAATTTGTGGTGGCGAAGTAACTAAGGGTAAGCTCTCTATGCCTGCCTTTGTTCGTGTCGTTCGTGGCGATGATCAATTGGGTGAAGTAGAGGTCACAAACATCAAGCGCGGTCCTCAAGATGCAAAAGAAGTATTTGAGGGCGAGATGTGTGGTGTAAGCCTTAAAACTACCGCACGTATAGAGCTCCAGGATGGCGACCGCCTCGAATTCTTTACCCGCCAAACCATTGCACGTACCCTGTAGGGCGAGGTCTCTTTAGCTAGACGCATCTCAAGGGCAATTTCGCCTTTTTAGCACTGATACTATATTGACTTTAGTGCAAGCTTATGCTTATATATAATATATAAGCTAAGCGTTATATTAGAGAAAATATATGAGCAATCCAGGCGAAATTCCAAACCAGAATAACTTCGATCATAATACTAGCCCATACAGCTACGGTGATCTTGTGGACCCAGGAACTGAAGTCGCTCAGGTGGTTCCTGAGGCTCCTACTGAACCTATCTATGGCCAGCCAGCAGAGCAAGCAGGGCCAGGAGTTAGTTCTGAAGCTGTTCAGGATGGGCCAGAACAGCCTGTACCTAATCCCGAACCAACTCCAGGTCCCTCGGAAGCCGTCGGCACTGGATCTGCCCAGACGAAAGAGTCTAGAGCGCCATTAACGCTTGAACAGCAGCTTTTTAGCGCCTTGAATCCTCCGAGGGAAAAACGATGGACCGAGCCCGAGATAGGTATTATGAAAGTGCGAACACGAAGTGAGCGGTCGGGTGGTATGGTTACGCTGGCAGCAAGAACTGTCACAGAAAAATTACATGATTATGAAAACTACAGAGCTGAACAGCGGGCCAAGGGCGTCAACCCAGAGCCTACCAACAATACACTTATCGGCAAATTAGTAGCAGCCTCAAAAGAGGTCCCTGAACTTGGATATGCACCAACCGGTACTAATGCTACAAGAGATTTCCTGGACAGGGCAAAGGAACTAAAAGACCTACGGTCCGGCAACTCCGTGGTTGACAATTATCTCGATAAATTAACAATGCAAGCGACTATATTTAAAAAATATGTAAGAGAGCGCGCAACGCCAACAGAATGGGGCGAGTCTAATGCTTTGGGTGAAGCGAAGAGAATCGAAAACGGAGAAAGAGCCGCTAGACGATTATTTAGTTCTATAAATGATCTTCGGAATGAGCTTACCGGCCAGGATCCGGGCAACAGAAACTCTGGACTAAGCAATGAGGAAAAACAGGCTATACACGCAATTAAGGAGGCTGCTAAAACTGGTAATATGAGATTTTTGGCACCCCTAGTGGAATTGGTGCAAGCCAAGAACGAGCTTACGGCTGCGCTTAATTCGGATTCTCCGTATGATGGTATAAAAGTGGATAACCCTAAAGATCTGGCTGCCACGAGACTGCGCGCAATCATGAATGGTCGTCCTGAAGATTATGTTCCTATATACGACGGTAATCCAAAGCCTGCCATAGAGCTTTCTTACGCAGAAAATGAAATCATTAAAAGGTTATCGGATGCATATAAACATGCTGGATCTCAAAAGTTTACTCCGCTAGATGACGGTGCCCGTTCACAAATGGTCTTGGCTCAGAACTTGCTTGATGCCAAGGCCATGGATGAAGTTATCGGAGGTAAACCTGCGGACGCTGCACCATATAAAAAGGCTAGGATTGGCACAGAGGGTGAGGAGAGAGGACCAAGTCGAATATACAAGGAGTTGATACGTCCCAATGCCCTTGCAATGGGAATGAGTCGTGATGCAATAACGTACTTTCTTGAGGATCCGAGTGCCTGCTCATCGCTCATGGTTCTCATAAATGGTGCTGCAAGATCCAAGATGAACGGCATGTTAACGGTGGCGGAGAAACCAACTCCAGAAGTGCGACCACCTGCGCCTGAGACCAATGAAGCAGCAGGACGGGATCGACGCAAGCGAGCCGGCGGTTGGGCTGGTCGTATATTTGGTCGAAACGGCCGTATCTAGTGACATTATTTACGTTAGTAATTTGCGCTCTAGGTTATATTAAGTTTGACGTGCTAGAATAGACGTGAATAGGGAAAGTAGGAATACATGATTAAGTTAGATGACAATCTACTACAAGAGCTTGGGCTCGGCTCGCTTCCACCGGAAGAAAAGAAAAAGATGCTTGCTCATATTTACGAAACGCTTGAGATGCGTGTAGGTATGGAGCTGGCTAAACAGATGACTGACCAACAGCTTAGTGAATTTGAGGCCTTCATTGGCCGCAATGATGAGGCCGGTGCCTTACACTGGCTTGAAACGAACTTTCCCAACTACAAAGAAGTTGTTGCTGCTGAATTTGAGAAGCTAAAGCTCGAGATTAGGCAAGTTGCTCCGCAGATAGTCGCTTCTAGTCAACAACAGATGGCCGCCCAACAGCAGTATCAAGCACAAATGCCGATGCAGCCACAAGGTCAACAACCATATTATGGGCCACAGCAACAACCGTATATTCCTCAGCAACGGCAAGATTCTTATCCACCCCAAAATCAGCCATATCCTCCGTATCAACAGGGGCAACAACCACCCCAGCCGCCAGTTGCACCCATGGGTGCTAATCCAGAAAACAATCCAGGATTTTAGGTACAGTTATTTTAGAAAAAGTTGCTTATAGCCGGCGATAAATGCTTCGCCGGTCATTTCTTTTTTGCCGACGGGTTTTAGCTTATCGATTGCTAGTGCGCCATCATGACAGAAGATAACGGGAAGCTTGTCTATAATTGCCCTTGTGCCAGGCTCGCCTTTTTTGTCAATGACGTGCGCTTTGGTGATGACCAACTCTAGTTTACCGAGAGTTGTTCGACTTTTTGGCCATTCAGTAAATGCACGTATCTCTCGCTCCAGCAATTCTGCTGGCTTTTCCCAGTCCAAATCACTGTCTGCTTTGCTTAGTTTGCGCGAGTAACTGGCTTCGTCTGAGCGCGCAATTGATACCCGTTCTTGGGGCATAGAAGTTATTTGTCCTTCAAACCAAAGTGGAATGATCTGTTGGAGCGTCTTATCACTGAGCTCGATAAGGTCCTCAGTAAGTTTAGGTGTGGTTATGTCGTCTGGCAGGTCATATGGCGTTTGAGCAAGTAGGGGGCCTTCATCCATTCCTGCTACAAGCATCATCAGGCTAATACCGGTTTGTTTTTGTCCACTCAATATAGAAAATGTGATTGGATCGGCCCCTCGCCATTCGGGAAGCAAAGAGAAGTGGCTGTTGATTATACCAAGAGGAAAGTAATCAATTACTTTTTGAGAGACGATTATGCCAAAATCAATTAAAATGGCCAATTTGCTTGTAACAGGCTTGGCTGCAAATAATTCATCGAGCGATCGCTTATTTGTTGCGGTAAATACTGGTAGACCAAGCTTTTCTGCTAATTCAAGAACAGGCACCGACCCTTTGTGATGCGCTGGACGAGGCTTAGTAATGACAGCCTCGATTTCGTTGTATTCGGCTAGTAGCCGCAGACTCTCTGCAGCTACGGGGCCACTACCAAAGAATACGATTGTGTTTGATGTCTTTTTCATAATCTTTTTTCTCCAAATGACCGTCACTAAGTAATTGATAAAAGGCTTCTACGTCATCTTTAATGCGATCGACGAACACTACGCCATTAGTGTGGTCGATCTCATGCTGTAGTACGCGCGCCAAAAAACCTTCGGCTGTTATGCGGAAATACTTTCCGTCTTCATCTTGTGCTCGAACACGTACTTTGGTGTAACGGGGCACTTTGCCGTAAATCTCGGGCACGCTTAAACAGCCCTCAAAATCTTGTTCAAGTTTTCCCTCGTATTTTGTAATCTCAGGATTAATAAATACAGTGAAAGTTTTGTCTTTGGTGTTGTCAAAATCATTACGAATGACGACAATTCTCAGGGGTCGATCGACTTGGATAGCTGCAAGAGCTACACCTACTTCATGATCTCGGCTATCCTCCCAGTCGAGAGTCGCTTTTTTCATATCTGAGATTAGTTTTCTGACTTCGTCCGTAACGATGCCGACCTTCTTGGACCGAGCACGGAGATGCTCGTTGGGTAAAGAAATAATATCGCTTTTGTTCATTACGTAGCCAGTATAGCCACTTTTACCTCGTAGCTCAACTGATAATTTGGGAGCTATAAGAGATTCATGGGATCAATATCATAGGACCAGCCACTTGGAAGGAGAGCAATGACCTTGATGAGTTCTGCGCGATCTCTGGCCTTGATCACGATTTGCCACTGATATTTATTTTGTATCTTTTCGTGAAAGGCTGGTGCGGGACCTTCGACGGCAATTCTTAGACTGCTTTTATAAAGAGAACTTGCAAAGGTCTCGGCAGCCTTTTGTGCTGAACTGAAGCTGGCGCGTCTGCAGCTTAGCTTTAGTAGATGACAAAATGGAGGGAATAGAAAAGTCTCTCGTTCGTGTATTTCTTTTTGATAAAACAATTCCCAGTTCTTCTCCAGTATGCTTTTTAGGAGAGGACTTTCGGGTGAGTAGGTTTGCAAGATGGCTTTACTGTCTCGGTGTCCACGACCGATGCGGCCGAGCACCTGAGATAGGAGCTGATAGGTGCGCTCTTGGGCGCTAAAGTCAGGGAAGTATAAACTCGTATCAGCAATTACAACACCAACAAGGCCTAAATTTGGTAAGTCCAGGCCTTTAGCCAGGGTCTGGGTGCCAATTAGAATATCAATGTCGCCGTTTCGAACTGAAGCATAATTTTGTTCAATACGCTCATGCTTTTTGTTGTCAGTATCAAAACGCATTAAAGTAGCTTCAGGGAAAAGCTTGCCGATCTCATCAACTATCGCCTTTGTTCCTATAGTTTTAAATACAATAGAAGCGTTGTGACAATTAGGACAATCAGCCGGTGTTTGTGTTTTAAAATCACAAGTATGACAACGAACCGTGTGGCTGTCGCCATGATATACCAAGGGAAGATCACAATGAGGGCAGGCTGCTTGCCAGCCACACTTTTCGCAGAATACTACTCGAGCTGTTCCACGACGATTGAGGAAGAGGAGGGACTGCTCCTTGCGCTCGAGAGTCTCTTTAATGTTGCTAATTAAGACGTCCGAAAGGTAAGGTTTTTTTGTAAATTTACCCCTGTCTAATAAATCTACTACCTCAACTGACTTATTTTTGCCTGAACCTCGAGCGGTTTGTGTCATGCGCAGTATGGGACGCTTGCGATGTAGGGCTATAAAATAATCTGTTACTAGGGGGGTTGCGGAGCCTAGGATAAGCGGCGCCTTATGAATCTCTGCTAATTTACTAGCAACTCGAGAGGCATGATAGTAGGGCGCCTGATCTTGTTTATAGGCGGTTTCGTGAGATTCATCAATAACGATTAGACCGACGTTTTTTAGCGGGCTAAAAAGAGCTGAGCGAGGACCGATGATTATGAGGGGCTCGCTCTGCCTTAATATGCTTACCCATAATCTTTGACGAGTTACTTCCGTTAGTTGAGAGTGTATGACAATGATTCGTTCGCCAAATACGTTCCTGAAGTCTTCGGCGAGCTGTGATGTTAGCCCTATCTCGGGTGTAAGAATAATTGCCGATCTACCGGCAGCTAAACTCTTTCTTGCCAACTCAATGTAAACGCGTGTCTTACCGGTGCCCGTCTCGCCATGTAGAATGTGCGTGCCGGTTGGCTCGACGCCTGCTAAGACTTTTTTCTGGTCATTAGTTAATTCCGGAAGCCTGGACTCGACGTGATCGGGGCTTAGCGTCACGATAACTGGTTTTTTCGGAAGCATTTTAGGCAAAAACTGCTGAGTAATGATGCCGTACGAGCTAGGGTAATATGCCTTCATCCATACCATGAGTGTAATGAGAGGTGCAGGGAGGGGGAGTAGATCACTAGGTACTTCTAGTATGGTTTTGACTGCAAAATTTGGCTTTTCTACTTCCTTGAAGATGACCCCAAGGACTTGTTTATTGCGCAGAGGCACGTTAACAATTGTCCCTCGGGTAAGGGGCTGATTACTACTGTAGGTAAGTGCCTCATTCCCATGGAAGGTGGCGCCTGCAACAAGTACCTCAAAGAAGTGCATGAGTATAGTATATGTTAAAAAACAAACAATGGGTTGAAAAGCGTGCGTAGAACAGCTATACTTTGTTCACGTTGTTTGAATAACAATAAAAGCTTATGCTAGATGTATTTATTACTTCACGAGTTAGACGCAAGATTATAGTGATCTATGCCAAGTACCCCGACTTCAAGACGCATGTTCGAGGTTTGGCTAAGCTTATCAAGGAAGATGCAGGCAATATTCAGCGCGAACTGAAGCGCCTTGAAAAAGTTGGATTTCTTATCTCTGAAAAGCAGGGCAATACGAAAATTTATCACACGAACAAACAATTCCCTATCTTCAAAGAGCTACAGAGCATCGTGCTTAAGAGCCAACGCGCTACTCAAGCAAAAAAGCAATTAATGTAAAAAACACTTCTGTCTTGCAAATATATCCCTGTTAAAGTAAAATAGAACTGAAATGATACAAGTTACACGTAAAGACTCAAAAGAATCACTAGAGAATTTATTGCGCCGTTTTAATCGCAAGGTTCAACAGGCTGGTACTATTGCTATTGTTAAAGGTAATCAATACTTTGAAAAGCCTATTAGCAAGCGTGAGCGTCGCCTGAAGGCTATCGTGCGTCAACAGCGTAAGAATCTTAAGCTTAAGAAGATTAAACTCGGCCAACGATAGGCTGTCTCCAGATGCTGAAGCAGCAACTTGAGCAAGACCTGAAGGCGGCACTTCTATCAGGAGATAAAGAACGGGCTACGGTTATCCGTAGCCTTAAAAGCGTCATCCTCTATGCAGAAGTTGCTAAGGGTGTTCGCGATGAAGGCCTAGGCGACGCTGAGATTATTGAACTTTTTGCTAAAGAAGCTAAAAAGCGTCAAGAAAGTGCTGATCTGTATATTAAGGGTGGCTCTGAAGATCGTGCTGCCCTAGAGCTTTCCGAGAAAAAGATTATTGAAGACTATCTTCCTCAGCAGCTTTCAGAGGAAGAATTAAATGCAATTATCGACCAGGTAATTATTGACATAGATGCAGCTGGTTCTCAGGCTATGGGCATGACTATCGGCAAGGTGAAGCAGCTAACGTCAGGTCGTGCCGACGGAGCACGCATCGCCACTCTGGTTAAGAAGAGACTAGCAAAATGATCATTCTTACTGGCGTTGCTGGTGCTGGTAAAAGTATGCAAGGTAAAATATTCGCCGATGAGCATGGCTATGCATGGATTTCAACTGGGGAGATTTTGCGTGTCTTAGTAACAGGCAAGCGCCGTCAAGAAATGCTTCAAGGCAAGCTCCTTAGCGATGAAGAAGTTACGACCATTCTCGATACCGTTTTAAATCTTATTGAGACAAATCAGGAATTTGTACTTGATGGCTTTCCTCGAACTATTCCGCAAACCAACTGGCTTCTCGACCAGATTCACGGAGGTCGTTTTAAGCTTACGGCAGTCATTAATCTTGATGCCTCAGAAGAAGTTGTAAAGCAGCGCCTAATGACGCGTGGACGACAAGACGACAATGAAGAGGCTATTGCCAAACGGTTTAATGAATACAGAACAGTTACATTACCTATCCTAGAACACCTTAAAAAAGAAGGTGTGCATGTATATAACATTGATGCCTCTAAAGAACCGCGAGCGGTTCATGATGACATCTTAAAACACTTAGGCTAGTATATGACTCCTAAGACAGAAGCTGAAATTGCTGCGATGAGAGAAGGTGGGCGCATGTTGGCTAAGGTCTTACAGGTAATGCGCGAAAAGACCGCCCCAGGGCTAACACCCAAAGATATGTCAGCAATTGCTCAGAAGGAACTTAAAGCTCTTGGTGGTGAGCCGGCTTTTTTGGGTTTTCATGGCTACCCGGACGTTATTTGTATTTCGGTCAATAATCAAGTGCAGCATAGCATACCGGGTACGACTCCTTTCAAAACAGGTGACGTTATTAATTATGACTACGGTGTTCGATATAAAGGCATGATTACGGATGGCGGTATTACGGTATGCGTCGATAATGCTCTTACGCCTGATACGAAACGACTGCTAGAGGGCACTGAACGTGCATTGCATGAAGGCCTTCGCGTAGTTAAGGCCGGGGTTCGAGTCGGCGATATTTCAGCTGCAATTGAACGAACGCTGCGCAAATATAAGCTTGGGATTGTACGTGAGCTGGTCGGGCATGGCGTTGGCCATGAATTGCATGAAGATCCTGAAATCCCGAACTATGGTAAAAGTGGTCGCGGGCCAGTCTTAAAAGTCGGTATGACAATTGCTATCGAACCTATAACAACGCTTGGTGATCCTGCTATTTTCCAGACACGCGATGGTTGGACATTGCTCACCCAGGACGGTAGTTGGTCTGCACAATTTGAACACACAATTTTGATCACTCCACAGGGGTGCGAAATTTTAACCACGCTATAAAACTTGCCGAGTACTAAGTATAAGCGCTATACTGCGTGCATATGCACGGGTCTAACCCAACTACATCGTTTGTCGGCCTCGATATAGGCACTAGCGCAGTGCGCTGTGTTATTGGTATGATTGACCCCAATAATCCTGGTAAATTATCGATTGTTGGTCACGGGCGGGCTCGTAATAATGGCATGCGTCGAGGCATTGTAGCTCATGTTGACGATGCTGCTGAGGCTATTATTCAGGCATTAACAGAGGCTGAGCGTGTTTCAGGTATTCGCATACAGGGGGCAACGGTTAATGTGAACGGTCAGCATGTGATGGGCATGAATTCTAAGGGTGTGATCGCAATCAGCGCAGCGAATCGCGAGATTTCCGCGGAAGATCGTATGCGCGCCGAAGAGGCTGCAACTATTATGCAGCTGCCTTCAAACCGTGAAATTATTCAGGTTTTTGCAAAAAATTATCGGCTTGATGGTCAAGAAAATATTAAAGATCCTGTGGGTATGCATGGCGTGCGGCTAGAAGTTGACACGCATATTGTTACAGCCGCTACTCCAAATCTGCGCAATTTAGACATGGCTCTTGAGAAGGCACAGATTGTTCCGCATAACCATACGTTATCTAGCTTGGCTGCCGCTGAGGCTGTAATGGGCAGGCAGCAAAAAGAGGCAGGGACGCTCTTGCTAGATATTGGTGCTGGAACAACGAACATCCTGGTCTTAGAGGATGGTGAGGTCCAGCATGTGGCTGTGCTTCCTATAGGCAGTATGCATATCACTAATGATCTGGCTATCGGTCTCAAGACCGATTTAGACGTTGCTGAGGCGGTGAAGGTAAAGTATGCCACACTCGACGCTCAATCTCCAAAACGCGATATACGTATAAAAATCCAAAATAAGGATCATATATTCAAAGCAGAAGAGGTGGCGATGATCACCGAGGCTCGTGTTGAAGAATTATTTGAATATATCCAAAAAGAACTTATTCGTATCCACAGAGCCCATAAATTACCTGGCGGTGTAGTCATTGTGGGCGGCGCAGCTAAATTACCGGGTATTGCCGATTATGCTAAGGAAAAGCTGCAGCTGGCCGCTCGAGTCGGTAATGTTCACTCACTATCGGGCCTCATTGATACAGTTTCTGATCCAGAATATGCTGTTGCGGTTGGCCTTATGATTCTTGATATGTTACTCGTTCCAGATGTACCGCAGACAAATATGGGACAAACGGGGGCTCGAGCACTAAAAATAGTCGATAATTTACTTGGCAAATTTAAAAGATAAATTGCTGCGTACAAAAAGTACCTATCGGCAGTCGCAGTCTCTACAAAGTGCATAAGTTTGTTGCGCCTATGCCCTGCCTACGGTATACTCACCATATAAAGTGAAGAAAAAGAGAGGGTTTTCTCAATTATGCCTCAAGTTGCACCAGCTATAGAAACATTCGCACGTATTAAAGTTATTGGTGTCGGTGGAGCGGGTGGTGCTGCAATTAACCGTATGGTTGATGCGGGCGTTGATGGCGTTGAGTTTATTGCCATCAATACTGATGCCCAGGCACTCCATCACTCACGTGCTAAAGTTAAAATCCATATTGGTAAGGACGCAACCCGTGGTCTTGGCGCTGGCGCTGATCCTTCCGTAGGTGAGAAAGCTGCGCTTGAGTCAATAGATGAGATCAAGAAAGCTCTCGAAGGCGCTGACATGCTCTTTATTACTTTGGGCGCTGGTGGTGGTACTGGTAGCGGTGCTGGTCATGTGGTCGCTCGGGCAGCCAAAGAACTTGGTATCCTAGTCGTTGGCTTTGCAACCAAGCCCTTTGCTTTTGAGGGCGAAAAGCGTCGTCGCAATGCAGACCTAGCAATTGCAAATCTACGCAGCTCAGTCGACACGTTGATTGTCATTCCTAATGATAGGTTACTACAGACAATTGATCGCCAGACACCGCTTGTAGAGGCTTTCAAGGTTGCCGATGACGTCTTGCGCCAAGGTGTGCAGGGTATTTCGGACCTTATTACTGTGCATGGGCTTATTAACTTGGACTTTGCAGACGTTAAGGCGGTTATGCAGAATGCTGGCTCGGCGCTCATGGGTATTGGCCGTGCTAGCGGCGAGAATAGGGCTATTCAAGCAGCTCAACAAGCAATAGAATCGCCTTTGCTCGAGGTTTCGATCGATGGTGCTCGCGGTATTCTATTTAATGTTATCGGTGGTAATGACCTTTCGATGCATGAAATCAATACGGCTGCAGAGACGATCACTAATGCTGCAGATCCGGATGCAAATATAATTTTTGGTGCGACCATTAACCCTGAGCTTGAAGGTGAGCTTATTATTACGGTTGTTGCGACTGGTTTTGATGCTTCTTATTTTGCAGCACGAGACCAACGGGATGATGGCGTGACTACTCCGACGTCCGTACCTAGTTTTGATGATAGTTCTACACCAAGTATGGCGCAGCCTTTTGCGCAGCCAACCGATTCCGACATTAATGGTATCGATATGAGCCTGGATAGCGGAACAGCTAACCCTGCTACCGACTTTAAGTCTGATGCTGCTATGCCAAATATTTGGACTATTGACGATGATGCTGATCAAAAATCTCCTCACGAGGTTCTAAAACATGACGTTGTGCTCTCCAGCGACATTAATGAAGATGAAGAACTAGGAAAACCCTCATTCATGCGTCGTTTAGTTAAGCGCTACAAAGATAATTCCGAATCTGATAAAACAGATCACAACGACTAGTTTTGTACTAAATAATACAACTCAATTTTGCTTAAAAAGCTATACAAGGCACCATAAATAGAGTTATGATTATATACATAACCACTATATATAGTGATAGTACGTTATCAACTGTTGAGGGAAAGGGGTAAGATGAGGTGTAGCCAGTGTCAATTTGCAGACACCAAGGTTATTGAATCTAGGGAGGCTGCCGATGGTCAGGCCATTCGCCGTCGTCGGGCCTGCGCTAGCTGTGAATATCGTTTTACTACCTACGAACGCGTAGAACGCCCCCAGCTTATCGTTATTAAGAATGATGGCACGAGGGAACTGTTTAATCGCGAGAAGATGCTATCGGGTCTGTATAGGGCTTGCGAGAAAACGCCAGTCACTAACCTGCAGCTTGAACGCATGGTCTCCGATATTGAGCAACAGCTCTACGCATGTGGCGAGCCAGAAGTCGCTTCTGTAAAGTTAGGTGAAAAAATTATGGAACACCTAGCGGAATTAAATGAAGTTGCTTATGTGCGTTTTGCTAGCGTGTACCGTAGGTTCAAGGATATAGCCGGATTCGAAGAAGAGCTATCGCAGATGAAGCGACGTGCTCTCGATCCAAGAATAGTCTAGCTTCTTAAGTCTGTCAGTTCCCCGAGATTCTGATATTTTTCTGTACTTGCGCTGCGTTCTGGCGTATAAAATATACAGAGTATGAGGCTCGGGGGGAGCTGGCAGCAACTTACGAGGGTAAGTGTAGCTCGACTCTAAACAAATACTAAAAACAATATATAAGTAATGCCCTGGTGGTGAGTCAGGGTTACAAGTGAGGGTACTATGGGACAAACAACCAGTCTTCAGGCCGGGCGATTTTTCACCCCGCCAAAAAGTAAGGCGTACGACCAATTAAAGTGGTCAAAACAGGATTCGATTATTAAAAATCCTGCTACTGGAAAATCTGTTTTTGAACAGAAAAACGTTGAATTTCCGGAAGGCTGGTCGTTAAATGCGATTAATATCGTTGCCCAGAAGTATTTTTCTGGTACCCCTGGCACCGATAGCCGTGAGACTTCACTGAGACACCTGATTAATCGAGTTGCCGACACAGTGACTCGTCAAGGTCTGCAAGAGGGCTACTTTGAAAATGAAATAGAAGCTGAAGATTTTCGTGAAGATTTAAAGTATATATTGGCCACTCAGCGTGCCGCCTTCAACTCACCGGTTTGGTTCAACATTGGTGCACAAGATCGCGCACAACAGGCAAGCGCATGCTTTATCTTGGGCGTAGAAGACACTATGCAATCAATCCTCAACTGGTACACCGAAGAAGGCATGATATTTAAGGGTGGCTCGGGTGCCGGGCTTAACCTTAGTCCTATCCGTTCTTCTTATGAAAGTCTTGGTAAGAGCGCGGGTAGAGCCTCTGGCCCTGTCAGCTTTATGCGTGGTGCTGACGCTTCTGCGGGTTCTATTGCGAGCGGTGGTAAGACACGTCGTGCGGCTAAAATGGTTATCTTGAATGCTGATCATCCCGATGTTCAGACATTTATTTGGTGTAAGGCAATTGAAGAGCGTAAGTCTCGTGTGCTGCAGGCTAATGGCTTTGATATGAGCCTGAATGGCGCTGACGCCTTTAGTGTGCAATATCAGAACGCCAACAACTCGGTTCGTGTAACTGATGACTTTATGTTAGCTGTTATTAATGATGATGACTGGGATCTTAAGGCAGTTAAAGACGGCCAACCAGTTAAGAAAATGAAAGCTCGCAAGCTCTTCCGAGAGATTGCTGAAGCGGCTTGGGAATGCGCTGACCCTGGCATGCAGTTTGATACGACTATTAACCGTTGGCACACAACGCCAAACGCTGGTCGCATCAATGGCAGTAACCCTTGCAGTGAGTACATGCACTTAGATAACTCGGCATGTAATTTGGCGTCGATCAATTTGCTGAAGTATCTTCGTGAAGATAATACTTTTGACGTTGAGGCCTTCAAACATACCGTTAAGCTAATCTTTATGGCTCAAGAAATTCTGGTAGGTTACAGTGAATACCCAACCGAGCGAATCACCAAGAATGCCAAGGCGTACCGTGAGCTTGGCATTGGCTATGCTAATCTCGGTGCTCTATTGATGGCTCAGGGCCTGCCTTATGACTCTGCGGAAGGTCGTGCGCAAGCTGCCGCGATTACAGCCATCCTTACTGGTTACTCTTACGCAACGAGCGCTAAGATGGCTAAGCGTGTCGGACCGTTTGCGGGCTTCCGTAAGGACCGCGAGGGCATGCTCAAGGTGCTACGAATGCACCGTGAAGAAGTTTCCAAGATTGATGCCAGCCTGGTTTCGGAAGAATTACTTAACACCGCTGCAACTGTTTGGGACGAAGCAGTCGAATTGGGCGAGGTATATGGTGTACGTAACTCTCAGGCCAGCGTGCTTGCGCCAACCGGTACTATCGGTCTTATGATGGACTGCGATACAACTGGTATTGAGCCCGATTTCTCATTGGTTAAGCACAAGAACCTGGTTGGAGGCGGTTCCATGGCTATCGTTAACCAAACGGTGCCTCGCGCTCTGAAGACGATGGGCTATACCAAGGAGCAGGCCGACGAGATCGTTGCATATATCTTTGAAAATAACACCGTTGTTGACGCTCCTCATGTTAAGAAAGAGCACTATGATGTGTTTGCTTGCGCCGTAGGCGACAACGCTATCCACTACCTCGGTCATGTAAAAATGATGTCAGCAGTACAACCATTCCTTTCAGGCGCGATTAGTAAAACGGTCAATATGCCCGAAGAGGCAACTGTTGAAGAAGTTGAGCAATTGCACGTTGACGCTTGGAAGATGGGTCTTAAGGCTGTCGCTATTTACCGCGATAACTGTAAGGTTGCTCAGCCGCTTTCTGGCAAGAAAAAAGAAGTTGTCGAAGAACCTGTAGGGGAAGCGGTATCTACGGCGGCCATTCCAGCTGCTGCTGCCGAAACACTTAGCGACAAGGTTATCGTAAAAGGTGCGGTGCGCCGTCAGCTACCACGCCGACGTAATGGCAAGACCTATCATTTCCACTTAGCCGATCTGTCGGGCTTCTTTACTGTGAGTGAATATGACGATGGGACGCTTGGCGAACTGTTTATCAATGTTTCCAAGCAGGGTTCAACTCTTTCTGGACTAATGGATTCATTCGCCATCTCAGTTAGCCATGGCTTGCAGTTTGGCGTGCCGCTTAAGAGCTACGTCAAGACGCTTATGAGCAGTAGCTTTGCTCCAGCTGGTATCACAGACGACCCTGATATTCGTACAGCTAGCTCGATTACCGACTACATCTTCCGCCGATTAGCGCTCGATTATCTGTCATTTGATGATCGCCTAGAGCTTGGATTGGCTTCTATTGACGATATGCCGGACGACAATCAAACGGTTCTATTGACCGATGATCAGTCTACGGCTGGCCAGCTTGTCGTGTCTGTCGAGAAGAAGGTCGCCGAGACTCCCGTACAAGAAATACAGCAAACTGTAGTCACGGTAGCTCCTACTAAAAAAACTACCGCAGACAGTACCGCTCCGCTTTGTTATAACTGCGGCAACCAGACACAGCGTGCAGGCAGTTGCTATGTATGCAGCAGCTGTGGCTCAACAACTGGCTGTAGCTAGGTAAACTAGTCAAAAACAAAAAGAGGGCCGGCTAAATAGCGGTCCTCTTTTTGAATATGAACAAATGCTTAAATGCTGTGATCTATTTGGCTGTACCTGACGAGGAGGGTATGGTAAGCTCGAAACATGAAACTGCTTATTCTTTACAGACCTGAGTCTGAGCACTCTACACTTGTCGAGACATTTGTACGAGACTTTCAGCACCAACACGACTTGGGCAGCAAGGTTGAACTCGTTAGTGTAAATACTCGTGACGGTGCAGCGACAGCTTCGCTATATGATATTTGGTCGTTTCCAACGCTCATGGTTGTTGACGAAGATGGCCGCATGATTAATATGTGGCAGGGCGAAGAGCTGCCGCTCATGGACGAAGTGGCCGGTTACGTGTACGCTACATAGGTTAGCGGTTGCTTGCCTGATCGCAATAAATGCGCTACTATAAAAGTGTTACGTTTGTGACAACAATGCGTTCTGTTTAACAGATGAGTGACTATCAATCACGAAGCAGCGGGAAGAAATTGCTTAGGCAAAGTAGAACCTGACGGGTACGCCCGAAATAGCGAAAAGTAAGCGCCAAAGAGACATTTCTCTTGGAAGTTGGATGGTACCGCCCTTAGAAAAAAGGGTTCCAACACCAAAAGAAATGTCTTTTTAATTTGGAAAACCAGAGATGTACTTACCAGAAAGTATAACGATAACAATGCGTACACAACAAGAAGTGGTGCCTATTATGCGGGCCTATTCAAGATGGTTTTTAGTCGAGGCCCAGCAGTCAGGTGTTCCCTTAGAGAACGCGGAAGCTCAGGTTGCCAGTTGGGGTGCGGACTTGGTTACGACTTTACGGGTAAGAGTGAAAAAGCTGACATTGGTTATCATAAAACAAGGCGACTTCAGATGATGAGAAAAAGAAGCGGCAGAGTTCTAAAGCCATGATCACCGAAGTAATACGAAACGCCGTAATGGAGGACATTCCCGACGTAATTTGCATGCACGAGGAGTTGTATAAGGCAGAAGTAGAGGCGGCTGGTGTTCCAGTAGAACACGCCGAAGCTCAAATATCGAGTTGGAAGCCTCGTGAGTGGCGAATAGAAAATTGGTCAAGAGGTCTCACTACGGACGATAGCCTATTTTTTAAGGTAGTTGAAGTAGACGAGGAATTGGTTGGCCTCTTTGTTGGCGTTCTACAACCAGAATCAGATATGGCAAGAATCTCGCGCATTAATTTACACCCAAAGGTGCAAGGACGAGGAATTGGTACACGGCTTGTAACGCAATTCCACGGCAAGGTCCCACGAGAGCGAAGAATCAATCTGCTTGTTTTGGAAAGTAATAGTAATGCGATACATTTTTACCAGGGACTTGGTTATACGGCTACAGGCAAAGTCGAGGATACGGAAATTGGTGGTTATAAGACTAAAAGAATTGAGATGGAGCGAAAAGGAGTGATGTTATGAAATTTAGACAAGGAACACGTCGCCGGGCGTTGGAGTACGAGAAAGACCTCGTACAGTATTGGAAGAAACATCGGACGTTTGAAAAATCCGTAGATATGCGGCCGAAGGATAATGCCTACGTCTTTTACGACGGACCTCCGTTTATTACCGGTGTGCCTCATCATGGAACGCTGTTAAGTTCTATTGCTAAAGACGTCGTGCCTCGCTACTGGACCATGAAGGGCAAGCGCGTAGAACGTGTCTGGGGTTGGGACTGTCATGGTTTGCCGGCAGAAGTATTTACCGAGAAGAAGTTGGGTATAACAGATAAGCGCGATATCGGTACCAAGATTAGCCTTGAAGAGTACATCGTTACATGCCGCGAGAATATGGTACAGACCGGATCGCTTTGGGAAGATACGATCGAGCGGATTGGACGCTGGGTTGATTTTCAGGGCGCCTACAGGACTATGGATAAAGAATTCATGGAGAGCGTGTGGTGGGCCTTTAAGCAGCTCTATGAAAAGGGTAAGATCTACGAAGGCGAGAAGGTGCTTTTGTACTGTGTGCGTGACGCAACGCCTATCTCTAAGGCTGAAGTTGCCATGGATAACTCCTATCAAGATGTGACTGATCCGTCGGTATTTGTGAAGTTTAAGTTGAAAGACGAAGACACAACGCTTTTGGCCTGGACAACTACGCCATGGACCTTGCCGGCCAACACTGCCGTAGCTGTTAACAAAGATTTTGATTATGTAGAAGTTTTGCTTGAAGATGGTGAGCGATTTGTTGTAGCAAAAGATCTAGCCGCTAAAGTACTGACTGACGAAAGGCATCAGCTGATCCCCTATACCGTTGTGCGAACGCTCAAGGGCAAGGAGTTGGTGGGCAAAAGCTATGAGCCCCTCTTTGAAGATCGTGGTGAAAACGCCCATAAGGTGTGGCATGCTGACTATGTAAGTCTTGAGGATGGTACCGGTTTGGTACATTTAGCCCCGGCTTACGGCGAGGAGGACTTTCAGCTGGGCAAAGAAAAGGGCTTCCCGCTCGTTTCGAATATAGACGACAACGGTTTCTACGATAGCGGCGAATGGAAAGGACAATATGTTTGGGATGCCAATAAGCCGATCGCCAAAGAGCTGCACGAGCGAGGCGTCATCTGGAAGATCGAATATATTCGGCACAGCTACCCGCACTGTCACCGCTGCGGCACCAAGTTGATGTACCGAGCGCACCCGAGCTGGTTTATGGACATTGATGGGCAGCGCGAAGAGATGCTGGAGCAAAACGGCAACGTTAATTGGTTCCCCGAACACCTTAAAAAAGGCCGCTTTGCTAAGACAGTCGAATCTGCCCCTGACTGGAACTTAAGCCGCGACCGTTTCTGGGCCACGGCCATGCCGGTATGGAAGGGTACTGATAAAAACGGCAAAGTACATGTGAAGATCGTTGGCAGCTATGCTGAACTTAAAGAGTTGTCCGGTGTTGAGCTTATTGACTATCATCGACCATGGATTGATGATGTTACATTTACAATAGATGATGTCGAATATAAGAGGATAGATAAGGTCTTGGATTGCTGGTTTGAAAGCGGTTCGATGCCTTTTGCGCAGTTCCATTATCCATTCGAAAATACAGCAAAGTTTGAACAAAGTTTCCCCGGGGACTTTATTGTAGAGTATGTAGGTCAGGTTCGTGCCTGGTTCTATTACGTGCATGCCGTGGGCGTGGGCTTATTTGGTAAGAACGCCTATAAGAACGTCATTACCACAGGAACGCTCGCAGGAAATGACGGACGTAAGATGAGTAAAAGTTTTGGTAATTACACTGATCCTAACGTGCTAATGGACCAGTACTCTGCCGATTCATTACGGTTCTTGCTCATGAGTTCGCCGCTTATGAATGCCGAGGATTTTTCCTTGGTAGATAAGGATGTGGCAGACGTGGCACGTAAACTGAGCATGGTTTGGAATATGTACGATTTCTTTACGTTATATGCCGACGTTGATCAGTGGGAGTGGAACGGCAAGCATCTTGATCCAATGGACAGTTTGACGAATCCGCTTGATATCTGGGTGGTTTCGCGTGTGCATCAACTTACCAAGGAGGTTGAGCAGCACATGGACGCCTACGATATACCTAATGCCATGAAACCTATATTGCCATTTATTGAGGATGCCTCAAATTGGTACGTTCGCCGTTCACGTCGCCGTTTTTGGAAGAGTGGCGACGATGCCGATAAGCAAGCTGCATACAAAACACTGCATTATGTGCTGGTACGTTTGGCGCGCGTGATGGCGCCTTTTACACCGTTCTTGGCCGAGGAACTATTCATTAAGCTTACCGGCGAAGAATCGGTTCACTTACAGGATTGGCCTACAACTGGCGCTGTCAACGAGTTAGTGCTAGATCGCATGGCGTATATCCGAGAGGTGATCAATGAAGGCTTGTCACAACGCGCATCTGCTGGTGTTAAGGTGCGTCAACCCTTACAAGATCTGTCCATAAAAGGTGCACCAAAATTCTTTGACGATATCGAGCAAGAATATATCACTATTCTGCAGGATGAATTGAATGTAAAAGCCGCTTGGGCTAACACTCATGATGTTGCGCATGAGGTAGTGCTTGATACGACCATAACGCCTGCTTTAAGAAGTGAGGGTATGATGCGTGAAGTAATCCGTAATGTTCAGAATAGCCGCAAACAAGCCGGACTTAATGTTGATGATCGAATCCAGCTTAGTCTTTCTACTACGGACGATTTACTTAGAGAGGCGATAGATAAATTCAAGCAGATTATTGGAGAAGAGACGCTTGCAACTGAGGTGGTTTTTGACCAGAGTTTTGACTACGAAGCCGTATGCACAGTAGAAGGCGCTTCGCTAACAATATCATTGCATAAGGCCCTGTAGTAAGCTTTACATATCAGATCGTATCTGTTATTATCTGATGGTAGTTAAAATTCTTTGTAAAGAGAGTAGTTAATATGAAAAAAGCAGTTATTGCCACTGGCGGCAAGCAATATCTCGTCACCGAAGGTGAAACAGTAGAGGTTGAATTGCTACACCAGGACGACAAAAAGGTGTCTTTTGAGCCCTTGCTTCTTATTGACGGCGACAACGTAACAGTTGGTGCGCCTAGCGTAGCTAAGGCTAAGGTTAGCGGTGAGATTGTCGCTGATGAGGTTAAGGGGGAGAAGGTTACTTCTATTCGTTACAAGGCCAAGAAGCGCGTACACAAAGTTCGTGGCCATCGTCAGCAGCACACAGTGCTAAAAATTACGAAAATCGCCTAGATGTAGCTTACGCTCAATAAAACTAATAACGACCCTCCCAGGTCGTTATTTTTTTATCCACAAGGCTAGACATAAAAAAGAGTGCAAGGGCTGTGGATAAGTATGTTCGTAATTTGATTTATGTTGATAATAGAACAACAATAATTGTACGCGCTATATTCGGTATATAGGGTAAGCGCCTCTATGATAACGGAGGAGGATATTAAATACACACAATATTACAACAATAAAGAGTATGTTTTTTATAAGATGGCGAGTATTTTGCGTACGTAAAAACACTTTTGATACTTCTTGAAGTACCTGGTGCAACAGAGGATAATAAAATTACGCCATAGAGTGCTCTCACATCAAAGTGATGGCCTGCGAAACAAAAATGTTCAAATTAAAACTAAAAAAACCAGCCCTAGTTTTTTATGTGGTTATCGTTCTGATGACCGCTACGGTTATATCTGGTTTTGGCTTTGGTGGTTTGAATCAACGGGCAACTGCTGCAACATCTTCGACGATTAACTTCCAGGCACGCTTAATGACTAATGCGGGTGCAATAGTGCCAGATGGCAACTACAACATTGAATTTAAGCTATACAATGCGTCTACCTCTTCTGGATCTAGTCAGGGTTCGTGTACGGGCGATGGCAACTGTTTATGGACTGAAACACGTACCGGAGGCAATCAGGTTCGAGTAGCTAACGGCTACTTGACAGTAAATTTGGGCAGCGTAACTGCCTTTGGAAATATCAACTGGGACCAGAGCATGTGGCTGACTATGAACGTCGGCGGAACTGGTTCACCGTCTTGGAATGGCGAGATGTCGCCGCGCTTAACTCTGACGGCTACGCCATATGCTTTTAGCGCTGGTCAGCTTGCAAATACTAACGGTGCAAATCGCAGTACGCTGACATGGACTACGCAAACCGCATCGAATAGTATCCTGATCCCAAATGAAGCAGGCACCTTGTGTATTCAAGGATCATCAAACTGTGGTTTCTTGACTACCACCACGGCAAATGCTGGCTATATTCAGCTTCAAGCTACAACTCCCGGATCGGCTCAGACGGGAAATTTCAACATTACAGGTACGGGCATAGCAGGTACCTTGCAGGCACCAACAATTTACGGTAATACCCTTGACTCTGTCAGTTCGGGGGGTTCGATTAGTATTGGCACAACCAACGCTACCGCCGGTATTACCTTGGCACAAAACACGAGTGTGACAAGTGGCAAGACATTTACAACAAACGGTGACACTAAAGTTAAAGATACTTCTTCGACAGCCTTCCAGATTCAAAACGCCGCTGGTTCCTCTACGTATTTCAATGTCGATACTTCCGCTGGTCGAGTCAGCATTGGAGCTGCTAGCGCCAGCTACACCTTAGATGTCGTAGGCGACATTAACACCTCGACACAATACCGTATCGGCGGCACTGTAGTTTGTACGTCATCTGGCTGTACACCAGCTTCTGGGTCAAACAATTATATTCAGAATACGACGAGCGCTAGTGTACAGACTGCTACTTTCGCAATTCAAAGCACGAGTATAAATACTACAACTGCCGTTATAAAAGTACTAAGCGGCCAAAATAACGATGCCCTTGATATTCAAGATCCGGCCGGAAATCCTATTGCGGGCATTGAAAGTAGTGGAGCAATCTTTAGCGCGCCATCGGGTACGTCAATTCCAGGTAATGCGCGACTATTTGTTCAACCACTATCGGCATCGAGTACGGCGATTATCGCACGCGCTGCTGCTAGCGCAACGGGCGACATTATCGACGCACAGGATTCTACAGGAACAAACACAATGTTCTCGGTTGGGGCAACCGGTAATGTGGCCATCAAACCTACTACAAACTCAACGTCGGCACTGCAAGTTCAAAACTCAAATGGCATAACAGTTTTGGGGGTAGATACTACGGCAACCACTAATTTGCTTAGCAATCCAGACTTTGACGTAAACACGACCGGCTGGACCAACACAACCAATGGTGCAATAGCACGTCAGACAAGCTCTTCAAACTCATACGAGGGCGCCAATTCAGCTCAGATAACCACAACCGGCACGGGCGGTGGCATGAAAACCAATGGCACTGCTGGCTTTGCAAGCGGAACAGCACCAGCTGCCGGCACCTATACATTGAGCTTTTATGCTAAGTTATCATCCGCAACCTTTACAACTTTAGCCGCCGGCTATAACCAGGGTGCAAGTGATGTTCCTTGTACGCTTAACAGTAATACGGTATTAACTACTGGTTTCCAGAGGTATAGCTGTACATTTACTTCTACAGGCACAATGTCATATGTATATGTGACGCAAACTGATATCACCGGTCGCATATTCTATGTTGACGCTCTACAACTACAGATTGGTTCTTCGGCTACGCCGTATCAAATTGGTGGCGTACAGCTACGGGGTATTGTTACAAATCCTGTATCGTTGCAGGGTAGTGCCGACTCTACGAACGCCTTCCAAATCCAAAATGCTGCCGGCACGAGCAACCTATTTGTTGCAGATACACTTAACTCGCGTATTGGCATCGGTACTTCGGCTCCTGCTTACACTCTGGATGTAGGTGGTCAAATCAACACATCGGTCGGATTAAGTATTGGCGGTACGTTGGTTTGTGATACCAGTGTATCTACAGGCTGTATTGCCAAGTCGGGTTCGGGCTTCTATATACACAACCAATCGACGGTCCAGACTTCCGCTAGTTTCTTTATTCAAGGTGGCTCGAGTACTGTTACGGGTGTATTGGAAGCTAACGGTGCTGACATCTTGGATCTAAAGAATAGCAGCGCAGTGAATGTGGCTACTTTTGGTGCTACGGGATCGGTTTTACTTAAGACTTCAACTGACTCTACCAGCGCTTTCCAGGTTCAGCAAAACGGTTCTAGTACACCGGTCTTGAATGTAGACACCACAAATGCTCGCGTTGGCATTGGTCAAGCCACCCCAACGCGACTTTTTGATATTGCTCAAAACAGTAGCCAGGTAACTGCGCCGATGGAGCTGTTGGAACAGAATGGTACTGGTGATGCTACGATCGAACTTAAGAGCGCTACTAGCGGCACCAGTTTCTATGTTGGTCAAGACACGAGCAATTCAGGCGCATTTACGGTTAACTCATCTACGGCTGCCGCCTCCAACGGAATTACTTATGTCCAAGGTACCAGCGGTCAAAACGACGCCGCGGCAACCACCATAGCCGCGTCATATCCCTCGAGCGTGAGTACTAATAACCTATTGGCAGTCGCCGTAACTTGGTCGACAACGGTTAATACTAATACCCTATCTTGTGGAGATACTTTGAGTAATACATGGACGACTACGGCTAGTGTTTTTAGCACAAACGCAGGCCAACAAACCGCCATATGCTGGGCAATAACGAGCTCCTCTGGTTCTGACACTGTGACGGCAACTATTAGCGGTGGCATAGGTAAGAACTACCGACGTATTGTGCTTGGCGAGTATCATAATGTTGCAACGAGCAGTCCGGTTGATGTTAGCGCAGTTTCTGCGAATAATGCCAGCAGTACTATTGGTGCAAGTGGTGCTACAACTGCAAGCGCGACAACTACCCAAAGTGGCGACCTTCTTTTCGGCGCCAACGAGGATACGGGTAACGCGGGTAACTCTACGGTGACAGCAGGTAGTGGCTTTACCCAGCGTCAGCTTACTGACGACACCGTTAATGGTAGCAACGACCACTTTTCAGTCCAAGATAAGGTACAGACTTCTCCTGCCACAGTAGCTGGGACATGGGGCGAGACAGTTTCCGGCAACTTCTACACTGCGGGCATGGTGGCCTTCAAACCGGTGGCAGCAACCATTACCGATACCTTTAATAACTCGTTATTTACGCTTTCGCAAAGTGGTGCGGCCAAATTTATAAATTCCACTAACTCCACTTCTGCGTTCGTCATCCAAAATGCCAGTGGTACGCAGTTGTTTGGTGTTGATAGTACGAATGGTTACATTAGTATTGGAAATGGCACCACTGGTAGTACTACACCTACATTACTGGTGCTCAATAGTAAGACCACTTCCGGTGACCCGGGAACTGGTGTGGAAGGTGCGATGTATTACAATGCAGCAACCAAGAGTTTCCGCTGTTATTTCAATGCCGCATGGCATCCGTGTGCAGGCGGAGCAGTATATTCGCAAACCGGGATACCGTCAGGCGATAGTATTGCCAACACGACCACATTAACTCCCTTCACCGAGTCGTATACGATACCTGGCAACGACTGTGTATCAGGCAGGCACTATCGGTTACAAGCAGGCGGAATATATACTACTGCCGCCACTGGCACGAACACTATAATACTGACGCTCAAAATGGGAAGTACGGTACTTGTAGCCACACCGGCCACAACGCTTACGAACAGCATAGCGGCAAGTTCTGCTGTTAGCTGGAATTTTTCGGCGGATATCCAATGTTACGTCGGCAACCCAAATGCAACAGGGAACATAAATGCTCAGGCAAGCGAAACGGTGGCCACCAATACTTCAGGAAGTGCGGTCACGACTAGTCTTGCGCCGGACAGTAATGCCAATGTCAACGGCTTCGTAACGCTCAACACTACAACTAGCCAAGCCGTAACCCTTAATGCTACCTGGGGCGTGGCATCTACGCAGAATATCATACAACTTCGTCAGTTCACTTTGGAAGCACTCGGACCGTAAGGTGGAGCTAGGGCCCCGACTCCTAGAATGGATCTTGGCACAAAAGGGATAGGATATCTTGTTCGGTGGACGCTCCTCGTTCAATGGTCGTTAGACAATGGAACGAGGAGCGTCATTAGCGCTTCAACGGTGCTTGCATTTACTGTCTCTGCTGCATTGATATCGATAAGCGTCCGGGGGGTCTTACTTGTAATCAGTGTACCGATCGTTCTGCCGTCGCGATTCGATATAGTACCGTTACCATCTAAGTTGCTTACTGCCCGATCGCCGTGGGGTTTGCTGTTGGCAAAATCATTTGGCAGAGCCTGCTCCGAAATCACCACCACATGACCAGTCTTGTCTTGTACCTGAAAGAACAAAACACCAGCACTATAGTTTACGTCTTTTGCGCTGAAGGTAAATCCCTGTGGAGGGGCGCTACGAAAAAAATACGGTACAAAATCGCTGATTTGGCTGATGATTGCTGCTGGCAACTTGGGGTTAGCGTCAATGTCCGAAGGAGAGAGGCCGTCTGATTGACCAAATAGGCTGTAAAGTCCCACTCCCAGTAGGGCGGCTACGGCAGTCGCTACGGCAATCTTTTGCCAAGTACGTTTTGCGACGTGACGTTTTTGGGCAGAAGGCACCTTGGGCACCTTGGCGTGCGTAAAGTGGCTATTTTGGGTAGTTTGTTCCGACGACGCCTGGGCCAACGTGCGCCCTGAATTTGACGTGGAGCGCGAAGGAGCCTGCTTCATCTGTAAGTCATGCGCAGCTCGGCGTAATCGGTCCTCAATCGCTTCACCCATATGTTTTAAATTTAACGTATCGGCCATAGTTAAGCAAGTCAGCAGGGACGCCTATTAGTACTAGTATAATGCGGCTAGACTATTGCTTTGATTATGACCAGACAAGCAGGTATAATCGGTAACAGTTAAGGGTCGGGTCTGCAATGATATTTTTCCATCGGGACGTGTTTCGGTTACGACATCTTCCTCTCGGCATCCTTGCGTTGATGCTGCCTCTGTTGAGCTGTCTAGACGTGGCGGCGCAGAGTAATTCGGCCATTTCTCAACAATATCAGACAACACACTCTGATGTTACCCCTGCTTCGTTGGTCGAAGTAGAAATGAACAGTACGAATACTATTAGGTTAGCCACAGCAGATACTTCCAATAGGCTGGCCGGAGTTGTAGGCGCAAAATCACTTATAGAGTTATCTAATGGGAAGAGCGGCGTACAAGTTGTGACAAGCGGCTTAACTTTGGCCTTAGTAAGTGATCTGAATGGAAGTATTGCGACTGGAGATAGAATAACTGCCTCGCCAATAGCCGGCATAGGCATGAAGGCCACTGGTGATGCAGTAATCGTGGGAACGGCACAAGGTGACCTGAGCAAGGTTAAGCAAGATACGCGAACCATCAAAGATAAGCAGGGTCGCTCACAGACAGTGCATATTGGTCTCGTTGCAGTTCAAGTTAATGTGGCTTTTTATTCGGTTGACTCTGGTAAAGCTTCATCTTATGTTCCGGCTTTTTTGCAGTCACTTGCCAACAACGTATCCGGGCATAATGTGTCGGAAACCAGGGTGCTTATTGCGGCCTTAGTACTTTTACTTCTGTTCTTTGGGGTTGCTGCGTTGCTTTATTCCTCGGTCCGTTCAAGCATCACTGCTATTGGTCGCAACCCGTTGTCGGCGCATGCGGTGCGCAAAAGTTTGTTTGAAGTCGGCTTAACGGTCTTAGCGCTACTCATATTTTGTACAATTATTATTTATGTGATTTTGACCGCATAGACTAGTCTTTGTTAAAGATTTGCCCTAGCAGAACATAAAAGCGTTGTAAAAAAATATTGCCACTATAAGCGTAAGCGTTTAAAATTTTAACAGGGACTGTGTACCCTGAAAAACAATACATACAAAAAATGGAAGACAAAAATCAAGATACCACCACTCTGGGCAGTGATGGCTATGGAGTCAACACTGCTATTGGTGGTATCCATGCTCCACCATCCGAATACAGGGCGATCTCGCTAGAGCCTTCCGAACAGCAGCCGCTTATCTCGCAAGTGCAGCAATTGCCAAGTAGGGCTAGCTGGTTTGCCCGTGTTGCACGTCGAAAAGACGTGTGGATCACTGCTGTGCTTATTTTATTAAGTGTCGGTGTGAGTTATAAGGTGTTATCGCGGCATGCAGCACCAAGTATGCCGACAACTGCTAATAGTCGATTTAACACTATTCAGTTACCACTGGCTTCGCTTATCAGCGGTAAGGATCTTGATCTGGCGGGTGCTGCTAATGTAACAATTAATGGCTCATTGCAATTAAACGACGGGTTACTCATAGCTCCAACCTTACAGCCTACAGGTGCCAAACAGGGACAGATATATTACGATCAGGGTACGAATCAATTAGCTTATTATAACGGCAGTCAATTCGTCTTTTTGTCGGGTGCTCAAAATACCCCAGGAGGAATTCAGAGTTTAGGCGGGGCGACCGGACAGTTAACGTTGGGGAGCGGCTTAGTAGTAAGCAATAATCAGCTGGCTAGCTCGGGAGTTATATCGGTTCAGGGGCAAAATGGCGACGTAACCTTTACGGCTGGTCCTGGGATGATTATTAATGGTACTACTTTTAGCAATAATGGTGTGATAAGTCTGGCGGCAGGATCACCGAATGTAGCGCTCGCCAATGACGGTAGCGGTAATGTGACCATTAGCGTGGCTCAGCCCATCGCTGGAACTGGAACGGTAACGAGTTCAGGCGGTACGGCGGGGGTGGTCCCACTCTTTACGGCCGGCCAAAATATCGAAAACTCTATTATTACTCAAAGTGGCCTAACAGTTACAATCTCCGGTGATTTAAGCGTGGTAACAGGTGGTTTGAGCTTAACGAATGCTTTGACGGTGAGTAATGGCGGCACCGGCGTATCGTCGCTTGCCAATAATGGCATATTGGTTGGTCAGGGAACAGGGCCTATAACGACTATTGCCTCGGCTAGCGCTGGACTGTGTCTGCTGTCTACGGCTGGTTTGCCCGTCTGGGGTGCCTGTCCGGGTTCTGCAGGTGTAACAACGCTGAATGGTTTGAGTGGCACATTGACTTTGGCGAACGCTAGTGCTGCCGGCAGCACGATTACAATTGATGATGCTACGACTTCGAGTAAAGGTATTGCTACTTTTAATGCGACTAATTTTACGGTTAGTAGCGGTGCTGTTAATACTGTACAAAATATCAATACGGGAGCGACGCCCACGTTTGCGGGGTTGAATACAAATAATATTGCTCCTTTGGCCGGATTGACGATTGGTTCATCATCGCAAACACTCACTTTGCAGGGTAACGCAACTACGACGTTGACGGCAACGAATGGCGGCAATGTAACTAGTCTGGGATTTGCTGCACCAACCGCCAATGTAACGTATCAACTACAAACGGCTGTGGCGGGTACGTATTCCATCTGTACAACTGCGGGAAACTGTGCCACCTCCGGAGCGGTTACTTCACCCGGTGGTACGACCAACCATTTGGCGAAGTTTAACGGAGCACAGATTATCGGCGACTCGATCATTGTTGATAATGGCACCACTGTTTCTGTTGGTGGTGCCCTAACGGTGCAAACTAACGCGACCGTAACGGGTAATATTGCTGTTAACGGTGGTAGTATTACATCGACCGGAGCTTTAAATATTACACCGAGCGGTACACTAACAGTTGGTGTTACGGGCCAGCAACTAATCTTGCAAGGCAATGCCAGCACCGAGTTGACCGCAACGAATGGCGGTAGTACTACATCGCTTACTTTCCAGACGCCAATCGCTAGCGTGACGTATCGTCTGCCGACTGCAACTGCTGGTACCTATGATGTATGTACGACTGCCGGAAATTGCGTGGGTTCGGGCGGCGGTGTGACGACCTCTGGCGGTTCGACGAATCGTTTGGCCAAGTTTACGGGCAGTCAAGTTATTGGCGACTCAAGCATAACTGATGACGGCACTAACGTTACGACGAGTACTAATATGATTATCCAGGGTGGTAATGTAGCGATCGGCGTGGCTAATGCACAGTCAGGGTCTATTAACTTCGCGCGAAGTGACTCGGTATTTATCGGTACGCTTATGCAGGGCGGTCTAACCGGCAACCACTCCTACGTATTGCCGGATGTCGATGGTACAATCTGCCTGAGCAGCGGCAATTGCTCTGGCACTGGCTCCTCGAATACGCTGCAGGCGGCTTATGATGCGGGCAATATTATTACTACGACAAATGCCAAAGACATCGCTTTTACTTTAGCGGATACGGCGACTGATTCTAATTTTGCAGTGAATATTGCTGCGAATAGTACGGGGTATGTGGCAATTACTCGTGCGGCTGGCGTTGCCAGTGCTGACCCTGCTCAGTTATTACTGCTAAATAATGCTAATGCTTCGCGGACACAACCAGTGGGACTTAAGATCCAATCTACAAGTGTGGGTATTGCAACTGCCATAGATGCAAGTGATCCCAATATTGTTACGGCCGTAAATGTTGGTGCTAACGATATTGTCGGTACGACGGGTAATATCACGCTTACTAATTTTGGTGTTGATGGCTCTACAGGCAATGTTACTACGAATGGTACGATTAATGGTCAGACTATCTCGAGCACTGCGCAATTTACGGGTACGGTTAACGTTACGGGCGCGACGACATTTGCAAGTAATATTGCTGTTAACGGTGGTAGTATTACATCGACCGGAGCTTTAAATATTACACCGAGCGGTACACTAACAGTTGGTGTTACGGGCCAGCAACTTGTGCTTCAAGGTAGCGCAAGTACTGTACTGGCCGCAACGGGCGGTGGTTTTACAACGACAATTGGATTTAATGGTATACCGACTGCAAATGTAACGTACAACTTTGACCGAACGCCTGCGACGGGAACGTACACTATCTGTACTACTATTGGTAATTGCGCTGGTACAGGCGGCGGCGTGACTACGCCTGGAGGCACTACGGGTACGATACCGGTCTTTACTGCGGCACAGACCCTAGGCGATTCACTTCTGTCGCAAAGTAGCAGTACGGTAACGGTCAATGGCAACCTCAACCTAGTGAGCGGCAATCAATTCCAGGTTAACGGCACGCAGATTTCTTCGGCTAATCTTTCTAACGACGCAAATCTGGCGAAGTTGAATACCTCGCAAACGTTTACGAGCAATATGATCGCATTGCAAAACGCCAGCAACTCCACCAATGCCTTTAATGTGCAGAATGCTGCCGGGGCGCATATCTTGACGGTGGATTCGAGCAATGCGCAACTTATTCTGGGCGCTTCCAGCTCGCTTGACGGTAAATTAATATTCGAGAACGTAAGTAATGCCAATACGGTCACTATATTGCCGGGTACGCCAACAGCTAATCGAACGCTAACGCTGCCTGATGCCAGCGGCATTATTTGTACTGACTCTGGTAATTGTGCCGGTGCTGGAGCTACTCTGCAAACTGCTTATAATTTCTCGACCGGCGGTACGACGCCTAAGATTAAGGTTAATAGCTCTTTGGGTGGCATTGATATTCAAGATGCTGATACCCCGATCGGTGCCAACTTATTAAATATTCGGGCAAGTAATGGAGCGGGGCTTGGATCGGTAATCTTTGGAGTGGGGAATACTGGAGCCGTTACATTGCAAAACTCAACTAATTCCACCACGGCCTTCAGGTTGCTTACTGCTGGTGGTACAGCCATATTAACTGGTGATACCACTAACGGACAGTTAGTGGTCGGCCAGTCTAGCACCTTGAATGGAGCATTCGTGTTTAAAAATGCATCGAATGCCAACGCCATAACTTTAACTACTGCAGCGGCTACGAGTAACCAAATAATCACTCTGCCAAACGCTACAGGTACTATCTGCCTGACCAGTGGCAACTGTTCGGGCAGTGGTTCATCCAACACGTTGCAGGCTGCTTACGACGCTGGCAATACGGTGACCACAACAGATGCGCGAGATGTAAATTTCGCTATGGCAGACACAACAACAGACAGTAATTTTCTTGTTAACTTACAGTGTGTGACATCGTGTGGCACTAATGGGCGATTTGCTGTGCAGAATGGTGGCACGGATGTGTTAACGATAGCACCGAATGGTGGATCTACAATCTTCAAGAATTCGGCCAATGCAGTGACGGCCCTCCGGATCCAGAATGCCGCTGGATCTACGACGGTTCTTGACGCAGATACTACTAATGGGCGCATCGGCGTCGGTAACGCATCGCCAGGGTATACACTAGACGTAACCGGTGATATCAATACGTCAACGCAGTATCGTATCGGCGGCACGGTTATCTGTACGGCCTCTGGTTGTACGCCGGCGGCAGGTTCTAATAACTACATACAGCTACAGGCTTCAACTCCTGGTAGTGCTCAGACGGGTAACTTTAATATCACGGGTACTGGCATCGCAGCCACTGCTTTGCAAGCCCCGATTTTTGATACCGCTTCGAATACTGTCTTGGCTATCGGCACTACAAATGCAACTGCCATCAATTTGAACCAAAATACTACTTTAGCAAGCGGCAAGACACTGTCGGTACAGGGCACAGCGCTATTTAAACCTTCAAGCAACTCAACTACGGCGTTCCAGGTACAGCCAAGCGCTTCGTCTACTTCCGTACTTGATGTAGATACAACTAATAGCCGAGTAGGAATTGGCCTAAATGCGCCGAGCTATGCATTGGATGTTGTCGGCGACATAAACACGTCAACGCAGTATCGTATCGGCGGCACGGTTATCTGTTCTTTGTCAGGTTGTACGCCTGCCGCTGGCTCAAACAATTATGTACAGCTCCAGGGTTCAACACCTGGCACGCAGCAAACAGGTAATTTTAATATCTCTGGCGTAGGAATTGCGGGCACCTCGATGCAGGCCCCATTACTGGACACCGCCTCTGCCGGCACCTTATCGCTAGGCACAACCAATGCGACGGCAATCAATCTCAACCAGAATACGACGCTTGCCAGTGGTAAAACTTTGACGGTGCAGGGTTCAGCACTCTTCCAGAACGCTTCTAATTCCACGTCGGCATTCGCGGTACAGGATTCATCTAGCAATTCAGTACTCAGCGTTGATACAACCAACGACCGCGTTGGGATTGGTCAGGCGACGCCAACGCGTCTGTTGGACGTAGCGCAGAATAGTACGCAAACGACTTTGCCGATGGGATTGTTTGAGCAAGCCGGTACGGGTGATGCCACTATTGAACTCAGGGCCAATAACAATAGTTACTACGTTGGTAATGACGCAAGCCTTGGTGAGTTTAGGGTTGGTAGTTCGGCGCTAGCTAACACCTATCACGGCGGTGAGGACTTTACGACTGACCCCGCTAATTTCCCCGACAATAATGGTACGGGATGGACAATTGCCAGCCCATTCACCTCCGGTGCGGCTGGCACAATGTCACAAATTGCTCTCGACTTCCAGAGGATTAGTAGTGGCACAACGCATTTTGATGTTGCCGTATACACCGACGCGTCCGGTAAGCCGGGCTCTCTTTTGGGTTCGTCGCCGAGTACTACAGTAACCATTACTAACAGTGGTGGCCATAGCTGGAATACTGCTACATTGTCGAGTTCGATTAGTATTAGTGCGAGTACAAAATATTGGCTAGTTTTCCAGACTGACGACGCTGGTCCTACGACTAGCTATTGGACTGATGCCACGGCTCCGGCAACAACTGTTACTTATTATGCTAATGGCGGTACCTATGGTACATGGCCAGCTACTGCTAGTTTTACGACCTCCCAGGCCAACTTTATGAACGGTATATACGGCCTCATTACTACAACGGCCCAAAATGATACGTTTACAAACAACGCCTTCGGCATTACGTCGACGGGTTTGACCGGGATTAACGGATCTCTAGGTATAGGAGTTGGTACGGGCTATCTTACTGGTAATGCGCCCTCTAATACTCCTACTCTGTATGTTCGTGGTAGCTGGAATGGTAGTGAAGTCACTGATGCAGAGAACGTCACTTTCACGGACACCTTCTATGAATCAAATCCAGCACTTGTCTACTACTTGAGTGCCAATAGTGGCACCCAAAACTCTGCCATTACCACCACCTTTGATATAACCGGTTTGCCTGAATCGGATGGAGCCTTTGCCTATATCTTCTCCTCGGTAACTAAAGGCGTGACAAGTGGATCCAGAACTGAGACGGTCACGATTCAAGTTAACGGTAATCAGGTGAGTACCATTACTACCGGCACGGCGACAACTGCAGCCGTTGGACCGGTTGATGAGCAGTACGTTGTTATGCGGGTGAATGGTGCCTGGCGCATCATGGCATACGGCAATCTGAGTACAAATAATGCCAACACGACCTACACCGTAGACACGGCCGACCTCGCGGAGTGGATTCACTATACTGGTGATAGACCACAACCCGGTGAAGTGCTAACGGTAGGGGATGACCGAGTTAATGCTTCGGCAAAGAAAGCGAGTGTGCCATATGATCCTCGCCTAATCGGTGTTGTTACTACTACGCCTGGTCAGGTATTAGGTGCCGACGATGGCCATTCGGTACAAATTGCTTTGACGGGGCGTATCCCGGTAAAAGCTTCACTTGAGAATGGTCCGATCGAGCCCGGCGATTACTTAACTTCTTCATCTACTCCAGGCTTGGCAATGAAGGCCACTGCCGCTGGACAAATTATCGGTACCGCATTAACGGCCTATGATGGCATTGGCGACGCCACAGTTATGACGCAGTTGCATCCCGGTTATGCTGTACCGCCAAATGCAATGACTGCGGTCAGTTTGCAGGGCAGCGGCGCTGCTGGACTTGCTAATGGCGCGCCTGTTGCTAGCGGACAAAATGCTACAGCCAGTGCCTCAACAGTAGTTCAAGCATCTAACTCAGCAGAGATTACTGATCTACAGAGTAAGGTTACGGCTTTGCAGGCTCGTATTGACGCCTTAGCCGACAGTATTAACACAGCCGCAATTACCACCAATAGCTTGACGGTAAATAGCAATGCAACCATAAATAACGATCTAACTGTGAAGGGTACGGCAACAGTTGCTACCTTAACGCTGACCGGCCACTTTATTACGACTGGGACTACGCCGCAAATGCAACTGCAAAGTGCTGCTGGCGCAAATGCTGCAACTGCCTCGCATCAAGCCAACGCGACTATAAGCGGTAACGATACTGCCGGCGTGATTACGGTGACTGCTGGCGATGGTGCAACTGCGGGCGATTTGGCAAAGGTCACCTTCGCTAGGGTGTTTGGTGCTGATCCCGAGGTGTTTATCATGGCTGTCGGCAGAGATAGCGCCGAGTTGCCTTTGTACGTTGACCATGCTACGACTACCGACTTTACGCTTGGTACGACAACTACGCCGCAAGCTGGCAAGACGTACGTCTACAATTATCATGTCTTGCAGTAATTTTTTAAAAGCATTATCCGGTCGATGCTCAACTCACTACTGGCGGACAAGGGCAGCGAGTGATATACTTTGGGACAAAGAGGGAACATGAAACAAACAATCATCGCTGTGATCAATCAGAAGGGTGGAGTTGGCAAGACTACCACTGCTGTTAGCTTAGCGGCGCAGCTGGCTTCTGAAAAAACACCGGTACTGTTGGTTGATCTGGACCCTCAGGGTAATGCGACGAGTGGCCTGGGTCTTGCCAAGGATTTGCATCCTACCACTTACGAAGTATTGTTCGGTGAGGCCTCGCTTGACCAAGCAGTGCAACCGACTAATAGAGAGGGATTGTATATTTTACCGGCCAATGCTAACTTAGCGGCGGCAGAGATGGAGTTGGTAAATCGCCAGAATCGTGAATTTGCGTTGCGCCAAGCACTCGAAGTAGGTACGTATACATACGTTATTATTGATTGCCCGCCGGCGCTTGGGCTACTTACTATTAATGCCTTGGCAGCTGCCAGTTCGTTACTTATACCGGTGCAGTCAGAATACTATGCGCTCGAAGGCTTGGGTCAGCTGCTAGCAACGGTGCAACGAGTACGCCAGGGGTTGAATCCGACATTAGATTTACTCGGCGTTGTTCTGACTATGTTCGATAAGCGAACAAGTTTGTCGGAACAGGTTATGGACGAGCTAACGAATCACTTCGGTGATAAACTGTGCAAGACTGTTATTCCACGCAATGTACGATTAGCCGAAGCGCCTAGTTTTGGCAAAACAATCTTCGAGCATGATCGTTGGTCAAAAGGCGCACGCAGCTACAAGCAGCTTGCTAAAGAAATTGAAAAACGTTTGCAAGGAATGAATTAAATGAGTATTTCTACAAAGAAATCGGGCTTAGGCAGAGGCTTTGACGCTCTAATTCCGCAAGATTTTGACAAAAGTTTTCTGCTAGAAGAGCAGGAGCGCATCCAAAAGATACCGGTTACCGATTTGACTGCTAATCCGCATCAGCCTCGAACGACATTCGACAAAGAAGCGCTGGAACAGCTGGCTGATTCCATAAAAACGTATGGCGTGCTGCAGCCTTTGGTCGTAACTCCCCTGGACAAAGGCTCGTACGCTATTATTGCTGGCGAACGCCGCTGGCGAGCATCGCAAATCGCTGGACTTCAAAAAGTACCCGTAGTAGTGCGTACTACCAAAGAATTAGAGCGCCTCGAAATCGCAATTGTTGAAAACGTGCAGCGAGTTGACCTGTCACCATTGGAACAAGCCGTATCAATTGAGCGACTGCATCAACAATTTAGCATGACATATGAAGCAATTGCCAAGCGCTTGGGTAAGGCGAGCTCCACGGTACACAACATCGTTCGTTTATTGCAGCTGCCAGAGGCGGCTCGCAAAGCGCTTGAAGACCGTCAGTTGACCGAAGGTCACGCCCGCGCAATTTTAGCTTTAAAGGATCTTCCGGAAAAGCAGGCAGAACTGCTACATGCCATTATTGGGCAGGGCTGGTCGGTACGCCAAGCCGAGCGCTTCGTGGTTTCGGTAAAAGAAGGCTTTAAGGATAAAAAGGCTACCAAAGAGCGTATGCAAACCGAAACGACAGCAACTAAAAAACTCAGTAAGCGCATCGGTGCGCCGGTGCATATTCGACGTACTGCTAAGGGTGGCAAGCTGGAAATAACCTTTGTATCCGATGAGCAACTTGAGAAATTACTCGGTTTACTTGGCTAGACAATCTATATAATCTCAGATTGTAGGATCTGTAAAACTAGAAGCGCTTAACACTGTTAAGCGGCCAGACGCGAAGTACGAGCTTACCGACGATATCTTTGACGTTAACTGGTCCAAAAATTCTAGAGTCCAGGGAATTGCCTCTGTTATCGCCCATAGCGTATACTTCGTTGGCTGGAATAACTTGGTTAATATCGCCCATTGTTACAGGAATGACGTAACCGTAAGGCATGGTTTTATCGGGCTGAAAACCATCGGGATGCTGCTTGTTATAGACTGTGACGCTACCGTTATGTACAACCACGCGGTCACCGGGCAGACCAATGACGCGTTTAATAAGTTGCTTACTATTTTCGGGTTCGCCGTATTGTGATAGTCCGTATTCCTGAAAAATAATAATATCGCCACGGGCCGGAATATAGGGATGACCGGTAATATGTGACCAAGTTTTGGCAGCTTTCCACACAATCAAGCGGTCATTATTAAACAAGGTTGTTTGCATACTCTCGCCATCAACTTGGTACGATTGAAATACAAATGCGGTCATACAAAGCGCAACCAGCGGTGCAATCAATAAGACTGCAATGGTAGAAACAATGCTTTTAATACTCTCAGATCGTTTTGTTTTCTGAGCTTGTTCATCCAGAGAGGGCTGCACGGGTGCAGTGGATTGTTGAAAATCGTAGTCTGCCATTAATCCTAGACTATAGCGCATGTTAGCGAAATATGCACCTGTTTACTGGACTAAGCTAAACCGGTATACTGGACTGGTCGCTTATGAATACGTTTAGAAACGAACCACGCCGTCGAAGGCAATCCATAGACGGTATCTCAAATGTTCCTTCGCGTACGTCTGTCCCTAACCGGGCTTTTGGTGGGCAGCGTAGTTCTCGCACGGCTATTAATCTGAACCGCGCGGCCAAAATTACACCTGAGCGTTTTGCAGCGCAAAATCCACACCATCATAATCGGCCGTCCCCGCTTAAGGCTACTCCGTCCATGTATCCCCGGCCTGTACGCACACAGTCCGAAGATGTTTCTTTGCTGCACATGAGTTTGCCGCCAGGCATGTCGTTAGCCAATACTGCCCGAAACCGTCAAGTGAAGACGCACTCCGGACGCGACTTAAAAAGTAAACTGCTACGCAAGCTGCCACTCAAAATCGCTGGTACTGTAGCGGTACTTTTTCTACTAGTGGGCGGATTCCTATTTGTTAAAGGCTACATGCAGCTTCACAAAGTCTTTAAGGGTGGCGGCGCTGCCGTGGCGCTTACCTCGCATGTCAATCCTTCGTTATTAAAGGGTGAGGGCGATGGCCGAGTTAATATTTTGCTATTAGGTATTGGTGGTGATGGACATGATGGTGCTGATTTAACAGATACAATGCTGCTTGCCAGTATTGACCCGGTTAATAACAAAGCTTCTTTGCTAAGTATCCCACGTGATTTATGGGTGGCCAATGGCAAAAGCTCATCAAAAATAAACGCCGTTTTTGCCTTTGCCAAAGAAAAGGCCGCTAACGGTGGCGCTGACATAAAAACTGCCGACGCTGCCGGCGCTAAAGCGGCGGAGCAAGTGGTAACCACGATTACCGGTGTGCCGATTCATTACTACGGGTTAGTAGATTTCCAGGCCTTTCAGCAAGCGGTTGATACAGTCGGTGGCGTGGACATGAACGTAACCGCTGACACTGCCGTATCAGAGCATTTATGGAATGAAACAACTCGTAAAAATTATTTCCTTGATGTTGTGCCCGGACAGCAACATTTCGACGGACAGCGCGCGCTTTTTTATGCACGTTCGAGACACACGAGTCCGCGTGGTGATTTCGATCGTTCAGAACGTCAGCGCCTACTTATAGAGGCTCTGACACAGAAAATTGCCTCTGCCTCAACATTTACTAACCCTGTAAAAGTGTCGCAACTAATGGATGCATTTGGCAATCACGTTGCTACCGATATTAGTTTAGACGATGCCATGCGGCTCATGCGCATTGGCAAGGCAATTGGGGGCGGTTTTGACTCGGTAGACTTAGCGCCTGCAAGTAATCCATTGGTTAAAACAGGAACTGCTGGCAATCAGTCGGTGGTATTGCCAACAGCGGGTATAGGTAATTATAGCGCCATTCAGGCATTGGTACGCGTTAACATGCCCGATGGCTATATTATCAAGGAGCACGCCAGCATAAATATCCTGAATGGGACGCCTTCGCCGGGTCTTGCGACACAAAAAGCTGAAGAATTGCGTTCTTACGGGTATAATGTAGCTACGGTGACCGATGCGCCAACGCAAGGGTACAGTGATGCGGTTATAGTTGACCTCAGTAAGGGCCAAGATCCGTACACTAAAAACTACCTTGAAAAGCGTTTTGGCGTGAAGGCTACCACTAAGCTTCCGGATGCTAACATTCATCCAGGGGCTGCCAATTTTGTGATAATCTTAGGCCAACATGAGACCACTAATAGCTAAAATTAAACCAGCAAACGGCTTCTCCAAAGTAGTCTATATTATATTCAACATACTCCTGCCTCTGGTGGTGTTTTCGCTGGTGCGAATCGATTTTGTACAGCTTGCATTGGCACTTATTCTTTTGAGCAAGTGGCGTATGTTTGCTGTACGACCGCGCTTCTGGATCACGAATGTTCGCGCTAATGCGGTCGACATCATTGCCGGTGTCTCGTTCCTGTTATTTATGATTAATAGTAGCAGTCAGCTTTTGCAGCTGGCATGCACGGCACTCTATATTGCATGGTTGGTCGTGCTTAAACCAGCGTCCAGCCCATTGATGGTATCACTACAAGCGTTGGTTGGGCTGACGGCCGGGTTAATGGGCTTATTCGTGGGCTGGGGCAACGGACCGTTGTATGGTTTAGTACTCGCAACCGGACTTATCTGCTACCTATGTGCACATCACTTTTTTGATAGTTTTGATGAACCATACGCGCGTTTATTGTCGTATATGTGGGGGTATCTTGGAGCCGCGCTGGTCTGGGTGCTCGGTCACTGGCTGCTTTATTACGGCATTATTGCACAACCGGTGCTACTATTAGTTGCACTTGGTTTTGGACTGGCTACGCTGTATTACCTTGATCATCACGATCGTCTTTCTAAAGGGCTTAGACGGCAATTTGTATTTATTATGCTTGCCGTAGTAGCAATAGTGATCGTTTTCTCAGATTGGGGTGATAAGATAGTATAGATAGTGCTTTAGAGGAGGTGTATAAGGCTGTGGCTGAACAAAAGCAAGAAGATAAAAGTATTGAAGTAAAACACGACGAGTCGGCAACGGGTTCGTCTCCGGACTATAACCGACCGTCGATTATACATTACGACCAGCATCGTGCAGCGACGCACACTCCCAGTAAAGTGAAGATGCGTTTTTTGGGGGCAGCAGCTTTGCTTATAGTGAGCGCTACGGCTGGTTTTGCTGGTGGTTGGCTGGGGAGTCGCGGTGAAAGTACTAACCAGACAATCCAGAAGCAACAGATTGTCCTTAAAAATCAAGGGCAACTCATTAGTACGATCGCTAATCAGGTAAGTCCAAGTGTTGTTTCGGTTGAGGTGACGAGTACGACGCAGACAGTGAGTCCCTTCGGTGATTTATTTGGCGGTGGTGGTGGATCGCAGGGTACGCAGCAAAGCGCAGGCACGGGTATTATTATTGATAAAAGCGGCGTTATTGTAACTAATCGTCACGTGGTACCGGCTGGAACTACAAATGTAAGTGTCACGTTATCTGACGGAACTAAATACGACAATGTACAGGTGCTTGGTCGTACATCATCAAGCGATCCGCTTGATGTGGCGTTCCTAAAAATTACCGATACCAAAGGTAAGACGTTGACGGCTGCGACGCTTGGCGATTCAAGTAAGGTCGGCATTGGTGACTCGGTGATTGCAATTGGTAACGCATTGGGGCAATTCCAGAACACGGTTACGTCGGGTATTATTTCTGGTCATGGACGAAGTGTGGAGGCCGGCGATGCCAACGGCACGAGTACCGAAAATCTTGAGGATTTGTTCCAAACCGACGCAGCGATTAATGAAGGCAATTCGGGTGGCCCATTGGTTGACCTTGAAGGCGAAGTCATCGGCATTAACACGGCCGTGGCTGGTAATGCTCAGAATATCGGCTTCTCAATTCCTATAAACGACCTGAAGGGCGTGATTCAGAGTGTATTGTCGACTGGCAAACTCGAACGTCCTTACCTCGGTGTACGCTACGTTACCATTACGGCTGATATTGCTAAGAGCTATAATCTTGATACCAGCCAGGGCGTCTATATCCCGCCATCGGCTGCTCTTGGGTCGGCTTCGATTATAAGCGGCGGCCCGGCAGATAAGGCAGGGATCAAAGAAGGGGACATCATCACTAAGGTGGATGGCGACACTATTGACGAAAGTCATAGTTTAACCTCGCTGCTCAATAAGCATGCGGTGGGCGACACGGTTCAGCTGACGATCATGCGTAGCGGTAAGCAGATTACCCTTAATGCTACCCTTGGCAGCGCGCCGCAAAACTAAATGCTATAGAGTCGGATAGTTCTGAACGCTAATAGCGTTACGCCTGAGCGAAGCATTGTATAAAGTCTTCGCTCATGTGCTTTTTATACCCAGCGGCCTGAGCTAGTTGGTCTATGTCACTATGCTGTGAGGGTAAAGATTCGGTCAGGATGTAGGCTGGCTTAGTTGATAGGTCGCTGATTTGCTGCCAAAATCGTCTGTAGTGATTGAGCCCGTCATCACCAGAAAATAAAGCCAACTTAGGCTCGAATGCAGCAGCTCTATTAATTGCGTAGTCATTGGGTACGTAGGGTAGATTGGCAAGTAGTACGTCAAAAGAGTCTGCAATATCTTCTAATAAATCGGATTGTTTAACGTGGACATCTGCACTAAGCTGCTGAGCATTTTTTTGAGCTATGCGTAGGGCTGCCTCGCTGATATCGTATAAAAATACAGTACTCTTCGGAATAGTTAATTTAGCAGTTATGCCAATGCAGCCAGACCCTGTGCCTATATCGGCAATTAGAGCTTTTCGTAAGGGTAATTCTTGCAGCATGTCGATTATAGTTTCTGTTTCAGGACGGGGTACTAGCACATCTTTATTTACCACAAATATTCGTCCGTAAAACGAGACTCTACCTCTGGTATAGGCTAATGGAATATGCTTTTTTCTTTGAGTAATATATGTGTTCAATGTAGCTAGATCAGCGTCGCTTATAGTTGTTTCCGGGTGGGCAAGCAGACGAGCGCGATCGCGCTCAAGCACATCTTCCAGTAGTATTAAACAATCCAGCCGAGCGGTTTCTATGCCTGCTGCCTGTAATTTTTTTGTTGCTTCATGAAGAAAATTGCCGACTGTCATACGACTGTTCTCGACCTAGACCTCGTCTTTAAGCAATTGTCGTTCGTACGTCTGCAAATGTTCAATAAGGTCATCTATTTCACCGTTTAAGGCGCCGGGAATATTGCTGCGTGAGTAGCTAATGCGGTGGTCGGTGATACGATCCTGTGGAAAGTTATAGGTGCGAATTTTTTCGGATCGATCTCCGGAGCCGATGAGTTTTTTCCGTGCATCAGACAGTTGTTTTTGTTCTTCCTCGATCTTTAGAGCAAGTAAACGTGAACGTAGCACGCCCAATGCTTTTTCCTTATTTTTGATCTGAGATTTTTCGTCCTGACAAGTTACCACAAGGCCAGAAGGGATGTGCGTAATGCGCACCGCAGAGTCGGTTGTGTTAACTGACTGACCACCATGTCCACTGGAGCGATATACGTCAATGCGCAAATCATTAGGGTTGATTTCGATATCGGTTTCTTCGGCTTCAGGAAGCACGGCGACGGTAACGGTAGAGGTGTGAATCCGACCCTGGCTTTCGGTGCTGGGCACGCGTTGTACACGATGAACACCAGCCTCGAACTTAAGTTGCTTATAGATGTCGTCGCCACGGACGGCAAAAATAATTTCTTTGTAGCCGCCGACTTCGGAAGGACTTTCATCGATTAACTCAACTTTATAATTGTGGCGTTCAGTCCAGCGCACGTACATACGATACAGCTCGGCCGCAAATAAGCTGGCCTCATCGCCGCCAGCCGCTGCGCGGATTTCAATAACCACATCGCGATCATCGTTAGGATCTTTAACAGTTAATGCTTCCTGCAAGGCAATTTCATTGTCCGAAAGCTTACTTTCCAGCTCTTCCAGCTCTACCTGAGCAAGTGATGCAAGCTCAATGTCATCAGCGCCTACTAATGTTTCGGTTTCGGTTTTCTGCCGGGTTAGTGCATTCTTCTCATCGAACAAAGCAATAACTTTTTCCAGTTCTTGGCGTCGCCTTGCCAGTCTAGGATATTCCTTGCTGCTAAAAATTGCCGAATCGTTTAGTCTTGTTTCTAATGCGGCTAGCTCTTCTCGTAACTGTTGCTCTTTTTGTTCCATGGTTTGGTCCTCTAATAAGATGCTATAGAAAAACCGCCTGAAGGTAAAGTTCTTCGAAGCGGTTTTAATGCACGACTAGCTATTTTTCGGTCTTTTTGGCTTCGGCTTTTTCTACTTTAGCGGCTTTGCGAGCTGTTTGCTTCTGCGCTGCTTTGGCGCGTGCTTCGCGGGCGGCTTCTGCGGCCTTAGCGCGAGCCTTAAACTTGTCAACGCGACCTTCGATGTCGACGATGCGTTCTTCACCGGTAAAGAACGGGTGAGAGCTACTGCTGATGTGAACCTTGACGAGAGGGTATTCTACGCCATCAACGGTGATGGTGTCGTCAGTTGCCACGGTAGAGCGAGTCAGGAACGTAGAACCATTGTTCAAATCCTGAAAAACTACAGGGCGGTAGTTGCTAGGGTGAATGTCTTTTTTCATAATCCGTAGTATTGTATCTGTTTCTACAGAGATTGTAAAGAGTTTCCCCTTGGGATTACACTTTTAATGCAATGGACTAGAACGGATTAACTGTCTTTTGCGGACCACTTGTATCACGCTTACTCCCTAAAACGGCAGCGCCAATACATACGAGACCGAGACTACCAACGAGCCACTGCGGCAGATCAATACCGTACAGTTTAAGGAACATGACGCCTCCCAAAAATGCAATTGCCCAATGCGCGCCATGCTCCAAAAAGATGTATTTGGATAAAGCGTTGCTTCGTACTAAATGGATGGTCATGGCTCGTACCCACACGGCTCCGGCGCCAAGGCCCGCCATGATAATAACGACACTATTAGTTAACGCAAACGCGCCGATAACCCCGTCGAGCGAGAAACTGGCATCCAAGATCTCTAGATATATAAAAGAAGCCAATGCTGCCATTCCTAATTTATGCTTAGCAGTTAGCTGCCGGTTGTTTCCGCCTAGCGTGGCACTGAGTAACTCCAAGCCAATATGCAGGGCCATTGCACAAATAGAGGCAACAAGCACAGTGTTGCGATGTTCCGTGCCGATAGTAAAATAGCCGACGATACTCGCCAACAGCATAATAAATACCGTAATGTTGTCGAAGCGCCCCAATTTACCCAGGTTCCGTTCCAGCCAACCCAGCCAGTGTGTTTCTTTTTCGTAGTCGATAAAATAACTGAGCGCAATCATCAGCAGGAATGTACCACCGAAAGCATTAATAACGGGTTCGGCAGTGCTTAAATGCCGCTCGTACTCCCCGGGATGGTGCAGTGCCAGGTCAAACACCTGATAAAAGCCGATGCCGCCAGTAAGCATAACGATAAAAATAGGCAGCGCAAAGCGAACCACAAACACAGCAATAAAAATACCAAGTGTCATAAACGCTGCCTGCCATGCATGGGACATATTTTTTAGGATTTTGCTGTTTACCACTGCGTTATCTGCGCTGAATGTTGTCTCGAGCAGTGTCAGCACCACGGTCATAAACAGAGCGCTAAGTCCTAATTTCCATCCCACAAGTCCCCAAATAACAATAGTGGCCGCAAGCGCGAACCAATATATTCGTATAAGCTTTTTCATATCTGAATTAAGCATAGCCGCCTGAGCCTTAACTGGCAAGTTTCAGCAGGCTAAAAACCCGCTTCCATAAGTCACTAGGTAGTACGGCATTATTGTAATAAGTGGTTATTCATGATATAATATTTTAATGAGTGAATTTGATTGTGGTGGATCTCATCCCGATGCTGAATTTTTTCGAGCTTTAGATGCGGAGCTTGACGAAGACCGTTTTTCGGCTGCTTTGGCAGAGTTAGCTTTTGAGGTTGACCTTATATCTGATGCCGCAGTGGGCGAAAATCACATCACCGAAGATGAGACGATGCCAGCCGATCAAGAGAGCCTACAGGGCCTAATGGAATCAGTCGGCCACCAATTTAGGCAAACATATTTTAATGGTTCGGCCGTCGAAGATGTAGTGTCTATCCCGCTCGCATTGATTCCCAATGACGAATATCCTGATTTCTCTTACTTGAACTATGACAAATGGACGGGCGGAAATATTACATGCACTTTTGCTTCCGGTAGCAATGTGCCCTCGGTCGTTACCATTACGACCGACCAGTCAGTCCCCATAAAAGAGAGATTATCCTTTATCATGACAGAAGATGGTAGTGACGTTGATTATTTATATGAACGTATTGAGGCCGATGGTACGCCTCAAGTCGATTTGCCGTCACTGGTTCGAGATGAAAATGGTGATATTGTGAAAGGTTATCAAGGCGAAGTTCATCAGATATCATTATTAGACGTGCTGTACTTGGACGACCTGATTGCTCGTAGTGTTCGTGCCGGGAGAAGTCCCGGCGCCCAGGCAGCTTGATTGCTAACGAACAGTAGGTCCTAGACATAACAGATTGGGTTTGCTATAATCAATCCGTTAATAGTAAGCAGGTTAGGGAACAATCCTCCTAAACATTACCCGTGCAGGGACGTTTAGGCCCCCTAGTCGAAGAGAAAGGACCAAACAAATGGCAGTAGATGTCGATATTAAGGCTTTGCTCGCAGCCGGTGCACACTTTGGGCACAAAACGAGCCGTTGGCACCCTAAAATGGCGCCTTACATTCACTCAAAGCGAGGCGGCAGTCACATTATTGACTTGACCAAGACCGTAGAAGGCCTAGAAGACGCTTTGGCATTTATTACAAAGACTGTTGCTGACGGCAAGCAGATTTTGTTTGTTGCAACTAAGCGCCAGGCGCAGGACATCGTCAAGCAAGCTGCCGAAGATGCTAAAATGCCGTTCGTAACTGAGCGTTGGCTTGGCGGTATGCTGACAAACGCCAACACTATTCAGGGTCGCGTAAAGCGCCTTAAAGACCTTGAAGACAAGATGGCTTCTGGTCAACTTGCCAGCAAATACAACAAACTTGAAATACAGCGTTTCCAAGAAGAAATCGACGAAATGAACCGCCTCTACGGTGGTATCAAAAACATGGCTGCCCGCGTCGGTGCCGTATTTATCATTGATATCGTAGCTGATGTGAACGCTGTTCGCGAAGCACGTAAACTAGGCTTGCCTGTTGTAGCGCTGGTTGATACCAACGCCGATCCGAGCACCACCGACTACCCAATTCCAAGCAACGATGACGCTATTAAGACTATTCAGCTTATGACTGAATACGTTAAGCAGGCCATTGAAGAAGGCCGTGCTAAGAGCGCCAAAGCTGCTCCGGACAAAGACGAAGCCAAGAAATAATTTCTTGTTCTTAGAAAAGTAATGAGTGTGGGAAGGAAATAGAAAATGGCAGTAGATATTGCAGAAGTTAAGCGCCTCCGCGAACTAACCGGTGTTGGTATGACCGACGCTAAAAAAGCTTTGGACGAAGCTAACGGTGACTTCGACAAAGCACTTGCCGAGATGCGTAAAAAAGGCCTAACCAAGGCCGAAAAGAGCGGCCAGCGCGAAGCTCGTGCCGGAGTTATCGGTAGTTACTTGCACGACAACCGCATCGGTGTATTGGTTGAAGTCAACTGCGAAACTGATTTTGTTGCGCGCAACGAATTGTTTGAAGCATTGGTAAAAGACATTGCTATGCATGTTGCCGCGACAGCGCCGTTATACGTTAAGTCCGACGACGTTCCAGCCGCAGAACGCGACCGCGTTGCTACTGAGTTCACCGAAAAGGTAACAAACGAAGGCAAGCCAGCAAACATGGTGCCGCAAATTGTTGAAGGTATGCTTAAGAAATACTTTGCCGAGAGGTGTTTACTTGACCAGCCATTCATCAAGAACCCCGATCAGACGGTTGGCGACTACCTCAAGGAAAACATTGCTAAGCTTGGCGAAAACATCGTTGTTCGTCGCTTTAGCCGCATGGCGGTCGGCGAAGTCGAGTAGATTTTTCTAGCCTAAGGCAATATAAAAACGATCCTTTTTGACGGGATCGTTTTTATATTGCTTGCAAAAGACAGTATATAGGGCTACAATGCCGTACTACGAAAGATGATGTAGCATATAATTATGTCAGAGCTATCACAAACCTTTATCCAGAATATAGAAAGACTCAAGCGAAATCGCGAAGAGTCCCATGGTTTTAGAAATTTGCAGCGTATATATCGCGAAGAGTTCGGACTTACGGGCCTCAAGACAGCTTTTAGTCACGGACCAAATCCTACCGAGGACGATCCGGGCCTTTATAATGCCTTACGCTTTGACTACGAAGTTCGTCACCTAACGAATGATCCGGTTAAACTGCATGCTAAAGTCAATAGACTGGGCGCATTTATTGGTGGGCTGGTAGATCTCCAGAGTAGGCCGGTGACGCAAACTATTCCTTTCCAAAGGCCCGATGTCAAGGAGCGGATCGTTCACAGGCTTACTCCTGCGCTAGTCGGTCCTTTTATGGCATTTCACGGTAGCTTGGAAAATTATGTAGAGAATGTATGCATGGCATCAATAACTGGCTCCGAAATAGAGCCGATTGATGTATATAATGCTGCTTCTGAAGTCTGCAAGCGTGTAGTTCCAGAGAGATGGATGAACGAGGAAGAACTGCCGGCGATTTTACCAAGTGAGCATTTTGATGCCGTAGGCATGTATCTGGACGAACTCGTCCTTCAAACGTTCGTTAAACCTCAAACCAGTTGATAGTAGACGGTTTATTTTTTATCATACTGGTTTTCGAGTACAATAGAGGCATAGATAGTAAGAGGTAGTTATACATGAATCCCAATCAGATTATTGATGATGTGAAGAAGAGGTTCCAGGGTGCACTCGAACATTTCCAGAGCGAGCTAAAAAAAGTTCGTACTGGTCGAGCTCATGCCTCGATGCTTGATGGCGTAACGGTGACTGCTTATGGCGCCCAGATGCCCTTAAATCAAGTAGCTAACGTAACGGCGCCCGAAGCCCAACTGCTGCAAATTACACCTTTTGACCCTAATAATATCCAGGCAATTGCCAGTGCTATCCGCGACAATCCTACACTTGGCCTTAATCCTTCAGACGATGGAAGGTTGGTGCGTGTACCAATTCCTGCACTAAACGAGGAGCGTCGCCGCGAATATGTTAAAGTACTGGGTAGCAAGGTCGAAGACTGCATGATTGTATTGCGTGGTATTCGCCGTGATGCCATAGACGCCATCGACCAAGCAAAGAAAGACAAATCAATTGGCGAAGATGAGGCTAAGCGCCTAGAGAAGCAAGTAGACGAAAATATGAACAAGTTCAAAGCTGATGTAGATACTGCGGCTAAGGCCAAAGAAACTGAGATAATGACGGTATAACTAGTGAGCAATACAGCAAATTCCGTGCCAAATCACGTGGGCTTTATTTTTGATGGCAATCGTCGTTGGGCAAAAGAGCGAGGCATGTCGGCGTCCGAAGGTCATATGGCTGGTTATAAGGCTTTTAAGGGTGTGGCAACCGCGTGTTTTGAAGCTGGTGTAAAGTATATATCAATTTATGTATTTTCGACCGAAAACTGGAAACGCGATGAGACCGAAATCGCCACGCTTATGAAGATTTTACTCCTTGCTATCCACAAAGAGACAAAATGGTTGATCAAAAACGGTATTCGGCTTCGTTTTATTGGACGTCGTGACCGGTTTAATGACTCTGTTTTAAAAGCCATGCAAAAGGTTGAGGCGGCGACTGCAGAATTAACCCAGGGTACAATCGCTGTTTGTTTAGATTACGGCGGTCAGCAAGAAATTGCTGATGCAGCACGTACTTGTGTTGAGGACGGTTTGGGTGCAGACGAGATTACTCCCGAAGCACTCCAAGCGCGATTGTATGCTCCCGAAATTCCTCCGGTTGACATTGTAGTACGAACCTCCGGAGAACAGCGCTTAAGCAATTTTATGCTATGGCGCGTTGCCTATAGCGAGCTTTTGTTTATCAAAAAATACTGGCCCGAGATGACAAAAGCGGACGTTACCGCTATCATAGAAGCATATGGCCATCGGTCGCGTAGATTTGGGGGATAAATGTCGGTACTGCTGCTAATAATAGGCTTAATTCTGTTTATTGGTTTAGTCATTGTTCACGAGTTTGGGCATTTTTTGACGGCTCGTCGCAATGGGGTTGAGGTAGAGGAGTTTGGGGTAGGTTTTCCGCCGCGTGCGTGGAGCCGAAAAACCAAACAGGGCTTTATTTTTAGCCTAAATTGGCTGCCTATTGGCGGATTTGTAAAGCTAAAGGGCGAGTCCGATGCGGCAACTGCCAAAGGATCATTGGGCGCAGCAAGTACTTGGTCTAAGGCCAAGATTATGTTGGCCGGTGTAACCATGAATCTGGTAGTTGCGTTCATTATCTTAACTTTTTTGGCGCTTGTCGGTATGCCGCAACTGATTGATAATCAGTTTTCAGTTAAGAGTGATACTAAAGTTGCTACGAATAAGGTTTTAGTTGGACTAGTCGAAGATGATTCGCCGGCTAGCAAGGCTGGTTTGCTGCCAAGGGACCAGATACTAAAAGTCATTTCCGATACCACATCATATGCTATTACAGATGCTGAAACCTTGCCAACAGTCACGCAACATCTGGCAGGGCAGCATGTAGCTATTTTATATGAGCGTAACAATGCGCAACGTACCGCAGCCGCAACACTACGTAGTCAAGTAACGGTTGACGCTAGCAAGAAGACCAGCCATCCCCTTGGTTATCTGGGCATTTCGCCAACTGAATTTACGTTAACGCGTGCTATGTGGTCGGCGCCAGTGCAAGCAGTTGGATTAATTGGGCAATTTAGTGCAGCCACCTTTAAGGGTTTGGGAACGGCAGTGGCTGCTGTTTTTCAAGGGCAGGGCAGCAAGGCTGCGGCGCAAGTATCTGGGCCGGTTGGCATTGTGGTGCTACTCAAAGATGGTAGTGCTTTGGGTTATCAGTTTATGTTAATGATTATTGCGATCATCTCGCTGACGCTGGCACTCATGAACATATTACCAATTCCGGCTTTAGATGGTGGCCGATTGTACATGATGCTCTTGTCGCGCTTGTCAGTGCGGCTGGGAGGCAAAAAAATGACCCAACGCATGGAAGAAGCGATTGTAAGTGCGAGCTTTCTATTTTTGCTGTTCTTAATAGTGCTTATTACGGTTGTCGATGTCAAACGATTCTTCTAAACTCGACAAACTACCACACGCTCCCGAGATTATTGCGGCTCCTAGCCTAGTGGCTGCTGAGCCTAAATATCCCTGGAGTCCGCTGGCTGCGGTAGTTGTCGTGCTCGTGTGTATTATCGTACTGCCGATTGTTATCGAAATTGGATTATCCCTAATACCTAGAGTTCTGGGTTGGAGTCATGGCAGGGGCAGCTCATGGCTACGAAATTCGCCATTAGCTAATTTTTTGTACGTGCTTGTTGCCGAGACTCTGACTATCGGCGTTGTGTATCGATTTGTACACCACCGTAAAATATCGTTTAAGCAGGCAATTTCACTGCGAAAACCAATATGGCGTGACGTGGGTATGGCCGCAATAGGTTTGCTGGCATATATTGGAATATTTATTATTACGTTAACTGTTTTCCAAGGCCTGTTTCACCTTAATACCAGCCAGCAACAAGCGCTCGGTTTTCAAAAAGGGGTAGGTGGCGCGGGCTTGGTTCTGGCTTTTTTGAGCCTGGTTGTCTTACCGCCAATTGCCGAAGAAACACTATTCCGCGGTTTTTTCTTCGGTACGCTTAGGTCTCGCAAAATGCCTTTCTATCTGGCAACACTTATAACCAGCGTGTTCTTTGGCTTTTTCCATTTATTCGGGGGAACAACAAGCAGCCTATTATGGCTGGCGTTCCTAGATACCTTTGTGCTTTCTCTGGTGCTTTGTTATTTACGCGAAAAAACCGGTTCAATCTGGGCCAGTATGCTGGTCCACGCGCTCAAGAACGGCATAGTGTTTATTAACCTCTTCATAATTACGTCCAGATAAGCTACAATATGCCTGCAATGAAGCGAATACGTCACTATATCTGTAATTGTCCCTTTATGCCGGCTTGCCGGTAGTTAACGCTATATCCACAATATCTATTAATTTGACAAGGGAACTATGATATGCGAATGTCGCACCTCTTTACTAAAACAAGCAAAACAGCACCTGCCGACGAGCAGGCTAAAAACGCGCAACTACTAATTCGTGCCGGTTTTATTTACAAGGTGATGGCCGGAGCCTATGCCTACACGCCGTTAGGTCTCATGGTACTAGAAAACATTAAACAGATTATCCGCGAAGAAATGAACGCGATTAATGGGCAAGAGTTGATTATGACCAGCTTGCAGCCTCGGGAGATCTGGGAAGTAACCAGTCGCTGGGACGATGAAGTGGTGGATGTTTGGTTTAAGACCAAGCTAAAAGATGAAACAGAAGTGGGTCTGGCTTGGTCGCACGAAGAAGCTATCATTGACATGATGAAACAGCATCTCAAGAGTTACAAAGACCTGCCAATTAGCGTGTACCAGTTCCAGACCAAGCTACGCAACGAATTACGTGCCAAGAGTGGCATTATGCGTGGACGCGAGTTCATCATGAAGGACATGTATTCGATGTCGACTGACGCCAAGCAGCATGACGCGTATTACAACGAAGTTATCGAAGCCTATAAACGGATTTTTGAACGTTTAGGAGTTGGTAAAGATACTTACGTAACGTTCGCTAGTGGTGGTGCATTTACCAAGTTCAGTCATGAATTTCAGACCATCTGTGATGCGGGCGAAGACATTATTTACCTGCACCGTGGCAAAAACATTGCCATTAACGAAGAGGTGCTCGAAGAGAGCCTTAAAGAGTTAAGGATTTCCCGCGATGAGCTAGAGAAGGTTAAAAGCAGTGAAGTTGGCAACATCTTTAACTTTGGTACTCAGAAAAGCGAAGATACTAATTTCACCTTTATCAACGAAGCTGGCGAAGAGCAGTACGTCTATATGGGTTCTTATGGGATAGGGGTCACACGGCTTATGGGCCTCCTCGTAGAGAAATTGGCCGATGAAAAAGGGATGGTCTGGCCAAAAAATGTTGCTCCGATGTTAGTCTATCTGGCCCCTGTTGGACGAAACGAATCTATTAGGGAACATTCGGAAGTGCTATATAAGGGGTTGACCCAGGCCGGGATTAAGGTATTATATGACGACCGAGATATGCGACCGGGCGAAAAATTCGCCGATGCAGACTTGATGGGTATACCCTATCGCGTAGTAGTAAGTGAGAAAACAATTGCGCAGGACAGATATGAGGTAAAGGCTCGCACCCAAGACGACGCACAGCTGCTCGACATGAACGCCATAATTGCATTGGCAGCTCCTAAAGCAGCATAGGCTTGCTATAATCGGCTAAGAATCGTACATAAACCTAATCACTCAGTAGAAGGAGACATAAGGAACCATGAAGAAGCAATTCCATCTGACCCAACAGGGTGTCGACGAACTGAAGAAAGAGCTACAAGAGCTCGTCTCTCTACGCTCTGAAATCGCTAATCGTATTAAAACTGCGCGTGAATTTGGCGACCTCAGTGAGAATATGGAATACAGCGCCGCTCGCCAAGATCAAGAACGTAATGAGGCTCGTATCTCCGAGATTGAACACATTCTCGCCAATGTACAAGTTATCACTGCGCCTAAGAGTGACGGCAAGGTTGTCCTTGGCTCTACTGTTGAATTAAAAAGTGATGGTGGTAAAGTGAAGCATTTTCAGGTAGTCGGTACGGTTGAAGCCGACCCACTTAATGGTAAGATTTCTGACGAATCTCCCATCGGCCTGGCGTTAATGGGCAAGAAGGATGGCGAAAAGATTGAGATCAAGACACCTGCCGAAACCATTACTTACACAATCGTAGATATAAGCTAAATAACTTTTCGTAATTACATAAAGAGCTCCGCATTGTGTAACGGAGCTCTTTTCTCTGTAAATATGATAAAATACGACTAATATGGCAACATTACAAGAACTACGCGGCGAACGGCTGCGCAAATTAGAAGAGTTACGAGGGCTTGGTATTAATCCGTACCCGGCTCGTTCAGAACGCACCCATAAACTAATACAGATTACTGACGAATTTGAAGCATTACAAAATCAAACAGTGAGTGTCGTCGGGCGTATCACTAACATTCGTAAATTTGGTAAGATTGCCTTTATTGTGATTCGTGATGTTAGCGGTTCGATGCAGCTTTTTCTGCGTGAAGGGGCAGTGGAAGGTCTGAACGCTGCCGACAGTCAACTTGGCCTTGAACAGCTTCCACTACTAGATAGCGGCGATTTTGTTGAGGCGCACGGCACTGTTATTAAAACTAAAACTGGCGAGATATCGGTTGAAGTGCAGCGATTGCGCTTATTAACTAAAGCGCTCCGGCCGTTACCGGCATATGATGGCTTTACCAATAAAGAAGAGCGCTTCCGCCGCCGCTACGTGGATACTAATGCCAATCCGGATGTATTTGAGCGTTTCATGCGGCGCAGCCGTTTTTGGCAGACTACGCGTGAATTTCTGATGAACGAAGGCTTTGTTGAGATTAACACGCCCATCCTCGAAAATACAACTGGCGGTGCTGACGCTACGCCATTTGTGACGCATATGGATGCGCTTGGACAGGATTTCTATCTTCGTATTAGTCACGAACTACCGCTTAAGCGTTTGCTGGTTGGTGGCTACGAAAAGGTTTTCGACATTGGTGCGCGTTTTCGCAACGAAAATTATTCCGATGAACACCTGCCAGAGCACATGGCTATGGAGTGGTATTGGGCATACGCTGACTGGGAAATGGGTATGAAACTTACTGAACGCCTCATTCGCCAGGTCGCCGATAAGACGTGGGGCAAGCGTGCCTTTAAGTTGCCTAATGGTTCAGAGGTTGATTTAGGGCCTGATGGGCAGGATTGGCCTCGTGTCAGCTTTATAGAGGTAATCAAAGAGCACTATGGGCTGGATGTGTTCACTTGTACTCTCGATGAAGTTAAAGAGCAGCTGCAGAAGCATCATATAGAGGTTGAGAAGCAGGATAATCGTTCCCGTGGCATTGATAAGCTCTGGAAGAAAATTCGTACAACCATTGATGGACCTGCCTTCTTGGTAGATATTCCGACGTTTTTGCAGCCACTGGCTAAAACGCAGCCGGACAATCCTGAACTTACCGAGCAATTCAATCTGTTGCTTGGTGGTACGGAACTCTGCAAAGCTTACAGCGAACTTAACGATCCTATCGACCAACTAAACCGTTTCAAAGAACAGCAGCATATGCGCGATGCGGGCGACAGCGAAGCAATGATGCTTGATATTGACTACGTAGAGGCACTGGAATATGCAATGCCGCCTGCTTGTGGTTTTGGTTATAGCGAGCGCGTCTTTTGGTATCTAGAGGGCGTAACTGCGCGCGAAGGTGTAATATTCCCGCAACTCAGGCGTGAATATAGCGAAGTTACCAAGTCGATCTACCCTGATCTAAAGCTACAATAACGCTTACCAGCGGATATACCGCCAGTGTTGTTGTACGCACGAGCTGACAGCTAAGTGTTATGCCGCCAAACGTTGCTGTCTTGTAACAAGCCAGCGAACAATAAAAGTACCGGCGTAAATCATGATCAGTGCGTCAAGCCAGTGTGCGCCGGATGCGCCCAGATACGTTGGACCGCCCCAAGCGTAATCGCGGAAGCTTGGGTCGAGTGCGCCCACAACCTGCAAGCCAGCTCTCCAGAAAAGAAACCACATTAAAACGACAATAACAGAGGTGGCGGCGCCAAATAACAATCCGAGCGCAAAGTAGCCGCCATGTAAGTGACTTGGATTAGTTACGCCCAAGAAACGGCGTAATCGCCAGGTCTCTATGCGCTTTGCCGTTGCTTTTGCGCCCAATAGTGCGCAAATTATCTCTACAAGCGCAAAAGGTAAGCCGAGCGCGCCAAACAACTGGCGATTCCAGTGCGCCTTGCTAAACGGCGCTTCCCATATACGGCTGTAGGCAAAACCTTTTCGTTTGCATACCAGATAACCCACGATGCCGCTAATAACAAGCAAAACAGCCAAGCAAATATGAACGGCATTTGCAGTTGCGTCTGTATGCAAGAACGCTGGTGGCGTGTTGCCTCTACTTTGTATATAGGTTACCGTGCCTTCGATAAGTCCCAAAGCAAAAAATATCCCGTAAAGTAATAGGGCTTTCCTGGACATAATCCTCCTCCTTTATGTATTTTTTATGAAATTTTAAAGCAGTATACCTATACTATAGCATGTTTACTACAGATGAAATGGCAATGAAGCCATGCTTATCGCACTAAGGCTTCTTGCCATTGCAAGTCTATCCGCGCATAATGTATACGTCTACGGAGGAACGGATTATGGTAGTCAAAACAGCAAGTGACATTCAAATGCTTCAAGAGAAGATTGTGACTTTTCGCGATGCGCGCAATTGGAAGCAGTTTCATAATCCCAAAGATCTGGCAATCTCATTGGTGCTCGAGGCGGGCGAGTTACTTGAACATTTTCAGTGGAAAAATACCGAGGAAATGAGCACCCATATCCAGGCAGATAAAGAAGCGGTCAGTGATGAGCTGGCAGATGTTTTATATTGGGTGCTGTTAATTGCTCACGATCTAGAGATTGAAGTTTCCGAAGCATTACTACGTAAAATGGCAAAAAATGAACAAAAATATCCTAAAACCAAGGCGATGGGGAATCACAAAAAGTATACGGAACTGGCTACTGAATAAAGATTGTTATCGCCAGCGCCCTTGATTATAGTTGACCGATGAGCCGAGTAATTGATCTGGGCTCACTGAGTACACCTGCTTAGGAACTATTCGAGATTCAAGCGCATGTTTTGTAGCTTCAAAGGCAAAAGTTGGGTCAACAAGATTCGGGTGCAATGCGCGTACGATATTTACCTGTTTTTCTGGTTGGCTGGGATGCGGCGCTCTGCCAATCTGATAGATAGCAAATGGTGCTTTTTTCATTCCGCATGCTATTGCCGCCGAAGAGACATGTAAGGCAGTGTCTTGCGAGGGGGTGTGATGTTCGCGTAAAGCGACTAAAAAGGGGTCAATGCGCCCGAGACTCGTCTTGTCTACACAAGCGCGGACCAGCATACGTCGCCCCTTTCGAAATCGCTCTAGAAGTTCGTTGCGTTGCAGCCCTTCATTGAGAGGAGTGATGACAGCGGTCTCAATCCGTTCCTCACCGTGCATACCCAGCCAGTGTGATATGATCTGCTCTGTGCGAATGGTTGAGGGGGGAGTCAGTTTGTCTGACGCCCAAGGAGTTACTCTTATGCTTGGGTGCGCTTTGCCGTATTCGGAAGCAAGCGAAATAACGCCGAAATGCATGCTATTTATGCCTATCGCCTGAATACCATCAGGAATATTATTCACTTGATCAATAAGCTCAGTGGCAAGCACTGGAGATGGAGGAACAAATTCGTTATAGCCACCAATTAGTGGTGGGCGAGTATCTATCATAATGCAGGCTATTGTACAAAAGTTATGGTGCCGCAGGAACGATAATTATCACAAGTTATGCATGAAAAAAGGCGCAGACAAAGTAGATGTTCCGCGCCTTTTAAGAATCCTTAACTTCTTAGAAAGAGTGAAGAGTCGATTGGGCGCCGTTGTTCTGGGAGTAGAATTTGGGCCGGCCCAAAAACAACATTAACAGAGAGTAAGTTGCCAATTCGCTGCCCAATGTCGTTGGCTGAACATTTCGGCAGGCGATAACCCGTGACAACCGTAAAATCAGTGTCAGCATCATCCCAACTTAGTTCTTCTTTGCCCGGTTCAGCAAGATGGTCTTCAAAACAATCTAAAAAATTCGCGCGATCTTCGTTGATTGCTTCATAGCTTTTTCTGTTTGGCTCAAGAAAGTAAAAATCGAGATTTGTATTTGCAGTGCGTTTCCTGCCCCATTTATTAAAAGTAACACTCAAATTGCTATTTAGTTCTGGTGACTCTCGGAGAGCTTTAGATATTGCTTGCCCTGCGAATCGAGAAAAATCAGACGACCACTCTTGACCAGTTAATTCATTACGCCTTAGGAGATGCAAAGCGGGCGGTTTAATAGGGCATGTAGGATTTTCTGGCTCAAAAAACCGACTAACATTTAAACCATCCTTTGTTCTATCCAAAAAAGGCGCACGTAATCTGTCTACGATCTTTAGTATTCCACTGTCGGCAGCAAGTGGGAAGCGTACTACGCTAAACCCGTGGTCAAGTGAAGTTATTGGTCGAGATAATTGTTCTACTGATGCCATAATTTAACCTGCTCAAAAATTAAATCATAGCGTTTTTTACTTCAGATTACAAGATGCGAGCGGAGGTATTGCATCTCAGATTTAAAAGGTACCGCAACCAAAGAAAGAGCCTCATTTTACGAGAGGCTCTTTCTTTGGTTTGTCCAGCTATGGACTTTATCGTTGGCGGCGTTTAATAACAAACAGGCGGCCAGCGTAGGCAGCAGCCCCGCTGCCGAAAGCAGCGATAGGTGCTACAAACTCCGAAGCACCAGTTGATGGCAAGGCTGCGGGTGCAGTAGTGTCGGTTGGTGCGGGCGTTGTAGGCGTGTTAGGGGTCGGTGTCGGCGTAGGGGTTGGAGTAGGGGTGGGCGTAGGTGTCGGAGTCGGTTTTGGAACGCTTACCTTGACATCTGCTACGTCACAACCTTGTTGCGGATTGTCCTTAACCTGGCTGTCGCCAGTAAAGCAGGCTTTGTTTTCGATAACATCACCCTCTTTAGCTGAGGTCACTTTTACCAAATACTCTTTGGTTACGCTCTGACCGGCCTTAATCGTGCCTAGGTCCTCGCTAATTTGCGTTTTACTTGGGTCGCTCACGAGTTGTACGCCAGCTGGCAATGTGTCTGTTAGCTTGGTGTAATACATATCGTTGTCGCTGCCGGTATCACCGGTATTGCTTACTTGGATGACATATTTTACGATGTCGCCAGATTGCACGCCAAGTGCAGCAGCTGCGCCGTTGGCGTCGCTTAATGCGCTAGCGGTAGTCTGATCCTGAACGGACTTTTTGATTACGCCCTTGGGGTGCCATGCAAAGGCTGGACTTGCTACTGCGGTTGCAGCGAGCATACCAGTTACACTTGCTATGGCAATTACTTTAGTTGCCTTCATACCTCTTAACTCCTTCCTCACTTTACGTAATTCGCAGTCGTTAAGGCCAGTTCCACCATGGTCTGTAGGCTCCGAAAGAGATATACCCGTATTATACCGCAAATAGACTAATTATGCAATATTTAACCATAAGTGCAAAAGATGCAGTGTAGAGAATAGCTTTGCCGGCACATCATGTCCGTGCTCAAACACACGGATGAAATACCGTGAACTGCGCGCGTTGACATGATGTGCCGGACAAAGCAGGACTAAGTGACGTAAGCAACTTTACAAAGTATTGTAGGCTTGCTGATATACTGAAAGGGTTAAGCGCTTTGGCGTGGCATGTTGCATGCGGAGCACTTCGTCACTAATAAGGAGAATATATGCAAGCAATCTGGAACGGTGTTGTCATTGCTGAAGCGCCAAAAGAAGAACTTATTTTTATTGAACAAAATTGGTATTTTCCAGCATCGAGCGTCAAAAAAGACTTTTTGCGTAAAAGCCCTACGCCCTACACTTGCCCTTGGAAGGGCGTCTGCCAGTATTTTGATGTAGGTGAAGGTGATAAGTGGTCCAAAGACAGCGCTTGGAGTTATCCGGAACCAAAGCCGTCGGCTATTGATATCGTCAAAAAAGACTTCTCGAATTATGTAGCTTTTTGGCGGGATGTCGAAGTTAAGGAATAAGTTAAAGCGGCGTAGCTTTTTGCCAGATATCTTCAAATAATTGGTGCTGCAGTTGTGCAATATGACTGTTGTATATTTCTATGCCGTAAATTTCGCCGTCTTTCCATTCAAAGTAATTAATCACATCGCCTTGGATTGTCATGTTGCAGGTGATAGTAAATAGCTCTGGGGCGATCAAGCGTCCTTGCCATAGCTTTAGTTTTTTATCTCCATTTTTTTCGCGCCACGTCTTTAGACTGTGCAAAAATTCTGATCCGACAACACTGCGTGAAGGCAGTCCGTGTTCGTTGTATTTTTCGATCCAACGATCAAAAAAGACTTTGCCGGTACATTCTTGCATAGGCCTTAGCAATATGGATAGGCTTTCTTCCTGGCGCGTTGTTTGATTCCAGAGCATTTGTTTGGCGCCTTCGGGACCTTGATAAAATTGCACGCGCGTGGCCGGGGAACTGAGCGAATTACGCGTGAGTACTTTTTCGATTAGCTGCAGGTCGTCTTGCAGACCTTTTAGTTCTTGTTCTTTCTGGGCAATCAGAATGTGCAGGTTGGCAACTGGTGCGGCCTTAAGAATGCCGCGTTTGTAGTGCGTTTCGACCTCTATTAAATGAGAGTCCATAAGCTTATCTATAAGACGATAAATACGCGTACGTTCCACGCGAGCAGTACGCGACAACTCAGAAATTGCCTGTGGGCCATTTGTATACAGCGCCAAGTAAATATCAGCGATTTCTGGCTCAAGCCCCAGTTTGGAAAAATAAGTACGTATTAGTTGCGGGTCGGAAACCATAAGGGTAGTGTATCAATTGTGCATTTTTTGCACAACAGTTTTTCACAACTTATCCTATGGTTTATCTTTATATGTGCAGTATAATGAACAACTTCAAGGAAGATTATGATAACTTTGACCAGAGAGATAGCTGAATACCCTAAGGATCTTTCATATGTGCATGATCCCCGTGATCCTGCGAAAGGCATAGTCGATTCGATATACGATCCTTTAACACCCACGCAAGAACGTGAAGAAGCGCTTGCTACTCAGCGACCGCTAAATTTTGACATGAACACCGTGGTTGAGCTCAATTATATGATTGAGGAAGGCTACATAGCTATGGCCGCTCGTTACGGCACAGGCTTCCCGTACTATCATTTCAACCGCACCTTTGGTAAGTGTAACTTGGGATACAATAATGCTCGCCACGCAGATGATTTTGCTAAAGATATTGATAATCTGGATATATGTCTTGGCTTGGATGCCGACACAAGATTAATGGATAGATTGGCCGCGATTACACACGATAGAGTACAGAACGTGATAGTTAATGGTTTAACGCGTGATGGTAGCGATGAGCGGGACTCAGCAGCTTGGTTGACGTACCTGCTGAAAAAGAGGGGTCATTCAAGACGAGCTGCCACGATCGGAGCTTGCAGCATCATGGGCACGGAAGTCGTTACAGACAAAAAAGGTGACATTATTGGACAACGAGGGACTATGGATGGTGTGGAGTGGCCTTCCGAAGAGGGCCGATTTGCTGCCCAGCGCGCGGCTGATGCCGATTTTGGGCATCTGTATGCAGACACGTCACCAGTATCCTCATACATGATTAAGCGACAACGTGACAAATTGGCACCATTTGATCAAGCGCCATTTGATCTCGATGAAATCTTATCGTTTATGTACGACCAGGACCGATTTCTTTCAGGATTTAGGTACAGTTTGACCGAGTCTGAAATTATTTTTGGAAGAAATCGTAATAAAACTATCGAGCAGGTTCAGGGAACGATTGAACTTTTGAAATCGGGGAGGATCGAGACGTGGCCTCAACTTATAGCGCACGGGTATAAATACGCGAACGTCAACCCGCAATTGCTTGCACTTTGTGTCTAATCATGAACGACTTGCTATACTAACAATATGACAATGCACCGGCAACAAGCGATTTTTGCAGCAGGTTGTTTCTGGGGTGTGCAGTATTATTTTGACGAAGTGCCGGGCGTGGTTGAAACGGTCGTGGGCTATACGGGTGGTCGCACTAAAAATCCGACTTACGAGGAAGTTTGTACGCATCTAACCGGTCACGCCGAAGCAGTTTTGATTACGTTTGATCCGGAAAAAGTGAGCTACAAAACGCTGGTAAAGCAGTTCTTTAGGATGCACGATCCAACGCAGTTAAACCGGCAAGGGCCAGATGTGGGCGATAGTTATCGCACGGCCATTTTTTATTTTGACGATGCACAAAAGCAAACGGCCGAAGCGGTGCGGAACGAAGTGCAGCAAACACTTAAAAAATCGATTATGACTGAGATTACGCCTGCTGGACTGTTTTACAAAGCCGAAGAATATCACCAAAAATTTACCCAGCGCACCGGCATTGGCATGTGCCATATTCCGTACGAACCGATTGCCGAGTAGGATAATTATGGCCGGATACTTCGAGGTAGGCGGTCCAGGGATGGTTGTAAATACTGCTCCAGATAATCGAGACTAAATGCCCGAGACTCGAATATATTATCTGACTCAAACAACTGAACTTGTGGCTTAAATGCAAGACTAAAAATGTCGTTATCGTCCAAGACCTGAAGTATGGGGGCATCTTCTTTGATCGGCGGAGCTATTAATAGTTGGCGTTTCTTGGTTCTGGAATCCAAACGTTTGATTCCGAGGAAACCTTGCCGAGGATGTTTATCCGTGGTCTGAAAGAACGCCGCAGTTACTTCGCCATCGTCGTTAAAAGTAAATACTGCGACATCTTCCTGCTCGTTGTAGCCTAGTTTGGTTTCGAACTTTTGGTTCGTCGTAACGGTAAAAGAATGCAAGCGTGGAGCATCTTTGTTGCCGGTTGATAGGTGAACGGCGTTATATTCGTGTATTCCGCTATCGGCTGCTTCTTTCCAAGAGGTTTGTATGCCGTAGTCATTTATATATTCGGCTAATTTCTGAGGTGAGGTGTCGACAGGAGAGGGTATGGTTTGCGCAAGGCGGGGATCATCCTTCTCTAGCTTCTCTAGTGCGAGTGGAATTATTCTGCTGGTGCAGGGACGCAAGGTATCACGTAAGCGGTCTCTTGCTTCGTCGTTTGTAAGTACTTTTTTCTCTGCTGCTTCTGCCGGGTTAAGATCTTGAACTTGTACCTCGGATGCAGCGGTACCTAAAGAACCGAGATAGCTGTCTCTCATTTGCCGTACACCAACAAGCCCCACTAACAAGAGCCCTTCGAGCGCATTGAAATTTTGTAACACGCTTGCAGGATCAGCAGCGTTGAACGGTTGCAATTCTCCAAATCCATTCTCAAAAGGCTGTGTCATCGTATTAATATAATACATTACCTGTCAACATTATGTATCAATTGTATAAGTGCCTATTTTACTGAAGGTACTGCGCTGCCTTGGGTAGGCATGGTAGAATAAGCCTATGTCTAAAGCTTCTCCAGAAAAAACCAAAAAACAAGATCAGCAATATGATTTTTCGCGGCTGCATGTGTGGAATATCCGTTTAGCTGTCCTGTATGCGCTGCAAGCCGGGGTAATTTTGCTGCTTAGCACGACCAAGTTATTCCCGGTGCAAACCACTTATTTGACGCAAGATCCGATTGCGACCGAACTTGCTGGTCACCCGGTAATAACAAGTGCAACGCGCCACCTGTGGGACGTCAACTTGGCATATTTGGTGGCAGCATTCCTTCTGATCGCGGCAGTTGGACATATATTAGTTGCCACGTTATATCGGCCACAGTACGAGGCGGGATTGCAAAAAGGAAGTAACCCGGCGCGTTGGTTTTCGTATGCGCTTAGTGGCGGCACGATGCTGTTTGCTATTGCGGTACTCAGTGGTATTGCCGATCTTGCCACGCTCGGAATGATTTTTGCATCGACGATTCTTACTTTTATTACAGGGCTGATGATCGAATCCAGGATTAGCAAAAAAGAGCATAAAAGTCACCTGGCATGCGCCGTTGCAGTCATCGCCGGACTTGTGCCGTGGTTGGTGGTTGGCTGGTACCTATGGAGCGCAAGCGTGTACGGCGGCGGACATATACCGGCCTTCGTTTACTGGATGGCAATAACAATCTTTATTTGTTTTGCGGGCGTTAGCGGCATTGTCCATTTGGAGTTGAAACAAATCGGAAAATGGGCGCAGTACACCTATGCGGAACGCGCGTTTATGATCCTGAGTCTGGTAACTGGGACGGCTTTGGCATGGCAACTTTTTATGGGAGCGCTGAAGCCGTAGAAAATACATGAAAACACTTATATTCGATTTTGACGGGACCATTGCAGACAGCTTTGAACTCGTGATGGAAATTGCGTATGAGCTGACCGGGCTACCCAGACGGAGTAAAAAAGAGATTGATCGTTTACGCAAATTGCCTCTAGTAAAAGCGGCTCGGGAATTTAATATTCCCTTTCATAAAGCGCCCGGGATGCTCATTAAGGGGAGGCAAAAGATGCTTGAGCGTATTCACGAAGTGCAGCCATTTGAAGGCATGCCAGATGTTCTCCGCGAACTGCATGAAGCGGGCTATCACATGCTGGTAACTAGCTCTAATAGTGAAAAAAATGTGCGAGCTTTTCTTCGGGCTAACAATCTGGAAAGTTATTTTGATGGTGTTTACGGCAACGCCTCGGTTTTTAATAAAGCACTGAGCCTTAAGAAGGTTATGCGGCGCAATAAGTTGGATGCCGCCGATTGTTTTTATATTGGAGATGAAGTCCGCGATGTAATTGCCGCCGCGAAAGTGCATATCGAACCGATCGCGGTTACATGGGGTTATCAGGCGCCGGAAGCACTGAAGAAGCATCATCCATTTGCTTTGGCTGAAGAGCCAGACGATCTGTTGCGTATTTTTACCACAAACAGGTTATAATCGTTGCATATGATAGAAGTAGAAATTGAAAAGCTTGTTCACGGCGGGCAAGGTCTTGGCGTCTTACCTGACGGACGCAAGGTCTTCGTATGGGGAGCATTGCCCGGTGAAACGGTTCGTGTTCGTCTTATAAAAGCGAAGCGTCAGTATGCCGAGGCAATTGCCGAAGAGATTGTGACGGCTTCGCCGCTGCGCCTTGCGCCGCGCGAAAGTAACTATCTGGCGACCAGCCCGTGGCAAATTTTGCCGCTAGCTGCCGAGAATGATTATAAAAAACGCATTGTCGAAGAGTTGTTTGTGCAGGCGCACGTACCATTGCCTGATTTTGTAATGACCACTACGGGTGACGAGTGGCATTATCGCAATAAAATGGAGTATTCGTTCTGGGGTGATGATGACGGCCTACATTTGGCACTACATAACCGTGGGTCGCATCAAAAAACAATTGTAGAGGGGAGTGAACTTGCGTTGCCAGCAATCGACAAAGCCGCGCGCGCAATTGTAGCAGAGCTAAGCAAACATAATCCTCGTGCTGGTGACCTTAAGACGATTATTGTTCGCTGTAATCAACAAGGTGAAGCGGTGGTTGCGCTATTCGTAAAGCTGAAGTCGTTTGTTGATTTAACGTTACCTGATGGTGTAAAAGGACTGCGAGTATACCACTCCAACCCTAAAAGCCCGGCCTCTGTGCCTACTAAGTTATTGTATGAAAAAGGTGATGCCCAGCTGCACGACACACTGCTAGGCACATCCTTTACGTACGACGTTGACTCCTTTTTCCAGGTAAATGTGCCTGTGTTTGAGACGGCACTTTCGCGCATCAAAGAGCGATGTGCCGACGCCGCAACGCTTGTAGATATGTATGCTGGCGTTGGTAGCATTGGTCTCAGTGTAGCGAGCGGTGCAGTAACGTCAGTAGAATTAGACGTCGCAACCGCCGCCATGGCGCGTGTAAATGCTGACGCAAGTGCGCTTGATGTTACTGTTGTTGAAACTTCTAGCGAAAAAGCGCTTGATTATATTACAGCCAATAAGTCAGTTATCTTTGACCCACCGCGCGCAGGTTTGCATGACAAAGTTGTGGCCCGAACACTCGAAGTTAAACCGCCGCAACTTGTATATCTAAGTTGCAATCCAGCCACTCAAGCCCGCGACCTTGCCAAGCTGCAAGAGGCGTATGAGATTACCTATTTTGAAGGCTTTAACTTCTTTCCGCATACGCCGCACATCGAAACATTGGCGATTCTAAAGGCTCGATAATCTCACAGCTTTTCTTCCCGTTATGACCCACGATAGACCTGTAATAGCAAAGAATGTGATCAGAGGAAGCATTAATAGCTTAAAAGGGGCTAGTGAGCCATCTCGTTTTAGTGATGCGTACATACATGTGCGGCAAAAGATGGCCGCAGAACCCGATTTGGTGGCGAGCATCAGGGCAAACGGCCACCCCGTGTCAGGACTGTATGTCCCTGAGCCAGAAGAAAAACGAAGGGTCGATCAGGTGTTACTATGGCAGAAGAATGGCGCAAAGGGTGTCCTTGGTCAAATGACTCACAAAGCACTGGAGATGCTAGAATTAGCCGGCACATTCCATAAAGATATGAGCAAACAGCCACCCGTCGGCCATCCGCTTACGTTTGGAGCGCAATTTATTCTTTTAAGAGGACTCGGAAATACTCATTTTACCAATGTTTTATCTAGGCAGTTGTCACTTGAGACAACAGCTTTTACTAATGATGTTCTGGGGATGTTGGCTTTGTCGATAAACCCCTCAACCCTGTTTAAAGAGGCACTACATGTTAATTACATGTCGTTCGAGGGGCCGGGTACGTCTGATATCCAATTCAATAATTATATTGCTACGATTGCTGTTGATCCAGTTTTTAACACGGTTAACGTCAGCTGCGATGAGGGTCCAGTCAGGGGCCACGCTAATCTTGTGCGTGTTGAAGGTATGGTCGACGCCATCAATGCCGATATTACAACAATGCACAGAGCTTTTCATGATGCCATTGCATGATTAAATCGCCAGAGCTTCTGCTACAATAGACCAGCATGGCATACAACAACTATTGGAGGGAGCGCAGTCAGCCGTACAAACCTGGTCAATCGGCACCATTTAAGGTCAGTCGAAGTAAGATCGAGCTGTACAAACAATGTCCGCGTTGTTTTTGGCTAGATGTGCGCCTTAAAATCAAACAACCTTCCGGGCCGCCATTTAATATCAACAAGGCTATAGATGAATTATTCAAAAAAGAGTTTGATGGTTACCGCGTAAAAGGTGAGCCGCATCCGATTATGATCGAATATTCTGTTGATGCCATTCCTTTTGCGCACGATAAATTGGACGACTGGCGCGAGACATTTGTCGGCATTCAGGTGCCGCACAAGCCAACTAACTTATTGGTTTTTGGAGCGGTGGATGATTTGTGGGTGGCACCAAACGGTGAAGTTATGGTTGTAGATTATAAAGCGACCGCCAAAGACAAAGAAGTGAGTATTAGCTCAGGTTGGCAAATAAGCTACAAACGCCAGATAGAAGTCTATCAATGGCTGCTTCGCCAAAACGGTTTACCAGTCAGTGATACGGGTTACTTTGTATATACCAACGGGCGAATGGACCTAGATGGCTTTTTTAACCGTGTTGAATTTAAAACCAAGCTTATTCCATATAAAGGTAGTACCGACTGGGTCGAGCCAACGCTGCTGGAAATGAAGAAATGCATGGACGGCGACATGCCGCCAATGGGCGAATCAATCATGGGTGGTCCATGCGAATTTTGTACCTACGCCCGCCAACGCACCGAGCTAACCATCAAAGCCTTGCAATCTAAAACTAAAAAGTAGTACTTTAAAAGATACCATTGTATAATAGCCAATCTAAAATTTGATACGGAGGCGCCCAGGATGAGATGGGCGTATTTTTATGGCATCACGATATGTAGATCACGCTATTAATTTTGAGCATTCAACAGGTGCACGCTTGGCTGAAATACGGCAAGAAGGCTTGGCGGGATGTATACCAAAACATTTCTTTACTGCTTTGGGGGAGTGCTGCTTCCTTGCGCTATATCCTTACGAAGGGGCGATGCCTTTATATAATGTTGCCCACGCTAATTTCGTAAGTGGCGACTTTATCTATAGACCTCGTACGCAACTGGATCGATATCGTCAAGTTGCACGAAGTACAAAATCACTTAATATTATAGGGCAACAAATCGCTCAATATTACCTCGATGCTTCTGAATACGTGGTGCAGCATGAGGATGTTTTATATATACCAAAAAGAGATGCAAGAATCTTGGGCGCACAAAAGTATGTAGATGGAAATGCCGGTGTAGTAATTAATCCTACTGAATCTGGCGTTTATCACCCATTAGTGCATCTAAATAATGTCTCGTCTGAAGGTATGGCTCATAATATACGATGGGAAACGCCGTTTGAAGCCCCACTTGTACATGAGGCGACCATGCGCTACATGACGCAATATTACAATCCTGATGAGCAGGTCTATCGTCTTTTTGATGCGTCCAGCATTATTCGCAATGAAGCATCTATCCCAGCATAATAAGAGGTCTCATTGTCTATACAGCGTATGTTATACTAGAAGGGTACATGAAAGTGTTTTACATGCTCAATCAATCTAGTCATTTTCGCTCCAGTCGGTCCTTCTCCAGCCGACCTTAATTTTTTGTTGCCAATTTGTTAGTGTAAGGACGAAAATATGTTAGATATCCAATTTATTCGTGAAAACCGGGAAAAAATAACCGAAAAAGCTGCCCAAAAAGGCTACCCAGTAGACGTTAATACTTTACTGCAGCTTGATGAAGAGCGACGGAACGTGATGACCTCGCTCGAGGCGTTGCGTGCTCGACGTAACGAAAATGCCGACACAATTAAAAACACTGGCGGCAAGCCGGATCAAGCGTTGATCGAGCAGGGAAAGCGTATTAAAACCGAGCTGGCTGATATCGAGAAGCATTTTAATGAGCTCGACGAGCAGTTCCAAAAGCTGCTGGCTGCCGTACCAAATATGCCAACCGATGACGTGCCGGTTGGTGCGACCGAAAACGAAAACGTCGTTATTAAAACGGTGGGCGAGCCAACTTCGTTTAGTTTTACGCCCAAAAACCACTGGGAAATCCTTGAACCGCGTGACATGCTCGACAAAGACCGTGCTGCCAAAATTGCTGGCAGTCGATTCGGCTATTTAAAGGGCGATTTGGTACGACTGCAGTTTGCCATTGTGCAATTTGTAATGCAAACCTTGGGTGACGAATCGATCATCAAAAAAATTGTCGAAGAAAATAACCTGGGTATCAGTACCAAGCCATTTATGCCGGTGTTGCCTCCGGCCATGCTTCGTACCGAACCGTACAAGGCAAGTGCTCGTTTAAACAGTGAAGAAGTAACCTATAAAATTGAACAAGATGACCTGTGGCTCAATGCTAGTGCTGAGCACACTTTGTGCACAATGTACTGGAACGAAATTTTGCCAGAGGAGGCATTGCCGATTCGCTACGTCGGCTACCTTACAAGCTTCCGGCGCGAAGCTGGTACGTACGGTAAAGATACCGAGGGCATGATTCGCTGGCACCAGTTCGACAAGCTCGAAATGGAAGTTTTTAGTACGCCGGAAAACGGTTTGGCTGAACACAAATTGCTGGTCGCTTTGCAGGAATACATGGTTCAGCAGCTGGGCGTACCGTATCAGTTACTGATGAAGTGTACCGCCGATATTGGCAAGCCGAATGCTCGTGGCCTGGATATTAACTGCTGGTTTCCTGGACAAAGCAAGTACCGCGAAACACATACCGCTGACTACATGACCGATTATCAAAGTCGTGATCTTAAGACTCGTCTTCGTCGCGGCAACGGCAGTATCGAATTAATTCATACCAATGACGCCACAGCATTCGCCACTAATCGTATTATGGCCGCCATTGTTGAAAATGGCCAGCGTGAAGACGGCCATTTTGTTGTCCCCGAAGTTTTACGCCCCTTAATGGGTAATCAGGAACTAATCTAGCCAGAAGGAGGGATTATGATTCAAAAAATTGAAATCGACGGCGTGCACATGGAGGTGGACGAGGAGCTTAAAAAGTACGTCTTTAAAAAAATTGGACGCCTGGATCGTTTTGTCCCCAAAAATGGCCGTGAAAGTATTCACGCCGAAGTGAAACTCAAAGAGGGCAAGGCAAAGGCTGGCAATGACCGAACCTGCGAAGTTATCATGCATGTGCCCGGCGAAACACTGACCGTTAAAGAGACGACCATTAATATGTACGCCGCAATAGACATTGTCGAAGCCAAGCTGCATAGTCAACTGCGTAAATACAAAGGTATGCATGCTAGTCCACGGTTGCATCAGCGCATGCTTGCCCGACTCAAGCATCGACCGGCGATTGCCGATTAGCTACCAATTATATGGCAACACCTAAGCTGCTGGAGGCACAGCCGCAATCAATGCTTTTGTCGCACGGTCCAAGCTTATACGAAGAGTTGTCACGGTATGTTCGTCCCTTGACAATGTAGTTGCTAAGTCGCATACCGGGTGTACGTCATCTGCGTATCTGGTGCATCATTCACGCGCTCAGTATTTACGTCGGTCTACTGTTTTATAAGCGTCGTTTGCATCGCTTTCTACAGTTGCCCTTAATGTAAAAAGTATAGTAATGTATGTTACAATGCCAGATGCATGGAAGAGGGTTCGCGTAGAAAAGGTGTTGTCGTTGGCGGGTGTACTACTGGGCATGGAATGCTCGACAGAGTTGCGGATGTGCTCAGAAAATCAGGCCATGTAGATCCTGATAAAGTTCGTACATTTACGCTTCCGCAAGCTATGCGTCAGTATGAGTCGTTAGAATACGCCTCGGCAGGCGCTTTTATGATTCTTCATGGTGAAGGTGTTTTAGGAGTTAGTAATAATATGAGGCCATCGGTTATTGTTGCGTGTAATCCTCCAGAATTAGTCGGGAATGATGCCGAAGGCCGCAGGCCACGCACATTCGGCGAAACGCTGAGAGCGGTACGCAGTAAGCATCGTCATAATCTGAATATGGCTCGCCACGGATATAGGCCGTACCGTGAAGCCTATCAGGATGCCGTTATTGACAGTGTCTTACAGGGAGTATTGCGCCCAATAGCTTACGCGTCTCGTATGAGGGCAATTGGACGACTATCTACTAGAGACCATTTGTGCCACTATCTGAGTCACCAGCCAAGTGGGCGTAAGGTTCAAGTTATTGCTGTTGTTTCGCCCAATGACGAGTACTATCCGTACCGGGAAGGAGATCTGAACTATAGCCCAATACAGGTTCAGATAGATACTGGCGGTCATGATGCGCTGTTGACTGCTCCGGATATTGTTTTGGGACCGGTTTTTAATCTCGTCGCATTGCAAGGTAGGGCCGACTGATGTTTACTATGCATACGAGGCAACCGTCTTTCGTAATCTTCTGACAAAAATACTCGCGTTATCTGTAAACCTGCGCTACAATAGTCCGCAGACGCCGAAACAGACAGGGGAGTATGATTTTATGATAATGAACGACATATTTAAGAAGGTGTTGGGCGACCCTCAGGTACGGACAGTTAAACGGCTTAAGAAGCGTGTCCGTGAAATTAATGCCCTTGAACCGAAATACAAAAAGTTATCAGACAAAGAGCTGAAGGCTCAGACTGATAAACTCAAAAAACGACTCAAGAAAGAGTCTCTGGACAAGATCTTGCCTGATGTTTTTGCGCTGGTACGCGAAGCCTCGGCTCGTACTATTGGTATGCGTCACTTTGACGTGCAGCTGATCGGTGGCATGGTGCTACACGAAGGCAATGTCGCCGAGCTTAAAACAGGTGAAGGTAAGACGTTAATGGCGACATTGCCAGTGAGTTTGAATGCCCTGACCGGTAAAGGTGTTCATGTCGTAACCGTTAACGAATACTTGGCTCAACGTGACGCCGGTTGGATGGCGGTCGTATATGATTTTTTGGGTTTGAGCGTCGGTATTATCATTGCAGACCAGTCATTTATATATGACAAAAACTTTACCAACACCGATCACGACGATGAGCGTTTCCGTCACCTTAGGCCCGCCTCTCGGCGTGAAGCATACGCTGCCGACATTACATATGGCACAAACAACGAATTTGGCTTTGACTACTTGCGCGACAACATGGTCCGCGAAGAAGAGCAATTGCGCCAACGCGATCTACACTTTGCGATCGTCGACGAGGCCGACTCTATTCTAATCGATGAAGCTCGTACGCCGCTGATTATTTCAGCGCCCAGTGTAACAAGCGGCAGCTCATACCTGCAATTTTCTAAAGTGGTGCGCAACCTGGAGCGCGATAAGGATTACGAAGTTGACGAAAAGCGTAAGACAGTCATTTTGACTGATAAGGGCACCGATAAAGTCGAGAAAGTTTTGGGCATCAACAGCCTGTATGCTACCGACAATATCCGTACTATTTATCACCTCGAACAGGCCTTGCGCGCCCAAGCACTTTTCAAGCGCGACAAAGATTACGTGGTAACCAACGAAGGCGAGATCGTTATTGTTGATGAATTTACCGGTCGTTTGTTGGCTGGCCGCCGCTATAACGAAGGTCTGCACCAGGCAATCGAAGCCAAAGAAAACGTTGAAGTACAGCAAGAGTCAATGACGCTGGCTAGCATTTCGTTCCAGAACTATTTCCGGTTGTATGAAAAGCTGTCAGGCATGACCGGTACGGCTACAACTGAAGCCGAAGAGTTCCACATGATCTATAAACTGGACGTTGTAGAAGTGCCGCCAAATCGTAAAATTGTTCGTGACGATCGCAGTGATCGTATATATAAGAGTGAAGCTGGTAAATTTAAGGCTATCGTGAAAGAAGTGCAGATGCTGCACACCAAAGGGCAGCCAGTACTGATTGGTACGGTTTCAATCGAAAAGAACGAACTGCTGAGCAATGCTCTAACCAAGGCGAATATTCCACACCAGGTACTGAACGCTAAGAACAACGAGCGTGAAGCCAATATCATCGCCAAAGCCGGCGAAAGGGGCGCGGTAACGCTAGCAACCAACATTGCTGGCCGTGGTACAGACATTGTATTGACCGAAGAAGTAAAGGGGCTTGGCGGTTTGTTCGTGCTCGGTTCGGAGCGTCACGAATCTCGTCGTATTGACAATCAGCTACGTGGTCGTGCCGGCCGTCAAGGTGACCCTGGTGTTACGCAGTTCTTTGTAAGTACCGAAGACGATCTTATGCGTATCTTCGGTGGTGATCGTATCGGTGCGCTCATGGCTCGCTTGAATGTCGATGACGAAACGCCGATTGAAAATCGTTTGATTTCTAAAAGTCTCGAAAACGCCCAAAAGAAGGTCGAAGGTTTCCACTTTGATCAGCGTAAAAATGTGGTTAAGTACGATGACGTGATGAATCGCCACCGTAAGGCGACCTACACAATGCGTAAAGAAATCCTGAAGAGTGCTGATATTAGCAAGCGCATGAAGGCATTCATAGAAGAGGAGGTGCAGGCCTTGGCGAACTCGCCGCTACTGCTTACTGATACATTTGAAGCATCCGTTCGCGAGGCATTTCCATTTGATGAAGCTACTCTCGATCGTTTGTTTGACACTTCTGCCGATAAATTCCAGAAGGTATTACTTGCAGAGGCTAAAGAGGCGTACGCGGGCCGCGAAACTGCGTTTACGCCGGAGGTTATGCGCAAGGTTGAACGGGATATTTACTTGCAGCTTTTGGATAATCTCTGGATGCAGCACCTTGAAAACATGGATCACATGCGCGAGGGTATTCACTGGATGAGTGTAGGTCAACGAGACCCGCTAGTAGAGTATCGCAGGCAAGGGCAGCGCTTATTTGAAGAAATGCAGGTTACGCTGCGCAACGAAGTTATTCGCGCGCTCTTCAGTGCCCAGCCGGTTGACGTTACGGATCTAGACACGCCAACCGATACTGCGTTGACTCGTGCTGCTCGTTTGGCGGTTGGTAACGTCGATCAAATTAGTGAGGCCGACGATGACTTTACAGCTGCTGACTTTGAAGTCAAAAAAGACTCAAGGCCTAAAAAGCAAGCGCCAACGACACGCAAAAAAGCCCGCAAAGCGGAGCGGCAGCGTAAGACAAAAGCCCGCAAGCGCAAATAATAGAGTCAGGCGAGTGCCAAACTACAGCACTCGCCACTTTTTTGTATGCAGTGAGCGCTTTTTCACATTCTATTATTCAAGATGTGATACAGTAAATAAAGATTTTTGCATTTTGCGTAAGGTACAAGCGTTTTGAAACACACCGTTAGTGAATTAATTCTTAAAAATGGCGCCAAAGGATTATTGGTGCACATACCTGATGCTAGCGTGATGAGTATCGAGCTCAATTTCCGGGCTGGCGAGTATTTGGTTGACGAAAAAAAGTGGGAAACAGCTCATTTGATGGAGCATATTCTACTCGGTGCCAATAAAAGATTTCCTAAGGCGCGACTGTTCCAAGCCGAAATTGAAAAAAATGGCGCCTACAGCAATGCCTCAACAGGTGTGTATGATATTACCTATGAAGCTGAGTGCGCCGATTTTGAATGGGACCGTATTCTTGACTTACTAATGATCGCTATAACCAAGCCACTGTTCCTAAAAGAAGAATTTGAAGCCGAGTTCGGCAATGTTAAAGAAGAGCTGGCAACCCGTTCTAACAATCATTTCCGTCACTTGAGTCTCGCTCTGCGTCAGGATTACGGCTTTAAGGCTAAGACCGATCAAGAGCGTCTCAAACTTATGGACAACGTTAAGCTTGACGACGTGCGTGCACACTACAAGCGAACCCACACCAGCCGCAACATGCGTTTTATTATTGGTGGAAACATTACACCGAAGCGTCATGATGCCATAGTTGAATATCTGGAGCGCATTGCCTTACCCTTGGGCACGGCGCGATTGAGTTTGCCAAACGAACGTCCAGTCACACCAAAACAACCATTATTTATTCACAATAAATCAGTTAAAAACGTCTACTTTTATGTCGATAGTTTCATGAATCGCCGCATGGCGCAGGACGAAACCGATTCACTTAGTTTAGTAAATACCATGCTAACCGAAACGCTGTACTCAAAAATCTTAGGCACGGCTCGCGAACGCGGTTTGGTTTATGGAATGAATTCCGGCTTTGGCCAGAGCAAGCTGGCTAGTAATTGGTGGTTTGGTGCGCAAGTATCACGTAAAAACGCTCCAAAATTATTCGAAATTATGATCGACGAACTTGAAAAAGTATTTGCAGGCAAGATCGACGCTGAAGACATTGAAGCCGCTAAGGCCTATAGTCTTGGTCGCTTCCAGCGTAGCGCGCAAACAGTTAGCGGAACCGCGGGCGGCTACAGCGGCGACTATTTCTTTGATGAAACTATCGAGGACTATTATCAAGTTCCCAAGCGTATCCGTGCCATTACCAAGACCTCGATCGTGGACATTTCCCGGGCACTTTTTGCCGACCATATTTGGGGCGTTGGTATACTCAGCAACTGCGAGCGAGAGCTTGTTGACGAACTCTACAAACAGGTGTCTGTTTTGTGGGACATGAAGCGCTAGGGGGGACATGCAAGAACTTGAGCAACATGCCGAAAATCTCAAGCGAGCGCTGGAGAACTCTTTGGAGCGGTTGCATTTTACCGATCTGTTGCATCGAAAGCAGCAAATAGATGCCACGGTGTCTGCTCCGAATTTTTGGAATAACCCAATGAGCGCCCAAGAAATCATGAAGCAGCAATCTAAGCTCGAAAAACGCATCGAGCCGTGGCGTGAATTGCAAAAGAATGTTGACGATTTACTCGAGCTAATCGCTCTTGATGATGCCTCAATGCGTCACGATCTAATCGAACAACTGCAAGCAGCTCATGCACAATACGATACTTTGCGCGACGAACTTAAGCTAGCTGGACCGTATGATGATCATGACGCAATCGTAAGCATTTACGCAGGCGTTGGTGGCACCGACGCTCAAGATTGGGCGGCCATGTTACTGCGTATGTACACGCGCTGGGCCGAAAAGCATGATTTTGAAGTGCGCATGATCGAGGAGTCTGCCGGCGACGAAGCTGGTATTAAAAGCGTGACACTCGAAATAAGTGGTATGTTCGCATACGGTAGGCTAAAAGGCGAACATGGCGTGCATCGTTTAGTCCGCTTAAGCCCCTTTAACGCCGATAACTTGCGCCAAACCAGTTTTGCTAAAGTCGATATCTTGCCCAAAATCGACCAGCCTGACGATCTATTGGTTGACGACAAAGACCTGCGTATTGACGTGTATCGTTCGGGTGGCCACGGCGGCCAGTCAGTTAATACGACCGATTCGGCGGTGCGCATTACACACTTGCCGACAGGCATTACAGTAGCTATCCAAAACGAACGTAGCCAGTTACAAAACAAAGAAACCGCCATGACTATTTTGCGGTCGCGTCTCATCCAATTACAAATTGAACAGCATAAAGAAAGACTAGAAGAGCTGAAGGGGCCGTCACAGTCTGCAGAGTGGGGGAACCAAATCCGCAGCTATGTGCTGCATCCGTATAAACAAGTGAAAGATTTGCGGACACGCTACGAAACGAGCGATACGGAAGGCACGCTCGATGGCAATCTCGATCCGTTTATAGAAGCGTATTTAAACCACACGCTCGGCCAATAGTTTTTTGAATCTAGTAAGGATGGCAAGCTGGCGACTAACTGTTCCCAATCGCTGGCTTATAGTGTCAGCACATTTACATCTTTGGTAAATGTGCGAGGGGATGGGGAAACTGTGTAGTCGCCAACTTGCCTGAGGGATTATTAATCAATTAAAATGATATTGACTTTTGCGCACTAAAATGCTAGTATATAAGTACTGTTAAAAAAATAAACAGGAAAAAATAAATGACAAAAATACCAGTAACTTTTATCAGTACAACATTGCAGCTGAAACCAACAATCATGCTGCCAGTACCAATAGAAGTAAACGAGCAACATGATCTGCACGGTCGTTGACTAGGTTCATGAAACTCGTAGACGGTTTGTCGAACAAACGCCCTACGCCTAAAAAGCAGGGGTGTTTGTTTTTGAGTGGCCATATGCAATAATAAAGTGTAACATGACGTCTAACTTTGATACTAAATCTGTATTAGAAGGTTGGGGTGAAGTTAGTGGTCAGACTCGTAATGAACTAGGCGGGGCAATTGAGTCACTTTTGCCGTACGCAGATGAAAGTCGCCAGGTATCAGTCGAATACGCCGATGAAGCGTTAGGATTAGAGTTGAGTCTCGATGCCTTAAGCTTTTCCGGAGAAAACCAGTACACAATGAAAGTGGCTGACCGGCGTGCCGGTTTGCTTGAAATGCTTTTGCCAGAGACCATAAACCGCACAACTATTAGCTCTCGGCAGGAGTCTTTTGGTCATCTTAGGGCACTGGTCGGACAAGCTTACAATAAAGAGGCTGTACGCGAAAGTTTAGATGAGCGGTGGTTGTTATATGCAATAGCTACTGCCCTGGAAGGCAATCGTGACTCCCTAGAAACGATGTCAGGGATCTTATTAGACGGTCAAACAAACCTTCTGGCTGCATGGAAGCGGAGCTTTTCGTTTCGACATGATTCGGTTGATGGTACGGGGATTCAATTAAGCTATCATACTGGAAATGACGTATATTATAAGAAGAATCGTAGTGCCGATAACCCGGATCGTTCGGTGATGATTATCCGCATTCCGGACGTAAGGTCCTCAACAATATTCGAATACTCAAGCATACCCATGGGCAAGGGAATTGCTCCGGACACGGAACGATTTTTTATTATTCAACGACAGCATGGCCCTCTTGAAAGAGATTTGGGACGGCTGCAACTAAAGCCAGAAGAACGCAGTACGTATGCAGATCTTATAAAACCAACCTTCACCCAAGGTGCAGCAACGTTACTTATCGAAGCGTTACACAAAGTGGCCGAGCAATTAAAAGAAGAGCATGACTTGCCAACACGTGATGTACAGGGTTAGCGCACTTTGCTATAATACTGCTAATGATTTTGTTGGATAGGGTAACGAAAAAGTATGGACGTATTGCTACTCCCGCGCTTGACCGCATTAGTTTGCATGTAGAACCTAAAGAGTTCGTAATAGTAGTGGGGCAGAGTGGCGCCGGAAAGTCCACTTTACTAAAATTATTAACTCGAGAAGAGCGCCAAACCAGCGGTAAGATTATCATTGGCGGCATCGATTATGACAAATTAAAAGATCGTGATATTCCGTTGCTGCGCCGTCGCATCGGTGTGGTTTTTCAAGACTTTAAACTACTCCCAAATCGTACCGTATTTGAAAATATTGCCTTTGCACTTGAAATTGTCGGCATGAGTAACCGCGAGATTAATCATACGGTGCCCAAAGTGCTCGATATTGTCAATCTGAAGGGCAAAGAAAAGCGTATGCCGTACGAATTGTCTGGTGGAGAACGTCAGCGCGTCGCCATTGCCCGTGCTATTGTGCGCCAGCCTAAAATTTTGATCGCCGACGAGCCGACAGGTAACCTCGATCCCAAACATGCCTGGGATGTGATCAGCGTATTGGAAAAGATCAATAGATATGGCACGACCGTGCTACTTACCACGCATAATCAAGAAATTGTCAATAAACTCCAGCGTCGTGTTGTTACTATCGCACACGGGCAAATTGTTAGTGATCGCGCGAAGGCAGACTACAAAATATGAAACGAAAACTTGTAACGTTTCGCCGGATAATTGCTACCGGCGCGGTAAACTTTGTGCGCAACGCCTGGCTTGCAGTTGCGGCTATGGCCGTGATGGTTGTCACACTGACGATCGTGCTATTCTCGCTGATTACTAACGCGACATTTACAAACACCATCCGTCAAATCACGAACAAGATTGATATCTCGGTCTATTTGAAAGATTCAACGACGGGCGTGCAAGCCAGTGGTCTTATGAATCAACTGCGTAAATTGCCCAACGTGCAAAGCGTAAATTTTGTGTCGAAAGAGCAGGCTTTGCAGAAGTATTTGCAAGATAATTCCAAAGACCAGACGTTAGCTTCGGCCGTTTCCGAGACCGATAACCCCTTGCCGGCAACTATCCAGATCAAGCCTAAAGATCTCAATAAGTTAAATGACATCAAGACCTTTTTAAGCAAGAGTGATGTTGCGGCGTTGCAGTCCGATCAACCGTCATATTCTGGCGACCGCAAAGAAGCCATCGATAAAATTACACATGCTACAAATATTTTGCAGCGCGCTGGTATTGCTGCTGTTTTGGTTTTTGCGATTATTTCGGTCCTGATCATTTTTAACACAATTCAGATGGCCATTTTTAACCGGCGCGATGAACTTACTATTATGCGTTTGCTTGGCGCAAGCACGTGGTATATTCGTGGACCATTCGTGGTGGAAAGCGTTATTTACGGCGTTATTTCAGCGCTTGTATCAATCTTGATTATTCATTCGATGTTTGTGGCTGCGCATTCGGCACTTGAGGCGACCTCACTCGGTTTGCTCGATATCAACTATTCGGCCCAATATTTCTCCTCGCACTTTTGGCAGCTGTTGGTAATGCAGTTACTCGTTGGTATACTAATTGGTGCCGCTTCATCGACTGTCGCAACTCAGCGGTACTTAAAATTCAAAATTCGTAAATAAATTTAGGGTCATCATACGTCACTTTGTAGATCGTGACCGCCTAAGTAGCAGTTCCCCTAAAGGGGACTGGAACGTGGTCTGCAAAGTGACGTATGATGACCCGTCGAGTCGTCCTTAAGCAATGGGGGTAACATTGCAAAACTTGCGGGGATATGCTAATGTTTAAAGTACAAATTGGCAACAAAAAAATGAACAAAAATACCCGAAAACAGCGCCATATTCTTCACAAGCTAGCAGCAATGTTTATCCTGTTAATAGGTGCTGTGGCGACTGTTGGCATGTCGACGGTACCTCGTGTTGCAACCGCAGATAGTATTAGTGACCAGATTAACGCTCTAGAGCAGCAAAACGCCACTAACCAGAACGCCGTAGCCCAGCTGCAAAATGAAGCTTCCAGTTATCAGGATGCTATAAACCGATTACAGTCGCAGATTAATCTTTTGCAAGGGCAGATTGACAATAACGCCGCCAAACAGGCCGACCTACAGAACAAGATTCAGGCAAATCAAGATGAATTGACTCGCCAGCGTAGCGTGCTTGCCGATAATATTCACGTTATGTATGTTGAAGGTCAGACCTCAACTATTGAGATGCTTGCTACAAGTAAGAGCCTTAGTGATTTTGTAGACAAGGAAGAATATCGAACAACTATCCAGAACAAGATTCAGGATACGCTCAAACGCATTAACGACATCCAAAATACGCTTAAAACTCAGAAGACGCAGATTGATGCACTAGTTACCGAGGAGCAAAGTCAACGTGCGCAGCTCGACGGTAGCAGGGCTCAGCAGGCAAGTATGCTCGCCTATAACCAATCACAGCAGGCTACGTATAACGCTAGTACTCGAAATAATCAGGCCAAAATCGATTCGTTAATTGCTCAGCAGCGCCGCGCCAACGACTCCATTACTTCGGGTTACTATTTCATCCGCTTCCCGGGTGCCATTGCTTCACACGATTACAATGTTAATGACTACCCATACGCTAATGGCGGCTTTGGAATGAGTACTGCTCCAGGCTGCGTAGACAACGACGGTCCTGACAGGTGGGGCTACTGTGACCGGCAGTGCGTCTCTTATGCTGCATGGGCTGTTGAGCGCTCGGGCCGTACTGCGCCTCGCTTCTACGGCAATGCCAAAGAATGGGTTTCGGCTGCCCGCAGCGACGGCATTCCAGTTTACACAAGCAACCCGCAACCTGGCGACATTGCCATTAGTACTGCTGGAACTTGGGGTCACGCAATGTATGTCGAAAAGGTGAGCGGTAATCAAATCTTTGTTTCGCAGTATAACCAGCAGCTAACCGGTGCTTACTCCACCCAATGGCGTACTTGGGAATAAAATAAGCATAAGAATTGTTTTGGGATGGCTGCATCGTCAGCTATAATCAACCCATACGTCTAAAATTGATTATAAGTGAGGGTAGCAAGCGTGGAGTCGGATAAGAGTCGTCCTAAATTGAAGTTGAGGCAGTTGGATCCAAATGCGAAGAAAATTATAAGGGGTACGGTATCCTTGCTGGTGCTGATTGTAGTCTTTTTATTTGGGCTGAATATTGGTAACGGACGCATTAGCTTTTTGATTAGCGGCGAGAATAAAAATTTACCCAACACGTTGGATTATTCGAGCGTGAATCAGGTTTATAATTTACTACGAACAACCTACGATGGCTCGCTCGATCAGACAAAGTTGCTGGACGGCATTAAAAATGGGCTAACTACTGCTACTGGTGACCCGTATACGATGTACTTTACCAAAGATCAGGCGAAAGATTTTAACAATCAGCTCAATGGTACGTTTACGGGTATTGGCGCTGAACTTGGCAAAAATGATTCAGGCAACTTGATCGTTGTTTCGCCCATTGATGGTTTTCCGGCTGCAAAGGCGGGTCTTAGGCCTCAGGATGTGCTCGCAAGTATTAATGGTAAGAGTACGGACGGTGTTGATATCGATACGGCCGTAAGTCAGATTCGTGGACCTAAGGGCACGCAGGTTACATTGCAAATTGTGCGCAACAAAACAGAAAACCTGAAGTTTACGATTACACGTGATGATATTAAGGTTCCAAGCGTGAAGTGGCAGGTACTTGACGGAGGCGTGGGCTACGTTCAGGTTAATCAGTTTGGCGATGATACCGTTGACCTCATGGCTAAAGCCTCGGGCGACCTAAAAGCGCAGGGCATAAAGAGTATTTTGCTTGATTTGCGTGGCAACCCGGGCGGTTTACTGAGTGCAGCAGTTGATATGGCGAGTTATTGGGTGCCTGGCGGCAGAACTATCTTGCAGGAAAAGCGTGGCAGCACTGTCATCCAAACATATAACTCGACAGCCCAAGATCCGGCGGCCTTCGCAGGCCTACCAACGGTTGTGCTAGTGAACGCTGGTAGCGCCAGTGCTTCAGAAATCGTGGCAGGCGCACTGCACGACAATAATGTTGCGACTATCTACGGCGAGAAGAGCTACGGCAAGGGCAGTGTTCAGGAAGTTCATAACTTGCCTGGCGGTACCGAAATTAAGATTACCGTTGCTCGGTGGTACCGTCCAAACGGTCAGAACATCGACAAAAAGGGAATTGCGCCCGATAAAGTTATCACTATGACTGACGATAACTACAAGAACGGCCAGGACCCCCAGAAGGACGCCGCGCTCGATTACCTCCGTAGTAAATAGTACCCGTAGGAACGCCGTACATTTCGACGCTTACTGCTTGCGGTATAGGGGACAATAGAGTATCATGAGGGCAATAGCGATTTAAATGGTGTTTTTTGAGGTGGCTCAGCCGACGAAGTATATTTTTGTAACTGGTGGTGTGCTTTCTGGATTAGGAAAGGGTATCACCGCCGCTTCAATCGGAAATCTCCTTAAGGCCCGCGGGCTCAGAGTAAACATCCAAAAGTGTGACCCATATCTGAATGTTGACGCAGGTACATTAAACCCACGTGAACACGGCGAATGTTTTGTTACAAAAGATGGCGCCGAAACAGATCTTGACCTAGGTCATTACGAACGCTTTTTGGATGAAGAATTGACGCAATCCAGCTCGCTCATGAGTGGCCGTGTATTGCTTAAGGTGATTGAAGATGAACGCGCTGGTAAATACAACGGGCAGTCAGTGCAGATTGTCCCACACGTGATGTCTGCGATTCAAGAGTATATCCAGAAGGCTGGCGAAGGCTTTGATGTGCATATTGTCGAGATTGGCGGCACCGTTGGCGACCTGGAAAGTCTGAGTTTTTTGGAGGCGATTCGCGAATTTGGTTTGCGCACAGGGCTTGATAATTGCCTGTATGTCCACGTCGTATACATGCCATACCTGGGCGCAAGTAAAGAAATCAAAACCAAACCAGCGCAAAACTCCGTACGTGATTTGCGTAGTGCCGGTATCAGCCCAAACATTCTGGTTGCTCGTAGTGAAGAGCCATGTAACCCAAGTGTTACCCGCAAATTAGCTCTTTTTTGTGGTGTCGATGAAAATGCGATCGCACTACTGCCAAATGCCCGTTCGATCTACCAAGTTCCTTTGACGTTAGAAGACGAAGGTATTGCTGACGTTATTTGTAAGAAGTTAGGACTTATAACGCCGCCTGCTGACGTGGTTTCCTGGCGTGATATGGTTGCCCGTGTGGTGACAGACCATGGTCGCAAGGTACGCGTAGGCCTGGTTGCAAAATATCTGGATAATATTGATGCGTATATGTCTGTTTTTGAAGCAATCCGTGCGGCAGGATGGTGGAACGACGTTAACATTGAGCTTGATTGGATTGATGCCGAAACACTCGAAACTGACGATGACGAAACAATTGCCCGCAAACTGGCTGCCGTCGATGGTGTCGTTGTACCCGGTGGTTTCGGTAGTCGCGGACTCGAAGGCAAGATCAGAGCTGCACAGTACTGTTTGACTCATCGCAAGCCATATTTAGGGCTATGCTTGGGGCTGCAGATGGCGGTCATTGCCGCCGCACGTAATGCCGGTCTGACGGATGCCTCTAGCTTTGAATTAAATCCTAAGGCCAAGGATATAGTGATTAATACTATGGCTGATCAACACGACAAGGCCAATACTGGCGGTACTATGCGCCTAGGTGACTACAAGTGTCATTTGGCCGAAAATAGTGTTGTAGCCAAACTCTACGACGCCCACGAGATTGTCGAACGCCATCGTCACCGAGGCGAATGCAATAATGACTACCGTGACCAATATGAGTCGTGGGGCATTCGCCCGAGCGGCCTATCTCCGGACGGACATCTGGTTGAAATGATTGAAGGCATCGGTCATCCGTTCTTCGTAGCAACTCAAGCACACCCCGAACTGAAATCCCGCCCCAATCGTGCTCATCCGTTGTTCGACGGTTTTGTCGCAAGTTTGTTGCAAAAGTAAAACGAATAAGGTAGCTTTAACTGTATGGATACAGTCGTAACCTCGCCCGCTTCACACAAAAAACGCATCTTGTTTGTAGAAGACGACGACGCACTCGCTAATGTGTATTTAGTTCGGCTGCAGGCTGAAGGTTTTGAAGTTCAGCGGGTTGCTAACGGGGAAGACGCTTTGGCAGCAGCCATCAGCTTCAAGCCAGATCTAGTGCTGCTAGACGTGATGATGCCCAAGATCAGTGGCTTTGACGTTCTGGATATTATTCGCAACACGCCCGAAACAGCCAATCTAAAAGTGGTGATGCTGACGGCGCTCAGCCAGGATAGTGACAAAAAACGCGCCCAAGATCTCGGCGTTGACGATTATCTCGTAAAATCGCAAGTAGTTATAACCGACGTTATCGAACACATCAAAAAACACCTCGGTTTAGCGCAGTAATAGATAACTACTAGTGCCTGGCTTTTCAGTAAAAGTCAGGTTTTATATGTATATATTGAAACGGGGGTAGCCAAAGTAAATGTATAGACATCTAATTGACCAAATATAAAACTTATGCTAATAATACTGTATACAAATATAGCCATAAAAACCATCAAATTATATGAGAATACGACCAGAACTACTAGAAGCAGGACCGCCCATTATGCATGTTGAGTCGTCCTACGAAGTCGCTGAACGTTTGCAGAATGAGCTTCCGATCATCCCATATACGCGGGAGGGAGAAGGCGCGCAGTTGACAGTTGTTGGCCAAACAGAGCACCAAAATGAACAGGTGCGGGTTGCAAACTGGCGAATAGTATATAACCCGAGTTTAATCGGACCAAATGCCCGAAAGATTAGTAGCCAAGACTTGGAGACATTTGCAGAAGCGGCACAAGCTGTCCGTAATGATCAACATTTCTATGAGGACGTTTTGCCGGTATATGACGGCGCTTGGTGGCGGTATTCTCCTGCAGAAGGGGCTGTAAATAATTCGCTCAGGGAAGTGTACTCAGTGGCAGCGCATGAAGCTGCTGGGACTCGTTCCGTAATGGAAGTGCTTAACTGTTCTAGCATAGAACTTGCCGCCGATGAGCTTGCCATCCTCAAAGATACGATCGAGCAAGTGGGTAAGTTTACGCGTGGCAAGATTTATGACCGAGTTAAAGGCATCGTATTTTGTGGCGATGAGGAATTTGCCGATCACGATCTTGGTGGATTCCATTTTCCTAGCGGTGTTATGCGCTTAAATATGGATAAGCTCCGCGACGCTATGCATACAGGGTTGCCACAACGCTACATACCTTACTTTAGGGGCAAGAACAACGTCTCTGCGTTTTCAATTACATTGGCTCATGAACTTGGTCATGCAATGGATATCCAAACAATGGAAGAGGTCAACCGTCACTTTATTTCTCCAGACCAGCATGGTTATATGGCGCTTGGCAGCCGGACAGCGAGCTTCTCTAGTTTTAATGAGCTACCGGGCTGGACATATAAGGTAGTACCACAGGGTCGGTATGGCAAGCGTGATGAATGGCGATTTGATGTAGGTCAGGCATTGGAGGGACGTGAATACCCACCTAATACGTACGCACATACTAAGCCTAGCGAGGACATGGGTGAATCGTTTGCGATTGCCGCATTAGGGGGCGATATGTCATCAATGCCTATGCGAAGAAATAGAATTAGGGAGACAATTGACCGAGCAGAGGGCCGGGAAGCTGCTTCCCATCAATTAGAAATGCAGAAGATCGAACCACAGGACGGCGTGTATCGTCCTCGTAAACTTGGCGCATTGGCGCTTGACGTATATATTGCATAGCTTTATGCTATAACTTTGCAAGCCGGGCGAGTGACGCGTGGCGATATGTTAAATTATTGGAGTTTTTCGGTATGTCAGAAAGTAAGTCGAGTGGTAGTGAGCAATTAAAAGGTCAGTTGGATCCTTGGAATGTTACCAGTGTTGTCGACGGTCGGCGAGGAGTGAGTGAAACTGATGTGACGAGACTAGCTATATTGGTGACCGAGCAGGCAAAAACATCGAGCGGACAGCGGAGTACTACACCAGACGAGATGATGAAAATGGGTCAGATGGCGCACGGAACTTTGAACGCTTTGGCATGGGCGCTGAGAGCTTCGTCGGACGTGCCTAGTAGCGAAGAGTATAGATCCAATATGTCCGGTCTTCATGGGGTTCTACGGAGTTTTGGTGAGCTCGTTAGGGTGTATGCTCCTGATGTTCCTGAGCTTGTGGAATATAGCTCTGAATATTTGCCGCCTAAGTCAGGTTTTATCCAGTCTCCAGCGGATGTCTTGGGGCGTTACGATGAAAAAGGTTTGCTGATAAACAAATTTCCCAATCCTACGCTTTTACATGGTCTCCCTGAGTCGATGGCCGTATATGGCATGGGAGCTCTTACTGATATAGTTTGGGAAAATAATAGTTTTATGCCTCTTGATACAGAAGGTGAACGACGATTTCAACTCTTAACGGACTCATACTTGCAGCTTATACCTATTCTAGGAGAGTAAGTTGCCCTAGCTTTATATAATAAAAATCCCTGGATTTTAAACCAGGGATTTTGTAGTACAAGGAAGCGTAGATTATTCGACGGTGATTTCGGTGCGGCGAACGGTTTTGCCGGTAAAACGGCGAACCTTGCGAACCTTATAGGTAACAACGCCGTCACGGTCTGCGTGAACAGTGTAGTTGCGGCTTAACTTGGTACCAACGCCTGCGCGCTTGGTAAGGCCAACCTGACGAACGATTACTTGACCGGTGCGAACCTTTTGGCCACCGAATATTTTAACACCAAGACGCTGACCTTGGCTGTCGCGGGTATTCTTGGCTGTTCCGCCTGCTTTAACGTGTGACATATATTTTCTACTTCCTTGTTACTACTAAAAGCTCGCGAGCGACCAATTGGTCGGGACGGCGATAGACCATCTCTTGCTCTTGTGCCCATGAAAAACTCACTCGATTGTACCCTAAAACCTCGAGGTGGTCAAGTATTGGCAGGTGATATATTGTGCCATTTGGCGCTTGCCAGGCGGGAACGGCCAAACAGAGGCGTGTGCCGCTCGGTAGCTGACCGGCGATGTTGCGCATGAACTTCTGAATAATGACGTTGCAAGTGCCAATGATTTCTTGAAGTTTTTCGGGGTTTGGCCAGTTATTCAATGGGCGTCCGAGGTATGTTTCGCAAGCAACAACAGAGGCGGGGTGAGTCCATTGGTGTTCGGTGGCGTCACCAACTTCTAGCTCTGGAGTGCTTTCTACGCCGTGTGTGGCGAGCCATTCAAGATTGATGCGGCTGTAGTCGACCATACGCGGTTCGAGGTCGCTACCGTAGGCGCCGTAGCCCATCAAAAGCGCCTCTTGCAGCACAACGCCGGTGCCACAAAAAGGGTCAAGTACGACGGTTTCGAGGTCGGCAGGCAATTGACCAACGGCTAAATTGACAATGGTTTGCGCAAGTTTAGGCGGCAGCATACCGACGAAAGCATCGCGTTTAGGGCGCCCTTGGTCGCGGCGTGCGTAGGCGTCGATATTTTGTACTGCTACGGTGTGAGCTATATAAACGGTGTCTTTTTGCTGGATACACAGCAGTTCGATGCCGAGTTCGCCAGTCAAGCTGTTGTGTAAAACCTGGGCGCTGTTAAGTGCGGGTTCGACATTGGGCACGAGACGTACCGATCGGCCAGCTTTTTTGCAGACTTTTTTAAGCTCCAAACCGGTGCGCAGCAATTGCTCTGGCCGGACTGGAAAGCCAAAGGCGCTAAGGCCTAGTTTGATTTTGCCGTCGGCAGGCAAGTAGTCGATAAGTCCGGGCAGTGTTTTTTGTAATGCTCGTACGACTTCCGGCCAAGTGCGAGCGTTTACTTGTGCGACAGGTTTGGCTAGCCGGACTGCGCCACCAATGCGATCAAATGGTATATCGGCCGGCGAAATATCGCAGGCTATGGCGATGTCGCTGATCGGCTCCAGGTGTTCGGCCCCGAATAAACTCTCCAGCTCGGCACGGCCAATTGCAGGCTGCCGCCCTAAAATAAAAATACTTTTGTGTGTCATCTTGGTCTTATTATACCTTCTTAGCGTCAGGTTGCGTAACGAATGCGCTAAAATGCGTTCAACTCTCTTTTCTATTTTCAGAGAGCCTTCAAAGTAAAGACTGCATATATGCTTTTCCAGTTCAATAACATTTTAGCTTTTTGATGATGGCGCTATAAAAGAGTATGTATAATAGAGGGTTATATGGGTAAAACTTCTTTTTTAAAACGGCGTTGGAAGTTGCTGTTGAATATTGCAACAGGAGTAGCCCTCGTTGTACTAGTGATCGCTATTCATAAGCAATTGTTTGAGACGCTCGAGAACTTAGGCAAAGTCAACGCCTGGGCATTGCTGCTGCTTGTGCCGGTGCAAATGCTTAATTATCATGCCCAAACTAAGCTGTATCAGGGGTTGTTTGCGCTACTCGGCAACAAGTTACGCTATAAGTTTTTGTTCCGAGCTGCGCTGGAATTGAATTTTATTAACCATGTTTTTCCAAGTGGCGGCGTGTCGGGGATCTCATACTTTGGGGTGCGGCTCAAAAATGACACGATTAGCGGTAGTCGGGCGACATTGGTGCAGGTGATGAAGCTGGTGCTTGGTATTTTGTCGTTCGAGATATTGTTGATTATTGGGCTGTTGTTCATGGCGGTCGGCAATCGCGTTAATACCTTCGTTGTATTCCTAGCTACACTTATTACGACGTTGATGGTAATTGGAACGTTTGCTTTTGTGATGATCATCGGCAGTAAGAAGCGTATTAATGCGACATTTACGTTTTTGACGAAAACGATCAACAAGGTTATGCACTTTATTTTTCGGCGTTCAACGGAAACGATCAACATCGCGCGGGCCGAGCGCGTGTTTGATGACCTGCACGTTAATTACAAGACAATTGAGTCGCAATGGCGGCAGTTGAAAGCGCCATTCTTCTGGGCGTTTATGGCTAATTTAACAGAGGTGTTATCGATTTATGTCGTGTACATCGCCTTTGATGCCTGGGTCAATTTCGGGTCAGTAGTGCTGGCGTATGCCGTGGCTAACTTTGCCGGGCTGGTGTCGGTCATGCCAGGCGGCGTCGGTATTTACGAAGCGTTAATGACCGGGGTATTGGTCGCTGCTGGTATTCCGGCGCGGCTTAGTCTGCCAGTCACAGTTATGTATCGTGTGCTTAATACAATTATCCAGATACCGCCAGGTTGGTTCTTGTACCACCGCGCTTTGCAGGAAAGCTCTAAGGCCAAAAAAATTTCCGAAATTGAAGAGGTTGTAAGGTTAGAAAAGCATGCACGAGAACATGACCGAACCAAACTTTAGCGTCAGTGAATTTGTCGCAGTTTTAAATCAGACACTCGAATATGCGTACCCAAACGTACTTATCACCGGCGAGCTGGCCAACTTCAAGGTTAGTAAAAACCGGTGGGTGTACTTTGATTTAAAGGACGAAACGGCGTCAGTGCGGTTTTTCGGCACAGTATATCAATTGCCTGGGCCGCTAGAAGACGGCATGAAAGTTGTAGTGCGCGGCGTACCAAGATTACACCAGCAGTACGGCTTTAGTGTGATCGTGCAAGCCATCCAGCCAGTGGGGGAGGGCTCAATTAAAAAGGCGGCAAAATTGCTTGAAGCCAAGTTGACTGCGGAGGGCTTGTTTGACCCGGAACGTAAACGGCCGTTGCCATACCCGCCAACCAGCATAGGATTAATTACTTCTGGAGAATCAGCTGCGTATCGCGATTTCATTAAAATTATGAACGCTCGCTGGGGTGGAGTAACAATTAAACTTATAGATGTGCAGGTGCAGGGGGAGGCGGCACCGGGGCAGATTGTAGGGGCTATCGAACAGTGTAATCAAATGGCTGAACCGCCAGAGGTGCTGGTAGTGACACGCGGAGGCGGTAGCGCCGAAGATTTGCAGGCATTTAGTACCGAACAAGTTACACGGGCCGTGGCTGCCAGCCGTATTCCAACCTTGGTGGCTATTGGCCATGAGGTTGATATTAGCCTGGCGGAACTGGCTGCCGACCAACGAGCCAGTACGCCGAGTAACGCAGCGGAATTACTAGTGCCTGATCGTAAGGCGTTGCTTGCAGGCCTGCAAGATGAAGCGCAACGACTAAGCCAGTACGCCGATCGAGCGCTGTTTGGTGCTCACGAGCAACTTGTCACTAAAGCCAAAGGTCTGCACGACTATGCTTCCCGTGTGACGACAGCAGCGCGTGAACGACTACAAATGCGTGAACGTGTAGTGCAAGCATTTGATCCTACGGCCGCTTTACGCCGAGGCTACGCATTGGTCAGAAAAGAAGGTCGCGTTGTGTATAGCGCCAATGATGTGCAAGTACATGACGATATTATCATTTCGCTGCGCAATGCAGAGCTGACAGCCGCAGTAAAACGCATTACAATACAAAAGGAGCAGATACATGACCAAAACGACTAATTACCAAACTCTCAGTCAAGAACTAGATGAAGTACTGCAAGCTTTGCAGCGGCCAGACGTTGGTGTTGACGCGGCCATAACATTATATGACCGCGGTCTAACACTCATTAAAGCTCTAGAAAAACACCTTACCGAAGCTGAAAATAAAATCGAGACTCTGAAACTCTCTATAAAAGAAGGATAACCCTATGATACTCGTGCTGTCGCTTATCGCCTTTTGGTTGATAGTTATTTTTGGTTTTGTGATTTTGGTGGGACCGCCGTATTTGCCAACTACGCGTAGACAAATTGAAGCCGCACTGGACCTGTTAGATTTGCACGAAGACGAAACGTTGCTGGAACTTGGTTCGGGTGATGGCAGGGTGGTGCGAGCTGCGGCTAAGCGCGGCTTAAAAGTGGTGGGGATCGAGCTAAACCCGTTGCTCGTTATTATTTCGATGATGGTGACTATAAAATACCGCAAACAAGTGCGCATTATTTGGGGCAGCTACTGGGGCAAGCCGTGGCCGCGGGCTGACGCTATTTTTACTTTTATGCTACCGCGCTACATGCCCAGGCTGCATACACGTATTGAACAGTGGCACACGAAGCCGATTCATTTGGCGAGCTTCGCGTTTAAAATTCCAGACAAAGAGCCGGCCGGCACCAAAGCTGGCGTTTACTTATACGAATATAAGTAGGGTGAGACAGAAATAAATGTAGCAACGCAAACAGAGTTAAATACATAAATAACTTGCGTTTGTGCTGTAAAATACGCTACCATAACCGATATGAATAGGCTTAATCAACGCGGCGCAATTAATGTACTGCTTATACCTTTTATTCTTGTACTTGTCTTCTTTTTGGGGGCTGCCGGATTTGGCGTGTGGGCCTTCATGAGTCGTCAGGACTATAAAAACAATAGTGATCAAAAGGCTTCGGCTGCGGCTGCACAACAGAAGACGGTTACGCAAACCGCCGACGCTGCCCAGTACGCCGAAGACATCAAGAAACCGTTCGATACATATATTGGACCGGCTGCTTACGGCAACATTACGGTAAATTATCCAAAGACCTGGAGCGCCTACGTTGTTGAAAACGACAAGGGTGGTTTTCCGGTAAATGGTTACTTCCACCCTGGTTTTGTGCCAAGCACAACCGATCAGACCAATAACTTTGCGTTGCGCGTACAGTTGTCGCAGACGGCTTACTCGGGCGTCGTGCAACAATTTAACGCATCGTTGCAAACAGGCAAGGTGACTATTCAACCTTACAAGTTACCTAAAGTTCCCAGCGTCGTCGGTGTGCGCATCGAAGGCCAGATCACAGCTCAAAAGCAAGGTGTAATGATCGTATTGCCGCTTCGTAACATGACATTACAGATCTGGACGGAATCAAGCAGCTTTAAACCGGACCTTGATACGAATATCTTGCCAAATCTGAGCTTTATACCGTAGCATCCTCCCGCTCATCGGTGGTATACTAGAGAGACAATAAGAGGGTAACACTGGTGCTTGAAGCGAGTGCGTTGTCTATGCATGATAATGCGCGACTATTACGATCTATTGCCGAGCAGCTTAAATTGCCGCTTACGGCTATTGCTAGGCAGACTGAACTCGGCAGGCTAACAGGTGAGCCAAGTTTGGTAAACATGGATGCTATTCGGGTGCATGCCGAGGCTGCGCTAACGTTAGTGGACAGTTATTTGCTGGGTCTAAGACTCATCCAGCAACAGACCACTTTGGATCTTGAGCCTGTCTCGCTGTCGTCGTTATTAGTCGAAACCATGCACGATCTATCCGATTTTGCCAAGCAGTACAATACGCATTTGGAACTACGCATCGGCGGCCGCTACGAGCCAGTCATGGCGCATCGCGTAGGGTTAAGAGCAGCGCTATTGTCGTTAGGTTACGCTATGCTTGAAAGCTATCCGGCGCAGGGCAACACCATGACATTGGCGGTGCATCGGACCCCGCATGGCATCGTGTGCGGCTTGTATGGCCAATACGAGCAGCTTAGCGCAAAAGAATGGCGCAAGGCTTTGGCTTTGCAGGGCCGGGCCTCACAGCCGTTGACGGCCATTTGCGCGTACAGCGGGGCAGGTTTATTTGTAGCCGAGGCTATTCTGCAGGCAATGGAATCACGTCTAAGGGTCGGTAAACACCTCAAACAGCAGGGGCTAGCGATGACATTGCAACCAAGTCAGCAATTGCAATTTGTATAATTTTTGTACTCATGTCAAATGTATTATTAATTGAACCAGACAAGGTCCTTGCGACCGCATACCGGCAGGCTTTTGAACATGCAGGCCATATTGTGACTCACGCGACAAGCGCCCAGGCGGCTATAGACGCGGCGGATCGCCAGCGTCCGGACCTGGTGGTACTCGAACTTCAGCTGGTCATTACTGGCGGCATCGGCTTTTTGCAGGAATTTCGCTCGTACGACGAATGGGCAAGAGTGCCGGTTATTGTAAATACACTTATAGCGCCCGAGGTCTTAGCGACGAGCCGACAGCTACTGAAACTGACCTACGGTGTAAACGAATGCTTTTACAAGCCGCAAACCTCACTAGACCAATTGGTGCGTGCGGTCCGGACGGCGCTGCCATGAAACAATTGGTAACGACGGCCATCGTTTTGCGGCGCACCGATTACGGCGAGGCAGACCGTATTCTTACGCTGCTTACACCAGATCACGGCAAGCTTAGTTTGCTCGCCAAAGGGGTGCGCCGGATAAAGTCAAAATTGGCTGGCGGCATCGAACTATTTAGTGTAAGCGAAATTACATTTATTCAGGGCAGGGGAGCGGTGGGGACGTTGGTGTCCACTCGCCTGCTGAAGCACTACGCACATATTGTAAGTGACTTACACCGGACGATGCTCGGATATAAACTGATCGAGTGGCTGCATAAAGCGACCGAAGACGAGCCGGAAGCTGCATATTTTGAGCTTTTGCACCATAGCTTTGCGGCACTTGATGAAGTGAATATACCGATTGAGTTAATTCAAATATGGTTTGCCGCGCAATTAATACGGCTAGCGGGCCATATGCCGAACGTACAAACCGATGGCAAGGGACAAAAGCTAGTAGAAGGACAGCACTACGCCTTTAATTTTGAGGATATGGCCTTTAGCAGTCATCCGGGGCATGGCACGTTTGGCGCGAGTGAAATAAAATTTCTTCGACTGCTTTTTGCAGGTACTTCACCAAAAGCGTTGCAGCAAATTACGGGTAGCACCCAGTTACAAGCAGCGATATCGCCTCTTATTATGTCTCTGCAGACTCGTCATAGGGTATAATGAGCCGTTGATTAACATGAAGGGGGTGTGGGTATGGCGGAGTTACATTTTACGTATCCTGGCGAAACAAGTGCCGATCCGGTAGTTGACTTAATAGACCTTTTGAACCGGGCTGATATTCAAGCTGGTTTAGACCGATTTGATAGGGCATTAGACTATCATGTTTCGCTTTCTGGTCCGAATGTGGAATGGCTTAGGATTACGCGTGGTGTTACTGCACACGGTATAGGAATCGAAGTTCTGGGGCGAACGGAATATACGCCTAGCACCGATCCTGAAGCCACGGATTCTAATGCCAGCAATAATATTGTGCAATTCTACGCATGTAGCTACGAGCTAGCCAAAATGGAAGATCCAGTGTTTGTGGATTCATTGCAATTGCAGCCTGCACAGCATGTAGAAGAGATTGAATCTGAAAACAATGTGACTCCATATATTTTGATTCTTGAAACTGACGAGACGCGTGTGCTTGTTAACTTTGAAAATAATCGATCGTATTGTAATGGTTGGCCGATACATGATTTTGAAGAAGTTAGGACGGTGGAACAGAGATTGGCTGCCGAAGAGCGCGATCGCAAACGCCAAGAGATTGTTCGGGCAGAGACCCGAACATTGGAGCGTACTGCTTCTCGGCTCGGCACTACTGCTTTTGAATCTATAGGACAGATACTGGCTGAAAGGCGGGCCATGAACTTTGATCAGCCCGACTTTTTCGCGCTATGTTCTAAGCTAGAAGAGCGCGAAGTCCTAGCCGATGCAATGCAAAGTAGATCAGACAGACTATACGACCTACTTTACAAAGTACAAGACATTGCGGCTAAGTGCCCTGAGCAGCTCGACGAGCCGCGCACGATCATCAATCCCGTAAAAGCCATGGCAGTTGCACGTATGGTGGCGTCGCGTTACAACCAGCTAGTTGCAGATCCTGATATGGATTATAAACGCCGCCGCGAGATAATGCAGCATATCGAGAACATGACAAACCTTATTATCAATAAATATGACGCCGATCCTTTGGTATAGTCAGCGTTAACTGTACCTTTTACATCTGTTGCGATATACTTATCTCATAATGTTCAAATGTAAAGTAGCCGTTGGTTTTGGTTCGGTGCGGGGCAGTGGCTCCGGCCTGCGCTAGTTTTCTCTTAACCCGATACCAATTTATTTTTGAAAGGCAATACATGAGTGACGTGAATTTAGAAGATATTGTGAGCCTAGCCAAGCGACGCGGGTTTATATACCAGGGTTCTGAAGTCTACGGAGGCTTGTCCGGGACTTGGGATTACGGTCCGTTGGGCGTCCAGCTTAAGCGCAATATTATGCAGCTGTGGTGGAAGATGTTTGTTGACGAACGCGACGACATGTACGGCGTGGATGCAGCAATTTTAATGAATCAAAAAGTTTGGCAGGCCAGCGGCCATACCGAAACATTTGCCGATCCTATGGTTGAATGTATGAATTGTCATAATAACTTCCGGGCGGATAAAATTGATCTAAAAGCTCCTTGCCCAACGTGCGGTAAAAGAGAGACCTTTAGTGAGCCCGAGCAATTCAACATGATGTATAAGACCGTGAATGGTGCCAAATATCGCAGTATAGATCGCAAAGAATCTGCAGGCATGACTGCCCACGTGGAATGGTTTAACAAAAAAGGCGAGAAAGAAAAAGAATTTAATCTACGGGATCAATTTAATGAGCTCGGTGGTTTCATGTTCTATGATTCAAGTTCTGTAAGCTATCTGCGGCCAGAGACTGCGCAGGGTATTTTCACCAATTACAAAAACGTTGTAGATAGTTTTTATCCTGACCTACCGTTTGGTATTGCGCAGCAAGGCAAGGCGTTTCGCAACGAAATTAGTCCGCGCGACTTTATTTTTCGCGCCCGCGAATTTGAACAAATGGAAATTGAGTTTTTTGTGCACCCAGATAAGTGGGAAGAAGCTTTTGAAACTTGGCGCAAGGCCGTGTGGGAATGGACCAAAGCGCTCGGCTTACCCGAAGCAATGGTGCATGAACTGGAAGTCCCCGAAGACGACCGCGCTCACTACAGCAAACGTACCATCGACTTTGAATTTGACTTTCCGATTGGCCGCGAAGAATTATTGGGGCTTGCGTATCGCACTGATTTTGACCTTAAGAATATTCAAGACCACAGCGGCAAAAGTATGGAATATACCCTAAAAGGCTCCACCGAGCGCTTTATTCCACACGTCATCGAACCAAGCTTTGGTTTGGAACGTGCTCTGATGGCTGTGCTAACCGCAGCTTACAAAGAAGACGAAATCAACGGCGAAAAGCGCGTTTATTTGCAACTACCTAAGCACTTGGCGCCCGTCAAATGTGCCGTGTCGCCACTGCTTAAAAACAAGCCGGAACTAGCCAATAAGGCCAAGGAAGTCTATGCTGTCCTCAAAAAAGAATTGGGCCAAGTAATGTGGGACGATAATGGTAATATCGGTAAGCGCTACCGCCGCCAAGACGAAATCGGCACCCCATACTGCATCACAATCGATTTCCAAACGCTCGAAGATAACACCGTAACCGTCCGCAATCGAAACACTGCCGAGCAAACTCGAGTCGCTATCGCCGAACTCTTGGCGTACATCGCATAGCTGGCTGCTCATCCCAACTTATGACCGAAATACCCCCGTTTAACAACAGTCTTACATTAAATTTTGAAGATTTCTCTCAGGTAAGGTCTGAAGAGGAATTGAGAATGGCTGCCAAATCTCTCATGCAAGTAATGGATAAACCTTTATCCTACGATGATAGTAGGGTTTTTGGTTCCTCATTTCGCAGAATAGTAGCCGCAGACATTGAGTTTGCTGCAAGAAGCGAAGAGGGAATGGGCTCTAGTATTGCTGAAGTGCTACGCCTTCCTGTCTCTAAATCTCGAAAGAAGCTTGTTCAAACCAGCGTAGAGTCGGTATTTAAAAGAATATTGCTAGGCACCGAACTTGATTCTTCTATGGAGGCCTGTTTGCATCCGGAATCCAGTGGCGTAAATATTGCCTCGGCCATGGAAGCCTACGACGCTAAGAGTTTTGTTCGCAGTGCTTTTTGGTTCGATATTCCGGTGATATCTAAAGGTACGACAAGGCTCCCGGCATTTCTTCGCATGCTGCACACGAAACTAGCTACCAAAGGCAATCGCCAACATATAAAAAATACTATGTTTAAAGATTCTATTGGCCCTGCTCAGTCGTACCTTACGCAGGTTTTGTGTTCTTACGAAAGAGATTCTAACCGTGATCCCAGCAGCGTAAATAATGCTCTTAATCAATCTAAAGTATTGCCAGGGGATGAAATGATAGATTCACGCTTGCTTACCAGTATGGCAAACAGGCTGAGCCTAGACTATTGCGCACAGATTGGGCTAGGTGGTCCCGACCTTGGGCGGCACCCTAATCTACTTAGATTGCCGATCGATAGAAACATTTCGGATTCTTTTTTCCGAGTAACATCTAGTTTTCGCAGCCTATATACTCCACACTATGTGCGCGTGGCGCAAATAGAGCAAGATAGGTTGCATGCTGATGTAGCGACACTCTTATGCAATGTTGAGCACAACCCTACTTCAATTAGTGACATTGACATTGCTATACGTTTTTCTGATGCTAAGGCGGAGAATCTCGAAGATGCACGGAGTTTAATTGCACGTGGAAAAACGCCTGAAAGAGCATTAAAGACCGTTTTTAATCGTAGAAGTAGCATCTTGGAGTCAATAATACTCTCTTGATTTGTGAAATATTTCGCACTATGATGAAAGGACAGGATGATTCCCATGTAGATAGGAGTTTTAATGGAACGATCGTGGACGCGGGTGCATACTGAGTTGTTGCCGGGATTTGATGGCCAGCCAGTAGAGGTTAACGTTGGAGGGGCGGCCGATGGCTTGCCATCTGCTATTCAAGAGGCGGTTCATGGACAAGGGCCGCAACCTATAGACGAAGCTTTTGGCAAAGAAGGTAAGCTATGGTCGGTAGACCCCAATCTTGATAAAGGCGCTTGGCAACGAAGTGCTTTCAAGGATGCGGCTTAGTTAAGGTATTTATTTTCATCTGGTTTTTTAGGGAAGAGCCGTGTAATCTGTCGAGGTGAGTGCCTATAAAGAGAGTGTGAGCTATGTCGTATGGCGATCTTTTTTGCCGACAGCGTTTTTGGCGCAGCGCCGCGATATTGATGCGTTATGGCTCAAGTTTTATTCCCGAATAACTGATCTTCCCATACCAAAAGAGTTGCAACGCAGCTCACATCTATGGGATTTCGGCCGGCTATCTCTTAACAGCACATCCGAAAGTTCCTATGAGTACGAGCGTTTAAGGCAACTGGGCTCGATTATAGTTGAAGATAGTGCTTCTCCCGTCCAAGCCGCACACGATACGCATTGTATTCCTTCTAGAAGTACGGTAGCCACTCAGCTGCATTTAAACTATTCCTCTGGAGTGCACGCTGTTCGCGCCGACTTGGGCAGTGCGTCGGCATACATTCAACAGCATGAGTGTTTGCGCAGTCGCCCGTACGTTATGGGTGTGACGTACAGTGAACTCGGCAAAGTAGCCACGCGCCTAGGCTTTAAACAGATGGAGATCGAGACTATTGATATACATAAGTTGGCGATGATCGATATATCACATCAAGTCTTCTGTGCTTTAAACGATACTGAGCGTCCGTTTGAACCAACCGTGGTATATCTACCAACAGAAGAATTTATTGAACGATTTTCGGCTGTATCACTGATTGATGGACCGCCATCCACCTCGCCTTAATACTGGTTTTAAAACAGAATGGTATGATGAAAGTATGAAAACAGCTAGTCAAGAAGACGGTAATAATAACGGTAGTGACCAAAAACCGCGAGTATTTGCGTTTATAGATAGTCAAAATTTAAACCTTAGCGTACAAAAATTCGGCTGGAAGATTGACTGGCGAAAATTCCGTCAGTTTTTGGCCGACAAATACGGCGTGAGCCGAGCGTATATGTTTATTGGCTATATTCCCGAATTTGAATCGCTGTATGAGCAAATGCATGATTTGGGGTATTTGATAGTTCTCAAGCCAACCTTCGACATGAGTAAACCGCATCCCGAAATGGAAGCCACGCCGCATAAACCCCAGCCCGACAATGAGGAAAAAAAGCCGGTGAAAGGAAATATAGACGCCGAGCTGGTGCTTTGGGCCATGAAAGAAATGAGCAATTACGACAAAGCAATCATCGTGTCGGGTGACGGCGATTTTTATTGCCTGGTTGAGTATTTAGAAAGCAAGGGCAGGCTGCTGCACTTGATGGCTCCCACGGGACATTATTCAAATTTGTATAATCGTTACGAACAATACGTGGTGCAGGTCGACACATTTAAACGCGAGCTGGCATATCATGATTACAGGGGTAAAAATACCAAAAAGTCGTAGCCGCTAGCGTAGTGGTCTCGACTCGTAAGTCTATATCTCGCCGTAGCCAAAGTGCTGGAAGTCAACCACGCCCTCTGCCGGCTTCCAGTTGCCGCCCCAGAACATGCCTTGTTTTTCCATATATCTCACTAGTGGATGGTCACTGTAGAATGTGCCAGGTCGGTTTGGATCCCATGTAATGCCCTCGGGCTCCGAAATCCACTCCCCAGTTTGTTCGTCAAGTCGCATATAAGGGTTGCCAAAACCTTGGTGTTCGCCACCTTGGTCACCGGCTTGATTGCCATCAAAGGCTAGACCTCTTGCGTGAAACGTTAAGCGATTGGTGCCAGCGATTGTGCGATAGTTAAAACTATGGCCAATACTTGCGGCCATCAAAAGACGGTCATCAAAATTATGTTCGCTAGCAGGTGCGACGTTTGCAAAAGGAAATTCCATATCCAGGGCCATATCAAAAAATCCGGCCATGATCGGAGCGATAATCCGATTCGTCTCGAGGATACCGGTATATTCTTGCCCTGCATAGTTAACGGCAGGGACAATAATAGCTACTTGCTGGCTTAGAATTTCCGGAGGACAACCTTCTGCTGCGACGATGGTGTGATTAGACGCGTAATTTAAATTTCCGTGAGTGTAGCGCACTATTGATTTTTGTCCTTGGCTGAAGGGTTAGGGCTGGTAGTTGTTTTCTGTACGGCTTTGTCGATGCTATTTTTGTTCGATTTAGACGAAGCGTTGATGTACCACAACGTGCCGCCAATAATAAGTAAAATAAGAACTAAGATGATTACTTCGGTGACAGCAAAACCTGCTTGATCGGAGGATTTTTTGTTCATAATAACCTTTTTGCATTACGTGCGATGACGGGTGCGAAACGCAGTATATCATCACTTGATAGCTATAGTTTGTAGTATAACTTACCATTGTAATTTTGGCATAAACAGAAATATTACCAGCAAACTGTGAGAGAATACGAGCATGATCATTTACTATACCGACGGCAGTTGCGAGCCAAATCCGGGCACCGGCGGCTTCGCAGTTATTAAAGATATGAAACCATGCGTGCTAGGCGGCGAACCGGACCGCAGCCAGACGACCAATATTCGCATGGAAGGTTTTGCGGTTTTGTCGGCGCTCAAGGATGCTGCAGGGCAAGAGTGCGCCATCCATACTGACAGCGAGTTTTGGATCAATGTGATCACCAAGTGGTCGCTGTCCTGGGAGAAAAATGGCTGGAAAAAGAAGGGCGGCGAGATCAAGAATCTGGATATTGTGCGCGAGGTCTGCCCGCTATATAGGCAATCCCGAGCGACACTGATTTGGGTGCGCGGTCACAATAACGACGAAGGCAACGAGCTTGCTGACCACTGGGCGAACGAAGCCCGCAAACGGGTCGTGGCGCAGTCATAGCTCACTAGTGATTGTCGGTATATCTTAACCTATAAAAAGGAGAATAGTTTTGTAGGCGCGTTATTGCGGATATGTTCTACAAGTGGCTCGGTCTTTAAAAAAGTGGGCAACACATGCATTTCGGCCGGATGAATGAATTCGATTGCTTCGATTTCGATGTTGCCATGGGAAGTCTTAGATAGGTCAATCTGCGCATAATCGGCCGTATTAGTGATATGGAAGAAAAGTTCCATGCAGTCTGTGCCGCTATGGTTGAATTGCTGCACATATAATAAGTTGCCAATGTGTGGCGCTATGCCGGTTTCTTCGAGCATTTCGCGGTGCAGGCCGTCTAGTATAGATTCGCCAGCCTCTAATTTACCGCCAGGCAAGCACCAATAGGAATTGTCGCGTTTTAGGTGATCTTTATAGGCTTTTAGGCGTACGCATAGTAACGTGCCGTCATCTCGCACAACCATGCCACGTACTGCAATTCGTCTCATCATGGCAAAAGCATACCATAGGTCACGGAATATGTGTGAATACTTCAGCTGTTTTTTGCTATAGTGTAAACAATGAAAACTGTTTTAATTGTACTGAGCTGTGTGTTCACTTTTGCCAGCGCGTTGCCGTATATTCGCGACATTATTAAAGGCAAGACCAAGCCGCGGGTGGTGTCGTGGTTTACGTGGTCATTGCTGACCGGAATTGCCGCAGTCGCGACTTTTGCGGATCATCAATATGCCGCGGCCGTTTTGTTACTATTTGCCACTTTCGAGACGGCAGCGATCACGTTACTGGGGTTGCGTCATGGCGATCGCAAATTTGAACGATTTGACATCTTCTGCCAGGTTGGGGCGATTGTTGGACTAATCTTGTGGTTGGTCTTTGATTCGCCAGCCGTAGCGGTGGTCGCAACAGTGGCAATTGATTTTGTTGGCGCTTTGCCAACCTTTAAACATCAATGGCAGAAGCCCTACGAAGAGACTTGGTCGGCATTTTTCCTCGCTGCGCTCGGGGCAATCTGTACGGTGGCTGCTACTACAAAATGGAGCGTAACAGCAGTTGTCTATCCGTTATATATTGTGGTTGCTAACGTCGTAGGGTGTACAATTATTTTAATGCGTACTAAATATGCCGTGAAAGGTGAGCCAGCGGAATTTCGCGATTTGTAAGATATGAGCGAGGATCATTCTGAGCATCCATTGTTAGATCCGGTTGATGTGACCAGTTCTGAAGCGCAGAAAGTTCGGCCTTCGACGAATGCGAATGCAGGTACGGCAAATGATTCACCGGTTAATAATCAGGCAAGTATGCCTCAGACTGCTGGCAGTCAGTCTTCCAAGCAGCTGCCGGATCAAAAAACCATAGATGCTTTGCTGGCCATTACGCGCCTGGAACACGAGCAATCTACCGAACGCAAAATAGCCGACACTAGTAATTTGCCAAAAGGGTTGATGAGTGGCTACATTTCGCGCATCGCGCATGACGTTAGTCCGGAAGCACTAGGCACATCGAGTAAAACCAGGTGGCGGGCGATTATTGTAATTATTAGTGTGCTGGCGCTTACTGTCTTATCGTTTGTGGTGGATCATCTGGTAAGCGGCTTCGTACACTAATTATCTATCATCACTCTATCGGCACTTATACCGTCACGCCAAAGACCACGTTCTGCCCCTTCGGGGCTGCTACTTTAGCGGTCATGACCTATGGTGTGACGGTATAAGTGCCACTCTATTTTATAGACAAAATAGCAAGATTATGCTAATGTTTATATTGTAGACGTTCTTCTAATGAAGTGCACAAAATAAACACAAGACAGTATGCATAATCAATTACCTCTATCCCATGAACAAGAACACGACCCGGCTTTCGCTGTGCCCGTAGTGGGTCACGTAGCAGTAAGGGGTGCCAGGGAAGCCTTGGATGCAATGGTGGCTAATGATTATGCGTCATGGTTTCAACCGGCAGAGCCATCGGCTGAACAGATTCAGGACCAGCAAAAACGTGAAGCGTACGAGCGGCAGGTCGATCCTTTAAGGGCACGAAAGTTGTTCGCGCCTTTGGAAAAGCCCAAAGTCGAAGAAGAGGAGCCAAGCTATGATTATCTGTTTGGCAATGGGCCTGAGCCGCCGGAGCCCAAGCCTAAGCCAATGACGACCGAGCGTACTTATCTTGCGACCGAAAAAACCAGAATACAGGCTATGAGAAGGTTGGGCAATGCAATGGCTAATGATGCCAGACTAAGTGAAAAGCTGCAAACACCGCTCGAAGATATTGATGCCCGGCACGCTGGCGAACAAGATTATAACCGGATGCTTGAGCTGGTTGATAAGATTCGTACCGATCCTGGATTGCGGTATCTGGTAGGAGTGCATCTGTTGGGTGAACTAAACTATCTGGTTGATTCCCACCAGGGCCCTTTGAATCTCCCATATCGGATAATGGCAAATACCGGCAAAACTCCCGGAGCAGGACCAAAACCGGTTGCCGGCATGACCAGCCGGGAGTACGCGGCGCTGCTGGGGTTAGAGATGATTGATGGCACCTTTGACGCTGAGTTATCCCGGAGTGATCCGATTGAAGCCAATAATCGGAATCCAGACGGTCTTGGCCAGCATCGCTACGCCGCTGCTGTTTTGCTTCACGGCTTTAAGCCTCACGCAAGTTGGCTGCAGTAATCTCAAGTATGCCTCGCTCTGTTTAAGCAAAAGCTATTTTTACAGCAGTTTTTGGCGAGAGGGTGCGGTAGAATGGTGGATATGTAATGTACGTCGGGGCGGGGCTTACAGCAAGGCGTCTCTAAATTAAGGGTAACAACAGATATGGATGAGGAAATAACAACTAAAACTGATGCTGATTTGATTCGGGAAGCAGCCGATGCGCCTGCACCGGAAGTTGCGACAAAGGTAGCCGACAACGAACCATACGAACCGACCGACATCTTTGCGTGGGCTAATAATTTGTATCAGTACAAAGACCAGCTAACGCTCGAATTGTTTCTGATCAACAAAAATAACGTTATGTACAGCACAAAATTAGCACCCGAATTGCACAAGCAGTTGCAGCCGTTATTCCTGGCAAATATTTTGGACCACATTATGAACGGTGCGGCCGAAGGGATGGTTGTGCGTAGTTTTGAAGAAGCAGAAGCCGAAGATAATGTTCTGCAGCGCACGGCTTGGAAGAACGTTGATAAATTAGTTGAAGTCATGCACTGGATTCGCACTCAGGAAAGCGAAATCGTGCAGTTTGTCGATGAAGAGCATGACTTAAAGCGTATTAAGGCAGTCATGGCGCGTTGCACGCATCCCGGAATAACCGAGCCGTTTTATGTGATTAAGGCTTTGCCACGTGCCCAGATGATGAAGGGTGAGGGCGCCTGGATGATCAATAACAAGACGTTTAAGCCGTTTGAAGATTCGGTCGGCCTTAAAATTCCGGCCGATAACCAGCTATTGGTGGTGGGGCAGGATCTTTTTGTGTTCAGTCAACCGAAACTTCGTACGCTGTTTGGCTACGATGTGAAGAAAAATAGTATTGCCGCCAAGAAGGTCGAAGCGATTCAAGAGAAGTTTAAGCTGGTCTTTGCCGAAGGCGAAGATCTGCAGTCGATGGTTAAGGGCAATAAAGCGGTTATTAATAAGCTCCAGAAGCTAGAGCTGCTTGATGAGATTACTCAGGACAAGATTTTGGATCATGGCGAAGAGCTAGATGTTGCGCTAATGACTGACGAAGACGGCGCGATTATCATCGAAAATCCAAAAGATCTGATCAAATTTATTAACCTCGTGAATGATGATTATATCGAATCGAACCTGACAGGCATCCGCTACGAAATCCAAAAGAAACGTGAATTAAAACCGCCCAAGAACGACGAATAGGGGTCATTTTGTTGTAAAAAAGGTTGCGGGTTGATTAGTTTTCTGAGATACTACTATTAAAAGGGAAGGCCAATATGAAAGAAACGACCCCAGCTATTGCTTTGCATGACGTTAGCAAAACGTTCACCTTTAAAACCCACAGCGGCCTTAAAGGTTTTTTAAAGCCGGACAAAAAAGAGGTACGTGCTGTGCACAATGTAAGCCTTACTGTTAAGCGAGGCGAGGCGATTGCTTTTATCGGGCCGAATGGAGCGGGCAAGAGCACGACTATCAAGATGCTAAGTGGTATTTTACAGCCAACCAGCGGTAAGATTCGCGTACTGGGATACGAACCGCTTAAACAACGCCGAGAGTTAGCCATGCACATTGGCACGGTCTTTGGTCAACGTTCTCAGCTGGTGTTTAATTTACCCCTGACCGATAGTTTTCGTTTAACCGCCGAGATGTACGCTGTCCCCAGGCAAGTTGCCGACGAGCGTATTCAAGAACTTATCCAGCAGTTTGATCTGAGCGCATTTATATCTCAGCCAGTTCGCAAATTATCGCTCGGTCAACGCATGAGAGCAGAGGTCGCTAATGCGCTTATCCACAACCCTGCCATCATTTTTTTGGACGAACCCACCATCGGTTTGGACATTGTAGCCAAGCGATCGCTCCGCGAAACTATCAAAAAGGTGAATAAAGAACGTGGTACGACCATCTTTCTGACAAGTCATGACGTAGGTGATATTGAAGAGGTGTGCGAGCGGACAATGATTGTTAATCACGGCCAGATTGTACTAAATGCCAAGACAGCGGACCTTAAAAAAGAATATCTGAAGAATAAGACGGTCAGCGTTGTGCCGACTAACGCCGAAAAAAAGGATTACGTGGTTGCTGGTATCACGGGTCGGCTGTGCGACGGGCGTGTTGTATTCGATGTAGATACTTCTAAAGTTGTCCTCAAAAAATTCCTTACGCAGCTACTAGATGTAATGGATATTGCCGATGTCACCATCGAAGATATGCCACTCGAGGACATTATTCATGAATTATACACCGAAAGCGCAGACCATGGACGCAAATAGCGTAGTTCCTAATAGACGTTTCAACCAACAAAAACGACTGCACGCCTATTGGCAGGTGATGCTCATGAGCGCCCGCGAAGACCGAGCCAATCCGCTGCGTTTAGCAGGGTCTTTGGCGCTTGGCGTACTGCGTATGGTGCTACTGGCAGCAATTTACAAAGTCGCGTATAGCGTTACACACACAAGCACCATGCCATATGCTAATGCATTGTGGAGCATTGCACTCTACTTTACTTTTGTTATTGGCCTGAGCGTGCGCAATGTTTTTAAGCTGGTTGAGCAAGAAGTGAAAAGCGGGGCAGTTGAAGTAAGTCTTATTAAGCCGCTCGATTACCGCATGGTAAAAATATGCCAACAGATCGGAAAGAACTTGCTGGAGTCGAGTCTGTTAATGATTGCATTCGCCGTAACACTGTGGATATTGGTAGGCTTGCCGTCGGTTTCATATATCACGCCGTGGTTCGTTGCCGGCTATATATTGCTCATGATTTTAGGTGTTGTGGCGGCGAGTGCTGCGTTCCTAACAGTAGGATTGATTGCCTTTTGGCTGAATGATTCGCAGTCAGTATTTAGAATTGTTGACCGCATGATCATGGTATTTGGCGGCGCATTTGTACCTATTGCTTTACTGCCGGACGGTGTGCAGACAGTACTACGCTTTTCGCCACTTGGTATTTTTGCAGCTTCGACGCAGTTTTTTAACCCCGGTTTAGTTACACATATGGTGCCGACAATTATATCGGGTATTGTGTGGTCGGCACTGCTATTGCTGCTATGTCAGTGGGTATGGCGGCGTGCCGAGCAGAGGGTCGAGGTTAATGGTGGCTAGGTCTAGATTACTACAACATATTCGCCACGACTTACATGTGTACCGCATAAGTCTGTGGATAAATATTCGTGCAGCTGCTGTACTTCGCGGTGCTTTGATTACGCAGATTGTCGGCATGGTTTTTAATAATGCCTGTTTTTTGGCAGCGTGGCTATTTTTCTTCGGTAAATTTGGCACCGTTAACGGCTGGAGCGCAATAGATTATATTGGACTCGGCGCACTGCAGTCACTATTGTTCGGCCTAGTGTCGTTTTTGGTCGTAGGCTGCATGGATATTCCGCGACATGTCGATAGTGGTTCGCTTGATGCTTTTCTGACCAAGCCTATGTCGGTACTTGGTAATATTGCCAGTAGCAACGTTGATCTGACGACAATCGGGGACATGATTTTTGGCGCAGTGCTGCTTGCCTGGTATGTAATGCATGTTCATGTCGGCTTGGCTGCAATGGGTATGTTTATGGTGGCGGTACTCTCAGCAATGATTATTTTCTTTTGTTTTGCGATGTTATTGCCTAACGTTATCGCTTTTTACGTGTTTGACAGTGAGAAACTGAGCCGCTACGCCGGTGTGTTATTTTTGGACAGTGGTTTGTATCCGACAGGTGTTTTGTCGGGGCCGCTACGCGCGATTTTTACCTTTGCCATACCGGCAATACTCTTTGCAGCCGTCCCCATAAAAGTGCTGCACGGAATGGAGTGGCAGTGGGTGGGCATTGGTGCGGCTGTAGCAATATTTTGGCTGATCGTTACGCTGTGGCTATTTAAACGAGCGCTCCGCAAGTACGAGAGCGCAAATCTCATTGGAGCCCGATAAAATTATTGATTAGAGCAGTTTGTCGTCGTAGTCCAACAGGTCGGCCTTGTATTCATGCGGCGCAATCCACTTAAATAAAGTGAGATGATCTATAGTTATGGTGGCGGGCAGTACCGACTCGAGTCGTTTGGCGTAAGTTTTTGCGGTGTTTTCATCAAATGCTTTACCTCGAATGGCGTGAGAAAGCGTGACGTGCGGTGAAAATACAGGATTGGGGTAGTAAATTGCTTCGGCTTCGGGTGGCAGTAGGGCGACTAAGTCTTTTTGTAGCTTGTAGATTTCTTCGCCCTGGACACTAATCGCTACAGCATGTTTTTTGTAGGTTTCTACTGCTGTGAGTGTCAAGGTGATGGGCAGATGAGCTTTGGCAACGTGTGCTGCCTGACGACCCAACTCTTCGGGCTCACAACGCTCGACAGCAGGCGGCGGTAAGAGTGTGATATGTGGCTCAAGTGGTGGTTCAGATACGCTGGCATCCAACAAATCCTGCTGAATGGCTTCAATAGTTTTACGCAATGCTTCGGGTAATTGCAGCCCAATGTAATATCTATGATGCATCTACCCAGTATATGCTAGTTTGCGCGGGAGGCTGTGAAATAATAGTCACCGTAGCGATTTCTACATAGCCATTTACTTTAGGCTGGTCGCTAAAACTGTTACAATGAATCCACAAAAGTGAGGGGTAAAAACTGGTGACACAGGAACAGGCTTTGGCTATTTTGGAGTCGGGCAAATCCGTTTTGCTAACGGGTGCCGCTGGTGCGGGCAAAACATACGTGCTCAACCAATTTGTTCGCCGTGCCAAAAAGCGTGGCAAGAGCGTAGCCATCACGGCTACAACCGGCCTGGCTGCAACTCATCTAAATGGCACGACAATTCATGCTTGGTCCGGCATTGGCGTGCAGGATTTTTTCGACAAACAAGAGGCAAATAAGTTGGGTAAAACCCGCCAGGAAATTATTAAAAAAGCCGACATACTGGTTATTGACGAGATTAGTATGTTGCACGATTTTCGGCTTGATATGGTGGATGATACGTTGCGCTTTGTGCGACAATCTGACGAGCCTTTTGGCGGCGTGCAGGTTATTTTGTGTGGTGACTTTTTTCAGCTGCCGCCGGTTAATCGGAGCGGTGGTCGGCAAGGTAGTTTTGTCACGAGTTCGGCAGTTTGGCGACAAAATGTGTTCATTGTTTGCTACCTGCATACGCAATTTCGACAGAGAGACGACCAGTTGTATACCGATATTTTGAACGGCATTCGGGCCGGAGTGCTGCCCCGCAGTCAACTGCAAGCTTTACAGGAACGAACACATGCGATCGAGGATCCATTTACGCCTCGCACCAGATTATTAACGGTGAACGTCGATGTGGACGACGTCAATCAACAGCAGCTCGAACAACTTGACGCTGACGTGCATGAATACGAAATGGAAACCCATGGCAGTAAGCAGTACGTAGAACAACTCCAGCGTTCTTGCTTAGCGCCGCAACTCCTACGCCTTAAGCTTGGTGCGCAAGTGATGTGCATCAAGAACGCGCAGGATCGTAAATTTGCTAACGGCAGTCTTGGCAAAATCGTGGCCTTCGAGCCGCTTACCGACTATCCGGTTATAGAGCTAACGAACGGTAGAGAAGTCACCATTCGCCCGGATACCTGGGAGTTAATGGATGGCGATAAGCGTCGTGCTAGCTTGCTCCAGTTGCCACTCAGATTAGCATGGGCGATTACCGTGCATAAAAGTCAAGGCATGACGCTGGACGCGGCACGCATCGATCTAAGCAGGGCATTTGTAGAGGGTATGGGCTATGTGGCTTTATCACGCGTGCGCAGCATTAAGCACCTTATTTTGGATGGGCTAAACGGCATGGCGCTGCGGGTGAGTCCTTTGGCTAAAGATATTGATGTAGAATTGCGTAGTAAAAGTGACCGGGCGCTGCAAGATCACGAGGCGTATCTGGTTGAATGGCAGAAAGCCGAAGAAACAGGCAAGCACGAGCAGGAAATGCAACCGGTTGTGCTCGAGGAGGACGTAGAATTGTTCGAGGCGCTACGCACCTGGCGCAGCAAGCTTGCCAGCGAAAGCAGCGTACCACCATACGTTATCGCGCACGACAAAACACTGCATGCTCTGGCTGCCATGAAGCCGGCTACCGATAAAGAACTCCTCGATGTGCCTGGTTTTGGTGCTAAAAAGGTCGAAACTTACGGCCCAGGGATACTAGCTATTATTCAAAATTAATAAAAGGTTATATAATATATAGATGATTGAGTATGCTTTGCCCGAAAAGCAGTTCTATATGAGTTTAACGGAAGAGGCCCACGAGCTTGCCGCTAACTCTGGCTGGTTGCCTGTGCGCCAGGAAGTGGAGTCTACTATTCAAAGGGCGCTACGCTATCCATTCGGAGCGAGTTCAATCGATCCTTTTAAAGACACCGAAGCGGGTCGTACTGCTCGCATTGTCCATCATTTATCTAGAACGGGTGAACGTCTACTCGGCTTGCCGGTGACCGTAAAAGGCACGGGCGTTAACCCGGCCTATGCCGATCAAATTACGGGCAGACGTATGAATTTAAAAGATCAATTTACACTAATGCATGAGGCCTATTCTGCCCAGCAAGCGACCTGTCCGGACGGCATCGACGGTATTTTGCATGTCAATCGTCCACTGGCATATATAGTGCATCCTAGCAAACGAAAAATTGATCCGCGTCCGCAAGAGTGGCTCTTGATGGATCGTGTAGTTGGGGGCATTCCAGTCAAAGAACAATGGGTTGTTTTAAATAATGGAAGGACAGGCTGGGCCTTTGAGCAAAGCGTATATCCAGATCTTGCCGCCTTGGCCACAAATGGCCTGCGCAATTCTTTTTCACAATCAGGGTTAGTTAATTTCAGAAATGTCCGCAAGCGTCTTATAGACTCGCTGCGGCCAAATACCAGTCTGTATAATCTGCGAGATGTAACGGGCCATAATATCTTGCAACAGACGTTGCCGAATGGCTCGCACAAATATACTATTATTGATCTGCAAAAGGCAACTTAAGGTGCTTCTAATGTGGAATTTGCCGCAGTGCATGAAAAGCCCGGCGGCGTATACTAAAAGTATATGAAATTCATATGCGAAGATGATCGCCTGATCGTACAGCTGGAGGGCCTAGAACGGTTGTGGGCTTTGAAACGGCGGCTAGAAATTCCGCGGGCGGCGATTGAAACGGTGCAGTATGCCGCACATGCGCCGACGCTGCAAGACTTTCATGGATATTTGCGTTTCCCCGGTACTGCGGTGCCGTGGCGATTCTTGGCCGGATCATATATACGCCGCGGTAACCGGGAATTTTGGTATGTGCACTTGCAGCAACCAGGTCTTATGGTTATTCGGATGTTGCCTGACAGCTTCGCATATGGCAGTATCCGTTTAAGCTGTCGGCCGGACATCGCGCAGGCTGTCGTTGGCTGGTCGGGGAATGCTAAATAAGCTATACTAAATCAAAAGCGCAAGCAATATCATGTCCTATAAAGTTGATTTTCATACGCACACAGAAGCATCTCCGGATGGTGCGTTGCAATTGGCCGATTACGAGCGTTTGTTGCAGCACGGCAAATTGCACTGTATTGCCGTTACCGACCACAATACGACTGATATGGCCTTTTGGTTGCAGTCTAAACTTGGCTCGGATCACATTATTATTGGCGAGGAAATTACTGCTAAAGAAGGTGAATTAATTGGTTTATATCTGAAGAAAACGGTTCCGGCAGGCTTGAGCGCCGCCGAAACCGTTGAACGGATTCATGCGCAAGGCGGCTTAGTATATGTGCCGCATCCATTTGAAACGGTGCGCAAAGGTTTATCGCCTCATGTACTTAATGAGATCGCTGATCAAGTAGATATTATAGAAGTGCATAACGGCCGAGCAGTTTTTCAAAATTACACAAAGCAAGCAAGGTCTTGGTCTGAGCGACATAGCGTGCCTGGCGCAGCCGCTAGTGACGCGCACGGTCGGGCAGGTTGGGGTAAGACATTTACTATTTTGCCGGCGATGCCAACTCGTGATACGCTCCTGAAGTTACTTGGAGAGGCCAGCTATGAGCGGCATGCCCCAGGAGTTAGGGGTGTGTTGTATCCTAAGTTAAATAGAATACGAAAGAGGAGCAGACGTGCTTAAAGACGTGTTATTCGCTTTGTGGTTCTTTTTGCCAGCAGGAATCGCTAATGTGGTGCCTGTTTTTGCGGCGAAAATCCCGCTTATTAAGCGATTTGATGCGCCAATTGACGGTGGCCGATCGTTTCGTGGTAAGCGTATTTTTGGCTCACACAAAACGTGGCGAGGTATGATCACCGGTATTATTTTTGGTACGCTCACGCTTTGGTTGCAGCAATATTTATTTGGTCATGCGGCTTGGATTCGTTCGTTTGCTAGTGCAGTTGACTATGCGCACTTACCGACGCTCATTATGGGTCCACTCTTTGCAATCGGCGCACTAGGCGGCGATGCCATCGAGAGCTTTTTTAAGCGTCAGTATGGTATTGCCCCAGGCAAGGGTTGGTTTCCGTTCGACCAGACCGATTACATTATTGGCGGCGCGATTGCCACAATGCCTTTTGTATCGTTGAGCTTATTGCATTACGTCTTGCTGCTGGTGTTGTGGTTGATCGTGCACGTTCTTTCGACAGTAATCGGCTACTTTCTGCACCTAAAAGACAGCCCTATTTAAACTTTATTAAAAGCGCTGCAACGCTTCTAGCTGGGTCATTGAGTTACCAAAGCTTGCCGTAATGAATGAGCCAGGTGCTTGCGTCCGGCTGCCAGGTGGCGCTGAACTGCTGTAGCCAGTGGCTCGCCAGTATATGCAAAGCGTTTCTTGCCGATATCGTATAGAAAGAATGAATCGTCTTCGTTAAAGCTTTCCAGGAAGCGCTGTGAAAATACGCCCGGACTAAGTGCTTGCACGCGGTATGCGAGCAGTGCGAGCGAGTCGTATTCTTCGCGTTTAGCACGCGTAATGCGTATCGGACGGGCTAGTTCCAGTGCGCGCTGAAACTCATTTGCTAGTCGTAAGAAATTGTGCGATTTTCCTAGTAGCGTATCCAGCGCATCGTCCATGGCTTCGATATCGTGTATGCCGTCTTGCACAAGCGATGCAATGTGAATATTGTTTTCTTTGAGGAATTGCTGCACATGCGCCCATTCGCTTATAACTTGCGTTTCAAGCACGGCCTTTGGTTGCAGGCCTAAAGATGCCCAAGGTGTATGGTGATTATAGTCAATCATGAGGGTGTCGGCAGGCAGTTGCTCGAGCATATGTAGAATACGCTGCTTGTCTTTGATGGGAGTAGGGAAGTAGATGCTAAAGCAGTGCAGCGGCATAACATCACAGTAGTCTTCTTTTAGGAAGTAGACGTCGGCGTCGGGATTCTCTAGCGGTGACTTGATGGTAAAACGCATATGTTGCATATGCGTAATGGTGTGCGTGTACTTGAGAATCTTGTCGGCATTTAATGTGCTGGCACGTTGTTTTTGCAGACTGCGCGACAACTTAAGCCACTGCTTGCGCGAAGCGGCAAGGAGCGGAAGCGGCTGCGAACACACAATGACCACTTTACCGATGTGTTGCCTGGTGTGCAGGTGTCTCATAATGTCTGCGGCGACGCTGTCTGTGCCGCGTGCTGATTGTTTACGTAACTCGAAGTAGCATTTTGCCATGTCGATAACCCCAAATTTCTTAGATGCGCGCATAGTAGCATAGGTTCCCTCGAAGTAAAATAATTTGTGCTTTTTATCATGTTTTACAACGATACTTAGAGTAAGTGATGTTGTCGAAAACTAAAGTAATCCGTTTTGCTGACAATGATATGGTCACGCAGATTAATACCCAATAACTGTCCGGCCGCCGCTAGTTGTTGTGTTAGTTCGATGTCTTTTTTGCTCGGTCGGCTATCGCCGGAGGGGTGGTTGTGTGCGATAACAATGCCGGCGGCGCGGTCGGCAATTGCGTCGGCGTACACTTCACGAGGATGAGCAATAACAGCCGTAAGGCTACCCACAGTAATGGTTCTGGTTGCAATTAAGCGTTGACCGCCGTCGAGCGTCAGGCATAAAAAATATTCCTGCTGCTTGGTACGGATTGCATCCAGCCGCGCCACGATATCTTGGATGTTATTAAGCGGTTCGGTATTTTTTATCAGATGACGGCGAGCAAGTTCCAGCGAGGCTAAAAGTTTGCTGGCGGTCGCCACATTTACGCCCTTGATGGTCAGTAATGATTCGTAATCGAGGTCAGTTTCTTTCTGCAGGCTTTTTTGTACGTTGCGAGCGATAGTGCCGACGTCCACCCCTGGAGCGCCAGTTCCAATAACGACTTCAAGCAATTCGAAATCAGACAGCGCAGAGGCGCCTTTCTTGTGTAATTTCTCCCGTGGTCGGTCAGCAGCAGGAATCTGGTAGATTCGCTTTGCTTTGGGCATTAGGGACTAGTGTAGCAGATGTTACCTCAAAAAAGGAATTAACTTTGATCGCCAACACCAGTTATGACGGTAATTTCTTCACTTTGTTTGAAGAAAAGAGGGTGGTTGTGGTCGCTGTTAGCTGGATCAAACAGCTCGTTGTTGGTGCAAGCCTGGTATGCCGCGGTGTAGTCGGCTTGCGCATCTGGATTATTGTCGTTACCGATTGCGAGCGCTAGTTGATATGCATGCACGGCATCGCTAGGCCAGTCACGCCAACTTTTCCCATCTGCGGTTTTATTGGCCGTCCATTCCATGCAAGCCGCAGCTGCACTGGCATGAGGGTTCTCGGAAATCACGCTGGCATCGGCGGCAAATAATGTTTCGCCAATAGCGCTACTCAGGCTAGAATACCTATCTTTTTTAGCGGTAAACATGCCTGTCCCGCTAGCGGTAACGTGGCCCTTATTATATGCTACTTCGTCGGCTTGGTGCTGGAGCACTTGCCGCAATTCGCTGCTGGAGGTTTTATGCGTTTCGGCCAAGGCGGTGACGGCAATAGCAACCGCTATGCCTGAAATAAGTACGTACCTCGGTTTCAGTCTATTCATATTGAACATGGTGTCAGAACTGTAGTGCAAAGATGTCGTAAAGTCAATAATGTTTTAATATTTTAAGCTAGAATACCCCGAACACTGATATACCTGCATTTCAGACTCTAGATCGTGACCGCCCAGTGCAGCACCTAAGGGGAGCGGAACGTGGTCTAGAGTCTGAAGGTGCAGGTATCAGAGCATAAAATTGACAATAAGCTTATGTTTTGTTATGGTAAGTGTATAAAACCATGCAAAACAAAAATAATCAACATCATGTAACCATTCACCAAAGAATCGAGCGATTATGCCACGAACGCACCGTTTTGGCCGCAATTCTAGCTTGCATGATTGTTGGCGTCATGAAGTATGAACCGCACGTCATGGGCATTATGCAGAGCGTATATCACGAAGGCTTTGGGTTGACAGGGTCGTATACAAATCATCAAGAGATAACACGTATGCCCGTTCAATATGGTAGTAATATGCGGCACGCTCCGATTTCGGGCGAGTAGTATTTATACACAAGCTAGTGGCACTGCCGCCGGCTCAAACACTACATATGTGGATAAATGACCTACAGCGGCAAAACTGTGGATAACTAGAGCTTAAAAGGTCTCTATAATCCCAAAATGTACTTGTGCGTGGGTAATAGTGGGTAGTATTATGACGTCAGTGGGTAATCGTGGGTAGCCCAAGACAGCCAACCCATCGAAACAAAAAACACAAAAAACCACTGCAAATTAAATTAATCAAAACGTACCCATATGGCCACGGTAGACTATTTTCAACGCAAGCTTGACGACAAGCGTCGGTTAACCATACCGGCAGAGCTTCGAGCCGAATTTGCATCAGGAGTAGTCGTAACCCGAGGATTCCAGAAGTACCTTCATATGTATCCCAAATCGGTTTGGGACGAGTTGGTCGAACCGCAACTTCAGGGCAATATCCTGGACGAGCAGGTTGCAGACCTCAACGTTCGCTTCCGAATGGGGAAGACTGAAGGCCCACTTGACCAAAAGCAAGGTCGTGTGGCGGTCGAGCAGCACCTGCTGGACTACGCGGGAATCGATAAAGAGGTTGTTGCGGTGCGCGTTGGCAAATATTGGAGGTTGATGCCGGCAGAAAATATATAACAAGCAGCTCTCGGGCCATAACTCAGGTACTTTAACAATCAGAAGAGAATAGCATAGAGTCATACGACTCGAGGACAGCTATTCGGCAATCAACAAGTGGATCGGTAGTAACCACTTTTAAAAACTACAGCACCTTCCTCAAAAACACCTCCCAAAACTCCACCTCACACATAAGTCTCTCAAAACTTGATTGTCTACACAGTTAGAAGTTCACGAAAACTTTTTTAAAGATTTCACTCACATATTTCTTCTATACATACCGGTAGACAATCACCACAAAAACAAAAACAACCAAAAAACAAACAGTTGATTGCTGATTAGGTGTCCTTGCCAAAACAAAAAACACCCGCCCGTAACACGGCGTAAAAATAAAAAAGTGAATCTTGTCGCCAGATGAGATACACTACCAAGCGAGATGCTTGCAGAAAACCAAAATCATTTACATACACCGGTGCTGCTCACGCAGGTGCTGCATTATCTGAATCCGAAAGCAAGGGAATCATACCTCGACCTAACGGGCGGATACGGCGGACACGCGGCAGCAATACTGGGGCAAACCAAAAATCCCAAAGCAACCGTGCTTGTTGATCGGGATCAAAACGCGATTCGCGAATTGAGTGAACGATTTAAGACAGAGCAGGGAATAGCTATAAAGCGCGCTGATTTTTACTCAGCCAGCCAGCTGCTTAAAGGTGAAGGTAGACAGTTTGATATGATTTTGGCGGACCTGGGAGTTTCATCGCCGCACCTTAATGAAGCGAGCCGTGGATTTTCGATCAAGGCTGATGGGCCGCTCGACATGCGTATGGATCAAAGCCAAACTTTGACTGCAGGGCAGGTGGTTAACACCTATTCGGCAGCAAATTTGGAAGATATCCTAAAGCGTTACGGCGAAGAACCAAAAGCCAAGCAAATTGCGTCACTTATAGTGAACAATCGGCCGATTACTACCACGCATCAACTCGCGGCTATCGTTGCCAAGGCTTGGCCTGGGTACAGCAAAGTGCATCCTGCAACTCGAACGTTTCAAGCGCTTCGGATTGCCGTGAATGACGAACTCGAACTACTGCGTTTAAGTTTGCCAATCTGGATGGATGATTTGTTGGCACCTGGTGGACGGATCGCTATTATTAGCTTCCACAGCTTAGAGGATCGCATCGTAAAACATGCGTTTGCCGAAAAAGCAGGGGATCGCTATGATGCTGCGCTTCGTTTGCTGACCAAAAAGCCAGTCACGGGTGACGAAGATGAAATCGTTTCCAATCCGCGAGCTAGGAGTGCAAAACTCCGTGCCGCAGTGAAACAAAAATAACAAAAAGAAAGGGCAGCTAGCATGAAAATCGATGTTAAAAACGCTCCCTCACGCACATACAAAGTTCAAGTTACTGTAGTAGCCTAAACGTAGTAGTGCACGTGTACGATTTCTGGGGGCCAAAAAACAAGGTTCCCCAGAAATCACCAAAAAGTAAAACAAAAAGAAACACAAAATATATGACATACTCAAGTTCACTCGCCGTTGGACGGCAAAATGCGTTCAGTCCGCGCAACCAAAATGCAGTTAGCTTTCGGGGTCGAGAGCGACGTAGCTTGGGGCCTATTAGTAACACCATTATTTTGATCGTACTTGCTTGTACGCTCGGTCTTTTGTATCTTACGCAGGTAACAAAAACCAACGCTTACGGCTACAAAGTAAACGATCTTTTGCAGCAACAGCAACGATTGAAAGAGCAGAATAACGACTTACAGGTTGCTTCGGCTCGCTTACAGTCAACTGACCGCGTAGCTAATAGTGATGTGGCTAAGGGGCTTGTTGCCACTGCGCCTTCGGCAACTGTTCAGGATTAGCGTATACTATAAGCATTATGCCGTACAGTAGTGCTCCGGTCGCACTTGGACGACCAATTAAAACGGTACTCCGCGCCCGTTTATGGTACCTGATTTTAATGGTCATTTTTAGCGTCTTTTTAGTGCGCTTATTTTATTTACAAATTATTCGCCAGGATTATTATAAACAGTCGGCAGCCATAGGTCATCTAAAGCAATATGATATTCCGGCTGACCGCGGCACGATCGAAGCGCATAGCGGTAGTTCGGTAGTGCCGATTGTGCTGAATCAGACACTGTATACGATATATGCCGACCCGACGCTCATAAAAGATCCCGGTAAAGTTGCCGAGACTTTGAGCAGTATTTTTAAGGGCAGACAAAGCGATTACGAAGGTAAACTCAAAACCAAAGACACGCGGTATGTTATTTTGGCGCGTAAGGCTAGTAAAGATCAGCAACAGAAGTTGTTGGCTAAAAAATATCCGGGCGTCGGTGCTCAGGAACAGCAATATCGCACCTATCCGGACGGTTCGTTGGCTTCGCAATTGCTTGGTTTTGTGAATAATGACGGGTCGGGTGAATACGGTTTAGAGCAGGCTTTGAATTCCAGCTTGGCGGGAAAGGCAGGCGAACTCAAAGCAGTTACTGATGTGCATGGCGTGCCGCTGGCGGCCAATACAGGCAATATTTTGAACCAGCCTGTGGCTGGCAGTAATGTAACCTTGACGATTGATGTGGCTATGCAGAAACAGCTAGAAGATATTTTGAAGGCCGGCCTGCAGCACGCCAAGTCTGACTCGGGCAGTGCCATTATTATGGATCCCAATACTGGCGCTGTGAAGGCTATGGCAAATTGGCCAACCTACGATCCGGCTAATTATTCGACTGTCGAAGATGGCAGCGTGTTTAATAACGCAGCAGTGAGCGCGCCGCTGGAAGTTGGGTCAATTATGAAGTCGCTAACCGCGGCGGCGGCTCTTAACCAAGGTGTTATTCAACCTAATTCAACCTATTATGACCCGTCACATTATACGATTGACGACTTTACGGTGCGCAATATCGAAGAGGACGGTGGGCCGGGGGTGAAAAGCATCGAAAATATTCTGAACCTGTCGCTTAACACCGGTGCTACCTGGATGCTTATGAAAATGGGCGGCAGTGACAGCCAAATTACCCAACAAGGACGACAAGTGTGGTATGACTATATGACCAACCATTACATGTTCGGCAAAAAAACCGGCATAGAGCAGGGCTATGAAGCTGGTGGCACGATTCCTGATCCTAATGATGGCTATGCGCGCAATTTGACGTACGCCAACACTGCTTTTGGCCAGGCTATGACTGCGACGCCACTGCAAATGGCGGCTGCTTTGTCGGCCGTCCTGAATGGCGGTATCTACTACAAGCCGCATTTAGTAGACTATACGGTAGATGCAAATGGCAATAAGGCGGTAAATACGCCGTTGGCGGTCAAGAAGGATGTGGTTTCGCCACAGGTCAGCCAGGAGCTGCAGTCATTGCTCGAAGAAGTAGTAAACGGCCACTCATTTACGCGTAGATTCGACCAAAAAACCTACAGCGTTGGTGGTAAGACGGGGACGGCGCAGCTTGCTGATCCAAAGGGTGGCTACTATGACAATATCTTTAACGGAACGTATATGGGTTTTGTGGGTGGTGATTCGCCGCAATACGTCATTATGGTGAGCGTGAACAAACCAAAGATCGGCGGTTATGCCGGTACTCAGGCTGCACAACCGATTTTTGGTGATCTGGCGCACATGTTGCTTGATAAATTCAATGTGGTTCCCAAGACGAAATAGGTGTTATGGTATACTATGGTAAGATTTTTAGCTAAGGAACAAACATGCAAACGCTACATATAGCAGTTCAAACAGAAACCCTTATTCGTATATTGTTGCTTGGATTTTTAGGTTTTTTAGTGAGTATGTTGGCGACGCCGATTTACACTACACTGGCCTATAAAGGCAAGTGGTGGAAGAAGCCGCGTACACAAGCAACCACCGGTGAAAAAGCCAAAATATTCACCAAGCTACATGCCGAAAAACACAAGCGTTTGATTCCAACTATGGCCGGCGCAGTGATTGTGTTTTCAGTAGCAGTTGTAACGCTGGCTTTTAACTTGAGTCGTTCCGAAACATGGTTGCCTTTAGCGGCATTTGTAGGTGCCGCGGGAGTTGGTTTGTTAGACGACATTATTAATATCCGCGGATCTGGTGACGGCAAGGAAAAGATTCGTTTGTCGGCCAAAGCTAAGTTATTACTGACAGTGGTTATCGCTCTGATCGGCGGTTGGTTCTTCTACTACAAGCTTGGTGTAAATAGCATCCATATTCCCATTGTTGGCACGCAGCTGCACATTGGTTGGCTGATTATTCCGCTGTTTGTGCTGGTGGTGGTTTCTACGGCGAACGCAGTTAATATCAGTGACGGTTTGGACGGTTTGGCTGGTGGCCTGACTTCTTCGGCGTTTGCGGCTTATGCTATAATCGCGGCAATTGAAGGTCGCTTTGGCGTATCGGCGTTTTGTTTGACGATGCTCGGTGCACTCCTGAGCTATACCTGGTTTAATGTTTTTCCGGCACGCTTTTTTATGGGGGACGTCGGATCTTTTGCGCTCGGTACGGCGCTGGGCGTGGTGGCTATGCTGACCAATACTGTGCTTATTTTGCCAATTATCGGCATTGTCTTTGTAGCAGAAGCGGGTTCGAGCATGTTACAGATCCTATCGAAGCGTCTTCGGCATGGTAAAAAAATCTTTAAGATTGCGCCAATTCATCACCACTTTGAAGCAAGTGGCTGGCCCGAAACCAAAGTCACTATGCGTTTTTGGATTTTAGGGCAGGTTGCCGCAGTGCTTGGACTCATCGTATTTCTGCTTGGACGTTACATAAAATAATGTTTGAGGTGGGAATCAGCCGGTAATGGGAGCTATTACATCCAGACAGCCGCAAATCACTAAACTCGATAGTTCGCGACGCCACCGCCCAGACTATTGGCTGCTGATTTTGACAATTGCATTGGCTGCTGTGGGTGTGATCGTGGTGTATTCGATCAGTCCGGCCTTACAAGTAGAGAAGGGCGTCAATGGCGGCCAATATGTACTGCGTCAGTTGGTGGCTATCGGTATCGGCATCGGTATTTTTGTAGGTGCCGCCGCCGTGCCGATGGACAGGTGGAGACAGTGGAATCGGCCCTTGTTAATCGCGGCAGCGCTTGCGACATTGTTGGCGTTGGCTTTGCCGGTCAATGTGTTATATCCGGCGCATCGCTGGATACGTGTGGCGGGTTTTTCGTTTCAGTCCGTGGAATTACTGAAGTTTGCAGGCATTATGTGGCTGGCGACGTTCTTGTCCTGGCGTATGAAAAACGGTTTGATCGCCAACATGAAAAAGACGCTCCAGCCGCTGTTTTTCGTGTTTGTGGGGGTAGGTGTGATTGTGGCTGGACTGCAGAGTGACCTCGGTTCATTCGGTGTAATTGTAGCTATTATGGTTGTTATGTCGTTTGTAGCCGGACTACCCATGAAGCGTGTGGTATTGTTTGGCGGCATCATCTTAGTAGCGTTGATTTTAGCAGTGGTAAGTACGCCATATCGTCAGCAACGTCTAACCGCGTTTTTGCATCCCGAAAGCGATTGCTTAACAACGGGTTATCAAGCATGTCAGGCGTTGATTGCAGTTGGCTCGGGTGGCATGATCGGCCTTGGCCTGGGTCGTAGCGTACAGGCATACGGCTATTTGCCAGAAGCCGAAAATGACTCCATCTTCGCTATTTATGCCGAAAAATTTGGCTTTATCGGTGTTACGGTGCTGCTTGGTTTATTTATAGCGTTGTTTACACGCATTAAAAAGGTTGCCGAACGGGCCCCGGATAATTTTAGCCGGTTAATCGTGATGGGCATTTTGGTCTGGCTGAGTGCGCAAACGGTCATTAATATCGGTGCCATGATCGGCTTGTTGCCTTTGAAGGGCATTACGTTACCGTTGGTAAGTTACGGTGGTAGTAGTGTACTGATGGTAATGGCCGCGCTTGGTGTTGTGTTTCATGTTTCAAGGTATACACTCTATAGCGTCCCGGTGACGGACAATGATGAAGATGCTCAGATAAGCGGAGGCAATAAGTATGACGATCGTCGTGACGGGCGCCGGATCAGGGGGGCATATCACCCCGGTTCTAGCAGTCGCCCATGAACTAAAGAAACAGCAAGAAGATATTCGCATTGTATATATCGGTCAGAAGGGTGATAGTCTTGCTGACGTACCAGCTGCCGATCAAAATATCGATGAAGTTTTTTTGATCCAGGCAGGGAAGCTACGCCGCTATCATGGTGAGGGCTGGCGACAGCTGCTTGACGTACCAACGATGTGGAAGAATATTCGCGATGCCGGACGAGTAGTTGTCGGTTTCTTTCAGAGTTTGCAGTTATTACGCAAAATACGACCAGAAGTAATTTTTATTAAAGGTGGTTTTGTTGGTGTACCCATAGGATTGGCTGCCGCCCTCTTGCATATACCATATATTACGCATGATTCAGATGCGTTGCCAGGACTAGCTAATCGCATCATCGCACCGTGGGCCAAAAAACACGCTGTGGGCTTACCTAAGGAGATTTATAACTATCCGCCAGATAAGACAATTACCGTGGGAGTGCCGTTGGCGCATCATTACACTCCTTTTAGTGCCAAAGAAGTAGTAGAGGCGCGTAAGCAGCTGGGACTGCGGGTTAAGGAAAAAATAGTACTGATTACAGGCGGTGGCCTGGGGGCTAAACGTCTGAACGATGCCGTAGTGGCTTGTTCAAGGGAATTACTAGATCGCTATCCCGATCTTACGCTAGTACATATTGCCGGGCGGTCACTTGAAGTCCCACTGCGCCAGGCCTATAAAGAGCATCTGAGCGCAAAAGAATTTGAAAATAGGTTGGTAGTGAAAGGGTTTGTTACTAACCTCTACATGTATGCAGGAGCGGCTGATGTAGTAATTACACGAGCAGGTGCTACGAGTATTGCGGAATTTGCGGCACTCAAAAAAGCGTGCATAGTAATACCAAATCCGCTTTTGACAGGTGGCCATCAGCTTAAAAACGCCAAAGTTCTGGCAGATCGTCATGCCGTAAAGCTGGTTGGTGAAGACCGTTTGCTGGAAGATGAACATGCTCTTATGCCACCTCTGGTAGAGCTCTTGGATAATCCAAAAATGGCTGCCGAACTAGGTAACCGTTTGAGCGATATAACCGAGCCTGATTCTGCTAAACGCTTGGCAATGTTATTATTAGAAGTAGCATAAGCGCTAACCTCTAAATTTTTAATCCAAAAATAAAATATACATGTTCAAAAGAAAGCGACAACCTACACTCGAGCGACGTGGTCGATCTCCAGATTTTTCTGCCCAGCGGCAGAGTCCCGTCTTTTCGTATCATGCTAATCGTTCGGTACGGGAAGGCGGATCGCAGTATCGTGACGCTTTTACTCCCGAAGAACAAGAAAATCTAAAGAAAGAGTCGATTCCGTGGCGAAAAAGACTCATATCAGTCGTGATTTTGGTCTTATTTATTGGCATCGTATTCTCTTGTCTGCAACTCAGTAGTAACGTGCGTATTGTGCCGGTTGGTACTTCTGATGGTCAGGTATTTTTGCGAGATACAAACGTATATACGCAAAAAACGGATCAGGAATTTAGCAGCTTCGCCAATAGTAATAAGTTAACTGTTAACGCCGCTCAAATAACCAATGAACTCGAGGCGACTTTTCCTGAATTAAAAGCCGTCTCAGTTTCGCTGCCTATTGTGGGTAATCGCCCGGTTGTATACATACAGCCCGCCACTCCTAAACTCATTCTGATGAGTAAAGATGGCATGTACGTACTTGATGCTAATGGCCGTGCGCTTATCGCTGGTAGCCAGGTCTTGAAGTTACAACAGCTGAATATACCAGTTGTAACAGATCAGAGTGGTCTTTCTATACAAATTGGTCGAATTGCACTACCTCATGACACAGTTTCGTTTATTACCGAGTTTGTTGGCCAACTTAAGGCAAAAGGTCTTGCCGTTAGTTCGCTTATTTTGCCGCCAGCCACGAATGACTTAACAGTTAAGATCAACGGTGCAGGGTACGATATTAAAACCAGTCTGCACGGAGATGTTAGGGCAGAGGCAGGGGCATTCCTGGCTGCCAAACAATTTCTGGACGGGCAGCGCAAGGTGCCGACGCAATACATTGACGTACGCGTAGAGCAAAAGGTCTTTTACAAATAATAATCCTCCACTCTCCCCTGTGTAGTTCGTTTTTTGTTCAGTATTGTACAGTATATGTCTGTGTTGCAGGAAAAGCATACGAATAAATAAAACGAACAAAAAAGCAAAAACATAAAAAGAAGGGGTAGGAGGGGGAATACATAAAACAATATGAAAACTAATAAAAAGCAAATACTTTCACGACATTGCTGTGGAAAAGTCAAATAACGACATCTATCACAACATGACAAGAAGACATGGCCTCCGGTGATCATGGAACGCTAACGTGGATTTAAGTATGTGTTAATGCGTATAGTATGGTTTTTGAGGGGTACAGCCTCATTGCAATGTTGCACTTATGGTACAGGCCGAAAAAAATAAAAACATGTACGTATAAGACGAATGTTCATTACAATCAGAAACTCCCCTGCATTGGGAAGGTACCCACTAACCATCTCAAGCATCACATTAGAGTCGTAAAAGATATATTGTGCGACATTGTGTGTCGCGCCTTTTTGACTTGACTTAAAGTTCAGAAAATCTTCCTGTCGACTGCCTTTTGTCATTGTCGAATATTTTTATTACCCGTACCTCATTCTTTCCCTGCTATATAGCAACGTGGAATGCATGTTTGCCTGTAATTTTCAGGCGTTCACAGAGCTACGTGTACGTTCGTGTTCGTAAATTGTTTGGATATAGCTAATGTAGCTATTTTTCGACAGACCTATATGTACGACGCGATGTATAATAATTAAATATGGAGTCACAGTCATACAGGTCGTTAGAATGTGCAGATGGTGCGTCACTCACCCATCCAATCGATCGACTTACGCCTGCACAGCCTACGGCAGAAGATGCGCAGGTTGAGATGGTTGTAGACGCTATGGAGCCGGGCATTTACGGAATTAAGAATTTACTTGCTATTATAACCGACAAGGAGAAATTGCGTCCTGCCGAAGTTACGCGCTACGTAAGGGCTATTAATAAAGATGAACGAATCACGCGAATGCCCTTCACTAGTAATCCTTATTTTAGGGTTATGCCAAATCCCGAGAGTCCCGCAGGCCGGAATCATATTCAGCTTGAAAAGTCTGTAGATGGGGCGGTAAGAGAGTTGTATGGTGAGTATGGAGTTTCGGCTTTTAAACCGAAGATTTTTTATGAAAAAGTGGGTATTGGGGAATCTAGGGATGGGCGGCAACGCGCTCGATATCGTGCCATAATAGATACACATCCGCAATTTCGGACTTTTGGTCATTGTACCGCAGCGCATATTTTCCCTCCGACTCTTACACAAGCCTGGCCAGAAGGTCCGCAAACTATTGCTGAATATATTGCAGAGTTAGCGGCCGCCCATCACTACCCTGGGGTTCGCAAGTTTGGATGGATCACCCGACGTATTCACGGTGAGACCGCTATTGCAGCCTGCAATTCCGATGAACGGATGTTGCTAGAAAATGTCGTAGAATCAGCGATAGATGCTAATGATGGCTACATCCCTCTTGCATCTCGACGCTGTATTGCGTACGAAATCCTTCGGGCGGACGGTTCTGGCCAAGAAGAGCTGTTGCTGCTAAAAATTGGTTTAGAGAAGGCTATCTCAACTATGCCTGGAGCTGTCTTTAAAAAGATAGACTTGTTTACAAGACTTAGGCAATTGGGGATGGATGTATCTGAATGGCGTAAAGAGGCACTACGTACGTACATAGATGCTCACCCACTTTTGGTTCAAATAGAAGGCAGTCCAGAAAAAACCAAGCTTGCGAAATAGAAGGATAGAAGGCGCTTACTATTAAGCTTTTTGGTCTTCGAGGGTATAAGTTGCTTTGGCGACGCGCTTGAACTGCGTTTTGCCTTGCAAGTTAAGCAGGATGGTTGTTTCTTTTACGAAACGACTCTTAAGAACACGCTTAACGATTTCGTCGCGGTGCAATGGTTCATTTGCTTCGCGGAGCACTTCGGAGATAATGTCGGCAACGGTTCCCTTGGCGTAACCCCACTCTTTGAGGGCGTAGATGCCGCGGCCAATGAGCACAAAGCGTTTGTCTTTGATAAGTTCATTGTGAATAGCCTGTGTGGTTACATCTTTGCGCTTAAAGTCGGACTGTTTAATGGCCTCGGCAATTTCGTTGAAATGCATGTGTTTGCCGTGTTCTTTAAGGATAACGTAGATCTTGTCACGGATATTCTTAGGATTGACCATAGGCCACTTCATGAGGCCCCAGCGACCGTTTAGGGTGGCGAGGTTCTTTGAAACGCTTGCAAGAGCGCGAGCTTGCTCTACATTGGCGATGCCGGCACTTTTGGCAACGTCAGCAATGTCGCTTGGCTCCCCTGCCTTTTTCACAACTTCTACAAGCTTTGCAACTGTAGTTTTGATGACCTTTTCGTCGCGTACATCGCGAATAGCAATTGCGTGATAGAAGTGGTCATTGTCTTCGATGACAGCAAGTTTGGGACATAATTCGGCCAGGAATGCTACTCGTGATTGGTCGGTTCGTGAATTTTCGTTAGTGACGAGTTCGGATAACTCTGTTACGCGTGCTGCTTCACCTACCTGGTGTAGTTGCGTTGTAAGCAATTCTTCTACTTCTTTGACATGGGGCAGCTCACCCTGCTCTGCCATTGTTTTGAGGCGTGCTACAACAGATTTTTCGAGCTGACGAACACGCTCACGGGTAATACCAAGCAATTCACCAATCTGTTCGAGTGTTTCCTTGCGATCGAACAAGCCAAAGCGACGTGCTACAATTTCACGCTCGCGCTCTCTCTCGATACTACTCAAGATATCTTGGACGAATTGTTCGGTGTTCAGTGCTAGTTTAGTAGACCGGCTGTCTGCCATGTAACATTCCCTATCTGTTAATTATTCGACGTTTTACACAATTATAAAACTTATAAATGTAAAAGTCAAGCGATCTGTGTATAAGATTTATTGTATCACGAAATAGACGTGCTTTACACATTTATGTTGTAGAAATACCACTATACAATATATTGCTCTAGGGGCAATCTTGTGGATAAGTAGAAACTATTTAATAGGAAGATGTCAAAATAATGACTAAGAAGCTTTTTTGGTTGCGCGACGACGCGTGAATTTCTTTCGGGCCGGAGCTTCATCGAGTAATTTCTTGCACTCGACTTCGGTTAGCTTGGCTGGCTCGACGTCTTTAGGTATTTTGGCATTCTTTTTGCCGTCGGTAATGTAAACGCCGTACGGGCCATTGACGATCTTGATGCCGCTATCAAATTCTTTAACGTACTTGTTGGCATCTTTTTCGAGCTTGGCATTGTAGAGGTCGCGAGCTTCGCTCTCGGTGATATCAAATGGGCTAAGTGGTTTTATAGACACGAATGTTTTATCGACTTGAATATATGGGCCGAAGCGTCCAATGTTGGCTTTGATTTCTTGGCCTTCTTTGGTAGTTCCTACGACGCGAGGAAGTTCAAACATAGTTAGCGCTTGCTCGAGTGTGACACTATCCATCGTCGTGCCGGCGGGCAGCGGCGCAAACGTTGGTTTTTCTTCGTCTTCGGTGGCGCCTCTCTGTAGCATAGGACCGTAGCGTCCAAAACGTGCTAGTACTGGTTTTTTGGTTTTAGGGTCAATGCCGAGTTCTTTAGCTTGTGATACTTCGCTGCGTGATACGTCGGCGACTTCGGCGATCAATGGATGAAAGTCTTTATAAAAGTTAGTGATCATTTTAACCCAGGTTTCTTTGCCTGCTGCAACACGGTCAAAGTCGGCCTCGGCGTTAGCCGTGAAGTCGTAGTCTACAATGTTTGGGAAGTATTTTAGGAGAAAGTCGGTAGTGACTTCGGCAACTGGTGTGGGCACAAGTTTTCCACGATCAGCGCCGGTTACTTCGGTGATCTCTTCTTCGGTGATAGCACCATTCAGCAATGCAAGCGTTTGTACGATGCGTTCTTTGCCTTCGAGGTCGGCGCGTTCGACGTATTCGCGGGCTTGAATGGTCGAAATAGTGGAGGCATACGTACTTGGACGGCCGATGCCGAGCTCTTCAAGCTTTTTAACCAGCATGGCTTCGGAATAACGTGCCGGAGGTCGCGTAAACGTCTCGGTCGCTACCATGTTATCGAGGTCTAATTGCTGACCTTTGGCGACGGGCGGCAAAATAGTATCGTCCTTAATGCCGCCGTAGACTTTCATGAAGCCGTCAAATTTGAGCACTTCGCCCTTGCCCAGGAGTTTTTCGTCCCGGTTGGACAAACCAATGGTTATCTCTGTTTTTTCGGTCTGCGCTGCGGCCATTTGGGTCGCTAAGGCGCGTTGCCAAATAAGATTGTAGAGTTTTTGTTGCTGAGAATCATCGCCTGCTTCGCGCTTGGCAAAGCTGGTCGGACGAATGGCTTCGTGGGCTTCTTGTGCGCTCTCGTTTTTGGTCTTGAACTGTCGGCGGTGGTGGTAGTTGTCGCCAAATTCACTCTTAATAAATTCCTCGGCAGCATTAATGGCAAAGCCGGATAAGATCGTGCTGTCGGTGCGCATGTAGGTGATGTGACCGTTTTCGTACAGGCGCTGTGCAAGGGTCATAGTTTGTTTAACGCTATAGCCTAAGCGGCGAGCGGCTTCTTGCTGCAAGGTGCTGGTTGTGAACGGCGCACCTGGATTGCGACTGCCAGGCTTGGTATTGACTTCTTCGACGGTGAAAAGTGCCTCTATGGCCGCCTGAAGGAAGGTTCGGGCATCATCCTTGGTACTGAGTTTGCTGGCGAGTTCGGCTTTGAGTTCTTGGCCTTCAATAGTAAAGATGGCTACGACCTTGAAGCTGCTTTCTGATTTGAAGTCGCGGATTTCGCGCTCACGCTCAACAATTAAACGCACGGCAACAGATTGTACGCGTCCGGCGCTTAAGCCGGTACGGACTTTTTTCCAGAGAACTGGTGATAGCTCATAACCCACCAAACGATCGAGCACTCGTCTAGCCTGGTACGCATCTACTAATTTAAGATCTACCGTGCGCGGTTCTTTGATGGCGTTTTCGATAGCCGATTTTGTGATCTCGTGAAACACGATGCGCTTGGTGGTTCTAGGGTCAAGCTTGAGCGCCTGTGTCAGATGCCAGGCAATCGCCTCCCCTTCGCGGTCTTCATCGCTTGCCAGCCAGACTTCAGTGGCTTCTTTGGCGGCTTTGCGCAGCTCGGCAACAACCTTCTTTTTGTCGGGATTAATTTCATAAGAGGGAGCAAACTCATGTTCGACGTCTATATTAAGGCCCTTTTTAGGCAAATCACGAATATGACCAAAACTGCTTTTAACCGAGTAATCTTTTCCAAGATACTTCTCAATAGTTTTGGCTTTTGCCGGGCTCTCAACGATGACTAGATTTTTGCTCATGTTTACTTTCGTTAGTTTTTAGCTTACACGCAAGCGCCTATAATACGCAAATCTAGTTGTAAAATGCAAGTACAAATTACATCACCGTTAAAATCCAGCGCGAGTAGCCTAGGTCAAAAATACTTGACAATAAAATGAGCCAGGTGTAAAACAAAATATACCTAATATAAGAAAAAGGCAAAAACGTTCCAATCGTAAAGCCGCTACTTGTATAGAAATAAGGGCGGTTTTTAATGTGGCGCGACTTTGCCTGCACAGGAGAAATACAACATGAGTTCTGCAGCAGAAAGAATGGCGGAATTTGCCGAACTGCGACGCCTAGCGACGAGACACTACGATGACGTGGCTTCGCCGGAAGTAACATCACCAGACGAATATCGTGTTATTCCAAATGCCGGTACCACTGCTATGCAAGGCGCAGGCGTCGAACTTAGCTGGTTACAGTAGTCTGCTAAAAGTAAGACAATAAAACAGGAGCTATTCGGCTCCTGTTTCAGGTTACAATTATGTAAGCGCCCAAGTATTTGCGCCGAGCGAACGGATCTTTCCGGTTATTTCGAGCATCGTTATATGTTGGTTAAATATTTGAATATTGAGCTCACTTAGTTGCTGTAGGCGCTCACCGTCGCTCTCCCCTGATGCCAGTAAATCTAATATGGTTTGTTCTTCGGGCGTCGCCCCTTTTACTATTTTCTTGCGCACATGTGATTTGACGCCCAGCGCATGTAATACATCCTGCGTGCATGTAACAGGCACTGCACCGGTTTTAATAAGGTTATTGACGCCTACAGATCCTGGACTGGTAATGTTGCCGGGCACTGCCAATACATCTCTCCCCTGCTCCAACGCAAAGCGTGCGGTATGCAAGGTGCCACTCTTTTGGGCTGCCTCGGTAATTAATACGGCGTGACTAATGCCGGAGACAATCCTGTTGCGTGCGATAAACTGCTGTGGATAGCTTGGGATGCCAATGGGATACTCGCTTAAAAGCACCCCACCCTGTTCTATAATCTGCTCTGCCAGTCGTTGGTTGCTAAACGGATGGATATGATCTAATCCACCTGCTAATATTGCCAGTGTAAGTCCACCGGCTTCAAGTGCTGCACGATGGGCTACGGCATCGACGCCAATTGCTAGGCCGCTCACAATAACTACTCCAGCTCGAGCTAACTCGCCGGCCAACTGCAGGGTTATTGCCCGCCCGTAACTCGATAGCTTGCGGCTCCCCACTACCGCTACCCGCGGCCGCTGTAGTAAATCATGCAATGCTTCGCGCTTACCTAAGACAAATAGTTCTTTAGGCGGATCGGGAATACTGCGTAAGAGCTCGGGGAAATCTGCAGCCTTGTCTGCTATACTAAATATACTGCTTGTGGTGGAATTTCTCATGACGGCAGATTGTGGCATATGTTGCCTCGGAACACAAACACTGCTTACGTTTAACTACTTCTAAAGTTTATCGCTTTTTAGTCAAAAACATTAAAAAGTATTGACACAAAGAAATATATTTGCTAGAATTGCAACCTGTAAGCGTTAAAAGCGTCTTACGCACCTTATATATCCCCCATTCTAACTTTTTGTTAGATTGTTTTAGAGCGTGCCACCTAGAAAAGTTGTTACCCTCCACTTATCTTGCAGGCGCTTGTCCTTAGGGACTAATACGCGTTCTAAAACATACTAACCCCTTTAAGCGCCCGGTTGTAGCTTCGGTTATAACAAGGCCTTTATCGGCCCAAAGAGCGAGTCCAAAAAGATGGTCTTAGGACCGGCGCATCACTTATTGATTTATAGTGCATGACGCTTCGCTGGGTGGGCTTAAAGGGTAGAATCCTCCGGGATTCATACGGGGAGATTGATTCGTCAATGTCCCCGGAAATAGGCCAGCAAGCGGTGCCCACCCCCTCTTGCTGGCCTATTTTTGTGCCCCTTATAGTAGCGATTACATCTTCACATTATAGATCGTGACCGCCCAGTGCAGTCCGTCAGGGGCGGACGGAACGTGGTCTATGATGCGAAGGTGTAATCGCCATTACGGTCTATTGACTTTTATAAGTATTTGTACTATAATATATTTAAGTTAAAGAGGCTATCAGCATGTCATACGAAAATCCGGATGTAGGTGGTGTTTCACTTCGCGACATGGACGAATGGTTTATCAACCAAGGTAACGGTGATGTATTACTTGCCGATCCTTTTATCCCCGACCCCGAGATGGCTCGTTTTCCGGCTGGCCGTCTTAGTCCTAATGGTTTTCCGCCGATTCTTGCCAGACATCCTTACTACAGTCAAGGCGTTGATTTTCTAAAAACCGTTAACGAAAAGCATCCGGAATTTTCGATCGGTATTTTGTTAACAAGATCCGAAGTCGTGAGTGATTTAGGTCCTCTGGATGACATTAGAGACATGGTTGAGGGCAGTTTATTCACCGGTGTTGCCACCACGACCGGCATTTTGGCGACACATGAAGGTAGGGCCAGAACACCGTTTGGCGCCAAGTATCAAGATGAATATGCTGATTTCTTTAATACATTGCAAAAAGAAGTTCCTAACAAAGTACTTCCTTTGAACGGCGTGCCACGTAACGGCGGACTGCATGCCGATCCGGCCGACCAAGCGATAGACGCCATGCGCCAGTTAATTCATATGGAACCTGGCGGTGTCGAAGGTAACCCAGGAATTGCGGCTATGGCCGACCTGGCTCACCTCAATATAGAATCTGCCCGCACTGTTTTGGATTTTTTCGCAAAAGCCGCCACTATAGCGCGCGTTCAACGTCTTAAGGGCATGGCGACACTGATAGTGCCTTTCGACACTGGCCTTGATACGGGCCGGAAGACGGTAAACGGCGGTATGGATATTAATAATGTAGAGATGGAGTTTGCCGTACCTTCACATGGGTATGAAAACGAAGAACGACGTATCCTAAAAGAAGATCTTGAGGCAAACAAATGGGCCTTTGAAAATGGCGCCATGCCTGCGCACTGGTTTAGTTAAGACTTTGCTTCCTGAACGATGCCTACTCATTGGTTGAAAAGCCAATGCCCAAAGTTCTTTTTTACACAATAAAACTGCGCGTTTCGTGCGGCAATGCGTCGCCGTAGGCGTATTCGCTTAAAATGGCGCTAGCTTCGCGTGTTAGGTGCTTCATCTGGGCCTGCTCGTCGGCTGTAAAGCGGCTCAGCACAAAACTACTGGTTTCCATGTCTTCGTGCGTCTTAGGGCCGATACCGATGCGTACACGGCCATATTGTTCGCCAAGGTGCTGCGTAACTGACTTTATGCCGTTGTGCCCCGCTGCATTGCCGCCAACGCGCGTGCGAATCTGCCCGAACGGAATATCCAGCTCATCGTGCACAACCACCATTTGTTCGGGATTGATTTTATAAAAATGCACGACCGCCTGCACTGCTTCGCCGCTGAGGTTCATGAGCGTTGTCGGTTTAATGACGTATACTTTGGTATTGCCCATTTGCCCGGTGCTTATGTAGCACTTTAGATCTTTTTTCTCGATCCAGGTTGGAAAATCTTGATCCTGCACAAAACGATCGACGGCTGCAAAGCCTATATTATGCCGCGTGCCGTCGTATTCGCTGCCGACGTTGCCGAGGCCAACGATCAAAATGCTTTTATTTTGTCCAAGTGTATAGTATTGCAGAGTGTCGCCCATTTGCGGGCGTCGTTGAAATAATGCCATGACCTACAGTATACGCAACGCGTAGCTGTATTGACAAAACGAAGTCTTAAATTCTACATCTACCCGGCGAGGTTGTTGGCTGCATCTTCTATAGCAGCTACATAGTCTAGAATACGATGCCGAATATCTTCCAGCAGTTCCGGCTGGTCGTAGTTTTCTAGCTCGCGTTCAAAGGCTAAGGCATCGCTCGTTGGTTCGTATTCACCCTTGCGTAAGGCTTCGAGGGTCGTGAAGAGCGCACTCGTTAGCTGCTGTCCTGCCGGGCTTGCCGGGTCGATGTCGTCTTTTGTGAGGTCAGTAGCACAGACGTTGCGCAGGTCTGCAAATAGCTGTTGCTGGATTTTTTTAGGTTGACCATATGCTGCGATGTACGCTTCGGGAAGGCAGCGTACGGCGACAAGACATAGTGCATGGGTCTCGGCATGCTCAGGTTTATGTGAAGTATTCGTTTTTATAAGATAATTGTACAGTTCATACGGCAACGCATTCTGGTAGGCGTTATCTTTACACTCGGTTTGTATATTTTGGCGAAGAAGTCCGTGCAGTGTCTGCCAATCGCCCTTTGCAAAGGCTTCCATACCTGCGGTATACGGAAAGAAATGTTTCAGGTAGGATTTTTCGCCCGGTGTTAGCAATATCTCTTCAGGGCTTGGTACGGAACGAACATCCACATCCGTAGCAAAGAAATCGGTATATATATCACACAGTTGCCGGCTTGCTTCTAGGCTTAGGGCATTCTGGTTAAGACCAAGATCCGTGAAGAGATCGTGAATAGCAGCCTTGGCTAGCAACTCGGCGATGCCCCAGCCACTCCTTAGGGTGAACGCCTTTATGGCGTAGCCTTGCCCGTCTTTGTTTTCGGCTACAGTTTGCATGAAGTACTCGATCGCCCGCTCTCGTTGCCGAATATCTTGAGTTGTTTTCACAAAGTTAGCAATGGCTAGAAAGCCTTCCTCAGTTTGACCTGACCTTAGAAGCCGAGCACCTTCCTGTAAACCAAATTCGGGGTCATTCTCGACATGGGATGATATCGTATTGTTCGCTGCCGCTAACGCGTAGTGAAGGTGCTTTGTTGCATAGTTGGCAAGATTTTGCAGCTCGGGTGTTATAAGGTGGGCATTTTCTTGTAAATGGTCATGAGCTGTCTGCATAACCTCCAAAACCGCTTCGGGGTCCCTGCTGTCAGCATGTAGTAATCCCGACAGAATATCTTCGGATGTAATTAGCGAGTGCGGATCGGTTGGCGCCGGTGTTTCTAGGACAACGTAGTGTTTAAATAAAGCAGCATGGAGTTCGCGGATGTGCTGAAAGGCCGGTTCCCAGACTATGTCTGCGATTTGCTCGCCTGGTACGTTGGCATTCTGGGCATCGCGTCTGGCTACTAGCATGCTGTTGCTTAGGCCGCCGGAATCTTGCCCGTTTACTTCAATGATTACGGGTTCTAATTGCTCGTCGATAATGATGTCCAGCCCTTTGATGGTACCCGGCAAGGCTTCTGTTATTTTACGATATAGCTCCTGTAATCTAGCGCGAACAAGTTGTTGCTGTTGTTCTGACAAGCCGCAGTCATGCAGGGTTTCCGCGAGACTGCGAGCGTGGGCCTCTTTGCCGATGTTGATTGGTTTGCCGAACACATCGGCGCGTACGTAGGATCCGATCGTCTTGTCGTTCACGAGTAGAGCGCGTATATTCCAGTCCAGCCGGGCGCCTGACTCCGCATGATGTAACGGATAGCTGCGTATCCAGGGCTGAACTACTAACGTTTCATCTTCGGGAATCCTTCCCAGCTGGTCCCAGACTTCGTCTTCGAGAGTGGTATATTTTTCTACCATAATGACGTTGTCACCGGTGTGGCCTTGTGTTGGCTTAATAACGATTGCCTGAGACTGGCTGGTAAAGAGGCTTTTTTCAATAAGCGCGAACAGCCTGTCGTCATCTTTGGTGATGTTCTGCAATATTGGTTTGGGAAACGTTATGCCTGTACCCTCTAAAGCAGTCTGAGTTAAAGCCTTGTCATTAAATACTGCCTCGTGAGCCGGTTCATTTAAAGAGCGTACCGGTAGTTTTTTCGTGTGGTCATATGGTTGCAAGACGTCTATGCGAAGTGGCTCGGGAAAATTTCCGGCGTAGGCCTTGCCTTGCGCATCTAGAAAGACGCCACGATTAGCCACATAAGTTGTGTCGTCGTATGCTTCATCGCTCGTAGCCACATCTGGTAGAAAGACGACATTGCAAATAGATTCGCCCCGTGCTCTTAGCTGGGCAGCTGCACTACCGAGCAAAGCGTACATGTAATACCGAACGCCAATTGTTGGCTGGGTAGTATCGATGTGCTCTTTCCATCTTTCAGGCGTAATATCATGCACTATGTCAAAATCTTTGACTGCGTAAGCTCCCGGGGTATGCTCTGCGAAGGCTCTAGTTATAGTGTGAGCCAAGATGTGCATCTGATGTTGAATTACTGCCGGTCGCTGGAGCAATTCTCCCAGAGGTCTGACCGCCATCTCCTCGAGGGCTGGATCGTACACGGAAAAGTCCTCGGGGGTGTTTGTAGCCAATCCACCCTCGTCTCTTGTAGGATCTAATTCCGGCATATCAAAAAATCTCTAAAAAATTGTTCTAGACTTGTTTTGGGCGGGCACTGTAACGGCGCGGTTCTTTGGTGGGACTGTTGCCGTGTTTGTGGTGCTCGTGCTTTTCGATGAACCACAGTTGCAGCGCGGTACCTTCGTAGTTGTAGCGTTCGCGCAAATTGTGTTCTAGGTAACGTTTGTAGCTCCAGTGCAAAAAGCCAGTTTGCGAACCGAAAATTTTGAAGGCCGGAATGGGATTGTCGTCTTCTTGGACCATGTAGTTAAGTTTTGGATTGCGGTTTTTGAGTCCGGCAGGCGGGTGTCGGTCGATGACTTGCGTGAGCCAGCGGTTGAGGTCTTTGGTAGGGATACGTTGTTTACGGTGCATGTCAATCTCAAACGCTAAATCAAACAATTTAGTAACGTTTTGTCCGGTGACCGAACTGGTAAAAATGAGCGGCGCCCAGGGTACAAAATCATAGGTGCTGGCAATTTGCGGAGCCAGAACGTCGCGCGTGTAGGCGTCTCTGCCTTCTACCGAATCCCATTTGCTAACCACAAGCACCAAGCCCTTGCCTGCTTCTTTGATCATGCCGGCGATTTTTTGGTCCAGTGCTGTGTTGAGCTCGTTGGCATCCATGAGCATGAAACAGACGTCGGCTTGTTCGATGGCGCTCAGGGCGCGGATCACACTAAAGTGTTCGATGCCGACGCCAATCTTGCCTGGGCGACGAATACCGGCAGTGTCCATGATTTCGACTTCGCGGCCGCCGTAACGAACGGTGGTGCGGTTAATATCCCGTGTGGTGCCCGCTATGTTGGCCACGATTGCTTGCTGCTTTTTAGCGAGCGTGTTGAATAAATATGATTTGCCCACGTTTGGCCGGCCCAAAATTGCGATGCGCAGGCGGTCGGTATCTTCGTCTAACGTGGCTTTAGGGATAGTTTCGATGAGTGTATCGAGTAGTTGGGCAATACCCCTGTTTTGGGTGCTGCTGGTATGCAAAATCGGCTTGATGCCCAGTCGCTGGAAAGCATCCAGGTCGGCACCTTTGGCCCGGTCGATTTTATTTACGACCAAAAAGACGGGCTTGCGGCTTTTGAGCGCCATTTTGGCAACGCGGCGATCTTCTTCAGTAATAGCAATATTTGATTCTACAACCACCCAAATGACATCGGCACTGTCAGCCGCCTGGGTGATTTGTTCTTGAATAGTGAACTCGAAGTCGTCTTCAGCGTCCTTCATACCGGCGGTGTCGACCATCCAAAAGTCCTGGCCGCGCCAGCTAGCCTTGGCAGTTACGCTGTCGCGCGTGGTGCCTGCTTCTTTGGCTACAATCGCCTCGCGGCGTGCTAAAATAGCGTTAAATAAACTGGACTTGCCAACGTTGGCCCGCCCTACAATCGCAACAATAGGTAATTTTTTAAAACTCATTACGCCCTATTATAACAGATAGGGCGGGATTGACATAGTAAATAAAATAGTTTAGAATTACGCCTCTATGGAAATAGGTCATATTGCCTCCGCCGAAGAGCTGCGCGCAGCGCAAAATGCGTGGAGTATTGTGCCTCACCCTTACAGAAACGGATGTGTTACCAACGAATGAGGCTATCGGCTACATGCGGTAATGTATGCGATCAATCCACCCAAAGAAGCTACTCGAGAGCAATTAGTATTAGTGTCTTTCCGCTGCACAGCCTGCAATTTGAAGTCCCTCCACTAGATGATATGCATCGTTTTGGCGGTATGCTTCAAGGCAAAGTAGCGTTTGAGAAGTTTTTAGCGATTCATCACATTCTTGAGAGTGATATATCAAAAGATTTGAGAGAGCTCACAGGGTATGGGCTTTACGGAGCGATTCCAGTGGATCATGCAGAACATCGGTGAAATCAGGCGAGATATGATGGCGTGCAAGCGACAAAAACAGCAATTCCACTTTCGGGATGTATTTTTGGCTAAGCTCGCGGAAGAAAAACAAAAAACCACGCAATTACGCTCGCTGACAGCAAGTCTTAAGCAAGTACAGCCGATTAATGACGCTGCGCCTAAACCGTCTTAAATTTTCCAGGCTGTAAAGTATCGAGGTGCCACTGGTCAAATTGTGTCCGATGCAGGCGCTTCACCGTGTAACCGAGTGCCTCGAAGGTGCGTCTAATCTGGCGGTTGCGGCCTTCATGCATAGTAACCTGCCACTGCGTGTCGTCACCTTCTTTTAGCCGGTCGAGTATTAGTTTGCTTGGCCCATCGCCGAGTTGCATGCCTATATCCTGAATCATTTGCCGATGCAACGGCTGCAGCGGTTTGTCTAAACGTGTCTCGTAGCGCTTTATTTTGTGGAAACTCGGATGGGTTAATTGTTGCGCCAGATTTCCGTCGTTAGTCAGAAGTAGCAGCCCGGATGAATCTTTATCTAGGCGCCCGACTGGTTTGAGGGCACGCAGATTTGCCGGTAATAAGTCATAGATGGTTTTACTGCCCTGCCCGTTACGACTAGTGACGTAGCCAACCGGTTTATTAAATAGAATAGTTTGAGTGACTTGTAGCGTCAGGTGCTTGCCATCGAGCGTGATCCGGTCGTTTTCGAGTATTTCTTTACCCATCGAAACGGGCGTGCCATTTACCAGCACCCTGCCATCGGCTATGACGGTATCCGCTGCCCGACGGGACATGCCGGTGGCGGTGGCAATAAAGCGATTAATGCGCATGAGCCTAGATTACAACGAAATAGTGTTGGGGTCTACGCTTTGACCGCTTGGAGTAATAACGTGGCCAGGCTGATGCGGCATACTTGGCACGTCTGTAGGTGTGGGCGGTAACGGCGCTACCGAGGGGGCTGGAATATCGTCCGTGGGTGCGGTATTCTGCTCGTCGTCATCGTCGAGCGAGCTAATGCCTTCTTTGGCGAGCAAAGCGTTTAAATCCGGCGGTTCTTGTACGCTACCGGGGATGGGACTTATGATTTTTTTGTGAGCAATCGCTACGCCGTCGTTTTGCGCCCGGACTGGCGATGTGGCCGGAGGTCCGCTGGGTAGATTAGCCGTTGAAGGCGGTGTGGTCGTGGGTGTCACAATGGTAGTTGGTGCAGTTGAGGGTGTGCCGGGAATTGTGCCAGTGTTTTGAAGACCTTCACTCGATGGCTGCAAGGGCGGTTGAATTATCTTGGGCTCTGCGGGGGGTTTCGGTTGGGAAGTGTCCTTGCTGTCGGTCACGAGGTTTTTTATAGCATCTGCCATAATGGACTCGTCTGCGGTTTTTGCCTCGGCAGGAGCTGTTTGGCTATTTTGGCTTACAAAGTTTTCTATTTGTGAACGTATAGCTTCCTGCTCGTGCGACGTTGTTTGCGCGTCTGAAGAATTGCTTTTTGCATCGTTCGGTTTAGTTTCTGGCTGGGTGCTGCTGATAGGATGCTCGGGAGGTATTACCGGAGTTTGTGATTGTGGTACGGTTGGGGTGGTTGCGGGAGTTTCGGTTGTAGCGGACGACGCTTGAGGAACGATGGGGGCTGGCGTTGGAGCAATTTCGGGTGCTGATAGAGGTGCTAAGGGCGTGTTAGATTCCGGCTGAGTTGATGCAGTGCTTTGTGCGGGGGTAGTTGGCTCAGAGATGCGCGCACTTGCGGGCGTAGGCATCATTGCTGTACTGACCGTACTTGACGGCTCTGCGCTGAGGGTAGTTGGCGGCGTTGGTGTTGGTATGGTTGGCGTACTTGCAGGCATAGAGGGTGCGGATTGCAATTGAGGACTGCTAGCGGCCGGAACTGCGGGAGCCGAAACTGGCTGCGGCTGCTGCGTAACTGCAGCAGTAGTTGCTTGCGGTTGTGGCGCTGGGGTAGTTGGCGGTGGTGTACTTGGCAATACATTGGGAGGCGTCGCAACTGGAATGGGAGGAGCCGGAGCTGGCGCAACTGCTGCTGCGGGTGTTACAGGTGTGTTGGCTTCTTGCGGTTGTGGCGCTGGGGTTGTTGCGGGCGTTGCCGGAGCAGTTGCTCCCATTCCACTGTCATCTGTTGGACCGATAAGCTCTTGCGCGGCCTTAACGATGTCCTCTAGCGTTACTTGTGATTTAACCAAGTACCGATCAGCACCAAGCGCATCAGCGCGTGTTTTATCTTCTGCCTGACCGAGTGCGGTCAACATAATAACTCGGACATTCTTCAAGCCTTCGGTGTTACGCAAGATATCCAGCATTTCGAAGCCACTAATGCGAGGCATCATAACGTCGGAGATAATCAGGTCTGGTTTTTCTTTTTTGGCAATAACCAGCGCTTCTTCCCCGTCCATAGCGGATACGATTGTGTAGCCCTCTGCTTGCAAACGTGCCTCATAGATCTCTCGCAGATTGTTGTCGTCTTCGACCAACAGGATTTTTGCCATTGTCGTTGTATGCCCCTTATTATTTTGTCAAGCTTATGTTTATACTCATTGTACCATGTTCGTTGAGCGACTGGCAGGTGTTGTGGCTGTCGGTGGAGCACTACCGGTCGTGACTATTGGGTTGCTTGCTTCGGATGACTGTAGCTCACTCGCCCGCTGTGTTGTCAGGCGTGGTAAGTTGATGAAGAAGGTACTCCCCTTGCCGACCTCGCTCTCGACCCAAATGCGCCCATGATACAGCTCTACGATTTTGCGGCTAATAAATAGGCCCAGTCCTGTGCCGCCGATAGTGCGTGTTGCTGAATTATCTACCCGATAAAATTTTTGGAATAAGTGTGGAATGTCATCGGCCGGAATACCGGCTCCCGTGTCGCGAATATATAGCTGCACCACATCGATATTGCCAGTCAGGCCAATAGAAATCTTGCCCGAATCGGTGTATTTACAAGCGTTATCAAACAGATCGGTAATAACTTCGCGTATGCGATCGGGATCGACGTACACATAATACAACGGCTTAACCAGATGTTGTAGCGAAGCATCTTTAGAAGTTGCGTCGATCGTTTCGTCGGCACCTCCAATGACGAATTCGGCAAGTAGCCCTTTCTTTTCGGCACCAAACTTTAAGTCATCACTTAGTTGCTGCATAAGGGCGCCCATTTCGACGACGGTTGGGTGATTGCTGAGTCGGCCGTCTTCAGCCCTAGATGATGTTAAGAGGTCTTGGAATAGCTTACCTAAATGTTCGGTAGAAGCATGCGCTTTCTCGAGATAGTTACGAGCTCTTGTGTCGATGGTACTGACCTTGTCGTTAAGGGCTAAAGCCAGGTAACCTTCAATAGCAGCCACCGGTGTACGCATTTCGTGACTGGCGGTGCTAATAAATTCGCCCCGCTGTTTTTCGGCGGCGTGCTCTTCACTCACATCGCGCATGATAGCTACCGCCCCTGCGGCTTTGGCTTGGTCGGATAATAACGGCGAAACGGAAAGTGAAATGACCTGCTCTTTATTTTCGCGTCCGTGCAGTACAAGCGTTTGATTAATATGCTGCTTCTCTGTAATAACTTCTTTGAACGGGTCTTCTCTGTTATCAAGTTCTGAGCCATCTTCTTTAGTCAGTTTTGCTACTAACTGCACATCAACGCCGAGCGCCTCACTAACCGCCCATTGTGTCATGGCTGCCGCCGCCGGATTAATAAGTGTTATTTTGCCCTCGGTATTAATTACGATAATGCCGTCGGTAACGGACTGAATCAGAATTTCTGACTGTTCTTTGTTACTGCGCAGCATGCCGGATAGCTGTGTAACTTTTTGCTCTTCAAGACTGACAAAACGTCTATTCCAGAAGAAGTACGACAAAACAGACATGGCTGTCGAGCCAGCAAGTACCAGCCACGTTTGTTTGCTAAATGCAGCCAAATTAAAGTGGTGAAGCAGTCCTGCGTAGGCATACGTCAAAAAGATAGTGCCCGCCAAAATCGGCACGCCGTACACTCCAGAATAAAAGGTTATGAAGCACCATAGGCCCACATATGCCAGTTCTCCGACGCTCGGATCGGTGTAGCTTAATCCGCTTAATAGCGTGAGCGTAAACAGCATGGCGGCAATGAGTGTGGCGAATGGCAGGCTTTTGCGAATCATGAGCATGTACGGCCCAAGCACGTACACGAGTGTCGCGCCAGCAAGTACGGTTGTCGTTAAGGAATCGAAGCCGAACATGAGCTCGTAGGGCCGAATAAAACCCACGTACAGACCTGCAACGTGCACGGCAACAATAAGCGTCGTCACAAAAAGGATGATCGCCACGTACAGCCGATACCACTTCACCTTAACCTGATATTGGAAAAATTCCAGCGCCATTTACTCTAGTATACCGCATATGTTTACTTTTACGCGGTAAGTGTAGCACATGTTGCCTGAGAGTAAATGCTAAAAGTAAAACTCGTATACTAGATCTTCACGCGACCTTGCGGTACATGAGTACAAGGCTGGACTAATACTTGATGTTTTGGGCCGTATCAAGGATGCTGCCAGTTGTATTGTGGAGTTCTTTTGCAGCTTCTTGTATTCCATTCCCTTGAGTGCGTAGGGTGTCTAGGTCTTCCGGTATGACAGGTAGACTTTCTCTCATGTGTTGAAGCGTTTCAGCGATCTGGGCTCTGTGGTCGTTTGTTCCTGTTGCCATCGCTGGCAGTCCATCGCACCTATAGGCGCAGTCCGAGAAATCATACTGATTGGTTCCCGCTGAAGCTTCATGAAGTGCTCTCGCGGCAGTAACTGCCCTCTCGGGTAATTGAGCGGTTAAAGCCGGAAGTTGCTCTAGTGCGTCTTGGGCGGTTTCCATTGCGCTAAGGAATCGCTCTAACGCAATTTTGGCTATTTCCAAACTGGTCATGGCGGTTTCGGCTGTTTGTTGTATGATTCCCGTGAACTCTTGGAGCTCTCCAGCTGCCTTAAGGCCTAGATCAACCGTTTGCCTAACTTCTCCTGCGCTCATATTTACCTTTGATTACAATGAATGTAAAAAATCTAACACTCTTAAAACGTTGAAGTGGATAATTATACAACCTTATATTTTATAAGTCAATAATATGACAAGGCGAGTGCGATGATAGAATTAATACGTGTAATCTTGCAAATCAAACAACGAGCGATTTGTGTTCTTACATCTGTTATGGTAGTATTTATGAGACTATTTTGCGGTAGCCGGCAGATGCATTATCCACTTGCCTGTCCGCACAATATAGACGGCCCCTTCGTCTAGTGGTCCAGGATATTTGGTTCTCATCCAAAAGATCGCGGGTTCGAATCCCGCAGGGGTCACCAAGCGCAACTTACAGAGATGAGTACATAAATAGTATGCACTCATCTTTTTTTATCTTTCTAGGTTAGCACGTATTGAGTGACGTGAATCATGCGTGGTCTTGATTTACACGGGTGTTTAGCTTGTAAGTCCGATTCGTTCGGTTAATATTCGTGCAATCCGCTGTCGGAATATCGCTTTAATTCTGTCGTCGAGGCTCGATTCTATGCTCGCATCAGCCTCTTTTGGATTGGCGCCGATTAGCGTTAGAGCGCCTAATATTGCCTTAGGATTGTATGCTTCGGCCGGGATGGTCATCATTTCTAGCGAGACTCCTCTGGCTTGCACAGAATATTCCTCAACGAAGATAGTGCTATCGCCCACCCGTGGCCGGCCAATACTGGCTACCGCTATTGTGTCGGGATATGCATCTGTGCGACGGATAACGGTAATGCCGTCGTGTTCTGACTCGAATATAGCTCCGAACGGTCTGGTATTTGGAGCACATAATATGATGCTGTTCTCTGTTGTTGGGTTTTGGGCAATGCTCGTGACGGCTACTTTTAAGAGGGTTTGCGCTAAATCGTAGGTCTGGTCAGTGAAAACTCCTTTTTCGGCCGTAGTCCCTGCAACTACAAGATTAGAGCCAAGTGAGTTAAGTGATCTAAATAAGCGGGCCGTGGTGTTGCCTTCGACTCCAATAATTTCAGGCTTGCCTGTCTTGAGCGGCGAATCTGTCTTAGCGAACGCTGCGGCTTTTTCGATGGCCGCCATTAGGAAGCCTGCGCCAACGTGCGGTATATCCAGATCATCCTCTACGCCATGACGTAGGAGGAGCTGTCGTCCATATAAGTTGGCACCTCTTCCATAGTTGAGGCGTAAGGCTACGCCTTCAACGGCATAGCTATCATCAGTCTCTGTTATTCGAACAAAGGATGATTGATTACCATTCCTTCGTGTATCCCCCATTACTATACATGCCGTATTCTGTTCGTAGGGGTCTGGCCATGCAATAGCGGATAGTGGCTGGTGCGGATCAGTAAGAAAGGAATATCTACTTGCGTTTAGCGCCACTATACCAGCTTCTTGAGATGCTGGACTAAACGCAATTTGCTTTGCAGACTCGATATGACCAGCAAAGAAGCTTGTTTGTATTTGCGTTAGCTCGGTCCATTGACTGGTCTCGACTGACATAAGTGTAATATTGTAGCATATATCTCCAGTAAATCAATTTGTCGCTACAGGAGCTTCGGATTGACGCGTTTGGTTGAGGGCCCTTCGCCTTTTTTTGAAATAATATGGACCGTCCTTTTGTCTAGCGACTGCGGATGCAGTAGACTCCATTCCTTGATATAACGTCTCGAATCGGCTTCGGTCCACTGGATGTTGCTGCTGCCGGCTTGCCTGTAGGTAGGCGCTTGGTAGTCGATATTTGTTTTGGATGGATTCACCGCTAAATGCAGCAAAAAGCTGGCTTGCTCGGATAAGTGTTCTCGAATGTACTTTGCTACGGGTATCTCCGTAACGGCGAACACATAGCTGTCAGGCGGCAGGGCTTCATAGTTTCGCACCCTAGCGGGCGTATCAATAATAAGTCGCGAATTATCTCTATCAATTGCTTGTGCCGCACAAGCCACACGGCCTATTACGCCGCTCATATATCGTGAAAAGTCACTCAGTTTTTCGCGGTACGGGTAAAGAATTAGGGCTAGCGTATCCTCACTGTATTTGAGGTGCTCGCGTATGTCGACGCCAATAATTTCTAATGGCCCAAGGTATGGAGGTATATCGGCAACTGTTGCGGGTCTTGCAAGTCGGGTTTCAAAGATGGCATCAAGTACTTTGCTCTGGATCGAGGATATAGTTGGCTTTGGCGTCTTCTGAAGAGACTGATGAATGGTTGGCTTAACGCTTTGGTCATCGTTTCGTGCATATTTTCCTCGCTCTACATATGGGCCAAGCTTAATTTTAAGCGTTTCGCGTGCTCTGAAAAGTGTATCGCGGCGGCCCTTGTGGTTAAGCTCAAGTGTTCGAAAAAATACCTCAGTCGCTACCTCATTATTATTAATATGGAAAAGACTTGCCCGTAAGGCGTGCATTGCCCGTGGACCTAGTGCCGCACCCAATGTGGTGCTTATACTTTCTAGGTCAGCAAGTACAAGCAAGCCGCCCACCTGCTCTTCAAGTGTGAGCGTTGCATTATTCCAGGCAAATTGTTTGAGCCTTGTATAGGCCTCGCGACGAAGTGTCATATCATTGTCGATGCGCTTGAGTTTTTGTGTTACGGCGGCGGCCAGTCTGTCATCAAGCATTAGATTGTCAGGCTCTCGGATAGGATTTCGCCTATGTTTGCGCAGTACGGAGAGTATCGCGTCTTGAAGTACGTCCTCGGCATCTATGGCGGGGTCTGTGATCTCGTGCTTGACTATAAAGTCGCTAAGCCCTGCTTCGCAGGAAAGGGCGTAAGCAGCTAGTGCTTCCTCGTCACAGACGTAAGGATGTTCGACGATAGTATTGGGGGTGTGTTCCGGCTCTCTTGGATCTTCGTGGAGATCAGAAAGATTTGATGGTGATATTTCGTGCACAGAGACCTACTTGTTGGGAAAAATAGTACCACCTTTTTGCTCTCGGGTAAATAAGGTTCTGCGGTATGTGGTCTGTATATTTGGTGGGTTAAGCTATTTGATTGAGGCGCTCATTTAATAAACGCGTAATATTTTGTTCGAGAATCCGGCGGCTGTGTTCGTCGAGTACTGCTTGTACATTGTAATCAACTTGCTTTGGATTGGTCATAATAGATTTCAAGGCATCTACAACTGCCTGAGGATTGTATGCTTCGGCCGGGATGGTCATAACATCTAGCCGTGCCCCGATGCTCTGAATAGAATGCTGCTCAATGAAAACGTTCTGATCGTCCACGCCTGGTCTATAGGCCGTGGCAAGTGCTATCGTGTTTGGGTAGTCGCGAATCCGGCGTACTACAGTGATCCCGCTGGCTGCAGACTCAAACACCGCACCATTTGGCCTATCATTGTTATCATCTAGCAGTACTTTGCTGGCTGTGGGGCCACTGCTTCGATTAATGCCGGTGATTGCTACTTTTAAAAGTGCTTGGGCTAAATCGTAGAGCTGATCGCTAAAGACACCGCCTTCATTTACTTCGCCGTTGATCATTAAACTGGAACTGAGCGAATTAAGCGATCTGAAAATACGACCGACGGTATTTCCAGTGACTCCAACTAATCTGGAGTCACGTATGCCAGTTTCTGTAGTGAACTCATTGAGTGCGCTTGTTGAAGCTTGTTGTATGCCTGCGTCAAGAAAGTTGACCGTGATCTGCGCAACATCCTCTACTTCGTTAGGATTTAGTAAAACAAGCTGCTGGCCGTATAAGTTAACCGGATCTCCATATCTTCCTGGCATGCGTACGGACACACCCTCGATTGCATAGCTGCCTGCATTTCTTGTAAGGCGCATAAAGGATGCTGGCTCGGTGCCATACCGACATGCAGTGAGTGCGCAGGCTGTTACGTGTTCGTAAGGGTCTTGCCATATGACAACGTTGTGTTCTATCTGATTGAGCCCGAAGTGATATGTATTGGCGCGCATAGGCATTATGCCCGCATCATGCGCTACCTTGCTGAAAGCAACTTTTCCCATAGCGTCTAATTGGTCAGCAAAGAAGCTGGCCTGTTGATCTGTCAGTTCGGTCCAGCGGTCGGTTTCGGGCGGCATTTGATACTACTATACAATTTAACAGCGCCTCTCACAATGCCAAGGCGCTGTAATAAGTCTGCCGGTCAAAGTCACAACAGGCACGTTTACCGTTTGCATAGCAAGTCCTGTCACGGTGTTCAAGAGCGTTTGTTACCCTGCTGATGTAGGGCAGTTCCTAGTCTTTATTTGGCATGACATTGATGAAGCGAGGATTAATATCTCTTTTTTTGTGTGAGTTGAACTGCTTTTTGAATTAGCAGCCGCGCTATTTCCGGCGTGCGTTTGCCGCGGGCAATACCGCAGGATTGGCTGATGTCCACTCGCCTGCCTGACTCTTTTTCGATTGTATCGCGCACCCACCACTGTGTGTCTAAATCTTGTTTTTCGTGCACAAAACCGGCAATCAGCCGCGTTTGATTAGGGAGCTTTAGTTGGCTTAAAGGGTGGTAGAAGGATATATTTCGTAGCGGCGCTTCGTCGCCAAATGCAAACGGGAGATGCATGTATTCTAGAGCCCTGCCTTGGGGCCACTGCCTGGCAATCGCATTGGCTAATGCAACAACGGGCTCGAGCGTATCGGGCCTCGTGATGGCTTTGTTATTGAGGTCACCAAAACAAAGATGGATGCCAAAACGGGTATTTTGTTGGGCCATCTTTGCTTGCTTTACGATGCCATCGGCGAAAAATCGTGCACCAAATTGGCGCAAACCAGGCAGTGAGAAATCTCCTGCCATGCCGTGTACTTCGGTTGGCACCTCTAGTTGGAAGACGATATTTTCGCTACCACTGCCCCCTATGTCCGGATTGTTACAAATGTCGTCGATTTCTTGTGCGGTTCTGGCCGCGAACTGTTTGCGGTAGCGCAGTGCTTTGACTTTGCTCTGAAAAGCAAACGTCGGTAGCTGCAATGTACCCGGAATGCCTATCTGAAATGCCAGGTCAGGCCGATGATACTGTTCTCGCAAATCTGCAAAGATCGGCCAGCTTTCCGCAGCGTAATCATGGTATTTGAGCGGAATGGCCGAGCTGCTAAAACTGTGCCCTTTTTTGACGTCATAACATGTAAAATCACTATAATCTTTGAACGTACCCGGTTTTATTACTTCTAGATCGGGATGGTCTTTTAGTGCGTCGAGCGTGTTGACGAGCCAATTGCGTCGCTCCCCCGTCTCTCCGTCCGGTAGCCACAACAAATGCTCGGCTCCTTCTTTTAAGGCAAGCTTTATTGCCTGCTCGGCGTTATCGCCCGGAATCGTTCCGGTTAAGTGTATCGCCTCGCCCATTGCTAAATCGCGCATATGTACCCCTATTTGTTACCTTTTTTGATTTCAAGGATATATCATAAGGATCTGTTCGCGGCCTGTATATGACATTTGCTACAAACCACCGGTTTTTGGCTTTGGGGCCCGGCTTATGTACACGCGGTGGCTGTATAAAATAAAAATTTATTGTATAATATATAACCTATGGCTGAACATGAGTACGAACGGTGGGAATCTTGTCCTGATATAGAGAAGACATACCTGACTCCGGGGGAGCTGGAGGTCTTGTCGGATACAGCAGCTCACTTGCCTCGTCGCTACGTCAGGAAGTTCAATGATAGTTTTAACGGAACTACAAAGCGTAATCGTGAAGCGGCTAAGTGGCTGGCAGGTATTATGGTGGGGATGACTGCCGTCGGGTTTCTTCTCGTAGAATTTAGCGATACGCCGACGCCTCGCTATGACGTGCAGGCTGAAGCCGACGCTCAGGTGCTTGCTAACCCGCAAGCTTTGCGGTTGCTGGGATTATGCTCATCTGAACTGCGGGCCGAGGTTAACTACAGGAAGACTGAGAAAAAACTCAATCGGCTGCCGAATGACGGCCTAAGCATTACCGAATATGAACAAGCGGCAGACCTGGCGGCTAGGAGTGCTGTGGATTGTCGTCCGCTGCCTACTATCCCCGCCCTGTACGAAACTACAATACAGGGAAAGACAGTGGATGTTTGGCCGGCAGAAATTACGCAATATAATCTTGACGATGCCTGCCCGCAATTACAGAGATATAACTCCGATCCGGATGCCGCACCTCTAAGTTCATCAAAGGTGGAATTAAGGCAGCAAGATATTACTAATCAACAGTCCCTATTGATTTCTGCGGGTCAGATATGTCCTCAGGCTGGTGTGCTTGACGTGTCTCATAAATAGCCCGAAAGTAGGCGCGATAATTACTTATGATACGGCTGCCCGGCAGTGATGGTGCTGGCGCGGTACAGTGCCTCGGCCAGGACAACCATGGCCAGATCGTGCGGGAACGTTAGGCGTGATAGTCCCAACTTGTAGTCGGCTTCGGCGATGACTGACTCGGGTAAGCCTTCGGGGGCACCAATGATGCAACACATTTCGCGGGCTTCGAGGCTGCGTTTTTCCAAAAAAGTGGCCAGTTCTGGACTGGTGAATTGTTTGCCATCGATAACTAAAACAATCTTGTAGGCCGACCCTGTAGCTTGCAAGATGGCGCGGGCATCGTAGGCCCACTTATCGGCCAGATGTGTAACGCGCAGGTCGTGGTAATGCCGCAGGCGTTTGATGTACTCTTCCCAACCGAGCTTGGCGTATGGCAGCTTGGGCTCACCGACAGTTATGATGTGTAGTTTCATTACTTGTATCATACCGTAGTTCCTCGGTGAACTGTTCGAGAAATTTTTAATTGTCTATGCTGCGACAGTTATATATACTACACCAGTTGTGACACAAGAAAGGCCAGCCTTCGAGACTGACCCAGACTTCTATGTGCCCGAAAACCAAAACAATTATGTTCCGGTAGAAACGGCAAACGAGGTTATTGTTCTTCAAGGCGGCCAAATGATGCTTGCCTTTCCCGATATCATTGGTCAGAACCACACGAATGACCTGCCTTTAGAAGCTGCTCATCGACCCGAACCGCTCGAACTAAACGACGAAGAATGCCGCATACTTGCGCTTACCTATAGCGCTGCAGCGGGTAATATAGAGTCATTTTGGACACTCTTTTCGCATTACGCTCCTCTTATGCAGGGCTCTGTAGGCGGAGTGTTGGGCGGCGAATATGAAGCCATAAGGGACGTCATACATAGTGTTGGGCAGCAGATGGCATCCCTGGTCGATCGCAATCAATTCTTAAATCAAAACGGACGACCAATAACCCACACCAGTTTCCGTAACTACTTATCTTGGGCTGTGCGTACTCAAGCAATAAAGTATATGAAAAAAAGTAACACCGAGCAGTCGGTGGACGCCACGGATGCGGAGCGTTGGCAGCATGCCATGGGCAGCCATGCCTCGCCCGTAAACGTAGAAGATATGGTTATGTCGCGCATTATACTTTCCGATGCTATGCCATTATTGCGTGAGGTTTTTAACAAGCTAACTCCGCTTCGTCGAGAAATACTTATTAAGCGTTATTGGGAGGGGCTAACTGATGAGCAAATCGGAATAGAGCTTGGCATGACCGGGCACCACGTTAATGTTGATCTTAGGAGAACTTTGCATCAGTTGCGAAGAAGTAAGGAGTTGGTGAATGCGCTTAGATGGTTATATGGACGTGGAGATACGGATTGAGAGCCCAAAAGGCCCAAGGGACCTTACCTTTTCGCCATTAATGTATTAATCTGCTCAGGAATATAGAGCTGCCCTGCCAAGCTGTGCGTGTACTAAGTAGGCTTTATTGCCACTACTTTCATTATCTCTTTCGGGATGATTACGACAGAGTGTCGCCAGGATAATGTCAGAGCCATTGATTTTAGGAAGATACACAACATCGTGATATTCGCCGCACGCGCCATCGGTGCCGACCTTATTTGGAAAGACCGTTATTGGATCTTGGAAGCGCAATAGCTCACTCAATACAGCCGCGTGTCTTTTTTCGGCGATGTTGTCTGGCCATTGATTAAATCCTCGCAGTTCGAGATATGCTTGTAGCATTGGTTCGGTCGACCATTGCTTGTTGGGTTTTCTGCCAAGTGGCTCTATGAAACGCCTGAGGCCGTAATCGATGCTGCCATGACTGAGGTGATCGCGCCATATCGGATCCTTGACTACTTGGTTAAACAGTGTGCAGACTTCGCGGGCGTTGGTTATGCCGCAATAGAATGGCTGGCGACTATCATCTAGGCTATGTGAATCGTTTGGCTTAGGTTCGAGTTTGGTAAGCTTGAAGGCTTCTTTTACTGGTGAATGACCGAGAACAATACCGTTCACCACTTCTGGACCGCCAAGCGCGCGTACCCACATGCGCTGGGCAGTATTATCGCTAATTCTTAGGGCAAGCGAAGCGACATTGGCAAGCGATATCTCGTATCCTTCCGGATAAAATTGCAGAATGCCATCGCCGGGCGTGCGGTCATTGGCTTCTAACTGCATGAGTGTAGTAAGCGGCGGACTATCGGGATGCAGGGTGTGTGCGTGTGCAATCCATGGCTTTGTAAAACTAAGCGTTTCAAAGTAATTCGTTGGATCTTTCGGATCGAGCGTAGGACCGCGTTCTATGGCGGCCAGGAGATCGCCATCAGTATTTATAGCAGCGACCTGCCAAGAGGTTATTCCATCATTAACTGGGGCCGTATCCATAACACGCATAAGAGAGGCTTCAAAAGACGTATGTCTGACCATGGTATTTTTATATCACCTGGTGCTTGTTTTTACAATGAAATGAGTTTACTGGTCCAAGGGCGAACTGTCGGCAGTTGTTTCCAGTCCGAAACATATTGCGGCGAACGGATAGCTTGTTTTGGTTGCCAGGCCTTGCTTAGGTCCTCGGCCGCAAAGTATATCTTTCCCTTTCCCCACTTGGTGTTGACAGCGTCCACGGCTTCCATGCGGGCCTTCGCGCGGTCGTGATTAGTCGTATGGGTGAAGTCCAACAGATCAAGTTGCAAAGCGTTTTCATCAGTCAGGTCATATAGGAATACGCCGAGCCGGTGGTACAGCTGCTTGTTACTGTAAAACGTGGTGAGTTCTTTGGTAAGTACACTAATGATTAATCCGGTGTCATTTGTTGGTGTGCTTAGTTCTATTTCGCGCATCCAGCGGCGGTAGCCTGGTTTGTGCCGATTTGTGGTGGTAAAGAGGCCGATACGCTTGGCTAGCAGGTGATGGTTTCGCAAATGATATGCTGCCCTGCTGGCTAGCGTCGCAATGGCGGCCTCTAGCACGTACGCGTGACGCGTATCTTCGCCGAAGGTGCGCGTGCGCATAATACTTTTGATGTCGCCATGCTCGGCCTCGAGCGGATAGCAGCTGATGCCATTTAACTCGCTCACTAATTGCCTGCCGTGAATGCCCATAATTTGCTGCATGCGCCAGGGAGACGCAGTGGCTAGTGCCCAGGCATTGCCAGCGCCTTCGGCTCTGACTTTTGGGGCTAGGCGGCGGCCAATGCCCCATATTTCTTGTACCGGCGTTTGTGCTAGGAGTGCTTGTTTATCCACAGGGTTAAGGTCTATAAAGCTAAAAACGCCGCCGTACTCGTCGTGCTGTTTGGCGATTTCTGAAGCTAGTTTTGCAAGTGTTTTGCTGGTAGCGATCCCGATCGAAACTGGCACGCCAATGTTGCGTAAAATAGAGGTGCGCACTACCTTTGCCCACGCTATATAATCGGCAATATTCAGTTGACTAACGTCTAGAAACGATTCGTCTACTGAGTAAATCTCGATCCGTGGAGTGACAGTCGTAAGCAGTGCCGTAATGCGCTTGCTGATGTCGCCGTACAGCTCAAAATTGCCGGAAAATTGCGTGATGTTATGACGGCGCAGTTCGTCTCGGATCTTAAAAACCGGTGCGCCCATGGGAATGCCGAGCTTTTTGGCTTCGTTGCTACGCGCAACTACGCAGCCGTCGTTGCTGGACAACACGACCACTGGTTTATGTTCGAGTTCCGGCCGGAAAAGACGTTCGCAGCTGGCAAAGAAATTGTTGCAGTCGACAAGCGCGAAAATAGGCTGGCGATGCGGAGTTGCTTGGTCGTTAGGTTGGTTCATGACTGCTTTCGATGCTCACGAATTGTCGTGGTTATAACGCCCCAACAGGTCGCTTCCTGTGGCATGTCTTTGTAGCGCGACAGTGCAAAATACGTGTCGGCTTCGTTCCACCATAATACGATGTCGTTTTTGCGCGGATCGAGCGCTCGGTCAACGATGGCGATATCATCGTGAAATATGCCAACCGGGTCCCAATCACTGCCTTCTACGCGGAAGAAATAGGTGCTGGCGCTATGTGTTACCAGCAACCGATTTAAATCGAGACTGCGAATACTCGCGTCGGTTGCCGGATTGGGAAAGCCGGCATGAATCGAAACACCCGTCATCTCGTTATCGTTTGTCATGGTGCATCTAGTATACACCTATGCACTTAGCTGGCGCTCATCGCTTGGAAAAAGTAGGGTCCAGCGTAATGCAGCCGGACGCGATTGTGTTTCGCGCCCGCGTGAAATGCACTACTTTTTGTAAGCGATGAGCGCCTATCTTAACAAAGCTAGGCGGAAATGTTGTTTAAAAATTCCACTAGCTCGCGGGGTGTGATTTCTGCTTTAACCAGATAGCCGTCGGCTTGTTTTTCGATGTCAGCGCGGACGTCATCACGTTGCTCAAGGTTGGTTGTGATAATAATCTTAGAGTGCAGTTTGGGTGTTTCGAGCGGATTACGTAAGTGCCTTAGTACCTCGATGCCGGTGATCGTCGGAATCATTAAATCCAGTAAAATGATGTCAAACTGATCGCTTTGAGCTAGCGTTAGTCCAGCTTGCCCGTCGACCTCAACCGCAACGTCGTAGCCAGCCTTGGTTAAAGCTCGAACGTATAGCTCGCTGATGAAAAATTCGTCCTCAATACAGAGCACTTTTTTGCCGATAGGATTTGGTGACGTAAATTGTTGTGCCATATGTTATCTCCGATACATTGAGTGGTTTTTGATCCAGCCGTGGGCGGTGCGAACGATATCCAGTCCGTTGGTCTTTTTGGCTTCATCCGACAACGCTGCGTAGGGTTTGAGCGTAAAGCCAAAGGTCGTTCCCCGGCCTTCCTTGGATCTGACCCAAATGTTGCCGCCGTGTGCGGTCACAATTGCTTTGCTTAAGTATAGCCCCATGCCAGTGCCGCCGACTTGTGTACGGTTGCGGTAGTCACGGTAGAATTTGTCGAACAAATTACCCATGGCGCTTTCTGGAATGCCAACTCCGTTGTCCTCTATCGTTGTTTCAACCAGTCCGTCTTTGGTTGCGTAGGCGTGTACGTTAATGGTGTTATTTTCGTGGCTGTATTTTATGGCGTTGTCGAGCAGATTGTTGATAACTTCGTAAATGCTGGCGCCATCAACGCCGACTGTCGGCAGGTTGTCGTCAACTTTAATCGCTATGGTTATGTCCCGAACTTTGGCACGCAAGCTTACGTCGTCGACGGCCGATTGCAGCAATGGCCCCCACTGTTCTTCGCGTAGCCGTAGTGTTAGTTGGTCGTTTTCAAATTTAGACACATTTAGTACATTGCCGATGAAGGTGTTAAGTTGCTGAGCTGTGGCTTTCATTTTGCCGAGGTAATCTTTGAGTTCGGGGCTAAGTGTGGCGCCTAGCTCTTCGTCAAAGACGTCAATGTAGCCGCGCAGTAAGGTAAGCGGCGTGCGCAGTTCGTGTACGGCCAGCGCCAGGAAACTCATGGCTTGCTCATCCTGTGAATACTGGCGGGTACGGTCAAAGAGCGTCAGCATAATTTCGAAACCGTTGGGGTTACTTTTGTTGTAGTATGCCACCAGGTCAAATAATTTGGTTTCTTTCTGATCCGGCAAATTAAGGCGCACGCGTTCCCAGGTATGCGTGGCGGTGACTTTGTTGATTCGTGCTTTTTCCAGCCAGCTGTCAAACGTAAACTGATTACTAAACAGCATGTCGAGCACCAGGTAGATATTTTGACCAACCGTGTCGGTCTCATTCCGGCCGATAAAGTGTAGTAGCGCCTCATTGGCAAACAGAACATTCATATCTTTGTCGAGCACCACTAACGGCAAGGGTAAACTGCTGGCCACAAAATCGGCGTGCAGATCCGGACGCTTGGAGCTGGCTATTTTTTCGACATTATCGGCAATACTGGCTACTTGATACACTTGGCTAACTAACGCAGTAACCAATTCTTTTCCCAGATACGACTTTTTAAGATCAGGCGCTTTAATATTGGCGGCATTTGGCGCAATGTGCAGTACCGCCTGCCAGATTAACTTGGTCGGCTGCACCAAGTGACTGGCGCTGATCCACGGAATCGCAATAATACTAACGAGCGACAGTACCGCGACGGCCAAGATAAACTGATAGCCATGCAAGTGCAAAAAGTGATCGACCAACCACCAATCGGCCACAATAAACAGATTATTAAGGACAAGCGCACCTACAAGTTGGCTGCGGATTTGGGCGGTAAATTTTTGTAAGTGGTCCATATATATTATTTGAATGAAATGCGGCTTGGTGCCCCAACCACTGATAGCCAGGTTTGACCAGGATCAAGTTTGAGCGGCGCCCCATTTACATCGGTAAACGTCATTTGGTCGGTGTTGCTTGCTTTGTGCCAAGCTCCCTTTTGGACGGTGCCGTCCTGAAAAACATCGGCTTCGCCGCTACCGATCGTGTTATAGGTGGTGTATTCGCCGTTGCTTCCTTGATCCATAACCAGGGCGACGACTACTTTCGGTGATAACTGCTGACCGGTTGCCGCATCGACATGTGGCGCCCCGCCTTCGGATCGTTTATAACTGTTAGTTGCGGCGTCATAGTCGTAGTGCGGATTGTAAAATGAACCAGAAATATTGAAGTCGATACCAGTGGCGTTTGGAGTAGCGACCTTGGCTTCGGGCTTGCGTACAAAGCCGGTATAGTTGCTCGTATAGCCCTTGCTTTCCTGAAGTAACCGAAGTGCTGCAACGCTACTGTACATATTATGCGGTGCAATTCGCGATGTAATCCGATGATACGGCCCTGGGTTATAAAATTGATCGAGATCTTTGACGCCGAGTGTTTTTAGCATGGCGAGCGCATCACCGCTACCGCCAACGTGTGCGACACCCGCATCAAAGCCCATTAACCACTGAATGTAATACGGGCGAACACTGCGCACGGGCCCGATATAGTCTGGTTCGGTGTCCTGGAATAAGGTCAGGAATCTGGTAATGCCGCCCTCGGCAATAGCTTCAAATACTACGCCTGCTTGCAGGAGACCGGATTGTGGACGAGCATCGCTACTGTTTTCGATCATAACAGCCGTGACTGGTCGCTGATTGATGCTGGCCTCGGCCATCGGTAGCCCGGTCAATTTAGAGATAGGCGGAGCGATTGGTGTGGCAGCGGGTTGTGCTTGTTTATGAACGATCGGCGCAGACACAACTTTAGGTTTTTTAAGCACAAAATGATACAGCGCAAATCCCCCGGCGCCTAGTACCAACAAAGCCACAATGACAATAATGATCCATTGTTTTTTGGTAATACTCTTCAGCCATTCTTTGAAGCTTCGTCTCTTTTTGGGCGAGCCGTACGACTCGTGAGACGAAGAGTCATGCCCTGGCGTATCCAGCTGCATATGCATGTCGTCGTCGGCGGCGACGCTATCGGGCGGGCGAAACGACGCTGCATTATTACCGGGTGAAGCATGTGACGTAGTTGAATGCGCCGAGCCTTTACGTGGCAAAAAATCATTATCCATAAAAGGTATTGTAACAGTGCTTGTGCTTAGCTTTCAAACTTTCGGCAATTATTTAGGATACTCTTGTATCGATTCGAGCGCCGGATCCGCAACTGGAACAACTGCCCCACTCTTATGAATAGTTATAATAAGGCCGGCCAAGCTAATACCCAGCGCTAATGTAATTCCGATCGGAATCCAGGCACCAGCGAATACGGTATGACGGTTACTTATGAATCCAAAGAGTGGACCGAGTGGCAAAAACAACCCGTAGCCGAGTGCCACCACAACTGACGAAGCTCCTGCCCGTACTTTTGACGGCAAGTTATCGTGCAGCTGCTTGCCCAGTAATACGCTAAGCATAATAAATGCCGTAAGTGAAATAACTTGACCAATAATAACAATAAAACTGGCATGCACCAGCGCGGCTAAGCTTGCTGTTACAGCGACCATACCAACGGTGCCGGTGGTCAGCCTGTTGTCTTTTAGTTTTCCGGCTAGCCAGCCTCCCAGGCCGCAGCCAGCCAATAGTGATGCAGCTGCAGGCCCGAACCAGGCCGCTGGTAACAGAAGTGCGATTAACCACAGTTGGCTAAACTCAAAGGTAAAACGCAGTGCCACAGTTACAAATAATAAACTTACTACAATCCAGGCCACAACGCCTTTTTGTTTTACTGCGGCGAAAGTTGCACGAATATGGGCTATTAGTTTGCCGCTCAGTTCCTTTTTATGCAACCCGGGTTCTTTAAAGAAGCACAAGGCGATCAGGCAAAGACACGTTACCGGGATAGTGGCAAAGAATGCGCCGCGCAGTCCTAAAAAATGCGCCACAGCAGTGCTACATAATGCACCCAATATGAGTGCAAGGCTCTCAAAGACTTGCTGTCGACCGTAGTAGCGTTCAAAATGGTCTGCATGACCCTCTTCCTCGATCAGTAGATCGTAAATTATTGAATCATATAAACCACTGGCGCCCGCATAATAGAGTCCCCATAGACAGGCTCCGATTGTGTACATCCAAAAACCGTTGCTAAGTCCGCAGACAACGGAGCTGGCAATAAATAAGAGATTAGCTAGTATCAATACGCCCTTGCGGCTCCAACGGTCGGCCAGAATACCGAACGGCACATTGGCAATAGCCATGATCGCCGTGAATATCGTCAGAGATATGGCTATCGCCTGGTCGTTTAGGCCGATGCTGTGCATAAACAGCTTCTCGATGGCGTACCAAAAAACGAATGACTGGAAAAACGAAGCAACTAGTAAAATGCGCAGGCGTTTAGGCATGGCTGGCCGTCGTGCGGCGGGTTTGGGTGTGGGTTTGCCCATTTACAGGTGCTGCAATGTTAGGTCGACGCGCCGTAGGCAAGTTTCTTTGCCAAGGACTGCCATGGTTTCGGCTAGGCTTGGACTAAATGGCGCCTGCGTGGTCGCGATGCGAACGAGGCTGAAGAGTACGGCTGGTTTTTGACCGGTGGTTTCCAGCAGGTTATTGAGACGCTGGCTCAAGTCATTGACGCTGAAATCACTTTCGGCGATGCTGGTCCTGCTCTGCTGCAATAGCTGTTTGAGTTCGCTTTGTTCCAGTTTTTTGAGCTGTTTGTGGGCAGTGATTAATTCAGGGTTATACGGCAAGTCCTGGAAGAAAAAGGTAGTCAGTTCTGGGATTTCGGCAAAGAATTTAAGGCGCTCCTGAATGAGTCCCATGACTGCTTTTTGGTAGGCTTCGTCGTATGCGGCGGCTTCTGTCGGCAGATATGATTTTGCACGCGCGTACAGATCGTCCAGTGTTAGCGCGCGAATGAACGAGCCGTTTACCCACAGTAGACGTTGCTCGTCAAAACGTGCGCCGCTTTTTTGCACGTGATCCAGCGAGAATTTCTGAACTAGCTCATCACGTGTAAATACTTCTTGCGTAGTGCCGTCGTTCCAGCCGAGTGTGGCAATGAAACTCACCAGTGCTTCGGGCAGAAAACCGTCGCGGGTGTAATCTAATACGTCTTTGGCGCCATCGCGCTTGGATAATTTCTTTTTGCCGTCCGGCCCCATGATATGTGGTACGGTGGCTAGTTTGGGTCGTTCAATCTGTAACGCCTCGTACAAGTTTAAGTAGTTGGGCGTGCTTGGCAAAAACTCCTGGCCGCGAATAACATACGACATGTCCATTTCGAGATCGTCAATAATGTGCGCAAAGTTGTAAGTCGGATAGCCGTCTGATTTAATTAGTACAAAGTCATCTATAACTTCGGGGCCGGTGCTTAAATCACCCATGACCTCGTCGTGCCACTTGTAGGCGGTTGGCGCGGATTTAAAGCGCAATGTTTTGCCTGGACCCCAATCCGTTGAGGGATTTTCCGGCCGGTGGTTACGGAATAAAAATGGCTGTTTAGCGGCCTGTGCTTGTTCGCGAAAAGCTTGTACTTCTTCGGGCGTGTAGGGGTCAACGTAAGCTCGTCCGGAATCTAGCAGCATCTGGGCGTATTTGGTGTAGAAGCCTTCGGCCATGCGTTCGCTTTGGGTGTACGGCGCGTACTGGCCGCCGATGTCGGGGCCTTCGTCATAGTCCAGGCCTAAGGTGCGCAGGCTATTAATGAGATGCTCGCGGGCGCCCTCGACCTCTCGTTTTTTGTCGGTGTCTTCAAAACGTAGCACAAATTCTCCGCCCGACTGCCGCGCCAGCAGCCATGCAAACAATGCGGTGCGGATACCGCCCACATGTAGATAGCCGGTAGGACTGGGTGCAAAACGAGTTCGTGCTTTCATCCTGGCTATTATAAGAGAAAGTTACCTAAAAAGTAAGGGGTAGTTAGCTGGTTGGATTAGAACGGCTGTAATAGTCCGCCCTCTGTCAGGTGCCGTTGGATCTCATTAATGTCAGCAAGGATATTTGACGATGTCGCGTTACATAATCCTCGTACACATACTTCTAGCTCATCTTCTGGCTTGGCGGCTGGAATAACCTCTGGCACAATTTTGTTTATTACGCCATGCATGTAGTTGGCGATCGGTGTCCAGCCAAGTTTTTCATACGAGCTAGTTGTCGTGGGTATTTGTTCCGCTAGTTCCCTGTTTAGCCCTACGATTGCGCCAAGCATAATGAGCGGTTCGTACAGCGCCTTACCCTCCTCATCGTCTTCAAGATAGCTAAATCCCGCAACGCATCGCGCCAATGAACTACGTCCAGCGGTCTCGCGCGGATATGCCTCGAGTACTGACCCACTGCCCAGCTTTAATGCTAAAAGTTTGTCTATTTTAGCGGCTAATACGTCTTCGCTATTCGGTATTTTTGCAACGCTCGGTTCTAGGCTGGCAGATACGAATGGCCTCGAAGGATGTATAACGCCTTGCAAATTGAAAGGTATACTAGTTGTAGCCAGAATTGCATCTTCCGGTGGAATGCGCATTGTCGGTGTGCTGGCCACATTAATATGCGTTGCATTTCCTTTTGCTGCTCGCACGCCGGTAGGTATATGTAACTCACCTTCTAGTCGGGCTAAAAAAGCTGCGGATAGAACAGGCTGCCAAAGACTGTGTCGTCCCGCTGCCATATCAATACAGATATCATGGATGTTTCCAGGACTTGCAAAACCTGGAAGCTCTCCGGCGCGATCATGTATTTCGGTAGCAGTATATCGAGGTGTAAGTGTAGTAATCGGCTCCATATAGTAGTACAAGACTACATGCTGGTGGCGAGTGACGTCAATTCGTCGGTTGTCAGCGAGTCGCCGTTAACCTGATACAGCACACCGCCGTTGACCCAGGTAGCGTTTGATCCGCTGTAGATATAAATAGTGCGCCCATCGCGTTCGATTGTCTTGTCGGGGTGGCCGTGTTCGGCGATAGTTTGGTCGAGCAAGGTTGAACTGTTCCAGTCGGATGCTTCTTGAGTGACGGTATAGCTGCTGTCGCCCGAGCGGTAGCTCATCGCTACTTTGCCGTTAACACTTTGGATGCCGCCTTTAAGTGCATAACCTGTTGGTTTGTATGATGGCAGTTCGGCGTGGAAACCGGCGTGCATGGAAGCCACGCGTATCTCGATGTTGCCAATATTCATATAGGTAACAAAACCGCCAATGATCACAAATGCGGCCAAGCCAGCTGCTAGGCTGACTAAGCGTTGGTGCTTTTTGGTGTGCCGCCGTGTGCCCTTTGGTGTGGTTTGTTCGTGGCTCATAGCGTGTGCTAGGGCTGCTTCAAAAACGTCGACTGGTTTGTTTTGTTCGGGCTGCTGTGCCGGAACATGTGATCGCGCAGCAGATTGGGCCACAAAATCCTGACGCACCGGGTGTTGCTGGGCGTATTGAGCTGGACGTTGCGCTGATTGCGTAGATATAGGTGTGTTTGACGGGGCAATGGCCTGCTGCGTAGGTACCGCGATATCCTGCGATGACCGGCTAAACCGCCGAATATGGTGGCTGCGGGCCACGTGCCGGGCGTGACTTAAGCGGATCGGATTCATTTGAGTCACCGACATCTTTTTCTCGAGCGGCTTAGCAAGGGTAGACGCAGGCCTCGCCATCATCTCGGTAGGCGCCGTTGTTTTAATCGCAGGTTTTAACTGCATGTCCGGCTTGTGTACGACGTGGCGCATCAGGGTTTTTGGTCGCTGTGGTTGATGCGGCTTGGCGGCTGTGACTTGGGCCGGTGCCCGATGAATATCAAATGACTTAACCTTGGAAGCGAGCTTGCCTGGCTGTGAAATATGCGTGGCTTGCTTGGCTGGAGTCACAACCGTAGCCTGCTTACCCTGATTATGCTGTCGAATAAAACCATCCATGTTACGTCCGCGGTGTTGTACTAAATCTGCCCGCGAACTCGGGGTGGCTTTAATAACGCTTTGTCCAAGTAATTCGCCGGTTACGGCATCATACTTTTTTCCATTTAATTCGATGATATTATGTTGAGCCACGTTTGGTTGTTACCCTTTTATACCCTAAGCATCTTCCGTAAGCGTAAGTTATATGTATCTTACCGCAAGCCGGGGCATGGCTGCAACACATATTTGTGTTCAGTCGCCGCTAGCCCTATAATAATAGTGATCCATGGAATTTTTAGATCCTAAAAAACAGCGTGAGCATCTTATACGCCTTTTTATCGGCTATGCGCTTATCGCTACAGCCCTTATTCTGACCACCATTATTCTGCTGTATCAAGCCAATGGTTTTGGCATTAAAAACGGCGAAGTTATTCAGAGCGGACTGGTATTCATGTCCTCTTCTCCGAATCCTGCGGATATATATGTGAATGGTCAAAAGCGCCCCGAACAAACAAACAGCCGCCTGTTGATGCCTGCCGGACAGTATGTATTTGAGTTGCAACGAACCGGTTACGAGTCCTGGAAACGCGCCGTGAGCGTTGAAGGTGGCACGGTGATCCGTTTTGATTACCCGATGCTTATTCCGTCTAAACTGCAAACCACGATCGAACACAAATACGACATACCACCGTCTGTCGTGACCGAAAGTCCTGACCGCCACTGGCTGCTGCTCCAGGCTAATCCGTCATATAACGTATTTGACATCGCAGATATTTCTAAACCTTTTAAAACACCAGTTATCCAAACGATCAATCTGCCCAATGACATCTCCACGCTGGCTGGTATGCAAACCTGGAAGACGATTGAATGGTCTAACGACAACCAGCATGTCCTTATGCAGCACATCGTCACCGACGCTAGCGGCAAAGTCTCGAGTGAGTATATTCTGATTGATCGGCAAAATCCCGACAAATCGGTTAACCTGACGAACACGCTGGGCGTCAATCCTACGCAAATCGAGATGCAGGATAAAAAGTACGACAAGTATTTCCTCTACACTCAAGATGATCGTAAATTGTGGACGGCTACGCTCGACCAGCCAAAGCCGGTACAGTTATTGGATCATATATTGGCCTACAAAACATATGGCATGGACATGGTTTTGTATGTCACCGATAAAGATGCACCGATGGGTAAAACGTCGATCAGGCTACTTGACGGTACCAAAACGTACACTATCCGCCAAACGACGCCAAGCCCGACCTACATGCTGGAATTAACTAAGTACCAAAACGATTGGTATCTTGTAGCTGGCGCCAGCATCGAAAATCGCACCTATGTATACAAAAACCCCATGGACGCACTGGACAACAATCCAAGCTTGCCTTTAGTGCCTGTGCAGGTCGTAAAAGTTGCTAATCCAAACTATGTTGCGTTTTCGGATGATGCCCGCTTAATTATGATAGAAAACGGCCAGCAGTTTGGCATGTACGACGCCCAGAATAAGAAGGGCTATGCCTATAGCACCGGCAAACCAATAGATGCACCGCAAGCCCACGCCGAATGGATGGACGGCGCGCATGTCGCATTCATAAGCAGTGGCAAAACCTACATGTTTGACTTCGATAACACCAATCAGCATGTTCTAACGAATACCGATTCCGCCTACGGCTCATTCTTTGATAAAAATTACCAGATGTTGTATGGCTTTACTACGCAGGCTATCAAAACTACCGACGGCAAAGATGCCGTCCAAATTGTGCTAAACGGTACGGCCCTCGTTACTCCAGCCGACCAGTAATCTACCAGGCCTTGGAATTAAGCGAACATCATGCGAGACTTCTCAGGTCTCCCTGGGGTGATTTGTTATAGTCTTCCGGAAGTTGCTACCTTAGAATAGCCAGTGCCAGAAGCGACTCCAGAGGGTCGGGCCGTTGCTAGGAAGTTCGGTGGGCGTGTTTGAGACTGGTTGTGTGACAGGTGCGGCGGCGCCGGATGGATCCGGGCTGATTTGTTCACCCCAAACGATCAGGCGGTTGTTTGACGTGCCGGGAGGGTCGCATGTAATTAGTGTGGCGGTGGCGATTTTATCGGGTACGTTGTTCAGGACCGATACTTCGCTTGGCGCCACGACCTTTTTGTCGTAGACGCGGTAGGTGTAAACCGTTTTGTTGTAGGTCAGATAAAATACGTCGCCGGGCACCAGTGTGTGCAACAGCACGAACGCAAACTTGTACTGCCCTTTGTTGAAGATGTTATTACTGGAGTGACCAAAAAACGCAGCGTTGCCCTTTTGCCCTGGTTGTACGGTGCTTGGATAATGTACTACGCCGCGCTCCAGGGCGCCTTCGATGGCGTTTTCGTCGCTGGACGGTTCGTCGTAGACGGTGGGGATTTCGACGTTAATCTTAGGAATGATAACTTCGGGAGTATCGCTCGAGGCCACGCTGTCTGAATTGAGAATAATCGGCGTAGCGCTCACGTGCCGGCTGGGCTGAATAAACGGCGCGATGATTACCTCGTTAAAGAACCCGAACAGGAAAATGAGCAGCACAACAAGACCTGTGCTCAGTCCGAACACGAGCGATTGGAAGTGTTGCTTGGCTTTTTCTTGGGCGGCGGCGCTCAGGCCAACTTTATCGACGATCTGTTTTTTTATCTGGCTGCGTGTGCGATGTGCTTTTCTGACTTCGTAATTTGGCGATGGCAAGTGTGTGCCGACAACAGCTTTGGCCCGGGTTTCGGGCGTTGGTAAGGCGCCTGCGGTCATAGGGCTAGAACTGCCCTGCTGCGTTGTTACAAACTGCGTATATGCCGACGGTTGCCGTGAATTTGCCTGGTAAAACTCGCGCCAAACCTCGTGCTTTTCACCGTCTGGCAGGTTGACGTAGTACATGTGCCACTCGGTTTGGATTTGCGCCAGCGACTTGCCCGAGGTACTGAGCTGCCGCATAAATTGCTGGTGCTTGGAAGGCTGAGGTTCCGGCTGGACGGCTTCCTGCAGTTCGTCGTTAATATCCGGCTCTGCGTTGTACAGCGCCTCTACTTTGCGGCGAATCAATTCCACCGCCGGATTAATAACCTTGCCTGGTTGACCCGACAAAGGCGTCACCGCTCGAGACTCGGTTTTTAAATCCTTGGAGATAGGTTGAATCGTTCGCGCTTTTCGGTGCTTTAATACATACGCGTCCTCTTGCTCCTTGGGCTTGTGCGCTTCGTCTTCATCCTGATCAAACAGCGGATTTACTAACACGGTTACTAATTATGCTCGCTTTCTTGCATTCATTATAGTACAATACACCCTTGATAGCAGCCTCTAAATGAGGTTGCCTAGAAGTTCCAGGGCGAGTGGCGGAATGGTAGACGCGCTAGACTCAAAATCTGGTATTCATTCGGATGTGAGGGTTCGAGTCCCTCCTCGCCCACCATATGTGACTTTAGAAAAACCGGCTCCTAAAAAGCCGGTTTTTTGTTATCCAGATGATCAGCTCACGAAAAAGGTTTGGAACTCGCGTCTGCGGTTTGCTTGCTGGTGCCGTTCGCGTAGCCACTGGATTTGACTCCCGGTAAAGCCGGAGCGTAGTATGTCATCCGGCTGCAAGGTGGCTTCCTCGTTCATCCATACTAATTCATTGATGTACGTCATGGCATTTTTGCGGTTAGGGTTAACGAAGTCGCGGACAAGCTGATCCCATAAGCGTAGACGTAATTCTATCGGAATAGTTTTGCCGTAAGAGTCTAGGTATTCCACGGCTTGGCTTCTGTTATAGGGATTCGCTGGGTCTTCGGCAAGCTGCGTTATAATGTCAATTCCCTTATCCGGATCGGCCTTTTCTAGGGCTAAGATGGCAGTACCTAGTTCCTCGGTGAGTGATCTTGGCGCTGGATTATTTTTGTCCCGAACGAGTGTCTCCGTATCCCACTCGCGTGAATGCCAAGCCACTACGTCTTCTGTCGGTAGCGTAGCTATAAAACTGGCCAGAAAAGCGATTTGCTGCTCCTCTAATGGGCTACGATATATTGGGCTGTATTCAGTCATATCTTATATTAAAACATAAAAGAAGTTTTATAGCTCGTACAGATCGGATGACGCTGCTAGCTCTCTTGCCCTAGCGGGGGTAATCGTAACTATTTTTGTGACGACGTCGGTAATTGGATCATCGTCCGGGAATAGTACACGCTCCATCGCCTTCATTCGTCTCCAGGTTTTTGGTGGTACGATGAGTTCTCTGTCCCAGGCGTCGTGAATGACGGGGTCGAGGACATCGCCTTCCAGATGGTTGTATTGAGCTGGGCTTAGCTCTTGATTTTGTTGGCCTGGGATGTGTAACATGTCGACCGCGCGTTCGGCTGCAGATTTTTCTAGCGGTATTTTTTCTTCCCGTTCTTTTAAGTCCATGAACGGTGCTTTAACGAATTTTGTAGCACCCAGCAAGAAGCCAGTTGCTGGTAGCTCGTCAGCGTTATTTTTTAGAAATTTGATGTGTTCGGTTACGGATTCTTGTACAGGTTCGCGCAGCATCTCAGGGAGATAACGCTCGTCAGGTTCGCCGTCTAAAACGGCTAAAATAACGCCTATATCCATCGGGTCTCGTACCTTGTGTCCATAAGGACGAAACGCCATGAGCGCCCTTTTTTGTTGTTCGCGCAGGAGTTCTATGCCTTTATCTTTGCTGTCCTCAGCGGCATGCAGCATAATGACCGTTTGATTAACATCTGGCCGCGGAAAAACCGATACGGTGTCAAGTGCCGTGATGCCAACATCAACCGATGCTTTGGCATCCTTGCTTAAATGGGTAAAGTGCTTAAACATAGCCCGCGCTCTTTTTGCCTCTCTGTCTCGGAATGGATTGACTGAGAGAGCTGCTTGCGCATCGCCGCTGAATATAGTGGTCAGTGTGCGAGCGTCTTTGGTCGTAAAGCGAAAGTCTTCACGGTCTTCAGGGTGGTCATTGAGTTGCGCTTCCTGGCTTTTACGCAAGGCTTCAAGTGCAATCGTGCCTACGTACTGCGCGTCATCGATATGAAGCGCATCCTTGTGCAAAATGTGAGAATCGATGTAGCTTAGCGGTGAATCAAAAACTACAGACCTCTCAAGAGAAAAAATCTCCGGGCGAAACATACTATTCTTTTCTATATAATAGGTTACATACTATTTTCGGAACCTATTGTAGCACTGTTTGCCTGGTTTGCAAATTGTATTTTTTATGATGTAAATAGCTGGCTGTATACGGCAGCGGTAAGAGCTTCGAATGGTTTATGAGGATTTTGAATCCACCATACTGCGGCGTGCGTTGCTGTTTTGAGGCGCCAGATTTCGAGGTCGTTATCCAGTTTTGTAACACTCACCTCCCCGTTAACGGCAACAAATAGATGGTCAAGGTGTTTGACGATGAGATGCGGCGCATGACGGTCTGTAAAGTCATGCAACCAGGCAATAAGGCGCAGCAAATCCATGCTAAACAGTAGTGGTTTTTCAAAATTAACCGCCGACCCTAACCGCTGCAATTGTGAAAAACTGGTTACGAGTACGGTGTTCGGGCGCGTGATTGCGGTTTCGGGCAGCGTAGTGATGTATTCGATGGCATCGGTTGTTAGTACGGTTGGAATTTCGCTGGCGTGCAAGAACTTTTCCACCAGCACGGCGGTTTCGGAATTTCTACCTAAGTCACCGGCAAACAGTACGCCGTCTGCCCACTGTGTTTGGATGAGCAGTTCGCCCAAAGCTTGCTTAGAGAAGCTGCCGCTGGGCGTGCTGGCGCCAAACTCGGCATTCGTAACCAAGGGGCCGACAATTTTTTGGATGGCATTAGGCAGTAATACGCGGGCGGTACCAATACCGGCCTTAACGCTTTCGGTGTATGCTTCGGCCGGTGCCGAAAAGCCGTATAGATTACCACCGACAATTAACAGCTTACCGGCCAATTGTTTATTTTCTGGACGGCTCCATTCTAATCCGGGGAACAGCGGTTTGCCTCTGCCCTGCCTCTGCCAATAATCAGCTTGCATATAAATATTGTAATACAGATATGTATGTCTGGGGATGATTCCATAAATCATCGTGGGTGCGGTCGTAGCTTACAAAGGTGTAATCGTGCTTGTGGTGCAGTCCCGCAGTACCGATATGACGGGACCATGGATCTTTTCGGAACGTAATAATGCCGACGCGGTCAGCCGTTAGAACTGGCAGTCCGTTTCGGTCAAGACGTTGGAACATGCGGTATGCCCTGGCCATGCCGGTAAGCATATACAGCGCGTTGTAGCTGGATTTTTTGAACCAGGCACGCAGTTGTTTGTTGGCCCTGGCTTCGGCCCGGTCGAGCTTAACTTTGCCGTGCATGGCTTGCGGCATACTGCCCCGCCAGGCGGCCGTTGGTGCTACTAGCAAGACTGCCGAAGCTTTGGCCTTTTTCGGAACCAGCAAACAGCCGCCGGAGTGCGCAATGATCAGGTCAGCTTCGGCGACGTTTTCGGTATAGTTAAACCCTTGCTGAGATAAAACTCGCCGAAGCTTACGCGCCATAAACGGGCCTTCGGCAAAGCCGTAGATGATGGCGACGGTTGGTGCAACAGCAGCTGGCATAGATTAACAATACTGTAATAACAGAGCTTTGGCGACGTCTTCATTGCCCCGGTCGCTGCTACTGTGTCCGGAAATGGTCCAGGATAATGTGCTGTTTGGCAGTTTTTGGTGCAATTCGTATGCAGTAGTTGGCGGACAAACAAAGTCGTATCTTCCCTGCACTAAGTGAACGGGCATGGGTAGCTTGTGCGCATTAGCCATGATGTGACCCTCGGGCAAAAAGCAGCCTTTAGACAGATAGTACATTTCTATGAGCCTTGGAAACGGGTCATAGTTGACTAAATCTAGCGTTTTGGGCCGGTCGTCCAAGGTCATGATGCCCAACTCTAAGCTGCCGTAGGCAAAGCTGGACTCCTTAGCGGCTTGTTCGTCGTCGCCCATGACACGTGCCAAGTGATACGCGGTCGGGTCGTTGTGATGTGATTTGGGCGTTCGGTCCAGATAGGCTTGCCAAACATCCGGGTAGAAGGTTTTAAAGTGGCCTTTATCGAGCCAATCGCCTTCATGTTTTCTGGCGGTGAAGATGCCGCGCAGAATCATGGCCGTCACGCGCTCGGGATGCGCAATGCCGTACGCCAGTGATAATGTTGACCCCCATGAGCCGCCGAATAGTACGAACTGTTTAACGTTAAAGTGCTTGGCAATGTGCTCTATGTCGGCGATTAATTTGTCGGTGGTGTTGTTTTCTAGCGAGCCATATGGCAAACTGCGCCCGCAACCGCGCTGGTCAAAAAATATAACATGATGCCTTGCCGGGTCAAAGTTCGCTTTGGCGCGGTCGCTGCAACCGCCGCCAGGTCCGCCGTGAACGTATAAGATAGTGTGCTTGGCGGCTTTGTTGCCCCATTCCTGCGTGTATATTTGATGACCGTCGCCAACTTCTAAAAAGGTTTCGGTGATGGTGTACTTATCTGGTGTCATGGTTATAATCCTTCCTTTTGGTGATGTAATTTAGCGTTGAGCCAAGCTTCGCGGCGTTGTGACGGATCTTTGCCCTTAAACTGCTTGGCTGGATATTTTTGCGCGGCTTTAGCCAGTTTTTTACGGATCGCCGCGGTAATGTCTATGTCTTGGTTCATAGCAAATTCAAAGGCGTAAATAAATACGTCGGCTAACTCCTCGGCCAGCGCCTCTTTGTCGCCGACCGGCGTGTCCGACCACTGGTAATGCTCAAGCAGTTCGTTGGCCTCCAGAGCCAGCGATATCGCCAAGCCGCGTGCCGGATTGCCGAGCCAATCACGCTCTTCCAGATGCTTCCAAATAAGTTGGTTAATGATTTCGAATGATTCGTCGCTCTGTTTGGCGTATTGCATGCTTACTCCTCCAGGGATGCTACAACGTTTATGTCGTAATCGGTTACTTCAGTTTCGCTGGTGGTGATGGTTGCGGTAAAGAGCTTGTCATCGAGGACGTATGGCAGCCACAGTTCATCCGACGGCCACATTTTGCCGTACGGAATATTAGCGATGTCAAACCACTTCGGTCGCATTTCTTCGCTCTCTAGCGGTTCGCCGTCCCACTTATCGGTGACATATATATGACAATCGTGTTCAAAATCGATGTCTTCGGGCATAAAGAACGTAATCTTGCCTGCTAGCCGCGGCTGCGACGGCGTTACGCCAATCTCTTCCTGGCATTCACGGATGGCGGCATGCAGCATGTCTTCACCGGGTTCGGCCTTGCCGCCCGGGGCGTTCCACATACCCGCGCCAAAGCCGCGCTTTTTCATGGCCAGTAGTATCTGGTTCTCGCGGCGCAAAAAGACTAACGTGACGTGCTTCATCGAATTTATATATCCAACGTGATGCTTATCGGGCAATGGTCTGAACCCATGACATCAGTATGGATATCGGCCGCTGTAACTTTGCTTTTTAGCTTGTCCGACACCAAAAAGTAGTCGATGCGCCAGCCAACGTTGCGGGCGCGGGAGTTGGCAAAATGACTCCACCAAGTGTAGTAGCCGTTGCCCTTTTTAAATATGCGCAAAGTGTCTACAAAACCTTTGTCCAGGAAGTTTTGGAAGCCATTTCGTTCCTCGGTAGTAAAACCTTTTTTGCCGCGGTTGGGTTTGGGATTAGCCAGGTCATCTTCGGTATGTGCCACGTTGAGGTCGCCGCAAAATACAACCGGCTTCTTTTTTTCCAGGTCTTTGCAGTACGCCAAAAACGCCGGGTCCCAGTGCTTTTCGCGCATAGGAATACGGCTTAAGTTATCTTTGGCGTTTGGGGTATACACCGTTACTACGTAAAACTTTTCAAATTCGGCGGCAATCACTCGCCCTTCTTTGTTGGGGTCGCCGTACACGTCGCCGCTGACTTTGTATTTTTTGATGATTTCTTCCGGAAAGCCGTTCATAACAGCCAACGGTTTAATCTTAGAAAAAATAGCCGTGCCGGAATAGCCCTTCTTTTCGGCGGAGTTCCAATATTCTTCGTAGCCGCCGAGGTCAACTTCGGCCTGGCCTTGCTGAGCTTTGGTCTCTTGCAAGCACAAAATATCGGGCTTTTCTTTGTCTATAAACGGTTTAAACAGATCTTTGCGGTGCACGGCGCGAATACCGTTAACGTTCCAGGAATATATTTTCATAAAAAGTGCCTCTTATGTTCTACCTTACTTAAGCGCTGCTCTTGCTCTTTTAGCTTGCGGTCATCGGTGCGATCATCTTCCCATAATTTGCGTACGTTGTCTTCGAGTTTTTTAATACGTGTTTCTAGCTGGGGAATCTTGCGTACTTCTTGCTGGATGGTGTTGATGGCTAGAATTGCCCGGCGCATTTCTTCGCGGGCTTGACTATGCGAGTCATCCAGATGGCGCAAGGTTTGAAGAATTTCGCCGCGTGTGCGTAGCAAATCATTAGTATCGTCTTGGACGCGGTTGTGCGATTCGGTCAGTTTGCGTACGTGTTCGTGCACCTCGCGGTGACTATTGCCGATGTCGCGTAGTGCTGCGTACAATTGTTGCTGGTATTCGGCGATTTTGCGCATCTCGTCGCGCGACGCAAACAACCGGTGCAACGCATCAATAAACTCTGGCTTGGGTGCCTCACTCATATCAAGTATTCTACCACCCCATAACCTAATCTACCATCGAACAGTGCCGACGGTTGTCTGTCTACTACCCGAGGACGTCTGGTGCCAGCATGCTGTTCTCTTCACGAACGCTGGTTGCAATACGCCACGCGGTATAGTCCGGGTCAAACTGATATAAATGGCCCAGTTCAACTTTGGTCTTTTTGTTTAGAATTGGCAGGTTTGGATCGAGCAGTTCGCCTAATTTGCCTTCCTCGATGGTTTTTATCATTTCGGCCTCATCTTCGATCGGACCGCTAAAGCTATAATCGGATACTGTCGAAATGCGCTTTTCCTTGCCGGCTAAATACGTTGCTACTCCTGCTCGTTTCTTTGGGGCATAGTGTAGTGCAACAGCATCCGATACGTCTTTTATATAACTCTCAAGGCTTACTTTATCCGTATTTTTATTGTATATATCGCCGGGATTGAGCGATGTGTAATCTGGGTCGGAGTCTATGTAGCCTTCTTTTTTGTTGACCCAGTGTCCTTGTTCGTGGTCATAAGCGCTCATATTGCCAATATCAAGGTAGATAACGCCGGGGTGATCGGCTGAAATCTGACCCAATATCTTGCTGACTGACCCGTCGGGATTCTGCTGGGTTTTTCCCGACATCAGCGCTACTGCCTTGATGCCGATTCGCTGGATAAATTCCTTGGGATATTTGACAATTGCGACATCGAGAACGCCTGCCACGTTTTCTTGGAGTGTAGAGTCATTCTGTAGATCTTTTTGCGTAGGAACGGTGCCGCCGATACCTTCCAGATCTTGCTGGTCAGCGATTCTGAGATCAATGCCATACTCGCCAAAGAGCGCCTTGCTTGCCGGCCACACAGCTGGACCAATCGCGTTACCGATCGGATGCATTTGCACGCTGGCCGAAGGAAGTGTGAGATGGTGTTGTCTGGCCACCTCAGCTTTCCATTCGTCCATTTTATATTCCGGACTAGTGGTTATATCGGTAAGTTGTCCTAGCCTGTCTGTATGCAGATTTTCGGTTACTAACGGGCCTTCCGGACCGGCAAGCAATGTGTCTATGCTTTCAAAATCTTGCATACTGGCTGCAGGGCGTGGTTGTGGTAGATTTGCTTCCGATGACGGCATTGCCATAATCGCAATCGCGGCGACTTCTAGCACTACGGTTGCGGCTACTACTGGTAGTGGGGCTCGTTCAACGAATGCCATAATCTGCTATTTTAACATATTTATATAATAAATCAAAAAGTAATTAAGTGGAATATACTGAAAGGGTGCCAAAATATGTATATACTTCAACAGAGGTCCGAAGTGCGCGGCCGGATGTAATACAATAGGTAGGGTGGGCGGACGATTGGCTGTACATGCTAACGGTATTCGTGGTATTGAAGAGGCGGAATGGGGTACACTTCAGGGCGGCCTGCTACGAGTGAACGAAGGACCGTATGTTGAAATACCCAGCCTGGAGATTGGTCCTGGCCTATATGTGAACGGTATGAATGACTCTGTATTTATCGCCGAACAAGGTTATTTGGCAATTGATGTTGACCGATATAGCCAACAAATGCAGCGGTAATTTTTGTATTTGCTCGAGCAACTAGTGGATTTCACAAAAGATTTTGCGTTACCAGGCATTGTCTGGTAGGCTGTTGGTGATGTACAAACGCGTGCTTCTGAAAATATCCGGTGAACAGCTTTCGGGCAAACACGAATTTGGTATTGATCCGGAAGTTGGAAAGTATTTAGCGAATGAGTGTAAAAAAGTAGCTGACGCAGGTTGTCAGCTTATTTTAGTTGTGGGCGGTGGCAATATGGTCCGCGGCGCCGAAGTTGCCGGTAACGGCATTAAGCGCGTGACCGCCGACCAAATGGGCATGCTGTCCGGCCTGATTAACGCTATGGGAATCACCGATATTTTTGAAAGCGAAGGTGTCGAAACGCGCTGTATGAGCAACATTTTTGCTCAGCAAGTGGCCGAGTCATATTCATTTAGATTGGCCGAAAAACACTTGGCCAACGGGCGTATTGTGATCATTGCCGGTGGTATTGGTCGCCCCTACTTTACACACGACACGGCTGCTGTTAGCCTTGCGCTTGAACTTAGCTGCGACATTGTATTAAAAGCCACCAAAGTAGATGGTGTCTACGACCGTGACCCTAAAAAATACAACGACGCCAAGCTGCTGCCGACTATTTCGTACGATTACGCCTTGAGCAACGCAGAAATCAAAGTCATGGACAAAGCCGCCATTGGCCTGGCTATGGAACAGCACATGCCAGTTATTGTACTGAACCCCATGACGCCCGACACGGTCTTAAACGCCATCCAGGGCGAAAGTGTCGGCTCGCATATCAGCTAACAGTTGCTTGCATAATACTCGACTTGGCAATTATACTGCTGCGTTACAGATCGTGATCGCCCAGTGCAGTCCCCAGAGGGACGGAACGTGGTCTGTAACGCAGCAGTATAATTGCCTTAGATTTCGAGTGATTCACTCACGTCGAGTGGCTGAAACTGAGCACCGAGTTTTTCAACGGTCGGCTTAAGCCAATTGTTGGCGACCTGTTCTCCCATCTGAGAGTGCAATGCGTTGTGTGTTGGAAAGCACATTTCGGGATGTACGGCCTTTACAAATTCAGCAGCCTCACTCAGTTTGAGCCACGGGCCGCTTGTTGGCAGAGCCAGGACTGAGATCGCGTTGCCTTCCGGCACCGTAAACGAATCTCCTGGATAGTACAATGTATTATTTACCAGTACGCCGATGTTGTGTGTAATTGGTTTGTTGTCGTAAACAGTTGCGTGCATATCGCCAAAAAATGCCAGATTAAACGGCGTTACGGTTTGCGTGTCGCCGCCAGTCACCGTCACCGTAGGATGATCGGTTATGAGCTTACTAACTTCCGGTGTGGTAAAGATCTGCACGCCCGGGTTTTCAGCAATGATGCGCGAGATTATCGCGTAGCTAAAGTGGTCAAAATGGTCGTGTGTAATCACTACGGCAACGACATTTGAAATATCCTGCAAACTTTTTGCCAAGTCGCTCGGGTCAATTAATAATTTCTTGCCCTGCTCTTCTAGGACGAGGCAGGCATGTTCATATTTAGTAAGTTTCATGAGAGTTATTCCCTTGCCTTAATCACTATTATTTTAGACCACTTACCTGCAAGATGTGCCGAAAAAATATACAACTAGTTGCTTTTCCAGATAACAACTCCGATAAATAGTGCCAGAGCCGCAAGCACGATCGCTCCACCGGCTGCCACGCCGACGTAAAAAGCCACGACTAGACCAGCGAGCACCGCAAGTAGAGCACAGCCCACGGCAATAATAATCGTTTGTATAAAACCGCGGCTTAGGCGGCTGGCGGTCACGATGGGGATGACCAGCAAGGCGCTCATAAGCAAGCCACCGATAATCCGTAGGCTAAGCACCACAATGGTTGCTGTTACAGCGGTAAGTACGTAATTAAGTAGTGAGACGCGGTAACCGGCAATGCGCGCGCTGTCTTCGTCAAAAGAAATATGCAGCAAAGCGCGGTAATTAACGGCCACAATGCCGAGTGACAAAACAGCTACGACAGCCAGCGTAATGACATCGCTTGGACTGGTGGTGGTAATGCTACCAAACAAATAGCTGGTAAAATCGGTGTTTGCGCCGCGCGCTAAATTGGCTAAAACTACGGCCAGCGCCAGACCGCCGCTCATTAATATCGCTAAGCCAACGTCACCGCTCATTTTTTGTTTTTGGCGTAACCATTCCAGGAGTACCGCTCCGGCAACAGTTACCGGAATCGCCACAACAACCGGTGCAAAACCAAGCAGTAATCCAGCGCCAACACCAGCCAAGCTAACGTGCGATAAGCTGTCGGCAATTAATGCATAACGCCGCGCTACCAAAAAGCTGCCCAGCACCGGCACTACTAAAGCTACGATGCCGCCGGCAATTAATGCTCGTACCATAAATGAATAATGCAAGATATTAAGCACGGCCGTCCTCGTGGTGATGATGCAATTGAATATGTTGTGCGCGGAAGGCGCCGGGCAGATATTTGTCAGTTTCAAAGTGTTCTGGGGGGCCGTCGTATAAAATGCCGTGGTTCAGGCAAATAACGCGTGTAACTAACTTTAAAACCGTATCGACTTCGTGCGACACCATGATAATGGTAATGCCCTTTTGTTGCAGGTCGCGTAGTAATTCGTAGAATGCGGTTTGCGAACGCTCGTCGATACCGGTTGTGGGTTCGTCTAAAATCAGCACGTCGGCATTACTGGCGAGTGCCTTGGCAATGGCCACGCGCTGTTGTTGGCCGCCGGAAAGTTCCTGAAATGATTTGCCGGCAAAGGCGGTCATGTCGACATCGTCAAGCGCACTCAGCGCAACTGGCCGCGACCCGCGCGATCCAAGCTTTACTACCTCCAGTACATTTACGGGCACGGTCCCATTATAGATGTTGCCGCGCTGCGGAATGTAGCCGACGGCCGCTTGGCGCATCGTCACTTTGCCTTTTGTGGGCTTGAGCAAACCTAGCACAGTCTTAAGTAAGGTTGTTTTGCCTGCTCCGTTCGGACCGATCAGTCCGATGAACTCACCGCTATGAATGCAGAACGACACACTATCCAGTGCCAGTTCAACGCCGAACTGTACGGTTACGTTGTCAACATCAACCAGCAATGTGCTATCGGCATGCAAGTGCACGGCGGAGGTTGGCAAGGTTTTGCCGCTGAACGCTGAGGTAGTTTTGGCCTTGTTTTTGAGCTTCATCGCTAAGTCCTTCTATCGGGTCGAACACTAAAGTTTTGGCACCCGTCTCCCCGGCTATAGTATCAGCTAATTTCGGGCTGACCAAGCTTTCAAAAAACACATATTTGATATTCTGGCTTGTAACGAGCTTGCTAAGTTCGGCAAGTTTGGCGGCGCTTGGTTCTTCGTCGGGGGTAATGCCGGCGATGGAATGTACGTCCAAATTATAGCGTTTGCCCAAATAGCCAAAGGCGGCATGTGACGTAATAACCGTGCGTGTTTGGCAGCTGGTCAGCCCTGCTTTAAAGGCTTTGTCCAGCGCCGCTAACTTTGCAATATATGCCGTAGCGTTTTGTTTAAAGTACGCGGCGTCGGCCGGATCAGCACTGCTTAGTCCGTCGCGGATATTGGTCACAATGGTTTCTGCCAGTACCGGGTCGAGCCAAAAATGCGGATCCTGAACGCTTTGGCGTGGATTGTTTTCGGCGCCAGCCGTTTGCAAGGCAATACCGCGGCTTGATTTGACTACCGTGTGTTTGTAGTCGTGTAAAAAACCGCCGACCCATGGTTCCATGGTGCCGCCGTTGTATATAAAGACGGATGATGACCCGGCATCTACTAGCGCTTTCGGTGACGGCTCAAAGTCATGCGGTTCCGCTCCGGCGGGAGTTATATTGGTGACGCTCACTTTATTACCGCCAACGTCTTTGGCGAATTCATAGAGCGGATAAAAACTGGCGGTGACGCGCAGGCCTTTCGTGTTGCTGGCCGGTGGATTCTGTTTTATAGCAAACGTAACCGCACCAGCAATTAATGCAACCAGCGCCAACAGTGCGATTATTTTTTTCGGTTTCATGTAATTTCCTGATGTTATAGTGCTTTAAGCGTAGCGCACAGCCCAGATAACTGCAATTTTGTTGCAATAATATCAGATTTCCGCAACAATATTGCGCGGAATTTTTATTCTAAGAACGGCTCTTCGGATATTTCGGATGTACGGATACGTGGACGTTGTGGCTCTGCCACTTTGCTTTGGCCGACGCGATGCCGCAGAAAATCATAACAATAGCTCTGTCGTTCGTATGATTGGTCATCTTTGCCGGTAACAACCCTGTCAAAAAATATTTGACCACTATCTTCGCGACGGCCATATCGTTTTTCAGCTGCTTCCAGGGCTTTCCACTCAAAACAGAAAATTGGAGTGTCATCTTCCGTAGCGCCTGCATATGTATGGAGTGTGTAGGGAAATGACTCTCGAAGCCACGTAGAGACCGTAGCTGGATTCGTTTTGACCCGAGACATGATTATACTTAACGGTATCTGATGTATTGGTAGCTTGCCCGTAGTGTGTTCCGGTTGCCATGCTTCCGGCCTGGCCTCTGACTTCTTGCTGACCGCCTGGAGGCGTGAGAGGTCCGAAAGATGTCCGCCGGGAAGACATTCCTTTGCAAATTGAGTGGCGGTAACGTTGTCCGAGGTCCAGTACCGGGATGAGGGGTGGCGGAGGTCCGCTTGTTCAGTACTAAACTCGCTTCCGAACACGACGGATTTCACGCCGGCCGTCGCCATCATCGCCCGGACTCGCTTAAAGTCGGCCGAAGGTGCGTAATTCAGAATTGCTAGGTCGAACTGGGTTGGATTTATGCGCTGCGCTCCAGCTAAATCCGTGACGGTTACGTCGGGCATTTGCATAGACGCTTGATCGGAGGAGCGCATGACGCCCATGCCTGCTGCCCGCAGTAATATACCCTGCAAAGCTCCGCGTATAGCAAGGTCCGAACTCTTGACAGCATGCCAGCCCCTGAAATAATCGCCAGGATTTGCTTTCGGAGGAAGAACATCGGCGGTCGGTACCATTTGGAGGTGGGCAGCCAAGCTTGCAGGTAGAATTAGCGCATCGGGCGGTATGATTTCTTTGAGGTATTCAGCTGTATGGGCTTGCGCCCTCACACCGGATCGGGCGATATTATTTGCTAAATTTACTTGCCTGCTCAGCAAAAAAGTCTCATCGGGATGGAGAAGCCTCCCCAGGGTGTTCATCTGATTAACTACGGTGTTGTACGCAAACGCTCGGACGTCCTGCAATCCCGCTTCTCCTTCAAGAAAGGCCTGTTCGCCAGGGGGGAAAGATTTGTACCCAGTAGCATTTGCACTTGCCGCAGGTTGTCTTGCTGAATAGTTGGCGCAGCTTCCATAGTTGTTTCCACCCTCCTATAAAGATGCGATCAAGACTATGTAGACGTGATCGCGTTTCTTTGTAATCTTGCAATGGCGGAGAGGACAGGATTCGAACCTGCGAGAGCCTTGCGACCCAACACACTTTCCAGGCGTGCGCCTTAAACCACTCGGCCACCTCTCCATCAAGATATTTCTAGATTATACAACAGGACGTTTAAATTACTACGAAAAACACCTTGGCAAGACTAGGAAAAGAAGTTTACACTAAGGGAAGATGGCTCTCATAGAATTTAAAGACGTCAGTAAACTGTACGGCTTCGGGGATGCGACGACGCTTGCACTCGATGAAGTCTCTTTAGCTATTGAAGATAATGAGTTTGTGGCAGTTATGGGGCCAAGTGGTTGTGGCAAGTCCACCCTCATGAATATCATCGGTTTACTCGATCGGCCAACGCACGGCGACTTTATGTTGCGCGGCCGCTATGTAGCTAAATTACGCAATGGTCAGCGGTCTAAGATTCGTCGCGACACGGTCGGGTTTGTGTTTCAGTCGTTTAACTTATTGCCGCGCATGACCGTGATCGAAAACGTCGCCCTGCCCCTTGCCTACAAAGGTGTAGGCGTCAACCGTCGCATCAAACAAGCCGCTGACATGCTGGAGCGCGTGGGCCTACGTGACCGCGAATATTATTATCCTCGCCATTTAAGCGGTGGCCAGGCGCAGTGCGCCGCGATTGCCCGGGCGCTGATCAATAATCCATCGATTATTATTGCCGACGAACCAACCGGCAATCTGGATAGCGCAAACAGCCGCCTGGTCATGGAGTTGCTCAGCGATATCCACAAAATGGGCAACACGATTTTATTCGTGACGCACAACCCTGAACTGACCCGCTACGCAACCCGCGTGGTGTATATGCACGATGGCGCCATTGTGCATGACGAGCAAACTGCCATCGGCGAGGTTGCTGCGACTGCACGCAAAATCATGTTCAAAGTACCCACTAAAACCGAAGAAGATGATCTGGCTGGCGTATCGGTCCTTATGAAGAACGTTCCCGACGGTACACTTGGCGAGACTGTGTCTAAGCCTGCTACCAAAAAATCACGCAGCAAAAAGAAAACCGCCAAAGCTAAAACCAAGCGAACGGGAGCGAAAAAATAATGGGCAGCATCACTCGCGGTAACGTCAAAATGGCCCTGGCGAGCGTGCGCAGTACCAAGTGGCGCAGCCTACTGACGATGCTCGGCATTATTATAGGCATCGTATCGGTCGTGATGGTCGTCGGTATTGGCGAGGGTGTTAAACAAGAAGTTGCCGGCGAACTCAGCCAGTTCGGTAAGGATCTTATTACCGTTCGACCGGGCAATGTCAAAGATAATCATGGCCGGGTTATCTCTAACACAGACCTACTTTTTGGGGTTAACAGTATTAGCGGCTTGACACAGAACGATTTACAGACTGTGCAGCAGTCGCAGGATGTACGTTTGGCGGCTCCACTAAGCGTTATACCGGGTACTCTGGCCGGTACCAACAACCGCACTCTTGGTGACGGTCTAGTGATTGCTACAAATGCGGATTTACCCGGGGCGATTAACCAAAAAGTTGATTTTGGCGCCTTCTTCAGTAGTGATGACAATAACAATAATGTAGCCGTGATTGGTAGTTCGGCTGCGACAAGTCTATTTGACGAGAGCGTGCCCCTTGGTCGCACCTTTACATTTCGTGGTCAGCAATTCATTGTGCGCGGTATTTTTAACGAATTTAAGAGTACACCGCTTTCCCCTGTCGCAAACTTCAATAACGCTATCTTTATTCCGTACGGCACTGCGCAGCGTCTGACAAATAACAGTTCGCAGATTTACAGTATCTTTACCAAACCCGATAAACCCGAAAATGCTGCTGTGGCTATTCATGCCATTTCGGCCAACTTATTGAGGGCGCATGGTAACGAGCATGATTTCAGCGTGTTAAACCAGCAGCAAAGCCTGGATGCTAGCAGTAACGTTCTTGGCCTCATTACCACTATGATTGCTGCTATTGCCGGTATCTCACTGCTTGTTGGCGGCGTGGGCATTATGAATATTATGCTGGCTTCAGTCACTGAGCGTATGCATGAAATCGGTGTGCGTAAAGCCATCGGTGCAACTAATCGCCAAATACTTAATCAGTTTGTACTTGAGGCGGCAGTACTTAGTATTGTTGGCGGTGTTCTGGGTGTGATTATCTCGATCTTTGGAGTGCTCGGTATGCGAACCTACACTGACCTAAAGCCGGTTATTTCTTGGCAAGCCGTCGTGGTTGCTACGCTCGCCTCACTGATTATTGGCATCGTCTTTGGGGCTGCACCGGCCATTAAGGCTGCCAGCAAAGATCCAATCGAAGCACTTCGTCACGAGTAAGCTTAAGCTGCAGATGTATTATGTAAGCGCCAATTATAGCTATCTATGATCTTTTCTATAGTATATGACGACAAGAAGGTGCTTTCTGCGGCTTTCTTTGCTGCTGCCAATACTGTAGAGCTAAGCGTAAAACGTCCCTGGTCGTCAATAAAATCAGGACAGCCCATCTCATCGAAGTATTCTCGTGCTATTGCTGTATCTTCGCTATCAGGATAGATTATGGCTACATCGCCCGGGCATTTTTTGGCCCTAATCCACCTGCCATTGCGCAGCGAAGGATGAGGCAAGAACGATTCATTGGTAGTGATAGGAAATTGACTTAATGTTTTTAGGAATGTTTCTTCACTCTCTGAATCAGGATTAAGTATAGCTCTTATTAAGCGTAAGTCCGGATGATGCGGTACGTGTCCAGGTTCCCAGCCCATCTTTAATGCCCACCGCCAGTCTGGTCGCCAGGTTATATGCCTATCCGTGCTTGCTAACTGATCAACAAGTAACATGGCTTCTGCGAGACCCTCGTGCACTTCCATAGCGTGAGCAAAAGCGTTTTTATGCAGTAAATGGTGTGCAAAATACATTTGAGCGAAGTCTAATCCAAGCTCCATGTTGCCACTATATGAATCCAGGAGTGAGTGCTCTGTATGTGTTGGCTTGGTATCCCGAGAGGGCCACCTATTAATACCAGGGCCGAGCAGCCAGGCGTTAATACTTTTTATATACTGATCACGATGTGTTGCAACGTGTTTGTGCAACTGATGATAATAATGGCCAGAGCTGGCAATATCCTCCATTGTATCGCTGACCGCCTCCATAAACCAATATGTGCCGTTCATGGCTTTTATATATTCATGGGCAAAGTGGTTACGATTTGTGCTCCGTCCTTCATATGCGTCCATGACTTCGTAGACGTTAAAACCAAGCTCACGAGGAGGACGTAGGCTGCGATACTCCCTATGTTGTTGCGTTATTTTGGGCAAAGCCGACAGATTGGCTATACCGCCCAGCGATGAAATTACTATTTGGCGATAGTTTCGCGCCAGCTGATAGTCGACAGTAATTTGCTGGTCGGGAGTGCGCCGATGTAGAGGTATGAGCCGATCAAAATTATTTCGGATGTCAGACAGTACGTCGCCAATGATTTCATCAGCCGCAAAAGGATTTGTAATAATGTTTTGCGTCGCTTGCTCCACCAATAATGATTCGCCTTTTTTGGTTTGGAGTATATCTGACTCCGAATAAGGACATTGTTCAACATTTGCAACCTCAGCGCTCATAGGTATATACTCCGCTTGTGTAGCATCTTTTAAATAGGTTACCCTTCTTTACAAGCCTACGCAATAAGCGCTAGAAAATAGTGATAATTGCGCCAATACCTGCGCCAGCCATTAGTGCAAAAACAGCCCAGCCAATACATGTCACAAGCGGCTTATTGCGCCAGTGGCCCATAACCTTCTTGCTACTGCTAATAATGACAATCATGAGAATAATAATCGGCGCTACAACGCCGTTGGCGACAGCAGAATAGATTAGCGCTTTAATGGGGTCGAGTCCGATAAAGTTTATGCCAAGTCCTACAAGCATCGAAATAATAATAATGCCGTAAAAAGCGTAGGCTTGCTGCAGATTACGATACAATCCTTCTTTCCAGCGGAAACTCTCGGCCAGCGCGTACGAACTCGATCCTGCCAAAACCGGTATGGCTAGTAAGCCGGTACCAATAATGCCGATAGCAAATAAGAAGTAGGTTGCATTGCCTGCAAAGGGCCGGAGAGCTTCGGCGGCTTGGGCTGCAGATGTAATCTGCGTAATACCGTGCGGAAATAAAATAGCGCCACAAGCAGCAATAATAAAGAACATCACGATGTTGGACAAAAACATGCCTGTCCAGACGTCGATGCGCATGCTTTTCACTTCGGCTGGATCGGTATAGCCTTGGCGTTGATGGACGGTTGTCTTCCCCTGTAAAATCTGTTCCTCAACTTCCTGGGAGGTTTGCCAAAAGAATAAGTATGGAGAAATAGTCGTTCCCAGAATGGCGCACAGAATAAGCAGAGTGTCTTTATTGAAGCTAATCGACGGAATAAAACTGTGCTTAAGCGCCTCGCTCCAGTTAAGATGCGCTAGAATAGCCGACAATATATATGACAGCAAGATAAGTGCCAGCCATTTTAGATATTTGGCATAGCGGACATACGGAGTGAAAATTTGTAGCAACAAACTAAATATGGCAAAGCCAACTACCAAAAACGCAAAATTAAGATGCGGATTGAGTAACTGCACGCCTTTGGCCATGGCTCCAAGGTCAGCCCCTATGTTAAAGGTATTGGCGGCGAATAATAATATAGTGCAAGCGTACAGTACCCGGCGTGAAAAGAATACGCGAATATTATGGGCTAGTCCCCTGCCCGTAACTAGCCCAATACGCGCGCACATTTCTTGTACAACGGCCATGAGTGGAAAGGTCCAAACAGCCAACCATAAAAAGTGAAATCCAAACTGTGCACCAGTTTGCGAATAAGTAGCGATGCCTGATGGGTCATCGTCGGATGCCCCTGTCGTCAGACCGGGCCCAAGCATATGCCAGTAGTCTTTAGTTTTTTGCAGGACTTTATCGCCGCCAGGAATCGCTCCCTCAATCTGTTCACGCACAACTTGCGTTGCCAAAATAGTGCGCGCCAACACAATGGCCGGAGCTTCGGCACCTCTTGTAATCATGTTTTTGTGTGTTTTATGCGCCATATATAGCTACAAATGAAGTATCGATTCTATTGTAGCACAAAGTACTTACGGTAAATTAAAAGCCGATTTTGTGGCCGTAATAGTACCAAAAATGCTTCAAGATAAAGAAAGCGATAATCAAGAACCACAAAAATAATATATCCAAATGATGTTTGTCGATGAAGCCGGTGATTTTACTTGGCAAAGTGATGAATTTGACGCGCAAATTGTACAGTAGCACATACCAGAATGTCGTAATTGTTATGATCCAAACAGCGATGCAGTATGGGCACAGCGCATTAATGCGATAGACGCTTTGGAAGAATAGCCAATGCACAAATCCAATGCCAAAGATGGTCCCCGCCTGCAGGCCCAACATGTACCAGCGCTTTGGTTTGACGCCCATTAGCATAATGACGCCGGTTGTTATGACTACCGGAAAGGCCATCAGCCCAATAAGTGGATTGGGAAAGCCAAAAGCATTTGACTGTTTAGAGGCCATAACCGAGCCGCAACTGATTACCGGATTTAAATTACAGCTTGGTACGTAATGCGTATTTTGCAGCAAGCTTAGTTTTTCGTACATGATAATAAATGATGCCATCAAGCCGATGATGCCACACGCAATCAACAGCCACGGCAATACTTTGCCAAGATTTAACTTCTTTAGAATCTGCATGTTTATATTATATACCACCCTGGCTGCAAATCGTCTGCACTATTCGGCGCATGACCCGGTATCGACGCTTGCGGTATTGTTTTTGAGCTGTGAAAATGCATCGGACACTTTTTGTATAGTCAGAGCATAGCCAACAGAATCGTAGGCAGTGGACTTAGCAAAGATAACACCTACCACATCACCTTTGGTGTCGACGAGCGGTCCACCGGAATTGCCCGGAATAACATCACCTTTGATGGAATATACTTGGCGGTCAGTAGCACCCTGGTTGTAGATATTTCGCCCTGTGGCTTCAAAGGCACTGAGGATGATGGCTGGTTTGGCCGAGAAGTCCCCGCCGCCCGGATAGCCTAAGATGGCAGCGCTGGTGCCATTTGCGGCTAGGGCCAGATCCATATGCAGCGGTTGTCCGGCCAAGTTGGGAGCACGTAAGATTGCCATGTCCAAATCGGGGTCAAAGGCCACTACCCGTGCTTTATGCCGCCCTGCCCCGTCAATAATATATGGCTGCTGCACGCCAGCAACAACATGGGCGTTGGTGATGACTTCATCATCGGTGGCAACGAAGCCGGAGCCTTCCGTAATGCCGCCACAGCCATCGCCTTCGATCTTAATCACCGAGGCGCGCGATTTTTGGACGGCAGTATCTAAGTCGCCGATCGATGGTAGCGGTTTATTGGTATTGATCGACGGTTCAAGTCCGGTAAAGACATTTGGAAAATCATTAGGGTTAATTAAACGACCGAGCCGAGCGACGATATTGGGCGATGGTGGCAAGCTTCGATTAAGTTCCGCAATAATGACCGAGCTGCGAATTTGCCGTTGCAGTCCGAACGTCGGCGTGTTGTTAAAGATCGCCGCACCTAGCCAAACGACCAGTAGTAACGTAGCGCCTGAAACACACGACCCAATGATTTTATCCAGCGTGTTAACAATTCGGACAGTCGTTTGCTCGATATGTTCTTTCAAAAGACTGCCGACGTATTCGCCAATGCTCGAAACAATCGCAATACTGGCGATCACTACCAGTAATACAAACGCTGCGCGAGAGGTGGGTGTATGCATAATATGTACGAATTTAGCCTGAATAAAGACACCTAAAAACAACCCGGCAAACAACCCGATTGTCGAACATATTTGGCGTACCAGGCCCATTTCTGTGCCGCGAATCAATGCGGCGATGAAAAACAAAATAATGGCAATATCAACAATATTCATGCTGTGTCCGAACTGCTTGCACTATAAGCCGTGCTCCTTAGGATTTGCTGACATTTTTGGAAGTGACCCGCATAAGCCGCAGTTTATCGTTGGCGTGCATGCCGATAACTACCAAAAATAGTATACCAAGTAGCAAAAGATAGGCGCCTCTGTCGATAACGTTGGCGGCCACGATAGTACTGTTGGTAATATGATGCAACTGACCGGTAAAAACCAGAAAAGCTTCGCGAATACCAATCGCGCCGGGCGTTAGCGAGACAAATAGCGCAAAGTTGGCGGCGCCGGTATAGGTCAACACTTGGCTGATAGAAATATGCGGATTAATACTGCGCAGCTCCAGATAAAATGCGACTATTTGCATAGCAATTTGTAGCGCCGTTGCTGCCCCGATCAACCAGATGTTACTAGCCTGAAGGCGTGTGCCCTTTTGTAGCCGCTTGCGCGTGTACCATCGAATAACGCCAATACTAACCCCGGCAGTTACTGTGACCAATATTAGTGTTTGCCACCATGGTCGACTGCCTACTGCTAATAAGCAGGCGCTGATAACTGCATAAAAACCATAGTACAACAGGGTCGCAAACAAGTATTTCTTGAGTCCCAGCCCATGACGCTTTTTAAGATATAAACCCCGGAACGCTGGACCGCTCTGTCCTGGCCCGAAAAAATTAACCAGCGACGAATAGGAGTTGAGTAGTACGCTTTCTTTGGCGTCGATCTGTACATCAAACAGTCGCACGCTAAAATGCAGCACCAACGCCAACGCGCCCGAAAATACGATATATATAAGAATAAGTACGCCAATGAGCAAGGGATTAGTTGACCCCAGTTTGCTTACAATCGTTGGATGACCATGGATGTAATTGGCGAACACTGCGATCGTTGCTACCAGAATCAGTGCGCCGATCGTTATTCTAAGCTGTTTCTTCATCGATTTTCATAATATCATATATGGCTGAGAGCTTGTCGGGGTGAGTAGCTGGCCTTTATTCAGGCGGTTCTCAGAAACGAACATGTATACTAAGTCTATATTTCGTATGAACAGCATGGCAGCAAAATTAACACGTTTTTTTGGCTCGCGGCGTTTTTTTTACGTCGTACTCGGGTTCTTTATTTTTGAAGCCTTATGGTTTGTGTTTTCTGCTGTGTATCCCATGGCCTTTGACGAAGACTTCCATTTAGGCGTCATCCGTATTTACGCTCATCAGTGGTCGCCGTTTTTGCTAGTGCACCCCGATGGTTCTGATCGGTTTGGCGCGGTTATGCGCGATCCTTCGTACCTGTACCACTATATGATGAGCTTTCCGTACCGACTCGTGGCTTTGTTTACCCAAAGTCAGACGATCCAGGTTATTACCCTGCGCATTCTCAACGTGGCGATGTGCGCTTACGGTGTGGTGCTGTTTCGTTTAGTTATGCTACGCGCTAAAGCCTCGCGCGCTTTTACGCATGTGGCGCTAGCCATTTTCACGCTTATCCCTATTGCGCCGCAGCTTGCCGCACATATTAACTACGACAACCTACTAATGGTGCTCTTCCCCCTGCTTTGCTTGACGACGCTAGCTTTAGTGGACGGCTTTAAAGAGCGCCGTGTGTCCATGAAAGCACTGTTTGGCCTGGTGATCGTCAGTATTTATATTAGTATCGTGAAGTATGCTGCCCTGCCGTTTGTGGTGGCGGCTATTTTATTTGCACTGTTTATGGGCTATAGGTACTTTCGTGGCGGTCATTACAAACTGCTGTGGCAGACTGCTAAAAAGAGTTTTTCCGCTATTCGTTTACCTCTTAAAATCGCATTAATCGGTGCGGCGTTAGTGGGTTCGGTACTCTTTTTGCAGCGCTACGCGGTCAATATTATTGAATATAAAACACCGGTGCCGGATTGTGCGCAGGTTTTGACTGTACAACAGTGTAGTTCGTATGGACCGTGGAATCGTGACTACACCTTAGAGCAAGTTAAACCGATTGACTTTGCCGCCAACCCAATTAGCTATATGCATGAATGGCTTGAGGGTATGTGGCTGCGATTGTTCTTTGCCGTAAACGGGGCCTCGAGTGACTATGCCACATATCTACCACTGCCGGTGCCCAGCAAGACGGCGATTGTTGTAGTGGCGCTCGGTGCATGCACAACCATTTTGTGGTGGCGCCGCATCTTCCGCGGCAACACGACGCTTATTTTCTTTGCACTGCTGGCGGTCATCTACTGTGTGATTTTGTGGTTCGATGACTATGGCATGTACAAACAAACTGCCGAACCAGTCGCTATTAATGGCCGGTACTTACTGCCGATTTTACCGCTTATTGCAGTTATTATGGGCCGCGGCTTGCAATTGGCGCTGCGTCGCTTGCCTAGCGCTAAGCCGTATGTAGCATGTGTGGCTATAGCGCTATTTATGTATGGCGGCGGCGTGTTCACTTTTATTTTGCGTAGTGATGCCTCTTGGGACTGGCCGAATCAAGCGGTGGTCAATGTAAATAACGCGGCGCGTAATGTGCTTTCACCCGTTACTATCAAGGGCCAAAAGACTCCCGAATAAGATGTTACTTTACAGTTATTTGTCGAAGCGTTGGCGACGGATCTGTTCTAGGCTGTCTTCGATAAGGGTGCGGTTGATGCGGATTAAATCGGCAATAACACCGAGGGCGAAAGCTACAAATGCTCCCACGATCAGTACGGCTCCCAATACTAATGACTGAATGTGTCCGCCACTGTTGCGGTCAAACACAAAGAAGTACAGGTAACGAGCGAATAAAATAATACCAAAGAACGACAAAAAGCTGCCAAGCGACAAGAAGAACACCAGTGGCCGGTACATCACAAAGGCGCGAACAATTGCCACGCCGGATTTACGAATATGTTCCCAGGAAGATTTAAACAGGCGCGATTCCCGCGTTTTGGGATTGGTGACAATCGGTACGCTCACAATACGCATTTGCTTGTTGCCTGCCTGGATGATAGTCTCCATGGCGTAGCTGAAACGCGTCACTACGTTTAACCTAATTGCTGTTTCGCGGCTGTATGCCCGAAAACCGCTGGGTGCATCAGGTACGTCAGTGCCAGCCGCCGCGTTAAGTACTTTTGTGCCTAGGCGTTGCATGAGTTTTTTGGCTGGCGAAAAATGCTCGATCGTTTGTATCTGGCGATCAGCAATAACCAGATCGGCTTGACCGTCAAGAATCGGCTTCACCAGGTCGCCAATCTTTTCTTGGGGGTATTGATTGTCGCCGTCGGTGTTTACAATGATGTCGGCGCCGAGCTCCAATGCTTTCATGATGCCATCATGGAATGATCGCGCTAAGCCCTTGTTGCCAACATGCGTCACAAAATGTTTTACGCCATATTTTTTGGCGACCTCTATTGTTTTGTCGGTCGAGCCGTCGTCAATAATAAGAATCTCGATAACGTCTACGCCGGGTACTTTTTTAGGAATACTTTTTAATACCAATGGCAGCGTTTTTTCCTCGTTAAGACAAGGAATCTGAACTACAAGTTTCATAAACGTTACATGACCTCGTTACTTTCTTAAGCACAGTATAGCGTAGGTTTTTGAGTTTTTGCTGATAAAAGCCCCTTTATTGCAACATGATTTGGCTAAAAACATACTACCTACGTAGGCAATTATGCCATCATATCAAAGACCACGTTCCGCCCCCTTCGGGAGCTGCACTGGGCAGTCACGATCTTTGATATGATGGCATAATTGCCTTTATATTGGGCAGTCTCTGTGCCACGGCGTGAGGTATGTCACTGCATCCTGTTTTTGTCTGGTTTACAATTATTTGTACGATAAGCGGAGGCCATACTATGGATAAAAGCCACGAACATCTCTTCTCTTACGATACTGCTCCAATAGATCCGAGCAATACGCTGGAATCGCCGGTAACTACGGAGCAATTTAGTGGCGCCGTACTTAGCACGCGCTACGACATTGCTCAGTGGCGCCGCTACGTTCAAGAAAATAGCGGCTTAGTATTTGGTCGCCACCGACCTCCTGAAGAACCACCGGAAAAGAAAAATAGTAGCAAAACCAAACGACCAAATATACCGTGGCAGTGGGCTCGAACTGTCTGGGCGACTAATTGGCGCAAGCGTCAATCCGAGCGACTCGAGCAAGACATGCGTGAAAGCCGTGCCGGTGTAGGCACTTTTATGGCTATGGCGGAATATGCCATCGGCTTGGCAGCAAGCACTGAGCCCAATCGTAATATCCGTCACACCAAGCGTCGTGACATGCGCTTGAAATGGCGTCGCTATGCGCACGAACTAATGGGCATTGCTCGCTCGTAACCTTGCCGGGCTTGCTTAGTTTTGGTCGCTTTGACTAAGGTCTGGAATGTCCAGAGTTACAACGCTGCCGGGCTGTACCTCGCCCTTAAGGATTTTTACGGCGATGGCGTTTTCGACTGTTTTTTGAATAATGCGGCGCATGGGGCGAGCGCCAAACTCCGGATCGTAGCCTTGATGCACGATGGTTCGCAATGCTGCGGGCGTCAACTGCACGCTTACCTGTTGCGTGCTAAGCGTTTTGTTGACTTCGCGCAGCATTACGCCAGCGACCTGTGCCAGCTCGTCTTCGTTTAACGGTCTGAATAAAACAACTTCGTCAAAACGGTTAACGAGTTCTGGTTTAAACTGGCCCTGGCTAATGAGCGTGTCGATCAGTGGCCGTTCAAAGTCATCAAGTGTGCCGCCATTTTTAACCTGTTCGGCAATCTGAGCTGCACCGGCGTTTGAGGTTGCAATAATTATGCTACTTCTAAACGATGCCGGTCTGCCCTGCTCGTCGGTCAGTTGGCCTTCGTCTAGCATCTGTAAAAGTAAGTTCAAAATATTAGGATGGGCTTTTTCGATCTCGTCCAGTAATACTACGGAAAACGGTTGTTCGCGAATAGACAGCAGTAGGCTTTTGGTATTTTGGCCGCCTGTTGCTAGTAATCGGCTGACGTCTTCCGGCCGTTGGTATTCGCTCATGTCCAGACGAATCATTTGGCGCTCATCATTAAAATAGACTGCCGCTAACGAACGGGCCAGCTCTGTTTTACCCACACCGGTTGGACCGAGGAACAAAAAGCTGCCTACTGGTCGCCTGGGATTGGATACACCTGCGCGGCCACGCCGCAGCGCCGAGGCTACTACGTTAACGGCGCGTTTTTGATTGATCATGCGCTCGTGAATGCGGTCTTCCAGATGCAGCAACATGTCTGCTTCGGGTGCGCCAGCCGCCGAAACCTTAACGCCTTTGGTATTTTCGATAGCCAGTTGTACGGTTGCAGCGGTGAGAACTTGCTGTGTGGCATACGGAATAGCCTGCTCCAGCAAATTAACTGCCTTACCCGGGTATGATTGTTCCTGCATGTATTGGCCGCTTAAACGGTAGGCTTCGCGAATGGCTTCGTAACTGACTAATACATGATTGCGGCGTTCCATGACATGAGTGGTGTCTTCGATGACTTTGTAGGTAGCGGCTTCAGATGGTTCGGTTAGTGTAATGCTGGCGAAACTGGTGGTCAGCGACTGCCGACTTGCCTGCAATTGCTGCCAGTCGGTAGGTGTAAAGGCGGCTACGATCTTCAGGTTTCGGTTCTTTAGTACAGGTAGTAATATTTGACTCATATCGAACGAACCTACGCCGCTGGTAAAGAATAAACTGGCGTCATCCAAAAAAATAATAATATTGCCCGCAGCAATTGCTTCGCCGAACAATGTTAGCAGCAGATTCTCAAGCTGCGCGCCGGTATGCGACAAAATAAGCGAGGCGTTAAGATTGACGATTTGGTAGTATTGTAGCTGCGGATCGCGGCCCTCGAGCAAACGCTGTGCCAAAGCATACATCAAGGTTGTTTTGCCGGTGCCGTCCGGAGCAATTAATGCTACGCCGGTGTCGCGTTCAAGGTTACTCGCCAGGCCGTCGAGTAATTCGTTATGCGAAAAATAATGCGTAAAACCGCCACTTAGCTCAACTGCTTTGCTCATATTTTGTCCAAATTGCTCAAGCGTGGGTGTAAATCCGGTTGCCCAATCACGGCCAATACCACCGAAATAAGGTTTCGGCTGATGGATGTAACTGAGCTGCCGCTCCAGCCAATTCAGCACCTCGAGCATGTCTTCGTTGCGGAGTTTTGAGTACGTAAGATATGACTGGCCGACTGGCGAAGTTAGTATAATCGCCGCCGCCAGTACACCGCCGTGCAGCTCAGGATCTTTAGTGGTGTCCACTAGTGCGTGCGCTTGCTGCCAAATAATTGCCATGTCTTGTTCGTTGTCGCTGAGTTTGTCTGCCAATAGCGAATGCGGAAATAATATATGATCGCAGACAAACAAGGCCTCCGGATTGTGCGCTAGTACTTGCCATACGCTCTTTGGTGTCATCTTTTTTGGTAATGCGCCGAGCAGATTCGGCTCCATAATATCGTCAAGTCGTTTGGGCTGCTTGCTCGGGGGCAGTTGTTTTAGATCGTAGGCATACCATAATATAAAACAAAGCACCGCGGAGCTCACTGCCCCACACACGTAGGCTAGGCGTGGTGTTTTGGCAACCAACAGATAGTAAGCAGCGCCGACCCCTGCAGCCATAACCACTAAGCTGAGCAACTTTTGACCGAACGGTCCAAAATGCTTAGCCAGACGAGCCTTTTTAGCGCGAATACTCGAGAGCTTAACTTCTTCGGTCATGGTGCGACGGCCTTTACTATGCACGCGACAACTGCAATCGGCAAAAACGGCCAAACAGCAGCTGTAATAATGCCTGCAATGAAGGCACCAAGCATGGCGCAAAGCGCAGCAATAATCACAAAAATGCGTATAAAAAACCCAACGCAGCGCGAAACTAAGTTATCGACCGCAGCATGCATCTGTGCATCTAAAGACCGCCCGCGGGCAGTTACGATCCGGCGCCAGGGTGCAAATAGTGTCTTAAGTAGGAGGGATAGCGAAAAGGCTCGTTCGACGCCCATGGTCCATGTTCGGATTCTGCGAATTGCTTGCATCCAACCGGAGACATACCACCAGCGTAGCATCTCTAAAATCATATTTGTATTGTAGCACGCAAGGCACTAATCATAAGCGTTATGGCGTGTATTTTTATGTTGGTTTCGGTATTATTACTCGGTCGTTTCAGGCAAATCAGGATATTGGGCCTTTTTGCGCCGCCAAAATTCATTTATTTTATTTTCGAGCTCCTGGTTTGTTTTAAGCATGGCGTGCCTCCTTACCTTGCTTTTGTACCTAGTGGTACTTACATGGTAGCGAGTCTGCCACAGGGGTGCAGTAAGAATTGCTTAGAGAAATCTGTAAATTTTCTCACACTAACTATTTATTTTCGCGGTATAATATGTAATAACATCTTAAACAGCATGATTTTACGTGCTATGGTTGTTTAAATTAAAACGACACTTACCTCGACCGGTTTATGGATTAAACATCATGCACGATTACATACAATCGTTGCGCTATTCGTCTTTGCCCTGGGCTTGATGGTAACGCTTTATTATTGGCACAATTTGAGTGAAGGCGTAGAAGCAGATATACAGGCAGCTTACACGCACGAAGCCCAGTCGGTTGTTGATGAAATGTCTTCCAGGATCCATTCTTACCAGAATTTTTTAAGCGGAAGTGCTGGCCTGTTTGCTATTCACGGCAACCTTACCCAAGCAGAGTGGATTGAATATCATCAACCGTACGACATTCCAAAGAACTATGCTGACGTTGAAGCCATTGGCGTTAACCGCTATGTGTCTGCCGGCCAACTTCCTGCTTATGTGCAGCATCGCGAGGCCCAGGGCGATACGAGTTTTACGATTACCCCTGCCGGCGACCGCAGCGTCTATGCACCGATAACATTTGAGGCGCAATATAGCGGCGATAAAGGCGGTGATCAAGGTTATGACAGCTACACAAATCCCGTATTACGTACGGCCATGGATCAAGCGGTGCAAGCCAATGCCCTGGTAATGTCCGGTAAAACGCAGCTTGTCGGCCAGTCGGATCCTTCGCGTAACACATTTGTTATTTATTTGCCTGTTTACCAAAATGGCCAGTCGCTCAAAACAACTGCCGAACGACAGTCAGCGCTCATCGGCTTTGTATATGTGGCAATTGATAGTAAGTCGTTTATAGACGCCGCGCTTAAGGGCAGCCAAAATAGCCACTTTGCGCTGCAAATGAACGATGCCGAAGCCGGTACATCGCCCGTACTCTACCAAACAGATAATTTTGCATCTATACATATGCGGTCGGATGCTCGGGTCCAGACAAATGCAGTTGAATTATATGGCCACCACTGGAATTTTACCTTTGCAACAACGCCCGATATTTTACCAGACCGCGAGCGGCAGCTTCCCGCGCAAGCTTTGTGGCGCGGCCTCATCACATGTGTTTTCTTTGCAGGTATCGTGTGGTATTTGATCACTGACCGCGAGCGTAAGTATGCTCGTCAAAAACGAGAAGAAGTCCAAACCGCAAAAGATGACTTGCTGTCATTGGCCTCTCATCAGCTGCGTACTCCAGCCACAGTTGTCAAACAATACGTAGGAATGCTGCTGCAAGGCTACGCCGGTGACCTCACTGACCGCCAAATCGATATGCTACACAACGCTTACGATAATAACGAACGTCAGCTAGAAATCATTAACCAACTGCTGTATGTTGCGCGTTTGGACGCCGGCAGAATCACGCTGCACCGTGAAGAGGTAGATATCGCAAAACTTGTGCGCGAAGTAGCCCGCGACCAGCATGAAATTATGACACACCGCAGGCAACGGCTAAAGTTCTCTTTGCCTAAACGTCCCTTGGAGGCAGAGATTGACCCGCATTACATGCGTATGGTTGTGGAAAATTTGCTCAGTAATGCTATTAAATATACGCCCGAAGGCGGTGCGGTGACGTTGGGCGTGCGTCGTCATGAAGATCGCTTCATGATCCGGATTAAAGATACTGGTGTGGGCATTGAACCGGAGGCGCAGGTTCATGTGTTTGAGAAATTTACCCGCGTCGAAAACGAATTGTCGAATGATGTGAATGGCAGCGGCGTCGGACTCTATTTGACTAAGCAAATTGTGGAATTGCACGGTGGAACAATTATGGTTGATTCGACTGTTGGTCACGGTTCGACCTTTAGTGTGGAGATTCCGATAGTGCAACTTAGATCAGGGGTGCATACTGTGTAAGGTTCCGGGGCAAGTTAGACTTCTGGTGCGAAAACGACTACACTATACAGAGTAAATCATGAAACGTATATTAATTATTGAAGATGAAAAGCCACTCCGGGACGCCTTTGCATTTTTGCTAAAGAGCGAGGGTTACCGCGTGGCATTTGCCGAAAATGGCAAAGTTGCGTTAGTTAAGCTAGAGACCTTTAAACCCGATTTGCTGCTACTCGATATGCTGATGCCCATTATGGACGGCATGACGTTCCTGCGCGAAGCAAACTTGCCAGCCACTCATCCCCATGCTAAGACCTTGCTACTCAGTAACTTATCCGATGCTATTACGTTTGATGATGCCCATTTGTACGGAGTGACCGATTCTCTACTGAAAGCCGATTTATCGCCCGAGCAGCTTGCTGCCGTAGTCAAAAAGATGTTAACCGAACATGCGTAATTGTTAAGAGGAACATATGAAAAACATACTTATTGTCGAAGATGAAAAAAGTTTGGCCAATGCCTACCAGATTATTCTAGAAAAGCACGGCTACATTGTGCGTTTGGCCTACAACGGCGAAGAAGCACTGGAGCTGATTAAAAAAGATGCTTTTGACTTGATCCTGCTCGACATGAACATGCCGAAGATGAACGGTCTCGAAATGCTTCGTAATCTAGAAGCTGCAGGGCTGCAAAATCGGGTGATTGTCTTTAGCAATCAGGATCGTCCGTCTGACATTGAAGAAGCCTTTCGTTTGGGTGCTAAGCGCTATTTGCTTAAGTCTTGGGCTTCACCGCAAGATTTGGTTAAAGTTGTTGAAGAAGGTCTTGAGGCTTAAGCCCCGGCCTCTTCTTCGTTTTCTAACCAGTGTTTTATAAAGAAGAGATGAGGTTTTCGTCATTGCGTAATTGTAACAGGCGAGGTTTGTTTATAATGTAGGTCTGCTGTTTGTAGTCGAGCACTTTTTCGCGGCGTAAACGAGCAATCTCGGTGGCAATTGTTTCGCGGGTTACACCTAGCATGCTAGCAAGTGTTTGGTGTGTAAGGCGCAGGTCAATTTTGATATCGTCTTTGCTCATATTTTGACCAAAGCGCATCAGCAAATAGTGCAGCAAATGAATTAACTTATCGCGTGAACGTGGTTGTTCAAGTGCGTTGATATGCACACTGGCGCCAACGTATAAGCGCATGAAGCGTTGCAGTAGATGATTGGCAAACTCTGGGCTTTCGCTCACCTTTTTAGCGAGTTCTTCGCGCGGAATAGCGTACACTGTACAGTCGGTAAAGGCTTCGTAAAAGTAATATGCGACCGATGCTTCACCCAAAAACCAAGCTTCAGGTAAAATGTCATATTCTGAGCTAAGCGAAACCAATTGCTCTTCACCTAGAGGCGAAATGTTGTATGTTTTTACCGTACCGGTCTTTACGACATAGGCATACCGAGGGACTTCGCCCTGAAACAGAAGCGTCTGGCCCTTCTTAAATTTGCGGAGCGAATAGGTATTCAATAAATCGCCTAAATGCGGGAGTGGTGTATCCATGTATCTTCGGTCTTTCTCAATTTCTCACTCTGTACTTCTTTATTGTACTGTATCGACGCGTTGTAGCAAGTCATTAAACACTAAAAAACAAACTCCCACCACGAGTTTTTTAGCTTCTCTGAAAGATCGATTGTACCTGCAAGTAACTCCTTAAATTCTCTGACAACTGTATTGTATCCTGAGAAACCAGCAAACGACTGCAAGAAATTTCACACTCTAACGCCGAGACCACTATGAGCCTACATTTTGTTGTAAATTCTATATACAAAATGGTGCCAGAGGTTTTGCATGACTAACCATAACGTCTCTACGAAAAACTTTACATCTTTTACGAGGCAACTTTTTGCAAAATGATCACTTGTGTCAGTGGCACGCGTGCCCATCCAAAACATATGTATCGAAAGGATTGTTGCCCTATGAAAGATATGAAAAAGACACCGCTACTATATTGTATCGCTATTTTTTTGTGGCTGGGCCTGCTTGTGGGCACGCTTACTCCTCTGTTATTTGCCGTTCATCAATCCGAAAGCCGGGGCTGGCTTACCTTGGCGTTGGTGGTAATTAGCACGTTGTTTATCGCTTACTTTTGGCTGAATGGCGTCAAAGATGTGGTGTATACGTTTTATTATTATCTTCGGAAATCAAAGCTAACGCGGGTGCCGCCGCAAGGAAGTTGGCAAAAAATATTCGGCTCACGCGCCAGCAAAAAAGTTACCATGGTATACTGCACGTGCAACGATTTTAATGCCGAAAGTCTTGAGGCATGTTTATCGCAAGATTATCCCAATTACGAAGTTGTTATTCTGGACGACTCCAAAAAACCTGAATATATCGCTAGCATTGACGCCTTTGGGGCCAAGCACGATTTGCAAGTGGTGCGCCGCAGCAATAATGTTGGTTATAAAGCCGGGAACCTGAATAATTACTTGCAAACTGCTGATTTTGATTATTTTGTTATTTTGGATAGCGACGAGATTATTCCGAGCAATTTTATCTCGCGGGCTTTTGACTACTTTGCATATTACCCCAACGCCGGCATTATTCAGGCTAATCATATTGCTACGCGTAATCGAAACAAGTTCATGAGTCTCTTTGCCATCGGTGTCAATTCGCATTGGCTGACGTACCAGGCGGTTAAACATCATCACGGTTTTTTGTCGTTGCTTGGACATGGGGCCATGGTAAGCCGCGAATGCTATGTGGCAGCCGGTGGCTTTCCCCACCTTGTTGCCGAAGATTTGTGTTTTAGTATCGAGGCTCGCAACCAAGGCTTTTTCGTTGCTTTTGCGCCAGACATTATTTGCGAAGAAGAATATCCAGTTGATTACTTGGCTTTCAAAAAGCGCCACTCCAAATGGACTCAAGGTAACATGGAATTTATTAAGAAATATACTTGGAGGATTCTAACTTCTAAGATGCATTGGTACGAAAAACTCGACATTATTTTGTTTACATACAGTTTGCCGCTGACGGCGTTTTTCGCCCTGTATGTGGTGATTAATGTGGTGATTTTGCCGCTGCTGAACTATCACGTGGTCTATCCGACGTGGCTGTTGATTCCCACAGTGATCTTTTTGATCGCCCCTATGCTAAACGACATTATTTTCTACGGGCGGCGTAAGAATCCGCTCGCACTATTGTGGTATCTGGGCCATTCTATGCTGCTGTACGGTTCGGTATTGTTTGTCAGCATTAAATCGTCGCTTATTTCGACCTTTGGTAAGTCGGTCTTCCTGGTGACGCCTAAAAACAGCAAACGCGTTTCGCTTCGCGACGCCATCTTCGTTAATAAGGGCGAGCTATTCTTTGGCATTGGCCTGATTATCCTGTCAATAGTTATTAATAAAAGTCCCTTGCCAACGGTCATGATCGCCATTCCGGGTATTCTTAGTATCTATTTGTCGATGATGGCCAACGACACACAAAACGAAAAAACCACAACGCGCATCACCTATCGAGATAATCACTTTAAATAGAATGTAGTATTTCTGAAGGATCCTGGCGTGAGGCCCAAAATGCCGGATACAGTCCGGCAATCAAAGCAAAGCCGGTGGTTAGCGCAATACTGCCGCCAATTAACCATACTGGCGCAGTCGCGATGCGTACAACCGGTAAGTGCTGTGCCTGAAGAATAAGTGCAATGCGGTCGTTAACAAGCCGACTGGCCGCTACGCCAACACCAGCGCCAATCGTGCCGCCTAGCAAGCCTAAAAATATAGCCTGGAACAGAAATTGAAAGGCGATCATGCCCCGCGTGGCGCCGCAGGCTCGCCAAACACCGATAACGTAGCGTTGCTCGGCTACGGTCATTAACATGGTGTTGACGATGCCGAGTGAGGCCGCCAGTAAGGCAATCAGGGCCACGGCACCCAATACAAACCACATAATCGTTGAAAACTGCGTTAAGCGATTCACCAAAACCAGCGTTGAAATTTCGCCGTACCCCAATTTGTCGATCGCTTCGGTTACTGGCTTAACAGCCTGGGGGTTCACCGTTGTAACGTTTATGGAGGTGTAGCCGTCTTCGTTTATGTGGTCAACGCTTTCTGTTTTGGATACTTCTACGGTGCGAATAGCATGTGCCCAGCCCATTGCGAGCAGGATTTTGTTTTCGTCGCTGCCGGCCCCGCTGACGCCCACGATGGTCCCGGTTAACTGCGCCGGCGTGTTATTAAAGGTGTCATATGTCTGTTGACTGGCACCTGTGGGCGGTATGACAGCGCCGTCACCACGATAGCCTTTGACGGTGGTCAGGTTGATTTGTTTTCCAATGGCTTCGCTGGCGGTGATTCCCAGGTCTTTCAAATATCCTTTACCTAAGATGATTTCGTGCGCCGTATCGCTTGTGAACGTCTTGCCCGCAGCGAGTCCACTAACCCCTGTCCCGCTCACGCCTTGAGCCTGCGCCACAAAATGCTTAGAAGCCCCGGCGACGGTAAATGTTTGCAGTTCCCATACACCAGCGCGCGGCACAACGCTTTGTACGCCGGGAATCGCTTGCAGCTGCGCCACCGAAGTATCTTTTAGTTTGGCTGTGGCGTCGTTAGCTTCTTGTACACTGCCGAATAAACTCAGATCGGCTGAGCTTTTAGTGGCCGTTACGATAATGCTGGTCATGGAGTTATCCGGAGCCAATTGTTCGACGATGGCCCTGCGGCCGCCAATAGTAATTGCCGCCAGTGTTACCAAAATAACCGTGCTAATTGCCAGTGCCACAATGGTTAGGCCAGAACGAACAAACTGCCGGCTGACCTCGCGACCCGAAATACGAATATAATCAACGACGCGCATGATGCTCCTCGGTTAAAACGCCGTCTTTCATGTGTACGATCCGGTCGGCGCGTCGTGCTAGCTGCAAATCATGCGTCACAAAAATAACCGTAATGTGGTGTTTGTGCGCCAACTGTTCCAGAATCTGCATGACTTCTTCGCCGTTGGCCGAATCCAGGCTGCCAGTCGGTTCGTCGGCAATAATAATGCTGGGACTTTGGATGAGTGCTCGTGCAATCGCCACGCGCTGCCGTTGTCCGCCAGATAATGTGTCGGCTCGCTGCTTGGCCTGTTCTTCTAATCCTAGCATCGTCAAATACTGCATGGCACGTTTGTTACGCGCCCGTTTGCTTATGCCTGCCACAACCAACGGAATCGTGACGTTTTCGATTGCTGTATAGTGCGGAATCAGTCCAAACGTCTGAAAAATAAACCCGGCTTGCCTGTTGCGATACCTCGATAATGCCCGGTCGCTCTTACGCCGTAGCTCCTGGCCGTTGATGCGAACCTCGCCCTCATCGGGCTTGGCCAGTCCGCCGAGCATGTGCGCCAAAGTGGTTTTACCGGACCCAGACGGCCCGATAATCGCGATCAATTCTCCGCTAGCAACGGTCAGATTAACATCTTTAACAGCCGCAACTTTGTTGCGCCCAAGCTTGTAGGTTTTGCTGATTCCTGTAAGCGTTAAACCCTCGGCTGCAGTTGTGCGTGTAGCCATAGAGGTATTCTACCGAAAACTAGTACCTAATTACACCCCTAAATCACAAGCGATTCTGTGCTAATAAAATCGCAGGCAAACTGTCGTTTTCTCACCCGGCCGGGACAGCTAGGTCTGTTCGCTAGCTGTCGTTATGCCTGCACTGCCGAGTGCTTCAACAATGCGAGCTATCTGGTCTTCTACTGTGGAAATTCGCTCTTCATGGGTAGGATAAACAGGAGCGGCTCGACCGCCCTCTCATCCGTGTTCCATAAAACAAGTCCTTCTATGGATGCTCCGAGCGCTCTAGATAGTAGATATAAGTGACAGTCCAGAATATAGACGTGAGTAAATTTATATTGTATAATAAGTAAAATATGGCTTTTATAGAAAATGGGACTAACAATCCGCAGTGGCTCGACGATGACTACGTTGCGTTTCGTGATGACACTACACCAGTTAGGCCGAACCCTTATAATCCAGATGAATGGCTTCGGCAAATGTCGCTTTTTAGCGCTACACGACATGCCGGAGTTTCTGCAGATACTTTGCTCGACACCGCTTCAGAACATTTTAAGCAACTGGAGGACTTGGGCGTTAGTATTCCGAGACAGGAGCATTTTATTTCGGACGAGTCTTTTTATCGGACTGGTCGGCCAGTTAAGATGGGGCCGACCCTCTATAGCGTCACTGAACACATTGAGGGAAAAAGGCTGGACAAGCCAAAGGATCCTGAGGATTTACTTGTGCTCGGCTCATTTCGGAAAACTATACAAAAATACACGCATTGGGCAGAAACAACCGCGCAGCCGCTAGCCCTTTTTGACATTGGAAAAATGAGTCAATATATACTTGGAAAGGCCGCGCAAGATAGTGAGCCTAAAGTCTACTTGGTGGACGTGGAGCCGTACATGATTCCGCCCCGCCCCGATGCAGCTTTATGGCAGAATCAAAAAAATGATCTGCGCAGATGGGAAAATGCGGCCCAACTGATGCGCACAGTATGAATTGACAATTTAAAGCGTTAGTGCTATAATATTATCCATGAGTTTTGAGAGAACGACTGGAATTATCGTTGGTGCAACACTTGCCGGTGCGGCTTTAACTGCCTGTAGCGCCGAGCAATCCCCTACACCCGATAACGGTATTACCGCTGAATACAACGCCGAATGGCCAACAGTAGAATCTGCTGCGCAACTTGCTCCGCCCGACTTCGATTTAATTAATACCTCTGATATTACCAGCGCAGTCAAAGAGCAGCCGCTTTCTTCTAATGATCCGAGTAAATCGCCATACGAAATATACGGTGCGCACGACCCCAAGACCGGTAAAATCATCCCCGATTTTCCATATTCCGAATCAGCGCCAATTATGCAAATTAAGCGTGGCCAAGATGGCGCTTTACGCTATAACGCGCAAGTTTCGGCAGCTGTTCCCGACCGACAAAAGGACCAGCTTTTGCGGACAGTCGAAAACAATAAAGATATACTTGAAGCCTCAATGTCAAAGCATAATATTGACGAGATACGTTTCCGCATATTTGCGCCTACAAGCATTACCAAAATGTCTTTACCTGACGAATCGCACGCGTTTTACCTTCCAAAAGACGTACTAAACAACGATAAGCCGGTCTTATACTACTACTTGCCTTCCGATACGGTGATCGATGGGCCATCCGTTAAGCTTATGGAGGAGCATGAAACGATTCACAGTCTTTACATGGAAGGCACTGAAAGTGTCGCCAATAAATTAACGCCTGCCGAAAAGCACACGTTGCAGGTTGCTTGCGATACCATTAACGCCGAGTCTGCACATAACATGAAAACGGCCGGCGCATTTGTGTTGCAGCGACTCGATATCTTGCAGCAATATCTTCCTGCGCAGTACGTCAATAGTTTTGCGACCGTAGAAAATGCCCTTACGAGCGGTACCTACAACACGTTGCCAAAGGATTCGACACAAATCCAAGACCCGGAATGCCGTGTACCTGCTCCTCTTGAAGAAGTTGTGCAGGTGGCTTTGCGCCAAGGTTTAGCCCTCCAGCCTTTTACCGACGCATTTAAAAATGACACCTACTTCGACCAGGCCGATAAGATTCACGACGATTGGCAGAATGCTATGCAAACCGATGACGCACCTTACTCGGACCTGCGTGAAGCCAATTCCCTTGAACTTACCGAGGATACCAAACGACACGGTCACCCTCAGGACGGTATCGACGAAATGATAACCTCATTTACCAACGAAGCCTTACAGGGTATGGATACCATAAGCTCCGTTAAACTTGCCGAGCTTAAAGCTGAGCCGCAAAACGTAAAAGACGCGGTTAGAGCGATTGTGGACACCGGCATGAATCGGTTGATCCGCGAATACGATGGTTTTGCCAAATTCACGGACCGTTTGAAACAACAACGCGACGCGTTTGACGCCCAACTAAAATAGTCTGTACATCTATCGTAGGCACCTATGCCTTCACTCTCCAGACCACGTTCCATCCTCCTCTGGAGGACTGCACTGGGCGGTCACGATCTGGAGAGTGAAGGCATAGGTGCCTTAATAACTGCGTACATCCGCTGTATATTTCACGCCAACCATGTCCTTGCGCTTGCAATTTAAGGCAACGTATAATAAGCGTTAGCAATGTGTGTGCTGGCGGGTCACTGCCTTCTTACATGCAGGCTATTTAACATCTTGGAGACAAACACACTGGCTTTATAGTAAAGCAAAGCGTCCCTGCCTTCCTAATCAAGCAGTTTGCACTGGTGTAAGGATAAATGTATGAACGGTTACATTTCTCTTCCAGGCACTCTTTTTTCCGTTCACTGGTGTGGCTTGCCCGCTAGTTACCTTTAATTACCCTAAGTAGGAGCTTGACCTATGAGTAAAGTAACCATTAACAAAGAAGTAAACGTAACTGCACTGTACTTCCGTAACAGCGGTCAGCTAAAGAGCTTTCCGAAGCGTATGGAATTTAACGGGCGGGAATACACGTTTGTCGAGTCGGGATTGCGCTATCTGATTCACAAGGGTCAGCAGCTAACACAAATCTTTGACATGACCGACGGTAGCGCCAGTTATCGCTTACGGTGTGATGGCCGCGATCAATCATGGACATTGGTAGATATTACTGAGTCGCCACGTGCGCTCGCCTAGATTGCATCAGCGTCTAAAGTTACTTCAAAAACTAAAAACCGCACGTTTTTTCGTGCGGTTTTTAGTTGTGGCCAGTTTTGGGCGGTTATGCCTTCGTGCCAAGGATCGTGACTGCCCAGTGCAATCCTCCAGAGGAGGATGGAGCGTGGTCCTTGGTATGAAGGCATAACCGCCATTCCAACTACTGTTTTTGGGCAAGGATTAACGTCCAAGGCAACGGCAGGCGCGCATCGCGTACCGGCCCAAAGTGCCGTCGTACAAAATTACGAATACCCAGACTTGACCAGTGATTTAAATGCCCCGGAGTGTTGCCCAAATCTTTTACGTATTTACCGCGAGCCATGTTTAGCGCCCGCCACATTGGTTCGCGCGGCACACCCAAAATCAAATAACCGTCTTTTTTGAGGATGCGCGATAACTCCACTAAAGCTTTGTCGGGGTAGTCCAGGTGTTCCAAAACTTCCAGTAAAAAGATAACGTCAAAACTGTGGTCTTTGTGCTTGGTTTCGTAAATGCTTTCTTGCGTTACCAATACTTTTGGATTTCGTTTTTGCGCCACAGGCACCAAATGGTCGACGTATTCAGAAGCCTGCAGAGTTACGTCGCTCGGTAATAATTTGCCCAAACGTTCTGTTGAGTGCCCCTCTCCGCAGCCGATTTCGATAGCCGTGGCCTTCTTTTTGTCAGCAATACCGGTAGTGACAAGCAGTTCTTCAACTGCCTTGAAGTAGCCGTCGATTAGCAACTTGCCAACTTTGCCTTGCCCTTCCTCGGTATATTTATGGCCGAAATCCTCAACTTCGGGAGTAGCCCGCAGTTTTAATTCTTCTTCATTGGCAATCGCCATTGTATGTCTCCTATTCGTATCTACCTAGCCTTACAGATCAGGCTTAGTTTTTGCTGAAACTGTTCTTATTACAATATACCACTGGATTTGTAGAATGGGTAATCCGGTGGTATAAGGAATGCGCTACGGGCGCCAGTAATTTACGTATCGTCGCGCATATCGCGGATCGGATTGCGGCGCAAATTACGGAAGAGCGGAATGAGCGCGCTTAAAATTCCGGCTAGTACAATGCAGCCTAGAATTTTAAGAATATCCGGCCAGTAAAAATGGACCAGTGAAAATGCTTTGTTGAGATCCTGTGAATTGTATGCCAGCAGTGCCTGAACAGTCATTGTTGGCCCGTATTTATGCTGCAATACCTCTGAAATAATCGTGCCAAAGATCAACGCAAAGGCACAAATAATCAGCGACAAAAAGACCGTATATAACAGGTATACGCGAGCCAGATCAAAACGCTTCGCACCAATAGCCCTAAAGACGGCGGTTTCGCGGCGGCTATCGGCAATCATTCGGCCAACGGTGCCCATTAAAATAACCGCAGCAATCAAAGCAACGATTATAGCTGCCAAACCAAAGAACGTATTAAATTTATGACGGATATTAGAGACTGCGATACTATTGCTGCCAAACGGAAATAGCATGAATGGCTGCTTGCCTTTAGCAAGGCAGGTTTTGGGGTTATCGGTACAGCTGGCTTTATCCATAAAATGCTGTTCGTCGCTAGGCGTAGCAAATTCGGCATATTGCGCCGGATTCTGGAAACTAAGACCCGGCACATTAGTGAAGAGTGTAGTCAGTAACGGATTGTGGTTGAGCTGACTTGCTGGCATATACCAGCCGGTGCCGAGCGAAGAGCCAACAATGTTATTAATAATCTGCGATACCTGACTGAAATTCGTATAGTTTGGATCTTGTACGACTCCAACCACCCTAAACAAGACTGTTTGTTGAGTCGGAGGGGTTGCCCCAAACTGCTCATCGAAGATTTGTTGATTGGCAGCTTGTTTCTTCTCGGTCGTCGTGCGCACGTCGCGAATAACTGGCGATGTGCCGCAAGGCGTGGTGGGCAGGCCGTAGATTAGGTCGGGTTTTTGGTACTCTTTGTCGGTTTTGTGGGCATCGATCTGTTGTTGTGTAGATATGGCATCGCTAATTAACTGTTGCGAAGCGGCGTTGCGATAACAGGCTGAAAAGGTTGTATCCTTAATGCTTGCCCGAACCTGCTTGGTTCTAGCTAGTTGCGTACTGGCCTTAGCCGAACTCGGCAAGGGATCAAGTCCGAGTAGTTGCTCGGCCGCAGAATAAGGAATGATAATTGGTATGCTGCCGTCCTTGCCGGTCGTTAAGTTTTCGCCTTTTAATATAAATGGCTTCACGAGCTCGTCACTCATGCTTGTCCAGCTACTGACAAAGGTATCAAGGCCGGTAGGCGGCCCTTGCGACATTGACGATTGATTGTTGTTTGTGAACGATTCCTTGCCGCCCTTCATAACTTGTACATTTCCCTGCCCTGGCTGAAACCCTTGGCTTTGGTAGTACGCGATTGGGTGATATGTGCTGGCCATATTTCTAAAATCTTGAGGTGTGGCAAATGGATGATCTTTCATATATTCGGCAAGCGCCTGTTGACCGGCGGGACTACTTGGATCAAGGATCTGTTGTTTATTGCCATCAGGATTGCTAAAATTATTGACCGGCGAGTGCTCGGTTGTTGGATCGTAGTTAAGGTTGAGTTTTTTTGCGGCTGCTTGCTTGGCGCTAGTAATATCTTTTTGGATTGCCAAAGCACGGTCAATAATGGTCTGGTTTTGATATACATCGCCAGATAAAAACGAAGAACCTTGTATCACGTACCGATTGCCAAAGCCTTCTTTTGTAAAGCTGTCGACGCTCCTAAAAGCACCTTGGGCTGTCAAAGAAGCTGCAACTAATCCGCTAAAAAGCAGACTCGATATAATAACCGTGATAGTCAAGCGAATTTTGCGTGTACGCAATTTGGTCAGCGCTAGCGTGACGGTGTCGCGGACGTGGATCATGACAGAATCTCCCCATCTTTTAGGGTTATTTCGCGGTCGGCGCGAGCGGCAATTTTAGGGTCATGCGTGACTACAATGACGGTTGTACCGTATTGTTTGCGTACTTGTTCGAATAGGTCGATAATGGCTGCTCCATTGGCACTATCCAGATTGCCGGTCGGTTCGTCGGCCAGCAGAATACTCGGTTTGTTTAGTAGCGCCCTGGCAATGGCGGCACGTTGCATTTGGCCGCCAGATAATTCTTTAGGCAAGTGCGATAAACGGTCGTTAAGTCCAACGGCATTAGCTATTTCGACGGCTGCAGCCTTGCGGTCCTTGCGCTTGGTGCCGGCAAACATACCGGGTACCTCGATATTGGTTTGTAAACGCAAAAACGGCTGCAAATAAAAGAACTGGAACACAAAACCAATTGTTTTGTTGCGAAAGGTTGATAATTTGCTGTCACTAAGTTTAGTAATATTTTGGTCGTTAATAGTGATGGTGCCGGAATCAGGTTTATCAAGGCCGCCAATGGTTTGCAACAGCGTACTTTTACCGCTGCCGCTCGGTCCGGTAAAAGCTACAAATTCCCCTTCGTGAATCTGAACCGAGACGTTTTTTAGAGCGTTAATTCGCTCTTTGTGCACCTTGTACGTTTTGTTTAGATTTTCGACGTTGATGATTACCTTGCCCTGCGGTACATAATTGCGGGGTTGAGTGTGGTCATGATCCGGAGCGCCTTGATTGGCGCGCAAAGCCGCAACGGCAGCAGAAAAGTCACCGTTAAATAGCGCTAGAAATTCTTTGGCGCGTTCGGTAACTGTCTCCGGCGATTCTTGCGCCATAGCCCACTCCTTTAATATTTATTATACATAATACGCCACTATGCTCTAAAAAGTTACAAAAATATTTACAAAAACGAACAAAATATTGCAGATTACGAACAGTGTGTTAAGAATATATGGTGACAATAAATCCCTATCTAGAATAATCACCGGTTGACTGCATGGATGAACAACGTCTTACTGACCTAAAGTTGCATAATCGCCTACATAACCCCGAGCTACTACCTGATCAGTACAATCAAGTGCGTAATGATTTAGTTTTGAGTCATGTGGATTCATACATTCAATGGGCGCAAGCATACAGCGAACGATACACTTCGTTTGAGTACGACGACGTCCTACAGTCAATCGCCTTAGCGATGCTTGAGCGTACCGGAGAGTGGCCGCCAAATAAAGAATTTGAAGCGTTTGTAGATGAAGTGAGCACCGATGTCGTAAGGCAATTGGACTATGCCGATGAGTTTGTCACCCTTAGTAAAGTGGATGCTTCATATATTAGAAAGGCTCGCGAGTTTTTGCAGGACAACCCCTGCCTGACAAATGACGAGTTAGCTACGGCCCTGAAGTTCGACGAGCAAGTATTCCCAGGCATGCAACATTGGGATAAGGCCAAGCAACGTTTGCGCCTTCGTAAATATTCCTCGAGAGATTACGCGGGTTTTATACGGCAGATCGCCGAACGCGACTATATCGTTCCTCTGCCCGAGGTATCGGACGAAGATATAGACGGGGATATATTCGATATGCGAGAGCGATACTACAGTAGCCCTGTTGCACTTGAGCGGCTAGAAGCTGTCGAAGCGAAACTGACTGTCGACAGTCTTTTATTAACCTTGCGCGGCAAAAACGACAAGATGCTTCGTATCATTCAAAAATACTACCAAGATGGTATGACATTTGATGAGGTTAGCCAGGCCTTACCGTTACCGTTTGCTCGAACTAAAGTTTGGCATGAACGTGCATTAGCTTATCTTGCGACAAAGTTGCAAGATGTGCCCGTCGAATCTCATGTCCCTCCAGTTGTTTCTGATCCCGAAAAAGCATCTCGGAGCCATTCTATAGTTGAGTCTTTGCATGATAAGGCCAAAACGAATATGGGCCTGGCAAAGGAGTTAGACAAGCTGTCGTATTATCATTGGACGAGCCTGAGACTCGGCCCTACCTTGAATATAAATAACTACATAGCCGATAAACATATGTATACTAATATTGTTGCCAGAGAGGACGGCGAGGCGTTTTGTAATCATCTTTTCTCGGAGCTTAAGTACGTATGGGGCAAACCTGACTTTTCCAGGCCTACTTTTGTCGCCATGCAGAACGAATTTGCAAAGCTTGGTTTATTTGCCCAGGATGATGCTGAATTTACGCTTTTTGAACCGCGTATAGCAATACAGGAATCGGGTCATTTTGCCTTTCAGTTTTTATTTGTGCGCGATGACGGCAAACGCTATCCATCCATGACGAAAATTGCGATTCGCTCGTCGCTTTCTCCCTTGGCAAGTCTGCGTAATAAGCTTATTTGCGAATCAACTTTTAGTCCGCTACCCGATAATCATAAAATTAGACGCTACCTAGATATTCGAGAACGTAACGAAAATCGGCTGTTTGACCTGTTAGAAAGATATCCATAATGCAAGACCACTACCCCGCTCCCACAATGCCTTCGCTTGACGAGGCGTTGGAGCAACATGAGCAACAATTCGGTGAACAAAACCTAGCGCTATATGCCCGCATGCAAGATGAATCGCTGCCCGAGGCTGACCGCCTCGTGGCTCGTAACGAATTAGTAGTTCTCAATAGTGACCTGGCCGATCTTTGCCTGCGTCACGCTGGCATCCGTACCGAAGATTGCGAATCCCTCGACGACGATGACCTTAGTCAACTTGGTTTCATGCATCTCCTAAAAAAAATTCCTAAATGGAAGCCCAGCGAAAAGACCTTGGGCCATTTTGTTACTACAGGCTTAGCAGATTTGCGTAGCGAAAAAGAGGGTGTCGATCATTTAATTTACCTTTCTCAACGTGATCACGTGCGGCTTCGGCAGCTTAGATTGCTCTATAAATATCACGAGCGCAAAGGCAAAGAGGTTAGCGAAAGGACTGCGAGAATCAAGCCTGGTGAATCAAGATATTTGCACCAGTTTGCTTTGGGGCGACATAGGGGTGATTTTTCTGAGGTCGTTGACGGACCCGGAGCTGAGCACCGGCAGTATATTGATCTAGCTGCCGAAGAGTCATTTGATCGCGTGCTTACCGGCGTAATGGTTGCTAATTTAATGGGTCGCCTATGGCAACATAAAAAACAGTATGCGACTGCTATCGCAGAATTTTACTACGCCGCCATTAAACCCGACCCCAAAAGCGGAGCCAGACGACTTGGTATCTACGCCTCGGGGGAGTACTCAGAAGCTTTGGCGCAATTGCAGAAATATATATCGCCACCTAAACCCATTGAAAGGCCAGAAACCCGAAGACGCTCACGCATATCTGACTTATGGGAGATCTCTCGCGACTCACCCGGAAGTATGCATATATTAAGGGATAGAATGCGCTATCAGCCTTGGTATGCGCTTTCGTATGATCATCTAACTCATCAGTCCAGAGGTTTTTTGCCGGATGAAATGATGTATGTCATACCTGCGGGTCAAGAAGGCATTGCCTTTTGCGGTCACTATATGTCCGAAATGGTGCGCAATGCCAATGCTACGCCTGCTGATTTTGCCGCTACCGATAAAAGCACGCTTTGGGATGGCTTTGAAAAAATAGGCTTATTTAAAGATGTCGGTAATGAATTTGTATTGATTAAGCCTAAGATACAAATACTGAGCGATGATGAAACCAGAGTTAGCTTTATGCTAGTAAAAGATACCGGATTTACTTACCCAGAACTTACGAGAGTGAGCATCCAAAGCCTACGGTATAAAAGACGACCTAACCGCCACATCCAGCATTACCTTTCTTGTCGTGCTGTCTTTAGTAACACAAAGAATGATGCTATCGTTAATGAATATCTCGATCGCCGTAAAAAGTATGAAGCGCAGGTTTTAAAGAGGATAGAACGACCTTGGTATAGAAATGTGCTAAAGAAAAGTTAGTTCCACAAACGGCCAAGCGCATGTAGGACGCTTTTGAATAATGGCATGGTATGGACTTTGCGGTCGTCGCGTAGTTTTTTGGTTTCGATGTATTCGATTTCGTCGCGGGCGATGATTAAGTTACTGTCGCGTTCATCCCAGGTGCCTGTTTTTTCGTTGAGCCAGGCCAGGTTGCCAAAACAGTAGAACATCGGACCGTTTTGGGAGTAGCGGCTTAAGCGGTCGATTGTTCCTGAAAACACTGCCCCGCTATGCAGCCGTACCGTCACCGCGTTCATGTGCGGATCTTTAGCGTCAATACGTAGTAACTGCGTTTTTACAAAATCTTCAAAGGGCGAACCAAAGCCGAATAGCATTGCCAGTTGCTTGACCGGCCAGACCCTACGTAGAATCGCAGCTGCCGCACCCGACACCACGGCTAATCCCAGTAACAATAATGCATACCAACCATTTATGCTCGACACATTTGGTTGATGAAATACTTGTTGCCAGAGCACATTGGCGACTGCTACAATCGGTAAGCTGTAAATAATGCTCTCGACAAATAGCCGCGAAAAAACACGGTCACGTTTAGTGTAGACTGTCGCGTATACTTGCATTGCAAAATAACCAGGCGCAAGGAACGAGATGATATTTGCGATGTCCTGGAGTGTAAGCGGTTGTTGTTCCACGGGCTGGCAGTTCTATTTTTTAGAAGATGAGGGTGCTGGCTTGGGTCGAGCCGAAGAGACGGGCTTGGCAGAGTGTGGCATGATCACCTCATTACCTTTAATAACTACGCTATCGCGGTTTTGAGCACTCATACTATTCCTCCTGGTCTGCCTCGTTGCCATAGGTATTAAATAACTACTCTTATTATACACACTTTTGCCAATCACTTACAAGTTGGCCTATAGGCACGTACATCTTGACCCTACGGATCGTGACCGCTTAAGTAGCAGTCCTCCAAAGGAGAACGGAACGTGGTCCGTAGGGTCAAGATGTACGTGCCTCCCAGGTAACTTTTAGGGGCCTGAGCGTAAGCATTAACTGTATGATTTTGTATATCATCCCATGTGAAGCCTGCGTCATTATGAGGGCGTTAGGAGGGCTCAAGATAATGAAGAATATATCGATTAGTAAACTAATAAGATCGAAATTGTTACATGCCTGGCGTCTGGTGACGCTTGCCGTGGCCAGCTTTGCAATAAGTTTTATACCGATGGGGGCGTCGGCGTTGCCTAGCACAACACGCGCAACCAATGACACATTGCACTGGGGTAATTGCGCTCCGCCGCCGCCCGGTTTGCCAGATGCTGGCCAGCAGTGTGCGACACTTAGCGTGCCTCTGAATTACCAATCGCCGAGTGGCCGGCATATTTCAGTCGCCGTTTCGCGCGTGCATGCTGCGGACCCGACTAAGCGGCGCGGCGTACTGTTTACAAACCCTGGCGGACCTGGCGGTTCCGGTTTGGATTTGCCGCGCGTGATGACTATTTTGCTAACACAGAACGTATTGGACGAATACGACATTATCGGCTTTGATCCCCGAGGAGTTGGCGCTAGTACGCCCGTAACCTGTGGCATGACCGCCGATCAGGCCAACCAAGCCTTCGTACCATTGACGCAAAATAACAGCTTCACAGATACAGCAACCTTTGCCAAAAAAGTGGCCGATAGCTGCGCGTCTCATTCCGGTGATCTGCTGCCGTACATAACGACCAATAACACGGCACGCGATATGGACCAGATCCGTTCGGCACTTGGCGAGTCTAAGATTTCGTACTTGGGTTATTCGTATGGAACATACCTCGGCGCAGTCTATTCGTCGCTGTTTGCTGCGCATACTGACCGCATTGTGCTTGACAGCAACGTGAGCCCGACTGCCGTATGGCGTTTGCAGTTCCGTTCATGGGGCTTTGGTGGGGCAATTCGCTTCCCTGATTTTGCCTCGTACGCAGCAAATAACGACGCAACCTATCACCTAGGCGGCACACAGGACCAGATTACACAAAAATACTATGCTTTACTGGGCAAGGTATCTGCGCATCCCATTACGTTGCCGGATGGAACGGTCATCGACGGCCCGATGTTTCGTGAATTAACTTTTGGGCTGCTGTACAATGACGCTGACTTCCCCGGACTTGCCGGTGCCTGGCGGTACATCGATGGCCAGGTAGTGCCTTTGCAGGCCGTTGAACGCGCTATTAAAAATAGTGCTATGACGCCGCAAACTGTTTCGGCAAGCGTACCCGCAGATAACGCAGCTGCCGCTGGTTTGGCCGTAGTTTGCGATGATGTTGCTTGGTCACATTCCGTGCCGCAATACCAGCAGGAACTGAACTTTGACAAAACAATCTTCCCGATGTTTGGCGAGCTTGGTTCCAACATTTATCCTTGTGCATTTTGGCACAATCAGCCAGTTGAACCTTTGACGAATATTAGCTCTGTTGGTGCGAGTAATATCCTGATGATCCAAAACATCCGGGATCTAGCGACACCCTATATTGGTGCGCTCGACATGCACCTGCGGCTTGGTAATCGTTCGCATCTAGTGAGTGTCGATCAGGGCGGTCACGCGGTGTCGTATCTCATGCTCAATGCTTGTGCTAATGATTCAACTACCGCATTTCTGGCAGATGGCACCTTGCCTGTACATGACAAATGGTGTCCGGCAGAAAGTATGCCTTCGGCACGTAGCTTTGGTATACAAAACAGTGCGCACGATGCTGCGGCCGATGTTATTCGTCGCCAGATGGGAATGTAACAAAGTCCTTCTTAAAATAAAAACGTAAAAAACGGCCTCGGATATAGTAGAGGCCGTTTTTTGTGCCAGATAAAACCTAGATATCTAACCGCGGCAACTGCAGTTTGGAAAAATCAGTTGTGTTAAGCCGAATAAGTTCGCCATCAAGTTGCAGAGGGGGGTATGGCTGAGCTAAGTCTTGCTTGATTTGTTCAAGGCCAATTGCTTCAACATGGCCTTGGTGTCGTTGGCCGGAGGTAATGCGTGCTGTCCAGCGGTCAAAAAGCACCTTGCCATCCGCTTCGCACATAATTTGTATTAACTTGGCATCGTATTGCTTGGCAATGCGGTTAAACCGCTCGCTGTCGATATTTACCTTAAAATTACTTTCGACAATCACGCTGTTGCCGGTGCGCAGTTCTTCGCCAATCATATAATCCATGATGCGGTGCGCCGCGGCGCTTACTTGCAACGACCATGTTTTATCTTTGGTGCCTAGCGCATCAAACATATATTCTTTGAGTGTATCTTTGGATATAAACGGCACGTTGGACTGGTCGGCTAGCTGTTTGCCGATACTGCTTTTGCCGGAGCCCGGATGTCCAGTAATGACGACGAGTGTTGACTGCTGCATAGGGCAATTGTACCACTATCTAAGACGCAGGTGTTGTCGGCTCATGCAAATACTTTAAACACGTTAGAACTTGTTCACGCGCTTCGGCCAGCACGGCCTGCTGATTGTAGACATTCTCGGCTTGCGAATATACGATGCCGCCAATTGCAAATGGTTCCTCGATGGCGATGTGTGCGTGCATCTCGCCATCCTGTTGCTCGTACCTAATACCCATCGGTACGATAGAGGATTCGCTCGCAACTATTGCATCAGTGCATGCCAAGCGGCCGAGACCATCCTTAAAACGCAGCTCGGAATAATGATCCCGGTTGATGGTACCTTCGGGAAACAGCATGATATGTCGCCCTTGTTTAAGGAGTGCCTGGGATGTTTTGATCAGATAATTGCTTCTGATTTCTAGTTGATCTTTGTCGCCCGGACTAAGTGTTTCGCCCGGCTGGTAGCCCATGTCTTTTGCTCTAAATACCGGAATGGAACCAGCGGCATCGGCAACAATTCGGGTTTTGCCCTTGAAGAGCGACGCCTTGCCCCACGTTACGGTGTTGTGTAATTGGTGCCGCAGCCCTTCTTGTTGCATCATGGCGGTCAGCATCAGCGGGTCGGCTTCGGAAGCGTGATTGGCTATAAATATGTGGCCGGATAGTCCTTCTCTTATTGGAGCGGCAATCTTTTCGTAGGCATCCCCGAGGAATGTAGTGTGAACCCGGTCGCCGTACTTGTGATTAATGAGCGGAAAAAGTACGTGCTTGCCCATCCAGCTTGGCCCTGTGGTTGCATAGTGATCGTACACTTGCATGAAGTTGTCGATGTGAACGTCGGGTCGTTTCATGGCTATGTATTATTGCAGACTTTATTCGGTTCGCAAAGCCTCTATCGGGTCAAGACGTGACGCCTTACGCGCTGGCAGTAATCCGGCGATGGTAGCAATTACTATCAAAGCGATGATCAGGATGCCAATCTGCGCGAACTGAAAATCCAATAAATGCTGGTTGCCTAGACTAAGTTGGTTGCTGATCCACGGATTCAAAAGCGTGCCCAAAGTAACTGCGATGGCTGAACCGATAATTCCGCCGAGCAGCCCGATAAGCGCTGCTTCGAGTTCAAACAAGTGGCGAATATCTTTTTTGTGCATGCCGAGTGCTTTCATGAGGCCGATCTCACGCGTTCGCTGGAGCACGCTTATGTACATGGTGTTAACTACGCCAAACACCGAAGCGATAATGGCAATTAACCCAAATACGGTCACGATTCCCTGTAGCACGGTAATAATTTGGGTGAGTGTTTTTTCGGTGTCCTGTACGCTTTGAGCGCTGTAGCCAGCTTGCTTGATAGTACCCTGAACCTTATTGAGTGTTGCGGTATCGGTGCCGTTCGCCACCTTGACGTAGGCGGTTAGATAGCGGTGATAGTTGACAGTGCCCTCAGTTGTGTAATCATTTAGACGCAATACTTCGCTGTTGTTAGCATATAAATATAATTCGGTCCCAGGTTGCACGAGAGTCGAGGGCTTGGCCGTAACGGCGATTACTTTGAACTGCTCTTCGTGGGCACTGTTTGCCGCGTTGAGTTGCTGGGCAGCTGCTGCCCCGCCCTTGCTCAGGGCATTGATTGCACTTGATTGGTCAATTTGCTTGCGCACTGCTACGCGTACGGTTTGTCCTACGGCCTGCTGCGCGTTGCTAAAACCGAGCGCCGACAGAAAACCCTCGGGCAAAATAAGTGACTTATCGGGAATGGTCGCCGGGATGTTCCCAGCCAGCAGGGCAGGTTTTTTATAGGAATTATAGGCCTGCATAGTGGCGACATATTGCTTTTGTCCGTCACGAGTTAGGTATTGCAAGTTGAGGGATACTGCTGGCTGAACCGAGCTAACACCACTCATATGACTGAGCCGCGACAGGTCGGAGTCGCCTAGTTCTTTCACTTGTTTGCTGGCGCCGCTTGCCGAGGTGATGCTACCAAAGCTCGGGTCGTATACCTGCGGTTTGCTGGTATCGGTGCGGTCAAAAACGCTGCTATCGGCAGTTACGATTAATTCGGTTGGATCAAAGTTTTCGCCGATTATAAGATTGGCGTAATTTTGCGCGCCATTACTAGCACCGAGCGTTAAGGTTAATGCAAAGGTACCGACAGCGATAGCAAATGCCGTTAAAACGGTGCGCGTTTTTGCACCTAGCAGGCTGCGTCCTGAGCGGCGGATAATATCAATGGTATACATATTTAGTTACCCTGCCCCTTTGCGTTGATCGATTCAATCTTGCCGTCCTTCAAACGAATATGTGTTTGACATTTGGCCGCCAAATCAGCGTCGTGTGTTACCAAAATAAGGGTGCAATCAAGTTTTTTATTAAGGTCAAACAGCAGCTGCATAACCTTGTCGCCAGTCGCGCTGTCCAGGTTACCGGTCGGCTCGTCGGCAAACAGAATCTTCGGCTTGTTAACAATGGCACGCGCAATAGCTAGGCGCTGCTTTTGGCCGCCCGATAGATTGTTTGCCATATTCTGCGCTTTGTCTTCGAGCTCGACGGCCCGCAGTGCATCCATAACTAATTTTTTGCGCCGCGTAAAACCAACCTTGGCGATTTCCAGCGGCAGCATCACATTCTGATAGCATGTTTGTTTAGGTTCTATAAAAAATGCCTGAAAAATAAAGCTCATTTCGGTTGAACGAAAGGTGTCAATAGCGCTCGGTTTCATCTTAAAAATATCCACGTCGTCAATCGTAACCGTTCCAGAAGTCGGATGATCCAGGCCGCTCATAACGTGCATCAGCGTTGACTTGCCCGACCCGCTTTTACCGATGATTGACACCGTGCTTTTGTCGGCAATCTCAAACGAAACATCATCCAGCGCCGTAAAGATATTTTCTTTTTTGCCATATGTTTTGGTGAGATGCGAAACAGTTATCATCGTGTGCCCTACTTCAATGTTTTGTTAGCTGCGATTACTTGCTTGGCGATGGCGCTTTGCCCTTCGGCGGTCGGATGGTACGGTGCTTTGTCATTCAGGCCTTGCACCCAGGGGTCGCCGGAGCATAATTCGTGTCCGCTAAAATCGATTGGTGCAAAAGCGGCAAAAGGATAATTGCCCACAACGTTTTTGATCGTATTGCTTAACGCAGTTTGTTGATCGCGCACCCATGCCATTTCGGATGCATCTACCCCTTGCAAATCACTGCACGTCGCAGACGTAGCCGGCATAACTTGATAATACCCGGTGACAACAACGTGCGGCGCCACAGAATTGTAGTGTGCCTGTAGCTGGTCGAGCGTCATTTTGAGATTGCTGGAAACGTCGGTCAATTTTGCTTGTACGCCTGCTGTATCACTATCGCTGCCGCACGTGCCAAGGTAGCACTGCCGTATAAACGATGTCCAATTAACGTCGTTGGCGCCAACGGTGAGGCTTATAAGTGCCGGGCGTGGCAAAGCAAGTAGCTGATGAATTTGTGACGGCAAAGCCAACTGATTAACTGTTTGCGATCCCAAAACGCCATCAAGTATAGTAGCGCCGCTACAAGCCAAATTGGTGACATTCATATCGAGTGTTTTAGCAACTACTTGCGGATATGACTCGTTGGTGCGATTACAGGCGCTGGAATCGCTGTCAGTCGGGAGTCCAAGTCCCGCTGCAACCGAATCGCCCAAAGCAACATAACTTTGTTTGGGCGCCGCCGCCGGTTTGGTCGTCTTATGCACATAACGACTAAATACGACAACCCCAATGACCATCAGACAAACAAAGACAATTCCGGCAGCAAGATATTTTTTCATGGCTACGTTATCTTCAGTATAGCACTCGTCTGCTTAAGAATTGCCGCAGAGCAGGAATTGCGCCCGGAAAAGGTTTATTGTTTTGAGCTACATTTCAAGAGATGCCAAGACCTCGGCATCGTTGATCTCAATTACACCATCTTTTACACCACCGAGGAAGACTTGCATACCAGCTTCTTGGTGAGGAGTCTCGGGAATCCTGACGAAGAATTGATTCATTAGGCCACTCGCGAGGTTCGTAGCTACTTCTAGGGATTGATCTGGCGTACAGCAAATATTTGGTGCAAGTATCTGCCCGATGCTGTTTCCTACCGCAGCTAGATCGCCCAGACCAGGATCATGCTCGGCGTTATTGCAGTTGATAATGTTATCGAAGCCATTTCGCAACTCCATCGCTGCGCGGCTAGTTAACTCTAAATCACTTGAAATTCGTGGTGGAAAGTTATTGAATTTAATCACGCTATATAACGTACTGCTAAAGTGCAGCAATGTCAATATTATTTAATAATTTAAGTTGTACTTTTACAACTATCTTGGTCTTGTTCTGGTGGTAGTTCGCCATGTCCGGGAATGGGTTGGCCTTGCTTCCAGAGCATTTCAAACAAGTGGCGTTGGGCAGCGGCAATCTCATGATTATACACCTCAAGGCCGAACACTTCGCCGTCCTTCCAGTTATAGTATGCCACCACATCGTCGTAAGTAACAGTGGAATGTGTTATAGGGAAAACATCATCCGGCAGATACTTGCCCGCCCAAAAACGTAGCTTTTCGTTGTCGTGTTTGGTGTACCAAGTTTGCTGCGTATTCAAAAAGTGATCACCGGCAATGCTTCTGAATTGCATGTTGCGCTCGTTGCAGCGCTCTACCCAGCGTTGGAAAAACGCTAAGTTGGTACGTGTTTGCATATTTTCAAACAGAATCGAAAGATTTTCGGTATTACTCTTGGTTTGATTCCAAAACATCTGTTTAACACCCTCTAGGCCGCGGTAAAACTGTACGTGTGTCAGCGGCGAATGCAGCGATGATGCTTGGTATGTTTGTTGCAAATCTATTAGTTCGCGCTGTAGGTCGCGGACCTCCTGCTCTTTTTGGGTTAGCAAAATTTGCAGATTACTAATCGGTGCGGCTTTATAAATCTTTCGTTTGTAGTGCGTCTCGATTTCTAGTAATTGATGATCTGTCAGGGTGTCAAGCAGACGATACAGTCGCGTGCGTTCCACCTTGGCGTTACGTGCAAGTTGCAGTAAGCTCTGTGGACCGTAGGCGTGGAGCGCCAGATAGACTTCGGCAATTTCCGGTTCGAGTCCGAGCTTCTTGAAATATTCGTGCATGGGCCTAATATCGCTGGGCATCAGCCTATTGTCTAACAGGTGTGCACATTTGCGCAACAGATATATTAAAGGCTCCTCCTAGTTCTATGCTCCATCGGGCGTCAAAAGACGTTTTACGTAAGACCCTTTGGGGTCATCGGAGGAGCAGACATGAGTTATGAACAGGGTATCCTTGTGGAAAAAGAGCTTGATCAACGCATTGTTGAGTCGACACTTGCAGATCTTGGAGCGTTTATTGATGCACAAGAAAATGAACGATTTGATGCCGCAACACTCGAAGCCAAACAGTTTATCACAGGGCTGTATGATACATACGCGCCGGAAATCAATAGCACCGCCCGCATGATTGGTACGATGCTGGGCGCGGCTGGCCTGGTGTTTTTGGCCGAGCGCTTTGGCGCTGACGATATGCACCCCAAAATGTATAGCGGCACCCATGAGCGAGAAGTGTTGGCGACTTTTCATCATGTTGGCCATTCACGTGATTTTATTGAGGCCGAATTTGCCTATGCCCAAAAAGTTAACCAAGTCACGCCGGGCACTTACGGCCCTTCCGCGTTTATGCGTTTTCCGGTCATCGGTTCTTTGCACGACGGCATTATGGGTAACGGCCGTGGGAACGATGAGCGGCAAAGTGGACAACTGGGCGGTCAACTATTATGCGCTTTAGGCATGTCGCTGACACCCGATGAACCAATCAAGTACGGAATCGGGTCGACTGCCTGGAAAGAAAAAATAATGGAACAGTCGTTTGACCCGCAGGAGCCGTATGTGGAGTATCAACTTGCTAGCTGCACTGCGGACCTGCTGCCTTTGCATTTGCGCGGCGGCCCTCGCCGGGCGCTCGGCGTTATTAGTGAGGACATGTGCAAACAAATGAATGACCGTGTGCTTGTTCGGGAGGCTAAAGCTGCCGGATTTGTACTAGCTCGTGCATCGGTCGAGACTTGTTACGCCTTCATGGACACCTCAGAAACGCTTCGTGAAGTACGCGGGCAAAAGCTTAGACAACAGAAACGCTTTTTCGAAACCTTTAAGCCAGCCGACGAGCGACTTGATGCGTTCTTTCCTGGCCGCAGCGACAATATCGACTTTTTGGGGAAGCTATGCGACGCCCACGATCGCCGAGAACCAGGTACTGTACTGCTGGAAATGGCTCGTGAATATGAACAGGCCTAATTACTTATGGTTATTCTGGATGGCGTGCAAGCGATGTTTGTTAAGCGCCATATTCTTTAGCGAGACTCCGCTGGCCCATGAAACGGTGCTTACTGCCCGAACAAATGAACCGACGCCGTCGCTAATGCCAAAGTCCGAAAGGATATTCCATATCTCTTTGCCGGCCTTGATGAACTTGCGCTCTCTATACGGTTCGGCAAATTCGTCGAATACATCCAGGGCTTGGCCTTTCAGGGTTTCGCGCATAGTGACTTGCGAGGTCGGCACATCGGCACCATTTGACAAGAGGATGACACCTTTCTCGATTTTTGGCCGATTGCGACGAGGTCGCTGTATCGCCAGCTCGCTGTCTCCCAATACCTGTCTGGCGGCAAGGCCGATGAGGCCAATGTTTCCGGTGGATAAAAGCGTGTCGTCTGCCCGTTTGCCAAAGGCCTGTTTATTATGGTTTATGCGATCTAATAGCTCGGTTGGTAGGTGGTCTACGACGGACGTTGACTCAATTTCTCCGATTTTGCCAGTTTGCACAAGGTGAATGTTGGGGCCTAGCGTGTCTGCAAACTCCTTGCGCATAGTTGCCGTTCCTAGCCGACCAATACTGGATATATCTGCATATCTCAGGTTGCGGATGGTCAAGCTCTTGCCGTCTTCCCGAATGCGCGGCATATCTTCACCACTGATGCCATTGAAGGTTGATTCAAAGATATCATGCAAAAATGCCCGATTGGCTTCACCTTTGATTTTGACGTTCATAATAAGGGCGCCAGGGGTGTTGGGAGAAGCTTTGGGTTCAGCACCAGTGATACTATCTGTCACCTCCATGAAATCTTGCCAAGGGGTGACAATTGCCCTGTCACCTACAAATTCCCCGAGCGACTTAGTGATCTTTTCGCGTTCCAGGTTGTCGTAGAGTTTATCGAAGGCTTTGTCGGTCAAATAGGTTGTTATGCCGTCGATAAAGCCGTCTTGCAGCGCTTCTGGGGCTATGCCTAACTCACTCATACAAAACTCCTGCTGAATACCAATACTTTAACATAAAAATGTTATAAATACAAATTTTCAGGCAGAACGGCGTTGGTGCAGCTACGTTCGCTCAGGAATGGCAACTATGTCGCCTATGGCATGGCGCACAGCGCTTTTTACGCATGTCATGAAGAAAAAGTCGCCTGCATTTCTTACCTCCGGATCGCTAGCACAATGTGATTCTAGGAGTTTTTTGCGTGCATAATTACTTTGTAGTACGTCGGCCGTCTTGTCTGCGTTGACAAGCTGGCTGAGCACTTTTATGCCAAGTGCTCTTTTAAATAATTGCGAGGGAATTTCCGGCATTGTTATATCCCGCTCAGTCATCTTAATCGCTTGCTGACTTCTTTTGTTGGCCATCCACAGGCTAATGGTATCCTTGCCCTCGAATACAAGTGCGCGGCACCTGCTGCTGGCTTCTGTTATTTGACCCTCTCGGTGTACACGATGGGCCGGTTGTCTGTAGTTGTGTATTTCTAGGGTAAGCGTGTTTTCATTTGGCGATAGATTGGCGGCTAGAATGGAACGATCGTCCCGATTCTGATTCATGCCGGGATGCTCAGCACTTACTGCCGTGAGACCATTCTCGTCTTCCCATATGCTTAATTCACTCGTTCGTTCAATGAAGAGCTGCTTCTTATACGTCGTTGTAAGGTCAACTAGGGCTGCTTCATCTGGAAAAGGCTGTCGGAGTACTCCTCGATCCCAAACGCCATCGACTATTCGAAGTAACTGTGCTTCATTGTGTGGCATATTGCAGTCATTGTAAAAGTGCTTGCCACAAGTGTCAATATTTTAGAGTCGCACTTATATCTTTAGAAGGCACCCTTGCTTCTTCTTGAAATTTTGCGTAGGCGCTAGCGCACGTTGGTGATATTTGCTACCCGGCCAAGATTATATACGTGTAACTGGCTCATTTGCTCGTTTATTGTTGTAAAGGCTGGTCGTGCTTTTTTGTCTTTAAAGGCTTGGTTCGGCGGTAGTAAAAGCGGCTGTGTAATATATGCTCGTCTTGCTGCTGTCTCAGGATGCAAGGCATACCACAATGATTGCAACATGCGAGAATAGCGGTCAGGGTCGTCAGTCATAATGTTATCCTGGTCAGCTTGCTCGACAAAAGCATTACCGTACGGGCTTAAATCAACAACGCGCACACCTGCTTGCTCTGCAATGATGCCCATATATTCAGACGCGTCGACACCTGGGGCGGCCACAAGTAAGTTGCCTGCTACATCTTTGCCAAGTGATTGCTGCAAAAGCAAGGCAGCCTGCATGGATAGATGGTCGCGTTCCGGCCGTTTGTTTTGCAATGAAGACTGGTCCAAAATGTCGCCACCGGTGTCAACTAGCGCAATATGAGAGATGTCGTGGTTCAGATAATCGGCAACTCGCAAAAAGTCTTCAGGCAGGTTGCTTGTGCCATCCGGTCTTCGTTCCAGGCAAACGAGAATTGTTCTGAGGCCGCGTGCCGCGACCAGCTGCTCCATGTGCCGGGTGTTTATTATTTCCGTGTCGGCAGAAGCCTCAAAAATGCGGCCGCTGTCACCTATAGGTTGTGCATTTCTAATTTTGTCGGGTTCGCCCCAGACCGAAATAATCGCCGGATCATTTTGTTGGAATACGGTGTTTGCCAAAAAACCGGTGACGTATACGTCGCCACCGCCACCGCCAGCAATCCAGAGGCCGTTATGCGCGAGTAAACTGATGTCGCTTGGCGAAGCCTCTACAATATCGCCCGTTCGATCTTTGCTGAGTGTTGGCGGATACCTAAGAGCAAATGTACCTTGCCCTGGCGCAGTTTTTTGCGCAACGATTTCGTAGCGTAATAAAGCGGTCCAGTCTTTGTCGGCGGCTTCCGCTAAGTCGCGGGCTACAAGGTGCGTAATTGGCGCGTCGGTTATATCTATGCAGCGCCGGGCTGCTTCGTTTAGCCGGGCGATAAATTGCACGGTCGGTATCATGGCGTCCTCAAAGCTGAGACCGGTTTTTGAGGCTTCTTTGAATAATTTGGCGGCTGCAGTCGAAGAATACATGCTCATGATTGCGCCTTGTCCGCCTGTCTCGTAACCGGTTGCGTTCAAAAAGTTGAGCAAGTGACCTTTGGTTATCGGGTTGACTTTGGTATCCACGATTGCCGGAATGGCGCGTATCTGCTCGTCGGACAGATCGCGGAACATCATTCCCAAACGCACCATTGCGCGAGTGAACGGTTCGTCAGGGTTTTGGAGGTCAAAATCAAGCCCAAAACGTTCGGCATGAAAGGCCAAAATCTGATTGTAGTCGTCCTGGGCACGTTGCTCGGGTGGTAAATGCGCATTGTCATCTGATAGCAAGATGCCGATTTGACCACGCAAGCGGCGATACATCGATTCGTTAATGGTGCGCGTACCATTTGCAACCGTATCACCCTGGGCACCGGCAATATCGAACACTTCCTGAGCTAGCAAAATGCGTTTCTCTTTTTGGCTTAAATCGTAAAACGGTTCCAGATTTTTGGCAATTGCCTGGCCGTTGTTAACTTGCGGCAAGTGGAAATCGCAGCTGATCATCTTGCGGATTGACTCTTGCTGTTCGGGTCTGAATAGTCTGTCAAAGCTGGGTATGAGTTTTTGGCGTGCTTCGGCGTGTTCGGGCTGCATTAAGGTCGCGATGATACGGTCGTGGTCTTTTGACTCGCGTACCGATTCCACTGTTCGTGCCCACTCGATAAGTTTATCCGTTTTTCCGATGTCGGAATAAATGTTCAAGCCATCAAAAAGAAGCCTGTCTTCTGGATCAGCCAACAGGCGTTTTACCAACGCATGACCTTCGGTAAAGCTACGCGTTCTGAGCATTTCGGCGGGTTGCTTGCGCTGGGCGTCGGTAAACGAAGCATATGCTACGTCGCCGCCCTTGATAACCAGATCAGCAAGATAAGCGTTGGCCGAGGTACGATTGGCTTCTTTGGCACGTACCTTGTTGACGCCAAAAAGTTCCTCAGCTGGTGTTAGATAGGACTGACCTGTAGGCCGGTCTAGTGCGCAACCTTCTGATAAGACCTCTAATTCCCGGCCAAACCCCGCGTCGATGAGCTGTTGCATAGCAGCCTCATCGTGAACTACGAGTGACAAGGAAGGGGCTTCTGTTTCCGGCGGCAGGATAGCCGTCCTAAAGGCTTCGGGATTGATGCTCATGAAGCGCTTACTTTACCATGTAAAGTGGCTCATGTAAATAGAATTAAAAATCGGCAACAACTATTTTTTTCATCTGCATCATGTGTTTGTAGGCATCTGGGTGTTGCATGAGCTCGCCCATATTTTCGGGTACGATCTGCCAGCTAAGACCGTATTCGTCCTTGCACCAACCACATTGTTCGGATTCGGGATGTTTGGATAGTTTTTCCCAGTAATAGTCTATTTCGTCCTGGTCTTTGCACGATACCGCAAACGAAACTGCTTGATTAAAGGTGTCGTCTTGTTCGACGCCCGAGTCCATGGCCGCAAACCACTGGTCTTCCAGCATGAAATCGCCGTACATTAGCGAACCCGTCTTGGCTGGACCGGTATCTTCGGTGTAGCGCGCAAATCTACCAACTTTGGTATTTTTAAAGATGGCTACGTACGCATTGATAGCCTCTTCGGCACGATTGACATTTTCTTTGGTGAACAGCAGTGACGGCGTGATGAACGGGCGCGGTTCGCCGTCGGGATTAGTCAAAACCAATTGCCAGGTTAAGCCGTAGCGGTCTTTTGCCCATCCGTAACGTTTACTAAACGGATATTCTTGAAGTGGCATCAAGACTTCGCCGCCTTCCACGAGCTTGTCCCACAGTGTGTTCAGATGTTCCTGCGCCTGGTCATCCTGGGAAGGATCAAAGTTGACCATAAACGATACTGTTTGGTTGAAAGTAAATTCCGGCCCGGCATTGATGGCCGTAAAGCGCTGGCCTTTGAGTTCAAAATCAATGACTAATTCCTTGCCGGCCATATTTAGTTGGAAGTCGGCCAGGCCTTCTTCGGCGCTATTTGGATAATAAACGGTGTTTACCGTGTTGCTATCTGGAAAAATCGAGGTGTAAAACTCGGCTGCTTCTTTGGCGTTGCCGTTGAACCACAAATTTGGTGTAATTTTTTGCTGCATATGTCCCTCCCTAATCTATGCTTGTAGTATAACAGTTTATGGATTGCCAGGTTCAATTTTGCGAGACTCATTACGTATAGCTGCTCGCAAGCCAGTAAGTCCGGTTTTATTTGAGGTCAAAAACTACGGCATCACGCATGGCTATTCGCATAAATGCCTTTCTTTTAGCAATAAGCGACCCATCTACATTTAACGGAGTGCCTTTTTCCAGAGCTGTCGCGGCACGATCGTGCTCGCGCATGAGGGTGTCTGCTGTTTGCCAAGTGTACACGGCTTGACTTTTGACGCGTGTAGTGTTGCCTAGATCAACCGTACTTAAGATTCCTTGGTAAGGAGTTTGCTGACGATGTCGTGTGTCCTGCGGACGACGAAGTGCTAGGTAGCGTAATTTGGATCCCTGCGGTGTATTGCTAACCAGGACACCAACAGTTTGCCGGACTCGCTGGTCTGCCTCAAGCGCAGGTAAAAACATGCTATTAGCATTGCTAACGCAATTCATAATTGCTAAAAGGGTTAGCTCTTGTGCAGCACGCGAGTGGTCGTGCTTACCAGTCGTATTAAAAAATTCCTTATAAGTATTAATGGCTGGGTGCAGAGCGGCCGTAGCATTCACGAATGTTTCCATACTGAGGCGGTGTCGCTCTTCACGAGCAGTTTGATTAGCAAAAGGGTATGCCGAAAAGCCTTTATAAATAACCAACGCCGGCATTGCAGCGCGCCAGACTTTTAGTTGACCGGCCTGCTTATCCATGCCGTGACGATTCGGGTCGGCGTACGCCGCAATAGTGGCATCTAAGTGCTCATTGCACATTGACGTCACGCCTCTTAAAGGCTCGGCTAAATGACTAGCCAGTACCCCGCTTGCGACGGTTACACCCAAGGCCGCCGCCGATCCAAGCATTTGACTACATGCAAAGTAGTCCTGCTGCAAGTCACCCGAAATTCGGTCGAGTGCTTTTGCCGCTGCCTCTGCGTTGAGCAATTCGTCAGCAGCATTCTTGACAACCTCTGACTCATATAAAATCGGAGGTATGGGAGCTAGCGAGTGCTTAAAAGCGTTACCTTCAGGCATACATATCTTATATCCTGTAATGTAAATATTTGCAACAGCTAGATCGGGTAATTATAGTCACCCTAGGTTGCTGCTGTCGGTTCAAGGAGTACGCCGTTTTTTGATACGGACGGTTCGGTACACATATTGCGGTTGAAGCAGCACGGTCTTCGGATGCCATGTTTTAGCTTAGAAAATGCGACTTCGATGTGTCGTTTGCGCGTTTCTGGGTTGTTCGTTGCGCGAATCCAGCGAATCCAGTCCCAGCGTGCCATAGGTGTAACATCCAACCACAGCGCATTCGCTTCAGGATCACCGGCCAAAGCTGCCTTTAGGTCCGCCGGTAGTGTAGGTTCCGGCCATTCCTTGCTTGATTCCATTACTAGCGTAACCGTAGTGCCGACCTTTGCCCGCCCGCCTTCAAGCATAGTCTTATCTAATCTGAGCCAGTGACTTCCTTTGCCATCCGGCTCAAGTGGCATCGTAAAAGGATGGTCGTTAATGGTGCCCTTGACCAATGTCATGCCGCGTGAGGGCAATTTTGCGCTGGCGCTCTTAGGCAGCAGCGCGATTGTCCACGTGCCAATGGCAAAGATCAGTGCCTTACAGTGAATGATTACTGTGTTTTGTGCTTGCATCTGTCTGAATTATATCAGATGGGTATCTTTGCATTAAGTAAGATGCGGATAGACTAGTAAGGGCGTTCTTTGGTAATGGTGCGTGGTTGGATGGGCTGATTGTCAAAAATAAAGGCGTGATTATCCCAATAGGGCTTGCTGTCATCGGCTTCTTTGGCCTCACCGGGGCGAGGCGGGCTTTGTCTCCCGATCCACACGCCGCATAGGCTATAGGATGTATCGCCACTTACACGTTCTAAGATAAGTGAAAGGTATGTGGTAGAGAGCGGATCGCCTTTTTTGACGAATCTGGTAAAGGTATTTTCTTTTATAAGTTGGGCGTAAAAGACGTTGTCGGTAGCGTTTGTTTGCACCACAAAATCGTACCCAATGTCGCGCCCCATATCGTGTTCGATATTGAGGTTAGAACCGCTGAGCGACTTGTGCCGAAGTACTTCCGCGGTTAACGCTAACAGAGACGGCTGTTGAGCAATGTGCTTCGCAGCTGCCGAACGAATCAGGTCAATATACACGGGAATATTGTTTTTCGTATAGCCTACTAAGTGTTTCATACTTTTGCTGACTCCTTGACTCCGCGGGGTGTTATCCAAGCGGAATGTAGCCCCACATTTAGTGCAGATCGAAGCAAAAACTCGGCAGTACCAAGCTTTTGCACATCTGCCATAGACGCGGTTTTAGCGTCGCTGAAAGCCGCCACGAAAATTGCCTTGACCTTGTGGTCGGTCTTCTTTTGGACGTGCTACGTTAACAACAATGGTACGATCCTCAAACGGCTTGCCGTCGAGTTCGTTTATCGCCTTTTGAGCGTCTTCTTGACTTTCCATCTCGACAAAAGCGAAGCCTCTGGATTGGTTAGTGTCACGGTCGGTAGCGATGTGGACGCTGACGACTTTTCCGTACTGAGCAAACAGTGCCTGAAGACTCTCGTCGGTTGTATTAAATGATAGTTTGCCTACGAATAATTTCGTTGCCATTATATGAAGCCTTTCTATGAGCTGATATTACGCGAGATATGATCTGCGCTATAGCCGAGAATAGGATGGCTTGCCAAGGCGCACGATATAAAAGGTATAGATTAGAATAACCTGCTATCCATATGATAGCACAATTGAGGCGAAAAGCATAGGCATCGTGACTCAGCCGCTTAATTATGAACTATCAGGATATTTCGTCCCATAGAGCGCGGGCGCCTATAAACCCGAACACAGCAGCACTAACCAGACTCCCTAACTCTACGCAACCACTCCAGGTAACACCGTTAGCGTTAACATGATCTAGGCAATCGCTACGATCTAGTATGCCAACGTTATTATAACAGTTCATGCGCTCCTGCTGTATTTGTTGCATTTCGGCTACGGACGGCTGATCAAAAATTTGCTCGGCAGCGTAAGCGCCGCCTCCAACCGCCAATGATAGTGCAAGGCCTGTCATTGCTTTCCCAAAAGTTTTCATTCGTAGTCCCCTGGTTCTCAGTTAAAACCTAAATTTTATAGTAATGAACCCTATTTGGAAAGTACAATGTTGATAAGAAAACTAGCAGCGTGGCAGCCTACAAAAGCGAACTACTGAGTACCAAAAGCAAGCACTCATGGATTATGTATGGTGTATAAACGGATTTGTCCGTCGGTTTTTATAACCATGCACTGCGATGGCGACTAGCAATATGCTGCTGACAGTAAAAGCGGTGGCGGCTACGGTCTTGCTTTCGTGTATCTGTTGAACGCCAATGGCGAAAATTCCCCAGATACTTGCAAGATTTAGTTCGCGCACATTTCGTTTGGCGAGTAATACAAGGAGGCCAACCGCCAGTCCGATAAGTACTACGCAAGTCGCCAGCGGCGACACAGTAATGCCAAGTGCCTTTAGCCAGCTAAAAACATTGGCGACAGCCGCTACGGTCACCCAACCGGTATATATCATGAGCGGCCACCACACGCATGCGATGATCCGTAACGGTGCGTCGTAGGTCGCTATTCGTAATCGCCACAGCAAAATATAGAGCGACCCAACTAAAACCAGCAGAAGCGCGACGGATAATCCCATTAATTCATGCACGAATACAAACGTCCACAGCCCGTTGCATACGCTGGCGACCATAAAAAACGGACCGATCTTTTGCGGTAAATCGTTATGTTCGCGAGGCTTCGCAATATCTCTTGCCTGGTATGCGACAAACACGATTAGCAGCAGGTAAATCAGCGACCATATCGAAAAAGCGTAGGCTGCTGGCGTTAGCAACGTAGCGTATGTATCCGATATCGCCTTGATCGATGGAAGATTGAACTGTTGCGTTGCCACCAAAAAGTTGGCGGCAAGCGCAAAAATGAGCGAAAGTCCGTTACCAATCTGCAATGCTCGCTTCATACTAGTAAGTATATACAAGAAACTAATTGCTGCTAGCATCAGGTATACTATCTCTTTATGAACGCTACACCATACGAGCAACTACCCTTCGGAGAACCACCTTCGGTCGATAATGCCAGGCTAACGCTGGTGGGTGACTTTTATGCGTCTTTTAAGTTTTCGCAGGGCGCTGTCGATGTACAGAAAAACCTCTTCACCTTGCTGTCTACAACGTATAGCAAACTGTGGACTCCAGAAGGCATGCGCCAAATTATTCCTGACGCAGTGACCGAGGCTCAGCCTTTTGCGGAACAGATTAAGCCACCGTCAAGTCATCAAAACATGGAGCCTGTCAAGGTATCAGACGAGGCAACTAGACAATGGGGTATTTTTAGTGAGCAGCTTCAGTCGCAGGCGACAGCACCTCCTTTATCAAGTCTTCAGTTTAGCATTAAGTCTGTACTTTTACGGCGCGGACTGCCGCTATGGGATATGCGCCAGGTGGTAAGCGGGAGATATAATCGCGATTCTAATGAAGCAACGCGTGAAAGTCTCTATCGCAAGCATGTTCTCGATGGTCAGCCGACGCGCTCACAGGCCTTTGATATTATTTTTGCTTCTTTGCGAAAGCATCAATTACGCCATACTCCAAATATTGGACTTGTCTATTTAAAGGCGGGATGGGAGATGTATCATAAGGATGAGGAATTTTACCCCGATAGTTATCGGGCTGCATTGAAGGAAGGGCCTTTGTACGCTCGAGTTCTTCATGCCTCGCCGTCGGTTACATTGAGTCCTCTTTGTAAAACTCTCCTTTATATTGCGGGTCATGTTCAAAAACCACGCCAATTTCAGCAAAATAAGAAGGTAGATTAGCTGCCTTCGTCAAAGATTACGGCGCTGATACCTAGATTTCCTAGCGCTTTGCTGCCGCCAAAATAGCGTTGCCGACCAAGTGAAGCAACTTTATAAAAAGTTGTATGAGTAAGTTTGAGATGATATAACCTACAAAATGAATATTGACCCCGCCGAAGCTTCAGAGTATAGAAGACCGATTCCTGACGAATGGGCCGACTTAACCGGCATAGCTCGGTCTGAAATGCTACGCAGAGATGCTTCGGCGCCTACCATCGAGGTGGCAAGTGCAGTTCTGGCCGAAGCCAAAAAACTAGACAACGCAGATTTAGACAACGCTCGATATCATGGTTTGGGGCTTGTCATGTGTGGTACGGCGCGTGCTTTGTATCAGCCTGAAGTCCGCAGTAAAACAGTCAAAACTATAGCGCGAACAATATGTTCCGATTGGAAAGAAATTGGCTCATACAGTACAAGAGGCTTGCTATTAACCGATATTAGTAGTTACTCCATGAAAGATCCTTTTGTGCAATTGGCCCGAAGCGCTGGAGAGCGTTTAGCCCCCGAAGATAAACTTGTAGCTGATACGTTGGGTCTCGTAGCAAGTCGGCGAAAAATGGTTCTGAGACGTAGCCCATCGGATGCATTTCCAGAGGATTTGAGTGTTAATATTAATTTGATACTCGAAGGCTCTATAACGACTTCGATGGTGGGCCAAAATGCTACAGCAGCTTATGCCAGCGTGCTGCAAATTGTACTCGCAAAAGGGAATGAGCTACGGATTTTGGAAAGTCCAGCCGCCACTACATCCGAATCGTATGCGTTATATCAAGACGAACAAGAGCGTCCGTCGATTTCTGGCATATTGGGCGAAGCCAAGCTAGATGATTTGCAGGTAGGTTCGGTAGCGTTAGCCTGCGCAGTACTACGGCAGGACGAACTTCTTGATTTAAAAAAGTATGTGGATGTCGATGAACAAGGCAGAGCAGTTTTCCGCAAGGAGCACTTCGTTAGGTCAAGAGATCTTGCACCTCCTAAAGTGCCTGTAGACGAACATTCTCGTACGGTAGTTCTTCATAGTAAACGCCTAAGGTGCCCTGCTATTTTTGTAAAGGGTCTTATTCCCACGGTGGTGGATATCGTCAACGAATCAGTGACCGAAGCATCCAGGCTTGTAGATGAGAAGAATGAATTTCGCACACGTGGCCATTATGGCCATTACCTTTAGCCAACGTGCACAATAAAATGCTAAGCGCTGTTGCCTAGGCATTGGCGTGCCACCTGCGCGTAGCGTCGTAAGGCTCTGAAGTCGCTAAAGTGATCGGCGCCCACAAAGTCACCTTCCCGTGATGCCGAACTTACCTCTACTTTGGCTGTTCGCGCACGGTAATCCAGATTGCTTACGAGGGTCATGGCCATACTCCCCGATACGGAAGCTGCGGCAAAACTAAGCTGATCAAATATATAGTCAGACTTTGGTTTTGCTTCTGCAAATACCCTCGCCTGAAGATTTATTAGTGGAGCGCTCGCATTTAGCAGGCTGCTGGCAAGCTGCGAGTTCTCGGGCTCTATTGGAAAGATTACGCTGCGCTTAATGTAGCCCACCCCACCCGGGCCCGTATAGTCATTATCTATGGCAATGCCTGTAAAAAGTCGTGAAGCAGTGAGTGCCGCCTCGGCTATGTATATCCCGGCATCGAACTGCCTTGCATGCTCGGGGTAAAAAAAGTCAGGGTCGATGCTTCGCTTGAGATTTTCTCCAACAAACTCGTCCGATCCATTGAATAATTCGCCGAATCTTAGTTCTTTCAGGCCGCTCCATGCCGGTGATTGGTTAAAACCGTACTGCGCGGCGCTAAGGCCAGCCGTCATCACATTTCTGAACAAGGGATCACAGCGTTCTAGTCCTTCCGCACCTAGGCCAACCTCGGTATTAATAAGCGGTATATTTGCGAGGATATTACTACCGGATACTTCAAAACTCATCACGTTACTTTACGATACATTGCACGTTGTAGCAATCAAAATGCAGGGTGTTTTTACAAGTGTTTACGTAGGTTGTTGACATGTTCGATCAGTTTTTTATTGCCTGATTTTTTGGCGTATGTGTGCATGCGATTAATGGTGCCGCTGTGCTTTTTGATTAGCGCAGTGGTCATGGTTGATCCAAGCTTTTTCTGCTCCTCAAAAAACAGTGCTTCGTAACATCGGCGTATGAGCGCCTGGTCGCCGGTATGTTTGAATGCCTTGATGGCATCGTGGTAGCGATGTGCTCGGTAGTGGTGAATTCCCTCGGAGTGCCAGCTGTTTTGGATTAATTCGTCTCGCTTGAAAGCGTGCTGGGCGAAGCGCCGCGCCGCGGCATAATTGCGATGCTCTATTTCGTGGATAGCGCCATTGTGCCCGACGATGTTAAGTAGTGTCATGTCCTGGCTGACAGTCGCAAATGCTAACGCCTGACGGTAGTTATTACGTTTCATGAGCGCATTGACTACTTTGGTGTAGGCGGCGCTTAGATTGCGCGTAACAATATCGCGGTTGTGCGACAAGATAAAGGCAAAACGCGATGCTTGCAGCAAATCCTTGGCAGCGACTTCGTGCGTGGCCAAATATGCATCGGTCGCGTCCAGTAGGTTGATACTGACAATTTCTTCTACTGGCAATAACACACTGCCCTTTTTCTCATTGTAGTTTGCAAAAGTGCCGTTGGTCGTTTCTATGTCAATGCCGCCGTAATGCAATGCAACATGCTCCGGCAATATACGAACTTGCAGGTCGCGCATATCGAAGTAGCGTGAATACAGATATATATAGAGCGTAACGATCTGATTGCAGTCGCCTATCAGCTGCTCCTGTGATGGGTCACGTAGCAGGCGTCCGAACGAGCTGGATTCGCGGTACTTGTATATGCCGCGTTCCGGCGAAAAATAGCGGGTAAGTGCTTGGATTAATACGGCTTTTTTGGGGTCAACTGCTGCGCTTGGCGCCAGTCTGTAGATTTGCGATGTGACCGCCTCGGCTGAAGGCGTGTTGCTAGTATAAAAATGATCGAAATCATCCGTGATTAACTGGAGGTTGGCGTACAGCTTTTTGCGCCGGGATTTGTTTAGATACCGGTATCCTTTGTACCGGTACTCGGTCCAGAGATTAATTACAGCGATATCTCGCTGTAAGAGGTCGTCTAGTTTAGCGCGCGTTTGCGATTGGCTACTGCGTTCGGTCAGTTTTTTGAAAAAACGCCCCACTGCCCGCTCTCGGGAGTCAGTATATATCGAGAAAAAATAGAGGAAGTTGCGAATGAACCCCATACTGCTAGTGTAGCAAAATAAAGAACCACTATATATGATATGTATGCCTGGGCACCCGCGGCGGAGTTACTAAATGTGCATAAATCTAAGCAGATAATAGACGAGATATGCGGGCCAGAACAAGGCCTTGAAAATAGCAATCAACACCAACCAGAAAGTGCCGGAATGGTAGTGTAGGAAATAAACCAAAGATCCTATAAATCCAAGGAACCAAAGTCCCCCCGCTCCACCCTTGGAGCCTGCGTGCCTTTTGAAATTCTCTTTTTTGTCCATACTTATATTGTACCAAAAAATATAGCAGCTTGCACGTGTAATGGATGTGCGGTTGGCTGGTTCGCGTGACCACGGCAGAACTAACTCTTTTCTTGTGCCCTTTTGAGTGCTTCTAGCTCGGCTTTGAATTCGGCCATCTTTTCTTCACGACGAAGCATGGCCAGGTTTAGCTTCTCCAACTCCCTTACGCGAAACTCCAATTGAGCCGTTCGTTTGGCTACTTCACGGGTAAGGCTCTTGGTGTACTCCTTTAGCTGCTCCTCGAGCTGCTTTTGGCGAGTAACGTCTTCCATGGCCAGTAAAATAATGGGCCGATCTTCGTGCATGCGGTATATCCGGCGGGCGTTCAGCATCATGATGCGGTGGCCGATTCGCGGGAAGTCGTGGTCAACCTTAAAATCTTCAAAGAAAGTATTTTTTGGAAGAATATCCTCCAGAAGGATACGCAATTTGGTCGCGCTCCACTGCCCTGTACCCAGGTCGTACACGCGTTTCCCTACGGTTGTTTCGGGCGTTACCTGAAAAAATGAGTAGAATACTCTGTTCGCCGAGATGACTACCAGGTTTTCGTCGAGTACTAAAAACGGTTCACGGACAGTGTCCACTACGGTTTGGATGTACGTCCAGGCGACTTTCCATAATTCTTCAGCATCTATTACGTCAGGTTCTGTCTTCATTTTTATCACCCTCCCTTCACAGTAACTATACTGTGGTGGCATAATAGCAGTTTTTGCAGGGACTGGATAGCTTTGGCGCCCTCTTGTGCGAATAGATCAGCTGCGCTCATTTATTGGGCTTTTCACGGACGCTGTATCGCTCTAGCCGAGGGCGCTAAATCGCGGGATGACGGTTGTGCTTCAGGGCCCACTGTCCTATGCTGGGAGTATGGCTATAGAAATTACAGAATCACGTGAACATGTATCGGATTTTTTAACTAAGAATCAAGTCGGAGTACTTGCTACCGCTGATAGTGCGGGTAAGCCTCATGCCGCGGCAATTTATTTTACCTTCGACAGACAGCTCGACATCTACTTTATCACCAAGAAAGACACCCAGAAAAGTCGTAACCTGCAAGACAACAAGCAGGCTGCGATTGCGGTGTACGATGCAGACTCACAAACAACCGTCCAGGCAGAGGGCATGGTAGCCGAAGTTACTGATGCCAAGCAGATCGAGTGGATTTTTAATGATATATGGCATATCGCTTCAAGGACAAGTCCAAACAGTCCACCTCCGCTGACCCAACTGTCGGCTGGATCGTATGTTGTATATCGACTGGTTACACCCTCCTTGCGAATGGCTATGTTTACCCATCAAGACTCTCCTGGTTATGACAAGATTTTTGAAGTTATTAACGCGCAGCCATCGTTCTAATGAACAATGAGCTAAACCAGAATGAAGTTATTGCCTACGTCAATGACAATCCCCTTATTGTGTTGGGCACGGTCGGTGAGGATGGCGTGCCGCACGGTGCCGCTGTCTATGCAATTGCAACCATGGCGGATCAGCTTTATTTTGTGACGAAAACTGAAACACAAAAATACAAGGATATACTTCTTAACCCGAATGTTAGTGTCACAATAGTTAATGTGTCAGAAAATAGCAGTCTTCAGGGCGCCGGCCAGGTAGAAATCCAGGATGATCCACAAATTATCGAGATGGTTATGAAGAAAATGAATAGCATATACGCCCAGGTCCTCGACTGGCTGCCGCCCATTGCAAAGCTACGCGCCGGAGCCTATCAAATCGTGGGGATTAAGCTGCACTATGCACGGTTGGCCAGGTTCAAGGGCAAAGATATTGGCAGCAAGAATATCTTTAGAGAAAGCACGACGTAGACCCAGAAATAGATGCCAATAACTACCTTGGGTAAGATGCCGGCCAAAGAGCCAACGACATATGCCAGCCAATTGACCCTCTCGCGCCCCTGGTTGTAGATCTCCATGGCCAGCCCCAGTAAAGAGGGCCTGCGTGGCCGACGCTAGAATCGGCCTTTCCGGAGTTGATCCGGGCGCAAGAGTCAAATTGTTTGCCGTCACGCTCCATACGCCGCAGTTCGGGTCGTTTAAGACGTTAGACCACGAGAGCCTGCAGAGCATGGAGTCCCGCCATTACCAGATTAAGCCGTACTAAGCTTTTGGTCGTGATCGTTTTTGCCATGCGAAAAATTCTAAAGACTAAGCCTTTTTAGCAGAGCTGCTCATCATTTTGACCATAGTGAATATGCAGTAGAGTGATGCTAGTCCAACAACAGCATAAATAATTCGTGACATTGTTGATTCTACGCCAAAAATCTTGTCAACAAGATTGTATTTAAGCCAGCCGACGAGACCCCAGTTAAAACCGCCAATAATAAGCAGCAGCGTCGCCAGTTTGTCCAATGCGTTCATTTTCATAGTTCCACCTTTTGTTGTTAGTAATACTCCCAGCATAGGCTCACCGATAGGCATTGGCAATTGCCGATTCACCCCTAGTTAATCCCTAGTTAATTTTAGAACTTAGATAGGCTCATTGGCCTTATCACTTGGTCTTTAGATATTTACCGGCAATGCTGAGCGCAAGTGCGGGCAAGATGATAAACACGTTTATAAAAAGAAGTCTTATTAATATTTGGCTTGTATTGGAATCTGGCTTGTTTGGACCTGAAGCTGTCAGCACTAGTAGTATGCCGATAACACCGAATGTGATGGAAGCACAGATGAATACGCGTGTAGCTATTTTTTGCATATCTTTAGTATAGCAAAAACGAACACACTCTCTGATCAATCGCACGCATTACCTCGTACTGTCAATCAAGTAGGATTCGTCCGGCAAAAGTGTGATGGGCTTTCCCAGATCAATTGCTTTACCTCGCTCACGTCCCCTTGACGCCGACACCGTGACACTACCCTTCACTTGATGCGCGTCTACTATTGATACGGGAATTGTATCCTGAGAGAAGTTAGTAACCGAAATAAGCTGTCGCCTGGGATTCCGCGGATCGTTGCGCGCGAATGCCAGCACGTTATTGTGGTCTGCATGAAGCATGCGCAACGCGCCACCTCGAAGTGCGGGGTCGTTTTTGCGCTGAAGCAGGATTTCTTTAACGAGTCGATAGGGTGACCGCGGATCTTTTGCTTGTAGTTCCAGGTTATCACTCGCATAAATGCCTGGGTCGACCGAAGGCAGCCAGAGTTTTCCAGGCTCAGCTTGAGAAAACCCGCTGTTTCGTGACGCATCCCACTGCATTGGCACGCGCTCGCCATCTCGTTTTCCGGTAGCGCCGTCTCTTTGGAGTTCTTCAGGAACGATCACGTTCGGCCGTCCCAACAAGTCGCCTTGCCAGGTATAGAGAGTTCCTGGCAGCAGCGCCAGCATGAGATGGGCCGCTCGTGCAGCTGAAGCCGAGTTGAGGCGTGTGCGTAGCGTGTCGGTATCGTGATTGCCGGTTACTTGATTTGGCACTGCGTCCTTCAACTTTTGCATGCGCGAGTAGTACGCCAGTATTATTCCGCTAATGTTTTCAGCTGTCCAGTGAGCGCGAGTCGTATTGAGGAGCATTTCAAAGTTGAACACATTTGCCCGATCCGGCCTTAGTTTGTCGAGTCGGGTGTCGTTGCTGAGGGCCGACATCCAGTCTTCAAGCGTAAATCGAGTATTTTTCTCTTCATACGCTGCTTCGTCGAGCACCGAAATTAATTCAGTCACATACTTTCCAAGTTCCGGCCAATGACTCACCAACCTTTCCTGCTTTGTTTGATCGTGAGGGTTGGTAATGCCGGGGTTATATTCTCCGAGGGCTGATCCAACAGGCGCAGGCTCTTCGTCGCGGAATTCAGGATCTTTGCCGATGTGATTCATAACGTCAACGCGAAAACTGTCAACACCCAGGTCAAGCCAGAAGCGAACCACACGCTTGACCTCTTCGCGGACAGCAGGGTTGCTCCAATTAAGTGACGGCTGCTCTTTTTTGAACTCTGCAAGGTAGCATTGCTGGCGTGTATCGTTCCACACCCAGGCGGTTACGGCGGGAATTTTTACGCCCTCGGGAATTTCTCCGTTGTTTTGCTCGCGTACCTTGTCGATTTGTGGCAGGGAGAAAATGCTCGACCAGTTGTTCGGAACGGTTAAACCTTCCGGCAATCCTTCAAGACGATCGGCGCCTACGATATTTTGCGGAAGCTCGCCGGCGACAGGGTCGTGCCATATATAATAGTCTTTGTACGTTTCATGGTCAGGGTGGCTGGGATCGCTGGCGGCCTTGAACCACTCGCTTTGATCTGAAGTGTGGTTGGGTACGAGGTCGAAAATGACTCGTATATCATGCAGGTGTGCCGTGCGTATAAGCTCCTTTACGTCATCGATGGTTCCCAGGTCAGAGTCGATCTTGTAGTAGTCCGAAATATCGTAATTTCCATCAAGTCCCGGTGATGCATAGATTGGGCCTAGCCAGATTGCCGTTACCCCCGTTTCGCTCATCCAACCAAGCTTTTTTGTGATGCCGAGTATCGAGCCAATGCCGCGATGCTCTTCGCCTTCAGGCCTTTCTTCGTTAAAGGTGCGAGGGTAAATATGGAGTACGTTCTCGTTCCAGTCTCGGGTAAGATACGTTTCGCCTTGCGTAAGTCCGATCTCGATGGGAACGCACGGGAAGGCTTCGACTTCTCGCATAGTGTCCTAAGCTTGCACTAGGTTGCCCCAAGTTGCAAGCTAATAATGCAAAATAACGATGAGCAGCTACAAGAGAAGATTTCAGTATTTCTGTTTTCAATTCCCTCAGCCAGTTCCTCCAGTGCTTGATTGGGTGATGCTATAATTACTCTCATGACAGATTCGATTCCGTCACCTACCCCCAACTTTACGCTTGCAGAAGGATTTGTGTTACCCCCGCTCGATACTGAAGAGCTGCGCATTGCTAATGAAGTTTTTTCAACAGAAAACTACACCTCGGCTCCCCTCATTGACGCAGCCGCAAGAGAGTGGGTGCTGGGGTGTGCCTATCCGCAACGGCCCGTGGGTTATTTTGCCTGCCGGGGTTTTGTAATTCATACGATGCAGCAAGAGGAACATGGGATTGCCGTAGACACTATTATCGCGCCTCCACCAGAGTTGGACAAGATTGCCTTTCTGGAATCATGCTTGCAGCTCAATCTGCCTGTTCTGCCGGAGGCTGATTTTAAAAAGCGTGCGACTTCTTTGCGCGATGTGACGGCCGCTCTGGGTCGTACAGGCATTCCGGCTGCTACGGGTGTGCACACTGGGGTGGATATCAACCGTCCGACCATGTCATTCGCAGCCTTATCTGTGCCACGAGTGTATATTAATGAACTGAGCCGCCGACAGTCGATAGATACGCCAGACCAATATGGCATAAAGACTTCTGCCGCGCTGTTCAACTACCTAACCTCAAAGCAATTAGAAGCGCTTAGGGGGTAGCAACCCAAACGCTGCGCTTTCGGCAGTATATTTTTGGATTACATTGGACTAGCGAGTTGCAGGTAGTTGCCTTCTGGGTCCGCTGCCGTGGCTTGCCAAAAATCTTTGTTATTCGGGTCTGGGTTATAGGGCTTCGCTACTTCTGTAGCGCCAGCGGCAATAAGCTTGGCGAAAGCACCTTGAACGTTGGCATCATCAATCGCAATCATCACTCTTTGAGGTTCTGATGCTTTGCCCTTTACTTCGCTATGAGGCCCAAAGAACAAGTGGCCGTTGCCTATATCCCAGCCATACCAATCGCCTGGCATCGCCCATTTTGGCTCACCAAATGCTTTTGTATAAAACGCTGCTAACTTTTTAGCGTCAGCCGCACCCATTTGTACACCGTTCAAATTCATACGTACTCCTTTTGCTTTTTATTATACATACATATGGCTTGAAATGTCTGATGCGCAAGTCCAGCCTACATGTTGATCGTTATTTCCTACCAAGAAGATAATCATAAACCTCGCATTTGTAGGGACCCGTGCCGCCTGCGTCAAGACCTTCGCATTGCAAGTACGCTTCGCCTAATTGAGTCAGCCACCCACTGTCAGGTGTTATTTGCGTATTTGCAAGGTCATCGGCTATATGGGTGTCCGTGACTTTGTCGACGACACCGATCGCAGCTCCGCCCCAAAGGAGTGTCGAACCTATGATCACCGGAATATGATAATAATGAAATTCAAATAAACCGGGCCGATCTTCTTGTTTCCACCAGTTACGAGCATGTTCATATCCGCGACGAATTATGCCACCATTATTCGGGTTTTCTTGAGGCTCTTGATTTAGAAAGTTATTTTCGAGCATATAGGCGGTCGTTAGTCAAAGAACGTCATTATACTACGTAGTGATATAACGGTCCAACAAATAGTAAGAGTGCTAGTACATTAAGGCTAATGCCGCTCTTTACAGATTGCCAGACTTGACTTTATATAGAAAAGGTTTTAATATATGGGGATATAGTAATTATTGGTTTTATACGCTTATGAGTAATGCAGCCGGTGAATATTTCTTATCCCAGGCAACTGAATTTGGCATCATGGCGCCTCCTATTTTAAATGGTGAGGCGATGGTTTTGGTTGATCCTGCTACACGCTTAAGCATTCATTTGGCTGACTCTATTGATCACCAGAAGCTGCCCGGAGAAATATGGACTGCCGCCCGCGATCAGGTAGCGGCTATTGGTGGCTATCTGTTGGAAGTGGCCCAGAAGGTCTATCCTGGTGTGGATTATGTGGATTCGGACTCAACACGATTACGTACCGGCAGGCAGCCTGCCGCGGGTTTCCTTGATGCTTTCACGCCTGCACAAAAGAAACTGAAGACCGGCCATCTCCGAAATTTTTTGGCTGAAGTGGTTATGCCAGACGAAATCCCGGAAAACATACGCGAAGACTTTATGAGTAAGGTTGCCGGTCATAACCGGCAGCTAACTGACTTTTCTGCAGTTCTGCTAACGACTGCCGAACTTTATTCCGGAAAACCTATCGGAAGATTAGGCAACATATCGTGTATCGCCGTAACCGGGCACGGTAAGGCGACTGATAGCGCGCCATTCACGAGGATACTCCGGCCGCCATTGTCGGTGTCGAGACCGTTATCTACTAACGATGTTTTGGCTGTCATGGCCTTGCAGGAATCGCGCGCCATCGCGCACGAAGCTACATCTCAAGCTATGCGGCGACCATATAGGGGCGGTTTAATGTAGTAGGTTCTAGTGTTAGGCTAGGATTCTATAGATTGTGACAATACAAAAAAACTTTATCCAATTGTAGCTAACAAACGATTTCTTTGTTCCAGTGCTTCTTCCGCTAAAATGCCGCCTGTCACAGATATCGGGGATTTTAAGGATTTAGATGCAATAAACTCCGCTGGGATCGGTAATGACGCTGTTTCTTCGGTTTTTGCACCAAAATATACGGTCGCCACTTTGGCTTTAATCATTGCAGTCATGCAGGTAGGACAAGGCTCGGATGTAGTGTAGAAAGTGTAATCCCTGAGTGATAGAGATTGCAGCTTTTTGCATAATGAACGAATTACGTTGATTTCACCGTGTGCGGTTGGGTCCATAAGTTCTTTGACACGGTCATGGTCTTTTGCAATGATGTCGCCTTCTTTATCGACAATGATGCAAGCGAATGGAGCGTTCCCCTCTCGTACTGCCAGCTCGGCTTCTTCAAAAGCTAGTTTCATGATATCTTCATGCTTCATTGGACCAGTATAACAAACTGGTTGCGGGTAGGGTTGCGCCACGATAGAGGAAGTTATAACTGCAATCAAGCAGGATTTGATGGGAGTACAACTTAGTTAAGTGCTTAGTCTGTACGTTTGTTCAACGCTGGGGCGAAAATCAGGACCTAAATCCTTCATCAGTTTGAACTCGCTGATATGGAGATCGAAATTGACACTTATTCCCTTCGCTCGCTCCCTGACTTCGTTGAGATCCACCTCCTTGCTATAGCGCGCAATTGTACAATGGATGATGTCGGGTGGCATCTTGGTTTGTTCGGGGAGAACGATATTTCTGAGTAACGCCTCTCTTATATTGTTGAAGGGGATCGGATTGGCTGCCTTGAGAATGATGGCTGCCGCACTGCACGATAGCTCACTTAAAGTAAGGTCTATTTGCGGGAACTGCGAAATTGTTTCTCTTGTCGCATCATTGTAGAGATCATACCAATGTGTGAAATGCTCTTTGCGAGATAGGCCTTTGTATTCTGTGTTGCAGATTATCTCCATGAGCGTACTATGTAGGGCGTTTGGCGGTGTCAACCATATGGCGTCTCCGAATAGTGCTTTAAGCAAGCCTTGTATTCTTACGATTTTCTCTACTGACTCATTGTCTGGTATAGCAACGATAGCGTGCTCCTCGGGAGAGTGTACAAGTGGGCTGATGATGGTTTTAGCCATGGGTTAACTATAACAAAACAAAAAAGACTTCCAAAGAAGTCTTTCATTGTGCTTATGCTTGGCTCCGGGGACTGGATAGCGCACTCCGTGCTTTGCCGCTGCGGCGTGCTCGAAGCGAGCTTCTGCGCGCGTCCTCGCTCTACCGAACCAGCGACTACGGTCTTTTGCTTTGCAAAATCCCTGTCGCTGAACCCAATCCGATCTCAAAATCAAATAAAAAGTACCAACTAATGCTGGTACTTTTTATTTGGCTCCGGGGACTGGATTCGAACCAGCGACCTAGTGGTTAACAGCCACCCGCTCTACCGCTGAGCTACCCCGGAATATAGTGCACGAGTAGCTCGTGCCTGGTTCTGTTTGGCTTCTGGCAACAACAGCCCTAGAAGTTAGAACAGAGCTGATTATAACCGAAAGTCGGCAACCTGACAATGCCCTTAATGGGCGACTGCACCCACGCCCCATAGACCACGTTCCGTTCCCTCCTAGGGAACTGCACTGGGCGGTCACGGTCTATGGGGCGTGGGTGCAGTCGCCCATTCATGCCGATACCTAAGAAGCATACTTATGGAAGACTGCTACGCGGTAATCAATCGGCAAAATACCGGGCATGCTTGGTCCGTACGTGTCCGCCGTGGTAGGGCGTCAGGGTAGATACGCGTTTGTCGGCATCGTAACCTAGATTGCTGAACGCATTTGTCATCATTTCGTGCTCAATATCTGTCAAAGAAGTTACGATTGCCAGTCCGTTCGTGGTTAGGTGCTGCATAGTCTGATCAAATATGTTTTCCCATGCACGTGGAACGTGAAAAATATTCTGACGACGAATGAGTGCAACGTCGACCTTGGCCGGCATTTCCGGATATACGTTGAGTCTACCCGCATCGCCGATGATAAATTCGTGATTGCCGGGCAGGCCTTTGGCTCGCTCTTTGGCGACTTCTATCTTGTCGGCATTAATGTCGATGCCGGTGATGTTTATCTGCCCAAAGTGATTGACTAATGCAGGTACCTCATAACAATAACCACAAGTTACGTCCAGCACGCTTAATATGCCCGTGAGCGGCCTCCTGTACTCAGATTGTTCCAGGGCTGTGCCGAGTATGTGGTCAAAGCGCTCAATTTCCTGATCGATATTTTTGGTGAAGCCGTTAGCGTCTCGCTGCATGGCTCTTCGGTAGGGGTCTTCGGATCTATACCTAGGCTCAAAGCGACTCATCACAGCTCCTTATATCAATTGCTTAGCGGTCGGCGCGGATTTGCCGGTCCTCGTCGCGCTTTTTAAGCGCTTGGCGTTTGTCGTAGTTCTTCCTACCCTTACCAATCGCGATGCGAATTTTAATATAGCGGCCGCCGGTTAATATCTCCAGCGGGACGATTGTTCTTCCCTGTTGTTTGGCTTCTTGCAGGCGTTCGATGTCGCGCCGTCTAACGAGCAGCTTGCGTGACCTGGTTTGGTCTTTTTCGTCAATGCTTACTCCGTTGGTTCCTGCGATGGTCGCGTTAATTAGCCACAGCTCGTTATTGATAATCGTGACATACGCGCCGCGCAAATGTCCGTGGCCCATGCGCAGCGATTTGACCTCCGCGCCGCTCAGGCTCAGGCCTGCAACCAAACTGTCGCCCAGCTCGTAATCGTGACGAGCGCGCCGATTGGTGATCTGCTTTGGTTGCTGCTTAGCCTTCTTTTTCATTCCTATAGTATGCCTGAAGAGACTGCTATCTGCCAAGAGAAGTTGTATAGACAATCCCAAGAGGCCGTGCCATACTGATTTACTATGAGAGAATCAGGTAGATTACTACATCCAGAATATTTTGATTGGCGCGGCGGTGCTGATATAGCAAGTGCTATAACTCCTGCCCTCAAGTCTTTAAAGGACTTGGCGATCGAACAAGGCAGCCAAGAAGCCGTCAAACATGACATGACGGTGGCCGTGCAGCTCTGCAATGACTCACATACAGATATGTGGGATTTATATCACGACATCGAAGCCCAAGCTCGTGACGTGCATGGTGACGTGCAATTGCTGTTCGTCAATGGTAATACGTACGATGAGAATAATTCCGTGATAACCAATGCCATACAAGGCATGAGACGATGGGGTTCGGACCACATCAGTCAGATCCGCTACGCAGCGATTAACCGGGACAGACTTAACCGCAGTACTAATTTTCGGGCTGACCTGCTTAACACCATCGTAGAAAAAGCCAGTGCAAATTATATATACACCACTGTCGGCCATGCCTCGCTTACCAACAATCTGACATTGGACGAAGCGGTATGCGCGCTTCATAAAGGCGAAAAAGACGGTGTTGCGGCGGCATACGGCATCAGTGTGCCGGGCAAAAATGCCAGCTTTTTTGAACGCGCTGGTGCCCGTATACTGGGCGTGAACAAGTTGCTAAGAGAGGGTTCGCCGAAGGCCGTACTCGACGCCAGTGCTATGGGTATTTTGGCTGTTGAATCCTTGGCCTTTCGCAAGGATGTGGTGCAAGAGCTTGGCGGTTTTCCTACAGAGTATGGCACTGGCGGTATGGGCGAAATGGCTCGAAAGTTACTCGATAATGGTCACGGCATTGCCGAAATCACCGAGCTAGCGGTGCACCATACGCACGGCTTTGGCCCGGTTGACTCACTGCACCAGTTACGTGCCTGGCAAAAAACACGCCAGCCGGCAGACTTTATTGAACAAGAATGGCAGTGGCACCCTAACCGCGGTTTATAGCATCGCACATAATAAAAAACAGGGTCCGCATATGGGACCCTGTTTTGTGTTAGACATGCCACTATGTCTATATGCCTAGTGCCGTTGTCCTATTTATGGACGTGGAATCGGCAGGAAGAAGTATTGCGTAGCAATATTGGAACTTGCCTGGATATTGGCCGGTGGCAAAGTTGTGCTGTAGGACGAAGTGAACGCTACAAAGTCGTTGCGTCCGTATGACAATGCAACATTGTAAGCCGTACAGCTAGTACCGCTACCACAAGCAGTTACAAATGCACCGGTGCGCAAGTTAAAGATCTCGATGTAGTAAGGCGTTGGTCCAACGTTAATGTTAGAGTATGCCGTTACATTAGCGTGACCTAAAGTAGTGCCTGTAGCTGTCAAAGAAAGACGGTATCCCCCGGGTGTCCAGGTTACGTAACTCGGGTTAGAAGTATTCTGGATGTTGGTTGCGGGAGCGGTATTGTACGACGTGTAAGCGATGAACTTATGTGTCGTAGCAACTGCCTGACTGGTTGTTGTACTACAAACAGTGCCAAACGGACACGAAACGAGACGTGCGCCAGTTGTGGCATCAAAAATCTCGATGTAGAACGGAGTTGGCGTAACGTTAACAGTATTAACTGCCGTTAATGTAGTGGTGCCGCCTACCCCTAGAGTTGTAGGACTTGCCGACAGTGTAAGGGTACCAAGGCTCATCCAAGTAACACTTACGTTAGACGATGTTGCCTGAATGCTTGCTGGCGGATATGTGTATGGATAACCAGAAACATATGCGCGGTAGGTGTGTGTTGTTGCAGTTGGCTGCGTAACCGAAACGCTACATGATGTTCCGGTACCACAAATCTTGACATAAACACCGGCCGTTACATCGTAGATGTCCAAGTAGTATGGCGTGTATGTTATGTCTTGGTTTGTAACGGCGGTTAGTGTAGTGTACTGAGTTGGCCACAAGCTCATTGGGCTGGCTGACAATGAAGCCGTGTAAGCGACATGTGGCTCTGCTGCAGCGTTAGGAGTAGCTTGTGATTTGCTTGCAATGGGTGCTTGCAAAGTTGTTTGTGCCGTGGCGGGCACTTGTACTTGAGGCTTTGACGCAGCAGCGCTAGCGCCAACTGCAGCTGGTAAAAAGCTGCAGGTACCGAGTAAAACTGCGGCTACTGAGTTTACTAGCAGTTTTCGTGGTTGTTTGAGTTGCTTCAGATAACGAGCGATCATGAACAAGCTCCTTTTAAGAAAAGGCGGCTTGATCGTATAGTGCGGTCTGACATAATGTTCCACCTGTTTAGTTAATGTTGTCATGCATGACTCGATCATTGTCGCCTAAACAACATTCGGAGACTGTGGGAAATCTTGCTATAGATTGTAAACTCTTACAGTGGTGAAATCTGTTATTGTTGCGTATGAAATGTCTGTTTGGCGACGTTCCATAGGCTGTTGTCATGCTCGTGGACTAGACGGTAATACCAGTATTCGGCGCCCCAAAAATACATATCACGCATACCCGTTGCCTCGCCGTACTGCACGCGGTTTTTAAAACGAGCGGCGTCGAACGACTTATTTTGCTCGCTCAAACTAATGTCGGTGATGGACTTGCCTTCCGGCGGCCAAGCTTCGGCTTGTAGTTCGTGTACGATCATGTCTTTGCCGGTAACTATTTTTTGGAAACCAGCTAAAAAGGCATAAAACCAAGCAGGAAACGGATATTCCACATACCGGTGTGTTAGCGTGGCATCCCAGACTCGCTTGTATATAGACACGCCAAATTCATCGGGTTGAGGCTGCCCGAGCGGAATGCCGAGCGCATTATTGCTGCGCGTGATAATCAGCATATGCGCCGGATCGAGTTTTTTAACCAGATTTGCTTCAGAAACCAGCCGGTTGCGATCAAAATTGGTGCACAGCCCGAAGCCCTTTAAAAAGTATTCGTTTTCCAGTTGGTAACTGTCCAGTGCCGGCGAGTTTTTGTAGCGATTCACAACTTGTGCAATAGATGCCTCAAGCTGTGGTTGCCACATGCTCTGCGGTTCGCCGTTGGTCCATGCTGGCTCATGACATTCCGGCCAACGCGGTTGCCGCAGCCCCAAACTTAAAGTAACTTTAGCGCCCGAAGCTTCGGCTTTTTGGAACTGCCAGTCCAATGTAGTAAAATCGTACGTTCCCTTGCTTGGCTCTAGCTGATCCCAGTAGCTGACCAACCGAAAATGCCGAACGCCGACGTCGTTAATTAATGCGTCCATAGTTTGCTTGGCATCAAGCCCCAAACTTTCGGCATATGCCGGGATAAACGATACGCCCAACACGAGCGGCTTGCTGCTTTCGGTGGCAATGTACCAGCGGGCAATGCCGTACATGGTGCCAAGTAATGCCAAACAGATTCCCACAAAAATGATCAGCATTTTGTGCCAGATGTTCTTTTGCCAGTATTTGACCACATGACGCCATAAATGTTTGGTATATTTCTTCACGGTAGTCTACAGGTTCCTTGCTTATACTTTAGGCGGCTAATTAAGGTAAACTATTTTTATGTCAATGCCACGCCTGCGCGTTAGTATAGTTATACCAGCTCTTGATGAGGAGCGCCATATCGCGGCTTGCCTTGATGCTATTGCTGCCCAAACTGTACAGCCGTACGAGGTCATTGTGGTGGACAATAACTGCACCGATAAAACAGTCAAAATCACCGGTAAATATCCGTTCGTACGCGTGGTGCGCGAAGTTGAGCAGGGCCGAGTATTTGCGCGTGACGCCGGTTTCGATGCTGCCCGTGGCGAGATTATTGGACGGATCGACGCCGATATTTTGCTTCCCCCTAACTGGGTGGAATACATAACGGACTTTTACGCTGAGCCGAGCCATGAGCAAAACGCCTGGACTGGTGCCGGTTATTTTTATAATGTGCGCATGCCTGGACTGGTGAGTTTTGCATATGGCTTGCTCGCCTTCCAGCTGAACAAGTTATTGTTGGGATACTACACGGTTTGGGGTTCGAACATGGCAATTACCAAAAAGCAATGGCAGGCGGTACGCACAAGTGTGCATCGCCGTTCTGATATTCATGAAGACCTTGACCTGGCTATTCATTTGGCTAAAGCCGGATACCGTATTACCTACGATGCGAAAATCAAAGTACGCGCCGAATTACGCCGCGTGCATAGCAACCGTCACGAGTTGCTCGAGTATTTAAATTGGTGGCCGCGAACTTTGCGCATTCATAATAATTCAGCCTGGATTATCTGTTGGTTCTTTGGCGTGTTCGTACTATATCTGGCAACATTGGTGCTGATCGCCGCCGATAAACTGGCGCGTCTGTTCCGCCGCTGAGTCGCTGATATATTTTATGTTTACGGAAGAAAAGGATTGGGAGCCAATCTTAATCCATCAACAGCTTCCCAGGGTAGCGGTCCTATAACGGCCCCTTTTTTAGGCGGATTCTGTAGTCTTTTTCTAAAGTATGGTTCGGAAATTTGCATACCGCCTGGCGCCCTTTCCGGGGACCTGTAAGGTGTAATTGCTCTATTATATCTGAGCCAGAGGGTGTGTTTTTCTGGCGCTACCGCTTGTTGAAATTCTTGTTCCAGAACCTTGGGCCATTGTTCCGCATTCTCGGCGCCATATTCAGCGGCGTACGAGATCCAATCCGGTCTATTGCCGAGCCATAGACGAGTTGCCTGTAGGAAAGTCTCGGTCAAATGATTTCTTTGATGACCCGCGGTACCCTCGGTAAATAAGCGCTGTAAAAAAGCTTGCCGGTCTGCTGCTTGTGCTCGTAAGCCTGCAAGAAAGATGTCTTGATTACCGGGAGTGTTATCTTTGTAGGCTGCCAAGCATTCTAGTAATCCTCTGTTTGGATTTTGATGTACGTCGTTCGCTGTTTCTGCCAGATTAATGACTCGCTCCATGAAGCCTACGGCTTGACCAGGAGGTGTAACTATGTCGGCAATGCCGACCATTAATAGTTTGCCGACGATTCGCGGCATAACTATAATGGAGTAAAGACTTCTTAGCTGAGCGTGCTGTTTCGCGTCTTTAATTATGGTTTTATAATGGGGATTTTCCGTAAATCTTGTTTTATCAAGGGTTTGGTTGATGATATACGCAAGAACTCCTTTTTGGAGGGCTTCGTCCGTATCGCCCTTTAAAACATCCAGATAATCGGCTTCGGCTTGTTCCTCCGAAATTACGTCTATGTTATTTACGACGGACACCCATTTTTCTTTAAACTCTCTCGAAAGTACCCTTTTATTAGGTGTTCCCTGATTGGCGAGTTCTTCGGCGATCACATTATTCATCATGATATCCCGAGTATTGACCGCCCTCGTCCACATCTGCCTTTCTTCATTAAGAACAGGCGCTGACTTTTCAAAAAATTCGTCGACTTCTCGTGTCTGCCGGTCTCGATCTTGGTTCGGATTAACCGGAAATAAAGCATATTGGTCAGGATCGGCAGATCCCTGAGTAAGTGCGTCTAATCGAGTTCCTGTAAATTCTATAGTCGTATCCCCCGTATGATTTAAAATATCAGTTAATTTGCATCTTATATTAGATATATCTATCTGAAAAGTGATTTTTTGACGCTTGCATGTCAAAGAAGGTATTAAATGCTTTGCAGCGCGTAAAATGGAACGTCATGAGACGCAATGGTTAGTGTGGTACCGAGCGGCAAATGTTCGGTTTCGCCGTCGAATTGGATGGGCACGTTGTCGCTTTGCAGCTCTATGGTTCGCGATTGACCGGCTTCAATGTAGTCTCGCGGCAATGTTCCGGTCGTAAAGCGAGTGATCCAGGAAGCGATCGCCAACGGGCGAGGGTCTTGTATTTCATTGGTGTAGATATTAGGGTCAGTTAATTCGCCTGGCGGTTGCCCTAACCTTGCCATGCGATCCCCGTTACAGAAAAGTATGTCGTATACATCGCGCTTGCCTGCCTCGTCTTTGATGCTGATTGGCGTTTGCGACCCCGCAGTGCGAGCTAAGTTTAGGATGGTGGCCGCTTTTTGTATAAACCGTACGCCGGAATTATTGTATCCAAATCGTTGACGGTATTCCTTGCTGTTGAATTGATGTGCTATCTTGGCCGATAAACAGCCCGTGCTAACATACGAGGCTGATAATACTTGCCGTGGTTCGGTTCCTGGGTCTGATTCAATAAGCGTTTTGATAGGTAGGATACCCACTTTGCGTGACTTTTCAATGACTTGGTGGATGTGCGCTTTTCCGAGGCTGCCATGCAGCATATGCGCGAAGTCATCAATGTCGCCACCCTCGAGCGTAAGCAAGGGGATTTGTTCTCCTGCCATTACTAATGCAGTAATCGCCTTTTGGACAGTGCCGTCGCCACCCTTAACGGCGAATAAATCACCTTCCTGCAGCGTGTTTTGGATGCGATCTATGTCTTGCTGATAAGACCTGGACGTAGGTATATTGACATGGTTGTTGTAAAACATGTCCCTAAGCTCGGCGATCCTGCGCCGCGGTCCGGGCTTCTTTGCGCCCGTTCCTTGATAATTGTCCAACGTAACGAGCCGCTTAAAAGAATGTTCGCCAATGCGGACCATAGGCTAAAAATCAATTCCTTTATTGGCCAGATATTTGTCGTCAAAGTGGTGTTTTATTTTAGTCATCTCGGTGGCGATGTCGGCTTCTTTTAATAAGGATTCCGGGAAGTTACGGCCGGTTAGACAGAGGCTGGTATACGGTGCGCGCTTTGCGAGTAATGTTTTGACTTGCGCCTCGGTGATCAGGCCGTCATGCAGTGCGTTATTGATTTCGTCGCAAATAACCAGGTCAAAATCGCCGCTAGAAACAGCCTTTAAAGCTTCGTGGTAGGTTTCCTGCGCGGCTTGTTTGTGCTGTTCTTCGCTGACAAATTCGGCGCTAATATCGCCAGCTTTATAAAAACCTTTGCCGCCTTTATAAAAATAGAGCTGGTCTTTAAAGAGCGGCAAAATATCGCGGATGAACACATGTTCGCCCACGCCCCAGTATTTGATGAACTGAATAAAGGCCACGTTCCAGCGATTGCCTAACGCCCGCGCCATCAGCCCGATCGCCGCGCTGGTCTTGCCTTTGCCTTCGCCGGTATAAACGACAACTACAGCTTCTTTGGTTTGGTAGTCTTCAAACGCCATCCGCCAGAAGCACCTTCCTAGGCGGTGATTTTTTTGTCTTTTAGAACGGCATCGATTTTTGGCCGGTCGAAGCCAATAATAATTGTGCCGTCAATATCTATGACAGGGATGCCCATTTGCTTGGATTTTTCAACGGCTTCCTGGGCGTATTCCTGCTTTTCTTCGATGTTTTTTTCGTCGTATTTAACGCCTAATTTATCAAAATAAGCCTTTGCCGCATGACAAAACGCGCACCAATCAGCACTGTAGATCGTAATATTTGTCTTCATGTACATAGTATAGCATTATATGTAGCCGCCATGTCTGTGAAGAACTTAATTCTTGCGGACTAGTATAAGATTTCGCCGAATACACGCGTTCGTAACAGATATAGCCGCAGCAATACAACGTACACGTTAATCGTTAGTATCCAAAAACCAATGCCTTCTAGTAGCACGCGAATGCTGTCGCTAACTGACACGTCGCCGGCAAAAATGTGTTCGTTAAACGAAAAGAAATGCTTGGCAATCGGGTCGATCACAATCACCAGGCTAGCCATAACGAGGCCGATAACGATACGCCAAATGGTCTGCAGAATGATGCTTTTTTCCAGAGGATGCTGCCGGAAGTTATATTCGCCGACCATCTGCGTGGCATGGCTGGATTCGCGTATATTATGAATCGTCCGGCTAACGGTGGTGACGACGGTATAAAAAATAAGCCCTATAATCGCCCACGTCAGCGCAACAAAAATAATACTGACAGTGCTGTTATTCAGAAACACCAACACTGGCTGCAAAATAGTATTGGTATAAAATGCCGCCCATTCACCGTCAAATAGCTGCGGCAGAAACGCTCCTTCGTTAAGGCTGAGCATCAAAAAGTGTAACGCCGTAATGAATAAACCGCCGCACACACTAACAAGTATGCTGATAGAAGATGGCGTAAGACAGCGCAGCAGCAGCCTTCGCGTCGAAAACTGTCCAGTTACCGACATTATTGCCATTATAGCGCTTTCTTGTGGCATTTCGTACAGTAATCTTCTACGTCTACGCGCGAGCAAATCCTGGAGACTTTGTAGGCGGTATGCTATAAAGATGGGATGTCAGAATATCGTATCAATCCCGATCTACCTACTCCCGTTTACCCGTCCACGGATTTTTTGGATGCCGTGACTTCGGCTGCAGATATGAGCCCGGCTGCCCAGGATTTGGTCGGTGCAATATACCTTACGCATTATTTTGGTCAAGGTCATCCGGAGTTGACCGAAGATCTCGCCCAAGATGTGGCTCCTCTGGAAGTATTCTGTTGGCAGGACGAAAGAGGTGACTACCGCAAAATAAGGCAAGAAGTTAGTAGCTTTTTTATGGCTGATGGCGGCAAGAGAATTGCGACTGCCGCCTTGGATCACCACGAGATAGCCGACCGGGACGGTATTGGCGACGATAAGGCGCAGGTTATAAGGACCACTTATAACACTTTCTGGCATGCTTTGCCTGCGTACGATGTGTTATCTGCATTACCGACAATGTTGGAGCGCGTAAGGTTCATTCATGACAAAGAACAGACGCTCGTGTCCTTGGACCCTTTTTCTGGCATGCGAAATGAATTCAATGAGCTAGCCGAAGGACTTAGAAACGACATTCCAATTCATGCGCTCGGTTCGTTATTTTTGCAGATAGATGCTGGCGTCATGCGTGCCGGACGACAGGCTGGCTCGTATGAAGGAACGGATGCCCACGCGAGCTTTACTCGCGAAGCGATATTGCGGCGTCCTGATCAAGTGACCAGTTCTGCCGCCTTCAATATTGTCTTTGCAGGATTTCAGCGGAACTTGCTCAAGGGTTTTCATAAGCGAGAGATGAAAGATCTTAAAAAAGCCTGGAACGAACATCACACGGAACGTTTTGTGCCCGCAGTATTTGACGACCAACGCAGTCTTGGCTGCGAAGTTGAGGGTTTCTTGGACAGAGCTGTGCTCTTCTGGCTATCCCGGCGTAGCTCTTAGGGTGTGTGATGTTCGTCACAAAATAGCATTGCGCGAGTGACCCCTGTTTGCTATAGTATGTAAGAAATGAAGAAAGCCGCCGCCCACACGACGCCTACTGCTGATAGTACTAAGTCATCTTTGACGATAGGCTCCATTGGGCTCCAGTTTTTGGATACGTTGTGGCGCGTGGGAGTGCCGATCATTCTGTTCACTATCCTGGGCATTTTCGCTGATCGTCATTTGGGCACAAAACCGTGGCTCACCTTGCTGGGTGTTGCAATTGGTTTTGTCGGCGCAGCCTTACTCATTAAACAACTTATTAGCGAAGTAAGTACCCCAGGGGACAAAAAATGATTTCATTATTTGCAACAACCTCACCAGAAGTAAGTATTGGTCCGGAAAAGTTATTTAACCTCGGGCCGATTGTTATTACCAACACCATTGTATTGGGACTGATTGGTATGGTTTTGTTGCTAATTACGACCTTTGCCGTAGTTCGCGGCGTAAAGCGCGGTTCACGCAGCCGTTTTGTGCACGCTGGACTGTGGATGTTTGAGAGCCTGTACGACACTACGGTAGAAGTCGTCGGCAGCCGCGCCGTAGCTATGAAGGTCTTGCCACTGGCTATTACGCTGTTTCTTTTCTTCCTGTTTAATAACTGGCTGGAACTAGTGCCGTTTTTAAATGCCGTAACCTATCACGGTCACTCATTGATTCGCGGTGCTGCCGCGGACATGAACACTACATTTGCCTTGGCGATTATTTCAATGGGTACGGCGCAGGCCTGGGCTATCAAAAAGCGCGGTTTTATCGGCAATCTCAAACGGTATTTTGTGAATCCATTTAAAGACCCGTTGCACAGCTTTGAAGGCTTCCTCGAAATTATTGCTGAATTTTCCCGTACCTTGGCGCTGAGCCTCCGAATTTTCGGTAACATCTTTGGGGGTGAGGTGCTACTTGCTGTTATTGCTTATCTGACGAGCTACGCATCACCCGTAGCCTTACCGTTGTTTTATATGTTGGAGTTGTTTGTCGGCGCCGTTCAGGCGTATGTATTTTATATGTTGACGATTGCTTTTATTGGACTCGGTCTGCCTGAGGCAGATGACGCGCATCAAGATGCGTCCGCCAAGAAATTGGCTCGAGCACAGAAGCAATCGCCAACATCGGCAGATGTAGTTAAAGTAAATTAATAAATATATAGGAGTTTAATTTTATGGATTCAATCGGATTTGCGCTTGCCTACGCATTGGCCGCAGCAGGTTGTGGTATCGGTCTTGGTCTTGTCGGCGCTGGCGCTGTACAAGCTGCTGGTCGCAACCCAGAAGCACTTGGTAAGATCCGAACCCTTATGATCCTGGCTATGTCATTCGTTGACGCCCTCGCGATCATTGGTTTGGTTGTTGCCCTTATTATTAAGTTCTTGAAGTAATCAGGGGGAGATTTCCCTTATGCCACACACGATTGTTGCTATGTTTGCCAGTTCGAATCCAGGTCTTTTGCAGGCTTTGGGTATCGACGGCAAATTATTGATTGAGCAAGCGGTTGCTTTCTTGATCTTGCTAGCTATTTTGGCGAAGTTTGTTTACCCGGCGCTTATCAAGTCAATTGATGCTCGTCGTAGTCAAATCGAAGCCGGCATGGAAGAAGCTAAAGAAGCAGCCGCTGCTCTGGAAAAAGCCGAAGCTAAAGTTGCCGATATGTTAGCCGACGCCCGCAAGCAAGCCGACGAAGTGATTGCCCGCTCGCAAAAAGAAGCTTCGGGCATGGTTGCCGAGGCCGAAGAGCGTGCAAAAACGCGCGCCGACCAGATTGTCGCCGATGCCCGCGCGCAACTACAGACCGACATTTCCAAGGCTCGTCAAATGCTAAAGAAAGACACGATTGAGTTAGTTGCTTTGGCAACCGAAAAAGTCGTGCATCACAAGCTTGACACCCAAAAAGATGCCAGTCTAATAACTGAGGCTCTGCAGGAGAAAGCATAATGGCTGCCGTAAAGTTTTCCCGCCGTATACTTGCTCGGACTATTGCCACTAAGTTGGTGATCGAGCCCACGCGTCAGGATTACTGGATCAAAGCCCTTGCCGGTTACTTGGTTGACCAAAAGCGCACCGCCGAAGCAGAGCTTATTATTAATGACATTTTGCACGAATTGTACGAACAAGACGGCCAATTATTGGCTCACGTAACCAGTGCCCGACCATTGACCGACCAGCTACGAACCAAACTGAAGCACCTGCTAGCAACACAGACTGATGCCCGAAAAGTGACGTTGACCGAAGACATCGACCCAAGCCTTATCGGTGGCCTCGTGGCACGAACCGCCGATGCCGAACTTGATGCCAGTGTACGCAGCAAAATTAATCAATTAGCAACAATCAAATAACTTCCCATGGAACGAGGAGAATAAACGAATACGATGAGTGATCTAAAAGTCCAAGAACTATCGGCCGAGCTTCGTGAGGCGATTCAATCGCTCCGCGAGCATCAAGGCCTTGAAGAAGCGGGTATCGTGACGCGCGTGGGTGATGGTGTGGCCTTTGTATATGGCCTGCGCAGCGCTGGCTACAACGAAGTGCTCGACATTGAAACAATTGACGGCGGTACGGTTACTGCTTTTGCCCTGAACTTGCTTGAGGACGAAATCGGTGCCGTGATCCTTGGCGATGACGCCCAGGTTATGGCTGGCGCTAAAGTAACCCTGACCGGTAAAGTACTTGAAGTACCCGTTGGTCCAGAACTCGTTGGCCGCGTAGTTGACCCCCTGGGTCGTCCGCTTGACGGCAAAGGTCCTATTAAGGCCAAGGTTACCAGCCACATTGAGCGCCGTGCGCCCGGTGTGATGGACCGCCAAACGGTGAACCAACCAGTTATGACCGGTATTATGTCGATCGACACCATGATTCCTATCGGCCGCGGTCAGCGCGAGCTGATCATTGGTGACCGCCAAACCGGTAAGACTGCCATTGCTGTCGACACCATGATCAACCAGTTCAGGCAAAAATCGGGCATTATTAATGTCTACGTTGCTATTGGCCAGAAACGTTCAAAGGTATCCGCACTTATCGAGCGCCTCAAGCGCGAAGGCGTCATGGATCAAACCATCGTGGTTGCTACCAGTCCGTCCGACCCCGCTCCACTGCTCTACCTTGCTCCGTACGCTGGTGCGGCTATGGGTGAGTATTTCCGCGACAACAAACAGCACGCACTTATTATCTTCGACGACTTGACCAAGCACGCTGTTGCTTACCGTCAGATGTCGTTGCTGCTTCGTCGCCCACCGGGCCGTGAAGCCTACCCTGGTGATGTGTTTTACTTGCACTCACGCTTACTTGAGCGTGCTGCAAAACTAAACGACGAACTAGGCGGCGGTTCGTTGACTGCTCTGCCAATTATCGAAACGCAGGCCGGTGATATTTCGGCCTATATTCCGACCAACGTGATTTCGATTACCGACGGTCAGATTTTCCTCGAAACCAATCTGTTTTACCAAGGTATTCGTCCGGCGATTTCGGTTGGTTTGTCGGTGTCACGTGTGGGTGGTACTGCTCAGACTAAAGCCATTAAGTCGGTTTCTGGCGGTATTAAACTGTCTTTGGCGCAATTCCGCGAGCTTGCCGCGTTTGCACAGTTCTCGAGTGACCTCGATGCCGAAACCAAGCGCCGCATCGAGCGCGGTCAGCATCTAACCGAACTGCTGAAGCAAAAACAATACAGTCCGCTAAGCGCCGCTGAGCAAATTGTTAGCATCGTAGCTGTTACTAAAAACGCCTTCGACGTTGTGCCAACTGACAAAGTGAAGGAGGCGCAAGCCGAACTCCTTTCGTACATGCACGACAAGCATAAGGCTGTTATGGAGGCCTTGAACAAGGGTGATAAACCTACGGACGAAACGATTGAAAAAATCCTAGACACCGCCAAAAAAATCGCTGCGTCATATAAAACTGCGGAGAAACACACCGCTAAGGCATAATATATGAATGCATTTGATAAATCACCAGAATTGGAAGGGACGGATGTGGTTGATCAGCTAGTGGGTGCCATGTTCCCTGCTGATCCGCAAGGTGAACATGCAAGCCTTGTACGAATAGCGTTTAATGCGCTAGTCGACCCGTCCAGCTATTTTGGAGGTGACACGCGAGATCTAAGCATGGTAAATCCTGATGAGGTAATTTGCAATACTTTCGGTCAGCAGATGTTTCTGGAGTGCCGGGCCGATTTTCTCGACTTAATGCAAAGGAGTATTGGGTAATGGCTTCAAGACAACAAATTAAGCAGCGCATCGGTTCGGTAAAAAGCACCAAGCAAATTACCAAAGCTATGCAATTGGTTGCGGCTAGCAAACTACGTCGTGCCCAAGAAGCTGCGGCTGGTCCTCGGGCGTATGCAGAAATGGCTCGGGCAGTTTTGGCACGTTTGCGCAGTGTTGCAAGTGGCGCAAGCGAGTTTAACTTGTTTAATGAACGACCAATTAAAAGCCGGCTGCTCATTGTTGTAACGAGCGATCGAGGGCTGGCTGGTGCGTATAACGCCAATGTCATTCGGCGCATGATTGCCGAATTGACCGCTGACCGCGACGCGGGCATCAAAACATCGGTCATCGCTATTGGACGCCAGGTTGCAAATGCGGCTAGCCGTATTAACGACCTTGAGGTTCGCGGCGTCTATCAGGGTCTTCCAGATAAGCCTGATGCTGACACGCTTCGTCCAATTTTAACCTCGGTCGTTGGACTATTTGCCGACAGCATAGTCGACGCGGTCGATATCATCAATACCAAGTTTGTTTCGACCGTTGTACAACAGGTGCAGGTCAGGTGTTTACTGCCTGCCGGTATTGATGTCGAACCAAGCGAAACGGCGGTTGAGGCGCTGCCAGCTACGGTTGAGCCTTCGGCGGACGTGCTGCTAAAATCAGTCACGCTTCGGTTGCTTGATGCCCAGATTTATCAAGCGCTACTAGAAGCCACTGCAAGCGAACAATCTATGCGCATGCTGGCCATGAAAAACGCCACCGACAACGCCACTGATATTATCGACGACCTAACACTGGCCTATAACAATGCCCGCCAGGCTGCAATTACGCAGGAACTAGCCGAAATCACCGGCGGTGCGGAGGCAATGAAGTGAGTGGACGGGGTAAACATATATTTAAGGGCGGCGCTCTTTTGCCTAGTGCCCCAAATCGGTCGGGCGACCAAACGACTGCATTTAGCGGCGAAAACCCGGGATATGCTACTCGTGTCGCTAAAATCTTAGAAGCAGGTCCGGCCGTACGCGAGTTGATCGCGCCTAATATGGTTGTGTCTTCTTCCAAAGCCGAGACAACAGTTAATGCAGCGCCGCAGCCGGATCCGGTTCAGCAGTTATTGCTTGAGGACCTTAGGGCATTCAACGATGACGTCGAAGCCTGGGAACAAGGAGGTGGCCCGGATCGTCTATTCGACAGAATACTCGAGACGACCGGCGTAGATCTTCGAGAGGCGCCTTCCACCACCGAACCGAATAACCCATATGATGCCGTCGGGCCAATGGAAGCTAGATGGCTAGAAGAAGATAAGCCGAGGCTTCCCTGGTTACACGGTGAAGTCACCAGACCGGAGACAATATAATGGAACAGCGCGTAGTATGGCAAGGCGGAGAAGATGGAGACGAGGCCAACAAGCATCGCATAACCTATCCCCCTCAACCGGATTCCGATAACAACACGCCAGACAAAGAACCACAAGGAGACACACTATAATGGCAACAGCAAAGAAAGATACAACCAAGACTAGCACCGGACGCGTGGTGCAGGTCGTTGGTGTGGTCGTTGACGTTGAATTTAAACAAGGTCAGCTGCCAGCAATTAACTACGCGCTCAAAACCAAACTAAACGGCGAAAACTTATTGCTTGAGGTTGCTCAGCACCTCAGCGAAACGGTTGTACGAACCATTGCCCTTGCGAGTACCGACGGCCTCAGGCGTAACGCCGAGATCGAAAATACCGGCGCACCAATTAGCGTGCCAGTCGGTAAAGCTACTCAAGGCCGCATGTTTAACGTCATTGGTGAGCCAATTGACGGCAAAGGCGGCGAGTTCAAAGAAACATCGCCGATTCACCGCGCGGCGCCAAGCCTGGAAGATCAATCCGGCTCGGTTGAAATCCTAGAAACTGGCATTAAGGTTATTGACCTGATTGCTCCAATCGTTAAGGGTGGTAAGGTTGGCTTGTTCGGTGGTGCCGGCGTTGGTAAGACTGTGACTATCGAGGAGCTGATCAACAACATTGCCAGCTTCCACAGCGGTAGCTCAGTTTTTGCTGGTGTCGGTGAGCGTACCCGTGAAGGTAATGACTTGTACTTCGAAATGGCAGAGGCCGGCGTGCTGGACAAGACTTCACTAGTCTTCGGCCAGATGAACGAGCCACCTGGCGCTCGTTTACGCGTTGCGCTAAGCGGTCTTACGATGGCCGAGTCGTTCCGTGACCAAGGTCAGGACGTGCTGCTATTCATCGACAACATATTCCGCTTTACGCAGGCTGGTTCTGAGGTGTCTGCCTTGCTTGGCCGCTTGCCGTCTGCCGTGGGCTACCAGCCTAACTTGCAGCAAGAAATGGGTGCCTTGCAGGAACGCATTACATCGACTAAAACCGGGTCAATTACCTCTGTGCAGGCGGTATATGTGCCGGCCGACGACCTTACTGACCCGGCTCCGGCCACGACTTTTGCGCACCTTGACTCAACTATTGTGTTAAACCGTGCTTTGACCGAAATCGGTATTTACCCCGCCGTCGACCCGCTGGACTCGAACTCAACCGTGCTTGACCCGGAGATCGTTGGCGAAGAACACTACGCTGTTGCCCGCGAAGTACAACGTATTTTGCAGCGTTACAAAGACTTGCAGGATATTATTGCCATCCTGGGTATGGAAGAATTGTCTGACGAAGACAAAAAGACCGTGGCCCGCGCCCGCCGTATTCAGAACTTCCTTAGCCAGCCATTCTTCGTGGCCGAGAAGTTTACCGGCAACAAGGGCCAGTATGTTTCGCTTAAGGACACTGTTAAGTCGTTCCGCGAGATTATCGATGGCAAGCACGACGATAAGCCGGAGTCTGCCTTCTACATGAAGGGCGACATCAGCGAGGTTAAGTAATGGGTGGCGAGCGACAAGATCCTAGATGGCTACGGGATGCTACCCCTGCTTACGGTGATGGTGAAGCGGCGTATACTCGTCCAGTCAATCGTGTGCCTGAAACCGCCACGCCTGTTGAACCTGACGACGATGACCCTAGGCTCCAAGAAGAGGACCTTTAAGAAGGAGGCAAATAATGAAACTAGAACTTGTATCACTCGATGGCGTAAAATTTAGCGCTGATGCCTACTCGATCATTCTACCGACAGCTGCCGGTCAGATTACTATTTTGCCCGGCCACGAGGCGCTACTTGGCGTGGTCGTCCCCGGCGTCATTACTATTCGCCGCGAAAAATCTGACCCTGACCGCCACTTGGAGCACTACGCCACTTACGGCGGTGTACTCGAAGTCGGCAAGGACAAAGTTCGTATTTTGGTTGACGAAGCCACGCATGGCGATAAAATTAACGAAGCCGAGGCCGAAAAAGCACATCAATCCGCACTTGAATTACGCAAAAGTGCCAAAGACCAAGTTGAGCTCGATAAAGCCCAGGCCATGGTTGACCGCCAGTCAGTTCGCTTGCAGGTCGCTAGCCTTCGTCGCCGCCACCGCAGATAATCAGCTGCAATGGCAACTTGTTGAGTATCTGCGCTTGGATGGTTTATGAAACAGTATATTAAAAGTTATGGTACTGGTCACGATCAATATCAAACTAGCTACTTTTGCAGTCTGCTTCATGTAAAGCCGTCGTTACTTTAACCGGCGTTACGTAGATGTTGCACCGGCATATCGCCATGTTGGCGCGGCAAATAAAGTGTTGTAACGGCGTTGCGTACAAAAGCGGCGTCCGTGAAGTCTTGCTGGTCAACAGGAAATACCGATGAAATTGCATCTTGTAATTCTGGCATGTCACCCATGCTGGTTTGGTATGCACCGTACAGTCTGCCGGCTCCCGTATTCTCAAAATCAGAGGCGTTAACCGCTGCCTGCGTGTCATAAACGACACCCCTGCCCCACTCAATAATGTGGGTGTTGGCATAGTGGTCAATGCTCATGAGTGCCACGCGAGGCGTTGGCGGATTGCCTGCAATGCCTTGGTCATAAGCTGGCTTGGCAATATCAAGCGAGGCAATGGAGTTATCAGCTAGCGCTGCACCGTACATGTCGGCAATTTGATTATAACGAGATTTTTTAAGTCCACCTGGCGCGTCATATGAATAGCGGATGGCTTCAAACAAGTCCTCGCCCTGAGGCCCGAGGCCGCTCGCAATACCTTGTGCAATAAGTGCGGCGTTGATTTCGGCAGCACAATCTTCGTGCGTCACAATGTCAATGCCTTCGCTGCGCGCAGTCTTTACGGCGATGCTGCCCAGAAGATGTGCTTCAGCGGGTGCTTTTGGACGGCGCGATTCAAACATAGAGAAGACTTGGTCTTCGCCTGACTTGCCTAAAAGCACTGCTCCAGCCTGATGAATGCCTTGCAAACCGGGTGCACCAAAGTGCCTGGCTTGTTGCATACGCAGCGCGATGTGCGTATCTTGTCCAAGACCTACGGCACCACCAGCCGTACGCCGGTAGCGCAGTGCTGAAGCAGGAGCGCCACGCCGATCAATAAGTGTCGCTCCGTTATGCACACGACTAAAACCATCAAATAGTGCTAAACGCTCATCAATGCACGCATATGTTGTGCGTTCACCTCGGTTAATATTAGGAGTGTGTGGCACTCTGAACCGCTCGGCGGCATGAATAACTTCGCCCATAGACAATACAAATTTCCTAGTACTTAGTTTGCAACAAAAAATTATCTTACCATGAACCAAGACCTAGGACAATTATTTAATTGCTAAGGTACCGACAATGTTGTATAGTTTACATACATTTACCACAATCTTCGACGTTACTTAATATATGAACACTTTGCCAAACATTCCAGCACCGCCGGACTTTTTTCCACTCTGCCAAGAGGTTTTGCGAGGTGGCATGCGCTTGTATGACGGCTTTACTCCTGAAGAGCGCATAGCTATTCAGCAGACAAATGACGCCGTACTTCCCCCGGATAGTCCTACTCGTTATTTGCTTGAAGGGCGAGGTCGTCCGGGCATAGCCGAATCGACATCCTTTTCCGAATATCGTCACGGTGTTTGTCTGGCACATACAGCAATTGACCGACAGCGCCGGATGCTGGCCCAAGAAAATCATCAGCCAGTCACAATTTATCCTTTTAATCCCGATGCAGAAATGCCCCGACTCGGTGGCTACCAAACCCTGTACGGCGGCATTGTTGGTAAGTTTGTAGAGCGGCATCGAAGTCGCACTGCCGGCGTTCAGGAAACCTATGGCCGCATTACGAGGCTGGTTGAAGGCAACGAATGGATTGATGTGCGCTCATTTTTGCTTGGCAAAACGGTATTGGCCAGAATGCCTTTTATTACGGAGGAGCAGATCGGTACCGACCTAACAACATTTCTGCTTGGCCTTGGTGACGGGCTCGAATTATACCATCACTTGTATGGGGGCGAGGTTCCGGCCAGAGGCAAATGCAATATTACACTAAGCGCTGCGTTCGGGCCTACCGTGTATCGTTCCAAAGTCGCGGATGTCTTCCCAGAGGGCGGGCTTGTCGTGCGGCAAAACTGGGACGCTCCTCCCTATTCTAAAACGCAATACCAGAATCCTTTCGAGCAACCTGCCAGAATATACCCTCGGTACAAAGCGGTTATGCAAACGCCGTATGGCGAACAGACCAAAAGTATTTGGTGGAATAATCACGTGCCTACGGGTGCGCGTCTTCGAGCGGTCGGCAGCTTTGTGTCGCACCATATTTTGCGTAATGTAGCCGATGGTCATGGCGTGGCCGACGAGAGCGCTTTTTATAAAGGTGATGTGTCTGCATGCTACGTCCTGGAAAAAGAAGATGTACTCGTTTTTCGCGGACACGAAGGTGCGCATTACACACTTTCGTCCCCGTTTGTTATTCCCAAAGAAATGACCCACGAGCAAACTAATACTGCCGAATTGATCGCCCTAGCTCGCAACGGCGAACTCGTAGAACTAACCGACACCTACGTTCCGTCCAATACAATAAATTACTTTGAGATATCCAGTGATGCGGTGTGCCAGTCCAGGGAGTTTTCGGCTACCATGTCCAGGCCGCGCAAACTGGTAAAAGGGGCGCAGGACGAGCTGCGGTCGTTGCGCATCGTTACTGCCGAGGGGATTAACTTGAGTGTCGGCGCTATTTTACCCCAGGCGATCGGCACATCTGCCTTGTGGCATATTGCGACCTTGGCAGGATGCTACGGTGCTGTCAAAACGGCAGAAAGTCTGGAAGCCCGCTTGCGACGAAAAGCAAAGTAGCGTAAATTTACATTGTCACCAGTTGCAAAATGTGATTTTTTGCATATAATGTGACTGTAATCTTCTAGGGTGATCAACTCAAGTTAGCTAAAGCATGCCCGGTTCGTATTGAGAATTTGGGTTTTAAGCCGTTTCGCTGTTGGCAGCGTTTGTTTCTGTCATTGTATTGAGTCCAGAGGATGTGCCGCATTTAACCGGATGTTAATTAACTATGTCTAAAAAATACAATCTTCGTTTTGACGAGCAGCATCTTTTGCGTGAGCTAAAGCACTACTTACCCACCCAAGGTCCACTCAAGGACTTTGTGCACCACAATACGCTGCATGCGTTTCAAGATATGAAATTTTATGACGCGATTTTTAAAGCGTCGGCAATCTTTGGATACCAGACAACCCTTTCTCTTGCCGAATACAGAGATCTTTACACGATCAAACGGATAACTCCGGAGGTCCTAGAAAGGACAATAAGAGAACGAAAAGGCGGCAAAGATTTTGAGGAGTGGCATTCCAGGGTTCTTCACAAAGAATATGATGAGTCTCTCGGGCAGCGGATTGGCAAGTTGCGAAGTAGATGGGGGCAACTATACCCTATCGACATGGATAATGCAGTGCAACCACTTTTGTTCCGTATCTTATGTAGCTATCTTGATCAAGGTATCGCCATTTCACCATTCCCCTTTGAAAACAAAGGCCTTTTAAGGGCGTTGCGAAGCCTGGAAGATCACAGTCTAGTAAGCTTCTTTACAACAAAAAGAGCACGTGATCTGCTGCATGACAAATCTTGCACAATAGCAAAACTCCTGGAAATACTGGTAGGAAAAGAAGCGTACTTTGAGCAGTATATCTATGACCAGCAATTTGCCCACCGAGGATGGTCCGGTATTGTGTCGACTCTTGAAGACAAACCCGGGTCACTCTTGTACCCCAAGAAAATCTCTTTGGAAGATATGATAATCCTTGAGCTTTTACTCGAGATTGATGCGTTGACAAGCCGGCTGGGAGCTGACTGGGAACCGCTAGGAAGCGGCATTGCGCAACCGCCGGTGGATATGTTCGCCGACGAACCGCCCGCCGAGCTCCAGGAAGTTATTAAAATATGGCAAGATGCGTTTGAGTGGACATATTATGACACCGTGCTTTCCGGAGTGATGCTTACATTGCCTGCTGGCCCGGCTAAAAAGAGAACGACTCCAAAAAGTTTTCAGGCCATCTTCTGCATTGATGATCGGGAATATTCCTTGCGAACACATGTAGAGAGCCTAGACAGTCATTGCGAAACATTGGGTGCGCCCGGGTTCTTTGGAGTAGAGTTCTATTTTCGTCCGGCTCACGCTAAATTCTACGACAAGCTTTGCCCTGCATCGGTCAATCCTAAGTACCTTATCAAAGAAATTGCCAAGGGCGATATGCGTGTACGTGAAAAAGAAATCATGTATAACAAGCATTCTCATAAACTGGTGAGGGGTTTTATTCTCTCTTATGTATTGGGCATTCCGGCGTTGGGCAAGCTTATTGCAAATCTTATTAACCCTACCATGAGTCCGGCTATTGCTGATGCCTTTGACCATATGGATCCAGCCGCTGAGCTTACTATCGTGCATACCGGAGAGCGGGACCAGGAAAAGGCTCTGCAAGTGGGCTTCACGGTAGAAGAAATGACAGATCGCGTTGAAAAATTACTGCGCAACATTGGGCTTACTGATTGTTTTTCTCCACTCGTATATGTCATGGGTCACGGGTCGAGTAGCGCCAACAATCCCCACCACGGCGCACACGATTGCGGCGCATGTAGCGGCAGACCTGGGCTAGTCAATGCTCGTGTTTTTGCGTATATGGCAAATTATCAACCAGTACGAGAGCTGCTCAAGACACGCAATCTGCACATACCTGATACAACCCAGTTCGTGGGAGGAATGCACGATACGGCGTCTGACGAGGTTGCATTTTACGATACAGAAGTCCTCACAGAAGAAAACAAAAAGCTGCATACTAAAAACGAGCAGCTATTCGAAGACGCGCTTGATCTTAATGCCAAAGAACGTTCACGTAGATTTATGTCTATCAGTACCAAACAACATATAAAAAAGATACGCAACGATATTAAAGAGCGTTCGGTTTCGTATTACGAGCCACGGCCTGAATTGGGACACGGTACGAATGCGTTGTGCGTGGTGGGCGGAAGAGACCTTACAAAACATCTATTTCTTGACCGGCGGGCGTTTTTAAACTCGTATGATTATATGAGCGACCAAGACGGCACGTTATTGGGTGGCGTGCTTGCACCTCTTGGAACTGTTTGCGGAGGTATTAACTTGGAATACTTCTTCTCCCGGATGGATAATTACAGGTTGGGCGCTGGCACAAAGCTGCCTCATAACGTTATGGGGCTTATCGGAGTCGCAAATAGTGGTGATGGCGATTTGCGTGCAGGACTCCCTCTGCAAATGGTCGAAGTACACGATCCCGTACGGTTGCTGATGGTTGTTGAACATCATCCCGATGTGGTCAAGAAGGTCATTCAGTCAAATCCCGAGCTTTACGAATGGTTTGCTAATGAGTGGATTCATTTGGTTGCTGTCGATCCAAACAAGAAGGCGTTATTTGTTTTTAAAGCAGGAGAGTTCGTTCCGTACACGCCACTTACAAAAGAATTACCCGTCGTACATGACATGTCCCGCATGCTGGAGACAGCCGTCAAGATGAAGACAAATCATCTTTTGGATGCCACGCAAGAAAACCTAGCGGTCCAAATAATAAAGTAGGCCTTATGTTGGTACGTCTCCTTCCCCTATTAGCACTTATTCCTGTACTTGGCTTTATCGGCTGCGTGCTTACGCCCAAAAGATGGGAACATACTATCTTTTACGTCGCTATTACAACGATGCTCGTAGAATTTGGGCTGTTTCTCTTTTTGGGCTACCAATGGCTCCGGGCAGGAGCTTCTCCCGTCTTTGCAAGTCTCGGGTCGTTGTACGCAAGTCATAGTTATACGTTGTCTCTTAGTTTTTATTTTGACAGGCTGGCGGCGGTGTTTTTAGGAGCGACTACGGCTATAGCGATCCTGATTTTCATCTTTAGCAAGTACTACATGCACCGCGAACAAGGTTTCAAGAGGTTTTATAGTACGGTCTTACTGTTTCTCATTGGATTGTCGTTACTAATTCTCGCAGGTAACTTCGAGGTGTTATTCGTGGGTTGGGAGTTTATCGGAATAAGCTCAGTATTGCTTATTGCTTTTTATCGGGATCGATATTTGCCTGCAAGAAACGCGTTAAAAGTATTTTCAGTCTATCGTGTCGCTGACGCGTTCTTACTCGCAGCTGTTTTATATGCGCATCACTTTTTCGAGAAGAACGTGAACTTTTCTGAATTTGCGGGAGTGATTACGCAGCACGGAAACGGCATCGTTTTACTCGGCCTCTTGTTGTTTGTGGCGGCCTTGATTAAATCTGCGCAGTTCCCTTTCTCATATTGGCTGCCCCGTGCTATGGAAGGTCCTACGACATCCAGCGCTATCTTTTACGGTGCACTTTCTGTGCATATGGGCTTGTTCCTATTGCTCCGAACGTATCCGCTTTGGGAGGGTAGCGCTTGGCTCCGAATCACTATTGCTGCCTTGGGTCTTGTCACGGCGGTCGTCGCCACGTCCATTGCCCGGGTTCAGTCATCTATAAAGACACAGATTGCGTACGCTTCTATAACTCAAATAGGTATCATGTTTATCGAGCTTGCGGCCGGACTTTCATGGCTGGTGCTTTTTCATTTTGTCAGCAACGCTTCTTTAAGAACGTACCAGCTACTTATTTCTCCGTCGGTTGTAAGCTATCTTGTGCACGATCAATTTTTCTATTTTGTAGCTCCTATCCAAAAGATCAAGAATACACTTTTTGGAAAGATCCGCGCCACATTCTACGTTCTGAGTGTTAAGGAGTGGAATATGAATACAGCGGCTAGTCATTATTTATGGCGGCCGCTGAAGTTTGTTGGGCGAACGTGCGCTTTTCTTGATAAACCCCTTGCTCAGGTCATTTCGCTGGCTCTCTTTTTGGGCTTTGTAAAGATCGCCTCGTCTGCAACATTATTCGCCAGTTCAACGTTGGCTATTTCCATCGCAGCGGCTATTGTGAGTATCGTCTTCTACATTCGGGCGTATACAACAAAAAATTCTGCCCGCACATGCTGGAATCTTATAATGCTCGGACATCTTTTCGGAGCGTTTTTCTTGGGCTCAGCCTCTACCGAAGGGTGGAAATATATCATTATGTATGGCGTAGGGGTAGTGGTGGCATTTGCCGCAGGCCATGTATGCCTCTGGTACTTGGGGGCAAAAGGCCAATCAACTGCATTACGAGATTATCACGGTGCTATATATGCATTTCCAAAGTTGGGTAATTTCTTTTTCATTGTATGTCTCCTTTTTATGGCGTTCCCTATTAGCTCCACTTTTTTGGCGCAGGATATTCTTTTAAGTCTAATCCCGGGAGGTCATGCTTTTCAGGCGGCGCTCTTTTGCCTCTCTTACTTGCTTGTAGGCGTGACCATCATGCGCTTGTATACGAAAGTCTTCTTTGGGCCGCATAAGGCGAGCTATCACGAAAAAGCTTACAAATCTTCTTAAGTCCACAAGCGTAAGCCTGTCTATTTACAAAAGTGTTTACCTGGGGTACGCTTGAGGTAGTAATACTTACACTTACGGAGGATATATGGTAACAAGAAAAAAGATCGCCATGATTTTGGCGGAGTTTTTGGGTACCGCGCTTTTGACGCTTGCGGTGCTCGCGGTCAGTAAATCGACTATCGGCATTCCTTACTTTGTGGCAATCGCCGCAGGTATTGTTGTCGCAACTGTGACTCTAACATTGGGCAAAGTTTCTGGCGCTCATTTAAACCCACTCGTAACAATTGGTTTGTGGTCGGTTCGCCGCTTCAAGACAATTCCTGCCATCATATATGTTGCAGCACAGCTACTTGGCGGTATCGCAGCGTATTACCTCTTTACTTACTTTGTAAACCAGACCTGGGGCAATACTGGTCACTTCGAAAGTCGCGTATTGGTAGCCGAAGTCGCCGGTGCGTTTATCTTTAGCCTTGGCTTCGCCGCTGCTGTTTACAACAAGCTAGAAGGCGGTGCAGCTGCTGCCACTATTGGTTTGTCGCTACTGCTTGGCGTGCTAATCTCATCAGCTGGCGCCGGCGGTATTGTAAACCCTGCCGTTGCACTTGGTGTACGCAGTTGGGTATGGGGCACCTATGTGCTTGGCCCGGTACTGGGTGGCATTCTTGGCTTTAACTTGTACGGCCTGCTCTTTGCGCCTGCAAAAGAACTTGCAGCTGAATCTGTTGGTGCAGCCAAGGTTAAGCCTGCTGTTGCCAAAAGCAAGAAGTAAACCTTACAGCTTTTTTGCTAGAGACCAGCCCCAGAGCTGGTCTCTTCATTATTATAAGTGTAAGAAATATTATAGGTAGTACAAATAAAATTATGCATTATTGCCAGGGCATGTCTCTAGTTGCCTGGGTATCTTTTTATAGATTGCCTAGCCAGCGCTTAAGGTGCTCATGCTTACATAATAAACTTGCATTTTACACCTGTATGTGTTAAAAATGAATTAAGTGATGTACTCGCATCAACAATAATAATAAACTGAACTGACAAACGACCAGGAGTTGCATGACCCTCCCATTAGCCGTTTTTAATAAGATGTTCAGCCGTCGTGGGCTGGTATTATTGTGTACCCTTATTTTTATAGCAATTGCTGCGGTAACGGTCGTGTGGGCGAACCACGGCAATCTTCTCGCCCTTTCCAACCAAAAGACCCAGACTTTTAGCGAACTATATTTTACGCAGCCCAATCAGTTACCGGATAGCCTGGTCATTAATCAACCGCAAACGGCTACCTTTACGATAGCTAATCGTACGCAAAAAACGATCACCTACCATTACAGTTTAAAGATTCATAGTACGTCGCAGGCAGACCGAACAACTGCTGCGACCGTGACTATCAATCCGGACCGTCAAACCGATATTACCGTGCCGTTCACGCTGCCGGCAGTTGACAATTACACTATCTCCATTACATTACCCGACCAAAAACAATCAATTCAATTTCATAGTAAGGGGGTGTTATGAAAAAAATTACGGTAGTCATTCCGTGCTATAACGAGGAAGCTGGCATCGCTACGGTCATCAAGAGTTTTCCGCGCCAAAAGATGCGCGAGCATGGCTTCACGTTAGATGTGATTGTGGTCGACAATAATTCAACTGATCGTACGGCGGAGGTCGCGCATGCTGCCGGTGCCAAGGTTATTCACGAGCCAAAGCAAGGCAAAGGGAACGCGATCCGCGCTGCTTTTTACAATGTGAGTGAAGATACCGACTACGTTGTAATGTGTGACGGTGACGACACCTACAAAGCGCACGAGATTCTACGCCTGGTCGAACCGCTCGACAGCGGATTTGCCGACGTTATCATCGGTTCGCGTATGGGTGGCCGCATGACTGAGGGCGCAATGCGCGGCTTTAACCGTTTGGGCAACTGGACCTTCTCTTTCCTGGTTCGTGCTGTTTACAAGGTGAATGTTACTGACACATTGACTGGTTATTTTGCGTGGAAGCGAGATGTGATCGTGCAGCTGCGCCAACATTTGCAATCTGCCGGTTTTGCGATTGAAATGGAAATGATTACCAAGATGGCGCGCATGGGTTACGAGATTTTTTCAGTGCCAATTAGCTACGAACCGCGATTGGGCGAATCAAGTCTCCGCCCTATTCATGACGGCGCCCGCATCTTGCGTGAGTTCACCCGTCAGCTTAAATGGCGTCCGCAAATGGAGCGCATCGCTTTTGTATCTGATGCAATTTGGCCGTATAACAAAGGCGGCAAAGAAAAACGTTTGCATGAAATCACGAGGCGACTAGTAAAAGAAGGCCGCCAAGTAGATATCTATACCATGCAATGGTGGGACGGTCCTAAAACAAAAATTACCAAAGACGGCATCCATCTGCATGCTATTACTAAAAAATATCCGCTGTACAAGGGTGAGCGCCGATCTATTTCTGAAGCAATTTTGTTTAGTCTGGGCTGTTTTAAGTTGTTGCCTCGCCGCTTTGATGTCGTCGATGTAGACAGTATGCCCTTCTTCCCGCTGTTTAGTGTACGCATTGTGACCTGGCTACGTGGTAAAAAAATGCTCGCGACTTGGCACGAAGTATGGGGCAAAAATTACTGGCAAACGTACATGGGCGGCCTTGGCGGCATGTTGGGCGCGGCCACTGAATGGGTTGCGATGAAGTTGCCAAGCGTAGTGATCTCCAATTCCGACCACACCACTAAGCGCTTACGCGAAGTCGGCATGAAGAAGCGTATCGTTACCGTGCCGCTCGGCGTAGATGTAGATAATATTATTATGGTGCCGGTGCACGACCTGGAAAGTGACATTATCTTTGCCGGTCGCTTACTTGAAAACAAGAATGTTAACTTGTTAATTAATGCCGTAGCCGAGGTTAAGAAGACTAAGTCTGACGTGCGTTGTATTATCGTTGGCGATGGCCCGGAGCGTAAGCGTTTGGAGGCGCAAGTCGACAATCTTGATTTGACTAACAACGTGACTTTCTTTAACTTTTTGGAAGATCATAACGAACTGTACAGCCTCATGAAATCATCCAAAGTATTCGTACTGCCATCGGTGCGTGAAGGCTTTGGCCTAGTGGTGGTCGAGGCTAACGCCTGCGGCATCCCGGTTATTACCACGACGCACACTTCCAATGCTGCCCAGGATTTAATTTCTGAAGGCCAAAACGGTTTACTGGCTAAGCCTGACGCCAAAGATTTGGCTAAAAAGATTCGCGAAGTATTGGCTGCCAAGGGCATGAATCCGGCAAAGACGCTCGAGGAACGCTTTAGCCGTTATCGCTGGAAGTACGCCGCCGAAGATGTGGAAAGGACGCTGATTCCGTGATGGTTTCGTTTATTGTTATTGCTTATAACGAAGAGCGAAATATCGAACGCACACTTCGGGCCATTCTTGCACAAAAAGATCTGTCGGATTACGAGGTCGTCGTCGTGAACGACGGCTCAAAAGATAAAACAGTAGAAGTGGTTACGACGTTAGCCGCCAAGCACACTGCAATTCGCATCGTTGATTTACAGCCGAACCAAGGCCGTGGCGCTGCGCGCGCTGCCGGTGTTGCCGCAGCCAAAGGCCGCTACTTTGCGTTTGTTGACGCCGATATCGTCTTACCCGAAGATTGGCTGGCGCGCTGCCTGCCCTATATGAAAACCCATGACGCGTGCGGCGGCATTGCCGTACCCGACGGTGACGTGGCCTATGTACACCGTGTGTTACGCTTGACGCCAAAAGTTGCGCCTCATTCCACAACCGTCACCGGCAGCAACGGTTTATTTAAGCGTGAGGTCTTTGACAAGGTATCGTTTAATCCAAAGAAAAAGAACGGCGAAGACGTCGATCTTGGCTACCAGATTTTAGAAGCAGGTTTTAGGACGATCGCCGTGCCAGGCTTGTTGGTTGAACACAACGAAACAAAGACCTACGGCGAATCGATTGACTGGCTGTTTACCAGTGGTCGTGGCGCGAGTCGTCAATTTTACGAGCACACAGAAGTGCGTTTGCCTGACCTGGCCTTTTTTGGATTTATTTGCGTAAGTATCGCGGCAATTATTACGTTTGTATGGCTGCCAATTACTTGGTTTTGGCCGATACTGTGGATACTCGCCTACGTGTCGGGAAGCAGTTTTATGCATTTACAGGGTAAATTTGAATTGAGCAGGAGTCTGCCCGCCAGCTTTGCCGGGGTGGTAATAAACGACTCGCTGCTACTTGCGTATTACCTTGGCCGCACAATCGGCATGATAACGGAGTGGAAGATATGAAACAGAACGCAAAAAAGAGCCCAAAGAAGAGTCAAAAAAAGAAATTGCCCTTTTTTAGCGTTGTAGTTTGTTGTTACAACGGTGCAGATGTCTTGCCGCAGGCGCTGAAGGCATTGCAGGCGCAAAAGTACTCAGGCCGCATGGAAATTATTGTCGTTGATGATGGTTCAAAGGACGACACCTACGAAGTTGCCAAGTCGTTCAAGAAGATTCGTGTTATTCGCAATGTTCAAAATAAGGGTATTGCCGGCGCGCGTAACGTAGGCATTACTGCCGCCAAAGGCGATATTATTGCTTTTACCGATGATGATTGCCGTCCTGCACCAAGTTGGATTAAAGAACTAGCCGCAGCCTACGATAACTCGACCGTGCTTGGAGCTGGCGGTGGCGTGGTTTCGACCAAGCCGGATAATATGATCTTGCGCTACTTGCACGAAAGCAAGCCGCTGAAGCCGCTTGAAAATAGTCTCTTAGTTTCTAAGAAACTTACCTACCGATTTGGTTTGTACCTAAAAGGCTTAGCTGGTAAGATTCCACAGCCCAAAAATGGCCGGCGAAGCGTCTATTCATTGGTTGGTGCCAGCATGTCGTTCCGTAAAACAGCTTTGCAGGAAATTGGATTATTTGATGAACGTTTTCGCTTTGGTGGTGAAGAAGAAGACGTGTGTAAGCGGCTAAATGAGCTACATCCAGCCAGCCTTCTTTTTATGCCCAAAGCCAAGATGCGCCATCAGTATGAACGCACTTTGCGCGATACGCTCCGTCGTTCTCGTGCTTACGCCAAAGGCAACGCACGCATGTATTACAAACATGCCGATGTAAAACCTGTTATTTTCCCCTTCCCGGTTGCTTTGATTGCTTCGACTGCACTTGGTTTTATTTCGCCGTGGCTCTTTTTGACACCTGTCGCGTTGGTGCCGGTTATTTATTCGCGCTGGACAATGTACGCGCTCAGTAATCGTCAGCCAGAAGGTTTTCTGTACGGGTATATTCAGATTTCGCAGGAATGGTATGCCAATCTCGGTTTTGCCCAAGGGTGGTGGCAGTACCGCAAGTTATTCCAAGAAGAGCGTGCTATTAGTATCTCTCGCATTGGTCAGTATGTCCGTGTAGTTGCTATGGTCACGGCACTCGCTGGCGGACTCGTGCTAGCGCGTGACATTAACGCCACATGGCTACGTTGTTTGGTTGGTATTTTTGCAGTATTCGTGCCCGGCCGTTTGTTGTTGCAAGCCGTAGGCATGTGGACAAAACACACAATGGAGCGCATGGCGCTCAGTATCGCGCTGGGCGTGGCGCTGCTTATGGCGCTCAGTATTATTATGGTGAGCGGTTTGCCGTTATTACACGTGGTCCGCCCGCTAACGAGCGGTCCACTGCTGGTTAGCTATGCCGCAGCTATTGCCTTGCTTGCGGCGTTTGCTTTGCGGCATGATATACCGGCTCGGGTGCGTTCGGCCTTATCTACCACCAATTCAACTATCGCCGTCTATGCGATGGCTGCGGCGCTTCCGTTCTGTACGTTTATGGGCGCAATGTTGCTAAATGCTGGGCGCAGCAACGTGCTGTCAATCGGTGTGTTTGGGCTCGCCAGTGTTGCCGTTGCTTTTGCGCTGTGGCGTCAAAAATATTTGTCTCGTTCGGCATTGCCGCTGCTGCTCTTTTCGATTAGCGTCAGTGTTTTGTGGTCATATTCGCTTCGTAGCGCGTATCTTTTTGGATGGGATATTCAGCAAGAATACGCCGTATTCCAGGCGACTCATGCGGCCGGACAGTGGTCTATTGGTCAATTGCATACACCATACGATGCTATGTTGAGTCTTACGACGCTGCCGACTATGTTGTCTAATATGACGAGCCTGAATGGTTTGGCATTACTCAAAGTACTATATCCGGTATTCTTTAGTTTCGTGCCGGTCGTAGCTTTCTATGCTTACCGTTTATTTGCCAAGCGCTGGATTGCTTTTGTGGCGGCGCTGATAACGGTCGGCCAGTTTTATTACATGCAGCAGTTTTCGGCACTGGCCAGGCAGCAAGTCGCCTTTTTGTTTTTTGCCGTGATGGTCTATGCTTTGCTGGCCAAAAAGTGGCGGCGCGGTGCCAGGTATTGGATTGCGGCTTTGGCCATTTTTGGCTTGGTTGTTTCGCACTACAGTACAACCTACATGACAATTGCCATGCTGGGTGCCGTATATATTGGCGCTAAACTAGTGATGCTTATGCGTCGAACGCCACTTAAACAGTTATTCGCAGCCGAAACATATGTCCATTGGTGGGTGGTGCTAGCGATCGTGCTTGGTGCTTTTGTGTGGTACGTCCCGGCAACGCATTCAAGCGGTAGTTTTAGAAAGCTTGCCGCCTCACACAGCTATATGCAGGTAGCTCGTAATACGGTGCAAAAAGTTGAAAAATACTTTACGTCGACAGCCCGCCCTCAAGCACGGCCAACGCCAACGGCGCCCCAATATCTTAAGACTATTAGTACGACATTCCGTACCAGCCACCCGTACTTTAGATACTATGCGGAGGCTAGTGACACCTCTGTTTCGGCAGCAAAGACGCCGATTGTGGCTTATAAAACTGGCTTGTATCAGGCGAGTCGTGCACTTGATGTGATTGTGCGTTACGGCTGGTGGCTGCTGGGTCTAGGTGTCGCTGCACTGTACGTGTTGCGCCTGCGTAAGCAATTCAGCGAACATGCACTTGAAATTAGCATGCTGTTTGGTGTTGCGGGCGTTGGTTTTATTGCCGGGCACGTTATTCCGAACCTCAGTAAGTATTACAATATCCCTCGTCTGAACCAGCAAATGCTTATGATTTTGGCATTGCCCGCAGTACTGGGGCTAGTATGGCTGGTTAGAAAGCTAAGCGCCACGCGGCAAAGAGCTGCCGTTGGTGCGGTTGCAATCGCAACTGTATTACTGGCAAGCGGCGTGATTACGCAGTTTGCGGGTGGTAATCCTGTGGCCAACCTCAATAACTACGGCTCTGATTACCAACGTTTCTATGTGCACAGTAGCGAGACGACTGCCGCACAGTGGTTGCAGGGCGAGTATAACGGTAAAAGTCCTGTTTTTGCTGACGAATATGCTACGCTTAGACTGACTTCTTCGACCATGCTGCGTCATCGTTTGATGAATGTGGTTACGCCCGAGACTATCGCCACAGGTTCATACGTGTATGCCGACTACACTAACACGGTTGATAAGACGGTCGCTATTGCTGCCGACAATGGCATCACTTATACATATGATTTTCCGACAAGCTTTTTGCAGCAAAATAAGAACGTCCTCTATACCAACGGACAAAGTGAGATTTACAGATAATGAGTAAGCCCCAGGCGTCTATTGTTATCATTAATAAGAACGACCGCGCTGTCGCCGATACCTTGCAGGCGCTACGCGAAATTCGTAAGCCTATTGACTGCGAAGTAGTGGTTGTCGACGCCTCAAACGGCAAATTGGCCGACATTGCGACTGCATTTCCAGAAGTACACTGGATTGATTTCGCTTCTAAAACCGGCCGTCGTTTTACGATTCCCGAACAGCGCAATACCGGTGTGGCAGAAGCTAAGGGCGATATTTTAGTGTACACCGATGCAAGTTGTGTGCCGCAGGATGATTGGCTGGAGTTATTGCTGGCGCCTATTTTAAGCGGCGAAGAAGAAATTGTCGCTGGATCTACCCTTTCCCGCGGTGAATCCAGTGTGCACGACCAGAACCGCGACTACGTTGAAGGTCGTAAATATCTGAACGAGTGCCCTACTATCAACTTGGCGTTCACCCGTGAAGCATTCGATACCATTGGTGGTTTTGACGAGCGCTTTGATTACGGATCGGACGTTGATTTCAGTTGGCGGGCCGCAGACACTGGCTATAAGGTTCGTTACATTCCCGAAGCACTTGTGGCGCACGACTGGGGCAACGCCACCGAAAACATGAAACGCGCATACCGCTATGGTATCGCACGTGCCCGTCTCTACAAAAAACACCCTAATCGCTGGCGCCAGTTGTTTAGCCAAGACATAACAGCGCTTATCTACCCTGTGTATATTTTGGGACTGCCACTTACTATTTGGTTCTGGCCGTACCCTTTGCTTATCTTGATTCCGTTGGCTAAGAATTTGCGCCATCAGCCGATTAAGGTGTTGCAAAAACATTTGGTATACGGCGTGGGTGTGCTGCGCGAACTCGTACGCTTATGAAAATACTGGTATTTCCTCGCGAGCCGAATCCGTACCAGGAACTGCTGTATACGCAGGTCCGTGCCGCTGGCGTAGAGGTTGTGTATCTTGAAGGACCTACCGGGTCACACACGGTGAATTTATTGCTGCTACCTCTTGTATTATTTGTACGGCGCATGCAAGGCTACGATGTGTTTCATGTGCATTGGCTGTTTAAGTTCTCGTTGCCGTTTGGCGGAGTGTTTGGCCGCTTGCTTTCGGAATGGTATTTTGTGCTCGTAACCCTGTGGATAAAACTGCTTGGCTATAAGATTATTTGGACCGCGCATAATGCTATGCCGCACGAGCGTCAGTTTATGCACGATGCGTTTGCGCAGCGTTTTTTAATTCGCTTAAGCAGTCGCGTGATTGTGCACTCATCGGCTATTACTGCGCAGTTACGCGAGCTCGGATTTAAAACAGCTAAAGTTACTGTTATTCCTCACGGTAATTATGCCGACGTATATCCTAATACAACTAGTCGCGCCCGTGCTCGTACCCGGCTGCGCATTCCTAGCCGCGCGTTGGTTTTTTTGTTTTTTGGTGCTATACGACGCTATAAGGGTGTGGATAATTTGCTTGCGGCTTTTGAGCTATTTTGCAAAGATTTGCCTCAAAACAAACGGCCATATGTACTACTGGCTGGCGGTTGCAAAGACGAAACAATTCGTGCGGATATTAACGCAGCCCAAAAACGCCTAGGTGGCCATTTGTTGTGGTACGATGAATTTATTCCGGACGAGGAAGTGCAATATTATTTTCATGCAGCAGATGCGATGGTGCTGCCTTTTCAGCAGATTTCTACCAGCGGTTCGGCAATTTTAGGCCTGACGTTTGGCCTGCCTTTGATTGCGCCGCGCTTGGGTGGTCTAGAAGACATGCCAAAAACTGTCGGCAAGCTGTATGACGTTGCTGCGTCCAACGCACTTACCGAAGCCATGCAATATGCATATGATCATCCAGAGAAACTGAAAGCCATGCAGGTGGCCGCCGCACGCTACGGTGCAACACTTGACTGGACGCATATTGCCGCTGACTATCTCAAGTTACTTCGTTCGCTCTAGATTCTCTTTTTTGGCAGTTTATATGTTAGATGCTTTTTTGATTAAAGAGCTGTTTCTTAAGATGTACTACATAATTAAAGAACTGCGTGCTTAATTTAACGCAGGTGAACTTGGCGATAAAAATATACGGATTTCCGATGTCGAAATGATCATGAATGAATCGTTTGTGCTTGGCTATAAATCGCCAGTTATTTATGATCATCCAGCGTGTGCGCTTAAAGCCGATGGCGGCGTGCACTCCGCCACGGTCATTCTTGATCATAAAGTTGTAGCAAATGGCATGCGGACACGAAACTAGTTTGTAGCCTGCTTCTTCGGCGCTGATTTGAAAGTCGGTTTCTTCGCGCCAAAAGTTAACTTTGTAGCGTTCGTCGAACAGTACTTTTTTGAAGATTTCAGCGCGGCCCAACATGGGTGCAGCAATCATCGGCAAAACAGTGTCGTCTTGTAGTGGAAAACTGGTTTCAAGCTCGATGGTTTTTAGATTAACCATTGGTCCGGGTAGTTTGTTGGTGCGCCTAATCGCTTCTTTGTCGGTTTCGTAATCAAAACGGAAGATATTCCGCCCGCAAATAATGTCGCCGCCACTTGCGCCTAAATGTTTAAGCAGGGTGGTAAAAAAGCCGGGTGTTAGTTCCAGGTCGTCTTCGGCAATAAAAATATAGTCGGAAGTCGCCGCTTTGATGCCGCGATTTTTAGTGATAGGAATGCCTTTATTAATGCCGTTGTCCAGGACGCGAACACGCTTTTCTTTTTTGGCGTACTCCTGCATGAACTCCACGGTGCCATCAGTGCTGCCATCGATTACTACAATGACTTCGGCGACTTCGGGTTGCGCTAAGTAAGTTGGCAGACCGCGCTTTAAATAGTCTAGGCGGTCTTTCGTTGGAACAATTACAGATATGGTGGTGCTACGAGGCATGAATAATCCTTAATCCTTAGTTTTTTCTGCGGCTTGCACGCGGCGAGCACGCTCTTGTTTAACAACAACGTAGGCTCCGCCCACAAACAGTATGAGATTTACAATCTCGCCGATCACCCAACCCACAACAATGCCGGTTAAATTGGTAGCGAAAAAATAACTGTACACAATAACAATAACAGCGTTAATAATATTGACTGTAGTGAGGTACGCGACCTTTTTATATACAGCCAAGATTGAACCGGTGACGTAATTCATAACGCCGAATAACGCGAACAGCGCCATTAAGCGTAGAATACTGCTCGCTTCGACGTAGCTGGTATTGTATACATGCAATATTTGGGGTGCGAACGCCACAACGATGAGCGTGGGCGGTATAACCAAGCCGTACATGACAAACAGCGATTTGCGAATCAGCTTGCCCATCTGGTGTTCAGCGTTAGAAATCTCGGCGAACATTGCCTGGTTAACGGTCGAACTAATCAGCATTAAAAAGTTTACGATGAGCATGGCGGCATACCATAACGCCCCTTGGGCTGCGCCTAACTTTGATACCACAATAATTGGCAGTAAGTTGGTCGGCAATCCACCTACTAGATCAGTTGCGTAACTGCCGAACATAAAGCGCCACTTGCCATTCAAACTGGCCCGCGCTGGCCGGGTGCGGAGTTTGTAGGCGAACTTTTTCTTAAGCAGTAGAACCGAGCATACAATGGCGGCCAATGCGCCGGCTAATTGTGTGGCAAAAATACCCAGGAATCCCCAGGAGACTACGATAATTGGAAAGCAAAGCTTGATGATGTTGAAAGCAGTATTTTCGGCGAGCGTGCTGGAGGCATCCTTGAGCGCCACGAACACGTTGTCGAAGATGCCTTTCACCGCCATGGCTACAACGGTCAGGGTGAACAAGCCGACAATTTGCATGCTTACATGGCTAAACCCAAACGACCTAAAAAAGAAACTAAGAATAATACCGGTTAAGCACGCACCAGCCACTACCAAACATAATTTGGTTGTGATATCCTGCGAACGGGTTTTAGACTGACCTAAAAAACGTACAATTGTCCGGTTGAGTCCAAAATTTGACGCCATGGTTGCCAGAGCTAACGCGCTGAGTAGCGCCGTAGCGTACCCGACGTTTTCTTTGGAGTACAAATGTGCGCAAATGGCCCAAAACAAAAAACCAACGGCTGCCGAAGAAACCATATTAATGAGTAAATACGTGGAGTTGCGATACAAACTGTCGCCTTTTATGGCGCCGATTAGTGCTCTGGGACTCATGCGGCTTATTCTCTTTTGCTAACGCTACGAGCAGCGCTCTTTTTATCGAGGTTGTCCAAAAAATGCCGAATGCGGATAAGGGTGTCAGTGGCGTTATCGCTAAGCCCTAAAGGCATTGCAATAGCTACACGCACGGCGGTTTTTGGGTAGTCATGCATCATTGGTACTATACGTATTTACAAAACAGGGCGGTATCTGTTATTTAACAAGATAATAACATTAAAACAGACGTGAGGCAATCGCTAGCTCGATACTAGTTCGGGGCACATGCACACCCTTGCTCTACGGACCACGTTCCGTCCTCCTCCGGAGGACTGCACTGGGTGGTCACGATCCGTAGAGCAAGGGTGTGCATGTGCCCTGATGCCGAGCGTTTAGCTACTCAACTATATGCGTATCGCAGAGCTGTACGTCCTGAGTAATCCAGGCCGTGTTGTACTGCTCCGCTAAGGTATCGGCACCTTCTGGCCCCCAACTGTCCTTTTTGTAGACTTGCAAGCTGTGATCGTCTTTGGACCATTCATGAATGACATTGTCGATGATTTTCCAACTGGCAATAACTTCGTCGCTGGTGGCAAATAAGGTTTTGTCGCCGCCAAAGGCGTCGACCAGTACTCGTTCGTAGGCATCCGGGCTACCTGTTTGGCCCGTGAAGGCGTTTCGGTAGCAAAAATCCATTTGTACCGGCTCGATCTCGTTAGTAAAACCAGGTTTTTTAGCAAATAATCTAAGCGAAATGCCTTCGTTGGGCTGAATGCGAATGGTTAAGGCGTTATCATGCGTCAGCGGTCCCTTGTCATTAAATACCAGCGTAATGTCGGTGACTTTTTCGGCCAGTGCCTTGCCTGTTCGCAGTATCACCGGTACACCGCGCCACCGTTCGGTGTCAACTGATAGCGCAATTGCCGCGTATGTTTCGATGTTCGACGAGCCATTGTCGACTTCCTGACGGTATCCTTCGTATTGGCCGCGTACGGTTGTTTGATCTAGGGTGTTGGGTTTAAGCGGAGCAATGCTTTGCAAAAGCCGGATCTTTTGAGTGTGGATTTCGTCTGAATTTAGCGCTGCAGGTTCGTCCATAAGCGTCAGGGCAACTAGCTGCAACAGATGGCTTTGAATAAAATCGCGCAGCGCCCCAGTTTGCTCATAGAATGCTGCGCGTCCTTCGATGTCAATCTTTTCGGCGGCAGTAATCATGACATGACTAATCGACTGGTTATTCCAACTGCGTTTAAAAATCGGGTTTTGGAATCGAAATGTCAGCATATTCTGGACGGTTTCTTTGGCAAGATAGTGATCGATGCGATAAATCTGATCCTCATGAAAATATTCACCCATTTCAGTGATTAGTTGCCTGGCGGATTCAAGGTCATAACCGAATGGTTTTTCGATAAGTAGCCGTACCGGCTCGTTATCGTGCTGGCAGCTTTTGTTTAGTCCATTTTTGCCAATCTGGGCAACAACCGGCATGAAGGTATGCGACGGGATCGCCAAGTAAAACAGCCGGCTCATACACACGTCGTGCTCGTCTTCGATTTCGTTCAGGCGTTTGTCGAGTTTGCCGTAAGCCTTGCCGTCGAGCATGTTCATTTCTAGGATTTCGATATGCTTGCCGAGTGCTTCGAGCGTGTCGTTATGAACGGTTTGCCCGCTTTCGTGAATAGATTTTCGGACGTTGGATAAAATATCCGATATGGCAATTTCTCGCCGGGAAATGCCTATGATCCGTAGTTGCTTTGGTAGTAATTTAGTCAGCAGCAGGCTGTATAATGCAGGTAATAATTTGCGACTAGCCAAGTCGCCGGTAATACCGAAAACGACAAGCGTAGCAGGCCCAAGCTGATTGACTGGCTTAGTGGTCGTGCTCATTTATTTACCTTATGGCCGCCAAATGCGTTACGCATAGCGGCTAATAGTTTGGTGCCGAAGTTGACCTCGCCCTTTTCGCTGGCGATTCGCACATTTAGGGCGGTTTGGATTGCTGGTAAGGGTATGTTTTGCGTAGCTGCGACTTCTAGCGTCCAACGTGCTTCGCCTGATTCTGCAACGTAGCCCTCGATGCCGCTAAGTTCCGGATTTTTACTAAATATCTCAACGGTTAAGCCGTTTAGCTCGCTGCTGATAATGCTGCCGTGCTGCCAGACGTTAGCAACCGCGGCAAGATTGAGTCCAGGGTAGCCAGAGTGGTCTTTAAGCATGCGATAGCCTTCAGCGTACGCCTCCATGAGACCATACTCGATGGCGTTATGGATCATCTTGACGTAGTGTCCTGCGCCGCTGGGGCCAAAATAGTTATAGCCTTCAGGTCGAGCTAGCGATTTAATGAACGGCTCGATGGTTTTGTAGGCCTCCGGATTACCGCCAACCATCATTGAAAAACCTTCGGTCAGGCCGAGGACGCCGCCGCTGGTACCGACATCAACCAGCGTAGCGCCCGCTTGTTTGCATAGTTCGGCGCGTCCGCGCGTCAGCCGAAAGTCGGAATTGCCGCCGTCAATAATAATTGTTCCGGCCGGAACTATTTCGAGCAACGTCTGTAGCTCGCTGTCCACATATTGTGCCGGGATCATCAACCAAATAATCGCTTGTTCTCCCAGCTGCTGCACGAGTTCCGTTCTGTCGGTGGCGGCTATCGCGCCAGCCTGCGTCGCTGCTGCAACGGCTGTTGTATCTAAATCGGTCACTACTACCTCGTGCCCGCCTTGCAGTAAACGCGTAACCATTTGTGAACCCATCTTGCCAAGCCCGATAAATCCTATCCTCATACGTTCTCCTTTATCTGATCAGTGAAAAGTACTGCATTCCTGGCTTCTTTAAGCAGTTGTGCCGGTTGTAACTCGATTGCAACTGTTTGCTGCAATTGTGCAATCGCCGGAGCTTTTGGTTTTCCGGCGGCATAGGCTACGGCCATGTCCAACAGCGGGAACACGCGTGGCGCTATGCTAATACGCATAAAGTCAGGGCCCGAGTAACCCGTTACATATGACTGCATGTCAGCCAGGCCACGGCTACTCGGCAGCAGGCCAGCGGTGTGCCCGTCTTCGCCAATGCCGAATAGACCTATAACGTACGGCTGTTCTTGAAGTTTGTTTTGCAGCAGATGATCGTAGCCTTCGGTGGTTTGTTCAAACGTTTGGTTTTGTAGTACGGGGTAGGCGTGCGCAAAGCTCTTGGCCTTAATGCCAGCGGTAAGTAATCGTTGCCAATTGCTGTCTTTGTGCCCAGGCTTTCCGTATCGCTCGTCGACTTGCATAATGGTGACGGCTTTGGGATTCTGTAGCATTTTTTGTGTTGCGACGGTGATTGGAACGGTTGACCCCCCAGATATGAGCCAAAGCACCGATCTACCCGCGCTGACCGCACTATTAATTGCATTTGCTATATATTGCGCAACCTGCTGCGTATTATCACAAAACTCTACGTGCATACGCTTATTCTACAATATATGTAATACCATTGCAGTATTATTACGAAAATACGTTGAGGAAAGTCCGTCCACTACTGCCAGCCGTGCCTGCCGATCCAGTGCCGCTGCCCGCTCCACCAGAACCACCGTTCACAGATACGGTATAGCCGCTATTAAGGGTGACGGTATTGATGACAATTAAGCCTCCGCCCCCACCCCCTCCGCCTCCGCAATTGCCTGCGGTTGGCGTAAAGCCATTGCCGCCAATGGCTTGAAATATCAGTGAACCTGAAATAGTTTTGGCATTAATAATCATAAGACCGCCAGAACCTCCCCCGCCCCCACCGGTGTTAGTCCCGTCACCCCCGCCCCCACCTCCTCCGGCGCCAGCCTGAAATTGTCGGATTGCATTGTTAGCCAAGGCATAGCCAGCCGTGCACCAGGGTAATCGCCTAGCCGCCAGTACGCCGCCATTTGATGCGGCGGGTACAGTGACCGTACCACCTGCTCCGCCAGCGGTTGACGAACCATTTCCGCCCCCGCCCCCTGCACCACCGTATGCGTCGGTATTATTATTGCCTGCCGTTCCGGCAGCTGCAGAACCTCCGGCGCTGCCTCCTTTGCCTCCGGCAACAGTCGAACCTACTGCAGCACCCCCACCGCTACTATTTGTAGCATTGCTGCCATTGCCAGTAATTATGCCGTTACCACTGAGTGCGCCGCTGACGTTAATGATTGATCCGCGTGTATTTAATGTAATACCGCTGTTGACGACAAGATTTTGCAAATGTACATCTCGACCTATGTTATATGCTGACCCGACTAGAGTTGCCCAAGGGACGGTTGCGGTTCCGTCAAGTGTTGCCGATCCATCGCTGCCATCGCCAAAAAAGCCAAGTCCAAATTGACTGACCGTGCCGCCGGAACTAGCTGGCAACTGACTGGCCGGTACCAAGCCGTCAGGCCCCAGGCCGGCATAGCCGCTCGGCTGGCCTTTATTGGCGCTATATTCTAGTACCGGATTAATTTGCGCGCCATTGATGGTAATAAGGTTGTTAAGAGCTGTGGTATCAGCGGTTAAGGCCGCGCCGATAGTCGCTGGTGATACGGCAGAATGCGTAATCGTGACAGTATTCTTGTCTGAGCCGTTAATGAGTTGAAGGGCGTTGGTTTGATGGCCGACTTGTACGCCGCCTTGCGTACCTTGACAGCAGATTGCCTCGACAATACAGCTTTTAGTATTATCGAGGGTAATCCCGGCATACCCGCCATTGGCCATATTGTTACTGTCGCAGACGCAACCACTCAAAATAATACCGGCCGTGTTTTTAAGCAAGAAACCCTGAGCCTGGTTGTTCTGTGATTGACAGCCGGTTACGGTTGTGGCGCTTGGTGATTCGACATCAAAGCCAACACCCAAGCCGGCCGTAATGGTGCCGTTGCCATATGATTTGCAACTAATAAGGTAGACGCTGCCGCTGGCGGTAAAGAAGCCTTGTAGTCCGTTAGCTTCGGCGATACAGCCAATAAATGCAGTATCGAAGGTTGATCTATACCCAATGCCATCACAAAACGCTACCTTGCTGCTAACGATGCGTGTATCCGACCGTCCGTTTAGGTGTATGCCGTCACTTTTGGTGTTCGATACACGAACATTTGAGATGATGTGTGTCGGGTCAAAGTAGCTGTCACTTCCGGCGCTGCCGACAGGATTGGTATCGAATAATATGCCGTAGTACGTGCCGCTCCCCTGGTTAGTCTTTCGGCCGTCAAGATTGAGGTCCATAACGGCACAGAACTGTGCATTTTTGTCGGTCGTGCCGTTGCTGCTAACGTAGTTTTTGATCATATGACAATTGGCGTTATCAGTCAGTGCAATCGTGCTGCCAAGCATGCCCTGCCCTTGTAGCCATACACGGTCTTTAAGCACCAACGGTGTATTAATAAAGCCATACCCAAATGGCAATACGATTCTACCGCCGCCAGCATTGCCTGCCGCATCGATGGCTTTTTGTAAGGCCGTAACGTTAGCGCTGGCAGTGGCCTGCGAGCCATCAGCTCGATAGCCAAAATCGTAGGCATTGAATACATCTAGCCCATGCAGTTGCATATAATTGACGGCTGATACAAAAACATTGGTACTGCTACTGGTAGTAAACGCTTTGGTGATTAAAATGCGCCGCCCGTTATAAATAGTAATGTCCCAGGGGTTATAACTGGTGCTTGGCGCAACAACGCCGCGATCAGTAAACGGTCGCATCTGCGAAGCGCCAACCAACCCGTTGCTATCCAAGCTCGCGACGCCGCCAGCGGCGCCCGCTTTGCTAGTCAGTAGGTACCGAGCATCGGCACTCGTTTGATCTAACGCGCCAATAGTTGAAGGCGTCAAGGTTATGTCTGGGCCGAGATATCCGTTAACGGTTTGCACAAAACCTTCGTCGCGCAATTTAAGACTGCCGTCCGACGCATGTTCTACCGAGAGGAATTGATTTAGAATATCACCCCATTCGTTTTCGTCGCTGCCTACTTTTGGAAGTCGAGCCATAGTAAATAAGCCCCCTGCGAATCCTTTCCCTCAGGTTTTTGTTGAGGTAAGGATAAGCAGAGTTACCTCACTTGTCAAGCATTAATAACAGAGGTAGTAGTTGTATTTTTTGCCTAAATAGCGGCATTTGTGCCTATGCAGACATTTCTAGGCAGCACGATTCAACGCCGTACAATAATCAGAGTTATTGCATCTGCACAAACAGAACAGAACCACTCGATCCTGCCGCACCGTTAGTACCTAACCCGCTACCACCCCCGCCCCTGCCTCCACCAACGCTAGTAGTGCCGTTGTTGGTCGCAGTACTTATGGTATAGATCAAGATAGCGCCGCCCCCTCCGCCTCCACCGCCCCCGCAGTTACCAGAAGCAGCAGTAGAACCATCGCCGCCAATGGCAGAAATAATGCCACTTGCGCCATTAGTAAAGGAGCGGGCAATGAAGACAATTAGGCCCCCGCCTGCTCCACCGCCCCCTCCTTTGGAGGTACCATCGCCCCCACCACCCGATCCGCCGGAGCCTCCGCTAATCGCTCGAACTACCGAAGCATACGCTGCGCTGCCAATCAAAATGCTTTGGACATTGCGCAGCATCCAGTTGGCCGTAAGTACTGCGGTAATACCCGCACCACCAGTTCCACGCGCGCCGTTCCCACCTGCACCACCATTGCCGACACCAAAAGTGCCTTGTCCGCCTGCTGTGCCGTTACTAATATCACCATTGCCGCCTACTTTCCCGGCCCCAATACTGCCAGATGGCGAAGCGTTGCCGCCGGTCCCATCGGTCGCATTTGCGCCATTGGCGCGGATCGTTCCGTTATTGGTAACACTTCCTTGGCAATATGTTTTGAACCCGAATGGTATGAGTGTAGCGTTTGGTCCGACAGTGAGCGATGTGGTGTAAGCATCCCGAGTCATCGTATAGGTATTATTGGAAAGTGTCGCCCAAGGCACGGTGGCAATCCCATCTAACACTACACTGCCGTCTGATCCATCGCCAAAAATACCGCTGACTGAATTTGCGCCGGTACTTTGCACCGGATTGAGCGTGACACCATTTGCCACAATGCTGTTAGTCAAGACGATCGAGTCATGTGTGTAGGTTGGGCCTAGCGTGTAGCCAATTTGGGCATAAGTAGTTACACGAATGTCGTTGTTGTTGCTGCCATTAATTATGCGCAGTGCACTTCCTTGATTGCCGATTTGCTGGCCATTCTGATAGCCTTGCTGAGTAACGACATCCAGAATATTATTTGAGGCATTATTAAGTTCAATTCCGGCAAACGCATCTTGCGAATTGCCCACCCCAAAATTATTACTGTCAGCGACACAGCTTCCTAGGGTGACACCGTTGGTATCCTTCAGATAAAAGCCCGCCCCATTATTATTCTGAGCAATACAGCTTGTAAGCGTTACGGCCAAACCATACCCCGAGAAATAAAAGCCCGGACTGTTGGTGTGTGCATTGACCCCTGTTCCAAATGCCTTGCAGTGGCTGACCATTACATTGCCGTGCGTGAACGAAAAGCCGAATTTGCCACAATTGCCTGCGCTACAACTATCAAGATAGGTATCGAATGACGGCGAAATACCACCGCCATCACAGTTTTCGACATACACGTTTGTAATGCGCGCTTCGCTCCGTCCAGTAGTATAAACACCCGTGCCGCTACAGTTAAAAACCATGACGTTTTCCACAAGGTAATGCAGGTCGAAGGAGTCGTCGTCGGTGGCGCTGCTGTAGATTGGATTGCTGGTAACATAAATGCCGTGAGCGTCCTGACTGGGGTTGCTGGTTTTATTGCCGTTTATGCGCAAATCGGTGACCGCAAAAAACTCGGCATTTTTGGCGACACCGTCCGGACTCACGTAGTTTTTGAGGAGCGGCTGGTTGCTACCACTATATGAATAAAGCGACGTAGCCCACATGCCTGCCCCTTTAAGCCACACGTAGCTTTTGAGTGTAAGCGTTGTAACTGAAGCCGTTCCGGCGGCAATGAACACCACACCGCCCCCGGCTGCAGCGGCAGCGTCAATCGCCGCTTGCACAGCAGCCGTATCGTTAGTTGAACCATTGAGGGTGGCACCATAGTCACGCACATCATAGACCTGTTGTCTTGACGGTGTCGGCGTTACGGCACTAGCTCGTACGGTGCCATCAGCGTTATGTGCAACAGATAAAAAGTCATTAAGAATATGTCCCCAGTCGTGCACGTCGGCACCGGGTTGTGGAAGTCGAGCCATGCAAAAAACCTCAGCTTTGTTTTAGAAATGTACATTCAAGCATACATAGTTCTGCCAAGAATCGTCTATGAAATAACCCACTTAACATAGTCTAAGGAAAATAGCATGGACTAGTTATTAAAAAGTGGGTAGGTTTTTAATAATTAGTATTCTATAATGTAACCTTATGAAGAAAATTGCAATAATCGGAACTGGCTATGTAGGCCTGGTAAGCGGTACGTGTTTTGCTGAAATCGGCAACGACGTCATTTGTGTAGATATTGACGAACAAAAAGTGCAGCTCATGAAGAACGGTAAAATTCCTATTTATGAGCCTGGCCTGGAAGAGATCTTTACACGTAATATTACCGAGGGCCGGTTGCACTTTACGACTAATTTAGAAGAAGCAGTTGCCGAAGCAGAGGTAATCTTTTTGGCATTGCCAACGCCGCCGGGTGATGATGGTTCGGCTGATTTGTCATATATATTGCAGGTGGCCAAAAACCTCAGTCCGCTCATAAAGCACTACACGGTAATTATTGACAAGAGCACGGTGCCGGTTGGTACGGCTGAAAAGGTTCGCGACATTATTGCCGTCAATGCTACGGCTGAGTTTGACGTTGTGTCGAACCCCGAATTTTTGCGCGAAGGTTTTGCGGTTCGCGACTTCATGACGCCGGATCGTGTTGTACTTGGTACGGAATCGGAGCGAGCAAAAGCTGTTATGGACGAGCTGTACGGTTTTGTGAGCAACCAGGACACGCCCATTATATATATGAATGAGCGTTCAGCGGAGCTAACCAAATATGCGGCTAATTCATTCCTGGCTACCAAAATCACCTTCATGAATCACATCGCAAATTTGTGCGAGCTGGTTGGCGCCGACGCCGACGCGGTGCGTCTGGGTATTGGTAGCGATGAGCGAATCGGGCCGCGCTTTTTATATCCCGGCATCGGTTACGGCGGCAGTTGCTTCCCCAAAGACGCTATTGCACTTATCCACACCGCCAAAGAACACGGCTACGAGTTCCACTTACTTGACTCAGTTATTACGAGCAACAAAGAGCAACAAAGGGTGCTGATTGAAAAAGTGAGGCGTCACCATAATAATGAGCTGCAAGGTAAAACGTTCGCCTTGTGGGGATTGTCCTTCAAGCCCGATACCGACGACACCCGCGAAGCTCCAGCTATAAAGATTATCCAAGAGTTAGTTGCCGCCGGTGCGATGATTCGTGCCTATGATCCCGAGGCTATGGAAAGTATGCAACGCCGCCTCGGTGATATGGAAAGTGTTATGTACGCCAACGACGAGCACGAAGCCTTGGCTGGCGCCGATGCTCTGTTGATTGCCACCGAATGGCGTCAATTTAACGCCGTATCGCTTGAACATATGCGCACATTGCTCAAGGAGCCAGTAGTTTTTGATGGCCGCAATATCTTCAAACTGGAAGCAATGCGCCAAGCCGGTTTTTACTACGAGAGTATTGGGCGGCCTAAAGTCGACGCTCGTTGGATGGATTAGTTAAGGCGGCGTTCGACCCGCAAGTCCTAGAACGTCTAGTATATCCGTTACTGGGTTTGTTGCAGTAGATCTTCTTCAAAAGCTTCAATGCCAGCCAGGTCAGCGCTGTAGTTTGTGGTGTCTGGCAGGTCGATGTTTTGAATGTGTTGCCAGACGACTTCGACCAGCCGCTTGATCCGCTTATATTCCTGATCGGTAAAAGTCACGTGCAATTCCTGGATGACACCGTCATCGTCGGGTTCGACGAACTCTAGGTATGCGTCGGTGACGGTGTATCCGGCGTAGGTGTGCGAGCCTTCAACGAGGGCTCTATATATGTATAACTGCTGTTTGTATTTGTGCAGTTTAGCTTCGCGCGACCATTTGTTGTGGCTTTTGCCGGTTTTAAAATCGACAATTGTAATTGTTTTTTGCTTCCGGTCAATAATTAATTTATCGATTTTGCCGGCCAAATGCGCTTTACCGATGAATACGCCCTCGTTGCGGAAATTGTATTCTACAACGTCGGTCGGATGAACTGTCTGCAAGCGATTCTGGCAGTAGGCATGCAGCGCCGCCGTGCCACGTTCTATGAATTGTTCAGTACTACGTTCGCTTAAACGTTTGGCGCGCAGCCGTTCCTCGAAGTATGTAATAATACTTGGTTCGCCCGGAATTGTGCCATCGTTATGCTGTTTGGTTGATTTGTGAATCCACTCCAGAGTTTCGTGGATGGCATTACCAAACTGAACTTGCGGCAATGGCGCCTGGGGAAAACGTAAAATGGTACGCAAAAAAAACGACTGCGGTCCGCCGTAAACAACGTCGACGAAATCATTTACGTGCGTCGGGCTAATCTGGAATCTTTCGAGCCGACTTTGTAATAATGTACGGAGGCCGTCTTCGGTCAGAGCCTGTTCATGACGCTGTTGCCAATAGGCGTTGAGTTCGGTAGTCGGCTGCACGATAACTTCTTCGGCCTTTTGTACGGCCTGTTTACCCTCTGGCAGCAGCGGACTTTGCAGAACGTAGCGATCGTCGGTCGTTTCGTTCAAATATTTTAAGTGTGTCATGGCTTTGCCAGTGTAATTAGCGCTGTAATTTACCAGGTAGAGCTGAGTTTTGGCGCGTGTTATAGCAACGTAAAACAGGCGCAGGCGCTCGTCGTTGGTGGCTCCCGCGTAGCGAATAAATTGCATATTTTGCGGCAAGCTAATGCGATTGCCCGCACCGCGGGCTTTTGTGCCCCAAGCTTCTTCGTTAACGGCTAATACGAACACGACCGAAAACTCCATGCCCTTAGATTTAAAGGCGGTCATAAGTTGCACGGCATCGTCACCGGTGGCGTACGGACTGGTGTTGAGGATTTTAATCTCGGCGGCCTGGTGCGCTGCAACGAAGCCGATAAAATCATGGAGCGTCAGGCGTTCGTCACCGGCTCTTTTATAGTCACGCAAACGACCGCGCAACACGATAAGGTTGGTCAGTAGCTCCCAAAAATGTACATGCGACTGTGATCCAAAATAGTAGTCATAATATGGTGAGGTGAACGAGGCTTGGCCCGGCTCCTGCAAGTCCAAAGTTGCACTACCAATGAGGTAATCTAGCATTGTTTCGAGTGTTTCGGTTTTTATGACTTGGCTGGCGCGAACGAAGAATAGGGCGATTGGTTTTAGCGCTTCGTCTTGCAGCAGGCTGTCGGTCCAAGTTTGCTGGTCGTCGGCGCTTTGCAGCGATAAACGCCAAATGGTGCTTGTTGGCAGTTGCCAAAAGGCAAAACTTAGTACTTCCGACCACAGCGCATTGGCGGTAGTGTTTTGTTCCGGACTGGCAAGGGCGATGCATAATTCGGCCATGCGCACTAGTTGCGTAACTGCTGGATCTTCCAGAATGTTTTCGCGTTTGTCGTAACGAATCGGAACACTAGCTTGTTGCAAAAACGATACGAGTGGTTGCAGATAGCGGTGTTGTGGCGCTAGTACGGCTATTTCACTTGCCGGTATGCCACTTTTTATAAGTTCGGCGATGCGTTTGGTGACCCAGGCAAATTGCATCACGTCGCTGGCGGCTTCGCGGCGTTCGACAACCGCGTGTTTGGGTAGATTTGTGCCTGCAGCAGTTAGCGTTTTTTCAATTTCAGGAAAATGATGATGCAGCCGTTCCTCGATTTGTTCGGCCACGCCGCGCGCCGTTTGCAAGATATCATGATGCGACCGATAGTTTTGTGTTAAGGCTATGGGTAGTACGTCCAGGTACATTTCTTTAAATTGCAACATATGGGAGTAATTCGCACCCTGAAACGCATAGATGGCTTGGTCGTCATCGCCTACCGCTAATACATTGGGGCGCCCTTCGCTGGCGGGATTGTTCGTAAGTAGCTCCACGATTTTTAGCTGTGCCCCGTTTGTATCCTGAAATTCGTCCAGCAATATGTATAAATATTGCTCTTGTAGGCTAAAGCGCAGATCATCATGTGTTTCAAGGGCCCGAACGGCACGCAAAATCATGTCGTCATAATCGAAGAGTTTATTTTTTTGCAGGAGCTGTAAATACGCATCGTAGATATCGGCTACGGCTGATAGCTTCTGGTTATGTTTGAGGCCGTCAACTATAAACAGCCCTTGACCATCTTTAGCGAGCCAATTGTTTTTCCATTTTGTAAGCGGTGTGGCTTTGCCGGTTTCTTCGGCTAGGGCCACCGCCTCTACTAATTCCTGGGTGAATAGCACGGACAACGGTGTGATTTGTTCCGGTAATTTGGTGTTATCCACAGGGTGGCCTGTGGATAAATGAGCCTGTACGCTTTCCGCCAACGCAACAAAATTAGGAATATCTTTTTTAGTCAGCCTAATAATGGAGCCCAATAGTTTACTTACAATAGGACTGACTGCCTGGATAAACGTGCTGTTATGCTTGGCAATGGCGCGAATATCATCGGGGGTTAGTAATGCTCGCTTGGCGTCACTAATCAGCGACTGCATATCACGCAAATACATATCGGAATGTTTGAGCGGATTACTGTACGGCAGGTCGGCGATAATACTACGAAAGAGGCTGTTAATGCCTAGATCATCGATCGGCTCAAGCTCGGCCCCTTCGGTAAAATATTCAGGAAAACGGCTAATAAGGTCGCTACCAAAAGCATGGTAGGTACTAATCGTTACGTCGTAGGCGCCCTGGCCGATCATATTGGCAAGGCGTTCGCGCATAGTATAGGCGGCAGATTCGGTAAACGTTAGGCACAGAATGTTTTGCGGCAAAGTGTCGGTAGTAGATAGTATGTGCGCAATGCGCGTGGTTAGCAGCTGTGTTTTGCCGGTGCCCGGCCCAGCAATAACCAGTACCGGCCCGTCTATAGTGGTGACGGCTTTTTTCTGAGCTTCATTCAGCCCGGCAAACGCTTCAGCATAACTCCCCATTGGCTACTATTTTACACCGGTGATCGTCAAAACAATAATTTGGTTTGGTTACTTGGTCTTGCGTTCGCAGGTTGGGCAGTCTTTGCCGCCCTCGAATTCGGTTAGCCATTGTCGTCCGGCACGCCACCAAGGTTCGTAGTCTTTATAGCCCACCAAGTCGGCCATAAGTCGCAGCATCCAACCGAGCCAACCAAAGATCTGCCGCTTACCCCATAGTACCGCTGCCCAATTATGCCCAACGGGAATAACATATATAGGCATCTTTGGTGTGTAGCGCTTTACTAATCTGCCTGAGGCTTGTCGCTTTAGGTTGTTGGCTACGAATAAAGCATCATACAAAGCGGTTTGCGCCATGCCAGAGAACTTTGTATCAGCGTTGTCGCCGATAACGTATATCTCGTCCTCAGCCTGCAAATAATCGTTGACGATAACCTTGTGACGATCATTCAACTTAAAGCCGTTAGCAATAAAAAAGGGATTATTCATAGCGCCAGCCGTCCACACAACCGTATGACTGCGAATGGGCCGCCCATTAACTGTTAATTCGTCGGCTGTTTGTCCTTCCACTACTTGATTTAAGTATAGTTTGACTCCTAATTTACGGAGACGTCGTTCTACGGCGTGCGCCATTGTTTTTGGCATGCGTGGCAGCAAAGCTGGTGCTGCTTCTATAAGGTCAACGTGAATTGCTCGATGCTCAATGCCATGCGATTGCATGACTTTTTTGAGGTATGCAGGGAGCGCGCCGGCTAATTCTATGCCCGTTGGACCTCCGCCCACAACCACATATTGCAAGTCAGGCTTATGATTGTCTAGCATTTGTTCGTGCAAGTGATTTTCGAGTTCTTTGGCTTTTTCGGGCGTCATAATGCTATAGGAATAGTCAGCGATACCCTGTATGCCAAAATAATTGGGCTGCGAGCCAAGAGATAGGATTAAATGATCGTATTCGTATGTTCTGCCGTCTTCGGTAGCAATCTGCTTTTTATCGCGATGTAGCCTAGTTACCTTGCCCTGTAATAAGGTGACGCCGGGTACACCTTTAAACAAGCGTGCCAGCGGGATAGTAGACTGTGCTTCTTTGCCGCCAGTCGCCGTATGATATAGGGTGGGATAATAATGAAAATCGGGTCGGTCCGAGATGAGTGTAACGTCGAAGCGTGCGTCTTTGCCAAGCTCTAACGCTACTTTTGCGCCACCAAAGCCACCGCCCACGATTACTACTCGATTTTTTGTTTTAGCCATATCTATTAGTATACCCTACAAAATAATAAGATGTATCGTTGTAAAATTATAAGCTAGGAGGCGACAGTAACGGCGATAGTTTTGCTGAGTGCAATATTCCGGCTGCTATCTTTGGCGGTCAATGTAAACGTGTAAGTCCCTGCCGGGGCAGTTTGATTGGCGTGCATGTGAAAGGCAAACGTACTGCTTGCTACATCATTGTCTTGGTCAAAAGTGACACTTAAACCGTTGGCTGTTTCGGGACTAACAGCCCAGCTAAGCTTGCTGGTATCAGAAGTGCTGACGGTAAAAGTCGTGCTGTTTCCAGGGGTAATAGTCGCGCTATTGGTGCTTAAAATAAGATCTGTAGCGGCAGTATTTGTAGGACTGGGCGTAGCTTGACTACTAGGATTGGCTGGCTGTGTCGGACCAAGCTGAGCAGTTGTGTCTGGGGCCTGCTTTGCAGCTTTTTTGTTTACGCCCTGAAGGTGAGAAGCTTGCGGCTGGGCTTGCTGCGGCGTAGTGACGTTGGTTTGTTCGGTACCGCTAGTGCTAGCTAGTGGTTTACCGCTTACCATAACAACACCGATAACGATTGCGGTCCCCATCGAGATGAGTATCGCAATGCATGAAAAGAGTATGGCCTTGTATTTTCCCGAACCTATGAGGGACGCACCGTAACTCAAAATTTTCACTAGCATAAACGATAACCGCTCTTATACTTTTCTCAGTATATCATAGCTAAAGGCTAATGCGGCTAAGAGTGTTTGGGTGGCCAGGGTAAAAATATGCTTGTTCGACGGGCATATTCTGTAAAACCTGGTCGTTCCTGCATACCTTTTTCCAGTATCGGTATGCCCGAAACTTTGAGGATCAGTACCGTAATCGTCAGCGGTCCAATAATGCCAAGCCAACTATTTGTCCCGCTGAGCGCAATAATAAAAATTCCCCACCACTGCGTAACTTCTCCAAAATAATTAGGATGACGGCTGAATTTCCACAGGCCACTGGTCATAAGCTGCCCGTGGTTCCGAGGATTTTTGATGAATTGACTGAGCTGAAAATCCCCAAATACCTCAAAGAAAAAGCCTAGCAACCAAACAAAAACGCCAACCCACTGCCAACTAAGCGTAGCCGGGCGGGTTAACATATTGGCGATTACTACCGGTGTTGCGATGAGTAGTAATAACACGCCTTGCCCAATAAAAATAGTGAAGTAGGCCCGAAGTGGTGTCCATTTGCCCCACTTGGCTCGCATCTCGGCGTAGCGCTTGTCCTCTTTTTTGCCCCGATTGCGCAAAAAGATATGCGTTGCCAAGCGAATGCCCCAAATGCTGACCAAAATGTTGATAAACTGTACCGGCCAGGCATGCGGTTCGCCCACTATATAAGAACTCCAGGCGACAACGCCGAACCCAATCCCCCAAGCAAAGTCCGCCACATCATTACGCTTTGCTAGCAACGATACCACAAACCAAGCGGTCATATATATAATGACTATGCCGGCAATTGCCAGGTAGTGCGCGGCCATAATAGCGATCTAACGGTCCCGGCCAAAAATATGTTTGGCTTTTTCGACAATCGCTTCTCCCGTCTGAAAAGCCGTATTAACGGCACGCAGTTTATCCTCGATATTGCGATGAATCTCGGTAATCCTGCGCTTAATCGTTAATATTGCAGCAATAGCTACGATCATAAAAATGAACATAATGCTCATAAACACGATTGCCATTGCGTAAAAGATGTTTTGCAAATCCACCGCTCCGCTCCTTATTTAGTTATTTAGTTGCTCTTTGTATCATACTCTATTTTGCTTTCGGCAAGCCGGTAGTGCTAATTTGAGGCAGCAGGATACGTTGGTTCTGGCTGGTGCGGAACAACTAAGGATTTGTGGCTGGTGGTTGCTGATTGGTGTTTTGGGAGTCCGGGGTGACAGGATTGGTAGCGGGAGGTGTTGTTGTGCTGGTGCCTGGGTCGGTAGTGGCTGTTTGCGTTGGGTCAGTTGTGGCTGCGGCTGTGCCGTTAGTGGTAGGTGTTGGATCAGTTGACGAGGCCGCACCACTGCTATTAGATGTGCCTGTGGCGGCCGGGGCTCCTGCCGATGTGCTACCAGCAGCCCCGACGATACTAAGCGGTAGTTGGATTTCGCTCAAGAACAAATTGGCTACAGGAACGGTCACGGCTGTATTTGATACGGCGCTCTTCTTAGTGCTAGCAGTATTGTTTATCGTTGCGGCAGTTGAGGTAAATAGCTTCTGCGGTTCTATAGCGTGTTGCTTAGTAAAGGTGCTGTCTTTGTCCGGAGATGTTGGCTGACTAGCCTGATTGTTGGGAGTAATAACTACACCCACATTATCTTGCGTTCCTGAGTGGTGTGTTAACGGCGTAAAGAATGATGCTCCACCACTCATGGCTCCAAGAACCATAGCAATAGCCGCGCAAGTTGCTACAATGAAACGTTTACTTGTTACTAACGCAGATAAGGCTGACTCTCGGAACCGTTCACTCATACTACTACTATTATCTCACACTTTTTTTGTGATATTTATCTCAATTTTAGACTATCAGGTCGAAATGTGCTTCATAGCTGCTCATGGAGCACTATTTTTAGTCGCGTGAACTTCCCTTTTATGCGAGGTGGCTAGTCCCACAGACCCCACATGATCCCTCGGACATTTACCAAGATGTAAATGTCCTGGCGCTATAGGCCAGCGATCATGTGTGGTCTGTGGGACTAGCTCTGCCACGTCGCCGCTTTATTTGCTAGCAGTGAACACTGCACTTGCGTAACAACCCCAAAAACGATTAAGCTTATGTGTATGGACGACTTCAAGCAAAAACTACAAAAAGCTGGTTTTGCGGGTGAGTTAATGGATGATGCCCGAAGCAAAGACATCTATAGTCACGACGCCAGTTTGTTTGAGATCCAACCTCGGTTGATCGTTTGTCCCACTAACTCCCAGGATGTGCAAACACTTATACGGCTAGTCGCCGTTGAAAAAAAACAGATGCCCGAGTTGTCGATAACCGCTCGTTCGGCTGGCACCGATATGGCTGGCGGTGCAATCAATGATTCGATCATCGTTGATTTTAATAAGCACTTTACCAAGATACATAGCGTGACGCCGACCGAAGCGCATACCCAGCCTGGCGTTTTTTATCGTGACTTTGAAAAAGAAACCTTTAAACAGAATGCTCTCATGCCTAGTTATCCTGCGAGTCGCGATTTATGTACGGTTGGCGGTATGGTAGCCAACAATTCGGGCGGTGAAAAATCGCTGGAATACGGCAAGGTTAAAGATTTTGTGAATGAACTGCAGGTGGTTTTTGCCGATGGCCACGAATACACCGTAAAGCCGCTCAAAAAACCAGAACTTGTCAAAAAAATGTCCCAAGGCGACTATGAAGGCGCTATATATAAGAATATTTTTGAACTGTGCGAAGCCAACTATGACGCCATTAAGGCCGCTAAACCCCAGGTTAGCAAGAACTCTATGGGCTATACATTATGGGAGGTGTGGGACCGCGAGACGGGCATTTTTGATTTGACCAAGTTAATCGTTGGCTCGGAAGGCACGCTCGGTTTCGTAACCGATATTACATACCGGCTGGTGCCCCGCCGCCAGCACTCCGGTTTACTTGTACTATTTTTGCGTGACATCAACAAGCTTGGTGAAATTATTCCAAAAGTGCTCGAATATAAACCGGCAACTTTTGAATCATTCGATGACCAGACGCTCCTTTTGTCTATTCGCTTTATGCCCAGCTTCCTTAAGTTGCTCGGCGTACGCAAATTTATTCACTTGCTTATTACACTTATTCCGGATGGACTGCAGCTGCTACGCGGTATCCCTAAACTTATATTAATGGTCGAATTTAACGGCGATAGCGAGCAAGAAGTTCGCGATCAAGTCCGAAAGCTGCACAAAGATTTGCGTCAATACAAGGCGCGCTACGAAATTAATGGCATGGAAGAAGATCCCACCGAAGCCGCCGCCGAAAAATTTTGGGTGATGCGCCGTCAGAGCTTCAATTTGCTGCGTAGCAAAGTTAAGGATAAACACACGGCGCCGTTCATTGACGATTTAATTGTCCGGCCGGAATATATGCCCGAATTTTTGCCCAAACTGCGCCAAATTATCAAAAAGTACAAGTTGTTTGCTACGATTGCCGGCCACATGGGCGACGGTAACTTTCACATAATTCCGCTCATGAAGATTGAGGACCCAAGCGAACGTGCCAAGTTGCTGCCCGCAATGGAAGAAGTTGACGACTTGGTACTGCATTACAAAGGGTCGTTATCAGGTGAACATAATGACGGTTTAGTACGCGGCCCTTGGCTTAAGGAGCAATTTGGCGAACATATCTTTGGACTCTTTCGCGAAGTTAAACATATTTTTGACCCGGATAATATCTTCAACCCGCACAAAAAATCCGACGCCAACTGGGATTACAGTTATAGCCACATCCGCGAACATTTTTAAAATAGTAAAAGCGGCACATACACCCTCAGGCTATAGACCACGTTCCGTTCCCGTAGGGATTGCACTGAGCGGCCACGATCTATAGCCTGAGCGTGTATTATGTGCTCTAAAAAGCCCGCAGTATTATGTGCGGGCTTTACGAGTTTCGTGGCTTTGGTTGTGACAGTGGTCGCCCTTGATCTTGCTGATCAGAATACGATTCTACACGTCTACGCGATCTCGTGACGTAGCTTGCGCCACTTGCGGACTTGAGCTTTAGCAACCTTGTCGCTTGCTTGACTTGTGTCGTATACGAGGTCATCCAGCTTAATAGTCGCGATCTGAGTTGGATGAGACAGGATTTTAATTTTCTTCATTTTAACAATCCCCCTTTACTGTTACCAGTATTTTTATAGTATTCTTCAAACCTGATCTTTAACTGTAAGGATTTTAACTAGCCTCGCGTATTTTTGATCACCGGAAACAGGGGTTAAAGAGTTACTGAATCTTGCGCATCTTACGTCGTTTAGGCGGTGATTGTTTAAGATGTGTGCCCGTTTTATTTGACCGTCTGAGCGGCTTTTCGATTTGCTTGGCAATTGATTCGGGCAGCGGCAAATGTTTGCGTTCTAGCGGTGACTTACGAGCGTTTTGTATGGTGCGCGCAAAACGTTTGTCGGCGTCGCTGTCGGCATCGTGCACGATCGGGTCGGTTTGTAGCACTTGGTCGTCTTCCCCGTGTAGCTCTAGGTCAACTTCGTGCATGATGCGCTTAGCGTAATTTTCCAGAAGCCATTCACGTCCCGGGGCTGTTTCGCCAACCGCTGTAATGTGCCATAAGTGCGTGCCGAGTTGCGCCTTGCTCATAATATGGAGCGGCCTCACGAGCATTAGTGGTCCGGTCGGCAACCGTAGGTTCGTGCTTTCGATTAATTTAAGGCCCTTATCCAGGTCGGTCACAAATATATCCATTGCCAAGGTTCTGACCCCTTTGGGCAGTACGCGCACACCTTGAATGTTCTGATTATTAAGCCAGATAATTTCACCGTTAATGCCACGAATTTTGGTTGACCGTAGCGTAACACGCTCTACGACTCCTTGTAAATTGGCAAACGGTTCAACCCGGATGTGGTCTCCTACTCCGTACCAGTGTTCGGCCATCATAACACCGCCATAAGCCAGATCTCGCAAGATGGGGCCAACGGTGCCGCTGGCAATAATCACCACTAAGGCGCTGGCGCCGATCAACGCGCTAGGCTGCTGATGCGGGTAGGCATAAATCCACCAAAAATACAGACCCAAAATGATAAGGATAGTGCGCACCAAAGCCGCTGCCAGAATGACCAGCGTTTCGATACGTCGCAGCCGATTTACTTCTTTAAGGTTTTGTGTTTTGTCAGCGCCCCTACTGAGCGCACGAGCAAAGCGTCGCATGATGGCGGCAATAATTCTTCCCAAGATCACGGCAATAGTCATGGCTACAATAAAGGCCAGAATAGAGCGGCCGCTTAAGAAAGTTTTGGTAATGCCATCGAACATCGACTTAGTTTGCTGGACTACATTATCGAGTTGCGAGGCTGCAAATAACCACACCATACTATTAATGATAAAACATTAGCGCTTAGAACACTAGCGCCACTACAGTTGGTGGGCTTCTCGGTGTAGCGTTTCGAGCCGATTTTTGGTTTGTTCAAGTAAGGCGTACATTTGGGGCGCCAACCGCCGTCCAGTTCGTCTGATGCTCATAATGCTCCGTCCAATAATCATCGCATCCATAGCATCGCTGACACGCAACGGGATCAGAATGCCCTTCTTGATATACTCGCGAGTTAATAGGTATGGTAGAACGGCCGCACCCTTGCCTTGTAATACCAAATGCAGCATAATTTCTGGGCTTGTTGAGTAAAATGTCGGATGTACATGAATAGCGTGCTGCTGAAAATACTCCATAATCAAGTGGTGGGTTTGAGCGTGTTGGTTGTAGCTTAAAAAAGTGTGCAGTTGGTGTTTTTGCAAGTAGTCTTTTACTTCTTTAGCCTGCGTGGCGTGCACTACGAGCACGAGCGGCTCTTTTGCGACTGTCTCGTACGTGAGCGTGGCCGGAATGGACGCAGTTTTCGCGATGAGTGCAACGTCGAGCTGGTCGTGTTCAACTTGAGTAATGAGGCGCGCAGAATTGTCGATAGTCAGAGACAACCGGAGCTGCTCTTGTAGTGTATATAAGGTATCATTTTGGACGAACAAAAGTGTTGCAATACTGTCGATCATACCTAGCGAAACGGTAGCTTTGCTATTGGACAGTCCGTGCAGTTCTTGCCTGAGATTGCGCATGTGAACGGTTAACTCTTTGGCGGCTTCATAGGTGAGCATGCCGGCCTCGGTTAATCGAAAGCTGCGGCTAGAACGGACAAGCAGCTCTGCGCCAAGTTCCCGTTCTAGTTTTTGAATGGCGGTAGAAAGTGCAGGCTGAGAGATATGCAGCGTGGTCGCGGCCTTGGTAAAACTACCGGCATCGACTAATTGAGCGAATTTATGTAACCGATCTTCCATAATTTATATTTATACTAACATAAAATATCTATATTTGTATTTTATAAATAGGGCTCTTAGTATGGAATGGTTAGCACAGATTATGGAGGATATATATGGCACGCAAGAAGATTCGTGTAGCGATTATTGGCGTTGGCAACTGCGCATCGTCGCTCGTACAAGGTATTCATTATTATCGCGACGCCAAGGACGACGCGTTTGTTCCTGGTGTAATGCATGTTAACTTTGGCGGCTATCGCATCGACGACATCGAAGTGGTTGCCGCCTTTGACGTTAACAGCAATAAAGTTGGCAAAGACGTTGGCGAGGCTATTTATGCCGAACCCAACAACACGGCCGTATTTGCTAAAGTGCCCAAATTGGGCGTTAAAGTACAGCGCGGTCCACAGCTTGACGGAGTAAATAAATACACGGCGACTCTGGTGCCGGTTGAAACCGGACAAGTTGCGGTAGATGTCGTGGCTGAGCTTAAAAAAGCTAAAGTCGACGCCGTAATTAACTATTTGCCGGTCGGATCGCAACAAGCGACCGAGTTTTATGCACAGGCTGCCATTGATGCAGGCTGTGGATTCGTGAACTGCATACCGGTGTTTATTGCGTCTAATCCTCAATGGGCCAAAAAATTCAAAGATGCCGGTTTGCCGGTTATTGGCGATGACATTAAGGCGCAGGTTGGTGCGACGATTACGCACCGCACACTGGTTAATTTGTTTCTGGACCGCGGTATGAAAATTGAACGGACCTACCAGTTGAATACCGGTGGTAACACGGACTTTCTGAATATGCTGGAGCGTGAGCGGCTGCAATACAAGAAGATTTCTAAGACCGAAGCCGTTAGTTCGCAGATTGAAGCCCGCGGACAAACTATCGATCCTGATAATATCCATGTCGGCCCTTCCGACTACGTGCCGTGGCAAAAAGATAACAAAATCTGTTTCTTGCGCATCGAAAGCAAGCATTTTGGTGACGTTCCTATGAATCTTGAGCTCCGCTTATCGGTGGAAGATTCGCCTAATTCGGCCGGCGTGGCTATTGACTCTATTCGCTGTCTTAAATTGGCACTCGATAACAAGCTGAGTGGTCCAATTATCGAGCCGGCTGCTTTCTTCCAGAAGCATCCGCCAAAGCAGATCGAAGATCACAAGGCCCGCGAGCTAGTCGAAAAATTTATCGAAAAATACGGCCAGAAAAAATAAGGTAAGGCGACGCCAGTCATTCTATTGTAAAATCTGCCACATGGTTGCTACAATAAAGCTTATGAATAAATCAAGGCTCGTTGCTGCGTATCGACTGATATTTGCAGGTATTTTAGTTGTCACCATAATTGCACAATATATGCAGGCCATGCACGCCGATGCCTTCCGGCCAATTAATTTCTTCAGTTTTTTCACCATCGAGAGTAATATTTTAGCCGCTGTCGTGCTGTTAATTGGTGGTCTATGCAGTCTGCAGGGCAAAGGCCCTGCATGGCTGCCTATGCTCCGCGGCGCCGTGACGCTCTACATGACTACCACCGGACTGGTGTATGTAACGTTACTCGCCCATCTAGAAGTATCTTTGCCGTGGGCAAATTTTGTGCTCCATTACGTGGCGCCGCTCGTCATTTTTATTGATTGGCTGCTTGATCGTCCCCTGGTTCGCATTTCCTCCAGACAGGCGCTGGTATGGTTAGTATTTCCAGTACTTTATCTGGCGTACTCGTTGCTGCGCGGTCCGCATGCCGAGTGGTATCCATATCCGTTTTTGGAACCGACGAACCAGGGTTATCTGCGTGTATTTTTGATGTGCGTTGGCATCGGCGCGTTCATCTATATTCTTGCTGTCTTGTTGGCTAAGGTTACAACCTTTGGTAAAAAGATTAGCCGTCCTAAAAGAAAAGCCGCCTAGCCTTCCTGACTAGCTATTAAAAACCGACCATGTTTGACATAATATGGTCGGCAAACCGCTTCCCTTTTTGATATACTACAGACTGATTGTATGAAACATTTGCAGAAGCTCATCGGCAGCCCTGGGGGGCGATATATTGTAGTTGGCGGTAGTGTATATGCGCTAGAGCTTATAATTATTATTGTTGCTGAGAAAATGGGCGCTAACGCAATTTTTGCCGTCGGACTTAGTTTTTGGATTGGCCTTATTATTTCATTTGTCGTACAAAAGCTGATTACGTTCGGCGACAAACGATTGCATCGCAAAGTACTACTGCCACAAATAATCGCCTTTGCTTTGCTTGTTTTATTCAACTTTGGCTTTACGTTGCTTGTTACTAAATTGCTTGTCGCAATCCTGCCAGCTGTTGTTACGCGGACACTTGCACTCGGCATGACGACTATTTGGAATTTCTACTTGTACAAAACCCGTATCTTCAAAACCAATGAGGAGCCGGTAATGTAGCTCCTGCTCTTTAAGGGATGCTAATAAGTCGAATAAAAGTATGTCAAGCAAAAAACACCACAAAAAAGCGCATAAAAATAAGCTACATAAACAGCTGATTAAGGCTAAGAAGCGAATCGAAGCACCGGTACGCATACCGGCTGGTGGGCAAAATCTAGAGCCGACAAAGCAAGAAGAATCGGTTCCCGAACAAGCTGCAACGATAGAAAATATACCAGCTATGCCCCAAAAAGGTAGCGCGGATGATGCCCTAAATTCCGATCGCTCCTGGCTCGTATTACCTAAACTATTTGGTCGAATATATGCAAGCGTTGCGGCCGTTTTACTACTGGCTTCAACAGTTTGGTGGGCGATTTTGGGTGCAAAAATCGAACAAGGCAATGCCGACCAACTAGTCAATAGTTACTTGTTTGACAATGCCGCTACCTTTCATGGCGCTGCTTTTCCTGCGGCTCACACTTTTCTTATAAAGTGGCCCCTCTTTTGGTTGGTTCATGTACTGGGGTCGACTACAGCTGCTTTTATGGCCATGACAATCACCGTTACGACCATAACCGTCGTCCTGTTCGCGTTCATACTGTATCGCATTAATCATCGGCCGATGGTATACGGCACGCTGTTCTTGGCTTTGGCAAGTGTATTAATACTGGTGCCTCCCCAGCCTTATGCCGGCGGTCTTTTGCCCGTTAACATGGCTATGATAACGACACGCAACCTAGAGTACGTGGTGTACATTGCGGCTTTGTTAGGTATTATCCGGTATAGCTGGAAACGTCCCGGTTTTTGGATGGCAACGGTACTGCTTGGATTATTGGCAGCTAGTGACAAGCTCTTCCTTACGTTTAGTATAGGCGCTGCGTTATTATCATTGGTCATTGCTACCGCCTTGCGTCGTAAGCAGCATGTGCGTTTGTCGTTGCGATGGGCGGTGGCTAGTGTGGGCGCATTGCTTTTTTCCACGGCTCTGCTGTATGCAATTAACGGGCTGCATCTAACGCATATTGTCGGCGATGCAGCTGCGTCGCCGTACGGCTTTATCCACAGCCCTAAGCAAGGAATGCTCGGTGTAATTTTTGGCGTGCTGAATGTTCTGACAAACGTTGGAGCTAATCCGGCTTTTGATGCTGCGGTACTGCGGGATATTCCCCACTTGGCGGCAGGGCGTTTGTTCGGCCCATCTGTCATTACCTTTGCGGTTAACGCATTAATATTGTGTGGTGGTTTGTATACTGCGGGCTGGCTATGCTTGAAGCATATTCTCCGCCCCGAAGAAACCGAAGAGTCCACTGCAGCCGCCAAGCTTTCATTACTATTGTGTTGGTCGTCGGTCGTAGCGGCTGGTGTGTTTGTGGCCACCGATCATTATTATGTAGTCGACGCGCGTTATTTGACGATTATCTTATTTACGATTTTTATAGCGCTAGCTACGTATTCGCGTCGCCGACAACTCACGAAAAAGACGCTACTATGGATTGGTATTGTATTGGCATTTAGCACGGCAATGGGTTTGTTTGCGACGGTCAAAACCTACCACGATGATATGAAAGCCTACACGGGGATTCAGCAGCGTAATGCCCTGGTTGCCCGGACGCTGCGTGCGCATCCTGTCGCTACACTCGTCGGGGATTATTGGCGTGTATTGCCTATACGCTCAGCGAGCAACAACACAGTGCAAGTAACGCCACTTGATGCATGTAATCAATTGCGAAGTGTTTTGACCAGTAAAGCTTGGGAGCCAAATCTCTCGTACCATAGTTTTGCCTACTTGCTTACTTTTGATAAGAGCCTTACTAATTACCCGCAGTGCAGCCTGGATCAAGTAACACATATGTACGGCCAGCCCAACCAAAGTACACTAATTGCAGGCACGCTTAATAAGCCGAGTGAGCTGTTACTTTTCTATGATCGTGGTGCTCATAAGAGTGCGCCCAGGCCTACGCCTATAACGCCGACTTCCGGCACGATATTGCCTGTTACGCTTGACCAAATTCCATTTACCTGCCCGGCTATTGCTACAACAATGACCTTCGTAGCGCACGAAGATGACGATCTACTTTTTACTGCTCCTAATTTACAGCATGACGTGGAAGCTGGCCATTGTCTTAGAACTATTTATTTAACCACCGGTGATGCCGGACAAGATATAACCTACTGGCAAAATCGCGAGCATGGTTCGGAGGCTGCATACGTTTCGATGCTCAACCTCCCGGCTGACACGATTTGGGTGCAGCGCACCGTAAAGCTAAATCAGTCGGAATTTATTACGATTGCCAATCCTAAAGGTCACGCCAACGTATCGCTGATCTTTTTCCGATTACCTGACGGGAATGTGAACGGCCAAGGCTTCCCTGTTACCGATAGAGAAAGTTTGGCGCGCCTAGATTCTGGCAAGATCGATGTGATTCACACTATCGATCATCAGTCGAGTTACACCTCCGCCGAACTCATTGCCGCGCTGACTTCGCTCATGAATACATTTCAGCCAACAGAAGTTCGTACCCAGGCACCCTACAACGCCAGCGCCACCCACCCTGATCATAGCGACCATATTACTACCGGCAAATACGCACAGCAGGCATTCGCGCTCTATCCAAACAACACAAAAAGCTCGATTCATTACTTCGTCGGCTACCCTATTCGCGATAGGGCACAAAACGTTTTTGCCGTCGAACTTAACGCCAAACTCAAGGCATTTTTAGCCTATGCAGCGTACGACCCTGCCGTTTGCCATACTGCTGAACAATGTCTTAGCTTGCCGTCGTATGGTTCGTACTTAACTCGTCAATATGAAACCGAAGTCGTCCCTGAACCAGGCGAATAACGGACAAATTAAGGCAATATCTTGCCGACTGTAAGTGCGGCCGACAGCACTAGGATTGTAAGCAGCGAAAAGAAAAACATGCCTCGTGCCCACTTGCTGCTATCGGTCAGGGTAAGGCCACGAAAGCCTAAAAAGAGCCATATCAAACTAACAATGCTCATAACGACAAGATAGGTGTAGCCCGCGTAGCCGAATAATGTCAGGGCGATATTGGCGGCGCCAAAGCCTAGGACGTACAAAATAATTTGTACTTTGGTAGTATGCATGCCGCTGCGAAGTGGTAATACCGGTATGCCGGCTGCTTTATATTCTTTGGCGCGATACATGGCGATGGCGTAAAAATGAGGCATCTGCCAAAAGGCCAAAATCAAAAAGAGTAACCAAGCTGCTCCATCCAGATGTCCACTGACCGCACAATAGCCGGCCATAATTGGCGCTGCTCCGGATATACTGCCGATAATAGTGCCATGTGGTGTCTTTCGTTTAGCAATGCCGTAGAACACAACGTAATCTACAAAAGCGATTGCCCCAATGATAACCACTAATAGATTGGTGTGAAGTGCTAGTATCAGAAACCCAACCAGACCGATGAGAGTGCCATAGATAAGCGCGCTTTTTAAGGTGATAGTACCATGTACGAGCGCCCGCTCTTTGGTGCGCTCCATCTTGCGGTCAATGTCGCGGTCGATGCAATTATTAAAGACGCAGGCAGAACCAATGACCATGGCTGTACCCAGTAAGGTGAATGCAAGGAGTGCCAAATTTATATGAAAACGTGCCGCAAACAAAAATCCGGCTGCTGCCGTAATAAGGTTGCCATAGATAATGCCCGGCTTAGTCAGTGTGTAAAAAGCTTTTAACAATCTTATAGTCCGTCTTGCTGCTTCAGGTAGGTATTAACTTGCTGCGGCGTCATGTGAACATTCAGGCTAGACATGATCCACAAGCTGCCAATAACAATGATCCCAATAACGCTGATCATAAACAAAAAGACAAGCAGCTTCCAGCGTGGTCGTGTCTCTTTGCCAATGTGTAAAAAGAACACGAGCTGAACGATTGATTGCACAACCGCTAAGCTTAAGATAACGGGCAATATAAGCTGATGTGAAAAGATCGCGTGACCAGAATTAACGTGGGCCTGTACAGCTAAAAATGCTGCAATGGTTAGCGTAAGTGACAATACAAAACCAGCCACATATGCAGCCAATGTACTGCGTGACGATGTTGTTGCCGATTGTTGCTCGTTCATATTATAAAGCTCCTACCAGATAGACAATCGTAAAAATGAATATCCAGATTAGATCTAAGAAGTGCCAGAATAAACTAAGTAGGGTCAAGCGGCGAATCGCGACCTGGCTGAATCCAGAACGCATGACACGTATAATTAATACGGCCATCCATAGTAGCCCTACGGTAATATGCAGTCCGTGCGTGCCAACTAACGTAAAGTAGGAAGACAAGAATCCGCTTCGCTGCCAACTATTGCCATCTGCCACCAAATGTCTGAACTCGCTTACTTCCATGCCCAGGAATGCTAGTCCGAGTATGAACGTAACGGCAAATAAAAGCACGGCAGTATTTTTTTGCTTCTTATATACGGCTAACATTGCCAAGCCGCAAACAAAACTGCTGGTTAATAGGATGAGCGTTTCGACGAGTGCATATGGCAGGCTAAATAGATCACGTCCAGCTGGACCACCGAAGGTGTTGTTGTGTAGTACTGCAAACATTGCAAATAAACTGGCAAATAGGACGCAGTCTGTCATCAAGTACAGCCAAAAACCAAAGACAGTTTTTTCGGTATTGTTGCTCGCCTGATTGTTGTCTGCTTGGCCTGTGGATTTTGCTATTTCGCTCATGCGTATTTCCTTTGGCTTTTGCCGGACTCCTGGGCGGCTACTTCAGCTGCGCTGATCGTTTCTTCGGTATGTTCATCGGTCGAACGAATAATGAGTAGTAGTATTACGGCGATAAAGCTAACTACCCCGAGCCAAATAATATGCCATATTGCAGCGAATCCGAATATGCCTGCGCTACCTGCAACATATATTCCCATGCCTGTATTTTTGGGTAGATGAATCGCGCTATAGACGGGTTTCACTGTCACCGGTACAGCACCCTGTTTAACCGCCCAGAAATGATCTCGTTCATGCACTTCCGGGATAATGGCAAAATTATAGGCAGGCGCTGGCGACGCGATCGACCATTCAAGGGTTCGAGCGTTCCAGGGATCACCAGTAAGATCACGGTTCTTATCACGTTGCCAAATACTTACAATAAACTGCAAAATCTGAAAACCGATACCCAAACAAACGATACCCACGCCTACCCCGGCAACGATAAATAATGACTGCCAGCCAAGCGAAGCATCGTAGTGATCAAGCCGACGGGTCGCGCCCATAAATCCGAGGATATAGAGCGGAACAAATGCCAGTATAAAACCAGTTAGCCAGCACCAAAACGCGCATTTGCCGAGCTTTTCATGTAACGTAAAACCGAAGATCTTAGGAAACCAATATGTTAACCCCGAGAAGTATCCAAACAGTGCACCACTCACGATCATGGTATGGAAATGAGCGACCAAGAATAGACTATTGTGTAGCTGAAAGTCTGCGGGCGGCATAGCCAAAACTACACCCGCAACACCACCGATAGTAAACAGCACCATGAATCCCAAGAACCATAACAGAGGCGATGTAAAATGAATCCGTCCGCGGTACATCGTAAATAGCCAGTTAAAAATTTTAACACCGGTCGGTACCGCAATAATCATGGTCATAATGCCGAAGAAGGCGTTAACATCCCCTCCTGCCCCCATGGTAAAGAAATGGTGCAGCCAAACCAAAAACGACAACAATACAATAGCCCAAATTGCCCACACCATCGAGGTATAGCCGAACAAAGGCTTACGTGAAAACGTAGCCACGACTTCAGAAAATACACCAAAGGCTGGCAGTACCAAAATATATACCTCTGGATGGCCCCATGCCCAAATGAGATTGACGTACATCATGGCATTGCCACCGGCACCGGCAGTAAAGAAGTGCATGCCAAAAGTACGGTCCAAATAAAGCAGCGTGAGTGTAACCGTTAAAATTGGGAATGCAAACGCCACCAACGACATGCTCCCAAGTACACTCCAACTGAACATGGGCATCCGCATAAGGCGCATGCCCGGCGCACGCATTCTTAAAATAGTAGTTATAAAGTTAATGCCCGACAACAGACTGCCGATGCCGGCGATCTGTAGCCCCCAAATCCAATAATCTACCCCGACGCTAGGACTGTATTGCAGCTCGGATAGAGGTGGATATGCCAACCACCCTGCTCCGGAAAACTCACCAATACCTAGCGATACATTGATGAGCACCGCTCCGGCAACATATAGCCAAAAGCTAATAGAGTTTAGAAATGGAAATGCAACGTCGCGGGCACCAATTTGCAGCGGCACCACAAGGTTTATGAGCCCAAACATCAGACCCATAGCAGCAAAAAAGATCATTATCGTTCCGTGGGCCGAGAAAATCTGTTGGAATTGATCTGAAGGTAAAAAGCCATGCGCCGAACCTACCGACGACGCCTGCTGAGCGCGCATCATAGCAGCATCCGACACACCCCGCAGAAGCATAATTAGCGATGTGACTATATACATAACGCCGATTCTTTTAGGATCGAGCGAAGTTAGCCATTCCTTCCAAAGCCACTTCCAGCGTTTAAAATACGTTAATGCTAACGCAATGGCCACTAAGGCCAGCGCCATGGTAATTACGCCGCCCGTTGTTACCGGATTATGCTGAAAGGCGTGGAGCGTCAGCTTTCCGACGAGAATATTTGCGAACGTATTGATCATTGCATCTGCATCCCTTGCATACCCGGCGTGGCCATCGTTGGCGAGGTCATCGGCATCATATAATTCATAACTATCGTATCATAGAGACCGCTTTGGACTGAGGCATAAAATGCCGGTTTGTTGTTTTCGCTTGGCTTGGAAAGTGCGGCGTAGGTGCTGCTGTCCAGTGTGTCCTTGCCGTGTTTAACCGACTCAGTCCACCGGGAAAAATCTTGCGCCGAAGTAGCCTTGGCTGTAAACGTCATGCCAGCAAAGCCCTTGCCACTTATATTAGCCGACGAACCGTTATAACTGCCCGTACCTCTAGCCATGATATGCAGCTGCGTAGACATACCGGGCATGGCGTATATTTGCCCTGCTAACCGGGGGATCCAAAACGAGTTCATGACAGTATCAGAGGTGATGTCGAATGTAACTGGCGTGTGCTCTGGAAATTGTACGTAATTAACCGTAGCAATTCCTTGGTCGGGGTAAATAAAAAGCCATTTCCAATCTAGTGAAACGACTTGAATAGTAAGCGGCCTAGCATTTGAAAATGAGCGGTATGGATCGAGGGTATGCGAGCTGGTCCAGGTAATGATCGACAATACTAATATAATGAGTGACGGAATAAGCCACCAAACGGTTTCGGCAAGGTTATTGCGATCAAGCTTGGGGCTATAGGCTGCTTTGGTGTTGCCGGCCCGATATCGCCACAGAATGGCAATAAACATTGTAAAAACCGGAATAACAACGATGAGTGATAAAAGCAGCGCAATCACAATCAGGTTGCGCTCCTGTTGGCTGATCGTTCCGGCCGCTTGAAATACCGCAAGATGAGCGTGATGAAGATATGAACCGAATGCCACTAGCGCACTCAGTCCGACGATAACCCCTAATAGTAGTCCGATTTTTTTACCCATACTAGTTATGATCTTCCGCAGGTTTATAGATTGTGTATCTTAACGGGTCAACCACCATTCTACCTATATAGTAGCGTTCTTTTGCAAAATACGCCAGGCAGACAGGTAGTGCGAAATGCTATTCGTTGATCCTCGGTGGAATCAGCGATAACCCGCCCATGATTCCCAGATGATTTGAACCTTTCGCTGGCAGTACGGTAAAGTCACTAACCTGGAAGTGCATCGTAGTCATGATGTGGTCGGTTTGCATGAAGGGTTTGCGAGCAGGCTCGGTAGATTGATGCCAAAAATCAGCATCAACATAGTCGTTAGTATGAAAAAGCTCCATAATTTTGCCATCAGCCATTTCGTGCAGGCGTCGGGCAAGGCCGCCTAATCTACTTAGACTGAACTTGCCCAGTGCCGGGTCTGGTTGTTTTGCGGGCAGTAGTCCTTTTTCGACTAACGCGTTAATAACGTGGGCGTACAAAATTTTTTTATGAATTACAGCCTCTTTGTGTAATGCGTCCATCGTGCCTGCAATAATAGTTGGGCAGTGGGCCGGGACCAATTCAAGAAGCTCTTCGGTCTCGAAGTGGCGTAAAACGGTGCTGTACTTATTCAGACGTACACCAAAAAGCGTAAATCTTTCGCCAGATAGCGGATCAAACAGCCATTGTCGGATTATATTTCTACTCGCTAGCCTGACCAACTCCCCCGGCTTGTTGCTTAGAGACATGCGTTTATCGACGATGCTAACTAAACCGTGATTTACTGGCTGCCCCTCTTCGGAAAGACCGCGTGTCACGCGATATCCTGCGCGGTCAAATTCATCATCGACGTAGTCCAAGAAATGCTCTTCGCCCTCACGGTAAGCATCGGGGAATACGGCGATATGTGGTCGGGCGATTGCTATATCTGTGAGGAGCGAGCGTGCTGAACTCTCTTTGCTAAACCCTCCATCTAAATTCCAAATCATTGTGTCGATAACCATAACTGGCTCCGTTTACGATACTAAAGTAACGGAGAGAGGACATTGGATATTGGGGGTTGCGACTGGTAGTGAACTGAGGGTTTTCTAGGCGCCAGGTTGAATGGCTGTTGCCGAAAATCCTGGACAGCTGTAGTCGGACCAGGCAGCAGTTACTGCCATTACTACGCCAGGAACGTACATTTGCATGCTTGAGCCTATTGGGCTACATACACCCGGATCAAAATTGCCCTGTTGTGGAAATGCTACGACACTGTGTGCCTTTGCGCCCGGTGCTAATGTAACGGTTGATACATGATAGAGTGAGCTGGCTTCGGCGCCGCCGCCAACCTGCATGCCGCCGCCGTTCAGCATAAACACGCCCGGATAACCGGCAATGGTACACGTTACGGTGCCGGCGTTAGTAAGCACGGCATTTTTATAAATGGTGCCAGCGGCACCGCTCGATGTACCTTGGCTCAGGGATAGGTTGGTACATGTGCTGATTGCTACCGGAGTGGTAGTTTTATGGTGCCTATACCATACCCAATAACCGGCTCCACCGATTACTACTAAAACGATGACTACTAACAGAACCGCAACGGCGTTGCCGCGTTCGTGTAGTCTTTGAGGCATTCCTGACATATATTCTCCACCATTACGTTAATGCCAGCAGTATACCCCTGGCTTCCTGAACGCACAATATATAAATCTACAGAAAATAAGGTGGAGTTAACGTTTATTTAAACTACTTCGCGACAGTGTGGTAATAGCCAATAAGGTTATCGCAGACGGATGACCAGGAACGAGGTTCAACTGCCCTGCGTCCCGCCCGGCCCATTGCCTGGCGCATTTCTGCATCATTGACGAGTGTAGCTATGCTACTACGCAAGGCGCCATCATCGTCGGCTTCGTATAAGAATCCGGTTTTACCGTTTTTGACGATATCAATTGGTCCACCGGCTGCTGGTGCCACGACAGGAGCAGCGCTCGCCATAGCTTCCTGTAATGTCTGACCGAACGTTTCATTGGTGCCAGTATGGGCAAAGATGTCGAAGGTAGCGTAGGCGTTGGCTAGCGCATTGCCGCGAAGCTCGCCCAAAAATACCGCCTTGTCGCCCAGTGATTGCTTAAGTGCATCCCGTTCCGGTCCATCACCTACAATGACAATTTTAGCCGCCAGGTCAGCGAGTGCGCCAAGTCGCCCTACGCGTTTTTCGGACGCCAGGCGTCCTACGTAACCGACAATGGGCAAACCCTCTGGCGATAATTGTTCACGTAAAGCAGCTACTTCAGGCGTGTTTCGACGTTCTGGATTAAATAGTTTTGCATCGACACCCCTGCCCCATAAGTCTACTTTTTCCGGATTGGCGCCGTAGGCCAGCAGTGCCTCCCGGGCCGTACTTGAGGGAGCTAAGTTAAGGGTAGCCGTATTATGGAGGTTGGCAACCCGCCGCGCGGCAAAATCATGGATAGACTGCGCCGTCCTCGGATGCCCAAGCTCCTCCATGTATCGCTTAAGGTAGTTGGGCATGTCGGTCTGATAAATAGCAACACAAGGTATATCGAGTTTGGCTGCGGCTCGTATCCCAGCCGCACCAAGCGGACCGAAGGGCGACGCTACATGTACAACATCTGGTCGAAAAACTTCCAGGCGCCTTGCGACGCTGTTCGTGGTAGCAAGGCCCACGTTGAAGCCTTTTAAGCGGACGTGCGGTACGGTACTAACCTCGGCGCTGGAATACTCTTCTCGCGCTGGGCCTGGGCAGATAATTGTTGCCGGATACTCGCGTTCCTCAAGTCGTTCTGCAACACGAAGGACGCTATTTGTAACGCCGCTAGCGTGCTCTAACGAAGGCTCGGCGACGATAGCTGTTCGCAATTGAGTGTCAGGGTTAAAGATAGTTGATTCAGGCGAGTGCATAAGGGGCCAAATTCAGAATAATCAAGTTAGTATACATCTTTATTGACATTTTGTATAGTGACCTCGATGGAGAGAGGTAATCGTAGCGTATCTATATAAGGCCAAAAGTTATAATTGTGCTGCAGTAGTCGACGCGTATTTATGATTTTAGCGCTTGGCGGTTTTTATGTTATGACGTCGTTCCCAACTAACGACAGCACTACGGTCATCCAAAAACAAGATGCCTAGTTTTTTTCCACCATTATCGTGATTTAATACAAAAATTATACGCACATCTTTTATATGCCATGGTGTAGTTAGGCCGGGTATGTCGCTGGGTTTGCAGCCAAAGACGTCCCTAAGCGTGCCGCCATCATCAAATTGGTAGCCGTATTTTTTAATGCCTTTAACTCTGCCTTTGGACATATCAAGTTTTTGCAACCATTCAAGGACATTCTCTAGGCTTTGAGTAACATTATCGTGATTGGGATGACGACCCAGATAGTCTTGTTTCATCTTTTCCAGAAGCTCCCTGCTCTTGTCGGCGTTGTGCACTATTTTTTGTGAACTGACGTATAATTCGTATGGTTCAGGAGCTGATTCTGCTTCGGCTGCTGGGAGTGAAGTCGATTCTTGAGAAGTCCTAGATTTCCTGCGACGCTTTCGGGATTCGTGCTCCACCTCAATGGTTCTAGGCAAGAGCTGCAAGTTTGTGTGGCTACGCTGTAGGGCAAGTATATAGTCCAGGAATGTCTCATCGAGCGATTCCTCTCCTCTTTTCAGTGCGCCTATGCCGTTTGCAAGTAGGCGGTCTAGGTAGTATTGAAAGTTGTTTTCAAGTCTTGCACCGTAGTGCGTTCTCAATGCGCCGAGTTCTTTGAGTACGCTGGCGGGCCATATCTGCCGCATATCGGGTGTATTCATAAATTGTACACTTTCGGCCACTGACATCTGTGCGGCGCGCATGATAAGGAGGGTTACTCTGCTAAGATCATCCAGTTTTTCGGGAGGTGTAGCCGAAATATCTAGCGATGTCACATCGACAAATAATTCGTCCCCTAGAAACGAGTCAAAGTACCCTTTTTGTAGCTTGTGATTGAGGGTGCCATGGATGCCGCCGTCAGTGTTATTCTTCAAAGCGTAGTAAGCTGACCCTATATGTAGTGCTAGATTAGCTACGTTGTCCGGGGAGCTAAAATTTTCGTTGGTTCGTTGTGCGAGTATTTGCAAAAGACGGAATTGCGCTTGGTCGTCTATGCTGTTATTTTGAATGCTAGCTTCTACTTCGAAGAAAGTTGCTGACATCTGTTCATAAATACCGAATATCTTTACGTATGAATCCGCGTCAGCGACCAAAGTTTGTCTTATGCGGTTAACGTTCTCTGTTGACGGCATACGATGTCGTTTTATTAGATCATCTACCGTATGCTCTATGTGCAGTTGTGAATTATCGGTGGCTTGGCTTGCGAGTACTCCAACCATAGCTGCTATTTCGGTGCCCGTCCGCTGGGACGTGTCTCTGGCGACACCCCTACCTCTAGATACGGTCTCTGTTCTGTCGTTATAGGTAACTGTGACGCTGCCCGATTCATTATTGATGTCTAGCAAAGCCTGGCCCTGGACTAATAGCTCATTGCCTATTTCTGGCAAGGATAAAATAGTGTGTTCGTATGAACTAATGTTGCCTGGATCAAATGCAATCATGAATAATGTTATATTACCTTGTCTTGCGGATGGCTAGTCCCCTTGCTTACATAAGTATAATTGTTAATATTATGGTACGTTATGGTCTGAAACTGTATGTAAACTAACTTATGCTATTCTTTTTCTGATCGTAGAGTGTACGCATCGATACTTGTTTGTAGCCGCCTAAGAGCCATTTGTTTGGCCCGAGCTTGCCTTTGGGCGGTTCGAAAATCCTCGAACCCGCTAACGTCAGCTGGTGCTAAATACACTCGACCACTTGCCAGGATAGCGTCCACAATTTGTTGTTCATGCGGTGTGTAGTCAGGTGCTTTGGCTAACACCTTTGTATCCGGATGACGCTTAATGAGGTCGTCTAATTTTTGCATTGGCTGATCACTTGGCTCTAGTTGAAGTATGTCGCTAAGCGGCTGTTGATCTAGCACGCGAAGAGCAATTGGAAGTTGTGCCGAATCTTTTCGTAAAAACGGTGCGATAATATCGGTGACAAGTCCTCTGTACTGTGACCTCTCGTTATCGGGAATATGTTCGATCGCTTGCGTTATTAGGTTGTCCAGGTGCTCATTGTAGACTTGATTGCCCATGACAGTCGAACGTACTAAGCCGTAGAACAAATCCAGGGGCGCGGTTTCGATTCCTTCAAAGACTTCAGGTTGTGACTGTCTCCACTCGACAAGTTCCGCACGCGGCATACTAGAGCATAATTCTCCGAATAACGCATAGTCTCCAGGGGTTATATGCGTTTCCGTTGCAGCTGGTAATCGTTCGGCCTTTGAACGGACGTACTCCCATAATGCATCTTTGTCATGACGTCGGCGCTCTGCCTCGTGAAGTATCTCCTTTGTCTCTTTACTCAGCGTCTCATTGCTTGAGGCTGGGTCAAGAGTGACGCCGTATTCTTTACGCAAACGATCGTCGCAGTCAGTAATTTGCAGCCACTCTAAGGCTTCTTCTTTTTTGGTCTCGTATATTGCTGCCATATCTGGCGGGATAGAGTTATGCGTTAAGAATGCGTCTAATTTTTGCAAGTGATGCTGGGCTAAAGCTGTTTGGAAACGGGTACTCAACGGATTGTACGGGTTGTAGCTAGAACTTTCCTCAAGTGAAAAAGTACCGGTTCGTACGGCTTGGTCTACTACGCCAAGGCGAAAAGCCTCGCCTCTGATCGAGCGTATATGCGGACCATATGAAATGCGTGGATTTGCTGCAAGATACGGTTCAAAAAAGAGAAGATCGTTAATTGGTGTCTCCTCTATTTGGGCTGATGCTCCGATATCGGCATTGCCTTCAGCCGCGTCAACTAACCACCCACCTTGCGCTTTAATATGCTCGTCGGTTGCTTCTCCAAGTGTTTGATGTGGCGGATAGGCTTTAACATGTACCTCTGGCGGAATATGAGAAGTGTTGGTTCCTTCAGGCACCAACAGCGTCACGCCTTCTTGGTCAAGTGGGACATTGCCTAATGTAAATGCATCTTGCGGATAGATGTTTACCAAATGCGGCGAAAGCGTCTTTAGTGGTGCCACAACCCCGTATGGCATCTGATCCCATCCGTGCCCGCCACTGTGCGATTGCACTACTCCGCCTAAAGAAAAGTGGAGTGTAGGCCGGAACGACGCTGGTTCTTCGTCATGAATAGTGCCATCCAGCCGCGCTTTTCCACCTGCACGAAGTATATTATCCAAGGGTAGCACTCTCGTGGCATGTACGGCGTACATGTTTTGCTCCAGTACTTCTGCGCTTGGCGGATTTTCGATCGAGTATGGAAAAGGCTGAACTGGTTGCTCTACGTGCTCGCCGGGATATTGCTCTGACATGTACGTATTGTACCAGATGCTATTGGATGGCAGCAGTGACAACAATGCGATCGGAGTACGCGTGTGTACTGTTATTCCAGGTACCACCGCAGGTAATGATGTTGAGCTGACTGGAAAGTTGGTAGTTACGCCCAAACAGCGCTGTAGCGGCAGCGTCTGATGCCAACTGTTGCGTGCTACGAACCGTAAATAACTTTTTTTGACCGTTAGCTAGATCTACTTCAATTGGATCACCTGCCGCCAGTTTATTCAAATGATAAAAGATGCCGGGTGATTTTATGCCGTCTACATGTCCGTCGATGATACTGAGTCCGGGTTGACCTGGCGACAAACTATCGATGTACCAGCCGGCCAGATTCACATTACTAGGCGCAGCTACAGCACCGTTTTGATCGATGCCGACATTTTGAATATATCCTTCGGCATGAATGGTGGGCAGTTTTATATAGCTTGGCTGATCGCCGACAGCTGCCGAATGATACGTGGCCGGCGTGACTGCCTTTTCGGACGGAGCTAGCGTAGAATGAGTGACGACGTGCGTCGGCGTAGGTGGACCTTGTGTTGTTTTATGGTGCGGGATATTCGCCCGTACTACTATTCCCGCCGCGATGCAGGCCGCCAATACAATTGCTGCGATGATATATAGACGCCGACGTGTAACGCTCACTTTCTTAGTGTAGCGTATGAGCCGGCGTGCTTGTACACTTAAATTTATGATTGCGTTTACTGCCCGGCGGCTAGTACATAATGTATGGTTTATGCGGCTCTACGCAGGGATTGCCTGCGTCATATTGCTCGGCACGACAGCCGGTTGGGCATGGTCGGCAGCGCGTTTGCAGCAAGCCAACGCCGATCAGCTTGTAGATAGTTTCTTATTTAAGGATCTGCAAACCTTTCACGGTGCGGTTTTTCCTTCTGCTCACACGCAGCTCATAAAATGGCCGCTGTTTTGGCTGCTGGCACGATTGCATTTTTCGCCTACGGCATATACCGTGCTGACCACTGTTTTGGCGGTTGTCACGGTTGCGGCGATGGCCTATATGTTATATCGAGTTGCTCGTCGTCCATTGGTATTTGGTGTGCTTTGTTTGCTGCTAGCCGCAGTATTGTTGTTGGTGCCGGTATATGTGTTTGACGGAGTCGTCACAACGCCACTTTCACTGGCGATGCTTGCTGGACGCAATATCGAGTATGTGATTTTTGTGGCCGTCTTGGCAGTCTATGCACGTCCGGCTTTAAGGTGGCGTTCATGGCAAATTATTATGGCTACCGTGGCACTCTGCTTGCTGATGGCGAGCGACCAACTGTTTTTATGGTATAGCGCCGGTGGCGCTGTTTTGTGTGTCGTAATAGGCCGATTGTTTGGATGGCGGCTGTTTTCTGCCACGGCGTGGCGCTGGCTGATCGGAAGCGCCCTCGCCTGGATTGGAGCAAGTTTCATCGCAGTAATCCTCAATCATTCATTTACGCATGTCACAAATTATGCGCTCGGAGTGCAGACCGTGCATAACGCCTATAGTGTTGGGCAGGGTTTTTGGAACTTACTACGAGTTGTCGGCTTAAACTTTGGCCTGACAGCTCGGGATGGCTGGCCGACAACTCCAGCGTTACTTATTAACTGCTTGACTGTTATCTTGACTGCACGCGCTATAGTCTGGTTGTTCGGACGTCTGCGGACGCTGCAGCACTCAGAATCCAAGGCATACCCAGCCACCGCTTATCTGTTGGGTGGCATGTTGCTCGCCACAACGACAGTGGCTTTCGGGCTTTTTATGTGTACAAATCAAGCCGAGTTAAGCAATGCGCGCTACGAAACAATCGCTCTTATATCAGGGTTCGTAGTGTTGGCGGCATGGATGCGTAGCAAGTTGTGGCCGAGTCGTCCGTTATTGATTTTTAGTTGTTTGGGTATATTAGCTATAGGAACGGGTTTTGTAGGTACGCTGCGATATACTAATCGTCTTGCTGGCACTACTTTGCAAGCCCGTAATGAACAAATTGCAACCGCCTTGCAAGCTCATCGTGCCGCTTACCTTGTGGGCAGTTACTGGCGCGTCTTCCCGGTTAGGTTATTGACGTTGCATGCTGAGCAGCAAATCGTACCGCTTGAGGGCTGTCTGCAACCTACATTAACCCTTACCAGTGATGTTTGGCGTCCTGATTTACGCGTACACAGTTTTGCTTACCTGTTATCCGAAACTTCCACCAATTTGCCCGTATTACCGTGTCGTAAACAGCTCATTTTGCACCAGTACGGACAGCCAACGTCGATCTTGCGCATTAGTGGCACAAGTACTCGTCCAACTGAAGAATTATTATTCTACGACAACGGCGCTGCTGATCCCCGGCATTTTATTCGATAGCAGTTGCCGTACCGCCTGTACCGGTATTGGGCACTGTAGCGGCATTGAGCGCGGGACCGGTAGGATCGACTATCTGGCCGTTTGCCGAACCATCCAGGTCGAGTGCTGATCCGTCAGTGACTGCATATATTGCTTTCAAGACAGACTGACCGCCAATGATTACTGTGCTGAATATGGCGCCTGGCACAGTGCTATACATGTGAGTTGTGGGATTCCATTTGCGTAATACAAGTTGGCTGGGATCGTAATTGCCGTAAAAGTATTCGGTAATCGTGGCCGTGCTGCCAGGGGAGCCACAGCCTGCAGTGGTAAAGTTCACTAGGCCGGCTGGGTAGCTAAAGGCTTTATCCGGATATTGGGTAGATTCGGTGCTTGCTTGCACGTTACTGTTAGCGGTGCAGCTTGTTTGCAGCGAAACGTACGCATTGGTTACGGGATCAACAAAAGTCGTGACGTTGGCTTGCCAGCTGTCCAATATGCCGTCAGCATTGGCATCTCCACCGTGCGGGCCTGCGTTTTCAAGGGCGTTTGCTATGCCATCATTGTCGACGTCGTCTGTAATAATCGGTTGCCATGACGGTGCGGAAGTGCTTGCGCCGTCGTTGGGCGTAACGGCCGTTTCGCCACTGCCGTCGATGTTAATAGTATAAATTCGCGTGGCTGTATCGGTGCCGCTTACAAAATTTTGGTAGACTAACTTGGTGCCGTCCGGCGACCATGATACTAGGTCGTTGTTGTTGGCGCTGTTGGTAAGTGTCTGAATGTTTGTGCCGTCAGCGTTCATAAACGCAAGGTGGTCGCTATAGAGCGTCGGTTCGTATATTAATGCCAGTCTGCTGCCATCCGGCGACCAGCTCGGTGAGGCGTGTGAGTGATTGTCTGTGGTAAGTTGGGCAAAACCGCTGCCATCCGGTTTGATAGTGCAAATTTGCTGTTGCGGTCCTTCCTGGCAGGCAAAGGCAATACTATTATTTATCGACCAGCTTGGCTTAAAATAGGCATTGCTACCGGTAGTGATTGTTGTTTTGCCGCTGCCATCGGCATTCATAACGCACAGTTGATAATCGGTGCCATCGCCGCAAACGAAGACGATCCGGCTGCCATCCGGCGACCAAGCACTGTTAAAATCACCATTTGTATCACTTGTCAGTTGAATCCTGTTACTACCATCGGCATTCATAACTTCTATCTGGGTGTTGCCAGAATTTGTCGGGTCAGAAGCGAACAGGATCTTGCTGCCATCCGGTGACCAGACGGGTACTTCATTGTTAAAGCTGTCGCTCGTTAAGGCGTGCATGCTTGTGCCGTCGGCATGGATGGTATAAATTTGATCGTTTGTCCCGTCCGAGCGAACGAAAACGATATTGCCGTTCGTTGCGCCGTATACGTGATTTGGCGACCTAAGATTCAGTCCGCCAAAAGCCAATACGACCGCAGCACTAAAAAGTAAAACAGAGCGCACCGTTCGTTCACGAAGTAATCCACGCATTACTAATAAGTATACCCGAAAAAAGCAGAAGCGGAATACGGAAAAATCAACCCTGTTTAGACAAATTGTTTTAAAAAGTGAGGTGATCGGTCACTCATACCTTGGGATCTTTCTAGCGCGGTCTAGTACGCATATTATATACTGGGAATGTATGGATAAATTATTCGAAAATCAAGATGCACGGCCAAGTTGTGCGGCGGCCCGGATGACAGACGAAGTAGACGAAGCGCATAATGCCGCCGCGAAGCAAGAAGCTGCGGACGCAACGGATGAACTCTGGGATTTTGGCGCTGATTTAGGTGAAGGCAGTGCGTATTTTAACCTGGAAGACGGTACCCCTTCGTTTACCGAGCGGTCTGCAGCCTGCAGTTTGTGCAAGGGCGTTGCCCAGCTTTTTTCGGAAGGTTTTGTGCAGCGTGCCAGCCAATGCGTAGTATCAGGTTCCTGCGAGATGGTGTGGGTACAAGAGCATCCAGAGAAATATAAGGATGAAGACGGCAGACTTACAGCTAAGCAAGTAGTATGCGCAGCTCAATTAGGTTGTGAAGCGCTTATTACGTTGGAAGTCACCCCAGATGGGCTTGTGTCTTCGGTTAGTAATGGAAAATGTACAGTGGTGGAGCAAGGTCGTAAATGGCAAGCAATTCGCGAGGAGGGATTGCCAAAAGCGACACTCATTGACCCAGAGGCTGGTATTCAGGTGTGGGACGGCGAAGGATCCGGCAGAGAATCCGTCTCCTAAATGTCCGAAGCTACTTTTTTATTTGTTTAGGCTTCTTTATGGCCTTGCGTCCTCTGTCTTTTGACATAGTGCCTCCCTTAGAATTAGTAAGATGTTCCACTTAGTTACTTGAATGAGACGTTACCGTTACCGTTTGTGATAAACGACTGCGCCAGATAAGCTTCGCTACCGCTGCAGGCGGTATCAATTTCGTCAACCAGGACGGATAAGTCAAAGCTACCGCTAACGCCTTTGTACGCTCCAGTGCCTGAACCTGGCACGATGGACGCTTTGCCCGAAGCGGTGATGTGGCCAGAGCAAGTCTGAGGATTTGGTTTAAACCGCGTGAATGCATCTACGATATTTTTATCAAGGCCTGATACATCTAAACGAAACGAGCCTTGGCTGAGAGCCAGTGTTGCCTGGCTATTGTGTTCGAGATTGATCGCTCCGTTGGTATTTACGCTAATAGACTCTCCGAAGTCGCCAATCGCACCAGTGATAATAACTGATGAACCCGCGCCATCACCGTTACTATACTCAGAAATATGCACATCACCGTTGGCGGGTGCGCGTGGCTGCAGGCTGCCGGTTTTGTTGGTAGTGGTATCTGTCGCCTGACTATTGACGTGGCGCATAACCGCATATCCAGCTAGGCCGCCAACCACTACGACAATGGCGACAATAATAAAAAGTAGCTTTTTGGTGATCTTGATACTCATAAAAATTCTAACGATAATGCAAGCACTATTGGCCTGCACCGTCTAGTATGCGTCATCCTGGCAATATACACAATGGCTGCCTATGCTAACTCGGTCTGGATTTCGATAATTCTTTTCTCGGCCCAGGCTAATGCTTCGGCTTCGTCAGGCAGCGAGGGGTCTAGATACTCGCTCCTCCAACGGCTGTCACGGCCCAAACGAGCATGTGCGAGATATCTAAGGGTGTTTGTAAAATGACACTGTTTTAGATCTTCTATGTGACGAGCGGCTTCTTCGGGTGAAATGTCCTGCATATTAGATAGCGTGCGAATATCGCGTAAATTTTCATGCGCACCAAATCGTACGACCTCCCAGGTCTCAAGCGGTGATGCGCCTTGCAATATGGCGGTCAACATGCGCCGGGGCGAACTTATGATTGCCAGTTCGGGCGGCAAGCGTTGTTCCTGGATAACATCTGCTTCTGCCAGCCCCCGGACTCTTGCCTGAAGCATAAGATCCTCACTAAAGGACAGCGTCGGGTTAAAACCTTTCGCCTTAAGGTAGTCCTCTACTGACATGGCGTAGTAGGGGCCTTGACGCGCGAATGGATTGTGCGTAACGCCAAGGTCGTACCAGCGCATTACCTCGTCGGCGTTCGACAATGTCGTATTTGCATCAACAAAGCCGAGCTCCCGAAGTTGTTCTATTCGTGCATGTACAATATTGCTTTGAGCGAGAGGTATGCCGGACATGACAATCTCATGTAATTGTTTGAAGGCGCCCGGCGGTATAAGGATGGGGTCGATGTCTCCCGGTATGATTGAAAGCTTGGGGGTAATTTTGTCGGGAAAGAGGTAATGTAGCATCTCAAGTTGCGCGGCCACTTGCTCGTGCCGGACATTGCCGATAATTGCCTGCTCGTCCGGATAGTATTTCACAAAGAAACTGGCCGGAAAAGATAGACGGCCAAGCCGCTCACTTACTGCCCGTTCTATTGCCGATCCTTTTTGACCCAGCGTACCCCGAAGGCGTTCCGGGGCATTAATAGAGATGCTTAGCAGCGGGTTAAAGTCGTAGTCGGCCTGCATAGCATATTGATTAATTGCATGGTTTACTCCGACCAGAGGCTCATCACACATAGCAACGGGTACGGGGATCATGGAATCGATAGGAGCTGAACTAAACGCTTCGTTACGATTGTCGTATAGCTGCTCGACTAGCCTATCTGCGGGATCCGTTGCTGGATGGGCGTCGATAAGGTCGCGAATATATTCTGCGCTACTCATTGCTTCGTTAAATTATACTACAACATATCGAATAAACTTCAACGATGCGATGATAGCCTTGGACGTAGAATCAGTGCATTGCTTTTTGCGATTACTGGCGAGTATATATCGTCACCCAATCAACCTGGATATTGCCTGAATCGCCATTGGTCGGCACTGCGCCGTATGCGGTGTCGGTCTGCAAAACCCAGTGCATGGGATTGCTCGGAACTTTAGTGGTTGAGGTGCCGATTATGGTGCCGTCGAGGTAGAACGCTACTTTGCCAGGTGTCCATTCGACGGTCGCAGTGTGCCAACTGGTGAATGGTTTGTTGGACGAGAAGGCATCTTGTCCGCCCGAAGCGCTGGCATAATGGGCAAAAGCGTTAATGCTACCGTTTAGCGTGCCTTCCGGAAAGTCGATTTCGCCGTCGTTTGGCCAGCTTTCGCTGTCCGGCCATAGTAGAAAGGCTGCAGCATAATTGGCAATGGAGTCGGATTTAAAGCGCACACTGTAGCGGCCGTAAGTCTGCCCACCGCCCTTACTCGGCGCGCCAGCTACCTTGGGGAATGGATCTGCGACACAATGGATGCCGTTGGACAGCGTATGGAGATAATAGTTGAGTACGCCGGATTGTGCGCTTAGGACTTCATTCGGGCACTGCTGACCATTGTGACTTGTGTCCGGCCAACCTTCGTTGTAGACACCCCATTTGCTGCCGTAGGCTGAACCGGGGAAACTACCCACGGTAGCTTTGGTTGTAAAGTCGTCCGCAAAGACTTGGTGCCAACCGGTGAGATCGCCAACCGGCATAGCCTGGCCGGATGGCGAGCTTCCTGCTGGTGGCGCTGGTGGTGGGGTTGGTGTGGGAGTCGGAGTAGGTGCGGGCGTAGGAGTTGGGGTCGGTGGCACGCTTGCCTTTGGCACGGTCCATATTTGGGCTAAGGTCGCATTACAGGTGTAGATCCAAAGCGGATTGGAGTCGGTGGTGTTACTCCACTTGTCGTCCAGGCAAAGGCCGGACTGCGGGTTTATAATTTCGCCATTTGACTGGACCGTCCACTTCTGAGCGCCACTGCCATTGCACGAGTATAGCCAGACGAGTGTGCCGGATGTTGTACCGCCATTTTTAACGTCCAAGCAGTAGCCTTGATTACGGATGGTGCTATCGCTAGACATTGTCCACTTTTGAGCAATTGTGCCGTTGCATGTATACAGCCAAACGGTGTTGCCGTTATAGGCCTGCCCGGCATGGACATCCACGCATTTGTTAGCGATGCCGATAATGGGACCTGTCGGATTGGTGGTAGCAGCGTGGGTAAGAATAAGTATAGTGCCGCCCACAAGTGCGAATGCGAATGCAAAAATAGCTGGCCGTGTATAGCGCTGCAAAAACAAACGCTTTCGCCAGGAGAGCTTGAGTTTTTTATTTTTGGAGAGCTTCGGTTTTTTGGCCGTTTTAGATGCTGCAGATTTGGCCATTAGTAGCTTCCTATTTTTATGCCTGCCTTCAGTTAAGCACAAGCAAGATTATTTCACAATTAACCCGGCGCATTTGAGGCTCCCGCGCGTACGCAACTTAAGTTGCTCTCTAGAATGAATCTGAGCTACTGCTAGATGGTGGATCCCAGCTTCCCGCAGCATTTGAGGCTGAGGCTGCGGCATCTCTAGCAGCTTGCGCGGCAGCTTCGACAGCCGCTGCAGCTTCGGCAATGGCTCTCAGGCGCGCTTCTTCCTCTTCTCTACGGCGTCGTTCGGCTGCAGCAATATTGCTTTGAGCCTGTGATTGCAACTGACTGATTTGACTATCCAGTGATCGGTAGTTGGCAACCTGGTTACGAAGACCTTGGCGGTTATCGCTTACGTTACTATGAGGGATCGTAAGCAGCCCCACGCTAATGCCGGCGTCAGAATCCATAGCCAATGCTCGCAGTGCACTCAGCTCGCTTTCCAGATTGTTTTGCCAAGAGCTGACGTCTGCGCGCAAGTTGTCCATTTCGCGCTTCTGCTCCTGGGCGGTTCGCATGACGCTGTTGATTGTGCTGGCTTGCGAGGCAATGTTCGTGTCTAGCTCTAAATATGCTGGTTTAGCCTGCGTAAGACCTTGACGACTTGCTGCAAACTCTTTGCTGACTGCCTCGATGCGTGACCTAACGTCATCTTCGACATCATTGCGGTAGGTGTTAAATGAGTAGGTCCGCAGTTTGCTTAGTGTGCTGTCGACTTGCTCTACTCGTTCAGGTAATTCAGCCTCAAGTTTTCGCAAGCGTTGCAAGCGTTCGTGGCTGCGGTTTGCCAGGGACTTTAGCTCGGCCGTCGCACTGGCGAACTGTGCATTAAGGCTGTCGCTTTGCTCGACCGCCTCCAGGCTACGGACAGAGGCAAATGTTGCGCCTTTGGATTGTATTTTGACTAGTCCTTGCAACTTCTGGGCGAGCAACGCGCCAGTTTCGTTAATATCTTCAAAACAACTGGTGTCGTATGTTGTTCGCACGGTTTCAAGGTCACGATTAGACGCTTCGACAACTGATTGTGCCCGTGTTATTTCTGCGGTTTGACCGGCAAAAGTATTATCTGCTTCTTCGCGCCGTGCGGGCAAAGCGATAATATGTTGCTCTAATGCCGCGATTTGGGGTTCGCGTTCCTCGATAATTTGAGCCGGGCGTTCGGCATAGAGTTTAGCGCGGAGTATAACAACTTCCTTACCATGATTGTCGAACGTTTCTAGGTCGGCATTGTATTTGCCAAGATCCCAGCCGTCAGCCACTAGTTGATTTGCTTTGCTACGAGTATCGGTAATCTGCGCCTGAAAACCAGTTATCATGTCGTCTATTTTGACCACAAAGCCTACGACTTTATCTGTCTCGGTGTCCACGGCAGCTAGCTTGGCAGCAAGCTCCTTAACAGCCTGACCTACATCATCCTTTTTGCCATCAATAAGTTTTACATCAGGCCACAGTCGTTTTTTTTGCTCGCCACCTCGGTCCAGCATAGCCTGACGTGTTTCTCCTAATAGCGCGTTAAAACGAGCTGCTTCGGCAACCAACGAACGGAGACGTTTAGCGTCGTCGTCATGCAGACCACGCAGCTGAAGCTCAGCGTGCCCTAGTTTTTCGGAAGCATCTGAAAGGCCGTCTAAAGCAGTGGTTTCGCCTTCACGAGTATATCGACTGACTTTTAGTCCCCGGTTCAAGCGAAGACCTCCGAAGCCGACTGCCCCTAGGGCTGCTAAACCCAGTCCAATTGGAATAATGGGAATTTGCAGTGGCGGGCCTTGCTCCTTGCCTACAGACGGGTTTGGAACGGCAGTTGGCGGCGTATTGGGAGTGCCATGCGTGGCGTTGTTTGTGTGAGGATCAATGGCCTTTAGCAATGTTAGAGCGTCAACCAGGTACGGCGTACGGGTATCTTGCAGGTCTTGTTTAAACTTGGCTCTTGCATCATCTACGGTTTGTTGGGTGATAGTTGTCTCAGCAGTTCCGGATTTATAGATCCCATATGCGCGAGGGTTATCAGACACGACAACGTTAATAAGGCTACCTAGGTTCCAACCGCAGGAATTGGCCAGGTTTTTGGCGTAGGTCTCAGTGTCACTGGGGCTATGAATGCCTTTAGCGGCTCCATCTTGCAGCACTTGAACGTGAACCGAAATATTCTCGGCCTTATAATCGGCTATCTCGTCACGCAATTGTTGTGGCACGTCAGTAGGTTTATCAGTGTATACATATTGGCAGATGCTGCCTCGGCATGGGCAGGGCTCATCATAGCCGCACCGGTAAGCGCGGCAGCAGTAAGTAGGTTTTTCATTGCGTTATTAATATCATATTATTCTCAGTTATACAACTAACCTATACCTGTTTGTGGTGTATTTTTGATACATAATGACAACAAATTCACTACTGACCCAAAAGCTCTAGGGATGTCGCCGTAAGTAATTTTAGGCACAAAAAGAGCCCGTGAGCTACACGTCCACGGACTCTTAAATAGCATCAGTCTCTATATGCTAGAGATCACCTGTAAAATATGTCGGCATATTAAAGCTGCCGTATGTACTGGAGGCAATGCCGTATGGACTCGTGCTCACCCAGAACCAGCGATAAATAGCAGCACCACCCGCAGCAGGGTAGTCATACTGTGTGCCCGTGTACGTTCCGTATGCAGGATATGGTGCGAGCTCGCTTGAGATTTGTGTTGCATAGTCCGTGCCAAGGTTTTGAATCTTTAATTGAACCCAACCGCCGGCGTTATATGTACGGGTAACAGATACGTTGCAAGTGTTGTTGCTTGTTATATACTCATCGTATTGGTAGCTACTGCCGACCAATACATACAATTGTGCCGTGTACGAACCATCAACGCCGTAAAATGCTGGGTATGTTGTGCTGTTGGCGCCAACAGTGGTATATAAGGTGCGGAAGCCAGCCTGGTTGTATAGCCGTACTTCAATGGACCTCGGGCTGCTCGTTGTGTTAGTAACAGTTGTGTATGTAAGATTTTTCCAACAATAGTTATAGGGCGCGGCAAAATCAACACCACTTACCGTACCTGTCCGCGGAGAAGCTGCTGCATTACTCGGTCGCGTATCTGTAGGGCCAAGTGGAGCCATTGCCTGGGCATCCTTACTGCCAGGCGCTACGGCGGGCTTGGATTGCTGGCCTGAGGCGCTACTTAGTGGCGGAGCGAGTGGCTTAGACTGGGATGCGGCGGCCGAGACGCTGCCACCAGCACCGAACAACAGCACTGCCCCGAGTGATAGGCCGCTCGCTAAGGTTCTTAGTCGTAGGAATTGTTTCATAGATTTCTCCCTTACTTTATTATTGAGGTGCTTCGTACTATGAAACGACCTTATTAACCAATTCTTAACTTGAACGTCTTGGCTAAACAAGATGTGTACAAGCATTATTATGGATAATCTATTTGCAACTCACTGAACTCACTGCCTTTGTATAGCGAGCGATTGCGCGAGCAGTATATTTAAAAACTGTTGTTTACAGGAAGTATATTCTATAATAGAACATGACTAAGTCGTAAACGCATATATGTATGCAGCTAGGAAAACGAATGAAGAAATTCATGCTTATATGTAAACGTATCAGCGCCACGGGTATTATGATGTTCGTATTGCTTTGCTTTTCGCAAGCATTCCCTCCGTCTCAGGTGCATGCGCAAACACCGCCAAGTCAGCTTAATCCCGTACCTCTTCGCGAGCTTTACACGCAACCGAATCAGATGTACCTGTACAGTGCTTACTGGCCAGAGATAAGCGGTGCTCAAACCAGTTATGGCATGAAGATGAGTTCACAACGACCTATCGGATATGTGTTTGCAGGCAGTAGCGCCGATACGACGCCAATATACCGTTTACAACAGAAGGCTACTGGCAATTGGCTTGTTACTACCAGCCAAAGCGAAGAAACTTCGCTTGTAAAGTCAAATACCTTTGTACTCCAAGGTACGATAGGCAACATCTATACCTCGGCGCAGGGTGGCGCTCAACCATTAAATCGTTATACGAATGGTCGTGGTTGGCGGTTGGCATACAAAAGTCAAGACGCTGCCATGAAAGCCGCTGGCTACACCCTAGACGGTCTCATGGGTTATATGCTCCCCACTTATTATCAGGTAGGCGCCTACTATTTCGGTGCGTACGATATGAACACCAATCCTAACCTTCTGAAAGCATCACAATCGGTGTATGGACGTACTGATCCCTGGGCTGGTGTGCGTGATTTTCATGGCGATCCGTCAACTGGTGTAGTCCAAAACACTCAAGGCTGGTCGGGTGATTTTAGTTATCTGAAACCATCCCAAGGGTATTACGACGACAGTAAAACTTCGACGCTCGTGACGCAAATCAATCAAGCTGCCGATGCAGGCTTAAGCTATTTCGCTTTTTATTCTTATTGGAATAACCAGACCGGTAGTATTCAATACGACGATGCACTAAAGTCATTCATGGCTGCATCCAACAGTAGTCGAATGAAGTTCATGATTACTCCGTGCATAGCCAATAACAGTCCGAGTCAATATCTTGAGGTACCGGTGTCCCAATTTAGCGTAGCTGCAAGTGCTTTCGCCGCATACACTGCCCAGCCAAACTATCTGACGACACAAGATGGCCGACCCATGATATTCATGTGTGATGTTCGAGGCATTGGAAGTGGAAGTGCTACGGATGTTAATAATTTCATCAGTCTTTTGCAGCAGGCTGTCAAGGCCAAAACCGGGCAGATGCCTTATATTTTGCAAGAGAGCGAATACGGCCTTCCAGCTGCCGCGCAGTATACTGGAGACGCTTATTCTTGCCTCAACATTGGCGGCTATGTTGCCTCAGGCTCTTACAGTAACTACATTAACGATATGAACAATTATTTCAGTGCTTTCGACGCAACAGGCAAACCCATGATGCGGTGTGCGATGAGTGGATTTAACGAAGCACCGCGGACCAACTTGTTCATGCCAAAGAGTTCAGTGCAATACTTCAAAGACGACACAAAGAGCCAATTCCCGGGTGCGCTAAATGCCACGCTCAAAAGTATGCAGAGCCAATCTGCTAGCCCGGTTGACAATTATATGACGCTCTATGCCTGGAACGAATGGCATGAAGGCGGTATTATTGAGCCGAATGTTCGGGATGGCAGCTACTATCTTCAAAACATCCAGGCCGTATTTGGATTAACCCCTCGTTAGCGATTAATAAACTTATGGAAACGACTCTCTCGGCCATCCTCTAGTGTATCTTGATACAAAAAGGTAAGTTTACGCTCGTCAAATTTCTCAAAAAAATCTTCCCAAGAGATACTTTCCAGAGCTTCTGGCGGAAATTCAACGCGTAAAATTCCCGGATCATCCGCATTACCCGTACTCTTAATGTGCACCGGTTTGCCGCCGCGTGCTTCTATCCACTGTTTGATTTCTTCATGGTCAGTTGTTGTGTGGCTCTCGCCCGCCATAAGCCCCCCTAATTACATACGTTAGTATACGTACAGTTTATATATAGAAAAGTCTAATTTAAACTAATTTTTTGGTATTCTGGCGCAGAATTAAGATTGTCCATAAAATCTGTTATAAGAAGTTAATGTTTAACAAATAAACAGATCAAATTGATAAGCTGTCGTCACTTTTAGCGTGGTAATTCTATTACAGCTACTTGAACCGAGGGCGTGATATACAATTTGGACTAAGAATAAATTACTGGAAGGTTACAGTTTATAGTGGTTACGATGGTAGGCGTCGATATGTGAGTATTCCAGTCTTTTCGTCTCTCGTTGCTTCTAATATGCCATGTTCGAAATAAATCGTATTCGCAATATGACCAGAAGAATAGTTAATATTTACCTAGACAATGCTACGGAGTTATTTTATGCTCTTCAATAATAAGCAGGAGGGGTTATGGCAGAGATACGCAATATTCGCATCGTTGGCGCCCGCGAGAATAACCTCAAAAATGTCTCGCTGGAAATACCGAAGCACAAAATCACCGTCTTCACGGGCGTATCGGGTTCGGGCAAGTCGTCTCTTGTGTTCGACACGATTGCAGCAGAGTCGCAACGTCAGCTAAACGAAACATACTCTAGTTTTATTCGTCATCGCTTAGCGCATTACGGCCAACCGGATGCAGATTTGCTTGAAAATTTATCCGTAGCCATAGTAGTCGACCAAAAAAGACTTGGCAATAATGCGCGTTCGACGGTCGGAACGGTCACGGATATCTACACATTTTTACGGTTGTTGTTTTCGCGTATCGGGCAGCCGTTTGTGGGGTATTCAAACGTGTTTTCGTTTAATGACCCTGAGGGAATGTGTCCGCATTGCCAAGGACTGGGTACCGAGCAAACAGTCCGACTAGACCGACTTATTGATAAAACAAAGTCACTAAATGATGGCGCGATTCAATTCCCGACATTTGAACCGGGTGGTTACCGCTGGAAACGATATGCATATTCCGGTCTTTTTGATCTTAATAAAAAACTTAGTGACTACACTGCAGACGAGTGGGATACACTTCTCTATAAGGCAGATGTGAAAGTTGCTAATCCGCAGCCTGGTTATCCCCCTAGCCACCGTTATCGCGGCATCTTGGTCCGATTTAAGGAGGATTTTTTCTCTAAAGACAGCCGTGAACTCAAAACGCACGCCGCTGCTTTAAAACGCGTTGCAACTAAGGGTCCATGTCCGGCGTGTCAGGGTGCTCGCCTTAACCAAAAAGTTCTTGGCTGTACCATTCTCGACAAGAGTATTGCAGATTGTGCGGCGATGCAAATCAGCGATTTGTTGTCTTTCCTGAAATCTATAAAGCAGCCCAAGGTCCGTACCATAATTAACGAGACACTCGAACGTTTGCAGAGTCTGATCGACATTGGCCTCGGCTATCTCAGCCTTGACCGGCAAACTGGCTCACTTAGCGGCGGCGAGTCACAGCGCATTAAAATGGTAAAGCATTTGGGCAGCAGTCTAAGCGATCTCATCTATATTTTTGATGAACCAAGCACGGGACTACATCCGAGCAATGTGAACAAATTAAACACCCTGCTCAAGCAATTACGCGACAAGGGTAATACTGTGTTGGTTGTTGAGCATGACCCTGATGTTATTGGCATTGCTGATCATATTGTAGACATGGGTCCTGGCGCTGGCGTGCATGGAGGTGAAGTGGTTTATGAGGGCAGTCTCGCTGATTTTCGTCACGCTTCTACTCTGACTACGCGTTTTTTACACCGCCAATCCACGATTAAGCAAGAATCCCGTCCTGCCCGGGATGGTTATTTGTCTATTAAAGATGCGACGCTGCATAATCTGGCTCATGTCAGCGTGGTCATCCCAAAGGGCGTCTTGACGGTCATAACCGGTGTTGCCGGGTCGGGCAAGAGCTCACTTATTCACGGTGTGTTAAGCGTTCAGTACCCCGAAGCCATCACGATTGACCAAGGCGCCATTCACGTCTCCAAACGTTCGACGCCGGCGTCATTTGTGGGTATCCTTGATGCAATACGGTCGCTGCTGGGGACAGCTAACAATGTAAGTGCTTCGCTGTTTAGCTTCAATTCAGAAGGTGCCTGCCCAAACTGTCAAGGCATGGGTATAACTACGACCGATCTAGCATTTATGGATCCAATCGTCACGGTTTGTGAAGTTTGCGGCGGCAAGCGCTTTACCCCAGAGACGCTTAGTTTTATGTTGCGTGGCAAAAACATCGATAACATATTACATATGAGCGTTGATGCGGCAGCTGACTTTTTCAATGAGTTGGACATTCGTGATGTTCTTTTGCAAATGCAGGAAGTGGGTATTGGTTATTTAGAACTGGGACAAGCGCTTGATACGCTATCGGGCGGCGAACGGCAACGACTAAAACTTGCACTTTATCTTAAAAAGCAAGGCAATATTTACATCCTCGACGAGCCAACAACCGGCCTGCATATGTCAGATGTAGCTCGCTTGATCGCTATTATGAATAAACTGGTCGACATTGGCAGTACCGTCATCGTCATAGAACATAATCTGGACGTCATTTCGCAAGCCGACTGGCTTATAGATATGGGTCCTGGCGCTGGACAAGAAGGCGGACGAGTTATATTTGAAGGTACGCCGATAGCTATGAAGCAAAGTAAAGAGTCGGTGACGGGAAAATTCTTGTAACTCAGAATTGCTTAAACGACGTAGGCGTTGGCTAGTACTTGTCCCGCCTAGCGTAGTCGCTATTTGTGCGGAATGCTAGAAATATAGTAAGAGGCCTGCCAAGAATGGCAAATGAAGCAAGATTCAAAGCCAATCATTTGAGAAATGGTAAGCATCATACAGCCAAAATCAATACAAGCGGAGGCTGTCCTCGCTTACTTCACCCTTCTCATAACGGCTTCAAAGCTTATGCCACCACTGCCCTTCCAGGGGCCAGTTATAGTATCGCCGTCTGCACTAAACCGACCCTTAAAAGCTGGAGCCATATCCGGAGGTATATCTAGTTGAACAGTGCTTACACCCGCTACTGAACCGGTAGGCGTTACTGTAATAGAAGTGTCGTCAACATCATAAGCAAATGTGAGAGCTTTCCCCCGACTGTCAAAATAGAAAGAAGTGCAGCGATCTATTGAGCTATTGTAACCAATGATCTCTAGTCCGCGAAGACCGTCCGCTTCTATTTGCTTGATTATAAAAGAATTTCCGTCCAGCCATGAGAAAGTTGTTTGGCCATGGAGTTCTTCTCCGGTGGAGGGGTTGCGCCCGCTCATTTGCCAGGTACCAATCATGATGCCCAGCTTAAGCATCTGGGGAGCGGGTTGACGGGCTTTTCTATGCATAGATTGTTTCGATACCATTTATTTCCTAATTTTAGCATAACTGGATTGACGTAGGTAGGGTGTCGGACTTGCCCCACTTTTTATCGTGCAACCGTCGAACTCTTTTGTATTTGTGTCATTTTCATGGCTGGGAATCGAGTGCATAGTAAAAAGCTTTTAACAGAGGCAAAGACGAAAAAATTGGCAAATGATATTGATAAGCTACGCGACGAAAATGATGATGAGCCATTTCTACTATGAAGTCAAATTAACGCGGCAAGCTTATCCCTGCTACCTACGAAGCAGCATCAACCAAAGCAGAGTCCTCAATGTAGCTAAAGAGCGCCGCCGCCTGCAAATAAGCTAGCGTTTCATTGCCGCCCCCATATGGCTTGAAGAGTTCGTTGCCGTCGTTGGTATCGATTCTTCCATAGAACTGCGCACTGGCACTTCCATCAAATAGATATGTGTAGTTTCGGTAGGAGCCCTCCACATCGATCGAGCTTCCGGATTCTCCGGGTACGTATTTGGGGATGAAACGCTCTTGTGACAATTCGATGGGGGTTTTAATGGGGGCCGAAAATACACCCCTAAATCCAGCCGGTCGAGTGCGAAAGCCCTGACCGTTGGTTTCCCTCTCAATTGCGGTAAACGTCCTCTTGGCCTCATGCAGATGATCCAGGGTCACAAACGTGTCGTAGCCTTCTGAAGGCCCGTTGAATCTGATTGTCTTACTCTCTTCACCTTCAAGGTTATGGATTTGGGTTTCTATCGTATATCCGTTAATGGCCTGAATTCTCTTGGCTAAGTACGCTTCGCGAAGAGCATTACGTTTGCCCAGGGCTAGTTTTCCTAGGCCTGTTTTCGGGTAGTCCTTCATGAGTGACTTTTGTACACCATCGTTAACCTCAAGGCCTGAAACGGTCGTCGCAACCTTGAGCTGTTGGTTGGGTAGTGTCTTTTCAAACTGCCACTTGGCGACATCTAATTGCTTATAATAAATATTCTCCTGATGATCGCTGCCACCTAGGCTGGGTTTTATTGGGTTCAGAATATACGGGTTAACGCTGGTCGGGCATTTGCTTTTGAAAAAGGCGTCGAATGTCTGCCAAAAACCAAGTCGCGGCAGATATATAGCCGTAGCGTATCGGTCTACGATTGCTTTTCGTAGCACTTCTTTGTTCTGGACGGTGTCGTCGTATTCGGATCGAATAAGGGCGCCTTTAGACGCTGCAAAACTGCTTACTACGTCGCTAAAAGCGCCATCCATGTCGTGGCTTTTCATAAAACTAAGTATATCATATATTTTTTAAATTACAATATTGTCGTACCGCCTGCACTCTGAGCCACACCTGAGAAGATGTCACGCCGCGTATTCGCCAAGTAAATTTCTTGGCCACGCATCATAGGAAATCGAAAATACTTCCAACGTCACGCCTATGGACATTGTACGTGTCGAACGTCTCGGGTTGACGTTTGTAATGTCAAACTGGATTGCTCATGATTGTTGACCAAAGGTTAATAAAAACTATCCCTTAAGCGAGACAAGGACAATGGACGGCTAGGATCTATCATTTAATCCTGCTAGTCTAGAGACACTATGCCATTTTTGCCCTACCAGGAATCAGCTCCTCCCGCTACGCTTACCTCGTGGGTTGAGGCCTTCTGGCAAAGTCCCATTGAGTATAACGGGACGCTTCGACTTCTCCCTTCGGCAAACATGCAACTGCTCGTGTACTCAAACACTAGTGGACGCGGCTTGGCGATCATTGGTCCGATGAGTAGATTCCAAATAACCAATGTACACGCCGGCGAAAGCTTTTTTGGCGCCCGGCTCGTCGCAGGGACAAAAATAACCATTCCTGGTTTTAATACTGCCATCATGAAAGATGGTCGAGTCTTTGGGTCGGAATTACAATGTCGGCCAATCCAAGACTTTGAAACAGCACTAACAAAGACAACGGGGACGAAAATCGTACACATCGATCTATTGGCTCGACTGCTCCATACGCTGGTGAAGGAAAAGTACCTCGCTCGCGACGCACTGGTTGATCGGTTCATCGCCAACGTACAAGCGGCCGATGGCGTTGGTTCGGTTGAACAACTTGCTGCCGGCCTTCCATTGAGCGATCGGCAATTGCGCCGACGATTTGTATCTTATACGGGAATAACTCCGAAAGGATTTATCAAGATACGCCGCCAGCAAGTTGTAGTGAGAAGCCTAAAGCAATCAGCAGGTACCATCGCAACAATTGCAGCCGCCTCAGGCTACAGTGATCAGGCTCATTTACATAACGAATTCCGAGAACTAATCGGCATTACACCTCTTACACTGGACGATGAATTAACACTCGAATAGCGTAAATCGATTGTCCGTTTTTTACAATGCTCCTAGGTCAAGGTTCGATACACTAAAGGTACACTAATGAACGGAGATCAATTATGAATAAAACAGTATATTTATACGTATTGCCCGCTATGGCAGACTGGGAGCCAGGTCAGGCTATTGCTGAGTTACAGAGTGGTCGATTTTTTGCAGTTACCGAGCGTTTTATGGTTAAAACGGTGGCTCTGACAAAAGAACCTGTTGTGACTATGGGGGGCGTAAAAATTGTTCCCGATTGCAGTCTTAGCGAAGTTACTATCGACAAGGCCGCTCTGCTGATCTTGCCTGGAAGCGATGATTGGCAGTGGCCACAGCACGAAGCTGCACTAAAGCTCGCGCAGCAATTTTTAAAAGCCAGCGTACACGTAGCAGCTATTTGCGGCGCGGTTGAAGCTATGGCTAAGGCTGGCATGCTTGACGATGTAAAGCACACTGCCACAAGTCTCGATTACCTTAAGATGTCATTTCCCACATACCACGGTGAAGCGCATTTTCAACATGAGCTTGCATACACGGACGGTCGTCTGATTACTGCTGGCTCAACGGCTCCTGTCGAATTTGCTCAACATATTCTTGCAGCGCTCAAAGTTATGTCGCCAGAAGCTCTTGAACACTGGTACGGTTTTTATGGCAAGCACAATGAGGCGTCTCTAATGCAGCTTTTCGGAGTGCTACAAGCCGCTCGTCAATAATAGTTCTTCGTCTTCCCGCAAGCTTTTAGTATAATTACGGGACGCAAAATGTAACAAAAAGGAGTAAAATGACAAATCTAAGTCAACACAATGCTGATATAGCACGCAGGTTTTATGATCTACTTGGTGATAAAGATGTCGATACGGCGATTAAACTTTGGCATGAAGACGGTAAAATTTTAGTACCATATCCACCAGAAGGTTTTGCCTCAACAATAGAGGGCAAAAGCGCCATTTACGAAGCTTTTAAGGGGCTCATGGGCAATTTTGAAACATTTAAATCGACCATTACGGATGTATATAGCGACGCTGGTTCAGGTGCAATTTGCGTAGAATATACCAACTACGCCATTATTGCTGGCGGTACCGTCTATACTAATACTAATATTGCCGTGTTCAAGTTCAGGGACGGTTTAATTAGTGAGTATCACGACTACTTTGATCCCAGGCGTTTCCAGGTGGTAGTTGATGCCTTGCCAAAGAGATAGCGCAAAACAATTCTAAAAAGGCATCATTAGCATAGGGTGCTTTTAGGGTTGTTTCTTGTTGTTAAATAATGTCATGTCCGTTTTTGTCGGACAAATTATTGAGACGGCGAATACTACCAGATGCCAATTTAAAAGAGTCCGAAGTGCGGACTCTTTTAAGTCTGTAATAATATCTTGGCTGGGGCGGCAGGATTCGAACCTGCGAATGCTGGTACCAAAAACCAGTGCCTTACCACTTGGCGACGCCCCAATATGTGTGTATAGAACAGATAGATTTTAACCTATTCGCGCGATATATTCAAATATTCGCGCGGGTATATTTGCCTGGCCTAATCCGCAGAGAGCTACTTGTAGTCGGGTGCGGCTGGCAAACCAAAGAACTCCTCGAGTGTTTCGATGCCTTTATTGTGTAATTCGTTCGATAGATCAGTGCCAATGTAGCGTATGTGCCAAGGTTCGTAAATATAACCGGTGACTTTGACTTTGTCGGCTGGGTAGCGAATGATAAAGCCGTATTTATAGGCGTTGGCGGCCAACCACTTGCCTTCGGGCGTGTCGCTGAAACAGTCTTCGACGTTACAGCTCGGGTTCGAGGTGCCGCCCAGGTCGGCGGCCAGTCCGGTTTGGTGTTCGCTATATCCTGGCCGGGCGCTTTGTGAATCAGCCACGGCCTGTCCCTGCTGTTTGACGTAACTATTATAAAGCGTCACCTGAAAACTATATGAGCGATAACCACTTTCCAGGTCCAGGTGTACGCCCTCTTGTTTGGCGGCAGCAACCATGGTTTCGAGTGGTCCGGCCATTGCGCTACTAACATATTTTTCGGTGCTCGTAATATTCGACCGTAACGGAATATTGGGCACGACTAGATTTGCCGGGGTGTAGGTTTTAGGGGCAAGCGGCCGGGTTTTATTAACCACAATCCAAATACTGGTCGGGTCAGTCAGCGAATGCGCGGTTTTGTCAAAGCTTGGTGCGGCGGCGGTTTGTTTGCTAGCGCCAGAGGTAGTGGCTACTGTTCCGGACGCACGAGATGTATTCTGCGTTAGCCCAAATTTCCAGTACACTGCGCCGCCAATAACCACCGATAAAAGCAGCATACATATAATAAGAGGTTTTTTAGAGCGTCTTCGCTGCTGGAGATGTTTCATGTATGTTATTGTACTCGGCCGTGCACAGAAAAGTAAAAATAGTAGCAATTTTTGGGCAATATCGCCATATACTGTATCTTAAGATAGAAGATAATATACAGCTCGGAACATACGCATGGCCAAAACCAAACAAGATCCATCAGACTACATCGTGTCATTAAATATGAACGGCTTGCAGGGTCGTATGCTGCAACTGCCCGCTAAAAACCCGCAAAATAACCGGGAAATTTTGGCATTATATGGACATCATGCTTTGATCGAACGTTGGTGGGGGCTCGTCCAAAATCTGAATGAATACGGCGCGGTCACAATGCCTGACATTCCCGGCTTCGGCGGCATGGATCCTTTCTATAAAATTGGCCGCAAACCAACCATTGATAACTATGCCGACTACCTGGCGGCGTTCATAAAAATGCGTTACAAACGACGTCGTGTTACGATCGTGGGCATTTCATTTGGCTTTGTGATTGCTACTCGAATGCTGCAGCGCTATCCCGAACTAGCTAAAAAAGTTGACCTGCTGGTGAGTCTGGTTGGTTTTATGCACAAGGATGATTTTCACTTCAAGCCGCTTAACCAAAAGTTTTACCAACTGCTTGCGGCATTCTTTTCAATCCCGGCAATTGCCTTCACGATTCGCTACGGTTTTTTGAATAAACCTATGATTAAGGCGCTTTATGCTCGTTTGCCTGCCGGTAAACGCCGTTTGTTCGACATGGATCCCGAAGAGTTTAAGCTGCTCATCGATTTTGATACTGCCCTATGGCACAAAAATGATGTGCGCACGCACTGGGCAACTACCAGCGAGTTTCTGGGCCTTAATAATTGCACGTCGCGCATTGATTTACAGGTATGGCACGTCGCCTCTAAGACTGACCCCTACTTTAATAATGAAGTTGTGGTGCAACATATGCACGCCACTTTTACAGAGTGTAACGAGGCCTTTATTACCACAAAATCGCATACGCCAAACCTTATAGCCGACAAAAAAGAGATGGGTGTCTTGTTGCCGCCCAAATTGCGCCGCCAGCTTTCTAAGCGTTAGCCCTTTGGTTTCTGGCGCAAATGCCCAGGTTGGCTATGCTATACTGAGAACAATTATGAAGATCGGCTTAATCTGTCCGTATAATATTGCCCGTGGTGGTGGTGTTCAGGAAATCGTTTTTGCCATGCAGACCGAGCTGGCGCGGCGCGGTCACGACGTATATGTCATTACGCCGCAGCCCAAAGGTTATGAATCAGAACCCGGCAAGAAGATTATTTTTATTGGTAACGCAACTGATTTTAATTCGCCAACGCATACGACGATCCAGGTTTCGGCGGCAGTTAACGAAAAGATCGACGAGATTCTGGCCGAACACAATTTTGATATTTTGCATTTTCACGAACCTTGGATTCCCATGCTAAGCGCCCAAATACTAAGCCGTTCGCGCTGCGTCAATGTGGCAACTTTCCACGCCAAATTGCCCGAAACACTCATGACGCGCACGGTTATTAAGGTTGTAACGCCCTACACCAAATCGGTGCTCAAATATATTGATGAATTTACCGCCGTTTCGGAGGCTGCGTCCGAATATCTTTGCAGTCTAACAGATAGCAAAGTGGCGCTGATTCCGAATGGTATCGACTTGACTCATTATAAAGAGCCGGCTCGCCGCACCGACAATAAAAAGCACAAGACTATCTTTTACCTTGGCCGTTTAGAACAGCGCAAAGGCGTAAAGCATCTATTGCACGCTTTTAAACTGCTAGCCGAAACTAGTCCCGAAACATCGTTAGTCGTAGCTGGTGATGGTCCGGACCGAGCTAAGCTTGAATCACTTGCTGCTGATCTGGACTTAAAGAATGTGGTTTTTGTCGGCTATCTTAGTGACAAAGAAAAGTTACATTACCTGCGTACCGCCGACTTGTATTGCTCGCCTGCTTTATACGGCGAAAGCTTTGGTGTTGTGCTACTAGAGGCCATGGCTACCGGCCTGGTAACCGTTGCCGGTGACAATCCGGGCTATGCTAGTGTTATGAACGGACTTGGGGCAATCTCTTTGGTCAATCCAAAACATCATGCCGAGTTTGCCCGCCGCTTGCATTTATTACTTCACGAAAACGACTTGCGTAAATTATGGCGTGATTGGGCCCGCGAACAAATTACCCAGTATGACTATCCTAAAATTGTCGACCAGTACGAAGCCGTGTATCGCCGCGCCCTCAAAGAACACCCCGATAAAAAACAGGATTAACGTACATGCCGGGCTATAAAATTGCGTTTGTGCTGGATGATTCGCTGGATAGCACCGATGGTGTGCAACAATATATGTTGACGCTTGGCAATTATTTGAGCCGTCAAGGTCACGACGTGCATTATATAGTTGGCGAAACGCATCGGACCGACATTCCGAACGTGCATAGCATCGGCACTAATATAAAAGTTCGTTTTAACGGCAATCGCATGTCAATTCCCTTGCCTGTCTCTAAAAAAGTGATTGCAAAGTTGCTGGCGGACGAAGCATTTGATGTTATTCATGTTCAGATGCCGTACAGCCCAATGCTTGGCGCGCGCGTTGTGCGGGCGGCAGCTAAGACAAGCGCGGTTGTCGGTACATTTCATATCGCGCCGCAGTCTACATTTGTATATGTCGCTAATTCTCTGCTAAGGTTCTTTTTGGGCCGATCATTACAGCGTTTTGATGCCATAATGAGTGTGTCCAGCGTTGCCCAGCAATTTGCCAAGCAAACATTCGGTGTAGATAGCGTGGTTGTGCCAAATACTTTTGACATGCAGGCGTTCCGTGGTGCCGCGCCTATTGCAGCTTATAAAAACAGCTTCAATATTATGTTTTTTGGTCGCTTGGTAGAGCGCAAGGGCTGTGGATATTTTTTGCAGGCCATCCAACGGCTGCATACGGCTGGTAGCCTGCCACCCAATTGCAAGATATTGGTCTGTGGAAAAGGTCCGCTTGACGCTCATTTGAAGGCATTCGTGCGCGAGCATCACATGGAAGATCTGGTAATGTTTAGTGGTTTTGTGGACGAAAAAGACAAGGCGGCATATCTGGCGACTGCGGATGTGCTAGTGTATCCCAGCACTGGCGGCGAGAGTTTTGGCATTGTACTGCTCGAAGGTATGGCTGCCTCACGCGGCGTTGTGCTTGCTGGTAATAATCCGGGCTATGCCAGTGTCGTTGAAGCACACCCAGAGATATTGTTTAATCCAGTCTATATCCCACAATTTGTTGACACTATCTCTAAATATAGTATGGATGCTACTTTGCGTTCTGAAGTTCACGCCTGGCAATCAATATTTGTAGAGTCGTTCGATGTGCCTCGTGTTGCGAAACAAGTTTTGGACATATATAAGCAGGCATTGCGTAAGTAACCAAGGTAGGCCATAATACATATATATGCTCGGGTTTCGTAGTAAAAGCAAAAGTGAAACTATGCTGACTGTATCCAATCGAACGGTCATTCGCATTTTGTTATTGGGTGTGTTGACGCTCGTCGGCATCACTGTTGTTAAACAGGCTAGTCACGCATTGCTGCTTATTTTTACGGCATTCTTCTTAGCACTCTCTTTGAACGCACCCGTCCATTGGATCGCCAAACATATTCCTGGCAAACGACGCGGTAGCCGTTCAATTGCAACTGCGGTGTCATTTATTTTGGTTATTGCCCTTATGGCAGGTTTTTTTGCAAGTATCGTGCCCCCACTAGTTAAACAGACAGATAGTTTTATCACTGCTGCCCCGAGCCTTGTACGTCAAGCCAAAAGCGAAAACAGTCCAACTGGCCGGTTTATAAAAAAGTATAATTTAGAACCGCAAATTCAAAAGTTTTCAAGCGAACTAGGCGACCGGCTTAAAAATGCAACGGGTGCTGCCGTTTCAACCATTGGAGAAGTCGGCAGTAGTATTTTCGCGGTGTTAACCATTTTAGTACTGACATTTATGATGCTGGTTGAAGGTCCGCGTTGGATGCTTCTGTTTAAGGATATGATTCCTGACGAGCATCACGACAGAGCACAAAAAATCGCCCAAGATATGTATAAAGTTATTAAGGGATACGTGAACGGTCAGGTGCTACTGGCCGCCGTTGCTTCTGTGTTGATTTTGCCGGCTGTGATTATTTTGCATATTAGCTATCCCATTGCGCTAGCCGTCGTTATCTTTATTTGTGGTTTAATTCCGCTCGTTGGTCATACCCTGGGCGCAATCATTGTGACTATTGTGGCGCTGTTTACCTCCCCATTAGCGGCAGTTATTATCCTCATATATTACTTTTTGTACCAACAGATTGAAAACTATCTCATTCAGCCGCGCATTCAAGCCAACTCAACCAATATGTCCCCGTTGCTGGTATTCTCGTCGGTTATTATTGGTGTAAGCTTTGGTGGTATCTTTGGCGGTTTGGTGGCGATCCCGGTGGCTGGCTGTGTTCGCATTGCCGTACTTGACTACTTAAAACGTAAAAAGATTATTGATACCGTCGAATACAACGAAGCAACGACCGGCAAACCATCGCCTGAGCATGCAGCAACTAAATAGCAGTTACCGGCTGCAATCAATACCTTCATTTACGGATCGTGACTGCCCAGTGCAGTCCCGCAAGGGACGGAACGTGGTCCGTAAATGAAGGTATTGATTGCTAATCATCCGACTAACTTATACGCGGTACCAAATGGTGCCGGCGCTGGTGTCGCGCAGGCCGACGCCCTGCTCTTTTAGCCGATCGCGTAGCCGGTCTGATTCCTGCCAGTTCTTCTGCTCTCGCGCAGCCAGACGATCGCTAATAAGCTGCTTTTGCTCCGCCGTAATGTCCTTTTGCTGGATAAGGTCCAGTCCGAATAATTCGTCGAGAACATGCAAGAAATGCTCGAAGGCTTCGCGTTCACTGGCGCTCACCAAATCAATTTCCAGTTTATTTTGGACGCTGCTTATCTCGGCCAGAGCTTCGGGCGAGTGCAGATCGTCTTGCATGTGCGCCAGAATTGCCTTGGCTTCTGCCTCAAAATAGCTGGAGTTATCGCTGTCCATTGACGTTGGCTGCCACCGTAGCACGGCCATAGCGTAAAAGCTTTGCAGCCGATTTTGCGCTGCTTCGAGGCTTTCCCAGCTAAATTTAGACTGCGAACGGTAGTTTGATTCAAGCACATGCAAACGCAATGCTTCAAGTGAAATGCCGCGGTCCAATACTTCTTGCAGACGAATGCCATTACCTAGTGACTTGGAGATCTTCTCGCCATTAATGGTAATGTGATTGCCGTGCATCCACATATTGGCAAAACGCTTGCCGGTGGCAGCTTCGCTCTGGGCGATTTCGTTGGTGTGGTGGACCGGAATATGGTCGATGCCACCGGTGTGAATATCTAGCGTTTCGCCCAGATACTTCATGCTCATAGCCGAACATTCAATATGCCAGCCTGGAAAACCTTTGCCCCATGGACTGTCCCATTCCATGTCGCGCTGTTGGTCTTTGGGTGAAAACTTCCACAGGGCAAAATCGGTCGGATTACGTTTTTGCTGATTATAGCTAACGCGGGCGCCAGCTTGCTGCTCGTCAAGATCAAGCCTGGCAAAATCGGCATAACGTAGGAATTTTGCAGTGTCGTAATAGACGCCGTCGTCAATAACGTACGTAAAGCCTTTTTCTTCGAGCCGTTGCACCAGTTCGATCTGTTCTGCAATATGATCGGTAGCTTTTACGATATGATCCGGATCAAGCATATGCAGTGCATACATGCCGGCCAGAAAATCTTTGGTGTAAAAATCGGCTACTTCCCAAGCGGTCTTGCCTTCGCGGCGCGCGCCTTTTTCCAGTTTGTCTTCGCCCTCGTCGGCATCGCTGACCAAATGGCCAACATCGGTAATGTTCATGACCCACTTGGTTTGTAGGTCGGAGGCTTTTAACGTGCGAATCAGCGTGTCCATGCGCACATAGTTGAACCAATGCCCAATGTGCGCATAGTCGTATACTGTGGGGCCACAGGTGTAAATAGTCACCAGCGGCGGGTGGAGGGGTTGTATCGCTTCGACGCTACGCGTCAGTGTGTTGTATAGTTTCATGTAATTGTTCCCGTTCAAGGTTATCAAGCAGTGTCGTCGCATATTGTAAACACTCTGATTTTATTTCATTGAACGGTCGCCCATCCTGGACTTTAAAGCCGCTGGCATAGAGGTGACCGCCACCGCCAAAGTGTGCGGCCAGATCGGCGGCGATTGGCGATCCCTGATTGCAGCGAATCTTCCCCGTCACCTTGCCGTCTTTATATATTTTGAGTGCAACCGCTACCTTAGCACCGGTGGTCATGCGCATATCTTCCATAACTAGCATCGATGGATTGTACTGCGGGCTGTAGATTTCGATTTCGCGCCATGGAATCCACACCAAACCGATGCGATTATTGGCGTGATATTCAACACGTTGCAATAGTTCACCTTTGTAATGTACGAGTTCTGGACTTTTGCGCATCATGCTGCGGCGATCATGTTCTAACTGCGCTAGTTGCACGCCGCCTTCAACCAACTCGCCGATGATATAAATGCTGCGCGCGCTCGTGGCTTCGGTGGTCAGCCCGAGGCTATCGGACATAATGGCGGTTGCGATCATGTTTTTAGCTTCCAAATTAATCGACCAGTCAAGTTGCTTGGCCAGTTCATACACGACTTCGCCCGCTGCTACCGCCGACGGATTGCATCTGACTGTCATAAATGGAATGCTTGGCTCGACAGGGTGGTGGTCAATAATAATGCATGGTTTGCTAGCTAGCTTGCCCTGCTGACCGGAAAGTCGGAGATTTTCGAGGAGACTGCCTGCGCTGGTATCCACAATAATACTGAGGTCAAATGCCTCCGGGAGCATATCTTCTACCCTATCCCAGCCTGGCAGATACGTTAAGTGCACCGGAATATGCGCACCGCAGTATAAATACGGCTCTTTGCCAAGATCTCCTAAAATATGTTCCAGCGCCAGCGCACTGCCAAGTGAGTCACCGTCAGGATTATCGGCCTGAATGATGACGATTTTCTGTGCGGCCGCGATTAGTTCTTGAATCTGAGAGGCTTCGGGGTACGTGGTCATGAGTTTAAGTATACGCTACTGGAGCGCTTGGCGGCCTTCAATCGCCCGGCTTAAAGTGATTTGATCGGCGTATTCCAGATCGACGCCAATTGGCAGGCCGCGCGCTAGCCGCGTGATTGCAACTGACCGGCCGCCGATTTGCTGCTGAATATACAGCGCCGTCGATTCGCCCTCGACACTGGCATTGGTTGCTAAAATAATCTCCACGACATTGTCTTCGTCTATGCGCTTTACCAGCTCGGCAATATGCAATTGATCTGGCCCAACGCCGTCGATGGGCGAAATAAGGCCACCCAGTACATGGTATGTGCCCGAATAGCTGCCGGTTTTTTCGAGCGCAACAATATCAAACGGCTCGGCCACCACCGCGATGACCGTTTTATCACGCTTAGCATTGGTGTACAGGTCGGAAAGCTCTTGTCCGGCAGCAACTAACGCAAACGTTTTTTTGCAGTAGCCGATGCCGCTGTGTAATGTTTGCAAACTTTCAGCTATTTGCCTGGCTTTGACGGGGTCGTTACGCACCAAATAATACGCATAACGCTCCGCGGTACGCGCACCAACACCAGGCAACTTGCCTAGCGCCTCGATAACATCAGTTAAGGCTGGCGGCAGAATATTCATGGATTAATTAGTATTGACTAGAGGCCTAGATCGCCAAGCGCGCCCATCATAGGCTGCATCTTTTCGGCTGCAATCTTTTGGCTGGCCTGAATAGCATCTTTTACGGCGTCTTCAATCCATCGTTCGAGCTGACCGATGTCATCTAGGTCAACAAATTCTGGGTCAATGTGCACCTTTTTGATCTTTTGTTCGCCAGTAATTTCTACACGAACAGCACCATCACCCTTTTCGATGGTGATGACTTGTTTTTGCAGTTCCTTCTGGATTTTTTTAACACGAAGCAACATTTTGGCTTGATCTAAGCGGCTCATACTATCTCCTTTTGTATAAAACCATTGTACCAGATATGCGAACGTCATTACAGAGTAGCTTATTGGTGTAGGCCAATGCACCCTCTACCCACAGACCACGTTCCGTCCTCCTCTAGGAGGGCTGCACTGGGCGGTCACGATCTGTGGTTAGAGGGTGCATTGTCAGCTAAATTTACAGTTTTTTGACTGTAAAGGTGTCGCGCGTGGCGCTAGCCTGAGGCCAGCCTACAAAATAATGCGTTAGCTGGTAAGCGCAGGCCAATCCAACCAACACACTAACGCTTGCCCATCCGATTGATCTGGCAATTGGGTTACGCGGAAATACTGCGAACCATTGTTCAATTAACCTGGAAGCGCCGCCAGCAATTACGACATATAAGAGCGGTATGATTACAGTAAAGGTGACATTGCCGCCAACAGCAATCAATGCTATGGCTAGTACAATTGCAGAAATAAAAAGTGGTGTCCGAATCAGCTTAATTCGTCTTAGATAATCGTAACCGCCTAATATAAAGAGCACCAAACTGCACACATCAAAAATAGCCGACGTACCTAGCCAGGTCATCGGATCTACTTCGTTATGAACAAATAGGTGGAATGGCACGGCAACAACGTTTTTGGCTATTTCTATGAGCGTTGGCCATTGGCTAGGCAAACCGGCCCAGGTTATAAGCAAGGCGTGATGTTTGTAGAGTGCCCATGCCAGAGGTGCTAATACCGCTAAAAATAATACCCCTGCTGCCGAAGTTATAATCAAATGCTTCTTAAATGCCCGGTCGATGACCTTCCATTGCCATAGCACGCCGAGTGCGACAAACCACACCATACCCGGGACATACAGAAGTGTCAAAGAAGAAAGCACGCACGCAAGCAGTGCCAGCCAACTCATCGTTGTTTTTAGCCAATACCCGGCTGCAAACAAAATACCCACACCAAACAGCAGCACGTCGGGTGTACCAAGTCGTGCGGTATGCAAAAACCAAGCCGAAAACCCGAATAATAACGCGCCAAAAATTGCCGTGCGCTTACCTTGCCATGACCTGAGTAACAGGGTAAATGCTGCCAGCGCAACCACGCCAATAAACACCGAAACTAGTCGAACCACAATCAGATGATGTGGAAAGACGTACTGCAGCGCCCGTACAGCCACCATAAACGGCGCATTAAGCGGATTCTCTAAAAACATTTTAGGGTGGAAAAACTGCAAGCTCGATTGGTAGACGTTAACCTCGGCACTACTGTAACCACCAGGCAAACTGCCTAGCTGCCAGCCCAAAGCAAATCCAAGCAGCGCGACAACCACGGCGTAGGCTGCTAGTATCTTCCATCTCGGCTGAATATAATCCCGTAATCGTTGGACGTTCATTTGCTAGCAATTATACAGTATTTAGCTGGCCGCGGCGTCTGTTTGTCTGTTTTTTGAGGATTATGTCTTTAGGCCTCGAATGGGCTGCTACGTTTTGTATCGAGGCTACGAAAACGTTGCTTGTCTTTGTCGAAGAATAATTCCACGGCGCCAGTTGGGCCGTTACGATGTTTTTTGATGAATATATCGGTGATGCTTTTACGCTCGGTTTCGGGATTGTAGTATTCTTCACGGTAGATAAAGGCCACAACGTCGGCGTCCTGCTCGATTGAACCCGATTCGCGAAGGTCGGCCAGCTGTGGAATCTGCGGGTTGCGGTTTTCCACAGACCTACTAAGCTGGGACAGTGCAATAAGTGGCACATTTAGTTCGCGGGCAATACCTTTAAGTCCTCGCGAAATTTCTGAAATTTCTTGAACGCGGTTATCGGACCCGCCAAACTTACTACCACCGCTCATGAGTTGCAAATAGTCAACGATAATCAAACCAAGCTCGTGTTGATGCGCCTCGCGACGTGCTTTGGTACGCAGGTCACTAACCGTAATGCCCGGCGTATCGTCGATATAAATAGGTGCTTCGCTTAGAGTACCCATGGCTTGACCGATGCGCTCAAAGTCGACGTCGGTCAGATTGCCAGTCCGTAGCGCCCAGGCGTCCACTCCCGATTCCATAGAAAGCAGACGATCTACCAGCTGCTCTTTGCTCATCTCGAGGCTAAAGATCAGCACTGGTTTCTTGGACATCATCGCCACGTTATGCGCGAGATTCAGCGAAAACACTGTTTTACCCATTGAAGGACGTGCTCCTAAAATGAACAGGTCAGACTGCTGCAAACCCGCCAAAATATCATCCATGTCACGAAAGCCGGTCGGCACGCCGCGCAGCTTGCTTTTGTCTTTATGTAGGTCGTCCAGGCGATCAAAACTTTCTGATAGAATGGTTTCAATGCTAATGACACTCTGTTTGACGTGTTTTTCGCTGACCTGAAATAGGCCGCTTTCAGCTTCTTCAACGAGTTCTTGAAGTGACTTCGACTCGTCGTAGCCAAGCGTTACGATGCCTTGGCTGGCCTTAATAAGTCGGCGGCGCAGAGCTTTTTGCGACACAATTTCGGCATATTGTTCGACGTGGGCGGCGGTTGGCACGAAGTTGGTCAGCTCGGTCAAATAAGCCGGGCCGCCAATTAAGTCCAGCACCTCATTGTTTTTAAGTTGGTTGGCAAGCGTTAGTACGTCAATCGGACTACGATGCTCGTATAATTGCACGATCGCTTCATAAATCCGTTTGTGCCGCTGATCGTAAAAATCCTCAGCTGTAATTACGTCGGCAATTTTTACCAATGCATCGGCATCAATAAGAATCGCTCCAAGTAAACTGGCCTCCGCTTCGGAGTTATGCGGCTGTTGTTTATTGCCGGTGTCTGGTTCCATGCTTCCCTCTAGTCGGTCTAGTATCTATGATTCTAGCAGTTCTGCGCTACCAAAGATATTGCTTATGGCATCAACTGGGCTTGGCGGTGTTGTAGTTTTAGTCGTATCGGCGAACGGATCGGCTATTTCCGGGCTGGCGTTATGAACGATTTCACCGTCGGCGGATGGCAAAGTTGCTGCTGTCTGCAATTGTCTGCCAGTGCCAAGGATGCAGACTATCTCAATGTCGCTGCCAGTAACGCCACGAATAACTTCGGATACTTTTTGTTTGTTACGCGCTTCGTTGAGACGTTTTTGGTGGAATGGAAATGAGAACTCAAGCGTGACCTTGCCCGGCTCAAAGTGTGGTTCGGCTGTTTTTGCTACGCTATAAAGTGTATTGTATTTAGTCTTTATGGCGTTCAGAATAAGTTCCCAGGCCTCTTCGGTGAGGACCATGTCGGAGTCGGCACTTACCTCAAGGGGTGTGTCTTCGTTGGTCGGCGAATCAGAATTTTTCGTAGCAGCCTGGGCGATCAGCGCGGCAGATTCTGCTGACTTTTCCACAGCCCTCTCGTCTTCTTTTGCAGAAGTTTCGACCGCAGGTTTCTGTACCGCCGGCCGCTTAGGCGCAACCTGAATAGTTGGTTTGGTACGAACGTCTTCGGACATTACTTTATTACTAGGAACTTTAGCAGGTGTGTCATTCGGCTGTTGTATTCGACCAATTAAAGCTGCGTCAAGCAACGCAATCTCTAGCAAAATAAGTGGGTCGGCCGAAGTTGGCACTTGCACCAGCTGCGTCAATAGCCGTAGTGCGGTATCGTGTGGCAAAGTGCTTTGATTAGTAATAATACTTTGTCGCAGCACTCCGCTTATTTGTTTTGCGATTTGGGCTGGCTCGTAACCTTGCTCATGCATGGCTCGAAGCGCATTGATGATCTCCGCGCTATCAGCCTGTTGTAGCGCCTGCATAAGTCCATTAATACGTTCCAGGGGTGCGATGCCTAACACTGCTTGTACGTTCGTAAGTTCAATCTTGCCGGTTGTGTTGCGAATCTGGTCAAGCAAGCTAATGCTGTCGCGAAAACTACCCTCTCCGTGCACGGCGATCAGCTCGAGTGCTTCATCTGAAATATCTATTTTTTCTGCGGAAGCGATGCTGCGTAAATGAGCAGCTACCTGAACTTTATCCACAGGCTTAAAGGCATAACGCTGCGTGCGACTAACAATTGTTTCGGGCAATTTGTGCATTTCGGTGGTAGCCAAAATAAATACCACGTGCGCTGGCGGTTCTTCGAGCGTTTTGAGCAATGCGTTAAAGGCCTCTTTGGTTAACATGTGCACTTCGTCGATGATGTACACTTTAAATTTGGCGCTGCTCGGTGCGATGTACACCTTATCGCGCAGATCGCGAATCTCATCAATACGCCGGTTGCTGGCGGCATCAATTTCGATGATATCCAGATGTTGGCGATCTTCATCATAAGGTAATTGGTTGATTTCGTGCGCTAAAATACGGGCGGTAGTCGTCTTGCCCGTACCACGCGGCCCGGTAAATAAATAAGCATGACTGATTGTGCCCTTTTTAAGTGCATTGCCTAAAGCAGTCGTGATGTGCTCTTGTCCCACAATCTCCGACAGCTTTTTAGGCCGGTGCGTACGGTATAGTGCTTGTCCCATTTATATATAGTATACGCACTTTTGCACGGGAATGCTGTTGTGAATTAGCCTGCGGCGCGTGGACGTCTCGCCCTTATTCTAGTTCGTTGCGATTCGTCCCACTTTTTTCCCTATGATCTTTTGACGCTGTTCGCATACTTTGGCAATAATGTCTACATGCAGCATGTCTTCTCTTGTTTGCTCGCCTTTGTCATGTTGGGGTATCCGAGTCATAAAAAGCAGCCGACGCATTGCTTCGCCCAAGTCCTGGTAGTTTTCTGCGCTTAGCAACGGGTGCCTTTTCATAACGCCCCGCCTGTCCGGTAGTCCATCGGCTTTATTATTGAGCAAGTTTGTGAAAGTATTGGCTAAACCGATGACATCTTTTATTAGAGCCATTTGTTCGAGACCTCGATAAATATTAAGTTTCTTATTGATTATCTCTACATTCGCCAATGCTCTGCGAGGGTCTTTGCTTACTTTTCTGAATAGCTCCGTGCAGTACATTCGCAGCGTAATCTCTAAATTCCTGGTTCCTAGATGCAGGCTATCTTTGTCTTGAACGACAAAGCGTTCATGAACTGCCTGAGTAAGCATGCCGCTTGTCTTGGATGAAAAGTTGACTATTCCCCAGCTGCCCCAGACATCTTCGGGGAGAGCGTCCCGATTGGTCATGCCGGAAAATAATAGTATTTTAGCTTTTTCCTGGGCAGGACTTTTGGTCGGTATGTCCGTATAAAGCGATTTAGCATTGAGCCTAAAGCTAGTTGCGAGATTGTTTTGACCTGGACTTGGATTGTCGGGGTGTAGTAATGCGCCGTAGCTTTCCAGAAGAGGCTCTGGATCGCTCGCATCTTCAAAATCTATTATGGTAAATGCAGAACACATGTTTTTCCAGATTGACCGAACATCTAAACCCAGGGTGCGTGGGAACGAACTGATCTTCGTCTCGTTTTGCTGTTTATATTGTTCACCATCGTCAGCGTTGGCCAAAGATATATTGAGTGCATCAATATGAATCTGGAGCTGTTCGGGTGTCGAGACCTTTCTGGCATGACTGACAATAGCCTGAGCGGTGTGCCGATCAATCAGTAATTGGCGAGTGTAGTCAGTAATTCGCTCTCCTTCCCAAAAGTAAGGCCTGTCGTTGATGCCTTTCGGGATAGGTATTAGGCCTTTCTCTAGGTCTGAAGTAACTCCGGAATGAATCTGCGCAAAAAACTGCTCAGGTGTGTAGGATTGTCGTATTTCTACTTCTTGTTGAACATTGGGAGTTGGCTCCATAGTATGGTCTAGTATACAGGAGTCAAAAAATAAATAATAACCTATGATCCTTATGCAGAAAATAGGTTTTATATTTTAACGAGAATTATTTATAAAGCAGCTTCAAGAGCGGCCCACTCAGCGTTGCTGTCGTCTTCGGGAACGTTGACGCTTACTTGGTCGCCGGGCTTTGCTTTGAAGTAAGTAACGCTTGCGAGTAATACGCGAAGATTTTTACCCCCAGCTTCAACAAAATAGTGACCATTCTCGAGTTTGAGTGTGCCCACAATCTGTTTGCGAGGAATCGGGCCGATTTGTTTGTATAAAAAGGTGCCGTCATCGGCAATAGTAAGCTTAAGAATATCGCCCTGAACCAGCTTTGATTTACTGGCATAATTGGCCGGCACCGGATATACTTTGCCGTCTGAGCCGACCATATTCTGACCATCAAAAACGCCTTCAATAACCTTGCCGATATTGTCGTCATGTGTAATGGCAGCGACTTTTTCATCGTCACCCACAAGGCTGATAAGCAACTCGGTTGCTGCAGCAAGGTTCGTTTCAGCTTCCTGAATCAGTGCCCGTAATCTCTTTATTTGTTTGTCTGGTACATCTGCCATGTTTATCTTCGTCTCTCTTAGCCTCACCGAAAGTGTTTGTTCACCTACACTTATTCATAAAACTATCATGTTTGTAGTGTCAAGTCAAAACAAAAGTAATACGCTGTGGATAACCGCAGCTTTTTATTTCAGTACAACGGGATTTAGTATACCAAACTTTTCCTTAGATACGTATAGCTTTTTACCGCAGGCCTAGCCATTCATTCATAACGGGCTAATTCTGGCGACAGGGTGACAGTCTGATATTCTGATTTTTTTATTCTATCGAAGATTGGTATATACTATTTTCCCATGAGTTATGAGATACCGGGTTTTGACCCAACTTCACTACGAGATGATCCTGAACTGCCCTTTAGCGTATGGCACGACACCATTAATCATATAGGCGTGCATGTAGTTCACCCCGAAGAATTGTATCGCCGGATGGATGCCGGCCAAAAGGTTACTTTGGTGGACGACAATGACTTCGCACGAAAAGGCAATATTAAAAGCGTCGAGGCGGTCGTCAGAGGCGGAAAAAATTATGCCGATCAAGATGCCTCGTTATATGACGCAACCATTACACTGCGCAAAGAGAGAGACTGGAGCAGTTCATTCTTGAGTCATGTTGATGATTCCGCATTTTCGAGGCTTAAGGCGGTTCAGTTCTTCTGGGGCGGTACTCGGCTACTTGAGCGGCCTGGTACCAATCTCATAATGTCCACGACCGTGTTTAGCGATCACGTTATTTTGAATAACCAGTATACCGGCAGCAATAGCGAGGCGCGTCCTTTACGCGAGACGCGCCTTAGGGCTCCTGCAAATAAAGATGTCAGCCAAGGGGCACAATTGAGTCATGCGTTTGATTGTATCTCGGCCATGATGTGCGTTGCGTATAGTCTTGGTAAGGACAAAATCATGAGTCCTTCCGGCACGTTGATCGTCACGCCAGATGGCCCCCTCTATAAAAATCCGGATACTGGCGAGTATGTCCATCGGCTGGGCCGCGAACAAATAGCGACCACGTCCGGCGTTAAAAAGACGGAGCAAAAACATCCAGGTCTGGATCAACTTTTCGGCATAGAACCCATTAAAGAACAGTTGCGGCCGCTCATTGTATTCTATAAGCAGCCGGAAGTTGCCAAAAAGTGGCGCGTTGAGCGTCCCGGAAACATTCTATTGCATGGCCCGGCGGGTACGGGCAAGACGGCAATTGCGCATGCGCTTGCCAGTGACCTCGGCGCAGACTTATACGAAATAAGCCCCGCCGATATTTATGGGAAGTGGATGGGCGATTCAGAGCGAGCCATTAAAAACATTTTTGATAAAGTAAGAAATGTTAAAAAGCCTACCATATTATTGCTCGATGAGATGGAGGGCATAATCAGTGTAGTAAATAATGATTCAAGCGCTGGACGTGCCAATAATGCGGTTGCAGGAATATTTAAAACTGAATCTGCTAGAATAACTACCGAAAATCCAAACGTCATTTTAGTTGCTACAACTAACGATACTAGTCGGTTGGATCCAGCACTTATCCGGGCTGGTCGCTTTGATGTAAGTATCGCCATGAGTTTGCCGAATGACGATGCCAGGCGTCAGATGTATGTCAACCTCATTCTAAATAACCACAGCTTTGGTGTGGACGGCGTGTCGACCGAAGGTGAATTTGTTGGCAATGATGAATTTAATCCCTACGACTCAAGCTTACTGGACGCCGATGCTCAGCAAGAGCTTGTTCGGCTCACTGATCATAATTTCTCGGCGGCAGATATCATTGAATCGTTGCGACGTGCTTGTTTGGCAAAGGCTGACGAAGAAGAGAGAACCGGCGCCCAGCCTGAGCCTATCGATATTACTTTTCTTAGCAAAGTAATCACTGTTATGCGAAGAAATCGCGTTTAATTATTCCGCTTTGGGCATAAAAAGAGCCCGGTGTAATTCCGGGCTATTTTTACAAAGTCGACTAAAACTTAGGCGAGGTCTACAGTTGCACCAGCGTCAACAAGTGCTTTCTTTGCAGCTTCTGCGTCTTCTTTCTTAGCCTTCTCAAGGATGGTCTTTGGAGCACCATCAACGAGAGCCTTGGCTTCACCAAGACCAAGACCAGTGATGTCTTTAACGGCCTTGATAACGGCTACCTTCTGAGCGCCAGCGTCTTTAAGGACTACGTCCCATTCAGCTTTTTCGTCAGCGGCAGCAGCACCTTCAGCAGGTGCAGCAGCAACAGCTACAGCGGCAGCTGCAGGCTCGATGCCGTATTCATCCTTAAGGATGTTTTTAAGTTCGTTTACTTCGAGGACAGTAAGCTTAGTAAGCTCTTCTGCCAATTTCTTTAAATCAGCCATTTGATTGATTCCTTCTTGATTAATTAATTTGGACCGGGGTCCTGTCAGTCGGTCCACCCCATTTTTTGTCCTCACTTGCTGCGGGCAAAAATCGGGGTTGCCCCGCCGACTGCCACCCCTAATCTTTTGATATAGCGATGAATTTCATCGCTAATATCTAAATATTAAGCGGCAGCTTTTGCTTCGATGCCATCAAGCAGGCCGTGCAAGTTGCCAGAAAGGCCGCTTACGACGTCGTTCAATGGTGAAGACAATGTTGCAATAACTTGAGCGATAAGCTCGTTCTTGCTTGGAAGTGTTGCAAGTGCGGTAACTTCTTCTGCGGTCAGGAACTTGCCTTCTGCAGAGATAGCGCCTACGAACACAATACTTGGGTTAGTCTTTGCAAACGTGCTCAGTACTTGGGCAGGAGCAACTTCGTCTTCGCTGTTGAAAGCGTAGAGTAGCTGGCCCTTCAAGCTGCTGGTGTCGACATCCTTAAGGGTGTCGCTTTGCTGCAAAGCCTTGATAACCAAGCGGTTTTTGACAACGCGCACTTTGGTGCCATTGCCGCGGGCGTCTTTGCGGAGCTGCTGAATTGCCTTAACAGTAGTGCCTGGATAGGCGGCTACGACAGTCATCCTAGAAGATGACAACAGTTCGGCAACATTTGCTACAACGTCATTTTTTGCTTGTTTGGTTAAAGACATAAATATATTTTCCCTTTGCTTTTAAATCTAATCGACCATTTAGATTTTTAAAGAACGTGGACATTTTCGAGAAACAAAAAAGTCTTTGGTTCTCGCACTACCAAAGACTATGGACAAAAAACAAAATCAGATTGTTTCACTTCCTAGGTAGCACATTAAGCGTTTGACCGCAGCTACTGTCTTTGGTAATGATCAGAGGTGATTATACAGATGTATGGTCAATTAGTCAACGATTTTTAAGGCTTGTAGAAAACGGGTTGGTTATCGAGCGCGATATTGCCAACAAAAAGGTCGACACCGCCGTCGTAACACGGTTGCAGCTCCTGCCCATTGAACAGTGCAGTAAGCGGCGCGCCGTAACGCACTACGGTGGTTGGCTCATTATGCACGTCGAGGCTTGTAAGCGAAAATGCTCTGCCGGCAGGTATGTCATAGTAACTTCTATTGCCGCTTTTTTTACGAAGCGGCGCAATTGTAGTAAGAGATGCAAATTCAGTGTTACCAAGTACTTGCGCCGTAAAGTCCATCCGCTGATTTATATCTTTAAGGCCCTTAGCTTGTGCCTCAAGATATCCACTATTGTTGGGATACATATATATCGACATGCTGGTCTCTGCGGGTACGGCTGCTAGGTCTATTTTTTGCTTTTGCCTGGCTTCTTCGATTAATGCCCCCACAATTAGTGGTCGCCTTTCTTGCGCAGACAGACGTTCATGCATTTCGCTGATAGTCTTTGCATCGAAAACACCTGCTAATATATGCAATCGTACACTTGGCGGACATAGCCTAAGTAGCTCTTGGACTAATAATGCTCTTTGGTCTGCGGGCATCGCGTCGCGGCTTAGCTGCAATGCAGTGCCTAGGTCGTCTCCGGCATCCTTGGCAAGTCCCGCGAGATAAGTTAGTGCTGATTTCTCAGAATTCTTAGGTTGGCGTCCAAACATATGGCAGTAACTATATCATGGGATAGCAGGGCGTGCATTATTATTGCGGTGGATTTGTGGTGATTTGTTCGATGTAGCCCTTAAGAATGTCTTTAAACTGGTACAGTCCTTCTTTGCTGAGCCATTCGTCGTCGCTGTGGTGATTACCGCCTTTAGGATAAAACGAAACACATGGCACTTTATGTGGCATAAAGAAACGGGCATCGCTACCACCTAGGGCGTGTGACCCGCTAACTTGTATGCCGGTGACGCGCTCTATTTGTTGTTTGAAAGGCTGTATGTATGGATTTTCTAGATCGAACGAGCATACCAAGCCGGACCAAATCAGACTGAACGAAGTGCCTCGCTTCTTACAGATCTTATCTATGGCATTGAGTATTTTTGTTCGGTCGGCTTCGCTAATAACGCGAATGTCGAGCGAGGCCTCGGCGTAATCGGGTATCTGGTTAATCACCTTTCCACCGTTGATAAGCCCTACGTTGCAAGTGCTTGTTTCGGCATTTTGCTCGGCAAATAGTTGTTGGATGTCAGTCAGTGCAGCCGTAAGTTTCATGATGGCGTTATCGCCCATCCATGGTCTAGAGCCGTGAGCCGCCTTTCCTTCGGCAACGACTTTAACGCCAGTAAAACCTTTGGCTGAAGTCTGAATTTGCCAATCATCCCCACCATCGGGTAGTATGCAGACCTTGGGCAGATAGCCGGCCTCGACTAACGTCCCCATGCCATCGTTACCGCCTGCTTCTTCGTCGGTAGTAATAACGATGCCTAAATCGTAGTCAGTCAGTTTACCTGGTAGTTCGTCGAGTATCTGCAGATAGGTCGCGATGGCATATTTCATGTCTAAAACACCGCGACCATACAGCTTGCCTTTGACTTCATGCAGCTCAAATAATTCTTCTGGACCGCTAACCACGTCGAGGTGGGCGCCAAGCATAATTAAAGGTGTTTTAGTTTTCCGGATGGTCGCAACCATAGACTCGATACCATTAAACATCAGTCGTTTTACATGCAGACCGCGCTTAGCTAAAAAGGCTTCGATATAGTCGAGCGCGTCGTGGTTTGCCTCGTAATTGCCAGTGATAGTTGGAATAGAAACGAGTCTACTTAGGATGGTGTAGATTTCGTCTGATTTTTTGGGCTGTGGTAGTGCCGGATGAGTGGTTCGGGATCTCCACTTGGCCGCCAATTTGTTTTTAAAATCGGCGAATGACTGGACCTTGGTCGCGCCTGTGGTTTTGCTCTTGTTCATATTGGCCGCTATTGTAGCGTCTTTTGCGGCTAGACTCAAGCGGTTTAGTTTATATCTAATTGCTCGAGTTTATATTGTGTATATCGTTCTGCGGCAAGGCGTGCAAGCTCAGGATCTTCGCCTTGATTAACAAACTTCATAGCTTCGCCTAGCATGGGATGGATCTCGCAGAGCTTTTCATGCATTTGTTTAACTAATGCGCGATAACCGGGATGACCTTGCGGACTAGTGCGCAGTTCGTGCAAGTGAAACGCCTCGCGGGCATTATAGGTGACTTTCCAGCGCATCCGATGGCCCAGTAGTGTGGCGTATTGCGCCTCAAGCGCGTATCCATGCTGTTGCAACAAACTGTGCAATTGTAGGCTGAGTTCAAAGCATTCTTCAAACTGATCGGCTAAACCGGCATTTTCAATAAGCTGAGGCACTTCATAGCCGTAACGCGGCGTGAGTTCTTGCCATTCCAGATCATCGACCATGCGATGTCGTTGCAGGTCGCGAAAAATCCCATAGTCGCAAACTAAATCCCAGCTGTAATGTATTTTTTCAAGTGCTCGGCCGGGGCGATGTCGCCGATTGAGGCGTTCACCGATGTATGCTTCGAGAACGTCGGCTTTTTTGCCGTACGGCCAATCTGCCGTTTGCCGTCGTAATTCTGTGAGTGGTAAGTTGCTGTGTTCGTAAAGCATATCAGGAACGATTTCAAGTTCGTTGCGCGGCCACACATCCGTTAGCTGCACTGCCGGCGAAGGTTCGGTGTGTTGTTCTGGCAGATATTCTTGAGCAAGCTTGGCTACACTCGCGTAGGTATTGGCGCGATATGCAATGGTTGCTCCACCCCGATCGGGCTTGTCGGCGCGTTCCAAAAATGCAGGTGCAACTTTACGCGCCTCTGTTAGTAGCGCTTGGCCGGTCGTGCGTGCTTCGGGCAGTTGGTCGCTCATTAAATGCATGATGAGGCTTTCCAGTGCTTGCCCCGAGGCATATATCCCAACGGTCGAAGTGGTTGCGACAGGAAGCACCGGCCTAACGGCGTCACAAGCTTGGGCTTTTATGGCACTGCGCCAGGCGGCATCTTGTTCGGCCACAGGGACGGTGGTTGTACTTACGAGATAGTCTTTGAGGGCATGTACCATGTGCGAGTAGCGATCAAAAATGCCGTCCATGTAAGCTTTATATTTTGGTTTGACGTCAGCCGAGAGATGATCCGGTGTATGGTAGCGATATTCGCTATTCGCATCTTTCTCATCGAAGTAAATATAGCGGGTTGATTGCTCTAGATATGCCGCCAGTCTGCCCCACTCTAGCTTTTTGGTTAGCAGATTGCTGGCTTGCTCGACAACAAAGTGAATACCGGTTAGTTGCTGGACGGAATCATCCCCATATGCCGTAATGACGCGTTGCAATAACTTGGCGTCTTTGCCTGCGCTATTGGCAAATTCGTCCAAAATAGTGATACGCATATCATCGGAACGACGTGACAGGCGTGCCATGGCCGCCGCAATGGTAATGCTATCGAGCTTTTGCGTAAAGGCGTAGACGTTGCCTTCCGAATTAGTGGTTGCTTCGTCAAGGAATTGCTTGCCCGCCTCTGTAATATTGTAGCCGCCATCCGTATCTTTGGTGATATACGGGTTTTTTACGGCGGTTTTTTGTGCTTTTGTTACGGCTGCTTCGGCCACTTTCTTAGTCGTTTTTTTGGCTGGCAACATGGGTTCTACTTTCTGCCAAATTATCTCATGAATGGCGTCAATGCTGATCATTTTGCCATCACGCGTACAATCAATCCGCGAAAAATCTTTAGGAAATAGCTGACACATGTCGTCGTATACTTCGACGGCTTTTGTAAGGTGATCTAAGTTGGCTTCGTGGATATCGCGTTTTTTATCGGTATAGTCGCGGGCTTCTTTTTGGTCAACCAATTGCTGGGCGATATCAGCTGGCACGCGCAGTACAAAACTGAGTGTTGGCCGTGGACTGCGTAGCATTTCAAACTCAAGGTTGTCGAGCCAAATAAAATAGCCGCGTCGTTCTTCGGCGTGGCGGAACTTTGTCCCCTGGTGGGCCATGTTTGAACCCACATAGCGATTAGCAAGTACAACCTTACCTGCCTCGAGTGCTTCTTTAATCTTTGGCGCGGCTTCGTATCGGTCGAGGGCGTAAAAGAGCGATCCGGTATACGGACCAACGTCTTCGGCCTCGCCATATTTGCCGTTCAGATACTCTTTGACGAAGTAGCTTGAGGGCTTGTCGTACTGCGGAAAATCAAACGTGGCTACGTCGTAGCCTTCTTTGGTAAGTCGTTCCGTTAATTTGGTAAACTGTGTGCCCTTGCCTGAACCATCGGTTCCTTCGATGACAATAAACACACCGTTGGTATTTTGCATGTGAACCCTCCGCCACTTTATGCCCGTCCCCCTATTGCTTATATTTAGCCACACGTTGGCCGATTAAGCAAGGAGTTGTTCATATGTTTCAAACTGGCTGCCTACCGCATTGCCTTCGGCCTCCTTATTAAAGAGCACTTCGCTGCCTTTCATAAGATTGACGGTTGTAATGCCGGCGCCAAGCATCGCATTCCAACAGGACTTGCAGCACCACCAATGGCCCCATGTGTAGATTTCGGCATTTTTAAGGTCTTCTTTATCTATGCCGGATGCTATTGCTTCGGCTACGGCTCTTGCCTCACTGTGATTTGCCGGGTTGCAACCCTCGCATAGTTCGTACTCTTCGCCTGTTTTGCTGCCTTTTAAAACTCGTACGCAGTCGTTATTTGTATGAAAGTCGCTGCCATTCGCTCCGCGGCCGATAATTTTGCCCTTCAGGACAATCACACTGCCAACAGGCATTGTTTTATCTAGGGACTTCTCGCGAGCCACATCTGCTGCGGCTCGTAAATATGGGTCAGCCGTATCGACGTAGTTGAAATGTACTCCTTCCGGTTTATAGGGGTACGTTATTTGTTTGGCTGGCATATTTTTCTTCCTCGCGCGTCTTAGTTATAGTAATCTTAAGACAGTTTGCATATAATCACAACAATGGCGGCATTCAACAAGATCTACCGAGGCTTCACAGTCGAATGGTATGTTCCGGACATGGCGAACAAGGGTCTGAGGACTGTGTTGTAATGAAAACATTTATCGTTGCTGCTATATCCGTTGATGGTTTTATTGCCGCCGATATAGCGCAATCTACCGACTGGACTAGCAAAGAAGATAAAAAGTTGTTTGTAGAACTGACTAGGCGCGCCGGTGTTATGATTATGGGGAACAATACCTTTAAAACTATTGGCCGTGCGTTGCCAGACCGAAAAACCATCGTCTATAGCAGGACTATCCCCGAAATGATTCCCGAAAATGTTGAATTTACGAGCGAAGATCCGAGTATGCTTCTAAAACAGCTCGAGATCAAAGGCTACAATGAAGTAGCCATTTGCGGCGGCCAAAGTATCTACGACATCTTCTTACAGGCTGGAGCTGTTGACGAACTCTATATTACGGTCGAACCTACTATATTTGGTGCAGGTATATCGCTATTTAAGACCGCCGCGTTGCACGATTTAACCCTAAAAGAGTGTACGAACCTTAATACTAACGCCGTGCTTTTGCACTACGAGGTCCAGAAATAATGTCGATTCTTACCAAAGATGATATATTGCAATACGTTTCAGCTGGCGATATTTGCTTTAGGCCGGCATTGGATAGGTTTCAGCTGCAAGCGCATTCCGTTGATCTGCGTCTGGGGTTCACCTTTTTGGTACCAAAGTCGTGGCATATAACTAAAAATGGCCGCGAACAACTGCACATGGATTACTATGATAGCAACCGGCCGGAATATTTTGATGTCGTTGAGCTGGAAAAGGGTCAGTATTTTGATCTGTTGCCTGGCGAGCATATTCTGGTTTCGTCGCTGGAGTCAGTCGCTATACCGGATGATCTTATGGCCGTTATGTACCCTCGTTCTTCGACGAACCGCAAAGGTATTTCGGTTGACCAGACCGGTATTATTGACAGCGGCTATCAAGGTCAACTGGTGATCCCGATTCGCAATAACACGCAGTTCCAAAGCGTACGATTGTATCCGGGTGAGCGATTCTGTCAGATTGTGTTCGAAAAACTGTCCGAGCCGGTTAAAGCCCGTAAAAGCCGCTACCACCAACGCGATATCATTGATGGTGTTGATGTGGATAGTTTGGACCAAGAACGCCAGTCAGAAATCGAGATGATTATGAGCGGTGATATCAAAAAACTCAAAAGTGATTTTAAAGTGTAATCGCCAGTAAGCCGGCGAGTATACGTCGTAGGTCGACAATTGCGAGCAATAAAAAAGCCTCCAAAAAACGGAGGCTTTTTTGTAAGAGCTAGTAAGTGACTACAATTCGCTAGCTGCTACGGGCATTGATGGACCCATAGTAGTGGTAACAAAAATAGACTTTACGTATGTGCCCTTGACTGAGCTTGGTTTGTTGTTTTTGATGCTGGTGAAGATAGCGCGAGCGTTTTCCTCGAGCTTGGCTTTGCCAAAGCTTACCTTACCTGCACCAATATGTACGATACCGGTGCTGTCAACGCGGTATTCAACACGGCCAGCTTTAGCTTCGGTAACAGCCTTGGCGAGGTCGGTCGTAACCGTGCCACTCTTTGGGTTTGGCATCAGGCCACGCGGACCAAGCACGCGGGCGTATTTGCCAAGTTTTGGCATGTTGGCTGGAGTCGAAATAAGGATATCAAAATCGAGCGTACCCTTTTCCAATTGTTTAAGCAATGTTTCGGTGCCAGAAATGTCAGCACCTTTGATCTCGTCATCGGCAAAAACGGCAACACGAACCTTTTTACCGGTACCGGCAGGCAGCACGAGGTTGTCGCGGATGTTCTGGTCGGCGTGACGCGGGTCAACATTAAGGTTAACGTGCAGCTCTACAGTCGCGTCAAACTTAACGGGGCTGGTTTTAATAGCGAGTTCCAAAGCTTCGGCGATGCCGTAGACTTTGTTTTTTTCGATTTGCTCGGCAGCCTTGCGGAAGTTTTTACCTTGGCGTTCAAGACGTGAACGAGTTGGCTTAACTGGTTGCTTTGGCTTTTCTGCTTCGCCTTCGCTGGCGTGAGCCTTGCGCTCTTCTTTAGCGACTTTTTCCTCGGCTTCTTTAATAGCCTTGGCGCTGCGCTTGCCGGCCTTGGCGGTAGCTTTTTCTTCTGTTGTTTCTGCTTCTGTAGCTTCTGTAGCTTCTACTTCCGTAGGTGCTTCGACTGCAACGTCAGACTTAACAGTTGCGGCTTCGGCAACGGCTGGCGCTTCGATTACTTCTTCTTCGGTTTTCTTGTCTGCCATGATAATTCTCCTTTTGTGGTGCTTGCGAGCCTTCTAATGCTCTCCCACAAATTAGTTATTGTTCTTCTGGTGACTGGGGCTGGTCGTTGAAGTGTTCAAATTGTGCTCGGATTTCTTCAGTGGAGATCGGCAGTCCGTAAACCGTACCTGCGGCGGCGCTAAACGACTCAAGAACACTGCGGCCAATCCTTTTTAAATCTTCGGGGTCTATGACTACTTCAGGTTGCTTGGGTCTAGATTTTTCGCCTTTACCCATAGAACCTTTGACTTAGGCCTCGACCTCAACGCCCATCGAACGAGCGGTGCCGGCTACCATGCGCTTGATTGACTCAACGTCGTCGGCGTTCATGTCGGCTGCTTTGTCTTCGGCAATTTTGGTTAGTTGCGCCTGGGTTAATTTCTTGGTGATCTTTTCGGTGTTTGGCTTACCAGAACCCTTTTGGATACCAAGTTCGGCACGAATGCGGTCGTCGGTAGGCATACCAACAACGCGCCAGCTCATAGTGCGGTCGTCATAAATAGTAATGTGCACGGTCACGGTTTGACCTTGCATCTCTTTAGTCTGGTCGTTGAACGGGTTGATGAAGTCCATCATGTTCACACCGTGCTGACCGAGTGAGCTACCCACTGGAGGCGCAGCACTGGCCTGACCAGCACGAATTTTCATCTTTAAATTTGCTTTTACGGCTTTTGCCATTAGTATTCTCCTTTTTCGAGCGCGAGTTTAGAAGCACTCACTACTCTCCTTCGTTTAATTCGAAGTGCGTAACAGGGGTTATTATACCGCAACGCCGACATAATGTCTACTGTGCTATTGTGTGAATCGGTTGCAGAGCCTGACTCAAAAGGACGACCGGCGACCAAACAGTTTTATTGCTTTAATTACTGATGCAAGTGCCCGTCCTCTTTACTTGGCCTGCAGTAACGCTGACCAATGCGCTGCAAGCTCTTTCGCCAATGCAAAAATTACATGATGTTTCTGGCAGGTTTATTTCTCCCAGTGATTTTTGATTAACAGTCACCTCATTGTCTATCCAATATTGTCCGACTGCATCATAACAAGAGCCGCTTGTTGTTTGCTCCATGATATTGCTCCTGATTTGCTTTATTATACGGTTCTACACAAGTGTTATGGGTTAAGACATGTGCCACTGACCCTTATCGTGCCATCGCTCATATTAATTCCAACGGCTGCCTGACATGCAGTTCCGCCAATGCGCAGTTCGCAACTGGTAGGACTAACGGATGTCTCGCGAAGGGGGACATGCCGGGCTACTTCAGCTCTTCGGGCATTGATTGCGACTGTTTCTTGGCACTGCCCTGTGACTTGAGGTTGCTGCTCCATGATATTCTCCTTTTTGGCATATATTTAAAACACTACGCTAGTGTTAATCGCAGTACGTAACGAGGGCTTATTCTACCTTGGTCAAAACCGAAATGGCTGCGTAAAGCATCATTGCGAAATCCAACAGAGTATGATAAAAAAGCAATCTATGTCTATCAAAGTCTCGAATGGATTACCAGGGAGTGTTAGGATCAAGTAGCGGCGGGGTTACGGCGATATTCGGATAATGCTCGTCTAGTGCTTGTTGGAAGTTGCGTAAACAAGTAGGAACTAGTCGATCATTGTCAGCAATCTCTATTATCGGAAAGCCATCTGCCGGGTGGTAGCCGGTAACAACGGCCTTGCCAAGACATTCCTTGCCCAATAACTCAAGAACATACTCACAGGGAAACCTGTCAGGTTTAGGCTCGGCATCACTAGAAGTATGTATTTCACCTAATCTAATAAGTGCACAGTTGTATGGGTTAATAGGCCGTCGGAACGTCACAATAAATATATTATACAATCTTATATAATAATTGTAAATAATTATTCTGGGCACTTATACCATCACACCATAGATCGTGACCACTAAGGGTATTATTGAGCTACCGCGGATCATTGTAACGTCTGAAGCGATCGACGTCCCTAATCTTTTATGCAGCTACCTTGCATGACGACCGACCCAAGGCTCACTCCAGCTATAGCCGAACATCTACTTTCTTGACAGCTAACTTCTGAAGCGTTAAAAGGACCCAGGACATCGGGCAGGAACTTATCTTCCTCTGCAAGGCTACGAGTGTTATTGTACGTGTCAAGAGCTTCGGCTGATGATCTCTTTGCGCAAACCATACAACTTTAAACTCGTTTAACCTGGAGGCTGTCGAGTTCAACCGGGGTGTCGCGGCCGAACATATTAACAAGCACTTTAAGCTTGCCTTTTTGCGGGTCGATTTCGTTGATTGTGCCGTCAAAGCCCTTGAATGGCCCGTCAATAATATTGACGACTTCGCCCAGGCGGTAATCGATCTTGTGTTTTGGCTGTTCAAGACCCATGCGCTTCTGAATTTTTTCGATTTCTTCGGTGCCGATTGGCGTTGGTTCAGAACCAGAACCCACAAAGCCGGTGACGCTTGGCGTGTTACGCACAATGTACCAGGCGTCTTCGCTCATTTTCATCTGTACAAGGACGTATCCTTGGAAGATGCGCTTTTCGACAACGCGGCGCTTGCCGTTTTTAATCTCGATCATCTTTTCTTTTGGCACGAGTACCTGAAAGATCTTGTCAGCCATGTCGAGGCTGTCGGCACGCTGGCGAATAGATTCGGCAACTTTTTCCTCGTAGCCGCTATATGTGTGAATTGCGTACCACTGTTTGGTAGCGTCATATCGTTTGTTCATTATTTTAGTAACACCTGCTTAAATAGTTTATCTAATCCAAAATCAAGAAGTGCGACAACGATGCCAAATACGGTGGCAAACATTATGACGGCAAATGTCAGACGGAACGAATCGCGGCGCTTTGGCCAAGTGACTTGCTTAAGTTCGCGCCAGCTATTGCGGAAATACGGCGGTACCAAAACGATACTTATGATATGCAACGGCTTGATTTTGCCAAGTCTTCGCGCAATGCGCCCTACTAAGCGAAAGGGTGCACCGGCTCTTCGTTTAGTTGTATGTAAACGGCGAGGTTGTTTGCTGTCTTCGACGGCTTTTTCGGCCTTCTCCCGGACGGTCTCAGCTTTCTTTACGACACGTGGTCGCTTTTCGTTGGTTTCGTCTGCCACTTCCTGCTCCTCTATATGCAAAAAGCCTACATTGATAGTAGGCTCCAATAAGTCAAGTCTACCTCATATAATTTCAAAAAGCAACCTGAATTTAGGCAATCAGATGCTTGATACCGGCGCTCGCACTCTCGCTTCGCAGATCACGTTCCGCCCCAAGAGGGCTGCACTGGGCGGTCACGATCTGCGAAGCGAGAGTGCGGGTGCCGGTGCACATATGCCAAACAAACATTCTAGGGTATAGTAAAGGTATGACGATTGTGCTTATTTTGCTGGCAAGCGCACTGGCGCTTGAGGTATGCGCGTATATCTTAAAAGGTTGGACCGTGGTCGTGGTACGCAAAACGGTAGCTGCTCTGTCGGCTGTCTTAGGTGGTTTTGCGACCGGCATGCTTTTTATGACGCAGCCCAATCTGTTTAGCGGGCTTATTGTAGTGCTTGGCTTGTACCGTATCTTCAATATGGTGCGTATTGTTGAAGCGCGTATGCACGAACGCTATCTGCGCCGGGCAACGTGGCGAAGTGGCGTTATTTTACTTAGCTTGCAAATCGCGGTTGCCGCTGGTTGGCTGGCCTGGAATACATGGCATACAACTGGTAGCACTACGTGGCAAGTGGTAACCAGCTTGCAGGCCGTCGTTGCATTATTATTGTGCCTCTCGGTTTTGCGTAATCTAAAGCGAACTTTGTGGCCGCAGCCCAAGAACGCCTATTCGGATAGAGAACTGCCGACGCTTAGCGTTGCCATTCCGGCCCGCAACGAAACTGAAGATTTGCAGATCTGCCTCGAAACAATTATTGCCAGTGACTACCCCAAACTGGAGATAATTGTGCTTGATGATTGCTCGCAGCTAAAGCGTACGCCAGAAATTATCAAGAATTTTGCCCACGCCGGTGTGCGATTTGTGCAAGGTGAACCGCCCAAAGATATATGGTTGCCAAAAAACCAAGCTTACGACCATTTGGCGCGAGAAGCAAGCGGTGAATATATGCTGTTTTGTGGTGCCGATATACGGTTTGCCCCTAACAGCTTGCGCAGCATAATGACAACGATGCTCGACCGAAAAAAGAAAATGCTCAGCGTATTACCGCTGCGTCAAAAAGAAGCATATGGGCGCTTTTCGCTCATTCAGGCTATGCGTTACTATTGGGAATTAGTGCCGCCCAGGCGTTACTTTAAGCGCCCGCCGGTGATTAGCTCATGTTGGGTGATCGAGGCTAACGCCCTGAAAAAAACGGGTGGCTTCCCATCGGTAGCCCGCGCCATCGTGCCGGAAGCGCCATTCGCCAAAGTCTTGATTGCTTCGGACGGTTATAGCTTTTTGCGGTCCAATAACGCCTTGGGTGTCACCAGTAATAAAACGCCTGCCGACCAACGTGACACGGCAGTCCGCATGCGTTATCCCCAATTACATCGTCGTCCCGAACAAGTCGCTATCGTGTCGTTGTTGGAATTATATTTCTTGTGCCTGCCATTCATGCTGGCAATTACTGGCGGCTGGCTGCATATTGGCTGGCTAGCGCAAGTATTTGCCGGTATTGCAAGTGTGTTGCTTGTCGTGACGTACGAGCTGGCTGCCCGCAGTACACAGGTTAATGCCTGGTGGTTTGCTTTAGCAGCCCAGCCATTCGCGGTGCTAAGTGATATCTTCCTACTGCACTATTCTATGTGGAAATACGAGTTTTCGGTTATTGAGTGGAAAGGGCGGAACGTCTGCATTCCTGTTATGCACGTCGTGCCGCATCTGCCTTACACCGGGTTTGACAAAAAATAGGGATATTAAATTATAATTTAATCCTTTACGCATACGCTTAGGGCGAGTAGTATATAGGCATAGAAAAGCGGTGATAGGCGCAGCCTATTAACCGTATTTTTTATTTCAATAAAACAGGCGGGGGTATGCTATGGGCACATGCATGGGTACGTAGCGGCCAGCTCGTACTTTCTTTTATTAGATATCTGACATAAAGAGTGGGGTTTATATTGTGGCAAAAACGCTGTGTGTTCATATCGCTAATGTAACCGGAGATACTGCTCAAACAGGTTTAGTGGATTATGCCGCTCTCCTTTCAAAAAAACAGCAAGAGATTGCGACGACCTCGAACATACATAGTATTTTTTTCACAAATTGCGAGCTGGGCACGGCAGCTGCTCCGAAAGAATGGCCCTATGTGTATGAAGCTCAGCATTCGTACGAATCTATGGCTGCACGTTTCCCTCAAGAGGCATTTATACAACATATACAGGCATTGGCTAAGGCCGAAGAGAGCGTTCCCCTGCTTGTATGTCATATGGGTGTTCGAACGGGTGCAGTGCTTACTCCTGAAACATTAAGACAATTCCCCGTCATTATTATTTCTCACGAATTTGAGCTGCTTAATGCTAATCAGCGCCGGTACAGAGTTGAGCAAATGCTGGCTGCGGCCCGCATAATCTTTACAACCGAATCTGAACGATTAAGCGCGTTGGAGTCAATCGCTGCTATGGCGGGCTATGAAAAGGCAGAAGAAATAAGGCAACGGAGTATTATTCGCCCGGTGCCTTCAAATATTATTTCGCCGAAACATGTCAAACACCCAAACGAGCGTGCCAATGATATTGTTGTATTCGGCACGCTTCGAGAAAGAAAGGGGCTAAATAAAATGCCCATGATAGCAAAAGCCATGAAGGATGATCCTTATTTTAAGGGACGATCAGTACGGATTGTGGGCAATATATTAACCAGAAATGGCGGGCGTGGCCTGGAAATTCTCAAAGATTTGCTGTTTCAGACATTTGCTCTTAAGAAAGAAGATCTAAAATCGCTTAGCCTAGAGGAGACGGTGGAGCTGACTAATGTGCTGGAAGGCATGCATTTGGCGGCTAAGCCGCTTTCGACTAAGGTGATTTCACTTTTTTCTGAAGATTTTATAGACCGTAAAATCCCTCTTCACATACAATTACGTCAAACTCCCCAGCAAGTACGGCAAGTGTTGATCAATAATCGCTACTCATTTTTGCCTATGCCCAGAGGCGCGACAAAGCATAGCGGCACATTGGCTGCATCGCTGGAGCACGGCATGATTACGTTTGTGTGCCGTAGTAAAATCGAGGACACTCCTCCGCATCTGGCTAACGGAAGCGTATATTTACTCGAAAAAGCTAGTGATATTCTGACGGTAATAAAGGCGCACGAGGCCATTGTCCGGCACAATAATTGTTACGAAGAGATAATGATTTCAAAAGGTGCTTCATATAAAAGAATGATTGGCTGGAAGGGACTTGTCGAGCTTACGAATAGTCTCATTAGGGATGCGATTAAAGAGAGCTGCTTTGCGGAAGAGATGACACCTGTTAAGACGGGCTCTATTCCAAGTTTGGTATGAAGATCGAGAAGGTTGAACCTTTGTTAAGTTCACTTTTTAAGTCTAATTCGGCGTGAATTAAGCGTGCCAGTTTCATGGTGACGTACAAGCCCAGCCCGGTGCCGTTGTTTTTGCGAGTGCGGTAATCTTCGGAACGAAAGAATTTATCAAAGACTTTTTCCTGGTCTTGCTTACTAATACCAATGCCGGTGTCGGACACGTCAAAACGAATGCCATTGTTCTCTGCGCTGGCGCTAACCGTAACGCCGCCCTCCTCGGTATACTTAATGGCGTTGGTGATAAAATTCTGCAGGATTTCGCGGACGTATAATTCGGTTGAGAGTAGTTGTGGTAGTGCAATCGGCGCCTGAACATTCAGTTTAAGACCTTTTTTACCGGCATCACCCTGATAATTTTCGGCTAGTGATGCAAGCAATTTGTTGATGTCGATCGGCTGTACTTCTACGACCAGCTTGCCGCGTTCGGCCCGGGATAATGTCGCCAAATCATTGACCATGTCGGCCAAAAATAATACTTGGTCGTGGGCTTGTTGCAGTGCCGCCTGAATTTGCGTTATGTCACCGGTTTTATTGGCGATAAACTGCGCGTTGCTGATATTGCCTTCGGTGATAGCAATCGGTGTGCGCAGTTCGTGACTGACGACACTAATAAATTCGTCGCGTTCTTCCTCGAGCGACTTTTCGTGCGTAATATCGCGCAGTAGTAGCACGAAGCCTTGTTGCCCGTGCTTGCCATAGCCCAAGTGCACCGGCGCAATACTTAGGTACACATTAATCTGGCTGCCATCAGAATATTTGAGGATCAAGTCGCGGGTGGTGGTTGGAGTACGTGCTTCCTGGACTAACTGCTCTATATCCACTGGTTGGTTATTTTTGTCGCGGGGCTTAAAAACCGTGCCTAGTTCTTTGCTAATCAAGGTGTTATTTATATCCAGGATATTTAGTGCGGCTCCGTTAGATGTAACGATTTTCATACGATGATCTACGGCAATGACTCCGTCGGCCATGCTATTAATCAGGCTGGTGAGGCGCTCATGCTCTATACTCGTTCGGTGCAAATGCCGCACGTGTTTTAATAAACGGTTGACCATAAGCTCTATTATGCCACAGTTCGATCAATTGGCGTCAGGATTGGCTGATGCGTATTGATCTGTTTGCGTAATTGCTTGGCGAGCGGCAGGTGCTTTTGCATTTCGCGCCAAAACGGTGTGCCGTGTTGCATGATTTTAGTATGTGTTAATTCGTGCACCAGTACGTAGTCAATTAAGTTCCACGGCAATTGCATCAGGAATAAATTAAGAATAATTTCTTGCTCCGAACTACAACTGCCCCAGCGACTTTTTAACTGTTTAACACCTACGGTTTTGTAGGTAAAGCCGGTTTGCGCGGCTAGTGCCTGCAGGCGCTGCGGCAATAGTGCCTCGGCTTCTTTGCGGAGTGCACGGATGCAGGCTTTACGGGCGGCCTGCTGAACTGCAGGATCTTCTTCCAGGTAATCAGTTGGATAGTGCACGCGAATCTCGTTGGCGGCAATTCGCGTCGTTACGGTGCCTGACTGAGCCTGTGGTTCAAAATGCAAACGATGCGCTTTGCCGATGCCCTGCCCGTGTCGCAGTATCGTTCCTGTGTTTCCGCGATTTAATAAAATCCATTCAGCTTTAGACAAGGCAAATTGTTCGCCTGCAGCATACGGCAGCCAATATGGCAGCGACACGCGCACTTCTCCGTTTGCGCCGATGCTTAATTTAAGACTTCGGTTTCCGCGTCGCTTGTACAGCGTTACGGCACCGATGTTTGGAATGCTAACTTGTTTGGTAGACATTATTATCGAATAACGATATTCCGGCGACTCATGTCAACACGCCCGGCAGCTGGATTGGGAATAAGGTTAACGAGACCCGGCTTAACTAATTTAGCGTGCGCAGCGTTAATGGTTACGAGATTTAGTTCGCGCATGCGCTTAAGCAGCGAACTTAATTGCGTGGTAAAGGTGTGTTTGCCGCTGATAACAATGTACTCTTCGTTTTGCGGATTTTGCATGCCGCTGGCGACACGTTCAAAAGTATGACGGTCAACAGCTGGTGAGTATTTATCGTCAGACTTACGGCGATCGCGCTTGTTAGCTCGGTTAAAGGCAGTTTCCATATCAACTTGGAACCAAACCAAGACGGTATGAGCGCCGGATTTTCGAGCTAAGTCGCGGAGCTGGCGGCGCTGACCGAGACGCATGGCGTTGGTGTCGTATACGACGCTCATGTCGGCGTTTAAAAACTCGCCAGTCATGTAGTCCATAAGATGTGCAATAACTTCGTTTTCTTCGCGGTCATAGCGAGGTTGTTCAAACAATTCGGACCGAATACGGTCGCCATGTACGTGGGCCGCCTGGAGATGTTCGCATAATTGACGGGCAAAGTAAGTCTTACCAGCCCCGGGGAATCCGTATAACAAGATTAGTAGTGGCTTGTTTGGTATGACCTTCTGCATCGTATATTAGATATATCAGATTTTGCCCAGAATATCAAAGTTTGCCTTGAGTTTCGATGTCCGTCAACGATGTATACAATTGAGCGCACATATACAAAATTGCGACATGCGTACGATTGTCGGTGCCCAGTTTGTTGTTAATGGACTTTAGATGCGTGGCGACAGTTGACGTGCCAATATTAAGTGCCTCTGCAATTTGTTGATTGGAGCAAGCCTTGAGTATTTCATCGGCTACCTTCAGCTCTCTCTCGGATAGTGCACGGAACATGTTTGGCGTAAAGCATCCCTCGTTTCCCGTTAACTCTAAAATATTCCGAAATATCATCCTCGCGTTATCTGTAGACAACTTGGGCGTTTTGCGTTCCATGCCGGTGCCAGTTGGTGCTACCGGCGTAGTTTTTGTTATAGCGGGTACCGTACTCGCATTATTCCGTGCCTCGGTGATTGTTAGCGTACGACGGTCGTTACCGTCAGTAATCGTTAGCTGTATCCCTGTTTTGCCAAGCTGCGGCAGTATGCCGTCTAAATCTTTTATGATTTGGCTTGCCACGACTAGCTCAATTGCCGCTGGATGCAACGGCCGATCAATTGGCAATACTTCGCCGGGTGGTTCCGGCACTACTTCTGGTGCCAGTCTAGGGGCTTCTCTATGCATATCGATATAAAATTATAACGTATAAGGCAAACATAGCATAAGGTAACAATAAACTTTACAATCAATGAAGACAATGTGTCTAGGCTTCTTCGGGCATTCCAATGCCCTGTAAAGCCTGTAGTAGTAGATGCCTAAGGTAGGCAGTTGCCATGAACGTTCGGTCACCGCAAGCTATATCCAGTTTTTTAGCAATGCGGTGGAGATGAGTTTTAATAGTGCTGCCGCTGAGGAATAGGCTTTGACCAATTTCCGCATTTGATTTGCCGTGAAATACTAGTGTAAGTACTTGTCCTTCACGATATGTTAGCTTGTCTAACATGGAAGAGTCGGGCCACTCAACCTCTTCGCTTAGTAGCATGCTGCCAAGTAGTAAATGTACAAACTTTACGTTACTGTCGATGTTTTTGGCCAGCCATCTTCCAATTTCTACGCTGTTATAAGAATCGCGCGGATGAAGTGGGTTTTGGGCCGCTGAGGCATCTAGTTGTTGCTTTAGTGAAGGTTGCCGAGTAATTTGAATAGATGTTTTGCCTATCTCAATATTGCCGCCGATAGCTTGTCCTAACATACGTGTCGCAGCTTGAAGGTGGCGGGGAGTGTCGCAGTGCAGCTTCATCTGTACCTCTACAGCAAATGCCTCGCCTTGCGGTCGCGAATCCATTAATTGTTGATACTCATCTAACTCAGATTCTTCGCTTTGCCCTACTATTTCTGCAATAGTAGTTTCGAGGGGTATATGGGGCATCTTTTGTTCAGGCATACAATCATGCAGTATAGGGCGCTACGTCTTACGGCCACAAAGAAGATTATTACACTACTGCAAAGATTGGGCATGATCGGCCTTGCTTTATGGTTTGGCACCTACACCACCACACCATAGACCACGTTCTGCCCCTTCGGGGCTGCTACTTAAGCGGTCACGGTCTATAGTGCGATAGTATAAGTGCCTATAGTTTCAGATGACATTTTGCTTAAGATGTCGTATTATAATGCCTGTTGTCGCTATGCTAGTGACACTTTAGGGGAGTAGCTCAGTTGGTAGAGCACCGGTCTCCAAAACCGGGTGTCGCAGGTTCGAGTCCTGTCTCCCCTGCCAAACCAGAATTCCAGATGAAAATTCGTTATATCACGGGTTTTCTTTTTTATACACGCCGTCTTTACCTCTGTTAGTTTGGTTTGAATTCTGCCTCCCTGTCAGAAGCGCGATGTTTGAAATTAACTTGCTTTGCAAGAATAAAACTATTAATTTATCACGGCAAACAGTTTACGTGGTTAGTATTGCGTTATATAGTACGGCCTTATGACCTACCTTCTGCATCCTGAATTGTTTTCACCTATCCCTGTTGTTGGTGAACGTGCTGCTATAGCACTTGATCGGCGCATTGGTGTTTTAGCTTTGGATAATCTGTCACTAAACCCGTCTGTAACGGTAGGTATTCGCACTTTTAACGAAGCGCCGAAGCTGGAACTGTTACTACAAGACATAGCGAGTCAGGCTGTCGGCAACGAAATCGAGATAGTTGTGGTAGATAATGAATCGACCGACCACACAAAAGATGTGGCCAAGGACTACAGCGCAGAAGTTGTTAGCTTGCCGCGGGGCGAGTTCACCTATCCGCGTTCTATGAACCTAGCTATGGATGCTGCTAGCCATGACGCGGTATTTTTAACTGTCGCACATGCCCAACTCTCGTCCACGCATACGTTACATGCCGGATTGCGCCATTTTGCGCGCGATAATACCATAGCAGGCGTGTACGCTATGGAATTACCCGGTACCAATGCCTCTCAATCTGATAACTTAGTTCGTACCGTTTGCGCAATAGAGCAGTTTCGTCAATACAGGCGTATCTATAAAGCAGGCCTGGCTGTGATGGCTGCAACTGGCGCGCTATTCTCAAAGGATGCCTGGCAAGAGCTTGGCCGTTTTGATGAACGTTACGAAACCGGCGGCGAAGATACCGCTCTCGCACGTGCAATGCTAAAAGCGGGTTACGGCATAGTCAAAGAGCCGGCTATGGCCGTGCATCATGCACACGGGCTTGGTCCTATTGAGACGGCTCGTGATATATCGCACTGTATGCGTACAGTGCATGGACCACAGTCTATGCAGCATAAGTTACTGGGCAGACGTCAAGCCAGGCTTAAGACAGAATCTTAAAAATTATACACTTTGGTATACTTGTTGTATGAAAATCGTTGAATCAATCAGGCGCCATCCGTATCGAACAGTGTCAGCAGCCGCTCTCGTGCTCGGCATTGTTACTGGCGAGACTATAGGATATGCGCAAAATCCCATCGACAATGTGCCAGAAGGCGACTGTGTATCTCCGCTGGCGGTGAGTAAAACTTATATTGAACCCGGTACAAGCACGCTACTTCAGACCCGAACAGGTATGTTCACTACTGGGCTAGTGGCGCGTGAAGCGATCCCTAAAGGCGCAGACGGTGTGCAGGTAAGCTTTAAGAGCCCCGAGGCTAATGCGGCTGAATGGGATAAAAATGCCAGCGGCATGATAAAAGCAGATGAAGTCGGCAAAGTTGTCCTTAAGATGGCAATCGGTGATGGCGAAGTGCAGTTCGGCGTACGTACCGTCGCACCCGCAGGATCATCACTTTGCAATACTCCACCAGAAGTCACCTATGGGCACCTCGACCAAGGGGCATACTTTAGCGAGCATGCTATTGTGCCTTGGCGTAATCCTGTAAACGTGGTGACTAATATTTTTTAGATTTTAATAACAGCTTCACTCAAACGATTTGAGATGATGTCACCCGGATCATATACGTTGGATATTTCGGCTGATCAACTTACCTTTAACTCGCGCAGAACCAATCCGAATATTTGTGCCTAAATTGCAGTTATGCCACAGTCTGTTCGCGAAGATGATTATCCGACAAGTGTAAAAGAATTTAATTGAAGACTTTGCGATCAACCAACCGCTATAGCTCCAGAGAGGTCCGGTTAGAATTGAGCCACGTTAGACGGTACTTTTATTTATCTCGCTAAATATGAGATCCAGTTCCGAAACTTCAAAATTCAACTCATCTGCAAAAGTTATATTCCGACTCGTGAGTCCCTGCCGAGACGCAATAACAGAGGTCACGTCTCTAGTCCGAGTCAATTATGGCTTGGATTTTTCTATTATTGCCCTATTATTGTAATTTTAAGTCCGGTTTGGTCGCCACAGATGCAACAGCCAAGCTAAACCCCGGCACTTTGATGCGTAGGTTGCGTAATAGACTTTTATATTTTATAATGTGTAAAATGCGTGAGCATGTTAGTTTCTTTGTTGAAGAACACCCTATTATTGCGGGTGCAGCGGCGATCGCTCTTGTGGGCGGGTTTGCGGTTGGTGGCCACGAAGTTGTTCGGATGTTTGATGAGCCTGCGTGTGCTCCTGTCGATCAACACCTGCTCCATACATTTGAACAGCGCCTGAAACACTCGACTCCCGAGGTGTACGCGAATGAGGCGAATTATCATGCCATTACTTTCGACGACGCCAAAACGACTGCTCAAAAGTATGATTTCACTCTTATTGACCCTGCTACTTACAAGAATGAAATTGCAAGTGCATCTTCTCCTTCCCAGGCAGCGGACCTGATGACTAATTATATGCGGCAATATGGCCTTAACGGTTCCGTGGACGCCGCATCACTCGACTTAACTGCCCTTAAAACTGATGGCGAGCAGCTCGCGACAGCATTGCAATTTATCCCAGTAGAAGTCACGAAAGGCATCGATCCAAAAACGGTACAGATCGGCGTGAATATTGAGGGTGAAGAAGATGGCTCGAGTTTTGCTGGACAAATCTCAGTCCATCCAGGGCCATCCATCGGCGACCTTAAACTCAAAGGAAATGGTGGTATTGAAAGTACGCTGCCGCACGAATTGCTGGGCCACGGAATGCAACAAATAAGCTGCAAAGAGGGTTCGGTCAATAATGATCAAGATTTGGCCGCGCAAAATCCCGCTGGCTTTGGCTACGGTAAACAACCTGCCGATACTAATAAGAGAGCGCTCAATATATACGGAACCGACCATTCATTAACAAATACAACCGAAGATTTTGCGGCGACGGTTGAAATGACATGGATCGATCTTCAGAGTAATATATCCGGTGAAATTTGCGAAGGTCTCAAAACACCCGCGGACCACAAACTAGCAGTTGCCCTGGCAAGATCAAACAACACCAGGACAGGCCAGTTCGGCAGTTATATTATGGATCTTCGTGATATATACTGTGGCGTCGAACCTCAGTAGGATGAGAGGGGTATTCATTTGCTCTAGACATACGCCATAGCGTATCACAAAACTCCACTCCAATTAATTCGGCTCGTCACCCTCAAGGTCAAGTCTCTTTGCAGAGGCTTCTTGTGCCGCGGATCAGACGATGCGAGGACCAATTCAGCGGCTGTTCAGGATGGCTACGTTTGATATGCATTCAGTGTAGCAGATGGTCATTATACGTTCCGGTTTCCTAGGTAAGTTTAGAACCTAGACGTAGGTGAAGCTAGGTAATCAAAGTTCGGTAGTTGTCCACGAACTCCTGCCAAGCAATAATAACATAGGTCAATTCTCCAAATCCGAGTCGTAAGATGCTCGGATTTTGTATTATGTTAAGCCTTCTTGCAGAAGCAACGTTACCGCATTCTTCACAGGCCCTTCTGGAGTGGAGGGCGGTTATCTAATGTTCGAGGATAGTAATTTTTGCACCATTTGCTTCACATGTTAGCGTAGCTTTGCCGCCGATAGGAAACGTAATTTTAGGGTCGGTATGTCCGAAATCTGTACCGGCAATGACGGGCGCATTGGCGAGAGCGGCTTTGGTCTTGATAATTTTCTTGAGCGTTTCGAGCTTCATTTCGCTTTTTTGCTGAAAACGACCAATTACGACACCTTTGATAGAAGTGTTGGTCAAGCTCTGCAGTAGCGACTGTAAATCGCGGTCAAATACTTCGGGGTATGATTCCTCATCATCCTCGATAAATAGAATCACATTGTCCGCCTTTGGCATGTAGGGCGTCCCCTGAAGCAAATTTAAAGAGCACAAATTGCCGCCAATGATCGTGCCTTCGCCCGAACCAGACTGTAAAATTTCAAAGCCGCTGTTCTTTATGGGCGAACGCTTATCTTGGTCGAGGAACCACTCATCGTCGGTCCACTGCTCCGATGCTGCTATGTCAAAGGGCGCTGTTCCGAAAAGGCACTTTTTAAAATATTCAGCAGTGTATTCATCAAAAATCTTTTGGCCAAAGTTGGTGTAATGCGGGCCCGAATATGTCACCATGCCAGTTTTGGCAAATATGGCATTTTCGAGCACCGTTATATCCGAAAACCCGCACAGAATTTTCGGATTACTTGCAATAAGTTCCCAATCGATATGATCGAGCAACTGGTTCGAATTATAGCCGCCGATAACCGACAATATTGCCTTGACGGAAGGGTCTTTAAAAGCTTCGTGCAGATCGTCTATCCGATCCTGGATGCTCGACGAGCGAAACTCGTCCATGTCTTCACTATGTTTCGAAAACTCGACCTTTAGCCCAAGAATTTCAGTAAGATATTTGTCAGCATAAAGACGTGTGTCCTCAGACAAGATTTTTAACGATCGGGCTGGAGCGATTACCCGTACGACATCGCCCTTTGCTAGTTTCGATGGAATTGTGTGCTTCATGGTCTTAATATAGCATGGGCAACGTGCCTACTTGCGCGGCCTGAACGCTATGACATCCCTAATGTGAGGTGCGCCGACGGCAGCCATGATCAATCGATCGAACCCAATTGCTATGCCGGACATTGGTGGCATGCCGTGGTCGAGTGCATTAAGAAAATCTGGATCCCTTGGATATTGCGGAAATCCATCAACTACTTGCTGAGCGTACTGATTGTCAAAGTTCTGACGCTGCTTTAGCGGGTTGTTTTCTTCGTAACATCCGTCACCTAGCTGCATACCATTTGCATAGAACATTACTTTGTTAACGGTTGAAGGATCGCTAGGGTCACGGATATCGCAACTAGGAGCTTTTTATCCTTTATAATGAAAAAATGTTAACCGAGTGGCAGCAAATAGAGAATAGTTTGGGAAACCTCCAAGGAGCGGAGGGTGGCTTTTCGCCGGCTAAGCGTGGGTTAGTGGTGCTTCCAGACGGCCAAAGTGTTTTTGTAAAATGCGGAATAACTGATGATACGCAAAGATGGGCAAAAAAAGAGATACATGCCTATCACTTTCTCGAGGAACATGTTTATCCACATAGCTCAAGATTAATTGCCGTCAGCCCGGACGAAACTAGTTTTGCAATCGAAGCTCACCTTGCCAAAGATGGTTGGGATTGGCGGAATTTATGGTCACATGAGCGATTGCATGGTACGTTGCAGGCTATGGACGACTTGGCTGCCATTCCATTGACAACTCAGGAACAAGAGCTTTTTAATGAGCGTAGTGTTGGCCCCGATGATGATGGCTGGCTGCGGCTTCTGAAGTCCGGTGTGAAACAAGCCCGACTTCTGAAAAAATTAGAACAAGCCGATGCTGCGGATATTGCCAAAAGATTGCATTTTGAGCGAGCAGCAATTGTGAGCAACCAATATGCGTTCGCTGCAGACACACTTGTGCATCAGGACGTTCGCGGGGACAATTGTGCATGGAACCCGCAACTAAACGAGGTGCGGTTGGTTGACTGGAATTGGCTGCAATACGGTGATAGAGATATTGATATGGCGGCAACACTCGCTCATGTAGCACAAACAGGGTGCGATATATCAGGTGAGGTGCTGACCAGACTAAAACCCGACGCACTTCACTGGGTTGCCGGATATTGGTGTCACGCCGCCATTACACCTATTTGGGAAAATGGTCCAGTTCATTTGCGCGAAATGCAGTTGCATGCCGGTATTGCCGCGCTCAGGCTTATGGAACGGCTGTAATTAAGATATTTCAATAAGTATGCGTTCAATGGCGTCCTTCGCCAAGGCAGGATCAAGAGGTTGGTAGAGGCCTTCCGAGTTCAAACTAAGGTGATCTGTCGGGCTGTAAATATGTGAGGTTTTCTCGGTCGGTTCTTCTAGCACAAGCCAGGCCGTCCATTTATTTACGGTATTTCGATTAGGAATAATTACGGTATGGAGATCATTTGCTGTCATGCGTATGAGGTCGCCAGGCTCCTGCTCGTTAAAATGTGGCGGCCGAACAGTAACTTGACGTTGGTACGAAACACCCATAGTACCATTGATGCCCGAGCTAAACGCGTACTCGTGTAGCTGTTCGCTGCCCTCAGGGTCGGCGGTCACCTCGTAATTAACGAAACTACCAAGCAGAGGAACGATGGTTAGCGGAAAACGATGATCATGTACACCAATAACAAAGTTTCCACTCTCTTCATCAATGATTTGACCTAAAGGATGCGTCTCTTCATGCGCGAGGAAAATTCTAGCCATGCCCCCATTAACGACGCTATTATTTTTAAGCACAATACTGTCTAGACCTGGCGCATGGCAGTTAGCCAGCGAGCCTTCATAATCGCGCCGATCAAGTGCATCCGTCAACATATCGGTAGCCGACATTAGAGGATTGTGTGGGTCTATTAGGTTGCTATTTATGATTTCCAATGTTGACACCCTCCTTAATTTAAGGCCCTATTATCTCATAATACGCTGGGCACCAACAGTAACATTGTCCATTGAGATATCAGCCCTCGGACTCAGTGTTGTCTCAAATTACTCCTTCTACTTCCTCGTGTCTCCAAAATTACTCCTATAAAAATTCGGCAACACAAAATATGCTGACCTTCGCGAATATCACCTATGCTACATGATGCTATAGTTGACCAGGAAGCAAGCCCTGCACGCCAATTGACTGACATTGCTTAATTTTATAGTATAATTTGCAAAATGTCTGATGGTGATATCCAACGAAAAATTAATACCGCTAAAATGGCCGTCCTTCCATTGCCTGAAGCCCAGAGATTCTTTAATGATGTTGCAAATAGCCTTGCTAAAGACAATGAAGCCACCGGCGACCTTACGGGCCATATGTGGCAAGACACCTAGGTGCATTACTCACCCGGCTTGATACAGTTTCAGAGGCTGCCGATGTAATGCAAAATGTCCTACCAGAAGGAGAGGTACCAACCATCTCCATCGGCCAAGAATTGTATACAACCAGGACTCAGCAGCGTGTTGAGTATGGCGACCCTTCCTTGCAAGGTACAGCATCTTCACTTAACCCCGACCTTTATGAAGCAGGTATAGCGGGGGCATATTATGCGCATGAGGCTACTCGCATCGTGCAGGAGCACGTCGGTAGAGTATACGACGGCTGGCCTCGAAGCTAGTTTTAGAGAGACCCTATTGCAGCTGCTGCAACCCTGGCCTACATCGTGCCATAAGACCGACCGAAATTATTCTAAAAACCGTTCAAGAGAAGTCCAGCCAGGACTGCCAGGTTAAGCATGGCAGAAGATAATTATTGGTTTGAACATAGTGCGCTTAGGACTGCCAAGTTGAAATAATACCAAAATATGGTATTATTATTTTCATGAATAGAGCCTACAATCAGGGTTAGCCAAATCTTTTAGTAACGTATGACAGAAAATATAAGCGTTCGTGGTTTGGCTACTGCTGAACAGATTACTCAACTGCATGAGGCGCTAAGGCCGTTGGCTTCAGCGGCGCTTATTGGTGGTGGCATCGCGCGGACGGAGCTTTCGGGCGAGGCTGAAGGGCAATTTTTTACCGGACTTGAGACAATGAGCGACGGATCGGCCATACTTTTTGTCGATGGCCCCGGCACAGAATCTAGCGACGGAGATGACGAAGGATCTACGCTGCAAATAGTAAGTGACGAGGACGGTATCAAGATTTTTCCGCCTTCTGACATGGGAATTGACGAGACTTTACTCCATTTACGCCGCGACGCTCACGCTCTCGCCGATGCCGTACAGACGAAAAGGCGCACAAAGCAACTTGCCGAAGAAGTTGCTGCCGAGCGAATCGACACTCTACTCGACACCCCTTCTTTTGGGAAATTAAGAGCCTTGAACCGACCTGCGACGCCTACTTGGTTCAAGCAAAAGCACGGGATCAACCTTGCGCAAACGGAGGTGTTAGAGCGTTGCGGCATGAACGCGTGCTATGTCCAACGTGTGGGCGAGCACAGCGTGGCATGGTTTACGGACGCCTGGAAGTGCGGTGAGTATCCAATGATCTTGGGATACGTTACTGGTCGCCAAGGCACCGAGCTCTCTGTGTTTTATCAGAGTAATTCGCGTGCAGTTTGGCGCTGGCTCCCCGGATTTGACCCTGCAAAAGGTTGGTTTTCCAAGGGGGAAGATCCGGATGCCATGACCACGCCTCTCGAATTGCAACAAACTTTTGACTACATTACAAATCATACGCCCGACGCAGAACATGCAAATGATCGGCGAAGTACTATCTTGCGCGAAGCTGTCATAGTGCCACAAGTGAACAAATCCAGCCGCGACTCGACACCAATAGCCGCCACTCGATTTGAAGAAATGTTACCTTTGTCTGCCCTTACAAATAATAAGGCGCCTGATCTATCGCAGCCGCTAGCTTCGGTGGACATGCACGACGGCCGATTGTATGGAGAAGGAGTACGACTTGAGAGCTTTTCTTCCAAAGATAACGCGGCGACCTTCATATTTGCGCACTCCGTGGATGGTGCACACGCTTGGCTTGCAGCAGTTATGCCGAGGCGTGCGTCTTTACGTCGCCAGGGACTTGTCTATAATGCATTTACGCCAGGAGTCGAAAAACGTCGACCTTTTGAGTATCTCAATGTGGCTGCAAATCTAGAGCCAAATAGTAGTGAGGAATATGCGGATACATATGGAGCCAGAAAGTACCAAGACGACCCACTGACCGTTGCCTACAACGAGTTCCTTGCCCGTCGATCTACTCAGGAGAGGCCCGGCTACGACTGTCGGTAAAAATGGTTTGAGGGTTTGAACGTAATGCGCTTAGTACTGCCAATTTGAAATAATAGAGATCACGCCTCAAATCCGAGTTGTAGCAAACTCGGACTTTTCTATTTTCACTCCTGTTATTTTTGGTTCGTGTCTCGTCTGATTGCTATAGAACCCGGTCCAAGCCATTTGCTATCATATCCTCATGAATGAACTCACTCCAATCAGCCACCCAGACGCCCGTTATGCGGTGTCGGTATTAACGGCCTTTGGTCGCGGACACGATATAGGGATAAGTTATAACAGCATGATATTAAGTAGCGACGAGCCTGATGTCATTGATACATATGACACAAACATTTCTTCGCTTATGAGGTACGCAACGCTCTATTGGCCGAGCGGTAATCCTGATCACGGCCGGAAAGTTGAAACAATAGTGCATGGCGACTTACGCCCAGAAGAGTCTGCCGCAGAAGCAACGAGAGTCAGAAAGCTAATACTAGGCGCCTCTATTGGTGCGTCCGCACTTGCCAGAGCACCCTCTTATTTTCGAGGAATATGGGATACTGTAGATGCACATGCTCCAGGTGTGGCTCTAGAGGCTTTTAAAGAGCTCTGTATAGACCTAGAATGTCCATTGGCTGTCTGTGCAATAAGTACTGTGACAAGCGACAATCTCGGGAGAAGTATTTTGCATTTTTGGCATCCAGGCATGGTTCCTCCTGAGCCTTGTTTGGGTGAACTAAGGCAGGCCATAATTGAGTCATGAAAATTCCAGCCGGAGATCCGATGTTCACCAGTACGCCTCACTTGACGGGTAAATGGGGCAACAACGTTACCTGGGAAGTATATGGTACGACTATCTTGCCACCACTTGACCTGTGTACGGCCGTACCCAGACATGTATCTAGGGATTTTAGCTCGAAGATTACTGCGTAGGGGTAGAACGGGTCCAGGTCAAGGCATTGTCGGCCGTCTCAAAGTGGCGGAGGATTACCAAAGACTTTACATTAATAACAGGGATAAAATTACATTCATAGCCAATGAGGACAATAAACAAAACGAAGCACTACAACAGATTAGACAAATAATATTTAAATAAAAGAAACCGATTTTAGTGTTTTATAAAAACTTCAGGCCCAAGGTTATTACTGGCGACATGCTTCATTCCCAGTTGGTTGACCATGGCCGCAAGGCCGATGGTTAAGGCTCGCTTGCGCTGCGCCTCATATTTCGTATCATCTGAACGTAATTGTAGCGTGCGACCGTCTGCGACCGTAATATGCGAGAATGACGCCGGATGCATAACCTTCGTTGTTGATAAGAAAAGTGCGCCGCCCGGATTCAATAATTTGGCAAATACTCCAAGCGCTAAGTCAGGTATATGAGAGTGCCAAAGAGCCATCTTCTCCGATATAACGTCAACACCGTTTTGGAGCGGCACTTCTTGGCCGGTCGCCGTAGTTACTGCCGTGCTCCAGAGTTCGGGAATACTTGCATCAAGGAAATGTACGCGGTGCTGGTTGGCTTGTACGAAATCTAGTTTTTCGGAGCTAACCTTCCCGCCATCACCACGTAGATTCCCGGCATGAAGCGCTTTTGCTGATCCTGTATAACCGCTGTCATCAGCTTCTTCAGAGGGATAAAAGCCCAGATTGGTCGCCGCTAAGACTAGACTGCCTCTTTCGATGGCGGATCGGTATTTTTCCTGTGCCCCAACATTTACGAGCGATATGCCTAGACCGGCACCAAAGTCCATTAAGATAACAGGATCATCCACATTTTGCTTCTGTTCCAAACTTCTATCAATATGTTTTGCCCACATTTGTTCGTGGCTAGACAAGGGAATGTCCGCGACAGGTCGTTCTTTGTAGGCTGGATCTTGCGGAAAATCTTTATAATCCCCGTTGCCAAAGCTCCAATCATTCTCTTGCAAGGTTCTTTCACGACCAATAATCGCGTCTTCTACCAATAAGCGGTCACCTAGTGCTTTGCTGTATGCACGGCGCTCAAAGAATGAGCCCGCTTCCGCCCGCATAACGGGGATAAGTGGTGCTATAGGGTCTCCTGCCAGCTCCGGATTAATCATTAGTTCATTATAACATAAAATGTAATAATTTCAATATTGGCGATCTCACACGTAGTCGAATCTATTTTATTGCTACTTTTCGCTTATCCTGCTAGCTTATATTCATAATGACTACTGGTGAAATACAAGCAAACGGTTTTAGGCATTGGATTTTGGGTGCTGCTGATTTGGCGGAACCCGTAAGTATGCCGACGCATTTGCCCTATGTTTTTAGCGCTCCAGACGGGCAAGACCGTGTGCCTTTTCCTGACGTTGTGCTTGCATCTGGTTATGCATGGGCGACAAACTCTGCAAACGGTTATCACTTCCATACGCACAGAAGCAAGGCTTTGTATCTCAGCGATGAAGATGCGGTCAGTCGCTGCATGCTTCGGCCCTATATGCATGCCACATACGGTGCTCAGCGCTTCATAGAGCAGTCCGATTCTAACCCTAACGAAGGTCGTATTAATACGGGACACTGGAGACAGTCAGTCGCCCGATATTTGCTGAAAGAGTCAGGCATAGAAGTATCCTGGAATGGCGACCCGCCAGAAATCAGGGTAGCGCGTACACTAAATAGTGGGAAGTCTTCAGCCGCATCATGGGATATGGCCAACGTTAATCTTTATAATGACGGGCGTGCCAAAGCTCTTGCACTAGAAGAGCAATCACCCCTGGCAATACTGCGGGTTTTCAGCCAGTTACGCACTACCACATGGTCGCAGAGACTCCTAAAAATTGATGAATAGCCACGAACATAATCTTGTTTTATCGCCGACAAAACCCTACTCCAATTAAGCAGATTCGTCGCCCTCAAGGTCAAGTCTCGCTACAGAGGCCTCTTGTGCTGCACTGTCTGCTTTAATTACGTCTGGATCTCTAGTTTCTCGTTGCTCGCAAAGCTCTTCATATTTTGCCGTGAGAGCTAGCTCTCTATCCCGAGCTTCCTGCCAACCATCTCGTACATGCAAACTGGCGATTCCTAGCACTGCCGTTATGCCCAGAATAACACCGGCATAGGCCCTTACTCCGTCGAAGAATTCCCTGCATTCACCTCTGATATTTTCAAAAGATACTGGTTTCCCGGGCATGTAGTTACGCTCTTTTAAGTCTTGGAAAGCAAGCCTGTTTGGCGCAGGTCTTGCCGGAGCCTTTCGGCATCCTCAAACAGAACGGCTTGTAGGCCGTATTGCCTGGCAGCATCAACATTGTGCTGAGTATCGTCGATAAAAAAGATTTCTTCGGGGCCTACGTCATAGTATTCAATTACGGCCCGAAACGCTTCGCGCGCGGGTTTCTTGTGACCAATCTCGAATGATAGAAATACCTGATCAAAGTAATGACTAAACAGCCATTCACGCCGCGCATGGGCAAACATCGGAGTGGTGTCAGAAAGCATTGCTAAGGTTACATTTGTTTTATCGAGTTCTGCAAGAATCTTTTTCATGCCCGGCATTGGCGTAAGCGCCCTTTTGAAGCTTGTAGTGAAAACTTCTTCCGTTACTTTATACCGCGGCAAACGGTATGTCTTTGCGAATACATCAAGGAACTGTCCAGTCGTGAGCTTGCCTACAGTGTAGTCCTGGTAAAATCCTTTCCACATGGATTGGAGCTGCTCCTCGGATAGATGAAACCTGGCAGCAAGATCGTCACCCACGACGGTATTAAGAGGAAACAGAACACCTACGGCATCGAAGAGCACTACTTTAATGCTCATAGGCTTTTATTTTAGACATGCACTTAGCATAGCAAAAAATAGCCAATACTGTCTTCCCTGCGAGCAATCGACGCATAATATCAATGAGGTCAGGCGACAATTCAGTATCGGATGCCATTGTTATCGTGAGGCCTGATATCTAATTGGTTTGGTCGTATGCGCGGTTGATCGTTCTGCCTGCACAGCTCGTTAACACACTCTTGAGTGCGTTTTCGCCCGCTGTCGCTGAAGCTTAGTATCGGCGGTACTGATGCGCTTGCACATCTCTTGCTGCCTGGTCGGGAGCGGGACTCGCGCTCTCCGGTCGTTCGATAAGGGGGCTAGGCCGATGATTTTCGGCCTGATTACGTGCTGCCTCAATATCTGAAAGGGCCAGGCCTAACATAGGGCAGTCTTCGCAACGTAGCGGTATGTATAGTTCGCCCATAGCGTGCTTATTATAGAATATTTGTGTACGTTATACAAGTATGGTCGGCAGAATATTGCAGCTGGTACACTAATAGGTATGAAAACAATTTTATTTGCAGCAACGTACGGTGAGAGCGTCCGTAGTGAACCATATATTGACATGCAATGGAATTTAGAAGAGGCGGGTTTTGCCGTTGAGCTTGTGCAGCCTACTTGGCGGGGTCGCGCGGGGCGAACCGCACGAGGTGTCGCCGATCAATTGCAAGCCGTATATAGCAAATACCCTGACCCGAGCGAGGTTATTCTGGGCGGATATTACGCAGGTGCAGTGGCGGCAATGCACGTCGTCGCCCGGCAGTCTGAAGACCGCAAGCCTGCGGGTCTGGTGGTGGCCTCGGTCGCACCATTATTCAGGGAGGATCTGGCTTCACACCAACTTACAGCCGAGCTGTTGTGGCAGGGTTATTCAACCAGCCAACTTCAGTCGTACAGCAAGCGGTCCTTTGCAGATCTTGCGGGTAAAATTACCTGCAATACACAATTATTTATAGGCCGTAGAGATGGTGAGGAGACGATATACCGGAGCGAACAGGCTGAAGAGCAGCTTGCGATGGCGCAGGTAACGTGTGCCGACTTTCCAGAGACCAAGAATACTCACCCGCTTTACTACGGATCTGTCATGCAGGCCCATTTGTCCACGGTCGATTTCTCGCCTCTGTAATTTGGGTCGAGTCCTGTTGTCCTGCCAAATCTGCAACTCTGGCGCAATCTGATATCATAGGGAAATGAACCGGTTTAATCCCAGGGCAGACGAATGGCTGACGGCAGTGCTTGCCAGTTCTTTCACGGCCACGAAACACGCCCACTCTCACCAGGATGAAGTGTATAAAATAGAGGCGCTCAGTGCCAATTACTATCTTAAAATCGCAGCGACACTTACGGCTGAACGTGACAATCTTAAAAAACTTGCAACTATTTTGCCTGTTCCGCAAGTAATTGACTTTCATACTACAAACGATAGTCACGATTACCTGCTCATCAGTGAGTTGCCCGGTAAAAACCTTGTTGAACTCATTGGTAAACGGCCTGACACTGAAATCGTAGCGATATTTGCACAGGCTATTAGGCGACTACATGACATAGATGCCACCGCCGTGTTTCCTGAAGCAAATAGCAATGACGTCTTACTTCACGGCGACGTGGCATTGCCGAACATTATAATTTCAGAGCACAAGAAGATTGGCTATATTGATTTCGGACGGCTCAGCTTCGGTACGCCCGAACTAGATTTGGCTGATGCGATCTGGAGTTTGCAAAGAAACTTTGGTCCCATTTACGGAGAGCTGTTTTTACAAAAGTACGGCCCAGTGACCATGACACCAAAAATACAAGAGGCGCTTGCGTTTAGATACAAAGCTGGCCGATAAAAATTTGCTGCAATATATAATTATGGAAATATCACGTCAGACTTGCTGGGGTAGGGCAAAAACCGAGTTCTCCAGGCCCGGTTTTTGCATCATGTTTCGTAGAACAGATCTATTTAAGCGATGACATTGACGTGGCCGTCGGGGACGAGCGGGCACGTGCCGCCCTCAAAGCCGATGGTTATTTGGCCGGTTAGCAGCATGCCGCCGATAATCTGTGCTGCTTGTTCGGGGTCCAGGTTCGGGTTGGCGGTGTTGACGTCTTGCGCCAACACGAAATATGTCCAAATACCCTTGTCTTCGATGGTGAACTGGTAGCGGCCGGTGTAGGTGCCGTCGTTGGCTTTGTCGTCGGGGAATTGGCCGTTGTCCTCTAAGATAAAGCGGCGGAACTGCCCGGCTGGGCCAATAAGATAGCATTGCACGAAGAGTTGGTTGCCTTTGAATAGCTTATTGGTGGCGTCGTAGAATTGGGCCTTTACGATAAAGGGTTCGCGTTTGTAGGCGCGGACAACGTCGGGCGCGTTGATGACGTACTTAGACAGCGTGTGAATGTTGGCGTTAAGTCCGCTGTCTTGGTATTTGTACACCGCAACGTCGGTCGTCCTGACATATTTCCAGTCGATACCGACCTTGAACGGTTTGCCCGGCTGGACAGGGTCGCTGTATTTGAACGTCATGTCGAGGTCTTCTTGGATGGTTTTTTCGCTTGTCGAAGCCGGCGCGGTGTGGTCCTGTCCCATGCGGAATGGGTCGCGGACGTCGGTGGCTCCTGCAATCGTTGCCACGGTAGCAGCGGCTGCAACCAAAGCTGCCGCTACCGTGCTGCTGCCGCCGCCACTGGCGCTGACGCCGCAACAATTTGGCGTGCTTCCGTCGGAACCGTCCGATCCGCCATTAACGGTAATACTGCCCGAACCGCCCACTGCCTCGGCGATGGCCGCCGCGATAAGCAGCAGCAAGGCGATGAGGCACAGTATGAGCTTCCACCAGGGGTCCTGAAACGGCAGGTCGCCGTACTGGCCAGCAAATGGCGGTGTAGGATTGACGCTGGCATGCACACTGTCGATCAGATAACCGGGCAAACAAAAGTTGAAATTAGGGTTGCGACTCCTCAACCCGTCCGTGAGGTACTGTAAGACATTTTCGGGTGCAGCTTGAGCTTGGCCGTTTGCCCGGCCGATTGCAGTGCTCGGCGCACCATTTGGCCCGTCGCAAGCGCACTTGCAGTCATCGCACGGCCGGCATCTGCCACAAGGCTTGCCCGGTCCTACCATACTCAAGAACTGCACGCTGAGTACGCCCTCTGGCACCTGTGCGGTAAACGCTTGCGTGCCGGGGTCATATCCAAGCTTTGCCACGAAAATCTTTTGGATGATACGCTGGTGGCCACCGGACGTTTGCACAATGAAGCTCACAAAATGTTTGCCAGCTGGGGCCGTTGAAAAGTCCGCCTCCCAGGCAAATAAATGGCTGGCACTTTGCTCCGCAGTGCCTACGTAAAATGTTGCGGGCGTCACCACGATATTGGGATTAGAGACACTCTCGAGATATATCTGTACATCTGTTTCATCCGTGCCGGTATTCTCGAAATGCGCATTAATATTCTCTTTGCCGATGCCAGCCGCAAAGACGCCGTCAGGCAGCATCATACCGGTGATTGGCTCGGTTGCGAATGGACGATTCTTAATTGCAAAAGCCATAGGTTAGTCCTCCCCCTTGGTTGCGTTGGTGTCGCGCACGACTAGTATGCTTAGGCCGCCTACTTCTTTGCCTTCGGCCGTTTGTATAACATGCACGAGTGCAGCCTCGCCGTTTAGTTCGCCGACAACGCTTAAGCCTGTGCACATATTTGGTTTGACCTCAAGCCGTTCAATAACCGGCTTAGCCCGCTTGCGATCGCTTTCGTCGGGGCACGGTTTAGTTACAAAGCCGAGGTGTTCTATGCCTCCTTTTTCGGACGCGCGGAACGACCGCCCTAGATGGGGTAATAGCTGTTTTAACTCTTTGGGACTACCTATGCGCGTGCTTACGTGAAAGGTGCGCCCAATTCGCTGCGTATTACATACCTGAAAGCTTAGGCTGAACATTTTTTGGTTTTTAGCTACGAGCAGCACACTAAGATTCCGTTGCGCCACATGACGATCGGTCGGCACATTAAAGACCGGCGAAGCTGGCAGCGGGTCATAGGCCGGATGAAAGGCTTCTGCAAGTATGCATTCGTGCCCGCCGTTGACAAATGTGGGTACCCAAGGCACCAGGCATAACACATCCTGCGTTTCGCTGGCGTTGAGTGAGACATTGGCGTCGCCAACGTGATTGGCCGTGGTGCGGTCAAAACCGACCGACGGATCAGCCCAATAAAAACGCACTGTCGCATTTTGTACGGCATCGCTGCCATTATTGGTTACTCTTGCGTACAAAAAACATTGTTCGCCAGTAACGGGTAGGCCGGGCGCTCCGCCCGGATCGCTGCCTGGCACGGTCCAAATGTTAGGACTCAACCACCAATTTGGTGAGCCGTCAGGAATTTCTAGTTCTACGCTCATTCTTGCCCCCTGAATTTAAAATAACCAATGACTGATGCCATGTCGGTGGCATCTTTTCGACAGTATCGTTCTTTAATTATCAGAAAATTAACCGACACCTATGCCGCAAAGATTACCTTAAATAGTATTCATAGATGACTACGGGGCAGAGACTTCATCTATAGATTATGTATGGCGTTCAAAAACCAGTAAAGGTGGTATTGGATGAGGTTTTTTGTTAACACTGTACGCTCGCAAATATGCCATGTGATGTGAATCGGAAATCTCGTCAGCCAGTCCCTTGTCTGCCTCTAGTAGCTCACGAATTTGATGAACCACGGCCGCATTAGAGACAACTAAACGACCAGCGGATTGCAAAACACTGAGTGCGCTGCGCAGTTTTTCTTCGGGAGAAAAAACTGACCTCTGACCGCCCTTGCGCACAAGGGATGCATGTTTATCTAGGCCATCGTTTTCTTGGCCTATGATTGCCAATTTAAAACCTTGTCCGGCATCGTGTTTGTCTAGCTCCCCCATGGCCTTGGGTATATAGGTAATGCCCGGGTTGACGCTATCTTGCCGCTGAGTTTGTTTGACATGGGGCACGGATACGGTGACATCATAGCCGCCCCACCCTAGAACGCTGCCGAGCGAAGGAAAAGAATTTTTGCGCGCCGGGTCGGTAAATAATAAGATGCGGTCGTCTGTGTTGGGTGTAACGTTATTGGTTGTAATCTGCGCTTCTAATTCCTCGGGGTCAATACCGAGCATATCTAGGGCAACGGTTTCGGCAAACGGACCTTGTCGAATGCCGCCTAGGACTATGCTGGATTTCTTAAAATGGTCATGTATTCGGTCTAACGAGCCGACAGTTTCATGTACATACTCTAAGGAAGTTTGGGCCAACGCCCATGCCAAGTAACCATCTTCCCTGAAGTTGGGGTATTGTTCTGAGTATCCGATTCCGCTAATCATACAATCAGACTATACGCAATCTGCCCATTGGATTCAAGATAGATTAAGCTAGCTGGAAGTACTTAATTGTGATGCAAAGAGTCTTTAGCAAGTACCGAAACAAAGCCATCATCTCGTCGAAAGACTTGTGGCTCGAAGCCATGGCAAACGGACCATGCATCGGCAATGTTCCCCGCATCGCCAGCGCGCGCTGCAAACTCATTGGCGGTCATTCCCGGTCGTGTCGACATAGTGGTAAAGGTCCCTTAATTGCTTGTTCATAATACTATAATGTGTAAATTCTTTGGGTTTGCAAGCGGGGGTCTTTCAGGTCATCGAAAAAGCTGTTGCTTGCCAAAAATGATTCATTTCTCCCTCCTTATACAGGAATTTCTCTACCCAGGTTAACTAAGCAGAATTACCCGTGCTATCTGCTGCATGGCGGACAAATAATCCCAGCGGACTTGTTTTGTAAGGTCGACCTTGACTCAGGTCATAGGCTTTGAGGTAGGTTTTGTCACATAGGCCAGAAACTTCGTCGGCGAATTTGCGGTCGTTACTTAATATAGTACGGATAGATTCTACGCTACCTCTACCGCTGACAATTAATCGGCCGAGTGGCTGTAAGGCGGTAAGGATGCCGCGTAACCTTTCCTGAGGTGAAAAACCATACACCCATCCTTTGCGACCTTTTAATAGTTCGCTTTGACCCAATTCATTATTATCAAAAATTGCCAATGCAAATCCCGGATCAGCATCGTTTTCGTCCAATTCTGCGGCACTTGCTGACGTATAAAAAATACCGGGCCTACTCATGTCGTCTACATCCCGTTGGGTTGCTGCGGGGAAAGACACAGTTACGTCAAAGCCGCTACGCCCTAGAATGCTTCCGATTGAGGGATAAGAATTTGCCTTAGGCTCCTTGGTAAATAGCAGTACCTGACGACCTATTCCTTGCTTGAGTTTATCCCCGCTGACTATAGAAGATTCTAGTTCTTCGGGATAGACTCCGAGAGTGTCTAGGACAATTGTTTCAACAAACGGATTGAGTTTATAGCCATGGTGAGCCGCGCCCTTGTTCTTTAAAGTGTAGCGTATGCGTTCCAATGAATCGGCAGTTTCTTGCACGTGATGTAACGGGGTTTGGGCTAAGGCCCAGGTTAAATATCCTTCTTCATTGCAGTTTGGATACTGTTGTGAATAGCCTAATCCTACAATCATAAAAAAAGTATATCCTACTTGCCGCCAAGTTTCATGTTATTTGTTTAGCATCTCATCCAGTACTCGTCGGCTGCTACATAGTGGCCCGAATCCACGGTTCGGCAGATCTGCTCGTCAGCGGAACGTCAGCATGACCGGCATCGGGAACTGATAGGTAATCTAACGTCACGCCGAACTGATTAAAGAAGGGTTTGTAGTTATGAAAAGCCCTGTCGTCATAGACGAGTCCGTCACGCGCCAGATCTTCTGGCGCACAAAAGAGCGCTTTAGTGTCTGGCGTAATAATATTGTGTGTTTGAAAATCTTGCCAGTTTGCACCTAGGTCGGTATTTGCCCCTAAAGCTAGCTGCCCGGTCCAAAGACTCGGCGGAATGCCATGCAGCGTTTTGTCGAAGGAACTTGTTATATCGGCGCCAATAGTAAACGGATCGTAGGGACCATGACCCAATGCGCCCACGGCGTTATATAACACTTCGCCGGTAAATCCGCCGCGTGGGTTAAAGCGTGCAACTGCACGGGCGATGCCCTCTTGTTTTGTGTCGTGCAAATTAAATGGTGAGCAAATAAGAACTACGCGGCGCAAATGTATTGGCCGGCCATGGTTAACAACAGCCTGGCGCGTGGCTTCCAGGATGGCTATTCCACCGAGGCTATTGCCCACCACACTAAGATGCTCAAATTGTTTGGCATAATCTGCAATGAGGGGCGCTAATGATTCGGCAGTAATCCCTTGGTTGGAATACTTAAAATACGACATAGGTTGCTGGTTGTGCAGTGCGTAGTGTGCAAATGCCGTAGCCTCTGGTAGAGCGTCCTGGTGACCTAGTCCGTCGGCTATAATCCAGCCTTCCTTTTGCCGTCTGGAGCGCATAAGGTTTTGCGAATAATCGAGAGGCAAAAGCTCTGGCTCATTGGGCGGCCATAGCGCCTCTGTTGCTGCCGTATTGGTCATGTAGGCTATGGCTAGCCCCTGGGTAGCACGTGTTAAAAACCGGCGTCTGGACATCGGATAGCGGTCTTTTGCGTATTGCAAAGGTTCGTTTGAGGATTGAGGCTCGCGTGACTCGGACATTACGTCATAGCTTATCACAAGATGTGCATCTATAACTTGCGAAGTAACGTGAGATTCACAAGAAAGTATGACAAAATTATAGTGATATAGTCCGCAATAATGTACGAGTCTCTCAGGAAAAAGATGCCCGCAGCGTCTGTTGGTTCGAGAGAAGTCTATCCAGACCTGCCTTAAAGCACACTAGCTATTAGCAACCAGGGCGAGTTCGGGTGCGATCGTCTCGATGACTTTTGTGATGGCTGCCGTATCTTCGCTGGGCTGCTGAGTGCCAAAAAATACCGGATTATTGTCTAGGAGACAGTCAGGAATACACTCCGGCAGGCTATTTGCGCTAATCATTTCTGCGGGCACTTCTACTGGATTCCATCGCATATCAGAGGCATGATTATTCAGTGTCCACCTTAGGCAAACCGGCAGCATGGGCGTGTTTGCATTTTTAGCCTCGTGCAGTTCTGTTAATGCCCACCTATGTCTCCCTTCGGCCAGCGATTGCCCCCAGTTATGCCCCTATAATGACAAGCATAAGACTGGCTCGTGCCGCAGCCTGAGGTATTATTGTCTTATACAGATCCCCGGGCTGTAATGAGCGGTCAGCTCTAAAAATAGAACGTGCTCCATACCGAGGTATGAGCATTGCGTCCAAGGCTACCGCGCTCATAATATCTACGTAACGGTAATTCAAAAAAATACCCGGTGCAGGTGGATCTTGTTCCCAAAAAGAAGGCTGCCCATGTGTGTATGATTCAGCTGAAAATGTCACTGGTAAACTTTACTATGAGTCTTTTCCCATAGCAATGTTCTGTGTAGCTAGTAAGCGAAGTCGGCTATGCCCGAATGAAAATAAGCCAGGGCAACGCTCCAGCCCGAAGAATCGCCGGGAATGCCGTTCCTGCAGAACTGTCCGAGGGTATCGGTAAAAAGAGGTATGCTTGCTTGATCCAGCACGTCTTTTGGCCCGGTTATGTGCGTAAAATGCACGGCATCTTGTTTATCCTCTGGAAATTTGGCGCAATCAAAATCACCTTCCAACAATAGATCGGTGACACTTGTATTGCTTAGGTTTACCTTGTTTGGACCGACTGAAGTAGTGCCGCTGCGCGTATTGGTAATCCGAAAGTGCTCCGTGCTGCCGTTAATATCAACAGACACCTTGGGGCCAGTTTCTTGTGCGGGCCATGTACCGTGACCCACAATAGCGCCAATGCTCATGCCAAAGGCGACAAGACCAAATGCGCCCAGTACTTTAGCGGTAATGATATTCCAATTACGTTGAGGTTGGCTCTCGATTGGTAATTCCCCGTGCGTCATGCGTATTCCTCGTTAAAAGTAGTATCATATGCCACGACGCCTCGGGTTGTCCAGGGATATATCGCAGCGCACATTAAATGTATATTAGAAAATATGTAAAGTATGCTTGACTTGGTGTAAAGCACACTTTACAATCGGAAATATGAATACAACCTCCAATAAAAAAGAGAGTACCAGTGAATTAAAACGCCGTAACGCTGCATGGCGCAATGGGCTGGTGGTGGCTGTATTGCTGCTGCTGGCTCTGGGAATGGGCAGCTCTATAACAACCGAGCCGGGTGTGTCCCCAACGGCTACAGCAATCTGGTGGGTAGCACTTACCTGTGGTGCATTCGGGCTGTTGCTCGTTTCTAGTTTTATAAATTATAGGCAGTCGGATGAACGTCAGAAGCTTATCCAGCTTAAGGCCGCTGCACTTGCCTTCATGTCCGCGGTTATGGGTCTACTGGTGGTCGAAATGTTGCACGCCATCAATGCCCTAAACGTAAACATCGGCCTTCAGGCCACTTTTATCGGCAGTATTATATTATGGAATATCCTGGTGGGGGTTATTGAGCGCCGCAGCCACGCATGACAAATATTGTATCCGAACTAAGAGTTGCGCATAAATGGAGTCAAGCCGAGCTGGCCGACAGGCTCGGCGTTTCCAGACAAACAATTAATGCCATCGAAACGGGACGGTATGATCCGAGTTTGCCGCTGGCCCTCAAGATTGGCCGCTTATTTGCTATGCCAATCGAACAAATCTTCACGATCGACAGCCGATAATTTAGAAAATTCTTGGCAATTCTATTTTTTAGTAATGCTGAAGCGAGTAGGATTAAAAATAGGCATAAACATAACTTGGTAGAGGAAGTCGATATGACAAAACAACGCGAAGAAGAATTCAAAGTTGACGGTGAAGAGCTTCTAAAGAAGGTGAAGCATCTCATAAAAGAAGGCAATGTCCGCCGTATTACCATAAAAAATAAAGAAGGCAAGTCGATGATCGAAATACCGCTGACGGTTGGTGTAATCGGTGCTGTTCTGATCCCTTCCCTTGCGGCTGTGGGTGCTATAGCGGCTTTAGTTACGGAGTGCACCATTGCTGTAGAACGGGAAGTTTAACCGTACAGTCGTAAGGGATCAGAATTATATTAAATCGCTCAGCTTTAATGTTTCTTTGTGGAGAATGGCTGCGATCTTGTTCTCGTAGGCGTGTATCATCGCAAGCTGCTCTTTGGAGTACTCGGTTTCAAGCTCTGCAATAGCTTCCCCTAGAGGCATAAAGAGTTTAGCGACCTCTGTTAGATTTTCGGATACAACCTCAGCGAATACTCGTCGTCTATCTTTGGTGTCGTGAGTACGGCGAATAAAGCCTGCATGCTCAAGACGCGCAAGAACGGCCGTCTGGGCGCCTGGAGTGAGGCCCGTATACATCGCAAGTTCACTCGCCGTCTTCGGCCCATCAAATAAAAAGACTAGACATTTATGGTCTGTTGGATGCAGTCCTAGCTTAGTAGCAATTGCTCCGTGGAACAGTATCGTTTCGGTGCTGACCGAAGGAAATGAGTTGCTGGAATAGGGTTTTTTGGAAATTGTTGTTGACATAGCTTCAATAGTTGTAATAAATTATTATCATGAATCAAAATATTTAACTCATAAAAGGAAATATAACACGTGAGTTTACAAACAGCAACCAATAAAGTCTCTAAGTTTGCGCTTGTCATTCTATTGCTCGGCGTTTTTATGGACTTGCTCGACACCTCCATTATTAATATTGCGATACCTACCATTGGAAGGAGTTTGCATGCTAGTCCGAGCGCACTGCAGTGGTCAATTGACGCCTATCTTCTTGGGCTGTCGCTGCTTATAGTGGCGGGCGGACGACTTGGCGATATTTTTGGCCGTAAAAAAATGTTTCTGCTTGGCACAGTAGGTTTTACTGCTGCATCTGCGCTGGCAGGTTGTTCGACGAGTGCCGGTATGCTTATTGCCGCGCGTCTGCTGCAAGGTGCAGCTGCGGCCATGATGGTGCCGCAAGTACTCGCATTTATACAAGTACTCTTTGCTCCTAAAGACCGTGCGAAGGCATTAGGTGCGTACAGCGGTGTCGTAGGTTTTGCGACTGTCGGTGGGCCACTACTTGCTGCCGGACTTATTCAATGGAATTTGGCTAACTGGAGTTGGCGTACAGTATTCTTTATTAACTTGCCCGTCGGCCTTATTACGCTTCTGATCGGTATGAAGGTATTGCCGGAATCTAAGTCGGAACGTGCTACTGGTGTCGATTTCCCCGGCATTATTTTGGCTACAGTGGCGCTCACGGGTTTGCTCTACCCTCTAATTCAAGGCCGCGAGCTTGGATGGCCATTGTGGACATTTGCGCTTATGGCGGGCTCGATTGGACTTAGCGGTATCTTCCTTGTGTACCAAAAGGCGCGTTCTCGCTCAGGCAAAACACCATTGGTTAACACTGAGCTGTTTCGCGCAAGAGGCTATGGTGCTGGCGTTGGAATATTCAGCTTGTTCATGATTGCGCTGAGCGGCTATTTCCTTACTTACAGTTTATATTTACAGATTGGCCTGCATTTTAGTGCCATTAAAGCAGCGCTGGCAACATTGCCGTTTGCATTTATGGTGCCTGCGACCGCAGGTGTGGCGGTTGTAGCGCTGGCGCCAAAGATCGGACGTAAAGTAATTGGTCTTGGCATTGCGCTTTGTGCGTTGGGATTGGCTGCAGCGGATGTCGTATTGCATCATACTGGCGCAAGTCTGCATATCTGGGAGCTTATCGCGCCATTGGTTGTTGGTGGTGCCGGTATGGGTATGCTGGTCGCACCTATTACCGACTTTGCACTTTCAAATGTGCCCGAAGCAGAAGCTGGATCGGCCTCAGGTTTTCTGACTATGATGCAGCAAGTCGGTAGTACAATAGGTGTAGCTCTACTTAGTACGATATTCTTTAATCTCGTCGGCTCCAACTATGGGACAGCGTCATTTACGCACGCTATCACAATTACACTGGTCATCGTAGTTATCATTCTCGCACTTATATTGCCTGCTGTTAAGTTCCTGCCACGCAAAATACACGCCCAACCAAATGCCAATGACTAGCTTCTAGTGATAGCTGGACCGTTTTTCGACTATAATGAATATTATGAACGAAATTATCTGTCCGCATTGCAAAAAAGCCTTTAAAGTAGACGAAGCCGGTTTTGCCGATATCCTTAAACAAGTACGCGATCATGAATTTGAGCAAGAATTGCTCGAGCGTGTACGATTACTGGAAAGAGATAAAGAAAACGCCGTCAAACTTGCCGAGGCTAATACTAAAAACCAGTTGCAGGCTGACACAGCAAAAAAAGACGCCGAGATTGCCGAACTTAAGGCCGAGAAGGAACTTGCGCTTACGCAATTACAGTCCAAAAAAGATGCCGAACTTTCCGAGCTAAAAGCCAGACTGCAGTCGAGCGAAACGGAAAAGAAGCTTGCTGTCACCGAAGCGGTTAACGTAGTCGAAAAACAGCGGGACGAGCTTGCTAACAAGCTGGAAAATAAAGATACCGAAAAACGACTGCTTGAATCATCACTCAAAGACAAATACGAAACAGAACTTAAGTCCAAAGACGAGATGATCGCTTACTATAAAGATATGAAGGCCAAGCTTTCTACCAAGATGATTGGCGAAACCCTGGAGCAACATTGCGAGACCGAATTTAATAAGCTTCGGGCAACTGCGTTTCCAAACGCCTATTTTGAAAAAGACAACGATGCCAAAACCGGCAGCAAAGGCGACTATATGTACCGCGAGGCCGACGTCGCTGGCAACGAGGTCATTTCAATCATGTTTGAAATGAAGAACGAAGGCGACGAAACCGCCACCAAGCATAAAAATGAAGACTTTTTGCGCGAACTGGACAAAGACCGCACCGAGAAAAAATGCGAGTATGCAGTTTTGGTTACGCTGCTGGAAGCCGATAGCGAGCTGTATAACTCGGGTATTGTGGATGTCTCGCACAAGTACCCCAAGATGTACGTTATCCGGCCGCAGTTTTTTATTCCCATAATAACGCTGCTGCGCAATGCTGCGCTTAACTCCCTCAAATACAAGTCGGAACTTGCTCTGGTCAAAGCTCAGAACGTTGACATTACTAACTTTGAAGACAACATGAATAAGTTTAAAGAAGGCTTCGCCAAGAACTACGACCTTGCCAGCCGCAAGTTCAAAACAGCGATTGACGAGATCGACAAAACGATTGATCACCTGCAAAAAACCAAAGATGCCCTGCTGTCATCAGAGAACAATTTGCGCCTTGCCAATAACAAAGCAGAAGACCTGACCATTAAACGATTAACTCGCGGTAATCCCACGATGGCGGCAAAATTTGCTGAGTAATAACTTTTTATACTTTATAATATCAGTGTATGTCAGAACAAGGCGACTTCAAACCACCTGAACTCAATGACGTTGACTGCTTCCAGGCAGAGCTTGATCAGCTATATGGTTGCCTCATAGATACCTACGGGGTAGATATATCATACGAACGACAGGAAATCCCGAGCTTGTTGGATAGATCTGCCGCATTCGAACTACCGCGTTTAAGGGGTCTCGCCGCAGTAAAAGCCGCTATTTTCGGACATACACCTATGACTCCGCAATTTCCTAGTCCAGAAACATATACAGTAATTGAACGTGGGGTCGACGTGCCCATCTTGCCTGCGCGTAATTCTGCCGATACCAGAAAGGCTATGTTGCTTCGCCGACAGTCGTGCGCAGAGGAGTCAAAACTTCTCTTTCAAAGTTGGTCTGAACGCTCTGAGGCCGAAGCTGCTGCAAGGGGGGTGCACACAAAGACTATCGATACTAGCCCGGCAGGGACGCATTATCGCGGCCTTGGCAATGGAAAGATTACGGCAGAGACCGGACAACTGTGGCGTGATTACCTTTCTAAAGTAAAAGTCTACAGAGACAGCGGCGAATATGACTCGCACGGTTACGGTCCGTTTATTTTACAAAACCACGACCTGCTCGTTGCAATGGAAGAAGCCATGGGCTTTACGGAAAATGACCTGGAAATTAAAAAGGCCCTGAAGCAACAGTATGATCAAGAGCAGTCCGCGCTATTTACAAAGCAAATTGTGGATAGACTGGCAGATGTACCCTACTCTGAATGGTGGCGTCCCTCAGATTATTCTCCAACATTAGATGGCCCCCGATATGACCAACGTTCCAGGAAGATAGTGCTGGCTCCTGCTGAAGCTTCGCTGCCCGAGCTTAGCATTACTCAAATTGAGACAAATCCCGTTTTATCAACCGTGCCCGCGTTTAGCCTTAAGTTGGGTCAGAGCACGCTCGATCTAACCGAAAAGTTATTCCCCGATATTCCCTACCCCACCAACCCGCAACGATTAGCGGATCAAACCATACACGAAATGATTCACACGGGTCTTTTAAATGTATCAACGGTCGAAGCTATAAGCGAACACGTAGCTGAACTTAATGCTCCTTTTCATATTGGCGCAAAGAATGAGGCTTGCATTTTACTTAGGGCACTCTGGAATGAAGCTATGAAAAAGCATAGCGCTACCCGAGAGTGACGGAAGCGGTAACCCACCAACTACGTTCTTCGTTAATAGCCTTGCAGCAACTGACGGATAAAAAGTTCCCGGCAGTAGAAGGCAGAAGGCATCTCAACTTTTACGTCTGGTCTCTTCTCGTTCGGTGATTTATGCTAGTTTTATGACAGGTACAGTCCAATTGATATTGCAGTAGTTCATGTGGCTCAGGGGCTAGGAAAATTTATTATGGACCAATAATCAAACATATCTTACTGCAGGCCCAGGGTCAGGTAGGATCTGCTCCAGCGTTAGCCTTAGCGAGTCATTGCAACGCAACGCGGCTCTGCTTAATTTGAGGAGTAGCGCTATCATGCGATCCAACGTCATGCTATCCGGCGATTGATGGTAGCGAAGACTTCATAGTGAAATTTTATATCGTGGTCCGTGCCCAAGCGCGTCATAATAACTAGTTAGATAGATTATATTTTAATCAGGGGGCAAATAATGTCTGGTAAAAAACACGTACATATGTTGAACGAGTTGTATGCTCACCCGATCGCGCATAACATCAAATGGCAAGAGCTCATACCTGCGTTGGCTTCCATCGGCGCTGTTCATACTGACACGAATGGAGGTCGTCATTTTACACGTAACGGTCATGTGGTGGTATTCGGCCATGATGGCCATGACTCGCTAGATACGGAAGAAATACTGAAACTGCGCCATTTTATACGTGACAGCGCCGTGTCCAAAAATACAACCTCTGACCTGACAGGTGACATTATTGTTGCTATAGATCATCATCAGGCAGTTATTTTTCATGACCCTGGTACGGCGCAGGAATCTCGTACGGAAGAGCACGCCGACCAAACGATGTTCAGGGTGCTCCATAAGCGTCCTGCGGCCCCGCCCTTTAGTAACGAGGGTCCAGACATAGATACTGAGTACTACCACGCCATGATTACAGAGATGTCTCATGCCGGGCGAATTGTCCTGTTAGGCCATGGCACAGGGTCGAGTAATGCGGCATCTCAGTTGCTTGCCAAAATTTCTGAACATAATCCCGAGGTAGCATCTCGCATTGTGGCAGTTCAGCGTTGTGACCTTGAGGCCATGACCGAACCGCAAATGATCAGTCTTGGCAAGCAGCTGCTTAGTTCCTAAACAACAGGAGGAATAGCTACTCTACATTTATGGGTGTATTTGCAATATTCAATTTGCTATTTACCCTGTATGTCATGCCTCTGGCAGTACCCCAGTCAGTAGCGGATATGGCCATCAGTTCGACATCAGAACCCCATCCGCATTGAGAAGTGGGAAGCGATGTAAGGTATGCGCCGGTTGCATCGGTGATGTCGGCATCGGCAAAATAGCGGCCGCAACTGGCGACAACTGTCATGCCGGGCATGGGTTTGCCCATTTTAAAAACGTATCCGGTGATAAGCGTTTTTGGTGTGTCGGCGTGTGCGATCCCGGACGGCGCAACACCAAACGCAATGATTAGAGCTAGGGGTATGCTTAGAAGTAATCGTTTCATGACCCCCATTCTAGCTTGCCTTACTTAAAAAAAGGTTAATCAGAAGGCAGATCAGTCCATCCTTTACTATGCTCCCCAGAGTTTTTGCTGGGATGCCTCGTCTAGTCGGAACTGTTTGATAATACGATTATGTAGCTCTTTTTTGCTGAAGGTGTGCAGTACGTCATTCGCTTGACTCATGTACGTTTCGAGTTGCGCGTAAGTGTTCATTAATGTCTGTTGGTCGGTAGCCGAAGGTTCTTCATTTTGTCTCAAACCGGAAGTGATATAGCGCACCCTGTCCAAGAGCACATCAACATCGGCTGGATTAGCCGCCAAACTAGCTACGTACAGCACAATTTCTAGGGTAAGTGCGGGTGTGAGCACGGTCGTTTGTTCTAGATCGGCTTCGGGGCGCGTAGCTTCGGCGAAGGCTGAGCCCACATCGTCAAAGATGCGTCCGGCTACGATCAATAGTATCGCGCCGACTACAAACGGCACAATCGTAATACTGTAGTCGTAATACCAATCGCCCGGTTTGGTTAAGAAAAGATTAGCTACGTAGTGCCAACCAGCAAAGCTGAGAACCACGAGTGCGGACGCTAACCAGCTGATAGATCGTTTGTATAGCGCCCCAATCTTATTCCTGATTTTATAAGCAAGAACTGTCGCAAATGTTATAAATATGGAATTAGCGATTGCAAGCGCAACCGATAGCCGGAATATAGTCTCGTCGGTTTCAATCGTAACGTGCGGTAAAAAGGCTGCAACTAGTGACGTACCAATAGTAAGCAATAGTGCTGTAATAGGAGAGGTCCAGAAGCCCTTAATGGCAAAAAGCCGCGCAAACATACGCATGCCCCAAAAAATTCCCAACACTCCCAAAAGATACGGAATCGCAATACCGCCGGAATTGACCCAAAATACCCAGTTCAGAAGATTTTCAAGAGGAAGTTGTACCTGCGCAATACCAAATAAAACGATGCCGATACACAGTACGGTATAGGCGCGCCGTAAGCCTATTTGAAACTGCTTTAGGCCTGAAAGAAAAAACGGGACGGCGAGAATATTCAGTAACGCAGCCATGATGGAAATAGCCAGCGTAACCTTAAAGTCTGGCGTATTATGCAGCACTAATCCAGATAGGCCTCCTACGAGGAGCGCGAAAATTACACCAAACCAAGCCAAAACCGTATGTCGCTTCATGGCACCCGTATACATCTTATCGCTTATGCTGACCGCCTTATTGTAACATGATGCACCTCTCCGCGCGCCGCTTCCAAGCATTTTAAACGTAATCAATATCCATTATAACTGCAATTATGTTATTGTGATCTTTTATGAGGTCAAATAATACGCAGATTTCGGGCGCTTTGTTAGCCGAACAGGATCCGGTATTGCATCCGCAGGTTGCGGTGCACCAGGTCATGTACGACGAGCTTGCCGGCGAGTACCAAATGCATGTAGACGATATTATGAATGTTGTTGCTGCAGGAGCTTGCAAAGCCGTTGCCACACCAGATAGAGCTGATGGTGTACGTGATGTTTTGGTCTGGCGGGTAGACGGCGATATTCTTGATGGCGATTTTGACTTTGCCGTGCGACTTGCCGCGCGTGTACGTCCGCTGGAAAAGGGCCGAACAGCTTTGCCGCTAGAGAGCGCCATCGGCACGGTATATGAACCGGCTGGAAACTGGAACGATTGCGCCCGGGACGTCAGTCAATACGGCCTGCTTTTGTTGAGACTCGAAACTCATCAGATGGAGTTGACTCAACATAGGCCAGGAGATCTGCCGCCATCCTTTGGCCAGGCACGATTTACGCATTGCCTGCCAAGTGGTGACGTGCAGTACACTGCCCGGCCTCAAGAAAAAGATCCGCGAATCGTGCTCGAAAATATTCCACCTTACCCTGTTCTTTTGCGGCAGGCCTTTGGCCGATTTATTTTAGATCAAGCGGAAACTGTTTTGGACGCACAAACTACAGACGCCTTTGCGAGCGCTGCCGCAAAGGATACACAAGGCGGCTATGGTCCAAGCGATAGGCATGCCGAGTTTAATTTGGCTATCCGCCGCGACCCGGGCGTTAGCGAGCGTATTCATAATCTGGCTGCCACGCTGTATGCGACTGGTGACAATATATGTACTGCCGATCTGTTAAATCTCATGCTGACCAGCAACATCACCGTAACCGCAGAAACTGCTTTGCTCAACAAGAACGCATATTATGTCCAGAGCCGCGAACAAGTCAATCCGTTGCTGAGTAATCGCCTGGCGTGGATGGCTTCTGACGAAACCGGCCAACTGGTAGCGAATTTGCGTAGTCGGCTGCAACACAACAAAGACGCACTAGGCATTGAGATTGAACACGAATTTGGCGTAATAAAGACGGCCATACAGCAAGCAAAAGCAATGCATAACTTGCTTCAAGTACCAACAACCCACTCCATGGATCGCCCTTTTTGGCGCGTCATAGCTCGCTAAGTTACGCAACCACCGCAACGGCAGTTTCTGAATATAGAGCCGAGCAAGTACAGCGAGAAGAAAATAGATTAAAACACGAGCTAGCCGTTCGTCCAACAACCCAACATAGTTAACCATGCCGTCTTGGATCTGAACATTCCGCGCCTTATAGCTGCTGGCGACATTTTCTAAAACTTCTTGAACAGGACCAATTGACAGCTCAAATGCAGACATAATCCGCGTAGTATGACGATAATTTCGAAGCAACACTACCCAAAATTTCATAGCGATTTCTAGATAGACTCAATCGGGCCTCGCGCGGACTGTTACAAAATATCCGTCTCTTTGGCGTTTCTTAAGCTTATTGTCAGAAATTTTATATACAGTTACCAGAGTATTAGAATGTAATAAGTTATATCGGGAGGCTCCTGTTAATGAATCCGGGCGAAAATAACAGAGGTAAACAAAAGGTCGTTGCCTCATGTATCTTGATCTTTTCCGTAGTAATTATTGCGCTTGTAGTTAACGGGCTGTCGAACGAAAATAAAAATATAGCCAGCACATCTTCAAGTATTACCAGTGGCGGCGCTGCTTCTGGCCCGGCTACGACGACGACCACATCGAGCAGTACTGTCATATACAAAGACGGTTCTTATACTGCAAGTGATTCGTATGCCACGCCTGGCGGCAGCGAGCACATCTCGGTTAAGCTCACCATTAAGGCCAACGCGGTTAGCGCAGTAAGCCTCCAGCAAAATGCCAATAATCGCGATTCTCGTGATTACCAGGATGCATTCGAGCAGAGTTACCGGTCATACGTAGTTGGTAAAGCACTAAATAGCATAAACATATCACGTGTTTCGGGCGCATCATTAACGACCGGAGGATTTAATGCTGCACTCGAGCAAATCAAGAGTCAAGCCCAGCAAGCATAGACCTACCAACACCGCTGTCCGACGGCACTACGCGTTTGATGCGATCGGTACGCGCTGGCGCGTTGATATTAATCAGCCGCTAACTGCTGAGGCTTCGACGGCATTATTGCGTGCTATTAAGCAACGCATCGATACATTTGACCGAATATATTCAAGATTTAGAGCCGACTCGTTAGTAACTAAAGTTTCTAAAAAAGCAGGTACGTATATATTGCCGGATGATGCTCGAGCTATGTTCGATCTGTACCGCCAATTATATGAAGTTACAAAAGGTGCCGTCACGCCATTGATAGGCTCGGTTTTGGCTGATGCCGGCTACGATGCTACGTACAGCTTAGTGCCTAAAGCGATGCACCCCGCCCCGTCGTGGGAAGAGGCCATGCAGTATAATGCCCCGATCTTAACCACCAAGCTTCCGGTTTTGCTGGACTTTGGCGCTGCTGGCAAGGGTTATTTGGTAGATATAATTGGTGATATCATTGCGCGTGCGAGCGTTGATTCATATTGTATTGATGCCGGCGGCGATATTTTATGCCGGAGCATATCAGGCACTGCCCAGTCAATTGGCTTGGAACACCCCAAAGATCCTTCGCTTGCGATAGGTGTTGCTCGAATCACCAACCAAAGTCTATGCGGATCCGCTGGCAATAGACGAGTCTGGGCAGATTATCATCATATTATTAATCCCGCTACCGGTCAGTCACCCAAACACATCGCGGCGGTATGGGTTGCGGCGGATAGTGCGCTGCTGGCAGATGGTTTAACAACTGCGCTCTTTTTTGTGGAGCCGCAGGTACTACAAGCGCGACATACATTTGACTATGCCATCGTCTATGCCAACTTATCATTGAAAAAGTCAAAAAACTTCCCAGCTGAATTTTTTACGCAACAGGAGGCCGTACATGCTTAAAAGAATAGACGCGGTGCTTAATGGTTTTACCATGTATCGTTTGCTGGTGTACGGGCTCGGGCTGCTGGCGTTTTTGGGACTGCTGCTAAGTTTTATGGGTACTTTGACGGTTTCGGGGATTGGACTCGGCATATCTTTGATACTACTGCTGGTGAGCACCTATTCCATAAATAGAGTGCTTGCGCGGGTGTGGGATATTCCTACCAATAGCGAATCGTGGCTTATTACCGCGCTGATACTGTTTTTTATTTTGCCACCGACCATGACTGTATCGCAGGGCGTTATGGTATTTCTGGCGGGTGTTATTGCTATGGGGTCCAAGTTTATTGCCGTGTATCATAACAGGCATATATTTAACCCTGCCGCTTTTGCCGCCGGTGTTTTGGTTCTGACGGGACTGCTGCATGTGACTTGGTGGGTTGGTAGTAGCGTGTTGTGGCCTTTTACGCTGGCGTTTGGTTTGTTGGTGGTGCGTAAAATCAGACGTACTTATTTGTTTGGTATGTTTGCGGTTGTCAGCCTTGTAGTTACCTTCGCAATGAGTTACGTGCAGCACCAAAGCGTTGCCGAGGTGCTTAAATTGGCCATCACGTCCTCGCCGCTTATTTTTCTGGGTACCATTATGTTGACGGAGCCGGCAACTATGCCCCCGCGCAAAAATCAACAGCTTTTATTTGCGGCCCTAGTGGCACTTTTGTATGCTTCGCAGCAAAGTATTTTCGGTATGTATATTTATCCGGAAGTGGCCTTGCTGGTTGGTAATGTCTACGCATTTGCTGTCGGCCAGAAATCACGTCTGCATTTGCGACTTACGAGCATTGCGCCGATCTCTGAACAGGTTACGGACTTTGTTTTTTCGACGGATCGCCCGCTGCGTTTTTTGCCCGGCCAGTATTTGGAATGGACATTGCCTGGCGTGACTTTGGATGGTCGAGGCAATCGGCGCACCTTTACTATCGCTTCGTCGCCAACCGAAAACGAGATTCATTTGGGTGTTAAATTCTATGAGCCGTCCAGTAGTTTTAAGCGATCGCTGAGGGGTTTGCGGCTAGGCGATAGTATGTATGCCGGACAGTTGGCAGGAAATTTTACGCTTCCGGCCGATTCGCGTCAGAAATTGGTCTTTATTGCTGGCGGCATAGGAATCACGCCTTTTAGAAGTATGTTGAAATACTTACTGGATAGCGGCCAAAAGCGCGATATTATTTTGTTGTATCTGGTTAGTAAACCCGAAGAATTAGCCTACAAAGACGTTATTGGGCAGGCTGCGGCGGCGGGAGTTTGCGTGGTTCATGCTCAAGTCGGAGGTGCGCCGCTTACGCCCGAAAGCATCCAGCAACTTTTTCCGGATTGGGCCGAGCGCACGTACTTTCTGTCGGGTCCAAATGGAATGGTTGCAGGCGTTAAAGACACTTTGCAGCACATGAATATACCAAGAAAACGTATCAAAACAGATTACTTTGCGGGCTATTAATAATTTGGAGGGACTAGTATGACTGAACGGAAAAACAGCAAACAAAAAATAGTGCAGTTCTTGCGATCCCGGGCGGGTCACTTCGCGCTTACTTATCTGATTATCATTATGTTTATGAGTATTGCCGGAAGCGCAGTATTTTATTTTACCGCTTCACAGCAGCTTGAACGTCAACTGCCGCCTCCCTCATTTTATGATCGCGGCCATGACGTTGGAATGCCCGACGAGCCTGTCCATCGTGTTGATTTTGACGACTTCTTTACGCAGCGAATCGATCAGGGCCACGCCGAGCTGCTTGAGCGACTCATCCTAATTAATATTTTGGCTATGTTATTGGGCAGCCTTGTCAGCTATGCTTTGGCGCGTCGTATGCTGCGGCCTATAAACGTTGTCTTGACTACGCAGAAGCACTTACTCCATGAAACTGGCCAGTTTCCTGAACTGGACGAGCTTTCTGCGCTAAGAATTAGTCCGCTGACGCTAAAAGCAGTATCGTTACAGGCGGTCGTACACAGTGCACTCGATCACGTTAAGACTCTAAAAGACAGAGTGGTCAGCAATAGCATCCCCGATGTGCAGGTACTAGGCGATAAGCAGACGCTCACGCGCTTGATGGAGATTTTGCTTAAAAATGCGGTAGAATACTCCGCCGATCAGACTGCTATTCATATTTCGGCAGAACGAAAAAGCGGCGAAGTAAGCCTTATTATTCGCGATGAAGGCATGGGCATAAACCGTACTGACCTACCGCACATTTTTACGGAATTTTATCAAGCTGATCATACCCACCAACTAGATGAGCGCCGAGGTCACGGACTTGGACTAGCGGTTGCTCGTGCCATTGCAGAGGCAAATGGCGGAAATATACGAATTACTAGCGTTGTAGATCAAGGTTCGACGGTAACAGTTGAGCTTAAAGGTGCTCAGAGCTAGGCGAACTTTTTCAGCACTTCGGGCAAAAGTTCGACGAGGTCGGATGCAATGACGCCAGGTTCGGTCTTTCTGCTGGTTGCCAAATCGCCTGCTAGTCCGTGGAGGTATACGCCTACTTCTGCTGCTTGGGCGACGGTCATGTCTTGTGCCAGCAAACCGCCAATAATGCCCGCTAGAACATCGCCCGTGCCGGCCGTTGCCAGACCAGGATTTCCGGTAGTGTTGAGATGACTTGTTCCGTCGGGATGCGCTACTATGGTGTGCGGGCCCTTAAGTACCACGGTGACGGCGTATTGCTTCGCGTATTGTTCCGCAAGGTGCTGCAATAAGCTAGGATCCCGAGAAGGTTGAGTATTTGTGAGCTTGGCGAACTCGCCGGTATGCGGCGTGATAATAACGTTGGGATTTTTTGCCGTTACTTCCTGAAGCAACGACGGTTGGCCGTTAAATGCTGCCAGCCCCCCGGCATCAATAACAAGCGGTGTGAAGAATTTTGGGGTTATACGTCTAACGAATAATGCGGCTTCTGGCTTTAGACCCGGCCCCAAAATGGTAACCTTAACCCTACGATCATGCATAAACGTAAGTAGGGCTTCGATCTTTTGGCGCTCATCCGACCCGAGCAAAGAAAAGGTCATGATTTCCTCAACTCTTCCTTCGAGTTTACTGACCGTTTGAGTGTCAGAAGCAATAGTCACCAGCCCTGCGCCGATACGCAGTGCTGCTTCCCCGCTCAATAGTGGTGCGCCTACCATGCCGGCCGAACCACCTAAAACCAAAACGTGACCAAAGTCGTATTTATTGGCATCTGTTGGCCGGTGAGTAAGGTGATGCAACAGTTCTTTGTACATAGGTTCATCGTAACAAAAGTGGCCGACTCGCGCCAATGGCGATGTGATATAGTGAACGTATGGATCCTAAACACCAAGAAGCCTACACTTTTTTGCAGGCACATAAGCTCGGAGTTCTTTCTACTCAATCATCAGAAGGCCAGCTGTGGGGCGCGGCGATATATTATTATGTTGATGATCGGTTTAATTTCTACTTCCTTACCCATACAGACACTCAGAAATATCGTAACCTCAGGGAGTACCCACGCGTTGCCTTGACGGTCGCAGACGACTATACCCAGACAACGGTCCAGACCGCGGGTGGCGTAACAGAGCTACCTCCGGGAGATGAGCGTGACGATATTTTCCAGAAACTAACGGCGATTCATCCAGCAGGACAATACAGTTGGGTAACTCCTGTCAAGAAGATGAGTGAGGGTGAAGTCGCGCTTATGAAACTTACGCCGGACGTATTACAATTTTCGAATTTTAAACCTGACCGTCTGCAAGGTCAAAGCAACAGCGAATACGTGAGCCGCATTATTTAATCCGACTACTAGTGTAGCTACGTTGTCGCCGGCAATTGATTAACGAGTTCATCAACGCGCGCCGCAATCTCTTTGAAGATTTCTTCTTCGTACGTCCGGACGTCCTCACGGACTGTTCGATGTCCCTCGCCGATGTCCATAATATCCCAGTGCACTGTATTTTCGGGAAGTAAGACGATCGCTTTGGCTTCATCGACAACTCGCTGGTTCATGCATATTGTTAGATCCTGATTGTCTGCGCGTTCTTGGGTGAGCTGATCTGACGTATTTTTGGCGTATTCGACTATGCCGTGGTGCTTAAATAGCTCTATCGTGTTGGCAAAAAATGCACGTTCGGTTTTGCTGGACAGATCGACGTTAGTGCCGCTCGAGGTAGCCATTACGCCGGGAAGTTGCAGCGAGCGCAAATACGTTTCTGCAATAAGACTGCGCAGCACATTGCCTCTACAAATAAAATGGATTTTCATACGTGTAGTATACATGAAATAACCGGCCCTTATTGCTTGTTCGCTGTGTGCGACAAAGTATTTCTAACTGGCGAAGCGTGTTGCCTGCTGCGAATTTGAGAAGTGGCTAAACACGCGCGTGTGCATGGTGTGGTATATGCCGCGCGCTAGGTACCAGGCCTCTGATTCGTCCGGTTCTCGCTTAATATACGTTTGGTTTTGTAATTCGGCCGGAAGTTGAGTGCTCCAAAAATGATTATCCAGCGGTGCAATATGATGGCGCGGCGTGTTGTCTACCATGCCGACTTTGGCAAGTAGTCCTTTCAGAAAACTCGTGGGATTGAGCTTAGCTTCGATAGCTGCGTCCATGCCATTATAAACATGGTCAAGCGAGTCTCGAATGAGTTGCATGTCGGGTTCAGTTGTGGCGCCGCGGGTTGCGATGAAGGTTGTAGCAAGCGTGTATTTGAATAGTGTCTGATCCACTATATCTTCATCATCAACATCAAGTGCATCAGCCGTCAACGGCTCGCCAAAAGCAAATTTGCGCAGCAGATCATCCAGGCCAAGTTGATCATATGCATCGCGGACTTTTTCAGCGTCTGTTAGATTAGGCGGCATTTCAAGCTCAGTTGGTGAGTTGAATGCCAAACTATTTCCGATTCTTTCGCCGTAAGGAACGATATCCATGACTATATTATAGAATACTTTACTTACAAATGCAATACTTGTAAGTGCCTTATGAGTCACAAATCGCTTCTAAAAGTATGGAAGTTCTCTGCTAGGAAGTTGTGTCCGGTTTCGTGAAGTAGGGTATGATATAAAATATGAAACTGCAAACCATGAAGAACATCGCCGCCAGACTAGAAGCTGCCAAAATGAGTCTTAAGTCATGAAATTAGTGCTTTGTTCAGAGGGTTTTCGTACTCAAAATTCAGTTCAAGCCTGTGTTGAGTTATGCGAAAAGCCGCAAGGTAGTATCTCGGTCGCAATTATTAATGAGTGTTATGCCGTAGAAGAGGGCGACAAATATTGGGTCGTGGACAATCTTAATGACGTTGCCAGCAACTTCAAAGGGGGCTTAGATATTGTGAATCTTCTTGCCCTGCCACTAGCCACAGTCGAAGAACGCATCATGAAGTGTGATGTCATCTTTGTTGTGGGCGGCAATGCAGATTATCTAAAATATATTTTCGACAAGACGGGATTTTCCAAACTTTTGCCAAAACTGCTTAAAACCAAGGTGTACGTAGGTAGCAGCGCGGGTTCTATGGTAATGGGCGAGCGTTTATCGAGCGGGGCGCGTAATATAGTTTACGGCAAAGAGCAAGCGACGTATGAAACCAGCCGTTTCCTGGAGTTTATCGACGTAGCAATCTTGCCGCATTTGGATTCGCCCCATTTTCCTAATCGAAAAGAAACATTACTGAGAGCAACAGAACATCATCCAGGCGTGGTGTACGGACTGCGAGACGATAGTGCCATTGTGGTTGACGGAGATAGTCAGAAAGTTATCGGCAGCGACCCGATTAAAATAGATAATGGCCGGATCGTTAGCTAGGTTAACATGAGTTACTATGAATGCGAATGAACATGCCAAAATCCTTGCCGCAGTTTGCCTTGTGCTGCGACGCGGCGATGAAGCATTGCTGCTCAAGCGCAGCAATACCGGCTACCAGGATGGCAAATACGGACTAATATCTGGTCATCTAAATGGAAACGAACTTGCGACACACGCCGTGGCAAGAGAGGCTCTGGAAGAAGCGGGTATTATCATTAAGCCGGAGGACCTGAGGCTCGTACACACCGATCACCGGCTCGATACAGGAGTTAGCCCGGAAAGAATCGAGCTTTTCTTCGAGGCCTCAAAGTGGCAAGGCGAACCTAAAAACGCCGAACCCGAAAAATGCAGCGAACTTTCGTGGCACGCTATTATCGACTTGCCGCAGAATACGATCCCTTTGGTGAAGAATGTGCTGAGTAAAATATCGGCGGGCGTACGTTATTCGGAGTATGCGGAAGAGTTGACTTCTCTGCTATGATTAAGGCCATGACGAATGGCGTGCTCGCTTATAATAACGGCCACTTATATTATGAGACCGTTGGCTCGGGTGCGGGTGATCCAATCGTATTTGTGCACGGTTTTACGCTTGATCGTCGTATGTGGCAGCCGCAGGTTGGGCATTTTAGCAAAAATCACCAAGTTGTAACTTACGATGCCCGCGGTTTTGGGAAATCTAGTTTGCCTGGCGAATCGTACAGTCACACTACGGATCTGCATGCCTTGTTTAATCATGTAGGTATACAACAAGCTCACGTCGTCGGCTTGTCGATGGGCGGCCGCATAGCTACTAATTTCACGCTTGCCTATCCGAAACTTGTAAAATCTTTAACCTTGATGGACGCGGCGCTTGACGGCTACCCGAACGAAGTGGATTGGAACGTGTACGCCAAAGAGCAAGGTATCGAAAAGGCAAAAGAAAATTGGCTCAACCACGCCGTCTTCTCTGCTACTCGAAAGCGGCCTGAGGTAGTGGATGCGCTGCGCCCAATCGTTGCAGATTACTCTGGCTGGCATTGGCTGCACAGCGACATGCAAGACTCTACAGGCATTCCCGCTCGTGCACGTTTGCGTGAAATCACCAAACCAACACTTGTGGTCGTGGGCGAAAACGACCTGCCCTACTTTCATAATATTGCTGATATCCTGGCAGCTGAAATTCCGAAGGCTCAAAAAGAAGTTATGCCTAACGTTGGTCATATGGTGAACATGGAGGCGTCCGCTGCGGTTAACGAGCTGCTCGCGGCTTTCATCGCCAACGCAGCGTCAGAATGTAGTTAATATCATTTTGTAACATATCCTGTGGCTTAAAGAAGTTAGGTATGAACAAAAACTATTGCATTTTTTAATAACTTGGCCTAGTATTGTGAGCGAAATGCACTCCGCATAGCGCCCTGCACCACAGGGTGTTTTTTATTGGTTTAATTTTTTGCGACGCTATTACGACTATTTGCCATATTAACGCCGCGTGCTAAGGATACGCGATATGTCAGCAATACTTGAATACACTAACCCAGGACCCGTAGTAGTGACGGGCGGAGGCGGAGCAAATGCACGGCATTTTGCAGATGCCCTGGGTATTGTGCGAGAAGACCACCCTATTGTAGTTGGGGAAATGCAGCCGCCAGATCCCAACAGCCCTGTCCCTTGCGACGCATTTTATCGTCTCGACCAAGCTGAGGGCAAAGAAAATTTTCGGACTATGATGAGAATGGGGGTGTTCGCCTCCTATCTAAGTACGCCACCCGAATACCATGCACCAGGACTTAAGGAACACCTTGGATATGTCGCGGCCGGTTCGCTTGGTTTTGTGGTTGTTACCAAACCTGCTGTGCGTAATGTCGAGGAAATGCGAGCGGTTGGTCAATCTATAGAAGAAATCGAAGCAGCAACCGGATTTGAAGGCCTTGCCCAGCGGTTGTTCACACACGAGCACTATTTATTTAAAGAAGAGTGGCAAGTTTTTCGTGAGTCGCTGGGAAAGGTCGTCGACTACCTAGGTCGCCCTACAAATATTCTCGTTAGTATTCAGGAAGAACGAACAATCGAAAGTGAAAACCGCGGTGCTGCCTGCGCGGACGGAGCGTTTGGGGATTTAGTGCCCCATGCGATTAGTTTGGGTCTTAATGCGGTGGATGGTATCAATCAAAGTGCAGCATTTGAGGTGTCGCCTAGCGCAACATACAGTCCTCTTGAACGAGTACGCGACCAAGACTCAAAGCTAGACCCCGGTGTCGAAAGCGGCTTTAGATTTAGGGCCGTGTCGAACGTAAAATCAAAAATGGACGATGCAACTGCCGCGCCTCATGAACTGCAATTTACACTACAAGGTGGTAAGGGTTTGGTTGACGAAAAGAAAATTGCATTTACTTTTGTTGATGAAGCTGGCGTATCTTCCCTGGTAACTGTTGATTTCATCGCCAAGAAGATTACCGTTCCGGACGCCGTCGCGCATCTCTTCCCGCAAACTGAAGGATTTAAGGACAACGGGTATGGCGCAAGCGTTGCCAGAGGCCTAAAAGGTGATCCGGCTAATAACTTTCAAAGCTGGGAAGATGCCCGCAAAGTCATAAAGATAGGTGAATATGTGCGTAGAATATCGTCCGCCCCACCTATTGTGTATGCACTGCTGTCAAAGGGACGGTCAATAGAGACAATCTTGGATTGACATATATCTATAGAGCCTGCGATAATGCAGCCATTACAAAATGGGAGGGTTATATGTTTAAGGTGAGAGATATATCTAGAGGGTTTGCCGCCCTGCTTCTAATGCTGCAAACGGTGCTTATTGCGGTGCCGCACGCTGCCTCTGCGGCGTCTGGAAATCCCAGTTATTGTGATCCGGGGGTTGATCGGCTGACTAACCAGAATATCCAAAATAAAGTGCCCGTAATCTTAGTCTATGGTGCCAGTGGTAAGGTTAGCGACTGGGGTTCCATTAATAATCCTGGCAGCTTTGCGGGCACTGTCAACGCCATTCCGGGTGTAGCCGTGGCACACATCCTCGACTATAACTCACTTACATGGATTGATAATACGAATAGCGGGCCCAAACTTGCCAAAACGATTGACTGTGTATCGCAGCTATCGGCACACAATGGTGGCAAGGGTAAGGTGATCGTTATTGGTTATTCAATGGGCGGATTGGTTGCGCGTGATGCGCTGAGCCGTCGTTCGACAGATAGTCAAAGAGCCATTGCTGACGAAGTGGGACAAGTTGTTACTATCGCCGCGCCTAATACCGGAACGACTGGGATCTTTTGGCCACAAGTAGCACAATTGGTGCACTTCCCCTCTCAGACAGTGGTTCATGCCATTGCTGCAGACGTAATCAGAGTATACTACGATACATTTAGCGGCAAAGAGCTACGGCGCGAACAACCTCACGATGACACCCTTGTGTCCGTCGCCTCGGCACATGATGAATACAGCACAGACGTAAACAAAGGCGGTGGTCAAGCAACGGTGAGTTGCGAGAAAAAGTACTACCAGATACCCTATATCAATGTTCCTTTATCGAGCGACACCGCTCCTTGCGAGCACGGGCAGCTGATTAAAAACGCTACCAATGGCGTGCGCGAAGATACGGTCGGGGCTATTAAGAAATATGTGGCTTCGCTTTCGGCTATCAGTCTTACGATCGGTGGTCTGACTACCAGCTACGACAATCGCTGGATTAATGTGGGCTATGGAGCAAGCGGGCCCGGCCAGGACGGTTCGGCTGACGACACCACTAATACTGCCACATGCACAAACTGCAATACCACACCTCCACCGGCTATAAATGCTTTTGTGCAGATAGCCAATCTTGAACGTTGGTGCACTGGCGACGCCTTGGGTTGTATACTTGGATCTTCGCCAATCGCAGGAGCCGCCCCGGCGGTAACTATTGGCGGTCTTACGCCTGACTCATCTGCGCGCTATTACGACAGTGGCTATATGGGTACTTCCCTGGCCTGGTGCTTTAGTACTCAAAAAGTCTGCGTTGAATATAGAAGAGCCGTAGACACGCCCCAGCTCAACATGTCGCAAGCACTATTAGACGTCTTTAACACGGCAACCTGGGCAAATCCCTAAGTTAAAATCATTAAAACCTGAGCCCATGTCATCCGGTGAGTTTGTTGATCCATACGAATATAATCCTCCTGAAATAGTTGTGCCTGTTTTGTGGCAAGTCGAAGATGAACAGTTTTTAGTAACATCCCGGGAACTATGGGACACCGACGATTATGGCGTTTCGGCGGCTAAGTATGTTCGGGCCGAAGAAGGCTATGTGGGCATCTCTATGTGGTCAGATGGAACGGTCAATCTTGTGGCTGTTCCCGAAACATTGCAAGGCGTAGAGGTTGCTGGAGCGCCATTTATTCCCCTTTGGGAGGATGGGCAGCTGCAGGAACATTCGGGCTATGCCCTGTCGGATGAGGCTATGTTAGAGCGAGCGCGTGTATTTTGGGATCACCGGCACACACCTTTTACGCCGAATACGTCTTTTGATGATTCTAATCATGGAAGGATGATTAATCTTAATACTGGTGTTATGAGTCGCGGAAGACTTGCGGACTATGCCAACCATAGACGCTATGATCAGCACGTGCTGCACGGAACTCTGGGTAAAATGCTTGACACCATATGCGTGACCGCTGGCGTAACCAAAAAGAATGCCATTAAAGTCAGCCAGCGTAATATCACAGCTGAATTTATCGAAATTGACGAGCTTACTCGTATGTTCGTAGCATCAGGGCTTGGCAAATCGTCACTCATAAGTATTCAGGCAAAGATGCGAACAGCTATCGACAATCAATTAGCTTCCGGAAAGCCCTACGAACACGGAGAGATCATCCTGGAAGGACAATGTAGCGGCCTTACGTACATATACGATGATATTAAGTACGAACGAATCGCGACTTCTTCTTTGGCTGCTCTAGCACAAAGCTACACGGGCCGCAGCCGACGCACTTTGGCCGCTCAATTTCTTGCGTCATGGTTTGCCTAGGAACGTGACGCTAACGTATGGTCGATCATTATATTATTATTTAATCTCAACGATGTCCTGTATAAATTGTATTCTCTGTCGAGATATCTCATTAGACTTAAACCTGAACCAGACTCCTCCGCGAATTGCCTCAGTTTCATTGGCGTCAAGTGCGCTTTTTAAGCAAGGCAGTAATACCGTGCAGGCATCGCATATTCTTTTAGCATTTTCTGCTTGCCTCTGCGCAACTTCAGTTACCCTGCTGTGCCTGGATCCTAAAGGGTAGAATAGTTCAGGATCTACATACAGACAGGCCGCCTCATCGGCCCAATTCTCTGGAAATACGTGCTTTTGGGATGTGGACGCTGGCTCGGACCTAACGGTCTGTGCTACCGCCCCCAGCCTATGTGTAACAAAGCCTGAAATACCGGGGCGATTGCACGTGCTATCCTCAGTTATCTCAATCTCTTGGCCTTGCAGACGGTTAAGGCGGTCGCGGAATGCCCTGTAAACAATGTCCTTGCCCGATCTCTCTACTACCTTGCGATGCAGCTCAAGCGTACTGATGCCTTCTGGAGGTATGAGCGACAGTAGGTCGTCCAGCCAGTCCGCCGTATTTGGCATGTGACTTCTTGATTTATTTTGTGCCTGAGTCATGAGGCGGGCAATATCTTGAGGCGAAGCCAGAAGCATCTCGGCTTGTCGTGTAGCTGTGGCACGGAATAACCTGGCCTCGTCGCTATTATCGGCCAGCATTCGCCGAATGTGCATGAGTTCCTGCAGGTAGTTTCGGCGTTCATTACGAATGCCAATCCGAGTATGGTATTGCGGCTTTTTCGAGAGTTTCACTTCTTGTAATAAAGAGGTATTCGCAGGATGAGCGAGCCATTTTATAAGTAACTTATTCATTCTGCGCCTGGAAAATTCAGGCTTCATTTGCTGTGCCCGCTCCAGGATATCCGTACCTTTTACTTGCGTATGACCTTCCTGAAATAACACCATTGCCGCCGTAACAATTGTTCTTGTTTCAATTGTTAATAACCGATTAAGATCTATGTCCAAAAGGTTTGGTGATATAGTAAATGTTTGCTTGGCATTGAAATCATCTTCTTTATACAAGATATCCAAATGGCACAAGTCTTGTGTTAGCATTACAAGCGTTGAATGCGGCAGGCCGGTCTTGCTTTTTAGTTCGGTTTGGGCCAGTCCTTCGTCAACTTGTAGGGCTAGCAGTGTCTCATAAATAGCGAATCGTGTTGGCGCACCAGACAGCCGCCCTTTTTTATAAAAGGTTTTCCCTATAATGTCCTGTAAAAAAGAAGCTTTATGAGCGTCGGATGTACTGTGTTCCAGATTCTGCAGCTCCAGCCTTAATAAGGCTCCTGCGACTACAGAGCCAATGGCTCGGCCCTTTTCGGTGAGACGAACCGACTCAATTTCTGTCTCTTTTTTATGAGCGCTAACAGTGTGGCCGAGTTCGACGAATCCAAGAGGTACCATCGAATCCTTGCAATAAGTAAGTAATGTTTGGGGTTTGGGTGTCCAACCATCGTTTCCTTCTTGCAGGGCTGCAACTTGTCTTTGAAGTCTCGCCTTGGAAACGTATTCCTCGGGTTCAAATGTGGTTAAGGCCAAGTGCGTCGCTAGTTTAGCGGGGTGGTTGCCCATAAGAAACATCGCTTCCTGGGCTCTCGCCATGTCCGTTGCTGTCCAAGAATCGGTCGACGGTTCAATCCATTCATTGGGTCCAATCTCTGGATCTGTCATTCCCCCCTCCCACAATGTCATTGCCTACTATATTACCAAAATCGTCCGTTAAATACTGGCAAGATGACTCGACCGCCCCTGCGCCGGTATGATATCTTTAGGAATATGACCTTTGAATTATTCTGCCCTGATGTAGTAAATAAATTGCCTGCACTTGCCGCTTGTACATATCCGTGGCAGGCAGTTGAACTTATTCAGAATGTGATTCGTGAAGCCATACCGGGCCTTGGCGATGACTACCAAACAAAGGACGAAATAGCTATTCATAAGGACGCCAGAGTAGATCCGACGGCAGTCATACTTGCACCCGCCATTATTAATGCAGGCGCTTTTATTGGACCGCATGCGTTATTGCGCGGCGGTGTGTATGTTGGCGCCTATTCATCTATCGGGCCTGGCTGTGAAATTAAGCGTAGTCTTATTGGCGAACACACCGCACTGGCGCATTTTAATTTTGTCGGTGATTCGATCGTTGGTAGTCGGGTAAACTTTGAGGCCGGCGCTATTACGGCAAACCACTACAACGAACGTGAGGATAAGACAATAGCTGCTCTATGGGACGGTAGAGTTATGGCAACCGGTGTAACAAAATTTGGCGCCTGTATAGGTGATGACACTAAGGTCGGCGCAAATGCCGTAACATCACCGGGTACTATTCTCGAACCCAAATCCGTTGTTCGCCGCCTGGAGTTGATTGAGCAAATCTAATCGGTAGATTATTGGCCGGCTGTAGGCGTGGGCGTAGGCTGCGTGCAAGCTGGGATTTCGTCGCCAAGTTGGTGGTGCTCAAACTGCTGTAAAGCGTCGCCGTCTAGTTTGACGTAACCGGTAGCATGATCAGGGGTTTCAACCTTGAAAGCATACGGTGCATAGTCCCAACAATCGATGCTGAAGGCACCGTCTTTTGCAACAATAGCGCCAATACTTTGCTGTGTGCGTTGATCGTACAGGCTAAAGCACTCGCCAGTATTTTTGGCATTTACGTGTCCGTCTTTGTTTCCACCGATCAGGTTCATAGAGGTAAGTGTAAGACAGCGCGGTTTATCTGGCGTTGTTGCCGGTACAGCTTCGTTGCGCCAGCTGTCAATTAAATTACTGCCCGCAATCGCAGCGGCAGCTGCTAATAATACGCCCGCCCCTACGGCTATAGTGGCCTTCTCTTTAGATAGGGATATTCTCATAAGTGCCCTCTATATTAAAGATTTAAACAGTGATGATACCATATTAAATCCTAAGATGCAAAGCTGCCAGAAAGTGTACGTTCGTTTGTAAATAGCGCAATCGTTAAACTAAGAACCTTGCCTGTCAATCAGCGTCTGAGTAGGGTTCGTCCTCTTCGGGCTACCTGAGCAGAAAACCAGTCATTGACCGCAGTTGGTTGCCCCGTCTTTGAACGCATCAATTGTTGAGAGCAACGTGAGTATGCTTGTGTGAGTGGCTAACTCCTGTATTTCGCCTACGCCACGGGTGTACGCTGTCATTATGTATGGGCGAGAATAATTCATCGATCGTATCAACGCTAATTTTATTGTTAGTTACAAATGATTTCAAGTTTTCCAGACGCCGCCTAATTCCAAGGCTGGACCTCCCAGTAGTATTTGCAGATTATTGGCGCGAAGACTGTCGCCGGTTTCTACCAAGTCAAAAGCGGTTTCGGCTAGGCCGCTGATTGGAGCACGCTCTACCTTGCCGGACAAGTATCGGACCCTACTTACGGAAATGTTACGTTCGGCGGCAAATGCGGCGAAGGCGTTCGGATAGCTGGTGGCGACAGTCACCGGTACCGAACCGTCCCAACGCATATTTTGCCTGCCTAACAGTGCGTACCGGCAAGCCAATATGCCAACCGATTCAAACGCCAAATTGGTGTTATTCGAAGATATTTCGTTGAATTTATCGGATCCCAGCAATGCAAAATCCGCCAATCCTTCGTTAATTTCTGGCGCGATGTCGCTATTGCTGGCAATGCAATAGGTTACTCCTCGTGCGCGCCGCATGAAGACAACGCGGTGGAAATTCTGGTGCATCCAAACCTACGGAGCGCAGCCACTCGAGCGATGGCCTCAGATTGCGCTGGGTTAAAAGTATACTGCTGGCACTACGTGCTATTTCTTTGCTGTTCATGATTAAGTTCCTAACTAAGTTCCTCTTGTTTTCTAGTTGTATAAGGGTATAAAAAATGCCAGCGTTGTGCTGGCGTAATGATCTTGTGTTAAATCTATGATTACGTAGCACACACTGGCAATGTATGGCTATGGCTGGTTTCTGGCGCAACAAGCATATCAGCAACTTGCAGATTTACAGAGTTATTACAGACTAAATCGAATGACAGATACATGCAAGCTACTTTACTGAGTCGTCGCGAACTTGTCAATTCGCCTTGTCAATTCGCAAAAATGCAAAAATTGCGGGATTGCAATATAGGCGAAATAAGCGAAGCCACCCGGCAGTAATCGACGATTTTAAATACTAGTATGCCGATTATTGCAGCCGGGTGGCAAAAGTGCTAATTGGGTTGTTTATTTTTGGAGCGCGTTATAGGCATCGAGCGGCATAACGTTGTCTCGCTCATAGTTGAAGCCGTAGTCGGAATCGTTGTACTGGGTCTTAAAGATACTCTTGATTTGAACGTTGGCGTTGTCAAAGATGCTTGTTCCCTCTTGGAGATGGGAAGTTGCGCCCGCAGAATACACCACGACCATGACCATATCACCGGGCCTCAGGTCGGTAAGCGTTACGGGACTACTTGCGTTGTAGATAGTTGCATCGTTCGCTACGGTTAGAGTCTGTTGCGCAGGGGCGCCCTTGCCTAAACTATAGTGTAACGAAATGCTACTACTGCCAATTTGATCGATTGTTGCAGGTATCAGCAGATACTGGTTACTTGGATCGACTTGGCCGGTGATGACTTTGGCGCCGTCAAAGTTAGCTTCTGGATACTTACTGGCGTAGAACTGATGTACGGCACGGTTTTCGCATTCACCCAGTAAAAGCTGTTGTAAGTCCTGGGCGCTGATGTGCGGGTTGCCAGTTACTTTAAATTTGATGTCATGACGATCGGCACTCTGCTCTATTCCAGGAGGCAATGTTCCCTGGCATGTGGATAAATCGATACTTAATGTTGAAGCGTCGCTTTGCGTAACGGATACATTGCCGCCGAACCAGTTGGTAAAAGCGTATACGCCAACACTTCCGGCCGCTATGACCGCTAAGCCTAGCGCAGCGCCCGGTAGAGTGCGCATAAATCTAATAGTTTTCATAGTTTTAAGATCCTTTGTGTAAGTTGTAAATTGTTGTTTGCGCTTTGCGCGACGCCGAGCGGTCGCAGCATTATGCAAGACCTGTTTGGTGAAGTCTGCGCGCAGAGGCCGGCGCGGTGTGTTTGATTGGCTGGTATTACTCATGAGAGCACCTCCTTTAATTGTTCTTTTGCACGATGCATCCACCCTTTAACGGAACCAACACTTGTGCCCATATGACTGGCGATTTCGGCATAACTTTTGCCCTGCCAGTAGTGCATAGAAACAACTGTTTTATATTGCAACGGCAGTTTGTTGACCGCCTCGTGTAATTCGCGGTACAGCGCAAAATCTTCTGTACCCGGCAAATTGCTGACAATACGATTGAGCTCATCTTCGTCCATGCGTATGTCTCGCCGCTTGCGTACATGCATGAGCGCTAAATTCGTGGCAATTTTATAGAGCCATGTACTGAACCGAAAGCGCGAATCATACTTGTCCAAATGCACAAATGCTTCCACAAAGGCATCCAGTGCAATATCTTCCGCGTCTTTTTCGTCGTGCGTAAACCGGAAGCAATGACGATATAGTCCTTCTTTGTAACGATCGACGAGAACGCTAAAAGCCTCTTCGTCGCCATCCATGCTGCGAGCTATAAGCTCTAATTCATCTTGCTTCATACTTAGGTATATGCATTATACGGGTTAAAGGTTACAGATTTTGCATTGTGTATCGGGGATTCAAACCGTACAATAGCAACTTATGGATACTAATTTTCCCACTTTACCCGGAATAACATTTTCAAATACGAAAAAAATACTTTGGGCGATACCTTTTGTTCTGGCTTTGAGGGTGGCCGTCGCGGCAAAGGGCCCCCTTGGTAGCGAGGGTTCCTATAAGTTAACTACTTTACAGCTACGTTGGTTTAGAGTGTGGAAAGATGCTATTTTAAGGAGTTTTTTGTTTTGTCCGAAAGTAATGTATTCAGATCAAATCGTCTCAGGAATTCTAAAGTTGCGACCGTACTAGCCGCTGTGGTAGTTTCGTCGGCCTGCACGAGTCCGGAAGCTCCCGTATTTCCTGACCCTGTGTTCAGTAAAATCCATGATGTTTCTTCAAAAGCCTGGAATTTATTGCAGCATCCACCACTAGGAGCCGAGGTTTCTAATGCATTCGGCGGTCAATATAAAGATGTTACGGGCACTCTGGAAGGTCAAAAATGGACAGTTCAGCTATCGTCTTTTGGAACCAATAATATCAAGGGTGGAGACAATATTTCGGATGTACATATTTCTTGGGGCGACACCACCAAGCCGCCTTCAGAGCTTAGGATAATACAGGACCATCCGGACGACCAAGATCCAATGGTGTCAACCGTCGAAGCCGTAGTGACTCGTACCGGGGACCTGGCTATCATCGAGAGCGGTATCGGTGCACAAAGTGGTAACACATCGTCGGTAGACTTTCAGCAGGCTAAGTGTATGGATACCTACCAAAACCAACCACCGCGAAATAACGCCATTGCTCAAGCATTATTACAGGGTGCAGCAGACGCTTTAGACGATCTAGAGCACGGAATCGTGCCTACGCCGCCTATCGTCACAATTGTTCCACAGCCGGGCGATAGTGTCTCCTGCACGCCCGGACTCTAGGCTAATTACACTACGTTACGAATTGGGCGTTTCTTTTTTACTAGATTCAAGGTTTTGAAGGTATTCGAGCATGGCCGCAGCAGCTTGCTGGCTTGCAGCTTTTTTGCCGATGCCCCGACCTGTCGCAGGCGGATGCATAATGTTTCCTTCGGCGCCACTGACTTCAAGGGTGCAGGTAAAGGCGCCGGTAATGGACTCGTCGGGTTCATGAGTATAGCGAGGCGGTTCAGCATGTTGTTTTTGTTGTCGTTGAGTTAACTGAACTAGCGGATTATCGCGTTCTCGTTTATATGCCTTATATTTTGCCGGGCGGATCGGCGGCGGATTATTAATTAGATCTAATTCCTGAATAGCTGCTGCAGTTGCCTGACGCCTCGCTTCTTCCTTTGATGAAGCAGTTGCCTCAAAAAGACGTGGACCATTGCCTGGATTTACCAACACGCCAAAATACATTTGTCCGTCAGCGACCTGGCTACGTTTAACGACCATCGTTATACATCTTTGTTCTGCCAGGCTTTCTAGATATTTCATTCCGTTTTTCAAGATTTTTCCTTCAGGCGTCTGATCATATGGAATGATTGGTTCGAGCTCTAGTCCACTAATTCGACCAATAACCTGAACTGCCGTGAGTGCTCTATCTAACGGTGACGCGTCGGTATGGTACGGATAGGTATTGCCCGATGCATCTTCAAGAACTACATGCACTGTTTCGTCAAATTCATGGGACTTTTTAGGACGCAATATAAGATGTCCACGATCAACGGCAATATGAATTGCTTGTATGGCTTCGTAGATGTTAGCGGCAGCAAAACGGGCTGCTTTTTCTTTTACAGTGAGCAATTGATCTTCTGTTCCAGCTGCGTCGAACAGGGCAATATCGATATCGGAAGGCTGTGCCTCGCTGGTTTCAAAACGACTAATAAGTCGTTTAGCTTGTCGGTGAGGCGGAGCGTTTACTATGCCCTGCTCTCTACGTACTTCGGCACGTTTTTGTCTGAGCGCCTGAAATCGACCTCGCTCCCATTCAACACGCTCTAGTCGGATTCGATTGATGCGGTCTGTAATTCGTTGCAATCTGTCTTCGGGATAAGGTAGTGGACGAAACTCCAAAAATGCAACCAGATTCAAGTGATTGGCGAAATCTGCAAAACGACGAAGTGGCGAAGTGAAGTGCATATATGTAGCCGTCCTAAGTCCGACATGTCCTAAAGGCTGAATGCCATACTCGGCACGAACTCCATAGCTCAGCCTTCGTCGTTCGGCAAAGTCGGTCGTTTGAGCTAATAGGTCGGTAGGAACAACGTGATTCCGGTAAAGAGCAGGAACGCCTTGAGCCTCCATAAATTTACTCATCACAATGCCTGCAAGAATCATACTTTCTTGCACGATCAGCTGACTAGAAGAAACATCGGCGTATTCCTCGATCTGTCCCTCTTCTGTTTCAAGTGCTGGCTCTATACTGTCACTCCCGGCGTGACGATTGATGTAGAGTTGTTTGGCGACGACGTCTAAGTCTTGTAGGATCTTGGTATGAGGGGATTCGTCCGGACTAGCTAATTGCGCATCTATTTCCTGATAGCTCCGTCTGTTGGCGCTTACGATGTCGCGCGTAATGATTGCTTCCCCCGCCTCACAGCGCTCATTCAAAGGAATGCTTACCGTGAGTATTGGTCGCTCCTGGTTTGGTAATAGACTTAGTTTGTCCTCGCTTACCTGCTTAGGGATCATGGGTCGGACCGCGAAATTACCTCGGTACTTTGTTTCTGTTCTGCGTCGCGCGTTTTTACAAATTGCAATACTATGCGCTAAAAAGCTGCCAACATCCGTAATGCCAACATGTAGAGTTTTTGTTTCGTTGTGCTTGGTCAGGCCAATGACATCGTCGCTATCTAATGAAAACTCTGGATCGACAGCGAAAAGATCCTCTCTTACGGTGCGATCTTGTCGCCAATCTTCTGGTAACTCAAATTGTGCTCCTTCGGCTTGGGCGGCTTCCCACAACTCCGGGGAGGGTAAATTATGTAACTTATCGGAATCCATAAAGTAGCAATTATACATTACCTATTAACCTTACGAGCCATTTATTACAAAATACATGCTTTGATTTACATAAGCGGCATATATACTGAAGGCACGGGCAACGTAACTTGAAGGAGAAAGTCATGAGAAAGATTGTAACGGCAGTACTTACTATGATGTTGGCAGCGATGAGCATCTTTACTGCGACGGCGCAAGCAAGCGCAGCCCCTTATTGCGGTATAACGTGGGGCAGTTTGCCAAAGTCCGGCGGGGTTATGTCAACCGCGCCGCTGACTAATATCCGCACCGGCCAGAATGATTGTTATGACCGCATGGTGTTTGACTTTTCGGGGTCAGCTTCGGGCTACCGCGTACAATACGTTGACAATGTGTACGCTGATCCGTCTGGAATGCTGATTCCATTAAGCGGCGGGGCGAAACTGCAGATTGTTGCCTTGGCGCCAGCTTATGACAGTAGCGGTCATTCAACATATCCCGGCGTTATTGGTCACACCTTGCCCGGAGTTAATCTGTCGGGCTACAAAACGTTCCGTGATGCTAAATTTGCTGGTAGTTTTGAAGGACAGACAACGGTCGGTCTTGGCGTTCGCGCCCGCTTACCATTCCGCGTCTTTACGCTGGACAGCCGGCTCGTCATTGACGTTGCCCACCAGTGGTAGCATAACGACTAGCTAGAATAAAGCGCCGAACTGCCCGTCGGCGCTTTATTATTTTATTAATTCTGAGGACAATCACATTAGCAGTTAATTATCTGAAAGGAATAGTTTTAATTTGTTGGATATTTCATAGTCTTTATGTAAAACAAGTCATAGACTTACAGCATAATGATTGGTGGGAAAATCGGAACGCTGAAAGGAATGCTTGCCCTGGTGGGAGCGGCCTTTACGGTAGCATCTTTCGGCATTCTAGTGCACGTCGTGTCGCCGATGTTTGGTACGGGCATGCAGAGTTTTTTGCGAGCGTTTATCGCTGCTGTACTGATCGCAATTGTTATTGCTCTGCGTCGTAGGCTTGCAAAACTTACTCGCGGCCAGCTTATTCGTACGATCTTTGTGGGCCTGGGCGCGTTTGCGACTTTTACGCTTTTTACCGTTTCGGTACATACCGTTAAGATCGGCACGGCCATGGGTGTTTTGTACGGTTGTAGCATCATTAGCGCCTGTCTGACGGGTGCTATCTTTTTGAAGGAAAAATTTACAGCCGTGCAGTTGGCCGGGACAGTGCTTGCACTTGCGGGTTTAGGCATGTATGCCGGCGGCGCGGGACTCGGCGGCATAAGTATAGGGATAATCGCCGGAGCTTGCGCCGGGGTATCTGACGGCATCGCCAATTGCATTCGTAAAACGCTGAAAGGCGTGGATCGCAACACGGTGGTTATGTACCAGTCGATTGTGAACGCATTCGGAGCGCTCGCTGTCGTATTTGCCACAAATGAACGATATGTCGTTCACGCGAGTCTGGCGGCCAGTGCCGGCATAGTTTGCCTCGGATTGTTATCTTTGGGGCTGGGCAGCATGTTGCTATACGGATTCTCTCACTTTGAAGTGCACGTTGGCGCCGTCATCTTATCTTCGCAAGTCTTCTTTGCAGTGCTGCTCGGAGCGGTATTCTTACGTGAACTACCTACGCCGCACGAACTTATCGGCTGCACCTTGGTATGTGCGGGTGGAGCTTTAACGGCATTGCAAGGTAGCAAAGTATTAGCGTGGTTTAGCAGAAAGAAGGTGGTATATGAAGACGCTTAAATCCGAGGTGACAGCTAAGGTCGCAACATCAGTCCGACTTAATTACAATGAGCTGCCGCTTGCGCCGCATCAACAGGTTGTATATGCTGCGCAGCAATGGTGTGAATACACTAATCGCTACCCCGAAGTGGATACGCGGTCACTGCGGCAAGCTTTGGCAGACCATCATGCCGTACCACTTGAATGGGTGGTAGCAGGAGCTGGCAGCGCGGTCGTAATTCATCAAATTATGATTGCTTCCGGCCAGGGCGACATTGCTTTTGCCTGGCCGAGTTTTGACGCCTTTCCGCCCATGTCTGCCGGTTTGCGTATGCAGGCGCACAAGACGGCTACTACCGCCGACGGCGCTTGTGATCTTGGCGCTTTGCTGCAAGCTATTACGCCGCAAACCTCCATGGTTATTGTCTGTACGCCTAACTCTCCTACAGGCGGCATTGTGCGCCATGACGAATTGCTGGCCTTTATTAAGTCGGCTCCAGCGCACGTTACGATATTAATCGACGAAGCATATTATGAGTTTGCCCGGGACCCGGAACTTCCCCGCTCATTAGAGTTGGTCCGTGCATATCCGAATGTGGTCATGTCACGAACCTTTTCTAAAGCGTACGGTTTGGCGGGTTTTAGAGTGGGCTATGCTATTGCCCAGGCACCATTGGCCGAAAAGATCAGGCAATCCGGCGTGCCTTTTGCTATCCCGGTGCCTGCTCAAGCGGCGGCGTTGGCAGCGCTGAAGCATCCTTATAGTACCGACCAACGTGTCGCGACTATAATGCGTGAACGCCACCGTGTGGCCACTACTCTTAGAAAAAACGGCGCTGAAGTTGTTGTCGGTCATGGTAATTTTGTATGGCTACCGGTGGGTGACGCCACGCTGCAAGCTGCCCGCAAAATGCTAGAACGAGGCATCGCCCTAAAGGCATACGACGGACTCGGTATTCGCGTAACTATCGGCACTCCAGCCGAAAATGATCTGTTCATGCAGGCTTGGCTCCATGGTAATTAGCCGGATGTGCTAGTATTGGTAGTATTTAGGACTTCACCGAACGCATGATTCATCTATATACTTCTTTGTTTTCTCACCTTGTATTTGCACGAGCTGGGGGTGGTGGTTCTGGCGGAGGCTCCGGTGGCGGTTCGGGCGGCGGTATTATCGCCCTGCTCAGCTACGCTCCAACGCATGCGACCAGTAGTTGGTGTAATAAGCATATCTCGCGTATCGTAGGTATTATCGCGGGCAGCGTCGTAGGATTAGTTATTACGGTGCTGGCTTTTTTGGTAGCGCCGTCGTTCGGCATATTATTAGGCATTGGCGCAGCCGTTGGCGTATGGACAGGCGTTAACAACGTGCTCGGCCGAGTGTTGAAGCAAAATAAAACGGCTGAGAATAATCTGCATCTGGCTGCAAGCAAAGATCCGGTATGGCAAGCTTCGGCCATCCAAGCGCGTATAGAACAAGTGTTTGACGCGTTTCAGCATGACTGGAGTACGTTTAATATTGCGAATATTCGGACCTACACCACTGACGCATACTATAACCACGTTGTATTGATGTTGGCGGCTATGCGGCAGATGGGCCGTCGTAACGATGTTCAAAATCCGCAGATTAGCAAGGCTATGGTCGTCAGCGTGGACGATTCTACCAATGACGCGCACGATGCTTTTCGCGCATATATTGCCGCCAGCGCGAATGATCAACAAATCGACGCAGTGCATAACCAAGTTATTTATACCGATGACTCACCTTTTGAAGAATTTTGGCAATTTAGGCGCGTACAAAATCAATGGATGCTTGATGGCATCGATCAAGCTACGCAAAACGCTAATCAACGCTATGCGGCCCTCGAATATTTTGCCCAACAGAATAATATGTACTACAGCTTAGATTGGGGATGGCTGCTACTGCCGCAACGAGGCGAACTTTTCGGCAGCGCCAACTTCAAGCATTCGGATATTAACAACCACATTATTGGACAATGGGGCGATTTGATCGTCCAGCTGTATACGTATATTCCGTACAAAGCCAGGCAGCGAGCCGACAATTATCTCATCGGCCAAATTAACCTGCCTAAAACGTACGGCGGCATCATTATTAAGCGGCGTAGTAAATTTGCGCTATTTCATGCCACGCCCAAGGGGTATACAAAGGTTACTTTGGAATGGGGCGACTTTAACAAGCGGTACGAGGTCTTTGCAACCGATATGGAGCGTGTCACTTCGTTTGAACTTCTAAACCCTCGAGTTATGAGTGAATTGTATGATGCGAGCTTGCCTATCAACATAGAAGTCGTCGACAACATTGTCTATTTTTACTGCTTGGCAAGCAATGCCGACCAACGCTACGACGCCATGCTGCGCATTTTGCAACTGGCATACCAAGAATTAAAAATGTAGTTTTGTCTGACTGATACGCTAGCTTCTAAGGACATTTATGGGGCCACTATCGAAGGAGGTGTTTACGCCAACGAGGTCAATGGCGCCCATGGTTCGTACGTTGTGATATTGAGATTCCGGATCTAGCTGAGGCGTATAAATGTGTGCCTGTCCATATACTATATAGCCCGGATCTTGGAGCGGTCGAAGTGGTGACTCGGCCACGAGCGGTCCATGCGTCAATTGCTGATCAGACATGCCCGTAAAGTGGTGTAATGAAGCGTGATTAAAGCCACCGTGTGTGGTAAATACAAGAGCGCTTCTATCAGTATTTGTCGCTTGGGCGGCCAATGTTTTGTGCGCCTTGGTGACGCCTCGCAGCAAGCGTCCTTTGCACAATTCATCGAGCGACTCGCCTTCTTCGGGTACCCAATATAGTGCCGACTGCTTACTTCCCTTAAAGCGTGGATCGGTACGCATTTGACGCGGATCAAGGCGCCCAAGCTCGCGTTCTCGAAGATCATGGTCTACTAGAATATGTCTAGGCATGTCTATTTGCTGGCTTAGAATAATAGCTGTTTCTAATGCCCGATGTGAAGTAGAGCTTGCAAAAAGCACGCGTGTAATTGCTAGTTCGCCAAAGAGTTTGCACAGCACTGTGCCGGTTTGCTCAACCTGTCGCCTGCCCTTTTCGGTTAAGCTAGTGTCGTCATCGGCAGTGTTTGTTTTTAGTTGCTCGCCATGCCGTACAGTGACGATTACTTGCGGTTTATGCGTATTCATAAAATTAACCTAACCATATTAGGTGTCTACAGTCTAGGATTATTTCGTGTTAGGCTAGACCATTATCTAGCCTAAACGTAATCTCTTATACAGGAAAAAATGGCGTAATTGCTATAATGGCTCAATATGAAGGCGCCTCGTCCTAAACGCTTGTTACAAACGATCTTGATAAGTTGGTCGATTGTTTATGTGCCCTACGCGCTATTTGTGGCATGGGTGAATACCTGGCCGGTGGGATTTGATGGCAAGTCTGTGGGTGTAACCGATTATCTAGTTGCAGGCATTTTTATTGTGATGAGCCTGACGCAGCTCACTGCTAGTATCGCGCTTGCAATAAAATATCGGCCGCGGGTATCATGGATAGTAATGGGGTGCCTTATCCTATCTGTGGGCAGTGTGATTGCCGGACCGTCCATCGCCATAGGGGCATCTCTCCTGGGTGTAGATTAAATAGACGAGGTGTCAATTTTGGTGTATGCGTAGAGAAATGCCCAAAGACAAGAAGATCGGATCTCTCCGAATAGCAAATGAGTACCTCCAGGGCAGACTAGAATCGCACGCAGCCGTTACAGAACTTTTATGGATTAATACGTGCTTTAGCAAATTACTGGCCGGCGAAATTTCGCTGGATAGAGCGGCACGTGCCGAACAACATATGGTATCGACACATCTTAGCCAGGCAAATCGGAACTTTCATAAAACAATAGAGCACCAGGACAACCGTCTTACATCTGGGGGTCTAGATATTATGAGTCGCATTCGCGCAGGAGTGCGACTGGCCCAATTTAGCCTCAATGGCATTGTATACGGAAAAAAGCGCCTGCCGGACCCGGGTGTCGTCCGAAGTGCTTACGAGGCCTTGATCGGACATTCTGTGAGGTCGGTTGAAGCTTTGCAGGTTGATGCTAATAATGGACGTCGTTCCTCGGCAGAAAGGCAAGCTTTGGGAGAGGCAGCCGTGCTGCTGCTTGCTCAAAGATATGCTCTCCGAGAAGTGGGCGTGCAGGAATGGTTGCCTGCGCAAAGCCTATTTAGCGAAGACCGAGGTAGAAGTTGCTTGGTTGACTCAAGCGATTTCACATGGGATATGAATATTTTTACGCCATCACAACAAGCTGGTAATCCTCCTGAACGGACGTATGCGCTTAAGATAATACGCGATAGTGTTGCTGAAACTAAGCGAGGGCCAACAGTTGCCATTCACCCCGACTTGGCAGTTGTGCCTAAGGAAATATTTATACCGGAGAAGATTATTGCAGCATGCGGCCGGGAGCTTAAATATCCGAAAGATTCGGCGAGACTCACTCACGAATTGGATGCTCGCACGGAATTGTTTTTAGACGTGATTGATCGCTAAGAGTTAAATGTGGTCAATTTCTACTGCTCATGCCGAGACTATCGCCGAAAACTTTCAACCGCGGCCCGCAGTGCCTGGGCATCACCCGGGGAGTGACGTTCTACGTGGGCATCTATGGGCAAACCTTGCATATGGTTGTACGAAGAGATGCCGATGATTTTAATGTCACTCTCCGGCAAGAGTAGCCGCGTGAGATGACTTAAAACAAATGCCGCAGAACCCTGGGTCATATACTGCATACTGAGCCAGTCCCCGTATTCTGCAAGCCGCTTTACTCCAGATGAACCATGCAACGTGGGTAGTTTTACCTGATTTTCTGCATCCATCATAGGCAAAAGAACTGTTGTTACGGCTTTTTCTACAATCTTTTTTCTGCCTAAAAGACTACGCTTTTCGACATTTTCTCTGCTAACCGAGGTATGCGGATGGTGTATATACGCATAATCATCCTCTAAACGGCCGCCCACTATAAGAAGGTCGGGTCTTGGCCGTATGTCGTCAAGATGCATGTGATTTAGCGCCAGAGCGGCCATACCCAGGTTGTTGGTATGCATATATACGTCGGCATTTGCCTCGCCCAGTCCCTCATACACGACGTCGCGCGTTGTATCGGGCTGCTGGTAAAAACGATCAAAGACGGCGATTCGAAAATCAGACATTATGACTCCTTCGTAAATTGGACGTATATGACAAAGATCATACAATGAAATGCACGATTATAGAATAGTACTTTTGACTGAGGGCAGAACGTGGGACAATAGAGCTATTAAACAAGGATACATCATGAGCAGCATAGCAGTTAGTCCATATCTTAATTTCGGTGGCCGCGCGCGCGAGGCTATGGAATTTTACCAGAAACTATTTGGCGGCAAGCTCGATTTACTGGCCTTTACCCCTGACGGCGCACCTCATCCGGCTGGTCCCGACGACGCGATTATGCATGCTGCACTAACGGCTGATGGCGTCACTATTATGGGGGCGGACGGTATGTCCGATCATCCGCCAACCGTGGGTGATAATTTTGCCATTGCTTTAAGCGGTGATGACCTCGAACGTTTGTCGAAGATATTTGAAGGTCTCAGCGAAGGTGGTCGCGTCAAACAAACGCTCAAAAAAGAATCCTGGGGTGATACCTTTGGCTGGCTCGAAGACAAATTTGGCGTTAATTGGATGGTGAATATTTCTGATCCAAAAGTCGAAGTAGCTTAGTCTGCCTCAGGTAATATTCGGCTTATGGACTTCGCTTGAGTGTGGCACGCGACGACGTGGGTACTAAATTGGGGTGTTCAAATAAGACACAATGACGTAAGATGAATGTCATGATCGTGACTCCTATAAAAACGGCGACTATTACAGCCGGGCAACAAGACTTGCTCGTATTGCTTGACAGCTATATTACTGATTTACAAGATGGAACGGTCGTTGCCATCACCTCAAAGATCGTGTCGCTATGCGAAAATAACGTGGTTCCTTTTGACGCCATCGATAAAGAAACATTGGTGATACAAGAGTCTGACAAGTATTTGCCGGCAGCGCTTAGCAAGTATGGTCACCACTTTACGATCACCAACAATATACTTATCGCCATGGCGGGCATTGATGAATCGAATGGCGGGGATTACTACGTGCTGTGGCCAAAAGACGCTCAAGCGACGGCCAACCTGGTACGCGCTCACTTTACTAAAAAATTTGGTTTAAAGCGGCTCGGGGTAATTATCACCGACAGCACTTCGCACGCTCTGCGACGCGGAACGATCGGAATTTGTTTGGCGCACAGCGGCTTTTCGGCTCTTAACAGTTATGTTGGTCAGCCGGATCTATTTGGCCGGCCGTTTGCGGTTTCGCGGGCTGACGTAGCTAGCGGTCTAGCCAATAGCGCTGTTTTGCAGATGGGCGAAGGTACAGAACGTACGCCAATCGCGCTTATAACAGATGTAGATTTTGTGACTTTTTTGGATCATGACCCTACGCCTGAAGAACTTGAAACAACCACAATCCCGCTGGAAGATGATTTATTCGCACCGTTTCTAACGAGTGTTACGTGGAAATTAGGAGAAAGACAGCAGAAACAATCGAATTAGATCCCAGGCTTGGACAATTCCTGGATCCAGCTTACTTCTACGAGTTCATGCGAAATCCCGACGTTGTGCGCAGCAAAGATGATGCACTGCGCGGCGGTATTAATTGTGTATCGCTCGCTCATCTGGTTCTCAAAGAATTGTTCGATTATGAATTACCCCCGGAACTAGGGTGCGCTGAATTATATCGTGACCAAGATTTTCTTATTCGAGATATAGATCCTAATGAGTCGCGAAAAGGCGATTTGTGGTGGTTTGGAGTAAATAGCGGTAAAGATCCGCTAAAACTTCCTTTGCACTATGATGACCAAGGCCGTCTTATTAATTGGTACGAGTCGCCGGTTAAGCATGTGGCGATTCATACTGGTTCGTATGCAGATGGCGAGCCGCTGCTACTACATGCAACACATCGCAACGGCGGCAAAAACGCCGTTTGGCCCGTGTCAGGCTTCAGTAGTTACAATAAGTATAAACAATTTTGGGGTATAACTCGCTTAGCAGTTGATCAAACGGTCAGAGTTTAGGTCAACGGCCGGCGATTTAAGTTTATTCTGGTTGGTGTACTATCTTTTCTGTCGCGACCCTTCAAGTCCTCGACACCGCGACTAATAAGGCCGGTGCCAAGCACGGTCGCGGTCGCACTCGATTCTTGATGGTAGCTCTCTACAATTGCCCGGCCCGTATTGCCCTCTTTCATAATTCTTTGATGAATTGAATCGTATGTTTCGCCGGTTTCTATGGCGATCAAGACTTGCACGGCAGCTATAGCGGGCTTACGGCCCGTGCTCTGAATCTCGGCAGTATACATCAATATCGCTGCGAGTTCGGGCTTCATACGCTCTTGGTTGTAGAACTCTTTGTAGCATTCTTGCAGGTCTTTCGCGGTTGCTGGCATGCGCGTTATGGTTATGTTCTTTCGCGGGCCGTGAAATTTATTCTTCTTGGTTTCACCACATAATTCAGCGGCTATATTGCCGCCCCTTTTCCCCAGCCGCGCACCTCGGGGGTTAAAAGGTGCGGCTACTTCATATAGCGTTCTGGCAAAAAGCTCGGTATTTACATTGATGGTGTTTTCAAAAGTATCACGAGTAAGAGGATCGCCCTCAGGCGTTAGCGCCAGAATTTGCTCGTTTTCAAGATTAAGTATGGCATGATTTGCTGCCGGGTCTGCCTGTAGCCTCAGAATTGCTTCCCTATTTTTAGTAGAAATCCGTGTGTCAGATTCAGCACTTTTAGCACTTGATGAAAGGTCTGGTGCTGGTTTGCGTTGCAGGTACTGCTTGCGCCGGGTATGTGATAATGATTCTTCTAGGGCTTGATGAAAGGTTGTCGGCTTTAATCTGTAAAGACTGCAAATAGTTTTAGGTAGTAAGTCAGGATACTGCGTAATAGCTTGAGTAAGCGTTGCCAAGGAGAGTTTTGTGAAAGGCATTTTCGAATAAGCTGAAGAAGCTTGTGTTATAAGTAGCGGATCATGGGTAGCTGCCAGGTCACAGAATTGCCACCATTCTTCCGTAAATGTGTCGACAATTTGTTGTTGTGTGTCGTCCTGCAAATATGCAAAATTGGGTAATCTTTGTTTTGACCATTCCAGCACGCTGACTTCTGCCTTAGCTGCCTCCAATACGTTCCTGTTCACATTATTCTCTTTGGCGGTTGTGTATAAGCTATAGGACCCGGTCATGGTTGCGTCCGGTAACCATCGGCGTACAATGCCGTTCCTGGCCATTACATAATCACGCAGCGCGAGTGTATGACCTGCTAGTATTATACGCAAGAGATTTTGGTGGAGAGACGTACGAAGCGTATTGTACGGAAATATCTCCGCGAGATATTGTACGCGATCCTCATGACTGTGAAGATGATTATCGACAATTACTACAGCTCGCTCACGCTCCTTAGGGCTTTTCCAATACTCGGCATCTCCTACCTCTTCTTTTACATTTACGTCACGGGCGACTGCGATATATGCCGCCGGATCTTCGCATGATTCATATGTGGCCTCAGGTGTATGTTCGATTAAAAACCTGCATATCTCTTTTCGTCGCAGTTCTTCTTTATTTATCTTCACTCGCCAATCTATAGCATGAAGAGGCGGCATCGGTTGCGAGTATTGCTCTGCCAGGGATCGAGGTGACTTAAGTTCTGTGTGAATTGCAGCTAGATAGCCCGAACCATACTCCGCGAGATTTGTATTATAAGGCGGACGATTTGGATCTATTATATCGTGAGTATTTTCGTAGCCGTTCATTTATACAAATGAAACATCCTCGTATGAATCTGTCAATACTATTAGCCGGCACTTATACCATTGCACCATAGATCGTGACCGCTAAAGTAGCAGCCCCGAAGGGGCAGAACGGGGCCTATGGCGTGGTGGTATAAGTGCCTATTAGCCGATGATGCATGTCCGATTTCTTATAGGAATAGATCTAGTCGATGTAGTAAGATATTTCGAATGTTATCCGAAAAATCACCTCTAATCCAGGACACCCTTGGCATTGCTAATGAATATACCACAGGTGAAGCGGACGTCAAACTTGCTGCAAGTCGACTTGCTAGTAACGGTCCCTTCGGCTTATTGATCGCAGGAGAAGTATTACTTGAAGAAGGTACCAAAGCGAGTGAATATCCTGCACAGGAATTATTTGATTCAGCTAGGTCTAACTACCGTCAAGTTATCTCTCTAACTGAAAATGCTTCTATAACCAATGATGAGCATCTGAGTACTAGGGGGCGGAGCTTGGCTCGTCTGGCCCAGTTCCCTGCTATGCTGTCAATATATACTAAAGATAAGATGCCTATCTTGAATGTCGTAAGCGAAATGTATCGGCGGTTAGTGCGTCAGAGCAACTCCGCCATAGATACGCTATACGGAGCGGGGGCTCGATCTGATAGCGAGTCGGCGATTGAGCTGTACGGTTTGGCGGGTGAGCTGTCCGTGCTAATGCTGGCCCAGCGCGCTTATTTAACTAGAAAACTTCAAAGGCTGGCCTTGCAAAGCATGTTTAGCGAGGATCACGGCGGTAATTGTCTTGTATCGACTGGTACGTATGCGTGGGATATTAATACTTTCACTAGTCTTCGGTCCCAAGATCGCCAAAGTAACTTGAGTATCGTCCGAAAAAATACCATTCAAGTTAGATCCACCAGAAAAGACGACAACAAGCCACTGGGTCCAACGCTTTATATAAAGCAGGATCTCGGGTTGAGCCCTAACGAAAAGGCCGTAGGTCTAAAAATAATTCGTCATTGTCGACTTGATGAAGTGTATGGTAGGTCCAGAAGACATATAAATAGTTTGGACAGCCGGATCGAGCTGCTCAAGGATTTTCTATACACAACTGAAAAGGTCGCCTCACTACACTAGTGAGTGATGAATAAACGCTAGCACATAATGGTAGTGACTGGCGCAAAACCAGATGTCGAGCGCTATGAGTCCCGGAAAAATAACCAGTAGTTCGGCGAATTTGCCCGTAGTAATACGCAGTGATTTCATGGGTGGCAGGCCGAACTTGACAGGAATCGGCAGTAGCCACGGCACACCTTCTTTGGTAAAGCTATCCATGACCAGATGCGAAAAGATTCCGATTATAAATGCCCACCATACTAAGCCGACATCGACGTGCGGCATTATGGGATGTAGCACCGTAAGTAACAGCTTGGCCAAAAACCCAAACAAAGCAACGCCCAGCAAAGAATGCGTTAAAAACCGATGGCCGCCCAGCAGCTTATCAAACACTTTGCCGAATAACTTGCCTACCGGCAGATTTCGCCAAAGCGGTGCGGTGGGCTGGTCGATGTCGGGCAAGATTCCGCCAATTTGATTGGCGAGAATGGCGCTTAGAGCTGTTGCTAAGGTAAACGTGCGCGAGGGCGTTATAAAAACCACGACGCCTAATGCGGTAATCGCCGCTAAGTCATGTGTTCGTCCAGTCATGCACCAAGTATACACCGCTTAACGCACGGATTGTCATTGTTTTTTGGCTGGACTTTAGTGGTTATGATTGTGGTGCGTAATTCATTGAGGCCAGGATATCTTGCATGGCCTGGGTGTACGGAGATTTCTTAAAAGCGTCCATACCGGCTTTGAGGTCCAGTTGCGGCGAGGTATCTGCTAGTGTGCCTTCAATCGCGATGCAAGTCTGTTGGCCTACGGTCGAAACCGGTAGCCGGGCCGCTGGACATGTTGATTCGGCTACGCTATTTACACTTGTGGTAATGTACAAAGCTGGCACTATATTTCCTGTGGCCTGAGAAATCTGATTAATAAATGCTTCATAATAGAATCCCCCGAGCATACTAATCTGCTGCGTATTTACTAATTGCCTTGTACTCGACATGTCAAGTTGCTGAGAAAGAAGGCCCTCATTAATGATTATTTTTGCACTTGCATTATCTTCAGATTGTCCGGCGTATACAGTTGTAATGTAGGAAGTTGCGCTTGAGGGATCGGCCGTTGTCGATATGTGCCAACCTTGTGGATAACTAAATCTAAGACCAGTATATGGCGACTGAAATAGAATTTTATGTGAGTTAATTTGGGCTGATGCAGCAGTACTGTTTTGTGCTGTTTGTTTATTTTTATTCTGTGAAGAATGAGCAAAATAACCTTGGAGAGCCAAAATTACCCCGGCAATAACGAGTAGTCCAAAAAAGGCGGTCAATACTTTAGAGACAGAACTAAAAATGGTTTGCAGACGGTGCATATGAAGCAGCATAGCAGGAGCCGGGCCGAGCTGCAATTATCCGTTGCTTATAACAAAACATAGCGGTGCATAGCTTCGCTGAATCCCTCATTTTGAATAGTACCTACGGTAACATCGGCCACTCTCTGTACTTCGAGTGGAGCATTGCCCATGGCGACTGAAAGGCCTGCACATTTGAACATCGGTATGTCATTTTTGCCATCGCCAATCGCCATCGCATTCTCCGGTGCAATGCCCATTAGCTCTAATACGCTCAGCGCAGACACCTGTTTATCGATGGTTTCGTGAGTGATGTCCAATCCGACAAGCGGCCCGGTGGTGCCTCGATTTTCATGGAATTGCACCCCTAACCCGTTCTGCAAGAATTGCGCTGCTCGTGAGCAATCCTCTTCGCGTACTTCCGCCCAAAGACTGGGCGCACCCGTTTTAACGTCGCGAAGATCGATATCTTTTACGGCCGTGCGCGCTTTGCCATACCCAATAAACTCGGCATAGTCCATAAAATGCTCAACTATTGTGAGTGTTGTGGCATGATCAATGCCTGTTTCCGAAAAGATTTTTTGCGAAGGAATATCAGCGATCCTGGCTCCGCCGTTAAAAATACCGTAATGTTGAAAAGCCAACGGTCCTATGTATTGCAGGCTACGGTAAAAATCTCGCCCGGTAACAGGAATAACCGGGATATTTTTTTCGCGCAGAAGATTAAGTGTTTCTAAGGTTTTAGCGCTGCTGGCCGGAGGACGGCCGTCGAATACTACGCCATCCAGATCGGTAAGAACTACTTCAATTTTTTTCATGCTAACCCCTCTATCTTAAGGTGCACTATACCGAACATAACGCGCTATGACAGCAAAAACGTTTACAAATACTAAGGATTATCGGGAATACCCAGTAACCCTTTTTTCCTCCACGACGTAATGAGCTTTTGCGCCGTGATCCGCCCTAATTCGGCGCTGCATATCGCATAAAATCGTTTGGCATAATCAGGAATTGGTTTGCCTGGATCATGGCCATATAGCAATTGTTTTGCAGAAGCAAACGCGATAACTTTTTCGGCGAGCGTTTGTGGCAATTCCCCCTGTGCTTCGTTAACCCCTCTGAGTATAAGGTCGATGATTGTGAAGTGCTTTGCTGGGTCATAAAAACTATGTATTCCCCTAATATCATCAGTTTCAAGATCATTGGCTTGCAAATGGTCAAAGGCTTCAAAAAGTCGTCGGAACGCCTCGTCTGAAATCAAATTTTTCTGGCTGTGCGTGTATAGTTTTATCGGTTTACCCGGGGCTGGCTCGCATACAAGGCCAACCGGATGTTTATCTGAAACGGCGACGATCTGCTCAAGTCCTGGCCTGCCTCTAGCATCCAAAAGTGCTGCTGCCTTCTTTCGTATAGTCTGCACTCTATCCCAATGAAACAGCGGCGGAATTTTTAGGAGATTACCGTCGTCCATCTCGAAAACATATACGTCGCTACCTGCATCCACGTAGCCTTTCAGGGGTATGCAGGGTGGATCAGCGAAACGATCGTAGTTGAGCTTTTCAAGATCATTGGTAAGATTTATAGCTGCATCTCTATATGGCTCAAATTCACGGGCTAGGCTATCTTCAGTTAAGGGCTGAAGATACCATGGTGTTTCAGACATGCAAAAAAATTCGGACATGTGCAATACTGTAGTATCGCATATACGTGACAGTTGTTTTGTGGACAATATTACGTGTTATGCTGTAACTTTGGTGGTAGACGGAGTAGATATGCGAAAATTAGTATTTGCAGATGTTGATGGAACAATGGTCCGAACGGGATCGAAAGAGTACGAAGAGGATTACGTTTCGCCGCACATGCATGCAGTCGTTCGGCGCATGTTAGATAATGAAGTCGTCTTGCCTGTTAATACAAGCAGAAGCAACGGCATGATGACTGAGCTTGCGACATCATTGGGATTACGCGATTTAAGTGTGTTGGATGGTGGCGCAACAATATACGACTTTGGTCGCCAAGCCCGCGATAAGCGACTATCACGATGGCTGGCGATCAGCGTAACCAAAGAGGTGGTTCAAAAGATCGGACCACACATCGATACTATTTATTACACCGAACATTCCCAGGAGCGAACTTCTGAGACCTTTGACATAAGTGAAATTGTTACACCGACACCATCGGTCTTTGCGTCATACGACAACCGGCGAGCTGCCCGTATCGAAACACTGCTTAGTCCTATTAGCGGCATCGACGCGCATATAAATACGTACAATGGCACGACAACGCACACCTGCGTTCAGGTGGTCACGGAAGGCGTTAGCAAAAAGAGCGGCATCGAGATCGTGCTTGGTGATGAGCGTTACGCCGATATTCGCGCCGAAGATATGGTGGCCATCGGCGACGGCAAGCCGGACGTTGATATGTTTCATGCCATGCCGCCCGGTGCACTTAAACTCGCGATGGGTAACGCTCATCCTGAGCTTAAGGCCGAGGCGGACATTGTCCTGCCGTATACCGCAGATGAAGATGGCTTTGCCTGGGCGATGGAACGGTACGTATTAAGGTAACTCTGTATGTCTGATATAATCCGAAGTTTTCCACAACCCCCCGACGATGAACGGCGACGAATGTCGCCCGAAGTTGCCGAACGTCTTATGAATATTGTCGAAACGACGCCGCTTGTCGACGAGACTGCGATTAATAACCTTGCCACCACGCTTGATGTCACAACGCGGCTGGATGGCTGGACGACGGTCAAAGGATTGATAGATTGTTTGGTGACTTCGGAGTCCGTAAGTACTCAGACTCATGATTTATTTTGGGGTGATCTCAATTTACTTCGTCCTTGCTTGGGTAGTGAGCACGCCGTAGCTGTTATGGATGCCGGTGAGATCGATTATCTGCCCGCCTTTTACGAGCCAAATAATGCTATTGTGGCAACCGAGGTACTTAAGATTAATCGTTGGTGTGAGATGCTTCAGGATAGCGGCAAGGTGTTGGCTGCGGCGCTGGATGGTGATAATTTTGGTCAATCCAAGTATAACCAGCTCATTGCACGTAACATTCTAGGCGGTATATACGACAGTAACTTGAGTCCTGCCGCAAAGCAGGCGACGCTTTTACTTATTGGCCAAGATATTGTGGGGGGTATTTTGCAAAAATGTGATGTAGCACAAAAGCTGACCGCCTTTCGCGAGGCGTGGCCTGCCGAATTTGCGACGTATCGAGACGATCTACTGCTGGCTTCATATTTAAGTGACGCTAGCGCCCATAGCTCATACCGTCTGTATCGTAATGCGCGCAATGGTCATATAGAGCCGGCGGTTAGACCGGAGGATGCCCAGCTCAGTTTTCTGTTTGAGCGGCATCTAGGTGGCGCCCTGACACTTACCCAAGATCGTTGTCAATTGCTGGCCGATGCCCTGCCCGATCTGCGACATCTGCGTTATTTACTAACCAATGAACGCTCGCCTTATGCGCGTGAAGATACGGTATTCCAAGAGATTCTTTGGCGGAAGCTAGCTTCTCGTGCTGTTGGCGAGCTGTGCCTATGGCGTGATCCAGACGATGACGGCATCGAAGAAGATGTGATCAGTGTTCGTGGTACGGAGAAACTTGGCTTGCACGCAACTATCTACCGGCATCACGGCGCTTCTCGTACTTCCCTCATTGGGCACGTAACCGATGAAACGATATATCATATGCCTGGCGATGGACGAGTGTGGTGCCGGTTTAATCAAATTTCTGCTGGGATGCCATTCGCCCTCAGGCAGTCATATCCTTTGCGCGACGCTGAATATATTCATACCGATCCAGAAGTGACGGCCATGCAAAAAGGAGTTGCGCTCACCTTTCGAAATGAACTCGAAGACATCGGTTATCCTTTGTCGGGTGAAGAAGCTTGGCAAGCAATCAACCGTATTGAAAGTATCTCGTAACTTATTTTAGAATTGATTCCAGCCCCATGGATTGGTTGACTATTTTAGCGCCAGCTTTTTTAAAAAAGTAGCGAGCCAGCTGGCGTTGTACGGGCGACGCGAAAAGCAGTAGTTTGTCGATGGCGCGATAAGCCGAACGCTTTCGGATCAACAGCTTGATCGCTGTCTGTATCGCTCGCGATGGCGGAGTGACTGCTTCTACAAGCGCCTCCATAGATACTATGTAATGCTGTGGAAAACGTTCGCAATACGCAGCATATTGTTTTTGTAAGGCTTGTATTTCTTCTTGGTTCAAACCTTTGAGCAAATATTTGCGAAGCTCAGCGAATAGCGCCATGGTTGCCTCTTCAAAGGCTAACGATTCTTGAGCAATTGGCGGTAGATCTAATTTCTTGGCGATGACGATCATTTGCCGGACAGCTTTGATGGCATCATAACCTTCTCGTATAGTGTGCGCTTTGTCATGTACCACTGTCTGGAATATGCTGCGAACAGCGCTATTTAGCACGACGCTGTCCCACATAAGCCACAGGAGTGGCGGGATACGGATGCGCCGAAAATAGAGCGTTTGCTCGGCAAATCCTTTCATATACAACCCTTTGCAAATAACTTGATCGGCTAATTGTAGCAACATCGCGAAGGCTTGTACGTCGGTAATATGCTGGCTTTTACAAAAGGCGCTGATCGCTTGTTCTATGGAAGCACCCGTGCTTAATCGGGCCGTCACAAACGTGTTAAGCTCATTCCAAAAATCACCCTCGTCCAGTAACGTGCCGCCAGAGCGAATGTTTACGGCCCAACCGCCAGTTTGACACCATACATGCACGCCAACAACATTGGAATTGTCGGCTAGTTTTTGCAGGTAGTGCGCGTAGTCGTAGCCAATAAACGACGGGAATATTCCCATGCCTTCCCATTCGCGGCGCGTCTGGAGTTCGATTAGTTTTTTATGAGAACTGGTAAAAAACAACGGATTGAGTGCCAAATGACGCATAAAATCAGTGTCGCCGAACTTCATAGAAATAATCAGATGATCGCTGTCAATTGACGAAAACACGGCATTAAAAGTGCGTTGATTCCAGATAAGATCGCCGATGGAGTAAGCACCGACTGTCCAGGTTCTAAAGATGAGCGTCTTGTTGTGTTTTTCGAATATTGGTAAGATTGTCCGCAATAGTTTATTGGCTTGCTCGGGCGTGCGAATTGCCAAACGACTTATAAAATGTCCGTCAACGTCGTTGCCGTCGTGCTCGCCAATTCTTAGAATAATGCCGTCGACTTCAGGAAACGTACTCAGCAGCCGCTCAATACAGTCAGCAAAAAACGCCTCAAGGCTGAGCCCGGTTTTGTCTCGGCGCTGATCGATGGCCTCGTTAGTAAACATGTAGTCAGTATTTATAAAAAGTTGTAGGTTATGCGTATTGGCAATCGCAAATAATTTTCTGTAGAGCGACGTATACTGCGCCAGCAGTGCTTGCAGTTTTGGTTCGTAGTACGGCCGATTTACCAGGTGCGCCAAGTCGTCAATGCTCAGTGCGTTGTATCCTAAGGTTACCGCACGCTCCACATACAATATAAAACGTTGTATGATCTGGTTTTGAGTCTTCTGGGGCAACTTTCCGTCAACTTCCAGCTCTTCAAAATCTATTTTAGACCAGTTAATAACGGCACGTTTAGAAGTGAGCGAAAACGGCGCCAGCGCATCGATAATGCGGAGTGAGACATGAAACTGGCAGCTTGATGGTTTACTCATCACATGTAGCATACCAGATAGTAGAAAGTTCTTCTGCTTAGTGAAATATCACCTTGTAAACGGCGGCAACATTGGCTAGTAATATACTCATGATTATATATCCCCGAGGAACATATTTGCCACAGTTCAGAGAACACATGCTTGAGCATACCGAGGGCTTGCCGAAGTATGTGGAAAACGGCGTCGAAACAACAGCCGTAGATTATAAGGGTGCCGAATGGTCCTACGCCATAAACATAACATTGCTCCACGATGCCAGTAGTGACTTGATTGTGCAAGGCGAAATACCGAGTACGAATGCCGAAGTTATGCTCGTAGAACGTGCCGGCGGGCACGGAAAGATTGGTGATTTTAGTGGAGTTTCAGGATATATCGGCGAACGTTTTGATCCGAATGCTGATGAAGGGTTGCCTGATCTTGAAGATATTTTTGACCCCATTGAGTATGCGTTGGATGAAGAACTGCGAGAAGAGTGCAATCTAACACCCGATGAGCTTGACGGCATTAACTTTTTAGCCGGTAATTGGATTGACTTTCGGCGCACACCTCAAGAATACACTCGGCAAGGTTCTATGATTCGTGTAGTTCCCGTCGTAGGCCTTTGCACGGTCAAGCCCCTCATAGTACCCAAGAAGGATGAAATTACTAGTTATAGGTGGTCTAAACTGTCCGAAATTAAGCATGCGACTGACCTGGAGCCAGGCTATTACCCCAAAACGCTGCCCGCTTGCCTAGGTGCCCTTGGACTAACCGAAGACCAAATAGCAAGCATTATATAAGACGGATCTACCATAATGTACTAGGGTACGACTACTAATAGTTAATCAGTATTTAAATTCACAGTTTGGCTTAAAAGATGTATGTTACAGTGCGAGTATGTCAGAAACTATACATACCGTCGAACCAATCCCGCTACAACAATATGACCCAAGTGCCCCGGACGTAACTGTCTTGCGGGGTATAAGGACCGTAGACTTAAGCGATCAGCATTCCAGAGATATTGCATATTACGCAATAGACTCGCCTACTACCGAGGAAACTACTATTGGTGTGCAATATAGCCTCGCTCACATTAACGATGCTGCGGATCTTGAGCCGGGCCAACATCAGTGGAAGTCTCTGCCGGACATTCGTACCGATGCGTTTTATAATTGTTTCGCCAAAACTCATGTTTCTTACCTTGACGCCGTGGAAGAACGCGATAAGCTAACAAATGCCGAAAATCGACTCAATGTCGACAGCTTAAATCATCTCAGTAGTTTATTACTGGGCTATGAAGTTTCTACGGCACAATGGAAACAAGGCGATCGCAGTGACATCGAAAAACTTATGCAGCAGATAGACGAAGGCGATATTACGCTCCACGTTAATAAACATACGGGCAGGCTTATGGCAGCCACATCCCCCGCTATTCTTAATGTATATCATATAGACTACGATGATACGATGCGTCCAATATATGAATTGCAGGAGACGCAACGAACGTTTTATGACAGTAATGGTAGGCTGGCAAGTGTAGCGAAAGGACCCAGGAGTCGTAACAGTATGGGCGAGGCGCGGCATATCCGGCCTGACGTTTTAGAAACGCCGTATCAAGCGGCGGTACGTGGCCTGGATGAAGAACTTAATGTGCAGTCGTTTAGTTGGCTGCGGTCAATCGCTACCGTGGTGCAGCCAGCGCGTTCGCATGATACTTACAAAGGCTTGCCTACAGAATATCGCCTTGACTATTTTGTTGCCGAGTTAGGTGAAAAAGCTTATCAACCAATATACAAAGAAATCAAGCTGGATGCTAACGATGTGCGTTTGCGGGAAAGCGTTTTTACTTGGCAGCGAGTGGCTGATGTGCTTAGTGCGCGGGAATCCCGGGCCTCGTAAAAAGTACTTGCACTAATGGTACCCACTCCGTCACAATAGCCATACAACGTAATGCACAACGGGGGCGAATATGGCTGTACGCAAAAGTTTTGGTTTTAAAGTACCTGATACGGATCAGGGTAGAAACATCAAAAGAGCGGTAGATGCCCTATTTATGGAGGATCTGCCCCAAACTACAGCATGGCCATTATTTGAGGGTATGGCTCGAAGACCCCCGCTATTGGCAGCACATCGCTTGCAGGTAGCCGGAGCAATCGCGACAATTGTGACTAATGGGCTAACGCTTGAGCAGGAGGAATCACTTGCAGGCGTTCATCGAGGTGTAGAAATAACGGGCGAGCAATTCGGCGAGGTGGCTACTAAGCTGTTAGAGCGGCTGGTTTGGGTTGGCGAACCGGACGTCGCTGACGCGTTGCGGGAGCTTGCTCCGAACTTTCAAGAGATTTGGGTCAAAGACTAGTACATTACTAAAAGTAGATGGCTCTGCTCGTCTACTTTTTAGTGGTCTGCCTACTTGTTGGTCGCTTCTTGTTCTAACGCTCCCCAGGTCGCAAACATATCTCTCTTAATATGTTTGCCGAAATAGAACCTAAATAATGGTATCAGTGGTCCGCTGACATGTATTTCTTTGGTGCACGCGATACGGCCGTCACCGAGCGGCGTAAAAGTATTCCTGCCGGTTAACTTGCCACCTGGTAATTTGCATTCCGATGCCCAAACCCGTTTTGGAACAACTTCTGTGATAATCCATTCAGTGCCTGGTCCTTTGCGAGGCTTTGACCAACCGATGCTGCCTACTGCAAACGGGCCGTCCAGCCTGCCCTCTTCTTCGTGCGGGTCCCAATTTGGCCAATTGCTTACGTCAGTGGTAAGTTCCCAAATTCTATTAATATCACCGGTGATTATGGTTTCTGCTTTAATAACGTACATAGTAACTCCTATTTTATTTTACTAAAGGTGCGCTTAGGCAGATTGCCTGATTCGTACACCCAAACATGCATCAGTACGATGACCCACATGCGATATGGACGCCATTTGTCGGCGATTGCCAGTACTTGCTCGGTAGTCGGTGTTTCAGGCAAATCGTAGGCCACTTGAATGGCATGATATGTTAAATCGTCATGCGTAAAGCTATCGGCCACGCCTGCCCCGCGATGCAAAATGCCTTGCGAAAAGAACGGACCGACGCCAGGTAATGTCTCGAGTTCTTTCAGGGCTTTCTCAACGGGCAAACTACGCAGATATTTCGTATCAAGTAGACCGTCTAGGGCGGCTTGTGCCACGGCATGCAGGCGTTGGATTTTGGTATCGTTCAGGCCTTTGAACGAAGTAATCTCTAGTAACTTTTGGGGCATCGGAAATGCGTAATACGTATTGTTCGCCACGGTGATTGCCTCGCCGTACTGTTCGGCAATTTGCGCACGAATAATTCGCGCTTGCCGAACAGTTATACGGTGACCGATAATAAGCGCTGCAGCTGCTTCATATGGAGAGTGAAATTTGGTCGGCCGCATGTAATGATATTTTTCTTGCAGCGTACGGACAAAGGGGTCGCGCTTGCCCACTGCCGGCCAGTCGCTCGCGTCTTCGTCGGCAGACATTGCAGCCAAGGCTTGATTTTTGGCAGCTTCATGGTCGGTCTTGCCATGAACGTCAATTTCTAGCACGCTGTTCTGGTTTTGGTGCAGCGTTACGACTGCAGAACCATGCCAGCCCTCGATAGGAAAGGTCATAGCAATTGTCGTTGGATTATCAGGCAGGGTTGGCCACCCGTTAAAGTATTGATTCTGAAATAACAGGTCAAATGGACCCCTTGGCTTGAATGTAAAATGCATGCTACTCCTTTATTATTTTTTGCAGTTCTTCGGCGAGGTACTGGGGATTGCTATCGGCGAAAAAAACATCATTGCAGGCCCTAACCATAGCGCTGCTTTCTTTGGCAAGAGCTATGCCATCTGTTGTGAGCGATAATACGTACGCACGACTATCTTTTGGATCGACATGGCGATCTACTAATTTACGCGCAATAAGCTTTTTGGTAATTTGGGAGGCAACGTTAACATCCATTGTGGTGTGAGCTGCTGCTTGCCGCTGGTTGGGCATTCGATCTTCGTGCAGTTGTTGCCTATATATAGACATTAGTAGGAAGAATTGGGGCGGAGTTAACCCATAAGGCAATAGCGCCCGGGCTACGGCCCTACGCCAAATATATGCGCTCTGCGTGAGTAAATAGCCTAGATTTACTTTTTGATGATTACTGCTTTGTTGTAACATAGTCATTGTATTCTTAGTACACATGTATATTATATGTACACATATTAATTGTCAATGTACTTTTGTAAAAGATTTTATAGATCACTATAGCCCCACCCTGATGATTTTTTTCCGAAAAGCTTGTTTATCGATTTTGCTTTTGCTTTAATTAAGCTTAACTACTAACATAAGGTTTCAAAAAGCATGGCTACAACAAAAAAAGCTACAACAGTTCGCAGGGCGAATAGTTCTAGCAGTAAAAAATCCAAGAAAGTGTCATGGTTTGACAGACTATCCTCAGGTAGATACGCCAAACCGGCACTCGTTGCACTAGTATTTATGGTAATAGGCGTGGGAGGTCTGTTATGGGCATCTGCTGCAACTACTACCGAAAGTATCTGGAGCAGTTCTACCGTACCATCAGTTTTAACTTGGAGCGATAAGAGCAACATCGAACTTGGAACCAAGTTTCAGGCTAGTGTTGCAGGCTACGTTACAGGTATTCGATTTTACAAAGGCCCTCAAAACACCGGCACGCACACTGGCACACTTTGGGATGCGAGCGGTAATCGCTTGGCTGGCGTAACATTTACCAATGAAACTAAGAGCGGTTGGCAGACTGCAATGCTGAGTACTCCAGTTAGTATTGCGGCTGGCGCAACATATGTTGTGTCGTATCACGCTCCGAACGGTCACTACTCACTCGGCCCAGACTACTTCAAGAGCGGTGCGCACATAAATGGTCACTTGACTGCGCTTAAGTATGCGGTAAGCAATCCAAATGGTGTGTATGCCAAGGCCACTACCACCAGCGGTACTACACCAATATTTCCAAAAACCAATGGGGACGGCGATAGCTATTTTGTCGACGTACTTTTTTCGGCTAAGTTGATTGACCCGCAACCAGCTCCAGCAGCACCTACCGGTGTTACGGCGAGCGCCAATAGCGATAGCACGCAAGTGGCATTGGCATGGCAACCAAGCGTTAGCCAAAATACAATTGCCCAGTACGTCGTATACCGAGATGGTAATAAGATTGGCAGCGCAGGCGCTATGACCACCTACACAGATACTTCGATTAGTGTAGGCAGCACCTATAAGTATCAAGTACAGGCTATTGATAGCAATAACGTTTCTTCAGTACTATCCGCACCTGTTAGCATAACTATCGCAACGCCTCCAGGCACGGGTGGCGGCGGCGGAACTCAGACCGGCACAAGCAAGTGTCCGCTTCCTGCCTATCCAACTCCAGCTTGTACGGGTGTTCCAGCAGGCACGACATTCAGCAAGACAATTAATGGCGACTACACCATTACAACAGCCGGAACCGTCATAGATGGCTGGCACATTACTGGTGACGTCGAAGTTAATGCGGCTAACGTTACGATTAAGAACTCACAAATTGATGGTGTTATCGACAACGAAACGAGTTGTGGTCACAACTGCACCGTTCACTATGGCCCATGGAACATTAGTGACAGTACTGTTGGCCCGGCAACTGGCTGTGACGTAAACAACCAGCCCGCTATCGGCGACAGCGACTACACTGTTCAGCGTGTGTATACACGTGGCACTACCGATGCCTTCCATACTGGCGGTAACAACATCAGCGTAAGCGATTCTTACTCTACGGTTTGCTTCTTGCCTGGCCCTGGCGGCCCTAACGACATAGAAGGTGGTAGTCACTCGGATGGCATACAGAACGTTTGTCCAATCGATGACAACGGCAACCCCACGGCATACTGCACAAATATTACCTTTACGCACAATACCGTTGATAACCTAGGCGTACCAGCTACGTTTGCGACTAACCTTGGCTACCCACCAAGCAGTCCACAGGATGGTGTTATTGACGGCAATGTAAACGTCTCGGACAACTTGTTCAAGTGGACAGGGGCATATGTAATGTCGCTCATATGGCAGCGTGGTCCAAATTGGACGGTCCACAACAACCGAGTAGTTAACGGTATCTGGACATACGGTGCGACTGATTCATCAGGCACGTGTAGTCATATTGACTGGCAAGGCAACACATTGGTGAATATTGACAGCAACTACAATATTACCAAGACAGTCGGCACTCTAAACTGCGCTAATTAAGAGCAATATACTCTTAGGAACTGCCCCTTTTAACAGGGGCAGTTTTTATTATGTAAATAGTACAATATTAAATCTACATTTACTCTAGCCTGTAATGGTGCTTACGACTATAATCATAGACTTAATAAACTAACCGAAAGGACTGATTATGCCAGAAAAAGGAAAATTCGACGGCATGTTTACACCTGAAGGTGCTAACGATCAGACGGAGCCAATCGAGGGAAAGCCTTACGATCCCCAGGGTGCGCCTTCAACAGAATATAAAAATTCTGCGATGTTAGAGGTTGGGGAGCACGACAGCCTTCAACAACAGCTCGGCATTGAGCCTGAAGACGTATAATAACGCGAGCGACTCGTAACCGAGTCGCTTTTGCTTTAAAAGAGCGGGGAGTTAGAAATGCCTAAATCGACTGCTACCTAGATTGTATGTGGTTTATCTAACTGGTATGCTGTGGATATGTCTACAGCCTTGTTGCCGATATTGCATACTATTGCCGCGACTGCCCTGCCCGGTATTTTGCAGGCAGTGGCGCCATTCCTGGACAATTACGGTTATTTTGCAGTAGGCTTATTTTTATTCGTGGAAGACTTTGGCGTGCCCGTTCCTGGCGAGACTATTCTTATCGCCAGCGCCGTCTATGCTGGCACTGGTAGAATGAGTATTCCGGCCCTAGCGGTTATCGGAGTCGTTGCTGCGGTTATCGGTGACAATATTGGTTTTGCGCTTGGTCATTACGGCGGCGAACGATTGGTTTTGCGTTACGGTAAATATGTCTTTTTAACCAGGGAACGTTTTAATACTGCCCGGAATTTCTTTAACCGATTTGGCGGACCTATCATAATAATAGCGCGATTCATAGACGGTCTACGCCAATTAAACGGTATTATTGCAGGATCGGCAGATATGAAGTGGAGCCACTTCCTTTCGTACAATATTATAGGCGCGTGTTTATGGGTGGGTGGTTGGTTGAGTGTCGGCTACTTTGCGGGCAGCCATCTAACTACCGTTTACCACACAATTGTTAGATACGAAATATATGTATTGCTGGCGCTAATCGTGCTTTTAGCGGCCTTTATTGCCTACAAGATTGTCAAGAAGCGTCAGCACTCTACCAAAAAGACCCGGGGCTAGTTGCCCGGGTCTTTTAAGTTAAACGGAAGTACTAGAGGGCTAGTAGTTTTTGACGTTACTTACGATTTGCGCCATGGCTGGCATAAGCGCTTGTAGCCGTTGTGCGGCTGGTAGCGAGGAGTCCTTGTTTATGGGTAGATCATATGAAGTATATACGACTACGCGACCTTTACGAAAAACAACAGAATGTTCCATAGTAGCAGTGTCGCCAAAGAATGACTCATCACCAAGCGTGGACGGTGTACTGATAATATCTTTGGTGAATGGACCTGATTTTGCGTACGCGAAGGCATGTTTCGCTGCATTCACATCTTCATACGTTTCGGCCGTAAGCTTAATCCTGGACGCGTCAGAACTATACTTAGTAACAGTAAGGCGATCGCAGGAAGAGTCAATGTAGTTATATACATTGTTGTTGCCCTGGTTGATAACACCAATAGCTGAGCCAGGTGCTTCGTGAGCAAGCGGACTCGCATCACTACCGGTTACAACTTTTACGGTGTTATTATCGGTTAAATCGCAAGCCATAGTTACTGGCTTGGTAAAGACGGGGCTCTTATACTCAAATAAAGATAGTGGCGTGGGTGTATTGAGTGCGGCTGCAAAATTGGCTTCGATAGCATTCAGCAATTTGTTTTTGCCATTTACGTTTGAAGAATCCATGCTGATGCGTACCGCCGTATTGCCACTGCGTAGGAGGTAGCCGGTGAGGTTGGGGTCAACGTCCGAAGGCGTTATCGGCTTAATTGGGTTTTGGGTGAAAACTTGTACGCCATGCGCATCTGGTGCTGCGGTGTATCGCCGTCGGATCTCTTTATTAAGGGCATCTGCATTGGTGTATGCATCTTGATACACGTTAACTGCTACGAATCCCTTTTCCTGGAATTTATAAAGACATGTATTGCTTTGGTCATCACTTGGAAGGTTAAAATCATCGCTGGCGTCTATTTGGGCAGCACCTTTACCGTCAAAGAACGTACGGTCGATGTCGCCAGGTATTGGACTGGGTGCAACGTAGAGTCCCGCATCACTTACATCTTTTAGTTCCACTACGCTGCAAGCTTGCATTACATTTTGTCCGTGATACTGTACGATGCTTGCAGGTACCTGAACCAAGGGTGTAGCATCCCCTATGGCGTTGTCGTGGCTAAAGCCTGGCCTACTTACGTATAGCGATGGATCGTTGTCTCGTGAGATGACAGCTTTCTTTTTGGATTGCATTCCGCCACCGAATACGAATAGCAACGCGATAATAACAATTCCCAGTACAACGCCGCCAATGATTGTCGCAGTACGCGAAAATGGCCAACGCTTTTTGGGCTGCTGCGAAGGCGTGGAGTCCATATTTGGGCTGACTCCCGGTCCGCCTACAAATGAATTTTGATTATCTGGTCCCATGCCCTCTCCTTCCTATATCCTAAACTTAATTATATTCTATACCAAACCATAAAAAGAATGAAACAAGAATGAAACAGCCCTGAGGACAATCACAATCCGTAGGTTGAATGTATAATTACCGACTAAAAAGGTTGTGCTCGCCCTACGCTTACGCTTATACTATATATGTATAAAGTAAGCACCGGCGAAGAGAGCAATGAAGATACTGATGCTTGGGTGGGAGTTACCGCCTCACAATAGTGGTGGACTTGGAATTGCATGTTACCAGCTCTGTAAGGCGCTATCTAAAAAAGGTGCCGACATTGAATTTGTTATCCCCTATACGGCGGATCACAAAGATATTACGTTCATGCGTATTAACTCGGCGCACCCCCAAGATGTCGAGCAAGTATTAAAAGCCGGTATTGCTTACGATAGCTTCAAGTATATTAAAACGACTGGACAGATTGAATGGGTAGATTTGTTTGGGCAGGTAGCGATTTACGAGAAAGCCGTTGAGCGGATCGTTAAACTGGCCTCCTTCGATGTTATCCATGCGCATGACTGGCTGACTTGCCGGGCCGCCATTCGTGCCAAGACGTTAACCGGCAAACCGCTGATTGTGCATATGCACTCTATCGAATCTGATCGCGCCGGTAAACATCATGCCGGCAATCAGATGGTCCGCGAGATTGAAGAGCTGGCTTTACTGATCGCCGATCGCATCGTAGCCGTTAGTCAGCACACCAAAGATGATATCATTCGTGAATACGGTATTCCTGCCGACAAAATCGAAGTCGTGCATAATCACTTTGATCCGAGTGGTTTGTTTCCTGAAACCGGCAACGGCAATGCCTACGCCTACCTGGACACCATGAAGCAAAAGGGCTACAAGATTGTTGCGAACATTGGTCGGCTGACAATCCAAAAAGGCTTGCCCAACCTACTGCGTGCTTTTCAGAAAGTTGTGCACTATGCGCCTAAAACATTGCTATTAATTGTTGGTTCGGGCGAGCAGCGCAATGAGTTGATTAACCTCTCGGCAGAACTGGGCATTGGTCAAAACGTGTTATTTGCGGACTTTCAACGCGGTAAAGGCTACCGCGATGCCTACGCCGTGGCTGATTTATTTGTGATGCCTTCGGTGTCAGAGCCGTTTGGCCTTACGGCACTGGAGGCGATTGGTTACGGCACTCCTGTGCTACTCAGCAAACAATCTGGTGTATCTGAAATGATTCGCAATGCTCTTAAAGTCGATTTTTGGGACGTTGACGAAATGGCCAATAAAATAGTGGCGCTAGTACGAAGCGATGCACTGCGGAACGAGCTTCATGCCAATTCCTACCGCGAATACATGAGCCACAGCTGGGATCAATCGGCCGATAAACTACTCGGCATTTATGATAAGCAACTAGAAAGCGTGCCGGTATGAGTAAGGCCATTTCACTTTATTTGCACGTGCACCAGCCGTACCGCGTACGCAATTACACCGTATTTGATATTGCCACCAAGCACGATTATTTTGATGAACATACCCCCGACATGCTCACTAACAACGAGTACATTATTCACAAGGTCGCCGAAAAGTCTTACTTGCCGACCAATCAACGACTTTTACAATTACTGCGCGAACATCCGGAATTTAACCTCAGTATGTCAATCACAGGCACGATTATCGAACAGCTGGAGCGTTGGGCGCCGCATGTACTGCAATCTTTTAAAGACTTAGTCGATACTGGGCGGGTTGAGATCGTCGGCGAAACGTTTCATCACAGTCTGGCCTTTTTCTATTCCCGCAAAGAATTCGAAGCCCAGGTACAGATGCACAAAGAAAAAATCCAGCAGGTTTTTGGTCAAACACCGCGGGTTTTTCGTAACACCGAGCTGGCCTATAATAATGACCTCGCTTACTGGGCCGATCAAGCGGGCTATAAAGGTATCTTAGCCGAAGGCTGGGATAAGACATTGGGTTGGCGCAGCCCAAATTACGTGTATCAGCCAGCTTATACCAACAACATTCGTTTACTTATGAAGAACTATCGCTTGAGCGACGACATTGCTTTCCGTTTTGGTGATCGCGATTGGAGCGGTTGGCCGCTGACCGCCGATAAATTCAGCGGTTGGCTCAACAACACACATGATGCTCAGGTGTTCAATCTGTTCATGGACTACGAAACATTTGGCGAGCACCAATGGGAAGCTTCTGGCATCTTTGGCTTTCTAGAGCATCTGCCTAAAGAATGGCTGAAGACGCCTGGCAATAGCTTTAAAACTGTCAGCCAGGCAATTGATGCCTTTGAGCCCGTCGATCATGTAGATGTGCCGCAAACCATTACCTGGGCGGATACCGAGCGTGACCTTAGCGCTTGGCTTGGTAATAGTATGCAAACATCGGCAATTCTGGGGTTATACGCGCTGGAAACCAAGATACACCAGACGAACGACCTGGCTCTTATAGAAGATTGGCGCCGTTTGCAAACTTCCGACCACTTTTACTACATGTGCACCAAATGGTTCAACGACGGCGATATTCACGCCTACTTCAGCCCTTACAGTAACCCCTATGACGCCTACATCGCATTTATGAATGCCTACCATGACATCCGCTATCGAATAACGCAAAAAGGAATCGAACTATGAGCCCTATGGGTCGCCCGGTCATGCTTGGCAACGGTAGCTTAACGGTAGGTCTGGGTGAATTTGGCCTCGTACATGACTTTTACTACCCCTATGTCGGTCTAGATAATCTCACGAATGCGCGTAGTATGCGTCACAAGGTTGGCATTTGGGTTGACGGTTCATTTAGCTGGATGGACGACGGCAGCTGGGCGACGAACATTGATTTTGACGACAACGCACTCATTAGCAATATCAAAGCTCACCATGAACAATCAGGTGTCGAACTGATATTTAATGATTTTGTAGACAGTGAAGTGAACGCTTTTTGCCGCCGAATTACCATCGTTAATACTTCTGAGCAATACCACGACATTAGACTGTTTACGCATCAGGTATTTCAAATTTCACGCGCTGGTCGTGCCGATACTGCTATGTTCGTGCCGGACGAGAATTATATCTTGGATTACAAAGGCCGCTGCGCCTTGCTTATTTACGGTCAGACCATAGATGGCAAGCCGTACGACCAGTTTGCTATAGGCAATTATGGTATCGAAGGTAAAGAAGGCACGTACCGCGATGCCGAAGATGGCGAACTTTCAGGCAATGCCGTTGAACACGGCGGTGTTGATTCGGTTATGCGTTTTCCGTGCGGATTAAGCGGCGGCGAACGCACGCGCATTGATTACTGGATCATTGCCGCTGATTCACAATTTACGGCTGAAAAATATCATCACCAGTTTTTGAGCGAAGGCCTAGAACGGCGACAGGAAATGACCCGACAGTATTGGCAAACTTGGCTGGCAACTGCTGCTGGTACGTTTAATTCGCTTGACGAAGAATATGTAGACCTGGTCAAGAAGTCTATGATGGTTATTAAGGCGCACTGCGATAAGCGCGGCGGTATTGTGGCCAGCTGCGATTCCTCTATTTATAACTTTGGTCGTGATTATTATAGCTACGTGTGGCCACGCGATGGCGCCTTTGCTATTTGGCCGCTCATTCGGTTGGGTTACGAAGAAGAACCTAAAAAGTTTTTCTCGTTTTGCCGCGATATTTTGACCACCGACGGGTATTTGATGCACAAGTACCAGCCCGACGGCGCCATCGGCAGCACGTGGCATCCGTTATTGCACGGCAAGCACAAAGAGCTGGCTATCCAAGAAGACGAAACGGCCATAGTGCTGTATATGCTTGGCGAATATTACGATCATACCCAAGATCATGACTTTGTTTTGAGTCTCTATAATACGTTTATTCAGCCTGCTGCCAACTTTATGACCGAATTTATCGACGAGCAAACAAAATTGCCGCACGCCAGTTATGATTTATGGGAAGAGCGTTTCCTGACCTCATCGTATACTACCGCTGTGGTCTATCAGTCGTTATTGGTGGCGGCCGATTTCGCTGACAAGTTCGAGTATCCCGACGACGCTGTGCGTTGGCGGGACGTGGCGGCTACGATGCTCGAAAACGGCAAGATATTCTTTGACCCGGACCGCAAGATCTTCCGTAAAGGCTTCTTATTGCAAGAAGACGGCTCGCTCGCTTTTGATAATACGCTTGATATGTCCAGTCTGTACGGTCCGATGATGTTCTGCCCACAAAGTATGGGTACCGAATATATCAAGCAGACAGCAGCAGCGGTCGAAAGTATTTTACTTAATAAAACACCTTCCGGCGGTGTGCCCCGCTACGAGCACGACAACTACTTTGCTATAAATCATGGCTATTTGGGCAATCCCTGGCACGTGACCACCTTATGGTTGGCGCAATATTATGTGCGTACCGGCCAACTTGACCTCGCCAAACAATATGCCGAATGGTCGAAACTCCATGCCTTGCCGAGCGGTATGTTGTCTGAGCAGGTTAACCCCATTACTGGTGAGATTGTTTCAGTTACGCCATTAGTTTGGAGTCACGCCGAGTTCATTAACACTATTCTTGACCTGCACAAAGTAAAGGCCTAAGTACATAGCGGCTGCCAGTCGCCAAGGCAAGAAAAAGGTCGCTTATTTGCGACCTTTGACTTCGTTTCGTCCCAAGTTTTTCTTGGTTTCTACAAACAATACATGTTTGCGGAGTTTTTTGCTGTATTTGCGCAGCTGGAGTTTGTCAGGAGTGTTTTGCTTGTTCTTACTGGTGTAGTATAAGCGTTCGCCAGATTCTTCACTGACCAAACCAATAATAGTGCGCTTATCGTTCTTTTTAGCCATAATATTGCAACGTTACCTTTATAAATTCAATCCTAGTAATTCTAACAGATGAGACTAGCTTTGTAAACTGTTATCACTCATAAACTGTTAGGATTTTTCCGGAGCTTAGCTCTTCGCCCACGGCGATTGCCAAATCAATATAGAGTCCGTATATTTCGCCAGGACCTAAGGCAACACTTCGCTTGCTAGGATTTTCCTCTCGCCAGTCATCGTAGACTACGCTGCTAGCTTCAATACGAATATCTTCTGTATGATCAGGATGTACTACTACTTCTTCTTTATCTCTTCGTGAATGTGGCATAACAGTTAAATTGATGGGTGCCTCATCACCGTGCGTGATCATGTCTTTGATCATGCACGTTGCGTTAAGAAACCAAAATTTATCCAGATTGATAAGTTTAGTGCAGCTGACGTTGCCTATTGCCCATAGCACATGAAGCGTTTGGTGGCCGTCATTGGGAAAAGCATCAGCTTCGCCAAACTGTTTTATCTGAAGCATAGTGAATGTGCGCAGCGTAGCAAGCGGATTGCCTATCTTATCTCGTCTTTGTTCATAAGCCGCAACGCAAGCCGGCGGTTCATTCGACCTCTCACGACCTTCAGCTAGCGGATTAAGTATGTGTCCTAAGTAGCCTAGTTCTTGCATATGCGCCTTTCTATTATATTTGAATTATGCAGTGGTGTTTTGTTTGCAAGCGGTTTTAAGATCTATATATATGCCGTAAATTTGTGGCGGACTCAGCGGAGTTGTTTTGCCATCAATGTCACCTTGCCAGGCGTGGTAGTCAACGCGATCTGGATGAATGTCTACTAGCTCAGAGTGATCCGAAAGAGGATGAGATTCGCTTTCCAGAGGTCCGTAATCGCAGAATCTAACTTGAAGTCTGACGGAAGTCTCATCTTTGCGGCGCAAAAGGTCTTTAACGCTTGCTCCAAAATATGCCCACCATTGGTTATCAAGAGCAAAAGTATCGAGACCGGAATCAAGCTCCATCTTGTCAAAGGCCGCCTTTGCATCCTCGGGGACCCTATCATATTTCATAGGTTCACCATACTCAATCAAGTGTGATAAGGTGAGTTCTCGTAGTAATGTCAACGGCTCTTGGTCCAGCTCTCTATGGTCACGCATGTAAGCCTTGGGCATAATGGGTGGATAAAATGTTTGCCCGCTGTCTTCCCCGGCAACTAATAGTGGGTTAAGTATTGGTCCGAAAAATCCCTCGCCCTGCATATATCCCCTTTTTCTAATTAAATAAGTCCGAAGTTGTTTCGGACCTTGCTGTATCGTATGGAGCCACGATCGGGATTCGAACCCGAGACCTCATCCTTACCATGGATGCGCTCTACCAACTGAGCTATCGCGGCAAAATTACCAGCTGATTATACTAGAAATAACTCCTTAGGTAAAGACTACTGCTGTTCGGCTTGCTGCTCTGCGCATTGACCCTTTTGCTCAGCAGAGTATCTAACTGTATAAGAGAGATCTGACCTAGCCGCATAGCAGAGAGCTGCGGATCTAATTTAAGCTAAGGCAGCTACGGGATAGTTCACGCTTATCAGGTCGGGTTCGTCGCTGGCACTATTGTGCACGCGCGCAAAGGCCAGACGTACGATGTGCAACATCATGGCTTCGTAGTCCATGTTGAGATTCATGAGACACGCCTTAGGGAAGTTGCCGCTGCCCTCTATGAGACAAGGTATCAGATTGGCTTCCAGGAAGTGCGGCACGCCGGATTTGCTCATACGAATATCAATGCGGCCGTAATCTCGTGCGCCGAGTGCTACAAATGCGTTGGTAGCAAGTTCAATTAAAGCAGCGCGTACCACGGGGTCGGTTACTGGAAAAACAGGCGTTTCAAGCGGTGCGGACTTAAGTTCGTGGCTCAAGATGCGGTGTCCCTTCTCGTTAGGACCAGGCACTAATTCTAGTGGCATGGCGATCAGCTCGTCGGAATGTTCGTCCTTTAGTACCGCTACGCTATATTCCCTGCCCGACAGAAATTCTTCGATAAGTGCGTCGGCGCCGTACTCGGCAGCGAGCGATTCGACTTTGGCGTGCAATTCATTCAGGTTATGTACAATGGAGTTGGCGTCAACGCCTTGACCGGCTCCCAGATCTACCGGCTTAATAAACAGTGGAAATTGGAGGGTGTTGCTTTTCTCGTCAAATTTTTCGCCGTTCTTTACTACGGCGTACTGTGAAGTCCGGAGATTTGCAGCAAGTATTCGCTGTTTAGCGAAGGGCTTGTTTTGCTCAAGTCGAATAGCACTTTCGGTAGAGCCGGTATGTGCGATACCGTTCTGATCAAGGTAATCAGATATCCAAACTTTAGTGTTTGGTTTGTTGCCAGGTACGTACTTAGAGCCTAAGAAAATCAAGTCAGGCTGCATGGCAACGACCTGCTCCAAGCTGGCTAGGTCATTAACTACACTAATGCCCACCGTTGCGTAATGCGCTTTTAATAGTGCATAGGCCGCATTGCTGGATTTTTTGCCCATAGAACTTAAACCGATGGTGCTGGAACGTACGATTTCGATGTGCTTCTGAATCTTTTTGTGAGACATAATAAATACTAATACCTTTCGGTGTTGTTACGGATTTAGCAGCTGCCACCATACGAGATGATGACTCGCGAAGAGAGAATCATAACAACGACGGGTCTAAAAACCACTTTGTACCTATAGTATAGCACAGATGGCATAACTATGTTGCATTATGTTTTTTGACCTCTGTTGACCAACGGCTTAAAACAAAAAATCCTACGCTGCGTGGTACGTGGTAGGATTTTTTGCTTGGCGTGCGTATACGAAGTGGAAACTATTTTGAGAGCTTTTCCGGCCGTTCCTTGGTCGTAGGCACTTCAGTCGTAACCCAAACATCATCGTTCTTGCACTCGTACGTAAATTTATCGTACTCCTTAAAATCTTTGCCAATCTTAAAGTTGTGCGTCACTTCCCAACGAACTTTACGCATCGGTTTGTTACAAGTTGGACAATTCATAATTCAATTTTACCATATGTTCTACGTGCTTAATACATTATTTAAAATAACAGATGAGAAAAACGTAGCGCAGGGTGAGGGATTCGAATCGCCGACCGCATCGTGATCCTTTGAACCCTAAAATAAAAACAGACCTACCATTGGCAGATCTGTTTTATGTGGTGCAGGGTGAGGGATTCGAACCCCCGAACTCGGAGAGGGCTGATTTACAGTCAGCTGTGTTTGACCGCTTCACTAACCCTGCATAGTGGAGCCGACAGAGGGATTCGAACCCACGACCCGCTGTTTACAAAACAGCCGCTCTAGCCACTGAGCTATGTCGGCAAAGATATCATAAGATAACAGGAGTAAGTGTAGCAAAATTAGCTTTGTAGGGCAACTATTTCTATACTACGACGCGCTTGGGGCGCATCATGCGTTTTGGCTTGCCCGACGGAACAATTAGCTTCTTTAGGCGCTTGTCGATTGTTTCTGCTTCGGCTTGCATATCCCGGTCAACATATGCCCGGTGCAGTAAGGTTAACGTTTCTTTGTTCGGTTCGAGTTCGACGGCTTTTTCTAGGGCCTGGAACATCAGTTTGTCATTGCTCAACTTCTCTTGGACTTTGGCGTAGGCTACGTGCCGCGCAGCTAAAGTGTCTTCCAGCTTAAGGGCTTGCTCAAAGGCAATTGCGGCCTTCTGGTAATTTTCGGTTTCGTAATAAATGAGGCCGAGGTTGTGCAAGCTGGAAGGTGATGCTTCGATGCTGCTGGCGATTTCAAAGCAGTCGATAGCGTCGCGGTATTCCTTTTGTTTGGCGTATAAAATGCCAAGTCGGTTGTAGGCGGCGGCGTTGCGTTCGTCAATCTTGAGGATAGTAAGCAGCGCTTTTTCGGCACGCAAAAAACGATTTTCACGCATTCCCTGATGTGCGATGTCCCATAATTTACCCAAACGGTCACCAATCTTGCGCGAAGTAGATGTTAGTTCATCTTCATGCACTTTCGTGTTGTGAAACGCAAGTAAACCAAAAACTGCGACGATAGCAAGTTCAAACATATTCTGTTCCCTATTATAGCAAATATTTACGACGTTAGCACTTTACATTGCAAGCATCATATTACTGAGAATGAGCTTTGGATTTGCACTTTGGTCAAAGGCAGTGTGGGCGGCGGTTGCTACCCTTAAGATGTGTTGCCATTGAGTTATCTTGGCTGCTTCGCGGCGCTTAGCGGCTTGTTGCAAGGCCGTTTGAGCGATATGTTGAAGGGCGCTGACCACCTGAATGGCATCTTCTTTTTGTTTGCTCAGACCTTCAACAAGGGCTAGTCTTTCAAACGTTGTTTTTTGCAAAATGGATTTAGCAGTTTCGACGCCTTTTATTAAGGGGTGTGTGTCGTCGGCTGCCAGTAACGCATGCATTAAACCGGGCAACCCACCGCTCAAAAAATAGGCCTGAGTGACACTAGCTTCTGAGCTACTAGCCGCTGCAAAGTGATTCCGAATATCGGCCTCAAGAGGTGGATGGACTGCCACAAGTTGTACTCGCGACAGAATAGTTGGCAAGACCGCTCGTTGATTGGGCACGGTTAAGAGTATGACCGTATCGGCGGGCGGCTCTTCCAATACTTTCAGGAAGGCATTTTGAGCCTCGGTAGTCATTGTTTCGGCATGTTCAATAATGATTGCACGGCGGATTCGGTTCTTGTATTTGGGACTAGTTGCAGTTTTGAGTTGCAAGAAATGCTGCAGCTCGCGAATCACCTCAATCGAGATGCTATTCTTTTCTGGAGCAATTGCCAGAAAGTAAGGGTGCTTAGTTTTAAGAAAATCAGGCGTTACGTCCAAAATAGCCGCGATGATCATCTCGGCCAGGTAAGATTTACCAATACCATGCGCACCGACTAACATTGCAGCATGACTAGGCTGAGCTATAAATTGTGCGACGTACTCTTTTGTTTGCGGATGACCTACATAGTCCGGATTCATGAGCGCATTTGCTCCTCAAATTCTGGCGGTAGTGGCGCAGTAAAGGTGGTTGGCTCTGCTTCGCCCGGCAAAGTGATCGTTAAGTCCCTGGCATGGAGAAATAACCGGTCGCCATGCGTTCCATTGCCGTACAACGGATCGCCGATGATCGGATGCCCCAACTGTGCTAGATGCACGCGTAGTTGGTGCGTGCGGCCAGTTACCGGCTTGAGTTCCACGAGGCTGGCGGTAGCGCTTTCTTCGATTACCTTATAACGAGTCGTGGCCGACTTGCCATTGGGCCCGACGCGAAACGTAGCTGGTGCTTTGGGATTGCGCTCGATCGGCATATCGATGATTGCTTCTTTTTGCGGCAAATGACCTTTGACGATCGCAACGTAGGTTTTTTGAACTTTACGGTCGGCAAATTGTTTTTGCAGAAAGCCAAGTACTTTAGCGTGCTTTGCACCGATGATTACGCCACTCGTGGGCCGGTCCAGCCTATGTACGACTCCTGCTCGCTCGCCTGTCATTTCGGCGGTGCGCTTGCGAATAAAGGTGGCAATTGTAGCTTCTGGGTTGAATGCTCCCTGTACATGAGTCAACACGCCGGCTGGCTTATTCATGACTAGTACGTCGTCGTCTTCATATAGTATGGGGATGTCGATCGTGGCATCGGTTGTATGTAGCGAACTTAGGTCGGCTTCTAATTGAATGTCGGACAGTAGCTTATCGCCTGTTTTGAGGATTTTGCCCTTGTAACTAACGAGTCCTTTGTCAAAAAGTTTGGCTAGCGCTGCGCGCGAATACGTAGGATGCATGTTGGCCAAAATAAGATCAACGCGCATCATGCGTGGCTTGAATTTAACGCCCGTTACTTCGGAAGTTGACTTCTCTGCTCCCATTGCTCGCCAGAGTAATTCGGCTGGAATTTCCCGATACGGTTGCGGTGGCGAACCGGGGTCATGCACAATATAGGTGCCGTCCTTTTTGTCTATGATTAGCACCGCATGTTCTTGGAAGCCGTCACTATCTTTTAATACCTTGGAATTTAAGGTAACGAAAATCAGGCGACCATCCGCAAGCATTGTATCAATGTCTCCGAGTGTCGGTCGGCGGCATTCTACGTTGACTTCCTTTAAAAACGATGCGATTTGAGGCTGAATCTCGGCAAGATTAGAATGCGCTAGATACCACTTGTATTGCTCCGCGGAAAAGTGTTTTTTAAGATACGCGGCGCCTTCTTTTTGGTATGCTTGGTAGTCGAATGCTTCGACCATGCGAATATCAAAGCCCTGTTTGCTCATCCGCTCCCAAATAGTCACTGTCCAAGCAGCTTTGCCAGCTGTAAAACCAGACATCTTTTCCATCTCGTGCCAGCTAATGTCGCGGTCCATAAAATACGCGAACAACATGCGATACACTGCCAAGGCGCAGTGCATGTTGTCTTCATGATTGGCAGCGAACGGGACTTTTTTCATAGATTATGAGCGCAGGCCTACGGCTTTTTGAGCGCGTAATAAGGTTTCGTTGGCAGTTGCATTCATTGTCGCTTCACTACTGGTGAGTTTAGCTTGGATCATTGCTTCATCGACTGTTACTAGGCGTTGCTGAAAATCGGTTAAAAAGTTCGAAACTACTTCGGCGACAGCTTTTTTTAGGTCGCCGTACATAGTTTTGCCTTCCCATTCGGTGTTGATTTCTGCCTGCGACTTGCTTGTTAGTAGGCTCAACAGTTGCAGCAAGTTGGCAATACCGGGGCGTTCCCGTACATCGTATTTGATTTGACCATAGCTATCGGTCGTGGCGCTCATGATTTTTTTGGTCGCTACCTCTGGCGCATCACTCAAAAAGATAACGCCTCGACCAGTCTCATCGCTCTTACTCATTTTTTTGGCAGGATCGATGAGGTCTTTAATGCGCAGCCCTTGGTCTTTGCCGAAGAACGCATGTTGTTTAGGCACGGGTAATGGTACGGTGAATAGCTCGCCAAACTGATTGTTGAGGCGTTCGGCAATGTCGCGGGTAAATTCCAGATGCTGCGTCTGGTCGTCACCCACCGGCACGTAAGCCGCGTTGTACAGCAGGATGTCAGCCGCCATGAGCACCGGGTAGTTGAACAGCCCGACACTAACGCGGTCGTCATTTAGTTTAGTTGACTTGTCTTTGAACTGCGTCATGCGCGACATTTCGCCGTAACCAGTAAAGCAATCTAGAATCCAAGTCAGTTCTGAATGTGCCGGGACATAACTTTGGCGATAAATATACACATCGTCGTGATCCAGCGGCAATCCGGCTGCCACGAATACTTTCAGGTTATGCATAATCTGCGCCTGCAACGCCGAATGATCAATTGGCGTGGTAAAGCTATGCAAATCCGGCACAAACAAATTGACTTGGTATTCGCCGGCACGTTGCTTCGCCATATCGACAATCGGCAATAGTGCGCCCAAGTAATTGCCAATCGTAAGATCATTATTGGCACGAAGACCAGTTAAAATAACGGGTTTACTCATAGTTGTTCTTATTATACCTTATCATGTTGTTCTATTGCGATTCGGATGAATGGTATTCCATAACTGCCGCTTTGCCTCTTCGGGCTGACCGCATACTGTACGACCGGGTGCTTGACCATCGCGCGGACCATGACACCAGAGTTGCGTATCTGCCGCACATTTTTCTAAAAGTTGTTGACGATTCTCTTTGGCTACTAGCCCTAAAATACTGCAAGAACCCAGGCATTCTGGCACGATCATACTGCGTAAGCCCTCAGCTGCGTCAGCCCCATTAATCTCTATTCCTATGCTTGGTACTATTAGTAGCTCGTGCTCTGCACTTCCAACGTTTTCCATATTGTCTCCTTTATAAATGTAAAAAACCGCCTTGGTGACGGTTTCTTCTATACATTTGTCAGGTCGTGCTAGGCAAACACACGGAACAAACCGCCACGGGGTTGGGCGTTAAACCAGAAGATACTTGCGATTTGATGTGTAATTTTCATACATAGGCATCGTACACGTTCCGGTGAATTATGTAAAGATCTTTAAATTTTATTACAGTCAATAGAAAAAGAGACGCTCCGGATAGAGACGTCTCTTTTTGTAGTATCAAAAGTAATACTAACGCTTGGTGAACTGGCGTTGCTTGCGTGCGCCCTTGAGACCGAACTTCTTGCGTTCGTGCTCACGAGGGTCACGGCTTAGCAGGTCAGCGCGCTTCAAGGTACCCTTAAGGTCCTCGTTCATTAGAGCGAGGGCTTTAGAGATGCCAAGGCGGATTGCGTCAATCTGGCCAACGTGACCACCACCAGCCACAACGGCGGTGATGTCAAACTTGTTCTCTTGCTGCAATACAACAAAAGGTTTGTTTAATTCGCTTAGCAGATATTCGCTACCGGCAAAATATTCTACAGCAGGCTTACCATTTACGGTAATTGTGCCTTTGCCGCCTTGTAGGCGAATGCGGGCTGTAGAGCGTTTGCGGCGACCAAGGGCGTAGAAATAGTTGTTAGCTGCCATGTCTACTTACCTTCCTTTACCGAAATAACTTTGGGCTTTTGTGCTTCGTGATTGTGCTCTGCGCCAGCATAAATCTTGAGGCGCTCCAAGCGGCCGTCACGAAGTTTGTTTACGGGCAACATGCCGCGAACAGCGTGGAAGATCGCGTTAGTTGGATCTTTTTCTTGCTTTTCGCGCATGGTTGCTTCTTTGAGGGCGCCAGGAAAGCCACTGTGGCTGTAGTACATCTTGGTGTCCATTTTGTAGCCGGTTACCTGTATATCTTTGGCGTTGATAACAACTACATAGTCGCCAACGTCGATGTGATGGGTAAACATAGGCTTGTCTTTGCCAGTAAGCAGCTTAGCAATTTTGGTTGCTACGCGGCCCAATGGAGCCTCAGCGGCATCGACAACGTACCACTTACGGGTAACATCTGATGGTTTTGCGCTATAGGTCTTCATTATTTCTCCTCTTTCTTGGCGCTAGCCTTTTTTGCAGGAGTTTTAGCGGTTGGCTTTGCTACAGCCTTGGCAACGGGCGCTTCTTTGAGGTCATCAACGAAGCTTACGCGTGCAAGTTGAGCATTGTCGCCGCGGCGCAAACGAGTCTTTTCGATGCGCAGGTGACCACTGGTGCGACCGCCTAATTTAGGAGCGAGGTCGTCAACAAGTTTGTGGGCACTTTCCAGTGTCTGTAAACGGCTAATAACCTGGCGACGTGAGTGGAGGTCGCCTTTCTTGGCCTTGGTGATTAATTTTTCAACATAAGGCACCACTTCTTTGGCCTTAGGAAGAGTTGTTTCTATCGATTCGTATTTGATTACCGAATCAGCCAAACCCTTCACTAGCGCTTCACGTTGGTCGCGCTCGCGGTGCAATTTACGGCCTTTATTAAGATGACGGTGCATACTAGAGCTCCAACTCCGCTAGCTTTTCTTTAACTTCATCGAGTGCCTTGCTACCGAAGCCCTTAAGGTCGCGGAGTTCTGCGTCACTGAGGCTAAACAAGTCCTTGATGCTGTGGATATCGTTATTGATCAATGCGTTGGTGGTGCGAGCTGAAAGGTTCAGGTCCTCAATAGGTGTATTGAGAGCTGCTGGCTCGTCGCCATCGTTGCTTGTAATGATGCCATTTTGGCTAGAAGGAACAAGCTGTTCGGCAACTTCTACACGTGTCTTGCCAGCAAGTGCCGTGTATTGGTTTACCAAGATAGCTGCTGCTTCTTCAAAGGCGTCACGTGGTGAGATTGAACCATCAGTCTCGACAGTAAGCAAAAGCTTGTCGAGGTCGGTCATCTGGCCGACACGAGTGTTTTCGACCTTGTAGCGTACGCGAAGTACTGGGCTGAAGATGGTGTCGATAGCAACGTGGTCGCTTGCCTTGCGGGCAGCACCTTCTTCAACGGTTCGGTAGCCACGGCCCGTTTCTATGACGAGATCCATGACAAACTTAGCCTTGTCTTCGTCAATAGTGGCGATGATGTGCTCGGGGTTAACTACTTCGACATCGGCATTAACCTGAATGTCTTTTGCAGTAATGACGCCCTTGCCTTCTTTGACAATGCGAAGCTGCTGCGGTTCGTCACCGTAAACGCGGAAACGGATCCCTTTAAGATTAAGTGTGATGTCAACGACATCTTCTTTCACGCCCTTAACGGTTGTAAATTCGTGTGTAACACCTTCGATCTTGAAGCTGGTGACACCAGCACCGGCGATGCTCGAAAGCAGCACACGACGCAGGCTATTGCCAAGGGTCATCCCGTAGCCGCTGTGCAGTGGTTCAACTACAAATGTCGCAGTTGTTGCGCTGTGGTCGTCAACACGTACGAGACCTGGTGTGTGAATCATTTTTGACATTTATGCACATCCTCCCTTAGCGTGAGTAGTATTCTACGATTAATTGTTCATTGATGTCTGGTTCGGCATCATCTCGGGCAGGTGCGCCAGTAACGGTAAAGCTAGTCTTCTTACGGTCTACCTTTAACCAGCCTGGAGTGCTGCTTGGAGCTGGGCTAACGTCATCAATCTTCTTGAAATATTCGGTTTGTTTGCTGTGGTCGCGAACAACAAGTTCATCACCGGGACGAAGTCGAATTGAAGGAACGTCAACACGACGTCCATTCATCATAAAGTGTCCGTGTGAAACAAGTTGGCGTGCTGCCCGGCGTGAAGGTGCAAAACCTGCGCGGTATACTGCGTTGTCGACGCGTTGTTCGAGCAATTGCAGTAATACTTCACCTGATTGACCTTGCTTACGGCTAGCTTCCTTCATGAGGTTGCTAAACTGTCGCTCTAGTAAACCATAGAGGCGCTTAACTTTTTGCTTTTCGCGAAGCTGCAGTGAGTACTGACTGGGCTTTGTGGGGCGGCGATTGCTGCTACCTGACTGACCCGGAGTACTTGAACGCTTCACAAGAGCTTTGTGCGCCTTTGGGTGAAGAGCGTAGCCTTCGCGGCGGGACATTTTTACGATTGACTGAGTATCTCGTGCCATATCTATCTACCTCTCACCCTTAAATGCGACGTGCTTTCTTAGGACGAACACCACCATGTGCTACGCCCGTAACGTCTTTAATAACTTCTACTTGAATGTCTAAGCCGGTCAATGCGCGAATAGCTGCATCGCGGCCAAGACCAACACCTTTTACGAATACGTCTGCCTTTGCAAAGCCGTATGTCTGCTTGGCGGCTTGGCCGGCTTTTTCGGCTGCGACTTGTGCTGCGTAGGCAGTACCTTTTTTGGAGCCGCGAAAACCGCAACCACCAGCACTTGCAGCGGTTAAAGCACCGCCTTGTACGTCAGTAAACGTAATAATGGTGTTGTTGAATGTTGCCAAGATGTGCACCTGACCTTGAGGTACAGAGCGCTTGGTCTTTTTCTTCTTTGCTGTAGTGACTTCTGCCATATCTATAACCTCATCCTAAGTCTTCGATGCTACTTTTTTAGCAGTACCGCCAACGGTAGTCTTCTTACCGCGACGTGTACGAGCATTTGTCTTGGTTCGCTGGCCGCGTGATGGCAGATTTGCCTTATGACGCAAACCACGGTAAGCGTTGATGTCTTTCAAACGCTTGATGTTACCGCTTACAATACGTTGCAATTCACCTTCAACAGTGAAGTTTTCGTTGATGTAATCCTGAATGCGAGCGATCTCTGCATCCGTAAGGTCCTTAGTGCGAACGGTTGGCTCTACCTTGGCTGCCGCCAAAATGGTATGACTGGTCTTAGGACCAACACCGTAGACGTAGGTAAGTGAAACCCAAATCTGCTTCTCACTAGGAATAGTAACTCCTGAGATTCGTGCCATAATTAACCCTGCCTCTGCTTGTGCTTTGGCTTAAATTTATTAATAACGTAAAGCTTGGCTTTACTACCGCGTCGACGGCTCTTTCTCCAAACGAGCTTGTCGTCAGGAGAAATCTTTTTGACACTTGCACGCACTTTCATGCGGATCATGCTCCTTCCAGGTGCTATGACACACTGCTTAGTTTATTATGATTTGCGATAGGTGATTCTTCCCTTAGTCAGATCGTAAGGGGTCAGCTCAACCGTAACGCTGTCGCCCGGGACAATGCGGATATAGTGCTTCCTCATTTTGCCGGCGACGTGAGCTATTATTTGATGGCCATTCTCGAGTTCAACGCGAAACTGAGTACCCCTAAGAGTCTCAATAACCACACCCGTCAACTCGATAACTTCTTTATTAGCCATAAATATATAACAAGTTCTGATTATACCAACTATTACTAGTGATTACAACACTTATATTCTGTTGTAATTAATAGTTGGCGTTTATTATTTGTCCGCACTACCCTCGGCGCCTAAACGGAATAAGACTGAAACGACGTTTTTTACTACTGAGTTCGCCATCTTTGTCGACGTCCTGGAAGAACGATGGGTCTGAATATTGGTCGTACGTCACCATGAGCGCGCGCGATTCAATGGCACGAAGTGTTTCAAGTGACACGGCCACAAGGATTAAAGTGCTGGTTCCTTGCAGTGCTACGCTGTTGCTAACGAATAGCTGGGCAATGATTGGGATTAACGCCAGTAAGCCAAGACTAAAGGCTCCAAATAGCGTTAGACGGTTAACAGTCTTGCCGAGGTATTTTTCAGTCTGAAGACCAGAACGTACGCCTTCCACGAAACCGCCTTGTTTCTGTAGGTTCTCGGCAATCTCTTTACTATTGAACGTGATACTGGTGTAAAAGAAGGTAAACAGGAATACCAACAAGAAGTAGGCTACTGGGTAGATAAATGGCTGTAAACCTCCTGTTGCAAAACTAGTCGAAGTAGGTGCCTGGAACCAGCTAACTAAATGAGAGCCTAAAGTATGCCAGCGCGGATTACTGAGCCCGGACAGTAATTGTCCGACAAAAGGTGGCACACTTAGGAATGCCATGGCAAAGATAATAGGTACAACGCCAGCAGTAATAAGCTTTACCGGTAAAACGGTTGTTACGCCGCCGTAGGTGCGATTCCCTTGAACCCGCTTGGCATAATTAATAGTTATACGCCGGGCAGCTTCATTAATCATTACCACAAACCACGTCACAATAAGTACTGCCACGATGATCAATCCGGCATAAAGCAGCCCACTTTTATTGACCGGTAACCAGGCTCCAAGAAGCGACCAGTGACTAGTGCCATCAAAAACGCTCTTCCAAATGGTGGCAACTGCACTCGGCAAACTGCTCACGATACCCACGGTAATAATTAAAGAGATACCATTACCAATGCTTTGTTCGGTGACTTGCTCACCGAGCCACATTAAGATCATGGAACCACCGGCCAGGGCAGCCACCATAAGGGCCCACTGCAATAGCGAGGCGTGTGCCGTAATATCGCCAATACCGCCTACCTGAGACGCCTGCTGCTTAACAAGGTAAATGGCACCAATCGACTGCAAAATTGCCAGCGGAAATGTAATGATACGGGTCATCTGGTTGATCTTCTTCTGACCGTACTCGCCTTCCTTCTGCATTGCTTCTAGCTTTGGCACTGCTTTAGTTAGAAGCTGCATAATAATCGACGCATTAATGTACGGCCCAAGACCGGCAATCATGATCGAAAAGTTAGCCAAGGCGCCACCAGAGAACACATTGATGAAACTCAGCAACTGTGAAGAGTTAGCGGTGTTATTGGTAAATAAGTTCTGAAGCACCTGCTTTAAAGTTTGAGGATCGCTGAGCGGAATAGGAATGTGCGCCATAATACGGAACACCAAAATAATACCTAGTACAACAAGAATACGTTTGCGCATGTCCTTGTGGGCCAGCGATTTACCAATTATCTTCCAGTTCATTACTCTATAATACCCTTCATTTGCCTCTAATCAAATTTAAGTATACATAATCATGCGCCGTTTGTAAGTAGATAAATGACACGTACATAAACTTTTGGCGAACTAGCCAAGACGCACTGGTAACGCTTTCGGAGTTCTAAAGAGATAATCCGGTTCGTATTCTATGTGTTCGGAGACCAGAGAAAGATTTGGCAGTTTTTCCTGCAATGCTCTTAGTATGACTGTTAGTTCCAGACGTGCCAGTTCGCGGCCAACGCACATATGTGCGCCAGCGCCAAATGTTAACGGTGTGGGTGCGTCTTTTCTTTTAGTTGTCATGATAGTGTGCGGGTCTATAAACTTTTCTGGATCACGATTGGCAACCCCTAGCAATAATGCAATTTGCTTGCCCTTGGGGATGACTGATCCGCCGCTAAGCGTAATATCTTCTGTGGCGCGACGTTTCCAGGTTGGTAGTGCAGTTTCTTGACGAAGCAAATCGTCAAGAATATAGCCGCAAATGTCGGGTGCCGCCAATACATTCCAATGCGTTCGGGTGGGGTCCGATAAAAGGCGATAAAGGCTGTTGAGTACCGTACCATAGGTGGTAGAGTATCCGGCGGCAATAATATTCATCGTCGTAGCCGCAGTAAGTTCGGGTGTGAGCCCATTGCTTAGTAGGTGGCTTGTAAGATCGTGTTTGGGCGTCTCCGCTCGTCGTAATGCTAAACGATAACAAGCCTGTGACAAATCCCGTAAACCACGAATGCTCTTGAATTGCTCGCTGAAGTTTAAGCGACGTCCCAAAATGGTTGTTTGAGCATCGCTCCAGCGTCGTACTTGTTCGGCTTCTTCTGGTGAGAATCCTACAATGGTGCTGATGATGTCAGAGATGAGCGGCCTCGCAAAAGACTCGGCAAAGTCAACAGTGTTATTTGCAAGAAGTAACTGCCCCAATTGCTTAACAGCCTTGATGGTCCGATCGGTAATTAGCTCACCGAATACCTGCTCTGTGCGTCCAGGATCGAGAGATAGATTATAACTTTCAGATGCAGGTGTGAATAGTGCATGTTTAACATTGAGATGCGTATCACCATTGGCATTGGCTGTCGCCTCAGGAACCTTGCGCAGATATGCGTAAGCTGGCCAAATACCTGGATTTAGCATAAGCAGCAATTGTGGGGTGAGCGGTGCCAGAGTATTGTCGTTTGAAATACCCTCGAATCCTGGAGTGGTCTTTAAAATATTGCGATTATCGTCGTACTTTACAACACAATATAAGTCTGTTGCGGCATCATATAATAGATCAGTTTCGGCATGCAAATGATCTGAAAATGCCCTAAATGCGGTAGGTTCATATATATCTGGTATCTGGAGCTTCTCGCAAGGTAACGACATGGCTTCCTAGTTAAGATTATTTTAATCATACGCCCCTGTGCTTGCCGCTGTCCAATAAAAATACAGCCATCAGTGAAGATGGCTGTATTCGATTTGAAGCTAAGAACTGTGTCTTAGGCTTCTTTTTTCTTGCTGGTTGCACGAGCTTCGCGAGCGACTTTCTCGAACGAACCACCCGCCTTCTGAACTGCAGCAATCGCAGTTTCTGAAGCGGCTTGCAACTTGATGGTAACCTTCTTGGTCACGTCGCCTTGCACAATGAGCTTGACGCGGACGTACGGGCTGCTAACTAGGCCTGCTTCGGCAAGCGTAGTCGTCGTAACGGTTTTGCCGCTAAACTGGTCTAGTTGACCTGTGTACACAATTTCTGCAGGCCGCTTGAATGACCTAAAGCCGCCAAGCTTAGGCATGCGCTGCATAAGAGGATTCTGACCACCTTCAAAACCTGGCTTACGCTTAGCACCGGTACGAGACATCTGCCCTTTAGTACCGCGGCCGGCAGTTTTACCTTGACCAGCAGCGATACCGCGGCCAACGCGCTTAATTGCTTTGTTTTTGGTTATGTCCAAGTCGTTGTATTTCATTATTTGGCCTCACTCTTGGCCGCAGCCTTCTTGGTGGCTGGCTTGGCTTTAGTAGTAACCCACTTTTCTACAGGAACGATTTGACGAAGTGCTTCAATAGTTGCATAGGCAGTGTTAGCCTTGTTGGTTGAGCCCAGTGATTTTGACAAAACGTTGTGGATACCGGCAACTTCGAGAATCGTACGAACCACACCACCGGCGATAAGACCGGTACCAGGGCTTGCAGGCTTAATAAGAATGCGAGCGCCACCAACTTTGGTTTCTGAGTCGTGCGCGATTGTGCCGTTCTTGATGTTTACGGTGATGAAGTGCTTCTTAGCAACTTCGGTAGCTTTGGTAACTGCGGCAGTTACGTCTGCACCCTTAGAGATGCCGATGCCAACGCGGTTCTTGCGGTCACCAACAACAACGAGTGCGCGGAAACGGAAGCGGCGGCCGCCCTTTACGACGCGGGCTACGCGGTCAATGTGCAGTACGCGTTCGTCAAATTGCTTCTCTTCGGGAGCAACTTCTGGACGACGACCGTCACGGCGTGGACCGCGACGGTCTTGACTGCGGCCACCGCGGTTATCTTGATGTTGCTGTGCAGCCTGGGTTTCGGCTGCTGCAGCTGGTGCTGAAGTAGTATTTTCAGCCATGATTAGAACTCCAATCCTGCTTTACGAGCTGCATCTGCAAGTGCTTGCACGCGGCCATGGTAAATGCGACCACCGCGATCAAAAACGACTGCGGATACCTTAGCAGCTTTAGCTTTTTTAGCAATCTCAGTACCAACCCACTCGGCACGTTCTTGCATCGATCCCTTGGCGGCTTTAATGCCAACGGTTGAAATGTATGCAACTGTCTTGTGCGTCGTGTCGTCAATGATCTGAGCTGTAATGTGACGATTTGAAATGTGTACGCTAAGGCGTGGGCGTTCAGTAGTACCTGAAACCGTAGCGCGAACGCGGTTCTTGCGAAGACCGCGGTTGAGGAGCTTGTGTGCTAGATTATTCATACTTCTACCTACTTGTCCTTACCTGATTTACCACTCTTGCGGAGGATGCGCTCATCAGCGTACTTAATGCCCTTACCCTTGTATGGTTCAGGCTTTTTAAGTGCGCGGATTTCGGCAGCAACTTGACCAACAGCTTGCTTGTCGATGCCAGAAACAGTAATTTTGTTCTGTTCGATAGCGGCTGCAATGCCTTGTGGTAATTTATAAATAACATCGTGCGAAAAACCAAGGTTTAACTTGAGGTCGGCACCTTGCATTGCTACGCGGTAACCAACACCGTTAATCTCTAATTGCTTAGAGAAACCTTGACTTACACCAACAACCATGTTGTTGACAAGTGCGCGCATCAGACCATGCTTAGCGCGGTTCTTTGGTTCGTCATTCTCACGAGTGACGAGAGCGGTGTCGCCGTCAACAGTGACGGTTACGCCCGGCATCATAAACTGTTTAAGCGTGCCTTTGCTGCCTGCGACAGTTACGAAATCGGGGTCGACAGTGATTGTCACACCGCTGGGGATCTTGATAGGCAGTTTTCCTATACGACTCATCGATTTTCCTTCTTACTTTTTAGTAAACCTTACAAATTAATTCGCCACCAACGCCTTGCTTCTTGGCCTGTGCACCGGTCATCATACCCCTAGAGGTCGAAACAATAACAAGACCGCGACCACGTTTTACGATGGGGATCTTATCACTGCCAACGTAGTAGCGACGACCTGGCTTGCTTACGCGAACGATTTCGGTAATGCGGGCATTTTCGTGCTCATCGTTGATGATGATGGTTAGTGTTTTGCCAATAGAAGCATCAGTTACCTTAACGCCAGCAACAAAACCACTCTCTTTTAGCAATGAAGCGACTGCTTCCTTAACCTTGGAGTGAGGCATGGCTACTTCGCTCTTGCGAACGTTAATAGCGTTACGGATGCGGGTAAGCATGTCGGCGATTGGATCTGTGGAAACCATATTACTCATATCTCATTTTTCCTTTCTACCAACTTGCCTTAGTTACGCCTGGAATTTCACCCTTTGAGGCATGCTCGCGGAATGAAATACGGCTTAGACCAAAGGTACGCATGTAAGCGTGTGGGCGGCCGGTTTCAATACAGCGGTTCTTCCAACGAGTTGGAGAAGAATTGCGAGGCAATTTTGCCAAGCCTTCTGCATCGCCGAGCGCCTTTAGCTCTGCACGTTTAGCGGCGTACTGTTGAATCATCTTCTGACGCTTAAGGTCGCGTGCAATGATTGATTTCTTAGCCATTTACTTATTCTCCTTTTCGAACGGCATACCGAACTTTTCGAGCAATGCTTTTGCATGTGCAGGCTCATGAGCTTTGATGGTAAATACCATTTGCAGACCATGTGCAGTCGTTGTCTCGTCGAACGTTAGTTCAGGAAATACTGATTGATCGATCATACCGAGGCTGAAATTGCCCTGGCGGTCAAATGCCCTGTTACTTACGCCGTGGAAGTCACGAAGGCGAGGCAGTACGACGTTAACCAGGCGGTCAAGGAATTCGTACATTTTATTGCCACGAAGTGTGACCTTAAGGCCAATTTTGTTGCCTTCGCGAAGCTTAAAGTTTGCAATCGACTGCTTTGCAACGGTTGCAATTGGCTTCTGGCCGGTAATTTTGGTGATCGTATTGGTTGCAGTCTCGAACATCTTCTTGTCGTCCTTGGCTTTGCCAAGGCCAACGTTAAGGGTGATCTTCTCGAGCTTCGGTACCTGATGAGCATTTGCAAGGTCAAGGTCCTTCTTGAGGTCTGCAGCCAGGGTATTGTTGTACAAGTCACGAAGACGTGCCGTTGTAGCCACTACTTTCTTATCTGCCATTACTTGATCTCCTTGCCGCTTGCTTTAAATACGCGGACTTTTTTGCCGTCCTTGCCAAGTTGAAAGCCAATACGGCTTGCCTTCTTGGTTGATGGATCAACGATAGCTACTTTACTTACCCAGATCGGCTTAGTGATATCAAGGATACCGCCCTGTGGGTTGGCTTTATTCGGCTTAACGTGCTTTTTAACGATGTTAATGCCTTCAACGGTCACTTTGTTTTCGCTTGGGTGAGTTGCAAGTACTGTGCCAGTCTTGCCCTTGTACTTACCGGCGAGAACAACTACGGTGTCGCCCTTTTTGAGGCGAATCTTATAGATTTTGTTCTCCATTAGAGTACCTCCGGAGCTAAGCTAATAATCTTTGCGTAGCCGAGGTCACGAAGTTCGCGAGGTACTGGTCCAAAGATACGAGTTGCTTTTGGCAGCTTGTCATCACCGATGATGACTGCTGCGTTGTCGTCAAATTTGATCGTAGAACCGTCCTTGCGGCGGATTTCTTTGGTCGTGCGAACAACAACTGCTTTAACAACGGTTTTCTTTTTAACGTTACCTTGTGGGTTGGCTTCTTTGACGGTTGCGACAATAATGTCACCGACGCCAGCATAGCGACGACGAGTACCGCCGAGTACCCGGATACACAAAATCTCTTTTGCACCGCTGTTGTCACAGACGTTGAGGCGAGATTCTTGTTGAATCATTACTTCTTCTCCTCTTCTGCGTCAGTGATTTCCAGGACAGGCGTTTCAGCCTCAACGTGCTTGATGCCGGCCTTTTCAACAACGTGATCTAGTTTAAAATGCTTGCGGGCACTGATCGGACGAGTCTCAACGATGGCAACTTTGTCGCCTTCCTGAGCTTCGTTCTTTTCATCATGCGCCATAAACTTCTTTGTCACCGTGTATTGCTTGCGGTACAAAGGATGAGTCAAGCGCACATGCTCAGTCACGACAATTGTCTTGTCGGTCTTTTTGGATGATACGATACCAAAAATCGTTTTTGCCATTAGATGTTCTCCTTTGCGAGCTGCTCACCCAGTACCGTCAACACCCGAGCCAAGTCCTTGCGCTTACCGCGAATAACGCGGACGTTTTGGACTTCGCCGGCTGAAAGGCGACGCTTAAGTTCTGCAATTTCTTCGCGCAATTTGGTGCTCTCGGTGGTGAGTTCTGTCGTAGACAGCTTGCGGATATCAGCGATTTTCATTACGCTTCCTCCTTCACCAAGAATTTAGTTTTAACAGGCAGTTTATGTGCTGCCAGACGCATAGCCTCACGAGCTATCTCTTCGCTAACGCCCTGCATTTCAAACATGATAGTGCCGGGACGAACTTTAGCTGCGAAATATTCGGGGTTACCCTTACCGCTACCCATTTTCACATCCTGAGGCTTTTTAGTCACAGGAGTGTGCGGGAAAATGCGGATCCAGATCTTACCGCCACGCTTAATGTAGCGGGTCATAGCCTGACGAGCAGACTCGATCTGGCGAGAGGTAATGCGCTCATGGCCTTGAGCTTGCAGGGCAAACTCGCCAAAAGCAATGTAATTACCGGAAGTGGCAGGACCATTGATGCGGCCTTTGCGAACCTTGCGGAACTTAGTACGGTTAGGAACCAACATCTTATGCTACCTCCCCTTTGTAGATCCACACCTTAACACCGATAATACCGGCAGCTGTTTTAGCGGGAATCTGGGCGTAGTCAATGTTAGCGCGAATCGTGTGCAGCGGCACTGAACCTTGCACTTCTTTTTCGCGGCGTGACATTTCAGCACCGTTCAAACGACCGGCAACCTCAATGCGGATACCAAGGGCGCCGGCGCGCATTGTAGCGGCAGCACCAGACTTGATAGCACGACGGAAGTTCATGCGACGCTCAAGTTGGTGTGCGATGTTCTCGGCAACAAGCTTGGCGTATAGCTCGGGCTTCTTAATTTCTTCGATGTTAACGCGAGTCTGAATGCTGTAAATCTTTTCGATTGTAGCTTTCAACTCTTGGGCACCTGCACCGCCGCGACCGATAACTACACCGGCCTTAGCGGTTGTGATTGTTACGGTAACGAGGTTAGGTGAACGCTCGATGTCTACTTTGTTGATGGCGGCTCGACTGCCAAGCTTGTTCTGAATCATGCGGCGTACCTCAAGATCCTGTGCCAAGTACTTAGCGTACTCGCGCTTGCCTACGAACCACTTGCTGCGCCAGTCCTTATTGACCTGGAGACGCATGCTGATCGGATTGACCTTCTGTCCCATTATTTTGTCTCCTTTGCGGTCTTAGCGGCCGGCTTCTTAGCCACGCGCTGCTCACCTTCAACCGAAACACTAATGTGTGCAGTTCGGCGTTGGAATGGCAAGGCACGACCGTGTGAAGCTGGACGGTAGCGCTTTAAGCGCGGACCGGCAGTAACGGTGATTTCAACAATAGAAAGAGTGTCGGGCTTGTAGTTATGGTTGTGCTCGGCGTTAGCGCGGGCACTTTCGATGACTTTCTTAACCGGCATTGCTGCGCGGCGTGGAGTGTGTTGCAGGATAGTAACGGCGTCGGCGACAGTGCGGCCGCGAACGAGTGCAGCTACCACGCTCAATTTGCGTGGGCTCATGCGTACTCCCTTGGCTATTGCTTTAACTGCCATTATTTCTTACCCTTTGCTAACTTACCACCGTGTGAACGGAACTTGCGGGTTGGTGAAAATTCACCCAGCTTATGACCGACCATGTTTTCAGTAACGAATACTGGAACATGGACCTTGCCATTGTGAACGGCGAACGTGCGACCAACGAATTCAGGGGCGATAACGCTTGCGCGAGCCCAAGTCTTGATGATCGTACGATCTTCGGCGCCCAGGCGCTCAACCTTCTTGGCAAGCTTAGGGTCAATAAATGGTCCTTTTTTCAGTGAACGACTCATGACTTACCTCTTATTTCCTCTTGGCCGCATGACGGCTTCTTACAATAAACTGACTGGTGCTCTTGCGACGACGAGTCTTAAGACCCAAGGTCTTTTGACCCCACGGCGTGCGAGGAGCTTTAGCCATACGGTGACGACCACCGTCACCACCACCGTGTGGGTGGTCAACGGCGTTCATAACAACTCCACGTACACCAGGGCGAATACCCTTGTGGCGGTTACGACCGGCAGAACCAATCTTAACGTTCTGGTGCTGTTCGTTACCGACAACACCAAGTGAAGCGGTGCATTCGAGGTGAATGAGGCGAACCTCGCCCGAAGGAAGGCGTACTTGAGCGTACGTGCCTTCTTTAGCCATTAGCTGCGCGCTGTTACCGGCCGAGCGAACAATTTGTGCGCCACGACCTGGTTTCATTTCGATAGCGTGAATGGTGCTACCGACGGGAATGCTCTTTAGAGGCAGGCGGTTGCCGTTCTCGATAGGAGCTTCTTCGCCGCTGGTGATCGTTTGACCGATCTGCATATCTTTAGCTGCAATGATGTAGTGATAGGTGCCGGTGTTGTCCTTGATACGGGCAATACGAGCGGAACGATTCGGGTCATATTCGATGTGCTCGATGGTTGCAGTCAAACCGCTGGCAAAGTTAAAGTTCACCAGACGGTAGAAGCGGCGAGCACCACCACCCTTGTGCCGGGTAGTAATGCGACCTTGGTTGTTGCGGCCGTTCTGGCGGCGCTTGGTTACCAACAAAGAGCGCAACGGCTTCTTGGTAGTAATTTCACTCTTGTCCTGAGTGGTCATGCCACGACGAGCGGGAGTGGTAGGATTGTAAGCTTTAATAGCCATTATTTCTTCTCCTTCTTCGCAGCCTTCTCAGCTTTAGCGGCTTCTTCTTCAAGCTCGGCAAAGAACGGTAATTTATCACCCTTTTTGAGAGTTACATATGCTTTCTTTATGTCAGAGCGTTTGCCATTTGTAGGACGACCGCCCTTACGAACAGTGCGCTTCGGCTTGCCTTTAACATTTATGACGTTAACTGTTTGTACGGTTACGCCGAACTGTGCAGCAACCGCCTTGGCAATGCTGTCTTTGCTGGCATCACGAGGAACTTCTACTACGTAAGTGCCTGTTAGCTGGCTGAGCATGTATGTTTTCTCGCTCATTCGAGGGCGGAGTACCATAAACTTGTCCATTATTTCTCCTCCTTCGAAGCTGCTTTCTTAGCAGCCTGACCGAGCCATTCTTTGATCATAGTAAGTGCTTTTTCGGTTACCACAACGGTGTCGGCATTCAGGATGTCGTACACGTTGAGATACGTAGCATGTACGATCTTGACGTTTGCCAGGTTGCGTGTAGCGCGTTCTGCTTTGTCGTCCTTGTGGTCAAGAGCGATCAGGACAGAACCTTTAGCGTCAATCTTTTGCAAGAAAGTAACAGTTTGTGCAACTTTGGCGTCTTTAACGTCAAAGCCTTCAACTACTTTAATGCGACCTTCGCTGGCTGCAATACTGAGTGCCTGGCGAATTGCCTGGCGCTTAGCATTAACATGGATCTTCTTGGTGTAGTTTTCAAGGCCGGTAGGACCAAAAACGATACCGCCGCCGCGCCAAATTGGGTTACGGCTAGAGCCGAAACGTGCGCGGCCAGTACCCTTTTGCTTCCAGGGTTTTTTACCACCACCGCGGACGAGACCACGTGTTTTGACAACAGCGAGGTTCTCGCGACCATTGGCGAGGTAGGCAGTGTAGGCAAGCTTTAGAAGCTCGTGGTTTTCAGGCATGATGCCAAAAACGTTTGCGTCAAGCTTAGCGGCTGATGCTGCCTTGCTGCCGCTTTTTGTGTAGGACTCAGCTGTTACAGTGGCCATTATTTAGCCTCCTTGATAACGACGATACCCTTACGAGGGCCAGGAACTGCTCCTGTTACGCCGATGACGTTGTTCTCTGTGTCGATCAAAACAACTTTAAGGTTTTTAACCGTAACTTGCTCGTGACCCATTTGACCGGCCATCTTCTTACCCTTGAAAATCTTCTGAGGGTACATAGAACCGATTGAACCGGGGCGGCGGTACGAGCGACCACCGTGTGTCTTGCGACCGCGGTGGAAGTTGTGGCGCTTAATGGTACCAGCCCAGCCTTTACCCTTGCTTGTGCCAGTTGCGTCGATTTCGTCACCTACTGAAAAGACCTCGGGGTTAAGTGATTCACCAACCTTGAGGTCTTCAGAGATTTCTTCGACACGAACTTCGCGCACAATCTTCGGGCTAACGCCAGCTGCTTTAAAGTGACCCGCTTGAGCCTTGGCAATATGCTTGCCTTCTTCAAAACCGAGCTGGACCGCCTGATAGCCATCCTTCTCTGTTGTTTTGACTTGTGTAATGACACAAGGACTAGCGGAAAGCAAGGTAACAGCCTGCACAACACCGTCTTCAGCGATGGTGCTTGTCATGCCTACCTTTCGAGTGATTAATGCTTTCATAGTTTCTCCGTACGAACACTTGGTCTGGCCCGTATCTTGTTTTATCCTGTTGCCGTGGTTTTTACGTGAGAATAAAAACGCTCGGCTCCGGGCAGTTTCACCTCTGTTTTGCAGAGAGACTTTCCCAAATCACCAAGTACAGGAATTTGTTATACCGTATCATCTTATCAGGAACATCTACCTCTTGTCAATATGTAGACAATTCTACATTACTTTTGCCAAGTCCAAGCCGTATGTTTAGTTTGTTAGACGTGCGTAGGCCGCATCACGCACGGCATCGGTAATTGCTTGCGGGCCTTTGTCTATATGCGGGTTACAAATCTCGCTCACTGAGCCAAGCAAGTTGGCGTTGAGGACGACCGTCTGTTTTCTGGGTCGAATACCCATATCCCGAAGCAGTAGAGATGCAAGTACGTGCTTTGCCGAGAGGTCTGCTTGGAAGACTGCAAGTCCTGTCGTGTCTCTTGCTTCCTCCGGTAACTTATTTACGATATGTCCGATACCTGTGCGCCAAGAGATATTCGAGTTGCTGATTGACTTTCCTGTTGGGAAAATAGCAACAGTCTCGCCCCTGGCAATTACGGCCGCTGCTTGTGCAGTAGCTCGTGAGTTGATGCACTCTAGGTCGGCTTTCGGGCGGTTCAATACGCTTGGATGCAATGATCTCCGTAGGATATTCCTTGGCTTATTGAGCGGTATTCTTTTTTCGGCGGCCCAGTTGGTAGGGATAATAGGGATGACAAGTTCTCGCCCCTGCTCGGTACCTTGCATTATACGACCCGATAAAGATATCGGCATTGCCATGACGTTAGAAGCGTTGCGCCCCGATATGCTCATAGCGGCTTGTACCAGTAATGGCTCAAGGTGATGACTATGATCGCTGGCAATAATGAGGCCTTGCTCTTTGTCGGCCGAAAAACTGCCGTCAAACAGGTCGCCGTTATACTCAACGGTTATATTTGCGTCTGCAAGCACTTCGGTCACAGCCTGGGCAAAGCCATTTTCTGAGGCTAACGCCCCTAGTTTTCGAGCGAATGGAGGCACAAATGCAAGAGGGATTTCCAGTGATTCTGGCGCGTCCTGGGCGGTTGCGTTGCCGACATCCAGCGGCCAACGATCAAATGCATCAACAGCCATAAGACTATAAACTATAGCACTTATGACTATAATTGTCAATCTACCTACGTACAACTTCGCACGTCTATAGAATATTCTACAGCCCCTATCTCATGCTTTAGTATTATGAGTACTTTAAGGGAGAACTACATGGCTGAACGACTCGCCACAACCAAAACTGAACATAATCGTCCAGGCCGGAAGAAGGCTGTTGCGATTTTGGCCAGTTGTCTTGCTTTAGCCGCTTGCTCTGGTCCAGAAGCCACATCTAAAGATGCTGGGGCTGTCACGTCCACGAGTTCGGCCTCTTCGTCGCAGCCAAAAACCTATTCACTTATAGAAGGCACGACCAAGAGAGCGCTGGATATATGGAATAACCCGCCCGCCGGCGCACAAAAAAATCATGAAGGACCGGGGGGCGCCTACGACAGTCAGTCCTTCGACAAGCTAACTGGCACATTCCCAGGAACAACTACGCCGTGGGAGCTGGACATTATACCGGGTGCGGCTAAAGCTAATCAAATCTCGGCCGTAACACTAAGTATAGGAGCCCGCCGCGCCGATGGCACCACCGAACAAGCCATAAGCATCAAGCAGTACCCTTCTGACCAAGAAGATCATATGGGTGATGGAACGCCAGTTACCCTAGACACCACCGCTACCGAATCAGGATCGGCCATGTCGCTCAAGTCTCGCATTGGCCAGCTCACAGGTAATACCGTTGGGTTAACGGATGCTACGTTTGATATTGAAGTCCATGAAGACTACAACGCTCACAAGCTGGAGAAATATGATCCCAAGTATGATTCTCGCAGTTCGGAAGAAGTTAAAGCAAACATCGTTCTTGGCGGCATGCCGCATTTTATAAGATTATGCTACGGCACCTATAATCAAGATATGTATCCAGCCGTACGTGATTCTATGGATAAGGCCCTGGATGCAGTGCATACCGGCCAAGAACCGTTGATTGCGCCGCCATCACATAATGCTCAAGCCTTCGTTATCGAACCAGACAATAATACTGAATTTTGCCTGTAATAGCTGTGTAGATCAAAAGACTTCTCTATCCTCTAAATTCCGGAGTTATTTGGCCCCCTTAGAACGCCATGTACAAACCGTATGGCGCAAAGAAACCGAATAGCATAGCAATTATCAAAACGGCATATTCTATCTTGCGGTCGATCTGGAAATGCTCGTGCGTAGTAAAGATCAGGCCAATGAGTAGACCGATCGGGATTGGTATGTTGACGTGGCCGGCGCTTGTTACTTTGACCCAAAGCGAGCCGACTAACAGATACAATACCAACTTAAGTAAATACACGCCGTCAAAAGACAACGCGGTATTTGCGACATCTTTGGTGCGTGCCGCTCGTTTTTTTGATTTTGTTTTTGGCATTAGCTTTATTAAAACGTATGGGGCACGAGTATGCAAGTTGTACTTACGCTAAATCGGTAAATGGCGGCTTGCTTTGCAATTGCTTGTATTGGTCTTTGGCCCAGTAGCTCATCTTATCTGGCTCATTTTGCAGCATTGCAACGTATTCTGACCATGGCAGCCACTTGTGAGCCTCGACTTCTTCGGGATTTGGCTTTGGCTCGTCATCGGTGAACGCTACAAAAACCGGACAAAACTCGTTTTCGATTATTCCGTTGTAAGGTGGCGTTGTATAGCGATACTTAGGAAGAACGCAAGTGATATCCTCGAGGTTATTAATGCCGATTTCATAAGCCGCTCGTCGTTTAATGGCGTCTTCTATGACTTCGCCCGGAGCGGGATGACCGCAGACGCTATTGGTCCAGACGCCTGGCCAGACCTTTTTGCTTAGCGCTCGCTGCGTTACTAAAAAGGCGTTATCTTTACGCCTAAATATATAGCAAGAAAACGCTAGGTGTAGTTTTGTCGAAGCCGTGTGGCTTTCGAGTTTTGGGCCCACTTCGCCCGTTGGACTTCCATCTTCATCTACGAATACGATTTGTTCTTTTGTTGTCATGCCACTTACTATAGCAAGTCCGGGTAAGTGTTGGTATACTCGCTGCTAATGGATAGGTTGAATATCGTTCTTGTGGGTCATGTTTGTATAGACCGTAATGTCAGCGAACATAGTTCGTACACTGGCTGGGGCTCGCCAGTGCTCTACATGGGGAGCTATTTACAGAAAAATGCACTAGGTCCGGTAACTATTGTCTCGACCTACGGCCCAGATTTACTGCCTTACTTGCCCGTCAAAACTTTAGTGCCCACCGTGCCTAATGTTGCCAGGACGCTTGTGTACGAAAACGATAGCCGTGGCCTCAAACGCATTCAGCATTGTTTTGAAACCGAAACTGCTACGCCGCCTCAGATAACTCCAGAAATCGTCTCGGTTTTGCAATCAGCAGATATTATTTTTGTGGCTCCGCTACTGCCGAACTACACGGCTGATTATATTAGTGAATTACTTGTTCATGCCGGGTCGAATGCTTTAAAGGTGCTCTGCCCGCAAGGCTATTTCCGGCATATTGCAGATAACGGCTTAGTGACACCGCAGGATTTTGCACAAGCCGCAGTAATCATTCCGCAATTTGATCTAGTAGTATATTCCGAGGAGGACTATCCAGAGGCATTTGCTCTGGCCGAACAATGGTCAATGCAGTCAGGTATTACTGTAATTGTGACGCAGGGAAGCAATGGTGCCAGCAGTATTCAAGCAGGACAAGTCGTGCATATCCCGACTACGCCAATTCCGTCCGAAGAAGTTGTTGACTCAGTAGGATGCGGCGATACATTTGCTGTCACGATGGCGCTTGAGTATTTCAAGACTAAAGACGTTTCAAGGGCCATCCAAGCCGGACATAAGGGTGCCGCAGAGAAGTTACTCAAGGCAGACGCCGCAGCAAAATAGCGTGTCGCACAATAAATAGTACTTTACGGGCGATTCATTAACAAAAAACCGCTAATCATGCGACCAGCGGTTTTTTTTAGATTTGATCAAGCGTGATTACATTTTGATTTCGACGTCACAACCAGCAGGAAGACTAAGGTTCATGAGTGAGTCAATAGTCTTTGGTGTAGGCTCGGTTACATCGATAAGGCGCTTGTGAATACGCATTTCAAACTGTTCACGGCCCTTTTTGTAAACGTGGGCACTTTTAATGACCGTAAAAGTACTGCGGTCTGTGGGCAAAGGGATCGGACCGGCAATGGTTGCGCCGGTGCGAAGTGCAGTGTCGACAATCTGCTTAGCAGCTTGGTCGATGACCTTGTGGTCATAGGCCTTAAGACGAATGCGAATACGCTGCTTCTGGTCTTTTTTTGGTTCTGTTACCATGATTGGTTCCTTTGTGCGATGCCGTAACCTCTGCTGGCTCGTAGGTCAGCCGAGTTCTCGACATAATTAATAGTATTCGTCAATTATACTTCTTAGCCGACAATTTGGCAATATCCTAATTAGTGCACGTAATTGTGCAGTGCATATCACCAAACCAATCATCGCGCAGTACGGTTTGTTCAGGTGTTGTTAGAGGCTTCACGATCTCGGCCTCTATTCCGCCAGCTGGCAGCGACACTTCTTCGGGTAGGTACTGGATGATTGACCCGATTGATGGCACGATACACTTTGTACGTGGAATGCCTTTTTTTTACGGCAATGCTGGTACTTATAGTTGATGACGTGCCTGTCGTAAGTGTTATTTACAATTATATGACCGATGAGTTCTTCTGGGCTATTAAAGGCGAAGGAGCGTATAGGGTAGCGAGCCGATTGCGGTTAGCGCGCGGCCGATGGATCATTCTGTCGTTCTGCTCGAAATTGGCGATAAAGGTTCGGCTAATAATGCCCTCTACAGCTCGTATGCAGGCAAATATAAGACCATGGATATGATATGCGCGGGCTACGAATTTTTGCTTGTAGCTACTGGCAAAGTTGAAGCCCGGATCGCATACGAACCATTTGGCAAGCCATTTGATTTTGCACCGGGCGCCCTGCTTATTCAGGAAGCAGGCGGTGTTGTGCGTAATTTTGATGGTCAAGACTACACTGTTCGGGATGTCAATTTTATCGCCGCTGCATCCGAAGAGCTGTATGAAGTATTACGAAATGCCCCTAAGAAGGCAACATAAATAGGAGATGATATGAAACAGCGTTTTAAATTTATTCCTGCAGTATATCTGATATTAAAAAGCAAGGATGGCAAGCAAGTTCTGCTTTCGCGCCGCAATAACACAGGGTATAAGGACGGTTACTATAGCATGGTTGCCGGCCATCTTGAGGGCGACGAACCATTAACGGTTGCTTTGGCACGGGAAGCCGAAGAAGAAGCGGGTATTACAATCAATCCGAGCGACCTTACCCTTGTCCATACTGTGCACCTGCGATCGGAAATTAAGGATAGTACTGATGATGAGCGCGTAACGTTCTATTTTGAAACAGATACCTACCAAGGTACGTTGCAGAATATGGAACCGCATAAGTGTGATGAAATGAAATGGTTTGACCTGGGTGACCTACCTGGACCTATGATCGAGCACGTCGCCATTGCCTTGAATAACGCGCAGAAAGGTGTGGCGTACTCAGAATATGGGTGGTAGGTATCACCTCTCCATCGCTTAGCAGGTAATTATTTTCAATAAAAAGAACCGAGAGGTGTGGGCTCTGTCGGTGTATTACTATTTTAACTTAAAAGGGAACGTTATGAATTCTATGAATGAAGCCTTTTTGACTACTTTCTTCAAGCATGATCCTTGCTGAACGTTGAGTTAACGAGCATAACAAACATATAAAAAATACCCGGGAGGTTAGTCCCGGGTATTTTGCGGTTGTTGTAAAATCGATTACTTAACGATCTTGGTTACAACACCGGCACCAACGGTGCGGCCACCTTCGCGAATAGCGAAGCGTAGACCACTATCCATGGCGATTGGAGCAAGCAACTTAACCTTGAAGGTTACGGTGTCGCCCGGCATTACCATTTCTTTGTCGGCTGGAAGTTCAACTTCACCGGTAACGTCCGTTGTACGGAAGTAGAACTGAGGCTTGTAGCCCTTGAAGAATGGTGTGTGACGACCACCTTCATCCTTGCTGAGAATGTATACTTCTGATTCAAACTCAGTGTGAGGAGTAACGGTGCCTGGTTTAGCAAGTACCTGACCGCGCTCAATGTCGTCGCGTTCAATACCGCGGAGCAAGATGCCGGCGTTGTCGCCTGCTTGACCTTGGTCAAGTTGCTTCTTGAAGGCTTCGATACCAGTTACAACGCTCTTGCGAGTGTCGCGAATACCTACGATTTCGACTTCTTCGTTGATCTTAACAACACCTTGTTCGATACGACCGGTTGCAACAGTGCCGCGACCCTTGATCGAGAATACGTCTTCAATTGGCATCAAGAATGGCTTGTCGAGATTTCGCTCTGGCTGCGGGAAGTAGCTGTCAACTGCGTCCATGAGGGCCATGATGGCATCTTCGGCTTCTGCGTCACCTTCAAGTGCCTTGGCGGCAGAACCTTTGATGATAGGACAGTCACGGTCAAAGCCGTTCTTTTCGAGCAGTTCGCGGATTTCCTCTTCGATAAGCTCAACGAGGTCTGCGTCTGCGAGGTCCATCTTGTTGAGGAAGACAAGAATTTTTGGAACGCCCACTTGCTTGGCAAGAAGTACGTGTTCGCGAGTCTGTGGCATGGGGCCATCTGCGGCAGATACAACGAGGATGGCGCCATCAACTTGGGCAGCACCAGTAATCATATTCTTAACATAGTCGGCGTGACCAGGAGCATCAACATGAGCATAGTGGCGTTTTGCAGTTTCATACTCAGTATGTGAGGTAGAAATGGTAATACCGCGAGCGCGCTCTTCTGGCGCGTTGTCGATATCAGCGTAAGACTTAGGTTTGTTAATTGCGCTTGGGAGGCGCTTTGCAAGCACAGCAGTAATTGCTGCGGTCAAAGTAGTTTTACCGTGGTCAACATGGCCAAAAGTACCAATATTGAGGTGCGGCTTGCTACGGTCAAATGTATCTGCCATTGTAGAGGTGACTCCTTTTAATTACTATGTTTGCCGCATGAGGATATAAAACTCACACGAGTGACTAAAGTATTGTAACCGAAAGTACTACCGTTGTAAAGGGTGTTAGAGGGGTTTACGACTTGCGCTTGGACGTACTGCTTTTTTGTCGTACAACTGTGGCGTAGCCGGATAGGGCCAGACCACGGAATACGATGATTATAAAGCCTAGTAAGCTTGCAATCCAGTATAGTACGCTTCCGGCCGATGCGTTATGCAGTTGCCACGCAGCATCAGTGCGCAGCCAATACGAGACAAGGTACAATCCCACCACTATCCATACTGCAAAGGTCGTGTATTTACCGAGGCGCGTCGGATGTATAGTGACACCCTGACGACGCGACATGAGTGTTAACAGCGCGGTTCCCGCTTCTTCCAACAAGAACAATAAACCGATAAGTAGCGGCAGTACTCCCACAACGAGCAATATGATGGCCGTAAAACCAATGACAACCTTGTCGCTGCTGGCATCTAGTCCTTCGCCGAATGGGCTTGAGGTGTGCGTTTTGCGTGCAACGTAACCATCCAACAGATCAAAGCAGCGTCCTAATCCTATAAGTACCAACCCCGGCAAGTACGATTTGTTATAAAACAAAAGCAGCCCAACAACCACCAGCAACGCGCCTCCTACGGTGATGATATTACTCGGCGTTACAACGCCTAAAGTTCGTGCGGCTAGACGCTGTAATCCAGTTTGTTTTTCTGGTGGCAACGCATACCATGCGGCGCCAGTGTGCAGTTGCTCGAGCCATGCCTTCATATTGTTAACAATAGCATATAATTAGGTGGGCAAGCCTATAAGACCTTGCAAAATTATACGAAAAAGCGCATACTGACCGTCACGATGAACTTGTTTATGCAGATTCTTGCCATCATTATTATCCCCACTCGGGGTAGTTTGCTGGTGTGCGCATAACATAATCGATCACGACAACCATCAATCCCCCGAGAATCTCGAGGGATTTTTTATTAGAGAAAGGATTTATAAAGATGACTCAAACTATGCAAGAAACGGCGCAATCAATACCGGAAGTTTTTGAAACCAGCCAACAGGTGTACGAAGCGGTAATGTCAAATGCGCTCGAGCTTAGCGGCTTTGCCGAAGATACAGAGCGCCACAATACATTTCATGGCAAAATGGGCATTGTCCGCACGTACCTGGAGCGCTCGTACACTAGTTACGATGGTCACAAAGGCTATGTTAAAAATGAAGGCATGCAAGAAAGCGGCTCATATAAATCCCGCGGTGGCGCCAATGCAGTTATGCGACTGCTGGAGCGTGACCCTAACGTACAAACGGTGTGCATCACCAGCGCCGGTAATGCTGCAAACGGAACGATGGCCGCGGCAAATAAATACGGCGTCAAAACCAGGGCTTATTTAACTTCGGGGGCTAGCAAAGTCAAGGTGGATGCCTTATTTGACGGTGGCGCCGAGGTGGTCTTAGTTGACGGTAGTTTTGAAAATGCCGCCAGGCAAACCGAACTCGACGTAAATGAAATTGAAAACGCGGCATTAGTACACGCTTTTGACCATGTTGACACGATTGCCGGTCAGGCTACTGTGGGGCTAGAGACATTGAAAGATTTGCTTGCCCAGCAAGAACGCGGCGAAGTCGACCCCCATAAAGATCCTGTTAAAATATTTGTGCCAGTTGGCGGTGGCGGTTTGTTGGCTGGCACTGCCTGTGCCTTTTACTGGGCACGCCAAAACGGCTGGATCGGCGAAAATGTTCAAGTTATCGGTGTGCAACTAGAAGGTTGTGACGCATTACGTCGGAGTGTCGCATACGTTCAAAATGGCGAGGTCGTACCTGACGCACTCTTTGCCAGAGGTGAATTTAACGGCCAAGCTGATGGAGTTGCCGTACAAAAAGCAGGCAACTTAGCAGCCTTGATTGCCGCCGATCCAAACTTTGTCGCCGACATCATGGTTGTTAACGAAGAAATGCTGGCTGAATCTATGGAAACGCTGACGCGCTTGCATGGTCAGCGTGTAGAGCCGGCCGGAGCTTTGTCGCAAGCCGGTGCTAGGAAATACGCTACGCAAAATCCAAAGACTGAAGGCGCCGAGGCCGAACATCTCGTAACGTTTATAACCGGTGTTAATGTTGACAATGAGCGCTTCCAGTATTTCATGAACATTATCGATGCCAAGCGTCAGCGGCAAATTGCCGGCGAGACCGCGCTCCGCCGGACTTATCTGGATGCTATGTACTGGCTTGAACCCGTGAACTACGCTAATTGGAAAGGCGAAGGCCGAAACACTCTGAAGGGCACAAAGTCTCCCGCCCCATCCATTCCTCAACGCCCGGACAGGTCAAAGTTTAAAGTATGGGCCGGCACCTTCTCTCGATAACAATATAACGAAAAAGTAGTACAAAAAACCGCCCTGGGATTTTCCCGAGCGGTTTTTTTGCTGCCGACAGTAGTAATTACTTGGCGTTCTTGGCAACGATTGCGTCAGCAACGTGGCTCGGAACATCAGCGTAATGGTCAAGCTCCATGCTTGAACTGGCGCGGCCCTGAGTGTTACTGCGCAAGTTTGTGGTGTAGCCAAACATTTCGCCAAGTGGTACAAAGGCAGTAATCTCCTTCACGCCAAGGCTTAGGTCTTCCATTGATTCAATGCGACCACGCTTTGAGTTCAGGTCACCAATGACGTCACCCATAAATTCTTCAGGAGTTACGACAACCACTTTCATGACTGGCTCCATCAGAACTGGGTTAGCGTGCTTAAAACCTTCCTGGAACCCCATACTACCGGCAATCTTAAAGGCCATTTCGTTGGAGTCGACTTCATGGTAACTACCATCGTACAGTTCAACCTTAACGTCAACAACTGGGTAGCCAGCAAGCACACCGTTGCTCATGGCTTCGACAATACCCTGCTCTACCGGCTTGATGTATTCCGTAGGGACCACACCGCCCTTGATGGAGTTAATAAATTCAAAACCCTTACCAGATTCGTTCTGGCTGAGGCGCAGCCAAACGTGACCGTACTGACCGCGACCACCGGATTGGCGAACGAATTTACCTTCGGCTTCTACAGCGTCTTTACGGATAGTCTCGCGGTAAGCAACCTGTGGTTGACCAATGTTGGCTTCGACATTGAACTCGCGCTTCATGCGGTCAACAAGAATCTCAAGGTGTAACTCACCCATACCAGAGATGATTGTCTGGCCGGTTTCGTCGTCAACGCGAACACGGAAGGTTGGGTCTTCTTCGGCAAGGCGCTGAAGCGCAAGACTCATTTTCTCTTGATCGCTCTTGGTCTTTGGCTCGATGGCAATCGAGACGGGTGGCTCTGGGAACGTGATGCTTTCCAGAACAATTGGGTTGTTTGGATCGCACAATGTGTGACCGGTCGTGGTGCCCTTAAGGCCAACGATGGCGGCAATGTCACCGGCAGTTACTTCTGTGACGTCTTCGCGCTTGTCGGCTTGCAGGCGAACTAGGCGGCCAACGCGTTCTTTTTCGCCGGTAGATGAATTAAGAACATATGAACCGGCAACGACTTTACCTGAATACACGCGGAAGTAGGCGAGCTTGCCTACAAACGGGTCGCTGGTAATTTTGAAGGCAAGCGCGGCAAACGGCTCGCTTTCGGAATGCTTGCGCTCGATTTCTTCACCAGTCTTAGGGTGCGTACCCCAAGTGGTCGAACGGTCGGTTGGAGCTGGCATCAGGTCAACAACGAGGTCGAGTAGTTTTTCTACGATTACACCGCGACCGTCGCCACCAGATACGGCAAAGAACTTACCACCTAAGATAGCGATGCGTACTGCACGGATAATTTCTTCTTCGGTAAGGCCTTCTTCGCCAACTTCAAAGTATTTTTCGAGCAATTCTTCGTCTTCGGCAACGGCGTTTTCGATCAGCAGGCTGCGGTACTTCTTGACCTGGTCAAGCATGTCGGCAGGGATCTCGCCTTCAACCAACTCGTGGTCGGTAAAATCTTTGTAGGTGTAAGCCTTCATGCTTACAAGATCTACAACACCGTTGATGCCTTGTTCGAATCCAATCGGCAGGTGGATTGGGAAGGCGCGCTTGCTCAAACGGTTGTGAATTGATTCAAGAGATTTGTAGAAGTCACCACCGGTTTGGTTGATCTTGTTAATGAAACAGATACGTGGCACGCCGTATTTATCTGCTTGACGCCAAACGGTCTCGGACTGTGATTCCACGCCCATTTTACCGTCGAAGACAACGACGGCACCGTCGAGCACGCGCAGTGAGCGCTCAACCTCAACCGTAAAGTCAATGTGTCCCGGGGTGTCAATAATATTGATCTGAACTTCTTTGCCAGATTTTTTGTTCTTCCAGTAGCAAGTAACGGCAGCAGATACGATCGTAATACCGCGCTCACGCTCCTGAGCCATCCAGTCGGTTGTGGTTTCGCCTTCGTGAACGGCACCGATTTTGTGCTTTAAACCAGTTCGGTACAAGATACCTTCGGTAGTTGTGGTTTTACCAGCGTCGATATGCGCGATAATACCGATGTTTCGTAAATCTTGAATTGTATATTTTTTACCTGCCATGTACAGTCTTTGCCTTTCTTATCTAATAAAGTTGTTGTTCCGATTTTTTGGCAAACAAAAACAACAATTTGCGTTAATTATAACACGAAAACAGATTACATTACCAGCGTATAGCGAGCGTCATACTAATGTCGCGTCTGCAGATCATAGCTTAGCAATGTCATGCTGCCAATAACCAGACAGACGTTTTCATATGTCTTTGCAAAATCTTCTGCTCGTAGAGATGTTATGCTTGATGCCAGAAGATCAGTATTAAGATAATTCGTCCCCATTGCTTCAAGTGTCGAAGAATTAGTATTTTGGGAGTGAGTCACGCAAGCGGCGAGACTCACTATATCCTCTGGCGGATAGTGCTTAACTATTGCGTAGGGACCATCTGCACTTCCCGATCTCTTATATGTGCGCACGACGGTGCTTTTATAATTGAAAGTATCCGCCATTTGCACTCTGGGTCTTAGCCCCTCTTCCAGGTCATTACTTCTTATAAAGCCAGACATAAGCATTGGCAATACGGCACAATATGCTGAAATGCGATCGCGCATTTGGGCTGAATACCCTTCTTGCGTCTCAACGATTGCCATTTTTGGCCATGTAAGTAATTCACCCATTTTTTGACAGAGAAGCTGAGGCCGTGACGCTTGGTATACTATGCCGCAATTCATGAAGGAACGATTCGTGGGGCGCTGCCCGGTTCTGGGCGAATTCATACCCGTTCTCGGATATTCTACGCTTACTACACGATGAGTATTTCCGCGCACGGCAAATATGTTAATAGGAGCTATGACTCGACCATTCGTAACCCGTTCGTGCAGGGTAAGGAATGGAGGTATTTCCGCCTCGAATTCAAGCTTTGAAAAACTAGGAGGATCCCACGGGCTGCCTTCCATGTCCACAGTCGATGCGCCTTGTTGTTTGGATGGTGCCTTTTTAGATCTGCGCCGTCTAGTCATTTGACTGTTCTTATTCAAACCCCCGCAGACCTGAGGTGCGCGGGGGTCCTACTACTTGCCTTACTGGCTATCCGCGAGCAAAATGCGCGAAGGCACGGTTGGCTTCTGCCATCTTGTGCGTGTCTTCTTTTTTCTTTACGGCTGCACCTTGGCTATTGTATGCATCTACGAGTTCAAGTGCGAGGCGGTCAGCCATGCTCATACCCTTACGAGAACGAGCGGCAGTCACGAACCACATAGTGGTCAAGTGCTGTTGGCGCTGACCCTTTACTTCGAAAGGAATCTGGTAGTTAGCGCCACCGACGCGGCGAGAACGAGTCTCAACGTGGGGCTGTACGTTCTTAAGGGCTTGTTCGAATACTTCGATCGGGTTTTCTACCTTAAGACGGTCTGCTGCCTTTTGCATACCATTGTATACGAGTGCTTCGGCGATTTGCTTCTTACCATCGCGCATAACGCGGTTGATAATTCGCTGTACTTGCACGCTGTTGTAGCGGCGATCTGGCTGAATGTCCCTAACGAGAGCTTTGGTAGTTTTGCGCGGCATTACTTGCTCTCCTTCTTGGAACCGTACTTAGAACGGCCTTGTTTGCGATTAGCAACACCTTGAAGGTCGAGTGCACCACGAACAATGTGGTAACGAACACCAGGAAGGTCGGGTACACGACCACCGCGAACAAGCACTACGGCGTGTTCTTGGAGGTTGTGGCCTTCACCACCAATGTATGCCCAAACTTCTTGGCCGTTGCCAAGGCGTACACGTGCAACCTTACGAAGCGCTGAGTTAGGTTTCTTTGGTGTCTTGGTTGTAACCTTAACACATACACCGCGCTTAAATGGCGCTGGCTTTTCGTAGTTCTTATTCTTGAGGTTGTTGACAACCTTCAAGAGGGCTGGTGACTTTGATTTAGTCGTCACCTTGGTACGCGGTTTGCGAACCAATTGGTTGATTGTTGGCATTTTATCTCCTTATTCTTCCGCCATGGGAGGTGTTGCCGTGTTTGCCAACAAGGGCAACACCTTTACTCCCGGCTCGGATTTGTAATGAACTTACTCTAACAGATCTATGCTGCCATTGCAACTTCGGCTTCTTCGGCTGCTTCTGCGGCTTCAGCTATGGTTCGAGCAGTTTTGCTTGAAGCGTAGCCAGTACCAACAGGAATCTTGCGGCCAAGGATAACGTTCTCTTTAAGACCGTACAACTTGTCGGTGCGACCGCTAGTAGCGGCGCCAATCAAGACACGTGTAGTGTCCTGGAATGATGCGGCACTCAGGAATGAGTCAGTCGACAAGCTGGCCTTGATTAGACCGAGTAGCAGCTGGTTGTATTTGACTGCTTCTTTGTCTTGTGCGGTCAAAGCGTCGTTGGCTTCAACGACTGCCAGCTTACTTACGACGTCACCGGTAACAAATTCTGAATCACCCGCATCTTCAACCTGAACACGGCTAAACATCTGGCGAACAATGATCTCAAGGTGCTTGTCGGCCACGTTTTGACCCTGACCAGCAAAGATCCTGAGGATTTCGTTCATGATGTAGCGCTGTGTTGATTCAACACCTTGGAGGCGCATCAGTTCGTGCAAGTTGACAGAACCGTTGGTTAGGCGCTGACCGGCAACAACGAGGTCGCCGTCCATAACCTGTAACTGCTTGAAACCAGGGATTTCGTAACGGACAACGCTCTGCCCGGCAGGAGTAATGATTACTGCCTTGTCGGTAATTTCGGCCTTGCCAGCCATTGGTGCGACGATTGGTTCGGCGCCATCAGCCTTGCTTGCAACAACGTCACCGATAGCAACGTCACTACCACTCTTGATTTTGGCTTTGCGTTCACCAAGTTCAAATGTGAGGTTTTCTTTGTCCTGGGCAGTTACCTGAATGACGTAGTGGTCGCCCTCTTCCCAAACATTTGCTACACCCGAGATGTCAGTCAAGTATGCCTGACCCTTTGGAGTGCGAACTTCGAGAAGCTCTTCAACACGGCTCAAACCTTGGGCGGTATCGTCGGCGACAACGGCACCAGAACGGTGCTTAGAGTCAAGCGATAACTGAGTGCCCGGCTCACCAATTGACTGGGCGGCGATAACACCAATCGGGTGATGTGAAGCCACCAAGTTACCAGTAGCAGGGTCAACACCGTAAGATTTTTGAGGTACGCCATGTACGGAAGTCGCACTTAGTACGCTCATTACCTTCACGTTGTCGAGTTTTTCGTTAGCAGCGATAGCTTCGGCAATTTGCTTGGTAATGAGGTCGCCGCGCTTAACTTGACCGTCAATGTCTTGTGCCGAGTAGCGGCCTTCAAGACGAATTGCGTACTCTACGCCAATTTCTGCAGCGTCTGAACGACGCATTGCAAAGCCTGGGTCGAGTTCCTCAGAATCGTTACCGTCAATAGTAAAGACATCCTGAGCCACGTCAACAAGACGGCGAGTCAAGTAACCGGCGTCAGCAGTCTTAAGGGCGATGTCGATCAGCGCCTTACGCGTACCACGGGTACCGGTAAAGTACTCGAGTGGCGTTAGACCTTCGATGTAGCCGGACTTGATCGGCAGCTCAATGGCGTGACCGGATGCGTCCGAGAACACACCAAGCATACCGACACACATTTTCATCTGAGAGATGTTACCACGCGCACCAGAAGTGATCGCGATAGCCATGGTAGACTCTTGGCCAACCATCTGTTGAGCCAATAGGTCTTGAACGCGGGCGTCGCACTTGGTCCAGTTTTCAACCGTTAGGCGGTAGCGCTCATCTTCGGTGATGAAACCTTCTTCGTACTGCTCAGAAATAGCGGCGGCGCGGCCTTCACCTTCTTTGATGACGTCACCCATACCGTTGATAGGACTGAAGTCGCCCATACCCATCGAAATACCGGATAAGGTAGCGTAGTAGAAACCGAGGTCTTTCAGTTCGTCAGCAATCTCGGCTGTTTTGGCTTGACCGTACTGTTGGTACACGCGGGCCATAACTTGCTGCAATTTCTTCTTGGTCATTGGCTCGTCTTGGAACGCGAAGTCATCTGGGAATACTTCGTTGAAGAGTACGCGGCCAAGGGTAGTTTCGCGAATTGCACCGCGGAACGGCAGCTTAACGTAGCTTTGCAACTGGATTGTACCTTCGTCGTAAGCCATCAGCGCTTCTTCGAGGCCAGTGAATGGACGAACCGTCTTGCTGATACTTGGGCGGTCGTAGGTGAGGTAGTAGCAACCGAGCACCATGTCCTGCTCAATGTGCAGGATTGGCGTACCGTCGGCTGGCTTTAGTAAGTTCTTGTTGGCGGCGATGATGTCGCGAGCCTCTGCCTGAGCATCGTCAGACAACGGCAGATGGACGGCCATCTGGTCACCGTCGAAGTCGGCGTTGAAACCTTTACATACCAACGGGTGCAGCTGAATAGCACGGCCTTCGATAAGTACTGGCTGGAAGGCCTGAATCGACAGGCGGTGTAATGACGGAGCACGGTTAAGTAGCACGTACTTGCCCTTAATAACTTCGTCGAGGGCATCCCAAACAGCAGTTTCGCCAGTTTCGATCATGCGTGTTGCAGAACGAATGTTATGCGCTTGTTCACGCATGATCAGTTCACCAATCACAAATGGCTTGAACAATTCAAGCGCCATCATCTTTGGCAGACCACATTGATGGATCTTTAGTTCTGGACCGGCAACAATTACCGAACGACCGGAGTAGTCAACGCGCTTGCCAAGCAAGTTCTGGCGGAAACGACCCTGCTTACCTTTAAGCATATCGCTCAAAGACTTCAGGCGACGACGTTGGCCGGTTGCAGCAACTGCACGACCTGAGCGAGCTGAGTTGTTGTCAATCAAGGCATCAACAGCTTCTTGGAGCATGCGCTGCTCGTTGCGGCGGATAACTTCCGGCGCGTTGAGCTCAATCAGCTTCTTCAGACGGTTGTTGCGGTTGATGACACGGCGGTACAAGTCGTTCAAATCGGATGTCGCAAAACGTCCACCAGTTAGCTGTACCATTGGGCGCAGATCCGGAGGAATCACCGGCAGTACGCTTAGACACATTGCATTTGGTTTAATGTTTGCGCGTTGCATGCTTTCAAGTAAGCGAAGACGCTTCATAAGCTTCTTCATGCGCTGACCCTTGGCACCTTCAGCTTCTTTGCTGAGGCTTTCTATTAACGCACCTAGGTCAATTTCGTCGAGCAGGTCTTTAAGTACACCGCCACCCATGCCAACCTCGATAAGTCCGCGAAGGTTGTCGGGCAAAGCGCGGTATTCGACTTCGCTGATAAGACGAAGCTTTTCGAGACCATCGACTTGCGTCTTGAAGATCTCGAATTCTTTTTCGAGTTCGGCCAGTTCTTTGGTTTGAGCCTCGGCCAGTGCCTTAAGATTAGCGTCGGCAGCTTCTGCCTCTTTTTCGTAGCGGAGCTTGATGGCTTCGCGGGCAGCAACAACTTCTGCCTCTTTGTCTTGACGCAGCTGATCGCGCTTTTCGGCGTTGACCTTTTTGATCATGTAACTTGCAAAGTAAGCTACGCGCTCGAGGTTCTTGACAGTTACACCAAGCAGCAAACCGATTGCCGAAGGCGTACCGCGCAGGAACCAGATGTGAGCCACAGGCACAGCCAAACTGATGTGGCCCATACGCTCACGGCGAACAATACTCTTAGTAACAAGGTCGCCGTTTTTGTCGACAGCAGCTTCGCGTGAGCGAACACCCTTGTATTTGGCATCGTGCGGGTTAATGTCTTTGACTGGTCCAAAGATACGCTCACAAAACAGACCATCACGCTCTGGTTTTTGCGTGCGGTAGTTAATTGTTTCGGGCTTTGTTACCTCACCGTAACTCCAGTCGAGGATGTCCGCAGCACTTGCTACAGCAAGACGCACTGCGTCAAAGTCGGCAATATTCGTGCCAGAAGTGTATCGACGCATATTACGCTACCTCCTTATTTTCTTCATTTGAGTCATCATCGTCATCGCCTACCAGCGTGGTAGCGAGATCATCGTCAGCGTCATCAGTAATTCCCATGCCGCTTGCGGCAAATTCATCGATAGACGCATCTTCTGTTACGTCTACTTCAGAAATAAGCGGTGCTGGTACGTCAACTTCTGCTTGATGAGCAGCTTCGTCGCGAATGTTAGTGGCCAGCACGCTCTCGGCATCCACTACTTTGTCTGAGTCAACAAGGTCAACCTTAAGGCCAAGACCCTGCAGTTCCTTCACGAGCACGTTGAAGCTTTCTGGAACTTTTGGACCAACGATTTCGGTCTTCTTAATGATTGACTCGTAAGCCTTAGAGCGGCCGTAAACGTCGTCGGACTTGATAGTAAGCATTTCCTGCAAGGTGCTTGCTGCACCATACGCTTCAAGTGCCCACACCTCCATTTCACCAAAGCGCTGACCACCGTTTTGCGCCTTACCACCGAGTGGCTGCTGGGTAACCATGGTGTATGGACCGGTCGAGCGGGCGTGAATCTTGTCGGCGACCATGTGGTTCAACTTGATCATGTACATGCTACCGGTTGTGGTGCGTTCCTTGAAGGCTTCACCGGTGCGGCCATCGAACAATTGCTGCTTGCCGTCTTCGGGCAGGCCAGCTTCTTTCAGGAGTTCGTGGATTTTTTCAACGCTCACACCATTGAATGATGGGCTGGCAACCTTGATGCCTAGGGCGCGGGCAGCCATGCCAAGGTGAGTTTCAAACAACTGACCGATGTTCATACGTGATGGCACGCCGAGCGGGTTCAGAACGATGTCCACTGGGGTACCGTCTTCCATAAATGGCATGTCTTCGGCGGGCAGAATTCGGGCAATAACACCCTTGTTACCGTGACGACCACCAAGCTTGTCGCCGACTGCGATCTTGCGCATTTGGGCCACAAATACCTGGATTTGCATCAGTACGCCGGCCTTTAGTTCATGACCGTTTTCACGACTGAACACTTTAACGCCAACCACTTTACCGTGCTTGCCGTTGCTCATGCGCTGTGAGGTGTCGCGGACTTCCTTGGCTTTTTCACCAAAGATAGCGCGAAGCAGGCGCTCTTCTGAGCTAAGTTCTTGTTCGCCCTTAGGAGTAATTTTACCAACCAGGATGTCGCCAGGGTGTACTTCGGCACCAATGCGAACAATACCGTCATCGTCCAGGTGACGCAGCGCATCTTCTGAAACGTTTGGAATGTCGCGGGTGACAATTTCTGGCCCAAGCTTGGTTTCGCGGACTTCGATCATGAAGTCAACAATGTGCACGCTAGTTAGAATGTCATCTTCAACCAATTTGCGGCTAATAATGATGGCGTCTTCAAAGTTGTAACCACTCCATGGCATGAAGGCCACGATAAGGTCTTTACCGAGGGCCAACTCGCCGTTTTGGATCGACATACCTTCAATAAGAACGTCGCCCTTGGTAACTTTGTCGCCGGTATTTACGACAACCTTTTGGTTAATCGAAGTACCTTCGTTTGAGCGGACAAAGTGCTGCGGTTCGTACGTAATGGATTCGTCTTTGTACTTAACCGTTACAAAGTCACCAGTAGCTTTTACGACTTCACCATCACCTTCGGCAAGTACCATCTGACCGGTGTTGCGTGCAGCAACAACTTCCAGACCGGTACCAACAATTGGCGCCTTAGGCTGAATGAGCGGTACTGCCTGACGCTGCTGGTTACTACCCATAAGTGAACGGTACACGTAGTTCTTTTCGATGAACGGAATAAGACCGGCGCTTGAACCGATGATCTGGTTCAGGGCAGCATCAACATGGGTTACATCGCTCGAGTCAACTTCGCTTGACTTAAGTGCGGAGCGAGCACTGACGCGTTCTTGCACAAAGCTGCTGTCTGCTTTTAACTCGACACCAGCTCCAGCGATAACAGCCAATTCTTCAGCTGCAGCGTCAAGGTACTCAATTTCTTTGGTAACTTTGCCGTTAATCACCTTGCGATAAGGGGTTTCAATAAAGCCGTATTCGTTAATGCGTGCATAGTTAGCGAGGTTTAGTACCAAACCGATGTTGGCACCTTCCGGTGTTTCGACGGCACAAAGACGACCATAGTGGGTCGCGTGAGCATCACGTACGTCAAGGCCGGCGCGTTCGCGCGATAGACCGCCGGGACCCGTCGAACTTAAGCGGCGCTTGTTGGCAAGCTCGGACAAGGGGTTAATTTGATCCATGAACTGCGACAACTGGCTGCTGGCGAAGAATTCGCGGACAGCGGCAACAATTGGACGGGCATTGATGAGCTGACCGGGAGTAACTGATTCCAGTTCGCTCATTGACATGCGGTCCTTGGTGTTGCGCTCCATGCGCAGCAGACCAATGCGGAATTGGCGCTGTACCAACTCGCCCACCAATTTCACACGGCGGTTAGCAAGTGAATCGATATCATCTGCCAAGCCTTGCGTTACGTTGAGGTTGATGAGCTCGCCCACGATAGCCACGAGGTCTTCGAGGCGCATCACACGGTTTTCAACGGTATTAGCTACGTCAAGATTCAGACGCTTGTTGATCTTGTAGCGGCCTACGCGGCTAAAGTCGAAGCGCTTGAAATTGTAGAACATGTTTTCGAGCAGACTCTTTGCGTTATCGACAGTGGCCAAATCACCTGGACGCAAACGACGATATACTTCAATGAGCGCGTCGCTTTGGCCCTTGGTTGGGTCTTTTTCGAGAGTTGCGTCGAGATATGATTTCGTACCAGTATCAACTGCTTTAAAGGCTTCCTTCATAGCAGCATCGTTCATGCCAAGTGCGCGAAGCAATGTGCTAACGGCGATCTTGCGCTTGCGATCAATTTTTACATACAAAGCACCAGATGCAGCGGTCTCAAATTCTAGCCAAGCACCACGGCCAGGAATAACCTTAGCACCATATAAATTAGCAGAACCGTGTCGCTCTGCAGTGAAGAATACACCGGCTGAACGGATCAACTGGCTAATCACTACGCGCTCGGCGCCGTTAATGACGAATGTGCCGCGCTTGGTCATCCATGGGAAGTCACCAAGATAGATCTCTTGTTCCTTGACTTCGCCGGTAACCTTATTAGTTAACTCAACAGTCGCTTTGAGCGGTGCTTCGTAAGAAACGTTGTTCTCGCGAGCTTCGTTCTCGGACATTTTAGGATCTTCAAAGTGATAGTCCTTGAAGTTTAATGACAGCTTAGTGCCGGTATAATCATCGATCGGACTAATTTCAGCCAACAACTCACCGAGACCTTCCTCAACAAACCAACGGAATGATTTATTTTGGTGGTCAACGAGGTCGTCGAGCTGAATTGCATCGTCCTGACGAGTGAAATATACACGCTTGCCATCGTCTGTGGTTTTGGTGCTTTTCGCCATAAGTACAGCAATTCCCCTTCTACTTTTACCTTAGATTCGTTGTATACACGAGCCTAAGGCACTTATTACTAATAAGGCTTATATATTTTGAGATGTTTATCGCGCGAAGATCTCTAAGAGGGCATGTTTGGTGCTAAAATCTACAACAACTCCAGCACAGCCCAACTTACACTACTTCTTAATATAGGAGTGTGATCGATTGGGCGCTAAAAGTCAAGTAAGTTTAGGTGGTGATAAACAAGCTACGCTATACTCTACAGCACTTTGAGGCGACTACTCTTCAGCAAAGGCTGCTTTTCTTCAAATCGTTCTATCACATCGGCGACATCTCGAGAGAATGCACCCTATCGCTTACTGCTGACCGTAGAATAGGTATACTGGCTAAGTCTATATCCACCCAATGGAAACGAGCCTTTATCAAGCTCCCCTTGTTTAAGGCCCCAAGTCCCACTAAACCACTCATTTACGCTACTATGCAGGTAGCCCTCAAGCGATAACGATGTTTCGTGGTCGGGACGATTGCCTGGATTCTCTCTAAAGCGAAGTGCTGCATGGGCTAAAGCCAGTCCGATGCCCTGTTTTTGGTGATCCGGATGGACGAGGATGTCGTTAAAGTAGAGCTCGTCCGAACGCCCCTTTAAAGTGGTTTTAGCTAATCCAATTAAGGCAATGACACCGGGTTTCGGTTGTTCGGGATCCTTAATTACCCAATATTCCGAGCCCTTACCTATATGTCCGCGCATGCGTGTTGCCTGATCGACGCCTTTGTTCTGCGAAGTGTTATAGACGTGTGAAACTACGGCAGGATCCCTGATCACCCTGTCGGCACTAAATTGATCGCTGTAACAAACCTGCAATAGACCTTGAACGCCACGCCCGAGGGGCGTGTTAATGTCTTGCTCGACAACCTGCTCTATAAGAGGTACCTGGTCAATATCGGGGTAAATTGCGCCCAGTCTAGTTTCTGAAGAATGCGCCATATATCTATTTCACCTTAGGTGGAGTGGTGATAATTTCATCAACGATGCCGTACTTTTTTGCTTCCTGAGCGGTCATCCAGCGGTCGCGCTCCATGTCTTCGTGGATCTGCTCACGTTTTTGGCCGGTGTTTTTGGCCATGATTTCTTCGAGCAAACGCTTCACGCGCAGTGATTCCTTAAGGTCGATCTCTTGGTCGGTTACCTTGCCTCGTGTTCCGCTCGATGGCTGGTGAATCATAACCGTCGCATTTGGCAGCGCAAAACGCTTGCCCTTGGTGCCTGAACTTAACAAGAAAGCTGCAGCCGAAGCTTGCATGCCGATGCCTACCGTCTGCACGTCGTTGGTGACGAATTGCATGGTGTCAAAAATAGCCAATGCATCGTACACGCTACCGCCGGGACTGTTAATATAAAAGAAGATATCTTTTTTAGGATCTTCTGCCTGTAAAAAAAGCAACTGAGCAACCACTAAGTTGGCCGAATGCTCATCCACTTGCGAACCCAAAAACACGATGCGGTCTTTAAGTAAGCGACTATAGATATCATAGGCGCGCTCGGTGCGGCCATCGCTATCAATTACGGTTGGAACAAGAATACTATTGTTGATCGACATAATTAATCCCTCATAGGTTATTTGTACATAATAGTAAATTAGCACTCATAGGTCAAGAGTGCTAGTCATAGATATGGACTGCTTAATTTCTTCTGGTATACTGTGTCCTTGATGAATGAGCAGATTGATTATTCCAGAAGAGATTTCTTACGACGGGCAATAGCCGCGCCCGTAGGCGTTGCGGCAGGTATTGCACTTGTGCCGACATTCATCGGACTAAACTTAGGAACTGAAGCCGTTACCGGCATGCGAGCGGGCAACGCTTCCGAATATGAAGACGACAGAGAACGCTGTGCGACTGTTCCTGAAGATCAGATATGCCCGCCTCCGCCCCTCTTGAGCATCAAAGAGCTATATGGCGATATGGGGGCGCCTATTATAGAAGAAGCGGTCTTCCGGGACATACCATCCAGTGTACTCGATTATTGCTCAAGCGATAAAAGACCAGCTTATTTAACGAGCGAGCATCACCTACGACTTACGCGCAAAGAAGTAATTGTGGGAGCTATAAGTTCCCTGATCTTCGGCGCCGTGCATAACCATACGTCAAAGGGCTTCGACACGAATACCATTCCCGCATCTCAAACACTTTGCGGGGGCGCCTTATGGTTCTTGCAGCGTAAATTCGGCTTTTGGTCTAACCTTACTGCGCATGCGACCATTAACACGAGCGCTTCGTTAATCAAGCAAGTCTTCCCGACAAAGGGACTTAAGAAATAAGTCCCTTATGTAGCTCTAACAGTTTACTTGGAAGCTTTAGCGGTGGCGTAGCCAACCAGTTTATCAACGGTCTTTTCGCTTACCATGCGTGAAGCGATCTCACGGCGTGATTCTGGTTTTTGCAGTTCGGCTTGCATTTGCTTGTCAGGATACTGACCTTTAAGCAGTTGAATCCTGATCTCAAGCTCTTCAGGCGTAACAATAATCTTTTCTTTTTCAGCAATTTCACCAAGTACCAAGCCAGCTTTAACGCGCAGTTCGGCATCTTTGCGAAGCGTTTCGCGGTGCTTCTCTTCGGTCGTGCCTTGGCCTTCGAGAAATTCCTCCCACGTCTGGCCGCGGTACATAATGTTTTGCTTCTGCTCGTTAAGCAGGCGATCGATCTGTTCGGTGACCAATATCTCAGGTACAGCAGCCTTGGACTTGTTGGTGATTTCGGTCAGCAGCTGATCAGTATATTCACGGTCAAGCTGGTAGTTTTTCTCTGACTGAAGTTGCTTTTCGATGTCAGTTTTAAGCTCGGCCAGATTCTTGAACGGACCGACTTTAGCCGCAAAGTCGTCATCCAGTTTAGCTTCGACAATTTCTTGCACCTTCTTGGCGGTAACCGTAAAAGTCACTTTGCGGTTTTGTAATGTCTTCACACTGTAATCTTTAGGGAATGTAAGGGTGAAACTTTTTTCTTCGCCAGTCTTTATGCCGACAATATCGGCTTCAAAACCAGGAATGAAACTGTTACTGCCCAGTACCAAGGGATAGTCCTTACCATCGGCGCCGTTGATCGGCTCATTAGTCTTAGCGTCAACACCTTTGAAGTCAATCAGTACTTCGTCGCCATTTTTGGCAGCGCGGTTAACTTCTTTGCGCTCGGCATCGCGGCCGCGCAGCTGTTCGAGTACCTCGTCTACGTCTTTAGCGGTAATTTTGATCGTTTTTTTGGCTAACTTGATTTTTTTGTAGTCGCCAAGCACAATCTCGCCTACTACTTCAACTTCAAGCTCAATTTCGAGCGTATCAAACGCAACGAACTTCTTAATTTTTACTTGTGGTTGCGAAACAGGACGCAGGCGCTCTTGCTCAAGTGCTGCCACATATATAGCATTCATGGCGCGGTCCAGGAACTCGGTCTGGAGTGTAGCAGGATTAGCGTTCTTTTCTACAAGGTTGAGTGGCGCTTTCCCTTTGCGGAAACCGGGCAAACTTATGTCCACGGCAACGTGTTCGAGCGTTGCCTTTTTGATGTCTTGCAGCTGCTTTTCGTCAGCAACAATTGTCAGTTGCACTTTGGTGTCAGATAGTTTTTTTGTAGTCACTTGCATAGTGAACTACTGTAACAGATTGGCTGGGGTTTGACTACCCCTTATTTTATAGCCTAGCGGTCGGAAGCGTTATAGGTCTTCTGCGCGGTAGTCGGTCACAATACTGACGATACGCGCCATGCTATGACGCTCTTCGACGCCGGTTTGCAGGTTGCGAATCTCGTATTGTTCGTCGGCCAGCTCTTTTTCGCCAATAAACATTGCATAGTGCATGCCTTTTTTAACGGCAGTTTTGATTTGCTTGTCGGCCTTGCGATCAGTCAAGTCAACGGCTACCTTGGCGCCCATTTCTCGCAGGTCGTCAAGTACTCGCAAGGCTTTGGCGTACACATCGCCAATAAGTATTACGTACACGTCGGTATCGGGCCGAAGGTTGGGCATCAAGTCATGGCCTTCAAGGAAGTTCTGTAGTGTTACATCACCCCAGCCGAACCCGGCAGTCGCAATAGGCTCAACGCCAAACAAACCAACCATGCCGTCGTACCGGCCGCCGCCCATCATGGAGCGGTTGTTGTCAGGATTATTATCCATGACTTCGAATACAATGCCGGTATAGTAGTCAAAGCCGCGCATAACGGTCACGTCAAACACGGCATTAGGAATGCGTGCGTCTTTAAGCATATCCATTAATTGCTTCAGCTCTTTGGCCGGTTCACTGTCACGAATAACTTCGGGCATGTGGTGCAGCTGCTTAATTTTAAGCAGGCCGAGTAGCTTGTTATTCGCACCGGTTTCGCGTTGCGTGGGCGTAAATATAGCATCGACTTCGGCTTCAAACTCGGCTTGAGGTAACTTGTGCATGCGGTCGATCAATTTACTGGCCAGGTGCATTTGAACCGGTGATAACTTCAGGTAGTCTTTCAGGATAAAATCCATGAGCTTGCGGCTGTTGACGTGTACCGTGTACATATCGTGCGTGGCACCGAAACGCTTTAAAATAGCGTCGGTTATCTGAATTAACTCCATTTCGGCCTTCATATCGGCAATACCGAAGACGTCGACGTTGAGCTGCCAGTGTTCGCGCAGCCGTCCACGCTGCGGGCGTTCATAACGCCACAGATTCGGTATGCTGTACCAGCGCAGCGGATAGCCAAGTTCTTGGCGCTTGGCAGCTACCATGCGGCTGACCGTCGGTGTCATTTCTGGGCGGATGGCTACTTTGCGGCCGCCGCGATCTTCAAACGCGTAGGTCTGCTCGTTCACAATCTCTTCGCCGGTTTTAGCCAAATATAGTTCCAGCGGTTCTAGAATAGGTGCGTCGTACTCTTCGTAGCCAAACGATTCAACTACCTGGCGAATAGCGCCAAACATGTATTTTTGTAAGCGCTTGTCTTCGGGGTAAAAATCCCGAGCGCCTTTATAGGGTTGCAATGGTAATGCCATAATCATAATTCCTTCTGAGTCATTGTAGCAAAAGTTACGAAAAAACGCCGGACAAACCGGCGCTATAGCAACAAATACATGATGAGCTAACCGATCTGCTCCGGCTGGGTATGTCTATGGTGGAGATCTTGTCTACTCATTATTATACATATTACCACAAAAGGCGAAAAAATGGACTACAAGGAAACTACAAGGAGTTTGTATCTGTCCGGAGTGGTTCAAATTCTACGTTAAGCGCAGGCAGGCCCTCGCCACCTAATATATGCATACTCATTCTGCCCAGCAACTCTCGTATCGCTTGAATTGGGTCTGTAGGACCAGTAATCTGTCTATCGTAGTCCATAATTCTAGCGCCTTGATCTCTGTCGATTGTGCGCAAGGAAGTTACACCGTAATGGCTAATAATACTTGACACCTGCTGCGTATGCGCAGGAGTATTCCGCACCCTTCTATTATGTATTCTAATATCACTAATGGAGGGTTGCGACGCCTCAAGTAAGCAGTTCTCGGAAAATTTACTGGGCTCTTCAGTTGCGATGCGCCGAGCTGTTATATCCGGATGTGCATGGACATATTCAAGTTCGGCATACAGATGCGACAAATAAATAGGAAACATTCCATCTGTGTCGGCCCGGGCTTCAAACGATCGAAGTGTTGTATCTATCCATGCCTTTTCTTCCGGAACAAAAACCCACTGACGTTCTTTAGTCTGTGTTTCTATCGAACTATGAATTTCTTGTAGCCCCTCTTGCCGATCGCTTCTAATTACGCGGCCAAACCCCGACCCTTTCTCGGACCGAGGAAAAAATCGTCGTCCTCTCTAAAAGAATAGGGGTATGGGGTATTGAACCGAAGGAAAAGCCGAGTAGGAAGCATGGTCGCCAGACGGCCAATGTTTTTTGCAAATGCAGGAAAGCGCAGGCGTGCCTCTGCATTAATGTTTCGGGACAGTTCAGTAGCAAAAGATTTGGAGGACATATATTTACCACAATAAATTATTTTTTGTATAGTATCATTAATCCCTTAAGTTGTTGCCTTGTAAAGTGCCTGTATTTCGACAGGGCCTAATGGTCGGAATATCCTAATCTTATTAGCTCGTAATGTATTTCGAGTGGAAGCAATAACGCCCGCCGCATCCCATCGTCCCTCGTGATCCATGCCTAAGCGAACTTCGGCACTACCGTCATCCACCTTCTCGATTTTTGCTGCGATATTATGAGCGGCTAAGTAACGCTCCGTGGCTTTAGTATGTTCTGCGCATATGTACAGCTCATCTCCTACCTTTAACTTTTGCTTTACGCGGGCAAGCGCCTCTTTGGAGCGAATAGCCAGGCCAAATCGAGCGTGCTGCAGTGTAACTATTGTTGTAGCCCGCATGACGGGATTCAGTAGTGTTTCGCTTTCTTCAATCTGATGTCTTGCTGTTAGCGCGAAGATGCCTGGTTTTTCTACGAAATTAGGAATACCACCATCACTCATACATATAACCGATACCATCCTGCCCCCGACCATCATATTTTCTTGGCGGCTTTCAAGTCCGAGCGCAACGCCGCCAATGCCATGCCCCATGTAATCAAGCCACCTTTCTTTGTGGTGGCTAATGCGACCCTTCGACACTACAATGGTGTCGGCTGCCGACAAAGCTTCCCTCACACTCGGTAGATTTGGGCCAACTAGCCGATAATCTCCTTCGCATACCTCAGGATTTATAAAATGAACATTTTCTATCCCATCATAGGGATCCAAATAACCCACAAAACTCTCCTGCCACCCTTGCAATGCACTCTCCTCGTATAAAAAAACACCTCTTTCGGGCGTTACGTACTAAAAATAATATGTTGAGTCGACGATATAGATAGATGCTAGTCTTTAGTCATGTGCATCGACCAAAAACTATAGCAGATCGGACCGCGTTTTTAAATACAAAAATAGGCTGCAAAATCAGGGAAAATTTTATGTATATTGCAGGAAGGAATGTCCGGGGCTGGTTTTCGGAAATATCTTGGCCAATATGGTAACGCTGATCTACTTTAGTCATAGATGTAAACAACCTAAAAGCCCGGTTTTTACGCCGGGCTTTTAGGTTGGTGGGGATGAAAGGACTTGAACCTTCACGCCGTGAGGCACATGCTCCTAAGGCATGCGTGTCTACCAATTCCACCACATCCCCGTGGTATGGAAGGTATTTTACCTAATTCGTCGATAAAATACTAGTGTTGCATCGGCATATTTGCGATGATCGACCTGCTGCATATGTTTGAATATGGGCGGTTCGGTTTGTGCGGGCCACGACAACACGAGAATACCGTCAGATTGCACATGTTCAGCCAGGCGTTGTAGTAACGAAGGTTGCAAGTCAGTGTATGGCGGGTCGCAGAGTACAATGTCAAAGTATGCGTCGGGATTAGTGGTTAGCCAGGCATTGGCCGAAGCCGCCACCAAAGTTACCTGGCGTTGCAACCTAAGCGCTGCAATGTTGGTCTGGATCGTTTTTTGAGCTGAGCGGTCACTATCTATGGCGATCACTTTTGCAGCGCCCCGACTCGCAGCTTCAAAGCTAAGAGCACCGGAACCGGCAAAGGCATCCAAGCACCGTAGCCCTTCAATGTCGCCCAGAATATTAAAAAGTGCGCCGCGCATGCGGTCGCTCATTGGATGGGTTTTGAAACTGTGCGGCGAATCAAAACTGCGCCCGCCTAAACTACCGGCGATGACTCTCATTATTTTTTCTCGGTGAGGCCGGCGTCGATAGTGGCAGCGTACCAAGCTAGCGTCACCATCTTAACAATCGTCGGGGCAAGGTGTTTGCGAACTTGACGAGTAAGCCGGGGCGTCCAACCGTGCTCGTAGTATTTATTGAAAAGATCGAGGCTGTTAATCTCTTTGGCCTTACGCTTGAACAGCTCGATTACGCCGTATTGCTTTAGCTCTTCGATATCTGTCGGCAGTACTTTGACCTGGCGCCTAGTGAATGGCGTGATGATCGCCGCAAAACCAAATTCAAAAAAGCCATGGGTAGTCAGGAGTCCACGAGGTCCCCACATCTTCCAATTGTTCATGACTTGTTCACGCCGCGTTTCGCCGGGTAACACCAGTTTGTCTTTGACGCTAGTTCGTGTTTCGATGCCCGCGCCGCCACGTAGCTCGGTCAGCTTTTCTTCGTACGGATAATGATGCGCCGGTGTAAGACCATCTACCAGAGCGTGGGCTAGCCAGGCCGCTTCAAACGAAGCCCGTACTTCGTCTTTGTCTCGTAACGCAGTCACCAGCTGGTCGTAATGCGCACCGATAAGCTCGATAAGCTCGGTGTCTGTCTCGTCGAAGGGATAAAAATAATGCCAGGGTTCGTCTTTGGCCGGACTTTTGCGCTTGATGGCATCCGGTCCGTTAACGCCTTCAAAATGCAGTATCTGGCGCGACGTTGGAAATACTCGATTGTTTGTTATAAGCAATTCGAGACAACCTCGAGCCAAACGGTCAAGCTTCTGATGAGCGCCAAGCACTCGGCCAGACATAGGAGTTAGGGTTGTTCCTGAGTACATAGTTCTCTAGCGGATTGTGCTACATGCAATTGGAAAAACGGATATTTTGCTGTAGTTCATGTTTAATTTAAATTCGTTACGGCTCGTAATCGGCGAACGTGCTCGTATAACGCTGGGTATTGTAACAGATCTTCGCCTTTTTCGATATAGGCTTGAGCGGCTTGGCGAGCGCTAGCAATAAGTTTTACATCGGTGAGTGTCGCGACGCGCAAGTCCAGCTGACCGTGCTGCATAGTGCCGTAGATGGCGCCGGGGCCGCGCAGTTCAAGGTCAAGTTCGGCCAGTTTGAAGCCGTCGTTAGAACGTTCCAGTGCCTTGAGTCGTTGCGGTGGCGCCGAAGAATCGCTCATCATTAGGTAACAGTAGCCGTCATGACCGCCACGTCCCACGCGGCCGCGTAACTGGTGAATTTGCGCCAAGCCAAAACGATCCGCGGCTTCGATCAGCATAATGCTGGCATTTGGCACGTCAACGCCGACTTCAATAACCGTGGTCGAGACTAGAATATCCAGCTGATGCGTGCTAAATTGCTGCATGATTTCTTGTTTTTCGGTGGCCTTCATTTTGCCGTGCAACAAACCAACGCGCCAAGTTTTAAAATCGCGCTTAGCGAGTTGTTCGTATACTTTTTCGACCGAACTGGTGCTTTTGGCAAGCGCCGATTCGCTAATCAGCGGACAAACTACAAACATCTGGCGCCCGGTTCGCAGCACATCTTCTATTTTGGCATTAAGCTGGGCACGCGAATTGGGCGAGCAAATTTCGGTAACAATCGGTTTTCGGCCCGGCGGTTTGCTGTCTATGATTGACACGTCAAGCTCGCCGTAGAGGGTTAACGCCAGACTTCTTGGAATTGGCGTTGCTGTAAGACTTAGCAGATGCGGCATGTGGCCGGCCTTAGCCATCAACTTCTTGCGTTGTTCCACACCAAAACGATGCTGTTCGTCGATAATCACTAAACCGAGCGTGTGCATATCGACCTTTTCCTGGATAATAGCGTGCGTACCGACGATGAAACGAGCTTTACCCTCGGCAATATGCGCATAGGCCGCTTCTTTTTGGTTGGCGTTCATGCCACCAACCAGCAAGGCTACACTGGTATGTAGATTGAGTGGTTCTAATAGTTTGTAAATGGTGTCGGCATGCTGGCGTGCTAATAATTCCGTCGGCGCCATTAACGCCACCTGAAATCCCTCCGCTATTGCCATAACAGCAGCCATAGTCGCTACCACGGTTTTACCCGAGCCGACATCGCCCTCCACTAATCGATTCATTGGGTGCGTTTGCTGCATATCCTGATAGAGCTGCCAGACAACTTTGCGTTGCGCATTCGTTAGTGCAAATGGCAAATGGCCCACAAATTGCCTAGCCAACGCCTGGTTAAATGGAATCGCCAAGGAGTGATCTTGCAGCAGCTCGTATTTATTGAGCAAACTGGCGAGACTCAGGCCGAACACTTCCTCAAAGGCAAGTCTCTTTTTGGCGGCTTCCAGCGTTTTGGTATCGGTCGGGAAATGCATCATTTCGATGGCCTGGTTGCGCGGCATCAGTTTTTCTTGCTTACAAACCCAGGCAGGCAACGTTTCCGGCAGATTACGTATATAAGGAATAAGTTCGCCCAGGTATTTGCGGATTCGAGTACTTTGCAGGCCCTTTGTTTCCCGGTAAGTTGGAACAATGCGTGCGGTATTCACTGGGAAGTCGCTAACTAGTTCCATGCTGGGGTTCATGATGGCAAAACGGCGATAACTTAACTCGTATTGGCCGGAGATATAGTATTTCTGCCCGTGCTTTACGCCCCGCTCGCGGTAAGGTTGATTAAACCAGATTAACCGAGTACTGCCTGATGCATCGCTAGCAATGGCTTCGGTAATATGCATGCCGCGCCGCACGTAGCGGCCTTTTATTTGCGTAATCACCGCTTCGATACTAACGAGGCCCGGCTTTATGTGTTGAATCGGAGTCACTTCTGAAAAATCAGTATATCGGCGCGGAAAAAACTCGCAAAGATCACCAATGGTATGGATGCCGAACTGCACTAATTTTTTGGCGACTTCTTCCCCAACACCTTTAATCTCTGTTACAGAATTTTCCCATTGCATGGCCACTAGTATACAGAAGTTTCGTGTATTAGGACTACTATTCGCTCCAATCTGCTAAAGGCCGCGTAGTACATGGACATAATGCATCAAGAAATCGACGTTTTCTATAGTTTCGTTTATGCGCAATCTTTTCGACTCTCCTAATATTCTTGCATTCTCACTACGTGGGTCATAAGGATATGCAAGTTTTTCCTGACCGATTATCCATCGTTGGCTTTCAAAAAAGTGCGTATAACGCGTTCCGATCGTATCCCCAACCTTGGCTTGGGAAGTCGGACTGTATAAAAAAGCATGCCATATTACATGCACTTCACTCAAGGAAATACCCAATAACTCTCGTCCTTGGTTATAGGGAAGGCCACTTATATGGTTCAGGTCCAAAGGAAACAGATGCGCTTGGAAGCGCATAAGGTCATCTGAAAATTGCTCAAATAGTTCGGAAGTTAATTGTTCAGTTGAAGTAATTCTTAGCCTATCATCACCCGACACACGCTCTAACCCCTTTTAACAAGGAAGAAAACGCTTGGGCCAAAGTAGCTATTAGCCAGCGTAGGCTGCAAAATACCTTCTATCGCAAGCATAACTCGCCTAGGCATGATCTTCTTAAGTGTCGTACTGCGCAAATTAGATACCGAAAGAATCCGCTCTATTTTAAAGCCAGCATGCGCCAATTGTTTTATAACCGTTTCAGGATTGTGATTTACAAACGGGATTTCACTTTTGTCGGCATGGTGATTGGAGCTGATGTCGATAGGGCCAGCCGGAATTTTCTTGGCTTTTAGCAGGTACTTGAGACGGTTACGGGCATGGGTATAATTGGCCACTTCGATGATAGCGTAGCCGTTAGGACTCAGCACGCGGGCAAATTCGGCAAATTCTGGCGTTGGATCGGGTAAGTGGTTCATGACCCGCACCATTGTTAACAGATCGACGCTGCTATCCGGCACATCCAAATCGGCAGCTTGCAGTAACTTGTAGTCTACCTCTGGGTGATCCTTTAGAAAATGCTTGGCGGTGTCGAGTTGACGTCGACTTGGTTCGATAAGAGTCACCTGGTCGGCGTACCGTTCAAGCAAAACGCTTAAACGCCCGTAGCCCCCGCCTACGTCTAGTGCGTGCTGGAAGTGCTTACCTTCAAGCAGGCGTTCAATGGCCATGCGTTCAGCGGCATCTTCGTAATCGCGACCGTTCCAATAATTAGGGTAGCTTAGGGTCGGATCGTTGTACTGGTCTGCTTTTCTTTTGGGTGTTTTGGCAGTTTCTGGGACTGGCTCATGTTTCATAACTGATCCAGTATACACTACAACCGCTCGACAAGCGCCGAATCTTTAAACGCTTTGCCTTTGCGAATGAGCAAGCGGCCGTTAGTAAAGTCTTCGGCCGTTAGTTGCTCTTGTGTCATTTTGGCTCCGTTAATAGAGATGGCATTGCCGTTAAGCAAGCGCCGCGCTTCGCTTTTTGAAGCAGCCAAACAAACATCTACCAGTACTTGTATGACCTCGGCACCTGGAGCGACCTTAAGACTTGGGATTTCTTTGCGTACTTCAGCTAAAGCTGTCTCGCCGGCCTCGGCAATTGCTTTTTTACCGGTTAAATAGAACGTAACTTCTTCGGCGAGCGCCGTAGCTTTATCGCCGTGAACAGCCTTTGTTACCTCCTGCGCTAGACGAATTTGCGCTTCGCGAGCTTTAGGATTTTGCCGGTGATTTTCAAGGACAACTGCCAGTTCGTCTTTGCTAACAAATGTGTACATCTTGAAGTAATCTTCGAGTCCTTCGTCGTCGCAATTCATCCAAAATTGATAGAACTGTGTTGGCGTAGTCTTAGCCGGATCGAGCCATACAGCCCCTGCTTCGCTTTTACCAAATTTTTTGCCCGTTGTTTTATTAATGACGAGCGGCATGCTCAGCGCGTGCGCTTCCTTGCCTTCTTTTTTACGAATAAGCGGTACGCCAGAAAGCATATTGCCCCATTGGTCCGAACCGCCAATTTGTAGTTCTACGCCATAGTTTTTAAATAAATGCCAATAGTCGTAGCCCTGGATCAGATTGTAGCTAAATTCGGCGTAACTAATGCCACCGCCGCCTTCACCCATACGATTTGCAATAAAATCGCGCTGCACCAATTCTGTCATACTGAAGTGCTTACCCACGTCACGTAAGAAGTCTAGGTAGCTTATGTCTTTGAACCAGTCGTAATTATCGACTAGTTGAAATGGCTGGCCAGCAAATAAGCGCTCGACTTGACCCTTGATGCCGGCGACGTTATGAGCAATTTCTTCGCGGCTTTTTAGGGGACGCTCTTCGTCTTTGCCACCCGGATCACCGATTAAACTCGTCGCACCGCCAACCAGCATTACTGTTTTCCAGCCAGCTAGCGCCAAACGCTTAGCCAGCATGTACACCGCCAAGTTACCAATAGTCAGACTATCGGCAGACGAGCAATCCGAACCTAAATAAAAGGTCCGTGGCGTATCCAGCCAGGTTATATCTTCGAATGTTTTGTCTTTCAGTAGTCCACGCCACTGTAAATCTTCAGAAAGTGTCATATCAGACATTATACCCTAATCTGGAGGAATGCTGCATATCAGTAGGAATATTTGCATGGTAAACGGCTCATGTTTGCTATAATAAAAGCTAGTTAATTGTAGCTACGGAGAGCATTAAAGGTTTATGGATTCCAAAAAAAGTCCTGGGCGTCGCCGTCCCAATAAGAACGCATACACTACGAAGAGCGGCAATACCATCAAATTGAACCGAAGCCTAAGCGAACGCGTACGCGCTAACCGCGAAGCTAAGGCTCGTAAGCGAGCTGCTTATTTGAGTACGCTGCCACGTAATAAGTTTAAGCGCATCCTGTACCGGCTCCACCCTAAGCGCCTCATTAAATACTGGTTTAGCCGCGAAGGCGCGCTTATGGCTCTTAAAATTATGGGCGTTGGCATCGTCGTGTGCTTCCTATTAATGGTCGGCGTGTTTGCTTATTTCCGTAAAGACCTTCCTAATATTAAGGATATCTCCGGTGAACAGCTTGGCGGCAGCACTACTTATTATGACCGTACTGATCAGACCGTGCTATGGCAAGATTACGATGCCGTTAAACGAGTCCCTGTAGCCAGCAACGACATCTCTCCTTATATGAAAGAAGCTACCGTAGCGATTGAAGATAAAAACTTTTATAAACATGGCGCTTTCGACGTACAAGGTATTGCGCGTGCTGGTATTAAAGATGTTTTTGGAGGTGGCGGTGCCGTGCAAGGTGGTTCGACCATCACTCAACAGCTGGTTAAACTTAACTTGAACTGGACAGCCGATCGTACGATCGCTCGTAAGTTTAAAGAGCTTATTTTAGCCGTGGAGCTTGAACGTGAATACACCAAGAACGACATTTTAGTCGCCTATCTTAACATCGCGCCTTACGGTAATGTGCAGTACGGCGTAGAAAGTGCATCGCGCGATTACTTCCATAAAAGCGCCAAAGACCTCAGTCTAGCCGAAGCTGCTATGCTAGCTGCTATTCCAAAACAGCCGCCATATTATTCACCGTACGGCGGCTCTTATTACGATCCAGAGGCTCTGGTTGGTCGCCAGCGCTACGTTATTGATCAAATGCTTGACCAAAAACTCATCACTAAAGCACAGGCTGACGAGGCTAAAAGCGTTAACATTCTGGCCGAAATTCAGCCCGAGCAGAACCGCTACTCGGACATAAAGGCACCTTACTTTGTACTTGCCGCGAAGAATCAGTTAGAACAAAAATATGGTTCTGAAACAGTTAAACGCGGTGGCTGGAAAGTAACTACAACACTTGATCTTAATTTGCAGGGCATCGCCGAAAAAGCCGCTGCCAGCAACATAAGTAACGTCAAACGCTACGGAGGTGACGAGGAAGCTATGGCTGGCGAGGATGTGCAGACCGGGCAAATGGTGATGTTGGTTGGCGGCGTTGACTTTAATGATCCTGATCACGGCCAGATTAACTACGCGCAGATCAACTTGTCCCCCGGATCAAGCTTTAAGCCGTACGACTACGTGAGTCTTGTGAACGACACGACCAACACGGGTGCAGGGTCGGTCTTATATGACATCCAGCAACCGGTACAGACCAAGCAAGACGGTGGCTACCCATGTACAAATAAAGCCCGGCCAAAAGACGGTGGTGATTGTCTATGGGACTACGACTTTAATTATCCTGGCCCACTTACCGTTAGGTATGCTCTGGCGGGTTCTCGTAACGTTCCAGCCGTCAAAGCTATGTTGACCGTCGGCACGCAAAAAGTCATTGATACAGCAAATAAGATGATGGGTGCCGACGATGCCTACAAGTGTTTCCAGGAAAACGTTGATGTAGAGTCGGCGCCAAAATCACAGGAAGCTCGCTGCTATGCTTCATCTGCTATCGGTGACGGTGCCTATCTGCACCTTGATCAGCATGTGAACGGTCTGGCGACACTCGGGCGACTCGGCAATGCCATACCGCAAACCTACATACTTAAAATCACCGACGCTGCCAACAAGAACGTTTACACATGGACACAGCCAAGTCCAACACAGGTCGTACGCCCCGAAGCAGCCTACATTATTGATGATATCTTAAGTGACCCTAGGGCTTCATATCTAGTATCGGGCAAGAAATTCCAAAGCTACAAAGGCTGGAAGTTTGCAGTCAAGACTGGTACCACTAACGACAACTACGACGGACTTATGACCAGCTGGTCAACTAGGTACGCCGTAGCTAGTTGGGTCGGCTACCATACTCGCAACAAGACAATGACGGCCGGACACATGGAAGACATGACTACTCCATTGACGCGAACCTGGATGGAGGCGGCACACGATGCCCTCAACACTACTCCGGTTAACTGGACGCAACCTACCGGCATTCAAAAGCTTAACGCTTACGTTGTTAGCCGATCACTCGGTAGCGGCGCACAAATGCCCAGCCCGTCCCAAGACATCTTCCCATCGTGGTATGTACAAAAGAGCGGCAACACCGGAACACAAGTCATCGACCGTGTATCTGGCAAGTTGGCAACTTCTTGTACGCCGGATAGCGCCAAGCAAACTCTTGGAAACTTCAACGATAACGTGTTCTCTGCCGATATCTTCGTAAACGGCGGTCAGGCAGCGGCTATTAGCGGCCAAGATAATGTTCACAACTGTGACGACGCCAAACCACAAGTAAGTCTTACGCTATCAGACGGTAGCACTGTTTGTAACACTACATGTAACTTCACCGTTACGGTTACAGGTGGCAAATACCCGCTCAGCAGCGATCAATTTCCCGGTACAGTCGACCTATTGGTTAATGGACAAAAAGTACAAACGCAGTCCGTAAGCGCTTCGCCAAGCTCCGTTAGCTTCACCTATACGCCAACAAGCAGCGGATCGGCACAAATACAAGCGGTAGCGACCGATAGCGTGCTATACACTGGCTCTGCAAGCGAGACGGTTACAATGACTGCCCAGAATGCCTCACCCGGCGGCGACACTAATCCTTCTCAATGAGGAGTTCCTCCGCCTAGGCACAGAAAACCCCTTCTTTAGCTGAAGGGGTTTTCTTTTTTCGCGTACCTGGAACAAAATGATTGGCAGGCGATAATGGTTTCGTAGCACTTCTACCGTCACTCCAAAGATCGTGACCGCCCAGTGCAACTCCCAGAGGGAGTGGAACGTGGTCTTTGGAGTGACGGTAGAAGTGCCTGCTTAGTTACTTACATTACATGATCGGGCGTTTGCGGCGAAATCTGCTGTGCAGTTTTGACTGCGGCGTGTGTGGTTTTGGCGGTGCAATCTCTTGCGCGGATGTAGTCTTCGAGGCCACTGACTCGCCCCCGTCTTTCTTATTATCTTGACGTTGCTTGGTAGGAGTGTGAGCTTCTTGCACTTGCACCTGACCGAAAACCATCTTACCGGCAAGTGTCTGGTGCATACGCGTAACTGTCACGGGGATTGTTTTACCGACATAGCGCAAAGCGCCATCTACTACGATCATCGTGCCGTCATCGAGATAACCAACACCCTGGCCGTGATTGCTCCCCTTTTGGATGATCTTGATGTTAAGACTTTCGCCTGGAAGTGTGATCGGTCGCAAATTCTGCGCCAACTCATTGACATTCAAAACTTTAACACCTTCAACGGCAGCTACTTTTGCCAGATTGTAGTCCGTCGTATACAGCTGGGCGCGTAATTTGCGAGCCAGCAACACTAACTTATCATCCGTAGCCGGTGTGTCGGCAAACACTGTTCGATCCACGGCCACCCGAATATTTGGCGTATCCTGTAACTGATGAGCTATATCCAACCCAAACCTGGCCCGTTCGCGTTTATGCGAATCGCTGCCGTCGGCCAGTAACTGCAGTTCATTTAAAATAAACTGCGGAATGATCAGCTCGCTCCGCACAAAGCCGCTACTGACAATCTGAACAATCCGACCGTCGATCAGCGCGCAGCTATCCAGTATTATTTTTTGTTGCTTGGTGAACAAACGCGCCATGCGTTCGTCTTTTTGCATATATAAAAACCACGCTATACAAATCAATAAAATTATTTCGATAATATCTGCCATCACTCAGGCATCCTTTTCTAAAAATTGATTAAGTGCGTCGCGGACATCTCTGACGCCGTGCAAAAAACTACCTTTCTGTTGCAGCTTTTGAATGGGACCGATTGCGCTATCGAAGCCAAGCTTCTTGGCTTCGGCAACGCGCTTCTCGATGAACGGCACGTGACGAACTTCACCGCTTAAGCCGATCTCGCCAAATACCACGGCGTTTGCTTTTAGCTGCAGCCCTTTGGCTGCCGAACCGATCGCCATACAGATGGCTAGGTCCGCCGCTGGCTCTGTTATTTTCATGCCGCCAACAATATTAATATAAATGTCTTGGTCGGCAAGTGATAATTTTGTGCGACGTTCAAGCATCGCAACTAACAAGTTTACTCTATTTAGGTCAATCCCGCTAGCCGCTCGTTTGGGGTAGCCGTAACTCGTCTTATTAACCAGCGCTTGTACTTCGACAAGCAGCGGTCGCGTACCCTCAAGCGTAGCCAGCACCACCGACCCGTCGCTTACTTGGCGCTCCGCGAGCAATGCCGCCGATGGATTTTTAACAGGATGAAGACCTTCTTCGATCATTTCAAAAATACCAGCTTCACTGGTTGGTCCAAAGCGGTTTTTAGTAGCGCGTAGCACTTTAAAGCCGCCGTAACGGTCGCCTTCGAGCTGCAACACTACGTCAACGACATGTTCGAGCACTTTTGGTCCGGCAATAGCACCTTCTTTGGTTACGTGTCCAACTAATATTACGGCAGTATTGCCCTGCTTGGCAGCATTTAAAATAAGCTGCGTACTATTGGTGATTTGCGCCACACTGCCCGCGGCCGAACCGATGGCCGCAACCGACACAGTTTGGATAGAGTCAACAATAACTAGTTCATAGGCGTTTGAGGCTACAGTTACAGCAATGTCGTCGGCGCTAGTACTTGTTGCTAATTGCAATTTTGAGACATCAGATACGCCGAGGCGCTCAGCGCGCAAACCAACCTGATGCCCTGACTCTTCGCCGCTTACATACAATACCGAATGTTTCGCCGCAACAGCGTTTGCAAGTTGTAGTAAGAGCGTGCTTTTACCAATGCCCGGCTGACCAGCAATAAGGTTAACACTTCCGATGACAATGCCGCCACCTAAAACAGAATCGACTTCATCCATACCGGTCATCAATCGCTTTTGATCACGTTGCACTGAAGCACCAACTGAAGTCGGCTTTAATACATGCCCGTCCGTTTGCAAATTGCCATGTATGGTGGTCATAACAAGCTCTTCCTGAAGCGTATTCCAGGCGCCACATTGCGCGCATTTGCCCGCCCAACTTGCCGAAAATGCGCCGCAGTTACTACAAACGTATCGAGTATTTTGCTTCTTTGCCATAAGGTCTACCTATTGTACCACTACTTTGTAGCCGGTGCGGTCAGTCGGCTATCAAGTGCCTGCTGTAATTGTTGTTCCTGCAAGGCAAGAGCGTTACGATCATTTACAATCTGATTGTACTGGTTAATAAGTGTACGCGTTGTATTTAGCAAACTATTGTACACTGCGACTGTAGCATTATAAGCAGTAACGTCGGCCTGATACTGGCTTGGGTCGTGATTCGCCACATCTTGATTAATGGCCGTTTCTTTACTATTTAGGTAACTTAACTTTGTTTCGAGCGTGGCTTTATTACTGTCTATCTTCATGTTCAGTGCACTCAACTGGGAATCATATTGACTAACCATCATTTCGCGACGCGTAAATTCAGTCTGATAAGCATCACGGTAATCAATAATTTTAGTTCTGTCGGTAAAATAACGCTTATAGTATGCTTCAAGTTCGCCCGGTAAGTTACGCACCTCGGTACCGAAAATAGAATGCATCTCGTTAACCAGTACCACGTCTTTTTGTTTTTTGTAAGCGTTGATTTTGTCTTTGACTGTTTGATCGGTCAAGCCATGCACATAAAAATCTTCCAAAAGATTGTCGATGTGCTTGCGTTCGTCACTGTTCAGCCGATCGTAGGCTTGGTGCAGCATTTCGTGAGCGGCAGTGACTTGCTGCACGCCATTGAGTCGGGAATCGGTCACGTCGTAAATATAAATGCCCTGCCGATTGCCATGATAACAACCAAGCACAGCTGTCTGTTCGGCGGCGCTCGAACAGTGGTCATTAAATGCTTGTTTATCCTCGAGTGAAGGATAATTAACGTAGAATAAGCGCTTAGCATACGCGGTCATAGTGTCGTCCTTGGCAAGACTTACGACACTGCTAGTTGGGTGATAGTCACGTAAGCGCCACCAGTCGCCAATAGAATCACGTTGCAGCCAGATAGTTATATTGACTATGACCAGCACGGCCAGCAAGAGATACGGCCAGCCTTTACGTAACCATTTCATGCGTATAGTATACCATTACGAACTTGCGCCGCCTAACTCCACAAAAACATACATGCCCGGTAAAGAGCATGTATGTTTTGATTGAAGCGAGCGAGCCTACTCCGTAGTAGCGCTATAAGTCAATGTGCCGTCTTTGGCGCCGACTTTAATGATATGGCCCTTGTCGTATTTTTCGTTCAGCATTTCGCTGGCGATATGATCCTCAATTGTATCTTGAATGAGACGACGTAATGGTCGTACGCCATTTTTAGCGTCGTAGCCTTCATCTAAGAGGTACTGCTTGGCGGCAGCCGTTAGCTCTAGGCCGAGGCCGTGCCGGCGCATACGATTACGAAGCTCATCAAGCTGCAGGTCAACAATACGTGCAATGTCTTTTTGCGTCAAAGCATGGAAAACGATCGTCTTGTCGATGCGGTTAAGCAGCTCGGGGCGCATAGCCTTCTTAAGCTCTTCGAGCACCTTATCCTTATTGCGCTCGTGTAGCGATTCGAGGTCCTTCAGATCAGTTGCACTAGCAGCATGAAATCCAAAGTTAGCTTCCTTTTGCAGTTTTTCGGCGCCAACGTTGCTCGTCATAATGACAATAGTATTGGTGAAATCGATTTTGCGACCTTTTGCATCAGTTAGTACGCCGTCTTCCAGAATCTGCAAAAGCATATTAAAGGTGTCGGGGTGCGCTTTTTCGATCTCATCAAACAATACTAAACTGTACGGCTGGCGACGAATTTTATCTGTTAGTTGACCGCCTTCTTCGTAGCCAACATAACCGGCTGGAGCACCGACTAAACGTGCTACATTGTGATGCTCGCTAAATTCACTCATATCGATTTTAATGAGTGCTTCCTCGGAGCCGAAAAATTCTCGGGCCAAAATACGGGCCAATTCGGTTTTACCTACACCAGTTGGTCCTAGGAAGACAAACGAGCCAATCGGACGTTTCTCGCTGCTGATACCAGAGCGATTGCGGCGAACAGCACGTGATACGGCAACAACGGCTTCTTCTTGCCCTATGACATACTTGCTAAGCTTTTTTTCGAGCCTAAGCAATGCTTTGGCTTCTGAGCGAACAACTTTAGTTGCTGGCACACCCGTAATTCGCGCAACAACTTCGGCAGCGTCTTCAGTGGTCAGCGTAATGCGTTTTTCGTGCTTATCATTTCCGTGCAACTTTTTTAGTTCTTCGTTAATTTGGCTGGCACGTTGCTTGTTTTGGGCAGCACGCTCGTAATCTTCTGCTTCGACAGCTTCATCGATGCGGGCGTTAATTAATTTTAGTTCTTTTTGGAGACTGCGCACTTCAGGACTAGCCTGAGCCTTACTAACACGCAAATGTGCGGCGGTTTCATCAAGCAAGTCGATGGCCTTGTCAGGCATAAAACGGTCATTAATATACCGTTTTGCCAAGTAAGCAATGTCTTCGATGACTTGATCGCTCACGGTCACGCCATGAAACTCTTCGTAATGTTTGCGTAAACCTTTAAGGATAGCGATGGTTTCAGTCAGGGTTGTTTCAGGCACTTGTACAGGCTGGAAACGACGCTCAAGTGCAGCATCTTTTTCGATATGCTTAGTGTACTCGGCCGTTGTTGTAGCCCCGATAAGCTGAATTTTGCCGCGGGCAAGTGCAGGCTTCAAAATATTACCGGCATCCATAGCACCTTCGGCAGCTCCAGCGCCGACGATCAGGTGTAACTCATCAATAAAGACGATCGATTTCTTGTCATCTTCAAGCTCACCCATGACCTTCTTGAGGCGTTCTTCAAATTCACCGCGATACTTTGTACCGGCTAACATTCCGGCCAGATCAAGCATAATAATACGTTTGTCGAGTAAGCTGTCAGGCACGTCCTCGGACACAATACGCTGCGCCAAACCCTCAACAATCGCAGTTTTACCCACACCTGGCTCGCCAATTAGTACTGGATTATTCTTAGTGCGGCGATTCAAAATAGTCACCACGCGAGCAATTTGCTTATCACGACCAACGACAGGGTCAAGCTTACCGGCACGAGCTTGGGCTGTAATATCCGTGCCGTAAAAATCAAGCGCCGTTTTGCGGCCTTTCTTATTGGTGCGCCGGCGAGTATCCGTCGCGTTGCCATCCTCATCGTCGTACTGCCGGTTCAGGAAGTTCTCGAGTTCATTCATAAGTGCATCAACATCAATTTGCATATCACGCAGCATAATGGTGGCACGTGCGTTCTTTTGGCTAAGAATGCTGTAGAGAATATGTTCGGTGCCACAAAATTCTTGATTATATTCTTGGGCAGTGTCGTAAGCCATTCTAAGAGTCAATTTTGCCGTTTCGCTAAGACCTTTAGCGCCGGCGTTAGTTACAACCGTACGTGGAGCAAGATTAAGCGCTGCCTGGGCAGTTTCGGGCGTTACGCCTACGCCGCCGAGCAATTTAGCGCCCATACTTGCATCTTGTGCTAGCACACCGAGTAATAAATGTTCGGTGCCAACATAGGCACTACCGAAGTTACGAGCAATTACGTCTGCTTGCTTAATACTTTGCAGCGCGTTATTGGTTAAGTGATTCAAAAAGTCTTGAAAATCTTGGGATCCGGGCATCATGTCTTGCCACCTTTCGTTTAGATGCTTATTATCGACATCCTATACTAACTATAATACATAAATTAGCACTCCTGCGTCAAGAGTGCTAATTAACTATTTAAGTAAGGACACTACTCGCCGTGTTCTTCAATTGCTTCGAGCAAACTGTTTTCCAGTTCACTCTTCTTCTTGAGTTTTGGTACGGCAGGCTTAGCGGTCGCCGCCGGAGCTTCGGATCGCTTTTCAGGGCTTGGGTTTGGACTCGTTTCGATCTTATCGGCAACGATGTCCAGCTCGTAGCCAGTTAACTTACTGGCAAGTCGCACATTCTGACCACCCTTACCGATGGCAATGCTCAGCTGGTCCTCGGGCACGATAACCCGCGCCTTCTTTTCATTGGCCTCAAGCTCGACGCGAACAACCTTAGTAGGGCTGAGCGCATTGGTGATGTAGGTCTGAATATTATCGTCCCATACAATAATGTCGATTTTTTCTTGCTCGCCAATTTCGCTCATGACGGCATTGACGCGAGTACCGTGACCACCGACAAATGTACCGACAGGGTCAACACCCTGAACGGTGCTATTTACAGCGAGCTTAGTGCGCACACCGGCTTCGCGGGCGATACCTTTGATCTCAACGGCGCCGCTGTCCATCTCTGGCACTTCAGAACGGAAAAGCCATTCGATAAACTGCACGCTGCCCCGCGATACAACTAATTGTGGACCGCGTGGACCGCGCTCAACGTCTTTTAGGAACACCTTCAGGCGTTGACCGGGATAGTAACGTTCGCCCTGAATTTGCTCGCTACGGGGCATGATGCCTTGAGCCTTGCCAAGATCCATTCGAACAATATTACCTTCAACACGGGCAACCAAAGCATTGATTACCGTGCCGATTTTATCTTCAAATTCTTCCATAACAATCTCGCGCTCAGCTTCGCGCAGACGCTGCAAAACCACCTGCTTGGCAGTTTGCGCAGCTACACGACCGAAGTTATTAACACGTTCGTGCACTTCGATCATGTCGCCGATAGCGGCATTCTTCTGCATGACCTGCGCATCTTTAAGACTGATTTCGTAGGCTGGGTTTTCTACGTTTTCCACAACCTCTTTGCTGACATATGCGTCAACGTCGCCAGTGTTTAAGTTCATTGTCACGCGAACTTCCTGTTCACGTTCGCCGTAGTCGCGGCGGTACGCGGCAGCCAAAGCTTGTTCTACCACTTCTTGGACTGTTTGTTCTGGAAGGTTCTTTTCCTCGGCAATAGCGCGAATTGCTACTGCCAGCTGTTTCATGTCGAAATCCATAGGATTCCTTTCTTATTCTTATATCTTATTAATTTCTAATTAAAAAATGTACGTTGTCCCTCTGATACGAAAAAAGCCGACCACCGTGGCCGACCTGAACATTTTTTATTGTAGCTGAGCAGCCTTCAAAAGTCAATCAGCCGTGCTAGAATGAAACAATGAGCAAAAAAGTAAAGAGACTATTCGAGGGTTTTCAACCACAAAACTACACACTAACACTACAGCCTAACCGCACGACAAAACAGCTAACGGGCACCGTCACTATTGCCGGTAAAAAAGCAGGCCGGCCCAGCCAGCGCTTGACCTTTCATCAACATGATCTGACCATCACTAGCGCAACAATTGTTCGTAAAGACAAAAAAGGTGATAAAACATACGATGTTATTCGTATTAATAATCAGAACGGTACCGACGAGGTCCGTCTGCACGCAAACGAGATGCTTTATAGCGGCAACTACGAAGTGCGCATGGAATTTAAGGGCACGATTACCGACGCCATGCACGGCATTTATCCCTGTTATTACGAAATCGACGGCAAAAAACAGGCCCTGATTGCTACGCAATTTGAGAGTCATCACGCCCGCGAAGCCTTTCCTTGCATAGACGAACCGGAAGCTAAGGCGACTTTTGACCTGACGGTTACTTCGCCGGTTAATGAAACAATCCTAGCAAACACCCCCATCAAACAGCAGAACGAGCAAGACGGCGAACTAGTTACCACCTTTGAAACGACGCCGCGAATGTCGACCTATTTGCTGGCTTTTGCCTACGGCGACTTGCAATCCAAAGAGACGCAGACAAAAGACGGCGTGATTGTGCGCCTGTGGGCAACCAAAGCCCACGCGCCTGAAGCGCTAGATTTTGGGCTTGATGTAGCCAAGCGCAGTATCGAGTTTTTTAACACATACTTTGACACACCCTATCCGTTGCCGAAGGCTGATCACATTGCCTTGCCCGATTTCTCAAGTGGCGCCATGGAAAACTGGGGTCTTATTACCTACCGTGAAGTCGCGTTACTGGCCGATCCCGAAACAACGTCGCAAAGCAGCCGCGAATACATCGCCACCGTAATTGCCCACGAAACTTCGCATCAATGGTTTGGCAATCTCGTTACCATGCGCTGGTGGGACGACCTATGGCTCAACGAAAGTTTTGCAAGCGTCATGGAATACGTGGCTTGCAACGCGCTCTTCCCTGACTGGGACATTTGGAATATGTTCATAACGCTTGAAGGCCTTTCAGCCATTAGACGTGATTGCATTGCCGGCGTGCAGGCGGTTAAAACAGGGGTTAATCATCCTGACGAGATCAGCACTTTATTTGATCCGTCAATTGTATACGCCAAAGGTGGCAGGCTGCTTCGTATGCTTATGGAATATCTCGGCGAAGACGACTTCCGAAAAGGCCTTAAAGCCTACTTTACCAAACACGCTTACGGCAACACAACCGGTGACGACCTCTGGAAAGCATTGGGTGGCGCGAGCCATAAAGACATCGCAGCTTTTATGAATCCTTGGTTGACGCGTTCGGGCTTCCCAGTGATTCGCGTAACGCAAGAAGCCGCGGAACTAACAGTTTCGCAGCAACAGTTTTTGCTTGACGCCAGCAAAATTGATGTCGATCGCGTATGGCCTGTGCCGCTCTTAAGTACTGACACCGGCGTTCCAACGCTTCTCGACCGCAAACAGACTACGACAACTCTTGATTCATCGGCATTTGTGCGCGTCAACCAAGGTGCGCTTGGCCATTACATCGTGCAATATACCAATAAGGCACACATTGATGCGATCGCTGCCTTGGCCGCAAGTCAAAAGTTAGGTGTTGCCGAGCGGCTTATGCTACTTAGTGACAGCTCGATGCTGTCACGTGGCGGCCAACATTCTTTTGCCGAAACATTACGCTTACTTGAAAGTTACGCCCAAGAAGACAAGGAGCCGGTTTGGGATATCATGGCACTCGTCATTGGTGACTGCCGTCGATTTATCGATGTCGATGCGCCGCTAGAGGATCGCATCAAAGCCTTGATTTGCCAGCTTATAGCTACGCAGTTCAAGCGCCTGGGCTGGACCGAACAACCAGGCGAAAACACTCAGGACACAAAACTGCGAGCCACCATTACCAGTCTTGGCGTCTACGCTAAAGATCCTGCTGTGCTGCCAGGTGCGCTTACGTTGTTTGAAAAATATAAAGAAGATGCGATGGCTGTTCCGTCCGAACTCCGCGCTATTGTGTTCTGTGCAGCAGTTCGCAACGAAGCACCAGGCGCCTTTGAATACTTGCTTGACATCGAGGGCAAAACCAGCAACGTCGACTTGCGGCAGGATATTACAGCAGCACTCACCGCCACCCAAGACCCCAATAAGATCACGATACTTCTTAGCCGCCTGCAGGACGCCGAAAAAGTTCGTCCGCAAGATATCGTTCGGTGGATGTCATACCTGATTCGTAGTCGTTACGCTCGCGATCTAGCCTGGAAGTGGTTGCGTGACAATTGGCCTTGGATTGAAAAAACGTTTGATGGCGATAAGTCATACGATTACTTTCCGCGCATTGCGGCCAGCGCCTTCAATACTCGCAATCTGCTTGAAGAGTACAAAGTTTTCTTTGAACCACTAGAAGATAATGTCGCCCTCACGCGCAATATCGTTATGGGCATCGAAGAAATAGAAAACCGAGTCGCCTGGCTGGAGCGCGACCTGACGAGCGTAAAAACGTACTTGCAAACCTTCAGCTTAGGTCTTTAACGACTCGAGTGATGCGAAACTGCGGACCCGAGACTTCAATCGCGCATAATTGGTACTCGCCTCGCCAGTTATAGCGATTAACCCATAGTTCTGCAGCAAAACTCATTTGCCGGAGCTTTACAGGGGTAATGTAGTCAATGCCTGTGCCTTGGGCGGCACGCAGGCGGTACTTCACCTCGCAAAAATAGACAACACCGTCACGCTCAACAATAATGTCAATCTCGCATTGTTTGGTGCGCCAATTTTGCGCAATCATGTTACAACCTTTTTGTTCTAAAAAAGCCGCTGCTATTGCTTCGGCCTTGCGACCAGTTTCAACTGACGTCATAGCGATTCAGCTAATAACCTCTTGATAGGAGCAAATGACCGACGGTGTAAATCGCAAATACCATGCGCGAGCAGTGCTGCCCTGTGCAGCGCCGTACCGTAGCCGACGTGTTTTTCGAAACCGTACATTGGATATTGCCCGGCAGCGACGCTCGCCATATAGGCATCCCTAGCGACCTTGGCTATGATGCTGGCTGCGCTTACAGAGGGCACCGTGTCATCTGCGCGCACAATGCACCTAGTGCCAGCAATATCAGGTAAAAAATTATACGAACCGTCAATAATCACTTCGTCACACCGTACTGCGATGTCTTGTAGCGCCCGGCGCATTGCCAAACTAATTGCTGCTGTTAGGCCTAGCGCATCAATCTCGCTGACGCTCACCCAGCCAAGTCCGTAAGCCATAGCCTGCTTTTTAATACGCGTATTCAGTAGTTCGCGTTGTTTTTTGGTGAGTTTTTTAGAGTCACGGAGCCCTTGTATGGGCCGCCTAAGCATGACGGCCCCAGCAACTAGTGGTCCGGCCCAACATCCTCTACCAACTTCGTCAATCCCGACTATCATACGCGCAGTGTAGCACAGGTTGCCCACTTAGACACGAAGACGATTTAATAAAAATGACCCGGACATGCTGCCGGGTCATAAAGGAGTGTCTGGTGGATGGATTTATTTCTCTTCTGCAGCTTTGGTTTCGGCAGCAACTTCTGGTTCTTCGGGAGTTTCGACGGGCTTTTCAGGCAAGTCGTTAACTGCATTACGGTCAAAGTCAACACCGCTTAAGCGTGCAGCTTTACCGGTGCGGCTACGCATATAGGTAAGGTAATTACGACGAACCTTGCTTCGCTTAGTAACTTCTACTTTTACTACTAGAGGGCTGTGGAGCAAAAAGCTCTTTTCGACACCAATACCGCTAGAAATACGGCGAACCGTAATGCGACTGGTGTGACTACCTTTGCGGTCAGTGCGGATAACAAGACCCTGGAACACCTGAACACGCTCTTTATTGCCTTCTTTAATTTTTTGGTGAACGCGAACCGTGTCGCCGCTTTTTACGTCGACAACTGCGTCCTTCTTAAACTTTGCTTCGATTTTTTGAATTATAGATTCCATAAAAACCAGACCTTTAACTAGTAAACATTACACTATATTGCACTTTCGATCAAGTGTATCACATCTGTTACGCAAATGGAAGACTTCTTGCGGTCAACCAGCCGACACTAGTGGTACTTACTATACGCAAATAACACACCAACAACTAAGTAATTACCAAGTCACCGGCCCAAAAGTATTCGCTGCCCCGTACCAACCAGCCGCTGGTACTGGCGCAACTGAGTCCTGTAATATTTGACCACTGCGCATAGGTGTTCAGAGTCGCACCGCCCGGGCTGCTATACGAATACGTAGAGCTTTTATTGGTATAAACAAGGTTTTGCCAGTGCGAATCGTTTGACCCCGGCGAGCACTGATAAGTCTTCGTACCAATCGTAACTGTCGTCGGAGTGGAAGTAGCATTAGTCGGAGGAGTTGAAGGCTGCGTTGGCGCGGCTGCTACCGCAGGCTTTGTGGCAGCCAAGTAACTCTGACTGGCATAGCCTGTCTTGCCACCATAACTGGCCGCATACCATCCGTCACTCAAACAACCCGCTTCAACTGCTGAAGCATATGGCATAAGTATGAGTGGACTCGAACTGAATGATGTGGCACTGCGCAGATACAAGCCAACGGTGCTGGTTACATACATTGTAGTATTGGGCACGCACGGTGCGGTCTGAGGCACACTTGGTGTAGGCTGAATTGGCTGTTGGTTACTAGCCTTTGGCGGCGCGGTAGTATGGGCGGCAGACTGTTGCTTGCTGCTTGCCGCTAGCTGTGCGAGCTTTTGTTTTTTGACGCTTGCATTGTGTGCTTGTACGACATATACGCCGGCCGCACCGACAGTTCCTAAAGAAGCTACGGCGACCACAATAACAAGTAAGTGGGCGAAGCCGTATTGGGTAAGTTTCTGTATTTTCATCTTTTTCTTTTTAATTTAGTTTGTATTTGCGACTATACTCTCGTCTTTCCTGAATATCAACTCTATTAACCGGACGGTCCGCCAATTCACACACGTAAAAATTACGCTGTTATACATTTTATTACTACCGGAGCGCTGACATGGTAAAAACTTGTTAGTGAATTACGAGTATCTTAATTTATATGAACGAGATGGCCTCCCGCCGAACTCAAATATGTATCTTCGGGCAGAAGAAGAACGAGCGGGGTTAGAATCGATAGGATTTCGTTTTTACGATCGTAATATTGGCATCAATCCTCATTATTGTCCGCCGGGCAGTGCCGAGCCACTAAGCTGCACAGACACTAATATCCTCACGCTATCAATAATGGGAACCTTTGACTCGAATACTAGTTGGCTGCTGGGAATTACCAATAAAGCCCTGCGTGCATCCCGGGAGACATGTAGGGAGAAGTTCAATATACCTGAAACAACTGGAGATCCCTACAGGGTAAAAATGCGCACTATCGCGCGCTCGGCGATACACGCATTCAGTACCGGTCTTTACCAGCCGCTTGGCCCTACGCCGACCCTTGATCCTGGGGCCGCTCGCCACTTAGAGACAATACATCGCATAGCAATAAAAAATGGCTATGTCTCGCCGCTGGGAGACGGCCCAGAGATTGCCGCATCGATGTCCGCCAAAAAAATTGAGCAAGCCATGACTCCTTTACGCAGATTATTACTGTTGCGCAGCCAGGCTGCTGTGATCACTTACGGTTACGCCCTTGGCGAACTCGTCGTACCCTCTGAATTACAGTTAGATCCGGACTTACTTGATTTTCCACACAAAAAATCGACATTCCAGCCAGGTGTTAAATACGTGATACACTAGTGAGGTATTTTGGAGGAACGGGATGGACTACGGAAAATTATCGCTTGAAAAGCACAAGGAACTAAAGGGAAAAATCGCGCTAGAATTAAAAGACCCACTGGATTCACGCGAAAAACTGAGTATTTATTACACACCGGGCGTTGGTGCCGTATCAAGCTATGTTGCCGAGCATCCCGAGGAAACGCGCGACTATACTTGGCTCAATAATAATGTCGCCGTTATTAGCGATGGCTCTGCCGTTTTAGGCCTTGGCAATATTGGGCCATACGGCGCATTACCGGTCATGGAGGGCAAAGCCATGCTGTTTAAGCATTTTGCTAACATCGACGCTGTGCCTATTATTTTAGATGTTCATTCTGCTGATGAAATCGTGGCTGCCGTCAAGGCCATCGCGCCTAGTTTTGGCGGCATTAACCTCGAAGATATCGCCGCACCAATCTGTTTTGAAGTCGAAGACCGACTCAAGGCCGAACTTAATATTCCCGTTATGCATGATGATCAACACGGCACTGCTATCGTTACCCTGGCCGGTCTTATTAATGCTATGAAAATTACCGGCCGCAAGCTTAGCGATGCCAAGATTGTTGTCGTCGGCGCGGGAGCTGCCGGAACAGCGATTATCAAACTGCTGCACGCATACGCCCAACCTCGTATGTTTGCTGTCGACAGCAAAGGCGTTATCAGCAGCAATCGCACGGACCTAAACGATGAAAAGAAGAAGCTACTAGAATATACCAACTTCTCGGGTATTGATGGCTCGCTCGAAGATATTATTCAAGGTGCTGATGTGTTTATTGGCGTTTCGGCCCCCGGTCTTTTAACGCCTGAAATGGTTAAATCTATGGACAAAGATCCAATTATTTTTGCCATGGCGAACCCAACCCCCGAGATTATGCCGGACGAAGCCAAAGCCGCTGGCGCAGCCATAGTTGCAACCGGTCGCAGCGACTTTCCAAACCAGGTTAACAATGCCTTGGCCTTTCCAGGAATTTTTAGAGGCGCCCTAGACCACCGAGTAACAGCCATAACCGACGCGCACAAAATTGCCGCCGCCGAAAAACTAGCTAGCCTGGTCGAAAACCCAGATGCTGAGCACATCATTCCTTCGGTATTAGACGACCGTCTTGTTCCAGCAATTTCTTCCGTCATCGTCTAAAACTAGTCCGTACCCAAAACCAGTAATTATTATCCGGCCGAAGCCACTGTGTTATGTCAACGCGCGCAGTTCACGGTATTTCATCCGTGCATTTGAGCACGGCATAGTACAGTAGCTTCGGCCTTCATTATTCTCGATTGTTTTTATTCTAGCGCAAGAGTATTAGCCGACCACGCGGAAGACTTCTTCGAGAGTTGTCTTGCCTTCCAGTACTTTTAGAATGCCGTCTTGCAGCATGGTAATCATGCCATCCGCACGTGCTTTTTGTTCGATTAAATCAGTGGTAATTTCTAACGGAGGCAGACGCAACACCGCCTGCACACTTGGTGTCATGCGCATTTGTTCGCGAATAGCCATCTGACCTGAATAACCAAACGGAACGGCCGCCGAACTGCCCGGCTTATAGAGAGTTAAATTATCAAGGCTGGGCTTCTCGACATTATCCGGCAATGTATCAATGATAAGTTGCAGCTGCGCCTTTAGGCCTTCGTCCGGGGTATAGGGTTGCTTGGTGGCATCATCGAGTACGCGCACTAGACGCTGCGCCATAATCAAGTGAATAGCAGAGGCAAACAGCGGATTGATACCGATAAAATCGAGCATACGAGTGACGGCCGCCGATGCGTTGGAGGCGTGGAACGTACTAAGAACCAAGTGACCCGTCAGCGCTGCTTGCAATGCTGTACGAGCTGTATCTTGGTCGCGGATTTCTCCGACCATCACCGCATCCGGGTCAAGTCGCAGCACTGCTCGTAATTTTTCGGCAAAGCCCTTTGCATTGATGTCGCCGTGCACGGGAATCTGCACGATGCCCTCCATGTAGTATTCGATCGGATCCTCTAATGTAATAATCTTACGCTCGGGACTGTTGAGCGTATTGACCATTGAATACAGGGTTGTTGTCTTTCCGGAGCCAGTTGGACCAACAACCAATACCATACCTGTTGGATGCTGAATAATATCGTCGACTACTTTGCGTTCGCGCTCGTTAAGGCCCAGATTATCCAATTTGAGTAGTTCAAGTTTAAGCGTAAAAATACGCATCACCACGTCCTGCCCGTAGGTAGTCGGCACGGTTTCGACACGAAGATTAACCGTCACATCTTCGCCGGTAGCCAGTTTATACGTCTTATTAATATGTCCCGTCTGGGCGTCATCGATACCGGTTGAAACATTGGCCGCAATAGCGATTGAACTCAGTAGCTGATTGTATTTGTCATGGGTTAGGCTGGCGATTGGGTGCAAAACACCGTCAACGCGAAATCGAATGCGTACGTTATTACGCTGATTTTCGAGATGAATGTCAGAAGCCTTCAGCCGGTATCCTTGCTGCACCAAATAAGCCAAAATATCATCTGCCCGAACTTGTTCCAGGGTGGCTGTCACGTTTTTGAATAGCTCATCACCGGTAGCCGCCGTAAACGCAATATCTTCATACACAACCTGTTTGGGCGGGTCGTACAAATGCATATATTCGCGGTAGCCAGCGTCCGAAATAATCGCAAAAGCCGTTCGCACATCACTAAAGCGCTGCTTAAGATTGTTAATTTCCTGCTGCGAGGTAGTGGTAGTGATGCCAAACAACACATTGCTTTGGTCGGACTGAAGTGGTATAACTCGCCGTTCGTACATTTCTTTTACCGACAAAAGATCTTTGTACAGAACTTTTTGCGGCAAGGTGGCAGTATCGACGTAATTTAACCCTAGTACACGGGCACGCCTAAGGGTAGCTGACTCTTCGTCGCGTCGGGCATCTTGACTCATATGCACCAGTATACCATGAGCGGAATGCAGTCGTACACCATATTACAACTTAGGGTATACTACGATCATGCCACATATTATCTTGATTGCCCACAACCTACGCAGTTGTCATAATGTGGGCTCGTTACTGCGAACCGCCGAAGGTTTGGGCGTGAAAAAAGTCTGGCTTACGGGCTATACGCCCTACCCGCAGGCCATGCACGATACGCGCCTGCCGCATCTTGCCGCTAAGATTGAGCGGCAAATATATAAGACAGCGCTTGGGGCTGAAAAGACTCAGAACTGGGAGCACAGTACTTCTATCGAAGACGTAATTACGCAGTTAAAACAAAACGGTTACACAATCGTTGCTATCGAACAGGCTGCGCAGAGCATTCCTTTGCCCGAATTTACTTCACCAGACAAAGTAGCCCTGGTAGTGGGCCGTGAAGTTGAGGGAGTCGAGCCGGAAGTACTGGCGCTTTGCGACCAAATTGTGGAAATTCCAATGTTTGGCAAAAAAGAATCATTTAATGTTGTACAGACTTCGGCCATGGCGCTGTACCAAACAACATTTACCTTGCGAAAAGCATAAGCTATACTAGTTGTAAATGGTCCTCGCGCATATACCAAAACCACACGTTGCACCGCATCAGAAGAAGCGTTTCGGTCAACATCATAAACCGACCAAACACTACACCAATACCTATTGGCCCTACCTACCCATGTTTCTAATTATTGCTCTTGGTTTTGTGATTAACATAACCTGGGATTCCTCCACGCACGTATTGGGTAGTAGGACGGGTATTACTACCTCTTCATTGCTAGCCGGTACGAATACTGACCGCCTGCAACATAGCGAGCCAGCTTTGGCCCTGAACGATCAATTGGCTAAAGCCGCACAGCAAAAGGCTAATGACATGGCCGGCAAAGGCTACTGGTCGCATGTTACGCCCGACGGAACTCAGCCTTGGCAGTTTGTATCTGATGCTGGTTATAGCTACAGCAGTGCCGGCGAAAATCTAGCTTACGGCTTTAATTCGAGCGACGCCGTTATTGCCGGTTGGATGAATAGCTCGGAGCACCGTGCTAATATGCTCAATGTTGATTACCATGACGTTGGGTTTGGCGTCGCAACTGCGGCTCACTACCAAGGCAGAAGTAATCAAATCATCATTGTTGCGATGTATGCAAACCCCGGCGCTGCTAGTTCGCAGAACAATGCTAGCGGAGAAGTACTCGGGGATGCTACTGCGACCACGGCAGCACCGACTACTGCGCAACAAGTTGCTCGCATCGATGTCCTAGCAGGTGGCAATGGGCGCCTTATTATCGCGACGCTAATGGCCACGATTGCCCTCGTAGCTATTGCACTGATCTATCGGCACGGTCGCATCTGGCACAAATATCTGGTTCGGGGCGAGTACTTCATCATCCGCCATCCCGTCTTTGACACGTTAGTAGTAGTAATCACTGTTACCGGCTTAGTGTTGAGTCGCACAACCGGCTTTATCCATTAACCTTAGTGCAGGCTCAGACTTGTTTCTAATAAGACATTGGGCAGTAGCACGTCGCGTAATAATTCCGTATTAAGAACGGTGGCAATGCCGTACTTTGCTTTTTCCAGCACTTCATCATAATCTGACCTCTCTAGATAATCGAAGTAGGCCTCGGCATAGCCATCTTTATCCCAAGTGTACATTGAGAGCAGTTCGGAGGCATCTGCAAGCACTTTTTCTTCTTCTGTGCGATAATCTGCAAGTGAACCCCGTGCAGTAAATCCATATGTTTCTTGAAGACTGTTGCTATTGGATGACCTGATCACTAGGCACGTCTGTAAAAGGCTGTCGACAACCTTGCTGTCACGCATACTCTTAATAATCTTGCCGTTAACTACGGTATTGAGTCTGTATGCAACCCTATCGGCATACGTAAAGCTCTCAGCTCCAAAGGGCACACCGAGTGCGGCTTCCCCTTCAAGGTCGCCTATTCCCAGGACAACGTTTGCCGAATCTATTTCTACCGACCGCCAAGTATCGAAGTTAAAATATAAGCCATCGGGACGAATAATTTCGTTATTCGTTGCATATTCCCAAGTGGCGGTCGTGTATGGACGATGGCACAAATGTGCAACGAGACTCTCATAATATGCATTAGGAGAGCTGATAAACAATTCGGGTGTTAGCGGCTGCTCGATAGATGACACAATACTTATTATATCATGTCTAACACCTTAGGACTTTCACAAAGGTCAATAGCTTATTGCGGCACTTATACCATCACACCATAGACCACGTTCCGCCCCCTCGGGGCTGCTACTTAAGCGGTCACGATCTATGGTATAAGTGCCTCTTAAAATCTAAAGTCGTAGCGTAAACAGTAAAAGTTCTCTTTAAAACTCTTCTTTTTGTTGCCAAAGTTATCAAAGAATTAATGCATTAAACTAAGGGATCGCCTTGAGTGTCATCCCAGTCAGCCAAGCGTTCTTGTTCCGAACGCTCGTGCTCAGCTTGCTTGGTTCTCCATTCTTCTTGGCGTTTACGTTCAGCCTTGTCCCTTTCTTCCATAGCGACCCTATGGGCTTCAAGGGCATCAAGCACATCTTGGTCGTAGCCTTCTAAGGCAACGGGCAAATAGGATATTTTACCCGCTTCAATTACCTTACGAGCGTAAACATTTCTATCCACGTTCAACCTGCTTAAAATTGTACCCAGTCGGCCTGGATCTTCCTTGGCAAGCAGTTCGGCAAACTCTTGGTGATTAACCGTAGGAAAATTCTCTATCTTCGGCGCCAGCTCATGTAATTGACCTTCTGCAATCAGTCTATTTGCTATAGCAGCCGTGTCTAAATCTTTAAAGTATTTAGGAGATAGTCCTGCTTCATGCCATAATTCCTTGTCCATAAGCTGATTTACAACTCGTTGGTGATCAGGTAAATCAAAATGACCTGCCGCGGCCTTTTCTAATAAACGCCAGACGTAGGTTTCTCGGTCTTCTATACCATTACGATGCCTGTCAAACCTTCCAAACTCATCAACCAGCCTAAAGAATGTATCCTCACTGAGTCCCTTAAAGCTGGCTACATCTATACCCCTAATATCTTCAATAAACTGTTGAGCTATTTCATCGCTCAAGCTCGTAAAACTATTCAAGTGCTTACGAACAAGGTTACTTTTGCCTAAATCAAGCAGCTGCTGTGCAAGCTCTAGGCTTAACCCAGTACATTGTCCAATAACCCTACCGATATTTAGATTTGGGTACTCGTACTCTTTCTCAACTTCAACCATAGCTCTAACGGTAGCTTGGATGTCTTCAGGGTCAGTACCAAGCAGGATGGCCATGTCTTTTACAATACCCCGCTTACTTGCTAGTTCACCAACACGAGGATCTATTTCATAACCAAAACCCTGAATAGGACGCTCAAGTTCGTAAAGAAATGCGATTTCGTCTTGAGCAAGTTCCGCCCCTGGATTCTCCGTCAACTTCTTCTCAAGAGCCGTCAATCGCTGCATGTCTTCGGCCTTCTGCGTGTATTCTTCACCACCAGGCAAATCTTTTAGTCGCTCCAAAGCGATGTCGGTCATTACTGGTTCAAGTTCCTGAGAGCCGTTAATGCCACGAACTTCGGCAACCCTTCCACTCTGCATACGAATTGCCACACGAGGAATAGAGTTTTTTCCGTCTTCGTCTTTAGTGTAGTAAACATAGAAATCGCCATTTCTTAGTTGGATTCCTGCGGTACTTTCGCCGGCAGTACACCAACCAGTACCATGACCTTGTAATGAACCAGCCAGTCGTCGTGCAGTACGAGGATCATCTGAACGCCCATACTTCGTCCAACAACCTTCAATATTCTGCTTCTGCTCAGGAGTGGCAGGCTGTAATTTAAGCACAGCGTGAGAATAGAGTTTACCGAAATTAGCTGACTGTAACAGCTTGTGGAGCTGTTCATCATTAGCCGCATCGACGCTCTCACCTTTTAGGTTTTTGTGAACTGCATCAAAAACATAGGCTAAAGCCTCACGATTAAGCTCAGGGTAAGGCGCGGTTGTGCCCTTGCTACGCTTTAAGAACTCACCCTTTTCTTTATCATAATTACCGAGCTTTGTTACTGAGTTCCAAGTATAGTACTTAAACCAATTTGGGTAGCTACCATCACCACCACCTAAATATTCAACCCATTTACTAAGAGCTGAATGCTGGTCTGACTGCACCGCCTCTACAAGCTGTTCTCGCATAGTGTCGGTAATTCTGATATTGCCATGACCCTGCTCCCGTGCAATACGTCGCTGCAGTCCAAAGTATCGCTCAGGTACGTCTTCGTCTTTGATAACATGAGCTTCGATTTGGCGTTCAATACTTTCTTGATTACCCGTTAGAATACCGTCATTCACATAGTCTGTGTTAGCCAAAAAGCCCAAATAGTGTTCAATCTTATGAGCTGGTTCATTAGGAATTTGTTCACCATTGGTACGCAAATAATCAACCACTCCTTCGACTTCTTGCGAAGTGTGCAGGTTAGGGTTACGGTCGTGTAGGAACTTGCTGTCCGGGTTTTCCATAATAAATTAAACTTATTTTTATGATTTTATAATGGATAATTCTCTCAAAAAGTAGATATTAGCATAAAACATGAATAATGTCAATGCTATTGTCCGGCAATTATACTCTCAACCCATAATGGTTAATTAGACGGCTGTATATTACAGAGGTATTATGGCGTCAAGCGATAATTGCCTTTATTGCAATTTGATATTGTCACTACCGACCAAAGTGCGTAACTTTTCGAGTACTGTAGATGAGCTTTCGATACTCATCGGCAATTTAATAATCTGCTTACTGTCAGTCGGGCCAAGTACCAATACAACTTCTGTCGAACCACGTGACTCTTCCAGGCACTGCTTGAGCGAGGCCAAAAGTGCATGGTTTTGGCTATCCAGCATACGAATGTATACTCTTGCCTGTGCGGTTGCTTGCGCCACTGGTCGCTCCGCGGCTTTATCTTCGGCAGCTTTTTGACTGAGCGTAATTCTATCTTTGGTAGCGGTGACGGCGGCAGCAGCAGAACGTTTACTACCCGGCGGACGCATTTTCTTACCCGTCGGCTGATATGCGATTGCTTGTTCGGATGTAATCTCGCGCGCATCGTCAACAAGTATCTTAACTTCTTCGCCCAGATTGCCTTCCCTGTCTTTGGCAGAGATTTTACCGCGTACCAGCACGACGCGGTCGCGCTCCCAAAGTCCTGCAGTCTGCTGGTAGGAGTTAGGAAAAAGAATCAGTTCCAGTTCGGCAAACTTATCTTCTAGCTTAATAAATGCCATCTTGGCACCATTACGCGTCATGATTTCACGCACATCGTTAATTGCTCCGCCAAGGACCACAGCTCGCCCTTCGTGCTCGGGCTTAAGCGCACTCATCGGCATAGTTTGCTCTTCCAAGAAGGTTTCATACATCGACAACGGATGTTGACTTAGGTACAGACCAAGCAATTCGCGCTCCCAAAGTAGTTGTTCGCGCGGCGTAAAAATTACCACAGCTTTTTCGAGCGCCAGTTGCGGGCGAGCCACTGCTTCCTCGTCGACTAAATTGCCGAATAAATCGGTTTGGCCGCTACGCGCTTCTTTTTGCAAACGGTTAGCGTAGGCCAAAATCAGATCAAGGTTGTGTAACAGCTGTGAGCGATCGCCAAAACGATCGAACGCGCCGGCCTTAATCAGGCTTTCGATATTCTTACGGTTGGCGATACGAACGTTCACCTTACTAAAGAAATCTTCGAGGTTGGCAAATGCGCCATCGACCTCCCGGGCACGAATAATTTCTTCTACCGCACCGGCGCCGACATTTTTAATAGCGTTCATGCCGAATCGAATTTGCGCCTTGGGATTATCGCCATCAGGCACCACGGCAAAGTCGTTGAACGATTCATTAACATCCGGCGGTAATACGTTAATGCCCATGTGTTGGCACTCTGATATCTCAATAGAAAGCCGGTCGGTGTCATCATAGTCGCTAGTCATTAGTGCAGCCATAAAAGCCGAAGGATAATGTGCCTTCAGATACGCCGTTTGGTACGCGATCAGGCCATAGCAGGCGGCATGCGATTTATTAAAACAGTAAGCCGCGAAATCTTCCAACTGCTTCCAGAACTTCTCCATTTCGTCAGGATTAGCGCCGTTTTTTACTGCGCCGTTCACAAAGTCGATCTTCATCTTCTGCATGACTTCTATCTTTTTTTTACCGATAGCCTTGCGCAAAGTATCGGCCTGGCCGCCCGTAAAACCGGCTAGCTCTTTGGAAATTTGCATCACCTGTTCTTGATACACCAATACACCATACGTTGGTTTAAGCGCTGGCTCCATTAACGGATGCACGAATTTAATCTGTTTGAGTCCATGCTTACGCGAAATAAAGTCGTCGATAAACTGCATCGGCCCTGGACGATACAGAGCAACCATGGCGATAATGTCGTCAAAAACAGTTGGCTTCAGCTCCTTAAGGTAGCGTTTCATGCCCGCGGATTCAAGTTGGAATACACCAGTAGTGTCACCTCGCTGGAATAGCTCGAAGGTTGGCTTGTCGTCCAGCGGCAAATTGTTTAAATCGATATCCTCGCCGTACACTCTCTTAATAATACGCAGCGTGTTTTTGATAATCGTCAAGTTTGACAGCCCCAAGAAGTCCATTTTTAGCAGGCCGAGTTCTTCGATGGGGTCTTTTGGATATTGGGTAGTAACCACGCCTTTTTGGGCCATTTCGAGCGGCGCGAATTTTACGATATCGTCTGGTGCAATTACCACGCCGGCGGCATGCACGCCGTGACTGCGGATCGTACCTTCCAGGCGTATTGCCAGGTCAAACACCTCTTTAGCTGTGTCGTTAGATTCGTATTCTTGCTTGAGCTCCCGGTCGTCAACCAATGACTTGGCCAGCGGAATATGCTTGCCCTGAATGGGCGCCGGGATCATTTTGGCCAGGCGGTCGGCTTCGGCATACGGCACTTGCAGTACGCGGGCCACATCACGAACAGCGTTGCGTGCAGCCATCGTACCAAAAGTTACGATGTTGGCGACTCGGTCCTGGCCGTATTTCTCGGCACAATATTGGATCACCTCATCGCGTCGCGTATCCATAATGTCAATGTCTACATCAGGCATCGAAACACGATCCGGATTTAAAAAGCGCTCGAACAGCAGGTCATAAGTAAGCGGATCAAGTTCGGTAATCTTCATTGCGTAGGAAATAATCGAACCGGCCGCCGAGCCACGCCCCGGCCCGAACACGATCCCCTCGTCCTTACCCCAATTCATAAAGTCAGCAATAATCAAGAAGTAGCCATTGAAACCCATCTGGGCAATGATGCCGAGTTCATATTCGGCACGTTCAAGCACCTCGGGTGGCAGGATTTTGGTTGCCTTAGATTCGGTATAGGTCTTGGATTCGGCCTCATCTATATTGCCATACCGCCAAGCTAAACCTTGAAAAACCAACTTACGCAAATACGATTGCTCGTCTTCACCTTCCGGCACGTCAAATTTAGGAATAAGGATTTTACCTAGCTCAATGGTAACTTCGCAACGGTCAGCAATTGCTCGCGTATTGGTAATGGCCTCCGGGCAAGTTGTGCCCCAGCGTTTAATAAGCTCGTTCGGATCGGTAACATGCAGTTCAAACTCTTTCAGGCTCATGCGCTTTTCGTCACTCAGGAACGAGCCAGTCTGTACACAAAGCAAAATCTCGTGCGCCGTTTGGTCTTCGTGCTTTAAATAGTGTGCGTCACAGGTTACTACCGGCGGAATATCCAACTCTTTAGCCAGTTTTAACAAACCTTCGTTAACGCGCACCTGCTCATCCCATTTGCTCTGATGATCTGGGTGACCGTGATCCTGAATCTCGATGTAATAGCGGTCACCAAAAATTTTTTTGTACCACTTGGCGGTTTCCACGGCTTTGTCGTACTGGCCTTGGCGGATGGCGTCGCCAACTTCACCACCGATGCAGCCACTTAAAATAATTAAGCCTTCGTTGTATTTCTCGAGTAAGTTGTGGTCAATGCGCGGCTTGTAATATACGCCTTCAAGATTGGCGATAGTCGATAGGCGCATTAGATTCTGATAGCCAGTGTTGTTCATAGCCAGCAAAATAAGGTGATAGTACACTTTGTCTTTGCCGGCTTCTTTGTCATGGATGGTACGGGCTGCAACGTATCCTTCCATGCCAATGATTGGCTTGATGCCGCCAGCCGTTGCTTCTTTATAAAATTCGATAGCGCCACTGAGTGTGCCATGATCCGTCTGCGCTACAGCCACCATGCCTGTTTCGTTGGCGTACTTAATAAGCGCCGGAACCTTCGTTAGGCCGTCTAGCAAACTAAACTGCGTGTGATTGTGCAAATGAACATAGTCGCTTGGCTTTAGTTCATGCGCCTCGTGTGCCATATGAAAAATGTTACCCTCTCGTTGCTTTTATAAGTATAGCGGATACGCGCCGCTTACACGAGGCGCGACTTTTACAACATTTATATATTACCGGCCGTAATTGTATAAAAAGAGCGTCGTAATTGACGCTCTTTGCTGTATCGTTAGTCGACTTTTATTTACTCAAGTAAGAACGCAGGTGCGAAATAGCTTTATTGGCATCTTCTATAGCCTTTTTAAGGTCTTTGTCCTCAGCGCCGCCTTCATGTAATGCGCTAAGCAGATCGCGAGCTTTCTCTTTGGCGACGGCTGCTTTGTCGATTGCATTTTGCAAATCTTTTTCGGCACTGCCGCGGAGTGTCAGAGCTTTTTCTTTAGCCTGCGCAATGACGTCATTCATCTGAGTGTGCAGTCGCTTTAGCTGTTTTTCGGCTTCGGCCATACCACGCTCGGCGGCAGTTTTAATGTCCTGACGGGTTTCTTTGCCACTCTTAGGAGCGGTCAAAATACCTGCGACATACCCGGCAATACCGGCAAGTACGGCACCAATTGCTAAACGCTTTGCAGTTTTATTCATGACTTGTAACTCCTTATTTTTGATTATCTTTACGCTTTGCCAACATGTCACCTATACTTCGAGCAAAACGGAGTACAGTCATCGGAATAGAAGCATTTCTAAGCATTTCGGCAGCGCTTTCGGCGGTTGCCACAACATTTTCAGCTCTCTCGGCAATGGCTTGGAGCGTCTTCATAAATCGTATTACCAAAACAGCAATGACAATCCCTAGAATCAAAAAAATCGCCAGTGCAACAGCCAAAATAATAACCAGGATTTGTTGTGCGGTGCCTAGATCCATATGCATAGTATACAGCATATGCTTGGTAAAACTGTAATTTATTTAGCGATACGCTTTTCGAGGTAGACGCGAAATTCATCGCCAATGTCTGATCGCTTCAGGCCAAAGTCCACTACTGTCTTGAGGTATTCAAGCTTATTACCGGTATCAAAATACTGTCCACCTTGAATCTCACAAGCATACAGTTTTTTGCCATCAGCCATCATAGCACGCATAATCGGCTGGACTTGAAATTCGGGTGCATCTTTTTGCTCATCCTTAAGTTTTTCGAGCCATTTAAAGATATCCGGCGTCAGTAAGTAGCCGCCGACACTGGCAAGATCAGAAGGTGCAGCGGCGCGTCCCGGCTTCTCGATAATCGTATTCATGCGCACGATGCCCGGCTCGATTTCTTCGCCGCCCATGATACCGTAACGCTTAAAATCTTCGTCGCTAGTAACTTTTATGCAGGGCAGAATCATGCCGTTCAGTTTTTCATAATTTGCGATCATCTGCTCGAAGTGATTCGGCGCAGCCTCGATAATATCGTCGGCAAAAGTGTAGATAAACGGTTCGTCGCCAATAAGGTGCGACACGTTTAGCAGCGGCGTAGCATTGCCGTATACGCCTTTTTGACGCACGTAAATAAAGTTAGCAAGCGACGCAATATTCTGCACTTCTGTGATATACGCTGCTTTGCTTTCGCCGCCGGCGCGTAAGTTTTCTAGTAAATCACTTGCCGGTTCGTCGAAATGGTCTTCGATACTGCGCTTGTTCGAGCCAGTGACCAGGATAATGTCACGAATACCAGCTGCCACCAGCTTTTCGACGACGTATTGAATAATCGGCTTGTCAATTAATGGCAGCATCTCTTTTGGCATGGCTTTGGTTTGCGGCAGAAAACGAGTACCAAATCCTGCAGCGGCGATGACTGCCTTGCGAACTTTTTGTGTGCTCATAATTTTATTTGTCCTTTAACCTAACAAGCTTATCATACGCCCGAAAAACCGCTATCGAATCGGTCATTTTATCATGCAGCGCGTTGTGGATTAGCTGGTCAATAGTGATCTCGGCAATCTCAACTTCTTCGGTGTTTTCTAGTTCTTGCTCGGCAACTTTGCGGCAATCCGTCGCCAGGTAGAAATGCCATTCGCCCTGCATGTAAGCGTCTCTGGTGGTAAAGTCGCCCAGATACTCTACGTTGCCTGCTTCATAACCGACTTCCTCGCCTAGTTCGCGAAGTGCGGCAGCTTTAGGATCTTCGCCAGGTTCGATAAAGCCACCGGGTAGTTCATCAAGAATTTTTTCCGGTCCGGGCCTAAACTGACGCGCTACAATCACTTTGTTATCTGTAGTAATGGCTATGACCGCCGCACAGCGATTATTTTGCTTGCCAAAGACCTCAAACGAGGCAGTTTGGCCGTTATTTAAGGTAAACGTCTTGGTTGTAATTGTTCGCCAACCAACCTTGGTTAATTGGGTGGGCTCTATACGCTTCCACGGTTTCATGAGAGACTCCTTATGTGTTTGCCTTTAGACTACCATCTGATAGCGTAAGAAAGGCTAGAGACCGAGCTGTTTTCTAATCAGTTCGCTGGCAAGCTGTGGATTTGCCCGGCCTTGCGAATGCTTCATGATTTGACCGACCAAAAAGCCGATAGCTTTCGTTTCGCCGTTTTTGACATCTTCAGCAGCTTTGGGATTTTCCTCTAAGACTTTAGCCACAATCTTGGCGATTTCGGCCTCGTCCGATTCCTGAATTAGTCCGTGCTGCGCGGCATAAGCAGATACGTCCTGAACTTGATCGGTGCCTGTCAGGATCTTAATAATTAATGCTTTGGCATTAGAGGAGCTGAGCTTGTTGGCCTTAATTAAATCATAGGTCGTTTTGTACAGATGCAAACGACCTTGGTTGGTTATGGCCTGGTTGGGCTTTGAGGCTTCATCGTTACGCAGCGGAATCTCCAGGTTAACAAACCAATTAGCCAGTGTCTTGGCAAAGTCTTTGTCTGCCATAGCTTCTTCGATTAATGCCAGGTAATGCACTTCGGCAGTGTCAAGCTCGCCTTCCAGCAATGTATCGGTTTGCGAAATATCTAAGCCTAGGCCGCTGAGACGTTTACGCCATTCATCGGGCATAACTGGCATTTCACCACGCACCGTATCGATGTAAGCATCATCGAGCTCAATCGGCGGTATGTCAGGATCAGGGAAATAGCGATAGTCATGGGCATCTTCTTTGGAACGCTGCGAAAAAGTCTTTTGCTTAGCATCGTCCCAACCGCGCGTTTCTTGCACGATTGCCAGGCCTTTTTCAAGTTGTTCAATTTGACGATTAATTTCGTATTCGACCGTCTTTTCCACAGCCTTAAAGGAATTGATATTCTTAGTTTCGGTGCGCGTACCGAGCGCATCGGTCTTGCTGACGCTAACATTAACGTCAAAGCGCATATTGCCGTAGTACAGATTGCAATCAGATACGTCAGCGTAGCGCATGCGCAGATATAGTTCCTTGGCGTAGGCTTTGGCTTCGGCGGCAGTGTGCATGTCAGGTTCTGATACGATTTCAAGCAGCGGCGTACCGGCTCGATTGAGGTCGACTAGACTGTACGTTGCACCAGCAGGATGCGTGCTTTTGCCGGCGTCGGACTCAAGATGTGCTTCGTGGATACCAATGCGCTTTTCAGCGCCATCAAGCAGGATAGTTACCGCACCGTCACGAATAATCGGGTACGAGAACTGCGTAATTTGATAGCCGAGCGGCAAATCAGGGTAGAAATAATGTTTGCGATCAAAGGCGCTGTATTTTTGCGGTACAGTGCCGAGCGCAAACGCAGCCCGCATACCCAAGTGCACCGCTTCTTCATTTAAAACGGGCAGCGCACCAGGCAAGCCAAAGCAAATGTGGCTCACTAAAGTATTCGGCGCAGCTTCGCGGGCGTCATTGCCAACAGCGGCAAACAATTTAGTCGCCGTCTTAAGCTGCACGTGGCATTCAATACCGATGGTTGGCGTATATTGGTCGCGAGTTACTTTATTTATCATCGGGAAGCGCTCCTAGATCCTTTAGTGCCTGACGAATGCCGATCAGACCCTGCTTTACCTCTGCTTCTTTAGGTGTCAATTTTGGATCGGTTTCAAGTTTGGTACGCAGTTTGTGACCAAACCAGACGGCTTCGTTATTGCTCATTGTGCGCTGAGCCTTGGTGAGGCGCTCGCCCATGGTGCGGCCTCTGTAGCGATTTTTCTTTAAAGCTTCGTCAAGTAATGCATCGGCTTGAACAATCGCTTCGCGCCATGTTGCTTTACTGGCACATAGTTTTTGTAATGCCCGCCATTTTTCCTGGAAGCGATCGGCCTTTAGCTTGCGTGGACGACGACGCAGTACTAAAAACAAAACAACGAGGCTAGCCACTAGTACTACCGCTACCGTAACCGCCAGAATCTCCCACTTATGTGTGTGCAGTGTAGTCATAATACTCATAGTAATGCCTCTGTTGCTTTTGCAATACCCAACAGATCCCGGTCGGCACTATGCGGTGCCATAAGCTGCAGGCCAACGGGCAATGCGTTGTCCATTCCCGCAGGAATGCTAATTGCGGGCACGCCAACCAGGTTAACAGCTACGGTCATGATGTCAGTCAAGTACATTTGCAGCGGATCATGTGCGTTTTCGCCAATCTTGAAAGCTGTGGTAGGTGCAGTTGGTCCGAGCAAGTAATCGCACTGTTCAAAAGCTGCCTTAAATTCGTTAATCAGCTTAGTGCGCACCGTTTGAGCCTTGCGGTAATAAGCATCGTAATAGCCGCTGCTTAATACGTACGTGCCAATCATAATGCGTCGCTTGGCTTCGTTGCCAAAACCCTCGGCGCGGGTTTTAGAGAAACTTTCTTCTAAGTTCTGAGCATCGGATTCGCTAAAACCGTAGCGCTGACCATCGTAGCGACTGAGATTACTGCTGACTTCGGCCGGACAAATGATGTAATACACGGCCAGCGCCAACGGTAATGAAGGCAGACTTACCTCTGTTATTTCGGCTCCGGCTGTTTTTAGTTTGTCGATGGCGACTTGGATTTTAGTACGCACACCGTCCTGCAAACCTTCTTGCATATACTCTTTAATAATGCCGATTCTTTTGCCCTTGAGATCAGTGGCACCATCGGTGTAGCTAGCTGCATCTCGCTCGATCGTAGTGCCATCAAGAGGATCGCGCCCGGCCATAACGTCCAGCACAAGTGCCGTATCGTCTACGGTACGAGTGAGCGGACCTATCACATCGGTGCTGCTAGCCATAGCCACCACACCCGAGCGTGAAACCAAACCATAGGTTGGCTTGTAGCCCACGCAGCCAACAAAACTGGCTGGCAAACGAATCGAACCACCAGTGTCGGTGCCAAGCGCAAATGGCGCCATTTCAAGCACAACTGCTGCGGCCGAACCACCCGATGAACCACCAGGTACGCGCTCCATATCGTGCGGATTTTTGGTGGTCATTAGGTCGCTGTTTTCGGTTGAAGAACCATGTGCAAAGGCGTCCAGATTGGCTTTTGCTACGCAAATAGCGCCTTCAGCCTCGAGTCGCTCAATCGCCGTCGACTGATAGGGTGCCTTAAAACCTTTTAGAATATTACTGGCAGCAGTCGTGTCCGCACCAAACGCCAGAAAGTTATCTTTAGCAATGAAAGGAACGCCAGCCAAACGTCCAGGTTTTTCGCCGTTTTTAACTGCGGCGTCGATCGCTGCAGCCCGCGCCCGTGCGCGTTCCGCGGTTGTCGCAATAATTGCCTGGTAGGCACTTTTTTCCTCAATAACAGCCAGAGCTTGTTCGACCAAATCGACAGCCGACAGAGAACCCACTTGCACTTGAGCGGCAATATCGGCAATGGGGAGCCAACTCATCCGATCATCCTCTTTACTTTGATGTGAGCGTCTTGAGTCTGCGGCACCAATCTTAAAAGATCTTGCGGGCTAATGCCATAATCTACGATTGTATCTTTGCGCAGGACATTTTTAAGGCCCGTGACTTGAGTAGTTGGTTCAAGTCCCGTAACGTCCACTTTATCTAGTTGCGCAACATATTGCAGCACTTCGCTTAAGTCTTGGCGGAAGCTCTCGACCTCATCATCTGTGAGTGCCAAGCGTGCAAGCCGAGCCAATTTTAATACATCTTCCCGAGTTAAATCTGCCATATTTACACAATGATAGCAGATTTTGGACTGCAATTACAGTGGCTATGCAGACGCAGCGGGCAAACTCTAGTCCTTAGTTACTGCAAGGGTCACATTAGGATAGTCGTAGGTTAGGCCTTCTTTGTTTGTTAAGGCAATGAGTTTGGTTGAACGGCACGGCGTAAAATGCGTTTCGTGCATCGCCCCTATCACCACTTGGTGAATGCCCGCGCCAACGTATAACGCCAACAGGTATTTTTCACCGCCGCTGTCTTCGAAACTGCCGAGTTGCATATCATGACCGGCTACCGCTGGCCACCACTGATCCGTCCCGTCTTTACGAGCTAAAGCCACGTGCGTGTCAGGCTTGGCGCAAAGTCGATTTACCTCGGTCTGATCCACCCCGAGGACGGCTATTTGCCTTCTGTTTGATTCGTCAAACTCGCCCTCCAGTAAAACGCCTTCCAGATCCCGGTCGCAAAACGGCGGGTACAAATGAGCGTCAGCTTTGAAGGTAGTTGTCGGAATGCCGGGCTGTATCTCGTCCTCTACTTCCGTATTACTCAGCGCTGCCTTGATGACGCGCACCGCTACAAAACCAGCTGCCAGTACCAACCCGCCAGCAATCCAATATTTGGTTGAAGATTTTCCCCGCCCCATATGCTGCTAGTATAGCGTGTTCTGACGCTTAGTTGTAGTAACTAATTCCACAAAACGTGCAGGCGCGAGTAGTTTGGAAAAAGTAGGGTCCAGCGTAGTGCAGCCGGACGCGGTTATGTTCCGCGTCCGCGTGAAACGTACTACTTTTTGTAAACTACTCGCGCGCCTTGGTAAGATGACATACGGCTATTGCATCTTAGCTTTTATATCAGCAATGATATCGCGCAGCTCAGCGGCTTGTTCAAATTGCAGATTGGCACTAGCCAGCTCCATTTGCGAGGTAAGGTCTTTTATGAGCGGCTTATATTCATCTTTTGGAATTTTTTTCAGGTCGAGTTTAGCGCGCTTGGCTTCTTCGGGCAAATCAGGACGCAAGCCCTTTTCAATACTCTTTTGGACACCTTGCGGCGTAATGCTATGCTCTTTGTTATAGATTTCCTGGATAGCGCGGCGGCGGTCCGTTTCGTCCATGGTTGCCTTCATACTTCTTGTGATATTATCTGCGTAAAAAATGACTCGACCTTCTATGTGGCGAGCCGCGCGACCTACGGTCTGAATTAATGCTTGTTCGCTACGCAAAAAGCCTTCTTTGTCAGCATCCAGAATTGCAACTAGACTTACTTCAGGCAAATCTAAGCCTTCACGGAGCAAGTTAATACCCACCAATACATCGTAAACACCTAAGCGAAGATCGCGTAAAATATCGCTGCGATCCAAGGTATCGACATCGCTATGCAAGTAGGCGACTTTAATGCCGATCTCTTTCAGATAATCGGTCAGATCTTCGGACATCCTTTTAGTTAAGGTCGTAACCAGCACCCGCTGATGTTTATCAATCGTTTTGCGAATCTCGCCAATCAGGTCATCAATTTGACCTTCGACCGGTCTGACTTCGATCGGCGGATCTAGTAGCCCGGTCGGACGAATAACTTGCTGAGCCGGCTCTGGGCTGCGACTTAGCTCATATTCGGCAGGCGTAGCGCTAACATAAATGACTTGATTAACGTGCCGTTCCCACTCAGTAAACGTTAGCGGACGATTATCGAGAGCACTCGGCAATCTAAATCCATGTTCAACCAATACCTCTTTGCGCGCTCGGTCGCCATTGTACATACCACGAATCTGCGGAATCGTTTGGTGTGATTCATCGGCTAAAAGCAAATAATCATCCGGGTAATAATCAAGCAGCGTTGCGGGCTGCTCGCCAGATTCGCGGTTCGTCAGATAGCGGCTATAATTTTCGATGCCTTTTACAAAGCCAGTTTCTTCTAACATTTCCAGGTCAAACCGCGTGCGTTGTTCGAGGCGCTGCGCTTCTAACAATTTACCTTCACGCTTGAATTGCTGCAACCGCTCAGCCAGCTCTTGTTGAATCTTGCCAATGGCGACCTTTAGTTTATCTTGCGGTGTCACGTAGTGCGAACTTGGGAAGATCTGTAATTGTTCGGGTTTACCCAGAATCTCGCCGGTTAATGGATCGATTTTAGTAATACGGTCAATCTCGTCACCAAAAAACTCAATGCGGTAGGCCAACTCTTCTCCGGCCGGAAAAACGTCCACGACGTCGCCGCGCACCCTAAAGGTACCGCGGTGAAAATCCATATCGTTACGTTGATATTGGATATCGGTCAAGTGGCGCATTAATTTATCGCGTTTTCGTAGTTCACCGACTTTAACTTTTACACTCATGCCGTCGTAATCCGCAACAGCGCCAATACCGTAAATGCAGCTTACGCTGGCCACAATAATCACATCCTTACGTGTAAGCAGCGCATCAGTTGCTGCGTGACGCAAACGGTCAATCTCTTCGTTTATTTGACTGTCTTTTTCGATGTAAGTGTCGGAGCGGGCAATATAGGCTTCCGGCTGGTAATAATCAAAGTAGCTCACGAAGTAATGCACAGCATTATTTGGGAAGAAGCGCTTAAATTCCTCGTAAAGCTGCGCTGCAAGCGTTTTATTATGACTTAAAACAAGCGTTGGCTTTTGCACGTTCTGAATAATATTCGCCATGCTAAAGGTCTTGCCCGAGCCCGTTACGCCAAGTAAGGTCTGATGATGTAAGCCGTCTTGCAAACCCTTTGTCAACTGCGCAATAGCCTTGGGCTGATCGCCCGTCGGTTTATAATCACTCACTAATGTAAAACGTGCCATCTAACTAGTATAGCGCACTATCGCTGGCAACATCTAGACAAGAGTTGTGTCAAAATGCAGGAGAGCTTCGCGATCGGCTTCAGCCCCAGAATTACATTGTACTCTAACCAGCACGCGGTGGTGGTGACTGCATAAAGTCACGACGTAGGAACCAATGTTGGTCGCGTTCAATCTGCTTGCGGATTTCTTGGTATTTTTTATCGAGAATCTCGATCATGCGCCGGACCAACTTTTGCGGGTCACTGTCGTACACGACTAAATCGTTGGCTGGTGCTTGTAAGGTTTTCATAAGTTCTGGGATTAGGTCAGCCGTTCCCCCGCTGCCTAGCAAAATGCCACACGGTTTGTGCGCTTCAAGAGCTGAGGTAAATTCATGCAAGCTACCAAAGCGACCACCAACTGTAATTACGGCATCACTAGACTGAATCAAGTATAGGTCGCGGCCGACGTAATTCATGCCTGTAAAATTTATAAAATCAAACACATCATTTGGCAAACGGTATTTGCGCATGTGCTCAATAATCGAGGATGCTGGCGAAAAGCCGATGCTCGTGCCGCCACGCTCCTTTGCAGCATGGGCTGCAAAATAGGGCAAACCTACTGTGGCGCCAGTGGTTATAATGTGGCCTTCGGCGGCGATTGCCCTCCCTAGTTCTTCGGCAAGTTTACGCGCGGTCTTGACCGTTGCTCCGGCTGCCGCGCCAGAAACACAAATGGAGTAACGAAGTTTTTTCAGTTCTTTTAAATCGGGTGACATATCAGCCTCTAGTATACCTAGCTTTTTACAATTCCGCTAATGCTACATCATCCATCAAATCACGCGATAATTGTTGGTGAACTGCTGCCTCCAAATTCTCTTGGTGCAGATAGCGGCTCATGAGTTCGTGCCATAAATGCTCGCGCACAAAATGCACGATCCGGTCGCCGAACGATAAATGATTACAGTAGCTCAGCGCCACATCCAAAATATTGAAGGACACTGGCTCGTCATCATGTAACGCGCAGATATATTGCGTGTCTTGCCAAAAAGCCAAGGATGGTTCGAGTTCGGTCAAAACCTGCTCGCTGTCGTACCACTGCAAATCATCTGGCTGTACATGCGGCTCAAACACCTCCGGATGAAACGCACCCTTCATACGTCCGTAATAACGCTGAATAACCTTCCACGGCACGGACTGACCTGCCAGTGTAGCCGAGGTCATAGGTTCATTTGTAGCAGTTTGTTGGATAATCTTGCCAAAAAGCGGTTTTACTTGCTGTAATTTTGTAAACGAACTATATGCCCGAATATCATTCATATAATGCAACGTCAGTAATAGCACGGTAACCGCCAGTCCGTCGAGCTGTTGGGATAATGGCAAAATAACAATACTTCCTAACTCCTTAAAATGCAGTACATTATGCTTAACATGTCCCAAATACTGGTCGGACAACGCAGCCCAACGCGCTGCCTTAGGATAGGAAATGATCATTTTACGTTGTTCGAAATCACTGGTAGTTAGATTGGCATATTGTTCGCGAAAGGCACGCTGCCAGCTAGTCGACTCAGTTAGTGTAATTGCTGCATATATGTCGGCCACAGATTCATGTTTGAGCATAGAATCGAGCGAGCGATAACCGAGCTTGCGCATGGCGTTTTTGGGCATCTTTTTCTTGAGCATACGCCGGGCAGTTGTCGCTTTAAGCGCGTAACAAGAACTCGCGCCAGCTTGTTTTTGTAAAAAGCTTTGTACGTGCGATAAGATGTCGCCAGCCGAAGCATCCCCGGCAATACCAAGTGCAGTATGAATCTTGGATTCGTCATTATGCAATTTAGCTTGCAAGGCATTATATAATTCCGGGCCATTAGTGTCCGTTGGGTCCAAGCCCAGTTCGGCAACTTTTTGTCGCGCTTTTTGCATTACTTCAGAACTAAGTCGAATATCAGCACTCGGACGGCCGCTTGCGCGCTCCAGCTCCATAATGCTCTGGCCAAACAACGGTTGAGTGGCTCCCAATGCAGACGACAAGTATCGTGTCATTTGTTATAGATTAGCATAAGCTACTTACGCCCCACAACTTATAACGGCTTTATGTGATAATTATCCGGTGCTTTGTGCAGCCAGTCTAGTAGTTTTTTTTCAGTTAGTAGGCCTGCTTGAGCGCCAACGTATTGCACGACGTTCATTGAATTGATGGGCGCCCAGCGCAATGCTTCTTCTAGGCTAAGCCCCTTCACTAAAGCGGCAATCAGCGTAGCTGCAAAGGCATCGCCCGCCCCCGTACGCTCTACGGGCGGACCCGGATCGGGATACAGCGGCATACTGCACTGATGCTGACCGTCTGATGCATAGGCACCTGCTGGGCCATCAGTAATAATAACCACCTTTGGTCCTAAAGCGTGCAACCGATTGAAGAGATCATGCAAATTATTATAGTCGCCACCACTCACTAGTACGGCTTCTTCGCGGTTTAGAATGAGAACTTCTGTTCGGGCATAAATACGCTTTAATCGCTCTGTGCCAGCCTTCATCTGGAACGTACCCGGTTGAAATGCCATACGCACACCAGGATTTTCCTCAAGCCAGTCAGCCACTTGATCATGATATGGAATAGCATGGTCGCTTATGGAGCTAAAATACACCCAGCGCGGAATTTCATTTGGGCGGAGATGCGGCCAGTGATAGTCGTAGTCTTCGTGCTTAATCAGGATCGTGCGTTCTTCTTTATACCAAAGCACATAATGATAATTACTTTTCTTGCGTGGATTGACACGCACGAATCGCGTATCGACATCATTTTTATCAAGTGCAGCAATCATGTCGCGCCCTTTTTGATCACCACCAATGTTAGTAACAAAGCCAGTGTCTAACCCTAGCCGCGCGAAAGCCACGGCAGCATTACTCGCGTTGCCGACAGCCACAGCTTCTTCCATATGATCAAAGGGCAACTTAGTTGCAAATGGCATGGTCAGCCACTTTTCTTTATGGTCATCTTCTGTAACTTTGGCCTGGTCATCCAACAACTTAATAAAAGCGTCCGTCACGACATCGCCAATGCTTAAAATATCGATTTGTCCCATGCCACCCTTTCTAAACTACATGACCCTTATGCTTCTTACCAATTGTGCCATAGATTGCCTGCAAGTGCCAGTGAGTTTACAAGTCTTGGCTGTGCGATACGAATTCATCAGTCTCAAGTTTAGACTCGTCAAGCTCGCCCTTGCTGGCCGCTGATGCTAATTGCAACTGGTTAAGGAATACGTCCTGAGCGTCATTAATTGCCGAACGGTGATGCGCCCAGGCCTTAAGTACGGGGTCTTGCAAAGCGCGCGAATACGAGAACGTCAAGCCCCACGGATGCGGCCCGCGCTGTACAATGCGATTGAGGTTTATAAAGGCATCTGACGGCGTTTGGCCGCCGCTTAGGAATACCACGCCACCTAGTTCGTGAGGCACGTGGCCGTGCAATACACGAACTGTTCGTTCGGCAACATCGTTGTGATCAATTGGCGTACCGCTCTCTTTGCCCGGCAAAACCATGCTTGACTTTAGGATTGCGCCCGGTAAATGCACCCTAAAGGCGCGCATCGTCTGGAACAAAATATCGTAGACGTGCGCCATAACGGCTTCGCATTGTTCGTTGCTGTGATTGCCGTCGAATATAACTTCCGGTTCTACGATCGGCACTACATTATACTCCTGGCAGATACGTGCATACCGGCTCAACGCATAAGTATTGGCGCCGATGCATTCATCAGTCGGAATGCCATCGCCAATGGTAACTACAGCGCGCCATTTGGCGAACTTGCCACCGGCTGCCGCGTATACTGCCATGCGTTCCGCCAAACCGTCAAGTCCCTGAGTGACTTTTTCGTTTGGAAAACCTGGCAAGTCAACAAGACCTTTGTCGACTTTTATGCCTGGCGTAACCTTGTGATTCTTAAGATACTCACGGAACACCTGACCGTGAGCCGTACTTTGCCAGAATGTTTCGTCAAATAAGATGACGCCGCTTAAAATATCTTCCGCACCGGGCGTGGTGATTAACAGCTCGCGGTATTCACGCCGACTATCTTCGGTGCAGGCTACGCCAACGGCGTCAAATCGCTTTTCGCAGCTGGCATTACTTTCGTCCGCCGCCAACAATCCCTTACCCTTGGCAACTAGACTTTTACCGATTTTTTCGAGTAGTTCTGTATTCATACTTTTAGTATACATGCTTATGCTTGCAATGGCAGCAATTTAGGAATATTGTTAAAATCCAATTAACTTGCGAGGAGCAAATCATGCCACGAGTATTCGGCGAAGCATCAAAAAGTAACGTAATACGGAATGGTGGTTTACTCGCAGGGAGTATCTTGCTTGCTACGGGACTTATAAGCAGCTCGGCTTCTGCCGAGGCACCCCGTCCAGCACACATACAGCAGCCTGCTGTAGAACTAATGGCGAATACACCCGTAGAAGGACAAATTCAGCCGCAAAGCGAATTTTACGATAATGGGACGGCGCTTATTTACTCTATGGACAGCGTTAAATTAGGTGGTAGCACCGATCAGCTTACTGCCCCTCCTTTTCTAGCGTACTGCTTAGGCCATAACCTACTGACTGAGGTACTAGCCGGTGGCTTCACATCCGACAATGCTCGTGGAGCAATATCGGTAACCCCAAATGCCCATGAGTGCGCCGACCGACGTCTTACGCCTGAAGACTTTGACTTGCGTCAATAGGACGGTAGCTAGCCCAGTATCTCGTGAGCCGCCAGCGCGATGTGTGTTGCGGTCAGGCCAAAATGCTGCATCAACTCTTCGGGTTCACCGGATTCGCCAAAGTGGTCATTCATACCGATGCGCTTCATGCGTGCTGGGCATTTTTCGCCGAGCAGTTCGGCGATTGCGCCGCCTAATCCGCCGGCAATTTGAGCTTCTTCGGCAGTCACTACCTTGCCTGTTTTGCGCACACTGGCTAGAATTGTTTTTTCGTCTAAAGGCTTGATCGTTGGCACATGGATAACTTCGGCATCAATGCCGTCCTTGGCCAGTACTTCGGCGGCAACCATGGCGTGGTAGGTCATGGTTCCGGTTGCAATCAACGTAATGTCTTTGCCTTCGCGGTACACGTAGGCTTTGCCGATCTCGAATGGCGTTTTGTCAGTGGTTACAATCGGCGTTTCTTCGCGCGCAAGACGTAAATAGCCAGGATTGATTTTGTCTTTAGCCAAGGCCAGCGTTGCACGTTCTGCTTCTAAGCTGTCACATGGTGCGATCACGATCATGTACGGTAATGAACGCATCAGAGCGATATCTTCAAGCATCTGGTGCGTCGCGCCATCTGGTCCAACGCTAAGACCAGCGTGCGAACCGACAATTTTAACCGGTCGTTGATTCAAACAAATAGTAGTACGAATTTGCTCCCAGCATCGTCCCGGGCAAAAAGCCGCATAGCTACTGACAAAAGGGAGCTTACCCATCGCCGACAAGCCAGCACCAACTGTCACGAGGTTTTGTTCGGCCACACCGATTTCAATGTAGCGTTCCGGAAACTTTTCGGCAAACATATTCATGGCCGTCGAACCAGTTAGATCTGCGCAGGCGCCGACTATATTTTCGTCTTTTTCGCCGGCGGCCAATAGTCCGCGGCCAAATCCTTTACGAACCGATTCTTTTTTAAGGTCCTTCGCCCGTACATTCTGCACTAAATGTAAATCAGTCATGATCAGCCTCGCTCTTTATTTTGCCGCCCAAGGTGCGTAGCTCCTTAAGTGCTTTTTTGGCCTGCTCGGCATTTGGTGGCGAACCATGCCAATGAAAATCGTATTCCATAAAATCAACGCCTTTGCCTGGGATGGTATGAGCAATGATAACAACGGGTTTTTCTACAATTGCACGTGCCATTGAACATGCGTCAATAACCGCCTCAACGTCGTTACCGTCAATTTCCAGTACATGCCAGCCAAACGCTTCCCATTTATGACGAAGATCTTCGAGGGGCATAACTGTTTCGGTCGGACCGTCAATCTGGATATTGTTGCGATCGACAATGGCTATCAGATTGTTCAGCTTATATTTGCCGATCAGCATGATGGCTTCCCAATTGTTGCCCTCGTCCAGCTCGCCGTCGCCCGTTACTACATATACCCAACGATGTTGTTGTTTATTCATGCGTAGTCCGAGTGCCATGCCCGCAGCTTGACTTAAACCGCTGCCTAAAGGACCGCTAGTGGTTTCCAGTCCCGGCAACTTAGTGCGCTCAGGGTGACCCTGCAACCGCGAACCAAGTTTACGCAACGTAAGCAGCTCCGAACGATCAAAATACCCGGCATTAGCCATAGCAGCATAACGAACCGGCGTACAGTGACCGTTACTTAGTATTAAGATATCGCGCTCGTCCCAATCGGGATTTTTGGGATCGTGCTTTAAAATATTAAAATAGAGCGCCGTAAAGATGTCGGCCAGTCCCAACGGTCCGGCGGAGTGCCCACTTCCCGCAGCCAATAACATTTTAATGATATCCTGGCGAATATCATTGGCTTTTAACTCAAGTTCTTCAATTGAAAAAATCTGCCTCATACTGCTAGTGATTATAGCAGCTGTTGCCAAGTAGTGAAGTGCCGAAATTAAATAATAGCTCTTGCGAGCGCACCATACGCCGTGCGCGGATCAGCAGCGTGTTGGATGTAACCGCCTACGTTTAGTACTTCAACGCCGCCCATTACCAGAGAGCGCACGTTCATATTATTAATGCCGCCGTCCCAGCCGATTTCGAGTTGGGGCTTTAACTTACGAAGTAATCCGACCTTATCTAACAGCGCCAGGTCGGCTTGGCCTCCAAAATGACCTAAATTACCCGAAAAGATTAAGATATGGTCGATCCATTCCAAAGCAGGACGAATTAACGACACCGGCGTTTCGGGCTTAAGCGCCACTCCAACTTCTATGCCGTGCCGGTGCATGAGTTCTGCAAAGGGCACAAAATTGCCTTCGGCTTCGGCATGCACGATCACCATTTGCGGCTGCAAACTTAAATACGTTTTATAATGTTCAAAGGGTTTTTGGTACATAACGTGCAGATCGGCACGCACGCCACCCGGCCACCAGACTTGATCGAGGCGCAGTAATTTAACCGGTGTAAAAATACCATCGGCAACATCAATATGTATGCGCGTCGCAAAACGTACGATACGATTCATCTGATTAGTATATTCGTTGATATCGCGGGCAGTTACACTTGGACAAATAGCAGTAGGCATTTTCGTCTCCCTTATCCCAAATCATCTAGTTCGCGAATGCGACGTTTAAAACGAGTAGCCCCGGCAAACGGCGTTGTGAGCCAAGCTTCGGCAATGCGAATTGCGTCCTGGGCGTGCATTGACCTGGCCGGTAAACACAGAATATTACTATCATCATCGTTGCGTGCCGCGTGCGCTTCGGCAACATCCCAAACAAGACTAGCACGCATGCCTTTAAAGCGATTAGCGGCAATACACATACCTTGGCCGCTGCCGCAAATAAGAATACCAAAAGTCTCGGGGTCTTTGCTGGCCTGCATAGCGCGCACCGTGCGTTCGGCAAATTGAGGAAAGTCATCTTCGGGGCGTAGTACTTCGTCGCCTTCATCGACAACTTCGTAGCCGGCATGTTGCAAAGTCGCTGTCAGTTCGCGCTTTAGCACAAAACCATTATGATCCGCACCCATAAAGATCTTCATTACTTATACTATAGCGCGTGCAGGGCCGGTCGTACAAGCTTATGATTAGCCGAGCGCACTCCGGCTCTACGGACCACGTTCCGTTCTCTCTGGGAACTGCACTGGGCGGTCACGATCCGTAGAGTCAGCGTGTACTCGTCTGCACTATTCTTGCATGCTGCGACGAGCGTGCCGACTGACTTTTTGGCCGATCTCAATCAGGGTTGACCAACAGACCGCAGCAATTTCTAAGGCCTCGGCTGTAGGTTTATAGTCATGTAACTTTTTGTCGATAAAGCGATCGGTAGCTCGTATACCCGGTTCAACAAATCGCCATACAATTGTACAAACACGTCTTGTTTTGTAGGCTGTGACGACCGCCGCCAAGCGAACAAGTGGCCACCCCCACGATATAAACCGTTTACTTACGAATAGTACCCGCTGCGCGACATAGATTACGGCAGTCTTTATTCGGTGCAAGCCTGTTCGTGCGCGGCGACCTGCCTTACGATATAGGCGATCTGCGTGAACTTTTGGAGTCTTGGATCGCAGCATTTTATTTGGATGCTTCCGCGGTGCCACAGCTACCTGTTTGCCCGGCAACTGTTCGGCAAATACTTGCACGCGCACACTTTTTTGCCTATGCGGTAGCGATGCTATAATCTCGGCCCGAAAGATAAGCAGAAAGCTGAGCGTAAATAGCGCGATAAGCAATCGTGCAACAGCTTCAGGCGATAGCACCCCGTGCACACCAGGTATAACACCGGCGGTACAAAAGGTCAGAAAAGCATCAAGAACGACGGGTATACGAAACACCTGCCATACAACAAATATGGCCACTAACATCCACAGGAATTTTACACGCGCGCTTACTTCCATGTCTTGTACGAAATCCTATATGGGACATTATACACCAGAACATAAATATGCACTAATCGCCAAAAGCTGTCAGAATGAAAGACCCTACTTGTGCAGCAGGCGCCCAGCGTCAGCTGTTACTTCGACAAGCCGGTTACTGTAACCCCATTCATTGTCGTACCAAGCAACTACTTTGAGCATATTGCCGCCAACAACAGCAGTCAGCTTGAGGTCAACAATAGCCGAGTGACTATTGCCGATGAAGTCACTACTGACTAGTTCTTCGTCGGTAACATCCAGGATGCCTTGATAGTATGGTTCGGCGGCAGCCTTTTTGAAGGCTTCATTTACTTCGTCGGCAGTTACATTGCGCTTAGTTACAATGACAAAGTCGCTGATGCTTACCACCGGCGTGGGCACCCGCAAGGATAGTCCGCCAAAATTGCCCTTAAGTGTTGGCAACGCTTCGGTGGCGGCAATTGTTGCGCCGGTACTAGTCGGAATAATGCTTTGTGCGGCAGCACGCGCTCGGCGCAAATCCTTATGCGGAGCGTCTTGCAGGCGTTGATCCGAAGTGTAGCTGTGCACAGTAGTCATCATAGCCTTTTCAATACCGAAATTGCTTTCAATAATATTAGCGACAGGCGTAATACAGTTTGTGGTGCAAGATCCATTATTGATGATGTCTTCAGCACCTTCCAGCAAATTCTCATTCACGCCAATCACAATGGTCGTCGAGCCAGCGCCCTTAGCAGGCGCGCTAATAACGACTTTCTTGGCACCAGCATCTACATGGGCGTGAGCCTTGGCCGGGTCAACAAAGAAGCCAGTCGATTCAATAACCACGTCCACTTGCATATCCTTCCAGGGCAAAGCAGCGGGATCTTTCTCGGCTAACACGGCAATTTTTTGATCTTTAATAATAAGATGCGCATCATCAAATTTCACTTCATGCTGGTACAGTCCATAGTTACTGTCATGCTTTAGCAAATGTGCAAGTGTTTTGGTATCAGTCAAGTCGTTAATGGCGACGATTTCGATATCGCTACGCTCAAATGCAATCTTGAAGGCATTACGGCCGATTCGCCCGAATCCATTAATTGCTACACGTGTTTTCATTTTCTGCACCCCCTGGTTAGTTAGCATAAGCGTTATAGGCATATTGTACGAGGTAATACCCGTCGGCGCAAGCAACTTACATAGACGATTGCTGGATATCTATTTGGCGGCGGCTGGTGGCACAACCGCTTCGATTCGTTGCTTTAGAATGTCGAAGATTGCCGGGCTTGCTGCTACAAAATCAAGGTCACGAAAATCATAGGTACTGCTGTGGAAATTCTCCACTCTGCCCCCGGCCTCAGTAATCAGGAGATTTCCTGCGGTAAAATCCCAGGCGCCTTTTTTGCCGCGGCGAATCATGCCATCCATCTTGCCGCAAGCAACCGCAGCCGCTTCAAATCCCGAAGCATTAAATTTAGGACGGCCAGCCACATCGGCGTGCAAATTATGAATAAACATCGGTAGGTTGGGCATGTGCGACAACATGACCATCGATCGTTCAAATGATCGATTAGCCACATGAATGGGAGCCCCGTTGCATGTTGCGCCTTCGCCCTTAATCGCCAGGTAGTACTCGTCGAGTGAAAAATTATAAATAATTCCCAACACCGTTTGGCCATCGACAATCAGGCTGACCATATTAGTGGCAAATGGCATGCCCCGAATAAACCATTCCGTGCCATCAATAGGATCAACCAGCCAAAACTTTTTATGCGCGTAGTCTATGCCCGTTTCTTCGCCGCAAAAACCAATGGTTGGATCGAGTTTATGCAACACCGTGCGAAGATGCTTTTCAACCATAATGTCCATCTCGGTCACAACCGAATTATCACTTTTAAGTTCATGCGCGATTGATCCCTGCGCCGCTAGTAATTTTGGGCGCAAATCCAAAAGCGTCTTATGAATCAGTCTGTTAGCAGTGTGCAGAAACGTATTATCGATCAACAGAAACCCCTTTAAAAACAGGTAGCGCCAATAATTGCTCCAGTGTTTTTACCCGATTAAAAAATGGGATGAGATATTGCATCATTTGTTGTTCGCCGGATAATACACGCTGGCGTACATCGTCAAAATCGTGCCACTCTAGGCTGATTTTCTCGCCACCTGGGTCTAGTTTTTGCTCGCCTTGCTCGGTTATATCTGTCGCTACAAAAATCGGCGCAAACCACTCGATTTTAATAACCGGCTGCTGCACGTCAACTAATTTCCAATTGGCACAGGTCAGGCCAGCTTCTTCGCGCAGCTCGCGCTTAGCAGCTGTCTCCCACGACTCATCATGCTCGTCGGCGCGGCCACCGGGAAAATGCAACGTCGGCGGACGGCCAGGCTGCTCGTCTAGCACCAGCAAAATCTGCTCACCCTTTACTACAATTATCTGAACAGTGTCAGGTCTTTTAAGCATCTCAAACGTTTTAGTAGAACCGTCAAACATTGTCTGCGGCCATGTATACACTTCAAAAATCCTGCCCTTATACACGCACTCAACGGTGTCGGGTAATAGTGCAGCATTGCTTGGCAAGATCTTTTGCATGCCGCGTGCCTTATTGCTGCTTTTGTTGGTTATAGCGGTCAATTGATTCTTGAATGATCTGCTTAGCAGCTGCAATATCGCCCCAGCCGACTACTTCGGTAGAACCAGGCTTTTTGAGGTCTTTGTAGTGCGTAAAGTGATGCTCAATCTGCTGCTTCCAGCGTTCGCCCAAGTCATCAAGCGATGTAATGCTGTCGCCGGTGTTGCGGTCATCCGCTGGCACAACCACAATCTTGTGATCGGCCTCGCCGCCATCAATAAAATTCAGCACACCGACGATTGTGGCCTCCAGCCAAATACCCGTAGGCAGCGGTTCGTCGGTTACAATAAGCGTATCTAGTTCGTCACCATCTTCATCAAGCGTCTGCGGAATAAAACCGTAGTTACAGGGCTTGGCAAAAATAGCCGGTTCCACACGGTCGAGCTTAAAAGCTGCACGCGTGCGATCCCACTCAATCTTGAGCATTGAACCTTTAGAAATCTCGACAACAGTGTTCAGCGTGCCGTTCTGAAAATCACCGGGTGTTAAAACTACATTAAAATCTGCCATTATGAAAACTCCTCTCGTTGACGGAATTTGTTGTTTACATTATTTCTATTGTACACTACTTCTTAAAGGTGTATATGACAAAGATTATCGGACACAGGGGTGCGGCTGGTCTCGCGCTCGAAAACACACTTCCTTCGTTCCAAAAAGCGGTTGATATCGGCGTAAAGTTTTATGAATTTGACGTGCACGTTACGGCCGACGGCCAATTTGTGGTTTGTCATGACGACACGTTAAGCCGCGTCAGCAAAACCAATAAACGCATTAAAGATTTAACCTATGCCGCGCTGCAGGAAATTCCGTTGCTAAACGACGCGCGGGTGCCACTCCTCAGCGAAGTACTGGATCTTGCCCGCAAGCACCATATAGGCGTGGTGGTCGAAATAAAAATCCGCCAGCAGATTGAGGAATTATGCGCATTACTCGACACATACAGCGACCTCGATATGACAATCGCTTCGTTTAAACACGATGCGTTGGCCAAAATCCGACGTTTGCGCCCGCAATTTCGCCTGTACCTGGCCGAGGGGCACCGTCCAGTTGAGATCCTTTTAAAAGCACGATCTATTAAGGCGCAAGGCATCGACCTCAATTACAAACTTATAAATCCTGTCACATATCTTTTGGCCAAGCGCTGGAAACTGCAAATCATGGTTTATTCCGTTAACAACGTATTTGTGGAGCGATTTATTACCTTTTTATATCCCGATATCGCTATTTGCAGCGACCATCCCGAACGATTTATTGAGCAGCAATAACATGCAGGCAACGCTAGAAAAGATTGAGCAATTAGCGGATGGTATTGTTACCTTTTGGTTTAAGTCCGAGGGCCGTTTTCGATACGTTGCCGGCGAATTTACTGAGATGTACATCCCGCACGTCGCTGACGAACGCGGTGAAAAACGCTGGTTCACGCTGTCCAGCTCACCAACCGAACCGCTTCTCGGAATAACGACTTCTTTCTCCGAAGGCTTCAGTAGTAGTTTTAAGCAAGCATTGCAAGGTTTGCAACCCGGTGACAATGTACGACTAGCTGAGCCCATGGGCGATTTTGTCTTGCCCAAAAGCACGGATATTCCGCTCACATTTATTGCCGGCGGTCTAGGCATAACACCGGTTCGGAGCATTGTTCGGTCGTTAGCTGATACCGGTCAAAAACGCTCCATCAGACTCCTTCACATTGCAGGCCCCAAAAAAGCACATTTATTCGAGGGTATATTCGCAAACTATCCCATGAGGCTTGACTATATAAATAGCAACGATCCGTCACGCGACGAAATGATCAATGAGCACGTCGCTACTGTGGTCGGTTCAGCCACGCCGAACACTATGTTTTACCTGGCCGGACCAGAAAAACTCATCCAACGCCTTGCCGATATGTTGGCCAAGAACGGCATAGATGCACGTCAAATCGTAACTGACTTTTTTCCGGGTTATACTACGTTTTAATGTTGTCCGTGCATTATTTAGACTGATTCTTGTACTTGTATGGCGTGACCCTCGAGGTACTCACGGATATGCAGCGCCGCTGTAGCGCCCTCACCAGTAGCGGAGGCAATTTGCATCGTTGCTCCCGATCGCACATCACCGGCCACAAATACGCCCTTCATCGAGCTTTCGAGCCTACTGTCAGTCTTGATAAGGCCAACTTCATCCAATTCAATACCCGAACCAGCTAAAAATTCGGTGTTTGGGCTCAGACCCACAAACACGAACACGCCATCCGTAGGAAAATCCACTTTTTGGTCGGCAGTTTTATCAGTACCGACGACCTTCACTACCTTGCCGTCTTCAGCCACGATTTCGTCGGTTGTCGTGTTAAAATGCACAGTGATTTTGTCAGCGTGTTTTTCGGCTAATTCGCGCTGTAAGACTTCAGATGCACGCATTTTGTCACCACGGACCAATAGATCAATATGTGAAGCGTAGCGTGTCAAGAACATCGCTTCTTGCACGGCAGAGTTGCCGCCGCCCACCACAACCAAGCGTTTGTCACGATAAAATGCACCGTCACAGGTCGCGCAGTAGTGAACACCGCGGCCGTAATATTCTTTTTCACCGGGCACGCCGATCTTTTTATAATCACTGCCCGTTGCGATCAGAACAGCCTTAGCATATATATCGCCACTGGTCGTTTCTAGTTTTTTGTATTGGCCTTCATCAACAATTTTACTAACTTCCCCTAGTTCGATATTGGCACCAAAACGCTCTGCTTGCAGGCGCAACTCCTCGGCATATGTTAAACCCGCAATACCATCATGAAAACCAGGATAGTTATCAATCCAATCAGTTATAGCTGCCAGACCGCCGATGACACCGCGCTCAAACAGTAGCGTTTCAATATCCTCACGCGTTGTATAAATAGCTGCCGTCAGGGCGGCCGGACCCGCACCAACCATTATAACGTCATGTATTTTTATATCTTCTGTCTGAGTAGCGTCCGCCATATTATCTTCCTAAACTGTATTAAGCCGCAATTGCGGGTGCTAATTTAGCGAGGTTGTAACCGACGACCACTTCCCTAGAGTTATCCGATTTAGTCACAATCGTGACTGGCACGGTCGTAACGCCGCTGAGTGCCATAGCTTCTGCCTGTCGCTCTGGATTCTGGTCGAGGTTTACTTCTTTGTACGATACGCCCTTCGCGCTCAAATATTTCTTAACCATGCCACAGTATCCGCATGTGTTGGTAGTAAAAATTGTTACGTCTTTAGGCATATCCCTCTCCCCTTTAGGTCTTTTGTTTTTTGTCCTATATAGGATTATATAGCGCTTATGCTTTATATGCTAGCGCTATATATTGTGTTTTTTACGCTATTTAGAAATCGAGTGCAGCGTAATATCAAAGACCAAATCAGAGTTAGCCGGAATATCAGCCGATGGTGACTGCGCGCCATAAGCCTGTGCCGCAGGAATCAGTAAGCGACGCTTACCTCCGACCTTCATGCCAACCAAGCCTTCTTTCCAGCCCTGAATCACTTGATCCAACCCAAAGGTAACAGGCTTGCCCGAATCAAGAGAACTCTCGAAAATCTTACCCGTTGCAGCAAGCGCACCGGTGTAGTCTACGGTAACAGTTGCACCCGCGGCAACCGTGTCGCCGGTACCGGCTTCAGTGTCTATAATTTGCAAACTGTCTACTTTAGCGACTGGTGTAAAATTATCCATTTGTTTCCCCTTTAAACTATTTTGATTCGTTGTCGTTTGTTGGCTGGCCGTGGTGGTCGAGCTACTATTATTATCTTTTACAATCTGAAATATAAGACCGACACTCACGCCAATGGTCGGCAGTATAAACGCCGCCGCCATCACTATAATAAAAACTCTGTCTCTCTTACGCGCCACTTCTATATACCTTTCTGTGCGATATTCATCTGAACTTTATCGATAAACTGTTGATCAATAACTACCGGTTGCGGTGGAAAGCCGTGTGTTAGCGAATACAGGATTGCTTTTTGTAAAACCGGTGAACGAAATGTAACGTTTGGCAGCTCAGATAATGGCAGCCACTTCGGAATATATAGATTCTGCCCCATACTGTGAATCGGCGCTTCCGGTGAATCAGCGGCAATTTGAGGTACATCACCTTCAGCTTCACATAAATAAATGTACTGCGTGCCGTACGGCGCGCCCGCTTCTTCGATAAATATCGGTCGCACACCGGTTACCCGAAAACCCGTCTCTTCCAAGACTTCGCGAACAACAGCCTGTTCGCCCGTCTCACCCGGGCTAATTCCGCCTCCGACCAATGTGTCATATTCCTGGCCAAACTTATTACGATGCATCACTAGTAGTGCATTGTCCTTTATAATGACTGCCCTCGCTGCTTTTCTCATGTCTACTCCATCATACCAAATCTAGCCTGAGATTTCGTACTGTTTTAGCTTCTTTTTAGTCGCTTCTGATGAACCGTGCTGTTGCAAAGCCAAAAGCTGCGCATAAATACCACCGCTCTTGGCCAACTTACGCGGAGAGCCCATTTCGTCGACCTTACCATTACGCAATGTGATAATTTGATCTACGTCTTGAATTGTACTAAGACGGTGAGCAATAATCAGCGTTGTTCGCCCCTTCATTAAGTGCTTGAGTGCCTCTTGGACCATATGCTCACTCTTGCTATCCAGACTACTGGTGGCTTCATCCAAAATAAGGATCGGCGCGTCTTTAAGCAGCGCTCTAGCAATGGCAATGCGCTGTTTTTGGCCGCCACTTAATTTAAGTCCGCGCTCACCGATCTCTGTTTCATAACCTTTTTCAAATTTCTCGATAAACTGATGGGCGTTAGCAGCTTTTGCGGCAGCTTGCACTTCTTTGAGCGTTGCACTTGGCCGGCCGTAGGCAATATTTTCGTGGACCGTACCACTAAACAATGCCGGTTCCTGAAACACCACGCCGATGGCATCTCGAAGGCTTCGCTGCGTTACATCGCGAACTGATTGGTCATCAATCCGTACAATGCCATCATCAAGTTCGTACATGCGTAGCAACAGATTAGTGATAGTTGTTTTGCCTTCGCCGCTTTCACCCACCAAAGCCACTTTACTATCCGGCTCAATGGCAAAAGATATACCTTTCAGCACAGGCTTGTCGGCATCATAACCGAAAGTAACATTGTCGAATACAACCGCGCCCTTCGTGATAGTCAGCCTTTTGGCATGAGGCATGTCTTGCAGCTCAGGCTCCATATCCATTACTTCAAAATAGTCTTTGGTATTGGCCACTGCGCGCTGCGTTTGGTCAACAATAAAACTAATACTAAAGATGGGTATGCGAATAAGCATAGCATATTGCACCAACAACACCATCGTGCCTACCGTGTAGCGGCCACGCGCTGTCTCAACAAAAATAAAGGCGTACACAACAAAAAATATGATGTTTAGAACAAGCCGGCGCACCACGTCTTGCCGGTGCCAGTATTTACTTTGCGGACTGGTTGTGTTGACCGCACTTGCCAACCGTTTGCTAAAAAAGCGGAGCTCACGAGCTTCTTGCAGGAAGCTCTTCACTACACGAATCTGGCCGATGCCTTCAGCGAAACGGCCACTTGCGACGTCCAAATCTTCGTTAATCTCTTTTTGGTATTTTTGCCACTTGGTGCTAGTACGCGTGGTTAGCCAGATAAAGATAGGGTACAAGGCGAACAACATAAGCGCCACTTGCCAGCTGTAATGCCATACTATAACCAGCGTAAGAACCGTGCTAAAAATAAATTGCAGAAAGTTATTGCTGACAATCTGAATGTAGTTTGCCACCTGGCTAATGCCGCGGTTCATGCGATTGATAATTTTGCCGGATAGTTCGGTGTCGAAATACTTTTGCGGCAGACTAAGCACATGTTCGTAGTAACGGCGACTCATGAAGCGCTGCAATTTAATAGACAACATGTCGCCGTAGTAGCCGCCAATATTGCTGAGGATAGTCTGGCCGACATCGGTCAAAAACAACGCAACGGCAAAAATAACTATCAAAGTCATGTTGGCATGACCGTGCGCCGCAATTTTGGAGAATTGGTCAATAGCGCCTTTGGTAAGCAATGGCCAAGCCTGACTCATTGCAGCAACAAGCACTGCGAATATCGAAACGATTCCATAATATCGCCATAAAACTCGCGTAAAGCGAACAATCCGCCAAATTTGCCTCATATACTCATAACTGTAATCAAAGTTGCTCGGCTTGTCTATATTTAGACTTTAGAAAAATGCACTTGTTGGCCTGCTCGTTCGGGCGAAACCCAAGTTGTGTCGCGCTTCTCGGGATGAAGCAGCGTTCGTGGATGCAGCAAACATCGCACAATGGCAACAATCTGAATGAAATCCATTATATAAAAGAAGAAATAAAGCATCGGCGCATACAGTACCATGTGCAACTTGTGTCGGCGTGAACTATGCTCATCCGGCATAATTGTCCACAGGGTATACAGAGTAATTGTCACATAAGCGCCCATAAATAAAGCAAACGTATGTGCACGCAAACTAAGTAGAATAATGTAGGTTAGCAATACTGGCTGGATAAGCAAAATGAGCTCACTGAGTAACGCCATCGGCAGTCTGTACCAAGTAAGCGAGCGACTATATAGCCCGCCATCCAAACGACCAATAAGTCCAACGTGCCTGAGCAGGTTTTGCATGCTGCCCATTTTCCAGCGATACCGCTGCTTCATAAGTGCCTTAAAGTTATGAGCACCTTCAGTCATGGCGACGACATCTGATGCATAGACTAATCGATGTTGGCGATTGCCCAGCGCCGTAATTTTCATGCTAAGCCCGATATCTTCGGTGGTGGTATCAGTGTCATAATAGCCGACTTCGCGCAAAATCTCTCGCCGATAAGTCGAAGCAACGCCACCAACGATAAATTCGCAGTTAGCCAATGTATAAAACTTCTTGGAACGATAGCCAATAAGATGCTCGAAGCGTTGGGTAATACCAAGCACCGTACGCTTTTCAATCAAGCGCACATTAGCGGCAACGCCAACCACCTCAGCGTCACCAAAGTAATCCACTGCCCTCTTAAGTGCGTCCCGGCGAAGTACGCAATCGGCGTCCAGGCTCATAATCAACTCACCGTGGGCATGTTCCTTAATGCAATAATTCATGCCGCCGGCTTTACCTACCTGGTGCCTACGGTTTACAAGTCGCAGATTAAAACTAGGATGTCGCTGTATATATTGTCGCACAATATGCGCTGTAGCATCTGTACTGCGATCGTTATGTACGATCACTTCAACTTTCCGGTAGCTATTGGTGCGAATTGAATCAAGTGAACGTTCTATCACCAATTCTTCGTTATGCGCGGGCACCACAATAGTAAGCAGTGGCCGGCGTCCACGGCGTCGCTTGCGAGACAGTTCACTGCCACGCAGCTTGCGCAGGTCGTACATATTAGCACCGCCAATATATAAGCCAAGGTGCGCCATATTAATGACGCCCACGCAAATGAATATAATAAATACGATGTTAATCATGACGTATTTATTAGTAAATTAAGAAGCTAAAGAAAGGGTTTAAACTTAAGCTTTAGCTGCTTTAGCCTTGTGCGATCTTTTTGCCACAATGTATGCAATAGTTGTAGTTATAATAACTACGCCAACAATAATAGTGACAATACTGGCAACGATCGTCAACCAACCTTCGCCCGTGTTAGGTAATAGTGTACCACCTGTAAATGGATCTGCGCCACGTCCGCCGTACATAATAGGATCTCCTCGTTATTTTTCTGTCGTGTCTCAGAATCAGGTTGAAACTGGTAGGGAGGCATCTAATCACATTATACACCTTTTTGACTGTATGTAAATTATGTTTGTTTATACGCTTAAGCTTAGGATTTTGTGCTGAGTCCGTAACACCTTTGATATGCAGCCTCCTTGCCCAAACCCGCGGGGTCCTGTATGATCGTACGATGTCAGATTTTGAACCACCATTTTCTATGTCCCTTCAAGAAATAATGAATTATGCATCGGAAAATCATTTAGATCATCTTCCCCTGCCCGACATCTTAGGTCACCCCTTTGATACTACGATAACTCCTTTGCATAGTAGTGAGTTACCTGATTACGGCGAATCAGTCATTGACGCACGTTGGCTCCACTTTAAAAACACCCTTGGCGAAATAGGCCGCAACAGTTTACGCGCCACCCTCAGCCTTAATGTGTATGCGCCCGAGTACCAAGTTACTGCCAAAATAGCATCAAACATAACAACAAAGCCCGGGAGTCAGATTAGCCATTACAATAAATTACTAAGTGAAGTACCCCTCTTCTTCGCAAATTCTTCTGAAAGATTGTCCTGGTTTCAGAATACGGCCTCAGTCTTTGGTATTAAAAGAATAATTGCCGACCTAGAGGTTGGTGAAGAAGATCAAAACCTTAATGTCGTACGGCACGTATATGCAGTAGAACGACCCCTGGATAGACGTACAACTTCACTGCAACCCGGACAAACGGGCACTATTGAGGGCATAATTCATGAATACCACCAGCCAGAAGGTGCGATTAATCCACACGCGCCTACTCTTGAGATTGCACCGCGCGGTCAAGATGAAAATGCACCCCGTGAACGCGTAACTCTTAGCAGGCAATCTCCTCTGATGGCAACCAGCTCCCACAAGACATTGTTTAAGCCTACGGATGTGGACGATCTTAGACAAGGTGATCTCGTACAAGTACGCGTATACGAACATCAAAATCAACTATTAACCACAATAAGGCCCGGAATCATTGATGAAGTGATTAGAAGAGGCGAGGTACCCAGCATCCACATAGTAGATCCAGCGCCAAGAAATGATAGCTGGGAAGAAAGCATGGCTAGAGCAATCAATCTGGAGAGTCACCTGCGAGACATTAGAAGTGCGGCCGATGGTACAAAATTCCGCGACGCAGTCGGGTCATTTTTAATGTCAAGATGCAACGACCAAGAAGCCAAACTAAAAATAACTGCGGAAGAATTTATGGCCTACAACACTGCATATCAAGACAACCCTAACAATGATGACGCACCTTTCGCCGCTTCAGTCAGGATAGCTGACGTCCTTGGCGTAAAAAACACGTACAACGTAAATTTGTTTGCCATGAATCAAGAAGAAGTGGTGAAACTAGCACGAGATATCATCTCGGGAACCAAGCAGTCCAATCCTGAGCCCGGACCATACATGGCAGATCTTCCTGCTTTTATTAAGAAAGAAGTTCCGGAGCAATTTGCAGACATGTGCGAAAAAACACTTACTGTGATGCTACCGAGGTTATTAAAGCCAGGTCTTGACGAAATGTCTTCTCATGACCGCTCATTCGTGGGATTTGCTCTGAGCCACGCATATCTCCATCCTGACCAACGCCTTATGACGAACACTTTATTGCGCGCCAGTTATACATTATTTAATCCGAAACTGGCTGCTCCCGATCGGTACCTATGGCAGCCAGCCCTGGAAGGGATTCAAAAAATCATTACTCATAGCATTGCAAGCAAAGACCTGTACATCAGAAATGATCTACGTAATTTTACAGACGATAATATCGCATCTGTAATCAAGCCTGAAGCTATTGACGCTTTTGAGCCGCTCCTTATGCCGCTGCTGGATCAGGCGGATAAGATGATCGATGCACTGGCCGCCGCGTATGCGGAAGAACTATCCTTTTTGGGAGATACAATTCGGAAGGATATGCATGGGCAGACTGCACAAATCCGACGTACATTTGCGATTGCAGCACGCAAGCGCATACAAGCTACAGACTAATCTATATTCGCTTTTATATTCGTTCAACGCCTAGTTCTGTTTTAGCAACATCGGCAACATGATCGAGCATCTTGGCAACTTCTTGATCGGTCATAGTGCGTTCGTAGCTAGCAATTGTATAGCGTAAAGTAATTTGTTTGTGGTCAGCATCGTCGCTACGCTGGTAGATATCCACAGGGGTAAGTTGTGGATAAACTTGTTCTGGCTGCACTTCTTGCAGTTTTTGGCGTACAAAATCAAAGACTTGTTCGTAGGTCATATTAGCCGGTACTTTCAGGCAAATATCCTGTTCTACTTTAGGAAAACGAGGCAAGCGTATGTAACGGTTATTGGCGACCTTTTGTACTTCTTGGAATAGTCCGCTTAAGCCTAACTCAAAACCGGCGCAGCAGTCGGGCAGTTTTAATGCTTTACGCACCGAGACTTTGTATTCGCCAATGCGCCCTAGTACCGTGTCGCCAAGCATAATAGTTGCGGCACGACCCGATTCGTAATAACTAGTGGCAGGATCAGCTTCTTGCTCTTCAAATGATTTAAACGTTACTTTCTCGGCAAGGTTGCAGGCGTCCAAAACAGCCATCAAGTAGACACGAGCTTGGTAGAATGCCGTACCCGCTAATTCTTTACCAGCTTTGGTATCTGCAGCAATCACACAAGCCAGACGTTCAAATTCTTTTGGCAAGCCTTCTTCGTCAAGTTTACCAAGTATGTGCGCCTTGCCAATTTCAAACAAAGCGAACTGGTCGTAGCCAGCCTTACTATTTGAGTGTACTTTTTCGAGCAAACTAGGCGTTAGGCTTATGCGGTAATACTGTAAATCGGGACTGAGTGCATTGCTCAGCTGGTAGGCATCAGCGGTATTCTGACCAACTTTATTAAGCAAATTACCGTGCACAAAACTATACGTTAGTACTTCGTTGGCACCGGCTTTAACCAGGCTTGAGCGAAGCTGCTGCTTGAAAGTTAGCATGGTATTTTTAGCAGCCGGTGTTAGGGTGCGTATCGGCAAATCAAGCGGCAAATGGTCAAAACCATACAGACGCCCAATTTCTTCGACGATGTCTTCAGGAATTTCGATGTCGGTGCGCCAGAATGGGGCCGTGATGGTTAGCGAATCGTCGTCAATAGTAACGGCAAATTCGACGTTGGTAAGTAATGTGGACATTTCTTCGCTCGTTAGATCAAAACCAAGGCGAGCGTTAATGAATTCCCTTGTCACGGTTACCGGTGAGTGCACGCTACCGCGCTGCATAACTTCATCGGTTAAGTGATTGTCGTCAATTAATTCGCTAGCCACCTTGCCGTCGGCAAACTGACGAATTTCATCAACAATCTTGGCCAACACTGCACGCGTTTGCAAAGGACTTTGGCCTTTATTAAAGCGCGTTACGGCGTCGGTAAACAAACCGTGCGCCATAGAGGTACGGCGGATAGAATACATATCAAAGTTAGCAGCTTCGATAATAATATTTTTGGTATTGGTGTCAACTTCGGTGTCTTGACCACCCATCACACCACCGACGCCGATTAGTTTGTCGCGCGTAGCAATCATAATTGCTTCGCTGCGCGGCTCAATTTCTTTGCCGTTCAACAAAGTAATCTTCTCGTTTTCATGGGGATGTCGGATAACAATCGTAGCATGATCAGCACCTTCGTCCTGCGCCATAACCTTATCGTAATCGTAGGCATGCAGCGGCTGTCCAGTTTCGAGCATGAAGAAATTGGTGTAATCAACGACGTTGTTAATGGGGCGCAGTCCCAATTCTGATAACAAAACTTGTAGCCAAATTGGACTGGACTTCACTACTACATCACGCATTGTGATGGTCGTAAAACGTGGAACTAATTCGGGAATTTCGTTACGAACTTCCAGCCGCAAGGGTTCAGCCTCTCCATTAGGAACGGGAGCATCAACCGCGTACCATTCAGGGCTTCTATATGGGCGACGTTGAATGCCTTCTAATTCGCGGGCGATACCAAGACTGCCGAAACAATCAGGGCGATGGGTAAACATCTTGTTTTCGATATCAATAACCGCGTCACTTTCCAGGTTAAAAGCCTCAGCAAACGAAGTGCCAGGGACGATATCGCGATCAATCTCCAAGATACCTTCGTGACTGTCACCAATGGTTAGTTCGCGGGGGCTGGCGAGCATGCCGTTACTTACGACACCGCGCAACGGTCGAGCCTCAAGCACAAAGGGATCTTTGCCGACTGATTCGGGTACGGTTGCGCCCGGAGGCAGCCATACGACCGTGATGCCTTTGCGGGCATTGGGCGCGCCGCAAACTACTTGCACGTAACCTTGTTCATCGCGTTCTACGCCTTCGACCTTGCCACCGTCGTCAATTTTGCATACATGCAAGCGGTCGGCATTGGGGTGATCTTCGCAAGCGACGATTTTCACAATAACGGCGCCCTTGAAGCGATCCCCGTAATGGACAACTTCTTCGACTGCGCCTAGTTGTGCACCAATTTTTTCTAGTAAGTCATCAATACCGTTAGGAGCCGGATCACCCGCAGAACGGTATCGCTCATTAACAAAGCGAATCGTATTCAAACTAATTTTCATTTTGCTGCCTCTTGAATTTTGGCTTGGATTGCATTTAGCTCTTCGTCGCTCATACGCGGACCTTCGACCGAACTAATGTAACCGGGATACTGCGGAAAAAATACATGCTGTTTAGGAAATGCATTGCGATCACCGTGCAAGTTATGCATCGGGTACAATTTAACGTGCACATGGGGTACGGCTTCGCCTTCAAAAACAGCGGCCACGCGCTCGACCTTTAAAGCTGTTTCAAGTGCTGCGGCAACTTTTTTGGCGGCCACCATCAATCCGACCAACGCTTCGTCGCTCAAATCAAACACATAGTCGCCGGGATTCTGTTTAGGAATCACAACTGTTGCGCCCGGCGTATTCGGAAACGGTGTCAAAAATGCCAAGTAATCAGCATCTTCCCACACTTTCCACGAAGGAATAGTGCCATCAATAATCTCATCAAAAAGGGTGCGATCTGCCATATGTTTCCTACTTAAATTGCCTTAAAAATTCTAATTTGCCTGCCTCGAAGTGCCGGACGTCTTCGATGTTGTATCTCATCATTACTAAACGGTCGATGCCGCCGCCCCAGGCAAAACCGGTATACACTTCGGGGTCGATGCCGGCCATGCGCAGCACGTTAGGGTTGATCATGCCACAGCCCAGTAACTCGATCCAGCCGGTGTAGCTGCACACGCTACAGCCTTTCTTTTTACAAAATGGACAGCTTAGGGCAAATTCAAAGCTCGGTTCGGTAAACGGAAAATAGAACGGCTGCGTTTTAATGTCCAACTCTTGTTGATAATACGCTTCCAAAAATGTTTTGAGCGTCGCCATCAAATGCCCGGCGTGCACGCCTTTGTCCACGTAAATACCTTCTTGCTGGTAAAAGGTATGTTCGTGGCGGGCGTCTAAATCTTCGTTACGAAATACGCGGTCAGGCACCACCACTGCAATCGGCTTGCCTTGCGCTAAATTGCCTTTGTATTTTTGCAGGAGACGATTTTGCATGGTGCTGGTGTGCGCCGGTGCGATCAGGCGTTTGCCGTTGGCGTCGGTTTGCACGGTCATAAAGGTGTCATAATCGTCACGCGCCGGGTGACCTTCGGGGAAGTTCAAGCTGGTGAACATATGGTAGTCGTCGTCAAGTTCGCGGGATTCTTCGGCCATAAAACCCATACGATAAAAAATATCGAGCATGTGTTCGCGCTCCGCCATAATCGGATGCGTACTACCCTGTTCGCTCGAAAATACTTGCGGGCGCTTATCCACAGGGGTATTAACGTCAAACGGCGCGGTCACGTCAATTGGCGGCAAAGCCTCGGATTGCTCCGCATGAGCAGCCACCATGGCTTCAAGTTCTTGCTTAAGTTTGTTGATCTCACCACCAAAAGCCGCACGTTCTTCAGATGGTAGAGTGGGTATTTCGGCGTACAAACTGCGAAGTTCGACCGTCTTTAAAATGTCCTGCTTTTGCTCCAGTTCGTTAAAACGAGCTTGCAGCGCGGCAGACACTTCGGCAATGCGAGGGTTTTGGTAATTCATATAATAGATTATACCAGATGTAGGTCGTCCGATTCCATGAGTCATTTGACCAAGACCTGTATACTAGTACCTATGGCAAATTTTTCATTTGATATTGTGTGCGAATATGACAAAGCAGAGATGAACAACGTCTTTGATCAAGTTAAGCGCGAACTAGAAAGCAGATACGACTTTAAAGGGACTCCCGCCAGTATTGAATGGCTGAGCGGCGACAAAACAGGTCTTAAAATTACTGGAAACGGAGAATGGCAAATTGATGCCATTCTCGATATTGTCCGCAAGCGTCTGGCAACCCGCAACCAAAGTCAAAAAGTATTGGACCTGTCTAAAGAAATTACCGAAAGTAATCTTAAATCTAGCAAAGAAGTACCTTTTAAACAAGGTCTCGACCAAGAAAAAGCCAAGCAAATTACTAAGTTGCTGCGCGATGAATTTCCCAAAGCCAAAGCCCAAATTCAAGGCGATGCCGTGCGCGTCACCAGCTCCAGCAAAGACGACTTGCAAGGCGTCATCCAACTACTAAAGGGGAAAGATTTTGACTTCCCCCTTAGTTTTACCAATTATCGCTAAGTTGACGGCTATACAGCTATAACCGTGCTAACGACGCAGTTGTAAGCACTGTATTTTTGTGGATCTTGCAATGAATGCAGTGCCATTGCACTGGCGATAGGCTGATCGTTTAGCGTCAGCGTAGCCGGCATAGTATCCAAAAACACCATCGCATCATAGGTACATTGCCTACTGCCTAATTGCACCACCACGTTCTTTTGGTAGTTCAAATGGATAACGTTTGCGATGGAAGAGCCGTCGGTAAAGTCGGCATTTCCATGCACGCCAGTTAAAGTCACCGATAAAGTAGGGTCCGTAGCTGCATCCACCTTAACGCTGTCTGCCTGAATGTCCGAGAAGAACACATTTGCACTACGGGAGGCTGCGATAGTGAGCGACGGCGTGTCGAACGGTGAGTTCATGTCAAACGATACGAGATCGTGAGCCTGAACTGCTTCAAGGGTTGGCGCATGAATAATCACCTGCACTGAGTTGTGCGTGAAAAGACAAAGGCCATTGCAGGGCACGCCTTCGCGGGCGTACTGCGAACTATCTAGAGTTAGCGTATTATTCTCGACTTTTTTACTCAGAGGAATTTTGACGTTTGCCGGACCATCGTAATGCAGTTCAACAAAATATTTGCTATCAGGAACAAAGGTATATATCGCCTGCGTTCCGCTTAAGTCAAGCTTGGTAAAGGCTGGCATAGTATATATGGCAGTCTGATGCAAGCCATTAATTCGGGCGTGAATTTGCGGAACAACCCATACACCCAGAGCAATTGCCGCGCCAAGTACGGCCACAAATAGACTGACAAGCAAGGTGATTATCCAGGCGGCGATCACTGCCCGTTTACGAATCATACTAATGCCGGCCACAAAACAAATAGTGGCAAATAATAGCATTGCTCCTAGAATCGCCAGGGCGAATCCTACCTGCATCGTACCCGAGGGACCCATAGAAACTCCGGCCAGAGTAAAGCCGTGCGCAAATACTGCCGCACCCACAAGGCTAGCGAATATCGTCCCCATGGCCGAGATCAATAAGCCCACGCCGACCAGCACGCGTAACACCTGCATAATGGCCACCGCACCACTATTAATAGTTTTTGATGCCTTGGATGCAGCGCCCACTACATCGGCTTGGTCGATCGTCTTTTTGATAGCATCAATCGTCACCGCTTGGCCGCGCATCTGTAAACGCTCACTCGATGTTTTGGCGGGAGGCACTAATATCCACAAAAGTAAGTACAAAAGTATGCCCGAGCCGCCAACGAAGGTAAAGACTACAAAAAGCAATCTTGGTATTATCGGGTCAACCCCAAAGTAAGCACCGAGGCCCGCAGCCACACCCGCTATGGCAGCACGATCGGTGTCGCGGTACAAACGCTTGACGCTCGTTTCGTCGGTTTCGGCGTGACTCGATCCATCTTCGCTGTCGTTGTCGTTGTCTTCTTTAAAATCAGCGGGGGTACCGAGTTGCTCTTTCAAAAAAGCAACGTCTTCGGGCAAAATAACCTTTTCGCCAGTGATGTTTCGTTCGGCTAAAAGTTCAGCCATGCGTAGCTCAATTTCTTTCAGCACATCATGGTTATTACCAACCTCTTGTTCAATGGCGTGCAAATACAATTGCAACGTCTTATATGCGTCAATCGCAATGGTGAACGGGTGCCGCCCTAAATGAATCTTTTTAATTTCGTTCATGACCTTCCTTTCTCAAGTCGAAGAATTGACGAGTGCAATCGATGGTAGGTGGTTTGCAGCGACGCAAGCACTGCCTTTCCCTCATCAGTTAACCAATAATATTTTCGTGGCGGACCTTGTTCCGACTCTCGCCACTCATAGCCCAGCAATGTATCACGCGCAAGCCGATTTAATAGCGGATATAGCGTGCCTTCCACCACAATCAACTCCGCCTCGTGCATGTGCCGAATAATCTCCGAACTATATACTTTGCCGTCCTTACAGAGCAGCAGCACACAGTACACAAGCATGCCCTTGCGCATCTGCGTCTCTGACTGATCTATGAGTGGAATATGTTGACTACTATTTTCCATACACTACTATGTTATACAAGGTACTATATAAAGTCAACTTATTTTCTCGAGCCGATGTGCGCTATACTAAAAACCATGAGCGATTTGCACGAACTGAGCGAACAAGCCCAAGCAGTGCTTGTCAAAAACGACCGGGGACTGTTCACCATCCCTGCCGCACGCCTGTACCCTCACCAGTGGCTATGGGATAGCTGCTTTATTGCCATCGGCCAGCGGCACTACGACGTCGAACGTGCAAAGATGGAAATTCTCGGTTTGCTTCGCGGCCAGTGGAGTAACGGCATGATACCGCACATTATCTTTACACCAGGAAAAAAGCAAGCTATGCACCACGGTGTTTGGGACAGCTGGGTCAGTCCGTATTCACCAGACATTAGCACCAGCGGCATTACCCAGCCGCCATTACTAGCCGAAGCAATCGTCCGTATCGGCGAAAAGATGGGATTGCCCGAACGCCGAAGTTGGTACAAACAAATGTTACCTGCGCTTGTTCGTTACCACGAATGGCTGTTTCGCGAACGCGATCCGCACGGCGAAGGCTTAGTATTGCAAATTCACCCCTGGGAAACCGGCCTGGACAACACGCCGCCCTGGATGGGCGAACTGCAAAGCCACTTGCTGGCCTGGTGGATTCGGATTCTGCAAAAAACGCGGCTGGAATATATTATTAGCTGGCTCCGCCGCGACACGCGGGTTGTTCCATACGACCAGCGCCCTTCTAATATTGATGCCCTGGCACTATATGATTCACAACGACGTCTGCGCCGTAAAGAGTATGACATTGATAAAATTTTACCTCATTCCTTGTTTGCCATCGAAGATCTGGCCTTTAATGCCATATTTATCCGGGCTAACGATTTGCTTCAGCAAATAGCCAAAACTATTCGTATCACGCTCCCCGACGAATTACTAGAAAGCATTAAGCTATCCAAAAAGTCATTTGAAGATCTATGGGATCCATATACCGAATCATATTATCCGCGGGATTTTGTAACGCATAAACTCATAAAAGAGCCGTCAGTCGAGGCATTACTACCATTATATGCCGGTTGCATCACCAAAGAGCGAGCCGCTGTCTTGGTTAAGTCAATCGAAAACAGCCACATGTTCGGCCCGGCCCACCCGCTGCCGAGCGTACCGCTTAACTCTCCTTGGTTTAACGCCAATCGCTACTGGCAGGGACCGACCTGGATGAATATCAACTGGTTGGTTGCCGATGGACTACGCCGATATGGTTACAAAGACCACGCCGATGCGTTAGTTGAAAGTTCAATAGAACTGGTAGAAAACGGTAACTTTAACGAGTATTTCAACCCGCTCACCGGTACGCCGCTGGGCGCTTCTAACTTCAGCTGGACGGCAGCTGTGGTCCTTGATTGGATCGAGAACATGCCCAAGAAAAAGCGCCAGTAATACTGCACAGAGCTAGCTTACGCCGAAGAGTACGTCCATGGTATTCTATTAGTATAAACTCTAGTCTGGCAATACGTCACTGCTTGCGTCAATAACGGTTTTATCTGCCAGACGCTGGACTTTTCCTAGTTTTGACTCGATGGTACGCGACTTGCGACTGGCAGAATCAATAGTATTGGTTGCCTGAACTAATTTCTCGCGCGTTTTATCTAGCAAATCACCAAACTTGCCAAATTCGCCCTTAATGGTCGTAAGCAGTTCCCAAACCTGTGAAGTCTGTTCGGCGATCGCCAGCGTCCGGAAGCCAAGCTGGTAGCTACTTAGTATCGCAGCAATTGTTGTGGGACCGGCAATAGTCACACGGTAGTGCTGTTGCAGATGCTCAAATAGCCCGGGCACACGCAGCACCTCTGCGTACAGCCCCTCCACCGGTACATACAACACCGCAAAGTCAGTTGTTTTCGGTGGCAGTATGTATTTTTCTTTGATGGACTTGGCTTCCCGTTTAAAATCGGCAACCAACTCTTTAGTGGCTTGCTCCACACCTGCTACATCAACTTTTTCTTGGGCTGCTACCAGTCGCTGATAATTTTCTATAGGGAATTTAGCGTCGATCGGCAAATATATAAAGCCTTCTTTGGAGCTTTTATCCGGGAGTTTGATACAAAAATCTACCGCGTCTCGACTACCCGGTGTTAGCATTACTTGCTTTTCGTAGTGGTCGCGCACAAAGACTTGTTCCAGCAAATTCTCGAGCTGCACCTCGCCCCACGTTCCGCGAGTCTTGACATTTGTTAGCACACGTTTAAAATCGCTCACGTCTGTTGCTAGGCTCTGCATTTCACCCAGGCCACGCTGTACATGTTCTAGCCGTTCACTAACCAAGCGAAAACTCTGGCCCAAACGTTTTTCTAAGGTGCTTTGCAATTTTTCATCAACAGTGGCGCGCATTTTTTCGAGCTTGTCAGCATTATCTTTTTGCAAACTTTCTAGGCGACCTTCGACTGTTTTACGGATCAACTCTAGCTTTTCATCATTCTTATCGCGCAGTTGCTCGAGACGCTTGTCTAATGATTCGCGTGTCTGTGCAATACCCGAGGCTACTTCAAGTCGTAAATCCTTATTAGCTTCAGCAAATTCTTTTCGGCTTAGCGCAAATTCTGAACGTAGTGAATGGTCAAGTTTATCGCCAGTTTTACGCCCTAAAAGCAACCAAGCAATCAAAGCCAGGCAAAGCACGTTACTAACCCCCAAAACAATAGCAACACCTATCATAAGCGTATTCTAGCATAGACTGGCGCTACCCTACATGATTCGACCGCGAGCCAAAAGCTGTCCAGTAGTGTGATAAGGATTCGCCCATTGGAATAATGTAGGCATTCCTTGGGTACGATCCAACATAAAAAGGTCCAGGCGCTGAGTCATAACCCGGCCAAGAACTGCAAAGCGGTCTGTGGTCTCGGAGGTAGCCCTCCCGTCTGTCATATCAATAAATCCCTCTACCGTATCTTGCACACTCAAACCCGGCTGCAAAGCTAAATCGCGTCCCTTGTGAAAAGTTACGCGCGTCTTTTCTAGAGTTTTGTGATTCGCGTCAAAAGAAGTTACCTGGACAGGCGCCTTAAGGAAGGGCCATCGTGTAGCGATAGAAATGAAGTCAGCTCGATACATGGGCCTTATATCATGATCTTGTCGGAGCGAGGATGGCAAAAGGATATACTTCGCTGGATCGTCAACCATACCGATCATACCGCAGGCTAGCTCTCCTAATAGCCCAGTTCTATCTGCCCTTGATGTAACTTTTTGTTCAGACATATTTAGCGTATCTTCTGCCACTTGTAGTAACTTTGCTGTAGTTTTTTGTTGCATAGCCGCCATTTTTGCGAGAGGCATGGGGCAATTTGCATATAACGAGGCGGCCACTTTCATCATCGGAATATATGCGAGCTTATGCATAGTTTGTGAGCTCATGAATTTAAATTGATCCTTAAGTTCAATGTCATTTTGCTCCTGAAAATAAGAAGAAAACTGGGCTAATGCACGCGACCAATATGTTTCTGCACTATTTAATAGGCGCATACGCTCCCTGGAAGATGATTGCGGCGACAAGGGTCTTGCCGTTTTAGGGTGTAGCGCAGACTCCACGGCAGCTGAACCGGCCGCCACCAATACCACGGGATGGTCACTTTCTGCGAGTAAGGGAATTAACTCGTGCAGCTTTTCTGGATGTCTAGGCTGTTCCATATACCTGCGAAATGAAACATCCTCAAAGTCAAAAACTTGCTCAAGCGTGTGCGGCCTCAAGCAAGTCGTGAATTGGCTGTCGGATTGTGGCGGTCCTAGAACCGGCTGTAATTCCTCGGGCATAAAACTATTATTTTAAGTAAGAGGTATGAATAAGACAAGCCCTGCAAACATACCAACACCTACATGCGCTTCGCGGCAAACCTATCCAATCGTTGCGTCATAACCCGGCCAAGAACTGCAAGTCGACTTTCAATTTCGGGATTGCCACGTCCTTCATGTATAGCGATAAATCCTTGTACCGTTTGTTCTGGCTGTTCATCAAGATAAGGAGATAAATCACGGCGAGTATTAAAGAACACCCGTTGGCCTTTCATTGACTTAAGCATATTTCTACCAGATACAACCTGAACGAGCGCTTTGTTAAGGGGTTGTTCTACTGCTATGCCTATCAAATCCGCCCGCCGGCACTGCGCGGGGTCATGATCTTGTCGGAATGAGGACGGCATAAGAAGGTATTTTGCAGGAACATCAACCATTCCCACAATGCCACAAGCCAGCTCGCCCAGCAAACCGCGCCTACGTTGCTCTGGAAATTCGCCTTGCGAAGTTGCCCGTAAGGTATCTTTCGCCGCAGCGAGCACCCTACGAGCCGTTTTTCGTCGTACGTCTGCTACCCTACCTGCCGGCATCGGACGCCGCGCGTACAATGAAGCCGCCGCTTTCATCATAGGGATGTATGCCAATTTATACGTTGTTTGTATTTGCATAAACATAAGATCATATTTTAGTTGGTCATCTCCCTGGGATTCGATATATGACGGGAACCGCGTAAGCGCATCCGACCAATGCTTTCTAGCAGTATTTAAGAGGTTAAAGCGTTTGTCCAATAACTTCTTTGGCGACATCTCAGGCCATAGAGCACACTCTAGGGCTGCCGAACCGGCTGCAAGCAATACAATTGGGTTATCACTTTCCGCAAGCCTTGGAACCATATCTGGCCAGCTTTCAGCATCGCCAGACTGCATCATATAATGACGAAAGGTGGCATCGCGAAAATTAAAAACCTTTTCATGCACGCTAAGTTCTTGGGAGTGATCTGCGGATATATAGTCTTGCGACTCAAACGTCCGTAGTGTTCTTTCGAGCATAAGATAGCTATTCTAGGTTAAAAATCAGCGTAAAGCAAGCACGACCGCCAAGAACCAGCATAGGCGTTTATTTTCAGTCGATGCGTAGGAGCACGCGCAAGGATTGCGGCAGAATGCGGATAAACGCGACAGCGGCTGCACCCAATGCAAAGCCGCCGATAACATCGAGTGGTAAATGCACACCCAGATACACGCGAGATAAACCTACGGCAATAACAAATATAAACGGGGCCCATTGCCATTTGCGCGGCAGGTATGGCAATAACGTCAAGGCAATAACCGTCGAGACGGTCGCGTGACCCGATGGAAAGCCCATGCCAGATTCGCTAGCGCGCACATGCGCATTAGCAATAAGTTGCAACGGACGTTCACGGCCAATAAAGTGCTTGGCGATATATGCCACGCCATAAGCACCGCAAATGGTTAGCGCCAAACGCCATGCTAAGCGATAAAAGCGCGTAACAAATGCCACGACTACGCTTGCGAGCGCCATCCAAGTTGTGCCCAAAATAGTAATAAGTGCAAACAATTTGTCGTACTTATCTGACCAGTTATTAATTGCCCTGAACCAGGTTACCTCCCAACCAGTCGGTTTGTGTGAGATTGCCAGCGCCGCTCCTAAAGTAAATATAATAATCGCAACAATAAAAGCTGCGACGTATAGGCCATAGTGACCTTTATATGGTGTCGTGTCGTGTTTTGCTTTCATAATTATTAGCAGTATACATTAGGCGAGCTTTGATACGAAGTCATTACCGCGTTCGTAAAATCGCCATAAACGATGCGCATCTTTAGTAATTCCGACCCTGGTAGCGGCAACTATTTTACTATTCGGCAACGGATCTTCAAGCTGAAGATACAATGGAGGACTGTGCAAATTATGCCCATTCATATTCATATCGATACCAAACGCTTGGCAAATTTTGGCCGGTCCGTTGGTTAGTTCACGTAGCGCTTTATTACGCCGCCGTTCGGTCATATATTCTACGCCGTCCAGCGGTTCAAGCGCCCTAATCAACACGGCCGAACCTTCGCCTGTCAGCCCGGTAACTACATTCATACAATAATGCATGCCGTAGGTGAAATATACATATATACGACCCGGCGGGCCGAACATTATCTCCGTCCGTGGCGTTTTACCTTTGTAACTATGGCTCGCGGCATCAGTTTGATGATAGGCTTCGGTTTCTACGATCCTGCCACGCAAAATGTGATCGTCAATTTCACGTACCAACACACAACCCAGTAAGCGCTGGGCTACGCTGACAGGATCTGCTTCCAGGAAAGCAAAGTCCCGAGATGCATTAGCCTGTGCAGTCATAACCTATCCAGGCAGATTGGTGCGACCCCATTTAATGCAACGTGCAATCCAGATGAGTTCCTCAAATTCGGAAGTGATGCTTTTGGTGTAGCGCTCTTTCTTGTCTTCGTGGATTACACCGTTTTCGTCAAAGATGTCTTGGACGCGCGGAAAATATGTGGTGAATTGAATTGGCAACAAACCCATAGTTCGCAGCGAAGGTAGCAAGTTTTCCACAGCTCTCGTGCCGCCCCATCCGCCGTTGCTAACACCGGCCAAGGCTACGGGCTTACGCCAGTAGTTTTCATATTCGCTATCGAGCATGCGTTTCAGACTGCCCGGAAAGCTGTGATTATATTCAGGCGTGACGATAAAAAATGCGTCCGCTCGGGCCGTAATTGCGCCGTATTTTGAATCTTTTCCTTCGGTGTCATTACCATCATTAGGAAAGTTAAAGTCCTTCGGGTCCACAAAAATAATTTCCACACCCGGCAATGATTGGCCAATATCCGCTACAAATCGTGCTGCTTTTATAGATTCACGTTTGTCGCGAGCACTACCTTCAATAACCGCTATTACTAGTTTTTCGTCCATTTTGGTCCTCGCTCGTTATATCTTTTATCATACTAGAACCGGACTATTTTTGCTTGTTTTCAAGCGCATGAATAGCTGGATGGTCTAAGCCAAAATAGTGCGCGATTTCGTGCCACAACGTGTGTTTGACCTGCGCCCGCAGTTCGGTATACGAACGTACGTGGCTAAGAATCGGTTTCTTAAAAATAGTGATTTTGTCTGGACCAAAGTTGGTCAACCCACCGCGTTTTGGCAATGGCACGCCTTCGTATAACCCAAACAAGCTTTGATCATTGCGGAGCGCCAAGCGCTCTCGTTGCTCGGGTGTCGGCTCATCAGAGTATACGATCGCTACATTCTTAACTGCTTGCATGTGATCGGCGGGAAGCTCCTGCATGACTTCAGTAATAAGGGCCGAAAATTGTTCATCGGAAATATTTAGCATACTATACATTGTATCCTAAGTCCTTCAGATAAGAATGTTGTAAATAATTTTATATCGGGCAAAAATTAAGGTATCTATACTATTAAGATACGTAATGAGAGGGCATATGATGGGGATTTTGGCATGGATCATACTGGGCGGACTAGCGGGCTGGATTGCTTCGATGATCGCTGGCAATAATGCCAAACAAGGGCTCCTCGGCAATATTATCGTTGGTATTATCGGCGCATTCATCGGCGGCTTTATTGTGAACGTGCTGGGCGGCTCAGGAATTACCGGCCTTAACCCGTGGAGTCTTTTAGTGGCCGTTATGGGCGCTACGCTATTATTACTCATTTTGCGTCGCTTTAATCACGCCAAATAAACGTATTTCGCCGCACATGCGCCAAGGTGCTTATTAAAGTGCTTTCAGGTGATCTGGCAGAATATTTGGTTGCGCAAATGATACGATTAAAGGGGGTCGCTCTCTGTGAGGTAGTCGGCGTTACCAACCTGGATGACAACCCCGCACCCGAAACAAGCGTAGACATGCCTCAATCTGCCATGCAAGTTGCTGCTATTTGCCCCGAGCAAGTGCACGGACAAGGCGCTTAAATACCTTGGTGGTTTGCTAAATGACTACAGACCTGCCGTTGGCAAGCGTTATAACCAAACTTGCTGTGCTGTGGGCGCCTTTAATGCTAGCCTTTAGGCCGTTAGCGGTCATAGCCCGTGTAATGTCACCATACTCGGTCGGCGTTGCCGGACGCGAGTGATCCAAAAGAAATAGCATATTTTCGTATTGCCTAAGGCTAAGTTCGGAGTCCTTCGTTCCCGGGCGACGCACATAACCAGTCGTTGGTTTAAGGTCGTACATTCTTTGGTCGGTAGGATGGTAGACAGTGACTGTGTAACCTAAGCCAACATCAAGACCATCGGGAGCCTCTGTTTGGTGTGGCGCCAGCATAACGATTGAGCCATGCAAATCTTTAACTCTGCCCTCTTCGCGCTCGGTATCAACCACCCTTACCCGCGACTCCCAGTCAGCGCCTGTTTGTGGATTCACCATCGAGAGATAGAAGTTTCCTTCACTAAGACACTCCTCAACTCGATCTAGGAGCGCTCCGTATTCGGGCGGAATGTTCGGATTCGTAAATGCTTGCTCGATCGACATTGCTAGTTTTATATTTTAGGTTGACGCTTACGTTTGTTGGGGTCAAGTTCGCGTTTACGCAGACGAAGACTTTTTGGTGTCACTTCGAGTAGTTCATCGTTTTCAATGAAGTCTAAACACTGTTCCAGACTTAAAATAGTTGGTGGCGTCAGCTGTACCACGCCGTCGCTGCTAGAACTGCGCATATTGGTCAGGTGCTTGGTTTTACAAACGTTGATTTCCATGTCTTCCTGGCGCGTATTGAGGCCGACGATTTCGCCTGCGTATACTTTTTCGGCAGCGCCGACAAAACAAGTGCCTCGAGCCTCGGCATTTTGCAACGCATAAGGAGTCGTTACGCCTTGTTCGAAGGAAATCAGCACGCCGTTACGAAGTTGCTGCAACGGAGCGCCAACGGGTTCGTAGCCGGTTGTTAAGCTATTCATAACAATTGTGCCCTTAGTGTTGGTCATAAGAATGTTGCGTAGACCGAGCAAAGCGCGTGTTGGCAGTTCGTAAACTAGTTTAGTAACACCTTTAGGGCTGGCAAATTGTTCGGTAAGGTTAGCACGACGTTGGCCAAGTTCCATCTGGACAGTGCCAACGTGTTCGGCGGGAACTTCAATAATAAGCTCTTCGATCGGCTCAACCGTCTTGCCATTTTCTTCGTGCGTCACAACCTGCGGGCGGCCAACTTCAAATTCAAAGCCTTCGCGGCGCATCGTTTCGATCAATACGCTTAAGTGCAGTTCGCCGCGGCCAGCGACCAAGAAGCCAATGCCGTCAGCATCTACGCGCAAACCAACATTTGTTTCAAGTTCTTTTTGCAAACGCTCACCAATTTGACGTGAGGTCGTAAACTCGCCTTCTTGCCCTTTGAACGGGGAGGTATTCGGACCAAGGTAAATGCGCAGCGTTGGCGCTTCTACTTCTAGTACGGGCAGGGCTTCTGGCTGGTCAACATCGGCGATCGTTTCACCGATTTTAGCATCAGCAATGCCAGTCAATTGCACAATATCGCCGGCAACACCTTCGGGAACTTCAAACTTGCTGACGCCGTGACTCATAAATACGAGGTCAACCTTAGCACGAACCTGGGATCCGTCTTTTTTGCACAGCATCACCTGGTCGCCACCTTTTACTCGGCCACGAGTAATGCGGCCGATGGCGTATTTACCCTTGTAAGTGTCCCATGCGAGGGCCGTCACCATCATTTGGAACGGCTTGTCCACTTCGATAGCCGGAGCCGGTACATTTTCGATGATGGCGTCAAAAATAACGTCCAAATTAGCGTCTTCGTCGGGATTTGCGGGTGGCGTGGTCCAGGCTTTGCCGGCACGGCCGATGGCGTAGTATACGGGATAGTGCAATTGGTCTTCGTGTACGGCTAATTCTAGGAACAAATCACCCAATTCGTCTTCTACCTCTGCAATACGGCTGGCTGGCTTGTCGATTTTGTTGATAATAACAATTGGCTTGAGGCCTTGCGCCAACGCTTTGCCAAGTACAAACTTTGTCTGCGGCATCGGACCTTCCTGTGCATCCACAATAAGAATGCAACCGTCGGCCATATTAAGTGTACGCTCAACTTCACCGCTAAAGTCAGCATGACCAGGCGTGTCGATAATATTAATGCGGTAATCGTCGTGCTGCACGGCCGTTACTTTGGCGGTAATGGTAATGCCGCGCTCTTTTTCCTGGTCGCCGCTGTCCATAATCAGCGACTGGCTCATCTCGGCCTGGTTGTCACGAAAGGTTTTAGACTGCTTAAGCAAGCCGTCCACCAGCGTGGTTTTACCATGATCAACGTGCGCAATGATCGCAATATTTCGAATTTTTGATGGGTCCTGCGTAGTGGTCATAAAATAGCCAGCGCTCCTTTAAGCGAAAACATGATGAAATCTTTACTACATTATGTCATAACAGATTAAAATAAGCAACTGCGCTTAGGGCTAATATCGTGTATTATTATGGCTTATTAAAAACATATACGGGAAGATTGTGAGGTAATTTTTGTATGGGCGAATTTCTTGATGAGTATAAGCGCGTGGCGCTACTCCCAATGGCTCTTTGCGGAGCGCTTATGCTAAACGAGCTTGCACTGCCTGAGATACCCCACCCCCACCCCATAGAAGCCATGCCACTCAGTCCCGAAGACCGCTTTACAATCAGACCGGACGGTCCATGTTCTATAACCAACCCGGGCAATCCCGGCCTACCCGCTTCGGTGGCCAATGCATGTGTTGCAGCATATAACGACACAAAAATTGCTTTAGTAAACTACGACCTATCACCTGATGCGGCCAACGCTTACACAGAGGGCGTAAAAAGCGGTTTAATCAGCATCACGCACGGCCTGCTCCACCCCGATATACAAGTTATCCCAGCCTCCGATGAAGCCAAGCAGCTCATAGCATCCACCCACACCGCCCGCGATAAATATGGCCTAAGGTGCGTTAATGATCAAGATCCTAAGAATTACGTGTCCATGCAAGCCAATGAAACCATGCCACAACTTGATGCTTTTAATTTTATCGTCGGCGTGTCCAGTATGAGCAATTGCGGACACAGTATGGACGGAGTTAATGACGATGGCCGCTATATAGAACTCTTCGACTCACCTTCTTACGGGGAATCTCAGAATAGTAAAGACGACGCGATGATTCATGAATTGCTGCATGGTGTTGACCTAGGGCACGCTGGAACGATTGATTGCAATATTAAGGGAGCAGGCACCCTATTTAATGCCCCTGAAAGTCCTGCGGTAGTCGATCTAGGTCGGTGCATAAATAATTCCAGTGCTTATATTGAATACGGCGAATACGGCGAACAGATGGGTACTTACACCTCTGACCCCGTTAAGGCCGAACTTAATCCGATACATGCAAATGACCTTTTATGGCCGTTGATCCTTGCAGGTACGACCGATTCAAAAGAACATACGTTGGAACCCGGCAAACAACAATATTTTTCACTTTCGGATGCAGTACAAGGCGCATTTGGCACATTTAAGCTCAACTCTCCAGTGACTCTTTACCAGGGATTTAACCCCCCTTATAACCAGAGCAATCCCCCACATTCCCATGTTTTTAACGAGCTTGCTATCACACCCTCTTTGTATAACAGAGATGATAAAGGCAAAATCACCGCGCCGTATGTGAACGGCGTGCAGATATACCTTGTGGGCGACGGCAACGTAACTGCCCGCGTGGGCGATCCCAACCTTGGAATAGCTGAGAATCCCAAGGCCTGGTCGTTTAAGTTTGGGAGCAAAATACTTAACGTTACGGCCAGCAAACAGGGAGTGGAAGCTGATCTCATTTCCAAGTAATCTTGTATACACATCACCGATTAAGATAAAGCAACTGTACGTCGCCGCAATTTCGTGTATTATTATGGTTTATTAATTTGCATCAAAACAACGAGGTGCTGATGGATGAGTGAATTTTTCAACCACAATCTACGTCCCGTATTTGTTGCTGCTGCGTGCGCTGGAACACTCGTTTTGACTGCCTGTGCGCCGCCAGAAACTCCGCCGCCAAACTACCCAACAGCCGTTATGACTCCTACTTCTGCGCCAAACTATCGTTCCGATCTGCCCGCCGGACCCTGTAGTCTGGACGCGCCCGCCAGCTCTAACCAATCCGAATCAATAGACGATACCTGCATTAAAGCCTACGCCAATACAAAAATAGCTGTCGTCAACTACGACCTCGCTCCAGACACCGCTAACTCCTACATACAGGGCGTAACAGGGAATCTAATTAGAGCGACGAACGGCTTGCTTCACCCCACATTGCAGATCATCCCTGCATCCCAGGCTACCAAAGAAAAGATAGCCGCGTCTGCTCCAAAAGACAGTCAAGGCGTCAAATGCGTTAACGACCAAGACCTCAAGACTTTCGTATCGGCCGAGGCTTCCAAAACCATGCCCGAACTGGATGGATTCGATTTCATCGTAGGCTTGTCTACGATGTCAAACTGCGATAGGACAGCGGGCGGACTCACTATCCGCGGCCGCTATACAGACATTTTTGATCCGCCCTGGGCAAACGATACGCAAGCAACAAAAGAGAACGTAATGACTCACGAATTATTGCATGACGTCGCCCTAGGTCATGCAGCAAAGCTAGACTGCAAGATCAATGACGGCCCGCTTATATTAAACGCACCAGAAAGCCCCGCTATAGCAGACTTAACTCCGTGTCTTGGCGGCGTTTATACGTATGATGAGTACGGCGAAGCGGGCGAGCCGCTAGGCAGTCCTGATCACGGCGTAAAGCTCAATCCAATACACTTAAATGAACTTGCATGGCCCATGATTGCTAAAGGTACCGTCAACTCAAAGGAGCGCCTCTTAGGGGTCAACTCCTCACAAAAAATATCGGATACAGATGCTCAAGCTGGAACATTTAGTACCTTTAGGCTTGAGGCTCCCGTCACGCTCAACGAGGGCACTACTTCTAAGGGCGAAAAAGGCGACGCTGGCCAATCACATAACTTCGACGAAGTTGCTATCGTGCCCACGACCAGCAGCCGGGACATTCACGGAAAACTTACCGCCCTTCACATGGATGGAGTCGATCTCTATTTGATGGGTGACGGCAATACCACGGCATACATGGGGAGCCCGGATACCTTTACCAGCGCCGAGAAGCCAAAGACCTGGATATTTAAGTATGGCGACATGGTTCTCAAACTTACGGTGGATACTCATGACATACAAGCATCTCTTGTTCCCCAGTAGATTCCTAGGAAATAACGTAAATATCGTTTGTGACCTATCTGGAGGCCAGTTATACTAGTACGCATGCATATGCTTACCGTTGTGGCTGTGGTCATTTTGTTAGTTTTGTTTTCGGCGATTTGCTCAGGCCTTAATATCGCGTTGATGTCGCTTGATCTGAGTGACCTGCGACGAAAAGCAAAGCTTGGCAACCCATACGCCAAGCGTGTCTTGCCGTTGCGCAAGCGAACTCACTTATCACTGGCCGGTATCTTATTAACTAACGTGGCAACCGTTTCGGCAACGTCGCTTTTTTTAGAAAGCGCCTTTAATGGATTAATCGCTGGCATCGCCAGCACGCTTTTGATCGTTATTTTCGGAGAAATCTTTCCGCAGGCAATTTTTGCCCGCCGCGCGTTGCGTCTTTGTGCACAATTTGCGCCCGTTTTGCAAGTGATGATTTTTATAACCTACCCGATATCCAAACCATTACAGCTGTTACTGGACAAACTTTTTAGGCAAGAAACTGCCGCCCTGCAAAGCCGCCACGAGCTAGGCATCATGATCAGCGAACACCTCGGCAACAACGAAAGCGAGCTGGATAACGACGAGGTAGAAATTATCCGCGGCGCTTTGCAGTTAAGCGAAAAACGCGTACGCGACATCTTGCGCCCCATTAACGACGTATACTGGCTTACGCCCGACACTATCTTAAGTCCAGCTAAAATCGACGAAATCAAAGCAAATGGCTGGAGCAGAATCCCGATTTTTAACAGACGCCGTACAACATGCTTTGGCATATTGCTCATGAAAGATCTGGTAGATATTAACTTTGACGAAGAACGTTTGCGCGTCGATGACCTCCCGCTCTACCCAACGCACATCGTCGGCAGCATGACGGCGCTCGATACGCTGTTCCGTAAATTTATTGGCGGCGGGGCACACTTAATCCCCGTGGAACGCGACGATAACATCATCGGCATTGCCACTATTGAAGACTTACTGGAAGAAATTGTCGGTCACGAAATAGAAGACGAAACTGACCGCTCCAAAAACCGCCTGGCCTCAACCAAAGCCGAGCAATAAATTGGCCGTCAAGACAATATTGACCGACCTGCAACTCTGTGACATTATTACCTATCATGAGCAGTGAGATATTACGCACGCCACAAGGACCACTCATAACCGTAGTCCCCGAAGCCAAACTCATTACCGTTACAAGCTATGGCGACGATGGATTAGACATACGTTTCAAAACTATTACAGAGACAGAGGAGACTGGCCGCGAGCTCGCCGCACTCTCAATAATTAATAGCAAGCCAGACGAACCCGTACACATTGATGCCTTGGCCCAGCCGTACATGGACCTCGTAAACTCGGTACCCGGCAAAAATCAGACACGCTATACACCCAATCGGGCAAACACAAGGCTGCGCCAATTAGCCCAGGGGTTTAGCAAATTGCTGCCTGAAATAATCACGTTTAACTATGAGACGTCAATCATACGGCTTGGCCAATATGCAGTTGCTTCACGAAAAGCTACCGAGGCAGAACTACCCAACAAGAGTACAACGGGTTACATAACCGAAATACAGCCGCCAAATCAGGAAGAGGAAGAGAACAAGATCGATCTCTTTGAATACAATCACGCGATAATAAAGGTAGGCGACAGCACCTACTATCTTCCGCTTACATCAAAAGAATCCATGCTGGCTGCACGCTTGATTGAGACTATCCAATATAATGCCGGTAAGGGTAAGCACGTGGAAACAACCACCCTGGCAAGTCTCTGCTGGCGGTCTATGTCTTATGCAGAGCGCAGGCTCTACACTACAAGCAAGGATCTGGTTACTCCTCGCATCGCAAAATACACCAAACCAGCGGTAGAACGCCTCATGAGCACCGTAATCTTCCCTATAGGAATAGGGCGATTCAACGGCATGGCCCCAGAGCTAAAACTCAAAACACTTCCCGAAATAACGTTCTCTCAGGAAGAACCTTCGGAAGAACATAACAAGGCCGTTCCCATCTTCCCGCCCGGGACCAAAAAAGAACTCTTGAGGCACACAGAACTCGGCGAACTTGCCCAGGAGCAGCGAGCCTTCATACGCGACATGCTGGATACCGGCATATATGCGTCTAAGCTTAGTCACGACGTAGCCGTGTCCCTGCTTGATATACTAATGGATAAACCGTGCAAGGTAATGGCCGGGGCCATCCTGGAATCTGAGCATAACGCCGATCCCGATGAGGTATTCGAGGCACTACACACCCGCATCAAAGGTTCGCTCAACGACGTGGCATATAATACCGCTGTCAGGCATCGGACCATCGCTGGCAATGTGGGAACCGGGAAAATCCAGCAAGTCAGCGGGCGACTTCCCGGTCGAACCCTCAATCATATAAATAGCCCCTACGGAACCACAACCAAATGGCACATTGGTAAGCAGGACTAATCTTTAGAAGATCTCTAACCTGTATACTTAAGATATGAACGAACCGCTTGCCGAACGAATGCGACCAAACACGCTTGACCAAGTTATCGGCCAAAAGCATCTGTTAGAGCACGGGCAGATTATTCGGCAAATTATCGAGCGCAAACAACCGACCAGTTTAATTTTGTGGGGACCGCCGGGCAGCGGCAAGACGACGCTGGCGCGCACTATTGCCCGCGAAACCGGTGCGGAATTTATGGAACTCAGCGCAGTTACCTCTGGTAAGGCCGACGTGACGCGTGTGGTAGCCGTGGCCGCGGCTAATCGTCGCCTGGGCATGCGCACCATCTTGTTCGTTGACGAGATCCACCGTTTTAACAAAGCACAGCAAGATGCTTTTTTACCGCACGTCGAAGACGGCACCATTATTTTAATTGGTGCTACAACCGAAAATCCTAGTTTTGAAGTTATCACACCTTTATTAAGCCGCTCGCGCGTACTGGTGCTTGAACCGCTCAGCAAAGACGACATTGTTGCCATACTTACCCAAACCGCCAAGGCAGAAAAGATCACCAAAAAGCGCCTGCCCGCTAAAAGCATCGATTTGCTAGCAGAACTTTCCGGCGGCGATGCCCGCGTTGCCCTCGGCAACTTGGAACTTGCCTTGCAATTAACCGACAAAACTATCACCCCCGACGTCATCACAACTGCTGCTCAAAAACGCGTGCCAGGCTACGATAAGGCCGGCGAAAATCATTACAATATTATTAGCGCATTTATTAAATCGATGCGCGGCAGCAATGTTGACGCCACGCTCTATTACATGGCTCGCATGTTACAAGCAGGTGAAGATCCCAAGTTTGTCGCCCGCCGCATGGTTATTTTTGCCTCCGAAGACGTTGGCATTGCCGCTCCGGCAGCACTAAATCTAGCCGTCTCTACCTTTATGGCCGTTGAACGCATCGGCATGCCCGAGTGCCAATACAACCTATACCACTGCGCAACGGTCATGGCCAAAGCCCCTAAATCCCGCGCAGTAACCGACGCCATGATGCGTGCCAAAAACGCCGCCCGCGACTTCCCCGATCTGCCCGTACCGCTGCATTTGCGCAATGCCCCGACCAAACTCATGAAGGATCTGGGCTACAACAAAGGCTATAAATGGGAAGCCGATTTTAAACACGACCAAGGGTTTTTACCGCCCGAACTGCAGGGGTGGAAGGCTCTTAGCGAATAGCACATACGTGCAACGCAATCCTTACTGCAAGATACCCGGTAATTGCAGATCGCTTAAGTCAAGTGGAACAACCTCAAGTAAAGCCCTCTCGACCCCTTTTGGATCGGCGTGAACTGATGGCTCAATCTCCTCGGATGTCGTCAGCATAGAATATGCAGCAACATCACCCAGACGGCTGAAAAGTGTCATCATATCTACTGCCGTTTTATCGCTAACTTCGGGTAAGCCAAGCGCAGCAAGCACCTCTGGATCCCAAATCACATTTGCTTCGTATCCGCCAGTAAGCGAAGATTTTGCCGCCATAAGGTGGACAAGAGCCGAGCGCAAATCACTTCCTTGGATATACAATTGTAGCTGACGGTTATCAGGACTAACATTTGGGCGTTCGCTCTTCAGACCCTGAATGGTAGTACTATGTCCGTTGCCCAAATTAAAAGTATACAAATGCGTGTCAAAGCCCTCATCATATGGCTGCCTGCCATGATGCTGCGCGACCTGCTCCATGGCGGTACCGGCGTTATTAAAGTTATTTCGATCTAGTCCGACAATCCTGAGACCATCAAACCGGTAATTTTCACTCATACGGACCGTTATACGCTAATAGCCATATATATGTCCATAGAGAATCTCTGGACACGTACGTTATAATAGATGTATATGAAACGAAAAATCAGCACGGGCGTGCTTTTTGTTTTGCTGTTACTTACCGTGTTTGCCTTGCAACATCTGGCAATGCCAGCGGCAGTATCCACCGAAAGTGTGGCGCAAATTAAAAATCGTTAATTACGGCATCTGGCAATGGCCAGTCAAAACACCTTGGAAATAGTAATGCAGGCGTTCGTCTACCGTGCCATGATCCGGGTCATCCATGTCGCGTAATGAATCGTAGAACCGACTGCGGGTACAACTTCCGCCGGGTACAGTCGCTCCATTTCTGCACCTGCATAACAATCAGCTTGAAGTTCGGTATATTTTTCAGGAAGACGACCGATATCTTGCTTTGTTTGGTCCTGTACGGCATGACCCATCTCGTGGGCAAGTATGACCTTAGTCGTTGCATCAGGGTTCAAGCCTTTCGAAATGACATAATCTTCCATACTTGGCGACATGTACACCGTATTGTAGTTCATGCAATATACAGGACTGATAACAATGTCCAGGTCGATATGCTGTACAGGTGGCGAAGAGCAAGTGGGCGATTCGTTAGGGGCAAGCATGACCACATGTGTGGCCGTTAGCCCAACCTTTTGGGCGGTCCAGTCTCTTCGTATGTCACTATAGGCAACATCTATGGCGTTTTGTTCAATTGTCTTTGCAGATATAGGGAGTGTGATTTGATGCTCTGTGTCGGCTTTTGGCATAAGTTGACTTGCGAACAAACCTACGCTCAATGCTGTTGCAACACCTTTTCGTGATTTCATTTTAAATATTATACCACTATTATTTAATACGCGCAACTAGGCTCTGCCTGCTCCTCGTTCCGTGGTACCATAAGAACTATGCATACATTATGGAATGGTTCAATTAGTTTTGGTCTCGTTAATATTCCGGTCAGGATGTTTAGCGCTACCGAAACGCGCGAAGGAATTACGCTCAATTTATTACATAAAACAGATCATGCGCCTGTTCGATACGCGCGCATTTGCAAAAAAGACGGCAAAGAAATTGCTTGGGACGACATTGTTAAGGGCTACGAATATCGCGCCGGCGAATATATTGTATTGACCGACAAAGATCTCGAGGAAATTAACATTAAAAAGACACAGACTATCGATATTAAACAATTTGTAGCCGAAGCCGATATTGATGTGCGCTACTTTGAAAAGCCGTATTATTTAGAGCCAGTTAAGGGCGGCGAAAAAGCCTATGCCTTGTTACGTGAATCGCTACATCAATCTAAAAAAGTGGCGCTCACTAGCTTTGTCATGCACGAACGCCAGCATATTGCCGTCATTAAGCCTGTCGGCCGCGCATTAGTACTAAACCAGATGCGCTACCCGACCGACCTGCGTGAGCCTGCCGATTTGCAGTTTCCTACTAATAAAGATGTGACCGACAAAGAACTCGACATGGCGCTCAAACTTATAAAGCAAGAAACTAAGCCGTTCATTCCCGAAGATCTGCACGACACCTACACCGAAGAGCTGGAAGAAATGATCAAAGATAAAGCCAAGGGCAAAAAGCCGAGCAAAACAGCAGCACGTGTGGAGCAAACTTCAACTAAAGATTTAATGAGCGCTCTAAAAGCTAGTTTAAAGGAGTAGCGCGTGGGTCTGGCGGATTATTTTAAAAAACGAAACTTTCGTAAGACGCCCGAGCCAAATGGCCAGCCGCACATAAAACAATCTGATAAGGGTAAGTTGGCGTTCGTTATCCAAGAACACCACGCTACTGCCTTGCACTATGATTTTCGCCTCGAAATAAACGGCGTGCTTAAAAGTTGGGCCGTACCCAAAGGCCCCAGCATGAACCCGCATGAGCATCACTTGGCTATTCAAACCGAGGATCATCCGTTTTCGTATCGCACGTTTGAAGGTGTGATTCCCGAGGGCAACTATGGCGCAGGCAACGTCATTATCTGGGACGAAGGCTGGTACGAATCGCGTAAAGGCGATCCCAAGGAGCAACAAAAAACATTAGCCAAAGAGTTGGCTACCGGACACATCACATTCATATTGCACGGCAAAAAATTGCACGGCGAATTCGCCCTCATTAAGATGCCGCACGCCAAAGAAGACAACGCTTGGCTGCTAGTTAAAAAGGGTGACAAATTTGCTTCAACATATGATATTACACTACAGGACACCTCTGTTAAAAGTCATAGAAAAGTCGATGAATTAGGCGCGCATAACAAGCTGCCGGATCTATCCAATTATCCCAAAAAGCCTGCCCCAACCCATGTTAAGCCGATGCTCTGTACACTCGTCGACCAGCCGTTCAACCGCTCGGATTGGCTGTTTGAGATCAAATGGGACGGCTACCGCGCCATCGGCAGCCACAATGACCATAAAGTGTCGCTGTATTCGCGCCTAGATAATGATTTCAGCCATAAATATCCGCCGGTTGTTGAGGCACTGCATGACCTTAAGCACGATGTGGTTGTTGACGGTGAGATTGTTGTAGTAGATAAGGCTGGCGTAGCGCATTTTGAATGGCTTCAAAACTGGAATCGCGACCCCGAGGGCCATTTACGCTATTACATTTTTGACATTCTATGGTGCAATGGCCATGACCTTAGCAATCTACCGTTGCATTCCAGAAAAGCTATTCTTAAAAGCATCTTACCGAAGAGTGAAGTCTTGCAGTACAACGACGATATCGAGAGAAACGGCGTAGGACTCTTTAAAGAAATGCAGCGCCGTGGCTTGGAGGGCATTGTGGCCAAGCGCGCCGACAGTCCCTATCACCAAAATGTACGGGGCGCCGACTGGCTAAAAGCCAAAACTTCTCTGCGGCAAGAAGTAGTCATTGGCGGCTACACTGAACCTCGTGGCGGCCGACAATATTTAGGATCGTTGTTGGTTGGCGTATATGAAAAGGGAGTTTTTACCTACGTTGGACATTCCGGCGGTGGCATTCCCGACGAGCAACGCAAGCTGCTACGCGACAAGTTAGATACTTTATCCCGAAAAAGTTCACCGTTTGCAGTCGAACCCGAGCCAAATGCACCGGTGCATTGGACGCGTCCCGAACTAGTATGCGAAATGAGCTTTAGCGAATGGACAAAGGAGGGTTATATGCGTCAACCAAAATACGAGGGACTCAGGTCCGACAAAGAAGCAGTCAGCGTGCACCGTGAAAAGCCAAAGGCTACCCGGCCGGAAGCCCGCGAAAGCGACTCGACCATTCCCGGCACACGCACCAAGCTGCCCTTTGAACTAACCCACCTCGACAAAGTATTCTTCCCTCGGCACAAATATACCAAAGGCGACCTTATATCCTACTACACTGCCGTTGCCGATTACATGTTACCCTATCTAAAGGATCGACCATGTTCGATGCTGCGCATGCCCAGCGGCATTACCGGAGACAGTTTCTTCCAAAAAAATAACGAGCATTTGCCGGAATGGGTGCCAAGTGCCGATATCTTTTCTGAATCCAACAATGCCAATTTGCATTGGATCGTCGGCGGTCAACTCAATACGCTGTTATATATGGTGCAATTGGGCTGCGTCGAAATTAACCCCTGGAATTCGCGCGTAGCACACCTGGATAAACCGGATTGGATCGTAATCGACCTCGATCCGGAAGGCGTATCGTTTGGCAAGGTCGTCGAGGTAGCCAAAATCGTTCACGAGGTCTGTAATGAATGGCATATCCCGACATATCCTAAAACTTCCGGCAAAACTGGCATCCATATTTACATTCCCCTGCACGCCAAATACACGTACGAGCAAGGCAAGAATCTGGCGCACCTCATTGCCCTTGAGGTCAACAAACGTGCGCCAAAACTCACCAGCGTGGAACGCATGCCCGAAAAACGAAAGAACAAAATCTACCTGGATTTTTTGCAAAACCGCGAAGGTCAAACGCTGGCGGCGCCATACTCTGTTCGTCCTACCCCGGACGCTAGTGTCTCCACGCCTTTGCATTGGGACGAGGTAAATGACCAGTTAAAACCCAGCAATTTTACCATCCAGAACATGCCTGCCCGACTTAAAAAGGTTGGAGATTTGTGGAAACCAGTTATGGGGGCTGGCGTAGATGTAGCCAAGATCCTTAAGTACATCGATAAATCTTAGGCGTTGTACTGCGGGTACAATTTATGGTATTGTATTTTCTATGTCAAAAATTACTTCTTATTTCAACTACTCGCCTAAAGCTGTTGCAGCCGCCGAATCCCGTGACGAAGGGCATCGGGCCGTGATAATTGCCGCTGCCGCTCTTGGAGTCGCAGCACTTCTAACCCCAGAACTTCCGAATTTTGTTATCGACACGCCTAACCGCATGCATCGGGTTGAGGAACTTATGCGTCAACACCAAAATGATGAGTGGTATGATCCGTTAGGCTCGGGCCAACTTCATGAAGACGGCAACACTATTCCTGCCGATGTGCCAGCAAGTACCTATCACTTCGACCCATCCCTATTTATCAGCTAAGTTCTTGCCTAAATTTTAACGATTTTTTCCCAAGGCAAATGCGCCTTGCCAAAGTGTCCATAGGCTGAAGTTAAGGAGTAGATCGGCCGCGCCAAATCAAGTGTATCAATAATCCCTTTTACGCTCGTATCGATCAGCTTGTCTTTGAAGGCATACAGCTCTTCATCACTCACCGTTGCCGTACCAAACGTTTCGATGGTTTGCATTAATGGCAACGGATGACCAATAACGTACGCTAAGCCAACTTCGCAGCGCTCTGCTAAACCAGCAGCTACAATATTTTTGGCAATATAGCGTGCGGCATATGCTCCGGAACGATCAACCTTGCTTGGATCTTTGCCGCTAAAGGCGCCGCCGCCCACGCGTGCATATCCGCCATATGTATCAACCACGATTTTGCGTCCGGTTAAGCCCGCATCTGACTCGGGACCGGGGATGTGCCACAATCCCGTGCCGTTAATAATTACGTCTTCGTCTTTGGGGATTTTGAAGGCATAGTGTGCAAAAACGGGTTGGATCACTTCACAAATAATTCCCTCGCGAACATCTGAGGCCGAGGTTCGCTCATCGTGAGCCACCGCAACGACCACTTTTTCTACCGCTATCGGCTTGTCATTTTCATAGCGGATTGTGACCTGCGCTTTACCGTCCGGACGAAGCCAAGCAAGCTTGCCCGCTTCGCGCACTTCGTCAATGCGCCGCGCTAAGGCATGTGCCAACGCAATTGGCAGCGGCATTAATTCCGGCGTTTCTTTGCAAGCATAGCCGAACATCATACCCTGGTCACCGGCACCGTCTTGGTCAACGCCCAGCGCGATCTCTGGTGATTGCTCGTGTATATCATTGCTAAAGATTGACTCGTGTGAAAAGCCCCACACCGGATTGGTGTACCCTAGGCGCTTAACCGTCTCACGCACAATCGTCTCGTAATCGATCTTGGCTTTGGTTTTGATTTCACCGTACAGGCTTATTTGATTCGCACCGGCAACTGTTTCGATACCTGTACGTGAATGCGGGTCCTTGGCCAATGCCGCATCGACAATGGCGTCGCTGATAGCATCGCAAATCTTGTCGGGATGCCCGGCACAAACCGATTCGCTTGTAAATAGACGTGCTGTAACCTTACTAGCGACAACTTTCTTGTCCTGTTTAGTATTTTTGGGCATAAAAATATCCTCTCTGTCTCGGCAAAAACCGGGTGGAAAGGATCTATCGAGTAGATAATATCTCTCCCCTCGGCAAAATCCGGACGGGCTAGATGGAGCACCTTACCTATTGGTAGGTTGCTGGCAGATCGACGAGCTAGATCTCTCCCTGCACTCTGTATATTTTCTTAATTGTTAAAGCACTTGCAGTATAGCAATCAGCCGCGGGCAGTACAAGCGCGTAGATTACAATTGACCAATTAATCGTTTTTCGCTCCCGAAACCCGCTGGCCTCTTTCCCACGTGGCTATCTTGCTGCGATCACCAATAAACACTAATCCTATCCGATCTTGGTCGGTGTCAAGCGTAAAAACAATTCGTAGGCCCTTAGCCCGACGTGATGCCGTAGACAGGCCTGGCACTGCAGAGGGTTTAAAGCCATATGCTACGCGTTGTTCCCCCAGATCCCGTACCTTATATTGGTATTTAGCGACGCCTGGAACTCGTCCTTGTGTCAGGTCAACCTTTTGGAGCCACGCGAGCGCGCCGTAGAGTTCTGCCTCCAATTGGCTATCGTTATATACCTTCAGATAGTCGTCGAGCATTTTTTGGTATACAGGATCCTCCGTGCCCGATTGGGAACCCGACGAATCCACGGCGTATAACTGCCTGGGTGCGCGTTCTTCTGCAACTTCGGTGGTCGATGACTCTGGGGGTATATCGTTTTCAGGTAGAGATTTTCTTCTCCGCTTTTTAATATTATAAGAGACCACGGCATGTCTAGGGATTCGTTTCTCGTTAGACTTCCGTTCCAGGGCGTGCATGCTATCTTCAAATAAGTCACCTAGGTCAACCTCGCCTAACTTGCCGCCATCCAGCCCGTTGGCATATATGCGTTTGGCATGATAACGTGCATTGTCGCTCAATTTTTCGGCATAGGCAGATCGTGTTCCTGCAAGCTGTCTTTGGGCTTCGCTCGGCCACAAAGCATGGAGTTCGGGATCGCGCAACACATTAACTGCATCTTGCGCAGCCATATTTCCGACGTGCATTACCAATCGGACCGCCCGGAAAAGATCGCCCGCACTATTAATAACAACCTCTTCAGACACACACCCGTCCAACTGTTCTTTGGCAAGGAAGTCATCGAAGTGACCCGCCACCAACTTGCGCCTCAAGTCCATATGCAGCATTTCTGAGCCGTCCATGAACGCCCTATAAGCAACTCCGTGGTTAAAAATCAGATTGGATTTATACCATATTCCGTCAATCTCGTCAGGGTGATCTTCGTCATATCGTATATCATTAGCCAAGATTCGCATAAGATTATACTGACCTTTGGTATCCATGGTATTTTGATTAACATAGCCCTCAAACTCGCCGATAGTCTTGTGGAGCTTATCGTACAAAACAAGTTCGTGCATTGAAGTTATTCCGTACTGCATAATGTCCAGCTTAATCACGCCCTCCATGAAATGGCTTGATGGTATATGCAGCTTGGTTTTAAAAAGGTCTTCAAGGGTATTATCCAAAAACGACTCCGGGTCTTCGGGCTGCTCAAGAGCGGCTCTGCCAAGCGCAAAACAAAGCCTTGTGTTAAGCAGCTCCGTATCGCTTAAGCGTCTGACATTTTTGCGTCCCAAGCCTAACGGTTCGCCATCATAACCCGGAGGATTAATCGCGTCGATCTGATACTGATCTAGACCACCCTCAAGACTCATTATAGCTTCATAATGTGCGAGCATAGCCTCGCTAACTTCAGGGAACGCCTGAATAGTTGGCGTCGCTAGTGTATCAAGAGGATTGTACTCGAACATGTTTACTATAGTAGCTTAGAAATATCGGTAGTCAAATTGGATTACGCGCAACTTTTAATCTAGCAAGGAAGACGTGTCTGCGACCTTCGGCGAAATTGCTCGAGTGTTCAAAGGCAGCGGCACGCTAATGCTCGCACTCACCTGACACGGTAGATTTCCTCAAGGTAGGCCCATCCCTGAAGAAGTTGATCGGCCCGCACAGCAACCTCAAATGACCGACGGCACATTGCATAAACTCGCTCTCGGCACTTACCTGCGACCGGCAGAAGAACAAGGTCCGACCATAGCCGGTACGCCAAACTTTGGCGGCACTAATATGTATTGCAGATTATCGCAACACATCTGGTAAATCATCTAAAAGTTTAGTATAATACGTCCGTTATTGGGGATTGGCCAAGCGGTAAGGCACTGGGTTCTGGTCCCAGGATCGGGGGTTCGAATCCCTCATCCCCAGCCATGAGATTATTAGGAAGTCTACAGATTGAACTGTAGACTTTTTTGCTTCAAAAAAGTTCGAATCCTTCCTCTCGTATAACTCCTGTTATACTTGTTGAGTGAATAGTGAAATTATAGAACTCAGAGAACTCAACCATGCGGATCGCGACGCAAGTGTTAAATTGGTCAGTATCGATGGTATAAAATACATTCTAAAAACGGATGACTTACGCGAGGTTGCTGCGCAAAAATACTTTAATCAGCAGCTTGAAGATTATCATATCCCTGCTTTAATAGCGCATGAACATGTTGTATTGCAGCCTAACCAATTATTGCTTGAGTATGTTGAAGATTCTCTAACGTTAGGCAACGTACTAAGCGAAGATCGCTGTCGAACATGGGGCAAACCTGTATCGCGCGTCCACGCAATCAAAGCTGATGACTTTTTCACTTTCGACTCAAATGGCAAACGGGCGAGCACGGACTGGTCGTCATATATAAAGAAGTACATCGACACGGCAGTTACCCGACACAGAAGTTTGCCGTACTCGCTAGGCAACGATCTCATTACTCAAATAGGGCAAATTCTCTACGCTTTGATCGAATATAATCCTACAGAATTATCAGTGACACATGGCGACCTCCATGTTCATAATGTACTCGTAAAAAGCGAGACGCTTATTTTATTCGACAAGTTCGCTGATTTTCCTGTTGCGCCTGCTGCCTTCGACATCGGCCTTCTATATGCCGAAGCTTTTAGCGGAGCTGCTTTCCCTGAGATAGGGCTCAGTACTGAGGAGCAGCAACGTTTCTTTCGAGCTTTTTTAGATGGATATGGGCCCATGTCTATCGAGCAACGGAAGTGGCTTGATCATTTTATTCTTTTACGTGCGTTCTACCGCTGGCCCAACCGTTTTGCACCGCATTCTGGCGAGACACTTCGCTTAATGGTACAGAAACTAAGCTAGTTTCATCGAGTAGTTCTCGAATCTCGTTTACCTCAGCTTCAATCTTTTGAGGATCAACAAAACCAAAAGTTTGGAATCCATCCGCTATCTCCAGCCATGAAATTATTTTCAATGCTGACCCTGTAAATTGGGGTATTTTTGGTTTTGATTTTAGCGAGGGCAAAAAGGACGGCAAAACTTTTGTCCAGTACAATGTTTGGTGACGGCATGTTTGTTTCCTTGTTTAGCGATACGGGGAACACTATGCCGTCTTTTGTAGTTCAGCTCAAGGATCTAAGAACGTCCGGCTTACGCTGGACAGGTGGAAGTGAAGGTGGTGCAGGACGTACATATTGCATATATCAGTATTTTATTTTAATATATAAACTTACATCGCTGAGCTGGAGTAGAGTTACCTCATGAGCAACAATCGCGAAATAGACATGCAGGTAAATCCTGCGCAAGAGCAAGAAGACTTTGTCGTGCCCCACGAAACGGTAGGGTCTGAGTTACTACAAAATACCGAGGAGCAGTTACTCGACGTCCTAACTCTACCGGAAGAACTCCAAGAAGAAATTCAAGATCGGCTGCAAGAGGTTGCTATACAAGCCCTCGCCACCACTATTAATCCTCACGACCGACATGACCTCGCTATGACTGTTAACATCGTTGCGTGGCGCTTACTTAGTGCCCCAGGCGACCCCCTACCAGCTGGACTTGTACAAGGCTACGCTGAGGATGGCACTTCACAGATAACCTACGATACACGTCTTGGCTTTGGAGAAGTGTGCGCAAGAGAAGCATTACACAAGCTGCATGCCACAGGCCTCGAGAATGTAACGAGACTGCTGGGTAAAAGTATAGAAGAACGTCATGGCTCCGAGAAAATTCAGGGGCTCATCAAACGCTCTATTGAAGACAGCCAGGCACTCCAATTCATACAGACACTCGCCAATGGGGGTCTGCAACAACAGAAAGACGCGCAGCCGTTGACACCTTTTTGGCGCATGATACGCGAAACACAGGCCACACATAGTGTACGTGAGCGCTGGGGACTGACAGCACATGAAGCGATAGAACCACGCACAGAGCCTGACTATGACTTACGCCGAGAACTCAGTAGGATCGATGATGAGACCATGCAAATACCTTCTAGCCCAGACAGTGAGCCACTCACTCGCTTGAGGTCTTATCTAGAACAAGCCATACAAACGGCCTTCAACAAAGAAAAACCTGACGAAGCATTTATAGGTTTTGGCCGTGATGAGGATGGAGACAGGGTAATCCGCTCAGCCGCACGGCCAGAAGGTTATTGGGGAGATGAGCTATACGACTACATACAACTAGCAGCCCATACACTTGCCCAACAGATCAACGAGGTCGCGCCTCACGTGCAACGTATGGCAGAGGAGTACATATTTTACCTTATGAGGAATGTCGTATGGCCAGAGGATACGACTCCGAAAGATTTCACACAGCTTAGTGAACAAGCAATTGAGAAGGCACTTTGGATCGAAGAATCGTTTACTGAAGCTCGATACGTTGATGCCGCCGACTATTCCCGGCACGAAAAGCATGCTTCTGCCACCTTCCACAATAGTCTGCTAAGCCCGAGTGGCAGTTATATCGATTTGTCCCAGCTGCCGAAGGACACAAGCAGCGGACATGAGCACTATTCTGGCTCCCCAGAAACTCCCCGTGCATGCATCAACACCCTCAAAGATAAGCCCCTTGGAGAGGTATTACGTGTCTCCCCTAATGGCCGTAGCCCCCACGCGCATCGGCTTATACAATCAGAGCCAAAACAAGAACTTTCGGCACTATCTGGGAACGAGGAGCTGGTGATAAGTCTCTTTGGCGAGGAGTTTAAACACGGGCAACAGCCCTATATACCTGGTTATCGTCTGGTGGGAAATACGCAGAATACATACGGTTTCGTACGTGACGAAAGAGGCGACCCGTACGCTTCGGCGGATATCCCATTGACCCCGGAACAGAGCCGTACGCTGGTTAAGCGGTATACCGAGGTTGGGCTCGAAGAGCTCGCTCAAGCAATGCAACGAAGTTCACACTTAACTGTTCAAGGCCTTACTTCACTCGTTGCAGATTACAGTGTTTACACTACACGCCACGAAGCAGACCAAGCGAATCCCCCTATAGATACATATATTTACACCCTAGTGTTAAGTGACTTCCGGCAGGTAGTGCGCAATGGCAGGCCACACGTACAATGTAGTGGTGCCGCCCAACTGTTGCGCCTCTCGCTAGAGACAATATTTGGTAGAGGTAGTGCTGCCACCACAGGAGGATACCAGCTCTCACGCCGCACCATATCTACTAACTCGAAGCACGAGCAGACAGTTTTCACTCATGAAGGACGCACATACTTGCTTGACGCTACTCCTTCTTCGCTTAGCGGACATACCCCCTCCGATTATCTGTTTAAGGGCCCTCATATGCGATTTGGGCAACATTCTCTTACGTCACTTGCAATTGCGAGGACAGTACAGACCGACCCCCGTACCTTAGAACGGGCTGCCGTCGTTGAATATGACCAGCTCGAACTTCGCGAGCACAAGATAGCCTCACTGCGACGGTCTTTTGATACGCAATTAACAACTCTACTAGAGACACCTCATAAAGACGCTGCCTACGACATAGTTAACAAGCTACCGGAGCACGACCCCTTTAGCAGGACACTCCATGTGGTATTACGCGCTTCCTACAAAGATAATGTACAAGAGGATATTAAGCGGCTAAGTGAATACCTACAATCCTACGAGCAGGCGGATGAGTCACTGCGTCGCCAAATGAACGTGCGGTCTTACGACGACGCAACTATCCGATTACTTCGCAATACAGTAGAGCAATTATCTGCGCTGGTTTGAGCACAGCAACGGGGCAAGTCTCATAGAAGGGAGTAGGAGCAATAAGCTTCTCTTGTCTTTAGAAATCGCGAATGTTCGTTGACATTAAATATGTAGTGTCATAAAATAAATACGTGAAATACTTCGACTGGAACGAAACTAAGAACGATAAACTTCGTGAGGAACGCGAGATTTGTTTCGAGGATGTTGTTGTAGCAATAAGTGAAGGTAAAGTTTACGACGTACTGGCGCATCCAAGTCCGGCAAAGTATCCGAACCAGCGTTTTTATATCGTAGAAATTCAAGAATACGTTTATGTCGTGCCGTTCGTGGGAGACGACATTAAAATTTTCCTTAAGACTATTTATCCAAGCCGTAAACTCACCAAAAAATATCTGAAAGGAGGCAAATAACATGCAGTACTATGAATTAGACAAAGAAGAACAAGCTGAATTAGATGAGATTGAATCTGGAGAGATGCAATCCATTCCAGATTTGCAAGAAGCAAAGCAGGAAGCTATTCGTGCCGCCAAGAATTCCTTAAATAAGACACTTAATATTAATATCCGTCTTTCTGAACGCGATGTATACAAACTCAAGGCAAAGGCAGCTAAAGAAGGGCTACCTTACCAGACTCTTGCCGCTTCTATTCTTCACAAGACGGCTTCTCGCTAGCTATTTCTCTAGACTAAAATGTATGGCAATTACGCAACGCACGACTCTACCCCTCAAATACGGTGAGTTCAATATTGCATATCACATTTTTAATACAGGTGTCTGTACGAGCGTTTCATGCGGCGATCTAAATACTGGCAGCCCCCTGGATCGCTCGGGGTCAGATAAATTTAACGCTTGCCTGATACTACATTCGATGTTATACATATACTATGATTACTGACAACAGATTGAACGTACTCGGTACTGCCGAGGAATTAGTTGCGATGCCGAGAGCAATCTCACGCGATACCGCCTGGAATTTGGGAACAAGGATTTTCTTCATACAAAGTGAGGCAGGGTTTCCGCTTGTCGAAGGCGAAGAAGGCTCCGTCGATTTCGAAGGCACCCTCAAACAATTAACCAAAGGCGGTACTGATCGCAAGCCTATCAGCCCGCTCGAAGCTTGGATGCAGGCTGGTGTAGCAGCAGCTAGTATTTCGGCTGCACATGAATTTGATACTGCCGAAATAGTCCTCCCCGAAAAAGAGTTACAGCTTCGTGAAGCCTTGTCCGCCATGGCCCTTCGAGACGCAGATCAAGCCGCACTTGCAGAGACCGCAGCATAGTCTATCTGATGATTATTTGTTTAGTGAACCTGCAATAAGACACTAACCCAAGCTAGTAGTAGCAGAATAAAGGCTAGGGCTTTTAGCAGCACCGAGCCTATCCGCCAAAATACACCAAATAGCTTTATGTGCTAACATAAAGCTATGCGCTTGTCCTATGACGATCTCAAAGCTATTCGTAAAATTGTCGAAGAAACAATCGATCCTATTAAGGGCGAATTGGAGGCACTTGGAAACGATATTAAGGAAATTCTTTATGGCTACATTGCGTAGTGGTACTATCTTTACAAATGAGGCTCGTCATACGAGTGGCCAAGGAAGCGGCATTTCTCAAGTACCGTATAGTTTAAAAAAGTTCCATGGTGCATTTCAGCCAGTAAGTTTTTCATATCCAGACTCTTGGACGTTGTCGATAGTCAATGAGAATTTCCCTTCGGGCCAGGATGAGGGGGGATATGTTGGGCCTAATGGTCTCTATTTCGCGGACGGGCGGCACATGGTGATCGACCCGACATCCAACGAACCATCTCGTGAATTTACAATTGTTACCTCAGATAAGGTGACGGTTCCGTTTTGGTCGTATCCCCTCTACTACGTTGAGGCCATTATTGCAGCAGCAAATGGAACCTACGAAGTTGTTTATGGTCTTGGATCTTCCAATCCCCAATACGATCATGTACAGTCTTTCTTTAGTACTCAAGATGCACTACCGATTATTATTGCAACACCGACACAACAAAAAACATCTGCTAATATCGGGATCGTCTATTTTTCTGGAGGAACTTGGGGGATTGCAACAAAGAATCTTGCCTATTCATATTTTCAGACACCGGAGTACCTCGCCAATAAAGAGGTTATACTGTCCTTATCATTCAGCAAGTTCAAGATAAAACAATTGCCATTGAATCAAACTACACAAGTCTAGCTCTACTCCGAGATGATCGCTGGTCTGGCGACGTGACGAAAAGTGGGAGTGAAAACAATCAGTCTGGTTAGAGTTCTCTTAAGCCTCTTTGCTCGGAGGTAATCCACCCAGCTACACTAATCCAAGCATCCTCGAAACTTACCGCGCCATTGCCGAGCAGTACATCATGGAAATTCTGCACCCGAAACGCGTTGCCAAGCGCGGTTTCGGCCGTCTTACGCATGGCGTTGAAGCGGCTTAAACCAAATGGATACACAAGAGATTGCCCTGGCCATGCCAAAACCCGCAAAATCTCACCGGGGTCCCGACCGAACATCTCGCGTTGCTTGGCCCGCGCCGTGGTCATGTCCCACTTCTCATAGTTAAGGCCAATATCCAGACGAAGCGTCCTTGTCACATTCAGTACGGTAATAAGACGACGTGCATACTGCTCGAGACTTTCCGGTATGCCAAGATCAGCACCAAGCCCTTCGGCATACATTGCCCATCCCTCAGTGTAACTAAGGGCCATGGGACTATAGCGCAACAAATCGGGCAAGTGTTTTGCTTGCTGCTGCCAGGGCAGGTGGATGCCATGGCCGGGCGGCCCTTCATGCCAGAACAGGCGACGCAGATTATTGTTTGGCTCTTTGTGAGGGTCAACAACATAGTCAGTAAACCTCCCTGGCACTGTTCCGTCCCGGCTCGGCAGCTTGTAGCCGGCAAACGAGCTTTCTGCAGCAGTGGCGTGATTAACATAGATCTCGAGCGGCTCGGCAACAGGATTATTGAAGATACGTCCCAACTTACTCCGGACTTGTATGTTAAGTCGTTGGTATTCGTCGTGTATTTGCTGTACTGAGGTAAAAGTACGAAATACTTCATCGTGCATGATGTAGTCGATGCACGCTGCAGTGTCACTAAAACCAAGGGCACTCTTTACCTCCTCTAGCTCACTCAGAGAGTTCTCCCAGTGCATTTCCGCAAACTCGATTGCGTGCTGCGCTGTGAAGCTGGAATCGTAGGCAAAGTAAGTCAACAAGCATGAATACTGATCACCTGGAAGCGCCCACATGCCAAGTCTGGAGCTACCGCGGCATTGCTGTATATAGTGCCGTGCCACAAAATCTGCCAGCTTCTGATAAGCTGGCAGCACTTGTTCCTTTACCTCAATCTCGTAGGCCTCGATGGTAGATGACGATAATTTGGAACCGGCTTTTCCGAGTGGCTGGAGAAAACGTCCGACAATGCCAGGGTCCCGCAAGAGCTGGTCGAACTTCTCCAGGGCGGCAGCAATCACAACCGCAGGCTGCGTGTCCCCGCATGCAATCCCTTCTTTCATACACTCAATAGAGTTATCCACCCACCCTGGCCATGCCCTGAGCCGCTCTCTCGATTGCTCGACCATCTCGGGTGTATCGAAAGCAAATCGGCCCGTCCCCGTCGCATCTTTAAAAAAGTCCCAAACTGGCGCAGCCGGTGTTTGATCAACAGTACGCCGGTAAGCGGTGAGGTTGGTAAGTATGTCATACTGAAAGGACAGCTCTGTTCTTATACGCTGCTCAATCTGCCATTCGCCGCTATGAAAGTCGCCGCCAACCTGCTTCAGCAAGTCCAGGCATGCCTTGTAGGTAGAAGCCAAATTCCCACGCGCATACGGGTCAATAGGATGTTTGTCCAGTACGGTTGAGGTGTAATCCAAAAAGCCCTGATCGCCACTTATCTCATGAGCCAAAAGCGGTACCTGATCTTGAAGCATCACGCTAATGACGTTCGCAATGAACCGTAAGCTCGGATTGGTCATGGAAGATTCAAAGGCATGGCCCGGCAAAGGAAGAGCCACGCCTTCTGCTAGTTTTTCGTGCACGATAATAATCGTATCATCTCGCCGTAATCATATGTGAGTTTTACTAAAGACCATGCTCCCCAGCCATGAAATTATTACAGATACAAAAGAGTTCGACTTTCGGGCTCTTTTCGCATTGCCATCTGATAGCATAGTTCAAACAGCCTTGACCTTTTTATTTTGCTTGATTTTCTAATTATTTACTGTTTATAAACCGAGAATGTATCACCGACCGAGCTCATGTACGGCTATGCTTTTCGTTGCACGGCCACGATCGTGTCACGCCGCTGTGAGAGTTCAAAACTCCACTCAGACAGGGCTTGCAAGGCTGGCAACAATTTCCGTCCGTCTTCTGTGAGCGTATAATCTACGCGTGGTGGAACTTCCTGGTAATCATGACGGACAATAAGCCCGTCATGCTCCAGTTCTTGTAATTGTTTAGCAAGCATGCGCTCGGTAATGCCGCTCATGAGTCGGCGTAGTTCGCTGTAGCGCTTAGGACCATCCTGCAGATACCACATGGCAACCGCCTTCCATTTTCCGCCAATGTAGTGCATACCTACATCAATTGGGCAGTGATAGGCTTTATTGTCTACGCTAATGATGTGCTCTTCGTCATTCCATATCATACTTATACTATACTCCATGATAGTACTTGTTTAGAATATAGCCCTGCTGCTAGACTGGCCTCATGAGCAAAGAAAAATATTCATACAAAATAATACTTCTTGTGCTGGCATGTACCGCATTCGTACTTGGTACCGCCGAGCTAATGATCGTCGGTATTTTAAATCCAATAGCGGATAGCTTGCGAGTAAGCGTTGGTACCGCTGGACAGCTCGTTACAGGTTATGCGCTCGGCATTGCAATCGGTTCACCGATACTGACGGCACTTACCAATAAGCTAGGAAGACGCGCGGTTGTGATCGTCGCTGTCATTATATATGTACTCAGCAGTGCAACGGTACTACTAACCACCTCGTATGACTTATTTTTGGTTGCACGCGTTTTAGCTGGCGTGATGCATGGCGTGATTATTGGCAGCAGTTTTTCAATCGCCACACAGGTGGTTCCGGCCCAAAAGCGTGGTCAGGCGATCGGCATTGTTTTTGGCGGACTCTCTGTTGCCACAGTCCTGGGGGTGCCGCTGGGTACGCTTGTCGGACAGCTACTTGGCTGGCAAGCAGCTTTTATCGCAGTAGTAGTTATGGGCGCGGTGGCGCTCGTCAGCCTACTGCTATTTTTACCAAACACTAAAAATGACGTTCAGTTATCCCTAAAAGCTCAATCACGGGCAGCCTTTACGCCCGGTGTTATTATCACGCTACTTACCGGTTTACTCATCATGGGCAGCCAGTTTACGATGCTAACCTACCTTGAGCCATTCCTGACCAACAGTACGCACGTACACGGCAGCATGGTGAGCGCGTTTCTGTTCATGTATGGAACAGCCTGCGCAATCGGTACCTTTGTAGGCGGCAAACTAGCCGATAAGAACGCTAGCAGAACGATTATCATTGCCAATGCCCTGCTTATTGGAATCTTTATTTTGCTGCACTTGTTTGGCGGTCAGAGTGTGCCGGTTGCGCTCTTGTTGTTGGCGTGGGGGTTTGTAGGATTTGGCCTGGTGCCCTCGTATCAACTGTACGTTATTGGCTTGGCCGGTAAAGGCGCCAACCTGGCTTCGACCCTTGGCGTATCAGCAGTGAATGTAGGTGTCGCAATTGGGGCGGTAGTTGGCGGGGCAACTATTTCTGTGCTTCATAATGTTTCGGATGTGCCGCTGGCAGCTACTATACTATGTGCCATTGCCTTGCCGGTAAGTTTATTTGCGGGCAAGCGCTTTTGGCGCAAGGTGCCCGACCAAGTTGTGGTCGCGTCAGAAGGCGCAGTATAATTAACGTAAAGTGGGTATATATAAGGAGAAAACATGTTTGATGATGCAAAATTTTTAGCAACCGTGCCTGTCAGCGATCTAGAGAAAGCCAAAGCATTTTATGAGGGCAAGCTCGGCCTAAATCGCGTAGCAGAAAATCCGCGCGGCCTTACATACCAGACCGGTGGTGGCAACTTGTTTATTTATGAATCGCCAGCCACTGCTGGTTCCAGCAAGGCGTCAGTTGCTACTTGGGAGCTTGCAACCATTGAAGATTTAGTCAAAGAAATGAAGGCTAAAGGGATTGTGTTTCTTACCTATGATATTCCGGAGGCAACGTGGCAAGACGACATCGCGACCATGGGCGACGTACAAGTAGCGTGGTTTGAAGATCCGGACGGTAACCTCTATTCGGTGGGTACGCCACAGCCATAACAGCGCCAAGCAGGTTTTGCAAGAGGCCATTTTGAAGGCTGCGTTATTTTACGCCGGATTGACTTCGATACCGTTTACCATAGCGTTATCTACCAGGCTTGTAAACTGTATGGTGAGGGTTCCTTGTGCATTGGCTGGGACCACAAAATCCTGAACAATGGCTTTGTTGGCGCCACCGGCTGCTGCATAGATGTCATAGTTACTGAGCACTGATGTCCCGTTGATGCCTACATTAAACACTCGGCTGCCAACACCGCCGCTATTGGAGCCTGCACCCCAGTAGAGTTCGTTGAAGTGCAAACGGACGTGGTAGTTCGCATTCGGTGTCAGCTGTGGAATGGTGTACGTGAAGTTACCATAGCGTACTGATTGGTACACGGCCTGCGGAGCCGGACTACTGACGGCACCTGTATCAACGGCCGCCGTCGAAGTATATGTACTGCCACCAGTGTATTCAGTGTCTGCCGCGAAACTGCCTGCCACATTGCCTCCGGCGTTAATCACGGTTGCGGCAGTATGTGGCGGGCGTGGTGGCTGCGGAGGCAAAGTGCCATCGAACAGTTCAGCACCATTCACCATGGCATTATCGGTTACGGTCGTAAATTGAACGGTAAGGTTACCGCTCGCGTCCGCGATTGCTGGCAATTGCTCGGTGATAGCTTTGTTGGCGCCGCCAGCTTGGTTGTAAATATCGTAGTTCGACAAAGCGCTTTGACCGTTCACCCCCACATTAAACACGCGACTGCCAATACCCCCACCATTGGAGCCTGCACCCCAGTAGAGTTCGTTGAAGTGGAGCCTGAGCGTGTAAGCTGCACCCGGCGTGAGGCCAGAGAACGCATAGCTAAAGTTATTGCCATAGCGCGCTGACTGATACACGGCCTGCGGAGCTGGCGTGGCAGTTTCGCTCGTATCAACCGGTGCGGTCGTGGTATATGCGGCGCCACCACTAAAGCCGCTATCTGCGGCAAAGCTGCCGCTCGCACCGCCACCTGCATTTATCGACTGCAAGGCAATGGGAGTTGGCGTGGTAATGCGGCCAATTGCACTTGCACCGGGTGAACTAACGTCGTACCAAACAGCACCGTCAAAACCGCCACTAACGCCAGTAAGCCCACCGGTGCTAGCAGGCACTGCGTATTGCGTCCCTATGCCTGAAGTGGTCATGCGTCCTACGCTATACGAACCGCCGCTCGAATACCAAATAGCGCCGTCAGGACCAGTGGCTATCCCGGAGCCAGCGTGTTCACCGGAGGGAATCGGATACTCAATAATAGAACCGGCGCTGTCGATCCGGCCGATGTTTGCCGCATTGGTTTCGGTGAACCATACTGCGCCGTCAGGCCCGGCGGTTATGCCATACGGGAACGCATTCGCGGTGGGCGTGGGATAACGTGAATACACACCGGTGGTGGTCATGCGGCCAATCGCGTTACCGCCAGGATCATTGCCCTCTTCACTAAACCAGAGGGAACCATCCGGGCCGCTCGCAATGCTCAAAAAGCTGGAAAGATTTCCTGCAACAGGATATATCGTGACATTTCCGCTCGTGGTCATGCGGCCAATTTCCCAATCATTATTGTACGATTGCGTCGTAAACCACAAGGCGCCGTCAGATCCGGCAGTTACGGCATACGGGTACGATTGCGCGTTAAAGGTAGTCACCGCTCCGCTCGTTGTTATGCGGTATAGAGAGGTCGAGGGACTGCTCGTAAACCACAGAGCACCGTCAGATCCGGCAACAATATCTCTCGGTTGGTAATTATCACCAGTCGGATATTCCGTAATTGTTCCGTCGCTGGTTATGGTGCCTACTTTACGGCTTTGCGGCTCTGTAAACCATAGCGCTCCGTTCGGCCCTTTAGTGATTTGAAACGGACTGCCGCCGCGCGAAGGCAACGGGTATATTGTATTTGTTGGCGCGGCATAGACCGGGAGGCTGCCAAAAATAGGCGCTATTAAAAGTATGGTGCTCAAACCAACCGTTGTAGTAGCACGCCGGATAAACCCCTTCGGCAAAGTGCAAACTAACCACACGTCTAGTAATTTACTGTATATACGCATAGCCCACTCCCTCATTATGTCTTTATAGTACTCCGCCATGCCGTGAAGTGAAAGCAGTATTTCGACCGGTTTCGAGCCCTCCCTTAATATGTATAGTTCGCCTCAATGTTTGTATTCCCTGCTGGGGTTCTAGGGCAGCAAATCGAGCAAGTCAGCCTGATCGTAATAAGGTATCTGTCTGGCGACATCGAAAGCTCTGAACAGATTAGAGAACTGGGTATTCTGGGGCAAGGCGTCGGCCGATAGATTGTGAGCTTTTGACAAAAAAGTTATCGCTTTGCCGTTTTGGCTAATAGAAGGGGCTAAGCTTTGGTCATCACCGGGGACACCGTTATGTGAAGCTCGGCTAATCAAGCGCGTGACGCCAAAATGTGTATAGTACAAAAAGACGTTTATATTTGTGGTACCGGGTCGAACCAGATTGGACGCATATGATGCATAGACTACGTATTGACCATCGCCGTTAATGTCTGCCGCAAAACTATCGCCTAGAGCAGGCACACCTCGAGTAGAATGGCTGACAAGTGTGGTGGTAACCTTTTGGCGGTCATAAAGAAAGATGTCGGCTTTTTGGTTGTGGTCATCGGGCGTTAAGTTTTGGGCAGTGGATTCATAGACAATGAAATTACCATCGGTACTTATAACTGGTCTAAAAGAATTACTGGCGCCAAACCCCATCAGACCACTACTTACTAAAATAACTTGATTATCCTGAGTATCGTACAAGTAAACATCGGTTTGGCCGTTGTAATCGTTTGATGCTAGTCTTTCATCTGTTGAAAATGCGATAAAACGGCCCGTGTCATTTATGGTTGCGTTCCAAAAACCGCTATTACTTACCTGGTCATCAGCATTGGTGAGCTCGACAACTCGCGTCGATTGCTCTTCAAGGTTTCTTATAATTAAACGGTAGCCTTCTTTGCTGGCGGAATTAAACGGATAGTAGCTTAGAAATGTCACATATCTGCCGTCGCGGGTAACAATCGGTGCCTCGCCGCCAACGCCCGTGTCTATAGCTGGCAGCCGCCTATTTCTTGAATCAACATTTACTACCCTTGTGTATTTGGTTATAAGATCGTGCAATATTATGTTGGTGCAAGGGCCGTCCCAGCCTCTGCAAAAGTCATTCAGGCCAGGCGCCACATCACGTGCAGTCGAGGCATAGACCACGTAGCGACCGTCGGCAGAAATGGTCGGCTTGTAGCTGTCGCCCGAGCCCGGTCCACCCTCGGCGTTGCGGCTGACTAGCTCTGTTTTTTTGGTAATTCTATCGTAAGCATACACTTGTTCCATGCCATTGTGCGGACCGGCTACAAGGTTAGTCGCCTGGGAAGAAAATACCGACGTACGACCGTCGTCACTTAAAGTACGCGCCTGGGATTTATGTATATCATTATTGGCGCCTACGGCACTTTGCCCCTTTGTATCGAGCGTTGTCGTACTAAGACTACTAGCCCCGGCGTGTTCAAATGGCAGTAAAGTAATTATTACGGCTCCTATAATTGCGATAGCTGTTCGCCATGTTCTGTAATCCCGTAGCCTCTTCATGTCGCCTCCTTATATACAGTTTGTAAAATAACAAAAGGGGATAGATTTACTATTAAAAAGGGTATTTATCTGTCGTGGAGAGGCGGCAATTCTCTTATTTCATCGATTTATTTATCGACAATAATCGTCCACCAACTTACTATAGGACCATGTATAAAGTTAATGCCGACACACGAAACGAATATTTAAATGAGGCCGTGAACTCCGGTCGCGATCTTAAAAGCATCGATACTTTTATCCAAAAAATTGCGCCCACATTGCAACCCTGGTTCTATGATGTCGGACCAAAAGATCCCGGCATGACATTTAAGATGGTAGCTTACGGAAAGTTTACATATACGCCGGCCAAGAGTCCTGACGCGGTCATTGATTGGCCGGTAATCGGCATAGCTCTACAGAAGAACTACATCAGCGTTTATATATCTATTACAAAAGACGACAAACCGCTCGTGGATTATTACGACCAGCTCGGTTATACGCGACGCGGCAACAATAATTTCAGTTTTGAGACATTTGGCCAGCTCGACAAAAGCGCTTTCGAGCAAATGATTAAAGAGATTGCGCGGATTTTTAATGAAGATCCCGAGAATCCTGTACGGTTTAAACAGGGGGATTACAAGGGTTAGTTTCTGCTATTGCGTTTCAAAGCACTTAAGCTAAGCGATAACACTTGGTATACTACAAATATGAATACCGAGCCTGAGCTTTCGCCAGCGGAAGCGTGTCGTACACACTCGCTCACCCAACAAGATTTTGCACAGATGTGCAGTGCGGATGGAAGTCTAAAAAGCCAGCGACGAACGACCACTTTTAGTCTGAAGAACGATCCTTCCAAAACAATCACGGTGGATAATGTGGTGCTGTATATTGCTGGTGGGCTGCTTCTTGTAATACTAATAGGCGCGGTCGTACTATTTGTTCGGCACCGCAACAAGAAAAAGAAAAAAGCGTAAGTCGTTCTGATCCTCGTTCAGGTCAGCTAAAGCTTTACGCCAGTCGCATACTGAGCCCAATACCACCAAAGGTCTTGCACACAAACGTAGGCATTAAAGACGTACTCAGTGCAGCATTATAGCGATAATTAAGGTCGTTGAACTGCGTCATTTCCTGGGGTGAGCTAATACGACTAGTCATAAGCCACCGGGCAAAAGCGCCGCGGGCAATTTTGGTATGTACAATCACCTGTGTTGGCTCGCCGGTCTTCGAGTTTATTGTCAGAAAGCGCGGTGCTACCACGCGGGCGTCATCAACAAACGGAATGACTGTTTTTGTGTATTCTACTGCGGACAAGTTTACGATTAGACCGTCCTTAGGTAATATTTCGGCGATGTCAGATCCCCAGTACTTGTATAAATTACCGGATGATTGATCGGGCAACGTATATCCCATCTCTAAACGATACGGACAGACGCCGTCGTATGGACGAAGAATCCCGTACAGACCTGACAATATACGCAAAGTCTGTTGCGCGTAATCGCGGTCGTTCTTAGACAGCGTACTAGCGCGCAAACCACTGTATATATCTCCCACAAAGCTGTCTACGGCCAAAGATTGTTGATCCGGGCTAGTATTCCATGCCGCTAACATGCCGTGCACCTTGCGTGACAGCGGTTCAGAAATATGCATCGCCGCTTGCAACTGGGTTACAGTAAGCGTTTGAAGATATGCCGCGAGCGGCTTGGCTTTATCTATAAGTAATGGGGTGGTTGCCGGCGACATTGCCGCAGGCGAGCGCATCGTTTTGGATGAATGGATAAGAACCGTAATACTCATTAGGCTGTTCCGAAACGCCGGGCAGCTCGGGCGCGAGCTTTGGCAGCTTCGACTTCGCGGTTATGCGGCTCTGCTTGCGTGACCAGTGTGTTTAGTAATTTTTGAGCGACAATTGCAACTTCTTCGATTGCTGCGTTAAAGGTGGTTTCGTTAGCTTTTGAAGGTTCATGGAAGCCAGATAGTTTACGAACAAACTGCAAAGAAGCAGCCCTTACTTCTTCCTCTGTAGCGGGCGGGTCAAAATTAAAAAGCGTCTTTATATTGCGGCACATGGTAGCTCCTCATTATAACATTATACAGCGCATTGAATCCCTTGGGATTGCGGCCGGCACGGTGGCCCTTGCAATAGCGTCTGTGTTCGGCGTCGAGGAAGCACTTCCTTTAGGCCATTTTGGAGGTTATGAATTATGCGAAACTATAGTCGATATTAGCGAGTTATTGGGAGAAGGCGGCGCATCATGCATAGTCCCACTACCGGTGCCCTTCACGCCGCGCGACCGTCGTGCAAGTTAAGTGCGATTTGTTATTCGTCTCCTATTCTGGGTCCTGCCGAGTATATCTTACACCAATGTTTCACTGAGCCTTAAGAGCTTGCTTAAAGTCATACGTGAGATGACTTCGGAGCTGTTCGCTTGTTAATTTGCGAAGTGGCTCTGTCGTTACTAAGTATCTTTCAATCTCCAGATATACACTTACCAACACGGATTTTTCTTCCGGTGTAAGCGACACACCTGGCTTCATATTAGAAGTAATAACCCTCACCCTATCAAGAATCGCATCGACGGCAGCGGGCTTGGATACTAAGCTGGCAGCATATGTAACAGCGTCCGTAAAAGTACCGTTTGTCTCGATCTCAAGATTACGATCTCCATAGTAAAAAAGCAAACCTGCGCGTAACAGAAACATCATCATGAGCAGATAGGGCCACAGAGCCACGCCGTAACCGGTATACCAGCTCAGCCCATTGGGCCAAAGAGTATTGACAAGTATCTCATGGAGGCCTGCTATGGCAGTAAAGGCCAAACTCGTAACAAGTGCATTCATAGCGCGAATATAACTAGGGCCGATAAGCGAGCGAATGCGAAAAGCTACCATCATAGCGGCAAAACTAAATGAGACACTCCAGGCTACCAACTGAGCAATGCCAGCCGGCGCTCCTGGTACAAGGCTAACGGCTGCCGCTGCCACCACGGCCAGCACCAAACCTAACCACGGCGATGCCCACAGAGAATGTATGGACAGTAGTTTGGAGAAACGGCGCACGCCCAAATACACAATGAGAGTTGCTGAGAAATAAAAGAGGGCCGATATCGCGCCCAGCCAATCCGCCGTAATGTTAAATGCAAGAACGATGGCAAAGATAAGTACCGGCACCGCTACCATAAAAGTGCCTATAGCAATCAAGATGTAGGCGGTCCGCAGTCCAGGCTTAAAGTCTTTGAGACTAGCAAAAAAGAACCAACCAGCGGCTAGCTGAAGAAGGCACATAGCAACACTTAACCCTAGTCGCAACCGGTCCTGTCGAAGCGCGGCACTAGCGGCAGGGTCAATAAGACAGATGCCTGCCACAACAACGGCTACGCCCAATAAAATAAAAACAAAACGCTTATTCATAACACTTACGCTTAATAGTATACCCGAAAAATAAGTGAAAAGCTTCCATTTATTGAAACATCTTGGCATTATAAAGATATGGCTACCTCCCAAGAAATAGTAACCGCTAAAGATCTGGAAACCTTTGGCTCACAGCTTTTCGAGCAGATTTATGATTTTGCCTCGCACCCATACTACCCCGACTACTACGGTGGTGGCGATCGGCATGCGACAACTACCTGGCATATACAGGATCCGGCCTGCCAGCTGGAGATAACTGCCTCAGGTGAAGGGTTTGAATTGCCCAGTTCCCCCTGGACAGTAAATCAACTTGCATTAGGTGTGCTGAAAAAGGGTGCTACATCCTGGTCGAATGCAACGCTACTCGGAGCAGATACGGCAAATGCAAAGTCCATGCGACTAGACGAAGACTGTGACTCAACAGGATTGCTTGAAATTCTCGGTCTACCCGATATTGCGGGCATGCTTGGGTATATAGATGATCATCTGCCGGCGGCAATGACAACCCGGCGGCAATCCTGCACCATCACCAGGCCCGGCACAGGGGCATTCGCCATAATCGAAAAGACTGGTGTTAAGATGTTTGACAACGAAGCACTTCCCTACGCAGAACGATCCCTGCAATTACGACATTTAAATAACCTATGGTTTCAAGCAAATTACAAAAAGATATTTGCGCACGAAAAATGGTCACTCTTCAGCGTGGTATTGACGGATCTGTCGCCTGGCGAACAACCCCCGCCCCCATTTCCCTTTTATCGAGAACGCCTTGAGTCACTCCAGGCCTTTGGCAGCCAGATATTGCAAGCGGCCGTTGATTTTCGCGATGGAGAAATTACAGGCCGAAAAGACGATCCCTTACCCGATGGATCGGATCCTCATTTTGTCGATGGCTACAGACGTGGACGGCAACTATCTTCAGCCCAGGGTGCCGGCCTTACAACTCAGACTAATGAAATCGACTTACCTTTATTATCGCTCAAAGGCACTCCAATAAGGATTAAAAGCGCCGACGTTAAAGACGGTTTATTATAGCTATCTCGTCCTTACTGAAGACTATTTAGATTTTTTCGACACCTTTCTACCTTTATACCACGATTTGTTATAATTTACGCTATGACTAAAAGAGAGATCGACGTTGTAGCCGTAGGTACCTGTTATGTCGACACCAATGTACACAACTTCCCCTTTAATAGGGGCAGCATAGTCGGCGAGGAATTAATCGGCGATCGGTACGATGTAGTACCTGGCGGTTCGGCTGTAAATTTCTGCAGGCTCGGGTCGGCATTGGAACTACAGACCGCCTTCATTGGAATCACCGGTGACGACGCCAATGGCGACACACTAGAGCATTTGCTCAACCATGAGGGTGTCAAGGCAGCTTTAGTCCGAAGGCCCGAGCTTCAAACGAATATTAGTTTTAATATGACCAACTCCGAGAACGATCATATTATGTTGACGGCAGGCACGGCCAATGCAGCCCTTGATCCCACAATAGTAATGCCAAAATTAAGCGAATTGCTACCCGAGGCCCGTATACTCTACCTGGGTGGATGCCTGAAGCTAAAGGCGTTCGAGCACGCATTTGCAGAGATTGTCCAATTGGCCAACGAGAGTTCAGCAGAACTAGTTATCGATCACGGACGCGTCCCGGCTACGGTCAGTCCGGAAATGATTGCAGCAGTTAAAGATCTCGTACTTTGCTCTAGGTACTACTTCCCCAGCCGAGAAGAGTTTTGTGCATTATGGCAAGTGACGAGTATTGACGAGGGAATGAGCAAACTACAGAAGCTGGCCCCCAACCTCACAGTAGTTGTAAAGGACGGTGCTCGCGGAGCTTTCTACTGGGCCAACAATTCAACACATAACGTGGAAGCAAATAAAGTAGATACAGTCGTGAACGCGACCGGAGCCGGTGACAGCTTTAACGCCGGCGTAATCACTGCATTATTAAGCGAGCGGGTACTGCCCGAAGCTATCGCGTACGGCTGCAAAGTTGCCGCTGCAAAGATAACAGCCGCAGACATCCCCGCATTATAGTGCATTTGCAGCAGGTAGCAACCGCCATGCTCATCGGCTGATCTTTTGACCTCTACGCTAGACGATTCCTTCGGATTTGGCTCGGCTGTAATCGATGTTCCAAACGTAGTCGTTCTTTACTTTTTGATGAGCAACATCAAAAATGCCCTCGCCTGGCGCATATATACGCATCTCGGGTTTATGATCCGCCATTTCATATCCGGCCTTAAAATCAAGATTTAGCACGAATAGCTGGTCGACGATAATCTTGAGCAATGCCTCCTTTTCGGTCGCACTTATTTTCACGCCTTCGGCAGCTTCTAAAGCAAATAACAAGTGCTTCTGATGCGCTTTATCTTCGTAGCTTATAAGCCTAAAATTCGCAACCTTTTGTTTGTAATCATCATTGGCATTAATGATCTGCCTTATTTCCTCGGGTCCCACCACACCCCCATAATAATCAACAGAAAGATCGCTGCGGCCATAATAGAACAGCACGCCGAAATCAAATTCTACCAGTTTCAACAAGTCTGCTCGACCTAACGTCTTCAGTTTCTTCTTAAACGCGTAAAAATCTTCTGCATGCCCCAAATCGTGGATATTATAACGCACGCGGGGGCTTATATTTTCCTTGCGGCAAATCGTGACGAGCAACTCACCCTTGTCGTTGTTTTCAAACAGATAGTCGTATGGGTTATACTGAAAAATCATCGGTATGATACCGCGGTTTTGCTTAAGCAAGGCCGAACGAAGCGATTCGTCTTCAATTAGTTTTTGCCGGAGCGCAATGGTAAAGTCGGTTTCATGAGCAATATTAATCTCGAGGTCAGAAGCACCATACGATCCTATTACCTCCTTAAATACACCTTGCAAAGACTTACGCATCGGCTCGCTAATACCCTCACCACCGTAGATCGCCGAAACGGTATACTTACTCCAATCTACTCTCGTATCATCGGCAATCTGTTTTAAGAACGGCGGGTAGCCGCAAATAACATAATCAAATGCAGGCCCCAGCTCCAGCAATGTGTCTATCGCTTTGGTAAGGTCGGGGCCGGTTGATTTGACGCGGCTGATCTCCAGCAAACTTAAAGAAGTATTGAAGCCCGTCGACCAAGCGCCCATGGCAAACGTATTGATAACGATGACGTTCTGGTTTTTAAAGAGGTGATTAAACGCCACCTGGATAATGCGGCGGGTAAAACGTCGCTCTTTAGCTCCACGCGCCCAGCTGGTTGGTTTGCCGCTACTCCCTGAAGATTCATCAAGCATCACCCCAGCCCCGGGAAGAACGCCGTCCGTGAGCTTTTCTGTCAAGTAATACTGCTTTATATACGTTGTCTTATCAATTTCCGGAGTGTCATTAAGCCTTGCGCCACCGGCGCCAATATGCGGACCGCCAAAATCCTTTTTAGACATAAAACTGCGATAAGCCGGCACACGCTTCATGGCATAGCGATACACCCGCACTGCACGAATCCTGCCAAGGAATACACGAAAATTCCCAACCTGCGGAGCTAGGAAAAATTTATGAATTGACGGCCCGAAATCAATCGTCCAAATAATTCTATCAAGCGTGGCGACAATAGCGCAGTACAAACGATCAAACATGTTTATCCCCTTAACAAGTGCTTATTTACTGGTATTCGCAAGCTGCTGTGCGGTTTTTCCGATCTACCGGCCCGGTAAATAAAAACCATAAAATTAGTGTGAATGTCTTCGTGTTCAATATGGGCTAGATTTAGAAAATCATTGTGCGCAGCCACATTGCTCATAATTGTACCGAACGGGTGGAGGTAATAGCCATCCGCCGCAATCTCGGCCCATATCTGCATAATTGTTTTACCGACTTCAAATGATTCCCGCTCATTGCTAAATGGCGCGACCATATAATATGCATCACTGTTATCGCTCATAGTTCGCAAATAATACCTCTTGAGCACATTGCTCACTCCGGGCATATGCAAGAGCTTGTAGTGCTTGACGATGAACTCCATGACGCGCCCATTGAGCTCCATGCAATCATAGGCAAGACCATCCATTTTGGTTTCTTTTTGTGCTTTGTTGTAGCGAAGCCAGTGGTTCAACTCATGTCGCACCGCATCGTCGAACATGTCATCAAATACGGCTCGCTGATTCAGCCAAATCGCTTGATGTGTATCTGTCCGGTTCATTTTTACCAGCCGCATATTGTGCCGGGCGGCAATGGCGATGGTCCGATCAGATAGCGCTCCAGGCAAACCTTCGCTGTACTTTTTGCGAGAAGTCTGACGAAAACGCAAAGCTTGTAATAAAGCTGCATTTGCAGGCTTCATCGACGGCGTGATTGTACAGCTTGCAAATCGTAACGATCCATTCGATTTTAACTGCTCTAGCTTGGGTAATTCCGCTACAAAATCGCATTCGTAGCCAAAAGCCTCCGAGCACATTGTTAAATACGTTACGAATAAACCCATCGTCACAAAGCTAAAAAGATACGAGACTTCGGCCGCTTGCAGGCCACGTTTTGTTTCAAAATATAGATCAAAATGTGTCGAATCTAGCTGCCTTAATTCTATTGGCTGTCCATTATGAGGCGACGGATATCGGTTGAGCAGTTCAAAAAATTCTTGAGATAGTTGCGTTTTGGTTTGCATGGCCAGTCTTATTGTATGAAGTATATAATGTTCAGCTGACGTTCACAATGACTATAAAATCGATCAACCGGGTCGTTAGTAGCTGATTTTTTGGTTAATCCGCAAAATCGTATTCCAAGTTCGAGTTGTTATATCCTTGCCGAACTGCTTCTCGAGTTTAGCCATAAAGTCCGGCGTCTTGGTTATCGCCACGTTATTGACGGCCAGAAGTGCTCGGTTTTGAGCATCATAGCCGACAATTTCTAACGTACCATTAGCCGACTTGTATAACGTCGGCGCCTCTTTTAGCTCATGTTTTAAAAAAGTTACCGTTAGATATGTCTCTCTGTTATGCGTCCGATCGCCAAACGGAGCGGACTGTATCAATTCCCGTATTTGCTCTGACGAACGAATAATGGCGGCGCTGCGAATGGCAAGACCCGCCTGCAACTGCTCTTCGATTCTTTTTTCAAGCAGCGAGATATTTGTTTCGGGACTATCAAAAATCACATTGCCACTGGAAATAACAGTCTGCACATTACTAAAAGCCAAGGCGTCAAAAACGGCTCGCAGTTTTGCACTCGGCGCGTTCATGGGACTAATGCCACGAAGAAAAGCTACATATTTCATAAAGTAATTATAACCTACCCCGCGCTACCGCATATTCCTCCCGGCTGGAGGCCAGAGCAATTATCGGTCAGGTCATTTATTTGATGTGTTACCTGAAGAGCATAATTTGTTGCATCGGTCATTGCTCTGGTAGCCGCTCCATATTCGTCTGAAGCCGGGCCTTTAGTGACCCCGCCCTCAAGCTCCAATTTAGCGCCACTCATACTTACAATCCGCACTCCTATTGCAGCCTCGGCAGCAGCTTGCGGCGTCGCAATACTATTCTCCAGATTATTTATTCTGGTACATCCTACGCATTTATTCGGTACATTAAACATGGTTTCTCCTACATTTCTTCGCTAACACATAGTAATAAGATCAGGCATCGTTACAAACTACTTTGGCGACAGAGCTTAGTGCGATAGTATGGTGTAGTACGTTATACCTTTAGGATTCCTGTGTTTCGAGGATTTGGAAAATATAAACTAGTCTATAACCATTTATGGAGCACGTACGGCCAATTCTGGGCGCTGCGAATTTCGTTTGGGCTGCGATTAGTCACCCGGATTTGCAAGCTCATTGTTCTGCCTATAGCCATAAGCCTGATCATCACCAATCTCTCACGAAAAAACTTTGGGGGTGCATACGAAGCCGTGTTTTTGTTTGTCAGCTTTTCGCTGCTAATCGGTATAGCTACGCCGCTTACTAAATATATCGGCATGCGCGGCGAAAACAAAGCCTACAACACCATCACGGGCAATTACTTTTCCAACTTAGTGCATGCCGACTTGGACTACTTTCACTCTAATCTGGCGGGCTATCTGACTACCGCGACTAGACAATACGTAGATAGCTGCATGACTCTAGTTAGAACGCTGCGCGACCGCTACACAGATACCGTGCTCAGCATCGTGTTTCCGTTGTGCGTTATTTTTTGGCTTGATCCGTGGCTGGGATTGGTGGCATTGTTACTCAGCAGCACTCAGGCAGCATATCTCTTTTGGGCTTCGCATATCATCGCGCCCTACCGTAGCCGGTCAAGAGAAATGTATAAGAGAAATTCCGGTCGCATGGCCGACATCGTGTCTAACATTTTGGCCGTAAAATCGACCGCCCAGGAAGCTACACGCGTCGAACAGATCAAGCGAGCTTCCAAAAAAGAGGCTGACTTATACGCAGAACGCTATACTATGCAAGCTAAGTTAATTGGGCTTCGCGAATGCATAACGGTCACATTCTTCGCCGTCCTGTTACTACTGACTGTCTATCGTATGAGTGGCGGCTTCATTAGCATTACGGCCGCAATTTTAGTAGTAACCTATACCACCACGATTCTTGCCAGCGTTTATACTTTATCCGATGACTTAGACGAGCACGACGATCTTATTGATAAGATTATGCCCGCCTTCGAGATCATCAATAGGCAAAATAGCGTCAATGACCCCAAACACCCTAAGACCTTCCGGCATATAAAAGGCAACATTCGACTTAACAACATTGCCTTTTCGTACGAGAAAGGCCGGCCGGTGTTTGATGACTTTTCGTTATCCATCCCGGCTGGTCAAAAAATCGGCATCGTCGGTTTAAGCGGAGCCGGCAAAAGTACGCTCACCAAATTACTGCTACGCTTTAATGACGTAAACGCCGGTGAAATTCTCATAGACAATGTAGACATTCGACAAGTCAAACAAACCGATCTGCGCGGGAATATAGCATACGTACCACAAGAGCCGCTGCTCTTCCATGCCAGCATTCAGGAAAACGTTCTGCTTGCTCGCCCAAACGCTTCGGAAAAAGAAGTAGAGCAAGCGCTCAAAGCTGCACACGCCTGGGAGTTTATCAAGCAACTTCCCGATGGCATCGAGAGTATCGTAGGCGAGCGAGGCGTCAAGCTCAGTGGCGGCCAAAAACAACGCATCGCCATAGCACGAGCCGTACTGCGTCAAGCACCAATCATGATTTTAGATGAAGCCACCAGTGCGCTTGATAGCGAAAGTGAGCAAATCATCAAAGACTCGTTCGCGGAAATTCTGAAGGGCAAAACAGCCATCGTTATTGCCCATCGCCTCAGTACGTTATCCGAAATGGACCGAATCGTAGTTATCGAAAATGGCACATACGTCGAAGACGGCACGCACAAAGAACTACTTGCCAAAAATGGCACATACGGCCGCCTTTGGAAGCGCCAACAGCAACACATCGAAGATCCCCTCGAAACGGTAACCGCCGAGACAATACCTACTGTGGCTGCGTAAATCTTTTGCCGTCAGTAGTCGTGCACGTTTCCGGATAGGTCATCAAAACAGTGCTTCCCTTGCTTTTGACACAAGTATCAAAAGAAGTAACGGGGAGTTGCGCATTACGTCTTATGAACATCGCTGCCCCCACGGCAATTATTACTACTAGTATGAGAATTACAAGAATAAGCTGATTTTTCTTCATTACTTTAATCATATCACTAATTAAACCAGCAATCATTAATCTTAGCCAAAACTCATACAAAAAAACTATCCTTCAATAGAGAAGACACATGCTCTATACTGGGAGTGGTATAGGAGAAATGAATGTTGTTTCGCCGTTCCAAGACAAAGAAAATATATTATCGGCCCGACTATCTGATCGATCAGTCTGGTGCTTTGACCAAAAAACGATTTTCTGTAAAGCTCAAAGTCTTTGCTGGTTTAGTTGGCGTATTAATGCTGGCCGGCGCAACTGTGTATGCGCTACCGCAAACGCGCCCAACATCTGTTGCCACCAAGGTTAAAGCGGTCAATAAAACCGTACAGCCCGTGGCTAAACCCGTAGCGCAAGTAGCGGCCCCGACGCCTCCGACACCTCCCGCGCCTGCGCCCGTAACCACCCCTGCCGCAAAACCGACACCCGCACCTGCTCCGGCGCCAACACCTCCACCGAGCGGTCCGTGTAGCAGCAACACCGATTCGCAACTTCTGCTAGTAAACCTGGGCCAGCAGCACATGTGGGCGTGCAGCCACAACCAGCAAGTCTACGATACAGCAATTACCAGCGGCGCCTACCAGATAGATGGCGATGCTACGCCGACCGGCACCTGGCACATTTACAGCAAGGAAACCAATCGCTACCTGGTTGGCCCCGGGTACAGAGATTACGTCCAGTACTGGATGCCTTTTTACACAGATTACGGCTTCCATGATGCCAGTTGGCAAACATTTCCCTTCGGTAGTCCTGATTACGCGTCGCAAGGTTCGCATGGTTGCGTGCACCTTCCCACTCCGGCGGCGGCTTGGGTGTACAACTGGGCGCCCATAGGCACGACAGTTACCATACAAAGTTAGTAGCTTTTGCCTTTTTGTGTTAGATATTTGACAAAAGTCATATTCTAAAGTCTAGTTATAGTCTTTAGTTTGACGGAGTTACTATGCAAGCTACTCTGGATGACTTTTCACCTGCGCCAATAGCAGCTTTATTGAAGCAAGCATTTGGCCCGTCTTTCCCTTTTTAGATAGCGAATTGTATATGTATGCCAGGGGTTGCCTTGGACGTTTCGCAAAAATAAGCGCATACTGCGGACCTACCAAGCCGCACAAAAATATCCGTCCATCCTTGTTTAGCTCCGGCAATAAGTGCCTTTGCTTCAAACCTTTAAAGAGTTACACTTTATTATATGGAAACCGTAAATATGGCAGTTGCCATCATTCAAAATGACCGCCACGAGATTTTGTTAAGAGAATTTGATCCAGCCAACAATCCCTACAAAGAACCGGTGGGCTTATTTGGCGGCAGACTCGGAAACGAGGAGCCTACCGAGCAATCGATGCCAGAAGTGCTTGAAATGCTCAACCCGGCACTACTAGAGCGCTGGAACATGACCGTGACCATCAAAGAGCAGCTTCCTGGGACCGATGAAGATGTGAAGGCTGATCATGACGGCAGAGTTAGGCGCTTTCGTTACCTCAAACTCCTCTGTGAACTCGCCTCCGGCGAACCCGACCCCAAAAATCAAAACGAGAAGCTTTTTTGGAGACCCAAAGATAAGTTGGCGGATCCCCAGTATTATCACCAGTATAATCCTCCAACCGCACGTGCTTTTATACAACTCGGCTATTTACCAGTGAATTATCTGTCGATGTTGCCCGAAGATACGCAAACCTAGAGAATAATTGCAAGCTAGTGTCGCTGTGGGGGTATTAATCTGCGCATGATAAGATAGTGGCATGAATCATGATAATCGCATTGATGACTATATCAATACTTTACCGGCTTGGCAGCAACAGATCTGTCGGCGTATTCGCGATCTTATACATACCGCCGAACCCGACATCGTTGAGACTATCAAATTTACAAATCGGCCCTATTTTACGCTTGATGGCAATGTCTGCGCTTTTTTGGCGACTAAAGATCACGTCAACGTTTTTATATACGACCCTATAGCGCCCGACCCTGAAAGCATCATCAACCAAGGTCACGGTAATGTTACGGCTCGGGCAATTCAAATTACTAAAGATCACGCGGTACCCGAGCAAGCTTTTATGACACTCGTAAAAGCAGTAGTTGCCAATAATCGGGCTGGTGGTTGGCGCAAAATACATTCAAAATAGCATTCTCATTCGTTACTGAAAGAGCCTCTGGGATTCTTTTTTTGTACTTTTACAGGGTTAGATATATTTCCTGTTACAATTGTGCTTGCATTTCCTGAACGACCATACTATTATCTGAATATGCATTCAAATAATAGTACATCCAGCCTGAATACTAAGAAAGCGAGCAATCGTTCGTTTATCGAGCAAGCCCGCCGGACACAAATCATCGAGGCCACCATTACGGTGCTTGCCGATAACGGGTATGTGAACACCTCGTTCGCCCGCATTGCCAAGGCGGCAGGTATAAGCGCCAGTCTCATTTCATATCACTTTACTAATAAAGAAGAGTTAACTGCAGAAGTATACCGTAGCGTTAACACAGCTCGTATGGAAAACGTGCGTACTAGTCTTGCGGGTCACGCGGCGGCCGGTGACGCACTGCGGGCTGCCATTGAAAGTGATCTCACTTATATGGGCACTCGTCCCAATTTATTTAAAGCAATGGTTGAGGTATTATTCAGCGCTAAAGAATCTAAAAACTTTGCCGAACTTATGGACGGCACCGAACAATCAATGATATCAATCATCGAAGACATCCTAGAAAAAGGTCAGAAGAGCGGCGAGTTTGGCGCGTTTGATGTTCATGCCTTGGCATTGGTCATTGACGGCGCCCGCGACCAATTCTTAGCCCAGCTGCCGATGCAACCGGACTACGATCTGGAGGTTTTCATGCAAACCTTAATCAACCTAGTACTGACATATGTTCATACAAAGGGGAAATAACATGCGTAAAAATCAAACCGTTTTAATCTCTGGCGCCAGCATCGCCGGACCAACCCTTGCCTACTGGCTGACGCGTTACGGTTTTGACGTTACTGTCGTCGAAAAAGCGGCAGCACCCCGCACCGGCGGCTATGCCGTCGACTTTCGCGGCAAGGTTATGGACATTCTTAAAAAGATGGACATTCTGGACGATATCAAAGCGGCTCAAACCAACATGGGCGCAGTCTCATTCGTAGACGACAATGGTAAGCGCATCGCCGATATGCCCTCTGTTTTCTTGAGCGGTGAGGTAGAAATCCTACGTGGCGATCTGGTAAATCTTCTGCACAATAAAACTAAAGATTCCACGCGCTATATTTTTGGCGATTCCATTAAAAGCATGCAAGATACCGGTAATGAAGTACGCGTGACATTTGAAAAGTCAGTGCCGCAAACCTTTGATTTTGTCGTCGGCGCCGATGGCATTCACTCGCACGTTCGTAATTTGACTTACGGCGATGAATCACAGTTCGTAAAGCATCTTGGCTACTATGTTTCGATCTTTACGCTGCCCAACTATTTGCATCTTGACTACACCGGCAGCTACTATGCAACACCTGGCAAACTAGCCGCAATATACAGTGCACGCAACAATACCGAAGCAAAAGCCAGCTTCTACTTTGCTTCAGAACCAGTACCTTACGAACAACGCCGCGACATTGAGCAACAGAAAAAGATCGTAGCGGACGCCTTTGCCAACGTACCCGGCTGGCAGGTCCCCAACTTACTCAAAGCCATGGAAAAATCTGATGACTTTTATTTTGACACCACATCGCAAATTCACCTCGACAAGTGGTCCAAGGGCCGCATCGTATTAGTTGGCGATGCAGCATACTGTGCCTCACCCCTGGCAGGACAAGGTACGCCAATGGCAGTTGTAGGCGCCTACATTTTGGCCGGCGAACTAAAGAACGCCCACGGCGACTACCAAAAAGCCTTTGCCGACTACCAGCAAGCCATGCAAGGCTACGTCGTAGAGGTACAAAAATCGGTTGACGGCACCGTCATGTTCTTCGTGCCTAAAACCAAGTTCATGATCTGGCTACGTAATCTCAACTTTCGCATCATGCCCTACCTGCCATGGCGCAATCTGATCGCCAAAGCGACTATGGGGCCAGCCAACAGCATCAAGCTACTAGACTACGGAAAATAAACTATCTGAATGAATGGATACGTTGTCTTTTATACTATTTTGTGATGTAATAAATTGTTATGTTTGGTGCAGAAATGAGCAAACGAGTCATAGTATTGGCATCAGGACCTCTCCAAAAGGATGGCAGGTTCCACGATTTTTATGCCGGCACCTACGTAGGTGGGCATATCCGCATGGAGGCTGCCGTGAAGATTGCCCAGCTACATCCAGCAAGCCGCTTAACAATGGTCGGCGGCTATAATCGAACGGGCACTCCTCGGACCGGTAGCAAGGTAAACGACATGACCAAGTTCATTCTAGAGCACGTCCCTAATGCCGATGTAGAAAGTATCTATTCTCTCCCTTGTACACGTCATGACGTTACGGCCACGCTAAATACCTGGCTGTTGAACGGCGAGGATTTCTCCGAAGCCGGAATACTCACTAACGGATACCACATGGATCGGGCCATCCATTTTGCCCAAGAAGCAGCCGAGCAAATTTACCCTGAGAAAGAGATCAATTTTGTTCCCCTGCCGGCCGAAGAGATCTTAGATCGATCAATTGAATCAATCGTCGGTGAGCGGATGCAGGAATATCATGCCCGCCTGGAAAGCGAAGAACGAGGCATGCAAGACATACATGCCGGCAATTATACGGACAGTTGTCTAACTAAGGATCCGCAGGCCTGGGAATCGGTTCTAGGTGATTTTTCAAATATACTCTTAGCGCCCGCCGAACAGAGTCGCATATCGTTTCCAATAACTACTCCTTTGTTGTAGATTTGCAGCATAAAAGCATGTTCAATTTGACCTAAGTAGCTTACAATACTGCTTATATTAGGAGGGTTCCAGGATGCGTGTGCGAACAATGCTGCGAGTGTTGTCTGTCTTTTCGGTTATTGGCATAGTAAGTCTGCTTTCGGGAACGTCGTATGCTCAGGCGGCCGCTGCACAAAGTGATCTCTCTGCGACGGTTACTAGTAAGGATCCGAAAAAAACCACTTTGCGCTTAGTAAACACCTCTGCTACAGCCTGTCAACTGGCCACAACCGCTACCGGCACAGTTGCCATTACCAAAGTATTGCAAGGTGGTAAAATCGTACAACCACTGGCAAACGATTCGGCCAGCGACGAAGACATCGGCTATCTGCTGCAAAGCCAGCTAAAAACGCTTCAGCCAAAACAATCCGCTACGCTATCGTTGCCGGTATATAAAGTTGGTTCGTCATATATATTACGCGCAACAACTTGGTCGGACGGGGCCGGATCATTTACTTCCGAATATCCTATCTCTGTTTCTGAGCCATTAAAACTTGAACTTGGTTACAATCTACCAATCACGCCCAGTAATGGCGCACCAGCATGCAGCATGGCTTTCGCCAGCAACACCGGTCAAGGCATGGATTGGCCAAAATGGGCGCTCATTGGCGGAGGCATCCTAGTTGTTTTTCTTGTTATTTTTCTTGTTATTTGGGGACTGCGCAAACGGCCGCGCCAGAATCTACCTAAAGCCAAGATAGCCATTGTAGTTCTGTTGATCGCCAGTATTGGGTTGTCGTCCTATCAGGCACCGCACGCTTATGCCACCGACATCGTCATACCCCCTGAGCTGCAATCAACATACGACGGTTGTATCAGTGTCTTCATGGCCAACCGAGACATCACCGGGCCAATACTAGACCTGCTCAACAATCCAGCTAACCACTTTACTATCGTGCATACAACCACTGCAGGCAGCGATATGACCGGACGTCCGGCGCCTGGTGGGGGTGGCATTTTCACCATTTACTGGAATCCGGCCGACCATCATCGGTACGCTGGTACCGGTGGTTTTCCGGATCCCTGCACGGTGCTATATCACGAACTGTATCATGCCCTTGACCAATTACGCGGAACATTCAGCCGAACTGACTGCGCCGGTAGTGGCATCGAAACTAAGGAAGTCATGGCCACACGTGCCGAAAACGAGTTGCGTGTACGTCTAGGCCTGCCGCCCCGCAGTCATTATGGTGATCGGCCATTGCCGAGCGGCTCTTGCACCGCCGGACCACGACCCGCCTCATGCACTGGCGAACACTGCGGTGACACCACGGGCGATCCGCACCTCACGACATTTGATGGCTTACGGTATGACTTTCAGGGTGCGGGTGAATTTGTAGCAGCTCGCGATACATCGGGAGACTTTGAAGCACAGGTTAGGCAGCAGCCCTGGAACAACTCACGTCAAGTGACCATCAATACCGCTGTTGCCTTCAAAATAGATGGCGACCGTGTAGAAATGCGCGCCGGACAAGTCATGATATTACTGGTCAATGGCAAAAAGCAAGCGCTTAGTACTGCCACATTGCCTGGCGGCGGTCAAGTTGCCGTCGATCAAGATCAGGGGCTGATTACGCTGACCTGGAAAAATGGCTCAATTGCCTACATTCAGGCTACTGGCACCTACGGCTTAAGCATGTCCTTGCAACCTGCCGATACTTTGAGTAGTAAACTCGAAGGCTTGCTCGGCGACGCCAATGGCGATACCAAAAATGATCTCCATGCACGGGGTAGCAACAAGTCAATCCTACCAACATATCCACAGCTCTATCCAGCTTTTGCCGACAGTTGGCGGATCAGCAGCAATACTTCGCTCTTTACTTATGACAACGGCAAGAATACCGACAGCTACACCATCCACAACTTCCCCGACAAACCAGTAGATCCTAAAACACTTCCGGGCTATGCTGCCGCCGAACTCTTCTGTAAAGATTATGGTATCAGCGACCCCGTTATTTTAGCCAATTGTGTTCTCGACATGACCGTTACTGGCCGACCAGAATTTGCCTTAAGTGCCCTACAAAACCAAACCTTTACAGCGAGCAGCAGCTTCAATGGCACAACCTGGCAGCTCAATATTGCCCATGCCGGCGATAGCGCCAGCGTTACATTTGACGGCACTGCAGGCGAAAAGATCTTTGCACAAATTTCACAAACCACGTTGCCAAGTGAATGCGGAACCTTCACCTTAACCGCTCCGGATGGATCGCAAGTCACCAATGGATGCATTATCAATGGCGCCGGCTCGATAGACGGGACCATCCTGCCAGCCACCGGCACATACACTATTGGCTTAGCGCCCAATGGACCGACCGGAACTGCCACACTTCGTCTACTTCGCATAAAAGATATTCAAGGAACTATAACGCCAAATGGTCCCTCAGTGACTGCCAATATTAGCCAACCCGGCGTTGTGGCCCGCTACAACTTTACGGCCCAGGCGGGCCAGCGCGTATACGTAGCCGTACCGTCCAGCACCTTGGATAGTGAGTGTGGCCTCGTACGTATACTTGATGCCGACGGCAATGTCGTTGCTAACGGCTGCATCATAAATCACTCCGGCTACATCGACACTATAGCACTCGCAGATACCGGTCAATACACACTCGTCTTAGATCCCGGTAACACTTCAACGGGGCAAGCACAATTACAGCTGATACTGCCTACGGTCGAAACCGCGGCAATCACCATGGATGGTTCACCGGCAACTATTAATCTCAAGAAGCCCGGCTCTATCGGCAATATAACGTTTGGCGGTAACGCCGGCCAAAAGGTATACGTCGATATACCTTCCAGTGAATTACCAAGCCAATGCGGTATCCTGACGCTACATGCCCCCGATGGAACAACCCTTAGCTCTGGATGTGTCATCAATCACTCTGGTAATTTAAACGATGACGGTACAGTACTCCCAGACACCGGTCAATATACTCTCACACTAGACCCAGGCGCGGGCGACACCGGCGTAACAACTATCCGTTTGCGCAGCCATTAGCACAAAAATACTTCTTAAACATTAGGCTCATTTGCTACTATACAAATATGAGGCACCGTACAACAAGAAACACTACGTCAACCATAAATGCCAGTCGTATCACCGCTTTTAGCGATGGCGTTATTGCCGTCATCATTACTATTATCGTCCTCGAGATCAAAATACCTGCGGGTTATGACTGGGCTGCGCTACGCTCTGTGCTTCCCATTTTTCTGATATACCTGCTTAGCTTTAGGCAAATCGGAACCTACTGGAATAACCACCACCACTTGCTAGCTCTAGCTCACCGTGCCAGCGGCCGGCTTATGTGGGCAAATTTACGTTTCTTGTTTTGTTTGTCGCTTTTTCCTTTCGTCACTACTTGGCTTGGCGAACACTACAACAAACCATTGCCGGTACTGTGTTACGGCATCGCCGCCCTTCTTTCTGGTTTGGCATATAACCGCGTGCAAGCAGCTGTACTTACAGAATATCCAGTCGAAACCATCAAGCAAACACCTTTTGGAAGAGACCTAAAAGGTCTATTTTCATTGTTCTGTTATGCAGTCGGCATTGCGCTAGCCTTTGTAAATACCTGGGCAGCACTTGCTGCCTATGCCTCTGTTGTCCTGCTGTGGATCGCCCCTGAACAACGAGCCGAAGAACTACTCAGTACAAGTAGCAATAAAGATGCCTAGCGCAGGCAATCTTTTTCGGGAAATTAACTTTTTTGATCCTTGTTTTGTAGGTAGACTCGACGCATCCAACACGATCAACGACATTGCCGCTGGTCCGCCCCGCATTCACGATGTGATAGATCTTACCGTAGGAATATGCGATGCATCGGTACTTCTTGGGGCCGATGCAGTCATGTTCGCAGACCATATATCCCCAGAGCATAACGTACACATCCCCCTCCAGGGTAAACAGTATTATATCCACTCTGAATCCGTGCATTACAACCATATCGTCAATGATACTCACCTCATCGTTGAAAAAATACACGACAAAAGACTGGCAGTACTGGGCAAAGTTCTCACAGCAACAAGCCAAAAGGAACTTTTTACCAAAGCAGCCAACGACATCATTCACCTAAGGTGCAGCGAGAATCATGCTACAGTCCACACCACTTTTACACTTATCGGAGGAGGTGCGTGCACGCGATTAAAAGAATCATTGCTGTACGAACTCGACGCACTTCAAGATTACTCTCCGATTTCCTTCTTGGGCAACATTGCACTCGAGATATTTGAAGACTAAGTAATTAGGACCACACCCCGAAATGATCTATACTGAGATTTAGAATAAAGGAGGTAGTATGTTTGGGAATACGAAAGCATTTAGCGGTTTCTCCGTGCAGGATCTCGAGGTAGCAAAGACGTTTTACGGCGATACGCTTGGGTTGGACATTGCAGAAGTTCCCCAAGGACTTATTCTTAAAATTGCTGGCAACGAAAACGGGATATTTGTATATCCCAAACCAGATCACACGCCCGCCAGTTTCACTATCTTGAATTTTCCCGTTGATGACATTGACGCCGCAGTGCAAGCCTTAACCGACAAAGGCGTTACCTTCGAACGCTACCCAGATATGACCGATGACAAAGGCATTGCGCGAGGCATAGCCCAACATCGTGGTCCCGACATCGCTTGGTTTAAAGACCCTTCCGGCAATATTTTGTCAATTCTTCACGATAATGACGTACCAGACTCGCCCGAGACAAGTAATTAGTCGAATAATTATAGTTAGTCCAGCAACTTGTAGAGTACTTGATCATTGTCCTATTTTATAGGCGGACAATTGGTTAGCATTTTACTGAGCAAACATTTTAGTGTTTCTTTTTCTTCTTTGGTAAGAGCTGCAAGTCCTGGCATCTGCGCCTCTGCCGTACGTTGCAATAATTCGTCGCGAAGTTTTTTGCCTTTATTGGTCAAGGCCAATGTTTTGATGCGCCTGTCCTCTTTGCATTCTGTGCGACTAACATGGCCGTTAGTAACCAGTCGGTCAACAATACCCGTTACATTAGAGGCGTCACAGTTAAGCATCGAGGAGAGCGAGTTCATCGGCAAGCTAGCGTCTTCTTCCATGAGGCATAGCGTATACGTTTGCACCAGCGTCAGATCATATTCTTCAGATAATTTAATCAGACCTTGTTTGGAACGAATCGAGGCCTGCAGTAATAACCAGCTCAAGTCACTTTGCGTTTGTACATTACTCATGGTCTTATTATACTACATTCTAAATACTTGACAACCTCAACTATTTAGAATTAGAATGATCAACATTATAAAGTAATACATAGGAAGGACGTGTATGAAACTACGATCTAAATGGTTCATATTCGCATTGCTTGCTGTTGCCCAGTTCATGGTGGTACTTGATGTTTCCATCGTCAACGTTGCTCTGCCTGGAATCCAGCAATCACTACACTTCAATGCCAGCACGCTTCAATGGGTCATTACTGCTTATTCGTTAACGGCTGGAGGTTTTTTACTATTCGGCGGACGAGCAGCTGACCTTTTTGGTCGCAAGCGTATGCTGTTAATCGGCATGACTGGCTTTACGCTGTTCTCGCTCTTAATCGGTCTGGCGCCATCGGCGAGTACGTTAATCGTACTGCGAGCCCTACAAGGCTTGATGGGCGCATTAATGACACCGGCGGCTCTATCGACAGTACTAACAACTTTTGGTGAAGGCGGTGAACGTAACAAAGCCCTCGGGCTGTGGACAACCGTTGCAACCGGTGGTGCGGCAGTCGGACTATTACTTGGCGGCATATTGTCACAATACCTCAACTGGCGTTGGAATTTCTTTGTGAATGTTCCGGTTGGTATTTTGGTGGTAATCGGTATCTGGAAAAGCGTACCAAAGCACGAAAAAGAAGCCGCACATAATGACCTGGATCTTCCTGGTGCGGTACTGGTAACGGGCGGACTTATTGCGCTCGTATATGCCATTAGTCAAGCGCCGACAGCAGGCTGGCTAAGTGCTTCAACGCTAGGCATTGCGGCCGTAGCAGTCGCCATGCTTATCGCTTTCGTATGGAACGAATCGCGCAGCAAACATCCACTTATGCCACTGAGCATCTTTAAAATCCGCAACGTTGCCGGCGCGAATCTTATGATGACGCCAATTGTAGCGGGTATGATGGGAATGTTCTTCTTGCTATCGCTATACATTCAAACAACACTCCACTATTCACCAGTACTAACAGGACTTGCCTTCTTGCCCTTTCCGGTAATCATCGGACTTATGTCAACGAACGTTGCAAAGCTCGTTACAAAGTATGGTTACAAGCGTTTCCTTATTATAGGTCCGTCTTTGGTGGTGCTGGGGCTGTTATGGCTTGCACGTTTGCCAGTTCATGGGCACTACTTGACCGATATTTTGCCGACTATCATTTTGATACCGCTCGGTATGGGCATGACATTCATGCCCATCATTGCCGCAGCGACATCTGGTGTACCCGCAAATGAAGCCGGCCTGGCCTCAGGACTCATCAATACATCTCAGCAGATGGGTGGTGCTTTTGGGTTAGCGATCTTATCCGGTGTTGCGGCTTCAGTAGCCGCAGGCTCGGCACGTTTAGGCACTCTGCCTGCTTTGGTCCACGGCTATGACCGGGCATTTATGGTTAGCGCGGCATTCGCCCTATTCGCTATAGTGCTTGCAATTACGGTCATCCGCCAGCCACGCACTCAGCATGCAGCTACGTCTAGTGCGGCAGAACCAATTAGCCCGCACTAGATTGGCTGACATAAAAAGAGCGACCCGGATATTCGTGATCGCTCTTTTTATATAGAGTTTATTTTAGACTGCTTCTTCAACTACGCGTAATTTCCGTGGCAATGTGAAGCTAAGACCACAGGCCAGAAAGAGCAGGACCACTACGTAGACAACACTGGCGCGGAATGAGGTAACGAAGTTTCTGGCATTTGCCTCTTTTGCATTGGTGGCGATCACTGTACCTATCTGTTGACTAAGCTGACTATCGGGCACAGCCGCACTCGCTTGCTTACAACTTTCTGGAACAATGCTAGCATCCTTCTCGGTTGAACGGTCATAGTAACAAGCACGCGTCTGGTTAATAATTGACTCTTGGGCATTTTTCGGAATGTGCAAAGCACTTAATTGTTTATGGAATGTCGGCGCGATTTCATCAAAGCTTTTGGTCGCTCCATGGGTCAACTGACCGAAGAAAATAACACCGATGATGGCAATTCCAATGGCGGCACCAACCTGCTGGACGGCGTTTAAGATACCTGAAGCTGAACCAGCATGTGAAGCATCGACATCTTGCAGGGCTGCCGAGAAGATAGGAATCATAATCAGCGACAAACCAATACCAACAAATAACAATCCGGGTATAAATTGCCATGGGTGCGTGCTTAGGCCGTAGCGATTAATAAGCCAAACGGCGTAAATCAAACCACCTGCGAATACACCAGCACCCATGCTAATAACCGTACGGCCAAATTTGGCAATCATCTTTTGGCCGAGGACCGCAAAACCGATGGTCATGCCAACCGCAGTTGGCACACCAGTTAATGCGGCTTTAATCGGGCTATAGCCAAGACCAACCTGCATGACCAATGTAACGGTTAAGAAATAACCGATCATTACAGATTCAGTTATAATATTCAGGACTAAACCACTAACAAATGTTTTGACGCGAAAAAGCGTAGGCACAATAAGCGCCGACTTATCACGCCTATCTTTACGGCGTTCGTACCAGCCAAAAAGCGCCAATGCCGGTATTGAGCAAGCCAGCATAATGATGGTCCACACCGGCCAATCAAGGTCGCGGCCTTCGATCAATGGAAAAACTAATAGACTTAGAGCGGCTACGATCAGAATCGTACCCTTTATATCAATATGTAGGGGGTGGATTGACTTTCCGTTTGGCAAGTATTTTGCACCAGCCAGCAAAGCAAAGATACCAACTGGAATGTTAATGAGAAAGATCGGTCGCCAATCCAGATTAAACAAGTTAGCTTTAAGAAGTAAGCCGCCGACAATTGGCCCAAGCGAAGCAGCCAAGCCTCCGAGCATACCAAACATACCCATGACGCTAGCGCGTTCCTTTGGCTTATACATCACTTGCATCAGAGACATAACCTGCGGAACCATCAAAGCCGCCATTGAACCTTGAAGCAAACGGGTTACAACCAAAAATGTCGAGTTGGGTGAAATACCAGTTAAGAGTGAAGCAACCGTAAAGCCCGCAACACCAAACATAAAGATTTTTTTGTAGCCAAAAACATCACCCATTCGGCCACCGGTGATAAGTAATAGCGCAAAAGTTAATGAATACCCGGCAACCAGCCACTGAATCGTTGCGTAGCTAGCACCAAGATTGGCTTGTATTGAAGGGATTGCGATGTTCACGATTGTTGAATCAAGTAGATCCATCACAAACGCAAAGGCTACGATTAAAAGGGCTATCTTTTTTTGTTTGGGACTGAATGATCTGGCGTTATGCTCTGCTGCTTCCATTGCTAATTTACTTTTTTTAGATTATTATTTGCTAAGTATTTATTTAACTAAATATCTTACTTACTAAGTTATATGAAAGATCACTCTCTGTCAACAGCTCCACGCAACCGACTAGCTCGGTCTGAACTTGTTATTAAACTTAACCAACTGTGCCGGAATAACGGCAACAGTAATATTCTGCTTGTCCATGCCATTGCCCAACACATCAACTTAAGTGCCAGTGAATTTGAGTGTTACAGTTATATGTATGACCATGGCCCACTAACGGCCGGTGAACTAGCAAAGGCCTGCGGCATTACTACCGGCGGCATGACTGGCATGATCGACCGATTAGAGCGTGCCAGGTTTGCTACTCGAACAACTGATCCAAACGATCGTCGGCGTGTACTCGTTAGTGCCGTGCAAAATAAAAAAACTTTTAAGAAGATAGCGAAACTATACGAGCCACTCAGCAAAAGATTTAACCAACTAGTTACGCGCTATTCAGATGATGAGCTAGCTATCATCATAGATTTTATGGATCTAGCTAACGATATGATTCGTGAAGCCATCGACACCCTCCCCAACCGTAAAGGATAGTTGGGATAATTCCGTGCTGAAACTGAGGTAAATAACACGAGCGTTTTGATTGAAACCGCCTTATATTGTATTATTGAATTAGATGAGCGAACTACTCGTTGCATATCTTGATAAATCTCGCAATCAACGTTTTAGGTCCCCTGCCTCTGCATTAGCTTCCTTCTGCGTTAGCCATACACGGATTCTCGGAGTTCGCTATGAAATCCAAAAAACAGGATACATTGAAGAGCGATATTTCAGAGAATTTAAGGACCAGGATATACACAGCCATCTCGAGCTCAAGCTGCCACCTGGCATGCCGGGCAATATAATCGATTTTTTTCATTGGCGCTTTGACAAAGATATAGAAGGTCTTGGCTCGGGACAGCATGATAGCCACTCGTTTGCCAGATATGCGCGCGGCTATGAGTCCATCCCCACCATCCCCTACGATGACGATGATATCGATATCATGGCCTACAGAGTTGACTTCCCTCTAAACGATCCAGGCAGCCTTACGGCAGGGGGCTATTACGCCATAGCAGATAAAAGTTATCGACCTATCCACAGCTTTATTGGTCTGGAAAACGGTCAAAACATGAGTGTTTTAGAAAAAAATGGCTACTTAGCAATCACCGACACAACCATACTACTACGACAACTTGGTGGCGCCTTCGTAGTGCCCATACAGCACTAATCGGCAACGCCCTAGACATCGCCAAACATAAAAAACTTCACAGTCTGAGAAATAGAAGGGTATATAATAACCATATGGGTCTAGCGGCTATGCGTGGCAGAGTTTGAGGTTTATGAACGACTATAAATTTATTATAGTCTCGAATCGATTGCCCGTTAGTGTGGCAAAAGTTGACGGAAAACTAACGTTCAGTCCTAGTTCTGGCGGCCTCGCCACGGCCATGTCTTCCATTCCTATGGAAAATAATAAGCGGCTATGGATCGGTTGGCCAGGTATTAGTTCGGATGAACTTACTAGCGCCGAAAAAGCAATCATTACCAAAAAACTGCGCGAATATGGTTGTGCTCCCGTCTTTTTGACCGCCCAACAAGTCAAAAATTTTTATGAAGGCTACGCCAACGATACTATTTGGCCGCTGTTTCACTACTTTCAATCCTATGCCCGCTATTCGGACGAATACTGGTCAGCGTACAGAACTGTCAATGCACTTTTTAATAAGGCGATCATAAAGTACGCACATCCAAAGGCAACCGTCTGGATCCACGATTATCATCTGATGCTACTACCTCGCCTTACCCGAATGGCGTTACCTAGAAGCACCGTCGGTTTCTTCTTGCATATCCCCTTCCCTTCATTTGAAATTTTCCGGTTACTGCCAAACCGCAAAGAAATCCTGGAAGGTTTACTCGGCTCCGACTTAGTTGGTTTTCACACGTATGACTACGCGCGTTACTTTATGAGCAGCGTATTGCGTACGCTTGGGCACGAAAACAACCACGGTGCCATCATGCTAAACGACCGCATTGTTACGGCCGACGCCTTTCCAATTGGTATTGATTACGAGAAATTTACCAAGGCCCTGCGCGCCAAAGCTACGCATAAAGAAGTGCAGATCTTAAATAACCACTACGCGGATCAACGGATTATCCTTTCGGTGGATCGGCTAGACTATAGCAAGGGTATCCCCAACCGGTTGCAGGCTTTCGAAGAATTTCTGGAGCAAAATCCTAAATATCATAAAAAAGTCAGTTTAGTGATTATTGCCGTGCCGTCTCGTATCGAAGTACAAACGTATAAAGACCTGCGCGACTCCATAGAACAAACCGTGAGCCGCATTAATGGAACTTACGCCAGCGTAGACTGGACGCCAATTTCGTATCAATTCAAAAATATTCCGTTTGAGCAGTTAGTCGCCCTGTACAGTAAGGCCGATGTCGCATTGGTGACACCACTTCGGGATGGTATGAATCTAGTCGCCAAAGAATATGTGGCTTGCAAGCAGGAAACAAGCGGCGTGCTCATCTTAAGTGAGCTAACCGGTGCCGCCGATGAACTGCAGGAAGCGATTCGTATTAATCCGAATGATTTCGGTTCAATTGTAGCGGGCATAAAGCGTGCGCTCATCATGCCTAAGCGTGAACAACGTCAGCGCATGCTCGCTATGCAACGCCGTATTTCACGCTACACCGTGCAGCGCTGGGCCGCTGACTTCATGCAGGAATTGGCCAAATCAAAAGAGACGCAGAGCGGTCACAGCGGCAAGATCTTATCATCCGAAGAAAAAGAAATGCTGCGCGAAGACTTTAAGCACGCCAAACGACGTGCAATCTTCCTGGACTATGATGGCACACTTACTAACTTTGTCAGTAGTCCCGAACCCGGTAAGGCGGCCCCTTCGCGCTCACTCAAAAAACTACTGCAAGAACTGGCAGCATTACCCAATACCGAATTATGTATTATTAGCGGTCGGACTCGCGAAGCACTAGAGAGATGGTTCGGCAAAATGCCCATTACGCTAGTGGCCGAGCATGGTTCTTGGGTTAAACAAAACGGCGAATGGGCACAGGGGCTTTTTTCGTTCCAAGAACATAAACGCATATTACGCCCGATTATGGAACATTACGCGGAGCGTACGCCCGGCGCACGCATAGAAGAAAAAAATTTCGCGCTGGTATGGCATTATCGCAACGTTCCACCCGAACTGGCATACGCCCGCAACAGCAGCCTAAGACACGAACTTAGCAGCGTACTAAGCGGTAGTGAAGTTGGTGTATTTAGCGGCAATAAAGTCATCGAGGTGAAACCTCGAGCGATCCGTAAAAGCACCATTATAGGTGAACTTCTTGACAGTAATCCGGCCGACTTCGTACTCTGCGCTGGCGACGACTACACCGATGAAGACATGTTTGAGGCCGTCGACGAAGCATCCTACACTATTAAAGTTGGCCCCAAGGAAACACATGCCAGGTTTCAGGTTCCATCGGTAGAGAAACTGCGCGACGTGCTAAAGTCGCTTTTACAATAGCTAATACATCTCGCATGCTTACTTTCCAGATCGTGACCGCCCAGTGCATTCCCCAATGGGACGGAACGTGGTCTGTAAAGTACAGCATGTGAGTATCGTCAATAATTATTGGCTAGACGAATTTGAGCTTGGTGGCGGCGTCATTAATCCATCCAGAAATGCCTGAATTTGACTGTAGTTATCAATGCCAGCGGCCGGGACAAGCGCCGATTGGCCGCTTGAGGTACGGTAGTTAGTTAGCAAATTCTTGCCATTGGCACTATTCAAGCTGACCGAAGTAATGCTTGAACTCGGGATGCCTTGCATGATCGTGTATAGCCTGCGAACTTCACCGGAATTAAAATCCGTCTGTACATTATTGCCAAAGGAATCCATCAGTTGGCCAATCTTCACCGGGTTAGATAAGGTACCGAGACTGGTTGCTTTATCTTTTAAGCCAAGCAAAATTTTGCGCTGATTATCGGTACGCGTGAAATCGCTTAGACCGTAGCCATACGATCCGTACGAATCACCACGGGCGCGGGCCAGTGCCAGAGCATCCACACCGTTCAGTGTCGCAACACCGTTTGGTAACCTAACGAGCGGCTTATAGTTGTTGCGCAAATTAGGGCTCGGATCGTATAGACCGCGCGGGTCAGTGCTTTGGATTGTAACTTGAATCCCGCCAACAGCGTCAACCGCTTGCTGTAATGCAGTATAGTCGATTAAAGCGTAGTAGTTAAACTGCACGTTAAAGTCCTGGGAAATTGTCTTTTCCAGCAAACCCATACCGCCTCTGGCGTAGCCATCTTCGCTAAAATTATTATTCTTGCCGTCAGGGTAAGCTTCGTTGATTTTAGCGTAGCCGTGGCCTGGAATTGCCACGTACAAATCGCGCGGCACACTCATAATATAGCCTGTTTTATCTTTAGTATCGATGCTAACAACCATAATTGAGTCGGTCAGTTCAGCGCCACCATGTCCCGGATCATCGGCAGAGTTTCCGGCCAGCAGGATGTTAACACGACCTGCGTCTTCGCCCTTCAACTTGGTATTACTAAAGATGTCCGTAATGCCCTTCCAGCCAAACACCTTAATAATATTAGATAGTGTTTTCCAGCCCAGCCAGCCGCCAACAACCACCACGATAATAAGAATAAAGATAAAGATCCGTTTAATGATCTTCTTCCAGCCACGTTTCTTTTTAGGTTCTTTGGGTGGTTTTGTAACTTCAGGAAAGCCGATAGTGTTAGTACCGCTACCAATTCGCGTGCCAGGAGCCGGAATGGTGCGATACAAACGCTCAAAACTCTGATCTGTCTCAGCTCGTGCGTGTAACTGTTTTTTTGATTTACGCATATGATTTACTTTATTATACCTTACGCTCCCAAGCGTAATAAATACTGAAAATAATGATAGTATACAGGGATGAACGACGTGACTTTTCAATTTCTACCCGCAAATAAGTACTTTGAGGCGCTTAAACGCGAAATTCCTCAAGCCAATAAGCGCATAGTCATTCATGCTATGACCGTTGCATGGGACGACGTGACCGGGCAGCTCGTCCCGTTGTTATTGGAAGCGCTTGCCCGCAATACCGAAGTACGTATTATTGGCGACGTATATACTAAGCTTTGGACGCGACAGCCAAAAATCGCCCGTCAAAAAACACCCAGCTGGAAACATGTACAAGCAGTTACAAAACAACTTGTTGACGCTGGAGCTATCTGTACGTACATCGGCAAATTCGGCCTTAATCCATTTAAAAAGCGATGCCACAGTAAGGCGACAATCATCGATGATTTGGTGTATACCTTCGGCGGTGTTAACTTTACGGGCGACTCATTTGCTAATTATGACTACATGCTCGTCGCCAAGAATATCGCATTTGCAGACCGCATATATAACCTGATACAGGAGATAGAAGCCGATAAGCCAACACCACTTTCAGATCTAACCGAACAGCTTTCGACGACCGAAACTATGCTATTTGACGGCGGCACCCCCGGCCAATCGATCATTTATAAAACGACTTGCGACATCGTAGCCAACGCGCAAAAAGTGTACTATGTATCGCAAATGTGCCCGAGCGGCGTATTGGCTAAGCGGCTTAAAGAAACTGAGTACTATTGCTATTTTGTGCGCCCTTCGCAAGTCGAACCGCCATCCAATATTGCTCTGATCGTTGACAAACTACGCTACGGCATACGTAACCGCTACGCCGGGAAGAACTACATTCACGCCAAATTTATTTTGTGCGAAGGCAAGGACGGCAGCAAGCATGTCATCAGCGGTTCTAATAATTTTAGCTGGCGCGGTATTGCCTACGGTACCAAAGAGATCGCCGTACATTCTACCGACCCACGGCTATGGCAAGTCTTTTATAACTTTCTGCAACAGACTATCCTGGGCGAAACCAAATAGCCCACAAGCACCTACACCTTTCTATCATAGGTCGTGATCGCCCAGTGCAGCCCCGGAGGGGCGGAACGTGGTCTATGATAGAAAGGTGTAGGTGCTATTGGTGAATGTACGCTTACTCGGCTAATGCCGGTTCGCCTGTTTTGGCGTACTTTTCGCCCCACTCAACCATGCGCTCCAATATAGGAACTAGATCGTGACCCTTTTTGGTGAGCGAATACTCAACTCTTGGCGGTACTTCTGCAAAAGATATTTTAGCAATAATCCCCTGCTGCTCAAGCTCGTCTAGTCTTGCTGACAGCGTGCGGGGATTAATGCCGCCAGCTTCTTTTTGTAATTCACAAAAACGTTGCACATTATTTGCTAGTGCATAAATGATCTGCGGCGTCCATTTGGACCCCACAATTGCTGCGGCCGTAGCAACGCAGGCTCTCTCACGTACGGGACATTTACTGGAAAGAAGATTTTTCTGCATAGTTTTTACTTTACAACTCTTACATTATACATTACTATACTTTATATAGTAAACATTTTATACGAGGAGATTTTTCATGCCTACTATTAAAGTTATTCTTGGCTCTACCCGCCCTAGTCGTTTTGGCGAACAACCCGCGAACTGGCTTATGGAACTTGCGAAAGAACATCCTGAAGCAACCTTTGAACTTGTCGACCTTAAAGAAATAGACCTACCGATGCTTGATGAAGCAGTGCCAGCACTTTACGGCAATTATGCAAACGATCACACAAAAGCCTGGTCAAAGATCATCGGGGAAGCAGATGGTTTTGTGATTGTAACTGGTGAATATAACTTCAGTATTCCTGCCGCACTTAAGAACGCCATCGACTACCTAGCCGCAGAATGGCGCTACAAGCCAGTTGCTTTTATTGGCTACGGTGCATCTGCCGGCGGAGCGCGAGCAATCGCTCACTTACAAAACGTTGCAGCCAATGTTGGCTGGTTTGATCTCCGTGACAGCCTCACACTAGTTAATTATTTCGAGAACCTTGACGATCAGCAACAGTACAAATTTACTGACGGACAAGCTGAAACTGCACATAAATTATTGAATAATGTCGCTTTTTGGGCTGACAAGCTAAAACCAATCCGCGAAGAGATCATGACTGGCAAATAACGTCTCTGATCTGTTAAAAGAACCCTAAAGATGTAGGGTTCTTTTATATTTCCAACAAAAAATACTTGCATATATATAGTTTAGTAGCTATACTGTTTAGCATACAAACTAAATAGTGAGCTCAGACATGTCATCACGCGAAGAAGTACTACAACACCTTTTTGCCAGCATGAGCAAAAATAAACGACTAATGCATGCTCATTTTCAGCAAGCCATGCGTCAGTTGGACTTCGGTATTTCGCAGGCACAAGCGCAGATACTTTTTACTATCGAAATGCACCAGCCGCTCAGTTTTAAGCAGCTGGCGCACATAGTATCTTCGTCGCCAGGGGCAATCACCCAGCTCGTCAATCCGCTGGTAGATCGTAACTATCTTACACGTACGCCAGACGAAAAAGATCGACGTATTGTGTACCTCTCGATTTCCGACAAGGGCAAGGAGCTTATGCAGAAGCTTCAGGCTACTCATGAGCAACTCCTCATCGCCCTGACGGAGGAATTGAGTGAAGACGAAATTCGCAGCTGGGTCAACATCCAGGACAAAATGATTCACTATTTAGAAACACATACCCAAAAAGAAAAGGAGTAAGGTATGGAGAAAATTAAAGCAAAGCTAAGAGGGCCTGCTACCAGCGCAGATGCCACAGAAGGACAGCGTTCGCATAGCGAAATTATGGTCGTGATGGTGGCGTTGATGCTCGCCATGTTTTTGGCGGCGTTAGACCAAACCATCGTTTCTACTGCCCTACCTCGCATCGCCAGTGACCTGCATGGCCTGAGTAAATTATCATGGGTAGCAACCGCCTATTTACTTACCAGCGCGGTCGTAACGCCGTTGTATGGTAAAATTAGCGATTTATTTGGCCGCAAGAGAATCTTCCAGATTGCCATTATTATCTTTTTGATTGGTTCGGCACTTTGTGGTTTAGCGCAAAACATGGACCAGCTAATTATTTTCCGGGGACTGCAAGGTATTGGCGGTGGAGGGCTAATGGCTGTAGCTCTAGCTATTATCGGCGATGTGGTTCCGGCCCGCGAGCGTGGTCGTTACATGGGCTATTTTGGTGCCGTGTGGGGCCTATCGAGTGTCATTGGGCCGCTGCTTGGTGGCGTCTTTACCGACCATTTGTCGTGGCGCTGGATCTTCTATATTAACTTACCGGTTGGTCTAGTGGCTTTAACTGCCATTGCATTGCGTTTGCACTTACCTGTTCGTCGCACCGAACACCGCATTGACTTTTTTGGCGCCATTTTACTGGCGATCAGCGTTGTTTGCTTGCTGCTCGTAACCGTGCTTGGCGGCAACACCTACGCCTGGGGATCACACCAGATTATTGAACTTGGCATTGCCGGCCTTGCTTTAGCCGCCACTTTTGTAGGCTGGGAATTGAAGGCCCAGGAACCCATCATCCCCATGCGCTTGTTTAAGAATGACATTTTTACAGTTTCCAATCTCCTGTCATTTGTGTCGGGCGTGGCGATGTTCGCCACCCTCATTTACCTGCCGGAATATCAGCAGCTGGTCCGCGGCTACTCCGCCACTGCGTCAGGCCTGCTTGGCCTACCATTGGTTGGTGGTTTGTTAGTAGCCTCAATTGTTTCTGGCCGACTCGTTTCTAAACTGGGCAAGTATCGCTTTTTACCGCTGTTTGGTACGGCCGTTATGGCGATCGGTCTTTGGCTCTTTAGCCACATTACAACTACAACGAACGAGGTCATACTAAGCCTTTGGATGATCATTGTTGGTGTCGGACTTGGTTCGTTTATGCAGATCATGAGCCTGGCTGTGCAAAACTCGGTTGACTACAAAGATATGGGTACGGCAACGTCTGTAGTAACCTTCTTCCGGAGTATAGGCAGCTCGTTTGGTGCAGCAGCTTTTGGTGCAATTCTTACACTACGTTTGAACTATCACATCAACCAATTGCTACCCGGCGCTGGAAATAACATTGCCAAGGGCTTGCAAAATAGTGCCGCCGGATTACAGCAGTTGCCGCACAGTGTCGTAGTCAAGGCATTAGAGGCATTTGCGCGCGCCTTCCAGGATTTATTCCTGTGGGCTATTCCAATCGCACTACTTGCTTTTGTAATTTCGTTGTTCTTGCGTGAATCGCCGCTACGCACCACCGTCAAACAAGAAGCCGAAGGTGAAGGGTTGGAAATTAACCCGTAGAGTAGGGTTTAAGTCTTGGCGCTCATCTTGCACGTCTTGGCCAGATAACTTTTCCCATGAGAAGCTGCTGGCTTAGCCAGCCAAACGAACGACTATCCGTACTATGCGCAGGATTATCACCCAGTAGATAGACCTGCGCATTTTGCATGTCTTGCAAGCGTTTAATCTTTTCGACACCATTGTGGCGTATCATCACAATGTCACCCGCCGTATATCGTGATCGAGTGCGCCATAATAGAACAATGTCGCCCGGCCGAAGCGTGGGCGACATGCTTTCGCCAACAATACGGCGAATATAAAGCATTGCCTTTAGGCCTTTTTAGTTTCCCAAAAGATTTTAGCAATAGCATCTATTTGGTCAAGCAACTTTTGACCTTCTTCAGGTTCGTTATGATGCTTGCATTCCCCAGCTTGCTTGGTAGCCTTCCAAAACATGTCATGCAGATCAGGATACTTCTCGAGGTGTTCAGGCTTAAAGTAGTCGGTCCAGAGTACCCATAGGTGATGTTTGACCAGCTCTGCGCGTTCTTCTTTAATGAAGATGGCGCGGATTTTACCGGTTTCGTCCAGGCCATCATATTTTTTCATAATGGCGAGCACACTTTCGGCCTCGATGCGCGCCTGCGCTGGATCGTACACGCCACAAGGCAAGTCACAGTGCGCATATACCGGCTTGATAAACGAAAACTTCATAGATTCCCTCCTTATTACCCTACTAGTATACACGGATACGACATGCACCTTGAGTGAATTATTAAAAAAATATTGATTATTAGAGTACGGAGGACTATAATGCCCGCGATGTCAGAAATCGATCCCCAGGAGCAGGTCAAGCACCCGCTTCCTTTCAATTATGGTGAGCAAACCGAGAGGCTAGCCGCCCAACTATCTTATGTGGGCACTGCCAGTGATGAGCTAGCTGTTATGCGCCATGGAGTAGATGAGAATTATGCGACGGCGCTCTCGGCCGCGCTGGATACACCTATTTATCACACCGATGACCCTAACCTGCCACGCATCGGGCTCATAGAAGCTCCGGGCTTTTTATTTTCAATATTGCCTGAGCTAAAAGATAGGACCGACATTCTGTTGGTGACAGGACGGGATATAAACCTGATGCGCTGGATGGCGACTACGGCCAATGCCATACGAGAGAATAACGTACCTGGTGATTGCCTCGAAGCCCTTGTAGACCAGGGCGGCGAAGAAGTGCGGGAAGAGCTCGAGAATGAGCGCGACATTATGGGCCCGCTTCATTTTTTGCACGATACAGTGCGCCTCACCGAATGCCGGGAAGCGCTGCGTCTTTCGAATCTACGCCTCCAAGCTACTGATATTGGCCACATGCTTGCAGCCCTAGAGATACAACAGGCGATTACTAGCATAGGAGGCAGCGTAACGTTTGCCAGTCTCTCTGATCGAGGCGACATGCATGCCCCGCAAGTGGCCTACCTCATGAGCACGGCTAGTATTGATGAATGTCCGATTCTATATTCCTCACGATTTCAAGGGTGGCGTAAAAAGGAAAGTGACGGCACCACTCCACAAAGCACAGATCCACGAAAGAACATGACCCCAATTATCATTCCAACTCCTTACACAGCGTTCTGCTTAGGTTCAACGGCATATAAAACGGCCGCTCTTGAAGCCTGGAACGAACTGTCGTCCCAATAGGATGCCGTGTGGCCAGTACTACCTGCTCTGCGATGCGCGCCATTTGGCGATTTCGGCATGATGACCGCTAAGTAGCACTTCGGGGACTGGCATGTTGCGGAAGTTTTCCGGGCGCGTGTATTGCGGAAACTCAATAGTAGTGTCGTCATCCTGGAACGATTCGATTTCGGCACTGGCTTCGCCGCCGAGCACGCCGGGCAATAAGCGCACGACGCTGTCTATAATGGTCATGGCTGGCAGTTCGCCGCCAGTCAGCACGTAGTTACCCATGCAATATTGACGGTCAACCCAAGCCGTTACGCGCTCATCGTAACCTTCGTAGCGTGAGCACACCAGGATAAGGCCTCTATTGCTTGCCGCTAGCTCTTTGGCCTCCGATTGCTTGTACAAGGTTCCGCGCGGCGTAGGCAGCAGTACGAGCGCATCAGGGTCATTTGCTTTGGCTTGTTCAATCGCCGCCACAAGTGGTTCAGGCTTCAGCAACATGCCGTCACCTCCGCCATATGGCGTATCGTCTACTTGTTTGCGTGGCCCTAAGCCAAAATCACGTAAATTAATATATGTAAAGGTAACTGCGCCCTGCTTTTGAGCCTTCCACATCATGCTGTTGTTTAACACACCGGTGAACATTTCTGGAAAAAGCGTAATAATCTGTATTGTGCGCGACATTGCCCCTAGTATAACGTACTTGCACGGTGTGCTCAATTACAGTATGCTTGCCGGGTTATGAACGAATGCGCACAACGCGGACTATGCGAAGCGACCCATGTCGCAGAACAATACATACAAGATGTGGACAGGCAAATAACGGATGTGGAGCATAATCCTACTCTCCCGGATTGCGCACAATAAGAGTGCGGTCTGGCTCGGTCGTCATTGTCGACGTCACATGCATAAAATGTTCGTCAGCCAGGACAGATGCAGGCCCGAATTCCCTTATGGCAACTTCGGCGGCTTCTTCGTAGCTAGTGCCATGTTTATAGTTTTTGGGACCGCGTAACGCTAACAAGCCACCCGCACGCAAAAGATTGCTGCGCGCGTATTCTATTCCTACAGCCAAGTCGGGAGCACCGTGCACACGTGAACCAATAATGACGTCAACTTTGCCAGAGTAGTCACTAGACATTGCCAGATCTTTTACCGTTGATGCAATACCCCCATGCTCAAGTCTCAGTAGTGATTCAGGGATATCGTATTGTTCGGCAATACCGCGAAGTACTATATTCTCGAGTCGGCTAGCGCCTATGTGCGTAACTGCATACCGCCCATTAACCAGGCTCTCCTTGTGACTCCAGAGGCCCTTCATTCCCATGCCGTACTCAATCACATTTTTATCAACCAGTTCGAGTGGAACCCTTGCCTCATCCGTCACCAGGTGATGCTCTTCAATTCTAACGCCTGCAGGAGTAGGCCTCATTAAACCAATGCCTGCCGTCGCCACCATCCAACGACCACAGGCCTCTCCGAGTCTAATGGTTTCGGGGCTAGGGTTATCAGCATTTTCTTGGATAGCCGCCTGCACGCCCGCGAAATACTCTTTATTGCCTTCGACCATATTAGGAATATAGTCAATTGGCGGAAATTCATCCGCAACATATGCCCCGCCGAGTACATGGAAAAATGTAGACGGGTAGTATACGTCGGGGATAGGCTCGGGCGGTTGCCCCAAATCATGCGCATTATACGCCGCAGCTGTGGCTTCATACGCCCTATTAAAAGCTTGCTCTTGTTCGTTCGTTATCATTCTTCCCCCATGTTGTTGTTATATAAAAATCCTTGGGACATTAAAATATGTAAAACCAAGCAAATATAGCGCATCTTTCCGGTAGACGCAATGTAGATTCAGACTGACTTGGGTCACTCGATTGCGCTATGCTTGGCGAGCTATGGGTGTCAAAGAATGTCGGAACAAGTCAAAATGCGATGCTATCCGTCAAGGCTGGAGTACTCTTGACGATAAAAAGGATGAGGTAGCAAGACTTACGCAGTTATTGCAGGATGGACCTCCTGGGCACGATTGGGATAAGGGCGAAAAATCCAGGATAGAACTTGCAAAGCGGCAGCTGCGTGAGTTCGTGGCAATCTGGCTTCACAACTAAAGGACTGGCGGTATAGAATTATATTCTGTGACACAAAAAGACCGGCTAAATGCATGCCGGTCTTTTTGCCACATAAGGCCCCCATTCACTTGATAGTGAATGGCTCGCATGAGCCTTGCTATATTTTTGTTTTGGAACGTTCGTCTTTTAGACTAAAACTAACTATACATCGAGATCATCTAGATCTGCAAGCTCTTGGCGAGTTTTAGTTACAACACTACTGTGGGAATCGTCTTGATCCTCGTCATCGGCATCGCTCGTAGCGACGCTATCTGGCGCACTTGCTGGGGCGCCCCCGCCGACACCGTTGTCAACAATCTTAAGATTGTAACGTGCGTCGTTCTTAGTTCCTAGGGCACGCAACAAGGTACGCAGGCTTTGAGCCGTAGCACCTCTTTTACCAATTACCCGACCGAGGTCCTCTGGGTCGACTGTTAGCTCCAAAAGAACACCCTTCTCGTCTATGCGCCGTTCAACAACTACGGCATCAGGGTTGCTTACCAGAGACTTGACGATGAAATTCACAAACTGTTCATCAATACTGCTCATCCGAATCTCCTTCCTTTATTGGTTCATCTATTATAGCAAAAAATAAAGCAGCTCGGCCTATGAGCTGCTTTATTGACAGAGTCTGTTAGACTATGCTTCCTCGGAAGCGTCTTCTGATTCTGCCGCAGCTGCTTCTGCCGATTCCTCAGCCGCAGGTTTTTCTTCCGTAGGCTGATGCTTGCGTAATTTCTCGGGATTGCGCAAGCTACCTTTTTTGCCCTCGGAAACTTTAACCCATTTTGGTAGAGTAACGCCCTCAGCCTGTAGCAGGCGGATAACACGGTCAGATGGTTGTGCGCCGTTATTTAGATAAGTGGCGGCTTTTTCTTTATCGAGGGTTGCGACCTTTGCATGTGGATCGTAGCTGCCAAGAAGGGCGACTACCTTGCCACTGGTAGGGGTCAAATGCGAGTCCTGTACAACAACACGGAACATTGCGTGTCCCTTGCGGCCAGTACGTTGCATGCGGATGGCTAACATAATACTTTAATGTCTCTCTTTCGTTACCTTTTAAGGATTTCTAACAGAATCTTGCCTTATTTTACAGATATCCGCCCCTGATGTCAATTATTATTGCTAGAAGTGTTGCGCACCGCCAAGCGACGGAAGCTTTTTAGCCATAGTATTTTTGTGAGGATTGATCATCTGGTAGCCTTGCTTTTCATAAAAACCTATCGCACCCTCTGACGCCTTCAGCCAGATCGCTTCAAAACCCACGTCTGCCGACCTGTCTTCTAGGTAGCGCAATATCGGACATGTCCGGGCGTCTTTGGGATTATTAAGCGCCCCCACCGCCATGAGCGTGTCTTCGGTGCCTATGCCGTAGTAGCTGTAGTGCAGAGGCTTGATTTGCTCCAAAGCCTCGTCTTTAGTCATATCTTCTTCAGTTATAGCAATGACGCAACTGTACAGCAAATCGACCGTCTGGCAAGTCCACGGATCATTGTCGTAGTAAGAGGGAGCAAGGGCGAATGGTCTGGGCTGGAGATTCGCCACCCGTTCCATATGTTACCTGCTAGCGTCTTTATCTTTGTAATAATCCAGTGCGGTTTCGGCGGCCTTTTGCTGGCCGGTTTGCTTGCTTGGTCCAATTCCTTGCCCTCGTAATTCACCGTTAATGAACACGCCGACGGTAAATATTTTATCGTGGTCCGGACCTTCTTCTTGCAGTACTTTATAGATAGGCGTGTGGCCTTCGCGGCTCTGAGCAATTTCTTGCAAGCGTGATTTAGCGTCCATCCAAGAACCGGTTTCGAGTATTTGGGTGAAGGTGCTTAGGATAGCTTTGGTGATCCAAATTTTAGCAGCCTCGTAGCCTTTGTCCAAATACAAGGCACCGATAACCGCCTCGAATGTATTGGCTAAAATTTGAGCGCGGGCACGATCGGTACCTCGTTTTTCGCCACGGCTTAGGCGTAAAAGTGATTCAAAGTTATGCTTGGCTGCAGCAGCACTAATACTTTCTGTGCGCACCAAGGCACTGCGCCAGTTAGTCAAAATACCTTCAGGATCGCTAAAATGCGAGTAGAGGTATTCTGTAACTACCAACTCTAGCACGGCGTCACCCAAAAACTCCAGGCGCTCGTTGTGCTCTGGGGCGGTCTTCTTGTGCTCGTTCACGTACGAACGGTGCGTGAACGCGAGCACCAAAAGATCGATATTATCAAATGTGACGCCGAGCTGATCTCGCGCCAATGCAATATACGGGCCGTAGTCCATGCGTTTATACTCCTTACAACCGGGCGTCGCGGATCTTCTTCATCCCGACGAGAATTAACTTACCAATATCATCATATGCAATTTTGTCGATGGCCTGATTAACCGGGAACCAGCGAATGTCATTTAGCCAATCTTCGGGCGTTAAATCATTGGTGTCGCCAAGCCCTTGCACCAAATAAATGTGCATGGTCATGAGCACCAATGTTTGACCGCGGCGATAACGAAAATTGACTTTGCCAAGCCAGTTAAAGACTTTCATCTCTTGCAAACCAGCTTCTTCGCGGATTTCGCGCTCGGCCGTTTGTTTAGGCTCTTCTTCTGGCTCTACATGGCCTTTCGGAATTGTCCAACGGTTTTTAGCGTCCTGGATAAGCAGAATTTCTAGCCGGCCATCGTGCTCCAGGTTGCGGCGGAAAATAATACCACCAGAGGTTGTCTCACGCACCACTTCCTGAATCGTTGGACGCCGGCTTGGTATAAAGCGACGGATTCCTTGGATTGGCTTGGGTCGTTTCATGACGTTTAACCTTCTTTCTGTGAGCTTTCGGGCTCACGGACTCCCTCAGCCTCATCGCGTTTACGAAGCGCCGTGCCCAGCACGCCGTTGATGAATTTGGAAGAGTTTTCGCTTCCGAATGCTTTGGCGAGCTCCACAGCTTCGTTGATGACCACTTTTGGCGGCACATCAGGCTCATGAGTTAATTCGTACAAACCTATACGTAAAATCACACGATCCATACGCGCTATCTGGTCTATCGGCCATTCCGGCGCAATGGGCTGCAGCGAAGCATCAAGCTCTGCCGCCTTCTTATCCACACCATGAACGAGTCGCTCGATAAAGTCTTTGTCATCGACCGTGCCCTCATAGCGTGCGATATTGCGTGATAATATGGCGACAAGGTCAAGATCTTTATCGCCTGCAGCACGACGAAAATCCTGTTCGTAGAGAGTTTGCAGGGCAATAATGCGACCAAGGTGACGATTTGATGCCATATTGTTAAGCTCTTTCTTTTATACCTTTAGTATAACCCACCTGAGAGAAATAGCGAGTTACGCCTTTACGGTTTTTTCAGCTGTTTTTGGTTTAGTCTGTGTAGCTTTTTCAGCGCTTAGTGCCTTGCCACTTTCGCGGCGAGTCGTAAAAGCCTTGACTGGTGACTTGGCGTTAACTGCGCGAGCCAGCTTCAGTACAAGGTGGCTGCGACGAGCACCAGTACGACGTGCGGATGTGCGTTTCTTTGGTTTACCCATGGGGAGAGGGACTCCTTACCTATTGAATCTGTTATTTCTTAATAACTTGTTTAGCATTATACCCAATCTGAACTAGAAACTCAAGGGGTCGGGAACGAAGGCCGTCACGACCTAAAAAGTTTTCGGAATCACATTACAACCTATACCTACGTTTACCTGACCCGCGTCCGCGAGACACACCAGTACTAAGGGGTAAACTATTTTCGGTCGCTCTTTTTGTAAGCAAAAACGCTCTATCGCGCGGTAGTACGCGCCCCTGAAATAAACCATGACTGGTGATTCGCCCCTTATCCGCTTCGGTCACTACACTACCTGCGAGCGCTATTTGAGCAAGATAACCGACGCCAAGTGTGTGCCTGCCCACGTGCGCATCGGCAGAAGCCAGCAGAAAAGCGGTAAATTCCGGCAACGACTCATTTCGCGTGCCCTTAGATACACTAAGGTCCCATGTCTCATCACATAAGTTACGCGCGACTTCGGGTGAGACTGTCTGCACTCTAAAGTTTCGCAAATGTCCCGTGTCATAATGCCGTGTTGGTTCATGCATTAATTTGTCGGCAAGGTTAATGTCAAGTTCAGCGGTATTGTGCACATGGTAACCACTCGTAAGCACGATATCCCGATATCGGGTAGTATCGGGATACGCTTCCTGGGAACGTTCCAGTAAATAGTCAGTAACGGCCGTAACAGCTCCTTCGTAGGCTGCATTTATCTTCCTCACACGCGGTAAGACGCGATTATCTGTAAGCGACAGATGGAACGGCAAGCGTATACCATCTTCACCAAGCTGCTGTTGCTCAGAATATGGAAACGCAACTTCCGGGGCTTCGAGGATTCTCGGGGCTTCCGGGGGCAAAACAAGCACCGCATCGTCAGCCCTGGGCGGCTCCAGATCCATTTCATAGTCATCACCTAATCGCTCTGTCATTGCTTACCAGTATATAATGGAAATTCTACACCACAAAGTTAACAATTTTACTGGGTACGTAGATAGTTTTTTTGATGATTTGACCTTGCAAATGTTCGACCACCTTTTCATGAGTCTGAGCGGCTTCGATTGCCTGATCTTTGCTTACGTCTGTTGGCAATTCCAGCTGGGCACGCAGTTTGCCGTTTATTTGGACGACCACCGTAACAGTGTCACCTTGCAAATATTGCTCATCGTATTTTGGCCATTTACTGGTATGAATCGATCCTTCTTTATGTAACTGACTCCACAGTTCTTCGGTTATGTGCGGCGCAAACGGAGCCAATAACTGCACTAGCGTCTCGACAGCCCACAACCAGGTTTTGTGGTGCGCATGCATGGGCGCAGTTGTTTTGAGCTTATACAGTTCGTTAACCGTTTCCATCAAAGCGGCAATTGCCGTATTAAAGCCCATCTCTTCCAGATCTTTGCTCACACGATGGATGGCACGGTGAACGGCACGCTTTAGGTCTTGGTCGGTTGCGGCGACAGGTTCGTTGGCGACATGTTTTTGATTGTCATTTTGCGATTCGCTGACTTCTTGCGTCAAAGTCCATATGCGCTGCAAGAACCTGAACGATCCGCCCATGCCTTCAATGCTCCAGTTCGCCGACTGGTTCCAAGGACCGATAAACAACTCCATAACACGAATAGCATCAGCGCCGTAACCTTGTTCAATCAAACCCTCTGGTTCGATAGTATTGCCTTTGCTTTTGCTCATTTTTTGACCGTCTGGAGCCAAAATCATGCCCTGGTTGTGAAGCGTTGTGAACGGTTCGCTAAACTTGATCAAGCCCTCGTCCTGCATAACTTTCGTCCACATGCGAGCGTATAATAAATGCATGACGGCATGTTCGGCACCGCCGATATAGTTATCCACAGGTAGCCACTGCTTAACTTTAGCTGGGTCGAACGGCTGATCGTTATTGCGCGGATCAGCGAAACGCAAGAAGTACCAGCTAGAACACGCAAAACCATCCATAGTATCGGTTTCGCGCTCCGCCGGACCACCGCATTTTGGACAGGTAGTATGCATAAATTCCGGCACCCGCGCTAGTGGGCTGCGGCCATCACCAGACGGCTCAAAACTCTCCATATCAGGTAAAATTACGGGCAATTGGTCTTCGGGTACGGGTACGATGCCGTCTTTCGGACAGTGAATCATTGGGATCGGCACACCCCAGTAACGTTGCCGGCTAATCAGCCAGTCGCGGATTCGGTAGTTTACGTGCAGCTTACCGACCCCGCGCTCTTCCAGATCGGCGACGATTTTTTCGCGCACTTCACTGGCCTGCATACCGGTATACGGGCCGGAGTCAACCATTACGCCTTCTTTTGTCGCAAGCAATCCAGTTACGGAAGCTTCGCTGGAATCATTGGAAGCAATAACAGTACGGATCGGGATATTAAACTTTTCGGCAAAGGCATAATCTCGCTCATCATGCGCCGGCACGGCCATAATAGCACCCGTACCATAACCGGTCAGTACGTAGTCTGCAATCCAAATCGGGATACGTTCATTATTTACAGGATTAACCGCGTACGAGCCCGTAAATACGCCCGTTTTTTCGCGGTTAGTTTCTTGGCGCTCGACCTCACTTTTAGCTTGAGCTTGTTTTTTGTAGTCGCCAACTCGGGCTCTATGTTCGTCGGTCGTTAGTTGGTTAACCAGAGGATGTTCCGGCGCGAGCACCATAAACGTTGCACCATATAACGTATCCGGGCGAGTCGTAAAGACCGTAATAGCGGCGTCGCTGCCCGAAACCGCGAAGGTAACCTCGGCACCTTCGCTGCGGCCAATCCAGTTGCGCTGCATGTTCTTAATGGAATCGGTCCAATTTAAGTCATCCAGGTCGGCAACTAAGCGGTCGGCATAGTCGGTAATCTTAAAGAACCACTGTTTAAGCGCTTTCTTTTCAACTTGGCTGCCGCAGCGCCAGCAGTGGCCATTTTCGACCTGTTCGTTGGCAAGAACGGTTTTATCCACAGGGCACCACCACTGTAAACTTTCTTTGCGATACGCTAGGCCGCGCTTGTAGAGCAGCAAAAAGAACCACTGCGTCCAGCGGTAATAGTCCGGATCGCTCGAGGCAAATTCCCGCGTCCAATCATAGCCAAAACCCATTTGGCGCAACTGCTGTTTAAAACGAGTGGTGTTGCGTTCTATGGCTTGCTTGGGGCTAATGCCTGTTTTGATCGCGTAATTTTCGGCTGGCAAACCGAACGCGTCCCAGCCCATTGGATGCAGCACGTTGTAGCCTTGCATGCGGGCAAAGCGCGTCAAGGCGTCACCAATAGTGTAGTTACGCACATGGCCGACGTGCATGGCGGCGCCACTGGGGTACGGAAAAAACTCCAGGATGTACTTTTTGGGATTAGCGCTGTCGTCGTTGGCTTTATAAATGCCCTGTTCTTCCCAAGTTTGTTGCCATTTTGGTTCTATTTCTTTTGGATTGTAGCGTCTCACGTTTAAAACTCCTTCAAAGGTCGTTGGTTTGTATTATAGCTGTATCTGATTGCAAAGAAAAACTACCCCAACGGGGCGAGGAGCAATGGCGCGTGAAGAATGATCGCACTAGACATATTACTAGAATTGTTGCAGATAATTCGTAGAAAAGCTAGTAGCAATTGTTGCTTTGGCTTTAAAGCGCTCTAGGGCAAGTTCAATTAACTTAACTGTCAGATTAGTATTGGATAGGCCGGTCTTACTCCAGTTGTGCGCGTACAGACTACCCGGAAGCGGGTTGACTTCGTTGAAATATACCTGGCGGGCTTGGGTGTCGATCAGCATGTCGACACGAGCAATGCCGCTACAGCCAAGGGCTCGATACACACTAAGACCGACAGCCTCTGCTACTTCGTACAATCCTTTTGGTAACTCGGCCGGGATACGGCTGTAACCTTGAGCACCGCCCTTACCACCACCTGTGGCACCGCCTTTGCTTTTGCCACCTTGCATGTATTTGGTTTCAAAATCGAAAAAATCTTCGTTTTTAAGCAAGGGCTCTTCTAGTAGTGCTGGCGTTAATACGTCATTATTGCCGATGATCGGCAATGTAACTTCGGTCAAGTTTTGCACAGCCTCTTCTACTAATGCGCGCGTGTCGTAATGCAAGGCAATTTCGACGGCATTAGCCAGGTCCTGGGCGTCGGTCACGCGACTAATGCCGATACTTGAACCCAAATGAGCGGGTTTTACAAACAACGGATATCTTAAATCTTCATTGATTTTGTGCAGGCACTCTTCGCTGTTAGTCAAATATTCGGTCTTAGTAAAATGCCGGAATTTAGTTACAGGAATGTTCGCGGCCTGGGCAGTCAACTTAGCCAGTACTTTATCCATTGCCACTATGCTTGATTCGACGTCACAACCAACGTACGGCACCTGCGCCATTTCGCAGATTGCCATCAGTTCGCCATCTTCGCCATGCGTACCGTGAGTTGCTGGAAAAACGACATCAACCTTGTGCTCAATGCGTTTAAAGCGACCACCTTCTATAATCTTGAGGCCATCATCGAATAACAATGAAACTGGCACGCGCTTATGCAACTTTTCCTCGACATCGCCCGATTGAAAGAACGCAATATGTTTGAGGTCCTCACCCGTATACCATTTGCCGTTTTTAGCTATATATACCGGTAACACCGTGTATTTTTTGGATAGTTCGAGCGGTTTGATAACCGAGGACAGTGCGGTAAGCACCGATATATCGTGTTCGGTTGAACGCGATCCAAATACAACGGCAACAATAGGCTTCTTCATACCCCTAGTATACCATTAGCTAATTATAATTATCAGTCCAGTCGTTTTGCATTAGTACTACGTCGCCGTTAGCAACAAAGGCTTGCAGATTGGTATAAAAATCGAGCGGGTCGTCTTCTATGATAATTTCGCCCTGATATGCCGCTTGCTCAAGCCCTTTTGTTATGGCATTTTTGGCCGAATTTTGCATAAGCACCACGATGTCAGGTTTGGCTGCCGCGATCAAAGCGCCTACTTCCTGGTGGACCTCATCACTAGCTTTTCCTTGATCAACCAAGCCGGGTGTCACGTATATTTTTCGCTTTGCAGGAAGCTCTTTAAGAAGTGCCGTACCAGCTCGAACACCTTCTAGATTACCGTTATACGTATCGTCAATAATCCAAGCGCCACTTAATTGGTAGGGCTGCATGCGATGCTCAAACGGCATTGTCTTGGCAACGGCATTCGTAATGTGGTTTGGTTGCATGCCAAAGGTATGCGCCAGTGCCGCTGCAAAGGCTACTGGTCCAATTTGGTGACGGCCCAGTAATTGACTATGCAGCTGGAGTTTCGTTCTTCCTTTGGTTAGCGTAAATGCCGTGCCGGTTATGGCGATACGTACATCACTCACATTCCAGCCCAACGCACCCTTCTGATCATACCCCTGAAAAGCTGCGTTTTTAGCCAGCAACGTGTCGATATACGGTGACTCGGCATTGGCGTAAACCTGATCAGCAGCGACTGCATCTGCAACCGAAAAAATATCGTCCGCCGCTCGCTCCACCGTTTTGTAGCGGTCAAGGTGGGCCGGGGCAATGCCGGTAATTACCGCATGCGTTGGATGCGTAACACGGGCAAACGCCGCAACATCGCCCGGCGCACCTTCGCCGTATTCGATAAGCAAAATATCTTCTCTACCGGTAAGTTTTTGAGCAAAATAGGCATGCGAAATAGCCACATTTTTGTTGGCAGGCGTAGCTGCCACAATTTTTCTTTCGCCCAGTACAGTCAAAAGTAGCTCCTTCATACTAGTTTTGCCGTAGCTGCCGGCAATGGCAATCTTGGCACCAGGATGATCTTTGAAAATTCGTTCTGAGGCAGCAATTAATCGCTGTTGGCGGGGTCGAATAATAAATACTTCACCGACGGCGATAGGCAGCACGACTAAGTGCGCCCAAACTAACGGATATGAAAGTACCAGCGCCAGCCCAAATGCCAAGCCACCCGTCATGCCCCGCTGGTACCACAAGAAAATCAGACTGAGCCCGATAATAATCTGTACGGCAATACCAAGACGCAGCAGTAGCACAACCAGACGCGCCGGAGCTGTTCGATGCAAGGTGCGGCGATAAGTAACGCGGGAAAAATCATTCGTGCGCCAAAACCATCGTACATATGCGCTGACATGATATTCCGTGCTTTGAAGCATATATGCTAGAGCTACCGGATATTGCCAGGCGTAAAAACTACGCAGTCCACGCCACATTATCGCAAAAACCCTTCAATGGCTTGTTGCACTTCTTTCGGACGATCCAAATGCACAAAATGACCCGCCCCGGGTAAAATTTCGAGCGTTGAATCCGAAAATAATTCATGGAACTTTTCGCCGAACCACACCGGAACATCTTTGTCTTGCTCGCCGTAAATAAGAAGCACGGGGATGTCTACTTTTGAAGCGTCAGCTTGGACGTCGTCAGCGACAATTTTTTTGAATGTCTCTTGTAGCTGTTCAGCAACCAGCATATCCGAACCAATGCTTTTATATAATTTGGCGCGAGCTGTTCGCCGTACGCTGCCCGGTAGCGGCGCCAGCAGCACCTTGCCAGTCTTAGCGACAACGCGAAACACGGCATTACGGCCCTTTGCGGTATTGCGAATGCCGGCGCTTGCCAGTAGCACGAGCTTTTCGGCCGTAAGTTTTTCCTGACCAAGCCCCCGAATCGCCATAGCTCCACCGTTAGAATGTCCAACAAAGGCATACACTACCGACGCATTAATTTTAGCCAAGAATTTCTGGATGAACAGAACGTAGTCGTCAAGGTCCCACGCGGTCGCTGGAGCTTCTGTGCCACCAAATCCGGGAAGATCAAGTGCGATAACCTCGTATGTCTTGCCTAGGGCCAACTGCAAATTCTGCAATCCGTTGGCACTATCCGCCCAGCCGTGCAAAAGCACCACAAGCTTACCATTCCCATTGCGCTTGTATTGGGTCAAAAGAGAGTCAACAACGACCTGCATAGGTGTAATTATACGCTATATTCTTAGTTTTAAGTTCAGGTTTTATGGCTACTTTAAGAAAAACAGTGCGGCGATAGCAACAATAAGCACTAGTGCGGCACCCATTAAAATAAAGAATGTCTTTTTATCAAGTGGCTTTTTTGCGGCCGAAGCATTAAACGGCTGGGCATTTGGCTGTTGGCCGAATGGCGCTGGTGGTCCCGGATAAGGATTTGGGGCTGCCGGCATGGGTTGATTTGAAAGTCCGCCGGGTGCACCGGGCGCTTGCGGACCAGGACTACCGGGTGCTGGACCAAATGGAGCAGCCGAAGGCCCTACGCCAAAGCCGGGCCTTCCCGGTACAGCCCCCTCAAATGTCGGCCCGCCTGCTGGAGCGCCAAAATTGGCAGACCCGCTTGCTGGATTTCCAGGGCCGCTTTGAAGCGGCGTTGGCGCTGGGAAAGTAGACTCCAAGGAAGCATCAGGAATACCATCTGCAGCGGCACCGGCAGGAGTTATAGGCGCAGCCATTGGGTCATTCGCAGGAGCGGAATTGGTCGGCGATGGCACGCCCGCCGGCGTCGCAGCACCAGGCGCAGGCGTGTCATTAAAAGTAACCGTTACTTCTTGCGCGTCATTAGAAAGACCATTGGATGGCGTCGCAGGATTGGATGGTGTAGAAAATGATTTGTTTTGTGGGTCCATACGTGTTTCCCCGGTTTATTATTTTGCTAGTTACCTTAATTATACATAAGCACTTAGTTTTGCCCAAGTGCTAGCGCTGCAACTACTTACAGTGCAGCCAGGCGCTTCTGGAGTTCATCAATATTAATATACGAGGCCGGAACATTCGCCTGCAAGGGCAAACCATAGGCCGCATACGACTGATTATAGCCGGTCGGTCCGGCATTAACCTGAACGAGTTGGCGCGAGATCGCATCGATCGTCAGTTTAATGCTTAGTGGCTTTGCTGCCTGATAACTGTTCGGGTCAACCTGATCAAGTTCGTGCAAACCAACGTCCTTAGCAAACAACTGCATCATGCGCACGTACGGAATAAGCTGGATCTGCACCGTGAAGGTATACAAAATCCGGCCGTTTTTAATCGACTTTTTGACCGTATTAAATGACGGCTGATACACGTTTTCGCCGCGTATAGCATTGACTAGATCGTTGCGCTGCGACTGAGATACATTACCAATAGGCAAGGGCACGCTGCCGACCGGAAGTCCAATGCCCAGAACGGTCTGCGCAAATAGTACATGGCCGCTTGCCTGCGTGGAACTTTGCCTAGCATCACTACTTTTGGCCCAAATATTAACAATTTTGGAAGTGTCAGGTTTTTTAGCATCTTTGCTGGCAGCCGGCGTGATCTCGAGATAACGCGTATAATCGGCATCACGCGTACCGATAATTTCGGCCTTCACCTGCGCACTGCCTTGACGCAGCACGGTTAACGATTCGACCTTATTGGCCGAACCGAGATCCATATGCACAAACTCTTTGGCGCTGTTTTGACCGTTAACCTCGTTGGATTCTATAACAACGCTAGGGGTTGCCAGGCTTTGCTCAACTGTTCCCCAAAAAACATTTGAGGGGTTTATATACACCACACCCCACCAAACGGCAGCCAACAATACAATAAGAATAACACCGGTGATTAACGCCGAGAGGCGCTGGCGATGCGACAAGCGGGATAGTGCCGAAAGGTCAAAACCATTATGCATGCAGCTATTGTAGCAGCTTATTGCTTATGCGTTACGCTGTTTATCTTTTTCGATAACTGATTCGTCTTCGCCCAGATAGGTAAACGTCCAGGGTCCGTTTTTTACTTGCATTTTGCGATCAAAACCAACCCACTGCCCGGTCATTTGTGTACGCTCAGGGTTGATATTCAGCTGTAAGGCACCGTAGTAAATAGTGCCCTTATAGTCACCACTTGGCGAGGTGACTTCTTGCCAAGTACCCGTAGCAATATTGTCATCAATCCGTAGTCGGGCAATAACGTACGAATCGTTAACCCCGGGCAAACTTTCGGCAACCAACTCGTCTGCTTGAGGATGGAGACGCACGTAATGCGTGCTCGTAGCATCTGTATTACGAATACTATTATGAAATACGTATTCGCTTTTCCAGATACCAGATAAAGTGTTGTCTGTGGCTAGGGGTAGTTCTGTACTCATCGTAACAGTGTATCATTTTAGGGCAAATTATGGGAAATGTACGCTATCTGCTTACGTTGGTCAGACCCTCTTCCGCTAACAAGAACATCGCCGAACGCACATCGGCTTGCGCTTCTTCATCATTTATCATATGTGACATGCCCTGCACGACAACGACGGCATTCTGGTCTGGCGGAGCATGGCCCACTAGACATACCATGTAATAAGAAGTGGGATTTTCCAGGTTGTTGTCGAGGGGCAGCACCATATGTTCGAAGCAATGGTTATACGTTCTACCTGTAGGTGAGATAATCGTCTCGTCCTTGGCGCCATCCGTTTGCAAGGCGGTCTCGTAAGGGCTTGCGCCCGTAGGAGTGGGGGCGTTATTGCGGACGACACTGATCGACATATCATACAGATGTGGTTTTGTATGGTCGTCACTGCTCACGGCCGATTCAGTAATGGTAAGATCGGCATTTCCAAGCGTGGTATTCGGGAACGAAGTGCACTCTATATCCTGAGGCAGCACATTTTTAATACTCTGCTGGTAGAGGGTTATGTAGTTGGGACTGCACAGCGTGGGATAGAGCAATTGCGGTGGCTCGCCAAAGGGCATGGTAACCGGAGTTGTTGTGGGGCCGGGCGTCTCGCGTAATGTCACGGCCTGAGGCTGGCCAGCGATCGCTTCACCGCACCCCGCAACGACCGGCAATGCACCTGCCACCGCCAAGGCTGCAGCTACGATACGATATCTGCCGCTATATCTAGTGTTTGCATTTTTGTCTGTTGGATTGCCGTGTTTGCGCTCCATAGAACCCTCCTTTTATGAACGAACCTGTCGTCCATTCGCACCAAATAAAAAAACCGCCACACTGCTTGGTGTGACGGCTTAAACATAAAATCCAAAATGGAACTGTGTGACGTGAGGCAATGCCTCCCATCAGCTCTGCAACTCGGCGGTAGTTTTCTACAAACGCTTGTCATAATGCATCTACCCTTGTTATGCTGAAATCAACGGGGGTACATATCTACTGTAACACGTATTGCATAAAAATACTCTTTTGCTATATGTGCTTAAGAGATGCTCTACGATAACCCCACGTAGTGTCAAACAGAAAAGGAGGAGCATGACTCAATCGGAACAGGCTACTAATTCAAGAGCTTTATTTGAAGCGATCGATATTTGGGATTACTACCGCATAGGAGTGTCGGGACTGCCCGCAGAGCACTACATCACTCAAACCATTTATAACCCCTCATCGAGCCGCAATATATATCACCTACCTTATAGATACAATCCAGATCAGGTGAAATCCGTGCAAGCTATTAGTGGGCTCCGTGTGGATTCGATCAGCGAAGGGCTTGGCAAAAATGCGTACCGGTCAGCGGTATTAGCCCTGGAACAACCACTTGGACCTGGTGAAATAACGCAAATTGAATTGGTACGCTATCTGAATCCTGCCTTTGGCGACAGGCACGGACGTTCATTCATGCGCAATGTTGGAGCTTCAGCACTAAAAAATTGGGGCTGCACCATAGCCTTCGATTCGGACACCATGCCGCTTGGTGTATGGTGGCGAGAGCAAGTTCGTCCAAGACCAGATGCTGCGCCTTCTGTCACCTCCCAGCGTCGGCATACCCTAGATATATCGGAGGCGGAATGGCCGCATGGTAAATATGTGCAGCTCACGTCAAAGGAGATAACCGAACAAGATATGTCGGAAAAACCAGACATAAGTATGGGATTTGTGTGGGAATGGCCAAGAGGGGTGCGACCTTCTCGATACTCCTGATACTCTCGATGGTTTGTGCCTCAACATAGTTGCGCCCTCAACTCCATCTTTTTGGCACACACATCGCGCTCCTATTGTTGTTCCGGGGTCTCTATGGTATAAATTACGCTTTAAAGAGGCTCTTCCATGACGAATTTTGATCCATATCCTTCTAATGAATTGCAGCCAAAGCCGCCCTTTGAATTTGGCAATATGTCGCCGGAAGAAATTGTAGGTACCGTGGCTTTTGCAAGAGCTTTTGCTCATAATCCGGGCGAAAATGGCGGTCCCGAGCTTGATGTCGAGTCTCTATCTATAATGCAAGCCATCCTACAACGGCACAGTGGAGACGAAACTGCCAAGATTAATGATCCTAAGAAAATTGCCGACCAGCTTTATGGCATGCTCGCAATCGCAACCGACAAACTTGCAGAGACAGATGTAGAGCGTTTTAGTGAAGTTGCATTTGCTTCAATTAACAGCACAGATCCCGAGGACAGAATAGAGGTAGCACTCAGTGACGGGATTTGCCGGCTAACCGTAAGCGATACTGCCACAGGCATGAGGATATGGTCGCGGCTTTTGAGTGATCCTGACAAAGCTGTGCGAACGGCGGCTCATGAGAGATTCAGGGAGATGGACAAAGAGAATCCGGAACATCTCCAAAAAGCGTATGGGTTGACCGTCGAGCAGCATGCGTCGCTTGTAGAAACATTTCGTTCAGCCGAGCAGGCAGCTCAAGAAGAAGCCCGCATGTTATCATACGAAGCCCAACTTGGACGAGCTGCGCTACAACGCCTTACGGCACGTCAAGGATAGAATCATTTATTACTGACTAGCCGCTATAGCCGTTGCAGAAGACGGTGATGTTTCAGCCGTCCAGCCGCCGAAACCAAAACCAGGTCGCGTGTCGATTTCACCGTTAATTACAAGCATCTCATTTAAACCATTTGCCCCGACCGCGATTGCTGAAGCCGCATTAGGATCGGTTTCCTGAATCCAGGGACCACCTCGGCCAACCTTACCAAATACTGCCCGATCACCTCTGAGAAACATCATATTGTCCGCAGCCAGCGAGATAGCACCGGCATTACCAGGACCAACTTCTTGGGTCCAGCCTCCAAAACCGTTACCCGGTTTTGAATATACGGCGTTGTCGGTCCCGATGATCAGGTGGATGCCAGTAGAACTCACGGCAACCGCAGAAGCTCCGCCAGGGTTGGTCTCTTGAGTCCAAGGACCGCCCTGGCCGGTCTTGGCAAACTCGGCGCCATCGCCTCGCAGGAACATCATGTTATCGCCTCCGACAGCGATCTTAGCAGCGTTACCTGGCCCAATCTCTTGCAGCCAATTCGGAGGACTTATGCCCCGTTGTGAATATACAGCGTTATCCGTGCCGATAATCACCAGTAATCCGGTCGAACTGACCGCTATCGCCGAGGCTCCACCCGGATTGGTTTCTTGAGTCCAGCCCCCGGCACCAAGAGTATTTTTAGCGAACGCCGCCCCGTCACCACGCAAGAACATCTGGTACGTGCCGCCTATAGCAAACTGGCTAGCATTGCCGGGCGTCACCTCTTGCGTCCAGCCTCCAAAGCCCCGATTAGCTTTAGCATTGATCGCAGCATCTACTTGAATGAAGCCGTGAAGGTCACCACCGGGAGCAGCATTGTCCGATGACGGATGTACGCCAAAGTCTACGAATTCGGTAAAACCCATTGATGCCGCCGTGCCTGTGCGTGTGTCGCCATTTCCGTGAGCATCGTGATTGTACTCTGATACAGTAATCGTGCCGTCGGAATTGACGCTCTCGACAAAGGCTACATGTCCGTAGGGGTTGACTGCAGTACCGGGCTCAACGGCAGCGTCCCAGGCTGCTGGTGTACTCGACTTCTCGCTCTGGGAAGCATTGTTGTACCAATCGCCACCATTACCCAAGCTGCCAACAGTTACTCCTAATGTCGATTCCTTCCAAGCTACATACGAGGTGCAGTTTCTCAGATAGTATGCCCATGGATCGCTTTCACCATATTTAACCCCTTTGAGATATCCCGAAAATGGATTCATGCAGCCCGTGTCACTATCTGGACAGCTGCTGTAGCCCCAATCGTAATTAGCGTCGACGTAGGTCGCATCAGACCACGGATATCCAAGCGTATCAGCGTGAGCGGCAATGGGCACGATAGTCTCCTCGGCACTAAATGCGGCAAACGTACTTCCAGCGACAAGAAGACCAGCAGTGGCAATCCTTGCAATTTTAGTACGCCAACCAGCCGCTTCGCTGGGCCGTGGAACAACCGCAACCTGACTTAATTGTTGTTCGATAAATAGCGGGGATAATTCGGTACTCACTTCTTTCTTTCTATAGCCCTCCCACTAAGGGCTTGCTTATGTATGACTATTATTGATAGTGGATGACTACAATATCTTTAGGCGCTCCAACCACCAAGCGCAAGTATGACAAGTACCAGCATAACGAGCAGTACCGTAACAGTCGTAAATCCTTTTGACGATATTTTTTATTGCATAGATTATCTCGCTCATCTTTATTTTGCAGCGCATTATCTATGAGGTTGCCTCGTATTGCAAGTCTGATTTTGGCAGAACGCTAAATATTATTGGAAGTATAACGACTTCAGAACCTGGAGAGCCGTGGCGGCGTCAGCTGAACTAAACCATGCCTGCGCCTGCTGTGAAGACATGGGGTCTGTCGCTCTCGCCCTAAAGGCGACGTCAGACGATGATCCATTCAAGTGCGTATTAGTAAAGCGGAGGGCATTAGGGAACTGCGTTTGCTGTCCAATGGTGAGCGGATACGCACTGAGCAGGCTTACGTCTACCACACCGTAGTCTGGTTCATTAGCAGGCAAATATACACCTCCAACGATCTTCAGATTCGACCCGGGTGCCGCAAGGTCGGCCGCTACAGTCGGTTGAAATGCAAGCAACCCGCTATCGTGCGCGTAGGGACTGACGTAGTCAACTTCAAGGTTGTTCGCAGGATTTAACAAGGTTACTTGACTCGCACTTGCGTCAAGTGCCCAATTCGTTGGATACCTGAAACAAACCTTGCCGGCAGAGTCGCAATATGTTTTCCAGTCCGCATAAGGATCGGGTGTTACCGTCTGCGTTGTCGTAGTTTTGTTCGTTTGCGTCGGAACACTGGCGCTGCTCTTCGTCTTACCGTGGCGATAAGCAACCCACCCAACGGCGGCAATGGCGGCAAATATCACAATGGCTAGCAAAATACCGATAGCACCAAATCCGTTATTGTTGAGTATCGTCTTTCGCATAGTAGTAGTTTGCACCTTTTTACTTTACGTCTAGTGTAGAGAGAAGTGTCGTTATTTACAAGCATCACTCATAAACAAAAGCTCTTTCATTGTTACAAAAAATATAGAGTCGCTTTACACTTCCTGGGTTTGACACGTTTAATGGAGTGCGATTCATGGGATGACATGGACAAACTTAACCTGCAAGTTATCGCCAAAGTTCGCTTTACCTCACCAGTAGGTTATACTTCTTCTTAAGGAAATGATTACCAAGATCACCATCAACAAGTTCAAGAGCATCGACTCTTTGGAATTAGAGATCAAAGACTATTTCCAACTTTTAGTAGGGCAAAATAACTCCGGAAAAACGACGGTAATGCAAGCTGTTAGTCTCTGGGCATTTCTCTGTCAGACTTGGCAGAGAGAAAAAGGAAACAGTAGTGCCAGCAAACGTGCCGGCCTTCCTGTACCGCGAAGCCAGATCTACACTACACCGGTACGCAATACTACGCACCTATGGAAAGATAATCAAGTCAGAGAGAAAGGACAGACCTCTAAGTCCGTAATCCTGTCGATTACTGTTGAAGGGACAGAGGATAACGGTAAAAGCTGGACATACGGCATGCAGCTTACATATGCGAATCCACAGCTGGTCTACTGCAAGCCCACCGACGTTACATTGCCTTTACCAGACCAGGCTCGGAAGGTTTTTCACCTTCCGCCCCTATCGGGAATTAAAACCAATGAGAATAAACTAGACCCTGGCGCGCAAAACTTAGCCATCGGTGAAGGTAGGCCTGGTGAAATATTGCGCAATAATTTATATGAACTCTACAGCAACAAGCCTGACGGCTGGCAAGATCTCAAGATCATAGTAAAAGATCTCTTCTCGATTGAGCTGCTTGACATCGCTTACAATCCTGCGATTGATCCAGAAATTATAGTTAACTATAAAACCGCCACGGGTACCACTTTGGAGATAGCCTCTGCCGGAAGTGGATTCTTACAATTTCTCTTGATCGCAACCTTTGTTACATTACATAAGAACTCGACGCTACTCATTGATGAGCCAGATTCCCACCTTCACGCTTTTATGAAGACGAAGGTTGTTGAATGGCTACGCGCAACTGGACGAAAAAACGATAACCAATTTATCATTGCAACACATTCAAGTGCACTTGTGAATACCACGAATATCTCAAATATAGTGTTACTACCCCAAAACAACCGCGGACCGGTAGAGACTAAGCACGTCTCTAGTCTTCTTAGGCTTGCCAACAATGATGTTCTATTCTCCATACAACAAGGAAAAGTTCTATGGACAGAAGACTACACAGATCGACTAATTTTAAAGGCATTTACGGAGAAATTGTCCCACAATGAAGCAAGCCAAGTGCTCGATGGCTTTTGGAAGCCGCTCGGATGCAACCTGCTTAAGGAGGCCAAAGACTTCCATATCACCATTAGAGCAGCCGTAAACACTAACTTCTGTAGTGTCGTAATTCGTGACAAAATGGGAAAAACGGATCAACTACCTCAAGGTCTTCACTGCGAGTATTGGCCGCAACCAGAGATAGAAAACTACCTAATTATTCCCGACGCACTAATTAACTTTGTGCGTACAAATGACATGTACGGTGGAATGTTTGCTGAGGTATCCGCCAAAAAAGCCGCCAAGTATCTAGAGAATAACTTGAGGCCAGTTTATCGCCAAGATCCCCTGCATAATGACCTTCATCAAAAAGGCAGCGATTTCTTAAAGGACTTCTTTGCCGCGTTAGGCCTAAACATTGACAAGCCTGATTACCATCGCATCGTAGACTACATCGATCCCGATATGGTACATTCGGACGTAAAAATAATGCTGGATCAAATAGCCGAACGCTGTTAGGTTCGTATAGGACTTGGCTTACTTGTTTGGGAATTAAAAACCGAGACACTTGATGTCTCGGTTTTATTTTTTTCTGCTATCGAAAACGATAATCATAAGTACTTTGGTGGAGCTACAGGGACTCGAACCCTGGACCTCTTCCATGCCATGGAAGCGCTCTAGCCAACTGAGCTACAGCCCCACGAATCGGTCAGTTATGCGGTGACGGCTGCTAGGCGGTTTGGCGTTGCAAGCAGCCGTTGCCACCGTTTAACAGGGTAATTCTAGCAAGTTTGTGCTCAAAAGTAAATGCTAGACCCTCGTAGGCATTCGTTTAAAATCAGTTAAGAAGTTACTAGTTTTTCTGATAGCATAGTAATCGTGTCCGAAGTAAGTATTCAAGAACAGGGTTCGTTAGCGGAAGCGATCATTCCACTCGATATGGCCGCCACGGTTCCCGAACCGCCCGAAGGCGAAGGGATTCTGGTAGACATTTTGGCAGATAGAACGCTGGCGCGCGACGGCAAACTGTTCACTATGCGCCCGGACGTCTTGGTGCTGAATGGTCTGCTACTACTGCGGAATCAGGGGCTGGTGAGCGGCAACCAAATACGTGATCGGGTCGGTTTCCCGTTATGCTCGGTCATATGATACACAATTCACCAGCGACCTCTGGAGTGCTTGCATGGAGGAAGTCGCCGAAGTCATTATGAATCGAGGGACCTATGGCGCCACCGAGAGCTTCTACGGACTATGCGTCACGGCGATGAACAAGCACATGAACGAGGTCATTGTAAACGAAGACGCCTTCCGTCATTGCGTAGTGCAGAACGAAATAACACTTCGATCGCATCTTGTTGATACGCTTGACGCCCTGGACAGCAAGCTGCAGCGACCACCTACCCTCGAAGAAATCCAGGCAGCATTGCCGAACCAAATAAAAGGCAAATATGTCACAGCCAAGGGGCTTGAAGCAACTCTCTACCGACTGCGGTGTTCAACGTTACGGTTAGATGGGTGCGAAGATTGGCTTAGGGGAAAATTTTTGTCGAACAAACGGATGGATTAGCCGGAGAAGATTACAGATTGGATCAGCAGCTGAACGAAATGCTCTTTCAAGAGACTGCAGAAAAAATCTTTAGTAGTCCCAAATTAACGGACATGGAAAAAATTATTTTGAGCCTCCATTCCGGCGTTTTTTCACGCTCGCTATGCGGCGCCGAACTGACTCACTTTCGAAAGAAAACCACATTTATTTACCCGTACGACAAAGAAAGTTTTGATGGGTTCGTAGCACCTATTATTGATTCTGGCGAGGCTATTGCCGATGCCCTTTCGTATACGCGAGCACGCATCAACACCCTGCTGAGGGTGGTACGGAAAAAAGCGGCTCAAATTGCCGAAGAAAGCTGGGGGTACAATAGCGACGAAGGATGGTAGATGTTTAGCGGGCTAGAAAATCCGGCGCGAGCGCGCGACTACAACCACCACAACTGACATACCAACGCTAATCAGCATCAGCGCAGCATATGCCCACGGCCGGTGTTGGAACGGCAGATCCACATTCATGCCATACATACCATATACGACGTTAGGTAATGTAATCAGTACCGTCGCTGCCGTCAGCAGCTTCATAGTGCGATTCAGCGTATTCGAACTAATGGACGAATACGCTTCGCGGATATTAACAATAGATTTAATGTTGGAGTTACAGGCTTCGATGGACTGTTCGTTGTTGAGCAGCAGGTCCTCGATCAAGTCCTGGTCTTCTTCAAACAGCGGAATGTAGCGGCCGCGCAGCAAGCGTCGTAAGGTGGCGTTGGTCGGCATCAGCGCCGCCAAGAATTCGTTCAATTCGTCTTCGATCAGCACAAAATCCACGAAGTCTTGGTTGCTAATTTCGTGGCCGCGCAAACGCGAGCGAATCAATTTGATCTGTTTGCTACTGCTGTTAATGAAGGTATCATACTGCTCGACGACCTCGTGCAGGATTTGCAGCACCAGCTTGGCGCGCTGCGTAGTGGCAAATTCGATCTTGCCAGCGAGAAAACGGTCGATCGGTGGCAAGTGCACCAGCGAAATGGTAATCACCACGTTGTCGCTAAGGATGAACAGGAGCGGCATAGTGACCAGCTCGGCTTCGGCGTTGCGGTAGGCGTAACGGACGAAAATGTAGGTTTGGTCACCTTCTTTTTCCAGGCGCGGCATTTCGTCTTCGTCCAGGGCATCGGCAATATGCCCTGGCACCAGGTCAAAACGGCTGACGAGCCGCTCTAGCTCCTGCTCGCTTGGCGCCTCCACATACACCCAGGTGCCGCGTCGGTACGCGTCTAACTCCTCCGCTTGCGTGCTGCGCAAGCTTTTGTAGTAATATTTGATCATCGTCTTCCCCTGGCCCTACGGTATTACTTTCTTGATCTTATTGTAGCAAGTATGGTGAGTTCGTTACAGAAAGTTACGAGGTGATTGTCGGATTACAGTTATGTCCGTGCTCAAACATCGCGGATGAAATACCACGAACTGCGCGCGTTGACATAATGTAATCCGACAATCGCAATCCCTACACCCTCAAAAAGAACTGCTCCCTTTATAGGAACAGTTCAGTTCGTGCGCGCCCACCCGGACGGCGTGTGATTTTGTTTTTAGTAACAGTTTTTATTTCACGCGCCGCCATTGAGCGCACGATTACTTTAAGCATAACCGTTTACGCATGTTTGTCAACCTTTTGTCAGAAACGATTTAAGATCTGCGACGGCTTTGGCACGGTGGCTAAAGGGTTTCAGTTCTTCGTCGGTCATTTCGGCGTAGGTTCTCGTCGATCCATCAGGGATAAATACACTGTTCCAGCTAAGGCTGGTCTTCCAGTCATTACCCTCTAGGCTACGTGGTTCCGGCGAAATAATGCCCTCCACGCTGGCGCTAAAAATATGCATATCAGTGCCGTCGTACAACCCGTAGGTGATGCCGGCGCGAGCTCGTGTATCTTCGAGCGACCGGCCGATACGACATAAACCTTCAGTGCCAACTTCTTCCAAGAACCACTTAATAAAGGTACCCGGCAATCTGCCCATGCCCAGGAATACAAGCGACACATCTTCTACCAAAACCGGCTTACCGATAATCGCGTAGGCTTGCTGCGCCTTATGCGTAGTAACTTCGACCGGGTCAAGCGATTGTAGTTCTTCCAGATCAACCTTTTGGTGAATAACTGGTACGCCCAGCCACTTCTGCAAATATTCCAGCTTGTGCATATTGCCGGTTATAAAGACAAAATCTTTCATGTACGCTCCTTTGCAACCACCGGCAGCACAACAAACGCCAAAATCAGTGCAAGTAATATCGCGAAACCGCACATAACTGAAGGTATGGCTTGGATGGTTTCGGGCGACAGCTGATTAGCCGTAGCGGTTGGTATAATAAAGGCCAGATAGCCAACCATAACACCCGTAAAAGCACGTCGTTGATGCCTATCTTTGGTTTGATTTCTAAAGTAATAACCCAGTCCCAAAGTCACAAGCAACAGGCCGTAATAATACGCGCCGTACAGTCTGCCAGAACCTGGCGCTACCTGGAATATAACGTAATTGCCCAGACAAGCGTGGCCATCGATGGCATTGCCTACAAAAGCAAAAAAGGCCATGAAACCCGCCGCAGCGATGTAGGCCGGAATAAGCAATGGCCGTTTTTTGACGCCAGCTATGGCATATACCAGATGAATGCCGAGCGGCGGCAACAACGTAATTGCCACATAACCAATTTGCGACCAAATGAGCGTATTCCCCGTCGCACCGCGGCAAACCATAAATTCAGCCAGTTGGAACATAGCCAGGAACACAAACAGCAGAACAATAAGGCGCGTCACTAAACTCTGGCGATATCGCCACATGGTATAGATAGCCAGACCAATTTCGATACAGAATGTAGCGATCATTACTGGTGGCGAAAAACAGTACATAGTGGCACTGTGATTTTGCTTTCTAAGTCGTAACCATTCCATCGTCTCTACCCCTCTTTAGCCAAAATGGTAAGCAAAGCTTGCTCGTCAATCTGTTTAGTACCAAGCTTTTCTGCTTTTTGCAGCTTGCTTGCACCCACATTGGCACCGACAACCAGATATGTCGTATCCTTGCCTACGCCCGATTGGAAAGTGCCACCCAGATTTCTAATTTTATCTGCGGCCTCGTCGCGTCCCATTGTTTCGAGTGCGCCCGTAATTACAAAACTTTTGCCGTGCAACGGTCCGCGAGCATGCGATTCGTATACTGGCATTACACCGGCCTTAGTGAACGCTTCGAGCAACTTTTGATTATCCGGATCAGCAAACCAGGCCAAAACCGATTCGGCAACGACATCGCCGATTCCATCCACCTGCAGTAATCCATCGAGAGTTGCTTCGCTCAGTGCTTTCATCGAACCAAAATATTCGGCCAAATCAATTGCCGTCTGCGAACCCACGTGCCGAATGCCTAGACCGTAGATAAATCGCGGCAACGGCGGTTGTTTGGCGGCGGCAATCGCCTCGACCAAATTGCTTGCAGAAATATCGGCAAAGCGGTCTAGCTCCAGCACTTGTTCTTTGGTAAGCGTATAAATATCTGCCAGATTGTGGACTAATTTGGCGTCAACTAACGCGCCGACGTTTTTCTCGCCCAGCGTATCAATGTCTAGCGCACCCTTGGAAGCAAAGTGTTCCAGCGCTTGTTTGAGCAAGATTTTACCAGTGGCGCCCTTTACGCGGTAGACAGCCTCGCCTTCCGGCCGAACAAATCGTAATTCCGGATATTGGCGAGCCAACTCTTTTTCCATAACGAATGCTTTGCTTTTTTTAGGTCGAAGTTCGGGCAATACTCGCAGCACTTGCGGGATAATGTCGCCGGCTTTAAAAATAATTACCGTGTCACCGACCCGAATATCTTTGCGAGCGATTTCGCCGGCATTATGCAAACTAGCGTGCCGTACAGTAGTGCCGGCCAAAGCTACAGCATCAAAAACCGCCACTGGCGTAGCAGCGCCGGTTCGACCGATGCTAAGCACAATATCGCGCACAACCGTTGTAGCTTCTTCGGCCGGATATTTGTAGGCTACTGCGGCACGTGGGGCTTTGCCGACCACACCAAGTTCCCGATACAATGCACGGTCATTCAGTTTAACGACCAAACCGTCGGTGTTAAACGGTAAGTGATGACGTTTTTCTTCCCATTCGGCAGCAAATTGCATAATCGTATCGATACCCGCCAGAACACGGGCCGCCGGGTTAACCGGTAAGCCTACAGACCGAACCGCATCGTAAGCCAAACCATACGTAGTAAGCGCTTCGCCGTTTTCGGCAATAATTTCCCAGGCGCGAAAACGTAGCGGTCGTTCAGCAGCCAGTCTAGGATCGAGCTGCCGAATACTTCCAGCCGCCAAGTTGCGCGGATTAGCAAATAATGGCAGGCCAGCTTGTTCACGATTGCGATTAAGCGCCTCAAAATCTTTCTTGAATATAATGATTTCGCCACGAATTTCGGTACGGCCTTTTAGTAGTGAAGCGTATTTTTTACTGTGGCGTAGCTCAAAGGGCACGCTTTCGATGGTACGAACATTCACGGTTACGTCTTCGCCGACTTGTCCGTCGCCACGCGTTACCGCCTGCGTAAATTTGCCGTCTTGGTATACCAACGCACAGGCCAAACCGTCCATTTTAAGATCGGCAAAAAATTCAAGTTCACGCTCACCTGCTAGTTTTTGCGTGCGTTTAATCCAGGCCGCAATTTCGCCTTGATTAAACACATCGTTCAGACTAAGCATACGCGAACTGTGCGTGATTTGCGTGAATCCCGGCAATGGTTTGCCAGCCACACGCTGCGATGGGCTGTCCGGCGTAATTAATTCGGGATACGCTTGCTCGAGCTGGCTTAGTTCGTGCTTAAGACTATCGGCGGCGGCCTCGCTCATGGTCGACTCGTCTAAGACATGATAATGGTAACGATAGTCGTTAATGAGCTCTCTAAGTTGCGTAATACGACGGCCAGCTGCTTTTTTATCTAGCTTCATTTACAGCAATCCCCGGTATAGTCTGTACAAATACGCGTGGGAAATAGGCAATGCCAAGATAAGAAACAGAATAAACGCCCACCCGGCAATCGACGGCACAATAAGCACCATCGGCACAACCAAAATGCTCGACAGCACAAACAAAACGAGCGGCAAGAATAACACTCTACGCAGAATAGTCCAGCGACGAAAACGAACTAATTCACGAGCTGAACGAATTGCGGCCATCGGTCGCATACCCGGCAAGCATACAATGTACAAAGCAAAAATAGTCGAGCTGACAAAATAAGCAGATAAGACGCCGGCAACGAGCGTAACCGCTCCCCATACAAGCATCTCTCCGCCACTGGCGCCGCCACCATTTGCGGCAACGAGCGAGTAGATGTATGCCGTAATGGCAAGCGGCGCTACCTGTATCACTGCAACCAGCAGTACGAGCAACATCGGCACCAAGGGGTACATACTCTGATAAAAACTATCGCGGAGGTGTATTTTTTTCTTGGCGTATATTTGCCGATAGGTCCATATAAACACCATGCTCATCAAAAATACCAACAAAAAGCGGTAGATTCCCGCTACTTGGGTATTGGCACTACTGGCGTCACTTGCCATAAGTGCCAATGCCGAAAAACCGGTAGAAAGACCCGTTAAGTGGCCGCCGATGGCTTGTTCAAAGTTTGTTTTGGCACCGCTAAGATCCGTGCCGCTGACGGCAGGCACCAGAATAACCGTCAGAACACCGTAAATAAGCGTAAGACCAAGCAAAATTTTCCAGTTGTCGCGCAGCACTAAAAGTGTTTCTTTGAACACCTTAAAGCTACTTGGAACCTTAGCGATTTCAGTAGGCTTAACACGCTTTTTTCTATGCAGCCAAGGAAAACGAGGCTCAGCTGGCGCTAACACTCGCGGACCAGACGATTTTGATTTTGATGGCTTTGGCGTAGGCGTAGCGATTGGCGCAGAGGTAGAAGTAGCCTCGATTACCTCCTTAAGTAGCTCTTCGGTGGTTTGCTTTTTGGCAGGTATATCGGTCACCGTTTTTGATTTTGCAGAAGTAGCGTTGGTGGTTTTCTTTTTAGCCATATATGTACTTTACAGTTGCGTTTCCATATTACGCAAGCGAGCAATGCGATCTTCGATTGGCGGATGCGTACTGAATAACTGTGTTAATGATTTTCCCTTGAGTGGGTTGGCGAAGAAAAAGTGAGCCGTAGCGGTGTTTTGACGCTTCATGGTTGAGCCGTGATCACGAATTTTCTCCAGCGCTCGGATGAGGCCCTCTGGGTAACGCGTCGTTAACGCTCCGGTGCTGTCGGCTAAATATTCACGGCGACGCGACACAGCCAGCTGCACCAAAGCCGCCACAATTGGTGCCAAAATGGCAGCAAGAATCGCCAACACCATTATAAATGGACTAGACGAATCCCGGTTATCGTTGCGAAACCACAAAGAGTACGACAGCATATCCGCAATAAACCCAATCGCGCTCACCAAACCAAAGACAATCATCATCACCCGGATATCGTAGTTTTTGATGTGGCCCAGCTCATGCGCCAGCACAGCTTCTAGTTCGTTGTCGTCCATAATGTTTAGCAGTCCTGCCGTTACGGCGACAACGGCGTGTTGCGGATCGCGGCCCGTGGCAAACGCGTTCGGTGCCGGGTCATCTATGATGTAAATCTTGGGCATCGGCAAGCCTGTTGCAATGGTCAAATTTTCGACCGTTCGGTACAAGCGGGGTTCTTGTTTTTTGGTAATTTCTTTGGCACCATTCATGGCTAGCGCCAGTTTTGCCGCCGCAAAATACTGGATTAGCGCATACACGCCACCGACAATAAACGCTAAATATAAGAATGACGGCCGGCCATACAGGTTGCCAATAATCCAGCCGAGCGCACCAAGAATAACAATAAACAAAGCCATAATCAGCCAGGTTCGACGTTTGTTGGCTGCGATTGCAGAGTACATAAAAGTGAGTAATCTCCTACCGATTGTCTAAATACAATATCTTGTTAAGCTGAGAACTTGCCCTAGAAGGACTAGAAAGAAACCTTAACTGGTTTCTCGATAGTTTCAGTATCATCAACCTCAAAGAAGTCGCGCTTTTTAAAACCGAACATGCCGGCGATCAAGCTGCTTGGAAAGGTACTGATTTTGATATTAAGGTCACGAGCTGCACCGTTGTAAAAGCGGCGAGAAGCCATGATCTTGTCTTCGGTGTCGGTTAATTGTGCCTGCAAGTCCTGGAAGTTTTCGGTAGCACGCAGTTGCGGGTAGTTTTCGCTAACGGCAAACAGGCTCTTCAGGGCTTTTTCAAATTCGCCTTCGGCTTTTGCGGTTTGGGTGACACCTTGAGCGCTCAAGGCATTCGCGCGAGTTTCGGCAACTTTTTCAAATACTTCTTTTTCATGGGTAGCGTAACCCTTGACGGCATTTACCAGGTTAGGAATAAGGTCGTAACGACGCTTTAATTGGACAGTAATGTCACTCCAAGCCTCTTCGGTGCGAACTCGAGTTCTTACCAGACCGTTATATAGGGCCACGACAATCAGGACCAGCACTACAATAATTACGACAGCAACAATGATCGGCGACATAATTTTTCTTACTCCTTTTGTTTATACATATAGTATAGCTTATCTGTCCAATATGTAACAGATACTCCGGAGGCGAGTACTCTCACTTTACGGATCGTGACCGCCCAGTGCAGTCGCCAGAGGCGACGGAACGTGATCCTGAAGTGAGAGTACTCGTCCCCGAGGCTGCTACTTTAGCGGTCACGATCCGTAGACCGATATACGCCCCCTCTTGCAAAGTGTTGTATTATGTATAGTATGCGTAGACAACGTACGCGGCGCAAAAGTCGGATTACATCACGATTCTTTAGTTTTCTATTGCTTGTAGCAATGGGAGGCCTGCTTTTTAATTACCTTCGACCCCTGCCAATCGCCGCTGCGTCATTAACCAATCCCGCCGAACAAGCCGAAGCCACTAATTTGTCGTGGCCGACACAAGGCTCGGCCGCCATCGGCGCTCAAGGTTACGGTGTGTTAGCCACGCACGGTTCGCAAACGCCTCGGCCCACAGCCAGCATGGCCAAAATTATTACGGTGCTAGCCGTTTTAGAAAAACACCCGTTGCGGCTCGGCGAACAAGGGCCAACGCTAACCATGACGCAGGCCGACTACAACCTGTACGCCAAATATATGCACGAAGACGGATCGTACGCCACGGTAGTCGTGGGCGAAAAGATCAGCGAGTACCAAGTACTGCAAGCCACCTTACTTCCGTCGGCCAATAATATGGCCGACAGCCTCGCTGTCTGGACCTTTGGTTCGCTGGATAATTACCGTGCATATGCCAATGATATGGTTAAGCGCTTTGGTTTGACATCCACAACCGTGGGCAGCGACGCCAGCGGCTTTTTGCCCGATTCTACCAGTACGCCAAGCGACTTCATAAAACTTGGCGAGCTGGCTTTGCAAAATCCCGTTATAGCTCAAATTGTCGCCCAACCAACGGCGACTATTCCGGTACAAGGCGTGATCACCAGTGCCAATTCCCGGCTAGGCATCAACGGCATTATCGGGATTAAAACCGGCCTGACCGATCAAGCTGGCGGTTGCTTTTTGTTCGCCGCTAAATATACGCCGTCTGGCAGTGGCCCCATTACCATTATCGGCGTCATTATGGGCACCGCCAACTTAAACGACGCCTTGAAGGGCAGCGGCCCGTTGCTTAATTCGGCCAAGCCGTACTTTAGCGTCAAGACGCCAGTTAAAGCCGGGCAGGTGTTTGCTACTTTGACCACGGCCTGGACTAATTCCGTGCAAGTTATTGCCAAAACCAACATCACCTTATTAGCCTGGCGCGGGGCGCCATTAGTGCCGCACATTGAACTGGCGCAAATTAATCGTTCGCTGCCCGCCAACACACAGGTAGGCACGGCCATTATCTCTTCCGGGGAAAGCAAGGCCACTACGCCGCTGGTGCTACGGCAAGCCATTCAAGGTCCTTCTTGGCAGTGGCGTGTTAAGCGCATCTAGCTTTATGGCCGCCAGTTTATTTGTAGCCCCAGCTTTGCCCGCAAAAACTTTGGATTAGCTGAAAATTAAGCCATCCTTAGTAAAAAACGGCATTGCTACGTTCCGGCAATGTGCAACAATGATGCAGTATAGAAAAAGCAGAACAAGGAGCAATATGGCAAAACTCGGTCAAGATCTGGCAACTTTAAAATACGAAGTGGTTAATTCCCAGGATTATTGTGTTATAGACGAACGAGGCTTGCCCGCCTCCCTGAGCACAACACGCGACTTCAGGTCGCTAGCCAAAGGCCTTACGCATATTGACGCCTGCTTTACCACTAGCTCTTACGCAATTGCGGTCACGGGAGGAGGCACTTTAGGCAAAAGATATGATATAGACGGCACCACATTCGGCACAGAAATAAAACTCGACCATCCTTTGGATGCCGGCCAAATTGCGACCGTGAATTACAACACCGCTTTTGCCTACAAACCAGAAGACAAGATCCCACCGTATTTTAGACGCATGATTGGCTATACAACTATGGAGAAATTGGCAATAACCGTCGCATTTGACCCACAACATGCCCCGTCGCGCGTAACCTGGACCGAATGGCAAGGCCAACACGAAGACAGCCCCATCGTCCCCGAATCCCAGCACGTAATACAGGAGCTAGAGCCTGTAGAATTTGGTTCCTTAGGCGGCTACCTAACAGCGACCCGAGCGCTATACGACGTGACACCGGGCACCGTGCTTGGCTTTATGTGGGAACTGTAGGTTAACGGTAAGTAATAGTAGGCTTATTCTACTTTAACGCGCGACATTGTTAAAATGTATTGGCTATCGTCACTTTCGCTAGAATGAAGAATGTGAAGATTTGTGCGGTCGTGCCGATATTCGACTTCTCGTGCTGTTATGATACAAAATCGCCACAAAAGAATAGTCTCGCCCTTATCCATTTCAAGTAGATATTCACCCACATCAAAGGCAAACTTAATAGTCAACGCAACCTTAAGTCGCACACGGACATACTTTTGACGCAATTCTGGGTCAAAACCCATCTCCACATCGTAAAAGCTTTCGTCGATGTTCAGTAAGTCGAAGATAAACCGATGATTCGGCGCGAGCGTCGAGCTATTCTGTTTGGGACTAAAATTAAACCATTCTGGTCGCATCTCTTCAGTTGCAAGCATATCAGTACACACAAGTAAGTCATTACGATTCATACTGTGATGAATAGTATTGAAAGCATCGTCAGGTAATTTTAGATTGCCTGATGTGGCACCAAGGAACAGCACAAGGTTCATTGTGTCACGCCCGCCGTACTGTAGATAATCTTCGGCAACGTGATTTGCAAATCGCTCGTAGTTGATGTCTAGGACATACCCCTCGAAGGCTACCTTGTTACCAAACCATTCTTTGATGTTACGTTCTGCTATGTGTAACATTTCTTCGCTGATGTCGAGAGCGATATAGCGGCCAAGCCTACCACTTTCTAGCAAGTGAGCGAGTAACGCCTTAACTGGCAGGGCATTCCCGGGCCCAATGTCGATAACATTGATACGATTGAATTTTTCCAATCGCTTGTCGATATATCGTTGGTTCTCATCAAGTAATTCAATTGTTCGATTAAGGATATTTGGCTCATCTTCAGCCGCGAGTCGCTGAGCATGCTCATCCCAGTTACCGGCTCCGCCGTCGAAGTAGTTATATTGACGAGGTATTTCGTGATGTATCTCAAGATTGCGTACAATGTCGTAAATTTGAGCCTGATTATATAAGTTATAAAATTCGGTTTTTGGAGTAACCGTTTTGGCTACTTTGCTATTTCTATACTTCTTGCCCTCTTCAACTAGTTCTTCAATAATAGCGGTATTACCGGGTGTATTTGCCACGTAACACTTGTCATCCACAAAAAATAGCTCGAGTCCGAGCTTGTCCTGCTTTGCAGCTTCAATCCAGTTTCTCACAGTGCCTAAAGAGATGTGGTACTTCTTGGAAAGTTCGATGTTCTTAAAATAGCGCATGATTAACTATGAAAATCCGTATAAATCCATTGACATGTTACACCAAGTAAGTGTAGCATCAAATTGAGCAGTCGATTGCTTTTACCGCTCATAGGAAATGATCCAGGTACTAAACGTACCATTTCTATGATGGTAATTCAAGGGGGTTTCTCCCTCTTAAAGCAATAGAGCCTTTGCGCACCCTAAGCGCCAAAGGCTGCGGACATCTATTCCGCCACTTCATTATAAGACAGTGGCGCCCAAAACAAAAATATATATGTAGGGGTAGTTTAAGTAACTATTGTCCCGATTATTATGCGGGACATATGGAGGGCATCATATGGTACACACACTGCGTCACGAAGAGCACACCAATAACAACGCGGCTTCTGGTCATTTTACTGATCGGATAACCGTTTTGGAGGGCGGAAAATCCAAGTCGGTCGCGATTGGTGCATATAGCAACTCGGAAAAGACTCCTCGGTTTGACATAACCGCAGAGCCAGCCGTTGCCAACGGACTAGATGTTGCACTTGAGCGGCTGGACATACCTGGCAGAAGCCGGTATGCGATGATCTGCCGATTGCGTAACCTTAGCAAAGAAACATGTAAGGTCACCATTCGGCGACAGGAAATTGTCGCGGCATAGCAATGGGAATTATTGCGTGGCCCGCAGATATCAAGCCTCAGGAAATCGTCAGCTGCATGGTCTGCAAGCAGCAAAAGTCAAAAGACGAAGTAACAACCGGGTTATGCAATGCTATCGGCGAACAAGAGTTCGTATGTAATAGCCACTTCTGGAATAGCGGCAGGCTGATCGTAGAATTGGCAGACTTTGCCGCCATGCAGCATTCCTATGTGGATGAAGGTGGAGATGGACGGTCTCTATATTGAACGGCGGGAACTTCGCCCAGGCGCCTCCCTATCTTGGGACATCGCCCACCACCTTTACGCGCGAACTATGGAAGGCAAAGCAGTCGTCATAGCGACCGCTCCGCAGGTTTTATTGGCATCGGTACGCAAGCAATGGAGCAAAGTGCTTCGGCAAGTACAACGAGAACGCAGCAGCACATTACAGGCAGCGCGGATACGCGAGCTGACTCGTGAACTTGAACGCATACAACGACTCCATTTTATGGTGGGCGTGCCGGATGCCTATGCAGATGGAGATATTGTGTTTATACGTGAAGATTTTCCAGCCAGTGTGCTGGGCTCTTTTTCAACCCTATATCTCACCTGCGCCGTGGAAAATTCGCGCTTGCAATTACTGACCAGCGGTATGCCACGACATAGCCTGCTGGTAATGTACGATCCTCGGTAAACTTGTCTTGATAGATTGACAGATGACGGATTGAGGCAATACAAAAGTCCCTACATGATCAGGGACTTTTGTATACTTGTATTACTTAGCCTTTTTTGTAATTGAAACTTCGAAACGCTTAAATGCAACTCCTGCTTTGAGTACAAGAAATCCGGTGATGAGCAGTGGTAGAGTCGAGAAGCCGCGGCTATCATAGACATTGTTAGGCGGCAAGACAAGTTGGATGATAATGTATTGCATAAAGTTGATGCCCAAAAGCGCTATCGCGCTCATAAGCCAGCTAAGCGGTCGCCAGTAGACTGAACTTAAATACGATCGCAACCGGCCGACCAACAGTACAGTGAACCCGGCTATTGTCGTGCCGCTTGCCAGCACAAAAAGCGAAACCAGGCGCATCCATAAGGGAACGGCCGATGCAATATGTGGCAAAAAGCTTATGAGTAGCGCGAGCACCATTGCGCTGGGGATAAGAATTTTTGGCCCAATAAGCCGGCTGGTGAGGCCGCTGAATCTGGCGAATCGGCATACTCCGATATAAATGAGCGTAACCGCAATAAGAGTAGGTATACTCGCGGTAATATAGCGAAACCACAGTAAAATTGTGGGGTTGCCGAGAGTGATTACTACCGGCACCTGAATTAAGCTGGTACCTAACAGGATAATGCCGAGGGAGAGCGGTAAGTATACCTTTTTAAGCTCGTCACGGAAGTTTTTGCGGGCCGACCAAAATAACCAAGCCGCACTAGCGTTTATAGTCGTCAAAAACAATACGATTGCAAGAACCGGCTTAGCCGCTGCAGAGCCTGTCGGCAACGGCAAGACAATGGGCAGTATCGTCATAACGATGATCGTAAACCAAATAACAATAAGGGGTCGGCGCAAGCTTTGCGACGATCGCTTTTGTGTATAGTCATAAACTTTCTGTCGGATCGATTGTCTCGTAAAGGCCCGCAGGTGTTCCTGCTCAACTAGATATGTTTCAAGATCGTCGTACACACCTTTTAGGGTTTGCAGGTCTTTGTCGCTAAAATTGCCCGTGCTGGAATTTGCCGTGATAACACGGACTTTGTCGAGTAGCACGTCAATCGCGCGTGCATCAGAAGCTAGCGCCGCAGTGAAAATAATCGCGTCCAAGATACTCACGCCTACTGGCAATTGCGTGTCGCTGGGAGACGGCAGGCTGGTTAGGATCGAACTATGATTGTTTGGGGTATCCATAAGTGTACGTTACTAGCTTTTACTTATTCACTTAAGATAATCATAAGAAATAAGCCTTGGCAACCTTCATAATAGAAGACACTGCGCTGTCCTTATTCACATATTTAAATAAACATGAAAAAGCAGATGCGATTTCGTTATCTGCTGAGGTCAATATCCTGTGTAGTGACCTCAGGTAATAAAAAAACCCTGTAGGGATGAAATCTACAGGGGTAAATACGGATTTGGTGGGGTATTTGGTGGGCGATGAGGGATTCGAACCCCCGACATCTTCGGTGTAAACGAAGCGCTCTAGCCAGCTGAGCTAATCGCCCCTAATGGAAACTTAGTAGATAGTACCAGATCGTGGCTTTTTTGCCAAGAGTTAAACCAAACGTTAAGCGAGCCCGCTGTGGCCTTGTAGCATAGCAGTCGCGGCGATGGCAGCAGTGCGAGATGCCTCAAGATCTGTCATGAACTGCAATACTGGACCTCCTACCCGTGCAACTTCCAAATATGCTGCCGCCTGTGCATCCGGGCAAGTAAACTCGGTGTCCAGTACATTGCCAATGAGCGTATCCATCGGGGCGCGCACCCTTGCAAGACGAGCGTTTAGGTGTTCGTGATCAGCTATGGCGCGCACCGCAAGAAATGTCTCATGCGTTGTGCCCGTAGGTATAATTTCGCCGTCTTGGCCCAAAATGAATCTTTCACCAAAAACATGTGGTGGCTGATTAAGCATTGCTTTTAACCTCGTCAACTTTTCCACAATAGTCCTGAGGTGATCAAAAAGCAAACTTTTAAGAAGAGTTTAAGATACACTCCCTTGGTTGACCCGTTCGCCCGTCTAGACTAAACTGCGCCACAAAACTCTTCGGATTTAGTTCGAGCGAGCGCTCAAAGTCCAAAATAGGCTCTACGTAATTCCCTACACCCATCTGAGCGATAACGCATTATATATTTTCTAGCGCCTTGGGCAACCTTTCTTTTGAATCTATTTGCGTAATTTGTTGAATTAATCTAATAAATATGGTATAAGTACAATTATGTCACAGCCTACTCTCCATGAACTGCCTCATGCTAATACAGTGGATCTCCTTGGTCCGCAACAATTCGGTATGCTTGAATCGATAGCAACGTACGATCCAAATCAGCCGTCAGACGATGCCCGGACAACTGTTGCCGCCCATTACGTACTTGAGCAGCAAACGTTACTACAGCAAGATTTGTTTACTACTGCTGCTTCTGAACAAGCATTCCAACAGGCGTGGCGAGAACAATCCCGAGAAGGACGACTGGAGTTGTTACTGCAAAAACGTATACAGCAACGTGGTGTGCCAACTCCGGATTCCAATGACTTTAACGCGCTTATGGCATCATACGCTGCGGCAGGAGCCGAACAATGGTTGCGCCAAGGTCATCAGGAAACGCTCGACCGGCAAATGTTTAGCGCCGTTGGCAAAGTGAGTCTTTCTCTATCTGAGTCACAAGTCGACTGGGAAGTTAGTCATGGTACCGTAGATAAAATTGCCCGGGAAGATTTCTTCTTTTTAGATGGTCGATATCCAAATTTTGTTGATGCGGGCATTCGCGCCGTCAGGAGGACATTCTCTAAAAATAACATGCAAAGTATGAGTCCGGCTGAACTCGCGGAAGCTATACGCTATCCAATTGAAGGTGCAGGAATCATGATTAGCGAGCTTGTGGCTAGTGGTATCTTGGTTCGTAATATAGACCAAAACACCATTACTCTCGACCCCAAATTTAAGCCAATTGGCTTGCGAGGTCTGTTGCGACGATTCTTAAATTTAAACCTCGGAGTATAGTATGAAATCTTTAGAATATGGTGGTGTTAAGTTGGAATCAAGCGGCGAAATCGGTGTTACCCTTTCGGCGGTTGATGTTGTTTTGGATATGGCGCAAGTGGAGCCTGAGCTCGCCGAGCACGAGGACCTTTACTGGAAGCTGCGACAGGCTCTCGTCGCAAAACTTGTTGCCCAGGAAACCGAACAAGACATTAGAGAAAAAACACCGACATCTCTTGCTTTTCCAGACCAAGTGCTTGGCGAGTATGTACTGGTCGCGATCCGCGTAGCATCCGAGATTCACCCAGATGCAGAGGTAAGAGAACAAGCCATCACTATGAATACAGAGTACGAAATGGATGCACTCGCAAGGGAAATGGATACGCCCCCTTCAGAACAGATGTAATAATATTAATCTACTTGCGCTTGACTGCTCAAGTACACTTTCATAAGTGACCGATAAGGCACATCTTTTTCGTTGGCTAGTTCCTTGATACGCGCCAGTAGCGCTGAAGGTAAGCGTAGCAAGATGGATTCAGTGTATGATTCTAATTTTCTTATCTCTGACAGTAAAAGCTATGAACAACTTCCTGTCGGACCGGGTTTGACCTAGCCCATAGAACCTCTGTTCCTTTGTATCGGAATGTTTTACGTCTTCGGCTACGATAAGCGGCTCGCTCAGAGAGACTTCTTCGGCTTCTTGGATTGTTACACTATGCTTAACAAAATTCTTGTCGATATTCCCTTTTTTCCCCTGGAATGCAATTGGTTGAGGTAATATCTTCCTGGTTTTAGCATATTACAGGAATATACGCACAGGCAATAAAAAGCCGGGCTGCAGCTTACGCCGTAATAGCAATTACTGCCAAACCCGCAACCATACAGCCGATACCAACCCATTGTTTACGCGTAACCCTTTCGTGAAAGAGCAAGACGCCTAAGGCTACTACCGGCAATACTGATGCTGCTTTAATTGAACTGACGTACGCTTGGTTTGGCGCCGTAATCTTGGCTTGGTATGTTGCCAGCATATTTACGGTATAGGTTATGCCTACGGCAAAAAGCGGCCACACTTTTGCCTTCACGCTAGCCTGCACCTCACGCCAATAAGCCCTGCTACTCATCCGACGAGTCTTAATTATCAACATACTCACAAGGATGACGAAGGGCACGGTTATGAGCGAGGTGTAAAAATTATAGCTGGTTGGATCACTCATGCGTAGCATCTTAACTTCAATGTTTGAAAAGATGCTACAAACCACTATGGCGAGCAGAACCAACATAAACGCCGTTTTGTGCCTAGCTATTGATTCTCCTTCGCTAGTACGCTGCTTGGCACGAGCGACTATCCAGGCTCCGGCTAAAATAAACATGGCACCAACTAACCCCGGTACCGATGGTACTTGTCCAAGAATAATATAAGCGCCGGCCATATTACCAACCGAAAAGAGCGTCATGAGTGGTGCCACAAAACTGATGTCAGCGATGGCTATAGCACGGTAATAGCAGTACAGATAAATCGCCTGTAGCGCAACGTACAAGATTAATAGCTCCCAAAAGAAAGCTGGCAATTGGCTGGGCAAATAAAACTTAGCGAAAAATAGCGAAATAACGATAAGCGGCATCGCAACAGCTTGCTGTAGCCAAGCCATCGCCATACTGTCAATACCGGTCGCCGCTTTCTTCTCAGCAGTGCGGCGTGACGACAGCATGAGCAAGGCTAGTATCGAAAGAGCAAACCACATAACCGCAGTTTATCAGTCGGCAGGGCTTGAGCCCATGACAACATAGATAAAATATACAAAAAGTTCCACAATTTATTCTTGTGGAACTTTTTGTATCTGTTACAAATTTTGGTGCGGACGAGAGGACTTGAACCTCCACGGATCTCTCCACTACCACCTCAAAGTAGCGCGTCTACCAATTCCGCCACGTCCGCAAATATGTAACCCTGTTATCTTACGATTTTTGGGCAAAATATTCAAGCCTAAGAGTAGTCGTATGGACGCGATCGGCGGGGAACATTTTTGAATATCGATTTCCCGGGGAATGTATCCCGAATGTCAACAATAGAAATATCCGGATTGGCAGCATGCCCATTACACCACTCCAAAACGCGCAGAAGACCATGGCGATCAGGGTCTTTGCCTCTATTTAATTTGACGCTAAGCGATTTGATGCCTGTTTTAATTTCGTCGGTAGTCAAATCAAACGTAGTCAAATCCCGAACGGTCACCTCCCTTCCCTTAAGAAGCAAGAATGTATTGAGCAACAATCGCTCAGTAGCATTTAAATTACCGCGAACTCCGTTAAAAATAATTCGGCCGGGAGAGAGAATGACCAACGTTATCGCATTTTGTGGATTGTTTGGTTCAAGCGTCGCAGGAAAAAGTGAAAAATCTACCAGCGCATCTTTGAGGCAAGATTGATTGAGCGCAGCTATAAAACCCGTGTTGTCATGCAAATACTCCGTAAACAAAGCGGTGTATGTATTCTTTGCCAGTAGATGCGCCAAGTAAATCCCGCTTCCCTGCACCCTAGGAGTAGTTTCTTCAGGAATAATGGTGGGCGAAGATTCTTCAGCTATAATTTGCGGCGTCTGCAAAACACGCACAAATTCGTTTTGTGCCCAATGCTTCCTACTCCTTGCCGAAGGCTTCTTTGGTGGCGTTGATATCTGCTTTGCCCAATCGAAAGCTTTTTCAAAGTATGCATCTAGCTCCCCTGTCTCCTGGCCTCGAGCGCGCAAAAAGGCATTAATGGCGTAGTGCGGTGTTTTATTTCCACTTCTTTTACGAATGTATCTAACAAAAGCACGTCGCGTATATTCCTTCACACCACCATCAAGAGCAAACTGGACAGCCTGACTCCAGCCGTATACCTCATCACCACCCCATTTCTGAACCCTGGCTAGCGCATTAGTAATAACCTTCCCGCAATCAACTTCATAATTCATTAATTCAAGTACGTCACCCGGGATGCCTGCCTCCAGCGCCTGACCAACCAAGCCGTGCATGTGCGTATCGAATTGGTCGATCCATTCGGGTGGGCCCGGCAATTCTTGTGTAGCACTTGTGGTGTGGGAGGGGTCCTCTATTTGGTTGATCTGAGCAGGAAAACACGAATCGGCACTATTCGCAACCAGTTCAATGTTATGTTCGGGACGCAAGATCATACCTCTTTAATAGGCCTCTATTACGAGTGAGGCATGTGGTTATACAAGTGGTCGAGCGTATAACCAGATCTGAGCAATGACTTTACGGCCTCTGAACTGGTATTGAGCTTAACGCCCGGGTTCAGCGTGCCATACGGGTCAAAAATTTGCTTAACCTTCTGGAAAATGGCGTAGAGTTCGCTGCCGAACTGCTGTTCGATATACGGGGCACGCAAACGCCCTTCGCCATGTTCGCCGCTAATGCTGCCGCCTAAGCTGTACACCAACTGGGCATACTCGTCCATCAGCTTAAATACTTTTTGGCGATCACCAACCTGGCCTAAATCGAGAAAGGGTTGCACATGCAAATGCGCATCGCCGGCATGACCCCAGACCGCAGCCTGCAAACGATTGCGTTCAAATAACGCATACAAGCCTTCCATATACTCTTTAAATCGTTCAGGTGGCACGATGCCGTCTTCTATAATTGGCAAAGCCTTGAGGCCGCCTTCGCTGTGCGCTACAATCGCTGCCGAAGCGTGACGAATCTTCCATAACCTTTCTTGCTCTAACGCGTTCATCTCTAACTGATGCGTCGCGCCCACTTTGTCTAAAATCTTCTGTGCTTTTTTGATGTTTTTCTTGAGCGCTCGCTCGCCCTGCGTGTCAAGCTCGATAAGCAAAACAACACGCGGGAACGGCCGCGTAATGACATCTTTAAGCAAATTAGGGTTGAGCTTTTCGACTACTTGCAACAATTGGTTATCGACCATTTCTATAGCACTGGGCATATCGGGCAAAGCACGAAGTTCAAGCACGGCCGTTTGTACAGCTTCCAGATTGTCGAAGTGAGCTACAATCAAGGCCGGATTAGCTGAATTAACTTCAGTTTCGAGCGTAACTTCGCTAACAATACCGAGCGTACCTTGCGACCCGACAAATAACGGCGTTAGATCAAGCGAACCATCCCGCCTTTTAACGTCAGAAAGCGCATAGCCGGCCGTGTTTTTAGTCACTCCTAGCACCGATTTACTAATTGTTGCCTGATTTTCTTCGAGCAACGCATCTATCGCACGGTAGACTTCGCCTTCAAACGTAGCCAGTCCTAACTTTTTAGCCAGCTCGCGTTTATTAAGCCGGCCAGTGACAATAACTTCCCCGTTAGCGAGCACCACACGCAATGAACGCACGTAATCACGCGTATCGCCGTACTTAACAGATTTTTCGCCGCTACTATTGTTAGCAACCGCGCCACCGACAGTAGAGTATTCAACAGAAGCCGGAAAAGGCGGCAAAAAGCGGTCATGCGTGCGCAATGCTTGCTCCAATTTGCCGTAGTTGATGCCCGGCTCTACTACAACAACACCGCTCTTAGTGTCTAATTCTATGAGGCGATGCATGTGCGCTGGAAAGGCCAGAATAATGCCACTGCCTAGCGCCGCGCCGCTCAGGTCCGTGCCTGCACCCCGGGCCGTAATCGGGATAACACGCCCACGCTCGGCCAACTGCCACGTAAACCGTGCCGCCTTGCGCACATCATTTTCGTTGCGTGGATAAACTATCACCGAAGGAGTTAAGGACAGTACGCTAGCATCAGTTGCAAAAAACCTGCGAGCATCTGGCGACGTCATAACTTCGCCCATTAAGTGTTCCTGTAAATAGTGCGCGATCTTACTCATTAGAGCTTGTTACCCCAGTTCAGTTTTGTCATTACCTATAAGAGCTATGATATCACAAGTCGCGTGATTGCGGTTGTGTCTATACTAGACACAAGTTTATCTAACGATATCTTAATTATTCGACAGTAACAACGATCTGCTTGGCCACCGTTTCCATACCATCCATTTTGGATTGATCTACTGGACCACCGTTGGTAAAGCAAGCTGTTTCAACAATCGCACGGTCACCATTTTTAAGAATTGTTGCAGAATAGTAGCCCTTGCCCTGCTTATTGCCTTGATTAAACGAGAAGGTTAAGCTTGGCAGGCTGTATTTCTTGCTGGCATTAGTGGCATCTGCAAAAATACGTGGATCGGCGGAATTTGGGCCCGTAACTGTAGTCTGTGCACTACGAATAGTATTAAGGTAAGCGTTAACAATTTCGGCCAAACTATTACCTGGAATAAATGTCGGCGAAGAAGTACCCATTAACAACACGCAACTGCCGTCAGCATTGGCATAGTATTGTATTGTCGGATTAGCACTTTGCTGCGCCGTAAGCGTTTGAGAAGCCAGCGCCGCGTTCGGCACGGTCATCTTCAAAGTGTTCAATGTACTCATATCGATAGCGCCACTGGTCTTGCTCTTGGAAGTTGACTCTTGGACGGCATTAGTTGCGGTATCTTTTTGATTCTGCTTGACCAAAAGCTTGTAACCAAAGTAACCACCCACGCCCAACGCGGTAAGCACGATAAGTGCCACGATTATCATGAGTATTTTCTTTCGGGCGCCAGAGCCACCACCCAATGGACCTCCGTTAGCACTTGGGCTAGGGTACGATGGCGTGGGATTTGGATTTGCCTCACCTAAAGGTGTGCCTCCGGGTGTAAAGCCAGGCGTAGTTGGGGGTGGGGTTGATTCAAAAGTTTGGGGTTGGGTGGACGATGTCTCTTGATTTGACGGTGCACCCTGACTTAACGAATCAGTGCCGTGGTCGTCAGGCGACAAGCCCGATGTAGATGGCGTTTGGTTTTGCTCTGGATTCATACTAATACCCTCGTTTTTAGTTATCTTTAGCAATGCTTTGCAATGTTGCTGCTATTTTACCATAAACGTTTCAGTGTAGTGTAAATTTCTTCACAGCATCCTCAAGGAATATGCATAACGCTACAAGTACTACCATTATAAATAATAGGATTTTATATGCCGGAGCACCAGCCGCCTTGCCCAGAATTTGGCACAAGGCTCGAAGATTTTGCAGAGCTGCACGAACTTATGTGCGGCCTGGGCGCACTCAATTATGCTTTGCTGGCCGACAATATGCGCGATTCATCCTCGACCGTACAATCTCCAGCCGAGGATGAATCCTTCATCGTGCTCAATGCGCCAGAACCACAAAAGATGGCACGCTCGGTTCTGGAAATAATCCACACCAACACGCTTTACGCCGCTGGACTGGCCTTGGGCCCAGTACGTCACCTCCGTCAAGGTCAAGGTGAAGCAGTACATATCAGCATTAACGATGGCAATGCTTTCTGTCATCTGATGGAGAAGGCTTCGGCCCTAGATTATCCACATGACTTTGATATATACATCGGGCAAATAGCCATGCAAACTATGACCGAAGTATATTGCGGCATTGACGATCAAGCGTACGATATATTCGCAGCCACCGTTGAGCCATATTCTTCGGAAATTGCAGTAAGACTTAGTCGTATTCCGGCAATAGATCCTATCTGCGTGGAAGGCTGGCTAACCGTCGCGGCGCATGCTAGAACAAGGACGTTAAAGGAGTGGGTTAAGGCCGATCAAGCCTGTCTACTAGAAGATGTAGATACTCAGCGAGATATCGAAGAGGGTCCCGCCGTATGGCATCAAACACATAGTCCCGTGGAGTTCATGAATCGATGGAACGAGACGGTAAAGCTTTTCAATCAGCTAAGCCTAAATCCCGAAGCCGTGCACTTTTATCAAGAATTACTGGGCAAGGTTCGGGCGGCCTTTGATTTTGCGCACCAGGATTTCTTAAGCCAATCCAATCATCCTGCCCAACAAGCGTATTACAACACATTCCAATCTGTAGCAGCGATGCTTACGACGCTCTCCAAACCTCGCTAGTTTTCTAACTGGAGGCATATATTTTTCCTTTTATACAGCTACTCTTAAGCTTAACAAGTTTGATCAGAACCACTCTTAAGCATGCCGTAATGTTCCACGCCTAGATTTATAGAAGCATGAACCAGCCTGTTTAAAGCCGTTTGGGCTGAACCAATACCTCCATCTTGTCCTGGAACAATAGCATGGGCTGAACACTTTAATCGAGCAGTATTGACCATAAGTCGTGGCATAAGACTATCGTCACGCCCTGGATTCTTGTACTCATATCGCCACCGTTGCAAGCCCTCATGGTGCTGGAAAGATTCATCACCCGTATGGCTCTCGTCTTGCTTTCTGCTATTGAACGCCATCAGTTCGAGTATATGCAGACTTGCGAATCCGGTGGGAACGACCGCAATATCGTGGGCCGACTCGGCAGGCACGCCATCCTCTCCTGCCTGTTCGAGAATACTACTCAGTGCCGAAGGCAGCCCCTTGCTCCGAAGTGCCCTACCCAAACCCAAGACCCAGGCTTCCAGTGCAGTGTCCAGTGTACGATGTTTCACCAAACTATACAGGCTGGCCCGTACATGCAGGCCAACGTATCGCCGAGATGCCTGTCGCCACCAGCGGTTTTCCGGGGCATCGCCATGTGAATAGGTATGTTTAACATATCGGGAGCCAGCTGCAAGCAATAAACCTAGCTCATCATAGTAATTAGTAGACTGCGGTTCTTGGCGATATTCCTTAATCTCGTCAAGCCGGAATCGTGCTTCAGTCCCCGTTCCCTCAACCAAAAAATTCGTTTGCTCTCTAATGAGAAATCCGCTGATCGATTGGCGTTCTGTCCTATTTAGATTAGTCCAATGTATTTCAAATGGATCAACACCCTGATCCTCAATATCCATTTTTACGGCATGGAGAATGGCTTGGGAATCGTCTCTTAATTCTGTTGCCAGCTCGGGTATTTGCGGTATAACGTGGCCGCGGGCAATTCGCAGAACACTATCATAAGATCTCTCCATCGATTTAAGATACCACAATACGCAGGCCTCTAGCGAGGGTTTAGTCTGACGAACCGCGCAATAATGGAGCTTACGACAGGGTCGAGTTGGTCGAGCATACTGTCTGGCCGGTCCATAATTGCACGATTAGCATCAAGTAAGGCGAGGGCGGCGTCGTTAAGATCTGCTTTTTTTAGTACTTCGTCCACCTTTTCCATAGCATCAAGCTCTTGGCTAAGCCGAGTCGCACCTTCGCTCTCTGTGTCAATAAATCCACGAAGAAAATGCCTAAAGCGGCGGTAAGGAGCCTGGGTAGTGGTCGTAAAACTGTACCAATCCTCGGCCGACATGCGGTGTAACTGTGCACCTGCGGCAGCCAAATCCCCGTCTAGCTCACCCGGCCTTCTATTGGCGCCGTGCGTTCTAACAAATGCAGTAAATTCAGGGGTTTGCAGTAAGATATTACTATAGAGGTGAAACACATTGTCATGCAACGGCCATAGGAACGCCGTTGATGCATCGATATCGGCATTCCTATCGGGTCGCTTACATACTAACGCCCTGCCTGTTTCCACCGCTTTCGCTAGTTCTTCGGTCTCGTATTGTGTTTCGGGCGCCTCATATGCCTGCGGACTGGTAATGCCGAGGCGATCTATGCCCTGAGAGATTGCGGCGGTACCCACAGATAGTCCAATACGCAGCGTATGCATGCGACCCTCCCGCCACCACTCGGCACCTATACCCAGCGTACGGGCAGTGTCATTACCAGGAGGATCGCCCAGCGGACGCGGGCAGAGGACCATGCTATTGCGAAGCTCAAACCCGATTCTGGGAATTATTGGTTCTGAAAACTCGTTTGGCACATGGAGCATTGCGTTATCGCTAATGTTAATGCCCAGCGCACGAGCAATTCTTTCGCGTTCAGCCAGGTTATCCGGAAGCGTCGTTCTGATTTCAATTATGTAGTTACCCGGTTCGTCTCTACCATTTGTAAACGCTTCCAAACTAATATGGTCTAGCAGGCGGCTGCCGATTTCATCAGTCGGTTCGCCTTCAATCTTATACATACTATCAAAACCACTGGGAATTTTATGAGTCATAAAAAATACCCTATTTAGCAGTTTTCAGAACTAGCTAAGGGTTGAGCTCGAGAGCTGGTTGCGGCAATGAACTCAACTATTGTAGGATTTTGCATGTAGTTGCGAGCTAATTCCAGCTCGGCCTTTTTGCGAAGTGGCGACTCTGTAACACCTTCTATTGTGAAAAGATAGAGCCCGCCAATGTCATCCGCTAATTCAGCGTCAACCTCAGCCTTGTCTTCTGGTGCGTTTGGATGGTAATCGCTCACATATTCAAGCAGCTTACCGGCGGCGGCATATGCCGCTTTATCTGCACAAACTTGCTTTTTTCTGCCAAGTTGTTCATTGAGCTGCAGGTCGTTCAGGATTACTTCGGAAGGATCCCTGTAAGCTGCAGTGTAGTATGAGTTTTTGTCGTCAAACGTTGTTCCTGTGTAGGGTGCGGTGCTAATTGCTTTAAAGGCCTGGTCGTTAAACATGTCAGCCGCTCCACATTGTACATCGTCACGTTCATGTCCTTCTTCGTGCAATACCGTGTGGGATGAAAACCGCGCGTCTACATTCAAGTACATCGTGTCATAGTCTCTGCCAGGGTTAACGTAGCCTTCAACGTCATCGGGTTTGGAAGAAGTACCGTTGCCGCCTTCGTTCGTCGTCACTTCGGCTTTTGAACCTGCCATCAATACAATGTGCTTCAGCTTTGCGGTTTTATGAAACTCAACAGGCTGAACGCCAAGAGCTTCAATAATGCTCGCCATATCTGCTTTAGCGCTCGCAGTTTCCAGATCAGAAGCTGCTGGTTCGTGTGCGCCAAGGGTAAGGCCGGGGTCGTTCGGCTTTGCCAACGTCACATCTATGCCATACGGTTTGGCGAAATCTTGAGCAGCAGTCAGAAAAGTACTGAAGGGGCGAGGGTCTTTACTGTCTACGCTGCCCTGCGGAATCAAGGCGTTCGCAGCCGCTTCACCGTTGAAATAGGTAAGTCCCATACTTTGAGCCGTTGTCTTCCTAAAGTCCTGATAGAGCGTCCGATATGCCGTCGGCTCTATGCCTGAATAATTAAAGAAATCTGTCTGCTTCGCCGCTGGCTGATTAATAAGCTGCCGAACTTTACTCATAACGTCCGCAGAAGGGTCCAAACACTTTTGTTCCGGCGCCGGTACCACGACTGGCGTGCTCGGTGATTCAACTGAGGTTGGAGGCGATGCCTCAGGGCTCGCCGAGCAACCAGTTGCCAGAAGGCCAACAGAGGCAATAACAACTGCAACGGGTAACGCCGCCCCACGAAGTGTCTCATTCATTTTTAGTATTATAATCTATAAATTGAGTATGTCAATTACGACGCTTGCGCCACGAGACGCTGAAACATATCGAAAGACGGGGGAATTGCTCCAGGAATGTGAGCGGCGATTCCCTGGAGTAGTACGTAATCGTTGCGAGCATTCATGCCGTGACCGGTGTATGCATTCCAACCATGCCGCTTGGCTTCTTCAACAATTTCAATATCAAGGTATGGTCGGATGTCGACAAAGATTCCGTCTTCGCTACCTTTGCTTACTACGGACCACAGCTCTGACTCGTTAGTCGCGCCCTCTTTACCTGCAGCATTAATTAGTACCACGCCCTTCGGTAAGCCTTCGTGGATAGCGCCTTGGAGAGACGGATCAAATACTACATGTACTTGACTCGTTTCGGCCAAATGACGTGCAAAATCAGATTTGTCAGTGATGTCGACAAGTAGCAAACTTTGTGGATGTTCGGCTGCGATCTTTTTGGCAATCGGCTCGCCGACGCCACCAACCCCAACTAAAACAACTGGTTTGTCCTGAAAAGACCCGACGTCTGCCTTGTACCATTCTGCAAAAGCTGTTGAGTTCAAATCGTACGGTTCAAGTTTTCCGGCTTCATTCCGAATAAGCGTATCAACATTTACGTCGCTATCGGCATTGCCCAAATATAGCTCGCGCAGCACAGGGCTGCTTTTGTGGGGCTGCGTGATATTTACCGCTGGTACATCTGTTCGATTTTGGACGAAATCAAAAAATCCCCGTAAAGCTTCCTGGTCGCCTTTAGGGATATTAACCGGTACATACAAGAAATTTGGCAATACCTGGTTCATGTACGTGCGGCTCGTTGACTTACTCCAGCCTTCGGCGTCTTTTTCGGCCGCATAAGGGCAAAAGGTACATTCAGGATAGTGGCCGATAAAATCTGCAAAACCGTCAAGGCCATCAGCCACGGGAATTTTATTATGAAGAAACGGATACTCAGGATTAGATAACGGATCGATTTCTGGGTTTGTCATGACTCTAATTATATCAGCGAGAAGGCCCGAACTCTATGCGACAGATGCGAAACTCAGAATAAACAAAAAAAGCACCTTGAAAGCAAGTATTTTTCTGATATATCAGAAGCTATTGGGGGCTAGGTTTTAGCAAACCAGTTTAAAGTGAACTTTCATAGAACTCTTCATCTGGAACATAGCCTGCAGGAAAGCGTGCATGATACCGGGAACGGTCGGCGGCCTCTGCAAAGGACAGCTGTTCTTTTAAGATAAGTTCGCGTAGTAGCATTTCTTCGGCGGTTATGACAATTGAGGAATTTCCACTTGCCACACCCAGTTCTGAAGTAACACTGCCGCCCTGGTACACGCGTGCATCGTAGAGAAACCCGGAGTCATCACTGATATCATTACGCATTACCTTCCAAACATCACAGCAGGGCGTATCGCCCTGATTCCACGCATAGGCTAATACCATACCTGCATCTTTAAAGTAAGCGGCATCGGCCTTCAATAATGACGCCGTGTACCGCTCGATTGCTCCAGGCTGCGTACGCGAGAAAGCTCGTTCGAGCTTTCCATCGTCCTTAGCCGGATAGACGACAACGGGTATAGTTCCGACCATAAAAGATAATGGCAAGTACTGTTTAGTAAGCGTACTTCCGTCTTCTGCGAGTATTAAAGCGTCGCCCGTTTGCCAGGTGTTAGCAAATAGTCGGCGCATCGAATCAGCGTAGAATTTATCTTCAATCTCTATATATAACGGGTCGGGTCTGAGGCGATATATGCAGACAGTATCATCAAAAATGAGCATCTCATTGCTTATCTTAAAGTTATCTGGGGATACGTACTTAACTTTTAAGTTCTGCTGCGTAAGCTCGCTATTGTCAGTCCACGAGCTAAATTTTCGATGATTAGTTATTTGCTTAATGGGTGTACCGTATTTTACAAATTCCTCACGGATACTTTCAGCTTCCGACGCCGAAAGAAACTCATTCAGATTGCCGATTTCAAAAATATTGATCTCTTTAGCCCTGGCAGATCGAAGACTGGCATCAATAATACCGGTAACTACCTGCTTTCTATCGGTAAAGTTTTTCACCATAATATCCTTCTAGCATACCAGAAATTGCTTAACTGATAATATACTAGGCGAATGATGACCTGCTCTGCCGCAAGCAGCTTAGAGCCAAGTATTTTGTTGATGTTTCAAAAGCTAGAAGATATTGGCTTATCTTTGGAAGTTATAGAAGCTTCCCAGCAATCTCAGAATAGTGTTCTCTTAAACCAGACGAAAAGTGATCAGGCTCATCGTGAATCATCTGTGCAATTTGAGACTTAGTGAACCACTCAATCCCACCGATTTCCGTAAGGTCAGGATGCACCATATTGGGGTCAGCCTGAGCAACGAATACTATATTGAACCGACGGATGCGCTCCGCACCTTTTGTTTTGTCGGTATAAAACTTGAAAAGAGGCTGCAATGGAATATTACTTAGACCAAGCTCTTCTTCTAGCTCACGACTGGCGGCGACTTCGTAATCCTCGCCCTCGTCGACATGGCCTGCTGCCGAGAAATCCCAACAGTTTGGCGAGTCTTGCGCTTCTGGATGGCGTTTCTGCAAGAGAACCTTTCCGTGGCCATCGTGCAGAAGCGTGCGGACTAATCTATGGATTTGACCTTCTTTACGAGCCTCGCTTTTTTCGGCTGCTCCGATTATCTCGTCATTATCATTCACGATTGCTATCTTTGGCATGTTTCAATCATAGCAGAATCTTCATTACAACCACCAAGCACTTGAATCCAATAACAAATACAAAACAAAAAGACGTCGGCAGGCCGATCGTCTTCTTATCTGTAATAATCTCATGGTGCACCATAGCAGACATTAAGATAACTTTGCCTGATAGTAGATGACGACACTAAATCTATCCGCAAACTACTAGACGATGCAAACAGAGAGCAACACATGCTAGACTAAACTGGATCATGAAATACGAAGTCATAATTAAAACTGATCTTAAAGACCGCCCGAAAGACAACGAATTATCGGCCGCGCTCATTCTCGCCAACCACTTTGGGGCAAACGCCATTTTCTTGCGCCCGCAAACAGTCACTAAATGTCATGGATTTACGACGTATAAAACTACACCAACAGAAGGCTCTTAGCCGGATACATTTCTTCCTATCCAAACCCAATCACTTTAGGAAAGTGCTCGTTATCACTAAAGGTCAAAAGGTAATTGAAATTTTGCCATGAAAGTGCTATCATTTAAGCATAAAAGATGCGTACGGTACTGAATTGAACCAAGCGCATCTTTTCTTTTTATGTGCACATAAAGTTTGGTGACTATAGGTTCGCATCTGTAACACTTAGACCGCTCTTTACTCGACCCTGTACCTTAATTATACCTAGCAGCGCATCTTGTTTGCGATGCGGCTTCTTAAAAACGAACCCGTCACTAGTTGAGTGATGGTTATACAAGTTCATGACCATTTCGAGCTGCCTACGATCATATATAAGTACCAAATTGACATGCACGCCATAGCCTCGATCACCGATTGCACTGTGATGCATTTCCCATAAGGCTTGCCCCATAATCTTCACATCCTTGGTTATGGCTACGCCTTCCCCATAGAAGTCTACCTGTATACCATTGCGTTTAAACTCATCATAGCCAATACCCATACGATTGGGGTCGTACTTATCTGTGCCGGTTTTCATGACTATTTCGGTCAGCTCATTCAAAGTGAGGTTTGGGTGATCTTGGCTACCGATGCAGCGAATTACCACTTCCTTACCTAGAAAATGTTGCTTAAGAACCTGATCTAGCTTTTTACCAACTACTTCGTGATCAGGTGCCTTGCCCGGTTTGTGGGCGGGAATTGAGGGCTCAATTAATTTTGTCATAATTAGTTTTATTCTATACCGACTCTCTTCTTGCCGACAGGGCGAGAGAGGACTTTAACTTATGCAACAGATCAGAAAAAGTAGAAAACAAAAAAGAGTTCGAAAACCAAACTCTTTTGTATCTGGTATAAACCCATGGTGCGGTATAAAGAACGACTATAGAACGTTGATAAGTCTCGAAGATGTTAATCTCGTAGACATGCATACTGCAATTGACGAGGATGAGGACGATGAGCAATCTACTCCGCAAACTGTGGCAGCGTAGCTTATTTTGCTATAGTTAAGACATGACTAACTGGACATTCTATCCGGTATTTATTGGCACTCTGATATCCGTGACAGGGTTGACCCGCATAGCTTTTAAGAACCACCTACCGCTTAGATCTCTAAGTGAATTGGCAGCCGCTGAGCAGACCGTATTAGCGCACTTTAGGAATATTCTCATCGTTTGTGATGCGCTGTTCGCCATAACAGTATTCGGGTTCATCGTCCCGAGAATTGCTCAAGCAGCAGCCGTAGCAACTTTCGGGGTCTTGATGATAGGCGGCGAACTATTAGTGTCACTGCTTCCTGCTCGCGACAAAACCCTACGCGTACACAATGCACTAGCTCAGATCATGGCGATCGGTATGCTTGGATTGGCATTTTTATTTAGCTTGGAACTACATCGATACCAATCAATTGAGGTAATAGTACTCCTGATCATGTGCGTAATGGCTCTATTAACTTTCGCGGACAAGAAGCGTTATATAGTATATGAACTGGCATATATATTCTCTTCACACCTCAGTCTACTAATTGCTGCGATTGCACTACGTTAACATTAACTACTTATAATTCCTGGTTGGCTCAGCCAAAAGATTGAGCACGACGTTGACGTTATCTGTGTTGCAAGTTATAATGTTAATACAATTGATCCGCTATCCGAACTGTCGCCGTATGGTGTGCGTGTCTGGGACAACCAGAATAGGAGGCGGATTTTTTATTACTGAAAATTCCAAATATCATCTACTCTTGGACGAATGATCTGAATATATTCCTTTGAGCCAGGCTTACCCTGTGCTGACCTCAAAACAGTACCAGCAACCATGTCGGCTAATTGGATCAGATTATCCGTTTTTGAATCGACAAATTTAAACTCTTTTACCACCGACACCTCTCTTCGAAAGTAAGTGGTTGCCGCCTTCTTATATGCGCGGTCTTCGTGTCCGTCAAGACGCACCTTGGCATCTCGAATTGATTCGCCGCATTTGGAAAGCACCTCTTTGATCACGTAGTTGTAGAATGAGGTCTTGTTTCCCTTGAGTTCGTCACTGCGAATTAGAGATTTATCAACTAGCACAGCGCGGATCTTAAAGTTACAGCCTTTGACTTCCCGGAGGAATTGCATGCGGATTTGCCTGTTAGCTTTGTTGAATTTGAATTCCTTTTTGTCGTGCCAGCCTAGAGTTTGGCGTAGACGTTTTATCTTTAGAGCGGTCTCCTCGGCATCCAGATTATCATCAAAAATGACACACGTGATTACAAAATGACTACTCGAACCCTTTGTGAGCTTAAATCCTGGATCACCAGAATCATCGATAAAGATAAGCATGTCGGCATTCTATCATTTGTTGCCAAGTAAGTGAAAAGGCCAAAGAGGACTTGAACCTTGTTTGGCAAAATAAAAACCACGACCCCTGTCGTGGTTTGGTTAGGAATAGTTGAATGCAATTTGGTGCGCGAGAGAGGACTTGAACCTCCACGAGTGTAACCTCACTAGTACCTGAAACTAGCGCGTCTACCATTCCGCCACTCGCGCATACGGTTAACAGAGGCAATTGTACTGCAAAGAATCACAAAACGCAATCGGCCAGAGCGTTATTTGGTTTGTGACACGCGGGTTTCGCGGATCATCCAATTTTGTACGTTGGTAAAGCGTTCGACTTCGTTATTGATCGGGTGTTCGCCGAGGCCATACACAACATTGTGGGCAATATACAAAAAGCGTGGCTGATACAAACCCACTGCCGGTGCATCGTCACGCCAAGCCTGCAAAAATGGCTGGTATTTAATGGTGCGAAGCGTTGGGTCGGTGCGCGTACGCCCAGCTTGCAGTGCAGTGTCGGCCGCTACGGAACTATATTCAGAGAAGTTTAACCGACTATCTGAACGAACGTCGGCGTTTTTACTATCCCAGTAGGCGTAAACGTCCGGATCTTTGCCGATAGAAATACCGTATAACAATGCATCATAGCCATGTGACGACAGTGCAACCTGAAAATCAGTGCTATCCAACAATGAAACGTGCAAGTCAACGCCAACGGCACGCCATTGCTTTTGCAGAGCATGCGCCACACTGCCATATTCTGCATTGTTTTGGGCGTACAGCGTAAAAGATAACGGCTGGCCAACTTTGTATCTAACGCCACCCTTGCCAACCTTCCATCCAGCCTGTTCGAGCAACAATGCAGATGACACAGGATCAAAGCCAGCCTGAGCAAGTGAAGCATTGTAGCCGATTTGGCTCTGTAAAATCGGTTCACGAACTGGCTCTGATGGATAGCCTAAGTTTTTAATAATTGCATTGGTATTGGTAGCACGCACCAATGCCTGACGCACATTTACATCGCCAAGTAGTGGCTGCGTTGTGCGGAAAAAGGTCATAACGGCGGCCGTAAACGGCAAGTTGTAGATGCGGGTATTGGCATCATGCTGAAATTCCTTGGGTACGGCAGTTAAACCAACCATAGCATTGATTTCTTGATTGCGGTAGCTGGCAACCATTTGGCTTTCATCGCTAAAAGATCGGACAACAAACCGATTTAATTTAGGTTGGCCACCGTTGTAATGAGCAAACGGATCAAGCGCCACGCGTACTTGCCGCTTATTCACATCATTACCGCTTACCTCTAGAGCGCTGAACATAAACGGTCCGGCGCCAACTGGACGGCTGGTATTAAATGGCAAAGTACGCAGTGCCTGCATCGATTCACTACCTAAAATATGCTTCGGAACAATACCGTTAGTCAGTGAATATGGGAACGAACTCAACTGATTGGGCAACACAAAAGTTACAGTTAGCGGGTCAACGGCCGTCACTTTAATACCTTGCCAACTTGATTGATACGGCGACTGAGCGTCAGGGTTTTGAATAACATGATAGGTAAAAGCAACATCGTCGGCCGTTAATGGGGCACCGTCTTGCCAGGTTAAATGCGGCTTGAGTTTAACGGTGTACGTTGTGCCACGATCATCGGCCGTAATACCCTCTGCTAAATCACCCTTTAGATTATTTTGCTGGTCGTAGGTAAACAAACCAGCAAAGAGCAGCTTAGACACGCTACTATCGAGTGGGCTCGAGGCATAGAGCGGGTTGGCGTTGGTGAACGAACCAATAATACCTTCGGTATACGTACCGCCAGGCACCGGTTGCGGTGTTTGGTAGAAGGCGCTCAAACCCCGTATCTGAGCAATAACACAGCCGGCGATGAGTACGATGAGCACAAACCACACGATTACAAACCGACGAACGCCTGTTAAGCGATCTAGACGCCGGAAAAAATTGCGTTCTAACTGTTCTTCGGCCTGTTGACCCAATTCCTCAACTTGCAGCTTGCGCATACGCAGCCGCCGGCGAAAGCGAAGCTTAAAGGCGCGCGTGATCATATGCGTGGAAGGCTTAGGAGACAATTCCTAAAATAATTGAAGTAGCAAAGACGAAAACAATAATAACGGTGACCTGGTGAACACTTTTATCGGTACCGCGACGAACAGTATTGACTTCGGTACCGCCACCAAGGCCAGCGCCTAGCGAAGCGCCGCGAGTCTGCACCAAGATAAGCAGGCTCATAAATAACATCGAAATAATCGTGATCCAGTTGAAAATACTTAAATGACTCATTGTTCTCTATTCTCCAAAATAGCTGTTACTAGATAGTTTACCAGTCCAATGATCATACCTGCAACTATTGCGAACCAAAAGTTAGTAATATGTAGCGGCGTATACAGCTTGCCGACGATAAATACCATCAGGCCGTTAATAACTATCATGAAAAGACCAAGGGTAATCAAAATAGCCGGCAATGACAAAATAACGATCAGCGGTCTAATAATGGCATTAATAACCGCCAAAATAAAGCCTGCAATTATGATAACACCGATGTTGCGGCCATAGTTGATTCCAGATCGGAATAAGCCCGCCGCAATCCAAAGACCCAAGCTGCATACCAACCAGCGCACCACAAAGCGATAGATAAAACCGTGATTCATAAGCTTTACGCATAGTATATCAAAGTTTGGCGTAAGCAAGAACGTTTTTTTAGGGCAGATCGCGGCGCAAATGCGCACTCAAAATCGTGTTGCCTTCTTCGGTGATAAGCACGTCATCTTCGATGCGCACGCCGATTGACTCTTCGGGCACGTAAATGCCGGGCTCAACCGTAATAATTACGCCGGGTTCTAATGCCCGGTCGTAGTCACCGGCGTCATGCGTATCCAAGCCCAGAAAATGTGATGTTGCATGCGGGAAATAGTGACGAATCTGGTCGCGCTCAATTGTTTTTATGAGTCCGAGTTCGCGCAACTTCTCGCCGATGAACGTTTCTATCTGCTTTTCGTAGTCGCGGAGCAGCACGCCCGGCTTTAAAAGACTGTACGCGTAATCTTGCGCCTCAGCTACAGCGTGATGTATTTGCTGTTGCCTGCGGGTAGGCTGACCGCCTAGTGCAATGGTTCGCGTAATATCAGCAGCATAACCTTGCCATTCCGCACCTACGTCCATTACCAGTAACTCACCGTTAACCAACGGCGCTTCGTTACTAATATTATGAAGCGTGCATGCGCGCTTTCCACCCGCAACAATTGGCGGAAAAGCGTGGCCGCTAGCGCCACTACGCCTGAAGCCCCGCGAAAGATCAGCTTCTATTTCGTATTCGTATGCGTACGATGCTAGCTGCTTGGGACGCATAATCGTTTTAAGCGTGGCATTGGTTATATCGATTGCCTGCTGGATGGCCTGAATTTCGGCAGGCTGTTTTACCATGCGCATCCGCGACAGATGCGGCCGCAGATCAAGCAATTCCACGTCACCATGAATATCTTTCATTCGTTGTATAAGATCAGCGCGTGCCGGATTGGTATACATGCCGTAATTATCAATAAATCGCGGAGCAGCGCCAAGAGTTGCCACGTGCTTTACTTTTTTGAGACGCGGCGTTAATAACCTCCACCCTTCTTTTTCGTACAAAACAGTTTGAACTCCCGACACGCGGCGCAGTTCGCCAAAGTCAATAGCACCGTCAAATTGCTCCACAATCGTTTCGCGTGGCGGCACGATCAAATACTCTTTGCCCTTGTCCATCACCAGCGTAATACCCGGCTCGTTGATACCAGTAAGATAATAAAAGCTGCGATCCTGATGAAACGGATAGGCTTCGTCGCTCGATTGCTGAAGTAAGCCGTTGGCCGTGACAACAATCGGTGCCGTCCCCGTAAATAACTGTCGTAATCTCTCGCGGTTGCCCGCAAAAAAAGTACTGTCAAAACCCGTAGAACTCATTGATCTAGCGTAGCACATCCTAAAACGGGGTTAAATAGAGTGCGGGTTAGCTAACAGTCCGCAAACCACTTTTACGGTTAAAATTAGGACTATGAAAATAATCCCTGCCATAGGCTCATTGTACGATCCGGCATATAATCAGCCGCTGTTTGCTGAGCCTGGTTTACAGGAATTTCCAACGCAGTTGTCTGTTGCACCCTGTAAATATGGAGGCGAGCGACTATCGTTTGCCGTAGATGGCGGCGAGGCGCACGGCCTACTCCTTGAAAACGGCGATGCGGTAATAGAATATCTAAAAGTTGACGATGATTTTACTCGCGAAGGGCGGGGCAGCTACCTTTTGCGAGGTATCATGCGCGAGATGGCGCTCCGTGACTGTAAACGATTGGAATCCTTTGTTTTTAGCTCAACAGCAATGCAAAATAGAATACGGATTCTAGGCGAAGAAAATCTTGATTTTCGTCAAGGCAAGCATCCGTTACTTCCTCCATGTGCAGCAAATACTCCATTGCCGTTAACGGGTAGCCAGGCTGTCGATTCTTTGAAGCGGGCCGAGCAGTTCACCAAGGGATATCAAAAGTATAGCGGATCGCTTCCCTACACTTTTAGCGGCAGCATATTAACATATGTCAACCTGCAAGATGCAGACGTACAAAAACGAATTTTTTCCCTCCCGACAACACGACTGCCCAAAAAAACAGTTATTAGCAGGATTCTTTCAGTTTTACGACATGAACAGCTGACGGATTGATTTAGCGCGGGCCGAACCTACGATCGCCGTCAATTCATGATCAGTCGCTGCCCGCACGCCGCGCAGACTGCCAAACTGACGAATAAGTTTTTTGCGGGTTGCCGGTCCGATGCCCGGAATATCGTCTAAAATACTGGTCGTTTGCCGATTACGTTTAAGCGTAGAATGATAGCTGACCGCAAAGCGGTGCGATTCGTCGCGAATGCGTTGCAGCAGCTTAATAACATTGGTGCTGTGTGGCACATTGACCAAAATAAAGTCATCGCTCTCGGTCGTAAAACCGCCTAATTTTTGCAGCACATCCGTATTAAGTGCCACGTTGGACTTTTCCTTCTGGATCACAATTTGTTCTTCGCGTTTGGCCAGGCCGATAAACGGAATATGCTCGCAGCCCATTTCGTCACGCGCCCGAGTCGCCGCGTCCAACTGGCCCTTGCCGCCATCGATCAAGAATAAGTTGGGTGTGCCCCAAGCTTTACGATTTTTTCCGCTTAACCGTCGCTTGATGGTCTCATTCATGTTATAAAAGTCGTTGTTGTGATCTTTTTTGGTTTTGAATTTGCGATACTCGCCCTTATCGCTTACGCCATTGGTAAAGACCACCATGCTGGCGACCACGTCAGTTCCCTGCATGTGCGAAATGTCGTAGCCTTCTATGCGCCGTGGAAATGCGCCTAAACTCAGCAAATCAACTAATTCATTCAGGGCATGATCTTTGCTGATATCTAGGAATTCTTTATCACTGAAAATAACCTGCTTGGTAAGACCACGCAGTGCGTATAGTTGGTTGCGGAGCTTGGCGGCACCCTCAAAGTCCTGACCTTTGGCCTTTCTATTCATATCTTTTTCGATCTCGTGTTCGATGGTTTTGCGCTTGCCTTCGATAACGGCCATAAGTCTGCGCAAGTTGGCACGGTAGTCAGCCAGCGAAGTTCGACCCTCTTCCAGACCCGGATCAAGACCCAGATGATAGTGCAGTGTGGCGCGTTTTTGCCCTGGTATGCGTCGTGTGGCAAAGGGGAAAACACGGCGCAGCGCCTTTAAAGCCTGGCGAATGGTTGTCGTGCTAAGATACGGTCCAAAGTAACGCGCCCCGTCATCTAACGGGCGGCGTGTCGTGCTAACTGTTGGAAAATCACTGTCGTAATCAATACGAATATAGACCATCGACTTGTCATCGCGCAGCAAAATGTTGTAGCGTGGCATATAGCGGCGAATCATTTCGGCCTCAAGGAATAAGGCCTCGAGTTCGCTCTCTACTACCATCCAATCAGTATCAATAATCTCGTTTACCAGCGCGTCGGTCTTAGCATCACGACTACGTGATTTTTGAAAATATTGTCGCACGCGGTTTTTAAGCCGGGCTGCTTTGCCTACGTAAATAATCTCGCCCGTCGCGTCTTTGTGAAAATACACGCCCGGGTCCATTGGCAATCCCTTAAGCTTCTCGATCAGTTGCTTATTCATATATATATTGTATCAGTTGGCATTTGGTGGAGCGATCCCGGCAGCGACACATAACTCTCGGCCCATGCGCCACAGAACTCGGGCGAATAGTGCTTCATTGCCGTACTGCTGGTAGACACGCGTATCCTGCTTGTGAGCGAGTCGATTTGCCATTGATTCTCGAGGCATATTGCATTCTCTTAATTGATCCAGCGTATAGGCATGAAAGGGGACGTAGTCATTCTTGCCGGCAGAGCGAGCGACGTAGCTACCTTCTTCCATATCGAGAGTGCCGGAAGAATCTCTACCATGAATAAATGGCTTGCCGAGGCGAACGTATTCCAAAATATGACCCCCACGCTCAAACTGGAAAATACTAGCATCCTTAAACGCCTGGCCCATTCTTTGAGCACGCACGACTTCAGCCCTTAACTCGTAGCCGTCCATAGGTACCCCTAGCCCAAGTATTTTGTAAGTACCCGGTTGGCCAAGCGTCGGTTCGTACCAGGCCTCGTATGCCGCAACCTTAGTCTTGTTGTTGTATCTTTTCAACACGTCGCCACCATCATCGTGCAAACTACATGTCGCTGCTTTAGGGTGTAAACGCGAGATGCCTACCACTGAGTCAACGATGATGTCAAGATAATGCGACGTATATCTTTCAAAATCTTCGCCAGGAAAAACTGTTCGTGGCGGCATCGCCGATAGATCAAAAAGATCTTTCATTGCGGCATTTTCTATTTGCATAATTGACTCTGGATTACTCATGGCTATTTCCTGAAAATATTATGCCGTAGCTAGCTGCTCGTGGCAATCAGTCGAACAAGTGTCTTTGGTTGATTTGCATTGTTCGCAAATAAGCACTAAGTTATTGCAGCTTTTAAGTGCACAGTTTTCGTAGTTGCTGGTTTTGCCCTTGCAATGAATACACTCGCCAATATTCTTGGCTTTATCCGAAAACTGCACGTTCATACGGTCATCAAATACGTAGAGCGAACCTTCCCACAGCCCATCATCAGCATATTTTTCGCCGTATTTTACAATGCCACCATCAATTTGGTAGACCTCTTTAAAGCCACGTTTTTTCATAAGGCTGGACAGGATTTCACAGCGAATACCACCGGTGCAGTAGGTTACGACCGGCTTATCTTTAATGTCGTCGTATTTAGGGTCTTCGAGTTCTGTTTTGAAGTCACGACTCGTGCGTACATCAGGCACTATGGCGTTTTTAAACTTACCGACCGCCGCTTCGTATGCGTTGCGGCCGTCAAAAAACACCACGTCATCCCCGCGCTCTTGTACCAACTTGTGGACTTCTTCGGGCCTTAAGTGCGTGCCGCCACCGACCACGCCCTGTTCGTCTACTTCAAGTTCATCGGCAGCGTCAAAAGCAACGATTTCGTCACGCACTTTAATACTCAGACGCGGAAAATCTTCGCGCTTGCCGTCGGACCATTTAAACATGGTGTTCTTAAATGGCGCGTACTGTTTAGTTTCTTTAACGTACGCCTTTACGTCGTCGATATCGCCACCAACCGTGCCATTAATACCGTGCTTGGAAATTAGAATACGACCGCGCAAATTGTAGCGTTCACACAATGTGCGCTGCCACAGACGGATCGCCTCAGGGTCAGCCAAAGGTGCGAACTTATAGTAAAGAATAATCTTCTGCATCAGAGGCGATTATACCATATTAATGGACAATCTGCGTGGTGTTCAAATATGGCAGCAAGCCGGGGTTTGTGTTTTCAACGAATCGAACAAACTGCTTGCGCATGTCTATGGCGAGCCATTTTCTCTCAGGGGAAAGCTTATCGAGACCCTGTTGCACTGCGCTTAACACTGCATTGTCAGAGGCAACCGACGAAGCCACGCGCTCGTTAGGATTGTTGAAAGGGTGGCCAGTTTGAGAATGAACTGCCGTAGGAATCGTTACGCTTTCTTTGGAGTCAGGATACTGCGTGCCAAAAAAGGTATATACCGATGCGTCTTGCGGTGCGAGTTGCTGATCTGCCGTTGCACTCGCGCCTAAAGTAGAGAGGGGAAAATCTTTTGTTTTCTCCTGCAGCGCTAGATCGACCATATCAGATACGTCGTTCATTTTGCATACTTTAGACTCGTCCGGACAGCTAACGGCCATATCATTAAGACCATTCGGCGTTTGGAAATTCTTACTTGTCTTTAAGAGTGCAGCCTTTACATCTGCGTCTGTCGTCTGCGCAGCCACTTCTCCGAGCGCGTGGGCAATCGACGGTCCACCCTCTTGACGAAGGGCTTCGTACACCAACTGCGTGTCTTTAGTATAATCTGCGTTGAGCTGTTTGAGCAGCTCGAGGCTCTCTGTGTCGCCGGCCGCCGCGCGAGCAAGCCAGTCACCAACAACCACATGAGTATCTTCGTGCACCAGTACGTTATGGATATTGGCGGCTACCTTGTAGATTCTGTCCGCCTGCTTATTATTTTCACCAAAGTATAGATTTACTTGCGGAACCTTCTGGTCCGGCATATCTGCAGGATTCAGCTCATCGCCATTCTCTTCTGACTGATTGGCGACAAAAAAGTCTATTTTAGACGAGTAGCGTTCCATTACACAGTGTACGTAAGGGTCATTGGCACCCACCTGGATGGAATCGTTATACTCCTTCGGTAGCGTAGTGTTGACGATTACAGAATTTTGCGTTGGGACAACATTTCCGACGTGCGAATACTGATTAGCAGCTAAAGGCGCCATCTCTATAACTGGCAATGGCGCAGTCTCGTTTGGCTGCGAACCAATAGATTCATTCGTAGGCGTGCATGCGGTTCGAATAGTGTCTATGGAATTAGCCGATCCAGCAGCCAGACCACCGACAAGTGCGGCGCTAGTCACCAGACCAATCATTGTATTACGCGAAAACTCAGACATATCAACTCTACCTCTGCAAGTTATCATTATAATAACATAAAAAGTATTTATATGCAATAGCTTTATGCATTTTGTTGTATTAAAATCTACTATTTTTAATCTGTTTTGTATTGCAATTGCATTGACGTACATGCTAGAATTGCCGTAGGAGTTAACGTCATGAAAAAATCGACCGACAAAGCAGCAATCACCGGACAGATCCTTAGACTGTACTGGAAGCACGCCTGGCACTACAAACACCTGGTGCTTGGTCTGTTTTTTTCTTTGCCGTTAGGCGTGTTAGTCTACCAGTTTATCCCGCCCCTTATTATTGCCGGAATTTTAGACCGCCTCAGCAAGGGAGCCTTTACGCACCATAATTTGTGGCACAGTTTTGGGCCGCAGTTACTGTTATACGCGAGCTTGAGCATCTTGGGCGGCGTGCTAATTTGGCGAGTCATTGTACTGTTAATTTGGAAACTAGAAAACAATGTGCAACGCGACTTGGCAGAGGAAGCATTTGCGCATTTACTGTCACAAAGCGCAACGTTTCACAGCAATCGTTTTGGTGGATCGCTCGTCTCGCAGGCCGGCAAATTACTTAGCGCCTATGTGCGCTTGGCGGATGCGACCATATTCGACGTAATTCCACTCATATGGGCCTTTACATTTATGGCCATTATTTTAACACCGCGCGCGCCATGGGTAGTGGTTGTTATGTTCGCAATTTCAGCTGGTTTTATTATTATCGCCGTGCTAATTACCCGCCGCATCAGAGCCTTAAATGCAATTGAAGCAACCAAAGAAAACGAGCAAACTGGATTCTTAGCCGATGCCATTTCAAACGTATTGGCCGTTAAGAGTTTTGCTGCTGTTGACCGTGAGAAAACCCGCTACAGGGGCGCTACTAACGCCACGCGAAATGCCGCCAATAATGTTATGTGGGCTAGTACCAAACGTGACGTGGGTTTTTCGGGCATGACCGCAGCCTTAGACGTAGGCGCCCTAACTGTAGCAATCGCCAGCGTCGTACTGTTTAATGCCGAGATTGGCACAGTCTTTTTGGTGGTGAGTTATACCAGTAACCTTGTGCAGCGGCTGTGGGAATTTTGCCAATCGACGCTACGCAACTACAACCGTGCTATCGGTGACGCGCAGGATATGGTCACTATATTGGGCATGACGCCCAGCGTCCAAGACCCGACACATCCCGAACCGTCGCGAATCAATAAAGGAGCTATCGAGTTTCGGCACATGGACTTTACGCACCCCGAATCACAAGATGACGACGGGCTCTTCAACGATCTTATGCTAACGATTAAACCAGGCGAAAAGATTGGTTTAGTGGGACGTTCGGGATCAGGAAAAACCAGCCTGACTAAATTATTGCTGCGTTTTCATGACATTGACAGTGGCGAAATTCTTATTGACGGGCAAAATATTGCACACATTACACAGGATGATCTGCGCCGCAATATCGCTTATGTGCCGCAAGAACCGCTGCTGTTTCATCGCAGTATTAAAGAAAACATTGCCTATGGCAAACCTGGCGCTACGGATGAAGAGATTCGGGATGCTGCGCGTAAAGCCAATGCAGACGAGTTTATCGAAAAACTGGCTGCCGGTTACGAAACGCTCGTGGGCGAACGAGGCGTCAAATTGTCCGGTGGTCAGCGGCAACGCATTGCCATTGCGCGGGCTATCATTAAAGATGCACCAATTTTACTACTTGATGAAGCTACGTCGGCGCTGGATTCCGAAAGCGAACTATTGATTCAATCGGCGCTTTGGGAGCTAATGAAAAACAGAACTGCCATCGTCATCGCTCACCGATTAAGCACTATCCAAAAGATGGATCGCATCGTCGTCTTAGAAGATGGTGACGTTATTGAACAAGGCAGTCATGCAGAGCTGATTGCTCGCAAAGACGGCATGTATGCCAACCTCTGGACCCACCAGTCCGGCGGATTTATCGAAGAATAATCTGGGCAAATAATGGTATCATAGACGGTATGTCGGAAGGGAAACAAGTCTCTACAAGCGAGAAGGCTATTTTAGTCTATTTTTGGCGTGCGTGCTTAAAACACAAGCGAACGCTGCTGATTAGTTTATGTATGCCACTGGGTACTTTGGGGTTAAGTACGCTGCTGCCTTTTTATACGGGTAAATTGCTGGCCGCCTTAAGTACCGACATCCATCATGCTTCACGATTCTTGCCTTTTGTATTTGCCAGCGGTATTGTGGGTGCGCTTGTTAATCGCATCGGGAGCGCTAGTTTGTTTGAAAATCAGGCGCGAGTTATTTCTGATTTACAGGAATTATGCCTGCGGACATTGCTTAAACAAAGCGCCAGCTTCCACAGTAATCGCGTTGCCGGAAAACTAGTTTCTGATGCGCTGGACTTTCCACAATCCTACGCATTGTTGGCCGGTACCATCTTAACCAATATTATTCCGCTTTCTATTACCATCGTCGTTGGCATTGTGCTGGTGGCTACAAAATCATGGCTACTTGGACTGATCTTGTTTGGTATGGCTACTGTTACAATTGGTGCTACACTTTGGCATAGCAAGCGTCGCAAACCGCTAAGAACACGACGGCTAGTAGCAACAAAGGCAGTTACAGGACATTTAGCCGACACTATCGTTAACAACCAGACCGTTAAGATTTTTGCCCACGAAACGCACGAATTGGATACGCATCACAAACTCAACAAAGTACTCCTTGGCCTGCGTATTAGTGATTGGCGTGGAGGTGCAGCGGCTGGCAACAACCGTATCCTCGGGTTACTTTGTTTTCAGCTATTATTTGCCGCAGCGGTTATCCATGTCGTTGCATCAGATCACTCATTGCTTGCCGTCGGTATTTTTGCGTTTTCGTACTCCACCATGCTTTCCAACAACCTGTTTAGCATAAACAGCTGGATCAGGCAGATCGAAGATGCCTTTTTGCAAGCCGAACCCTTCATGGAGATTTTGCAGCACGAACCAGACATTCAAGATGTGCCTGGCAGTACGGAATTACAAGCTACTCGAGGGATTATTCACTTTAATGACGTAACCTTTCATTACGAGGATGCCACTGCCGAAGCTAGCGTATTTGACCGTTTAGAACTTGCTATTAAACCGGGTGAAAAGATTGGTTTAGTGGGACCGAGCGGCGGCGGAAAGTCAACGCTCACCAGATTACTGCTTCGGTTTAATGACATCCAAGGCGGCGAGATTACCATCGACAACCAGAATATTGCAAAGGTTACACAGACCAGTCTTAGACACGCTATTGCCTATGTGCCACAAGAACCGTTACTCTTCCACCGTTCAGTAGTGGAAAACATTGCCTATGGTAATTTAGATGCCGATCCGGAAAGTGTAATTGCCGCCGCCAAGCAAGCTCGTGCCCACGAGTTTATCGAAAAACTACCGCAAGGCTACGAAACATTAGTTGGCGAGCGGGGCGTTAAATTATCTGGTGGTCAGCGACAACGCATTGCCATTGCGCGGGCTATCCTAAAAAACGCACCGATTTTAGTGCTTGACGAAGCTACATCGGCGCTAGATTCTGAAAGTGAGCTGTACATCCAAGAGGCCCTTAAAGAATTGATGAAGGGCCGCACAACACTAGTCGTAGCGCACCGTTTGAGCACCATTCAAAACATGGACCGAATCGTCGTACTGGAAGAAGGCGCTATCACCGAACAAGGAACACACGCCCAGTTACTGCGCAAAAAAGGTACGTACGCTAAACTGTGGAAACATCAATCCGGCGGCTTCTTAGAAGACTAGTAAACAAAATGCCCCGGAAAAAACCGAGGCATTTTGTTCTTTATAAAACATAAAACGCGTGAAGAGATGAAACTTTACGCACTGGGAAAAGTTAGTCTTTCTTTTCTTCTTTCTTGGCGACTTCTTCACCCTGCTCGCTAGCAGCAGCGTCAGAAGCTGTTTCAGCTTCAGGGTTCTCAGTTTCAGTTGCCTCTTCTTCGTCGCCCCCGGCAGCGTCATTCGCGGCCTGGAGAGCGCTTGGCTCGAAGACAGTTGCTAGCGGATGGGACGGATCAGCCTTAACAACGACGTTCGCTGGAACATTCAAATCGGCAACAGTAAGGTGGTCGCCTACTTCTACCAACTTTTCACCGTTAAAGGTCAATTCATTAGGCAAGTCCTTTGGCAGCGCTTCCACTTCTACGACTTCTAGCTGGTGTAGTACTACCAGGCCGGCGCGTTCGGCTGGACTTGTTTCGTTACCTTCGTCGTAAGCAATATGCACCGGCACTTCGGCAGTTACTTTTTCGTTAGCTTTCACCGCGTTGAATACAATGTGGTTTAGCAGATGCTTTTTAGGGTCATACGTAACAGTTTTGATGAGTGCCAGATATTGTTTTTTGCCAGTCGTTAAACTAACGGGATGGTTCTTGCCGGCATGTTTGTAGGCCTTGACCATTTCGATGTAGGGTGCCATTACGACAACCGAGTCCTTGCCATGATCGTGGATAACTGCAGGTACATAGCCCTGAACGCGAAGGCGCTTGACGGCCTTGCCGGTCACTTCACGAGGTTCTAATGCGAGTGTGATTTCTTCCATGTTTCTCCTTAGTGGTAATCGTACCTGTATCTAGTATACACGAGTGTAACTTAAGATTGGCTTAAAGCTTGCTTGCAGGCCCGCAGAAATGCATAGACTTCTTGGGCAATTCACGCTACTCTTAAGACAATTATGCATCTAGACCCTACTCATCTTATTCGTAGCGGCGGTTTAATTGCCATCGCAATTGTTATCTTTGCCGAATCTGGCATGCTAATTGGCTTCTTTTTGCCAGGCGACACATTATTATTAAGCGCGGGCGTATTAGCGGCTCAAGGCCAATTTTCTATTGCGTTAACGATTGCCGTTATTGCTGCTGCGGCTATCGTCGGCGATAATACCGGTTATCTTATCGGCAAGGTTATGGGCAAACGACTGTTTCGCAAACAAGACGGTATTTTATTTAGACACGAATATGTCGAGCGTGCCGAAAAATTCTACGAAAAATACGGCGCCCGCGCCATGCTTATCGCCCACTACGTGCCGATTGTCCGCAGTTTTGCGCCGTTAGTAGCGGGTGTAGGCAAAATGAATCGTTTTAAGTTTTTTATGTACGACGCGATTGGCGATATTACATGGGCTGCAATCGTTACACTGCTTGGCTACTGGGTTGGTAGCAAGATCCCCAACCTCGACCACTACATTTTAGGCACAATCGTCGTGGTGATGTGCATTAGCATCGCGCCCGTACTGTGGCATTTGTTTGGCGATCCAAAGGCACGCAAACGTTTGGGCGCGGCAATAAAGCGCATAATATCGCGTAAACAATCAGACGATCAAATCTAGTCGTCTGTCTCTTTTGGAAGTTGAATAAGATCGAGCCACCGCACACCGTAAGTGGCAGCGAATCGCTTTCGCTCTTTAAATGTCATTCCACCCATAATTGCTTCAACATGTTCATTTTCAAGGGCAAGCTTAAGGCAATTGCCTTTTACCTTACAGCGCGCGCATATCGCCTTAGCAGCTAAGCGGCCTGCATCCGTCAGCGGCTCAAAAAAAGCTTCCGGGTCTTCGGTGGCGCAGGCAGCATGGTTTCGCCAGTGCGGGTCACTGTCTTCGACAATATAATCCTGACCCAACTTTGATAATGCCGCTTTAATTTCTTGCATAATAATACGTTCATTCTCAGGAGGCGTAATATCCAGGCCCACAAAAGCCTGAATAGCCTCATCTGGAATTACCCGTTGCATTTTACGTGTCCAAAAAGCTTGCAGGGTTGCAACTCGTGCATCGGTAATAACCTGCTCTATCGAACTCGCCTCGATGGCCCAACGCATGCGTTTATTAACTTTGGCATACTCAGTCAGGAAAGCAGGTGCAAGCTCAAGCGGCAAAACTTCTACAACACGATAAGGCCTCACTAGATTGCCACACCTGACTCGTGTACGATATTGTCCGAATGTGTTAACGTCGGCTTTTAAGAAACGGCTAATCGTACTGCTTGTACTCTCGCCAGTGGCTCGCGCAATATCCGCAACTGAAATCTGGGACGCAGGATCAATAAATGGCACAGCTACAATATCACGCAATATTTGTAATGCTTCTTCAGGTTTGAGGTTTATAGTTTTGCCGGCCTGGTTTTGACTTTTAACAAATGTAAATTCTATTTCAAGCTTCTCACATGTTTTAAGGAAAACGTCGTGAGAGAGATCTGGCCAGCCGAATGACCGCAAAAAGGTATTCATTTGCAAGCGCTCAATAGTATGCTCACCTTTTACATAACGATTATGAAAATAATCTTGCGCATCTTTTAGGACATAACGCTTTTGCATTCCCTGCGCACCTGAAATGCGAACCGAAAATGGCCGGCCGTCATCGGTATATTTTCCATTCAGTACATACTGCGCTCCTTCGGCGCTCACTAAACCGTTTTTTACTACTGGCAAATCCCTAAGTGGTATGTAATCATCGGGCACCTCTTCCAGCTCCTGACCTACAACCATTAGCTCTTGCAATAAGGTGCCGCTTGGCAAAGCTTTCATTGCCTCTAACATTTTAGGCGACATGTGCAGCGGTTCGGCAGCGGGTTCGTACGTAAAGCCACGTTTGCGTCTTGTAGGAGTACTTGACTTGGCTTTAGCGGCCTTCCTTTCGGATGATTGTGCCTCAATAAGCAACCCTTGAATAATCATTTTTTCGCCAACGACATCAAATGGCGTTTTTATGTGTTTTCTTTTTTTCGAAATGTAGCGATCAACAATATACCAGATGCGCGTTGGGCGTTTATCCGGACCAAGGCGACCCCCACGACCAAAAAACTGGTGCATATCTACTTGCGAGGCAGTTATTGTAGGCACAAGGTATCGTACTCTACTAGAATCGAACGCCTCTGTTAAATACCTGGTGAAAGTCAAAGCATCCAGCTCACCCGCCTTAAATGCATCAAGGACGCGTTGGTTTTCTTTATCAGATTGAAAATTGCCCACTGCTCTAACTCGTAATCTGCGTTGCTTCTGGGTAACAGGATCGATAATTTTTATTTTTCGCGCTGCGCGAGCAATCTTTATGGCGTGCTCGCTTTCATTACCTGACAAACACTGCACGAGTCCTTGTCTACGGTCCAGGGCTTCGGTTTTAATAATATCCAGCAAAAGGTCATTACGGGGCACGCTATTAATAAGCGACTTAACATCTTCTTCCGTGATGCTGTCACGCTTAGAGCGAAAACAAACCTCCTCACCACTGTACAATGCAAAAATTTGAGCACCGTTAGAGATATTTCTGTGAATTGCTTCTCGAGGCGTAATGCTTCTAAGCGTGTGGGCAATATCGAAAATCTTTTTGGTTGAACGCACCTCATCGTAATCCGGCGTCGCCGACAAGGCCAGCATCGTTGGGCTATACTCGCTCATGGTCCACTTCAAAAATTTAGAAGTTTCCGGTCCCAAACCACGATGCACTTCATCGGGCAATAACAAGTCAGCCCACTCGCCCATATATTGCCGCTCTTTTTCTGGCGCGTCAAGGCAACCTTGATAGCTTCGGATAAGCACGTCGGCATCAAAGTTTTGCAACCTTCTCCGGCGATCGTATATAATCGTTCGCAAATGCGGCGCAAATGTTTTATAAGCATCAAGCATTTGCGCCGCAGCCACTTTACGAGGAACTAAAATCAATGCTCGCGGAGCTGAAAAATGCGGAGCAACCTGCTGGCCAATGCCCGCCAAATCGGACATAATTGCCGCAAAAGTACTTTTTCCGGAATTAGGCGGCAGTGGCAGTAGCGCCTTTCGTCCAATTTGAGTAGCCGTTTCTTGAAAGAAATGTACGTAGTCCTCAACAATTTCCGGCTGATGGGGGCGCAAAATTACGCCATGAGGACTGCGGCCTTCAAGCAATGGAACACTGTTTTCAATGACATTTTGCGCAAAAGCGAGCTGGTGGGTTTGAATTTTCTCAGAAAGGTCTTCCGGAGCGATGTAATGAGGAGCAAGCGCGGGGTCGACAAAAGGGTTTGGCGGCTGTGGCAGTTGCTCCATGGACAAAGACTAAAGCATACGTTTTAAGAACTGGCCTGTATAGCTTTTGGCATTTTTGGCAACTTGCTCGGGAGTGCCTTCGGCGATGACTTGGCCGCCGCCGGAACCGCCTTCCGGACCCATGTCAATAATGTGGTCCGCCGATTTAATAACATCAAGATTATGCTCAATAACCACCATGCTATTGCCGGTGTCGACTAATGCGTGCAGTACCTGCAGCAGCTTTTTAACGTCGGCCATGTGCAGGCCAGTTGTCGGTTCGTCCAAGATGTACAGCGTGCGGCCAGTTGGACGACGGGATAATTCGGTTGCCAATTTAATGCGCTGGGCCTCACCGCCAGACAAGGTTGTAGCTGGCTGTCCGAGCGAGATATAGCCAAGGCCAACTTCTACCATGGTTTGCAGCTTACGCGCAATTGCCGGTAAGTTTTGAAAGAAGTCCAGCGCTTCTTCGCAGTTCATCGCAAGCACATCGCTGATTGTTTTACCCTTGTAATGGATTTCCAACGCTTCACGGTTGTAGCGCTTGCCGTGACAAACTTCGCAGGGCACGTAGACGTCCGGCAAAAAGTGCATTTCGATTTTGATAATGCCGTCGCCGGCACAGTTTTCACAGCGGCCGCCTTTGACATTAAAGCTAAAGCGTCCGGGTGTGTAGCCGCGGAGTTTGGCTTCGGGCGTGCTGGCAAATAATTCGCGGATTGGCGTAAACAAGCCGGTGTAGGTTGCCGGGTTAGACCGAGGTGTACGTCCGATTGGTGACTGGTCAATAATAATCGCTTTGTCGAGCTGTTTAATGCCCTCGATGTCGTCGTGACGACCTGGGACGGTGTTGGCGCGCATCAATCGGGCCTGTAATTCCTTAGCCAAAATGTCATTAATAAGACTGGATTTGCCCGAGCCGGACACGCCGCTGACAACCACCAACTGAGCAAGCGGGATTTCAACGTCAACGTTCTTTAAGTTATTTTCTCGTGCGCCGCGAATCAACAGCGACTTGCCGTTACCCTTGCGACGCTTTTTAGGTACGGCAATTTTTTGCACACCAGATAAATACTGGCCCGTGATGCTGTTAGGGTTGTTGGCGACTTCTTCGGGAGTACCCGCAGCCACCACATGACCACCGTGCACCCCGGCTCCAGGGCCGATGTCTACCAAATAGTCGGCGGTTCGGATCGTGTCTTCGTCGTGCTCTACAACCAGCACGGTGTTACCTAGGTCACGCAAATGTTTGAGTGTTCCGATTAGTCGGTCGTTGTCGCGTTGGTGCAGCCCGATGCTTGGCTCGTCCAATACATACAGCACACCCTGCAAACCCGAGCCGATTTGCGTGGCCAGACGAATGCGTTGCGCTTCACCGCCAGATAAGGTTGTTGCACCACGCAGCAGCGTCAAATAATTGAGGCCAACGTCTTTCAAAAACCCTAAACGCGCGCCGATTTCTTTCAGCACCTGCGTAGCAATATGCAATTCTTTTTCGCTAAACTTGATGTTATCCAGAAAGTCGATGGCGTCGTCGATTGATAATTCGCAAATGTCCATGATTGACATGTCGGCAACGGTAATTGCCAGTACTTCTGGCTTAAGGCGACGGCCTTTGCAGGCGTAACACGGCTTTTCCTGCATAAAACGTTCGATGTCGTGACGCATAAATTCGCTGTCGGTTTCTTTGTGACGACGTTCCAAGTTAGGAACCACGCCTTCATAGGTCGTTTCAAAACTGCGGCCGCCGCTTAGGGCCACGCGGTACTTTTCATTACCGGTGCCGTACAAAATGCGGTCAAGATCCTGCTTCGATAATTCGCCGGTTGGCACGTGCAAACTAAAACCGTACTTGTCGGCGACTGCTTGCATTTTTTTCATGTACCAGGCGTCGGCGTTTACGCGATTGAACGGACGAATGGCGCCCTCGGCGATTGTCAGGCGACCGTTAGGAATAACCAGTTCCGGATCGACTTCCAGCCTGGAACCTAGGCCCGTACAGACCGGGCACGCACCATGCGGGCTATTAAAACTAAACGTACGCGGTTCAAGTTCCGGAATAGCTACGTCGGGATGGTCGATGCAGGCGTAAAGCAAGCTGTACTGAAATTCATCGTTATTATCGGCATCTACTACACGCACTTTGCCGTCGGCAGCGTCCAGTGCCTGTTCAACTGACTGCGCTAGACGCGTACGACTTTCTTCGTCATTTACCAGGCGGTCAATCACGATATCAATCGTATGTTTGTAGTTTTTGTCGAGCTGGGGGAACTCATCCAAAGCGTACACTACGCCGTCAACCCGGGCACGCGCGAAACCAGCGCGCATGTATTGCTCTGGTACATGCTCGAAGGCGCCTTTTTTGTCGGTGATAACTGGCGCCAAAACCATTAAGCGCGTGCCCGCAGGAAGGTTAGCGATTTTATCAATAATATTGGCCGTGGTTTGGCGAGTGACCGGCTTGCCGCAAATTGGACAGTGCGGGATACCGATGCGGGCATACAAAAGTCGCAAATAATCATAAATCTCGGTTACGGTGGCTACGGTACTGCGCGGATTACGGCTAGTTGATTTTTGGTCGATAGAAATTGCGGGTGACAAACCATCAATTTGATCCACATCCGGCTTTTCCATAAGGCCGAGGAACTGTCGGGCGTAACTGCTAAGACTTTCAACGTAACGGCGCTGACCTTCGGCATAAATAGTATCAAAAGCAAGGCTGGATTTGCCCGAACCGGACAAACCTGTAATAACCACCAACTTATTGCGGGGCATCTCTATGTCAATATTTTTCAGATTATGCTCGCGAGCACCCTTAACAACGATCTTCTCTGCCATGCCTGCTACTGCCTCTTTAGTCGACTTATTATAGTCTAAAACTCTTGTTTTTTCCAGTAAGTTAGCTTACAATCAGCTGTTTGTTCGGTAAGTCTTACCGTTAGCTGTTATACTTTGAAGCATATGGAACGTTTACGTGCATGGTGGTTTCGCATTCCTCGGGCTTTTAGGCGCCCGCTTGTGTTAATTTTCGGCTCGTTGTTTATTTTGGCCGCCATTCTAACCGGCTGGCTGCCTGGCCCGGGCGGCATTCCTTTATTTTTGATCGGCATTGCTATTTTAGCGACAGAATTTGAGCGCGCCAAGCAGTTTCAAGACTGGATTTTAGCTCGTTTGAGGCGCATTGGCGACTGGTTTAAGCGTCGTAAGCATAAGCATTGATAAAATCTATTTGACGTAGCCACAACTCTATGTAAAATACATAGTAAGTATTTCATTAAAAATAACATAGGTGGCGTACATGTCCGAAATCATCGTTCTTGGTATCATTCCTGGTACCGGGCTTCAAATAAGCTTCGTTTTGTGGCTCATAATTGTGATTGGCTTGGGTGTTGGATCGCTAGTATGGCTAGCACACCGCAGGCGTATTTTCCGTAACTGGGTGATTACCCTTACGTTGTTTATGCTAAGCCGAAACGCAGTAGCTCACGCATAATATTAGTAATTATCGACGTCGCCAGGCATAATGCTTTCGGCATACAAGCGTAATTCTTCTACCAAATACTGTTGATGCGAAGTTAAGTTGTCTCGCGCTGCGATATCTTGCAGGCGTGCAAAGAACTGTGCCATGCGACTATGTTGACCGCCGACCAGCAACTTGCGCTGGCAAAATGCCTCCCATTCGGTACGCTCTTCATTTGTTAAGGTCTGTGGATAATTGCGCGCTTTATACAGTGGTAATAAAGCGGTTAAGCGAGAGTCTTTAAATTCGAGCCCTAAGTTGCCTAACTCTTCCGGATCGGCCGCACGAACCACACGCATCGCTTGCTTATCTTGGGTATCAAAAAAGCCTTGATACATACTCTCGTCGACATCTTGCTCGGTATTAACTAGACTGGTTTGTTCGCGGGAGCCTTCCAATATTTCCCAAGCTTTGCGCAAGCGAACGTCAAAGTCGGGCATCGTTTTTAGGGTGGCCAAATGCTGCTTAATAAGATCCTGATCAATTGTAAGTCGTTCAGAACTAGCCTTATCCAATACGCCTAGTGGTGCAACTGCCGGACAACGATTGTACTGCAACGTTTTGACCGGCAGGCGCGGTTCTGCGGCATCCTTTTTCCAGCGCCAGACTTCGGCAAGCTGTTCGGCGGGCATGGTTGTATACGGCGTGGGATCGTGACGCAGGTCATACACAAAAGCACCAGCACGCTGCGGATGGCTGCAAACCATATGCGCTACCGTCGTTTTCTCGAACTCGCCGGGATATTTGCCGCTGGTGTATATAAATGGCTGGTCGCTTTCTACTAAATCAGCGACTTTACGCTTATCGCGCATGCTGAGTAAATAGTCAAAAAGTTTAGTGTGCTTATTACGAATTAATCGGGCTACTTCGATGGTAGCGTCTACGTCACTGAGCGCATCGTGCGCGTGTTCATGCTGAAGGCCATTTAAGGCAGTAATTAGTTCCAGGCGATTTGTCGGATTGCCTTTAATATCCACCGGCCATTTGATGCCATCAGGTCTAAGAGCGCGCGTCATGCGCACCACGTCAAGCAGATCCCATTTAGAGCGGCCATCTTGCCATTGCCATTCGTACGGGTCATAAAAATTGCGGTAATGCAGGCAACGCATAAACTCGTCGTCAAAGCGTACGGTATTATAGCCAAGCATAATGGTGTCGGGTGTGGCAATTTCGTTCGTAAATATCTTAAGAAATTCGGCTTCGGTAATGCCGTCAGCAATGACTGATTGCGGCGTAATGCCGGTGATTAATATGGCGTCAGGATCGGGCAAAACATCTTTGGTTAGTTGGATAAGAATATTGACTGGTTCGCCAATTGGCTGTAGTTCCAGGCTGGTTCGTTGACCAGCAAACTGCATAATGCGAGCACGCTGCGAACTAATTCCACTTGTTTCCAGGTCGTAAAAGAAAAAACTTGCTGCCATTGCCTAAACAGTGTAGCAGACTAATACGGCATTTTGTTATTGCTGTCGCCAAATTGAATAATGTCGCCCGGGCTGATGCGCTTACGCACCAAGTCATGCATAATGCCATTTTTACGCATAATGTCGCGAAGGCGCTGCACGCCTTCTTCGCTTTCAAAATGAGTACGCGAGGCAAAGCGTTCAATCTTTTCGCCGCGCACAATAAAGAGATTTGTATCTTCTTTGGTGACCGTCCATGCATTTTCGGTTTGAGTCAGAGTAAGTACGGGCACGTCTGGCTCTGCCGCCTCTTCTTCGGCAGCAACTACTGCGCGGGCGCTTTCTACGATACCACGCAAAGTACGCAGCAATTCGGGAACGCCTTGTTTGGCTTGGGCCGAAATTGCCGTGCAAATGGTACCTTTAGGCGCTACAGCTTGAATTTTTGCCAGTTGGTCGGTAATGATGTCCTGATCGAGACCTTCTATTTTTGTCAAAGCGACGACTTGCGGCTTTTGCGACAAATCGACTTTGTAGGCCGACAGTTCTGATTGAATCGTTTTATACGCTTGCACCACGTCGTCCTGATACACGTCAATAAGATGCAGCAATACGGCCGTGCGTTCTACGTGACGCAAAAACTCATCGCCCAAGCCCTTGCCTTCGGCAGCACCTTCGATTAGCCCTGGAATATCGGCAAACAAAATACTTGTTTCACCGTCAACATCTACAACCCCTAGGTTCGGCGTAAGCGTCGTAAATGGATAATTGGCAATTTCGGGACGAGCGTTACTAATCACACTCAGTAATGTGGATTTTCCGGCATTCGGCAAACCAACCAGCCCGACATCGGCAATCATCTTCAGTTCAAGATGAGCCTCAAGTGCAGCGCCTTCTTCGCCCTTTTCGGCGATACGAGGCGCTTGACGCCTGGATGACACAAAGTGTGCATTACCGAAACCACCTTGGCCGCCTTTGGCAATAATCGCCTCTTGGCCGTCAACCGACAAATCGGCAAGAACCGCTCCGTTTACAGCAACAATCATCGTGCCCACCGGCACTTTTACATACAGATTTTGTGCGCTGCGGCCATGTTTGCGACGTTTGCCGCCAGCCAAACCGTCCGCCGCCCGTAGCTCTTTCTGAAATCGAAAATTAACCAAGGTGTTTTCATTGCGGCTTGCCACGAACACAACATCGCCGCCCCTACCGCCATCGCCGCCGTCAGGACCACCTTTGTCGATGTATTTCTCATGACGAAAACTAAGCGCGCCGTTGCCACCATCACCTGCTTTAATTGTGACTGTTGCTTTATCTACAAACATATTACTCCTTAGGATACAGGATAACCCCGTGAAAACCTAATAGATGTATATGTAACCGCCAGCAGAAATAGTCCGCTCATCGACCACATTAAAGCCAGCATGATTCATTTCGGAGATCGTAATTGTGCCATCGCCGTTAACCGCTGTAACGTAGGCGACGTGACCAGCACCCGCAGTGCTCGTTACTACAGCAGCTCCAACTTGAGGCGTCGAACCCACAGCCATACCAAACCCGCGAGCCAGTATTCCCCACGATGAAGCGTTGCCTAGGTTTGGAACTGGGCTGCCAGCTGCAGCTCGCAAATGCGCCACCCACCAGGTACAGTAACCGCAATCGTACAGATAATCGGGGTACAGGTGACCTTGGTAAAAACATGAACCGCTACTACCATATGAAGGCGTACCACCAAGAGCACCGAATAGAATACTCGAGGCGCTTCGTGTAACTGGTTGCTGAGCGTCAGGGATAATAATTTGCTCACCATTAGAAATACCGGCAATTTCAGCATCGTTATACGCAATAAGCTTAGTCTTGTCGGCACGGTACTTTTGGGCAATACTATCTAATGTATCGCCGGCTTTAACTGTATATACGATTCCATTTACCGGCGGAATCACCAATGTAGTACCCGCCGCTACGCCATTGCCCGACAAGTTGTTAGACCAGTTAAGACTATCTGACGTAATGTTGAAAGCCGCTGCAATACTAGCGATGGTGTCGCCTGGTTTAACTGCATAACTTTGGATGTCCTTACGACTTTTGAGCGTCGTTGCAACAATCTGCGGTTTGTCGATAACCGTAGTCTGTGCAGGCACAATCAACTGCGCACTCACACTTTCGGCTTGGTTAGTAACAGCAGTCGCTTCAGGCAAGCTGGTCATTCGAGCCAGGCCTACGGCAATGTCGGCTGAGGATAATTGATCGAGTGGATCAGAAGAAACGTCGGCATTAATTGACGCTGCGTGATGGTATGACGAAATACTTGTAGGCGAACTGCGCAACACAAAAAACACGATACCACCTAATAGCAGAATATTTAGAGACAGCAAACCATAGCGCACAACTTTACGCTGCGTCAACAGCTTAACGGCCCGTTTATGCACACGAGAAAACCGCCCTTCTGCGGTTTCCGCAGGGGCTTCTGATGATGTCTTCTTGGAAGTAATGTGGTTTATGACAAACTCCTGGCGTAAACGCCTTCGCCTCCGTTTTGAACGACATTTCGGCCAAAATACAGAAGCGTAGCTACCGAAGCCTCTCTCGTCGAGAGAACATAGCCCCAAATAACTACAAGCATAAGTATAGCGAAAAATACCACTATTTGCAAGGTCAAGCGCCTATCCCACCCCTGTTATTGTGCGCACGTTTTTTTACAATATTGGGCGATATTTGCTTCATGGTCCTGCAAGTTTTTAGAGAAGTAGGTAATTCCGTCGTCCCCTGTTACAAAATAAAGCCAGCTAGTGGTCGCCGGATGCGCCACCGCCGATAATGAACTATTCGTCACATTGCTTATCGGTGTAGGTGGCAAACTCTTTATAAAGTAGGTGTTGTAAGAAGAGTTGTAATTAGCACTACTACTGATCGGTTTACCAGCCAAAATAGCCCCGTAGACGGCCGTTGCGTCTGACTGCAAGGCCATGCCTTGTCGTATTCTAGACAAAAATGTCTGCGCTACTTGATCACGGTCGCTCTGTGACGAAACTTCTTTTTCAACAATCGAGGCTAGCGTAATACCCTGGTAGGTACTTAGTCCTTGGGCGGCAAAGGCGCTTCGGATATCTGGCGTCAAGTGCTTGTTCATCTCGTCGAGTGATGAGGTCACGATATCGACAGCCGTAGTGTTGGAATCACGCTGGTATGAATCAGGGTACAAATAACCTTCTAGGCTAGCACCCTGTGGTTTATCTACAAGCGCAGGGTTATCCACATAACTTGCGGGATTCAATGCAGCGCTAACATCGGCAGGCAAAAAACCTTCTTGCAGGAAACGGGTTTTGATCTGATCTAATCGCTGTCCGGGCAAAATGGTTATTAAATTCGTAGCGATTTTGCCGTGCGTTAACTGCGAAACAATGTCAGCAACGGTCTGACTCGGCGCAATTTCATAACTACCAGCCTGTAAAGCGGACTGCGCTTCTTTGCTGCTAACGTACAGTCGGAATGCCCAAGCACTCCGTATGAGCCTCCTGGCCTGAAGCTCATTGGCAATATCATTGATAGAGGCACCAGACCTAATAGTCACCAGCTGCGCCTGCTGATTACTACTGGCTGGACGCAGATCCTGATAGTATGCAAAACGCACGCCAACTACGGCGACAATAATGGCGACGATGCCAAAAAGCGTAATGAAAAACAGTCGTTTTGGCAACCGGCGTTTTGGCTTGCTTGTGTACTTCATGTTCGCACCTCCGGATGGTCGCCTAAAAAATCGTCCAGGATGTACGTAGCCGCCAGTGCGTCCACTTCACCCTTTTTATAGGCTACGCCTCGTGCCTGCAGTTCTGCTTCAGCTTTTTGCGATGTCAGCGCTTCGTCTTGCCAATGAATGGGAATCGATATATGTTTCTTTAACGCGTCGACAAAGGCCTCGACAGCCCGTGTTTGATCGGTGTGTTGGCCTTCGAGACCTCGCGGCAAACCGACAACAAGCATGGCAACATCTTCGCTATCGATCAGTTTTTGAATTACGGCGTAAATATCATCAGTATTTTCAATCGTGGCCAATGGATGGGCAATAAGGGCAATCGCGTTAGCCATTGCTACACCAATCCGTCGGCCACCAACGTCGAGAGCCATAATTGAGCTATTACTAGAAAGCATGACTACTGTTTAACGGTCGGTTTCTCAACGGTAACCGTTATTTTGTTGACGTTGCTTGGAATCGCAGACACCCAGAACGGACTATAATGCACAGTAACATCAGTTACGCCGGGATAGCCTTGGATAATTTGTTTGGCGTCCCCTGCTTTTTTACCGGCAATCTGCTTTTTAACGGCACCGAGGTCTATGACGGAGCCAGTAATTGCCGTGTCATTCATAGAAACAGATGCCGTGGAACCTTGTTGACCGGTAAGCTTGAACGTAGCACCGCCCAAGCCGTAGTCGAGTATCTTTTGCTTAGAAGGATCGATCTTACCTTTAATGGCATTATCGATAATCGACTTCAGGTTCGACTGCTGCACACCGAGCATGGTATAGGTTGTGGTTTGCGTGACAGTAACGCCATCTGCTTGGTCGCCAACGTTCGCGCTAGTCGTGACCGTCGGTGTACCGGGATTAAATGTAGCGGTAATAACAAATTGGTTTTGCGAGGCCAGCTTTTGCTGTAATTCTTGCTGGATAGCGGTAGTATCTGCGCTAGCGATCTTTTGCTTCGCGCCATCAACATCGGCCTGCGATACAACTTTTACGATAACGCTGGTTCCGCCAGTCATTGCCGAACCGCTACCGCCAACATTAGAGAATCCAACAACCGTATAACTAGCGCCCGATGCCACATTGTACTTATCGCCATTGTCCTGCGAAGTGACATTTACCGTTGCAGAAGACGCGCTTGGCTGGAGATTATTTTTACACTGGTTGCCAATTCTAACACTCTGCAATGTAGCGCTTTGCTGCGTAATAAACGTCAAGTTATTGGTCGTAACGCCCGTGCCTGCAGGAACAGTAACTTGATCCTGCGAACAATCTTTAAGCGAGAGTACTACCTGGCCGGAAGCCTTCGTGCCGTTATCTTTTTGGCCGGTTGCCGGTACTTGCTGCGTTGCTACCTTTTGGGTTTGCGCAGAAACAGCCGGAACTTGGCCGGCGCCCACATTCAACTGGCTGTTAGACGAATTGAGTGTTAAGTCCGTATTGGCTTGCAACGCCATACTGTCGGTTTTGACATCAACACTGGCACTGGGCAGTATTACAAAACAGAGCCACCAACCACCGATGAGTACCACAAGTAGCACAACAGCTGCGACTATCCCCAGCTTAAATTTATTAAAATCAGGAATCTTGAACTTCTTGCTCTTCTTGCCGGCTTTTTTGCTTGGAGCAGCCTCATCGCCAGCGACACTTGGCTCAGAGGTCGTGTTATCAAGTTCAACCGATTCGTCTTCGTCGTCATCTTGCAGATCAGGACGAATAGCGCTACCGGCGCCGTTATGCAGATGTTCGCCTACCGTTTTTTGCGGATCTAAAGCTGCATCAGCCATATCAACCGCTTCTTCTTCGTCAATATCAGCGGCATGCATGCCCATACCCGGAGGTATTTCCGGTTTAGACTGCAAGCTTTTAGCAACATGTAAACCGACATTACCGGCAAGCGGTAACAGGCTTGTTTCGCTCGTAATTAATACCAGGTGCTTCTTGGCTTCGTCGGCAGTTCGCTTTAGCAGCTTCATATTAACGATGCTCTGGAGCACGGTAGCCCGTTTAGGCAATACCAACGCTACAATGCGTTCACCCGACCCACGCACTTTATCGATAACGGCCGTAATTTCATCGTCAACATCGATATATAAAACGTCTTTGCCTGATTGTGTACTCATATGTTCTATTATACTCGCAACATTTTATCTATTTTTTCTCGTATCGAATCAGCTGGGCTGGTGGAAAATTGTAAGGTGTCGAGACCTACCCGCAATAGTCCCATTGCTGTGATGAATGTATGATCGGTTACATCGCCCGTCTTGTCAACAATGCCAACTACCTGTTCGGGCTGAATATGCTGGACGATGGGTTTGCGCGTAAATGGCAAATCAGCGTACCAATTACTGCTTTCCAGCTTGTCCATTAACATATCGAGACTTGATCCGCCGCCGCACAAAAACAAACGATGCGGCAAGTGATCCAGCTTGGTGAATTCACTTAAGGCCAGCTCTACGCCGCTTGTCCAAACGTCCAAAGTTTTACTCAGCGCACCTTCAATAGCGGGCACTTTGGGCCGCGGAGCTTCATTTGCCGATAGGCCGACTTTCAGCTCTTCGGCCTCTGTAAACGATACATTTAATTCGCGCTCGATAGAACGCGTAAACGCCCGGCCGCCAATGCCAAACATTTTCGTACCTTGCACGCCGCCGTCGTTAATGACGGCTATGTCGGTCGTACCGCCACCGACGTCCATCAGCACCGCGCTCATAGTAGCGTTAGCGTCATTGCCAATGACCGAACGAGCTACCGCAAACGGTTCAGCCGCAACTGCCAACAGATCAAGATCAAGTTGCTGCGCCGTGCGCTCCAGGGCACCGATATGAATGAGCGGCGCAAAGGCCGTGTACAGTTGCACGACAACGTCACGGCCCTGAAAACCAATCGGACTGGTCACTTTATAGCCGTCAATCTCGATACCGACGAGTGCACTGTTAACTAGGCGCACATCCACTTCTTTGCCGCCCATCTCCCAGGCCAGTTGTTTTTTGGCTTTAGCTTCGGCACGTTCTTGCACAATTTTAATAATTTTCTCGACTTCGCCAAGATCCAGCGCTTTGTCGGGTTGTTTGCGGCTAACGCGCACCGTCGTAGTCGTGCCTTTTACTAATTCACCCGCGATACCGATAACAGCGGTTCGAGCGCTGACACCCGCTTGTTCCTCGGCCTGTGCCAAAGCTTTATCGCAGTTGGCAACTACGCCGGAAATATCGGCAATAGCTCCTGCCTGCATGTCGCTTAGTTCTTGATGAGTGCGGCCGACGCCAATGATCTCAAGCGTGTCGTCCTTTACGCGCCCAATCAGCGCCTTTACGAATTCCGTACCGATATCCAGACCAACGACATACTGCGTTTCTTCGCCGGCTTTAGCCTTTTGGCTTACTTTATTATTGACCTCTGAAGCCTTATCAGCCACCTTGCTCACAAGGTTTTGACTCATTGTTTTAAACTTATCAAGCATAATCGTATTCAATTATAGCATGTGACCCCGAACTTTTAATACGAAGTACCGTTACTTTGATATTCGATTTGTTGCGCACCAATAATCATGTTTAAATATGTCCATCACTAGGTAGAGACGGAGATGGGCATGGACATACTAAGAAGTAGAAATCTATTGGTGGGCACCATACTCGCCACCGCCATTGGCTTAACTGCTTGCGATACTCAACAATATCCGATTTACAGCGGAATGGGAATCATAGAAACGCATAGCGACGGACAGGCGTCGGCCATTGAATGCGTTGCGCCAAACGACCACCCCGACGATAAATCTATCGTCGAGTTTCATGGCCCTAATGTAGCTATAGTACAAAAAAGCCAGGATTCGGCACAACACCCCTTTAACTATACCATGACTCTTTCGGGGTCCGACGGCACACTACAATCGTTTTTAAAGAAGTTGAACACCGACAAACCGGGCGCATATCACAGCGTGACCGAACAACTGGTCAATGAAAAAACCGACGAGCAACTAGAAACACCTTGCGAAGAAAAGCTGGGCAAGGCATCTAATTTACCCACGGTTTTTGTGGGTAAATTCGCATTTTTGCTGCGCAGCCTTGACGGTCGCAATAAAATCAGGCAGATCACCGGACCAGTTGATGGCATGAACGTTATCACTGCCGACGGTACTCTCTTGCAAGATAACGGTCAGCCTTTAATGAATATCGACGTATTCTACAAATAGTACCAGCACTTCTAGTACTATTTGCGCCAAACTCTATGCCATCATTATTCGCGGACAAGTTCGTATGCCCGCATTGAAGTCTGCTGGCGAAATAATAGTGAAATATTACGCTAAAACAGCTTTGATGCGGCGAATACCCGCCGAACTTGCTTCTTCTTTGATGATCTTGAAGCGCTTGCCGTCTTCGGCCAGTTGGCCGGTATGGTCGACGTGCGGGCCGCCGCAAATTTCAAAACTGAATGGTTTTTCGGCACCATCGGCGATCATTTTGTAGACTTTAACGGTGTCACCGTAGCGGTCGCCGAATGCACCCAGCGCACCTAATTCGCCGCGGGCTACATCGGTGGGGTATTCGGCATAGCTGACTTTTAGGTCTTTGTCGATTTGTTCGTTAACGATGTCTTCGACTTGCTTTAGCTGTTCGGATGTCACTTTTTCGGGATGGCTAAAGTCAAAGCGCAAACGTTCTTCGGTAATGTTACTGCCGTGTTGAATAACGTGGTCGCCAAGCGTTTGGCGCAGCGCCTGGTACATCAGGTGCGTAGCAGTGTGGTACTTTTTGTGCTGCATTGTTTGGCCGCCGAGGCCGCCCTTGAACTCTCCTTTAGTAGCTGTGCGAGATTTCTCTCGTTGTTGTTCCATAAGGTCATCGAATTGTTGCTGGCTTTCCTCTGTAACCGCAATCCCTTTTACGAATGCCTCTTCTTTTATTAACTCAACCGGAAAACCGTAGGTGTCGTAGAGAAGAAAGAGATCTTCACCAAACAAGACTTTCTTATACTTTACTTGCTCGCGTTGAGAGTAATCATATTCTATTCGATTATTGACAACGCCCATAGAAGCTGGCTGCCTCATAATCTTTTCAAATACTTGGAGGCCCCTTCGGAGAGTTTGGCGGAAGACTTTTTCTTCCTTAACGAGCACTTCAATAACCCGGTCGCGGTTTTCGGCAACGTCCGGCATATCTTCGTGATATAAGTCAGCCACCACCGGCACGATTTGTTCGAGGAAGTTTTGCTCCACACCTAGGTCAAAAGCAAAGCGAATCGCGCGGCGCACCAGGCGGCGCATGACGTAGCCCTGCTCTTTGTTGCTTGGCACCACGCCGTCAACGGCCAAAAAGACAGCGGCACGAATATGGTCGGCGATCACGCGCATACTCTGCGTGTTGCTGTCGTACTTTTTGCCGGAAATGTTTTCTAGCTTCTGGACAATTGGCCACAGCAAACTAATCTTGAAAACATCAGGATCATTAATGGCTGCCGCCGCAATGCGCTCCAAACCTGAACCGTGATCAATGTTTGGTTTTTCAAGCAACTCAAACTTGCCCTCGGCCACTTTGCGGTAAGCCATAAAGACGTTGTTGCCGACTTCCATAAAGCGGCCGCAGTCGCAGTTAGGGTGACAATACTTGTAATTTTCTCGGATCTCTTCTTCGCTTTCGTCCGACTTCCTGAGGCTGACGAGCGTGTCCACCCAAGCGGGGTGAATAGTCAGGTCGTCAAAGTCATAGAACATTTCGGAATCTGGTCCGCACGGATCGCCAATCGGCGTTGTTTGCGGGCCACCGTTGCGGCTCCACCAGTTCTTAGAACCGTCGTAGTAAAAAATTCTCTCGCCGGGTTTTACGCCGCGCTTGTAACCGTCTTCTTCAGACCCAATGTCGGCAACATCGGCTTCAATACCTTTTTTGGCAAACAACTTTTTCCACAGCTCGGCGGCTTCGGTGTCTTTTGGAACATTATATTCCGGTGCACCGATAAAACAGGTAACGTAGAGCTTGGCTGCATCAAGTCCAACGACTTCGGTCAAAAACTCAAACATCCAGGCAATTTGCTCGTTTTTAAAGTAATCGCCTAAGCTCCAGTTGCCGATCATTTCAAAAAATGTCGTGTGGCGATTGTCGCCCACGTCAGAAATATCTTGCGCACGCAAACAGGTTTGACTGTCAACCAGCCGCACGCCGTCAGGATGTTCTTCGCCCAGCAAATAAGGGATCATTGGCTGCATGCCTGATCCGGTAAATAGTGTAGACGGGTCGTTTTGCGGCACCAAAAGCGCCCGCGGAATAACCTTATGTCCACGTTTTTTGTAAAAATCTAAATAAAGAGAACGAATTTGTTGCGCTGTCATGTCAATAATAATAACAGAGTAAACCCCTCTTAACCAGATCCCCTGCATATGCTATGATTACGACTTATGGAAACACCCGAAAACTCACTACAAGAGACATTCAGTCCCGTAGCTAATTGCCGGTACATCATCTCCCTAGCCCACTTAATAAACGACGCGCGTGATACCCGCCAAAGACGCCAAGAAGCAGTACGACAAGATCAAGAACAACTTCCCAGCGCCATAGATGAACTCGCCAAAAAAATGAATGAGCTTGAAGAGATTGCGTCTACTCCCCTTACAAATGTTGCCCAAATTGCACTGCGCGACCAGATACACGCCACCGTTTCTGAAACATGTCAATACAAGCAGGAGATCATAGATCTACTTAATACAACCATCTCCGAACGCCAGAGAACGATAGTCGGCATAGACAAAGTTATCGGTTTGCGATTAGACATAATGGACATGCATATGATTACGAATCACCCGGAATCAATCTATCCAGCAGCGGCCTGTTTTTTTGAAAAGTACGGCACAACGCAAGAGGCGTTATCAAATAACAATGCCTCCCCCAACAACCATGGCACCATCGTACAAGACTGCGGACTGCCCTGGGGTGAGGGCACGAACGTCATCTTTGATTTTTAGATGCCACTTGCCTTCGGCGTCTTTGTAGATCTTTTCCACGGGGATTAGTTCGGCGCGGTAGCGGGTGCGTACTTTGTATGCGCCCGATTCACTTGGTTCGCAGTTAATCCAGTGCGGCGAAGCTAAGGTAAATTCATCGGTCCACAAACGGTTGTCTTGCAGATCGGTCGTTACGTAGACTTCGTTCTTTTTCATGTCTTTGCCAACCACGTAATACGGCAAACCGCCGCCGACATGCAAACCTTGGCGCTGACCAATGGTGTAAAATAACGCACCGTCATGTTCGCCGATAACCTTGCCGTGCTGGTCGATAATTGGGCCCGATTCGGTCTGCACGAATTGCTGCAAAAATTCTTTGATGCCGACTTTGCCCACAAAACAAATACCCTGACTATCCTTTTTTTCGGCGGTACTAAGGCCTAATCTTTTGGCAATTTCGCGTACTTTGGGCTTGTCGTATTCGCCGATTGGCATGAGGCTACGACTAAGTGCTTGCTCAGTTACGCGATACAAAAAATAACTTTGGTCTTTGTTACCGTCAACGCCGGCAAGTAGTTGTGCCGAAGCAGGCGCGAGTGACAGCTGTGTGGCGGGTGACGATTGTGTTGCGGGTCCTGCCGGCCTCTTCCCCCGTGACATGCTCACTGACGTTGCGCGTGACCCGGGGGTCCCCCTACGGCCGTCACCCGCCGCTTCACAACCGCGACCCGCAACACAATCGTCACCCGCAGCAGCATCGTGAACGATCCGAGCATAGTGCCCAGTAGCGATCATGTCCGCGCCGTCTTCTAACGCCGCTTCCAGAAACAACTTAAACTTCACTTCCTGGTTGCACATAATGTCGGGATTAGGGGTCAGGCCGGCTTTATAGGCGTCAATCATGTAATCGACGACTTTTTGACGATATTCTTTCTCGAAATCGTACATTTTGAACGGAATACCTAGCTGCACGGCTACGCGTTTGGCGTCCTGGTAGTCTTCTTTCCAAGGGCAAGTGAATCCGGGCAGATCTTGACTCCAGTTTTTCATGTATACGCCCGTAACATCATAGCCCGCTTCTTTTAAAAGCGCGGCCGTGACAGAGCTATCAACTCCACCAGACATACCAACATATACTTTCTTTGCCATAACTTGCCTATTTTAGCAAAAATAACGTTGTAAGACCAGTAACCCTAGAGCTTTTCGAGATGTTTACGCAGCATTGATAGTTCATATTTTCGGCCTAGCCAAAAAGCCGCGACAATCAGCGGCACCATTAAAGCCGCGGGCAACCAGAGTACCTTGACAATAGTAGGCGTATTACAATTAGTGTTATTGGACTGCGAGGAAGAAGTAATCGCTCCGTTAGCCACAGCCACCAATTGTAAAAATGCGCTGACGCCGTTTTTGTCGGTTGCCTTGACCAGTACGTTGTAGGTACCAGCGTTAGTATAGACATGGGAAGCTATAAATTGACCAGGCGATTGTTGGCTGATAAGATCGGCCGACTTACCGTCACCCCAGTCAACGCTAATTGCATACGGACCGGTGCCGCCGCTAAGCACAATTGGCCAGGTTAGCGTAGCACCGGGATTAGCACCACGCCGCGCATAGTCACTGGTTAGCGAAATAAGCTCAACATCCGACGGATTATACTGGCCGGAATCAAAGGTCACCTTAACGACATTAGAATCAGGCCCGGGCTGATCAAGCGCATCATACACCCGTGCCACCAGATCATTTTCGCCGTTAAATAAATCCACCTGGATCGAGAAACTGCCATTGGTGCATACTATAGAACCCACAAACACGTTACTAGCAAATATTTTTACCAATAAGCCAGAAGGACATACGCCACTCACCGTTACCGGGATTGTTTTGAACACTTGGCCATTCGACGGCGAGGTAATCGTAGCGCCCAGCGTTGGCGGTTTGCTAGGAATGACGCCTTCAAGACCAACTGAACCGGTTTGAGGATTCGTAAGCGCGGCGGCTGGCACGCTCAGCGAAAGTACCAGAAATAGACTGACCGTGCATATGTTCCAGATATGTCGAGCAGCTCGCCTCATAATCGTTAAAAAGTTATCGTTTGGTTTTGTTAGCTTGGCTAATGATGCGCCTGTTGTAAGCTCGGATCACGCGAGGCACTACAAATATGAGCAGCAAGACAATAATGATGACACCGAGCACTCCAGCCATGAGCGGTATCGGCACGACGTAAAATGTCGTAGAAGCAGTTAGTAACTGGCCTTTTGTACCGTAACCGAAATTACCTTCCAATGTATATTTTCCGAACGAGCCCACGCCAGGTAGTGGAGTCGCAAAATGGCGAATGCTGTCGGGCAATACATTGCCGCGCGGGTCAGTATTATTTACTTCGTATGACGCAACAACTTTGCCAGACTTTTTAAGCTGCAGTCTGCCAAATGGTTCAAGCTGCACATTACCGGTATTGCTAAAACGTATAAATGCATTAATGCCCTTGTTGCTTGTGAAGAAGCTGTTGACCTTGAAAACACCCGTTTTGGGATCAGCGGTTGCAACATTAAAGCTTGCGACGCTGAGTTTTTCGGTAATGTTACCTGGCACCGTAACTAGTAGCAGCGAACCAACGCTTGCTGTCAACGAAACATTTTTACTGCTGTCAGCTGACGTCGGCGCAAAACGCACCGCGCCGAAGTAACCGCCGCCCGCGGCATCTTTTGGAATAGCAATCGTAACTTTGACGTCTTTTTGTTCGTTCGGGTGCAAGGTAATATTTGATACCGACTGTATATAACGCTTTAATCCATGGCTAGGAGCATACGAATTAGCATTTAATAAAATGCTGGGCGTGCCGCTCTCGTCATTGCTTGCCGTGAAGTCGTTAATAATGGCCTGCAACGTCACCGGACTTGGGGTGAGGTTCTGCACATAAATATCTACTGTTTGACTGGCACCCGGTTTAATAGTCAAATCTTGCCGCACCGGTGAAATACGTAGCGCGTTACCTGGATTTGCCGGTGCCGGTGTAGCCGTAGTTGTGGCCGCAAAAGCCGTACTGACGCTGAGAAGAGTAGTAAGTGCGGTAATGAGTAAGCCCACTCTGGCGATAGCTCTCCAACGTTTCATAGATTAATTCCCCTTAAAATAACAGTTGGTTCTATAGTAACAAAGCGCTAGAAGTTTGCCAAACAAACATAGCTGAGAGTTGTAGAATATACGCCGGGCGCCTGATCTTTTGCAACGTTCACTACATAGGTTGCCGTATATCGTTTATATTCTTGCGCTGTCGTGGCAAAGGCTACTCGGTCGCCGTCGATAAACTTGAAATGGTTGGGCTGATTGTATGCTGGCGCCACAACACCGGTGCCCGCCCCGGTAGGGCCACCGCCCCCAGCCGGAGATGTATTGACGGCTAGATTAAGCCCGAACTGACTCACGCCCAATTTGGCTGTTTCGCCGTTCATAGTATTAATCGTATTATTACCCGAAGTGAGCGTAGTGCCCCCGGAGTAGATTGAATATCCTCCTCCACCATTCGTAGCAGCCATGAATTGAGACTGGGCACTCCTTGTTTCGGTCGGCGTAAAGTCACCGAGGTCTATGAAATCCCCCTCTGTACTATTGCAGTCAAAAGCCGGAATAGTAACCCCGGCGCAAAAAACTAAGTAAGGCGGCACTTCACTGCTGACCATTAGGCTCGGAGAAATAGTAAAAGCGATACCGCCGTTATCAGTGTAACCCCCACTAGCATCGGCGCTGCTATGTGTAATAATCTTGGCAAAATACGAACCGTAGTTAGCTGGGTTGATAACACCGCTAAACGTTACATTAATCGCTACTGCGCCGACCGCGGTTGGCGTACGCGTCAGGATAATATTATTGGCCGTGGAACTGCCGTCGATCGTAAAGTCAGTCACGCCTGATTCGGCAGTAACGCTTGCGCCGCTGGCATCAAAACCAACTGGAGCGCCGCACGGATCATCAATAAGCGGACTGTTGTCGCAAAATTGTATTTCTACCGAACCCAACGTGCCGGGTGTGGCAATCGTAAAAGACACATCGTAAGTAACGTTGTGGGCGCCAGCAGTGTTATCGCTCATCGTAATAGCGTGTGAGCCAAGATATGCACCATACGCCGAACCAGCAAAAGGCTTCACCCAAAATAAGAGCGAAGCCAAAAGCAATGCTGCGATAAGTGAGTTAGAGGATACCTTACTCGCTAAACGCCTCATTCATTAGTAACCCTAGAAGGTGCCTGTAGCAATGAATTTAAGTGCTGTTGTGTAGATACCAGCCTGCTGGGTCAGAGAGATGTTACCAAGAAAGGCAACAATACCCGTTGAGCTCGCTCCGGCCGTAGCGTTAGCAATTACATCACCGTAAGTTGAGCTGGTAGTTGCGGTCGGGAAGTAGAAGTTACTCGTGCCGACACCACCCGTACTTCCTGTTCCGGCAGTTTGTGTTGTACTGCTACAGTTAGTGTTGTAGTTAGTAACGGGTGTAATGGCAGTACCTGAAGATTCGTAAGTACACATGCCAAACTGCGAGGTGCCTAATGCGCTGGTTGTTGGCGAAGCAATACCAGCAATCGTAAAGCTTCCTGCGGTCAACGTACCACCCTGCACTCTGATAGCCACACCAGAGCTGGCATTTGTTGCAACGTCATAATGCGTTGTTTTATCGACATACGGTCCAGAACTGCTAAGTACGCCGTGCGTATCACCTAACGCAACCGCCGTACCTCCGGCGGCACAGTTGGCGCCAGTATAAATACAGAAAGTAAGTTGTTCCTGTACCTTTGCCGTCACCGTTAGAGCAACAGTAGTACTGAGCGCGATACCGCCTGCATCAACAACACCGGTTACGCTACTACCGTCAGCAGTGCTTGCCCAGGTAGTTACCGCTCCGGTGGTTGCAAATGTAAATATACGAGCATAAAACGTAGTATTAGCAGCACTCGGGTTGGTCGCAGTCGTAAGCGTAAATGATACAACTGACGATGCGCTAACGCTTGCACCTGTACCGGTTAATTCTAGAGTTCGGCCAGTGTTAGCAGAAGCGGCAGTCGTCAATGTGGAAATATTGGCACTCTGACCGCTGACTGTGGGCGTACCGACCGTAAAGCCAGTTGGCGCCGTACATGCATCACTAATAATCGGGTCGTTACTACAGAAGTCAACGACAATACCAGCCACCGTGCTGGTTGTTGCGGTCGTGAAGCTAACCGCATACGAAGTACCAGTAGCACTAGGCGCGGAGCTGCTCATCTCTATAGAGCGACTCGTTACCTGTCCGTATGCAAATACCGTACCACCAAAGGCGGGCAACAAACAAATCGCAGTAAGTAATACGGCAATCAGACCGTATCCAGATCGGCCCAACTTACCCATTCTCTTCATCATGTTCTGTCTCCTTTAAGACTGTTTGTTCTTAAGCAATAAGCTATGCGGAAATAGTATCATGCTTATCTTTAGTTAACAATAACCATTTTGCATATAGCCGGCGGGACACGTTTATTAAAATGTAGCCGTAGCCACTAGGTCCTGATGGAAGGTGTACTGCCCCGACTGTGTCGTATTGCTGATATTGAAAATGTACGAGATCGTATAGTCGGTCTCGCCGCTGCTTTTGGACGATGAGGCGATGATGTCGCCCTTATTATAGGTATAGAAGTTAGGTTGGTTGTAATTACTGGTCGCAGCGCCGAAGCTAAATGTGCTGTCCGGTATTTGTACTGGTGTTGCGCCAAAAGTAGCCGGTGACGTATTGGCGGCAAGGTTCATGCCAAATTGTTCGGTGCCGTTTGACGATGCCGTTGGCGTGCTTAAGGTATGGAGCTGTGCAAATGGTGTGACCGAATTTGCCGGCGGATTACCATTAGCCTTCACTACATACCCGCCCGCCAAATATGTTTTGACCGAGAAAGTAGCCGTAGCCGTTTTGGTGTATGCTTGTGACAGATAACCTAGGTCGATATTGCCACTTGTAACTATAAATTGCAGGTAGGGATAGCGATCGGTATTAAAACCGGCCTGGGTCTGGTAGTTCGGGCTCAACGCATTCCCCACGCTAGTTTCTCCCGCCGCCATTTTGGCACAATAGTTTGACGAACAGTCATTTAAATCACCGCCGTTGCCAAAAAAAACTTCATTGACAGAGTAGTTCGCCGAGGACGCCTGCTGCGCATATGCCGTTAAACAGCTTGAGCAAAACGCAACAGTTAGTACCGCCGAAGCCAAGACTTTAAACCGCCCTCTCACAACCATATGCTTATTGTGCCGTAAAGTATCGCCAAAGACAATCCGTTTACGCTTTTCTATAGATTCTAGTATGATAAGACAAGACTATACTCATGGATCCATCGAAACAACAAGCTGATTCAGAAAACGACATTCATTCGCTCGAGACGAGTAGTGATACTGTGCCCGAAAATACCGCGCCGACTCCCGGCACAGAGAATACCAAAGATACCATCAATGTCAGCGACGCAGCAGGTGATATTTCGCCTACCCCCTCTCCCGATATGCCCAAAAAACTGCCCTTTTTTAAACGCATTTGGCAGAAGTTCAATATTTACTTGCTACTATTTGTATTAGTGATCGTGATTGCTATTGCGGTCGTAGTCGTCTTAACGATAAACGAACGTAAAGCGGCAAAACAAGCCACACAGACTTTGAGCTCGCAAAGTTTGTCCGAGAATACGTTCAAACAGTTAGCCGACAGCACTTCCACAGTCGGCAGTTCTCAGCAAACACTGACCGTGCAATCCAATGCCGTATTTGCCGGCACCGTGCTGGTGCGCAGCAATTTGGCCGTGGCCGGAACGTTGCAAATCGGTGGTGATTTAGTACTGCCCGGCATTACCGTTTCGGGAAACAGCCGGTTCGGGCAAGTCCAAGCGGACAGCATCACCATTGCCAACGCCGCTAACGTACAAGGAGTTTTAACGGCAAAAAACGGACTGAGCGTCACTGGCAACAGCACGTTTAATGGCGCTATTTCGACCGCACAGCTAACTACCGGCACGCTACAATTAAACGGCGATTTGGTCCTAACGCATCACATTACGGCTGGCGGAGCCGTGCCCGGATTCAGCAAAGGTTCGGCGCTGGGAAGCGGCGGCACAAGTTCGGTAAGCGGCTCCGACACATCTGGAACAATTATCATAAATACAGGAAGCGGCGCGCCAGCTGGTTGTTTTGCTACTGTTAATTTCTCTAAGGCATTTTCTGGAACACCGCACGTACTTGTTACGCCAGTTGGCAGCAGCGCGGCAGGCATCGCCTACTACGTGAACCGTTCTTCAACTAGCTTTAGTTTGTGCTCTACGACACCGCCACCAAGCGGTGTGTCATTTGGTTTTGACTACTTTGTTTTAGATTAGATACCGCGTGCGCTTAGGAACTGGTCGGCTATTCTCAAGTCATCCGCACATTTACGAAGGATGTAAATGTGCTGGCGCTATAGGCCAATGCCCAGAATACATAATGGCTAACCGGTTGAGCCTGATTTAAGTCCGGCGAGCTAGACTACACGTCTAGAAAAACAACTACACGGTCAGCCTTGACGTGCATCAAACCACCAGAAATGCGTATCTTTTGCTCGCGGCCCTTAGACCTAATTGTCAGTTCACAGGGTATAAGTAGCGTGATAAAGTTGTGGTGATGCGGCAAAATATCAAACGGCCCAGTGGTGTTTTCGCCCGAGATGCTTTCGCCTAGTTCATCAAAGTACGCCTTGAACGGTGAGTAAACCTTGATGTGCATCTTAGGATTTTTTTGATCGTTGGCTTCCGCTTTTTTTGCCGCTGCGATCTGTTTGGCCGACTCAGATTGTTCTTCGATCATACAATAATTTCTTCAACACCTTTAAGCATATCTTCGCGACTCACGAACTCGCCTTTACGACCATTTAACTCTTCCATAACGAACATATCCTGCGAGAAATATTCGATAAGTTTTTTGGCCTTAGCGTAGTCGGTGCGATCAGCTGGCGACAGTTCGTTTTCACCAATGATAGCAATAATCGGTTTGAGCTGTTCATATTTTTGCAGCAGGGCCTGCACCTGGACACTAAGCAAATAGTGCCGTTCGCCAACGATTTCCGGGGTTAATAGCGAAGACGTGGTGTGGAGTAAGTCCACTGCCGGACGGATGCCCAATTCGGCAACGGCGCGACTCAAAATAATAACCGAATCCAACTCGTGTTGAATGGTCTGCACTGCCGGATCGCTCACGTCGTCCGCTGGCACGTAGATAGTCTGCACTGCCGTGATTGAACCTTTTTCGTTGGAGCTTAGGCGATCCTGCAAGGTCTTAACATCCGAGAAAATAGTCGGTTCGTAGCCACCCTCTGACGGCACTTGACCAAGCATGGTTGCCACTTCATTTTTAGCCTGCACATAGCGGTACATGTTGTCGGCAAAGAACAGGATGTTTTTACCTTGTTCGTCGCGGAAATATTCCGCCAGCGTGACCGCCGAAAGACCGATCAGTGAACGACGTACCGGATTTTCATTCATCTGTGCAAAGAACATGCAAGTGTTTTTGAGCAGATCACGTTCTTTCAATGTTTCGTATAGTTCGTGACCTTCGCGAATGCGCTCGCCAATACCCGTAAAGAAGCTAAGGCCCGTTCCACTCTGGGCAATGTTATGGATAAGCTCCATGGTGAGCACTGTCTTGCCCACACCAGCGCCACCGACAATGCCGACCTTGCGGCCTTTTACGAACGGCGCAAAAAAGTCCATAACCTTGATGCCTGTTTCAAGGATTTCGGGCGCAACCGCACCGAAACCAGTCGTCGCAGTTGCGGCATGAAAGATGTTTCGATTGCCCCCGCCCGACGACAAAATTGGATCCTTGCCATCAAGCGGCATGCCCGTAGCATCAATAACACGGCCAATCAACTCATCACCAACCGGAATCTCAATACTATGTCCGGTACGTTTAACCTTCATGCCTTTTTGCAAACGACGATCCGAATTGATATTAAGGCACAGTACCTGATTGCCTTCGATCAAACTATCCACAAGCAGGGGTGTGGATAAGTCCTCAACCAGGATAAGCTCATGAATCTCCGGAAAGTCTTCGTCAAAAGCAACGACGACTACTAAATCTCTAACTGATCGAACTGTTCCCTGGCTCATGCTGCTCTCGTCTTTCTAAGACCATTTATCATTTCTTTCAAACGTTCGTCTTGCGTCCGCCGCTTGGTCCGGTTATACAACATCGTCAAACTAGTATGCAGTTGGCCGGCACGGTCATTTGCCATGCTCATCGCCCGGAAACGACTGGCGTATTGCGCCAGCTTGGAGTCCAAGATAACCTGGCTAAGGGCAATCTGCATCATCGATCGCTCCATATGCGCCATCACTTCAAATGATGAAGGCTCAAAGATATAATTGGCTTCACTGATATATTCTTCGGTTCCTTTAACGCCCTTCGCTTCTTCTTTCACGGCGTTAAACAGGTCAATACTTTTTACTTCTTGCACCATCAATGAAACGTACGTTTGGTAAAATACAACCGTATCTTTGTAACGACGTGCTTCTTTAATGAGCGGCTGAACGTTAATGTTTCGGTCTTTGCTTGGCAACGTAAAGTATTTTTTGAAGGAAACCCCGGCTTGAATCAATTGCACTGCACCGTGGTGGCCAATCACGATAATGTCTTGTTTGTCGGAGTTATATTGCTCAAGCATGGTTTTGATCAGTTTTTGGTCGATGTCGCCGCTAAAACCACCTTCGGAGGTGATAATAATATACAGCTGCTTATCAATAATTTCTTCTGATTCGCCGCGGCCATAATGAAAGAGTTGGTCAACGCGGAGCTGCGAATAAATGTTCCACAGTTCGCTAAAGAATTGCTGCGATTGTAATACCTGGTTCTTGGTCTGAGCGATGCGCATACTAGCAATGCCTTCAAACACGCTCGTCAAATTAACAATGGTGTCCATTGCCGACTGTTGCAGCGCTACTTCTTGGAGGCGACTCATTTTTTATCCTCCGCCATCAGTGTTTTTTTTCTGAGTTCGTCACGCACAGCCTCGTACGAAGCGTCATCGGTCACTTTAGTCGCGTATTCGTTAACAGACTTTTTAAGCACATCGAGATTAAGTGACTGATGCTCTTCCAGGTTCAGCGCAACATCCAAAGCTAAGGTTTGAGCCGTTAACGTATACCGCTCGCCCGGCACCTGATTAAGCAATTTGTAAAGCAAGTTACCTCGCATCAGTGCCTGCTGTGCTTCTACGGCAAGTTCCGAACCAAATCGGGCAAACTCCTGGGCTTCTTTGTGGGCAGTTAGGGTTTTAAATACCTGACCAGCCAACTTCTTTTGCCGCGGACTCTGACCACGGCCACCCACGCGGCTCACACTGAGCCCCACGTTCACGGCCGGACGCATAGTATCGCGGAAAATATTCATATCCAGAATCCATTGTCCGTCAGTAATAGACATAACGTTCGTTGGCAAATACGACGTAATATCGCCGCCAGCTGCAAACACCATCGGAATAGTAGTCAGTGTTTTATGATTACTCGCCAATTTACCGGCCCGCTCCAGAAGAGAAGAATGCACATAGAACATGTCGCCAGGATACGAGTCACGACCAGGACTCATTCCCGAAAGCAAAGCGATTTCGCGGTAGGTATGGGCGTGCGCCGTTAGGTCGTCATAAATGAGCAATACATCTTGGTTGCACTGCTGCCACAAATACTCGGCCATGCTACACGCCACATACGGAGCCAAATAGCTCATAATCAACGAGTCAGCCATGGTCGATACAATCACGATCGATTGTTTCATTGCGTCAAAAGACAATAAACGCGTCAGTAGCATATCGACGTCACTCCGCCGTTTTGCAATTAATACATACACCGAAATAACGTCGGTATTGGCCTGGTTCAGCGCAATTTGCGTCGCCATGGTGCTTTTACCGGACTTGCCGTCACCCAGAAGCGCCATACGCTGGCCGCGCATCAGCGGAAACAAGGTATCGACAACCGTTATGCCAGTCTCGAGCTGCGTATCCAAAGCCTCGCGGTCATGAAATGGCGGTGCCGGCGAAAATACCGGCCACACGGCATCGGCGGCTATAGGACCTTTGCCGTCCAGCGGCTCGCCCGTCACCGAAACTACACGGCCGATAAAGTCTTTACCAACCTTAGTCACCAGCTGATCATGCTGAATAACGGCGGTCATACCAATAGTTATGGATTTGGTTCCGAGGTGCAAAATAACCACGTGCTCTTCATAAATATGATGCACGTAGCCCTTGCTGCCATCCTCAAACAAAATAAGCGAGTGCATATTAACCGGTTGCAAGCCTTTGACCTTAATAATAAAGCGGTCGACCGCGATCACTTCGCCAACGGGATGACCGGCGCTGACCAGTTGGTCAAAGTGTCGATTATCGCTCATCCGTTGATCCTGCCTTCAATGGCCTTAAGTAGTAGTGCGCGTTGCTCAAAAAAGCGGTTGCGTAAACTAAAATCAAACGATTTATTGATGGTCCGAACGACACAACCCGCGGCAATATTTGGCTGCAAACCCAATTGCACCAAGGTGTAAGGGTGAATATTTTGACGAAACCAGTCTACAAGCTTAGACGTAAACGCCGATGAAGGATCAGCCGCCAAACTAACGTGCACCACCGGAGCGTTTTGGGCAGTATCAGTCAAAAAATGCTTTAAGCGTGCCCGGTCTTTTTCTTCTAAAAGTTTCAGATTATTGTCTTCGGCTAACGTCTCAAGCAACCTGGACAATCGCGGCAACGGAGGCTGCTTTCCTGGTTCACGGATAGCAGACTGCGCCATAAACTCTTGTAAGGCTTCGAGTTCACGCTGCAGACGGTGCAGCTCAACCGGTCCAAAAATCAACACCGGAAGCTCAAACTGCCCAGCTGACTTGGCGTGTGCCACATGTGACTCATGCGCCATTAACTACGTCCTCCAAAATCGCCTTCTTGTTAGATTCAAGCTCGCCTAAAATATATTCGAGCTGATCATTAAGGTCGATCTGATTACCGATTGCGGCCAGTACGTAGTGATTCACCACATCAGCCATACTGTCGTCAAAGCGCTTAATGCGCCGGTCTTTTTCTTCTTGGACCTCTTTTTCAAGCTGCGTTGTAAGCAGATTGCGCTGCTCGTCAATTGTCGCCTTGGTTTTCTCGATTGACTCAACGGCGAGCTGTTTGGCATCGCTAATGGCGCTTTCGTAGTTAGCAAAGGCGTCCTTAAGATCTTTGCTAATCTGATCTTTCATGTAGTCGTTAAGCTGCGATGTCGTCAAACGCAAATCCTGCTGAAGGAACATGGCGTTTTCGCCTAAAATCTTTTCGAAGTGCAGCCTGCCGCGATTACGCAACTCCTCACGAAATTCATCATTAAAGATGTGCTCGACGTCTTTTTGAGCGGCGTCTTCATAATCTTCGATGCTAGTCTTTTTAGGCGCGTTGCGCTGTAGATGCACAGCCACATATATAAATGCCGAACCTCCGGCGAAGATAAAGCCCAAGATCAGTACTAGCCACCAAATCGTCATTCTGTATCACCCACCTTACTAATCACAAGCGTTATACCCTTAATAGTAAATATACCGCACTTGCCCCAATTACGAAAATAATTAGCGCAATCAATGTTACTTGGATGAGATTACGCACAATAGAGCGCTTAGCCAGCGGATTGCGGCCGACCGCAACCATGCCGTTGCGCACGCCAGAGAACAGAATACTGCCGCCAATAATAATGCAAATAGATAATACACCGAGCGCCGCATAAATACGAAAGACACTAACTTGCCGATCTGTTACCAGTCGCACCAGATTACCCAAAACATTCGGCACGCCAGGCGTATTATTTTGCGCACTGTACAGCGGATTATGAGCAACCGAAATATTAACCGGAATATGTGTAAGCGATACCGTTTGCTTGCCGTTACTACCTTGCAGCGTCGTGCTGGTCTCAGCGTTCTTGCCGTCAAAGCTGGTCAGCGCCTTGCCAATCACGACTTGTTGCGAATTACCACCCTTCATACCAATGCCGGCCAAAGACGAAATGGTTATAAAATCACCCGTTTTTATAGGACCATTTTGTGTACTAACCAGCACGTCGTACTGGCCGTAGGTTGCTACATAAATTTGCCCGGCGATATCTGTTTGCGACAGTGAAACCGGTGAATCCCCGGCCGAAACCACCACGCCCAGCATGTCTTTTTCGTCATCCAGAGTTAATGCCTGCACTTTGGTTCCGTCGCCCGGCTTCAGCCGCACCAGCATGCCCTTTTGCAGCGTCTGATCGCTACCGTAGCCTTGTGTTACATTTTGCGCCATAACAGCGTGCACCGTGCACGCCGCAAATAAAACCAATCCTACAATAAAGAGGGATCGTTCTAAAAGGCGCTTATGTCTTCCCATTCCATTTGCAGTATAGCAACAAGTGAAGGTTTTGGGGATTATATGACTGATGTAAGTACTTCAACAACCCGGTGGATAGTTGGTTCGTCGGTCGCATGACCCATGCTAAAACGCAATGAGCTTCGGGCATCCGCATCGGATATACCCATGGCTTTTAGCACATGAGAAGGCTCTTCGTTACTGGCACTGCAGGCCGAACCAGCGGCGCACAAAATGCCGGCTTCGTCGAGCGCGATCAAAATTCGTTCGTTATCAGTGCCCGGAATCGTAATGTGTATGTTATTTGGTAAGCGCGTTTTGCGTGAACCGTTAATAATAACGCCGGGGATTTTTTCTTCTAACAGTTTACAAAATAACTCTTGCAGGCCTTTAAGTCGTGCTGTTTCGTCGTGGCGACGCTTTTGGACTAGTTCCAGCGCCGTTGCCAGCCCAATTGCTCCGGCAACGTTTTCGGTGCCGCTGCGCTGGCCGCGTTCTTGGCCACCGCCCAAAATCTGGGGTTTAAAACGAGCATGTGCCGAAGCGTACAAAATGCCGGATTGCTTTGGGCCGTATATTTTGCCCCCGTTTAGCGTCATAAAATCAACACCGAGACGCGCCACGTGCAAATCCAAATATGCCGCCGCTTGGGCCGCGTCAACATGCAAATACAGGGGCAAATTATTGCCAGCTTGTTTGCGGGCGCGCCGAATAAGATCCAGTTGCTGAGTGATTTGACGAATCGGCTGCACGCTACCAACTTCATTATTGGCATACATAACACTTACCAGCACTGTATGGTCGTCGATTAATGTGGCGAGTTCGGGAATTAGTACGAGGCCGTCCTTGGAAACTGGTATTTCTTTGCAGGCGTATTCGTGAGCCGGCTTTAAAACTGATTCGTGCTCAATGCTGCTGACCACGATGTTGCCATCTGGAAATTGCTCCATGACACCGCGAATCACTAAATTATTAGCTTCGGTTCCGCCAGCCGTAAAAATCACCTCACTGGCACGAGCGCCGATGGTCTGCGCAATTGTCCAGCGAGCGTTTTCCAGGTCTTTATGGACTTTGTTGGCCGCCATGTAGGTTGCCGAAGGATTATAAAACCGTTCACTAAAATAAGGTTGCATGCTAGCAAACACCCGTTCATCCATAGGTGTTGCGGCGGCATAATCGAGATAAATCGTGTCGTGCATAGCTTTAAGTATAAAGAAGGCTGTGATCCGCCATCATGTTTTTTCGTTTAGCGAGCGTAAAGCTCTTCACGCATGGTTTTTTCGTACAATTTAACCGCGTGGCAAAAGCGCTTGCCTTCTTCGCGGTCAACGTAGCGGTAGGCCTGGCCGTCTTGCGCTTTTAGGATACCGTTAGGCCGGATATCGTAACGAGTGGTAATAACGCGCGTTTGGCCGTTTTCGTCAATCCATTCTTCGTGCCAAATCCAGGTGTGGCGACTGAGGCAGAAAAACTCGCGGCGAACACCTTCGGGAACTGGTCCAAAGAGGTTGCCGCCCAGTTTAGCCTCTTTACGAATTAATTCGCGGTACAAAAGAGCCTGGCGGTCTTCGTCGTTTTGAGGCTTGATGAGATTAAGTAAACTAAGCATGGTTTTTAGTTAGCTGAGAATTGTGTTAAGTCAGGGACGTAGTCCGGGAAATTGGCAGGTGCGACATCAGGACTAATAACCGCATCACTTAACGGAATCTGGACCGAAGGATCCGGGCGATCGGCATAGAGTGTCGCAAGCAAACGATCGGCATCCATTACTTCTGCGGTAATGACGCCCAAGCGTTCATATACTAACTCGGCTGGTACGCGGCTCTCTACTTTTGGTAATTCTGTTCTACTCATAAACTACTCCAGGCCAAACAATCTCCGAGCATTTTCGGTTGTGCGGATGGCAAGTAATTCGTTGGATTCTCCCCGCAGTTCAGCTAAAAATGCCGCCGTAATGCTCACATGTTTAGGCTCGCACATTCTACCACGGTAAGGGGTCGGTGTCAAGAAAGGAGCGTCTGTTTCGAGTACTAATTTGTCGAGCGGCACTGCTTTAGCCGCCGCCAATTGCGCCGGATCTTTAGTAAACGTCATAATGCCGTTTAGGCCTACGTGTAAGCCGCGGCGCAAAATCTGCTCCAAATCCCGTTCATTAGAGCTAAAACTATGAATAACACCCCTGATGCCGGGATATTCGTCAAAAATCGGCCAAAAATCATCAAACGCCTCGCGCACATGAAAAATCATCGGCAAATCGTGCTTGAGCGCCAATTCAATCTGGAAACGCAAGATTTTGATTTGGTCTTCTTTGTCGGAATGCGTGTAAAAATAATCCAAGCCACATTCACCTATAGCAACCACCTTAGGTTTTGCGGCCAATGCTGCAAACTGGTCAAGCGCCGCCGAATCGCCAGCATACTTCTTGGCCTCGTGCGGATGCAGGCCAATACTCGCCCAAGCGCCCGTGTGCGCCGCGGCAAAGTCCGTGGCAGTAACGCTGTCGCCCAGAGTCGTGCCGACGCAAATCAGACGAGTTACACCGGCAGCCTGCGCCGACGCCAAAAGCATTTCAGGCGTCGGTGAGCCCGCTTGTTCGTACCGCTTTAACCAGTTCGCCTGCTTTATATGTTCAACGACATCTTGAATGTGGCAATGCGTATCAACAAGCTGCATCGGTTACTCCTTGGGCTGGTCCAGTTTGGGGAACAAAGTAGTGGCTGCGGGATGAATTAAACCGTCAGCAAAAAGCGCTTGGATTTTGGCCGCGGTTTCGGGCAAAAATGGCACCAGTAAATCAGCAATTTCAAGCAAACAGCCAACCTGATACGCCAGTACTTCGCGCAAATGGCCGGCATCATCAGTTTTAGCAATAGCCCAAGGTTTTTCTTCGTCAATGTATTGGTTGAGGCCGCGGACTTGGTCCCAAATATTGTCGAGCGCGCGGTCAAAGCGACATTGCTCTATCGCCTCGCCAATCGGTTCGTTGTCGTGTTGCGCCAGCGGAATTTCGCCAATCATGCCGTCCAAGTATTTCGTAACCATAGCTGCTGTACGCTGCACGGCGTTGCCTAGCTCATTCGCTAATTCGTTGTTGTAGGCTTTTTCGAAGATATCCCAGTTAAAATCACCGTCGTTGTAGCTGGGGATATGACGCAAAAAGAAATAGCGAAAGGCGTCGGCACCATACTTTTCCACAATGTCCCTTGGGGAAATCACGTTGCCGATGCTCTTGCTCATCTTTTGACCCTCAACATTAATAAAGCCGTGGACATAGAGTTTTTCGGGCAAAGGCAAACCCAGGCTCATAAGCATTGCCGGCCAAATCGCCGCATGGAAACGAATAATATCCTTGCCCACAACCTGCACGTTTGCCGGCCAGAAATTGGTAAAATCATCGTTTTCCGGGTAGCCTAACACGGTCAGGTAATTCATGAGGGCTTCGAACCACACGTACATCACTTGCGTGTTGTCGCCGGGCACCGGAATACCCCATGCGAGCTTATCTTTAGGCCGTGACACACTAATGTCTTCCAGGCCTTCTTTGAGTGTTGATAGAATCTCGTTACGGCGCGTATCCGGCACAATAACAAAGTCATTAGCTTCGATACGTTCGCGAATAACATCAGTGTAGTTACTCAAACGAAAGAAGTAATTTTCTTCTTCGATGCGGCGGTAGGCCTGTGGATGATCAGCCTTCATGCGGGCAGGATCGGCTTTACTTTCGGGCACAAATTCTTCCTGGCGTACGTCATACCAGCCAATATATTTGGCTTTGTAAATATCTTTTTCGAGGTTCTTCCAAATGACCTGGGCACGCTGCATGTGGCCCTTGTCGGTCGTACGAATAAAGCGGTCGTTACTGATGTTTAGCAATGATTGAAGGTCGCGAAACTTACTACTGAACTGACCAGTCAAAGCTTGTGGTGTCATGCCCAGCTCAGCGGCTTTTTCGGCAATTTTAAGGCCGTGCTCGTCACTGCCGGTTGAAAAAATCGTTGGCTTGCCTTGTGCTCGCGCTGCTCGCGCCAGCACATCCGCCTGGATAAGCTCCATGGCAAATCCGATGTGCGGTTCACCGTTAACATACGGAATAGAGGTTGTAACGTAGTAGTTCATGTATCTGGTCTACCTATTTATATCTGTAATTAAAGAAGATTGGTCCAACAAAACTAGCCCCGCGGGGGCATGCAGCGCATCATAGCCATCGGTCGGACATAGCTCATATATAGAAAGTATAGCACTTTTGTGAGATATGTGACAGCAGTCTGCGTGGCGGTCATCTGTTTGCTCTACAGACCACGTTCCGTCCCTTACGGGACTGCACTGGGCGGTCACGATCTGTAGAGCAAACAGATGACCGCCCCGTGTGATGTGTGCAATACTAAGCATGAGTGCCCACGTCTTGATCCAAATCTTCAGCCCTGAGAGATCGTTTGGGCAGTTGCGTGGAGATAAGCAGCGCCAATATCGAGGCCCCGACAGTACCGATCATGGCCGTTCGTGCCCCAGCCACAATCGCGTCATTGCGGATGCGTGCAATTTCGCGCGCAATGGCCTGCGGCATTGGCTGCGACGGATCCGCACCTCCAGCCGTGCCCAGACTTTCGGCACTTGCGGCAATACTTGCAGTAATTTGCCCCTTCAACTGCGCCGGAATAACGGTACTTTTTGCGATATCACTTTGCAAGTGTGTTGCCAAAGCAGAAATCAGAATTGCGCCGATGAGCGCCTGCCCCAAGCTGCTACCAATCTGCCGGAATGTATTGTTCACCCCAGAAGCCTCGCCCGCCTGATTAACCGACACCGCCGATAAAGTTAAGTTGGCGAGTTGCGAGAAAGCCAGCCCAAAACCAAAGCCAAACACGCTTAGACCCGGCACAAACGTTGTCGTGGTACTCGTTACCGAAAGCTCCTGGTGCAGCAAAACGGCGCCCACAACCGATAGCGTCAAACCCGTTTGTATCAAGTAGCGCGGCGCAACATTAAACTTGCCGGTCAGCACGCCAGATAACGGTGATCCGACTAAAATACTGGCCGAAAACGGCAAGATTGCCAGACCGGTATGAAACGCATCCTTACCCAGTAAACCCTGAAAGAACACCGGCAGCGCAAAAATAAAGCCGAACTGCGCCACAACCGCCACCATCGTCACAACCGTACCGACTATAAACTGTCGTTTTCTAAATAATGCCAGCGAAACCAGCGGTACCCTACTCCTATGTTCTAGGCTTTGTTGCCGCAGCAAAAACAGCCCCAGAAAAATAAAGCCGAAAATAATCGCGTAGGCTGTAATTGAAATGCCGCCCAGACTGTACTGATGACTAAAGATTTCGTAAGCCATTTTTGCCTTAATCCAGCCGTAGGTCGAAGACTCGATTATGCCGTACACGATGCCGCCCAAGCCAAACGCCGACAAAAGCACACTGAGTATATCCGGCCGGTGCGGGTGCGTTTCTTGGGTTTCGCGAATAATAAACGAGCCGATTAGCAGCACCAACACCACGCCGGGATTGATCAGATAATTCCAACGCCAACTATAATTGGTCGTCAAAAAACCGCCAATAATTGGTCCGATTGTGGCGGCCGCACCCGCCACCGCACCGTAGACTCCAAAGGCAAGCGCTCGATCCCTACCTCTGTACATTGACAAAATTAACGAAGCCGTAGACGGCAACATCATTGCCGCACCCGTAGCTTCAATTACCGACACGCTGACTAGTAACTGCGGCGCCGAATGCACCCGAGAAGCCAGCAATGACCCAATAGCAAACACAATCGCGCCCACCATAAACATACGTTTGCGGCCAAAAATATCGCCCAAACGGCCACCGGTAATGGTAAAAGCAGCCAACACCAAAGAATAGCCGGTAATCACCCACTGCACTGCTTTAAGATTAGAGTGCAAATCGCCAATAATACTTTTGATCGACACATTAATAATAGTCGTGTCGAGCACCACAATAAACAGCGCTAAGGCCAATACCGCTAGTGGCAGCCACTTCCGTACGCCAGAAATTTGTTCGGGCATTTACCCCCCCCTTATGATACAAACTACTGTTTGTATAGTAGCGCATCACTAACGCCGTGGATAGCACATTAGTACTACGCCACCGACTTTCCTAAACGAAAAAGCCGACCGTGTAGGTCGACTTTTTAGATGGTGGGCGAAGAGGGACTCGAACCCTCAAGGCTGTAAGGCCAGCGGATTTTAAGTCCACCGCGTATACCAATTCCGCCATTCGCCCATGCTAAAAATAAGGAAACTTCGATCGAAACCAAAGCTTCCCTATTATACGAACATTTGCCCCAGAAACTCAAGAGGTAGTTGATTTCGCGCAGGTACTACAGTTTTACAAGATCTTCGATCGGCGTATTTGCGTCCATCGTCAACTTGTCTGGGAACGAATAGTGTTGCTTAGTAGATAAAGGCAAGAACTTGTCGCCAGGCACCGCAACAGCTTCCATCTCGCTATATATAGGCAGATTATTCTTTTCGTCAATGATATAAAAACCTTTGAGGTTCGTGCCGTTTGCTGGATCAAGGATGCGATCAAACAGCGTAAAGTCCATGTTAATACCACCGATTTTACCAGTTGTGCCATCGCGCTGGGCGTAGAACAGGTAGTCGGTCGTAAGTTGTGTGGGGCCGTGCTTGCCTAGAGTGAAGCTGATCTTTCGCCCGGCCCGACCATTGTAAGTTGCCCGGCCTTCATCCTTAAGATCAAACAATCCTGTGCTTTTTAGGTAGTTCAACCAGCTAGTGGCCTGAGCATTACTGAAGCCGATAGGGATCACGCCGTCACTTAATTTGCCGTGACGCAACCCTGAGGTATACACACATGGCCCGTATTTGTCATACTGTGAAGGTGGCGTTGGCTTTGCACCGCTCTGATTTAAAGCTTGTTCGGCGGCGGCGAAGCTATCAAACAAATATCTACCAATTTTATACTCTTGGCCATTTACGCAGCGACCATTACCAGGAAAATCCGGATCGCCCGACACAAATGCCGTACTGTATTGTTTGGTTTTGGTATTAAACTCGGATAATGATTCGACAAGCAGATCAATCTTACCGGCGTCCTTATCTGCTTGGGATTGATAGGAGACATCGTAATGCGCAAAATGTACCTGTGTTTTTTGCGCCGTGTTAAATAACATCGAGTAGAAAAGTTTAGCCGCCGGCGTGGTGGTACTCGGCGTTTTATCAAAATACAGCGTTAGGCCAAAAAGCCCTCCGAAAAACAAAAGAGCCAGTATGCCCGAAGCAATAAAAATCTTGACAAGTATTGATAAGCCCTTCTTCTCGGGTGGTCGTGCAGTAAATGAGGACGCAGCCTGCGTACCAGATTGCGTTGACCCGGTGTTACTCGGGTGTTGCATATTTTCTGGTTGCATAACTTCGTCCTCCTATAGTAATCAACTGGAGGCACCGACCGGATTTGAACCGGTGTACAAGGTTTTGCAGACCTCTGCGTAACCACTCCGCCACGGCGCCATGTCCACTATTGTACCTAAGGAAGTTAATTTTCGCTACTAGTATTAGCTCGGCGGTTTCTGCCGAGGTCAGTATTGTTAAACAACTCTATCAGAAAACTCCCCGCCCTCAGCCTAGCCGCCACGCCTAACCTTTCCGCTCTTTCTTGTGTATCGGGTAGGACCTTGCCGAAGCCCAATGTCATCTCTGAAACATTGCCAGACTCAGTGACCGTCACCCACCGCGCTTGTTGCGGCAAGTCAGGACTAACAGTTACACCAAGCGCCAAAGACCCTTCAACACAGAAGGGGTGCACGAAATAGAGGTGCTGCACAGTGTCGTCATTGTGAGGTGATTCTTCGGCCGACTCGGCACTCATCCAGTTATTATTAGCAGGACCGTAAGTTGCTATATAAGACTCATCAATAGCCATATAAAGTATGTCCGTAACCCTAAGCTGAGCGCGAAGGCATAAAAATGCGTAGCAACACGCCGCCGATTGCAGCATACACTAGTAATGCAATGAGCGATGCCGGTTCGAAAATACTGTGCACGACCGCCCCGCTGTGCACTAGACTCGTCGAAGTGGTCGTACCATTACCTAAAATACCGTAAAAAGGCGCAACAAATGGGCTACTGACATCGTAAATCCAGCTCACAAAAGGGGCCAAGGGATTGGCTCCTAAAATAAGAAAGAGAAAACGAAGTCCGACAATCAACTCGATCGCACCAAAAATAAATGAAATTATACCCGCCATGTATGTTCCTTATATATTGTTTATACTGTTAATTATACCATCTTTTAATGATGCGTTGCTACGCTGCGTCATTGAGAATCCTCACGACATCCGTACGTTGTGGATGGCTAAAGACGATCGCCCCGTTAGCCTGTCCCTGCCGTTCGGTAGGGCTCCATAGTACTTTGACGCCCGATGTTACTTGAGCAAGATTAGGGTTTTTGTTGAGAGCCAATATCGCAGCCATTTCTGCTGGTGATGCATCGCCAATGTGCAATGATTGATCGATAATTCCTAATAGTGGCTCGATTGGACGGCCGTAACCCTGCAGAACGTCAACATTAAATCTCGAGGCAGTGGGTCGCAGAATAGTTTCATACGCCTCATGCATAACACTTGCGTGCTTGATGGCTATGTGAAAATCCGGATCGTGGGTTGTTCCTAGCAATTCACTATAACCTCCGCGTACCATGGTAAGCGTATTTCCGCCGTACATAGCTTTGCCGTCTATATAGGTGGTCTGCTGATCGCCATAATAACTGTAGCGCTTTCCGGCCAGGTACAATTGTCCTACGCTTAAGGTATTTGGCTCTTTTAGGTTAGGCTCCAAAACCACACCGTTGGCTGCAAGCCGCTCCAAAGCAGAACCATCAGACAAGAGGGACGAAAGTTCGTCACTATCATTTAGTATGACATGGCTGTTTTCTCCGCGCTGTGAAGGATCTTTGTAGCGCACTGCATAACCTTGCTGTCGAAGGTGATCAAAGCCCGCCAGGGCATCTGCTTCCGAAAAAGCCGTAAAGCCGCGTAGCACCACCTTGCTTATCGCATTTGCAAATGCCTCTGAATAGCCGTCACTCCTTGTAGCGCCGCCATCTACGAGCCTGTGCAACATCGCCTTGCTGCTATGCAAAGGATGATTAAGCACGCTCCCGAATAAGTCATCTTCGCTGGTGATGCCCAAATTTGTAGCCTCTTCTCTTGTCAAAGGCTTATCGGGTACAAAATATCTTTTGGCATATATGTCACCCCCCGCTTGCTGGACCTGACCACCTATAATTGCAGCGATATTTGCAGCGACCGCCTGATTGCGTAAAGAGACAAAATCAGGATCAAACTCCCCAGGTGGCGACATCTCGTCTACAAGAGAATGGGAATATACAACTACCTCGCGAAGATCGGACATGACTGGCCTCTTTCATTACGCATAAAACATAAAGGTAAACTAATTTGCCCGTGGTTTCAAGCAAAAAAACGGCTTTTTTGCTTAACCTTACAGCACTTTCTAAGCATGGGATACATATAAAGCCTACGTCACTCTATTAAGCGCGTAAAACTCTGCGCTTCGGCGCAAATCCGGATAATACGTATGGTCGCCATGAGCGCCAGGCAAACAAATAAATCGCATCTTCGAAATGAATGCCTCGTGAGCTAAAGCGCCGGTAGCGAGCAAAAATTTCTCGATGTCACTGTGCGGATGGGAATAATGCAGATCCTGCAAAGGCATATGGTACGTCGTCAACATATCGGGTTGGCGGTCAATAGCATAGGCCGTATCTTCGGCGGCAGGATGATGCACAGCACCTTTCGGTCCATGACTAAACGTCATCATATCATTCCATAACTTCCCAAGTCCAAAAGTTTTGGGTTTTGCATACAGCTGCGATTGTACCTCGTAGATATTACTCAATATCTTTCGAGCTTCGTCTGTCATAGTGTCCGTTAGCTTCCACGGGTCGCTTGACGTGCGGGCATAACGGCGCTTCTGCCATTCGTCAGCCGCGATTAGCCCCAGTCCCCAAAGTAATCTTGTAGGATGGTTAGCCAAGTTAGGGCGGCTCTTGAAGTAGGCATGAGTCATTTGATCTCTTGGTAAGGCATGCGCAAAGGCCGTTCCGTAGGCGCCGCCAGCGGAATTTGTCGAAATACGAGTAGCAATATAGCCCGCAGCCTGTAGTGTCCGCGCAAGCGCCTCCATAGTTGGCAATACTTCTCCATTTTTGCCGATAATGCGCCCTGTTTCTCGTATATGCTTTCGTTCTCCAGGAGTCCAGTAGCTTGAATAGCCATTGCCAAAACTTGCCACATATACGCGAGCGCGAGCATCGTGCGCCGCAGCATTCTGCGCAAATTCCACGGCATTGCCCGGGTTGCCGCTGATGCTTGAAGTAAAGGTCGAAAACTCAACGTCGACTTCTTGCTCCGTGCCGTGTTCGGTATTAATCGTGGCGACTTCAAATTGTTGCTCAGATTTCGGGTCCTTCAGTACACGCCAATTCTGTCTGACTGCCTCTAAGTTTTGAATGTACACTTCTTCAGGAATAGAAATACGCGGCAACATTGCTTGCTCATTCACCAGAGTATCACCGTCTAGCCTCACGCACTCTACGGGATATTCATTCCTATTGCCGAAGGTATACATTTCAGACGGGGCGTACATATTTTCTCCAACTGTGCTGTTATGAATTAAGCGCGGCAGACTAAAGCGCTTCTTACTTGGTAGGATAGCATACGTTGGACGCACCGAAAAAGCGTCATTCAGGGGGTATAGATTGCAATACTCCATTAAAGTTATATAATTATTTTCTATGACTTCTCCGTTTAGTAAAAAAGCAGACGAATTACGGCAGAACGACCTGCCCTCGGCACCAAACTGGCTGCTCGAAAGACGAGCAGCGTTTCAGGAACATGCCCGAAGTATTGAGACCGGCATTAGCGCACTACAAACCATGGGCGCAGTGCTATTGCAAGGCAGAATATCTACCGACCTGCATATCGAACATAGTGAGCTGGACGCAACAAACACCCGAGCATCAGAAGCGCTTGGATATGTTTCGTGCCATATTGTTCCTTCTTTGCACAAAGGCATACCGCGTAATCTTCCGAAAGGACGAGGCTTTTCTTGGACGCCGGACGTCGCCCTGGGACTTACCTTTACCTTGAATGATAAGTATAACTACAAATCTGGAAAACCAGAACCGACGGGCGACGTTCGCCTTATGATGCACGCCCGCACCTGGGGGATGTTACGGCTCAGTGAAATTGAAAGCATCAAGGACCTAGATAGTCAACGCTTCTTTACAAGTTACAGCGACCAAGGCTATAGCCGTAGAGGCACATCCGTTACCGGCATATGCAAAAGAGGTCAAGAACTGACAGAGCTACAAGCCGAAACTGTGCTTGCCCCGCTCGCTTCACACGTTATCAACTACTTTGACATTATTAACCGCCCGGATTTAGCCCAGTATCAAGAGCCTGGCAACTTTACCACTCGATAACTCTAAGACTAGTAGGGATCTATCTTGCTAACTTCATGGCGTAATAATGTCAAGAAACGCGGATTATCCTTAGGTTCCGTCTTGGCCTTTTCAAGCAATGCAGCCTCTTCTTCGGGTCGGCTTAGCCGCCGGGACACCCACGAAGCTTCCTTGAATCGGCGCATAGCTATGCATGTTTCAAGATATTCACGCCCTATCTCGGGATCGTGCACTTGCGAAGCTTGCAACGGTTCATACGCATTACTTTCTCCCAAAAAGAATAATTGGTGTAGCTGCAGTCGTCTTTTCTCCAGTCTGCGAGTTTCTTTTACGAAGGTCGTATATTCATCAGGATTAAAGCTAAAATTACTCTGCCACAGTTGCGTGCTTAGTTGACCTTCTAGTGGCTTAAAACGGCTGGCAACATTCATGCTTTGCAAGTCACGAGGGGTTAATAGCACCCGCCCTCCCTGAGCCGCACCCATGCTGGCGACCATACCGACCCACGAAATGGCGTGATGCAAACCTCGCCGGTATGCGGCTAGTGACTCTGTTACATTTCCATTCGCAAGCTCTTCGTGGCTCAACCTAGAATAGGCCGCTTCTTTTGCTAATGCAGGCCCATATCCCTCACCATGAAAATGCAAACCCGCACGCAAATCATCGTTAGTCAAGAACGCCGCACCGATGATCTGAGGCATAACATCTAGAGCAGTTATCTCGCTTATGGGAACAGTTTCACCAGTGCCCCTGGAAAGTAGCTCCTGGGACATTTGTACTTGGAAAAGTTCTCGGTGATGTTCTGGTTCTGTCATTTTTCGGCGAAAAACCCTGGGTGATACTGGCGCATATGCTTGTTATAGGCTTCGCTAAGCAAGGTGTATATGTCTATGTGTTCCTTATGTACAAAGGTCAGGATATTAAAGCCGCTAGCATAGACTTCTTCATATTTGCCTTCTTGCAGCAACTGAGCAACCTCTTCTGGAACTTCAACGTTGGTGATTTCTTTGGCTGCTTCATTAATGCTAAATGCCAACCATAGATGCCCGTAATGTTCAGCATCAGCGGTACTGCCTATTACAAAATGGGGCCGGGCTTCGGTCTGTATTTCTGCAATTGGATAGGTTGGCTGAAACAGCTCCAATCGTTTGGTTAGGAGTGCCTGGCGCTTGTGGGCGATTTCCAGTACTCGTTCAGCTTGACTGTCAAAATAGTGGGGCAGCATTTCGCCCAAAGTGCTCGAAGTATTGACTACGGCGGCCGTTGGCTCAGCAGAAGAAGGCGTGCTTTCGCCAGCCAACAGCGCCAGCTTAACACTCGCATTGCCGAGTGCCCGGCGCTGAGCTATTTCTGTTTGCGCGACTCTCGCATTTTCAATCGCCAATTGCACAGTATCGGCATGTCCGAGTGCGGCCGCGTAGCCTTCATGTTCGGGCAAACCAAGCAATTTGCCCCTTTCTCGTTCTTCGGTTGCCCAGACACGGTCTTCATCAAGCAGTGTCTCATCATATGCCGCCCGCAGCTCTTCTTTATCACTGTCTTCGGCTGCTTCGAACAAACGGCCAAACAGTGTTTGTTGCTTAGGGTCATACCCTAGCATAGTAGTCGCCTGCCGTCTTTGATCGGCAAAAAATCCTTCAATTTCCTCTGGAGTTTTGGCTGCCATGCAGGCACGAAAATAGTCATCTCTAAACATCACAGGCGTACCATCGGTACTTATCGGGCCCTCCCAAGTCGTCAAAATCTGATCGTACGTACCCCGCTTACTGTCGTCCAACAAGATGCCTTTCGCCCGTGCAAGCAGACGCGTCATGGCCTCACCCTTTTGTATAAATTCGGGGGCAAGTCCTTGCAATCTATCTGGGTGAAATTCTTTTAAACGAGCCTTGAACGCCGAATCAACAACTTCTCTTTCGGCATCCTGTCCCACACCGGCAACATCGTAGAAATTAATAATGTAATCAAGTCCTTCTTGGGGTGAGTAACTCATACGCTATGTCCGTTATGTAATGATCTGCTGAGTATACCGGCGGCCGGCAAGAAAATAAAGCACTCCATGCATTACAGATTCGAGGTATACGAAACGTTGTGTGCGTCCAAACGCTTCTTTAGTCGCGGCGTATGGAACAAACCTGAAGCAAATAAAAGCCCAGGTTTGTCGTCATCTGCCCGCCTTGCTTTGTTGGCCGTCAGGTCTATGGCAGCATCACCGATCCGAGCGAGCATTTTAGTATTCCTGTAGTATGATCGAAGTTCATCGTGCTGGTCTTCGGGAGCTAGGTTGGGCAGCAATTTTTTGAGCATCTCCCAATCTTCCAAGGAAATCTCAGCTCTATATAAGGGAATACCTTTAAGTAATACATGCGTAGCGACATACGCCAAGTTATTAATAAGGCGCTCTGCACGCCAAACCTCGATAGTTTCTGCAATGTCATTACGCAGCTCGAGTGACATATCAGAAACCGGCACATCCGGTAGCTTGGCGGACAGTATGCTTGCGATTCTTAATTCGTCGACTGCAAGCGATTTAAAGCCAGTGGGTTCAACGGCCATTGCGTCACCGCGTTCGATCCTAAGTTCGTTGGCGGCTTCCAGTAAAAGATCGTAATCTTCATCATTGCAGCCAGTTACGCGATGTATGCCATCAATTTCTTGAGGATCACCGTGCGCTACGCCCATCAGCCGTAGATTAACTTGCTCGAGGGCTTCGAGCCTCTCAGTCGTAAATGCCGGGTCATGGTTCATGCTAATCTCCTATAATCGTATGTTGCCGTAATTACTTGATCGCTTCTTTTTTCTCCGTAACCTTATTCTAAAAAAATAACTCATTAAACTTTGTCAGATATATGACTGACGAGCTGCTGTCGCGTCCCTACAGTCCGTAAGGTGAATGAATGTACGCCTTCCATATCTGAGACATTTGCGCTAGAAGCGGCGTTCACCGCCAATCAATTACTTGATCAGGCCAAAGAAGCGGAGCATGTTAGTGAAGCTATTGAGCTAGCACGACAATCTGGGCTATTGCAAGAAATGGCAGGCGTGGTGTTTGCGCCGCCAGAGTCGATCGATACGAGCATGCCGGATCGTATAACTGAGGCGTCACAAATAACAGCGGAGATGCCCATTAGCGAATACCTGCACACCCTTGAAGGTATGCCATTTACGAAACATATTCGCTATAAACTGATCAATGCCCTTGAGCGCGAAGGCCTCGTATCGCTGCTCGATGTTTTAGCTGCTGGCCGTGAGAGATTCGATGCAATAGATCGAATAGGCGGCAAATCCAGGGAACTTGTTTGCCATCTTATGGTCAAAATCAATGTACTGGGTAATCTTTCGCTCTTCTGGCCGAATACGCTTAATGGCGCATATGCTGCGCAACTTTACGAGGATTTTAATCACGTTCCTGGCGGCCTGATTGATGCTGTATTTCGAGATTACTCTCTGGAAGAGTTATTACAACTCACCACAGATACTTTTGAAAAAGTAATAGACGATGCACTCATATCTGACATGTATCCTGAAAAAGTCGTGCAGTATAAGAAGTTGGCAGATTTTCGCTCAATCAGCGAAAGCTTGAGTCATAAACTTCGTACATTTACGAACGAGTTTACCGATGCCAAAAATGACTAGACATCTCCTAGCAATACCCGAAGTGCGACCAGTTGAGCGTGACGCTCCTGGTTGTCACTATGATTTTCGATATCGTAGATATTTTCATCGTGTGCGGAACTATCCCGCGACTTTAGTTCGTATCTATCCAACGATCTGGCAAGGTTTTCGATATCTCTCTCTATTTCATTCCGGAATAGCTGTATGACCGTATCGGCATCTGCCTTTGGAAATGCTGCAATCGTTTCCTGCAGGAGCGCCACTTTTTCTTCGGCAGGAATCAACTTATGGGAGATGGTGGTATGGCAAAGATTTACTACCGCCTCATCGTGCGTAAACGCCGCTTCGTGCTTGCGGCGGATAACTTCCCGAGTCGATCTGCCTATATGATTCAGGCTTGCCGCTTGCGTAAACTTTTCTAAATCCTCGTGAAAGGTCACGCCGCTTGTCCACTTTGCATCTACCGCGCCCGTTATAATGGAGTTGCTCTGTATGCATTTGATGCGTTTTAATCGGTCATTAATTGTTTCTTGCGGCTGCTCTATAAGAGAAATGTTGAACGCTGAACTCTTTATTACTTCGCCAAAACGCCGTTCATCGGCTACCAACCTACCGTCGGGGGCTAGCGATATGCAGCCGAGTAGCCTCTCGATAACATACGAGCCGCCGCCATATTCCTGTGCCGGAGCGCCAATAATACTCGACAACATCCCTTCCACTCTACCAATATTAAGCGCATCGATGCTTCCGGAAATAAAGCGGCCATCAACCACATTACTTTCTTGCAGCGCTCGTAATAAATATAGATCGCGCACTTTATCATAGCCTTCGCCAGGCACAAATAAATGTTGCCGTTCTTTACTTACAAAACCGGTATCCAGCGCCGGGTTAGTAACCCCGTGCGCAAATCCAGACAGCAAGACTAACGCGCCAAGCACATGTTTTTCCGCGCCCACACCTCGACGTTGTTCAAAGCGACCGGGGACTACGCGCAACGTGCCGCCGCGCTCGGGTGCGGCCTTAATTTGCAATTCTCTGTTTTTTGAGGAAGTAAAAGTGGTTGCTGGATGCAATGCGGCCATACCGTCACGTAACCCGAGCAACATACCGGCCGTGGCTTTGCGGGCAATCTCTTGGCCCTCAGGGTTGTCGAGCGAATGCAGCGGTCGCAAGCTGCCCGCGTCGTCTCGCGTCCACACGCTAAAATTAGTCTGATCATTGCTGTAATGAAACTGTGCGCCGAATGCATTGCATGTTTCTTCCGCCACCGTTATAGCACGTCGGATTCGCTCCATCGCAATTGTCGGTTTGGCGGCTTGCGTACGCATCTCAAAGCTGCCAGGATTGTCGTAATAACCCGTTTGATACAAACCGTTACCAAAAACAAATTCTAATGTTGTTTCGGGCGAATCTTCGGCCCGGAGATACATTGCAGTATTTGGCGCGTCCAGTGTTGGCACAGAAAGCCGGCGATATATATGGTAATTAATCAGTTCCGGCGTCGTAAGATGAGGTATCTGCTGCAACCAATCAGCCTTACGCTGTGCTTGTGCTTCATCTTTTGGGGCCAGAAGCGAAAGTTCAGAAGCGATCATTGTGCGAGAAGACTCCAGGGCAGCAACCTGCTCTTCGTTCGGCTTGTTCATATATAACCTAAAGTCGATTTCGGTACCGATTAAGCAATACGCGGGCATACCTAATATATCGCCAGACTCATAGGCCTGTTCTAATTGAGCAAGTTCATTTTGAACCGTCCAGCCCACCTCGCCGCCGGCTAGTCTACTGTCACGTTCTGTCACGAATGATAACTATATAACTTTATTGAGTATATTACAATAGCCAGAGGGGTCAAAATGAGCGTGCAAAATCCTACGAAGAATGTTCCGAACGTCGTCGGAACGGAAAACGTCTTTTTGGAGGTAGCGGAGGTGGGAGAGCGGCAGAGATACCTGCAAGCGCCAGCTTAAATTCTTCGATCATATCCAAGGTAAGCCGATCAGTAGCCTCAATGGTTCTCATTTTTTGCGACATGCGGTCCACGGGACCAAAACTTGGCGCATCCTCGCCAAAGGTCGAAAAACCCTGCCCCTCACCTTTCAATACTGGCATGACTTTACCGAAATTGGCATTTGCCGTAATAGTAAAGACTCCGATATCCCCGCCTCGTCGTACAAGACCAACTCGATAATTATCCATCGGCGGCTCATGACAAAAACGGGTGGCATCAAGGTTCAGTTGCTCGGACAAAACCGCTTTATCCACAGACATCTCACCGAGTGGCGTTTGGCTCTTTGTGGATAACTCTTTAATTTCGGCAGCAGAAGCGTCGCTATCTGATACTTCTGTCCTCATATGATAATGGGCGCTGTCATAGCTCAGTCCAAATAGATAGTAAGAAGCAAGCGGGCGAGGAACGGCCTGTTTATTTGATCTACGGGTGAAGAATGCACCGACTGGCGACCATTTTCGCGGTGAAACCGTAAAATGAAGCAGCTGAGACGCCATAACCATGGTGGGATCTTGGGGGTGAAGCCGAATCTCGTAAGGATCGGTTAAATGTACCATATCGACGTTGCCTGCGGGGGCAATTTGAGACAAATCATCATCGATCCTAAATTTATTTTCGGCTATCGCCCGAGCAATTATTGGCTCGGTATCGAGAGGGGTTAACTGAAGCATTGCACCATCAACCTCGTCAAGAATATGATGTAACTCTGTTAATCTAGCGTCTCTATCCCGATTAATACTGTCAAAATGGCCACCCAAGTGTGAGTCAAGTCTCATATAAATCCTTCTCTGAATTAACTGAATTATGCCATGAAAAACGAATGATTGTAAATGTCATCCAGTAGCTTGCAATTATATACATGGCCCGCGGCGACAACGCCTGGTCGAAATGTATGGGCAAAAGGGTCTGCTGGATTTACATACTCTTGATATCAGTTAAAGTTCAAAGTATAGCACTATTTAAAAATCAACAGGCACGAATGCTATACAGTATATCCGTGGCGCAACTAGCATAAAATGGGTCAGACCAGCCATGGACTTGCCGCCACTGATATAATATGTACATGAAGAAGTTTCTACCCTGCATTATGCTGTTTGCAGTCATCACTATAATTTTTGGCACTATTTACACTATAGGCCAGCAAACAATCCGTTTGTCGGCAAACATGCCGCAGATTCAAATGGCTGAAGATGCCGCATCGGCTCTTAATAATGGCGCTCAACCTGGCTCCGTGTTGCCTCAGAACAAAAAAGTAGACATCGGCAGCAGTTCGGCGGGTTTTGTGATTGTCTACAATACATTAGGAAAAGTCGTGGCTGGCTCCGGCGAAGTAGACGGCGGAATACCAACGATCCCCTTGGGCGTACTGCAAAACACTCCGGCCAGCGGCTATCACGCGGTAACATGGATGCCTAGCTCGGGCGTAAGAATTGCCAGCGTCGAGGTACAAGCAAAGGATTATTACGTATTAGCAGGCAGGTCGTTAACCGAACCGGAAAAACTGATTGATACCATCGGTAAGCTAACGCTTTTTGGTTACGTTTTGGCCTTAGCCTGCGTAGTCATTGGTACGGCTATATGGAAAAAGCAGAAAAGTACCACCCAAAAAATCGCCCATAAAAAGAAGTGAGATGAAAGTAATTGCTAAATGATTTCGTTCATTAACCCCGGTGGCGCCACGTAAGGAGCAACTTCGCCGTCTACAACCAAGACACTAAGATGAAGCGGCTTAGTAGCGCCCTCCTTAAGTCCTCCGTTCATGGCGATATCGCCAATTACCCGGTGCATGCCTCGCGCAGAATTGCCTACGCCAATGACATGTAATTCCTCGTTACTGTAGCGGGCGGCCAAGCCGTCCTGCGAAAAAGCAACGTTTGGCTTATCACCTTCAAAAATAACCCGCAGCGGCGGTTCAATCGGAATTTCTGTATTGTTTGGACCGACAAAAGAATTAACTGTCATGTAGGTGCTTCCGTCCGGCGACATACCGCACGAGTGCACCCTATTTAAGTAACTAGCCATACTGTAACCTCAAACTTTAAAACTAGAGTTATTATACCACTAGATCGCTATTTTTGAAAGTCCACGGAGACGATGAATAGAATTAGCAACTTGCCAATCCCACGAGCACCCGTATCATGACGCGTGCCATTTGATCTTGCCGAGAAAGCGTGCCACCCGGTCTGTTGGCTGTTAATTCGATGTGAGGATTTTGCATATTCTGGACGATGCCCATTTCTGCTAATTTTGAGCTCACGGTGTGTTTGTCGAAGCCGCCATCTGCATTATAGGCCGCAAGTACCGCTTCTTTAGGGAACCTTACTGCTTCTGAGGCAGGAGAAATATGCACTACTACGGGATAGCCGGGAATGCGAACCGCCGCAACGGCTCTGTCTTCATAGTCTGCTTCTGGATCAAAGGTAGTGGATAGGTCCGCACCCTCGGTAAACTGAACCGTTCCCTGCACAACCTCGCCCGGCATGATTGGCGCGTCTTGCTGTGGCACTTTAAATAGTCCGTTTTCGATTGAAAACCAGGCAGCTCGGGATTCGCTAGGTACAACCTCTTCTCTTATTTGCATCCCATTATGTAAGCGGTTGAGAGCACCGTCGATTGCTGCTTGGCCAAGCGGCTGCTCGGCAACATCCGAAGCAGATTTGACGCCAAACACATCAAAATATTCACCCGGACGCACAATATGTAAAACATCTTTTACGGTGCCGGTTTTTATTGGGCTAATCGAGGGGACGCGAATCTCGGCAGGAATATCTAGTGACGCGATTTTGTGGAGATCTGTTTCTGCTATTTGCAGATCGTTAAAAAGACGATCAATATCTATGGTTGGATATTCGTGAGTCATACGTCATGCATAATACACCTCTTGCCCTGTAGAGAATGTTAAGAATTACGCTATAAGGTAGATACCGTCCGCAGCAATGTTATATAGAATCTACCGGGTATATTTGAAATCTAACGTTGCTCTGTTGTAAAAGTCCGGCCACTGGTAGCGTATGCTGAGGGCAATGTAGGAACAGAAGATCTGGCTCCTCACCCTTGGCAATTTCTGCTGGCTGAGACTCTACCATATCAATGGCAATATCGCCGAGACAGGCAAGCATTTTGTTATGTCTATAGTAAAGCCCCATTTCTGTGCGAGCATCTTCGTCCGGAGTCAGGTACGGTAACCGATCTACAACTTCCTTATAGTCGGCCCGCGAAGCCTCGGCACGATACACCGGAATCGGAGTCTCATGTAATAGTGCGAGGGCAGCACCATATACAAAATTGTTAATACGGAACGTTTCTCGGGCATCTCTAAAAACTCCGCCAACATCCAATCGTATATTGCGGGGTATATCCCTAGAGACACCTTTTGGGACATTGAAAGAAACAAGATCTTCAAGCGTGCGATACTCCGCCCGATCCAGTACGAAGCCCGTAGGCTCTATCGCTAGTGCGCCCGCGCCGCCTCGCCGGAGTAGTTTTTTAACAGCATGCTCGACAACACCGTAGTGATTGTCGGTAATTCCCTGCACTGGCGTCGGCCGGCCATCTGGTTCGTAGGTCCCATGATCGACCCCCAAAAGTTGTAAATTGACAGCCTTAAGCGCTTCAACACGCTGGGCGGTAAGGGCGAGACTTTTGCTTGCAGGTAATCGATTTTTCATATTTTCATTGTAGCATAAGCATGATTATCGCCCTCTAACCACCTATTTTCTGAATACTGCCGATAACGTTTGGACTGTCGGCGTGGGACCAGGACCAGTTATGACATCAAAATACTGAGCCGCATTGGTATCGAAACCAGCCGCGCCGGCCATTGTTACCATGGCCTCAGCGGGCACTATATTGGAATTTTTGGTATCGTTTCCAGCAGCTTTAGGCGCTCGTATTAACAACGAACCACCTGGATTCAATAGCGTATAGGCATTGGCTATGCCCCTTTCTACCTCTGCAAAGCCAGCCGTATAAATGCCCGACGCCAATACGACATCGGCCATAGCAGCCTTACCTGTGTGCGCCGTTTGAACGGCAATTATCGTATCCGTAGCCGAAGCCATGCCGTCCTCACGGCCAATGTATCCACGTCCCAGAACTTTATTCTTAAAAAATTCCCTGCTCGAGCATGCCATCCAATATTCCATAAGAAACTCGTTAATAAACGGGCCTTTGGCAAGGGCAAAATAGGCGTAAGGCACACGTTCCGCGTTAAAATCCATTATTTGGCGCTTAACATGAAACCTGCCCTGCAAACCAGGGCCATAGTCAATAACTGTTGCGGGGCGTTCGGTCAAAGGAACAGTATGCTCGTCAAAAGTTAGCGTTGCTTGCACCGGATCAATAGCCGCCATATGCTTCGCGGGCAGCGAGATTCTTTTTTCTATAACGTCTTGCGTAAATATGTATGCCGCCATACGAATTAATCTGTCAGCTTGAAGCGATACATCTTTGTCACCACCGTTGAGTGCCTCCCGCAGACGCTCTCCGAATGTTCCTTCGGCATAGTTTGTAACGCCAAAATGCTCAATGCCCACAGCATCAGTCTCGGGCGCATGCATACTCATGACCTCCCCGTCGCAAAAAGTTACTGCTATGCCTGGCATCAAACGCCTTCTAATATTTTCAGGGGTAAGGTAGTCCATCGGCAAGCCCGTTGCCTCACAGATAAGTGGCATGTCAACATCCCGTGATCCTGCGGAAGCTCTTGTTGTATCGTTCTCCATCAGTCCGACTTTCTTTTACAATTAATACAATGACCTGGGATTTAGAAGTAAACTTCAGGCAATGATGAACCGGCTACGATCGTATTATAGATTACCATTTCTTCGTCACGTTGATAAGCTTCAAATCTATTCCAATGATTAAAGTACAAGCCACCCTCGGTTATAGCCGCTTCGATAGCCTTCTGTGGCCAATAATATTCAGTAAAAGCCTGTCCAAGGGTGTTCGAGTAAAACGTACGCTCCGCCTCTTGATTCTCTTGCCGTGCAATGTAGGTGGCTATAAGCAGGTTAGGCCTAGTGGCTTTAATAAGGGCCGTCATAACATTTGGCAGATCAGCAACAAATTCGAGTGAACCTATGGCAGTTACCAGGTCAAATCGCTCGATAGCCCTTGCCGCGTAGTCTTCGGCCGTCGCATGAACCGTTTCAACATCTGGCAGTTTGCTTCGCAACCGATCAAGCATACGGCCAGAAGCATCAACCGCAACCATCCGGCCCGGATTAGCAAACTGCTTTATTGCCTCGATAGTCTGTCCGGTCCCTGCGCCAACATCAAGCACGGACCGAGGATTAGTCATCTCGTAATGAGCAAGCGCGGGCTGCACGACACGGTTGGCATGCCAGCCCTCCCTAGTAATATCGTCGTATAAATGCGCTATTGCATCGTTATAGGACCCGATGTCAGGCCGGGGGGATTCGCGGTTGTGTGCCATGCACTTTATGCTAACACAGACCAAAATGTAATCTGTTAACTACTTTACAACGGATAGCACAAGTTACATTTATGACCTATCTGCATAGCCTCACGCCTTTACAAAATCTCGTCTGCTATAACTTTTCGCAGAACCTTCTTGAGCATAGCCAGTACCGGCTTGGGAGACAGATAATTCGGATACCATAGGTGCATCATACGAGAATCTACCGGGACGATTTCGCTTTCTATGACTCGGCTCGTTTCACATACTGCCAGCGGAAGTCCTAGTTGCTCGCAACGCGTAAGAGCAGTCAGTATCGGCACGGGCGATACTGACTTAAAGTTAGCCCAAGCTCGTTGGATGGGTTCCGGAACTCTATTAATCGCAGCACTGCCAATAGATGAATCCAGTATCGCCTGTCGAACAGCCATCGTGTTATCGACGATATCAAACTTTGAGGCATTATTCTCGGACCCCGTCCAGTTAATAGTCTCAAAGTTACCTTGATGGTCCGGACTACCCCCGGGCCAATGAAGCGTCAATGCTTCTGTGGCCATACGTATGTCAGGGTCAAGTACATCTGTAAAACCAGGATAGTCTGTGCTTAGTACGATGTTGTTATAAAAATTTCGTCGTATGGAAGAATGCTGTCGTAGTTCTTCTGCGACCCTGTAGGCCGTTGGATATTCTGCGGGCGTCATCATAAAACGACGATATCGTATAGTTAATCTCTTTACAAGGCATTTAATTTACTGCACTGGTTGATACGCGATCTATCGACTATTTTTCGCAGTACGGAGTTCTATACTTGTTATGGATAACATTTTATGGTATAGCGGCATGCGTCGTTAAACAAAGCCGATTACCGCACCGAGTCTTTTGTGGCAAATGACCATATCCAATTCAGGTCTCTTTTGTCTGGGCCGAAACGTTCTCTTTCGTTAAGTTTGTGGCTTTCTTTTATTACAAAACCTGCTTTGTGCAGTGCATCATTCAACTCAGTATCTTTCTTGAAGTTGTAGAAACGGGCCAATTCACTGCTAAATGTATCGACCACCTCGCGCGAACCTTCACCTTCCTTGAACGATACGGCCACAATCCCCTCCGGAGCCAAGACCCGGTAGATTTCTTCTAAAGCCCTAGCTAGGTCATCGTCATTTAAATGAAGCAGCACGGCGTTGCACCAAATACCGCCAAAGCTATTATCCGGGAAGTCCAATTTTCTGATATCCATGTGTTTAAATTCGAGATCTGGATGCAGCGACTTTGCTTTACGTAGCAGTTCTGCCGATAAGTCGATGCTTACTGTTTTATAACCCATCTTAGTGAGTATCTCTGCGTCCCTGCCAGAACCCGAACCCACATCCAGAATCGGCAGCGACTGATCCGACAGATATTTCAGCATTATTTCTAGCTCCGGGCGATTAATCATTTCGCCTGTAGCTGAAGCGTATTTATCGGGTGCGTTATCGTAAGCCTGAATAGTTTTGGCAATGTAATCGTTGTCTAACATGCGACCTCTTTCATCTGTAAATAGTAGCATACGATCATCTCGGCTATACTGAATATTGTCAGTCAATAGTATGTAATAGTGAACGGGGACACATGTATGGAAACCGGAATACCTGCACTGGAAAATATGTCTGATGACAGCATGCTCACGTACGCCGTGTTGTTTGGCCGGCAAGCACGAAGAAACGATCCTTACGCGCTTGGCGCTCAAATAACGGATTTGGCCGTTAGAGGTCATCTTTCTATCCATGAGTCCGAGCACGATATACATAATCCTGTATTGCACATTGGCCCGGACACCGGCTTACTGAAAGAAGAAGAGGTGTTTATGCAATTGCTCCGGCAAAACTGCCCGCCGGACAATGACAATCATGTAACCCTTGACACGATTATAAACAGCGAACATTTTACGGCTGGCGTGAAGGTCTTATGGCAGCGAGTGGTCATGATGCATCACGTCGATCACAACCAAGACCGTCCTTTATACGAAGCGGATCCGACTCAGTTGAATAAGTGGATGCAATTCAAACGCATGACTAGCTGGCTGCGAGCTATCGGGTCGGTGTATGCCGACCCCGGTTGGCAAGGTCCTGTCGGTGGACTCGCCGAGGTACAGAAAGGGCATGAACCAGAGGAGTTGCTTGGTGCTACAAAATATGGACGTGCCTTGCGTCACAAAATAACAGCCATCCAAAAACAGATGCTTCAGCTTGTCGCGTCAGGTAACGCAGATGCTGAAAATATCAAAGCCTACGAACGGGCATTGCCTTTTGCTTTTCTGTTCGATAACGACCTTAGGGAGAAATGGCCGATCTTTCTTAGCCAACGCTATGCGGAGTACCCTTCATGGTTTGAACCCGCTGAACCCGCAGAGGACAAAGCAAGTCGCCAAGCACAGATTGCAGCAACCCTGGGCGTTATGGGAACGTTATGTTTTCCTGTGCGCAAGCGTCGGGCACGCCGGGCGTAGCCGGAATATCCGAAAACTGCGAGGTTATACCCAGGGGCGCCAAGGTACCGTCAGTTTTTACCACGTTAAAGCGAAAATCATACGGGTCGTTGAACGTATCTCGCTCTAGCTCTACTAGGCATATGTCATCCGAGGCCGGCTGCCCGTCGGCGTGACCGCTGTACATACACTCCCAATATTCCATCCTAGAGTTTGCGGCAGGTTGTGTGCTAGGAGCTACAAAAAAAGGATCTAAAGATGCGTCCTCTAGGCATTTATCAGGAAAGCCTTTTTTGACGGCCAGGTCGCCTAATGTTTCTAAAGCGGGTGGTGCTATGTATATTGGCCGGGGACCTGGGTCATGGCTTTGCAAATACTTAATTGTGAGCGTGCTAGCTGCAAAAATGACGCCAGTCACCGCCATAACCCACCTAGCTCCATGGGACAGCCTCCTTCGTCTTGAGGCAGTCGGTTTTTCACCGATTTCCGGCAAACGCCGAATTGGTTTTGCTGGTTCTTCTGACTGCTGGCGCGGTTCGTGAGATTCTTCCTGTAGCCCTTCGTCCGGTGGTTTCTCTGCCATAGCGTATCCTCACTTAATTGATGCAGTATGGCAGATAAACCAACGGCTATTCAGTTACTTATTCTACTAACGGCAACGAATGATTGTTGCATGTGTTTTTATCCCCGATTATATTCTTTAAACCAAAGAGCCAGTTTTGACTTCGCCCGCTCTTTTGTAGTTGGCTAGAATGACGCCGCTTGGTAAAGCTTGGGAATCGATTAACGCAAATGCCGCAGGAATCGTCCCTTCAGCAAATAAACGCTTTCCGTTACCCAGCGTAAGAGGAAATATCCTGAGCCGCAACTCATCAACTAGATCATTTTGCAGAAGAGTTTGGACAAGCTTACCGCTGCCGTGAACCTGAAGCGTTGGACCGTCGGCTTCTTTTAGGGCTTTAATGTTAGCCACGACGTCGTCACCTATAAGAACCGACTCTTTCCAGGTGAGGTCTACGCCACCGCTGGATACGACATATTTTGTAGCTTTGTTAAACGGATCGGCTACGGCACCTGTTTGCTTAGGCCAATATCCGGCAAATATATCGTAGGTTTTCCTACCGAGCAGCAAGTCGAATGGCGCACTCAATTCTTTGTCGATTACCTCGCCAAAAGATTCGTCGGCATATGGGGCAGTCCAGCCCCCGTACTTGAAACCGCCGGAAATGTCCTCTTCTGGGCCACCAGGAGCTTGCATAACTCCGTCAAGACTAATCATTGAAAAGACAACTATTTTTCTCATATTTTATACCCTTGTTTTACTTCTTTTTATGAAACAAAAGATAGAGGCCGCCAATTATGAGCACTGCAAATATTGCGCCCGCCCAAAAAATGGTCTTGATTGTGCCTGTGATAATTCCTGCGAAAAGTAAGTTCATATGTTATCCCCTTTATATACTTAGTATAATACAGTGTAAGTTTATAAGTTTTATTTGTTCTTCTGCTATGATTTGAGTACATAAGTGTAGGGAGAAATCATGCCTGAACCGAGCAGTAGACTCGTCACCGATGCGAGCGGCTTAGACCCAAAAGTCTATTATGTGAAAAGCAAGCGCAAACAATGGGTAACGAATGAGGATTGCCTGAAAAATCTCGGTTTTACATGGGATGACATCCAAAAGATAGATGATACCGAGCTGGCATCATACCCTGCCGATATTCCACTAACCTCTCCTATTCAGAAAATATACGATACCAAGGATTACATCTACTGCATCGAAAAATCCTGGTCGGATAATTTTCACATTGGCATAATTGGCTGGGCAGTGGGCAAACACAAACCACTCAAATCACTTACCATCAGCGCCGGGGGCAAAGATCGCAAGGTAACAGATTGGAAAGAGCGCCCAGAAATATACGAACATTTTAAGGCCGCCTCTCATTCTCATTATCCCGTCCAGCTCGCTTGTGGATTTTCGCTTGTCATCTTACGTCAAAAACCCCAAGAGTTTACTTTTACGCCAGGCTCCAGCGCCCAAGCTAGCAAACTTACCTACCAGCAGGCTCACTTTGAACACGCTGGCATCCCGCTGGACAAGAAAATCGAGCAACGCTTTCGTGGCATCGTCAATAATAATAAGCTGGACGTGCTGGAAATAGGATCCCGTGTATCGCCAGGAGGCGTCAACAAACGCAACTTTTTTAAACAAGCAGGCAGCTATACCGGCTTTGACTACCATCCCGGCGAACTGGTCGATGTTGTAGGTGATGCTCACAAGCTATCTACATACTTCGATACTCCATTTGATGCGGTCTACTCGGATTCAGTGCTCGAACACCTTGCCGCTCCCTGGAAGGCAGTCATAGAAATTAACAAAGTACTCAAAAAGGGCGGCTACGTATACCATTCCGCACCGTCAACCTGGGGCTTGCATGATATGCCTTGGGACTTCTGGCGCTTTTCTGATGCCGGACTTAAATCACTGTTTTCTGAGGCCTTTGGTTTTGAAGTTATTGATGTTGAATACACCGCCCCTGTCAGTATTCATGCTGACTTCGACCTGGACGATTCGTTTGCGCTCATGCCTGTTTCGCCAGCCTATGGATTTGTCGGTATTCTGGCCAAAAAGGTGAAAAATATTGATCCGTTCCGTGTGCGCTTTGCACAGCCACTCAAAAAACATATCGACAAGGACACCGAATACCCTCTTTGGGATAAGTAGCTAGCATTAGCAAATTATGCATGGCCCTTTAGTCGCCTATTCTGTTTTACGCTTGACTAGCATAATGCCGTTGGTAGGGAGGTCGTCAATTTGTCGTTGCTCGTTTGGCAAGCAGTCTTGGCGCCAATCATCTGGCAGATATTTTCCCGCCAGTTCCCCTAAGCCGATAAGAGCGACATCTAAGTCATGGACATTTTCTAGAATCTGCTTAGCCAATACATAGTCGTCGAGCCTGTATCGAGCAGCAACTCCGGAAGTGCATGCGTCTGCCCCTGCGATGAAGTACTTTTTGGGATCATGAAAACCAAAGTTTCCTGTGTCGCCACTTATGAAAATCCCTTTGTCATGCAATTGTGTTTGAAAGGCGTTAACAACTCGTTTGATTAAACCGCCAGGAAATAGTACTGTCTTTTGCTCGCTTGCAATAATATGTTCGTGATATGGATGCTCTGTTAGGTCTATTGGCTCCATGGCCGTTTCTACAACGATTCCGTCGTAGTCTTTTGCTGTGGCTTGCGGCAGTGGCTTCCCTTGGCGCATAGCACGTACGAGTTCGTCCCGGCGCAAAGCCCAATCTGCAACCTTTACTCTGTACGCGGTCCTATACCATTGATCGTGTATCAAGCTTAGCTTTACGTCCTCGGGCTGCCATACACTATCAAAGCCGTATGTTGCTAGTATGGCATCAAAACGGGCATCACTGGGTAGCTCTGACAGGTCATCAAAAAGCGAATACGTTTCGGCTTTCACGGCAAGTCCGGACATGGCAAGCTCGGGTGCGATGGTAGGTGTAACAAAATCGGTGAGCGTTAGCTCTACCTGTTTTTGGCTATCGGCCTCAGTAATTGCCTGTACAATCTGCTGCCAGTGCCCGGTATTACTACCGCTCGAGATTTCTTTAATGCGAACCGGGGAACTATCGATCGTGTTGCGCGCAATAAGCGAACCAATCGCAACGTTCAGAGGCTTATTTGCTACAAACATTGTCGCTAGATTGGCCGATGCGTCAAATGCTATTTCCGAAGCAAAGTACGACGCATTTATGGCATTCATTGCGTCGGTCTTAAAGTCAGAATCAACCGCACCTTCGTCGTTTTTGAGGCAGATTGCCAGCAACTCATCTTGCGATAGATCGGCTTCTTTTGCATCTCGCGCCGCCTTTATGTCTCTTAGTACATGCTGAGTGACTAGAAACGCATGAACCGGGGAAACCTGCTTGCCATCCTCCAGATAAAGCATAGAAAACCGATCGTCCCATAGACTTTTGTTGTCCAGCACAAACCCCTCTTCATTAAAAGTTTGCTGGGCGTGAGCATACCGACTTTCTATAACTCCCACGTGTCCGCCAAATTGATCGTTATGAAAGCTGTAGGGCGGCTCATCCGAGATATGCACAGGAATGATTCCTGCGATTAGATCCGGATGTTGCTCGTTAGATATGGGCGCGAGGCCTTCGTTAAGTCTTTTGGTCATATGGTGAAATTATGTCGATAAAGGCGAGGATTCTTGGCTGCAAGTCATTGCAAAGCGGAACGCCGCAACAGCCCGCATGTTACGAGAACCGACTAGGTCAACCCTGATCTTTTCAGGGGAACGATAGCGAGTCTCGCCGCCGATTAAGCCCCTAAACCCTTCGCTATCACCACCAAAGGTGGCCGGGTTTTTACGAGTGCCGCCAAAGAAGTTACCGCCAAAGCCAAAGTCATCATACGTTGAGCGTAATCTTAAAGGTGGCGCATACGGAGTAAACGTAAAATCAGTGAGATCTACAGCTTCAGCTTGCATAACGATAATTTCTGCCAGGCCGCTATTCTCCGCCGCGCCCTCACCTGTTCGCTGAAAACCATCGTGAGCCTTGAACTCTAACCGCTGCCTGTCAGCTTGACCGCCGTCGCGTATTGTCGTGCGACTATCGAGTACGGTCACCGCCGTATCAGGGCGAAGACCTGAGCGCAGAAAACCGCCGGCTGATGTTTCCTTATATCGCACTGTTTTGCCTCTAATTTCTTGCATGCGTACCAATGGCTCTCCATTTTCCACACGTGCAGCAACTGCAATCGTAGGCTTGGTGCGCTCGGTGGCAGTTATGGTGTACTGACCTTCTGGAAGATCAACCTCCACACTTGGATAAGCCTGACGAAACTGGGCAAGGCTCACTGATTTAAGCAGAGAAAACTCGCCGCCGGTGATAGGCACGCTCCGTTCTTCCGACCATTCAGCGTCAAATACACTCAATGGCGCCCGGACTACAATTTCATATAGCGAGCCGTCCGGCAAAATTGTATACGGATAAGCTTGCGTGGCTAACGGATTAGCGGTTGCATCGGGGTCGACTTCGCTGGAAAGAGCAGGAAAGAAATCTCCTCGAACTTCTTCACCGTCTTCCTTTTTCCAGTACATTTCAACCGCAATTGTTCCAAGCGGTGTCGTAGCTTCCAAACAACGGCCTTCAGTATTTACTCGCACTTGTTCGAGCATGTCTAACGGCGCCGTTTTAGGGTCCATTAATTCAATTATAGGAGTTTGGAGTTGTAGAAGTGCGTCAAAGTCGATACCACTCTGCGCGCCTTCACCTGATGAAGCTGACATAGTTTGTGATTATACCATATTGTTTTGGATAAGCCATGCGTTGCCGGGCAACGTTACAGATTACTTTGCGGCGTAAGGGCCGATTTTTCCTTCTTGAAGTGCCTCTACGCTAACGTTGTGCGCGGTGGCGACTTGCTCCCACAAATAGCGCAAACTGCCGTTTGGTCCGTCGTCATTTTTCATTGCATTGATATCATGGTCGAATTTGGATCCTAAAAGAGTGGCGGGAATTTGGGTTTTATCAGGCAGATTCCAAAAAGCGGCAATAGAAGTCTTGACATCAGATCGGCCAAGATGTACGGCATGAAAAGTCGGCAGGAATGGCCGTTCGCCTCCAATACTAGATCGATGCACTGACGAGCCAGGCATAACACTTATCGCATTTGGATCTACATCCCGAACGGTGCCATCATAGCCAATTTCAAACAGTCCGGGACCGTCGGTTAACACTGCCGACAAACCGTTACCGTCGAAGTGCACACCAATACCCGCACGCTCACCCTCATAACGTATAAGTCTGTAGCGTGTGCCGCACTGACTCAGGAATGATTCAGGTATACCGATCGCCATAGCACTTATCCGTAGCGCCGTATCGGCACGCCACTTCAGCCTAGTAAGCGGCTCGACAACTTCGTCTTGCTGGAGAAATTCTAGGCCCCGCTGGCCTGCTGCCATATCACCATCAGTCCGGGCAAGCTCTTCTTCGGTGGTGACAAAACCTTCGCCATTTTGCGTACTTGCCACCCACACCGATCGCCGGATAGGCTGCTCGTCAGTCCATGCGAAGCTGCCTTCTACGGGCAACATTCCGAGGTATTTTCCAACCACCGCCAGGTCGGCATGCATATCGTGCGAATCATCCGGAAAAAGTCCAAATTCAATACCATTACCAGCCGCAAAAGCCGTGTTTATATCTTCGTTCGTTGGCATCATACTCATAACATTGTCCATCCTAGTTATAGTTGCTCCACTTGTCAAGCAGCCTTTAATAATAAGTGACGACTGGGAGGTCTGAGATTGGAATTATACAAAAATTGCACTGCCGGGTTGACAGTGCAATTTTTTGGTTGGAAGCATTAGTTCCAGCCGAAGGCCTGACTCAGAATCCAGAGCGTTGCCGCAATGGAAATAAAGAACAGACCTAAGCCCACTGGACTACCCCAGCTAAACCACGAACCCCACGAGCGCCAGTGTTTCAGGCTCTCTTCGTGACTATAGTTATAGTCATTTTGGTGGTCTTGGAGACTTTTGCCTTGGTGTTGCATAGTATCCTTTTGTTAATTGATGAGAGCCTGTCACCCTAGGGGTTCGACTACACCCTTATGTGGCGCGGGCCTACTCATTCATCTTCGGTGGTCTTGGCGTCCGTCCATGTCATTCGCCGAATGAGCAGCGCATGGTTGCAATGGGACGACCACTTTACCTCTATTTAAGCATAAAACGACAGATACGGCAATACATTACAGCGGCAATTATACCATCACACCCCGCTATTCGGCATGGTGCGGATTGAAGGATTTGGCAAACGTAATGAGGTCGTCAGCGGTTGTGTAGTTGACGGCGAGCAGACCAAGCTCACCTTCTGCGACAAGGGCGCTGCGTTCGGCATCCTTTTCGGCAATCAATCTGGCTTCGTATGCGGCAATCGCATCCACATCATCACTATTGAACATGCCGGCTCTATTTTTCACAGATATTTCATATGACAGCCTCTGTTCTATGCGGTACTGGCCGTCGCTCACGAAGACCTGATACATCATACTAGCATCGGAGACGACCTTCTCGTTCTTGTAGCCATTACGAGATAACGTTAAGGTGGCGATATCTTCCGCAGGATCCAGGCCCAGCACGCTGGCAGCAAACCGATGGGAAAAGAGAAAACCAGAGCCTACGCGGTCATATTGTTCGGGATGATCAAGACTCGGAAATAAGTGTTCAAAACGTGGCGGCGTAACGATGTCCATCTCTGAAAAAAAGAATCGGTCCATCAAAGAGTGACCGCGAGTGGTCACTTCTTCAATCTGGTGCAAAAGTTCTCGGGCTTGGTCCGGTGTAGCTAATGCTTCGGGCTGGGAATCATAAGACATAATCGTAATGTATCAAACCTTTATTATTCGGACAGCGGATTGCCCGGCTTTAGGTATTTGTATTTCCATAATTAAAATCAAGAGACAGGAAGAGCGAGACTCCGTTCGATAGCCTCAGCGTATACTGCCCGTGACAAAGCCGCATATTCTGACGAATATGCGCTAAAACGACTAAACGTCACGACGCCATTCATTTCTAACACCTGTAAATCACCGGCAGATGTTTGTGCGGTATCGACAATCGCAAATCTGCCTCTAACTGCATTCATAGCTTCAGTGGCAATGTCACCAAGAGAGCGGCAAGTGCTCGGATCTGTCTGTAATTCCGGAACGGCGCCCAGCTTTAGGTTGTGGCGCCACTCTCCTGAGCCATCCTCGGCTAACGGCGCTCTTACTTTTTCAAAGGTCAGTAGCGGTTCATTATCCAAAACTACGGTCCGAAACTCTTTATCAATTTGTACGAAAGGCGAAATTGCAAAGGTACGATGCCGCTTTGATAGCTCGCCGATTGCCCCCTGCACTTCGCTCATCGTTGTACATCGCATCACATCAACACCACCGCCCCCACTTGTGCAAGGCTTTATAACTAGTGGCGGTTCGGCAAGTTCAACAGCTCGCTCTGCCATCCCCTCAATATCTCGAAGCGAAGAAAGCCGCAGCAACCTATGAGGAATAACTGGCACTCCCTCCCGCTGGAGTACAGTGGCAGTAGACACCTTGTCGCGTATAAGATGGCTCGAAACCACACTGTTTAGCGGGAACAGGTAACCTTCAAGATAGCAACTTGCATCACCACGCTCTAAACGCGCAATCCATTGCTGTGACATCCATTCAAGCTCAACGTCTTGTGCTTCGCAGGCTTCACCTATCGCACTCACGAAACGCTGGCGCGCCTCCCATTCTGACATTTCATATGCAGAGTTAACTTCTTGGGCTTGATTAATTGCGGTAATCGACATAAAACATGCATCCTTGAACAACAGCATTGTACCAGAGATTTTGTATTCTGATCATATACTGACGGTACGATCGCCCATTACTGCCGCGTTGCCGCCAATCCATACGGTATCGCCCGCAAATTTACCGTAGATATATGACAGCTGCTCCATCGCCTCGCCTTGCTCTACGCGGTACATATCTTGGCTGGGCAGCGCATTGTAACGTTTTAGATAGCACAGCATACCGCCGTTAGACGTGCCGGTTGCGCACTCCTCTTGGATGTCATGTGCCGGGTCAAAATTACGAGCAACCGCAATTGAACTTGCATCAGCCGTAAGTGCGAAAACATGAAAACTATACATATCGTGTTGTCTGCTAAACGCCGCGATAGCTTCAAAGTCCGGACGCAAATCCGTAAGTATCTGCTTACTAGCGACCGGAATCATCAAATCTTTTAGGCCGGTTGAAACAATTTGAGGTTGCAGTGCGGTGTTGCAATCGCTTTCTTTGATGCCGAGTAGCGGTGCGATTTCAGCGGCGGGAATTGTCTCGTAAAAAGTAGCGGGCGCTTGCTCCATAAAAATAACGTCATCTTGTATGTCAATCTGTAAAACACCGGCCAATGTTTCTTGCGAGTAATGACCAGACGTAACGGCACCGAGTGATTTCAGTAACGACCACGTTGCAATAGTCGCATGCCCGCAAAGGTCCACTTCGTTGGTTGTGGTAAAAAAGCGCACTCGTTTATCCGCTACCGTACTAGCACTGACGAAAGCGGTTTCAGATAAGTTGACTTGCCGCGCGATATCGAGCATTTGCTCTTCTGTAAGCTCATCCGCATCCAAGACAACACCCGCCGGATTACCATGCTCGCCATTGGCCGTAAAAGCATTAACTATGTGCACTACGTTTTCAGACATTCTATAAGTGTAGCATGGAGAAATTGGATCACACGTCGCACAAACATTGCAGGCGGGCGCCGAAAAAGAAAATTCCTAATCACGCAGCAGCCATGGTACAAGTTTAGTGTTAGACTAAAAATAAGTCGTGAGGGCTTTTTGAGAGATAATTTGAGAAATAAAAACGGTGAGGAGATTTTCTGTGGCCCAAAAACAACTAAAACATCCTAGCCGTATTAGGCAGGAAATTGTCGACAAAGTGGTAGCGCGGCGAGGCCGGTTGCATGCTTTTGAAGCGCTTGACCCGGCCAAAACAGCACTGGTTATTATAGATCTCGACATAGGTACCGGCCGGGATACAAAGCAACAAGTCACCACGATCGCACAGCGCGTAAACCACATCGCTGCTACCTTGCGCCAGTGTGGCGGCACAGTTGCGTGGGTAACCACTCCCATCCAACAAGCAACGAAGAATTTTCGTGCTGTTTTTGGCGAAGAACTCACCAAAAAATACGAAGCCGATGGCATGTCCGGCACATCGAAGACGCTTTGGCCTGAACTCACTACAAAAACAGCGGACATATTCGCGACAAAAAACGGCCATAGTGCGTTTTTTCCTGGCAAAACCAACTTACACGAGCAACTACAGACAAAAGGCATTACGTCTATTCTGATTGTTGGCGCAGTTACTAATGTGTGTTGCGAGGCTTCGGCGCGCGATGCGGCCGAACTGGATTATCAAGTCACCATGATTTCTGATGCCCTGATTGGACATTCGTACGGCTTACATGAAGCAACACTCGCAACCTTTTTCCGATGCTACGGAGACGTCCGGCCAACGGATAATTTACTGAAACTACTGTGAATTTATTCTAAACATCGCGTCTTGCTGCGTTGCTTGGACCAGTTTTTGCGAAAGCCGGGATTGTGATTTTTTGTGCATTATGAGCCTTCTACAACATTGCCCGAATCATCTATGGTATAAAAACCCTTGGAGAAATCCACTAACGTTAAACGGTTACCGAAGGCATCTTCAACGACAACTACTTTACCTACCGGTATATCTTCTGGTGGCTCCACAACCTTGCCACCCGCCTTTTCAAATACCGCGGCGGCGTGTTCTACCGACTCAACTAAGATGTTAGTTTCTGGATCCAAAGTCGTACTCATCACAAGCTGGCTATCGCCCAGGTGAACAGCAGCCATATCTTCTTTCTTCCAAAAAGTTTGTAATCCAAGTTGCTCGCGGTAAAAATCTAAACCTTCTTGAATGCTTGGGACTTTTACAAGAACTGCGTTTATTTTTTTGAGCACCGGCACGTCATCGAGACGCGTATCGGCGGTTATCTTTTCGCCAATCGCAATGTCACAAAGTGCGATATCTGCTTTCTGTTCTAGATCAAGAACAACATTCGGCGTATCCGAGTGATTGACATATCGCGCCAGCCCGCCGCCAAATATATAAATCTGCCCGTTAATGTTGTGCGTGGCTAAATATTCATCCGGAGATAATGCCTTTAGCTCTGTAAAACTTATCGGCTTTACATCGATACGCAAAACGACTTCGCCCTTTTTATATGGGCGGGCGGCGTACAAGCCTTTGCCATTCATGCGGCCTTCGCCGATAGTTAGTTCCGTATTGCTCTTGTTTTGTGAAGTTTGCGCGTCTTCGGTTATGGACTTCATAACTTCTGTATCTCCTCCCATAATTCGTCGGGCAGCTCAATCGCGCCAGCTTTGAGTTTAGCAGCTTTGCCTTGGCCGGCTTTATCGCCAGGAATCCGCACCTGCTGGCCGGGCAATGCATTTGACCGCCTGATCTTTGCAAAATACTCGGAGTTGGCTTGTTTGAAAGCGTCGAGTCCGACGGTTTGCTGAGGGTCGATCACCATAATAAACGCACCGCGGTCTGGCATTTTCTGACCAAACTTGTTTCCTGCGTTACTCTGAACGAGCATATCCATGCCGAGCATCGAACCGCACATAACTCAACCAGCAGTGCCAGCGAAAAGCCTTTGTAGTCACCAAACGGCATGACCGAGTTCGCCTTTTTAGGATCAAGCGTGACGTTGCCTTCGCTGTCATAAAAGGTGTCAGCCGGAAGATCGGTGCCGTATTTATTCGCCAGCCGTACCTGACCCCAAGCTCGTTTGGAAGTCGCCATATCAACTACCAGCGGGCCGTCATTGGTTGGAATGCCGTAGGCGATTGGGTTGGTGCCAGTCACCGCCTCGTAGCCACCGGGAGGCGCAACTGCCGCACCGCCACCACTGTTCATTACTAGTGCGACAAAACCTTGATCGGCAATATACTCAGCAATGGCGCCCGGCCGCAGCCAGCTATCCATGTTTTTGATGATGGCTGTTCCGGTAATTTCCTGGCGAGCACGAGTAATCGCTTCGTCTGCCGCGCGTTTACCAACCAGCGTGCCAGAGTTTGATTTGGCATCAATATAAAAACAGGCGGCCGTGGCTTTTATAACCTCCGGCTTGGGTAGCTCAGGTTTTTCTTCTTTGGCAAAGCCTACAAAGCTCGCTAGGCCGTGGCTGGTATGACCGCGTAGCTCGCCACCCAAGTACATATCAATGAGGAACGGGATGTCGGCATCTGCGTAGCCCTTGGTTTGGAGCACGCTAGTCATTTTGGCTTTGAGGTCGGAAATAGATACATTCATATGCTCTATCATACCTTATATGGGGGACTTTAGGCCTATTGCTAACCCTAACCAGAACTTCTCGAATGAATATAGGATATGCTAACCAGCCAAGTATTCTCTAAGCCGTACAAGTAATCCCTCAAAATCCACCTTATTAAAATCAGTGGTGTCAACTTCTATGAGCGAGCCACTGATAGCCAGCGGGTTAATTCCTTGCTGGATGTACTTTTCCAGGTTTTGCAGCCCGGCTTCGCCTTCGGTGTAGCTGACGTGACGGTCGTCGGTCTTACTGCGGTCCCTAAAGCGCTTTCGTATAACGTCCGCATCTGCATAGCAATAGAGCTGAGCGTACCGAACATGGTACTTTTGCTCCCAAGTCTGAAACCTGGCGTCATCAAATTTCGGGTCAAAGGTACTCTCAACAATCAGCGAATTACCGACGCGCAGCTGCTCTTCGATCACATAATCCATGATCTTATAGCTGACGCCGCCAGCTCTTACTGAGGCTTCTCTGTCCTTCCAACCGTAAGTATCAAGTAATAATACTTTGAGGTCATCTTTGATAATAAGCGGAAGGTTTAGCTTCGTAGCAAGTTTTTTGGCGAGCGTCGTTTTGCCTGCGCCAGGAAGTCCAAGAATCAGGATAAGATTTGGCTGTTTCATGCTGATAGCATAGCCAAGACCGGCCAAGGATTGCTGGAGATCGGGCGCCATATATTTGAGCGGCGATGGCTACGGCGATGAGAACAGCTAGTGGATACCGTGATTTCGCCAAGCGAAGAACTGCATTAAGGCAGCTAAGGTTTGGCCGTCTATGAGATCGCCATTTTTAATCATCGTCATAATTTCTTCGGTCGTCACAGCCCTGGCTGCACGAATGGCTTCAAATTCTTCAGCATGCTTTTCTTTGCTCTCGTGGAGTCCTTCGGCGACAAAAACATCTTGTACATCGTTCATAAAGCCGTTCGATGAAGGACCAAAGGTGTTTACGTGCGTCCATGTTTCGGCAGTCATGCTCAGTTCTTCGGCAAGTTCGTGCTTTGCCGATTCCAGGGGCGTATCGCCTTTTTCAATGCCGCCGGTGGGCAATTCCCACTGCCATTTTTGTGTTGGGTAGCGGAACGACTCAATAAGATAGATCTTGTTGTTGTCAGTCAGAGCAATAATAAATACTCCTGGTTTGCTTTCTATAAACCCGTAAATTCCCTCTTTGCCGCTAGGCATCAGCACTTTGTCTTCGTGCACCGTCATCCAGGGATTTTGGTACATCACTTTACTGTTAAGTGTTTGCCACGGATTATCGTCTTGTTTTGTCATATGAGACTTATTATAGCAATCTTCGATTGAACAGATTAATTGGTAGGACTATATAATCGGCGCCCCGAGACCGCCGTCAATCGCCAGGGTGGTAGCGTTGATGCCCTTATTGGTGATGACTGTTTCCATGAGGTCGGCAATTTCATCCGGTTCGATGAGCCTATGGGTCAGTTGCGGCGGAATCATTTCTTTAATTTGATCGGCAGACATGTCTTTATTCCAGGAGCTCTTCACCCAGCCGGGCGCAATCCCGACCACGCGGATATCCGGCGACCAGCGCTTAGCGTAGGTCATAGTTAACGAGTTAAGCGCTGCTTTGCTGGCGCTATACATGGCAAACTGCGTCTCGCTCATGTACGGTTCGCCAAAAACGGAGCTGATGTTTACGATAACACCACCCTTGTTAAGTGCCATGTCGGCATGAGCCATAAGCACACCAGGCGTCGTGGTATTTATGGCGAACGTCTTTTGCCAAGCGTCCCAATCCTGCTGCACCTTCCAGTCATTAGCCTCCGCATAGTAGACGGCTGCGTTAACCAGTACGTCGTACTTGCCGTCCATGGCCTGCTCAACGAATGCAAGGAAGCTGTCTTTGCTGGAAAAATCGGCCTGCAAGAAACGAACCTGCGGGTATTCGGCCTTAAGCTCCTTGGTAATGTCGTTGTCCGAATGATAGTGCGCAGTGACTTCGCAGCCCATAGTCACAAGCTTTATAAGAAGTGCTTTATTGACGAGGCTGTTAGCTCCAGTTATGAGTGCTTTCATCGTGATTCTCCTTTGTTTCGTTAATGCCCCTGTTATGTAATTCTTTCTAGTTCAAACGCTGCAATTTTGCGCAAACACTCGCCGTTTTCGCCCATTTCAAATAAGCCGAGCCGCGTAAACTGGCCGGCAAATGATTCCGGCTGGGGCAATGTAGCACCTGCCAGATCTATCGCCGCTTCGTCTGCAAAACGCGTAAAACTTACATGAGGGCGGAACAACTCACCCACACCACGGTAGCCGTACTTTTCTATATTTTCGCGCACTTTGCCGGTCCCGGTCAGCATCCGCACTTTGTCGCTTTCACGCAGATCATCACGAATAGGATTAATGGCATTTACTACGGCCATCTGCAGATCAGCCAACACCGCCGGACGTTCGTATTCCGCGTCAATGTAACCGTGAGATTGATAATACCGCATGCTCTGCAAGTCCAGCGCGGAACGCTGCTTGGCGATAGCCGCCAGCAGCGTTTTGGCTTTTTCTATATCTTCGGACTTAAGCTGCGTCATGTACAGTGACATATGCGGAAAGCAAAACCCATCTGTAAGAGTATAGAGCGTGTCAAACTGGGCGCTAAGCCGCTGACTTACAGCAATGGCCTCGGTGGCAAGTTTAGGCTCCGGCAGCAGAACGATGTCACAAGAGATGGAATCCACCATTAGTTCTCAATATGCTTTATGCCGATTTCTGGAAACAGCGTCGGTTTGTCAAAGCTTAAGATAAACTCAATGGTTTTAGCGACATCTTCGGTGTCGAGGCCTTTGCTCATGTCTTTTTCGATGCACATCTTGCTGAACATGTCGGTTTGCATCATGCCCGGATAGAGGCCGGTGACACCGATGCCGTATTTGGCAAGCTCGGGTTGCATAGATTTGGTAAAGCCAGTCACGCCCCACTTGGTAGCGTTGTAAACGGCGCGTTCTGCTTTGGCATACAAGCCAGCCTGCGAATTGATGTTGATGATAAGCCCGGACTTTTGTTGCTTCATGGCAGGAATAACCGCTTTGGTCATATTAATAACGCCTAGCAAATTCACTTCAAGAACTTGGTGGATGCGGGCCGGGTCATCTTGGTCTAGCTCGCCCTGAATCCATAGCCCGGCGTTGTTAACAAGGCAATCTACCTGGCCAATTTCTTGCAAGACCTGTTTGCACTGCGCGTAGTCTCGAACGTCGCAAACTTTGTAATCGCAGCCGATTTCTTGGGCTACTGCCTTAAGCTTTTCTTCGCTGGGCGACATAATAACTACTTTGTTGTTTGGTGCAAGACGTGCGGCAATGGCTTTGCCGAGACCGTCGCTGCCACCGGTGATTACTATTGTTTTGCTCATATAATATCTATGATACCTTATTACACTTCTTTTGCTGTGTAAAAGTAATCAGGTGGCAAGATCAGAGCTACGTAGTACTGCCGAGCGTTTTAATCCAGCTGCCCGCAGTCTATAAGACCTATACATGACGCGCGAATATAAAGTACGCCGCGACATCAACTACCACAGTTACCGCAAGGCTTGTGGCAATTAACAAAAATAGCGTGCGCGGCCGGCGCGAAAACCGCCCTGCCGCCTGCCCGGCCCACGCGGCAAGCAAAATACCTGCCACAATACAAAGCACATACACTACGACCTGCATTGGACGCGGCCCATAACAATCTGTTTTGTCGATGGAGCAGACGGCCTGCGGGTCAGAAGACGAATGCCACTCCAGACCGGAAATAATCATAAGAATACTGAATACTTGCATCGGTAAGTACAGACATGCAAAGCAAAACATTGCCAGCACGCTGGCAAATACGCGCGAACGTATCGGTTTTATAGCGACAGTTATTTTCTGTACGTTCATATTGCGGCGTTACGCGGCTAACCTTTTGTACTGTTCGTGGTCGTAGCTTACGCCCGGATTGGTTTCATCGAGATGTATGTTGTTGGCCGGGTTAAACGGCGGCGTATTAATGACGATCATCACCAAATTTTCTTTTGGAACGGTAAAGTGCGCCATACCAGGAGGCGTCACAATAACATCACCGGCTGTTATATGCAGCTCTTCGCCGCCGACAACCGTTAGGCCGCTGCCCGAAAGCACAAAGTAAATCTCGGTTTCGCCCCCGGCGTGATAATGCGGTTCGGCAACCTTTACCGCGCGCATGTCTGCAATGGCAAAGCTTTCGTTTGGCCGGTTAAGCGGACTGGCTGGTTCGTAGACGGGGCCACAAGGCGTATCTTTAGGGGTAACTCCCGTTACCTTCTGCCAGTCGCCCATGGTGGCGATGTATTGTTGCCAGGCGACAATAAGCTCGGCAATCTCTGCTGTGTTTTTCGCATTATAGATCATAAACCCAGTATACTAGATGGTATGAAGAAATTTACTGACGAAGACGCCGCCAAGCTCGTGGACTGTGCGGTTGAACTAGCCAAAACCGTAGCCACCGATGACAAAGGCCCACAGCCGATGGCCATTTGCTGCATGAAAGCTGACCAAGGCGTGATGGGCGTGCCAACCGCTTTCCGCTGCATGGACACCGTCAAGCCAACCAGCGCAACCTTTGCCATACACAAAGCCTTCACCGTTTTGCTGTACAACGCCGATACCAAAAAGCACGCCGACCGCATTAAAGATGGCAGCTGGAGCGAAGCCGACATGATCTTGATGGCCCAGACCATCCCACAATTCACTCCGTGGGACGGCGGCATCCAGGTAAAAGACGACGAGGGCAATGTGTTGTGCTCGCTCGGCGGCGCAGGCCGCACCAGCGAAGGCGACCGAAGGTTAGTGGTTTTGGCGGCGCACAAGATGGGGTATAAGACTAATTTTGACGAAAATGGCGAACCACTAAGAAAATAGATGACAGCAAAAACACACTGCTACCTTTTCGCTCTTGAAATTGATCCGATGCACGTGGGCAATGTCTATTATGATTTGCCGCTGCATTGCACGCTTATGCACCGCTTCTGGTCAGACCTCGATGCCGAAGAATTAGCAGATAAAGTGCGAACATTCTTTGCGACGTCATCACCAGTTGTCTTAACCGCGCAAGAACGCTTAAAGCTCGGGCCAAAGCAGGTTGCAGTCAGTGAAATAAGCCTCACGCCCGAAATAGAGCAAGTGCATATGAGTCTTTATAGGCTTTTGAATGAACTAGACGTAGAATATACCGCTCCCGAATGGGTCGGCACCGGCTACAGAGCACACGTTACCGAGCGTGAAAACGCCCGCCTAGAAGTCGGCAGCACGCGCACCAGCACCACAGCTTACCTCATCGAAGTTAACGTACCTGGATATGAGCACAATAGAATTGTGCGCGCAAAATTTGAACTAAAAGACAATTGAAATAGTCCCGGGAACATTATCAACAGAGGTTAGAATCCAAAAGAAGTTATATGAGATATCATCTTATGTAATACTTCTAAAATGACATCTCACCACTACACATCAGGAATGAAACTGCTATCCGCAGTTATACAACTTCAAGATGATATCAAGTGCAACTACGAAAAAGGGAATATCCATGAACGGACGCTTGCAAATATCGCTGGACTACAAATTGATTTATGCGCCTCGTATCTTTTATTGCTTGGCGAGGACGGGGAAGGACCGATAGTTGGACGGTCAGTAATCCTACGATCGATACTTGAAAATCAGGGAACCATCCTTCATATAAAAGGGGACAAAGGACGAGCGGAGAGGTATCTCGGTCATGTCAATAAAATGCAACAGCGAATCAAGGATAATATAGAAGGAAGAGAAACTCCGGAAAAGGATCGGTTATGGTCGGAATCTGTAATCGCACAGCGCGTTGGTTTAATCGATAAGCGTGCAGTAAATTTATACGATACGCTTAGTGACTTTTTACATGGAAATAATGTTCAATATTTATACGACACGAAGGAGCTAACAGATGCATACATTATGGCTATTGATGCATGCTTCATAGGCATACTTCGCGACTTCATTGCAGAACTAGCTAAAGGATTGAGTATGGAAGAATCGAAAAGAAAAATGGCCTTCAAGCGGTGGGGCACTTAAAAAATTAACCCACTAGACTTAACTCTGTCCGACAGCCTCACTGGCATGCTTCTGCATATACAACTCAATAAGGTGCCTACATGTACCCATGTAGTTTGTGAGGTCCTCCAGAAATTGAATATTCAAAGGATCGTCCGCGATCCATCCCCCCTTATACTCACCCCCCGCTAACATGCCATCATGCAGAAATGGTGATCGTACAATATAATAGCCTGTTTTGATAAGTTTGATACCCCTGTCGAGATTTGTACCGGTCAGCAACTCGCGCATTAGATCTTCGATCTTTTTTGCATGGCCTGCCTTTTGATGAGCAATGTTTTCCTTCCTACAGTCCGAGCAATAGTTGATTTTATGACTACATTCCTCGGGGTTTTCTGCAAGTTGATTTATAGCAGAGAGGTAAAGAGTTGCGCGAACCGTCGCCTTCGTGTGCGGATTGACCGTCATGCCAATTTCTTCCGCAATGATGAAGGTCGCCAAGGCTCGTTCGGCCTTTTCTCGATGCTCAGGTCTCATAGCGTTCAGGAAGCATATACAGGCGGGCAGTTTAGCGATAATATTATACTCTCGTACCATGCCATGATGCTGAATATTCGGCTTGTTATAGTCTTTCTCTTCCGCCTCATATTCTTTTAGCACTTCGCTAAAACTCCTCTTACCCGAGATATCAACTCCTTGTCCTGGTCCGCCCGGTTTTCCACTAACTAAGCAGAGTAGGTTTTCATAAATGTGAAGGTTATAGTATATATTTTCCGGCTTCAGTTCGGTACTTAGTTCTAGATATAAATAGCACACAGCGCCTAAGACTGCTCCGAAAGGATGGCTCGGTTTTCCGGCAAAGATAACTGCTCGGGTTACGTCAGAACCATTTAATGAATCGAGCTCAAAAACAGGCGTATCACCGTTAAAGATATTACTAGAATATATATGCAGATACCGAAACATAGATGCTTGCCCGCCTGAGATACTATTAATAATCTGGGTAAGGAATTCCTCTTTCTAGAATCTCAATCATTGCTGAAACTCTAGGGAGAGGGATTCGAACCCTCGCGAGACTAAAAGCCCCCTGACTGGTTATAAAACAGCTGCCTTAAACCGCTTGGCGATCCCTCCAAATTGGCATCAGCTAAAGCCAACAAGTACATAATATCACTTAAGGTCACCCGGCGGCGGCGAACCGAAGATAATCATAACCTCTTGAGTCATCTTGTGCTAAGATTTTAGATATCTTGTCCGCAAAAGGAGACAACAGGTGATTTGGATAGTACTTGCTATTGCTGTAACGGGTTGGATGATATCTCGGTCCATAAAAAATTCTATTTGGGAAACCACTGCGACCCCTCAAGAAAAGGCCGCCAGGCACTCCGCATGAGAACAAGTTGAACAAATGCAAAACGCCAGACGACTCTGTTTGACTATCCATCAGCTTTGCAAAAGGGGTAAATCCAATTTACAAATTGCAGGAGACGCCAAAGTTCAGCGTTACGCACTAGCGATAGGAGTAGACGTTAGCGGCGAAGATTCTATCCGAGCCATTAAGCGTGACCCTGGGTTTTTGATGGTCATTGGTCACTTAGATAAATTCAAGGCCATGATAGTCAGGGGTGATAGCGATCAGAAAATTGCTAAAAAGCTAGGACGAGAATACGAAGGCTATTTATTGTATCGATGCTACGATGCGGAAGACATACATAGCATGAAACAGTCTATTTTTACAAACATGTAATCGACCGTTATCTGCATATGAACTTTGATAAAATCTACGAAACAAATTTTGTTAGTCTTCTGTCAGGAGACTCCACCGCCTTAGCCAAGCGCGTCCTTTACCGAGGGAAAAAGAGCAAGCTGGCTGATCAAGCAAAATACGTGCATCTTGTCTTGAGTTCCTTTAACGAAGTTACTAGCGTTTTAGAGAACTTAGAATATGGTGAAATATTTCTTGGCTCTTACTCTGTATCTTCAAGGTGGAGAAAAAAATACGACAGAAATCATTATATTCGCTATCATTATGAGTTCTGGGTTATAAATTTAATTCGATTGTATGAACGCTTGCTAATTCTCATTGACGATGTCTATGGTCTAGGCATTCCTCACAAGGAAGTAACTTATAAAACAATATCTTCGGCAATCAAAATGGAGGGCACTGACACGTTAAAAATATTGAAAAAGATCCACGGCGCTTTAAGCACAGCTCAAGGACTCAAGAACGAAGTTTTCCACAGACACACATATAGCGACGGCACGTTAGATGATATAACCATGTATGACTTTTTGAGTCGACAATCTAATGAAACGAACGAGCAAAAGAAATTTGTTTGGGCGGCAAGGCTTAAAGCGCAATTGTATTTAATGGGCAAGCGACGAGAGGTGCGGAAGGCTAACATAGAAATGATTGGCATAGTCCTATCGGTTCTTAATACCCTAGCCATGCCATACAAGAAACAAACACACTTCAAAGACTAAAAATAATCAAAAACACGTAGTCAATCTTCTGGCTAAAGCTGCTTAAACAGTTGTTCTAAAGACATGCCTAACGCGCCAGCAATTTTGTACAGTGTAGAAAGAGTAGGTCTGCGGCGTCCCTGTTCAATAAAACCAATATGTGCGCTTGCCACGTCGCTTTCGGCGGCTAGGGCTTCTTGTGTCCAGCCGCGTTTTGCGCGTGCCTTAGCTATTCTGCTGCCAATTTCTTTGTATACGGCGTCGATGTTCTTAGTCATTACTCATAAGCGTAGGGCTAACATAAGTTAGCGACCACTAACAAATGTTAGGGCTTGTCAGGTTTCGTTCGGCATCGTATACTGAGTTTAAGCTCAATGTATTTGGGCAACAATCAAAGACCTAAACCATTGCTTGCAGTGGCATGGCCTAAAATCCCTGATAGATACTGATCCCGTCGTTCAGCATCTATCAGGTCATGCTTGGAAACTTGCATGGGGTGGAAACACCCGCTAGCGGCGGGTTTTGTGTTTCCGAAAATAATTTGCAATTAACTAAAGTTAGAGCAGAACGACTTATGCAGTCGCTAAGGCTGTATTTTATTATGCCAAAATTCTGCCGGGGGTATGACATGGCGCTTGTGCGTTGGCCGGATGACATTAATATTACACAAGAGGTGCGCTGCATTATTTGCGCGGCGAATAAACCGCTGCACAGCGTGACTGCCGCTCACACCACCATACAGGGCGAGCAGCTCTTTGTGTGCACCGGCCATTTTTGGAATACTTCGCAGCTTATTATGGGCTTCTGCGATTACGCCTTGCAGCAAAAACAACAGGCGCGCGCAAAGCGCACTAATCTGCCGCCGGATGGCAATCATGAATTCGCTGTATATTGAAGACAATGCAAGCAACAATGCTTCGGCGTTATCCTGGAACATCGCGTACCATCTATATGCGCGGCACGTTTACGGCAAAGCCGTGATAGTAACCGACACGCCGGTTGCGCTACTGGCAGCCGTCAAAAAACAATGGAACAAACTAATCCGGCAAGTTCAAAAGGAACGCGCCGCTACGCTGGAAGCCACAAAAATAGCCGAACTAACCAACCAAATAACTTCCATGCAACGCCTAACGTTTAGCGCTACGGCCACGTCAGATGTATACACGGCTGACGTCACCTTTCAGGCGCCCGGTGCCCTACTACAAATACCGCCCGTTTGCCCCACGATGTACATTGCAACCAGCATCAGCACAGAAACCGCCTACCTTATTACCAGCTGGCTGCCGCGGCACGCCGTGGTGATTATCTATGCAAAATTAACCGCGTGCGAATAGCACTTAAGAAAACACCTGTTACTCTGTGCTATCTTCGCTAGCAATAATATATCGTTTTAGACGGCTTCCGCTGGCTTTATCTACGGTTACTGCTTTACTTTTTATATACTTTCCGATATAGGCGCGTACTGTGTCGCCATGGACGTTTATTCCATTTATAGAAAGCTTCTCTGCTATTTCTCGTGTAGAAATTGGCATTTCTGATGCTGATATTATGTTTAGTATAATATCGCCGAGTACCTTCGCCTGCTCTACTTTTTTAATTCGGGAATGCGTGTAGCCCTTTTCCACTAGGTACCGGACGATCTGGCGGTCGTTCAAAACTGCTGTTAAGGCAAGCTCACCCTCTTTGATAAAGCTGCTGCTTCCTTCCATGGCTGCATCAACAATTTTGATAACTTTGGAGAAAAGTGAAGCTTGTTGGTCATTGACTGAAATAAATTGATGGTGTCTACTTGTGTCCGGTTCAAACCTTTTGATAACAGTAATCGTCAGATCGTGCACAATGCCAGCCACTCTGGCCAGTACTTTTTTGGGCTCCTCGTGAAACCCGTAAGAAGCCGGCATCGCTCGGGCGATGTCTGTACTGGAAAAGGTCCGATCCGGATTTTGGAGAATAAGCGAGTTAATAACAGTAATTACATCTCTTCTGTATTCAGAGAAACGTTCTTCAATCTCTATAGGCTCGCCGGGTGAATTAGTGGTCCATAATGTATGCGGTTGTTCTGTCCTAGACTCTTCTTTACCAATGAGACGCGCCTTATGCATCTGGTCCGTAATCTGGCCCGTAGCACTTACGCCACCTATCCTTTGTTTTCTATTTAATTCCGTTATTCTCATGGTCTTTTCTTCCGCAAGCCCGCGCATGATCTTTAGTCTATTTTCAGCCGCGCGCACACCCTGATCCGACGTGGTTCCTGCCGCACCGAATATTTCAAACAAACTTTGGTCAATCTCTGAGGATAAAAGTAATAAGTGTCCACCTAGAGGACGCGCCAGCTTTTTGCCAAGATCACTGAGCCGTAGTGCCCTGCGATTACCACGAAAGCCCTCCACTGCAATTGCTTCCGTATTTATAAAAGGACCTATATAATCTTTAATACGTTGTTGGCTATACGGCCATACGGGTTGATCTCCCTGAATTGTATTGCCCGCGTCACTAATGTCTCTGCACGATTGAAACTCATCGGTCAAACACAAAAAAGCGATAGCTTTCGCTTCATTATTCAGACTGGTAGCTATGATGTTGGTCACCATTCTTTGATCGACGGGAAATGCAAACTGAGGCTCAATTTCTGGCATAAACAACCTTACTTTATTTGTATTGCAGCAAAGACTTAAAGCATACTCAAAGTTAGCATTATGCGTCAATTATAAGACTTACAATCTGATCTTGCACGTGTAATGCTCGGGTGGAAAAAGGGTAAGCCCCTTGTTTGTATTGCTTGTTGGAGGAATGTTAGGGTTCATGATATAAAATACGAATGCCAGAGACCAAGTCCTCCATTGCCCCAACCGGATTTTAATAGTCAGCCACCAGAAATCTCCAGACATGGATATTGGGGGCCTTTGCCGTGGGAATCGCCGGAACTTTATAAAGCATTGGGCGCACCTTGGATGGAAAAAGTTATTTTGGATAAGGTTCCTGGTTCTTTTCGCGGGGAATTTAATATGCAAGCTGGCCGCGACATTATTGAGGCAGGTGTCCGACAAAAGGTGATCTCGCCTCCGCTGAACTTACCAGACAAGAAAGGCTTGGAAAATTCATCGGTTTTACTAAGAGTAACGAAATTGCCCATTTAAAATCACTTGCAGTGCTAGGCGCTATTGGAACAGCCACCCTTCTTGAAGGAGGCTGGCTGGGAGCAGGTACTGCGACGCTGCTGGGAGTTATTAATATTATAGCGAATGTGCCGCCAATACTTGTCCAAAGATACAACAGACTTCGTGCATACCGCCTGCTGGATAGAATTAATGACAGGCCAAACCAGTAAGCGTCTATTACGCCGGAATTATATAGCCGCTTACCGGCACGTCGCCGCAATCGACTATTTGCTGTGCATGATGCGATTTGTTAGTTAATATTTAGATCGCGAGCACAAAATCTATAGCACCGTAGTGTAGACCGGGCTATTCTGTTTTGATCACGACATCGGGTGCAAGTAAACCGAATCTAAATGCTTGCGTGGTGGCATATATGACATTGTGTGCATGCAAACATGCCGAGACATGCCGTCGATAGTTCCTGAATATAGTGGGCTTGACATCTGGCATAAGTTCTAGAATTTGCCACTCAGGGTAATCGGCCATTCGTGCCTTGAATATAATTGACGCTACGCTATTTAGTTGCTGTGGTTCTGCGTCCGTTTCAATTTCATATTTGACAATACCGCTGGCGCACGCTCGGTACACTACCGATTGCGCTACGTCGACACATACTTTCTCGCGTACTCCATTGTAGGCGTGTCGAAGTTCTGACTCAGACATTATTGAGCGCATTTCATGCAGATTGTCGCCAGCTGCTTGAGCTTGCAAGACTTTCGTCTCGTATTCGTCAAAGAGAGCAGGGTCAAGGGGCGGAAATCCGTTCAAATACTCCGTCAGCATTGCATCTGTCTCTAGCAACCCAGACGGTAAAAATCCCCAGGCCGGATGTTCTTGTATAATCATGCGTAGATCCCCTATAAGCTAACGAAAGCATCAATGCACTTCGTATAAATAAACAATAGCCGAGGCGCTATTTTATATCAAGCACCCGGCTACAAGCAAGAAAAAACTTATGGTTACCATACAACGTCAGTCAAGCCGAGATACCTAACTCAGTTACGCATTTCACTTTTTCCAATATTTTTTGCCCTAAGGATAGTAAGTAAACCCGGCAGCGCCTCTTTGATGAGTCCAGCAGCTACCAATGTGTGGCCTAAAATCTCGGGCGGATCCTGGCTATCCAGCAAAATCTTACGCAGTAGCGTACCCGACACCGGGACCGACTTGGGCATTTCAAGGCGAATTGTTTGCAAACCGTGCTCCTGGAACAGCGCATCCTTCTTTTCGCTCCATTCGCTGTACACATTAACCAGATTAGGCACCCCGGGATCGAGTTCTTTGAACGAGCCTGGGTCCTTGATGTTAAATGGCCTGATGTCGTACCTGGACTTAGCAATACCTAAGTTTCCTAGCAACGTTTCAAACATATATTTTCGTTCATTATAGGTAAAGGGATTGTTCTCGGGATCATTGCGCCACGATGCGGCGGCGTCATATGCTTCATCCTGAAACGGATTTGTTATAAGCAACGTCACATGTTCTGCCCGTGCAAACCCTTCTTTAATATAGTTCCAATGATTAACGTGTATTGGCGGCTGAAAACGCCCGTGCACGGTAATTGCAGGGATTTGTGCAATTGTATCTGCATGAATCATACAGAGATCGTACAACTACGGGTCTAAAATATTGGTGGACGGTTGTTCACTAGACTAGTGAGTTTTTGCGTCATTAGTGGCTTCAGTAAAACCTTCACCAGAACGTAAGCTTAGTACAAATTTACTTGCAGGCAAAACATTAGGGTCATTTAGTAGCCGGTCCTCGCTAATCGCCAGGAACTCCCGATCATCAACGCGATCTTCGAATGTACGTAATACTCCCTGAAATACAACAAATAACTTATCAAAAATAAACAGCCCGTCTTTGCTTTTTACTCGTTCTCGGTGATTGCACTTAAAACGTATGCCGTCGGCCCGAATGTGATATTTGTTAAGGAAATGGCGGATTTGAGCCTCAAATGTTTGGTCGCTCGTTACGCCAAATGTTGGTAAATGCTGGCTACCCAGAAACGGCTGTTTTAACTTTCGCATAACCAGGACTGCGTTGTCCTGGGTGCGTAACTCGAGCATGCAAGATACTGTCGGGAACAGGTCATGATTAAGCTCTAGATTATTATTTAAGTACACCAAACCCTTCTTGGCTAGCGCATACTCACCTTTTGAGATTGACTCTATAAAGCCGCCGCCAAGTAGTTGCTTTAAGTGATACGTTAAGTTGTCTGATGTTTCGGCTACATCACTAAGCAATTCATTAAACTTACGCACTTCGCCTTGACGCAAACTATCTAGGATGTTGAGCTGGGTTTGATGCATACTAATCTCGTTGCCTGCCGATCCTAAGCGCCCGCGCCGGAGCTGCATAGCCGGTCCAGCTCTGGCTTCATTTGTGAGAATGATCGGTACAAGATGGCTTGCATGCCAACGCCTTTTGCGCCCGTACAATAATCTTCTCGATCATCAATAAAGATACATTCGTCGAGTCTCACGCCGAGTCTATCTGCTACTATCTCGTAGGCCTGCGCTTCCGGTTTGGCGTAGCCAATTTCGCCAGAGGCGACTACAGCGTTGAAGTAATTGGCTAACTCACCAGGTCCAAATCGCGTAGCTAGGCCGCCGATGCTAATATTGCTTAAAAGTCCCGTTTTATACGTTTTGCGAAGCTCAAGTATATAATCTAGTAGCTCGTGATTTTTAACTTCCCCGTTTTTAATACGGCTCACGTATGCATCGACGGATATTCCCAGTAGCCCGGCTATGTTTTCTGACGACTCTTGACGGCTGATTTCGCCTCTGCTTGCCAGGTGGACAGTAGCGACAATCTGCTCGGCCACTTCCGGCTGATTGTCCCGGAGCTCCGCAATCATCACCTCAAGCGCATCCGAGATCAACACACCAAAACAATCGAAAATTATCGCTCTAATCATTTGTTTAACTATAGCAGGCTTACGGGTTGATCCGTCAAATAGCGGTTTATTTTGAGGAATTACCAATAGCGGATAAACCGCTTGTCTGATATCATCAATTTTCATGAACATGGAAAGTTGGCAGTCGCATGTAGAATCAAGGGGTAATCCTGCGCTTGAGGGCGCATGGGGAGACATTCCGTGGGAGTTTTACGAACACAACCAAGTGGTACCCGACGCGCTCGTACGCACGGCTATGTGCGTGCCAGTTCGTTTACTTAATCCAATCGACCCGCAAGTTATGCTGACCCTTAACCAGAAACGAAGCGGCTGGGAGATCCCAGGCGGACATCTTGACCGGCTGGCTGACAGCATCATGGAGACTCCTGCTCAGGCTGCTGCCAGGGAGACGGAAGAAGAAACCGGACTGCGCGTAGCATCCGGACGGTTAGTTCCCTACGGTTACGTCGAGGTCAGGAACAATTCCGCCGGAGACTATCCTCCGCGGAGCTGCATGCAATTTTTTGGCGTATACGCTCCTGGCGAACCGGGCCGTCCCACCGATCCGGCAGTCGACGGTGCCGACACCCTTGCCATTACCGAACTCCGCGAAAAGGTCGTACTTGGTGAGATGAAGGCCACCGAACTAGCGCTCGTTTGCTTTGGTGTCCGCACAGTATTAAGACACCACGGTTTACCCTATGAACACCTTACGCTGCCCTAAAACGCATGTTATTGCCTGCGACCTGGATGACTCACTGGTCGCGACGAAGAAACATTCAGAGCAATCACGCCGTGCAAGCGACGAGGCACTGCTTCGGATAGGCGCGCTGGTTACGAGCTTACGAGCACAAAGTAGTCAACCAGTTTACTTTGGATCGGCAACAGGCCGCACGTTCAACTCGATACAGGAACTGGCCGCCGAACGCCCTGCTTTTGATACTATTTTTCGGATGATGGATTTTCATATCGCATCCGTCGGCACGGCCATACACGCCGGGGCGCGTGCAGACTTTCGACGCATTTCGGGTTGGCCGCGTGTTGATTCGTGGGATCGTGAGACTATCATAGAGCGACTCCCTGAAGGGAATGGCCTTACGCTTCAAGCGCCAATAGCGCAGGATACATACAAGGTCAGCTACCTGACAACAAGCACCGCCCCCACCGCCGAGCATGCCGCCCAGCTGAAGTCTCGGCTAGGTGACGATTTGCAAGCAGACGTCATTGTGTCAGGCGATGGTTCGTGGCGATTCGTCGACGTGCTACCTACGAGCATCAATAAAGGCAGCGCACTATTACAATTACCTCAACTACTCCAGGAGCACGATCCTGCTTCGGAAGACCGCAATATGTCAGAAATTTGTCGCATAGCCGTCGGTGACAGCATGAATGACCAGGAAGCTTTAGCCGCAGCTGGTGTTTCGATCATGCCCCACAATTGCCAACCGGATTTGCTAGAATGGGCAGCGGGCAATCGCTCAACAAACACCTTTTATCATGCGGATGAGGATTTTGCAGCCGGTGTTTTGCAAGGATTGCGGCTGCATCTGTATGGCAGTTAACCAGGGCAGGACCATATATTTGAATAATGTCCAATAATGCGTTGCGTATGCGCCCTCTTACCATTACCCCCCCTGTTTCATATGCGTGTCGGAGTTCAAGTTCGGGCAATAATAAACGCATTTCCTGCAGATTACCAATAGCCGCATGCTACAATACTCGCTGTGTTAAACGATGAAATATACGAGCTGGCACGGCGTAAACAGCCGCGTATCTTATGCCTAACCGGCAAAACCTCGACAGGAAAGTCTACCCTCTCCGATCGCCTGGCAGCAGCGTGCAAATATGAGGTCGTAAAGCTGGACAAAATAGTTGGTGACACTATCGTCGATCCATTTGGTCTGCAAAGCAGCCGGGGTGATGTATTCGTCAGCGTATATAAAACCGCCGACCGCACGGACTGGATCAAATTGTTCACCCTGGAGACTCAAAAACGTATAAAAACGCTGCTCGGCCAAGGCAAAAAAGTAATCATCGACGGGGCAATTGCCAATCCCGTCGTTGTGCGCAGTATTTTCGACGGCCTGCCGGATGTACTGCTTGTGTATATGCATCCCACATTAACGTCCACAGCATATCGCCGCAACCTAACGAACCGCTTCCTGGGCACCACTGCCCAAAATCCCAATAGCCTTCCGAAAGCCTTTTGGGAACATATTGATCAGGATTGCTTTCAGCAGTTTTGCCAAAACCGAATTATGTCCGCTCCCCTTGAAAAAGGCATTGATCAGTACGCCGCACATTCTTCGCAAGAGTCAGCTAAGCGGCTCCAAATTCTACAAGAATACTTTCCTGACATTATCGTCGTCAACGTTTAGATAGCATCGTAGAGTGCCCGCAATTCTTTCAGGAAGTTGACATAAACATAAATATATGCTATTATAATGCAATGCGGTCATTTGAGTGTGATGAAATTTGGGATAGTCCCTGGAATAATTTAAACACAGCTCCTGAGTTACCCGAGCGTCTGCGGCTGGATGCCAAAGAGCTTCGAGAGCGAGGATGCATGGTCCTTAGTGATGCTGACATAGCCTTTATAGGCCGAAGCACCGTAGCGCAGGAAATTACGGCATCACCCGACTTTACTCTTGTTCACTCGACGCAACCTTCTAAGGCTCTTGATATTATGACCAAAGGGCTGGTAGTACGTAGTTTTAGGAAGCAAAGCCTGAGTCTTGAAAACTCAACCGTGCGTCTTTATTCGCCAACAGAAGCAAATGCACCATATGCCGATTCCTGGAACACCTACGCGCTCGCCTACCGATACGCTACAAACTTCGACCGAGGTGACACTTTTGACTACAGTAGGTCGGCAAAACTAGTGTTACAATTCCCTTTCTCTGGCGAACGCGTACCCGGCATAGGAAAAGCACTAGCCCAAGATACGCCACTTGAGCCCGCAGCACCTTCACGCCGCTTTGCAGAAAAGCTAGACAGAGCAGTGCGAATACGTCCCCAGTTTGTCAAAGGGTTTCTTGATCTAGACGAGCAGACCTTTACGCAAAACCCTCTCTTTGACAAGGATTATCGTCGAGGTCTAGGTAAACTTCTCCTGCGATAAGCCGGTGGGCCGTAACAAAACCAGTAAGCAGTCCGGGCGGTAGATTAGCAAAAATCAGTGGGACTTAGTGGAAACACGGCTAGCTTGGAAGTGGCGCATACATCAAGATGACTCCGCCGGTTTGCATGCGATGTTCTTCTTGCAGCTTTAATTTTTGGCAAGGTAAGCCCTTGTTAAATAAATGCCTGCCTTCGCCCAAAAATACAGGTGCTATACATATGCGGTATTCGTCGAAAAGACCGGCCTTCATCAAAGATTCCGACAAAATACCACTGCCAAAAACGAACATATTACCGTCGCCCTGTGTTTTAAGTTTGGGGACTTCGGCGACTGCGTCTTTTACAATGATCGTATTGTTCCAGTCGGCATTTTGCAGCGTGGTCGAACAGACGATTTTCGGCAGCTTGTTCATGTATGTAGCTACTTTTTGCTCGTCTTCACCAGCGGTCGTCCAATAGTCGGCCATTCCTTGGTAAGTTTTTTCACCAAAGACCAGCATATCGGCTGTTTGTAACTGTTCAATACTAAAGTCATCAAATTCTTTGCCAAATACAGTTTGGTGAAATTCCAAGTCCCAAGCCTTGCTGCCTTCAAAGTACCCGTCCAGTGAAATCACGTTCCACATAATAAGTTTTCGCATACCTTTATCATAGCAAATTAATGAGAACAAGACCGAAAGGATTATCCATAATACGCTGCATATTGCGGGCGTCGTATTGATCTTCTTCTGCCATGCGCAAAAGTTCGTGGGCGTATTTGGGATACTTCATTCCTTTATACTATCAGCGAGTTGGGATATACTCCGCATTAGGCGGCAATCGTGGCCCATTTTTTCAAGTAGTCTAATACGTCTAGATAGTAGTCATCTGCATCTTTGGGAAGTCTCCGAGCGAGTAATTCAGCCGGAGTTAACCAAAAATATGCGCTATGTTCCCAGCTTAAAGTTACGATAGGCACCGCTTCTGGCAACACCAATATCTGGCCTTGCGAATTGTATAGTAGGGCTTTTGTGACGATTTTCATTTTTTAACTTTTACATGCTAGCAAGGGTAATTGCTACTTGACTATCCATGCGGGCATTATACCAGATGCCCTCGCGCCATTGGCTACAATGCCTTCCCTCTTGTATAATCAAACTAGATGTCTACGAACGAAACATCCCACGCTAATCACCCCGTACCACGTCACGAAGGCCATAAGTCACACCGGGCCGCCTGGCTGCGCGCGTCGGTACTTGGCGCTGACGACGGTATTGTGTCAACGGCAAGCTTAATGCTTGGCGTGGCGGCGGCACATGCCTCGACGCAATCCATCTTAACGGCCGGTGTAGCTGGCTTGATTGCCGGCGCTTTGTCTATGGCCGCGGGTGAATACGTTTCGGTCAGTTCACAACGTGATTCAGAACGTGCCGATCTGCACATGGAAGCAAAAGAGCTTAAAGCATTCCCCGAAGAAGAGCTGCACGAATTAGAAGATATTTATATGCGGCGCGGGCTAACTTCCGACCTAGCACATCAGGTTGCCGTACAGTTGCATAAACACGACGCACTGGCTGCGCACGCCCGCGACGAGTTGGGTATTGACCACGAATCACTCGCCAAGCCATTCCAGGCCGCAACTAGTTCTGCTGCTTCGTTTGCCTGCGGGGCGTTGCTGCCATTGCTCGCAGCGATAGTGTGGCATGGAGCGGCAGGCTCATGGGCAATTGTTATTACGGCCTTGGTCGCTTTAAGTATCTCTGGCGGTATCGGCGCATTCATTGGCGGTGGCAACCGATGGCGCGCCGCTCTGCGCGTGCTTGTCGGTGGCGGTTTGGCGATGCTCATTACGAGTATTGTGGGAAGACTGATCGGCACCGCATTATAGGCGATTATAGGCGGCCAGCTACAGATTCCATTTCCAGTCGCGAACTTCCGGCATATCGACCCCATGCTTATTGATATATTGCCGGTGCTCGATGAGCTTCTTTTCCATTTCCTGTTTTAAATAGACCCCTTTCGTGCCTGTTTGCGGCAACCGGTCTATCGTATCTATGACCAAATCAAAACGGTCTATGTTATTGAGCACCGTCATGTCAAAGGCGGTGGTAATTGTCCCTTCTTCTTTGTAGCCCCTTACATGCAGATTGCGGTTCGTGCGTTTGTACGTCAGGCGATGAATCAGCCACGGATAGCCGTGGAAAGCGAAAATAATGTGCTTGTCTGTGGTAAAGATAGAGTCGTAATCCGAATCGCTCAAGCCATGCGGACTTTCCGTACTCGGTTCCAGTCTCATGAGATCAACGACATTCACAACACGGATTTTTAATTCTGGAAGATGTTCTCGCAAGATAGAAACAGCGGCCAACGTTTCCATGGTCGGCACGTCACCGGCGCAAGCCATAACCACGTCAGGCTCACTCTCTTGATCATTGCTGGCCCACTGCCAGATGCCAATGCCCTGGGTGCAGTGCTCGATTGCTTGTTCCATGGTCAAAAACTGTGGCGCCTCCTCGTGTTTGCCGCAGATGACCAAGTTGACATAGTTCATGCTTCGTAAACAATGATCCATCGTCGACAGTAAACAGTTGGCGTCAGGCGGTAAGTAGACGCGAGCAACAGCACCTTTTTTATTGACCAGGTGATCGATAAAGCCCGGGTCTTGATGTGTGAAGCCGTTATGATCCTGTCGCCAAACATGTGACGTCAGCAGAAAGTTCAGTGAGGCAATATCGGCTCGCCAGGGCAATTCTGCCGACATCTTCAGCCACTTGGCGTGCTGGTTAAGCATTGAGTCGATGATGCGAATGAACGCCTCGTAGCTGTGCAGTAAACCATGCCGCCCAGTGAGCAGGTAGCCTTCAAGCCAGCCTTCGTTTTGGTGTTCGCTGAGCATAGAATCCATAACCCTGCCGTCGGGTGCGAGAAATTCGTCGTTTGCCTTTGTGGCGGCGTCCCATTGTCTGTTTGTTACTTCAAATAGTGCCTCCAGCCGGTTCGACAAAGTCTCGTCCGGACTGAAAATACGAAAGTTCCGGTGTTGCTGGTTCAGTTTAATGACATCTCGAAGGAACGGCCCGAGTACATGCATACTGCCCGCCTGCACAGTTGTTGGCGACGGCACGTTGAACGCATAGTCGCGAAAATCCGGCATCGTTAGCATGCGCAGCAACTTACCGCCATTGGCGTGCGGATTAGCTCCCATGCGGCGATCTCCTTTTGGGGCGAGTTCGGCAAGTTCGGCTTTTAGCGTACCGTTCTCGTCAAAAAGTTCTTCTGGGTGATAGCTTTTGAGCCAATCTTCCAGTTGTTTGAGATGTTCGGCTGGTGCGGCAGGAGATACCGAAAGCGGGACTTGATGTGAGCGGAAGGTACCCTCGACCTGCAAGCCATCTATTGTTTTGGGGCCAGTCCAGCCTTTGGGCGAATTGAAGATTACCATAGGCCAGCGAGGACGTTCAGTGGTCTTATCTTCCCGGGCAGCACGCTTAATTTCCTGGATGTCACGTATAACATCATCCATTGCTGACGCCATAAGCTGATGCATCGTAACAGGGTCATCGCCTTCTACAAAGTACGGTTTCCAACCGTAGCCAAGAAACAATTGCTCCAATTCTTCGTGGCTGATACGTGCGAGCACAGTCGGATTAGATATTTTATATCCGTTAAGGTGTAAGATCGGCAACACGACACCGTCCGTTAGGGGATTAAGAAATTTATTAGAATGCCAGGCAGTAGCCAGCGGGCCAGTTTCGGCCTCGCCATCGCCGACCACACAAGCAACGACGAGGTCGGGGTTATCAAAAACGGCGCCAAATGCATGGCTCAAGGAATAGCCCAGCTCACCCCCTTCATGGATTGAGCCAGGTGTTTGTGGCGAAACGTGACTTGATATGCCACCAGGGAAAGAAAACTGCTGGAATAGTTTTTTTAGACCAGCCTCATCTTGGCTGACGCTTGGGTAGATCTCGCTGTACGTACCCTCGAGATAAACATTACCGACGATTGCCGGGCCACCGTGACCGGGACCGGAAATGTACAGCATATTGAGGTCATGGTCGTTGATGATTCTATTCAAATGGGCGTAGATAAAATTTTGACCCGGCGTCGTACCCCAGTGTCCAAGCAACAACTGTTTGACATGCGCCATCTCAAGCGGCTTTTTGAGCAGCGGATTGTCGCACAGATAAATTTGTCCAACCGACAGGTAGTTAGCCGCCCGCCAGTAGGCGTCGATTTTTTGAAATAGCTCCGGGCTTAGTGGGCTCTTATCCAATTTCGTTCTCCTCAATCTTAGCCGTACTGTCTTTTAGTATCTGCTGCACGTTCCGGGCGATCATTACTGACTCGTCTGTATGGATGATCCGAACGGTGACCCGGCCATTATCCGAAGAAGCGAGTGCGTTGCCGGCATCATTTCGGGATGCATCGAGCATAACGCCAAGAAATTCCAACCCTTCGCTTATCCTGGCTCGGATTTTTGGCGCATTTTCTCCTATACCTCCGGTAAACACAAGCGTATCAAGACCACCTAATGCCGCCGCAAGTCCACCGATACTTTTCTTGACCTGGTAACAGAATAAATCAACCGCATCTTTTGCTCGAGTGTCCTCGGCTTCGTACTCAAGGAGTTGCTTCATATCAGCACTCGTTTCAGATATACCAAGTAATCCTGATTTGAAGTTCACCATGTCGTTGAACTTGTCGGCATCGTAACCCGCTGTACGGGCTAGATATAAGACGAGGCCTGGATCAATGTCGCCAGATCGCGTGCTCATAGGTATGCCCGAAGCTGGAGTTAACCCCATTGTCGTATCAATTGACTTGCCATTATGTATAGCTGTTAAACTGGCGCCACTTCCGAGGTGAGCGATAATTATTTTACCGTTTGCCGCATCATCACCCTCCAAACGGCGTAGTTCTTCCAGCACGAATGCATACGACAGTCCATGGAAGCCATATCGACGAATGCCTTTGGCTTCAAACTGGCGTGGAATTGGCAGCAGACGGGCAACGTTCGGTAGGTCGTGGTGAAAAGCCGTATCAAAGCATGCCACTTGTTTGATGCCAGGAAACATCTCTTGAAATTCTTGGATCAATTGCATTTCTACTGACAAATGCTCCGAATCAAACTGCGTCAACTCGTGTAAATCTCTGATCATTTGGCTATCGATAAGCTGCGACTCATGGTACTTTGGCCCACCATGAACGATACGGTGTCCGATCGCGCTGATGTATGCCTTAGGAGTTTGTCGTTTCAGCCAATCAATAAGCAGTTCTGCTGCGGTTTTGTGGTTTGGGGCAACTACCAACGTGGCACCGCCATCTACAACTAGGCTGGCTGACGGCTGCCCAATATTTTCAATCGCACCCCAGCTTATCTTGCGGGAAGAATCGCCTATATCAAACAAGGCGAACTTTATGCTTGATGAACCGGCATTGACCGTAAGTATACTACCAGCATTCGTGCTTTCGGCAACCATTTACGCTCCTTATAACTCGGTAAATACCTGTTTACTGTCCGTGCCAACGCTCCGATATTCGGCTAGCCGGGCGCTGGTAAGATCTACGCCAATGACTTCATAGCTGCCCGCCCGTAGCTTCGAAATAGGGGGAAGCCACTCTGCGCCCCTAGCATGTATCCGGGTTAGCTTGTCCATGACCGCATCTATCTGTGGCGCATCATTAAGGACGGTTGCCACCCCTGAAGCTTGAAGCGTACTATTCTCCTTTTCGTTACAAAAGGTCAGGCTTACCCGAGGTCTCTTGTTAATATTGACATATTTTTGCGTCAGATTCTTGGTCATAAAACAAACCTTCTGGTCATCGAGCGCGCACGCATAGACGACCGAACCATGCGGCGTACCGTCCGCATTAATCGTCCCCACGACTGCAGCAGGGTTATGATCGATATAGTTCATTATTTTCGCGTAGTTTTCACTGACCTGCATGAGCAGCCACCGAAATTACTTCTGTGATGCGGGCTCCATCTTTTGGTGAAAAGTCAGAAAACCGCAAGACTTCAGGTGTTAGCTTTAGAAGTAGTACTTCGCCAGCGTCCATCTTGGTGACAGGAGGAATCCATTCAAACTGGCCAGGAGGGTGTACTTGTACAATCATTCGGAAGGCATGATCACGTTCTGGGCCCAACGGCACTTCTGTAACAGCTCCGACCGCCTGGACAGTTGACTGCTCGATATCATCAGGCACCGTAATGGCCGCTTGCGGCTGCTCCTTAAGATTGTGGTACTTTGTGCTTTCTACGTGCGTAAGGAAGAAAAAATTGAGCTTTTCGTCCACCACGTAATAGATTGTGGAACCCCACGGTTTCGCATTCTTGCTGGCCGTAGAGAGAACAGCAAATTTGTGACCAAGGAGGAAATTATAGGCATTTTTGTATTCCGTATTCATAATTCCTACTATAGCATAAGCACCTAATATCCCCATCGAAGCTTTGTACGACGATAATTAAAAAGAGGGACATTACAGTCCTCTCCAAAACTGTGTGAAATGCCCGGGCGCAGGAAACCTCCAGCAATTGGCGATGGCAACAAAGGGACGTCCGCCAGTATTGACACCATACCCCCGGGAGGTATAGGCTGAAGGTATGATTACGAGCATAAAGAAACGCGCCGCGCATCGTATTAAAATCCTTGAAGGCCAGATTAAAGGCCTGCAAAAGATGATCGACAACGAGGCCTACTGCATGGATATTCTTACCCAGAGCCTGGCTATTCAAAAGTCACTGGCCTCGCTCGATAAGCTTATCCTGGAAAACCATTTGCGTACCCACATCGTCGATATGATGAGCTCCGGCGACAAGGAGCAACAGGAAAAGTCACTGGCCGAGCTGCTCGAGCTGTACAAACTCCATAACATCAAAGGCCAGGCAGCCGAGAGCAGTTAGCATACGATTAAGTAAGGAGGGTTTAGATGAAAAAAGAAACATTAATCTATGGGGTCGTCGGCTTACTGGTTGGCGGCCTACTGGTTGGTTTTACCGCCAGTTACGCTGTTAACAATAACAACCAGTCCATGATGAAGGTGATGGGTATGCATACCTCGGCCAGAACGACCGGCATGATGAACAACGATGATATGACCATGGGCCAAATGATGACCGGCTTGCAGGGAAAGACCGGCGATGACTTCGATAAAACATTTGTGAGCGAAATGATCATGCACCATCAGGGGGCGATCAACATGGCCAATCTCGCCAAGACAAGTGCTAAGCACGACGAGATTAAGAATATGGCAAACGATATTGTGACCGCACAAACCAAAGAGATCAATCAAATGCAATCCTGGCAGACTGAATGGGGCTACACGAGTTCATCCAGCAATCACGACATGATGAACATGGGCCACTAAGATGGAACATGGCTCTCACATGCAGCACGATCATGCAGCACATCCGCCTTCTAGCGTGATGCCACCCGAGGCCCACGTCAGCCATGACAAACACGAAGGCCACAGCCCAGATATGTTCAAAAAGAAATTCTGGCTGACCCTGATTCTGGCGATTCCAACCTTACTTTTCTCAGGCACCGTTCAGGGTTGGTTTGGCTTTCACCTGGCGTTTACCGGCAGCGACTACATACCCGCCGTGTTTGGTGCGATCATCTTCTTCTACGGCGGTATCGTCTTTTTGAAAGGCGCAAAGACCGAGCTTGCCGACAAACAGCCTGGCATGATGACCTTAATTTCTATGGCGATTACGGTTGCTTTCGGCTACAGCTTTGCCGTAACGCTCAAACTCGTACATGGTATGGATTTTTGGTGGGAGCTAGCCACGCTAGTTACGATCATGCTGCTGGGACATTGGTTGGAAATGGCATCAGTTGTGAGCGCTCAAGGGGCGCTTAAGGAACTCGCCAAACTATTGCCAGATGAAGCCGAACTTGTTACGGGCGGCGAGACCAAAAAAGTGACCATTAGCGAGCTAAGGGTTGGTGACATAGTGTTAGTACGCCCAGGGGCACAGGTCCCGGCCGACGGTAGAGTAATCAAAGGCGAATCTGACGTCAACGAATCGATGCTAACGGGCGAATCTAAACCAGTCAAAAAGATCGCCGAAGCTCAAGTTATTGGCGGCACCATTAACGGCAGCGGCTCGTTGACAATTGCAGTCACCAAGATCGGCGACGATACGGCGCTCGCAGGCATCATGAAGCTGGTCGCCGAAGCACAAAGCAGTAAATCTAAAACACAGATCGTAGCCGATAAAGCCGCCTTCTACTTGACGTTTGTGGCGATTGGCGCGGCCTTAATTACCTGGATTGCTTGGGCGATTGCCGGACAATCCGCCGGATTTATTTTAGAACGCATTGTAACCGTTCTGGTGATTGCCTGCCCGCACGCCCTTGGCTTGGCCGTTCCTTTGGTGACAGCCATTTCCACGACGCTTGCCGCCAAGAACGGCTTACTCGTTCGGCAACGCATGGCGCTCGAAGCCGCCCGAAATATAGATGTCGTCCTGTTTGATAAGACCGGTACACTTACCAGGGGCGAGCAAGGCGTGGTAGATATTGTTGCGGACGGCGATAAACAAACGCTACTAGCGAGCGCGGCAGCCGTTGAAGCCGACTCCGAACACCCGATAGCACGTGCCGTCGTGGATTCAGCTAAAGAGCAAAATCTATCTATTCCGCAGGCGACCAGTTTTGCCTCACTCGCTGGGCGCGGCGCCAAAGCAAACGTCGGCGGCAAGACAATCTACGTGGGCAGTCCCCGCCTGATCGAAGAGTTGCAGGCCACCATGCCCGAGAGCATTCAGCAAGCATCAGCCCAAGCATCCGGCGAAGGCAAGACAGTTGTCTACGTTATAGAAAATAAAACTGTGCGCGGTGCGATTATGCTAGCCGACGTTATCCGCGAAGAATCGAAAGAGGCGGTCGCCACTTTACATGCGATGGGTAAACGCGTCGCCATGCTCACCGGCGACAGCAAAGGCGTTGCGGCTTGGGTGGCGAAAGAAATTGGAATTGACGAGTTCTTCGCCGAAGTTCTGCCAGAGGATAAGGCAGAAACCGTCAGAAAACTCCAAGCTGACGGCAGTAAAGTTGCAATGGTCGGGGATGGCGTAAATGATGCCCCCGCCCTCACGCAGGCCGATATTGGCATCGCAATTGGCGCCGGTACAGATGTCGCAATTGAGTCGGCTGGCATTGTGCTGGCAAGTGACGATCCGCGCGGCGTGGCCAAAATCGTCAAGCTCTCTAAAGCCACTTACCGAAAGATGGTTCAAAACCTGGCCTGGGCGACAGGCTACAATGCCCTGGCTATCCCGCTGGCCGCTGGCGTAACAGCCGCGCTGGGCTTCGTGCTCTCCCCGGCTTTTGGCGCGGTGCTTATGTCACTTTCGACCATTATTGTCGCCGTTAATGCGCAGTTCCTGCGAAAGATGCGGCTTCGGTAAGAAGTTTTACATGGCCATAGTGTGCACGACCCAGGAACGCTTATTGCGAGGCCGGGTGGGAGTTACACCTGCGTCTTTTTTTCGAGCACAGCTACAGCTTGTGGGCTGAAGCCTTTAAAAACTAGCCATAGGCCAAGTAAAAGCTCAAATATCGCCACACCGATAGCCGACAACCCGACCAAGGGGTTATGCTGGCCTATAGCACCGAATAGTACAGTGAAATGGCCGACTAAAAGCAACGGAGCTCCGATTATCCCAATAAGTGAAAGCTTTCTAGGCACAAGGCGTGATTTGTAGAGCAGAAAACCCAACAGTAAGTCACATATGGCTGGCATGAAGCTTTGGCTTAAAAGAAATATCCTGTCGTACAATACGGCGAGCGTATGACTGGCGACCAACACATCTGGACCCACGCCTTCTTTATGCAGAAACACTATTGTGGAAATGAAGGCCACGCCGACTACTATCGCGCTGGATTCAAGAATGCGGGCCGCGACTAGACCCAGTGCAGCAGATTCGTTTTGCTTCTTGAGCATTGGGAATAGGACGACAGCCGTACCAATTCCCGCCAATGCAACTATAATTTCCAAGATACCGCCGATGATCGCAGGATTATCCGAGCCAGAACTAAGTATATAATTTGTGCTCTTCGCTGAGGTATAAAGCGCAAGCGATGGTATTGAGACAAAGGTTAGTAAATAGAGCAGCCCTGCCGTTAACGAAATTTTCCTATGGGTTGGCATAACCTTAAATGTTGCGCCGTTTGTGCTCATACGTCTTCCTCCAATTTAACTCGCCTGTTAATACTTAGTATGCTCCTATTATCAATAAGATACGAGGCGGATCTTTCGCTAGGCGCGTCCAGCCTATACCCGAAAGCAGCGTGCGTCATTTCGTACTTGCCGTTTTCATGCGCCATGTGCTCGTTAGAATAGTTATCTTTGGAGAGAATTGCAAACAGCAGTTTCTATCTAACATTGGTCTGTTTGGTCGTAACTTGTTGTTTCCAGACGCCATTCTCGTCAAGCAAATCTTGCGCCTCTTCTCTTCCGGCACGAACCTTCGCCAACACTTCTCTGTAGAGGCCAATCACACTATCGAAGTCGATCCCATCTTTAATACATGCTTCACGCCATTCCATGTCTATCCAACTCTTCAAAGAAAATAGAAGAACTTAACAATAGTAATGCAGTGCTGGGGTGCTGGGCGTGAGACAAAGAAGTTATTCCAAAAGTGATTAGCATTCTTGACATAAGAGTGCTAATTTTCTTATACTGCAGTCAGAAGTTATTTATGCTTCTCACGGATTTATTTAGTAATAATGAAAGGAGAAATATAATGAGCAACCTCGTTAGATGGGACCCATTTGCAGAGTTAAGCGCTCTGCAGAAGCAATTCTTTGGGGATGACTGGATGACGTCATTCAAGGGTGTAAATATACCGACTACAGATGTTTACACAAAAAATAATCAGCTTAAGGTCGAGGCACATCTACCAAACTTTGAGCAAGATGACGTAAACATTCAGGTAGAAAATAACGCCTTGGTAATCAGTGCTGAAAGGCACGAAAAGGAAGAGGACAAGGACAAGAAGTATGTTGTTCGTGAAAGCTCTAGCAGCTTTTATCGTCGTATAGCATTACCAGACAGGGCTGATACAGATAAAATCGAAGCTCATCTGAATGACGGTGTTTTACAAGTTAGTGTTCCTCTAACGCCATTGCCAGAGCCAAAGAAAGTTGCGATTTCTGCTTCTGCTAAGAAGAAATAAACCGGCAACATAAATACGTCTATTATAAGGTCCAGTTTGGCGCTTTTGATGTACTTGTGCTTCAACATTACGTCATACAGCATCAACCCAAATGGTCCACCTAGTGTATTCATTATCACATCTTACTGTCTGGGATAGATGGTATGCTGGCATTTGAATAGTTTGGGGAGACAAATGCACATGGTACGACGGCCAACCGAAAACTATTTTTTTGTTGTTGAACAAGACGCAAACTACAACGCGGCCATATATACTTCTGGCGAGGGCAATGAAGTATTACCCGCCCTGGCCCGCCTTTCACTATTGCATGCCGCAAACGTGGAACAGGATCTTGCTACAGACTATACAAGGAGTTCGGATACTCCTTACGATGCGATTAGCGAGACAATTAATGGCACTATTTATGACCCTCCGGAGGACAGGACGTGCCACGTCGTTAGCGCACTTGCCTTGTCTGAAATATTTAACCCTACTAGTGGACAAGGCAGATTCAGCCGGATCTTGGACGAACATCGTGCGGCATTACTGGGCCAAATAGTTTCTGGAGGCCGTTCGCCGGAGTCAGTCCAGCGCGAGATGGCTGTGCTAATGGAGGATTTGCGGTGTGTACATGCGGTTTCTTCCCAGTGGTATGACTCGGAAGGCAGACATATCGTCCAGCCTATATTCCGTATGGGTACATATGAGGAGAAGCGCGTACTCCATCCGGTGCTCAACAAACTTACAAAATCCGACCTGAAGAGACAACTAAATGACAAACAGCAGGAAGCTCTGATCTCGCAGCTGCCTCCGCGGACCACACCCTATTCCATCCAAGTGCTGCCCCTTAGAAGGAAGCGAGCTTTTATAGATTGGAATCATCCCCTTATGCACGGGATGGTCATGAACCATACGACCTATGGATATCTTGCCGATAAAACCACCGACTTCGTACCCGTGCTGAGCGTGCTATCAGAGGAGCATCCGGCGCGCAAAGCCAAAACGCCGCGGCGAAAGGCTCGTTAGACGCTTTTGCGCCCAGATATTCTCCTAGTACATGTGGAACTGAAAAAACAAATTATTTTGAAAGGCACTTATGGCTTCGCTGTATTTCGAGAAGCGGAATTAACTCCGAACAACCATCGGATTGATGGTTGTTCGCTCGAAGAGATCGCTTGAAAACCTGTCGAGTAGGGCTTCAGCCATTCTGGATGCTGTCGACATATTTTTTCGAATGCATCCGCTGCGCGCATTCGAACCCATGCGTCTGCATCAAATAAGCAATCATATAGCTCGTTTAGCCGAGACTTATCATTCAACACAAGCTCGATAATCTCATTCACTCGACGTTTACTTTAGTAGGTTGAGTTCTAGAGCAGCCAGTGTGAGCGAAGTAATCGTCTGTCCATCAGTAATCTTGCCATCCTTAATCATCTTTAAGGCTTCACTAAATGGTACGCGATAGGTTTCGACAATACCTTCCTCATCTTTTGCATTCTCTTCTGTTAGTTCTAACTCTGTTGCGAGGAAGATGTAATTCTTGCCCCTCAGCGTATGAGAGTTCGCCCATGACTTCGCCCTGCTCCACACGATATATGTCTTGTTTGGCGATGCGTCGTAATAGCTGTGAACTTTAGGGCTACTCGTCTAGTATCTGCAACCCTAGTTCTAACGCCAATTGCGGTGCAATCGTTACGAGCTGTGTTGAATCAATAGTCAGACCCTTCAGCGATTGCCAGCCACGAATGTCGTAGAGCTGGGAAGTGCGCGCATCTACACGCTTGATTTTGCAGAGGCCAAATTCTGTCTTTTCAAGATGGCAATCTTGAAATTCGACATCAACTAGTTCAGCGGCCTGGAAATCCGTTTCGTTTAGTTGGCAGCCAATAAATCGTACGCGTGTTAATTTACTAAAGCGAAAGTTGGCCATATCTAGCTTGCAGTCTTCAAAGATAACATCTTTTATGGTGCTGCGACTAAGATCGATGCCGTTCATACGCCCGCCAACAACATGCACGCGGATGAGCGAACTTTCTGCGCAGCGAGCGGCAGACAGGTCACAAGCCTTTAGCTCGGCGTCGGTCAAGCTTAGCTTTTCCAGGCGGGCTTCGATACATAGCACTCGTTCAAGCACCGCTTCGTCTAGGCTTAGATTTCTAGCCCGTAGGTTGCTGGCGTCAAGATGGGAAAGCTTGACTTGTTCCAGTGAAGCTTCGGGAATTAGCTGGCTCGGGTCGGCCGGATTGAGTCCTGCTTTGGTAATTTTTGGTGGGTTAAGCTTCATGGCTGCTGTTATCTTTTTTCTGCGCGATCGTTAGTGTCATTCCATAATGCTTAGTCATGCGTCCGCCGAAGTCTTTATCTATCAAATCCTTCATTTCCTGCAAAAAGGCGGCCCGCTCACTTTCTGGTAGCGCAAGGTGCGGGGAGTAAGTAGCGAGCAAATCAACGTATTCCTGCGAAGAATAGGACAGAGTCATGGGGAACACTGTAAAACTCTCTGGCGTGAATAGTGCTTCATCGATCTTTTCCGGCGGTTGTAGGCCTTTGAGCCGAGGCAGCGTGAAGTCGCCCTGCTTGTTAATCGGCTTGTCTTTGGTGTGGTGCTTCTGGTAAATCGGTTGACTGGCAAAGAAGAAATCGTCGCCTGCTTCATCTGAGACGTGTTCAGTCTGGATGATAGCGAGATAGCCGTTTGGTTTGAGTAGTTGATGGGGTTTGGCAAATTTGAGCTCTGGTCTTACCCAGTGGATCGCAGTAGCTGAATAGACTAAATCGTAGGATTCGCTTGGTAACTTTACTGCCTCAAACGCTCCCGTAATGATGTCTACGTTAGGATATTCGGCCAAAACCTTGCGGGCTTTTGCGGCCAGCTCCTCGCCAAGTTCTACGGCAGTTATTTGGTAGCCTCGCTCAGCGAGCGGCTTGGTTGCCTGGCCAGTGCCAGGGCCAATTTCCAGCAACGCTGCATGTTTCGGTAGATGCGTATCTTTTATGAGTTTGTCAAACAGCTCCGCCGGATATGTTGGACGTCGGGCGTGATATAACTCAACGGTTTGGTTGAAGGTGGTTTTGAGATTGAGGTTGTTCATTATTTCTATGCACATGACCCACGATCTGTGACACTGCCGTGGTGATAATGCTTCATGCTTTTTGCCTCGCTACAAACGCGACTGAATAGCCATCGGGATCTTTAATCACGAATCGGTAGGATCCCCATGGTGTTGGCGCAAGCTCTTCTACTATCTCGGCTTTATCTTTTACTTTGATCCACAGGCCCTCGACGTCATCGGTTTCAAAGTTGGTGATGTCGAACGATTCTTGGCGCACAAAGCCAGCTTTTTCGCGGATGCCAAAAAGCTTGCCGTTAATGCGATAGGATTGCCATTTGGTGGGCGCCCAGGCGTCGCCTTCTATAAATCCTAGTAGTTCTCCGTAAAACTCTTTTGCCTTTTGCAGATCTGATACGGTGATTGTGACTGTTTGTATGTCCATAGAGTAATGATACCTTATCGCCTCGTTTATTCTCGAACCGGCGCATAAAACTCATACGACTTCTGGTCGTACTCTGCTAATGGGTAGATGTCTGCACCACCGCCAGGAATATGCCAGCAATCTGCATATACGCCGCCACTTTTTGGATCCTTTGGCCCATGAGTAGCTTGCCGTCTTTGGAGAAGATCAGACCGGAGACTATGGTGCGGTGGATGGTTCTCATATGCCCTTATTCCTTATCTCAACATGCTGGATCTTACCTTGGTAGACAATAACATATTCCAGCCCTGAGCTTTCAATCTTCTCGCCGTTTGGTAGCTCGCCCACAAAGTCGTAGTCGAAGAGGACAATGCCCGGTTTTACTTCTTCAACTGAGTTTACTTGCCAATGCAGGGACACAAACTTGCTGTGGAATGCTTTTTGCATTGCCAGGATGTCGTCGCGTCCTAAGTACAGTCCAGTGGTTTGCGAACTGTAGGTGGTCGTTTCGGTGAAGAGTTTTTCGATACCAGCAAAGTCACTTTTATTAGAGAGGTCGAAGTAGCGGTTGGCGATTGTTAGAGCTTCGGTCATGCTTGTACCACATCATCTGTTTTGCTGAACCAATCTACATCCGTTAGTACCTGGTCGCGTACTTTTGCCAAAACCATCTCACCATAAGCCGCGCGGGATTGCTTCTTAATATCTATCCACTCTGCATCAGCCAGGAACGCAGCCCATTGCTTGCGCAGAGTAGTTTCATCGGACCAGCGTAACATGTAGATAAACTCTGTAGTACCTTCGTGCTCCGAATACCACATGCCAACAATCTTAAAGTTGTATAGTTTCATGATTCTTGAGGCGTGGTCACGGAAGCGGGCGTCAAACTCGCTTTTTAGATCGGGGTTTATGCGGTAGATTCGGAGTTGGTGGATCATGTCTTACCACCGTTCCACACTAGCTCATACTTTTGCCCGGATTGGCCGTCGAGTTTCCCAAAGACGTACCACTTCTTGACGGTGATCTTATAAAATTGATGGCCGTTGGGATCTTTTGCTTCGGCCAAAATCTCATCCCTGGCATGCAAGCGGTCCTCGATAAGCTCAAATGCTTTAGTTTGCTCTTCGCCAGACTCTAGCTTTTCTGCCATCCCCTCAAAATAGACACCAAGCGGGTATTCGCCAAGTACATGTTGTTTGACGATATTGCCAGCCACATGCGGGTTAGCGGCAATTTCTTGGCTGTGGCGCCGTGAAGTCAGAGAACGAAAATAGAGGTTGAGCTGGTCATCGTACGCAAAGTGCACTTCGCAGACCCAAGGCATATTGTTGCTTGAGGTGCCGAGTGACATATGAACGATTTGAGGTAGGTAATCGCGAATAGTTTGCTCTAGGTTCATAATTTCGTAGCCTCCGATAATTTTACGTGTACGGCCATGGCCATGATTTCTGTGCTGACGTAGCCGAGTGCATCCACGTTCGGGTCGTACAGCTCGATCATATCCAGGTCGGGGCGATCAAAGACGCGGGCACCGGGCAGTGTTTTCGTACCAGCTAACATAGCTTGCTTCAAATCTTGGTACTCCTCGGGAGCGAGGTAAAAGTCTACGTCACCAACCTGCGCCCGATACGGATCGGGACGTCGAATATAAAGGTACGTATACGTCGTTTCAGGTACATCGCCTTCGGCTGGGATAATAATCGGCTCGTGCAACTTAAAGTATTTCTGGCTAAGATTGCCGGTGTTCTCGGTCATCTCCTTACGGATGGCGATGAGGCGGTCGTATTCATCATCGTAATGGCAAAACACGCCCATATTTCCGGCATTGGGCAGGTATTCTCCGAAAGATTGTTTGCAGAGTTTGTAACACGAGAAGTGGATGTGTTTGATGGCTTCGAGCAGCTCTTCTTTGTTTTGGATTGGGCTGAATCGGTAGAGTCTCATACGTTTTCAATAACCTCCGGCAGTTCCACGCAAGCTTCCTCGCCATCTACAGCACCGGACATATGATTTGCACCGTGCTTAATTATGAGCTGTGCGCCAAGTTCTTCTTTTAGCCGCTCACCGTACTGCTCAGAAACAAACGGGTCATTGTCGGATTGTATAACTACAAAACCGTTTTTGGATTTTGTTTTGATTTTGGCAAAATTGAGCCTGGTTTCAAAAAAGTTTTCTAGCTCTTTAAAGCCAAGCTGGTCAGTAAAGCCGGCAACCAAAATTACCTTGCCGACTTGACCAACTTCTAGTGCCTCGAGATAACGCATAATCGCAACGGTGCCGATGCTGTGGCCGATCAGAACCAATTCATCATCGGGTTGTACAATAATTTTGCGTAAGTATGGCAACCACGTAGCAAGTTTTGGCGGGTCTGGGTCGGGCATATCTGGCACCGTCACTTGGTAGCCACGTTTCTCGAGTTCGGCTTTTGCCCAAGGATACCAAGCATAGTTGGAGCTTCCGCCCCAACAGTGAACAATAACGGCTCGTTTCATTTTGCAGCCACCATTGTATTATCCGGTGCATGGAGCTGGCCAGAAACAAAAATAAGATCATTACTTAAAAGGACTTGCGACAGAAAGGCTGGCGCTCCTGGCGCTTGGTTGGTGGAGAATGCTTGCTTCATGTTCTAATAATACCTTAATTGAGCAGCGGGTGCTGGAAATCTATCCCATTAACATGAAACAGACCAGTTAGTCGAATGCTATTCTGATCTGTTTTTTATTGAAGTGTCTCGTTTGGTGCACTTGGTGGGAGTTTATTCTAACCCAATAAGAGCAATATTTAATATTAGACTTTGCTGTGATCGTAATATTGCACTGGCAGGTTCTGGTAAGTCACAGGGGTAAAAGAATCAATTATTTTACCGATCTCTTTTGTTGAGTATGGTTGTGGTTGTAAGTACAAACTGCTGTCCATTGCTCGTCCGGCCCACTTCGCAGGTCTGATTGTCTACCTTTGGACCACAGTCGTGACGAAATGGCCGCGCAGCCGTATTCATTTCATATATGAACGAAGTCTTTGAGAGCTGCAAATGCAATTCAGTAGTATGCGAAGAATCATTGCTTGGTGTATACAGGGCGTCAATTGACTTCTGTGTAATAGCCAGCTGGTCGGGCAAGTACGTTGGAGCATATTCTTGGAAGGTGATCTTACCCCAACGATTTTGCTTTGCATGGTACCAAAAAAGGCCTACGGCCACAAGCAAGACCAGTAACGCTACAACTAAAACAATCAATAGACGCTGGTTTCTTCTTTTTTGCGTACTCATTGTCATAGCCAACCCTTCGATCAGTTAATTGATATTTAGGTCACTATCGTCTCGAAAATGGATGAGATAGGTTTGCATATTCATATTAGGATAATTACCGTTGCTATCTTTTTCTAGCTGCAACCAGGTGCCTTCTTTTTGAGAGTACGTCCAACCACGCTGATTATATGTTAAAGCCTTGGCGCCATCTTCACTCCAGCCGCTAACAAGTGGATACTGGCCCGAGAAACCCGTAACTACATCTATATGATCTATCGAGCCATCATCATTCCAGTCGTATGCTAACAATTTGAGCTATAGCTGCATAATTTCTTAACCGCCTAGTGGAAGCTTATTCCATTCTTTAGGATAGCGCTTCTCTTATACCTTGTTAAGCCTTGGGTCAATTCGCAGCCCAGCCTATGACATGATGGTATAGTTAATAATATAGAAAGTGTTAGAATTCCATCAATAATCGAGGGTACAGAATGACAGACCAAACCGCACATCAACCAATACAACATAAAAAGAAGTTTTATAAAACTCGGTGGTTCTGGCTTATTATTACTCTGGTAGTTATTATCGGGTTGGCATCATCCAATAGTTCTCCAAAACAGCCCGCTGCCAACACTAGTGTAAATAATGCGAGTACAACAACTGCATCAAAGGCTCCCACTAACAACACAAATACTCAACCAAAACCACAAGAGCCCGCAGTACCGGCCGAATATAAGTCAGCATTGTCTAAGGCAACGACTTATGCGACTACAGTGGACATGTCGAAACAAGGCGTATACGACCAACTGGTCTCGGACTACGGTGAAAAGTTTTCAAAAGAAGCAGCACAATATGCAATTGATAATGTAAAAGCCGATTGGAATGCCAACGCCTTAGCAAAGGCAAAGAATTACCAAAGTACAATGTCGATGTCGCCCGCTGCCATACATGATCAATTAACGTCGGACGCCGGAGAAAAGTTTACGCAAACGGAAGCGGATTATGCTATCCAGCATTTAAATGATTAGAACGAAGAGGGGTAGCATTGTGGATGTTGCGAAAATTTATTCCGATCAGCTCTTGGCACTTGTTTGAATAAATCATCCACATTTTGCGTTATCTTTGATATATTTCTTCTTCGTACGATCTCGATGGGTTAATACAGTTAGTGCGTATTTTTATGGTTTATTCTTTATCATCCAGAGCGTGAATCTGGGTCTGGGTGTTGCCAATTTCGTAAGCCTCTCTCCTGAGATACTTACGAGGATATTGGCATCTATATTTGCAAGTGCGTCCTTAGCCATATTGATGCCTCTCAAGGGTACATAGGCTACATGATGTATGGAATTATTTATATACAGATTTGTAAAGTATTGTATCTTCGAGGATAGGGCATGCGGTAATGGTTGCGGTGTCTGTGGATTGTCTATAGTTTCTGGAAGGTTGTGAGACTCGAGCATTTTAAGGTAATGTTTATGAATACTTATCCAGATCTCCTTTGAGTTTGAGTCGAAATAACTATCATTTATTTCAATCGCTTTGTCGTATTTAGCAACGTCACCGAAGAAACTCTCCAAAGCGCTCCATTGATCTAGAGTCAAAGCAGGTAAAAGCACATACTTATACTTATCCCAATTCTGTGATTTCAATAAAAATCTTGATTCGATGAGATAGCCATCTCTGTCAAAATCCTGCCTTATAGTCCTAATTTTAGAGACTACTGTTTTTATCTCCGACAAAACTACAGTCGCGGCCTCCCTAAGACGGTCTGCCCTCCTCTTTGCGTAGATTCTATAGGCGCTTAGCCCAACAATAAAGGTTACTAGCGCAAAAAAGAAATTAGTATTCAGGAATCCACCCTGATTTATATATAACCAGTTCATTTATACATATTATATGTACATTTAGCATACGAGCAAACACAATAATCAAATTAGCCAAAACTAGATAGCTGTCTATACTTTCAAACCGTACGCAGTCTTTATTCTTGGATCATCTTTCAAAGATAGCGTCCACCGCTCTGCCGCCTGCGTAATTAGTGTAAAACTGAGTGCCGTTCGGCCTTGTGCATAGAACGTCATCATTCCAATCGTAATCGATACTGGTTACATCGGTACATTTAGAATTACCTTCAGCTTGTCCTGGTGATATTTCTGGGATTCCACCATGTGACCCAAGCGTGATTGAAGCGACACCGCGCGTCTGTGAAGTAGTTGAAGTAACCTGCGCTGTGGAAGTATCAGAAGCATTACCAGTAGTAGGCGTTGTTCGGTGCTGGTTAGCAATTGAGTAAGCAGTAATGCCACCGATAATTATTACCCAAACAATGATCGTTCCTATCCAATCGGGCCAGTTTTGCCATGTCGATTTCTTTAAAGGGTAATTTCGGGCGGGAAGAACGAGGGGTGATTCGGCCAGCTCCTCTACGGCGTGTTCTTCGCCAGTTGTTTCATATTTAGGCGATTGCAATGCCAACCGACCGTATTTCAATTGGTAGAGACCCGAAAAGATATACTCCTCGCCAACGTTCAAGTCTTCCTTAGGATTTTTAGAAAACCAAACTGCCTTTGCAGTGCCAGTTTTATCGGCTATAACAGTGTCTGTCATTAGATTGCCGTTTCGTATACGATGCGCATATTTATGAGTAATCGTTGCTTTGACTGTTACTCTACCTGGTTTGATGAAAACTATGTCTTCGGTCGGTTCATCCATAGCTATATCGTGTTTCGGTTATATTGGTACGCTTGAGGAACTAGTAGCAGAGTTTCACCTTCCGCATAATCTAATCATACAACAAAAGACAAGCATTACCTGTTGCGGAAAAACAATAATACAAGTCGACGAGATTGGAATAAGGCGCATTAGGTGGACGCTATGGGACTCTAACCCTTTTAACAGAGGTAATTTTAATGTGAGCTGGTGGAAAATAGATAAACAGCTGCCGAACGGACCGCTGTTTACAGATGTGATTTCGATGTTGGTGCACTTGACGCACTTTGTTTTGAACACTTGCTTGGGTGGTTCAATTCAACTACCAGAGTTTTCGGAGAGTCCATAACTATCTCTGCTTAAAGGCTATAAGGTTCTCAATCACCTTTTCGTATAACCGCTCCAATGTTTCATGCGTATATCCCGCAACAACATCTGCAAACACGACACGTGGCACATTTTTATATGTTCGGTAATTATCCTCACCTGCCGACCTATCGAAGAGGGCATAATTGCCTTCGCGGGCAATCCATCCAAGAAACGCTTGTCTATTCAATGCGTTACCGGCGCTTGCCTGCACTAGAATACTATCGAGCTGTAATAACTCAAACTCCTCCTCGCCAAGCACCTCAACATTAGTGGGAGTACTGATGATAATAATTTCATTCTCTTTCATGAGCACAGGTAAATCCGCGTAGCGCAAACCTCGATCTTCCCATTCCTGCTTTCGGTGCAAGCTGAAGTATGACGTCTTCATTTTATAAGCCAATGCTAAATGAGCGATTGCCTTGCCAAGTGCGCCAAGCCCGATAATGCCGACCGATCTTCCCATGATCTCGTGGCGTTCTGGTTTCCATTGATACGGTCCCACTCCGTGGAGTAGTCGAGCGAGCTGCATAAACACAAATTCTGCCGCCGGTTCGTCCCCATAGTCAACAACATTAGTGAAGAATACGTTGCGCTTCTTTAATTCTTCGAGGGCCACATTCGCGGTAGATGTTCCGCAAATACATACATATTTAACTGACGGACAAGCATCCAAGTATCTTGCCGTTATTTTATCCCACGGGCCAACCAAAATAACATCTGCGCCACCCGTTCGTTTAATAAGTTCTTCTTCGTTCGGGCATCGCTCGTCGGAAAAATCAATCAGTTCATCGGACAGGGCCTGTATTTGGGTTCGGACTTCAGGCAGTACATTGTTATCGAAGACGGCTATTTTCATAATCTAATAATAGCTCATTGAGCGGTGCAGTGTTCGAAATCCGTCCGTTGGGACAAAATTAGGCCATTTTATCGGACACGCTTTACCCCAGCAAAAAGACCTAGCTTAGGCTAAGTCCCTTTTGGTGCACCTGATGCACTTTGTTTTGAACACCTTTTGGGGTGGCTGGATCTATCTAGAGCATAGGTGAATCAGTGAGGTCGCAAGGAAGATCTTTTTGCTGCACGCTACTTACAGTTAATAACAATATACGTATAAAATGCTTTCGCTTGCATCAAAAACAATATTTAGCCAAAATATACATGCATGAATCACGAGAAACCACAACCGCAAGAGTTAGCCGGACATTTCGAGACCGAGCAACTCTCAGCCGAAGAAAGGCTGCAAGAATTTCAGGAGACTTTTGATTTACCCGATGAACTTGTTGATGCTTACCAAGTAGAGAATATGCGCCTCCATTCATTCGGCGTAGCCTCTTATGATGAATCAATTGCCGCTACTCTTGGCCGCGTACAAAACGCACTCCTAAAAAGTTCACTGGATCAATATAAAGTGATGTATGATGTGCGTCCGGCAACAGCCGCGATTATGGAGCGTGCGAGTAATCGAAATGAACGCAGGCTGGCCAAAAATAAATCAGTCAGAAGAGAAACACGACGCCAGGTTTTGCAGCACGATACTCGCGGACCATGGCTCGAAACACTTTCCAGACAAGCCGATGAGGGTATTTTGGTTGGCAATTGTAGTGTGATATTGGAGCAAACCGAGCTTAATTACTTTTCTGAGTTTAACTGGGAGATCCCTGACACGTTGCTTATCGATACTGAAACAGCCAACATAACTAAAAATGATCTATTGGCTGTTTTTTCATCAGAGGAAGTGGAAAGCGGGATTACGGTCAAAGCATTCGCCGAGCGACTACGCGAACGTGGTTCTATAGACCTAAGCAAGGAAACACTTGATGCGCGCTTCAGCAACATGTCTGCCAATTTACACATCGAACTTATTAGGTATTTAATTCACAGCATCCACGACATCGCCCGCATGGAAAATGCGCCTAATATGAGTGAGGCGTTATTGCAAAGCATGCGAGGATTTGAGGGCCAATTTGCTAGCGCTGATCTAGAAAAGCTTGCGGGCATGGTTGTTGAACTTCGCACAGTCCTTGAACGTTACGTAGATGTCGACTCCGGAATAGATACCCGGGCGGTACGAATTGTAGCTAAAGGCACGCACGTGGTACAGAGACAAATTGGAAGTCTAGTATATGGCTTTCTCGACATCTATAAAAAGCTCGGCTACGAGCTGCCTCCTTTTTTGCAGAAAATTGAAGCACAAGAGATGGCAAAATCCGCACCAAAATCTGAGGCTAGCACATCCACGCCGTCTACAACTGCGCCCGCCCCCAAAAATGAACAAGGTAGCGCGTTCAGTGACGAAGAAGAAGCGCAGGCTTGGTTAATGAATGAGCTTCTTGGCAAAATTGACAGCCTTGAGCATCCTTACAGATATACATCTGATAAAATCAGGTCATTTAAAAATGGTACTAAGCTTGTTCGTGACATGGAGATAGAGCTCGCGCATAAAAAACTACTAACTGACCGAGACATCGTACAGGCACTCGGGATATTGATCGGACAATCACAATATTCAGGAGTGGATAAAACCGAGTATTTCGTTACGCTGTTTGACGCCCAAGTCGAACTTGAAGGCTTGCTGCATGACCTAAATAAAAATGTGTCACAGCCGTACCGCTCAAGTCTTATTAACGCCCTGCACTGGCTAGATGAATTGGTAGACTCTGGTAATGACATAAAAATCAAGAATCATCGCTTGCTCACACTTATACATGACTACTGCATAGGACCTGAAGTTGATATAGAGGAAACGCCAGAGTCTCTTACCATCTTGCCCTTAGTGCACAATCCCCGGGAAGGAGAGATACCGATTTCTGACCGCAGCACCGCCGAAGCATTGCAAGCTGCTCGTAAACGTGCGCACGAGGTGTACGGCGAAATCCTCAGCAGCATACTTGATCAGGAAGAGATTGAATTCGTTGATGTTGTAGCTTCGGCGCTTAACCAGAGCAGGACAAATCATCGGGCAACTAGATTGCGCCAAAACGACATTAGGTATGCCGACATTGATCCGAACCGGCTTATCGGACTAATTAGACTACGCGATACATTGCGCGAACAAGGCAAACTCGCCGAGCTAAAGTTTATTAAAGGAGCACAGAACCAAAAATATCCCCCATTTATTTTATGCGTCCAAAGCCCTAACAAAGCAACGGGAGGTGTATGCTTGCTGGAAAATCCCGTTGTCGGTTACTCAAGTCGCTTATATCCAGTAGGCGGCCGTGACTGGCGCAATATAATCACACTATCTCGTTCAGAATTAGCTGCGCAGGATATTACTGTGCGAACAAAAATTCACAAACCCAAAGGCTCTCCGATTTTCGATCAGCACTACGCCCTTGATCTGCTAAACCTCATTAACCTTAATTTATAGCCTGTAGTTAATGACGGGCGGCAGTTACCCCTGAAATGGATTTAAGTTTCGCAGCTTTCTCTATTGTAGGCATTGCGTATTGTAAACTCGCCTGGAGATAAGCGTACATGGAAAGCTGCTCCATCTTGAATGCGGCATCCAGACCTTCTACTCTAAAAACCTGCGCCGCTGGTCGTTTGCCTTTCATAAGGATTATTCTAAAGGTAAACCATAATAATCAAAACGAACTTTATAGCAGACCAGATTCGTTTGCTGCATAATACAAATGTTGAATGTCTGCCCTTTAAGATAAAAAACAGGCCATTAGTCGAACACGATTTTGGCCTGTTTTATGGATTGGATTTTATTAAAAGTATGAGGTGTCTCGTTTGGTGCGCTTGACGCACTTTGTTTCGAACACCTGATTGGGTGGCTCAATCAGATCACTTAAACGATCTTTTTGATGCCAACAAGGCTCGCTTTATTCACAAACTTTTTGTCATAGCTGAAAAGTTGACTAATACCTGCGTCAAGCATGAGCTGCAATAATAGTGCGTCATTAAGCCCCATATTCAGCCGCCTGCTTAGAGTCGCGTAGCGTTTCGCAAAATCAATATGAGGAGTTGGCTCGATTAGCAATAGCTCAGGAATTGCAGCAATTCTCTCGACTGCTTTTTCAAGGTCAGCGGTAGCGTCATATTTTGATAAGATGAACAACACTTCCTCAAGAATGTGATGCGAAGTAATAAGTTGTTCTTGATCATCCACTAATGCTTGTAGCTTCCGAACCACATCCAAATAGTGATCTGCTGTTTCGTCTAAATAATAAACTAGTATGTTTGCATCAAGTAGCACCATACTGAGATCTATTCAAATTTGCTTTCTGCAATTTTATTCAATTCATCCGGCGTAAGAGAGTAACCTACTTTTTCTTGCAGACGGAAACCACCGCCTATTACTTTCTTGCTCGAAGACACTGAAGCAATGGGCTCTAGGCGAGCGATAGGCTTTCCTGCCTTGCCAATAATAATACGTTCACCGTGAGCAGCCCGGTCAAGCAGTTTGGAAAGATTCGTCTTAGCATCGTGTACATTTATTACATTCATACCTATAGTCTAATGGACTAAGTTAGTCATGTCAACATGCTTCAGCTATCTTTAGGTGTTCGAAGTAAGTCCACGGAACGAAAAACAAGCCCGTAATCGAACACTCGACTGGCTTGTTTTGTAGCGTTATTGGATCACTGGAACGGAATTGTCTCATCTGATGCACTTTGTTTCGAACACCTTCTCGTTTAGCAAAATGCCATTGTTAATTGCTGACATAAGAGGCACACAAGATACTGAATGGACTAGTTATTGTCTGAATTGGCACCCGATATTAAACCGAGCCTCTGCATCTCAGGACTATCTAAACGGCTTGAGGCGTAGCATACGTACATTGGATCGAGAGTGCGAACTCTCGTATCCACCATCCTTTGCAAACTTAAAGCGAAGCCTGCCTGATCGACTTCAGCTAGCGAAATCTTTACTTTATCCGCCTCGCCTGTTCGTTCTTCGACATCATCAGCAAATCTACGCCACTCCTCGTGATCATTTTTTGACTGCCGTGATAGTTCTCGGCGAACCCATAAAAAACTGCCGTGATCTGATGCAACTAGGTGTGCTAGATTTCCTAGAGGCCTAAGCATACTACTGTACATATCCGGTGCGCTTGGCAGTCTCGTCGTTAGCATATGAGCATCCATGGACATGGCTGCCATGCGATCACGAGTTCTCTCATTTATTTTCACACCCTGTTTGGTTGCATTTCTCATCACATCCTGCTGGAAAGATTCCACATCTAGAGCTGGGTGAGTATGGAAATGGATGTCTGGTGGATAAAGCTCAGCGAACTTCAAATGCAAAGAACTCACGCTGTGTTCGGAGGTTGGGCCCCTAAATGCGATTCCACCCAGCCAGGTATTGCGACGATATCGAAAATGCATGCTACGTTCTCGTTTATCTCGTTGCGTCTTTTCGACAGCAACAAGGACCGCACTATGGACTGTATTCGGAAGAGAAAGTGTATCAGGATAGTCACTACGTGTCTCGTCGGTATTTAGCAAATTCTGAAGCGCTCTTTCTTGACGATTCGCCATAAACTTAATTGTAGCAAACAAAAAAGACCCCGTCAGAGAAGTCTTAATTTCTATGTTGCGTAAAATGGTGCACTTGATGCACTTTGTTTCGAACACCTGATTGGGGTGGATCAACCAGAATTGTTAAGTCCTTTTCTACTTACTTGGGCATCGTAAGAGCATAAATAACGAAGAGCATGACTATACAAAAGACAATAGCTAGGCAAACCGTGATAATGCCAATCTTCAACATACCGGCTCGCTTACCCGTCACCTGAACACCAGCTTGCTGCAAAGCGTCATGCCATTTGTTTAGCAGTTTATCTTCATCGTGCGCGGCCTTGAACGCCATAACACCTCCTGCCACACTGGCTACACTCGCTGCTGGCATATTATGTGTCATCCGACCTGCCGCTGCCATTGTAGTAGTAACTATACCCCCTCTTAGAAGCCCAACAGACTTATTGGACTCCTCCAGTCTTGCTTTCTGAGCAGGAGAAAAATCTGGTGAGATAGCAGTCCCCATACCGCTCAGCCAGTACTTCACGCCATTCACGGTAAGGTGCAAGCTGTCTGCCCTTGTAAAGCGTGCTTGCACTGTTGCGAGAGGCGCGTTAAATATTTGCTTATCGTCCTGGTCATACATAACAAGTTTGTTGTTTGCGAGCTCAAGCACCACTGGAACTGTTCTGGTGCCCTTCCAGCGATTGCCGTTCCAATACAAACCCGAAATGAGACGTTTCGGAGATCGTGGAGCATTTGCCTCCGGCGACACCTGTTTATCTTCCTGCTTGTCCGCAACTGTATTCATATCGATAGCATATAAAACCGGTAACTTTTTGACAAGCGAAAAGAGGGCTGAATCCGTCCCACAAATACAAACTTGCCATAAACAAAAAGCGCCCCATTTTAGGAAACCAGGTAAAGAAAAAGTGTACCGAACGGTACACTTTGACCTCTGGTGGGAGGTGTTGAACAATCTATTTGGTGCGCCTGATGCACTTTGTTTTGAACACCTTCTAAAGTGGGCCAGTGAATGCGCTGCACATTAATCTAGGCGGCCGCCAACCAGTTCCGGGTGTCGGCTCGTTCAACGACTTCAACTTGATCATGCAGCCTCACCGTCGTACCCGACTCAAATACATGCACGACATTCTGGCCAAAGAATTCTCCTCTTTCGCCACCAATCGGATCCGTACCTCGGCGCGTTTTCCGCAGAACATCGGTCAACGGTCGTTCTTTACGAAGCACTCCCACGCTTTGATCTATATTCGGTATGGGGCAGCGGGCACACGCACGCACTACGTAGCCGCACAAATTACCGATGCGTACCTCACGCCAGTAATCTTCGTCGTAAGCCGGCGCACCTTCGACTACAATATTCGGCCTGAACCTATCAATTTTGACAGGTTCACCTAAATGAGCGTTAAGCTCACCCAACGAATCGGTAGAAGCAAGTAATATCGGAAATCCATCCGCGAATCCAGTCCTATCGCTAGCTCCGTCCACTCGGCATTCGGGCTTAACCCATCGCGGCTGATCAATCCTCAACAATCGTGCGTCTTTTCCTAGATAATCGCTAAACCATGCGTTGGCTTCCGCGCCCTGGTCCGCGCCCGTACCTGGCTTCCCCCAGAGAGTCACCGGCACAATCTCAGCATTGGGGTCACGCTCAAGCGATAGCGCGATGCCGCCCATTTGGGGCGCGCTCACCTCAAGCAACTCTCCTACAAGCGTTGGTTGTACTAATGCAAGCTCTGGATGAACACGCTGTGTCAGCGGTTGTCCATTTTTGCCAACAAGCATCCACTCACGGTCGTGCTCAATACCGAGTTCAGAAAATGTAACCTCTTGTGCTTGGGTTGCGCCGCAGGATTTTATGGGGTAGTAGTTAAGACCAGCAACTTCTATTGCATTCGACATATTAGCTTAATCTAGCAAATGGATGATTACTAATCAAATTGACAAGTAGAAAGCACCTTTAAAACAGATTGAATAGTTATAACAAAAGAGCACGGGTTGGAACCGCGTCCGTACACATAAAAATCGGCCGATTAGTCCAACACTAATTTCGGCCTATTCATCGGATGTTATCTTCATAAGGCCTGCGGCATCCAAAACGCCGGACTTTGAAATTAATGGCATAAAGTGGGAACTTAAAAGTCCCATGGGTAGCAGCGCGTGAACAATTGAAAACAATATGCGAGCAGCGCGAAAGCCGATAGTACTTCAATATGAGGCGATACAAATAAGATAGAGCACTTTCCGACTTGAGCTTCAATCGCAGCCAGATAGTTGCCCGGGAAGTCAGGGCTACGGACTTTGCCGTCGACAGTATGACCAGCCGTGAAGCTACTAGAGTCGAGGTCAACTGCTCCTTGATCACTTTTCTGGCGACGCACAAAATACGTCTTCCCGGTGCCGGGGAATGCAGAAACAATTTTCGTGATCATGGAATTATTTTAGCAATACTCTTATCGAAAAACGACTGCTGTGGGCTGGAATAATACCCATGAGCGCTTTAATCTTGTATTTGAAGAGGATCTTAGCATGAGGCGATGCACCTGGCAGCCGCATCAAGATCATAGTTTTCTTTTAGTATTATGTCCGGCTGAATAGCATTAGCCATGGTTTTATGCTGCTCATCGTAGAAATCCATGACGCCAAATACTCGAGCGTTGCTGTCGCCCTCTCGTCGTAATAAGCGCTCTTGCAGCGTCTTTCGTTCTACGTCAATACGAACCAAAATGTGTAGATATCCGTTAGCCCGCGCCCAGTCTTTAGACGGCCCGTACCATTGGTCAATGTTGCGATCAAACACAATACTTAGCGGCCCTTCACTTGTTACCTTGTCGAGAAACCACAACGTATACTCGGCGATTACGACATCATGCGCGTGACCAGTAGTCTCGAGTGCATTGCGGATATCTTTGTTGGCTACCCTAAAGAAACCATATGTAGCAGCAAGCCGTTTGGTAAGTTCCGACTTTCCACTGCCTGGAATCGCAGAGAATACGACTAGAACCGGCTTCGTGCGAATGCCATTAAAGTTAAGCCACTGGGAGTGAACCTTATAAATTTGCTGGTAAACATCTTCCATCTAAATAATATTTTATCCCGGGCATGCGAGAACTTCCATGCGCTATTTGGTCGTTTTGGAACCAGAGAGGGCCCTAATCATTGCAACCGCTAGCTCTTATTTAACCTGGCAGTTTCCCGGTTTTAAGCCAGTGATGCGTGTGAGTTGTACCGAACCCGCCGTCAATAACTAAGGTTTGGCCGGTAATGAAACGTGCTTTTTCTGAAAGCAAAAAAGCTACACCTTCACCTATATCTTGCGGTTGTTGGTAAAAACCAAGTGGAACCCGATAATCTGACTTTAATTCAGGTGTATCTTGAGTGGGTCCCGGGGCAATCGCGTTAAAACGAATGCCGTATGGCGCAAACTCCAGCGAAGCTTCTTTTACAAACATTTCTATCGCCGCCTTTGATGCCGAATAGAGAGGGTGCGTACGAATAAGGTGGCCGTGCACCGATGAAATAAATATAACGTTGCCGCGGATCTTATTTTGTAGCCACCCTTTCGCAATAAGTGAGGTCATATAAAAAGGTCCTTGTAGGTTAGTCTGGAAACTCTTTGCAAGTTCATCTGGAGTGATGTCAACTACCGACGCAGGACTTTCATAGGCAGCATTGTTAATGAGTGCTGTTATCTGCAAGTTTTGAGCCTCAGCCCATGACAGTAGTTTTTCAATCTGCTCATAATCGCTAATGTCCGCTATGTATTCATGGCACGCCGCATCACCACTTCGCAGCTCGGTAGCCGCTTGCTTTAGCGCCGCTTCATCTTTATCGACCAAAATACACTCGTACCCCGACGCAAGTAGTACATGAGCAATACCTTTTCCGATATTTCTGGCTGCACCAGTGATTAACGCAACTTCTTTCATTTAGTAAATGGTAGCACGGTAGCACTAAAGCGTAAATGTGACTCAGGGTTGGAATAAAGCGCATGAGGTGGAGGTTGTGGGACTCTAATCTTTTTAACAGAGGTAATTTTGGAGTTTTGGGAAAATCTGGCAAAGAAAAAAGTGTACCGATCGGTACACTTTGACCTCTGGTGGGAGGTGCTGAAAAATCTGCTTGGTGCGGGTCAGGGGACTCTAACCCCTGGCCTCGTCCTTGGCAAGGACGCGCTCTAAACAACTGAGCTAGACCCGCATAAGTCGTACGTAACGTTCATTATTATACATAGTCACCCCTGGGATTTCAAGGGATTATGTGCGTAAATATGAGCTCGGCATTCAGCCCGCAGCAACGAGGTCCGTAAGTAGACCAAGAATGCGGCTCTCTCTGTTCCTTATCGTGGAAAGTGGAAATATGCCTCCACGGAGCTTTTTGATAATATCCAGGGCACCTGCTTGGCGGTTACCGTCTTTTCGTATAGGTCCTTTGTGTTCGTTATATAATTGCGTAACTAGTATGTCTACGAGGCTAAGCGCCTCTTCATCTTTTTGAGTAATATGCCGCTGTACATTTTTAGATCATAGGAAAAATCATACGTTATTTGGCACCCAATGGGTAGCCAATGGACTAATATCTACGTGGTCATTTGGAATATCATAATTAGGTTGCTCACGTAAGAAGTCGTCGACCATTTGCCTACGTACGCCCAAGCTTGTATCAGGCATGGCCAACTTACCGATGCCCACAAACAACCCGCTTACGTTAGCTTCAATCTCATCTTCAGGACCAACGTGACCCAAAAAAGGCAATAGCTCTTGCTGATACAGATCATCATCAAGCATTACGCCCCTGAGCACACTCCAGGTATGTCGAAGACTGCGAATGCCGGGAATCCTAAAACTAAATTGCGTTAAGGTAGCCGTACCAACCTCAATAGACAAGCTTTCATTATATTCTCCTGATTTTGCGAACGAGGCATGAGCAGCTTGGATTGTAACTTTTCCCCATCTTTCAAGTCGATTTTTTGTAACGTAGTTTATATATAGCGGGCCTTCTTTGGGTTCTACCGTAAAACCAACGCAGCAAGCCGATCTGCCGAAAGTTCGGCAACACCAGAAGTGATGATCTTTCGTCCAACGCCTATGGGAATATCTTGTTTTGCGGACCGGTTACCGTCGTGCTCACTACGCCCTGGCATTACCAGATCCTCACTCGACCATTAGCCGGCTTATACAACGCATCCGTCTTTTTTATATCCCACGCGTCGTACCAGGCGTCAATGTTCGGTACGACACCGTTGACGCGCAAACTCGCAGGTGAATGCGGATCTCTAACCAAAAATTGCGTGGCAAGTTCCGGGCGAATATTAGTACGCCATACGCGAGCTTGGGCTAAAAAGAATCGCTGTTCGGGCGTAAAACCGTCTAGTTCTTTTGCGCCGGCTTCACCTGATTCTTCCAGCTTTTTTTGAAGCGCATCGTAAGCTATAAGCATGCCACCTAGGTCGGCGATATTCTCGCCCAACGTCAATTTGCCTTTTACGTGCTGACCGTTTACTTCGTACGCACTGTATTGGGCAACGAGCTCATTGGCCCGCGCATCGAACGTTTTTCGATCACTTGCTTGCCACCAAGAGTTAAGATTACCGATTTTGTCATACTTTGAGCCGTTGTCGTCAAAACCATGCGTAATTTCGTGGCCGATCACCGTGCCGATTGCTCCGTAGTTAGCAGCAAAATCACCTTTGGCGTCAAACATTGGCGGTTGTAAAATCGCCGCTGGAAACGTAATGCCGTTGGTATTCGGCCAATAATAAGCGTTCACCATTGCTGGCGACATCAGCCATTCTTTGCGGTCAACCGGCTTTGTTACACGCCCGACATCATAGCGCCACTCAAAGGCCTGCACCGACCGTATATTGGCAACGTAATCATCTCCCAACTCAAGCGATTCGTACGACCGCCACGTATCCGGATAACCCAGGAGCGGCATAAATGTATCAAGCTTTTCAAAGGCCTTTTGTTTAGTGCGGTCCGACATCCATTCAAGACTCGTGATACGCTCCCGAAGTGCCGCCTTAATGTGCCCCACCAGATCAGTAATTGCCGCTTTGGAGGCTTCGTCAAAATATACTTCGGTGTAGAGTTGCCCGACAGGTTCCGGAAGCAAGCTGGCGACCGTGTGAATGACTCGTTTGTAGCGATCTTGCTGTTTTGTGGTGCCAGCCAGCACTTTGCCAAAGAAAGCAAAATGAATATCGTCGTACTTTTTGGAAAGATACGGCATATAGCGGCTAACGGCATGAGCAATAAGATAATCCTGCCAGGCTTCAAGGCTTTCGGCTTCAAGCAAGCGAAGCGCCTCTTGCAAAAACTTTGGCTGATGCACATTGAGGCCGTCCAGCTCTGTAAGCCCGGTTGTACGCTGATATGCCTTCCAGTCCAAGCCCGTAAACGTTGTAGCTAATTCTGCAAAAGTAAACGGATTGTACAGCGCCTCGACATCTCTGTTTTGGGTGGAGGTATTCGAGGCTGCCGCCAACTTTTTTTCGATTTCATACACATTATTGGCGCGGCGTACAGCATTGTCTTTGCCAAGCGCCTCAAATAACTGCTTAAGATACGCCTTGTAAGCAACGCGGGCTTTTTCGAAATCTTCCTTCTTTTCAAAGTAGTAATCACGGACCGGCAGCAGCAAACCACCCTGCCGGATTACCATCACGTAATGCCGGCTGTCTTTTTCGTCAACATCCAGGCATAACCGCCATATCAGACTGCGCCCGTTGCCGTGGTAATTCATAATAAGCGCTTTGATGTCATCGGCGCTCTTGGTATTTTCAATTTCTAGCACAAAGGACATGACGGGTTCAAGGCCGCGCGCTTTGATAGCCGTTTGGTCCATACCGGACGCGTACAATTTCTTTGCCAATAGCTTGTTTTTGGACCCACGTCCGGTCGCCGGTTTTTCGAGCAGTTCATGCAGCTGCTTGGTCACTGTTTCGTCGAGGTCGCTTAGCGCCGAAACGCGCGGCTTGTCGGCAGGAATAGGATGCGCATCTCGCCATTTTTGGTTAACGTAGTTATAAAAATCATCGCCAGGATTAATCGTTGGGGTTATTTCTTCTCGTAAATTCATTTGTATCATTATACAGAGAGTTACCCAAAACGAATGGCGATTTTGTGGACGCTATTTTTTTCGGTCTAATTGTTGAAAAGTACATTGACGAGTGCGGTCTTATCGTAAGAAGGATGCATATCCAGCTGCAAAAATTCGTCTTTGGTGAACCACGCCCATGTTTCGATGTGGTCGGTTTTCTGCAACAGCTCTTTTAGTACTGATACTTTGAAAAACAAATTCATTCGCGGAATACCATTAACAACGTTGCCGATATTGTAGTGAACGATTTGAAAGTCGGACGAAATCGCCTGAGCCGGTACGCCAAGCTCTTCCTCTACTTCACGCACTAACGAGGATTCGACCGTTTCGCCATGGTCCACTCCGCCACCGGGAAGCGCCCACCATGTTCCGCCGATGGATTCCTTTACCAGCAACACCTTACCGTCTTGGACAATCACTGCTCGCGCTGCAACGCGGTACAAACAGTCGTCAATGTCGTTTAATCGCGGGTCTATCTGCATGGCTTAGAAAGCTCTTCGGGCGCAGGGATTCTGATTGATGACAGATATAACTTCATGCTTTAATTATACCTTATGGCAGAACTAGATCCCCAATTCCACAAAGAATTTATACAAAGTCAGGCACGTAACTCAGATTTTCATAAGAGAGTACTGGCATTTAAGCAAGAATTTGTAGTGACTATTACGCCCAACACTGACCCTAAAAAATTATTGAGCGTCGTGACGGCACTCGGGTCTTTGCTCTATAACTATGCAAACGCACCTTTTGGACATGATGTTGATCCCAGCACTATTTCAGATACGTGCGACGAAATAGCTACGGACGCTCTCATGAGATATGTCGGACTAGCGGACCTGCCTGGGACTGAGATGGATGCTATTATTGATGAGTCGGCAGATATGGTAGGACGATATTTTGGTGGATTTCCCACGCATAGCAATGAGCAACCCATAAACCCGCCGAACTCGAACCAAGGATAAACTTGCTTTTTATACTGAACAGCCCTCAGATTTAAGCATGGATCTCTCTAAATACATCTACCGGATGTCGATATTACCTCGGGAAATAGCGATACGGCGCTCCGCACGCTGAGCTGGCGTCAAGCCGGGTTTTAAGTTGTCATAATAATCGGCAATGTTACTACCCAGCACATATCGGCGACGTTGGCTGCTCGCAACAATCATTCGCGGGTTAAAGCCTGTGCCTTTTACTCCATGTTCCTGATATATTTTCTGGAAAAGCTCAATGTCCTCATCCTGTTCTTCAATTTTGGTAGGTGCGAATCCGCCAGCAACCTCGTATGCCTCGCTGCGTACCGCCATATTGTGACCAAAAGTAGCCAATAGCGGCCAAAAAGACCGGCGCCTTACAGAGTTAATGCCCCGATAAGCCAAGGTACCGAAAGGAGTCAGGTAATACTGCGGAATGAAAAACTCATCCTTGCGGTATGTAGATATTCCAGCGGCTGACACTTTATTGGGATGATTGGCGAAGTAGCGAACTATCGCCCTGGACCATGTAGGACGAGGTATCGTATCGGCATCCGTCCGAGCAATAATCGTAGCCCCAACCTCGTCGATTGCATAACGAAACCCTGTACGACAAGCTACGCCCGTACCTTTTTCTTCCTCTGAAATGAGATGTAGAAGTGGATATTTCAACTGCAAGTCTTCGACAATCTCCGCTGTTGCATCAGTCGAATTATTATCCACCACAATCAGTGCATCGGGCAGTGTAGTCTGATCCCTTGCTATAGCTTCAACCGTGTCTTGCACTGTTTTTGCTTCATTATAAGCTGGCACCACCACAGCAAGCTTCTCGCTCACGACAGTCCTCTCATTACAATATGCAATTTTTTAGTCTATCACACCTGCCAGCCCTTTCGGGCTCAAACGATTAAATATATACGTACCGGGGAGGACTTGCCAATGCTTCACCCTAGGAACCTGCTACCGAAATGAATAAATCATTCGCGATCAGACAAAAAACTAGATTATAAAGAACGCAAAGTGTTATTCTGTATCAGTTAAACAGTATCGCGTATGCCGTATCCAGAGTATAGAGAGTCAGCAGTGCATATATACGCGCCAACTTTCACCCTATATGATGATCATTTGGCCGTTGTTACAACATTGGCCGATGGCAGTCATTCTTTGCCTAATGCCTATGTGCGCGAAGATCATTACAAACAAGGGGAAGCTTTGCAGGCGGCAGCGCGCGAAGCCTTATATGTCGCTTTCGGCGAGGCTCAGCCTACACTAGAACCCATAATCACCCATGTTGAAAATAAAAGTGACAATACCGACATTGAAATAGCTTACGCGGCGATTACCAGGATCATTGATGTCACGTCCAATCCGGCGCTTCGTCCCATTCCTTTGCCGCACATCGAAGGTGTCGCCCTTGGTTTAACCACTTTAGAGTTGCACTTTATAGATGCAGGGCTAAGAAAACTTCGGGAATATCCAAATTTAACGCCAGGAGCACGCTTGCAGCAACCGAAAACGCTGTCAATGTTGTCACGGCTCGTAGAAAACCCGCGGCGATTTACTATTTCCGAACTAAGAACTGCATATGAAGCACTACTCTTCGACTCTCTAGGTTCATCAGTTCAGTTGCAGCCAAGGGAAAAAGTAGATCCTCATAACTTTCATAGAGACATTACGGGTACACTCGTTCCCTTGCCCGAATATTCGAGCGGAAGAGGACGACCAGCGAGGTTTTGGTCAATGCCCTTGATGACACTCGAAAGCTCAACTTAAGATACGATAGAATAAATTGGCAAAGAGGCACCCGACATTAAAACTAAGGCAGCACTCTAACTCGTTTAAAGTTCTTGCCTTCAAGTTCTTCAATTGTCACTGGCTCAAAAGTAAATTGCGCATGTTCTAGTTGACTTGGCGACAGTACTAATTGCCGATAGCTGTCGTCACGCGGCTTGAGCACCCCGACACCAGCCCAAAACTTAGCAATCGAATCTTTAGTGGTGCCGACGGCTATACAACTACCGTTAGGGAACGGCTGCGTGAACACGCGAATTTTGTTACTTGCCGTCGAATAACCTGTCGCACCCTTTACTCTCATGTAGGCGCTGTGAACCAGCTCTACTTTTTCCCGCCATTTCGGATCTGCGAGCTGTTCAGGAGTCGCCTTTACATTCAAAGCCGTTGTTGCCAGTTGTGCCTCTGTTAGTTGCGGCAAACCGCCCGGCAGCTCAGAAGCTAGCTTTTCGATACTCACTTCCAGCTCTTTTTCGTAAGCTTCACGAGTGGCGAATAAGCTGCTAATGCCCGTTAAAGTCATCTTGAGATTACTTGGTTGATATGGCTTTAGAAAATCTAATATTTGTTGGCGACTTTTTCTATATGCTTCAATATCTTTTTCGGGGAGGTTATTGATTCTTGGCACAATTATGTCGTCAAGAAAGAAGTCGAACCATACACCAGGCTCATAAATCGCACACACCGACTTCACCCAGCGGGTGAAGTACATGTGAGCGAATAGTTCCGCCCAATCAGATTCAGGCGCTTCGTCTAACCGCCATAATTTATAACAGCCGCCTAGGAATGTTAGATTGATTGGTTGGTAAGCCTGTACGTTCTCTTTGATTGAATTTTTAATGTGTGCCGCATATTCTTCTGTCAAAGAATATTTACGGAACTTCTTCGAAGTTATAAGCTGGAAAATGGTTTCAATTAACTCAAACTCATCTTTGGGGTGCGATAACTCAACCGGTTCTTTAAGCTGGTCTAATGCCGATTGGATATATTCTTGTGCAGTCATAATAAATGGAGATGCAGGGTAGACATAAACCTACCGTGGAAGGCTTTGCAAGCTAACACCTATTCTCAGTCACTGCATCAGGAATAGTATAGCAAAGTTTTAGTCCAGAAAGGTAATTCCGATGCTTACCCTACCGGCCGCCGGTTGAAATCACAGCTCTTTAGCGCAAATCAGGACGGCGGCTATGTACTTTTTGCGTATCGAATGCGGCCGGTTGTTTGCCCACTTCGCTCCAGTGTACCCATTGTTTAATGATATTCGTAAAACTAAGGCCGTGAGAATGAAATACGGAGCAGAGCGGTTCTCGAACAATTGTTAAGTCATGATCGAGCATAGTCCCGGCGAATACCCTATCTTCGCCGCCTGCGGCGTACTGTTCGTCGTAGCCGCCAAGTTCTTGCCAGGCTTTGCGCTTAACGATTGAACAATTTGCGCCCATAATACCTACGGATAACTTCATGATGATGCGAGGCTCTTTCCATACACTAGGACGAATTATATTCTCTAGTCGTTCACCCACCGATGCGTTCCAGTTGGCGAGCGGCAATCCATATATTCCACCCAGTTTTTTCTCTGCATGCATCCAATACGTGATATTTTTAAGGAATAGCGGGCTGCATAAACTCGAATGGCCCACAAGCGTAACGACCCACGGGTGTGTCGCCGCCCGAAAACCGGCGTTAAGAGCCTTGGGATATGTAAAGCCTTCTTGCGACAAGCTGATAATCTTTGCGCCTTGCGACCGGGCATACGCCACGGTGTCATCTCGCGACTCGGTGTCGACAACTATCACCTCGACAGAGCCATCAAAAATTTGAGCATGTATATCTTCAAAAAGCCGCTTAATATGTGCGCCGTCATTTCTGGTACGCAAGACAATACTCACATCTGGATCTTGCAGTCCAGTACTTTGGCGAGAAATATGTGTAGCCCGACCTTCCATCCACTTTTTAATACGCCAGCCATTTACAAGCATCCGCGCAAAATTTTCCTCATGGAATAAGTTGTTCATTTTGCTAGAATACCACACTAATCGTAGGTTAACTCCAGAAGCCAACTTAGCTGGTAGTCACTATTGTTTTGCGTTTATACTGCCTGATCGCCAGGACATACATAAGGACCAGAATACCGGCGCACCAGGCTAAGGCAATCCATATTTTACTTCCGGCAGTGCCAGTGACAAGTAGTGAACGCATAGTTTCGATGATCGGAGTAAAGGGCTGGTTTTCGGCGAAACCACGTAAGAGGGGCGTCATAGAAGCCGTCGGCACAAATGACGGGCTAATAAAAATAAGCAGCATCAAGATGTAACTGAACGAACCGGCGCCTTCGGCTGATTTTGCCTGCAAACCAAAGAATATAGCCATCCATGTTGTTGCTAGCGTAAAGAGACTGACAAGGCCGCCGAACAACAGCCATTCGCCGAGTCCGGCGCTCGTACGAAAACCAATAGCAAACGCCACAGCAAGCACAAGCAAACACGAAAACAAGTTAGATAAAGTCGAAGACACGGCCTGACCACTCAAAATTGAGGAAGGAGCAACGGGCATTGTACGAAAACGGTTAATAATACCTTTTTGTATGTCCGTGTTCAAACGAAATGCCGCATACGCGATGCCACTAATCACTGTCATAATGATGATTCCCGGCGTGATGAAATCAACGTACTTTATACTACCGGTCTGCTGACCGAGCGCGCCGCCTAGGACAAATACGAACATGAGCAGCATTGCGATCGGCGTCAATACAACGGTAATGATGGTATCCGGACTTCGAACAATATGACGCAAACTTCGCCTACTCATTGTCCAAGTATCTTTAAGCGTCTGCATGTTATTTCCCTTCCTTTTTGTTGCTTGTAAGTTTAAAGAATACGTCGTCGAGCGTTGGCACTTGCTGGGCAAAATCGCTCGGTTCAAGCTTGGCATCGCGAAGTCGAATGAATAATTCTGCGATTTGGGTGGCGGTAGCACCAGCAATGACAGTAAGTGTTAGGTCATCTCCCGCCGTAACCTTGTAATCCTTCCCTAATACGGCAATGGCTGTTTTTAGTTGCTCTTGATCATGAAAAGTGAATTTAACGCGACTGCCCGGGACAAGCTTTTTCAGTTCAGCCGCCGTGCCTTTCGCCACAATTTTGCCCTGATGTAGCAGCGCAATCGTATCGGCTAGCTCGTCTGCCTCTTCAAGATATTGAGTGGTCAAAAACACCGTTGTACCACTTTCTGAAAGCGCCTTTATTGTTTGCCACATGTCATTGCGCGCCTCAGGATCAAGCCCCGTTGTCGGTTCATCCAAAAAAATAATGGCAGGACTACCGATGAGGCTCATGGCAATGTCCAGCCGCCTACGCATACCACCAGAAAACGTCACAACACGCCGATCAGCTGCATCGCTAAGATTGAACTTCGCCAGTAGTTCGACGGCCGTTTGCGCTGAATTGTTCACATGCCGTAAATCGCCAATGAGTTCCAAGTTTTCTCGGGCAGAAAGTACATCATCGACTGCCGCAAATTGTCCGGTGAGGCTAATATGCTGCCGGACTTTGTCTGCTTGCTTGGCGACATCAAAACCGGCAACCACCGCACCGCCAGCATCCGCCTTAATAAGCGTCGTTAGGATATTTATGATTGTTGTTTTGCCCGCGCCATTACTGCCGAGCAGCGCAAAGATCGTTCCACGTTTAACAGCGAAATTGACACCCTTTAATACGTTGTTGTTTTTATATGACTTTTCTAATTCGGTGACGGTAATTGCCGTTTCCATACCACTCCTTACTTTTTATTCTCTTGGTTCTTGCGATATGCTATCCACTCTTCGTAAAGCTGGGGTAACTTTTCAGTCAAAAAATCGCCTAGAGAGGCTGCCGCTTCAAGCGCCTGCCGTCGTTCCGGAGAAGCATCTTGTAATAACTCCAAACCTTCGCGGGCCAGACCTGCCATTTCTTGATATTCGCTTGGCTCAAAGCCAGTATTCTCCCAGCCAAGCGGACTAATGCTAATAAGATCAGCGCGGGTGCCCGCCGGCCGCGAACGATGAATAAGTTTCTGGGCCTCGAGGGTTTTGATTGCATTATTAATAGCGCTGCGGCTCGTTAACAACGCATCGGCAATATCATTAATTGATTGTTGCATTGGCTCGCACACCGACAAATAACCAATAAGACGCCCCGTAACTGGCGGAAAGCCGTAACGTTGAGCATAAAAACGGCCCATGTGATCTGCAAAAATGAGTACTTTATCTCTGTCCATACTCTAATTATACACGAAATAAATGAAATAACACAATATTGTGTCATTTCATTTATTTCGTCTCTTGCTATACGGAACTTGACCGCTGACAGGAGATACCTAGGCTAAGTCTTTACATATCTGTAAGAACTTCAGATCTCTGGCGCGGACAAGTTTACCATCGACTTGCTGGGGCTTGGCAGCTTCAACAAGCTTAATCGCTTCATTGATATCAGATACCCATACAATCTCGTGCCCTTCTTCGACCTCAAAGTCAGTAAGATTAGTTTGCCGACTAGCATCTAAGTGAGCCGTAAAACAGTAGTCCACTTGTTTTTGCTTCCAGCGGTCAAAGAAAGTCTCAATCATGCCGACTTCCCTATCTAGCTTAACTTCTGCGCCAAGCTCCTCGAGAATTTCGCGCGCGATTCCAGTTCGAAGGTCATCGTTACCAAGTCCGCCCCCGGGTAGCATATAGTAACTACGTTTGCCTACTTTGATGAGCGCCACTTTAAGACCATCAAAGACAATCGCTCGACCTGCCGGTCTTGCTTTAAATATCGAGTAATCCATTGGAGCTACAGATGGATCGACGTCTTCGGGGTGAATAGATGCTATTATTTTCATATATTATACCTCCTTTGCATATACAAGCTTCTCGGCAATGTAAGTGGCATCATTGCCGACAACCGGGAAATCACCAGTTTTTACCAGGATTGAGCGGCAACCTGCATTTTTTGCTATATCTATGTCGTCTTGCCTGTCGCCAACCATAAAGCAGTCTTTCAGATCAAGACCAAATTCACTAGCTGCCTGTAATATCAGGGCTGGCTTTGGCTTTCTACAGTCACAATTATCTGCCCTACGATGTGGGCAAGTATATACTTTTAGTACTTCTATGCCACTCGGGGCAAGCATCTGGATAAAGTGATCGTTGATTTTCATGTAATCATTTTCATTGAAACGGCCTTCCGCAATACCCGACTGGTTTGTTACGACAATGATCTTATAGTCATTGTCGGCCAAGAGCTTCAGAGCTTCCAATGTGTCCGGAAACAGCTTGATCTTTTCAGGAGTGTCTACTCTTCTATCCTTTGGCGGGACAATAAGCGTGCCGTCACGGTCCATTAATACGATCTTCATACGTCTCAATCATAGCAGATGGTCCACTGCTATAATGCCCGCTTAGACTGGAATTAAAAATAAATTTCGCGCCTATATACTTTGCAGACCCAACACATTGAATTGAGCACCTTTGCGGTGTTTAGCTTTTACGTTTCTTGTTTAGTTTTACTATTTCCTCGTTAGTGACTGGGGGGGTGTTTGTTAGAATTTTTACGACTTTAACAAAATCCTCGTTATTCTTAGGCAATACTTCTCCATCTAGTTTGGATATATTAGCCGTAGCAGATTTCGATAAAGAAAGCTTTATTTTAGCGCCTTGAACCGTTGTGTCGGAGATATACTCCTGCTGTTTCTTAGACATTTCCAAAGCTAGCGTCTCACGCTGAATTACCTCTCGAAAGTCATTCACAGCTCGTTGCACTAAATTATCCGGACTATCAATATGTAACATGATACGATCATCAACATTCAAGCCGGACTTCTTTCGTAACTCCTGCACGAGGCGGACGATGTCACGCATCATTCCCTCGGCACGTAATGAATCTGTAAGTTCGGTGTCAAGTAGGATACTTTTGCTACCTGTTTTCACTTCTTTCACATTGACCTCATCAGCTACGATGTCGATGTATCGTTTGGGGAGGGAAGGAACACTAAGGAGAGCAAGCGGTTGACGGACTTTAATATTCTTTTCAGCCCTCTGTCGTAACGCCGTTACGATTACTTCACGAGTAAGCCGCATGTCACTAAGCACCTCTTGGTCAACCTCACCCACATCGGGCCAGTCACTCAAGTGGACTGACTCGCCGTGCATCAGCTCTCGGTATATGTAGTCACTTACAAACGGCGCCCACGGTGCGAGCAGTTGAGTTACGCGCACTAGCGTGTAGTGCAGCATGGCATATGCCTCAGCCTTATCCGTATCGTCCTCAGTCTTCCAGAAGCGACGACGCGAACGACGGATGAACCAATTACTCATATCGTCAATGAGTTCGAAAATCGGTTCAATAGCGTGAGCCAATTTAAATGCATCAGCCTGTCGTGTAGTCTCTGCTATCGTCTCGTTCAACCGAGCAAGCATCCAACTATCGAGCGGATTATTCGATGTCGGTTCTGTTAGGTCGCCAGTGTGCTGCCAACCATCGATGTCAACATACATCTTAAAAAAGCGGTAGCTGTTCTGTAAAGTGCCGATCACGTTACGATTCACATCTTTTAGTCCGTCACGGTTAAAGCGCATGTAGTCAGCACTCTGCGTCGCCTGAGTACTAGAAAGTAAAAAGAGTCGTAAGGTGTCAGCTCCCTCACTATTAAATACTTCTTCGATTGGCGGATAGTTTTTTAGCCGTTTACTCAGTTTCTGGCCGTCAGCCGCCATGATAAAGCCATTTACAATCACATTTTTAAACGCGGGTTTGTCAAAAAGAATGGTTGCCACTACGTGCTGGACGTAGAACCAAAGACGCGTCTGGTCAATACCTTCCACCACAAAATCGGCAGGAAAGCTTGTAGCGAATGCCGCTTCGTTCTCAAAGGGGTAGTGTTGCTGTGCTACGCTCATACAGCCAGACTCGAACCAACAGTCCAACACTTCCTCCACACGACGGTAGGTCTTCCCGTCTTTTTCAAATGTTATAGCATCAATAAAGGGGCGATGTAGGTCATCAACCTGTATATCGTCACCTGCTAGCTCCTTGAGTCTTGCAATACTATCAACAACGATGTAATCCTCTTCATTGACCCAGATCGGTAATGGTGCGCCCCAGTAACGATTACGGCTAATCGCCCAGTCTCTTGCTCCGGCAAGCCATTTGCCAAAGCGGCCATCTTTAATATGGCCAGGCGTCCAGTTAATGTCCTGTGCAGTTTGTTGTAGTTCATCACGTATTGATGAAACACGTATAAACCAACTCGTGATGGCATAGTAAAGTAGTGGCGTGTCGCAGCGCCAACAGAAAGGGTACGTGTGGGTGAATGTCTCGGCCGCAAAAACCATACCTCTCTGCGTCAGATGTTCGATAATTGGTCTATCTGCACCTTTAAAGAACTTACCCTCTATTTCATCAAAACCAATGCCGCCCTTTACCTTACCACTGGGATCGATCGTCGTAAGAACAGGTATGTTATGAAGCTGTCCTAATCTAAGGTCATCTTCGCCAAAGGCCGGCGCTACGTGCAGCACACCAGTACCCTCATCGACGCTCACAAATTCAGCTGGCCAAATCTTATACAAGTTATCATGCCCCTCGTAGCTGGTCAGATCATCCACTGCGAACAAGGCCTCATACCGTTTGCCGACCAACTCGACCGCCTTTACCTCTTTTACGACTGTATAGTTTTCTTCGTCTTTTAGCACGGCATCAAGGCGTCTCTTGGCTACCACTAATATTTCACCGCCCATCTCCACATAGACGTAAAGCTCTTGCGGATTTACAGCTATAGCGGCGTTGCCAGGTAGTGACCAGGGCGTGGTTGTCCAGCCGAGTAAGAAAGCGTCTTCGTCCAATAGCTTAAATTTTACAAATAAGCTCGGGTCGGGTACATCGTCCTTATAACCATCGTTCACCTCAAAGTTACTCAACGGAGTCTCACACCTTGGGCAGTAAGGTGTTGACTTATACCCCTTATAGAGTAGGCCTTTTTGGTCGATCTGGTTCAGCGCCCACCAGACACTTTCGGTATAGCTAGTTTGAACAGTTGCATAGTAGTTCTCATAGTCGCTCCAACGACCTAACCGCTGTAGCAAACGTTCCCATTCCTCCTTATAGGTAAAAATAGAGTCTCGACAGGCGGCATTAAAGGTATCGATACCAAGCTCAACAATTTGCTTCTTACCACTTACGCTAAACTTTTTTTCAATTTCATACTCTACGGGTAGTCCATGGCAATCCCAACCGTTGCGACGCGGCACGTAATAGCCCCGCATTGTTTTGTAGCGTAAGACCGAGTCTTTAATACTCGTAACGAGCGAGTGTCCAAAGTGCGGTAGTCCATTAGCAAATGGAGGGCCGTCGTTGAAAATAAAGACGGGAGCATCTTTGCGTCGTTCAATACTTTTCTCAAACGTGCGTTCTGCCTTCCATTGAGCATAGATCACTTCTTCAAGCTGTGCAGTTGGTGATTTCTTGGGTTCCGTAGTGTCTTTCATGTTTTTCCTTTGAAAATAAAAAATACCCCTTAATAGGAATTGTCGGAACCCAATTGCATACGGGCGGTACCATCCGACTTCCAAAAAGAGGTAACTCTTGGCGCTTATTTACGACATTCACGCTGTCTGGCGTCAGGGTCTACTAGGCAATTACCGTTCTTCCTGCTACTTCACGGGTGATAGCCGCTTACTTGCTAGATTGCAAGGTGTATGTAATGCCTAACATAGCAGTATCCCCCTTTTAAGTCAACCTTCCTCCCAAATCTCCTCGCTCAGCATCCCACACTTTTTCATTTTCTCCACTGTCGTAAACCGGATACGTGGCTTCTCTGTGTCGTCACCCTCCCAATACCACGCATCTGCAATAAGCTTCCTTGTTCTGCGCTTGGCATAGATCAGATCAGTCGTTCGTGGGCAGACGAATAATACAATCGGTAGCTTCTCGGTATCAGTCTGCTCTCGCCATTCACTGCCTTCATCATCCAGATACTTTACGTAATCACCTAAGCGTTTCTTCATACGGTAGCGTGGCAGTGTCGGGTCAAAGACTTCAAGCAAGTAGCTTTCAAGCGTTTCCTCTTCTTTACCCTCATTGTCGAGTTTGTCCTTACAGAACACAAGGCTGGGTTGGATGAGCTCGCTCTCCAGGATGAAGTGGTAGTAACTGCGCTCAAGTAAGTAATCTGCTTCGGTCTGGTAGTAGCGGCGTATCTTCTTGTTCTTGGCCTCGTTTTCAGCATCTGCCTGCTCGAAGGCAGTGCAACAGCCCGCAATAAGAATACAGCGGTCAATGTAGGTTTGGCTCCGGGTTGGCTCTTTGTAACGCTTGCGCAGTTCTTCCGGCGGGTAAGCTGGTAATACTACTGTCTCGTCATTTTCATCTTTACTTGTCCTGGTAAGCGTGCGCAAATGCCGTACACCATTTAAGCCAAGGTAGTAGACGGCTGGCTTCGTCTTTTCGGCGAAGTGGGTTGAGTAAATCCATTCGACGTAGCCCTTGGCGCGCAGGTCACGGAGCCATAGGTTAATGGTTTTGGGGTCTTTGTGGCCTAGGAACGCTTGGATTTGAATACGGTCGAGGAATCTGAATCGATATAGCAGTTTGAGGATTTCTTGTTGTCTCTTGGTGAGTCTAGGAAGGTTGGTCATAGGTATGGCTTAGATATAGATAGGTATTAGACTAGTTATTTTTTAGAGTTTAATTATGCTTTTCTTGATTTCTTATTCTTCTGACTTAGGTTTTTTCTTTATGGATTATTCTTTTAGTTTTATTAGTTTATTTTTTTCGATTAGTTTTTTTAATGCTATTGTTTTATATGTTTTGTTATCTTTATGTTCTTTGTTGATCTTGACCGGTATTCACTTTACTTACCAACCCTACCTACACCTCTACTTGTAAGGGTAGGAGATACGGATATTTTACAGTAACAGATAGAAAAGATGCAAGTTTTGCCCTCGCCCTTGGGGGCAAAAGTAGTGTAGCTAAATGAGCTCTGTGTCCTGTGGTAATTGTTCGTCGTCACCAGGGAGAGAGCGGGGTGTGCGGTACTTGGCGAGGTGGTCTTGTTTTGGTAGAAGGTTTGTACTTGAAGGTACTGGAATTGGTGCTGCGACTGTAGGAGCGAGCATGAGCCTTCCCGTACCAATGAGCTTCTTGTAAGCCAGGTTCTTGCCATTCACGAAGTCAAACCATTTATCAAAACGCTCATCGTCTTTCAGACCTCGTGTATTGTAACGGTACTCGTATTCTGCACAGTATTTTTGTAAGTGCTTTGGACTAACGCCAATGTAGATAGCCCGGATACTGAGCTTTAGGTGGCTCCAAGCTCCTTCGATAGTGTTGGTGTGATTTTGGCCGACGACAAACTCTTTGCTGGAGTGGTTGACGCGGCGGTGCTCATAGCCAAGCCGGGTGACGTGGTTGTATGGTCTGTACTCATCAGTCATAACGGTAGAACCAGGCGTTACATTATCGGTGATTACTTTTTCGAGTGTATGTGCTGTTGTGTCCTGTGTAACTGCTAGGCGGATTTCACCTTTACGCTCAGCAATACCAACAACTGGTGTTTTACCACTGGCTCCTCGGCCACGCATACCATCGTGTTTCTTGCCACCGACATAGGTTTCGTCGGCTTCGACAATATTGCCGAGTAGGTCACCACGTCCGGCTTTCTCGACAGAATAGCGAATACGCTGAAGCATGAACCATGCGGTTTTTTGAGTAATGTCTAAATACTTTGCAAGTTGGATAGACGAGATGCCTTTTTTGAGCGAGGTATTGAGATAAATGGCGTAGAACCACTTTTGAAGTGCGATGTGACTATCGCTAAACATAGTACCAACCTTAGCCGTGAACTTCTTACGGCAGTCCCCGCACTTAAATAGTTTGCCGTCTGCGAACTTGTAAGTCTTAAGACTGCCACAGTGGGGGCAGTAACGGTTTTTATTGTCTTCGCCCCAGCGCTGGGTCTCTAGGAAAGATAAACAACTGGCTTCATCGGGGAATTGCTGCTGGAAGGCGAATAAACTCATACTACTAGTTTATAAAATTAGAGTGGGTCTGTCAAGTATATAGGTGCGATAAATTTTAACCCGTAATCTTCCTAAATCGATTGGGTTTTATAACTTTGACGCCTTTATATTCGTCCAAAATGAGCAAATCTTTGTCAGCTGTTACTAGGTATTTAGCCTTGCCCGTTACGGCCGCGGCTAGAATGTAATCGTCAAACGGATCACGGCAAATCTTTTCTACATTCTTCGGTTCCACAAGAATAGATTGTCGGCCTAGTAAGCGAGCAGCCGCTTTTGCCTTTTGTTTCGTTAGGTCCAACTTCTCTACTAATACAGCTTCAACTTCGGCTAACATGTATTTCGAGGAAACATTGATGATTCCATCTTTGAGATCTTCTTTGAACGCCAGAATAGCTTCACGACGCGACAGCATCTTTATCAAGACATTGGTATCGTATAGGATTCGCATGAGGATCTATTTGCTTAACTAAGCTTTAGCCAATATATTGCGACGAACTTCTTTAGTAGCACGAACAAAGTCATCTTCAGTCGTGTAGCCTTCTTTGTTGGCCTTCTCGGCAATCTCTACAGACAGCGCTTCAAGCAAATCCCAGTCGTCCGCCTGAACTTGATCTGCCTTTAATTTACCAACCAAGGCCTGGCGAATGTAGTCGCTGCGGCTAGCATACTCACTTTTGGCTGCATCATCAATTCTCTTGATAAGCTCTTTTGGCAGCGATATATTGATGGTTTGAGTAGGCATGTTTGTTCCTCTTATATACAATAATTGTATAGGAATTGTATAAGCTGTCAATACTCCTACAATACTGGAAGTTGGATGAATTGGACATCGAAAGCCTCATGTACGACTAACGATTCTACAGACAAGAAAGACCTTGCCATCGTAATTGTCGCTTTTGTAAGCTCGCTCGTCGAGCTGATCCAAGATCTCAAAATGTTTGCCCAGTGTTGACTTAACCTTGGCTAAATCAAAAGACGTCTCTGGGATCTCAGAGGTATATGTCTCTGTAGTACCATCGACTTTCTTTTCGGTTACTTCAACATCTAGAACACTTAGTGTGTCTTTGCCCGGCCGAGCATTAATCTTCAGTGTGCCCACTTCAAAAGAAGACTGTGAAGGCTCGGAACGATTGATCTTCTCTAAATAAGCAACTGTATTCATGTCAAAGATGAAGAGCCCATCAGGGTTTAGGCTATTGGCGGCGGCGTCAAATAGAGATTCCCACTGCGAAAAATTAGTGAGATGATTGATTGAATCATACACGCAAAGAATGACATCATACTTATCAGATAGTTTGAAATCAGACATATCAGATTCTATAAAAGTAGCATGTGGTAACTTGCTTTGCGCAATTTGCAACATGCCCGGGGAGTTGTCCAACCCCGCAACTACATAGTCATTGGATAAAAACGTAAGTATGCTACCCGTGCCGCACGCTAACTCAAGCACGTTTTTTGCGTATGGCTGGTATTTTTGTATGAGTTTCTTCAGCCAAGCAGCTTTTTTAGCAGGGTCGCCAACAAAGGCATCGTAAAATCGGGCTATCGCGTCATAATCATTCTTCATACTCTGATCATAGCAGAATTGCAGCCCTCCCGGACTCGAACTGAGTAACAGGGATGGTTTTGGAAAATAAAAATCCGAGATATTGCTTCTCGGATTTTTACATCTGTTGGATAATTTTGGTGGGCCTAGCCAGGGAAAAGTCGAACTATTTATTTGAGGCTTTACGAGTGTTTTGCGAGAGATTGGATGAGTTAGATATCGAAGCTCTCGTCGATGAACTATAAGTTAAAAGTGCTTTAAAGCATTGGGATTTTCTCGTATCCACTTCATATATTCTTCAACCGTCCTATCCTCAAGATAAGTATGATATGCCTGGTCATCTGATAGCCAATCGAAGTATAGGCCTGCATGAACGGGGCCCATGCCTTTCGCCTCTTTTTTGGACACCACAAGATCCTGGCTAAAAATACGCTTTGGCTTTTTATTCACCAATTCTACATAAACCTCGAGTGTGTATTTGCCAGCATTAAAATCAAGTTTTGCCTTCTTAGGGAGCAAAAAATGATGGTCAGCCTCGACGCCTTGCTTACCTACAAAAAGCCCACTCCCTCTTTTTAACTGACCTTTTTCGCCATAAGTCCAAATATTGAACGTCGTACTTACATTGCCTTTAATCAGTTTGACGTACATACCCTCAATATATTGCCCCTTATCTGCGGTACTGTATAGTAAAGTTCGCAAAAATATTTTGGCAGCCTCACTGTTGCCGCCGTCTTTTCCAAAGAATATTACCGATGGTCGGGTCATCCTTATAGTTCCCCTGCGCATTCGGGTCAGCCAAAAGGTAGCGAGCGACACCAAAAGGGCAACGACTGAAATAATAATCGGAAGTATTACCTCTGCTTTTGCCATGGTCTATCCTTAAGCTCAACTATTTCCGTCAAATAACGTTAGATAGTCTCCATATATCCATTTCTGCGCGTACACATTGTCGCCAGCTTTCATAGGTTTCAAAATACCCATATCGACAAGGCGCTCAATAACTTTATATCCGCCACGCTCTGTATACCCCGTCCATTTTACAATGTCAGCGATACCTGCGATTGGCATTTTGTATAGATTTTCCAGTACTTTTACTGTTGCCTCCGAGGCGGTACGGTTCAGCATCTGCACTTTTGCCATATCTCGCTCACGGAGCTTAGTAATTGCAGCACAGGTAGAAATAGCCGAATTTGCAATCTCAATAACACCATCGAGGAAAAATTCGAGCCACTCCACTACCTCACCATTGTGGTAGCCATCAAGTTTCTCATAATACAATTGCTGGTGCTTTTTAAAATACGAAGATAGGTAAAGGATTGGCATCTCGAGCAAACCCTTGTACCAAAGAAACATCGTAATAAGCATGCGGCCGGTACGACCATTTCCATCATTGAAAGGGTGGATTGTCTCAAACTGCGCATGCAAAAAGGCAGCCTTGATGAGAGGTAGAAATTCATCTTCTGCGTGAATAAATTTCTCAAACTGATCAAGAGCAATTTTCATCTCATAGACTGGTGGTGGAACATATTTTGCGTTGTCGGGTCGTGTGCCAGAAATCCAGTTCTGACGAGTGCGGAACTCTCCGGGAAATGCTGGATGAGTTACGCGCGCATTTGTCATTAGCTGCTTGTGTAATTCACAAATAAAACGGAGTGTTATTGGAAAATCTTCTGCTCGCTTAAGGCCGTAGTTCAAAGCATTAATATAGTGCAATATATCATCAACATCGGCAGGTAAATTAGTGCTCGGCTCTACATTCTCGCGCTCAATTGCGTCCATTATAGTAGCGTTCGTGCCTTCAATTTGACTGGATGATGAAGCATCTTTTCGGATAAACATCGTCAAAAACCAGTCTTTATCAGGCAGTAGCTCCGTGATACCGTCAAGCTTACCGAGTAATCGAACCGCTTCGGTATGCTTAGCGACTAACTTGCCGTCCAAAGCTAAAGCCTTCTTGGGTGGAAAGTCACTTGGGACGAAGGCCTTGAATCCTTCTTTCTGTTGTATGTATTGGCCAATTAAAATCTTGTTCATATCTTTTAACCTATGTGAACATTATTGCAAAAATCGTTCACATGTGCAAGAGTAATGTGAACGATTTGTTTTTTACGCCCTACCAGACTCGAACTAAATAACAGAGGGAGTTTTACAAAATAAAAATCCGAGATATTGCTTCTCGGATTTTTACATCTGTTGGATAATTTTGGTGGCTCCTCCCAGACTCGAACTGGGGACACAAGGCTCTTCAGGCCTCTGCTCTACCAACTGAGCTAAAGAGCCACATGCAGTTGATCGCTGCTGCTATTTTACAGATATAGCCGTTTTTTTTCAACCTCTATTGGAGAAGTTGCCAAGCTACACTGGTTTTACGAGCCAATTGTGTCGAGCGCGTCACAATAATACGCACCGCCGTATCACTCGTATAAGGGTCAAAACCATACTTATCCGCATACGCACCCGCGCCCGGCCGGATATTCATTGAGCCAGTGTTAGTACTCGATACAAAGAGTTTTATCGGATTCTATAAGGATTGTTCAGCTCGCGCCACTTAAAAATACCCCAGACTATCAGGAAAATAAGATCGGCAATAATGACCGCTAACGCCGCCAGTCGCATGCCCGACCAATAAGAACTCTTACTTGCTACAGCTTTCTTTTGGGTCGGCGCTGTTGCGTTACTTGCGGACGTTCCAGGCACGGGAATTGCCGGAGTAGTTTCGGTACTTTGCGTGGTGAGCGTTGCCACCTGGCCAGTACCCTTGGCATTACTCACTCCCGCTGGCGTTGTCGGATCACACCCCACCGGAGCATGAATTGGAATGTTGTTATCCCATCTGTTGCCGGCATAGTTGGTTAACCGCAGCAATGCGCTACCACTCGTGTAAGTACAGTCCGCTATTAGGGTCGCCGTAGCCGAAACAGCATGGCCCGCCGGTAATATAGCACCGTACGCACAGGTTTTGTTGGCGTCGCAAGTCCATCCCGAACCACCGATGTTCGTCACCGTCACACCCGTGGGTAGAGACGCGAACGCTAGCGTAGTTGTAGGCTCTGAATCGTATATAGTGCTTGAGTTATTGACCGTAATGTCACTCAAAACCGTTGTTTGCTTAGGAACGGTCGTATCGATAGTATTATTAGCTGAATCATTAAGCGAGATACATCCGCGCGGCAACGTAGTCTTGCCTCGGTTAGGAATGGCGCTATCTGGCACGGCGTTCACGTCGCTTATTTCGTTTTGCCAATACGACGGGGTGCTTGTGTAAGGCGTTGGCGCGGTTTTGTCGGTTATAAATACCCAGCCGGCATTATTATTACGAGCTTGGGTGAAGGCATTGTTGTAATTATCCTGCGAGACGCCGTAAATGCTATGCCAAAAACGGTTCTGGTAGTTAACGTTATCCTCAAAACCCTTGTACTGAATTTGCCAATTTTGGTATGTTGCATAGTCAGATTCAGAAGTTAAGAAGATGTCGGCATACGGTTCGTACGTTGGCTTGACATGCGAGCCGGGATTCAACACAAATAAATCATTAGGGTGCACATTTTTAACGTGCGAGTAAAGCGCCGCCACATAGCACAAATCATCGGCGTTATCTTGGGTGATGGAATCAACAAAGATGCCTTTGGTATTTGGATACAAGCGATACCACGTGTCGATGTCACTGTACGCGGATTTAAATGGCCGGGCCTGGTAGTTGGTTTGCACGTAACCAAGCACGTGGATGCCCGCGGCATTGGCGTTATTAAAAGCCGTTAAATAAGCGGGGTCAGTTTTTGTACCCGGTCCATTATTCAGATTACCCACAGCAAACGGCACGCTACCGGGTCCGGCGTTAGTTACGTCTTTCCAAAAAGTCCCTTGAGCAGGACCCTGGTATACTGGTGCGGCTAACGACTGGGTACTGACCACCGCCGATGCAACAGATGGCCATGCAAACGTAAGTAGCAGGCCAAGAGCCGCTATACTGCTACCAATCTTTTTGCCATAGTGTTTCATTTTATGCGTTCGTACGTAGTTATGTACGTATTATCGCATATGCTTACTGCGAAGGCTACTAGTTAGCTAGACTTCATTAAATGGTGAGGCGCCGTCAACAAATTCCTGACAGAACCGCTCAAACACACCGTTAGTCCAGCCAAAGCCAGTTTGCGAAGGATAGACACCTTTAAGTGGCGGCTTATCCGGATTAACAACGTTATACTTTTCGAGGAAAATGCCGTATTGGTTGAACCAATCCAGGTTGGTACGCACCCATTTTGTGGCAATGCGGTCTGCATCTTCGTGGTAACCATACCGCTGCAAGGCCTTGACTACGATAAAATGCAGCGGCGCCCAACCGTTGGGATAGGCCCACTGCGTTGGAATAGCGCCAGGCACATACTGGCCGAGCGGTAAGTTATCGGTTGTAGCTAGGCCGCCTTTTTGCTCAAAGCGCCGCAGCGCCTTAACCATAGCTTGTGCCTGGCGGCCATCAACCATGCCCGCCCACATCGGGAAATAGGCTGCGAGCGAGCTAATATTACCGCGCTTTTCTTTAACGTAATTGTAGTCGTAAAATAAGCCGCGACCCGAATCCCACATTAAGGTATTCATCATTTTTTTGCGGTCTGCTGCAGCTTTTTCCCATTCGGCGGCCTCAGTTTTATTGCCTAATATGCGAGCGGTTCGGGCAAAATCGGCTTCATATTTGTAGAGCAAGGCGTTAAGGTCAACCGGCAAATAATTGAGTGCGTGCCGTCCAAAACGAGGCGTGTAATCCCAACCACTTTCGGCTTCGGCCAAATCGTGCGTCATATTGATGTCGTAGTAGCGGCTCAGGCCGTTGTATACTTTGCGCCAATTTGGCTTAACTGTGCCCATCCACACATTGGTATATTCTTCTTTGGCAAGCTCTATCGCTGCCGCTAACCACTCTGGACCAGGATTGTAGACATTATAAATATCAAAAATGAAACTGGTGAGCAGGGGCGGTTGCGACCGGCCGGTCAGATAGGTACGAGAAGCATTTGGAACGGCTTTGAATCGCTTGAGCAGATACAAGAGGTCTTCGAGCATGCCTTCAACAAGTTCTTTGTGAGGTTCATCGAGAAGGCCTTGTATGATAAAGTAACTGTCCCAGTAGTACATTTCGTTGTAGTCAAAGTTGGTACCCTCTTCGGAGCTGGGAATCAAATATGGCTTGGGCAAACCAAGCACGCTGCCATCATCCTTAGGATGGTAACGCTCCAGTTTTGGCCAATAGGCTTTAATATAATCGCGGGCAACCTTAACTTCTTCCTGGGATAAACCTTTGCCCTGGCGAAAAGTGAAAATACGGTCTTTGCCTTGATTGGCAATTTTTTTGGCTTTATCTAACATCTTACCTTAAGACTAAGCGACATTGCTCGCCCAGTCAAGGTGATAGTCATGCATATTTTGCGTTGATTTGCAGCTAAAATGTGCACAATCGGTCTTGACTAGCGGTATTCTGGGTTTTCGAAGTCAAAACGCGTACCCGCGTCCCACTTGGTTCGCTGGTTGCCGTACGCCGGAAAACCACCCGCTTTTTTAAGCATGTGGGCGAGGTGCATCAAATTCCACGTCATAAAGGTTGTATTACGGTTGGTGAAGTCATTCTGGGGGCCGCCAGAACCTTTGTCTAGGTAACTGGGGCCAGGACCAGCTTCACCCACCCAACCGGCGTCAGCCTGCGGCGGAATGGCGTAGCCGATGTGCTGCAAACTGTACAAAATATTCTGCGCGCAGTGCTTAATACCGTCTTCGTTGCCCGTAATCAAACAGCCGCCAACCTTGCCGTAGTAAGCGTACTGGCCGGCTTTATTGGTTTCGCCTGAGTTAGCATAGAGCCGTTCGATAATCTTTTTGGTAATCGAACTGTTGTCGCCCAGCCAGATCGGCCCGGCGATCACTAAAATATCAGCAGCCTGTACTTTTTCGTAAATCTCCGGCCAGACATCAACTTCCCACCCCTTTTCGCGCATGTCTGGATATACGCCGGTGGCAATGGCATGGTCCACCGGGCGAATCACTTCCACGCTAACGCCGTGCTTTTCCATGATGCCTTTGCTGATATCGACTAGGCCTTCGGTATTACTCTTTTCGGGACTTCTTTTGAGGGTACAATTAAAAAATAACGCCTTAAGATCCGAAAAATCCCACGTTTGTTCCGACATGACAAAACCCTCCGTTACGTACTTTTTATGGTAGCAAACAAGGAGGGTTTTGTCTGTGCGGAATATGCGGAATGTCTAGTTTCTAGTATTCGGTCACAAACGTCAGCGCATGGCCAACGCGACCAGCACGACCGGCACGGCCGATACGGTGAATGTAGTCCTCGTAGCTTTGCGGTGTCGTGTAGTTAATGACATGGGTAATGTCGGCTACGTCGATACCACGGGCGGCTACATCGGTGGCAACCAGAATGGTAATCTCGTTCTTCTTGAATCGGCTGAGCGCTCGTTGGCGCTGACCCTGGCTTTTACCACCGTGAATAGCGTCGGCATTAAAGCCGCGGGCGATGAGTTCTTCGCTCAATCGCTCTACGCTACGCTGCGTTTCGTCGAAAATGATCACTTTGGCTACTTCGTCCTTAATAAGTACGTTGTGCAACTGATCGATTTTACTGGTGTGAGAATCATAGCAGACGATATCCTGGTGTACATTTTCGCTGGTTTTGCCAGTCGAAACGGCAATCGTAACTGGATCTTTAGAAAAAGTATTGATAAGATCTTTTACTTTAGGATCGAGTGTTGCCGAGAAAAAGAATGACTGGTGACCGTCTTGCAATTCACCTAGGATTGCGCGAACATCGTTCACAAAACCCATGTCGAGCATACGGTCGACTTCGTCCAATACAGCAACAGTAAAGCTGCTAAGGTCAAGCGTACCGCGCTGCATATGATCCATGATGCGGCCCGGCGTGCCAATGACAATCTGCGGGTTGCCACGTAAATCACGTAGCTGCGTACCCATAGACGAACCACCGATGAGCAACGCGCCGTTCAGACCGCTCTTGCGGCCGACCATCTTAAGCTCGGCCTCGATTTGCTGCGCCAACTCACGGGTCGGTGCAATAATGAGCGCTTTGGACGCCTTGTCCTCAAGCAAGCGGTGCATCACAGGCACACCAAAAGCAATCGTCTTACCAGTACCGGTACTAGCGATACCAATGACGTCGCTACCAGCCAAACCATGGGGAATGGCCTGATCCTGAATTGGCGACGGTGTGACAAAGCCCTTAGTGCTAATGTTCTGTTTGATTAATTCGTGCATAGCAAAATCATCGAACGTATTAGTGGCTGAATAGGCCAGCTCTTCGACAGGTTTAGCTACTTTTACAAAGCGAGAAGGGTGAATGTATTCCTTCTTGGGGCCACGACTCTTGCCGAATGAACGGGGACGAGCATGATAAGCACTTCGTTGGGTGTGAGAATTAGGCCCACGACGTGAGCGAGTTTGATAAGGCATAGAAAAAATCCTTTTTGTTTATAGTTACCTTGATTGCCATAAATGAAACCAAAGCAACGCGATTTTCTAAACAAATCCTGGATTCATCACAAACAATTGTACTTACATTAGCACAATAATCTGTTGGAGTCAACTTATTGATGCTGAGAAAAGTTAGAAACTCGAGCCGCTGCGCGGGCTTCGTCCAGGTATGTCGGAGCAGACTCGTAGTATTTGGTTGGGTCCTCGGGAGCCAATACTACCTGCTGCCTTCCGGCTGAATCAAGGACTGGCTTTCCAGTCGCCGGATCTGTGAGTATTTGTTGCGTCATTCTATTAGGATTACCCTGACGGCGAGTCAACGGAGCACCGACGCGTCCCATCCCGCCAAGCCAATCGCGCTCATTATCCAATCGCTGTCCGGCCGCATGCAACAGGGCAGCATTGTCGCCGCTTGTGTACATCTTGACCTGCTCCTGCTCGTGAATCCACTGCTCTGCCTGTTGAGCCTGTAATATTGCCGCCTGCTGCTCACGCTGATTACCCGAAGCAACCGCAGCCTCATGACGCTGCATCGCTCGGTGGTACGTAGTAGTTTGGTGTTCAAGCATTTCATTAAAGCCAGCTGTACGATCGCGGGCCCATGTCATAGGATCGGCCGAATTAGCCGCGCCATTCATGAGGGTATGAATAGTGGAATCGCGTTGCGCCTGAGTCATGTCTCTAAGCTTAGGACCAGCGGTAATACCTGCTTCTTGATTAACAGCATGTACCAGTTCATGATGTCCTGGGGCAAGGTCGTGACGAGCAGCGTTTTTGTTGTGTGAGTTAGCATGATGGGCAAGTTGATCCGCGTTACCCGCACTACCGTTAGAAGCACGTGCAAGCGTCTCGACCATATCCTGCATGGCGGTGACGCGCGTGCCGTCAGCTTGCGTGTAACCTCCGAAAGCCGTACCCGTTTCAACCATACCCTCACTAACAGCGTACTGCTGCGCTGCGCCAAAACCGATCGAACCATGCACGGCATTAATAGCACGATTGGTGCGTTCTTCACTCCAGCCACGCGCCATAAGACCCTGGCGAGCCGCAACGCTATTGGCATATGTTCCAGCACGCAACGCATCATCATTATGTTTAATAGCCTCGTATTCTGGAGTCTGCATCACGTGATGCGCACCAGCCCTAATTGCCTGTTCATGAGCTATAGCCCCGCGCTTGCCTAGACCAAAGTGACCCTTAAATCCTGTAGAGGCACCACGAGTTATGCTGTTAAGCGGATTACTTGCTCCGCCGGAATACAGCCTACCTTCCTTGGCAAGTTGACCACGCTTTTTGAGCATATTGCCCCGGCCTTGCTTAAGCCTGTTGAACATACCCTGCGAGCTATTTCCAGCCAGGCTAGCCAGAGACTGTACGATTCCGCCTACTTTAATCGCTATAGCGCCTGCCAAGAAATCAGCCGCGTAATAATCAAGAAAAGCCAAATCTTGATGAACCACGGTGTTCCCTGGCGAATTATAGAGTACCACCGCGAGCACGCGCATACCGGCAATACCACCACTAATTGCGATCGGCACGATAAGCACCACGACCAAGCCGTCTCTACAAAAAACGTACACTTTGCGAGTACCCGGTAAAATAGCACAGGCAATCCACACCGGTGAAGTTATCACTAGTACATAACCTGCCGTGTGAATAAGTAAGAAGGTTACGAGAGCGACCGCAACACTCAGAGCAGCGGTTGCGGCAAAACTAAGCAGCACACCCCAACCCAGAATTAATATACCTCCAGCGCTGAGCAGCAGCAGGGAGAACGAACTGCCTCCTCCCAGCTCTAGCTTCCCGAAACTTTGGAAAGGTGCGTAAATTAACGTACGAATCCCTTCAGTAATGTCGTAGCTCGCCTGAAAGGCAAATTTAAGTAACGGCCAAGAAAAGCCTATCGCCAGAGCAACCGCCAGTAATACCGGCAATAGTTTTCTGATTGCATAAGGACTGAGTGCCTGCATTCCGGCCGCTTCTGCCAAAACAATCACCAGGGCGGCAATCACAACAATACCCAATCCTATGACGCGGAAACTACTCCAGGCTTTATAGAAATCGCCATTATTATCAAAGATCGACATATCCGGATTAAGTTGCGAATTTAAGAGGTCGTCAAGCTTAGCCGTCAAAAAATTCAAACCCTCGACAATAGGACAAGTGAGCCACTTCATGCCAAAGATGGCTTCGACACTAAAAGCCAGATCACAGGCCGTCGGCTTAGGAGCCGTCACTGATCCGGCCGCCGGTGGAATACTGGCGTTGGGGTCTGGTTGGTTTTGCCATTTATCTACCATCAAGATTTTGCCACCCACTTTTGTTACCGGAGTTGGATCGCTACAGCCATGGGTCATAAGGTCACAAACTAGGTAAGTGCCTTGTGTCACATTAGAAAAACTAGTATTGTAGCGAATCGTCGAACCACCATCGTTATAGCCTGGACCTGTCGAGCTTAAATTCCAGTATCCCCGGGAAGTCTGTAATACGGCATCAGAACTTTGCGCTTCGCAATCACTCTGAGCTTTGGGCAAGTTGTATGTCCCATCACGGCCCTGATTGCCATTAACGTATTTATTAAGACTACAGAGAATAAAAATATCAGAGTGAGGAATAGTGTTATTGGGGTCGGTTACTTGGGTGGGGTCGGCAGCGTTTTGATGCCCAACGTAAATCGAGGTCCAGCCAGTATCAAGCCGCACGTTAATTACTTGCTGCGCCGAAGGATCGGGAGCAGTTGGCGGAGGTGGTGGCGTGCCGCCATGAGGAATCTTAGCGTTTGCTGGGTTAGCAAGGGTGATATCGATCGCCATTGCCTCGGGTCCGCCCCCGCTAGTGCCGTCATAATAATTATACTGTTTGATCAGTGGCGAGTTGGGATCAGCGAAACAACTCTGTTCGGGCGGGAACATTGGCGGACCGAGCGTGCCACCGGTTCCAGCTTGTCGGGGCGGAGCGCTGGTGAAAAACTTAGCCTTGCTCGGATCTTTGCCATCTTGGTTGAAGATAGTGACAAACATTTTACAGCCGCTAGTTAGTGTCACAACACCGGTAGCCTGCATAACATTATTGCTACCTAGGGAATCTGTCGTGAGGTTAGCGGTTCCCTGCACCTGTCCACCGGTCACGGTGATGGTCAGCTCATCTTGCCAAGTAAACGTCTCGCCATTCAATGCCGCCGCTTTATGCGTCAACGTCACAAAAGGCAAAATAATACCTATCAAAATAAGCGCGACAAAGGGGCTAAGACGCGCTAGATTCCACCATCGTTTAATGCGTGGCCGTAAACCTGTATGTTCAGCACCGTTTGACGTGTGCTTAAGTTTTTTCATTAATAAAACCCTTACGATAACTACTGCCAAGGTCTATCCATTATGATAGCAGAAAACTGGCTCGATTATTCGGTAAATATAAGAAAGACACTCGCTACTCCGCCTCAAGATCCCGAACAACAAATCGCCGGATACCCAAGCCACAACTCACTGCCCCAATCGTGAGCAATACCCACCAAGAACTCCAGCGAATAGTAGTCGCTGGCACAAAAGCTACGTGATGAAATAGCGAAGTGTCAAGTAGCCAATGGTTAATGTTGCCGACCGAGCCGATCATTTCCAACAAAAACGACCAAACGACAATGCCATACGTGACGATAGACGTAGCACGAGGCAGCCAGGCAAACGTCCACACACCCACGCCAATCATAAACGCAGCCGGCGCAAGAATGTTCACACCCGCAGAAAAAAGTTTATCGAATGGTACTCCGCTGTGCTGTAACGAGGAGCTGGCCCAGCCGCCGACAACTGCAAGTGTAATAACACCCGCCAGCGCAAAAATCACGATAGTAAGTCTGCCGGCAAGCCAACCGGCTCGGCCAGTCGAGCGTGTAACAAGATTATCAAGATATCCTTCGGCCTCAACTTCTCTTATTGCATGCAAAAGCGAAGCAACCATAACCAAACAGATGGTCATGATAAAGAAAAAGATAATACCCAAGAAAGCCGTTGAGCCCATTACCTGCGCCTGTTGGCTCAAGCGGCCCACAATATGTTCAATCCCTTTGGATGCCGTAAAAGCTTGTCCGGCCGTTTTTGTGAGCGAACCGAACAGCACACTCAAGGCTGTAATCGCCACGAACCAACCCAAAATGGTAGCAATGCTCAGCCTGAAGCTTACCGCAAACGCATTTCGTAATAAATATAAACGTGGAGGAGCGCTGTCTTTATCGGCCAGGATGCTGTCACCAAGATCTCTACGTCCGGCCAGCACCAGTGTAAGGGCAGCGCACAGGCAAATAAATCCGGCGATTGGTAGCAGCCAGACCGGCTGGCTATTGGTCAACGGTCTAAGTAATTCCACCCAGCCCAAAGGCGAACAATATATAAGCCAATGCAGATTTGAACTAGTATCAGCGACTGCCCGGAGGACAAAAAATGCTCCAAATAGTACGGCGCACATACTTGCCGCTCGACTTCGCGTAGGCATGATCTGACTAGCTAGAGCACCGAACGCCAGGAACATAGCGGCGCTTGCGACCATCGTTACGGCCAAAAACAAGCAAGCTGTAACCCCAAATTGTACCTTTGCCAGATGTCCGATCGTACTGGATAAAACAGCGACTGGCACATACACACCGACCAGCCCCACGCAGAGTCCCGTCAAGGCGTTTGCCGCTGCTCGGCGAGCCGTAGTTCGGCCCGTCAAAAATAACTCCCAGCGTCCGGCGCTTTCTTCGCCCCTAAATGTTTTGGTAGATAATAATAAAGCCCAAATCGCACCGATAATAATCACCAAACCGACGGAGCGCCAAACAGTAAATCCAGCAACCGTGTCCAGATGTAAGGTGTCACCGAGTAACACCTTAAGACCAACATTCGATCCGAACGAACTGGCAAGAGCATGCCGGGAAGCAGAAGTCGTATATGCGGCAACGTACGCCAGCGCCGAAGACGCTACGGTCGCACCAAACAGCAAACCCCATAATAATCCAGCGCGTAAACTGCGGAACGCTACAAAACGACCCATGACCAGTTGTGGCAAGCGATATCGCTTCATTTGCACGGCGAGGCTAGGCATTGTCTTCGCCTTCATTTTGCTGTCGCTGCTCTTCTTCGGCACCATAGAGCGTCAGGAACAGTTCTTCGAGCGACGGCTCACGACTCAGCAACGACTTAGGATGAGCGGCTGCGATCACGGAAAGCACGGCATCTATCGAACCGTGCACTTGCAATGTCATTACATGACCGGCAACTTTTACGTTACGCACGCCCTGCAAATGCGATACATCAGGAGGCATGCCGGCAAACGTTGCCTCTACAGTTAACGCCGAAAGATGACGCATTTCCGCCAGCGTGCCTACCTCTACCAACTTACCGGCGCGCAAAATAGCCACTCTGTCACACAAAGCCTCAACTTCGTCCAGAATATGAGAAGATAAGAAGACCGTCTGGCCCCTGCTTGTGGCTTCTACGACGCATTCTCGAAAAGCCTGTTCCATTAAAGGATCAAGCCCGCTCGTAGGTTCGTCAAGCAATAATAAATCAGCCCTAGTAGCAAAGGCGGCGATCAAATTAATCTTCTGCCGGTTGCCCTTAGAATACGCCCGAATCTTTTTATTAGGCTCAAATTGAAAACGCTTAATGAGCTGCTGCCGATATGCCTGGTCAACCTGCCCGTGCACCTTGCCCAGCAGATGCAGGGTCTCGGCGCCGGTCAACGACGGCCACAATGTCGCTTCGCCTGGCACATAGGCTATACGAGCATGCACAGCCGCCTTTTGCTTTTGCGCATCCATGCCGAATATTTCGGCCGAACCGCCGCTGGGTTTGATTAGCCCAAGCAATAGGCGCAAGGTAGTGGTTTTGCCTGCACCATTCGGACCCAAATACCCCAGCACCTCGCCTTTCTTAACTTCCAGGTCAAGTGGCGCCAAAGCCTCAAGGGAGCCGTAGCGTTTGGTCAACCCCTTTGTGCGTAATACAACGTCCATGTGTTTCTTTTCACCTCTATTTAGCAATATCTATATAGATATTCTCAGAAGTTGCCCAAAACTACAAACCGCTTATGTCTCTTAAGTAAATCGAATTACCTATAATCACTGCTAAGATGCCATAAACTGCAGTAGCGGCATCGGTAAGCGTGCAGCTTTGTACCGTGCTGATGCAAAGCTACCGTGGCGGCAGCCTCGGCCTGACGCTTCGTATCAAAGGCCAGTTTATCAGCACAAGGCAATTCTTCTCTGTCCATTAGGCTTTCTTTGGTTGAGCAGCAAAAAACAGTGCCAGGGCGGCAAAAATAAGTGCCATATCCCTAAATGTAATAGCAAAAAGACTAAAATTAGACACTACGATGCCGACTAGTGTTACAGCCGTTACCAACGCCGCAATCCGCACGTATATACCGCTCACCAGCCACAAAGCTAGCAGTAGTTCAAAGGCCGAAAAAAAGTGCAATATGCTTGCCGGATCATGGGGCGCGATATTGCGGATAAACATTGGCAAGTAACCAATCCAATCGTTCGGGTTTTTAAACGCCGAGATTGAAGCATAGAAGAAAAGCAGCGCCAGCCCGGCCCGCAGCAACAGCGTCGCCGGACTTTGACTTTGTTTGGTAAGTGTTGCGAGTGTCATATACCGAACACCTACTGAATGTTTATATTGCCACGTTGACTTGGGTCGAGGTGATTATGAAAACCGAACGAACCCTTTTTGGTGACGACAAATGTTTTAGTCTGACCAGCGTCAACCGCACCGACATTCAAGTCAGTGTCGTCGGTGTGAACGGGATGCGGATCAGAATCAAGGTCCATAGTGCTGGACGATGTGTTCTTGATTGCGACTGTGTCGCCAGAGTTTACGGTAGTTTGAGCCGGACTGAAGCCATCGTTAGAGTAGGTGATCGTCGCCGCAACCTTTTGACTAGTCGAGCTATTCGAACTTTGCGACGAAGTATTACCCGATGTTGTAGAAGTATTCGATTTAGTTTTATGAAACAGCAAATAACCGCCGCCAGCCAGAATTACGATAATAATCAGACCCAGAATAACCTTTTTTGCCATGACATCGGTACCTGCTTAAGTTATGCTTACATAATAGCAATCGGCGAGACGTAAACACAAGCACGTATCTGACGTTGCAACGGACTAGTAATGCGTCGCTTCCTACCAACCTCTTTTAGCTGAAGGACGCCACACCGGCTTTCTAGCCGCGTCAGAAGTGTGTGTTGTTGCCATTTTATGCACAATTTCTACATGCAAACTGTCCGAGTAGGCTTCTTTTCCCATATCATCATGACGTGTCATGCGTAAAATACGCGCCAATGCCGACCCAACTGAGGATGGCGCCTCCTGGCTCAATAATCGAGACTCTTTACCACCAGTAAAGAATGCGAGATCTACTTCTTTATTGTAATAATCGATTAATGCGGGTCCTATTTTTTCGCCAGAGATAGAGGTTATGTCGGTCTGAGCTATACGTGAAACGACCGAAGTACTTGCAATGATCGCAGCAAGCGCCTCTTCGACACTACCGGGCTTACGATTGTCGACCATAGCCTGCCTGAGAACGTTTAAGGCATATTTGCCCATGGTCTCCTGAAGGACCCTGTTATTCAGGGGTGTAAATGTATCATGCCCTTCCATCACGTACCTTCTATGGACTTCTTCCGTTACGGCGAATGGGGTATCGGGCGTAAAATTACCAATTCCAACCTTTCCCCATACGCCTTCCTTAAATATGCCTCTGTCGGTCATGGCAGAGACAAGTACGATTTCCTCCCTGAGATAAGGATCGTCGTCAAGAGTACCGCGAAGACCACCCTCAAGCTGCATCTTCATATTTTTTGCAAACGACTTTGCTGCGGCCGGGGCGTTTTTTGTAGGCATGGTCAATTGACCTAGACCTTCTACGATAGGGTTGAGGGCATCATAATCATTAACCCAGTCGGCTACAATGATTTTACTGAAAAGAGCGCTCCTAATTTCATTCGTTGGCAATGGATAGTCTTTATGACGTGGAACACTTGAAAGAGGGTCGGCAAGCCATTTTCCCATGGCTTCTGTAGTAGTTATTAGTTGCCGCGGTTCTTCGGTGCGTTCTGCGTAGAGCCCCAAGAATAACCCCGTAGCCCTACTAATAGCATTATCCCTTAGTGAGTTGGCCGAATCCTTAAAAGAGTCTGGAACATGATCCGTAACCCATGCCTCTGCGTGTTGTGAAGCAGCAGAAAACATCTGCGTCGGATTGTCGTACACAGACATATCTATGGTCTCTCGGTTAAAATTCACCTGGGGAATAAGACTCTCAGCCATAATACGCATATTTTAACATAAAAGCTTTGTTATTGCAAAAGGTGTTGAAATTTCTACGTATCTTATGATTTGCATTCTGTAGGAATTATTTTACAGCTAAGAAGGCACAAACTAATTACAGTAGCATAAAATAACCCTTCAACAGGAAAAAACAATGCCGTATTCAATTCCCGAACTTGCCAAACGATCAATAATACCTCCTAACCTTGAGCCGGATCACTTCCCCACGCAAATTACCTTACCCGAAACAATCGCTACGTATGCCGCAGAGGCGGTCCACCAAACTAACATAGATGAACGGGAACGAGATACCGGCTTCTCGTTTAAGAACCAAAAATGGGTCGCCGGACTGTCTCGCCTTGGCGCAAAAGTTAGTCTTGAAGATGGGGTTATAGAGTCACGTGGAGGTCACATGGGAATACTTTTCCACGCATTGAATAGACCGGAAATCGCCATGCACACTCGTCCGACACCTCGAAGAGAGATAACGGACGAGATGGCTAAGGCTCATTTCGCAGACCATGAGATGAGCGAGGAGCTCTTGGCACAAAAACAAGACACCATGTGGCGGCACAGCCTGGCAATGTATGCGGTAGCCACCCGTGTCGATATAGAGAGCACTTACGACCGCTCACACGGCACAGTCGGCAATATGATCAGTACTTGTGAGGGATTATTTTTATGGATTCGTAGGAACACCAAGCATGAAGCTACTTTGCACGAAGACATAATTGATAGAGCTAAGGACACCTACGATTTGGGGCGCAATGGGCGCGCGATAATTCGCAGAACCTACCAATCGTGGAGCAGGCAGTTAATTCCTCCTGCGGAACAGGACATTACAACGTTACGCGCCGCTTACGCGCAAACTGCCGCTGCAACCTTATCTATGCATTACGCCTGCTATATGAATAACGACCCTTCTAGCCGCAAGATGCAAAAGGTGTTCCCCCATCCGGCGGATAAGGCGGATAAAACGAACGATCCCAAGTAAACGTCAGCAAAGATTACCTGTCATTGATAGAAGCCCACCAAACTACTCCAGCGCACCTCTTCGGCTATTGTAATGCTGAATATAAGGGATTGCGGCCGTCACAATAATCATCATAACTCCCAGTAGCACAACGGCACCTGGTCTCTCATGAAAGAACAGCACGCCAAACAGCACACCAAATACAATCTCGAGTAAACCCAGCACACCGGCTGCTCCTGCCTCGATAAGCTTTGTGCCGCGAATAAACGACCATGAAGCAATGACAGAAGCGAGGGCAAATGCAACAAGATACAGCCATTCAATATGCCAGCCTATCACCGGGTAATGCTTGCTAAATATGGCCACCATTAAAAAGTTTGCAATGACCGAATTGAGCCACAGCATCAAGGTGGATTGCGTGGCTCCGTAATGAATGCGTTTGGCGAAAACGATACAGGCGGCACTCGATAAACCGCTTACCATTGCTGCGACCAATGCAACCCAGGCGATGCCTTTGGTATTTGGCGAAAAAATAAGTGCCAGACCAACAATTCCCAGCACGACAGAAACGGCTTTATCTTTGGTGAATCGTTCCCTTCCAAATAGCCAGCCAAAGAAAAACATACCTATCAGGATGCTGGCGTAGCTTACCGTCAGACTAATGCCAACGCCCGCGTGCAAAATCGCGTAATACAGAGGTCCCCATACAAACAACGACGCCACAAACATACCTGTAATGTGCGGCCAATTTCGTTTAAGGTGCAGCGGCTCAAACTGCTTGTAGGCCAGCGCAAAAGGTGCCAACATAAGCAACACTAGTACGCTGCGAAGTGCCGAGGCCATAAAACCGTCAAAAAAGTCGCCCATTAGTTTGGTCCAAATGCCATAACTGGCATAAAAGAACGACGAAAGCACTATCAAACTTGCACCGAGCGGCGCTTTAGCTTTTATTGTTGCTTCGGATGAGCTATTTTTAGCCACGGTTTCGTTCTTCGTACAAGCGTGGCAAGGCGGTCACATCACCGTGCAGCACGATCGGTTCCATGCCTTTAATCTCTTCTTCGAATGCCGATTCTTCGGGAATCTCGTTCAGGATAAAAATCGGTTTGTTAAGCCAAAATGCCAATGACATCTCCATCAGCACATTGCCGCCGATGTAATTTTGTACGCCGCGCTTTTCGTTGTTGATCACCAAAATCGCATCGCCCTTTTCGACTTCGGCAAAGTGCGTGCGCATCAGCTGCGCTTTTTTGTGGTAGTCGTTGGCATCGGCAAACCACGTCTTGTAATGGTCCACTTCAAAATCGCCGGACTCCTTCATGCGCGTCGCTGTAGCAGGTACGATCACGTCGACCCCTAGTTTACTAAGTTGATCTTGAATATCGATTGCCTGGCGGTAAAAGGCAACACTAGAACAGATAGTAATAATTGGTTTTGTTGGTTTCATATTGCAAGTATATCGCATGTCGTAAGGTATTATGTGTATATGACAAAAATATGTGACCACACCAGCGTTGGCGTTATTATTACTGGCAAAGACGGCGCCCTTGCCTTGCTAAAACGAGCACTCTTTCCAGTAGGCATTGCGCCGCCAGCCGGACATATTGACGATCACGGCTCTGCCGAGCAAGCAGCAATCGATGAAGTTAATGAGGAAATAGGACTGCGGATTGCCATTGGCGATCTAAAGCCGACAGCCGTACAAAATCGGCGCATAGACAACCAGTGCCGGCGTGAGGACGGCACGTATCACATGTGGTCGGTGTATGAAGTCACTAGGTGGGAAGGCGATATTCGCCCCGACCCCGAAGAAACCAAAGGCGCCGCCTGGTACAGCCACGAACAAGTACAGGCGCTTGCCGACCGCACCCGATCCTACCAGGCCGGTGAAATTCCAGAAGCGGAGTGGGAAGCCGAACCAGGCTTCGAACCCATTTGGGTGGATTTTTTGGCCGAACTCGGCTACGTCAAAGCCTAATCTTCACCTATGCTTTAAAACCCCAGTCAAATAAAAAAGACCTTTCGTTTAGCGAAAAGTCTCTTATGGTGGAGCTGGCGGGTACCGCCCCCGCGTCCATCGGTTTACCTAGTTAGTCTATCCTACAGGTGTAGGTTGTTTAGCAATATTCGGACAACGAAGGCTAAACAGCCAAAACTTCGCAATCTATAGTCCTGATCTTAGTACATGTCATGGACAGTAACACGTAAGCGTCCAGATGATATAACACGCACTATTGCTATCTGGCGTCACTTTAGGCGCGGCTACCATAGTAAAACTAGGCAGCTGTTGCAAGAGACAAGTCGCTGCGGGCAAACAAGTTTGCTACAGCTTCTTTTGCACTTGCGATAGATGTATTTTTTGCATCTAAAAAAGTTTGTCTATAACGCTGACAAGCGACCTGCTGATCTAACCGATAAAGTCCAATGTCGAGCTTGAAATTCAGCCCCACATAACGTCACATCGTGACTATTCTATTATACCATAACCAGGGATAATTTACTGCAAACCGTATCGATCATGTACTTCGACAAAGAATTGCAGAACGTTAGGTATATTTTGGGAAGGCACTTCGGCCCGCGTTTGGATAGAGTCGGTTAGAGCTGTTAGCGCGTCAGGAATAGTAACGACATCCGGTAAAATATGAATGCTACGCTCCGTGACATTGTCGCGCTGAGGCCAGTCCGATACGCCGCGTTGCACGCCATGTGTAGCAAAAACATGCGTTTCTGATTCATCTGGAGCGTCATCGACAACTTGGCTACTATAACTCTTGCCCTCACGGTAAGCTTCTCTTTTGGCTCTTTCTAACCATTCTTGTACGTTAGTAGGCTGTCCAGTCCGTTCATCCGGACGATCGGGATGTGCGATCAATCCCTCGAATATCTCGAACTTCGCCGGAGGCACCCACAAAAAACGCGGCCGCGCCTCATGCACATATGGCGTGCGCCTCTGTTGCAGAAAATTGGTGTCTAGGCGAATTTGTCGCTCAATATCACGAGCATTGTGCGCATGTTCTGACCCGTGCTGACCTATGCCAACGAGCTTCAATATCCTAATTTCGGCAAATGTAGAAGATTTGCTCACATACCCCAGCATCATATCGGATGGCAGTTCCTCGCCATTTCTAACGACGTTTATAGGAGTGCGAAAATCAGCATGAGCCGTGTCATCTTGAGGAGGTAAAAAACGTTCTGTCATTTACGTTGTTATACTGTAATGACTAATCAATGTCAACTTACTGGATAGCTCGCCGTAAGAAGCCTAGATCTTGAGAGGATGATCGCAAGCGTACGTTTTATTAGACTGACAAACAAGATAGTGTAGTTTTATTAGTGCATCGACCAACTGCCTGGTTTCTTTCTCGTTCAGCTCACTAAATATCGGCAAGCGATATTGGACGAGAGCATCGTTCGCGGCAGCGGCAACTTTAAGGCCTTTTGGCGTGATATATACAAAGTGTTTGCGGCGCTCGTTTGCCCTTACTTCGCTTGCGACCATACCTTTTTGCTGTAACACTTTGATTTGGCGACTTATACTGGCCTCGGTCTGCCCTACACTCTGTGCCAATTTTCGTTGCTCTGCCTCCTTGTGCCAGTGAATGGCCCGAAGGATTCTGTATTGAGAAAGTCCGATACCGAGTTGCTCCTGTAGCATTTGATCGGATTGACGAGCTAGCATGACGGGCAAATGTTCTAACAAGTAATCTACTTGATTTAGAGGGTTCGAGGACGTATCCATATGGCAATGCTATAAATAGATTCTTAACACGTCAAGCTTTTTCTGCGTAGTGCTGCTGGTACAGTGTATGCCATTGTTCGAGCGTTAAGGCTTGGGCGCGCGTGGCTGGCGCGATATTGGCGGCATGTAGCAGTGCAGTTGTATCTGTTTTAGTAAGGCTAAGCCCGGAACTTAACGAGTTAAGCAATGTCTTGCGGCGCTGTGCAAAGCCAGCTTTTACCAGCGCAAAAAACCGGTCAGGATGCACGTCTGGAAATAAAGGCTGCGAACGATACGTCAGCTGCAAAATCTGCGAATCGACTTTAGGTGGCGGCGTGAACAAATATGCTGGCACAACCAAACCCAAGCTAACCTCGCAGTAAAACTGGACACTGACACTAAGCAGGCTCATATCGCCCGGGCGAGCACAGACGCGCTCGGCAACTTCTTTTTGAATCAGTACAGCGGCTTTAGAAAAATGCACCGGATATTCGCACAATCGACGCAGCAAATTACTGGTCAAATAGTACGGAATATTGGCGACGACTTTGTAATCTTCGGGCATTGCACTGAGGTCGAATGTCAAAATATCTTGCTGAATAACGGTCAAATTGTCGGCGGGCACGCGTTTCGGCAACGCCGCCGCCAGTTTTTTATCGAATTCCACGGCCACTACTTTTTGGGCCGTGGTAACAAGTTGTTTGGTTAGTGTTCCCGGGCCAGGGCCAACCTCCAGCACGGTATCTTCCGAAGTAATATCGGCGGCTTCAACCATGGCCTCTAAACTGTAGAGATCTTGCAGCCAGTGCTGGCCAAGTGATTTGTCGGTTGTGGGAAGTTGCGCCATAAAATAATTACCAATTGTGGTTGGCTACCCAGTGATTATACGCCCCCGACCAACTACCGTACGTTCTAACTGCATACCCGCTGCACCAGCGGAGTTGCGTAATTGGATTGGCTTGCCAATCGGCGCCAGCACTCGCCATCTTGCCACCAGGGGTGGCTTGGCCCAAACCATAGCCCAGACCCGAAGGGATGCTAGCAGGCGGCGACCCCGGACAACCACCATATTGCCCTTGTAATTTGGTCGGACACCAGCCGGATTCGCGGCTCACAATATAGTCAACGTACGGGAAATCTGATTTAGAAATGCCGGCGGCGGTCATTAACGCACCGTGATCGCTGTTGACGTCAAAGTGCGTACCGCGAGCCACAATTTGCGTGACCGGCGCCTGAGCCACTACTTCTTGAATTTCAGCGCGGCTTACTTCTTTGCCATTCTGTAAGGTGATTTGATAGGTGATCAACTTCTTACCTGGCGCACCTTGCTGGCGTACGGCGGTTGTTCCAAACGACAAGCTATCGTCATCGACAGTTTGCACCGGCATATCAATCGGCTGCTCGATAGTTTGAATCTGGGTGCCTTTGCGAATAACAAATACCTGCGTGCTGGACGTGAGCGGCGTGTTTTCGGCCGGTTCTACCTGATCATCTTTTGCTAGTTTGATATTCTTGTCTTTAAGCAAAGCACCGATTGTTTTAGCATGCGTACGCAATGTAACCGGCGTGCCATACAGATTAACGCTAACAGGGGTAGCTCGGTCAATTACCACGCGCTCCCCTACCGAACTTTCAGTCAAAAAATCTTCGGTTGGCAATAAATTTAGATTATCTTCCGGATACACCGTGACGCCGGCTTGTTTGACAATACTGCGCGGCGTTGCCGCAGCACTGTATGTAAAGGTTTTTTGATCGCCGTCCACAATCGTTACTGGCACCGCACGGTACACATTTATGCGGAAGTTATCGCCAGCAATCTGAGTATCCTGACTCGGCTCTACAACATCACCGGCGTTCAACGTAATATTCAAGCGCTGAACCAAGTCGCCGACAGTCTTGGCGCTGGTCGGAATCGTACGCTCTTGTTTGTCGTAGCTAATAACCACCACTGTGGAATTATTAGGGCGGAACGTAGCTTGCCCGTGGCTAGAAATCAAAAAACCAACCATGGCCAACAGTAGCAACACCATAAAGGTTGCAATCGGTATAGTTAGCAGCGGCTTCCTTCGCACAATCTGCTTTAACTTCTGGACATGTTTGATGCCAGCCACTGTATAGCGTTTCTTCTGGGATTTGAATTTCTTACGCATAACGTTTTTAACTCTGAAGCATAGCTGCGTAGGTCAAGTCAGCGTCAGCCTAGTCTTCTTCCTAGAGTCGACTTTAATTGTACCAAAACCACGGAGCTAACTCTAGCGTGATAGAAATCAATGCGTAGTTAGGAAATGGTTTAATCTGAGAGTTTTTCCAGGGTTGCGAAGGCGATATTGAGTTTTTTGGCGCCTTTTCCTTTGAAATAGATCGTGGCATTATCGCCGTCCATTTCGACAATGGTGCCGATGCCAAACAATTGATGCTTAACGCTGTCACCTTCGTTGAGCTCAGGGACATAGCGAGGTTCGTTTATGTCCGCAGCCGGTGCCGATGAAGCACTATAGCTGCCCGCATAGGCGCTTGGCTGATGCTCGGAACGATCGTCCCGAAGCGTTGAAGCACCGTACGCCTGACCACCACCAAAACCAACGCTGCTATCGGCGGGCTGAAACTTAGCATCGACCTCGCTCAAAAAACGCGACGGCGGATTGTGTTGCACGCCACCGTACAACATGCGGCTCGAAGCATACAACATGTATAATTCTTCGCGCGCTCGGGTCATGCCCACGTAGCACAGCCGACGTTCCTCCTCCATTTCGGACTGATCATAGAGAGCGCGAGAGTGCGGGAAGACCGTTTCTTCCATGCCAACCATAAATACCACCGGAAATTCCAACCCCTTAGAAGCGTGCAGGCTCATAAAGGTTACGGCGTTGCCTTCGGAATCGGCTTGATCGATATCCGTCACCAGGGCAACTTCTTCCAGAAAGACTTCCATGCCTTGCTCGGCATAACTATTTGCGACACTGACAAGTTCTTTGACATTCTCGACGCGCGACTCCGCCTGAGCGGTTCCGTCCGACAAATACGCGTAATAATCAAGACGACGAACCAGCGATTCGATAACGCCGGACGGCGCAGCATCTTCCATAATGTCGCGGACCGTAGCTAGCATATCGGCTAATTCACTGAGGCCTTTTATAGCCCTAGGCGGCAAACTGCTTGTTTCTACCTCTGTTAGAGCTTGCAATAACGTCATATTGTTGTCGCGCTGCCAGCGCAAAAACGTATCGAGCGTCTTCTCGCCTACGCCGCGTGTTGGCACGTTCACAATTCGCATAAAACTGATTCGATCTTCGGGCTGGTAGATCAGGCGCAAGTACGCCATGAGGTCCCTAATTTCTTTTCGGTCATAAAAGCGCTGGCCGCCAACAATGCGATACGGCACGCCGTAGTGAATAAATGTCTCTTCGATAGAACGGCTTTGGGCGTTAGTGCGATACAGCACGGCAAAATGACTATAGCGACGATAGCCGCTGTCGATAGCATTGCGAATACGGCGCACAATCGCCTCGCCTTCCGCCCGCTCATTTACTACTTGCAGCATCTGCACCGGCAAGCCGTTGCCTGAACTTGTCCACAGCTTTTTGTCTGAGCGCTGTTGGTTCTTAGTAATAATGGCGTGCGCGGCGTCCAGAATGTGCTTGGTACTTCGGTAGTTTTGTTCTAGCTTAATGACCGTACATGAGGGGTAGTCTTGTTCAAAGCGCAAAATGTTCCGAAAATCAGCACCGCGCCAGCTGTAAATACTTTGCCAGTCATCGCCCACCACGGCAATGTTATTGCTTTGGTTGGTTAGTAACTTTACCAATTTGTACTGCGCCGCGTTCGTGTCCTGGTATTCATCTATCATGACGTATTTAAAACGCCGGCGCCATTTGGCGCGAATTTCTTCGTTATCTTGCAGCATGAGCGCCGTTCGCTGGATAAGATCGTCAAAATCGAGCGCCGCAGCATCACGCAACGCTTTTTCGTATAAGGGATAAATGTCTGCCGCAGCTCGTTGCAATGGCGTCGAACCGGCACCGGCAAATTCCTCCGGCGAAACCATTTCGTTCTTGGCATTGCTAATCATCGACGCCAGTTGCTTAGGGGGGAAACTTTTTTCGTCGATCATCTTTTGCTTGACGGCTTGTTTAACCGCCTGGATGCGATCGGCCTCGTCAAAAATCACAAAACTTTTAGGAATACCGACTTTTTCGCCGTCCTGACGCAAAATACGCACACAAATAGAGTGAAACGTGCCCATATACGGCATAAAACTTCGGTTATCGGAGTCTTCGCCAAGCAGTTTGGCGACGCGTTCGCGCATTTCTTTGGCGGCCTTGTTAGTAAAGGTCACCGCCAAAATGTTATAGGCCGACGCTTTGGAACTCGCAATAATATAGGCTATGCGGTGCGTCAGCGTCTTGGTCTTGCCCGATCCGGCGCCAGCCTGTATTAGCAGCGGTCCTTCCGTTGTTTCTACGGCTCGGCGCTGCTCATCATTTAGTTCTTCGAGTAGTTCTTCTAGCACGCGACTATTGTATCAGAAGTCGCTTATGGATAGTGCTGTAATTTATAAGGCGGCATGAAGGCAACGGGCCGCCGCAAAAGATCTCTTAGACGGTTGTACGAGATAAACGCAGTACAGCACTGGCGATGGCTTCAGGGCTGCCAAATGGAATGGTAGCCATTCCCGACACGCCTTTGTCGGCAGTGTCACTTAAAACTACGGCGTCAGCAGCTTCGATGTCACTTACGGTATCGTCACTCTTAAAATGTACTCGGCCCTGTAAGGAAGCATCCTCTGACCAGCTAGTTTTTTCAGAATCAGACAGGTTTGTACCCTGTACGACCATGAGTTTAAAGTTGCGGGGAAGATAATATAAGGAATAGATGACATTTGGGCTAATCGTATCCCCGCACAGCAGCAAAAAGTCACGCGGATTATTTGTAATTTTTGTCATTTTTACCCCTGTTGCTGAAGCGCTGCCCATACTGTTCCTCTTTCCGAGATTGCTCTCATGTTATATAATTGGTCCTTTAAGATTTCGTACCATCTTATTAACGATGATCCGAAAGTACAGATTGCATCATGTTAAACCTATTTTTGGTTTTTAGATGTGTGCAAATTATGTAAATTGCGTGCATCTACATCAATGATACGTTTAAGTTTCGGAACATGTCAATACGTTTTTTGACCTTTTTGTTATAATGTGCGCATAATAGGAGCCAGCGTGAAATACTTTAAGAATACAGAACTTGCCAAACTGCACAACGTTTCGGAAAAATCTGTCCGCAACTGGATTCAAGCCGCCTCAGAGGGAAAACTGGATCTGCAACTCTATGAACAAAATGGTAAGTCTTACATAGCCAATATCTCAAGCAATAGTCTTTTGTTGGAAGAACTAGCCGCCAAAGGCAAGAAATACAAGAATACGCGCGGACACAAAGCATTAGTGCCCTCACCAAAATTTTATAAACTATTTTCGCCCAAACAGATTGTCGATATTATTTCTAATCTCGACATTCACCGTGAAATTCCGTTGCAATATTCTTACTTTAACAGTGGTGCAAAACGATGGGATCAATATACCCGCCACCTGCTCGCGCAAAACACGCAAAATTCCCTGACCAACACCATCCAACTGCTTGAGTTAAGCATGGATTACATCGACACTCTGATCGAGGGCTACGATTCAGTCAATGTGGTTGATATTGGCGTAGGCAATGCCCTCCCCGTTAGAAAAACACTTGAGCATTTGCTACAGAAAAACGTCCTGAAGCGGTACGTCGGTCTAGACATCAGCCAGGAACTACTTAAAATTGCTGAACACAACATTGCACACTGGTTTGACGGCAAGGTTCAAACAGAAATGTATGTCCGCGATGTAAATTACGATCGCTTTGACGACCTACTCATCCCCGAATCGCATGGCACCAGTGCAGAGTCCACCGTCAATCTTGTCTTCTTCTTGGGTGGCACGATCAATAACTTCAGGGATCCAGGCCGCGTATATTCAACCATCCATGACAGCATGGGCAAGAAAGATTTGCTATTCTTTTCTAAGAAACTCGATACGGCCAAGTCTCGCAGATACTTCGAGATGGCAGTCCGCGGTAATCAAGAGTTAGATCTTGTTTTAAAGGTGCTAAATATCGATGAGTCGATGTACACCATCGAGCAATTCTTCGATGAATATAAAATGGCTCGTCAACTGCAAGTGCGCCTCAATATCGCGCTAACAATCACCTTTAATTTATACGGCCAGGAGCGAACGCTGGAACTAAACAAAGGTGATGCCATTCTACTGTGGCGCGCTCGTCACCAAACAACAATCGAGACATTGTGCGAATTTGATAAAAATAATTTCGATTTGCTGCACGCTACTCGTTCCAAAGACCAAGAATACTTACTGAGTATCTCTAGAATCAAGACCACCACGCCGTAAGTTGTACATTGCCGACAGGTGTTAGCCGTGGTAAAACATCCTATGATTCGGTACTTCTTTTAGAAGAAGTGAGTATGCGGAATATGCATGGTCGGCATCCAGATGCCGCCGTCCAGCAAAACGTCGGCAACGACCGCAGCCAATACGAACAATACAATCACAATTACTACCCACCTCCAACCGCTATGCCTGGGTTGATGGTGCGAGATTATCGTTTTTTGTGGTGGTGGATTGTCGAGTCGCAAATCAGGCGCGCCCGTTTCGGCAAGCAACTGATCAATCGTCTTTGGCGAGTATTTCGAGGATGTCAGTGGGCCGTGCATATTCTGAGATTCCTGAGCGGTCGCATTTTGGGTATTGTTTGCCATATGTTGCGCCGATCCTTCTATTGGGTCACTCACAACTTGTTCTACCGCTAGATGCTGGGGAGTAGGATTATCGGCAAGATGAGAATCCATGTTTGCAGGTGCTGCTGCTGGAGCCGGATGTTGCATGACCGCAGGCGTTGTTGGCGTTTGGCTGACATCTGCGGGCGAACCGCCCAGATCGCGAGCTACTTCAGCAAGATCGGGATCGATTGCCGCGTGTAAGGGAGTTGGGGCATTCGTTTCGGGGGACACCAGCGGCTGTGGCGCAGTAATTACAGGGGACATTTCGGTAACGGACTTCGTATCGGCTGGCACTGCCGACGAACTAACTGCCATTTGAGGAACATCAGCAGGCGGGTGTAGCTCAGGATCTGAATGGCTGAGCAAGGAGTGTTTTTCGTCGGGATTTGCTGCTAATAATGGCGCCGTGGTCGAACTATGCTCGTCCAGGACAGGGCTTGCAGGGACAAATTGATCATCCGCCACCGGTGGTTTATGTCCAACAATAACCGATCGGGAATTTGGTGGCGCCATTACCTTGCCAGGCCGCACCACATCAAATACTTTCTTGTGTCCGGGATGGCTTCGACCACCCGATTTATGTCCTGTATGTTTATTCATTTTCTTCCACCTCATGTTGTAGCCGGTATGCCGCCTCTACTATACCCGCAAACTTATATGGATTGAGACTTGCCCCGCCAGCTAATACACCGTCACAGCCCTCAATAGTCAAATAACCACTTACAATGGCATCGTCCACACTGCCGCCGTACAGTACACGGACATGTGATGCTACACGTGCGCCGTATAATGCAGCGATTTGTTCTCTAATAAAAGCGATGACTTCCTCGACTTGATGCGGTTTAGCAAGCTCACCACCAAAGGTACTAATGGCCCAGACGGGTTCGTAGGCAATAACGACATTCATGACATCTCGTGACGTTAAGTTGCTGAGTGCTGTCGTAATTTGGTCATGCAATACTTGCTTGGTCTGGCTTTCTTTGCGCTCTTGCTGTGTTTCACCAATGCACAAAATCGGCGCGATTTCGCTACGCACCGCAGCTTGGACTTTATCGCGGATCATCGGCAAGGTTTCGCTAAAATAAATGCGCCGTTCGGAGTGACCAACAATAACGTAATGTACTAAATCGCGCAGCATGGTAAACGAAACTTCGCCGGTAAATGCGCCCTCGTCTTTATAATACGCATTTTGGGCGGCTAAACGGAATTTACGACGATCTATTTGCGTGCTCAGCGGTTGCAGCGTGAGCATACTCGGCGCCAGCACAATTTCGATATCACGATGAATACGCGTGCGTTCCTGCAAACGATGCACCAACATACTAGCCTGACTTGTGTTCAGGTTCATCTTCCAGTTCGCGACAAGCAGTGTTTTACGCATATATAAGTAAGCTTAACCTTTTTCTAGCTTAGCATATTTGGCTTTTAATAAAAATCGGATAGCAACGATCAAGTATCCGTAAGTCATTTTCGCTATCTTTTAATTCAAACCGGATAGTGGTAATATAGCTGTCTAATCTCAAATGTAGGTCACTATAGAAGGAGCAAAGATGACTGAAGCTGTCATGTTATTAGGTTTACCTATGGAAAGTGTTGATCGAAACGTCACCTCAGCCATAATAACGACATTCATAGGAGAAATGTGTCTACCAAATACTGTAGAAACTACATTAAGTAACGAAAATCCCCAACCGTCACTAAGCGAGCGAAGATTATGTATTGCGCAAACTCTGCGAAGAAACGTGCAGACATATTGTACTGATCCTGCTTGCAACGCAGGGTGCCAGGATGGTGGGAAAACACAGGATTAGCTTAGCCTTTGTTTTGCAAAGCTTCAACGCCAGGTAGAACACGGCCAGCCATAAGCTCCAGGCTTGCGCCGCCGCCGGTAGATACATGATTGAAGGCGCCGGTTAGCTTGCGCTGCTCGACATAGCCCACGGTATCGCCGCCGCCAACCAAGCTGTACGGCCGGTGGCCGTAATCGCCGATAATGGCATCAATAACCAGGTCTGTTCCGTGGGCAAACGGTCCTTCCAGACTATTGAGGCCGGGAATTTCGGTTACGCCCATGGTTCCGTTCCATACCACGGTGCTGGCTAGCTGAATGCCGCCGGCGATAAAGGCGCCGGAAAACGGTCCGATATCCAAGATCATTTCGTCGTCGGCAATAACGCGACTGTTTTCGGGCGGTTGTTTGGGGTAGCTTTCGACTTCGGCCATAAAGTGTGCGTCCCAATCAACGATGCGTGTCGCAGCACTTTTGTCGAGCTGGCTAGCCACGACGCCGTCCTGCGGAATGTAGAAAATAAAGCGTTGCTGTTTAGCTTTTTCGCGGGCTTTGGTCAGAATATCCTTGGCAACTGGGACATCGTTGGCTTCAAATTTACTTTTGGCAATATCGATGCCTTCCGCCGCCAAAAAGGTATTGGCCATGGCGCCGCCAATGGCAATAAAATCGGCGATTTCGATAAACCGGTTCAGCACGTCAATTTTGTCGGAGATTTTAGCACCTCCAATAATTGCCATGAGCGGCCGCTCCGGGCTGTCCATGACACGCGTAATCGTGTCGACTTCTTTTTCCAGCAGCAATCCGGCTACGCTTGGCACAAAATGCGTAACCGCCTCAGTGCTGGCGTGCGCCCGGTGCACCACACCAAAACCATCCTGTACAAAAATCTCCGCATGAGCGGCTAACTGTTTGGCAAAATCTTCGTTATTTTGCTCTTCTTCGACATGAAAACGGAGGTTTTCCAGCAGCAGAATTTGCTTGGGCTGTAATGCCTGAACGGCTTTGTCTACCTCGGGGCCAACACAGTCGCCTACAAATTGCACGTCCTGGCCAAGCAACTCACTCAGACGTTTGGCAACAGGCTTCAAGCTAAACTGCGTATCTTTGGCGCTTTTAGGCCGCCCAAGGTGCGAACAAATGATCAGCTTCACATCTTGATCGAGCAGCGCTTTAATAGTTGGCAACGATTGTTGAATCCGGTAATCGTCGGTAATAATACCGCCGTCAGCCACCGGGACATTATAATCGGCACGCATCAGAATGCGCTTACCACGTATATCTATATCATTTATGGTCTTCTTCGTAAACATACCACACCCCTTATGCTTAGTCATATTATATACAACTTATCCGAGCGATACTACAAGCAAGCAAATTTATGCATTGCCACCCATCTGTTGGATAGGGCATGTGATTGTATTCACGACTTCAGACATAGCAAGACTCAGTGCCATTTCTCCACAAGTCCTTACAACATTGGCGTCCGGTATCCTCTTTTCTACTAAGGCTTTGCGCGTGCTGCAATCTGCTTTACATTCCTATCCTTGTTCAGACATAGCGTGCTCCTATTCTAATGCGCGAACTTTGATCGTGTCGGTTGCACCGGTTTTGCCCGGATAACGACCAGAAACCATCACGACTACGTCACCGCTTGCTAGCACGTCATGATGACGCAACCACTCGCTCAGCTTAAATGCGGCCTGTGCATCCGCCGGACGAACATAGCTCTTAATATCGTAAACGATGGCTAATTGTTGTGCCGTGCGAAGCTCACTGGTTACCGCAATAAGCGCCGTACTGGGGCGATGCGAGGCGATCTGCAAAGCCGTTGTGCCTGAATGAGTCTCTGCGACAATAGCCCGCGCATCAATACTATCGGCCAAAGTAATAACGCTGCTGGAAATAGCGTTCTGCATGGTGGATTCGCGCTCGTAGGGATACACGGCTTTGAGTGGCGGATGTTGCTCGGCGTATAAAACGACGCGCTTCATAGTTTTAACGGTTTCTACCGGATACTTGCCCATAGCCGTTTCGTCGCTGAGCATGACGCAGTCGGCGCCCATAAACACAGCGGTAGCCACATCCGAAACCTCGGCACGGGTTGGTTCCGGCATATCAACCATACTAAGCAGCATTTGCGTAGCCACGATAGTTGGCTTGGCGTAGGCCTGGCCAAGTCCGACAATCTGGCGCTGCACCACCGGTACAGATTCAGCAGGTGTTTCTACCGCCAAATCGCCGCGTGCAACCATAATCGCGTCACTCACTTTTACAATTTCTTCGATGTTATCAACAGCGGCCTTTGTCTCGATCTTGGCAATGATTCTGGCCGAACTGCCGCCTTTTTGCAAAATACCGCGTAACTTTTCGATGTCAGCTGGCGACTGTACAAAACTAAGGCCCACATAGTCAATGTCCTGCGTTAACCCGAACGCAATGTCGGCCATGTCTTTCTTGGTCAAGATGTCACCGCCAAAGTCGGTGTCGGGCAAGTTCATGCCTTTGCGCTTAACTAGAATGCCATTATTTTCCGCACGAGCATACACTACGCCGTCCTTTATGTCGGTAACCGTAGTGCGAACGCGTCCGTCAAACAGGTATAATCGTTCACCAATCTTCACTTTTTTGCTTAAGTCGTATTGAGTTGGAATGTGACCTCCGGGCTTATATTCAGTCTTATATAGAAAGCTTAGAACGTCGCCGGTATTGACTGTAATCATGCCTTCAAAATCGCCCAGGCGAATCTTTGGCCCCTGTAAATCCTGAATAATTGCTACGGGTTTACCTAGCGCTTCGCTGGCTTTGCGAATCCACGGAATATAGGTTGCATATTCTTCGTGCGTACCGTGACTGAAATTCAAACGAACACCATTCACACCAGCTTTAATCAGTTTGTGGATGGTCTCGTAGGTGTTGGTTGCCGGCCCAATAGTAGCAATGATCTTGGTACGTTTAAAAGATTTTAGTGGTACATCTGGTACCATTTCGGTTACGTGCATAGTTTTTCCTTACAAGAAAATTATTGGTCTTATATGTATTATACAACGTACGCACCCCATGTGCACGCTTGTCTCACAGACCACGTTCCGTTCCCTCTATAAGGGAACTGCACTGGGCGGTCACGATCTGTGAGACAAGCGTGCACATGGGGTGCATGCCACTTACCGAGAATAGAAAAGGTGGTAGAAAATTCTGCGAACATTTTCTACCACCTGCACGGCTTATGCGGCTTATGGCGACCTAGTATATCATTTAGTAAGCCGGATTAAACTGCTGGTCCGGCCACATGTAAGTCATAAATTTGCGGCCCTTGGCACTGACCCGAATCCAGGGATTCTGATAGTTTTTGCGATTGAAATAAATCAGCCCTTTGTGGTGCAGCGCTTGCACGATGTGGCTCAAGCGGCGACGGTCAAATCGCAGGCTTTCGGACAGCATCGACAAGTCCTCTTCGCCGGCTTCGCACACTTGTTGCAGCACTAACGCTTGATCTTCTGGTAGCTCTATTATTTGCATGTATCCCCCTTTTGTTACGAGTTACATAGGCATCATGAATGACTACACTTAAAGGATACTTATGCGAGCTTGAGACTGTCTGGATGTCTGAAAATGTGGCGCGTTTCTACTCTGATGCGGTATACTGGACGCATAATGTTGACTGTTTTTAAACCGGCTGTCGAAAAAGGATTGGAACCGGTCGCACGTTTGCTCAAACATGTTAGTCCAAATACTATTTCGATGTTCGGGTTGGTGTTCCCCGTTCTGTTCTTTATCTTTGTGATGCGGGGATGGTACGCCTTGGCATTGTTCGTGTTTATTTTTAATGGACTGGATTTGCTCGACGGCATGGTGGCACGGGCCACGAATAAAGTAACGGCTTTTGGCGGCTTTTTGGATTCGACCATCGACCGTTTTGCCGATTTTACCGTGATTGCCGCGCTAGGCTTTGCCGGGCTGGTGGGCTGGAATATTATTCTGCCGTTTATTATGCTTACATATCTGATTAGCTATATTCGTTCACGCACGGAACTGGCCGCGCTATCCGCCGGCAATACATTAGTTGCCAGTGTTGGACTGATCGAACGCACCGAACGCTTAGTGGCAATTTTTATCGGTCTGCTTTTGTACGCCATCTTTCCGCATGTTATGTTATGGCACCAGAACCTGATTGGCGTCATCTTTATTATCTTGATCGTCTTATCGGTCATAACTGTTTGGCAGCGCGTAGTCTTTGCCTACAAAAAATTATCCAAGCAATAGACTACCTGAACCATCCCGTATGCTACCTTGGTCCCTCGGATATTTATGTCCTGGCACTGTAGGCCAGCGACAAAGGTAGCATACAGGATGGTTCATCAACGTTAATTACATTGCCGATTAGCTTTACTTATAGTACAGTAAGCATTTGAAATTTGAGGAACGGATAGAATATGATCGAACGTGCAGAGTGGCTTGATGAAATACAGCCAGAAAGCATTGATACGCTTGCAGTACTGGGACGCGGCAAAGGCGACACTGCTTTGCATCGCGGTGAGGTCGCCGCCGAAATAGTGGCCCGCATGCCCGAGGGTAGCAACGTTATTTTCTGCGGCGGCAATTCTTGGAATGAAGACCCTTCTGGTTCAGAAATAAGTGAAAGCGATATTGCTTTAGACGCCGCCCTACTTCAGCTGACGGGCCAGAGCACCCTTTATAATTCGCGCGGTCAAGATTTTAGAATTACTAATGGTGTCACGCTTTTAAACGAACGCCGATCCAGAAGTACTATCGAAAATTTGTGTAACGCTGCCGACATACTTACAATGCGCAATATTCTGCCACGCCGTATGGCTATTATGAGTGACGATTTGCATTTTCGCTACCACCGTCCAACTAATGCGGCTCGGCTGGTTTTTCCCCAAGCCGAAATTGTAGACATAGCCTTAGAGCGAGAACACTCGGCCCGCGATATTGTAGAAGAATGGCTCATTACCAAAGGCACCAACTTCTTTATGCGAGATGTTAAGCCGGGCGACCATGCCGCAATCAGGAAGCAGCAACTTGCCTTTGAAAATGCTAATCGCAAAGTTCGTGCCATTGCCGGCCGGCCTCTGCGAGTCTTCGGTAAATAGTAACTTTCGAAGAAATCCTGGCTCGTCCCAAAACTGAACGTTAAATAAAAATTAAAGACTTTACAGCCTCGCACGTGCGGGGTAGAATGAAGACTTTGTTCAAGCATAAGCTACATGTCGAACCCTAGTTCGAGGTGTTTGTTTTTGCGTTCAAAATCAAAATAAACACCCCAAATCTGAAAGGCACCCATGCTTCATCTACCCCTGTTGCAGTACCACATACCGTCGGCTATTATCGCTTTTTTTCTGATTCCGGCAGCCATCGCTTTAGTCGATTTTGTTGAAGTCATTCGTAGGTATTTTCAACGTCCCAAACAAAAACGTTTGCGAGCGATTGAGGACTTTGTCATCCTCGTACCTATTTTTGGCGATATGAGTTACTTTAAAAACGCTGAATATCTAAAACGCTACCACAACAAAGTAATTATCTGTACCACCACACACGAAACTCCAGAATTTTACGCCGAGTTGCGGGCCATTTGCAAGCAATACGGCTTCCGATCACATCGCAGTAATATGACAATTCGCAGCCGCGGCGCTTTTGTGCGCAACCCTTGGAAAATATTTCACAACATTTTAGAAGATTCGATGAGCCCGGACGAAGCCGAAATCCATGAAGGCCGCGAGGCGCTACTGATTGAAAGCTCGGTGCGCATCAAAAACGCTTACTGCATGTTTTTGGACGGCGACACGGTGTGCACCGAAGATTTGCGCACCGTTATGGGACGATTTGTGGGCCACAATTACGATTTGGCATCGGTGCGCATTTTGCCTTCTGGCGACAGCACGATTATGGAACGCCTGCAAAGCATCGAATACAAATTAGCCATGGACGCCCGTAAATCGTATCCGTGGCTGACCTCCGGCGCCTGTATGATCGCCAAAACAGCCGTGCTACAACAAGCGCTGTGCCATCACTCGCACTTCTTCCAGGGCGGAGACATAGAAATCGGTAAGTTAACGCGTATGCTCGGCTATACCGTTGGGCATATTGATACCGAGTTTTTGACCGACGTGCCCAAGACCTTTCAAGCCTGGTTCAAGCAACGAGTGGCTTGGAGTAGCGGTGATTTTCGCCACGCCATCATCAATATCAATAGCTACTCCTGGCGCCATCCTCTGTTCTTTTTGTATTTTACGGTTGTAGTGTATGGCATGATGCCGGTGCGACTATGGCTGACGTTTACGCAACCACTGATCTTACCGATGGTTATTGTGGTGTATTGGATGCTTCTGTTTGCGTTGTTGCCAAGGCATTACCGCAGCAAAGATCTGCTGATGTTTCCGTTTTATGCCATGGTGCAGTGTTTGATTATTGCGCCGCTTGGCATTCTGTACTATTTCCAAACCGTGTACCGGCACCGCAATGTAGGCATTATTCGCTTGCGCGCCGACACGTCTAACCGAGGATGGCTTCGCCTACATGCGCAGAAAGAATAACTCGAAAAAACGACTCAGCGGTCGTGTTATAGGCCTAGCACTTGGCGTCTTACTTGGCGTATGCATAATGGTAGTTTGCGTATTAGGAAGTGCTCGTTTGTCGGCTATGCATGGTAGTGTCCGCGCCCAGCTATTCGTTATAACGCATGTCACACCAACCCAAAAACCGCTAGGCGTGTACGAATGGCGACACTTGCAAGACATCGTTACGACAGATGATAGTGCCATGCTTACTGATCTGCATCGGCACGGCTACAACACCTTATACTTGGCCATTGACGACGCATTGGTTGCGCCGGATCAAGCCGCATACCAAACGCAGCTAGCCCAGTTTATAGATCGAGCCTCAAAGGCAGGCTTACAAGTATGGGGCCTAGCGGGCGATCCTTCTTGGGTTGCATCGAATAATACAGGTCGTTCTGTTGGCGTGTTACAATTTGCCGCACACTTCAACGCCACACAGAGCGCTAAACTTGCTGGACTCTCTTTTGACATCGAACCCTATAGCCAGCAGACGATGACTGCCTCAAAGTTTTCCACAGCCCTCTTGCCTGTTATTGACGCACTCGGACAGGAGACACAGCAAAACAACCTCAGTCTGCCGCTCAACATTACCTTGCCATTTTGGGCGCGCGCCGATGATGCTCTACTGACGCATATTAGTCGACTACCGCACAACTCCGTTACCGTCATGGCTTACCGCAATCACACCGACGGGCCCGATGGATCAATCGCTTTGGCTACTCCTCTAGTTACAGCGGCCGGCCGCCTGCGTATGCCCGTCTATATTGCTCAGGATATTACCCGGCAAACACCAGCAAAAATCACTTTCTATCTAGCAAATCGCACCACCTTCCGCGCACATTTGTATGCATTGGATGCGGCTTTTACACATCGGCAAAACTACCGCGGCATCATCATTAACGACCTGCAAAATCTGGAAATTAAAAAGCCATGAAGTTAACCATAAACGACTTGCCATCCGCAGCAACCTTAAGTACACTAGCAAGGTTAAAAATAATACCTAGACACACTTTGTGGGAGATTACTGCACATGTCACGCCTTCCTAAACCAGGAGGTGATGAGGGTATTTGGGCCCAATTACTGAATGATTTCCTGAGCGTTGCGCATACCACGACCGGTGCCATCACTAGCGGCGCCATTGGCAGCGACCAGATTCAACCTAACACCATCACCGACACGCACGTCCAGACCATTTCGCAGAGCAAAATCAGCAATCTACAAACCGACCTTCACAGCGCCGCCGCCAAAAATATGTGGATGATTGCCAAAGCATCAGGCTTTATTAAAACCATGATGCGCTCGGGTACTGCCGTTACAACGCCGTCTGTTATTCGGGTTGACCATATATATGACAGCAGCTACACCGGCGAAGTCTCGGGCAGTTTCGACCTTGTGGGCGTCACGCGCGGCTCAGAACAACGATGCCCTATACGTATTACCACGCCAGTTGGCGCTATTGCTGATTCTTATTTTGGAACTGTAACCGGCACCGTCGCGGGATACATGTCACTGCCTGGCGACAGCTACGTTATTAAAGCCTACAAAACAACTGATGCCGATTACGAACAGCCATCTATTGCTATTGTCGATATTAATGGCAACTTTAATCTTGACCTCAGCAACACTCCTAATACGCGACAAGGCTCCTGGAAATTCGCGCTATGTACAAGCAGTAACGCGCAGATCGGTGCCAAGTGGCCGCAACAACTCAGCTATACTAACCTCGAAATACGTCATTCGGTTGTTTCCGACGCGACCTACCCAGTCGCCAATCAGCCAGCACTAATTGATGGCACCTTTTCTTTCCCCAGTACGCAAGTCGGCTTCAAACAGTTTCAGTTGGTAGATACCGTTACGAGCGAAATTTTGGCCGAATACGTCACGCCTACCGGCAATGTCCGCTCCTACCTGGTAACTGATAGTGAACCCGGTTACGGTACCAACTTTGTGCACTATTGTTATTCGTACGACCAAGCCATCACGCTGCTTGCAATGTTAGCAATGGGCGACACGGAGACCGCGCGACAACTGGCCAAGGGCTTACTGCAGATGCAAGCTCTGGGCGGCACACACGACGGCGGTTTTGTATTTGCCGCGCCGCAGTTATCACCGTCATTTGGCAATGGCTACTATCGAACTGGCGCGCACTCCATCGCCACCTACGCGCTGCTTTGTTATATAGAAGCCTGTCCAAACGACGCCACGCAGGACTATCGTAGTGCAGTGACGCGAGCGCTCACTTATTTGGATTCAGTACTGTCGCATTCCGGACGAACTGCCGGTTTGTATCTAGGCGGCACCGGTCTGTATACGACCCAACCCAATCAACCAGAAATATTCAATCAAGCATATGACATTACTTGGGCCGCTACCGAGCACAACCTCGACACGTGGCACGCCCTACATAAGGCTGGCGAGATACTTGACAGCAGTTATACCGCCAGGGCTACCGCGCTCCAAAGTGCCATTCTGGTACAACTATGGGATCCTGTTCACAGTCGCTTTTATCAAGGCATGCAGCCCAACGGGCCCGATGGCAGCGACCCGCTCGACGTCCATACCTGGGGAGCTATTTGGCTGCATGCTATTGGGCGGGATGATCTGGCACAGAAGACACTCAACCCGGAGGCATTGACGCCGCTCCAGTTTACCCAAAACGGCATTCGCGGCTATGCACCCGCTTACCCGGGTGGCGGATATCCGAGCGCTCTGCAAACCATTTGGAGCGAAGGAACATTCGGCGCCGCGCTTGCCTACCTCAGCATTGGCGACACGGTTAACTGGCAAGCTTGCATTGACGGCATTGCTTTAAGTCAACAAGCCGACGGTTCTTTCCGCTACGTAACTGTTGCCGATTCCACCTACCAGTTCACCTCTTCCAAGTCAACTATTGGCGCAGCGTGGGCCATTTTAGCCGCGCTTGGACATGGCATCTGGGACGTGACCGTACCGCGTTCATAGGTAATCTTATACTTCTTCGGGCAAAAATTGCGGCGCGCGCCTTAGGATGCGTTGCCAATTGAATAATCTGTGTTTGGTAGACAAAACAGGCAATGGCAAAGACAGTCGCACAGTTGTTCCCTGGGATTCGTGTGATTCAAGCGTAATATCGCCGCCCATGTACGCTAAAATGGCTTTATCTAGATACAGGCTAAAACCCATGCCTTCATGATTAAACGTTTCAGTATTCTCTACTTTGGTAAAGGGCTGAAATAAAGCCGCCTGTTTGGTTTTTGGAATGCCAAGACCTTGGTCGGTAATAGTAATGTGCAGTCGGCCGTTTGCCTCGGTACCGTCAATAGTAACGCTAGCCTTTTCGACGCTATACGCCGCCGCGTTATCAAGCAATGTTCCCAAAACGACACCAAGCAGATCCGGTTCTCGGACTTTGCACTGCAAATTACGTACCGTAGTAATTTGTATCCGTTTGGCTTCCAGAGCAGCTTCTGCATGAAGACGTGCCGTGGCAATCAATTGACTCAACAATATACCGACAAACGGCTGCGTTGTTGTAGTGCCCTGCACTTTTGAGGCAACCGTTAACTTGCTAAGCATCGTTTTTAATCGACGAATGCCCTCTGTTAAAAATGAGGTCGAAGACGTTATGGGCAATGTCGCAGAAAGTTCTTGCAGTATCTGCAATGTCTGACGCAGTTCACCAACACTATCCTGGATGAACTGTTCACGAATACGTTGCATGTGGATTTCGTTATCCAGAAGTACACGGGCTTGTTTGGTATCGTGCCGTTTGAGCAAAAACAAACGCATGCACTGATACAGCAAAGTTGCCAACACTATAAAAACCAGTACTTGCGTAAATAATGTCACCCGACTCTGGCTAAAACCGGCCGCGTAACGAGCCACATAATCGAACACGGCAACCAGCACACCGATACTCACAAGTGGTCCGTAGACACTCGGTGTTAGCCATAGGCGGATGCCATGTTTTGGCATAACAAGGTTTTCAGGAATCTGTAGTGCCGATTCTTTGTGGGTAGCCGTTTCGATCAGCCCCGTTATTTGTGCAGACAATTGGGCTACGCCAGCAGACAGTTTCATGAGCATATCGGGCATAAGTCTCTCGCTTTTTAGCATATCAACGCCGCCGCTCAGCAAGGTAAGCGGCGTACGTAGGTAATGCGAAATAAGATTATTGAAATTGCTTTTAGTTTGGCGAATACGCTCAAGCTGCAGCAGCTGTTTTTGCACCAGACGGCGTTCTTTCATTTCGCGGTAGGTCAGTGCTATAAGCAGCAAAAAATGAACAGCAAGTAACCCCAATAATATATAAGGGAAGGCATGTGTAATGGCCGGCGGCAGGATGCCGAAGATATGTTGCACAAGTGGCGGCAGGCCGGAGGCCGGAGCTGCAGGACTTGTACTGAGCGCAGACGGCAGAAATGCGGCAACGCCGATGTTGACCGTAAATGTTTTAGTGACAACAGCACCATTCTGGTCAGTCACCCGGACTTCTACAACGGCAATTCTTGCTTTTGCTGGCCGCCAAGGCCACTGTGCTGTGCCCGTGTTTTCGGGCATTTGAGACACCACCAGTGTGCCGTCAACATAGAAATCCGCTTGCTTAAATGAGGTGCCGTGCCCGTTGAGCGGCGTGACCACAACCGTATATCCACTTAGGGGAATTACCTGCCCGTCATGTAGATTAACCGCAATGTCTAGGCCAGACGGCAATTGTACCGCGGTTTGTGGTGCAATTTGATCGCCGGTTTTAGTTTGCGACGGACTGATTGTGGTCTGACCTGCCGAAGCATTAGGGCAATCACTACCATAGCCACAGGTCCCGTAGCCCGTCGCTCCAAAACTAGAGGCAAAAACTCTGGCCCCAAAACCGGACGAGGCAAAAATGGCAATAAATACAACTAGAGCAGCTACATGCAGCCACCAGTATTTTTTCGGCATTTGACTATGATAGCAGAAGTTTCTCCGAAATGCTTATGCCTTTTGAGCGCATTCCTTGGTAGACAGTGCGTAGAATGGCTGGCTGGCAACCCGGACTTCCACCCGAGTTCCTGCCGGCACAACCGTCGCCTCACCATCAAATTGCATCCAGGCGTCACTGGCAATCGTAAATGCCGCATGCGTACGCTTGTACCGTTCAGTCCGGCTGCCACGCATTATCTCGACGGTATACCACATAATGTCCAAAAATCGTTTTCCGTAAATAATGGCTTGGTGAAAGGATTTGTCGGTCAACTGCTGTTGTATGCGGCCGATCTTGGCACATCGTGGGCCGTTGAAAAATACTCGCTCAAATATTTGCGACGAGTGTCCGTCTTCAATTTCTTCAAAAGGCATGGCGCTGAAGAGCGCACGGCTAGTAACGATCAATTCTTCGATTAAGCGGCCGCTTGGCAAACGGTGCAGTACGGTATTTTTACGGACCGACTCACTGAGAATCTTTGTTATATGCGCCGACGCCCCAAAACTGGCATAGCAGCCTGCCAGGTGCTTCTCGGTAGTACCATCCTGGTAAGTAAGACTGCACTCCAGCGGATAGACAGGCACGATTGCACCCTTCTTCACAACTAGCTCCAACGGCGTTCGTGCATTGCCATTAAGCATGTGTGCCAGATCATTGGCATTGCCACACCATAGGGGTAGCAGCGTTGCTTTGCGTGCCGCAGCCGGAAAATGCAGGTCACTCAGCAAAATATTAATAACCATGCCCACCGTACCGTCACCGGAAGCAATACATAGTAGCGTTTTTTTGTCGATCAGCTTGGCATATGGCCGAAGCATCTTTGCATTGGCTGGCGGACCGCCTGCTACCGTATCAATGACCGTAATCTCTACGTCAGGAAATGCGCGCTCAAGCTGCGCAATATACCGCGCAGTGTTAGAAACGTTCGTACTTTTTGGGTTACGGATTACTAAAAATCGGTTGAATGGAATATGCATACTTCTCAAGGCTCGCGCCATATCTTCTTAAGTCCTATATTGACTGGCGTAGCCGGGTTATATGTAACGAACTTATAATAAAGTATATAGGTTGTCTACGCAAAATAAGTCATATATTATCTAAAATACATCTACAGATACAAAACTTAATGACTATTTAATATACGTACTGTTACCATGTAGTAAAGTAGTGTGATCCTGTATGAAATTACTTATCGTCGACGACAATAAAGCATTAACCCGCAATTTAAAAGAATTCTTAGGTAAAGAGTTCGTCATCGATACGGCTAAAAATGCAGAAGAAGGCCTATACTGCGCCACCACCAACGAAAATGACGTTATTTTGCTGGATCTAGGGCTGCCCGACATGCACGGCAGTAAGGTCTGTACGCGAATTCGCGAAGCCGGCATTACAACGCCGATTATGATTCTGACCGCAACGAGCGATGTGCGCAGCCGCGTTGACCTTTTAAACGCTGGCGCCGATGATTACCTCATGAAACCATTTGCTCTAGTAGAATTACGTGCCCGGCTTCGCGCCCTATTGCGTCGCTTGCCCACAACTTATACCGATGGCACCTTAACAATTCGTGATTTAATTATCGATCCGCACAGTCGTCGAGTGTCACGCGCCGGTCAAGATATCACCCTGCGGCGTAAAGAGTTCGATATCTTGGAATATTTGGTTCGTAACACTGGCCGCGCGGTTACGCGCGCAATGATTTTTAATCACGTCTGGGAGTCAGGCAAAGATAGCTGGCATAACACTGTAGACGTTCATATTAAGCACCTCCGGGATAAAGTTGATCGTCCGTTTGACGTACCGCTTATAAAAACGGCATATGGTATTGGATATACTGTTGATGACAGGTAAAATAAATTTAGGAGGCGGCATGAATAAAACCATAACTGCAATACTAACAAATACAGAAGCCCGAAAAGATGTTGAATCTCTCCTGCACCGATCAGTGATAGTAGGGGAATGGTGGATGCCTTAGCCCCGGGAGGCTGCATTATTAAATTAGAAGGAATACGTGCCTGATTACATATGATTATGATCAGGCACATTCACTTATGCGAGGGACGTTTTTTACTTTCACAAAATCCATTATCAGCACGCGGTTGCAAGATGAAATACTTCGCCGCCGTGCCGTAGTTTTAAACGTGCTGCTGATTACAACATCTGGCATACTATTCGTTGCCTTTGGAATACTTGCAGTTAGTTTTATAAGAGGTGACCACACTGTAGTTGCTCGCCTACTAGCCATATCAAGCGTACTCGCCATGACGGCCTTGCTGTACTTACTTTCACGTAAGCTCCAGTATCATATATCCGCATACGGCCTGCTTGCAATATACTTGCTCATTGCAACTACAGCTGCAGTACACTCCGGGGCCAATCTCCCCGTGGCCGAGTTACTTTACGGATTCATTATTATTTTGGCCGGCGAATTATTAGGAGCAAAATATTCGTTGTACGCGCTATTTTTTGTGTGTGTCCTTATATATGGTATTCAATATTTAACCATCACCGGCAACCTCCAACCCAATCTTACGTGGCGGCATATTGCACCAGCATTAAGCGACGTTTGGAGCTACTTTTTTGTATTTATTTTGACCGCCGTTATTGCGTGGCTTTATAACCGTCAGATGGAAATCGCGCTTAAAAAAGCCTTGCGAGCCGAAGCCTCCGTTACTCGCCAAAAGAAGCTGCTCGAGAAGAAGGTCGAAGAACGCACGCGCGAACTACAGGCAGCCCAAATCGAAAAAATGCAACAGTTGTATCGTTTTGCGCAGCTCGGTCAATTTAGCACCGGCTTGCTGCATGACCTGGCCAACCACCTCACCACGCTCAGTATTGACATTGAAGGTATGGGCGAGGAACATCACTCGCAATTTGTCTCGCGGGCACAACGGCGCATTCAATATATCGACAAAATGGTGCAATGGGCATATGAACACCTCAATGGCCGGGTGCAGGCCAAGAGCTTTAGCATTCCTCATGAGATCAACGAAGTTATCACGCTGCTGCAGCACGAAGCCAATTTAGCGCAAGTGCATTTACGTTTTGAGAGTGACGAAGCTGATGAAACAACCTACTACGGTGACCCAAACCGTTTTCGTCAAGTTATGGCTAACCTTATAACCAATGCCATTGACGCCTATGAAGGCAATGGCATGTACAAAAAACGCGACGTTGTGGTACAGGTTTTTAAAAATGCCGATTCATTGCTTATTTTAGTTAATGACTGGGGCAAGGGCATCGCTAGCGACAAGCAGCAGTCAATCTTCGAGCCCTTTTATAGCACCAAAAATAGCGGCATGGGCATCGGCCTATTTATCGTTAAGCAAATTATCGAGGATTACTTCAATGGTTCGATTGCCGTTGCAAGTGAAGTTGGTCAAACCACATTTAGCGTTACACTTAGGAAAACAGCAGTCCCCACATGACCCTTTGCGACCTAGAAACGGCCCTGCAAAAAGGCCGCAGTTACCTCGAGCGCATCCAAAAAAGCGACGGCAGCTTTCCTATAGATCCTACTATAATCACTGCGCCTACCAAGTCGCAGACAATTACAACGCAAGCCCTGCTACTAAGCATTCTAAGCAATTCTTCTAACAAAGATGCCGGCATGTGTGATGCATTAGCACGCTGGCTCATGCAATATGACTCGGGTAGAATAATCGACGCTTTCGACACCGACCCATGCGCAACATTTCATGTCCTGGCAGCTATTAGCACATGCAATGTATCTCTTATAAATCAAACAGTCGTCGCCAAGGCAGTACATTACTTATTGCAGTCTGAAGTGCAACCGGGTGGGCCGTACAGCGACAAGTCACGCAAAGATGCCCAGCCTGAATTCTTAACAAATACGGGCATTGCTCGCTTTCTGCGACGAATTGCGGACCCTTTGCCCGAGCTCGATCAATATATCTTGCGGACCGCAGACGTCAATAAAACCTCGCTTCTTGATTGGCACGTCCTGTATTATTTACACGAATTATTCCCCGAAAGGTATACCCTGGAGAAGGTAGTAGCACGCGCTTTTAGTCTCGAGGAATCTTTGACTTTCATCCAAATGACAAATCAACTGGTACAACTACAACGTCCGGACGGCTCGTGGCCGCTCCTCAATAATCAATCAGGTGATGAACTTGCATTAGGCACCGCCCTTGCACTCACAACCCTGGAGCAACACACTTCAAAACAAAGTGCTACATTCCAGTTTGAACAGCTTTACGAAGAGCTTACTCATAGCGCATCCGATCAATCAGCGACTCTGGATGTAGCCACCCGCACCACGCTCCTTGCTGCTTTCGAAAATACCATTAAGGCCGATCACCGTTTCGAGATTGGCCCGCTTGCCGCCAGGTTTGCCACCGCGCTTCCGTCTTCTATTAACATTGACCCGCAGATTATTCACCATCTCGGTTTAGCCAATATATACACCTGGGTTGCGTACACTATTTACGACAACTTTCTTGACGATGAAGGTGAGCCGTTATTACTATCTAGCGCCAATATCGCCCATCGTAGGTCGTTGCAAGCCTACATGCAAGCATTGCCGGATCATGCAGCGTTCCAAAAGTTCGTACAAAAAACTTTTGATGGTATGGATGACATCAATACTTGGGAAATCACTTGCTGTCGAGCCAAGGTACAAAATGGTCACATCCAAATTACGGAACTACCCGATTATTGCAATGATAGCCAGCTGTCATCGCGCTCACTTGTTCACATACTACCGATTATGGGAATCTTGGCGGCCGCACATATATCGCTATCTTCTGAAACTGCGAAAGATATATGTACTGCCTTTCAAGACTACTTAACCGTTCGTCAGCTACTCGACGACCTGCGCGACTGGAAGGAGGATCTGCATGCTGGGCATCTCAGCTACGTGGTCGCTAAAACACTCCGCTCCGCCAAAATCACCGCCGGTAGCTACAAAATTGAAGCAATTTTACCTTTGTTAGAGCGTCAGTTTTGGGAAAACACGCTGCCGACAACCAGTAGCGAAATACAGCAACGTATTAAGCATGCCAACGCGATGCTTGATCATAACGCAATAATTGTGAAGCAAAGCGTTATTCATGAGCTGCTACATGCCATGCAAGTCGCACTTGACGGCACAATATATAAGTGGCGTACGGCCAATCAATTTTTAGCAGCTTACATTGCCCAAGATCTTTAGTTGTCGTTCTTATCTGGCTGAGGAATTGGCTGACCGTTATCATTCCAGACATTGCCACTAAACGCCGCAAGCGTAACGCCGGTTCCTATCTTGACAGCACCGTATTCGCCATTACGACCAAAACGATTATTTGTTACGGAGACAGTCTTGAGCGTATCGCTAAGATCTGAATTTCGCTTCTGAGAAATATTGAATGTATATCCGCCCCAATCTGCCCAGTTAGAATCAAGTAATACTGTTCCAGTCGTGCCAAAGTCCTGTGTAATTTGGACTGACGAGTTAGCCTTCGCGCTGTTTGGGTTCATGTTATTGTGGATGACTTTAATGTTTGTTCCGTCCAAGATTTGTACGTTATCGTTATGCGTACCATCGCTGGTGTTCGGGTCAACCGCATACCACTGTAAATCATGCAAGTATGAATCACGAATGGTCGTATTGTTACTGGCTTTAATGGTGTCTGTTGAACCGGACATATCAACCCGCAAAACCGTGGTGTTTTCTGCCCACATGCCATCAACCGTTGCATTACGATTGGTTGGCAAGAACGTCGAATCCTCAACAGTTAAGTTAACGGCCGGATGTTTTCCATTTTTGTCTTCGTTCTCGGCGTCAAGTAACGCAACATTGCCGTTCGGCGTTCCGCCCCGGAACATACAGTTTTTAAAAGTAATATTACTACCACTCACCTTAACGTAGCCATGGAAGTCTTTGTTACTAATAATCTGTCCATTGTAGTTGGCACCAAAAACTTGGTCACCGTTTACAACAGTTAGTATACTGGAATCAAGCAGACCGGTATTGGTGGCGTCTGGTTTCATGCTTGCCGGGAATGGGTCGGGTCGGCTACTTGGTGGCGTAACTGGCGGTGGAGTCGTCACCGGAGCAGTAAATTGCACCGCTTTACCACCAGAGGCACTGGTATCGCTCACTAACTTGGCATTGCCGCTCAGCGTGCCACTATCTACCTCAACAGAAGCGAAGAAACCTGAAGCCTTGCCACTAATAAGCATGTAGCCGCCAACACCGATCGCAATCGCAATAACGAGGGCCGCCACCTTGATAGGCCAGTGACCGTAGAGTAGATTTTTGATTTGGGAAGTGCTGATTGTATCCATATCTTTCTTTCTGTAGCTATCCATGATCATTCAACAATAACCGTTCCAACATAGGTTTTGGCATCTGCAGGATCGTAATAATGGAACGTGCCGGGAGTATCGAAGATGTACGTGTACGAATCGCCCTTTTGCAGCGAATCAACGCTATCAAAACCAGGTAGTGACGTCTGATCTGCGTTCAACCGATGCGGCGTAGCGTCTTGATTGGTCCAAGTTACTTCTTGACCGCGCTTAATTTTAATCGTTGAGGGCTGATACCCATTTTGGGTAACCGTGACATCAACTACATTCGAGCTAATGGCCGTCACCGTATTGGCGTGCTGTTTGTTATGCATAATCCACCAAGCACCCGTACCTCCGACGATTAACACTACAAGCACGATAATGCCAGGGATTAACCAACGCTTCTTGCTGGCAACACGCTGGGACGGCAATGAGGAAAATGGTGTTTCGGGATTTTGGTAAGGTGATTCAAAGTCGCTCATAGTTATCTCTTCTTTAGGCTCATATCTTGTGTTAGAGGCGTACCGTTAAGTAAAACAGAAATGGTCTTGGAGTAATATCCGTCAGCCCGGAACGTTACATTGTACCTGCCAGACTTTAAGTTAAAGATGGCGTATCTTCCCTGTCGATCAGCTTGATATGTGTGGTGACTACCGTTAATAACCAAGACGACGCGAGCATGAGCAATTGCCTTATGTGAGCTCTGGTTAGTTATTGTCCCCTGAATACTTGACAATGAACTTGGCTGGGGTGGCGTTTTGGCGGTAGCTGTATCAGAAGGCGTACTTGCATTTCCGGAGGCATCTTTGGCGACAACGTAGTAGGCGTAGCTGGTATTGGCGCTTAGGTTAGAATCGCCAAAACTTGTTGTCGGGCTGCTGGCCACGCGCACTGGATCGGCATTGCCCGTTGAGCGATACACGTCATAGAAGGTAACGCCGATGTTGTCGGTGCTGGCAGTCCATTGCAGATTTATTTGTGATGTATTGACAGCTGTTGCAGTAAGTCCGGTAGGCTTGCTTGGTGCTTGCGAATCGGCCACCGACGGTGTCTTTACGGTCACTTTAGCAGAAGCAGCAGAAGCGTTGCCCGCACCATCCAGAGCAATCACCTGGTAGGCGTAGCTGGTATTAGCCGAAAGCGAGGTGTCAGCATACGTCGTAACCGCGCCGACCGTTGCCACTGGCACCGTGTCGCGAACAATCTTGTAGTTTGTAACGCCGATGTTGTCGGTGCTGGCAGTCCAACTGACACTCACACTATTGTAGGCCGTTGCAGTTGCCTTGATATTAGTTGGACTCGTAGGCGCCTGGGTATCGCCGTTTTTAGCAGTTACTGTACTAGAATCGGAACTAACATTACCGGCGGCATCATAGGCGCGGGCGCTAATTACGTGCGAGCCGTTTGGCACTGCCGTACTGTTCCAGGTAACAGCGTACGGAGCAGTCGTATCGGTGCTAATCAAGGTGCTGTTGTCATAAAATTCAACTTTAGCAACGCCCGTATTGTCGCTAGCAGACGCGATTAACGACACATTCCCCGAAACGGTAACGCCTTCTAACGGAGCAGTAAGTGTTACGATCGGAGGAGTGGTGTCGCTCGGGGTGTTGCAGTTGTCGCCAAAGCCGCTCGGCACACAACCCAGGTCACTGAGTGCAACCACCCGGTCAACTTTAACGCCTGGCTTGTTGCCAATTAATTTAAGCGTATGTGCGCCCTGACTCAAAGATTGTTGCACAAAGCTGTTTGTCGCCCCATTTTGATACGCGATCCAATTCCAGGCAGAAGCCGATATTGAGCCGCCGCCAACGTTGTAACAATTAGATCCGTCAACTTCTAGCAGGTACGATGTATTTGAGCCATCGGGCACCATAATACGGCTCCATAATCTGTACGTAGCAGCAGCTGGCACAGTTATGGTCGTCGTTACGGTGCCGTAATCCGTACCAGGTGCGGCACAAGCAGCGCTGACACTTGGCGTAAAATGGCCGTACACCCCGATTACCAAAAAGGCTGCGATTACTCCTGTTAGTATTGCTTTTATTTTGCGTATTTTTGTAAAACTGTGTGGTCGCTTCATGAGATATGAGTTTTAGTTGTAGTTATGCTTATAACTATCGATGATGTTGCCAGCAATGTCAATCCGCTAATATAGACAGACGCCTTTTCATGCCATAGTATGAGGGCATGTATTCACGGCGTTTTACCCGGATCCTCATCTCGCCTTCCTTATCCAGCGGCCTAATCGTCATAGTACTCTCGTGTAGTATAATTGGCTACAATTCCTGGATCTACATCAGCAATAATCAATTATTTTATGAATACCTATTTGGCGCTTATGGCCTCAAAACCTATATCTGGCAACAATCGCTTACTGCAACCAACTGGAAAACATCAATTCTAGCCAGTCCTTTGGCGTATTATGTTTTTGTACTAGTGGCCGCAATCGCGGGCGGTCTTATTAGCTATACAATTCTCCAAACAATTGGGCTGTTGTTCGCAAGTAAACGACCGGCGCAGCGGGAATTAGCACGACTTGGTTCATCTAATAATGCTATTTTGCACGCGCTATTGACGCGTCTTGGGCTGCGCATTCTGGCTCTGGTCGGTTGGGCTATCTATACTGCGTTCTTTTTCAGCACACTCGTACCATTCGTTTTGGTGCTCAATCAAATGGGTATTGGCACGATACACGCCGGACAACTCTCCGGCTGGCTAGAGTGCGGTGGCGCCATCTTACTATTACTTCTTGCCTTGCATGTACAAGTCATATTTATTCGTCTTATTTTTTTGCGGCTGCGTCTCTTTTTTGCCGAACGAGCAATCGAGGAATTAGAAGCCTAAGCCACAACTATAAAAGCGAATGCACTTTTTTGGCTAATAATGTGCCGAGCGCACGGTGCGAAGCCATATCCATATGCAGCCCGTCGTCACCAGGCTGCGCCACGCTGGCAGCATCTACAAATACACAGCCCATCTCTCGGGCAATTGCTTCTAGTAACGATGCTAGCTGGCGAGCTTTTTCTACCGAAAAGGTATCGTAAAAACCCTCGTACCAATCGCGAAAATACGGCGCTTCTTCATTCATGAGAATAGGACTGACTACCACGATTCTGGCTGGTTCTTTGGTGGGCTTTGCGGCATCTTTACTGGTTTTATCTGCAATAAGCTGCACCAGACCACGCATAGCCTCGGCGATCTGCTCGGCTGAGCGGTCAAACTCAATTTTCATATCGTTGGTGCCGAGCATTACGATCACTACATCTAACGGCCCATGCGTATCCAGGCACGGCTCCATATAGGCTCTGCCGTTGCGACCAGGTTTACGAGTATATTCCAGATCGGTCGTGCGACTCGATAAACCTTCTTCGATCACGTAAAATTCGTCGCCGAGTGCCTGTTGCAGCACTCCCGTCCAACGCACATCGGCAGCGTACCGGCCTCGTTTATCATGCCTCGTTCCCCAAGTATTAGAATCTCCGTAACAAAGAATTGTTGCGGCCGTTGGATTAGTATTCATGCAATTTTCCTATATTAATCGTCGGCAATCAGTATAGCAAACTTCAAAACTAGCATTAACCGCCGATAATGGACAGCGGGTGTACCCGCCCAACGAACTATTTGGTGACACTTTGCGTAAAGGTAACCATTTGCTTAAGGGCATTTTGGGCATCCGCCGTTTCAAGATCAAATTGGTACTCATGACTTAGCTGGGGTTGGTGATCCGACGGATAAAAGAGTGTCGAAGTTTTGACACCTAGTGTTTTGAGTTTACTAGCCAGTTCAGTTGACTGGGCGAGCAGCGGGTCGACATTACCGGCGGTAATAAAAGCTGTGGGAAATTGCGGCGTCAGATAGTTTACTACCGAAGCAGTTTTAAGTTTGGGGTCTTGCAGAAAATCTTTCTTACCCGAATATGCCCACAAGACCGTGCGCAAGAAACCGCCGAATGGACCACTGTAATTGGGTAGCGCCAGATCGTATGCTCCACAGTTTAATAATAATCCACGTAGTTTTGTGGCTGCCAATGTTGGATGCAAGCCAATTGTTTTTGCATACGACGAACTAGTAATGGCATTGGCAGTTTGAGCCACAATTTGCGAACCGGCCGAATCGCCCGCCAACACAATACGACTACTATCTATGTGTAGTCGCTGAGCATTTTGTTGCACATAACCCAGCGCTTCATTGAGCTGAATAAGGGGTACGGGATATTGTTTTTCGGGTGCGATAGAGTAATTTACACTAACCGTCGTAAAGCCCTTTGAGGCCAAAATCTTCATATAATTATCAATGTCGTCTTTGTTACCCGACACCCAACCACCGCCATGCACCCATACAATCGTTGGCTGTTGTTTGCTTGTTTGCGAGGCATAAAATACGTCTAGGTAGGCATCTTTATCACCGGTCTGATATTGCTGGTCCTCTACCTGGGTTATGCCACTTGGCACATATTTTTCTAGGGCCAGGGAAACAGCCGCACTATTCTTTTCAAATGCATGACGGATTAATAATGATTCAGGCCACGGACTAACTTTGAAGGCGATCCATGTACCTAAAGCCAATACAACGATCACCACACCAATTGCCGCTATCCACCTGAATAAGCGTCGTTGCACAGGAACGCGCTCTTTTCTCTTTTTATGAGTTTTTACATGTTGCTCTGTATGTTCGCTCATAGTTAGCCTACTATAACTAACGTATCACAAGTTGCCTAAAAACCTATACTATATTTCTACTAATGTTTTAGTTACTTGAATAAGCGGCCACATCTCGGAGAAACCGCGCTCATACGATGGTAGTCCGGGGATTCCTATCTTTTCTATTTGTGTCATACCGCGCTTAAGTAATGCCCCGAAAGCAAAGGCGTGCAATGCGGCCTCCACCATCTCAGGATTAGAAAAATTCAGCTCAATTGTGAGATTACCAATTAGCGGAATTGGTCCATGAGGAATGCGCAAACTACCGACTATCTGATCGGTATCCACTTTGGCCGCTACTACAACCGAGGTCGGCTCGCGCTCTACATAGCCGCGCAAGATTGTCCTGGTATCCATATGACCCAAGGCACCTGCGTTAAACAGATGATTGGTGAACGCCCTAAAGTCAACTCTAGGATTATACGGTCGGATCTGCACATATTTACTACCGGACACATCGGCCGCCAATAAGGTATCTTCCGCCCGCAAAGGACGCACGTAACTACTGCAAGGTATCGGGTCGCTCAAACCGTAACGCTCCAATTCCGCCAGTCGCTCGCCCACGTCTTTGTCGTAGTCTAGCAATAACGTCGCTCGACGATGACCGCGCCTTCGAAACTCCTCAAAACCAGCTTTGAACAACGTCTCTCGCACTTTTTGCCGCACTTCAGGACCAAAGTTGGTATTTTCATAATTACGGGCGAGTAAGCCGGGTTCGAACGAATCTGTCAGATGCAACGTACCCAGGATACTGTTTTCATCCCGGGCATCCACGCACAAAAGAGTCGACGATGGCAAGGCTGTTGAAAACCTCCCTAGCTGCTGTCGATTATCTTGTGCCTCGACATACATATCACCAAGCATTTCCTTAACGGCCAAAAAGTCCGTTTCTACTTCAGGCCTATAGTTCCGTACCGCAAATTCAGTCATACCCCACCCTAAAATTACACTTTAGCTTGTTAGTATAGCGTAAGCCACCTTAATCAACTGTAAATTTACACGCACTTGGCCTTTCTATAGCCACTAGTTAAGGGTGCGTCTACGATGCTTTTTGGGAGAGCATTTTACATCTTCCTGATATATATACAACATTATAGCTACATAAGAAAAACACCCTATAGTTGGGGTGTTTTTCTGTTACGGGAAGGCCTTCAGGGCTATTGATCACTTCTATCTATGCTGAGCCGCTATGATGAAGAAGATAACACTACAGCCCGTGAATACGACTACCATCCACTGTACCCTGGAGCTCCTTGCGGGGGCAACGGTATTGGTTGCACGTTTTGCCGGAGCAGAACGTTTTGCCGTCGTGGCCACCTTAGCCTTTGCCAGCTTTGATACGGATTTCTTCTTTGCTTTTGCTGCCATGAGGATCTACGACCTTACTTGGTTACAGTAATGGTAGCCTTACCGTTTTCAGTGTTGGGCGCTGTTACCTGGAGACGGTTGTTGCTGGTAAGCGCAATCTTATAGCCGTTACCGTTGGCGTTACAACCTGTTGGACATGAGGGGTCGCCGGGTAGTGCAACGATGTATTTACCGTTAGTCGAAAGTATGTTTAGGTCGACCAAACCGGTACATGTTGATGCGGCAGCGGCACAAACTTCGGTTGCGGTTGCCGTAATAGCCACTGCGCCGGTACGTGAACCTACGGCCGGCAATGCACCATTGTTATCGAGTTCGTACTGATAGACAGCATTAAGAATTGTGTTAACGTCAGCTGAACGCTGTGAGTTACGTGCGTCACCTAAGTTCTTACCCGGATTAATGGCAATGATCACAATACCGGCCAAAATGGCGATAATTGCAACAACTAGCAAAACTTCAAGAAGCGTAAAACCTGCTTGTCGCTGCTCTGTTATCCTTTTAAAAAGTTTCATTTCCCACCCTTTCTTATTTGTTAATCTGTTGTACTAACCTATCTCTTGCCATGAGCTAACGCTTATGGCTGATGTACTAATTGTAACATACACCAAAGCTTTTCTGACAACACTTCCGACTGTACCAGATGTAGTTATTGTACGAGTTGTACCGGCAGTAACCGTGACACTATAGCTGCAGTTTCCCTGTCCTATGACTAGCGACCCGGTGCCGCTATATGCGATATTGTCATGGATCTGCTGCAGCGCCTCTTGTGCGCAAGCCGTAGCCAATACGCGGGCCTGTTTTGATTGTTGCGTAATCAACATACTACGCTGCCTATCGGCGCCAATACTAAGCAGCACCAAGCTTATGGCCGTGGCCGCTGCTCCGATAATAAGCACTGCCAGCAGGGCAATATAGCCCGATTGATTACGCGGCACACTCACCACCCTATCTCCGCCGTATCCGTAAATGTCTTCTGGTAATCAAACTCGTTATGCGAATTAACGTTGACACGGGCGAGCACAAAACTAATCTGTACAACACCGCTCGTCCCACTTCGAGTTAGGTTAGTGAAGCTAATACTATTAACTTGCACATCATTACTTGTTAAAGAAATTGCAGCGGCAGCGCCTTCTTTAACCTGCAGGGCCGAACTACTCAGTGAAAAAACTGTCGGGCTCAGGCTGCCAGTTGGCACAACTAGCGTTAGCGAAGCGCCACTGGCTGCGGCGACGGGAGTGGTAATCGAGGTCGCGTTACGAATCGTTTGCGTCATGTAATCCATCATAGCCTGACCCTGGTCATTAACTTCGGCGACTGTTTGATTTTTAAAACGGGCGTCGGCAGTCATGCCAAAAAACGTTGTAACCGAAGTAAGTAACACACCGACAATTGCCATGTACAGAAGTAATTCGATCAATGTATAGCCCTTTTCGGCGGCTAGTTTCAGATGATACGAGGTGGCATTCTTCATATTAATTCCTGGTGAATACCAACACGCCCTGCGTTGTTGAGTTACTCGCACCCACCGCTACATCAAGCGTAGGAGAATAGTCCACACCATTAACCGTACTGGTGGTTCCGGTTACATCTACGGTCTTTGCCAAGGTCATTGCCGATGGCGTAGCAATGTTTACAACCTGAAACTCACCGGTTGTACTGGTCGTCCCCAAAAATGCGTACTGGTTGGTGATGTCCACCTCGACATCGTTGATAGTACCCGCCGCCGTAAAGGTACCGAGTCGCGTGGGTGTCGTGGGTGTCGTGATATTTATGGCATCAAGTGTTGTGCTCATGCCGAGTAGCACCGTGTTGCCGTAGCCCGTAACAGTGAGAGCCGCGAGTGTGGTTGCAGGATTATAGGTCGCCGCCAAAGTTGGAGCGGTGGGTGTCGTAACATTAACAACCAGCATTTCTTGCGTCGTTGAACTTGTGGCAACATAGGCGTAGGTGCCAGTCATATAGACCTCATTCATGGCGATGTCGTTATTATAACCACCGACAACTGTAGCCGAGGCTGGTGTCGTGACATTAACCACGTTGAATTCATTTGCCCCTGCGGTTGCGTCGGCCGCTCGTACTACGTAGGCAAAGTTGCCGTTAACATATACGCCTTTGGCTGCGCCGGTACCCGTAAAGCTAACTGTTTTAGTAAGCGTCGGAGCTGCCGGGTTACTCACATTTATGATTTCAAGTCCGGTTGAAGCCGTACCCGTCGTTACATAGGCATACCCGCCGGAACCAAAAACGTTGGTCGGCGTGCCCGAGAACGTAGTCGTACTAACGATTGTCGGCGCGGTTGGTGTTGATAGGTTAACGACGATAAAGTTGCTCGTTGCGGCGTTGCGTACTATATAAGCGTAGTTGCCGTTAACAAATACCTTAAGGTTGGCCGTTACACCGGTCGGCTGCACGCTACCGGCAACAATAGCATTGCTCCATACTTTTGTTGCGGCCTTCCAATTAGATAGTTCAGTGGTGAGCGTTACGCTACCAGTTGTACCGCCAGCCTGCGGCCAGGTTACGGTACTGGTGATTGCTTTGCGGTTCGTGCCCGAAGTCACTACGCTAAGCTGCCTTGTATAAATATCCGTAACATCAGAACTGCCCGAAAAGGCCCATTGACCGCCGGTTTTCGCCAAGCCATATGTTGATCCGAGCGTAAGATACATTGAAGACTTGTCGACAGTATTGGCGGAATCGGCAGCAAAGGGATTGGGCGACGGATAGCCGCCAGTAAGGCGGTACGCAGACGTACCGCCTGAGCCAGCGTCGGCAAACTGCGTAGCGCCATCTTCGCTTAAGGCAACCCAGTAGCTCGTGCTGGCCACCAACGTAACGCCGCTGATAGGAAACACATTCCAGCTATTAGCAACACCGGTTTGAATGGCGCTTGTTCCTAACCGGGCACCGGGCGTACCGCTGGAATCAGCATAGACTGAAGCTTGAACGTGTTGGTTGGTGACATCAAGCGTTTTAAGATACACCGATACCGAACTGACCGCACCGCCGGTTGCGCCAGTCGTAATCTTGAGAGCACTTGTACCGTTGGTGTTAAAGTCGCTGCTTGCCTCCACCGCTGTATCGCCAAGTGTTGAACCGCTGTCTACCAGGTTGGCGTATGATGCTGCAGCGATGTTTTTGGTCGCCTCGATACCCTCTTCCGCAATCATAGTGGCACGCTCACGATCACCAGAACTGGCCGTAGCGGCACGGCCATAGACCACCGCGCCGATCAGACCAGTAGACAAAAATCCAAATACAACTATAGCCAACAGGACTTCGACCACAGAAAAACCGGCTTGCGCAACGGCACGCCAGCTAGAGGATTGGCCTCTTTTATTAGTAGTCAACCATGCCCTTGGCATTGACAGTAACCGTCCTTGTGTCGTTAGTAGTGCTTGTTAGCGTGATATTGCCCGTGGTATTTGGCAGCGCGGTAAATTTAGCAAATTGTACTTCGGTCAGACCGCTCATCGTCACCGAGCCTGGTATGCTGAGCGTTTCATCATATGCAGTATTGCGCGTAGCAAAACTTGTTCCTTGGAAAAGCGTAATCGTCGAGGACTGGACTTCCACCCCCCAAACGGTATCGGTACTTACGGCGCGGGCATAGGTTTCGGCACGACGCAGAATCGACGCTAGCTGTTGCGTTGTTAAATCAAGGTCGTTGCGACGTACAAACGATTCGTATACCGGCACCGACAGCGCAGTCAACATGCCAATGATAACCACTGACAGCAAGATTTCCACCAACGTAAATCCTGCCGCATTTTTCATTGTTGGTTTAGTCCTCCGACTAGGCTGTAAATCGGCAGAATCACCGCAACAGCAACTACCATAACGCCGGCAGCTACAAAAAGAAGCAAAACAGGTTCCAGGATGGTTTCTAAATTTTCGGTCGTAATATCCGACTTTTGTTCGTAGGTGCGGCCGATAGTGAGCAGTACGTCGGACAATGAACCGGAGCGCTCACCGGCAATAACCATTTGCTGAACAGCCAACGGCAAAAGTGAATCACTTTTTTTGTAGCGTTTCAGACTATCCTGAAAACTAAATCCGTCATCGAGCGCATCTGCCAGGTATTGATAAAACCGCTGATACTGTGGCACTGTTGTTGCTTTTTCCAGCAGGGCAATTGCCTGTGTGATGGGCAGTCCTGCATTAAGCAAGGTACCGAGCAAATAACCAAACTGCGCAATTTCCACCTCGCGCCGCAAACGGCTAATGCCGGGTATAACAAACAATATTTGTTGGCCAATTACTCGCGTTTTAGGTGCGGCAAACAGTAGGTAGCCCAGTAAAATGCCGCCTATGATAAACAGCGGCACAGCAATAATGCCATGCAATTGAAGGAATCGCCCAAAAGCGATCATCAACCTTGAGACCAACGGCAAATGGGCATGTAACTGCGCAAATGTCATACTGAGGCGCGGCAACAAAAACCAGGCAACGCCAAGACCAACCAGACCCGTGAGTCCCAGCACAAACACCGGATAAATCAGCGCCGAGCGCACTTTAGATCGAAAAACATGACGTTTTTCTTCCTGCTGAGCAGCTAACTGCAAATTCTCTACCAGACGGCCGGAACTTTCGCCAAGTCGAACCAACGCTAAGGTTTGCGAACTAATAATACTGGAACGCTCCAGGGCATCCGCTAAGGAAAACCCGGCTTCGATGTCGTCCTGCATAGCGGCTAAGGCTTTCTTCATAACAGAACTGCGGGTCGTATTTGCTAAAGAGTCGATTGCCTGGCCAATGGGAACTGCGGACTTGAGCAGCAAAGCCAGATTCTCGCTAAAATACTCGCGGTCCTTAAAGGCAAAGTGACGCTTAGGCGGTTTTTTGAGCTTTGGCCGGGGTTGAGCCCGCGGACGCTCCCGGGATTGATCTACTTGCCTAGCCATGGTCAAGCCTCCGGCGGCGGTACGACGCGCCCTACTTCACTAAGTGTCGTCAAACCGGCTCTTACTTTTTGTAAACCATCTTCAAACATCGGGATGCTACCTTGCTTGCGAGCCAATGCTTCGATTTCGCGCGTGGATGGTGAGAGCAGTATCAACTCCTGCATTTTTGGTGTATTTTCGATGAATTGGAACAAGGCAATGCGCCCTTTGTATCCCGAGCCACTGCACACATTACAACCTTTGCCCGCATATACGGTGTCGGTCGAACGAAAGTAACGAGCTATGGCGGGACCGCCCGCTTTTACCTCTTTAAGTGCCTCCCGAGCAGTAGTGCTATAGCGGCAGTTACTACATATTTTGCGCACAAGGCGCTGAGCCACGACAACTTCCAATGTAGAAGCCAGCAAAAACGGTTCGATCCCCATTTCTATAAGACGGGGAATGGCCGTTGCCGCATCATTAGCGTGAAAGGTAGACAATAATAAGTGACCGGTCAAAGCGGCATTAACCGAAATTTCGGCTGTTTCTCGGTCGCGGATTTCGCCCACCAGAATAATATCTGGATCCTGCCGCACGATGGCGCGGAGGCCCTTTGCGAAAGTCATGTTTGTTTGTTCGCGTACCTGAATTTGATTTACGCCAGCCATCTTGTATTCTACGGGATCTTCGATGGTGGTTACATTAACGCTGTTGCGATTCAGCAGTTTCAACAAAGCATAGAGCGTCGTTGTTTTACCCGAGCCAGTTGGTCCGGTGGTCAAAATCATACCAAAGGGTTTGGCGGCATAGTCTTCGATCATTTGGCGATGTGACTCGTCCAGCCCAATATCTGCCAGGCTAAATCCCTGGACATACGAGCTTAGAACCCGCATAACAACCTTCTCGCCATTGATGGTAGGCACGAGCGAAACACGCAAGTCGGTGGTATAGCCTTCGCCGTGGCGCTGCAAGGCACCGTCTTGAGCGGCCAGATGCTCGTCAATACGCATGCCGCTTTCGACTTTGACACGATTTAAGATGTTTTCATAATATTCTTTAGGCAAGATACCGGCCTCGCGTAGTGTTCCGTCGACCCTAAAGCGTACCGTAACCGAATCAATTTGAGGCTCAAAGTGAATATCTGAAGCCTGAAATGAAATGGCATCCTTAACAATTTCATCGACAATTTCGGGCGCTACGCGGGTGCCGCTTTCAATAATACGCGAGAAGCGGGTGCCGAGCGGGCGCTCGTACAAATTAAAAGTAGCATCGATGTATTCCGGCAAAGTATAGGCAACCTGTACTTTTTTACCCTTAAATACAGATGCAAGCTTGCCCGCGTCAAGACCATTCGGCGTATCGGTTGCAAGCGTAACGGCAGTATTCGTCGTTTGGATAACCGCCACCCGCATAGGGCGTGCAATGTCTTCGGGGATAAGTGCGATTTGCTCTTTGGTAACAGGGTGAGCAGCTAGGTCAGCAAAAGGCAAACGATAGCCTTCGGCTAAAGCCTGTCCCAGCAGTGGCTTGGTAAGTAATTCGGCGCGAATCAAATAGTCAATATAGGTCGCACTATCGTGTGCAATTTCTTCGGCCGCCTTACTATCTTCCTCAGAGATGTAACTCCCTTGGATAAGTACTGCCTTAATTTTATCAATGCTTGGATACATGCCCCCACCCCCGTTATGGCATTATACCTGTTTGACTTCGTCTACGATTACAGTGAGAGAAGTGTCGGATTTTATGAAAAATTTCCGCGCGCCCATCTGCAGTACTCGTGCCTCATCTTCGTGCTGGCTCAGGTTAGAAAGAACAAATATGGCCGGTTTATCTGGATTGGATTGCAGACGCTCAAGCACCTGAAACCCGTCGAGCACTGGCATAATCAAATCAAGTAGCAATACATCAAAATGTTTTGCCGCTATAAGGTCGAGTGCTTCCTGCCCGTTGGAAGCAACAGTAACCATAAAACCCTCGTGCCGCAGTTTAAGTTCTAGCGCATGTGCTAGCGGCCGTTCGTCCTCAACAATCAAGATCTGCTTCTGATTATCAGCCATGGTGTTCCTTCTTTATTCGTATTATCATAGCATATGCTTTTCCGTCGTCACTATGCAGTTGGCGACACACCGCCAGACGATGGAGTACTCGCACCCGTACCTTTGCCGGCAGCAGTGCTGCTTCCGTCATCAATAAAATCACGGATCATCGCGATGATTTCATCAAGCCTGTATTCAGCTTTTAAGATGTATTTTTTGGCGCCAAGACCCAGCATATTGCTGACCTTGTCAGGGCTGGCAGAATTACTAACTACCAAAACCGGAATTTCCGCCCACTTTGGATTTTGCTTGAGCTCCTGCATGAAGGCCAAGCCGTTCATGTCCTTCAAATAATAATCCAACCATATAGCATTCGGCATCTTGTCTAAACTATGCAGATAGTCGATGGCTTGCTGTCCGCTTGCGCAAGACAATACATCCATACCTGAAAGTTTAATTTTTTTAGTAATTGCTTGCAGTAGAAGCGTCTCGTCCTCTACCACCATAATTGTGGGGTTTTGTTTCGGCATACTCGTATTGTAACACCCGGGCTAGGATGCTTCCTTTCTGTTAATATTAATTTCATCTTCGGTGATCATCGCAGTAACATCGGATTGCCACAGACAAATAGATCGGGCGCATATACCCTTACACCATAGATCGTGATCGCCCAGTACAGTCCCATTAGGGGACGGAACGTGGTCTGTGGCGTAAGGGTATATGCGCCACGCTCTGCGGTTACACATCCAGTGTCACCTCTCCTGCTTTGGGTTTCATGCCAGTTACAGGAATACTGAACCAAAATGTTGTGCCTTTGCCTTCTTCACTCTTGAACCAAATCTTGCCGCCCGATGATTCTACGACAGCCTTAATGAGATATAGGCCTAGGCCGGTACCGTCTGTTTCTACCTTAACAGCGTTAGCGGCACGGAAGAATTTTTCGAAAATCCGGCCCTGTTGTTCTTTGGGAATACCGTAGCCGTTATCGGTGACCTGCGAGATGACCTCGTCGTCTTTTCTGGAAATAAACACCGTGATCTCGCCACCTTTTGGCGTGTATTTAACGGCGTTCGTCAACAAGTTAAGATACACTTGACCGATAAGTCGTGGGTCGACATTGATCTTGGGCAAACCTTCATTCACACTAATGATCAGCGTTTGCTGCTTTTCTTCGGTCTTAGCTTTGAGGTCATTAATAATGCCGCCGACTAGTTCGCCCAGGTCTGTTGGTTTAGGGTCGATCATAATGCGGCCGGACTCAATGCGCGAAATATTAAGCAAGGCGTTAACCAGCGCGATCATACGCTCGGTTGAATCAGAAATGTTTTTAGCAAATTCCATCTGGTCCGGTTTAAGTTTACCGGCATCACCGGAAACAAGCATTTCGCAGAACCATTTAATGGCCGACAGCGGCGTGCGCAGCTGATGTGAGGCCAACGAAATAAATTCTGTTTTCATGCGATCGATTTCTTTTTCTTTAGTGACGTCACGAAGGATTGTAACCACGCCGACAACCTTGCCCTCCAGTTTGACCGGACTGGCGCTAATGCTCAGCTGATGCTTTTGGCCGTCAGCTGAATGGAATCCATAGACATCGTGCACTATTTCGCCGGTTTTAAGCACACGCAGGCTAGGACGCTGATCAGCAGGCAAAACGGTATCACCCTTGCCCGATAAATCATAGAGCTGGTATGCATCTTGAATGGGTCGTCCGATTTTTGTCTCCTCAACACCAAGTAACAGCACGGCTACGGGGTTAGCGGTCACGATTCGTCCTTCTGCATCAACCGCAATGAGTCCCTCGCCCATGCCTTGTAACATAGCTTCATCGCGTTGCTGCGATAAGGCTAGCCGGCGATAAGATTCTTTGAGCCTCTCGGCCATGCGGTTAAAGGTTGCGCCTAGCTGCCCAATTTCGTCGTTGGTTACATTGGTTATGGTTTGGGAAAAATCTCCGTTGGCAATGCGTTCTGCGCCTGTACGCAAACGGGCGAGCGAGCGGGCAATCCAGGCCGCCACGCCGGTACCCATAGTAACCGCCAGTACGGAAGCCACGATCGCCAAGCCCACGATAATCCACAGCACTTGCCGCACAGTCTTGTTTATGACAACGTGTTCGCTTTCAATCCCGGCCCGGTCAGCAGTACTAGCTTGACTAACAGATTGGTCAAGACGGGCCTGCGCACTGCGCAACGTATTCTGTACATCGGCCGTGCTTGCGTTATTAACTGTCGTCTGTGTGGCCGTGGCAACCTGTTCGGCCGCTGACACAATTGTATCTACCGTCTGCTGGCTAACGTATGAATTGTCAATCTTGGTAAGTGACAGGTACCGTTGCGTCTTGCCTTGTAGGTCGGCAATTTGAGCAAGTACTATTAGCTTTTGCGCCGCCGCCTTATCCAAGGTTTTATTAGTGACGTCTTGCTGGTATTCAACACGCTTGTCCCGTAAGCTAGAACCCGATAACTCTATGCCTTCCAGGGCGTTCACGCGAGTAAAATCTTGGTCAATCAGGTTGGAAAAAAGATCGTTTAAGTGTTGCAGGGAGCGAACCTGATAGTAGCTTGCGACTGCAATAACCATGGCCGTTAACAAAAAAGCCAGGAGCAACTTAAGCCGCAATGTCATATTCTTAAGCATGGACCAACTCCTTGGTATGCCGGCGCATGCCTTCGAGCGGCAGCAACACAGTAAACGTACTGCCCGAGCCCTCTTCGGACTCGAATCGTATTTTCCCCCCAACTTGATCAAGAATCGCTTTCACAATATACAATCCTAGTCCTGTACCATCAGTGTCCTTAATTTTAATATTAGACGCTCGGAACAACTTCGCAAAGACATTACGTTGCTGATTTTTGGGAATACCATAACCGGTATCAACGACAGCAATCCTAAGACTTCCCCGGCTTCTGGGGTGTATTATTTCAGCCGTCCGACCTACTGAAATTGCAATGTGACCTGACTGCGTGTATTTAAAAGCATTCGACGCCAAATTACGCACAATTGTTCGTACCAGCGATGGGTCACAACGTAATTTTGTGCTATCGTCGGTCTCGTATTGCTCATCAACTCGAACATTTTTGTTGGGGTATTTTTGCTGCATCTCTTGGATAATATTGTGACAAAGTGCAGAGATATCGACAGATTCAAGTTGTACGCGAATATGCTGTACTTGCAAGTCAGCCACAGTAATGATAGCGTCCACGATCGCCGCAGTACGCATATTACTATCGTGAATCTGTTTCATATAATCTTGCTGATCAGAGCTAAGCGCACCGAAATCACCATGCAGCAGCATTTCGCTAAACCAGCCAATGGCAGAAATAGGTGTGCGCAATTGATGTGACACAAGCGCCAAGAATTCGTTTTTGGCCCGATCCAATCTTTGTTGTTCGCTACGAATTAACCCCTCACTCCGTTCGCGAGCTTGCTGATACGCATAAATACCTACCGTAACGACGGCAATACTCAAGAGTAGTTGGCGCACCTCCACAAAGGTATAAGCCAAGCTTATAACATTGGTGCTTGCTAAAGCTAAAAATAACAGACTTACAGCAAGCAAAGTCGCCATCCAGTACAAGCCGCCTTTTTTGCCTGTCAAAAAGAACGAACTCACTGGAAACACAAAAAACCAGAAGACGCCCGTTCCTTGCGTACCGCCACTAACCAACATAACCATCAAAAAAGCTAGCACCACCAAAAGATAGAAATTTGTCGCTAGCTTTACATTATGTGTAATCCCCAGCACAGCAAAATTAAGTGCAATCGCGCATGCACCCGCTATCTCCGCATAGCCCAGGCGGGGGGTATGTTCGGCAAAAATATGCAAAGTACCAAATATCATTAACGATATAACGGCGAGCAATGAGAAAATGGTAATAATAAATATTTGCGACCGCGTTGCCATGTCACCCACCGATGCGCTACCGTCACGAATAACACTCCAAATTCGGGCAAGCAAAGACTGCGACCGCGCGTTCATCGGGCGCTACAACTTTCCATCGCCGTGTATCTATTTCCGACCACCGAAATAGCAGCTATATCCATAACCTTATTGTACAAGTATTCAGCACCTGCACCAACCACTTTCGCGCGAATGATTACATAGTAGTTAAATAACCAGACTATTGATCCTACTTTTATCATTTTCGGCGAGCGCAATGTCGCCAATACGATTTACATAGCCGATTTCCAGCACGCGTTTACATAATGTGATATAGCATGCGTATCGCTGCTGCATTGTGGGCGGCAAGTCTGTAATACATTTTGCGACGTGGCCAAAAAAGATCTCCATGATCTGTTCACCGTGCACCGGGCGTGTCTTTGCATTATCGCGAAAAAGCATAAACAACTCTTCTAGCTCGGCTTGCATTGCAGAAGGTATATATGCCTTGGCAAAGAAGGTTCGTAGCAAGGCAGGACACGCCTGATTAAACAGATTAACGCAAAATTTGCCCCATTCTGGGTGATTGCCGGCGTCAGTTTCCCAGTCGCCCAGCTCGTCAGCCACTCGCACGACTGCGTTGCAGAGTTGCAGCAAGTTGGCTAGCTCTGGCCTATTGTAGATTTCGCGTAAGGGCGGCAGGTCTGGATCATGCTGCCGGTAAATGGCGTACAAAGAAGATGACACACTTGGAAAGCCAGCATCTTCAATCATATAGTGCGCAATCTTGGCAGCGTGCACCTCTAAGAACGCCGCTTTATTGGTGGCTTTTTGATACGCGGTACTTAACTGGTCAAGGCTCACTTCATTTAGAAGTACTTGCCGGTCAAAACAATCGAGCACAAAAGCCGCATCCTCTGGACGGGCAAAAAACTGCACTTTGTTAATGATGCCCTGGAGGGCGGTGGCCTGCGCCTTAGCTTTTTGACGCAGCTTAGCGGGTATCGTAGGGCGGGCCTGACCGAACATGCCAATCGCGTACGGCATAGCTTCATCGCCGCGATCCATGGTCTGGTCGGCCCAGTACATCAGACCGATAGCTACGGCCACTGCCTGCAATCGTGGCATGTCGTCCAATTCTCCAGCGGTCAGTGCCGGACAAAAACTAACTGTTTTTGGAGCTATCTGATCTACGATTGCCCGCGTTTCAGCGTCAGACGCGCTACAAGCTGGACGAATGTAGGCATATAATTCTGTCGAGAAACCCTTGGTTAGCGCCTCAATCATGCGCGTCACCGCTTCACTTTTCAGCGAAGCCTCAGCATGAAAAGAATTACCAAACACCGGGCTCTTCCATGTGGCCTCAAGTAAACGCATAAGGATTTTTTGCTGCATAGTACCTATTGTACCTGCTTCGATTGCAAGATCCAGCATGCACTTGTACACTACAAATAATGTAAGCGGACGATTAGTATATGGCCGATAATTTTTCAGTAGAAAATCATGGAGACTACATTTACCTGCGAACATGGGGGCATCTAGAGAACGAGAATCTAGAGAAACCAGCAGACACTGCCCTAGAGATGGGTAAAAAAACGGGTATAACAAAGTTGCTGGACAACATCCAAGAAGTCGATTCCACGGTTAGCCTGCCCGTGCAGCTCGAGGGCGTAAAGGTACTTTGGAAATTGCGCGCCTTTAAAAAGATTGCAATTGTCATCAAAGACAATGAGTTGGGGCACATTTTCTTCTCTTCGCTTGCCGCCCTGCATCTAAGCGAAGCCTTTCGTGGTTTTACAGACGAAGCAGAAGCTATCGCTTGGCTTAAAGCCGACGCCAATGCCACGCCGCCACCTTCTGGGCAATAACAGGAAAAACCCGGACTAGCTCTTGGCTTTTTGTACGGCTTCGTATAAGTTTTTTGGCATGCCCTCCTGCAAATGCTTGAGCGGCAACAATGCAATGAGGCCGTCGCCGTAGCACACATCCTGCAGGCTTACGCTAGCATGAGCCAAGCTGGCCCAGGGGATATGCGCAAACAGGAGTTTACGGTTTCTAACGTCTGAGGCAGTAATGCTATATAGGTAAGGCTCTTCGGTATCGCGAAGCGTGCTCATTATCTGATCACCTGACTCCGAAAAACCTTGTGTTTCGGCTATCATCTTTCCGGCAAGATCTCCGGACTCAACCCGCCAGCCTTTCGGTGTGTCATCGGTAGATTCTTGGCTGTCAATATGCACTGTTATGCCGTGCTTGGATACTACATTCAGATAACCGCCGCCGTAGTCATTGCTAAGAGTACTCGTAACGTCACCGTCCGAAACAAGCGGCGCATACAAACCATCTTTTGTGGCTTTGCTTGGGTGGGAGTGGAAGAAAATCTTTCTGCTACTAGGATCAAGTTGATGACGATTGGTGGCTTTGCCTTCAATTCCACGTGTAAATCCAAGTGTGGTAGCCCCATCCGCCGCCTGACTAACCGTAAAACCATATTCGCTATTCCATTGATCGGTGATGGCGGCCATGCCGGCCAGATCGCTCCATTCAGGCTTACGCCGTTGTTTACCCATCCAGGCCTGCCGCTCCCAGGCGTTGTCGGCATCCTCGCGGGTGAATGGGCTCTCGGGCGCTGGCCAGCCAGTTATACCTTCGGCGGTAAAAGGCAGCTGGGGCAAGCCTCCTGCATATTGCAGTCTGAATGTTACGTAATCCTTAAGATTGTATACCCCGTGCCTACTGGCGACATTCTTGATATCTTTGAGCACCCCGGCACCTTCAGCCGCGATAAGCTGCGGCAAAGAAGAACCGAGTAATGCAGTAATCTCCCCTTTAAGGTACGCTGCCGTTGCCTTATCCTGATAATCGTCGCATAAATCAAGCAAACTTTGGCCCGCTGTGATAAGTGCGAGCACGTCTTCGGCCGAAGCTTTTTGGTTAAGTCCGCCGATAATGTTGCGGGGATAGTGCGCAAGAAAATGATCGATTTGACCTATTGATGCCTTGTCCCGTGCATTATCAACGACTAATTCCGACAATAGATCATTAGTGGCACCTACAAGCTCATCTTTATGGCCCGTGAAACGCCCCTCGGCAAAGACGGCGGCAATCGCGCGCTTAGTGAGTTTTGCGTTGAACTCCCTTCCACGGCCATAACGAAGTCCGTCACTGGGTCTAAAATCTTCTACTTGGTCCGGGACTGTCTGATCGAGCGCTTTAAGCGTTACGCTTAGCTCCCGATCTACGCCTTGCTCTCGTCCCAGTAAATTATTAAGAGCCATGCGGCTCAACCAACTGCGAGTTTCTGGGTCGGCTATTTCTGGGTGCCCCTCATCCAATGGAACTTCTGTCATACGTTTATCGTATCACGGCTGCCACGCAAAAGCAGAAAGACAGTGCGACGATCAAACCTACCGCCGATCGTAAGATCTTGCTATACTGGCTCCTATGTCATTTACCGAAGCGCTTCCGCTACCATTATCCACACCTTTATCTCAACAAGAAGAGCTACCTCTGGGGTTACCCGCCGAATGGCATTCATTGGGCCTACAGGAACAGGCCGGTTTCTTACTGAGAAACAGCCCGTTACTGCGCGTACCCACCTACATATCGGCCGGGCTGGAAACTGGCGCCCGATGCCTTGATAATCTATCCGGTAGCGAGGATAAAACTAACGAAACCACACTGCAATCCTTACTTAATACCAAACCAGTTCACGCTGATTTTCTGACTGGTTTTAGCGAGCACATACACCTAGGAGACGTCACATACGCTATGGGCACGCGCTCACCTGATAATCCCTTGTACAAGCAAGAGCTTCTAAACTGTTTTAAGCCCGGCGAGGTCAGGGGCGAGCAAGCTCAACAAGCACAAACCGTTGCAGCGATCGAAACCCATTTTGGCAATGAAGAGCTATTAAACCCGACCTTCCTGAATGACATCTTCGGCCTCAGACGTACAACGGGCTATCGCGGCATAACCAATTCCAGGAAAAGACTGTACGATTCCGAGACATATACGGCCATTTTAAAAGCCGAATGGTCCGTTTGTTTGCGGGCGCTCGCAGGTGTTCAACACTTACATCAGGCCGCAGCCAAGGCAGCGCGAATCCTGGTAACTCCATTACTCAAAGCGGAACCGTCGCAACCCATGGCCGGTCAAGAGAGTCTTTTTTGGAATTTCCGCTTAGCAGGAAAACCAACTGGTGTAAGCATCGCCTATGCTCTGGGGTACCGCGCCAAATCCGGCCCTGCACTGGCCGAAGCTATGCGGCAGGAATGGGGTGCAGATTACACGCGTAACCGGGCCATCTTCGCTACAGCCTTGAATATCGGCAGCCCTGAAACCAACGAAGAAAAACAAGCCGTTACAATGCGCATTCGCCAACCAGTCTGCAATGCAATAGGTGAAGGTGATTTTGACGGCGCACTGGATCGTCTGCAAGAAGGCCTTGCCCAACATCCCGGCCTCTTTTCTATAGTGAGTCACAAATCTCTGGAGAAGGCCGATACTACATCGCAAGCGTAACCGCCAATAACAGCGGCTACTCGAAGTTACTGTGGTACGGTCCAGCGCTGCGCCGTGGAATTGTTGCAGGTTACAATTTCGAGCAATGTGTTGTTGACGTCAGCGGCTCCAATGGGCTGCAAACATTTGCCAGCGTTGTTGTTTACAATCGAACCGTTTGCGCCTTTGTGCCATAGCTGCGCGCCAGTCAAGTTACAGCCCCATTCCTGCACGGGAGAACCGTCGGCCGTACCGGAGCTTGCCACATCCAAACATATGCCGTTGTAGCCGGCAATTGAGAAGTTGGTTGAGCTAGCAGTCGTACCAAATAACGCCCAATTTTCCGCATCCGATCCGTTACAGGTCTGAATCTTTGGCCGTGTACCGGCTGCAGTTACATAGTTAGGTATATCGATACATTTGCCGCTTGTGCCGTTTGTAATTGTTGCCGGACTTGAGGCATAACGACCAGTCATAGCCGTCCACAATTGCCCGACCGTTCGGCCAGTACGCTGCGTAAAGATCGAATCCGAGTAGGCGCCATTCCATGAAGCCACATTCATATCATGGATAAAGCTTGCTGCGTACGTTGTTTGCGCATAGCTTAACAGATTAGCAGCGGGCGAATAACCATTCAGGTATGTCTCGTTTGTGTTAGCTGCCCGGGGCGCCCTGTCCTGGTAAATATGTTCGCGGGCGTAGTCTGCCATGCCCTCAATTTCCCAGCTATGCATGTTTGGCTTCCCACCCGTGTACTGAATTGTGTGGATTGTTTCGTGCATAACCGCTCCGACCGCTTCGCCAAGATGTGCACGGAGCCAGGTTGGATTAACGTCAATGAGCGAGTTTGAGGTGTACGCAACACCGGTATTAGTCGCATCAAGCTTGACTGTAAACATACTGGCTGGCTGGTAGGAAGGGTATGCAAAGGTATCACCAAATACCGGGTACCATTGTTGCAACAATGGGCGAAGGCGTGTCTGCATCCACGGCAACAGATCTGGTGCTTGTGCAGCATCCAGCTCGACCGTTGGCTGCGGTGTGTGCCGTACGCCACCAGGCAAAACAGCGTGCGGATTTGGAGCCGCATCAGGCTTAGTAGCAGTATTGGGTACTACCCACTTTTGGGCTGCCGTACCATTGCACGGATATATTTGGAGGGGGTTGCCATCAGTAGTGCCTGAACTTCTGTCATCAAGACAAAAGCCCGAGTTCGGATTAGTAATGCTACTGTTGGTTTGCACTGCCCATTTCTGGCCAGCAGCGCCGGTACAAACGTTAAGTGCAAGTGCAGTGGCAGCCACTTTGCTGTTATTCGGTATATTCAAGCACCAACCCTGATTACGAATAGTTCCGTCGTTTTGCAACGTCCAGTCTTGCTCGGGATTACCGTTACAATGCCATAGCGTAACCGGTATTCCGGTGCTATGTGTATTGTTTTGCAGGTTCATACACTTGTTGCCTATGCCGACAAAAATACCAACTGGCCCGCTATTGGTCGGGGTAGCAGCATGTGTCATGAGTAAAGTTACAACGCCAATCATCGCAAAGGCCGCCGCAAATAATGCAGGCATGGTGAAGCTCCGCTTATTGTTGCGGACCGAACCACTTACCACTTTTGTTTTAGAACGAGTAACAGTCTTTTTACGAGGATTTGCAGTAGATTTTTTTGCGGGCATGGTTTTTTTGGAGCCTTTTTAATGTTGCTGGGGAGATACGAGCCTATTTTTCTTAAGCTTAGCTTAATTTAAGCAAAAATGCGTACAATCTACAACGAGTCTTATATACAACGTTTTTAGTTATCTGCCGGGAAAGTCATATTACCTGGCCAACATTTGGCCGGAACAAATTCGTGGAAATCCAGCTTGATCTTATAGATTTCATCAGGGGTAGGATTGTACTCGATCTTAGACTCAGGGTGGTATGTTGTTCCCGATTGCAGATATACAAAACCGCTTTGTCCTCCGTAAGGATAAGAGGTCGCCGGATTGGCATGCAATGTTAGCTCGCAAACATCGTTATTTGGGTTGGCATCATCTGTCTGCGCATCTTTGTAGTGACCCGCAAAATGGTATTTTACTTGATCTGCCGTAGTGGTTAGGCCATCGGCCGTAAAACCTCTGGCATCCCAGCCCTTCTCGTGAATCGCAATCTGAGCAATCGGTCCGTCATATACGTGCTCGTTATGGGAAAAGGCGTTGCCAACAACGGGTATGTAGCTTGGGTAAAGGGCCGCCAGGGTCCCCACGGTACCGACAATACCGGAAATGGCACCGATTGCACCCCAGTTGTAGCGCTTCTTTGATTTGTCTGGTTTGTTCGATTTACTCGGTTTTTCTGAGCACTCATGCGAATGATCAGACGGTGGCAGTTCGGGCATACCTGGGCATCATACAAAGCAAAAATAAACTTTAGATTAACTTTTACGCAGGATGCCGAAGTCGGCCAAGCCTTTCTTCGATTCGCACAACGGCACCTAGTGGCTGTTCGTGAAATTTAACCGAAAGCCGTTTGGTTTTTAGACCCAACTCAGGATTAATGTCTTTGCCCATACCTTTGGTATCAAAAGGCAGCTCAGAGTGCATCTTAGCAAACCTATCAAGCCCGCCTATAACGACCAGTTCGGCATGCTCCAAACCTTCAGGATAGGGAGAGTTTTCTTTGGGTGCTGGCAGCTCCAAATATGGCACCCGCCAGCCATCAACGTCTAGATAGTTATGAAATTCAAACGTCGCAATGTCGCGACCCGACACCTCGGCTACTCCAAGCAGTGTAGCCATCCCGCTAAATGTACGTAGTAGCTCGTCATAACGCTCGTTCGTTTCCACTCGGTAACAGATGTGGTCCATCATAGCCAGTTCACTGCGATTAATACCGGCCGCCCTTAGACCTGGACCAATATTAACAATAAATGCTTCATAATTTCCGATAATCTCGTTCATTTTTTCAGTATACCAAAGCCGAAAAACTAGTCTGCCAAAATTTGGATTGTAAAATTGTAGAGTTTTTCACAGCACGCTCCTCGGACCGGGCGTAGAGTAAAAATATACTTGCGAGGCGCCAGGAAATAGGAAGTAAAAGGGGACAATTATGAAAAAGATCTACGTTCGTTTAATGGCGATTATAGCTACGTTTGGACTAAGTCTAAGTATAGCTGTGGCAGGCGTTGGCCAAGCAAGCGCACTAAATTCCGACGAAACAAATAAGGCGGCTGTGGGCGCGCTGAACGCCGAGGCAACGCCGGCCTCAGATCCAATCCGTACCTGCGGACCGGCACCAGCCGATAAGGATGGATCGGCTTGGGGCAGATATTTTAGGGTAAACGGCGTTAACATTCGCCGCTCGCCTAACCCTCACAGCACTATTTGTGCCCAAGGCCAAAAGAGTCACATCGTCGACTACCACTGTTACACCGTCGGCACCGACGGCTACACTTGGACCTATCTACGCGACGCCACCACCCACTACGCCGGCTGGGTTCGTGACAGTCTGCTAGTCGGTTATGGTAGCTTAGTTCACTGCTAAGACAGATCGTAATCTCCCAAAAAAGAAGACTCCGCATGTAACTACTGCGGAGTTTTCTTATTAATTAATGCACCCCTGAGAGCTGACAGTAGACGTTATTGCAAAATTGGCGTCGCTCGTCACGATAGAGTTACCTGACCAAATTTGCTGGCCACACGTACCTTCGGAATCGGTTGGTCCGTACGACCACGTGCCCTGCACCCAGGTATTGTTGGTAATGATCCAACTTACACCGGCGTCCCAGGTTAAGCTGGTGCTGTAGCCACCGCCAAGAAATTGGTTATCGCGCAAGGTTACAGCGCGCATGTGAGAGCCATCAGGAACCGAACCTAAATTCAAGGCAGAATTACCCATGAACTGACCCTTATAGAGGGCTCGCGAATCAATAGTATTATGGGTGAGCGTTAAGTTAGAGCACGTGGCACTACACTGATCTTGCACGCCATCGGAATGGAAACCGTCACTGCCCACGACCTCAGGGGGCTGATAACACGGCTGCAACAACGAATCGGTCACTGTCACGTTATCCCCCACCATATCCAACCCATCCTGGTGACCTCTCAGAAATACACGAGTAGCAGTCATATCGTGCGCGTTAAGACTCGGCCAACCCTGGGTATCACAAGTGGCCGGGCCAACGGTGGAGTCTGTAATAGTAAAGCTTGTGACTGACGGATAGCTATCGTTATCTACGTGACCGTCGATGAGCGAATTTTTGATAACAACGCCTGTGGTTTGAATAACCAAATCACCCGTAATGTGCCACGAATCGATGACTTGGCCCGGTGTTGTGGCAAAGTAGTCGGTATTAACTGTTTTACTAAACGAAGTTCCCGTTGGCACGCCGGCACAACTGGCGTTTGGGTATTTCGGCAATGCACAGGTTGGTGGCGTTGAACCGCCGCCAGTTTGACCGCCTCCGCCCGTGCCAGTGCCACCTCCACCACTACCACCGCCAGGCGTACCCGTTCCGCCATTACTTCCCCCGCCTTTACTGCCGCCGCCGGTTTGAGTACCGCCAGTCTGACCCGCTCCTGCCGGATTATTCTGGAACACGACGTATTTGCCGCCGGAAGCATCGACATTAGTTGCAACAGTTGCGCCACCGGAAAGCTTGCCGGCCTCTGCTTCAAAAACTGGTTGGTTGGTGGCTGCGGCCACAATGCCGACGGTTATTGCAACGATCGTGACAACGGCCCATGCCGCAACAATCAGCGTGTGATGCCGCACAAAATGTAATAATCTCTGGCGCAAGGTAGCGAGTTCGTTAAACCCGGTCACGACAATAACGCCGGGCTGCTGAGCTGCAGCGCTAAATGACCGTATGAACTTTCGGTACTTGCGAATGATAAAAATTGCGGCAGCTATAACAATGATCGCGCATATGGCGATCACCCACCAGTTCGGCTCGTGCGTCTTGGGCACTGTTTTTTGGGTCTGGGTTTGCGTTTGCCTGGCCGGTCCAACGGCAGTATTTGATCCGCCTTCTAAACAGTTATCACCCGTGTCAATGGGAACGCAAGTCGGGTTGCTAGTAAGTAGCACCCGGTCAACTCCGGCGCCTGCCTCACGACCCGCGAGCGTAATGGTGTGATTACCGGCCGTAAGATTGTACGTAATCGATTGCGAGGGTTTGCCGTCACTAAAATTAACCCATACGAAGCTACTGCCTGTTGTGGCGTCGTCAACCGTAACTGGACATTGGTCATCAATTTGGGCGAACACGCTATCGCTGGTTGCCGCTGGCGCCCACATGCGAACCCAAAGGGTATACTGGCCGGGCTCGGCAACGCCAATCGTGCCAGTACTTTGACCCTTGTCGCTTGCCAGTGGAGAACAGGCTGCGACAGCTGGTTTAGCCGGTGAAAATAATACGCAACACGCTAAAAATAGGAGCAGCAAGGACCAGAAACGTAAGCGTCGCATTTAGGTAAATCATAGCATCTAAAATGTAAGAAAGTCCACGGTTCTGTGGGCCTATACTCGCTCGGCTAGAATTGCGAAACGTGCTGGCGAAATACTGCATCTGGTATAGTCCCGAGGATGCGCGTCTATGCCCTATCTAGGGCCGGACGCTCAATAAACTTCCAGCTAAAAGACTCGTCTGCGAAGTCTGCAAATGCTTCACCCTCTGTGACATGGATTGACGGTACTTGGACGCTAACCTCTTGGCGTTTGGCCGCGTGCACTAAATTTCGTGTATTTGTCGATAGTTGGAGGAGGTCGACTATACCTTTATGCCAAGGATCACGTTCCGTCCTCCTCCGGAGGACTGCACTGGGCGGTCACGATCCTTGGCATGAAGGTGTAGTCGACCTTGGAGGATTATTGCTATTATACTTTAAAGATTATATAATATGCTCATGAGGCAGCATGAGCCGGAGTTTTTAGGTCAGGATTTGATGCGTTCAGCATTCGAAGCAGGTAGCTTGGAGCCATTTGAAGCGCCCGCCGGGCTTATCGCAGATGATGCAGTTGACATTGACCGGCGAGCAGAAGCCTTTAAGGCACTCACTTTCGGTCTGTCGGGAATCGCCATCACAGGCTGGCAAAGATCCATCACCGAAGGCGGCACACTCGCCTACGAACATCGCTTTACAGAGAATCTGGCTATAGCAAAAGACGTAGTCATAGGAGACTTTGGACAGCCGATGTTCCGGCCATCAGAAGGACGGCGAGCGGATGGCAGGCCAATGACAGAACTGCTCGGTGAGCGGACACTCAGGAATCTTAGCCAAGGTCTAACAAAATCGGCCCAAAGATACACGGAAATGCCGCCAGGCTTCAACTACGTAGAAGGCATTGACGTGCATGATGTCGTAGAAACGTTGGCGCAAAACGCGCGAACTGCCCATGAGCAAGGCGTGAGTCAATTACCCACAAGCTTTCTAAAGCAACTTTACGTCCGTGGATTTACGCCGCAATTAAGCGTCTTTACACCCTCAACTTTTAATCCCGACCACCTCTATTCGCATGCTGATGCAGCCGGAGCTATAGCCGGAGGTGCTGCTAACTTTGTTCGCTTTACGGCGCCGGTCATTAGCGGCATCATGAGACACTTCGCCGATAGGAATATTTCTAGGATCCGGCCAGCCACCGAACTAAAGGTTACCGCACCAGAAGATTGCGGCCCCGAACACATACCGGAAATGCTTAGCTATCTTTTGAAAGACACTGTTCGCGCCTCGCAACGCCTGGACGGCGCAGAAACGCGCATTGATGATCAGCGCCGGCAATGCCTTACGCTGGAACGCAATGCAGCCGGAACGTGGTTCCCAAACTGGGAACGGCGCACACAGAACCCCCCTACCGCGCTGCAACCCTCGGATCAACCACCAACTTCCGGCCGATCCTTCCAACCGGTCCGAAGCCGCCAAAAATGCCCCATCGGATACACGCCCGAAGTTGAACGCAGCCCTGACAGCGATAAAGATGGTAAAGATATAGTAAAGACGCCCCCTATGCCCGGCCAAATTCTAGCCGAAGCTACTTTGCAATACATGCGTGACAACCTTCTCGATCTGCCTGATGTATACATGCTGGAAGTCTAGCCCACCCCAAATATAAGCCATCTTGATGCGGCGTCGGACGCGCTACAGCCAGACCTTGAAGCGTTTGATGTACCACGTTTTCATTACCTGAACCAAGACGCAGTAACACAGCAGCGTCGCAATCAGCCAGAAGAAATAAGTCAGTGGCAAACTCTCCATGCCGATGCTCTTGCCGAATGCAGTGAACGGAATCGCGACGCCAACGAGCATAGCGCCAGCCGTGCCAAGCAACACCGGTTTAGAAGCCCGGCTTTGGATGAACGGAATCTTTTGTGTACGGAGCATGTGCACCACGAGCGTTTGCGTTAACAAGCTCTCCACAAACCAGCCGGACTGAAACAATGACTGATGTGCAACTGAGTTCGCGCCAAACACAAACCACATAATAAGAAATGTTGTGATATCGAACACCGAACTGGTCGGACCCACAAAAGCCATAAACCGGCCAATGCCAGATGCCTCCCATTTGCGCGGTTTACGTAAAAATTCCTCGTCCATGGTGTCCCACGGCAAGGCAATTTGCGAGAAATCGTAGAGCAAGTTCAAAATCAGGATTTGCAAAGCCAGCATCGGCAAAAATGGCAAAAATGCGCTGGCGATCAGCACACTGAACATATTGCCGAAGTTTGAGCTGGCAGTCATTTTTATGTACTTCATAATGTTGCCAAAGACGATGCGCCCTTCTATAACACCGTTGTCTAAGACCAGCAAATCGTTCTCTAACAGGATGATGTCCGCGGCTTCTTTGGCAATGTCTACGGCCGTATCTACCGACACGCTGACGTCCGCTTCGCGCATGGCCGCCGCATCGTTAATGCCGTCGCCCATGTAGCCGACGGTGTGGCTGTTGCGCTTCAGGGCCTCGATGATGCGTGCTTTTTGCAAGGGGTCGGTTTTGGCAAATATGGTGGTCGTTTCGGCTTTTCGGGTCAGCTCTTCGTCACTCAGGTTGTCTATTTCGCCGCCAAGCAATGTGCCGCCGCCGCTGAGCGCAACCTCGCGGCAGATGCGGTCGGTGACTATCTCGTTGTCGCCGGTAATTACTTTGACGGCGATGCCGTGCCGTTCTAGAATGCGGATCGCCTCTTTGGCCGACGCCTTTGGTGGATCCAGAAACCCTATGTAACCAGCCAGTACCAGATCGTTTTCGTCCGACACCTTGTAAAAGTGTTTTTTATTACCAATGGGTTTGTAAGCAATGGCGATGACCCGCAGACCATCGCTGTTCATCTTCTTGGTGAGCGCGGCGACTTGCTCACGAACGTGCTCGGTAATCGGCACGACCTTGCCGTGTTCTTCGACCTGGGTAGAGAGACGCAGAATTTCCTCGACCGCACCCTTGCAAATCAGAGTGTCGCCATCGCCCTTTTTTTGCACAATAACCGACATACGCCGCCGGGCAAAGTCAAACGGAATTTCGTCTACCTTGTGGTAACTCTCCTGCTTGTATGTCTCGTGCAATGCCTGCCCTTTGTCCAGAATTGCAGCGTCCATAAGGTTCTTCAGGCCGGTCTGGAAGTAGCTGTTAAGATAGGCGAGACCTAACGTGTGGGCGTTTTCTTTGCCGCTTGCATCCAGGTAGCGCATAAGCACCACTCTGTTCTCGGTCAGCGTTCCGGTTTTATCGGTGCACAACACATCCATGGCGCCGAAGTTTTGAATGGCATTCAGCTTTTTAACAATCACCTTTTTCCTGGACATCTTGACCGAACCCTTGGCCAGGTTAGCGGTCACGATCATCGGCAACATTTCGGGCGTCAGTCCCACGGCAACCGCCAGCGAAAAGAACAAGGCATCGTGCCAGTTGCCTTTCGTAAAACCATTAACGGCAAACACAATCGGCACCATAACAAGAATAAAGCGGATCAGCAGCCAACTAATACTATTAACGCCCTTGTCGAAACTGGTCATCGACCGCTGTCCAACGACACTTTTAGCCATCGAACCAAAATATGTGTTACTGCCGGTGGCGACCACAACGCCCACGGCGGAGCCAGTCACAACATTAGTACCCATAAAACAAAGTGTACCGAGTTCGAGCGGATTACTGGCGGCAGCCTCTTCTTTGCGTTCGGTTTCATCGGATATTTCTGACAGTTTGGCATATTTTTCTACCGGCATTGATTCGCCGGTTAAGGCCGATTGGCTGACGAACAAGTCCGTAGACGACAGCAAACGAATGTCCGCAGGCACCATATCGCCGGAAGACAGATTGACGATATCTCCGGGCACTAGCTGGCTGATGGGCGCTTCGCGTTGGTCGCCAGGCTGACCGGGAACAATATCTTTGCCGTCAACTCCATCGCCCCATTGCCGAGTAATGAGCGTCTTGTTCTGGACCATCGCCCGCAGCTCATGCGCAGCTTTCTGCGAGCGAAATTCCTGCCAAAAACGAATACCTGTACTGAGCGAAATCATACTTACAAGAATGATAATCTTGGTCCAGTCACGATGACCTGGTGAAGCCAAAATAACATCGGTAAACAAAGACGTTACGCCCAAGGCAACCAAAATAAGCGTAAAAGGAGTGGCGAATGTTTTGGCGAGTTGTACCCACCATATTGGTGGCTTCTCGTGCGCGACTTCATTCTTGCCGTACTGGTGCAACCGCTTTTCGGCTTCCTTTGTTGTTAGGCCATCAAGCAACGAACCGAGTGCCTGCATAGCCTGCTCGGGAGTATCTTTGCCGAGTTCCAACAGTCGCCTGACCAGCTCGGGAGCACGTTTGCCTGTGGTAGCACCTCTGTCGATGCCAACGATGTGTTCGGGTAGTATTTTTTTGACCATGGCAAACCTATTTTACGCTTGATTGTAGCAGGGAGTGATTATGCTTAGTATACTCTAAACCCGATTTGGGGGCATGCTATGGGTGAAGACCAAGCCATTCGATCGTACGGTCATTTAATATTCAGATAACGTCTCGTTACTACATTGGCTATGGATGCCGCACTACCAGCCGGCTATCCTGATGTATATTAGGAGACTACTATTAGGTTTTTTAAGGTACGATCATGCGTACTCGCCTGTAGCCTTATCGGCATAATCAGCGTGATCTGTTTGAGTCGCTCAGCGGTCGCCAAACAACTGGACGACTGGCGGGTATTGCCGCGGCCGGAACGGCTCACCGAATTATACTTTGCCAACCAAACGCAACTGCCAACGCACGCAGCTGCCGGTACGCCGCAAGTTGTTTCGTTTGTTATACATAACCTTGAACATCAAACTACTCGCTATCAATATACGGCGGCAACCGTAGGAGCTAGCAGCGAACACAAGACTAAGCTGACCAGCGCCACGGTAACGCTTAACTCCGGTCAATCTCGAACCATTACGCTAACGCTGCTATTACCAGTAACCAGTGAACGCACCGCCGTAGAGATCGATCTGGATTATACCGGCATTACCGCTGGCAGCAACGTGCCACGGCCAGAGACACAGGCGATCCGCTATTGGCTAGACCTTGCGAACGGGAGCCGGTCATGAAAGCGCCCGCAAAGAGGTTGGAAAAAGTAGCGGTAATCATCCCTTGTCATAATGAAGCGGACGGTATTGCGCAGGTTATCGCCAAGTTTCCGCGCCAAGAGCTAGCACGCAACAACTTTGATTTACAGATCTACGTAGTAGACAACAATTCCGGCGACGACACCGCGGCAGTCGCTGAAAAAGCGGGTGCAATCGTGCGTCACGAAGCCAACAAAGGAAAAGGCAACGCGCTACGCGCCGGCTTTCGCAGCCTTCCGGAAGATATTGACTACGTCGTCATGATTGACGGCGACGACACATATAATCCCGTTGAAGTCTTGCGGATGCTCGAGCCGCTGCGCAGCAATTTTTGCGATGTTGTGGTCGGTTCGCGGCTGAACGGCAACATTCTCGATACAGCCATGAGCAAGCGTAATTTGCTTGGCAATCGGATGTTTACCGCGGCAGTACGCTTGTTCTACGGCGCCAAAGTAACCGATGTACTGACAGGCTATTTTGCCTGGAAAAAACCAGCGCTCGACGCACTTGCACCGCATGTCACAAGTCCTGGCTTCGCCATTGAGATGGAAATGATAACCAAAATGCGGCGGTTAGGTCTACGCCTGGCTTCGGTGCCGATCAGCTATCACCCGCGAGCGGGAGCATCCAACCTTCATCCATTTGTTGACGGCTTTCGCATCCTTTGCATGCTTCTCCGCAATCTCACCTGGAAGCCACGACAGTCAACGTCCATTCCGACGGTTTTATCGGATAATACGACTGCTGCAGACATCGGGCCGCGCCAAATCGTCTTCGTCAGCGACGCCATCTACCCCTATATGAAAGGCGGCAAGGAAAAGCGCCTGCACGAAATCACCAAGCGACTGGCAGCCATGGGCCACGAGGTGCACATCTATACCATGCATTGGTGGGAGGATCGGGACAACGTAACGCGGGAAGACGGTGTGTATTTGCATGCGCTTTGCAAACAGTACGACATGTACCGCGGCGACCGGCGCACCATCCGGGAAGGCGTCATGTTTGGATTGGCCTGCTTCAAGCTGCTATGGGCGCCATTCGACGTTATCGACGTAGATCATATGCCGTTTTTTCCGATCGTCAGCGCCTGGATCGTATGTGTGCTGCGACGGCGCAAGTTATACGCCACCTGGCACGAGGCCTTATCGCAAAAAGAGTGGGTCAATTATATGGGAACGGGCGGCATGTTGGCAGCGCTTATCGAGCGGCTCTGCATTCGCTTGCCCTATCGCATTACGGCTGCGTCGGCACACACCAAAGAGTTGCTTGCAACCATGCATGGACGGGCTACGCGGGTTGAACTTGTGGCTTCCGGCATAGATACCACGCTGCTTCGTACAGTACAACCCGTAGCGGCTAACATAGATGTGCTGTATGCCGGCAGGCTCGTCAAAGACAAGCACGTTGATATACTCATCCAAGCCGTGGCCGTGGCAACCCAGACAGTTCCGAATATGCAGTGCTTTATTATCGGCAAAGGGCCCGAAAAAACGCGTCTGGAGCAGCTTGTCCGTAGCAGTAATCTGCAAACAAACGTCACCTTTTTGAATCCGTTGCCGAATGCCGCTGACCTGTACGCATACATGAAGGCCGCTCGAGTTTTTTGCTCGCCCTCGGTACGGGAAGGCTTTGGCATTACATCGCTGGAAGCTTTGGGCTGCGGCACACCGGTAATCACTATTAATGACCCCAAAAATGCAGCGCGACATTTAGTGCAGGATGGCCAAAACGGCAGCGTTGTCCCTCTAAAACCCTCGGCAATCGCTGAAGCCATCCTGCACTGGACAAACGCTGACAAAAAACCGGATATCGCCCTGGGAGCTAACGACTGGGACTGGCATCAGCTAGCCAAAAAGCAAGCCGAGGTGTACGCGCTGTGAACATCATGCACATCTGCAAAAAGTATCCTAACGCACTCGGCGGTGATGCCGTAGTTGTATCGAATCTGCGCAAGCAACAGGAAGCTGCCGGACATCGGGTAGCGATCGTGACCTCTAACTGCGAGGAGATCGTTTCCGGTCCTCATATATATAAGCTGGGTCTGCGTGACACGCCGGCTAAGCTTGATGCCATTACGCCCAGAAGGCTTGTATCTTTGGTGATCCTGGCCGTTAGCATCTTTTTTATCATTTGGCGGGAGCGGCCGGACGTGATTCATACGCACTCGGTAGACATGGCTTTGGCTATCTCGCCCGCCGCCCGGCTCTTTGGCGTCCCTATTGTGCACACCTTTCATATTGTCACATTTTATGACCGCAACCAGTCGGTCTTTCGCAGAAAAACTGAGCTATGGCTGGCTAAGGGCGCCGGACTGCACCGTGCAACCGCTCCCAATAGTTATGACGCACAGAAATTACAAGCCGCAGGCATTGCAACCACGGTGCTACCTAACGGTGTTGATCTTGAGTTTTGGCAAAGTGTCACGCCGGTCAAAGCTAATCGGACCTTTACATTTGCCGCCGTGGGACGTCTGGAAGCCCAGAAGGGTTACGAATACCTTGTCAGAGCCGCGGCGCTTTTGGCCGCTCGCGGAGAAACATTCCGCGTTGTTATCGCTGGCGAAGGATCACAAAAAGCCCGCTTGCATATGCTTATCAGCACGCTGCATCTGGAACATATCGTGACGCTGACCGGGCGCAAAACGCCGGAGGCCACGCGTACTTTGCTGGCCAAGGCCGACGCCGCTGTTTTCCCTTCGCTCTACGAAACTACACCTCTTACATTACTCGAAGCTTGGGCCGTAGGCCTGCCGGTCATCGTAACGCCGGTTGGGATTTTGCGCGATGCCGGGCAAGATTTTGGCGCGGCTTTGGTTGTCCCACCAAAAGACGAGCAATCGCTCATGCAGGCCATGTTAGACTGCAAAACCAATGCCACCAGGCGTGCAGCAATTGCAGCACAAGGTCTTGCCGAGGTCGCGCAGTACGGCTGGCAGCGTGTCGCTCGGACCGCCGAAACAATTTACGGAGCTACTCAGTGAGCAAGCGGCACATTATCCAAGTCAGCTCATACTATCCTCCCCACCTTGGCGGACAGGAAAATGCCGTGCACGGTTTAGTCCGGCAGCTCGCAAGGGCGGGCCACGCAGTCCAAGTCTTTACTTCGGCCCGAGGCAGCATAAAAGGCCGGACGTCAGAAGACGGCGCTATCGTTCACCGGCTTGCTAGCTTTGTCTTCGGCCATGCGCCCATTATGCCTGCATTTCCGCTAGCGCTACTGCGGGCGATCCGGACCGGCACGGTTGTGCATATCCATATTGGTCAAGCATTTACCCCGGAAATGGTGTGGTTAGTTTCCAAATTGCGGCACTTTACCTACGTGGCCCAGCTGCACATTGATTTTGAGCCCTCCGGCCCAGCCGGCATATTGTTACCCCTGTACAAACGGCTGATATTACAGCACGTACTGCGGTCGGCGGGCGCTGTCATTACCCTTAACCAAAAAACGCTGCGCACCGTGCGCGAGACTTACGGCTACACAGGCCGGGCTCAGGTCATGAATAACGGTATTGACGAGGCATTTTTTGAACTGGGCCGCGCAGCGCTCAAACCAAAACCGCCAAAGACATTGCATCTGCTTTTTGTAGGACGTTTGAGCAAGCAAAAAAACGTTCCGGCCTTACTAAAGGCGCTCTTCCTAACTAAGCGGCGCGTGCACCTGGACATCATTGGCGAGGGCGAAGAACGGGCGGCGATCGAGCAAGCAATAGCCGATCTGAAGCTGACAAACGTCACGCTGCACGGCCGGTTGGAACGCGCGGAAGTCATGAAATTTTATAAAACCTGCGACGCACTCATTATGCCCTCGCTCTACGAAGCGCAACCGTTAGTGCTGCTCGAGGCAATGGCCGCGCGCATTCCCATTATTGGCACGGCGGTCATTGGCGTGGAAGACCACATCGAAGGCGCCGGCATTGTAGTAAAACCCACAGCCCCCGGGCTGGCTGCGGGTATAAAACAATACGATACCGACTATGCCATATTGCCCAGGCTAGTTGAAGAAGCGTACTCGCGGGCGGAAAAACTACGATGGCAACATACACTAAAGGAGTACGAGGCACTGTATGAAGCAGTTGCACCAGCTTAGCGCACGTCATGTGCTGGTGGGAATGATCGGGTGGCTAATAGCCACTAATCTTTTTATTGGGCTAGCACACATAAGCGGCGGATGGGTATGGCAAACGCTTGCTTTTTTGTGCCTGTCGTTCTTGCCGGGTGTGGTCATTATGCGGCTCCTGCACGCGGGGCCAGGAAATCATACCACGAGGGTGTTGTATAGTTTTGGACTGAGTGTGCTGGTCTTAATGCTTAGCGGTTTGGCGGGCAATCAGATTTTACCCATTTTTGGAATCACGCGGCCGCTTGCATTTTGGGGAATATTTGCGGGATGGAATATCGTAACGCTTCTTCTTATCGGTGGCAGTTGGTGGCTACGTCCGCAGCCGCTGCGATTTCGGCGGCCCTTGCAGTTGCCCGCATTCCGGCAAATACGGTCAGGGATATCCGGGCTAGGTATAAAAATATCCAGACTGGCAATATTGTTCGTAGGTGCAAGTTTGCTGCTGCCCTGCCTGGCAATGCTTGGCGCTTTCCGTTTGAATAACGGCGGCGATGCGTTATTCGCGGAACTCGCTCTGGGCTACGCGTTAGTGCTTATCATTGGCATATTTGCTTTGCGCCGCCGTTTGCCCGACGGGTTATTGGCCTGGATGATTTTTGTTCTGGGCCTCAGCGTGCTGCTCATGACTTCGCTGCGCGGCTGGGATATTGTCGGGCATGATATCGAGCACGAATTTCGCGTCTACACGCTACTGCATTCCTACGGCCGCTGGAATATCGGGCTGGAGCGCGACCCGTATAACGCCTGCCTCAGCATCACTATCTTGCCCGAAATGTTTGCAAAGCTGTTGAATCTTTCGGGGCTGACCGTCTTTAAAGTCATCCTGCAAGTTGTTTTTGCCGCGTGTCCCGCGGCGATATATGTACTGTTGCGGCAGCATGTTTCCAAGCTCGGTGCGTTGATTGGCTGCTTGTTATTTCTGTGTTATCCAACCTTTGTTAATGACTCGGCGATGCTCACTCGCCAGGGTGTTGCGTATCTGTTTTTTACACTGGCCGTGCTAGTGCTGGCAACTAAAAAACAGCATAAACGGCACAAGCTGTTATTTGTACTTTTTTCGCTTGGTGTTGTGCTGTCTCATTACTCGACGGCGTATATGTTCGTGGCGTTATTTGGTGTGGCGGTAGTCTGCAAAACAGGCGTTGCGCAGTGGCATTATCGGCGGCCGCGCGTAGAACCAAACGGGTTGGCGCGACCTGTACGAACGACACTGTCGTATTCTTTTGCGGTGTTGCTTTTTTTGATGACCTTCGCGTGGTATTCCCAAATTACGGCCACGTCGAGCGGTCTCGTGACAACGCTGCGTCAATCGTTCACCGATATACCCAAGCTCTTTTCTAACGACAACAAGTCTTCTGACACCTCCGTAGCACTCGTTTTTGGAAGTAGTAAGACAGTGGCCGATCCGTACCTGACATATTTGGCAAAGTCACAATCTGCCCGGGCGACTAGCGCGGCCAAGGCCCCGCAATACATGCCCATCTTGATCAACGATTACCTGCCGCTCACCAAATTGGGCAACAAAGCACTGTCTGTTGGAATCAACCCGACAATCATCAGCACGCTGCGCCAGAACTTTGCCAAAGTTTTACAACTGCTGGCACTAGTTGGCGTACTGTACGCGGTTTACAGATTGCTGCGTAAGAAACCGGATGCCATTGGTGCAGACCTTGTGTGCCTGAGTCTTGCCAGCATTTTACTGCTCGCACTATTAGTAGTATTGCCGGTGTTGTCCATAAATTACGGGGTGCTACGCGCCTTTCAACAGGCGCTGATTCTTCTGGTAATCCCCATGTTGGTATTGGTCGCTTCAGTAACCCGCCGCCTGCCAGGTTGGTCGCGTAACGCTTTAGCGGTTATGATCACCGTGTTTTTATTCCTGTTATTTAACGGCTTATTTGCACAAATACTCGGCGGCACCAGCCCTAGCTTGAGCCTGAATAATCAAGGCTTATATTTTGGCCTGTATTATGCCACCGAAGCCGACGCCCGCGCCTTTGCCTGGCTCAAAACCAATGTGTCGCCAACCAGTGATGTGCGGGCAGAAAACTTTAACAAAGCGTTCATGCACGACCCGAGCTATCCCTTTTCGGCCAGCGGCATATTGCCGTTCCAAGTCACACCGGGCACCTATGTGTACGTGGATCCAAACCAGGTGACCGGGCAAAAGCTGTACACGCATTACAGCGACGAAGCACTCATTATGACCTTTCCGCTCGGCTACTACTTTATTGCAAAAAACCAAATCTATAGCACCACGTCTACGGGGATTTACCGATGAGTTGGCATAGCGCGGCGACAATCAAAACCACGCTGCGTGGACTACGCCGGAGCACTTTTTTTATGAACGCCCTGTATCTTATGCTGTCGACGTTTGCCGTGGCTGGTTTTGGGTTTATATTTTGGGTGATCGTAACCCGCACCTATGCCACGACGACCGTCGGTTTGGCGGTCACGCTCTTGTCAGTTTCGGGGTTGCTTTCTATGTTGAGTCTTGGCGGTTTTGATACGACTTTTGTGAGATTTCTGCCCAAGTCTGACCGGCGTAACGACCACATCAACAGCGGGCTCATCATTGTTACTCTGACCAGCATCGTGCTGTCGCTTGCCTTTATGATCTCGCTGCCAATTACCTCGCCCCGGCTGGCGTTTGTGCTGCATAACCCCTGGTATCTGGCTAGTTTTATATTTTTTACGGCGGCGACTTCGCTTAACGTTTTGACTAATTCGATATTCCTGGCGTTTAAACGGGCGCGGAATATCTTTGTCATTAATCTGGCGTTTAGTGCGGTTAAAGTTGCGCTACCGCTGCTGGTTACGCACGGGAGCGTGATGACTATTTTTGTATTGGTCGGCATTTCGCAGTTGGTGGGGTTGGTAGTCAGTCTGGCGGTTATGAAGTTACGACTCGGATACGTTTTTACCCCTAAGGTGCACCTGGATATTTTGCGCGTTATCAAGAAATACTCGCTCTCGGTATATGCCTCCAGTATTCTGAATTTATTGCCGCCGACATTGCTGCCCTTGATTGTAGTGCGCCAGCTAGGGCCAGAAAACGCCGCGTACTACTACATGGCATTTACTATCGCCAGCGTGCTCTACACAATTTCGTACGCGTCAATGCAGTCGGCGTTCGCCGAAGGCTCGCACAACGAATCCGCCCTAAAGGAGCACGTCGTCAAAGCAGCCAAACTGATCGGCGCACTGCTCATTCCGGCCATTGTCGTTATATTCGTACTGAGTGGTTTTATTTTGAGGCTCTTCGGCAGCAAATATGCAGCGGGCGGCGACGGTGTGTTGCGGATTTTTGCCGTGGGCGCTTTGCCGGTAGCGGTGTGTTCGGCGATGGGAGCCATCTTTAAGGTGACCAAAAACCTGCGCGGCGTAGTGGTCATGAACGTCGTATATGCCGTAGTTATTTTGAGTCTGAGCTATACGTTTGTGTCACGTTTCGGGGTTGTAGCAGTTGGCTGGGCCTGGATGATCGGCAACGTAACAGCGGCAGGAGCCGGTTTACTTTTCTTGCGGCAACACCGGCAAAACATAACATGAGGAGATATACATGGCACGACTACCAAGACCTGGCGGCGACGAAGAAGTATGGGCACATCTGTTAAACCAGTATTTATTAGTATCGCATAATCCGGACGGAACTGAACGCGCCAGAAGCATGCCGGAACATTCCGTCGGGCTTAAAACTTTGAAGGTCAAAAATGCACCAAATCAGCCAGTCGGCAATCTGGTACTTACCAATGACAACTCAAAACTTGTCTGGAAAAGAACAGCCGACGTATTGCGCGCCACATCGCGCTTGCGCATCAATACGGCGGATTTTGGCAGCAAAGGCGACGGCGTAACAGATGACACGGCGGCGATCCAAGCAGCAATCGACGCTGCGGCAGACGGTGGCATCGTCGAAATTCCGCGCGGCACCTATATGGTACGCGGACTTAAGATCAAAAAATCCGGCACCAAGCTAACCGGCGAGGCACGCTGGGGCACACGCCTCGTGCGCATCGGCGGCAACCGGCCGCTACTTGACGTCAGCGGCAAACACAGCGTCAGCGGACACATTCGTTTTTGCACAATCGCCAACCTCACACTCGACGGCGGTAACCGGCCCGGTGCGCTACTGCGCTCCTATTATGCCGACAGCTGCACCTACCGCGAAGTGCACTTTGCCTACTGCCGCGGCACCGCTACGGACCTGGTCGAAACCTGGGACACGCGCTTCACGCTCGACATATGGGAAAGCTGCGGAACCGAACATGATCCGGCAGTGCTGCTCCGCAATAGCGCATCAAGGGGTCATTTCGGCTTCAGCAACGACAACACCAACCAGATCTACTTCACTTCGTGCCGCTGGGAGCGTTTTCATAACGGTGCGGTGCGGATCGACGGCGGCGCGAACGGCTCCGGCAAAATGCTTAACGGCATATTCTTTGCTTCGTGCAAGATGGAGACCTCGTCGGCGGCTGGCCCCGTGCTGCAAATCATGGAAAACAGCACGATCGTGTTTGTGAATCAGCTCTACGTGGCGATTATGGGTGTCGCCGAAGCTGCAAAACCGTTGGATGCCATCGAAGATCACGGCACCTACACCTACATGACCGATGTCTACGTGCAGTGGGGTTCGGCAGCGGGAATTGCCAATTCCCTGGCGCACGCGCGGGAGGGCGGTCCGCACATGTACTACAAACTCAGCACGTTTTATCCGTCGGGCGATCCGATTGCCGCAACCGTTGTAGCCGACCCGGCAGCTACCGACGTGGTCGTATCGTGTAATGTAGCTAATCGCGGCAGAGCCACCAGCGGAAACATAGCCTCGGTCATGCTATCAAAGCCGGGCAAAGGACTCAAAATACCGCTCGACGCTACCGGTACATTCCGCGTGACATCCAATCGCACCGGCAAAACTGTAATCAAAGTAGACGAAGTAGGCACGCACTTTGCTGACAGCAAATCCCACATAGAAAACACCAAGGGTTATGCCGGAATCAACACAACGCCCTACGCCGGAATCGCAATGCTTATCCAGGCAGACGCCGGCGACCGGGGCCTGGCTATTATTCGCCCGGACAGCACCGATGCCGGTAATTTGTTAGAGTTTCAGGACGAGGCGCACAACCTGCAAGGTCAGGCATTCGACGCAAGTGGCCGCCCGTTTGCAGTAGGCGCACCGCCACATGTAGCGCCGGGCGATCAGGTCAGCTACGCCCATCCGCGCGACCAAGTACAAGACATCGCAGGCAATATTACCGCTGCCGTACGACATAACCCGACGACGCCGGGTACGATTGCGGTTGTGACGTTTTCACGGCCGTTTGCGCGTACACCGCTCGCTATTAGCATCAATGACCACTCTGTTGTTTCAAGTGACTTATATGTTTCGGCACGGAGTAGCCGGGGCTTTACTATTTCGACCCGGACGGCGCTGCAAGCCGGATCGATTGTCAGTTTTGATTACACGGTGGCTGCGTAGCCACCCGTACTGTTTTTCAACCCATAAAAAGGAGACAACATATGGCACGACTTCCTGAACCTGGCGGCGACGCCAATACATGGGCACATCTATTAAATGAATATCTGTTGGTTTCACATAATCCCGATGGGACAGCGCGGACGGGCAAGGCTGGGACGCTGACCGCGGCGAGCATTGGATTACGTAACCTGCGCGTGCTTAACCCGTCAAGTCAGAACCTTAAAAGCTTGCTACTGTCGAATGACGGCACCAATTTGGTATGGAAGCAAACGATAGAGATCAATGTCCGCAACTACGGCGCAGTTGGCGATGGTGTGACTGATGACACCGACGCGATTCAAGCAGCGATCAACGATACAAGCGACGGTGGTGCGGTCGTATTTCCGCGCGGTGTATTTATGGTGCGTACACTCAAGATCATTAACAAAGGCACGTCACTCATCGGCAATGGGCGATGGGCAACGCGCATTTTGCGCATCAACGAAAGTAGCGATCCGGTCATCGATATGAGCGGCACCGGCACCGGTCTTGGCCACACCCGCTATGACAGCATCCAGGAAATGACCATAAGCGGCAACGGCCTGCCGGGAACATTACTGCGTGCATATTATGCTGACAACTGCATAATCCGGGCTGTCAGTTTTATTCACTGCCCGGGCAAGGCGGCAGATTTCGTAGAGGTCTGGGATTCGCGGTTCGAAGATTGCAGTTGGGAAAATTGCGGCACCATCGATAATCCAGCCATGCTGTTCCGCAACAGCACAGCGCCCGGAACCTTTGGCTACAGTACCGACAACACTAACCAAATTCATTTCCTTGGCTGCCGGTGGGAAAATTTTATCAACGGCGCGATTAGGCTGGAAGGCGCCGCCAGCGGCTCAACCAGCCTGCTCAATGGATTCTTCCTGGTTGCCTGCAAGATGGAAACTTCGATTGCTGCCGGTCCGGCCCTGCAAATTATGCAAGGTACAACAATAATCTTCGTAAACCAGCTGTACATAGCCATTTTGGGCACAAACCCAGGCTACACTACGCCGATCGACGCCATTGTGGATTACGGATCGCAAGTTTCGCTGGTTGATATATACATCCAGTGGGGCACGGCTACAGGTTTAGCGAACTCTATGATCCACGCACTTCGCGGCGGCCCGCACACCTATCACAACATTAGCGCCTACTATCCGACCGTACCGCCAGTCGTGGCCACAATCATAGCCGATGCAGGCACCGACGTGAAGAACACTTCAGCTTGGGCAAACCGCGGGCAACTACACAGCGGCGATATTAGCTTTACGCTTTCAAACAATCCCAATCTTGGCCTGGCCTTGCCACTCAAAAGCAGCGGCACATTTAGCGTCACATCCGAAGTTACCGGGAAGGATTTGCTCAAAGCCGACAACAGTACAGTCCGCCCCACGCTGCAAACCGTAAACGGTACGGACTTAGCGGGTTTTTCAGGCGACTACGTTGGTGAAAAGTGGCGGTTTTACGGTGATACCGGATTTGTGCGGCTCGCTTCGGGCAAGTTCCAGATAGAAGGTACCAAGGGATATGTGGGCATCAACAGCGCGCCGTACACGGGCACAGCCATGCTGATTTGTCCTGTCACCGACGGTGACCGTGGGCTAACTATTGTACGGCCCTCTAGAACGGCTACCAACAGACTACTAGAGTTCCAAGACGAGGCGCACAACCTCCAGGGTCAGGCGTTTGACACTGGCGGGCGGCCAATCGCTGTCGGCTCACCGCCGCATATAACTCCCGGCGGCCAAGTTAGCTACGCCAATCCGCACGTCCGGGTGCAAGATATCGCTGGCAACATTACCGCTGCTGTGCGACCAAGTCCAACGGCGCCGGGTCCGGTTGCAGTAGTAACGTTTTCGCGACCCTTTGCCGTTCCGCCGCTCGCGATCAGTATTATTGACCAATCAGCTATCGACTCTGATTTGTACGTTTCGGCACGTAACGAGACTGGTTTTACCGTATCGACACGAAGGGCACTCGCCGGCGGATCTATTCTTAACTTTGATTACTTTGTGGCTGCGTAAGCCTTTTACACAACATAAAATAACGGAGAACTACAATGGCACGACTTCCCGAACCTGGCGGTGACGCTGATAAGTGGGCACACCTATTAAATGAATACTTGCTAGTGGCGCATAATTCCGACGGCACTGCGCGCGCAGACAGCTTTGCGGCGCTGACTGCAACAGTCGGCCTGAACGACCTGCGTGTGCTCAACCCGCCAAGCCAAAACCTTAAGAGCCTACTGCTATCCAACGACGGTACCAACCTTGTATGGAAGCAAACGATAGAGATCAATGTCCGCAACTACGGTGCGGTCGGCGACGGCGTGACTGATGACACCGACGCGATTCAAGCAGCGATCAACGACACGAGCGACGGCGGCGCAGTCGTCTTTCCGCGCGGTGTATTTATGGTGCGTACGCTTAAAATCGTCAACAAGGGCACATCGCTTATTGGCAACGGTCGATGGGCCACACGCATTTTGCGTATTAACGAAAGTACCGATCCGGTCATCGACATGAGCGGAACTGGAACTGGAATCGGCCACACCCGTTACGATAGCATCCAAGAGATGACCATAAGCGGCAACGGTCTGCCTGGCACATTACTGCGTGCATACTATGCCGACAACTGCATATTCAGGGCCGTCAGTTTTATTCACTGTCCGGGCAAGGCGGCGGATTTTGTCGAAGTCTGGGATTCGCGGTTTGAAGATTGCAGCTGGGAGGACTGCGGTACTCTCGACGCCCCAGCCATGCTATTCCGCAATAGTACGGCGCCGGGCACATTCGGATACAGCACCGACAATACCAACCAAATCCACTTCACCTCCTGCCGTTGGGAAGCGTTCCAGAACGGAGCGATCCGGCTGGAGGGTGCAGCAAACGGCTCAACCAGCCTGCTCAACGGCTTCTTCCTGGTGGCCTGCAAAATGGAAACATCACTTGCTGCTGGTCCCGCCGTCCAAATCATGGCGGGCACGACAATTGTATTTGTCGACCAGTTGTATCTAGCAATGCTGAAGTTTGCCTCAGGCTACACTACGCCTCTTGATGCGATCGCATCTTATGGGTCGTACGTCTTTATGTCCAACGTGTATGTACAATGGGGGGTAGACACGGGCCTTGCGAACGCAACAGTCCATATGCTCAACGGAGGTCCGCAGATGTGTCACGAGCTCAGCGCCTACTATCCGACCGAGCCTCCAGCCATTGCAACGCTTGTAGTCGAAGACGGAGTAGATGCCATGAGCTCGTGCATTACGGTCAACCGCGGGCTAATATTGAGCGGCGACATGACGAAGATGCTAGAAAGCGACCCGATGTTCGGGTTTTCGATGAACCTCAAAAGCACTGCCTCGTTTAAACTTATTTCTGAAGTTACTGGGAGGGATCTCGTAAAAGCCGACAACAGCCCGGTACGTCCAACCCTCCAAACACTAAACGGCACCGACTTAGCTGGTTTTTCGGGCGACTATACAGGAGAAAAGTGGCGGTTTTACGGTGATACCGGATTTGTAAGGCTGGCGTCGGGCGGATTTCAGATTGAGGGCACAAAAGGTTACGTTGGCATCGGCACGGCACCCTACACCAACATTGCATTTCTTATTAAAATGGCCAATGACACCGACCGCGGCCTAGCGATTATTCGTAAATCAGCAACAGCTACCGGACGGTTGGTAGAATTTCAGGACGAAAACTTTAACATTCAAGGCATTGCCATTGACGCGTATGGACGGCCAATCAGTGTCGGGCGCGTGGCCAACGTAGCGGCTGGTGATCAGGTAGCCTACGCCAACGTACGAATCCAAGCCCGCGACATCGGCGGGTCGGTGTCCGCAGCCATGAAAACTACTCCTGCGCCGGGCAGCATAGCCATGATCACCTTCTTTAAACCGTACCCCAGCGTGCCGCAGGCCATCACTTTGACCGACCATTCCGCCGTCGAAGCAAGCCTGTACGTGTCAGCACGCAGCAATACTGGCTTTACGGTTTCGACCAGAAAAACATTGCAAGGCGGATCGATCGTCAACTTCGATTACGTCGTGACCGGTTCGGGCTAGCCGCGCCAAGTCGGGCGACTACCTCCGTCACACATCTTGTCACACATCGTTGCCTGCAAATCAACAAGACATTAAAGTAGCATGTATTTAATACAAATAGCAGGATATTTAACGTTAGCGTAATGATCTTCAAATATATTTGTGTGCAAAGTGGCTAAACAATAGTAGATGTCCGCGTTCAAAACGGGGTCAGTATGGCAGTCGCTTAACAACGGATGTGTAACTGTAACGGAGGACGATATAATGGCAAGACTTCCCCAGCCTGGCGGCGACGCCGACAAGTGGGCGGAACTATTAAACGAATACCTACTGGTGGCGCATAATGCCGACGGCACGGCGCGGGCGGATAGCGTGGGAGCTCTGACCGCCGGAACGGTTGGCTTGAATGACCTACAAACCACCAATGCACCCGGCGAAATAATCAAAAACCTCAGACTTTCTAACGATGGCGCTAACTTGGTCTGGAAAAAAGACAACATCCTAAACGTGCACGACTACGGCGCGGAAGGCGATGGCGTGACCGACGATACGGCCGCGATTCAGGCAGCGATCAACGCCGCATCCCACGGTGGCACAGTCGCATTTCCGCGTGGAATTTATATGGTAACCGGACTCACCATAACCACGACTGGCACCCAGTTATCCGGCGCTGTCGGAGGCGTAACCATAGCCCGGCTGAGCGGCAACCGGCCGCTCATCTACATTCACGGCGCCGGTTCACTGACTCGTCACGTCCGATACTGCTCGCTCTTTAGCCTGACGCTTAGTGGAAATAACCTCCCGGGGACACTACTGCAATCCTACTATGCAGATAATTGCGTCTACCGCGACGTGGGCTTTATGAACTGCCAAGGCACGGCGCTGGATTTTGTAGAAGTCTGGGACTCGCGGTTTTACGATTGCAGCTGGGAATACTGCGGCTCGACAACCGAGCCAGCCACGCTCTTTCGCAACAGCACCGCACCCGGAACCTTTGGCTTTGGCAACGACAATACCAACCAAATTCATTTCCTGGGCTGCCGCTGGGAAGCATTCCAGAACGGAGCGATACGGTTGGACGGCGGTGCCAACGGCTCAACCAACTTACTAAATGGCATCTTTTTCGTCTCATGCAAAATGGAAACGTCGCACGCCGCCGGGCCAGCGCTACAGATTATGGCAGGCACAACGATAATCTTTGCCATGCAGCTGTACATAGCGATCGAAGATTTTAATGACGGTTACACCACGCCGATTGACGCCATCGTGGATTACGCTACCCAGGTGGATCTGTCGGATGTGTACGTTCAGTGGGGGACACCAACCGGGCTGGCCAACTCCGCTCTCCATGCCTTCCAAGGCGAACCGCACACTTACCGTAACTTCAGCGTGTACTATCCGGTCGAACCGCCCGCCGTAGCTTCGATAGTCGTTGAACCCGCAGCAACCGTCAGAGTAACGCCGCCTTGGACCAATCGCGGTCAGCTCTTTAGCGGCGATGTCAGCGCATTTATCGCCACCGATCCGAATCTCGGTACAACGCTCAGCCTCAAAAACAGCGGAGCGTTCAATATCGTATCTACAATCACTGGACGCGGCCTCGTTCGTGCCGACAACAGTAGTAACCGGCCTACGTTACAAACGGTAAACGGCGTCGATTTTGCTGGATTTTCCGGTGATTTTGTAGGAGAAAAGTGGCGGTTTTACGGTGATACCGGGTTTGTAAGGCTGGCGTCGGGCGGATTTCAGATCGAAGGAACAAAAGGCTACGCCGGAATTGGCGCAGCGCCGTTTACGGGCATCGGTTTCCTGGTAAAAATGGTGACCGATACCGACCGCGGCCTGGCAGTCATACGGCACTCGGCGTCAAGTACCGGCCGCATGCTAGAATTTCAGGACGAAACCAATAACATCCAAGGTATTACCTTTGATGCATACGGCCGGCCGCTGAGCGTCGGCAAGGTAGCCAATGTTAGCGCTGGCGATCAGGTAGCCTACGCCAACGTTCGGATCCAAACCCGCGACACGGGCGGCTCGGTAGCGGCCGCTATGAAAGTAACGCCCATAGCCGGTAGCATCGCCAATATCACCTTTTCCAAACCCTTCCCCAGCGTGCCGCAAGCCATTGTCATCACTGACCATTCCCCTGTCGCGTCCGACCTCTATATTTCTCTGCGCAGCACCACCGGTTTTACCGTTTCGACCAGACGCGTTTTGCAAGGCGGTTCGCTGATCAACTTTGACTACATCGTGCTTGGCTCGGGCTAATCCGAAGAACCAACTCGCGCCTCGTAAGCTTGTTTGATAAGCGTTATGGCCTCCTGTGCCTTGGCGATATACGGCGGCAAAACCTTTTTCAGGTGCTCCTTGTACTGCGGTTTGCTGGCAATAAGTTCGTTGATTTTACTGGTTAGTATTTCGGCCGTCGCATCTTCTATTTTGACGACCCATTTGTCCAGCGCCAGATCGTGCATGATGCCGCTGGTTTTGTGTTCATACTCGATCGCGAGCGCAGGCACATGCGAAGTAAGCGAAAGAATAACCGAGTGGAACCGCGTACCAATAATCAAATCAAGCGTATCATACAGCGATTTAACCTGTTGATGCGTGTATTGCTCGTCCAGTACGTACACCCCTGTCTTATGGCGCAGTCTTTTGTATACGCGGTTGGCGGTAATGCGATCGTCGTCACCGCCGAGCGCCGACGTGACCTGCGGAATAAATACCACTGTTGCCCGATGATTTTTTGTAAGATGGTCAATTGTTCGGGCGACGGCACGTTCATAGGCATACTGACGTTGCGGATCAAGCCACCGCCGAACCGTCACGCCAATCAGCAAATCTTTAGCGGGCACGTGCAGTTGAGCACGCAGGTCGACCGACTCGTCAGATGTAAACAAAAAACCGGAATCTACAGACGGCACGACCGGAAAACGCTTCGAGAGCTTAGCCAAAAGTTTGACCGTCTTGTCTTCGCGCGTCAAAACCAGATCCGCTTTTTCAAGTGTCCGGATGACTAATTTCTGTTGGAATTTCGTAGCAAAGGGTCCCATTGATTCCGGGGCGAACACCGCGCAAGCCCCAAAACGTTTAGCCAGTTCCAGCGGTGCCAACATTAAATACACCGCAACCTGGGCCATGAGCGACGTATTGCCGTTCAGGTAGCCGCCACCCATTGCGACCACCAAATCGGCCCTGGTAAGCGCCGATAATTCTGCCCGAAGCATCTTAGGCGATAATCGCACGGCCACCTTCCGAAATCCCGGCGGCACATATGGCAACGCCGTTATGATCGCACTACACACTATAAGCCGCAGCAAATGACTGCCTTTGCCGGTGGCCGGGTCAAAACAGTAGCGGTTGAACGAACAAACATTTTGCCAATCTTCAAAGGTAGGTTCGTGCCGCGGATCTTCCTGACTGGATATCTTAACCGTTGCCTTCGGAAACGTCTTTTGCAGTTCGCGGCACAACACGCTCATAAGCACCGCATCGCCCTTGTTTTCGCGCACGTAGCCGTTAACAACCAGAATATTCATGCCGTCTCCTTTGCCGTATTGTCTGTAATATGTTGGTAGAGCCGTTCCAGGTTTCGGACAAATGTCGCTATTTTGAACCCCCGCATCGATGCGGCACAAGTCCGACCCATAGCTGGCAAGTCAGGCCGAGACAACACTTCTACGATCGCCTCGGCCAGCTCATCGGCATCGCCTTTGGCTACAATCCGGCCGGTAATCCCATCCTTAATAAGTTCTGGAATGCCACCGCTATTCGTACCAATAACCGGGCGGCCCGTAGCCAGCGCCTCGATGCACACCGTCGGTAAATTCTCCGGCCAAATAGATGGAATCACCACCGCCGTAGCCCGGGCGTACTGATCGCTGACTGCCGCGCCGTCCAGCCAGCCGTGAAACGTAACCTGTTTTTGTAACCGTTTACGCGCGACAAACGCCTCCAGCTCCGCTCGCGCCGCGCCGTCGCCAACGATAGACAGGCGAACGTCCGGCATTCGCGCGGTCACTTTTACCATCGCTTTTAGTAAGACATCAACCCCCTTGACATGTTCTAAACGGCCCACGTACAGCAGCCGGTTCTGACTGTGTAGCGGCTGCTCGGCTGGCAGGTCAATGCCGTTATACATATGGCGAATCGGCACGCCGAAACCCTCTTTTGCAAGCACGTCGGCCATGTAGCGGCTCGGAGCAATCAACGCCTTAACATGCTTGCGAAAACCTCTAATATACAGGGGTCGCTGCACGCGGCAGAAGTACGCGTAATACGCCCTACCCAGCGCAGTCAAATTAGAAACGGCCACCCGCTCATCCCGAAAAAGATGCTTTGGAAACCCCCATTCTAGGATGCCGCGAGCGTATTCCTCCGGCCCGTGCACCGTCAACACGCTCGGCACCGCCCCGACCGCAAACAGAGCTGCCGGCGAAAGCTGCCCCATAACATGAAAATGCACGATATCCGGCTTGAACTCGGCAACCGCCGACTTAATCATCCGATACGCCGGCCAGTGCCACAAATGCTTAACCACTTTGACGGCCAGCGACACGCCAGGCCGGTCAATTTCGGCAAACTCCCGGTCGCTAAACCGTTCCTCCGACGCACGCAGGTTATGGTCACTCGTCACAACCATAACTTCGTGCCCGCGCTCGCGCAGCTTTTCTTTTATAAGAGAGACGCTCTTTTCGGCGCCGCCAGCCAGGTAGCCGTAGCTAATAACCTGTAAAACTTTCATATTCTAATCCGCTTCCTTCACAAGATATGTATATGCAATCCACCAAAAGACCGCGCTATACAGAATAAAAAACACCAACCCCGCATACGTATGAAACAGACTGAACGCGATCTGCGGATTAATGCGATAGCCCGCCCAAACAAGTCCGTAGACACGCAAAATATTAAGCAGACAAAGCCCGATCAGCGCAAGTGGAAAAACCGCTACGTAGCGCCATGTACGGATACGATCCCAATCCAATAATCCAACGATGACGTACAGCCCAGTAAACAACGCGATCGACTCGATGCCCGAACAATACTGAGCAACGGTAATACCGAATTTATCGAATAAAAGCACGTTCGGCGGAATAACAACAGCATGGATTCCATTCAGATCCAACAGCCATCGAACCGCAAACAGCACTACTACGGCCAGCGGCCGCCACAGCATATACACTATCGTCAAAAACAGATAGAACAAACCGGCAATCCCTAGTGATAGCAACAGTTTGCGGCGATAGCTGCGCCACAACAAGCGGATATTCCACGGACCAAGACAACCGATAGCCGCACAGACGATGCTAAGCAGCAAATCGATATGCACCAACATAATCGTCGGCAGCTCCCGGTCGCCAGCCAACAGCTTGCCAACACTCACCCAAGCAAGACCCGCCAGCAATACAGCAGCTACAATCCAACCGAGCAAGAGGGGGCGCCACGCTTGCAAGCTAGTCCGTAGTGGGCTGCGGCGAACCAACAACACGAATGCAATAAGACCAAAGGCCAGCGCCTTGCCAGCGCCGCCATACACAAAAAAACCGTCCTTCATGACAAGGCCGCCGCCGATAATCCGCGAGCCGATAACTCCCGAAATAATGACAAAGATTAGTGAAAAAACTATCACCCTCCGCAGCAAGGGGGTGATAGTTTTGTGTACTTTCATGCGCGCTAACGATTACTTCGTTGACGTTGTGCGCATTTGGCGGCGACGGTAAGCGATAAGGCCAACACCCGCACCACCGGCTGCTAGTGTGCCGATAAGACCATATTCTGGAACTTCGACATTCACAATAGCCAAGTTAAGCTTAGTGGTAATACCTTGAACTGTGCCAGTCCTTGTGCCACTGTGTCCGTTCTTTGTAGCCGTCACTCTTACAGTGCTGCCAAATGGACACTGTGCTGTTGGATATGTTGCTAAATAGGAACCCATTGCATCGGTTGTATCTGTTCGCAGATTACCGTTACATTCTACGATAACCGTTGCGTTTGGTGCCGCAATGTGGTTTTCGGTCACTACGCCTGTGATTTCAGTTTCGCCCGGAACGCCTGCTGCTGCAGCACTGGCCGATAGCATTCCTATTGATGCCAATACTGTCACGAGTGACGCTAGAAATATCTTTTTCATACCTGTAGACCCTTGTTTAGTTTCGTAATGTTGGTGAGTATGGGCACCCAAAATTAACTAGCCGTGAATTTAGTAGTAGTTTGCGAATTCAAAACCAACTAGTAGATAATTAATAATTTCTAAACATTCTCGTTATACCCTAATGAAAGTTGCTTAATTTTTAGCGTATGAAGATACTGTATATCGACGATAATCGCCTGCTTGCTGACACCGTAAAGAAGCTCCTCAGTGCAACCTACACAGTAGACACAGCCCTTACTGGCAGTGACGGCACAGAGAAGGCGCTTTCGGTACAGTACAGTCTCATATTATTAGATCTTGGTCTGCCCGATATGAGCGGAATTGAAGTCTGCCGTCAATTGCGGAACGCCAATGTCACAACTCCCATTCTAGTGTTAACGGTTCAGAAAGACCCTGAAACATCAGTCCAATTGCTCAACTGCGGCGCGGATGACTATTTGACTAAACCCTTTAACAGGGATGTACTCCAGGCACGCATTGCGGCTATTTTGCGGCGCAGCAAAGAATTACGCAAAGAGAATATCCTGAAAGTCAACGATTTAACCCTCAATGCTACCCGGCGACAAGTGTGGCGATCCGGCAGGCTTATTTCTCTGCGCCGAAAAGAATTTGATATCCTTGAGTACCTTATCACTAACCACGGCCATGCACTCACCCGGACGATGATACTCGATCATGTCTGGGAAGCAGGTACGGATAATTGGAATAATACGGTCGACGTCCACATAAAACATCTCCGTGACAAAGTTGACCGCCCATTTGACCGAGCGCTCATTAAAACTGCTTACGGCATCGGTTATTTGCTAGACGATACGCAATAATTCAAATAATTAAAGGAGCGACCATGCAAGAGACACTATTCGCTATTCTCACTAATCCACAATTCCGTACAACGACATCAGTCGAGGCGATTCTTGATCAAGAGTTCGTTTCGGGAGCATCCTGGTTCTCAAAACTCCCCGTCTTGCCTGTATCTACAAACGATTAGCCATCGCTGGTACATCTTTATGAGAAGCATACCCACGCAACAACCAATCCCTGTCTTCCGCGACCGGAAGCTAGTATGTAGGGTTGTACTTATTGGTACTTTTTTGGCGACGTTGGTTGTAGCGTTGCTATTACTGGTGAGCCTCAGCCTAAACCATGCCCAGGCCGGGGGCCGGCTGGCTGTTTGCGGCGTTGCCTTTTTGTATATCATCATCGCCCAATTATTGGCCAGAGCAAAGCATTACCGTGCCGTATCCTACTTGCTTGTCATTTTCTATACGGTACTCGCGACCGGAATAGTCTGGAGTTGGGGAATCAATACCCCTATTGGCCTGCTTACTTTCGGCCTCGTGATCGTACTGGCTGGCGTCGTCCTCACGGCCCGGCATGCCATATTCATAGCGCTTGCGACTATGGCGATACTTACGATCATACAAGCCACGATAAGCCTTGGGTGGCATACGCCGGACATAACAGGAACCGGCAGTCCTTCCAGCTTTGGAGATGTCTTTGCCTATTGTACGGTCTTTGACATGCTAGCTCTTATATCATGGCTGTATAATCGTGAGATAGAGCGCCTGCTAGATCATGCCGGACGAGCAGAGATGGCCCTGCGCAAGCAAAAATCCACCCTCAAAACACAAGTCAAAAAGCGAACCGCGGAATTACGGCAGCTTCAGCTAGAAGAAATGCAACATATGTATCACTTTGCCGAACTTGGGCAGCTCGGCGTCACGCTTTTACATGATCTAGCCGGTCACTTGACCGCTTTGACCCTGGAAATTGAAGGCATCCAGAGCAAGGCGCATGCCAAAACTATCGAACGAGCACAGCAAATCATCCAGTACCTTGGGGACATCGTTACCAATACCCGAAACCGTTTACAGGGCGAAAGCCAAGAACAAACGTTTAATATTGTGCGTAAAATAAGCGAGGTGGTCGATTATTTGCGGTACAAAGCGGGTGAAGCGCAGGTAGTAATCGACTGGCAGCCAACGTCCCGGTCCTGGGAATACACCGGAGATCCGCATAGTCTTTGCCAGGTTGTTGCCATTATTGCCAACAACGCCATTGACGCCTATCCACCAGCCGGCAATCCATTAAGCAACCCGAAAAACCGGCGCGTTACCATCGCACTTCGGCAAGAGGGCGATCACCTTGCGTTGCATATTAGCGACTACGGCAAAGGAATTAGCAAAAGCGAGCGGAAAAGGTTGTTCAAACCAACACATAGCACCAAAAAATCAGGCCTAGGACTGGGCCTCTATATCGCCAAGCAAATCACAGAGATGGAATTTTCAGGGACGATCAGTCTCAATCCATCGAATAGTAATACAGAATTCATTATTAGCTTACCGCTTACCAGGCATGGATAATCGTTCTATACAGACAGCACTTACGCAAGCAATCCGAGCCCTCAACAGTATATCCGAAGACGAAATTCGCGAGCTTCCGCTGCTCGACCATTCTCTTATACTTGGCACGTTGCCAGACATAGCACCCCTGGCGAATGTACGCAAGCAGCTGGCCGGGCGCTTGCGCCGGCGGCTTGACGCGGCCCCAATGGAAACAAGTAACATATACGAACTTTTTTTGATGCTCGTAGCCCTATGGAAATACAACCCTGAGTATATTTCCAGCGAGCAATTCGCTAGCGCGATCGAACGTCTCATAAAAGCCGAGGCCTCTGTTGGCGGTCCGTATTATTCCGGCGATACCATTTCAATTGAAGCGAACATACTAATTGCTATCTTTATGCGGCATGCCGTCCGGCCGTTGCCTAATCTTGAAACCTTTCTAGACAAAATCATCGCCTTGGAACATTTCGAGGATACAAGATTTACCAGCCCTATTTTAGTGTATCTCTTGGCAGAAGCAGTGAACGGCAAAAAACTCGGCCATTACATTGCGCACCATTGGCAGCAAGGCCGTTGGCAAACAGCCGAACGGCAAGCCGTAGCGTTGAGCATTCTTAGAAATAACACGCCAGCTTCTGAAATAAATCAGGCACTACTGCATATTTGCCAACAGCAAAAAAACAGTGGATTCTGGCAAGGAGAATCACTTATTCGCACCGCAGGCGGGCAATCCAGCGCACATATTGCCTCGACCGCGCTGGTTGTAAAAGTACTGAACGACTGTTTGCCCAGCTCCACCAAATCTCCTGTTTCTGGTTGGCAAAAAAAGCGGCGATCTGTCAATAAAGCAGCCAAAAAACTCTATGACAACTACACCGAACCGCTGCGTTCTTCTGCGCAAACTATCATCGACCAGGTATGTGCAGCCGACAAAAACTTTGAAGTTACCCTTCTGCCGTGTCTGTTTGCCAATGCACTAAAAGACCCTGTAGCACTTTCTGATCAACAATACACCGCCCTGTGCCTCGCCAGCGTATATGCCTGGACCGCCTACACAATCTATGACGACTTCTTGGACTCCGAAGGCACTCCGGTAAGATTACCGGTCGCCAATAGTCTCTTGCGTCTCTCGCTGGACTATTTCGGCCGGGTTTTGCCGGCGCAGCCTCGCTTTCAGCAATATGTCGCAGCTGCGTTCAACGAAATGGACGAAGCTAACGCCTGGGAATTACGCCACTGTCGCATTACGGTCCAAAACGGCCAATTTCATATTTCCCGGCTACCAAGGTATGGCAAGCGCGCTCAATTGGCGGCACGTTCATGCGCCTATACGGTGATACCACGGGCAATTTTATTACAACACCCTCGGGCCAATCTTCGGGCAATGCGTCACATCGAAGCCGGTTTTCGTAACTATCTCATCGTTCGGCAGCTTGCCGACGACATGGAGGATTGGCAGGCTGACATCAAAGCCGGGCGAACAAGTTACGTAGTGGCAACCATCTTGCGCGAGATGCGGATCAAGCCCAATGTGTACCGGCAAAGCGAGCTACTCGGCGCCATGCAAAAGCAATTCAGACAAACCACGATGTCGCATATCTGCCGGTGCGCCCTACGGCACATCGAAAAAGCCAGACACCATTTTGCCGGCAGCCAGCTACTACGCAAAACCAATGCCATTTATGAGATGCTCGATACACTCGAGCTATCGCTCTATCAGTCTTTGGACACACAAGAAAAGGCCCAGGCCATACTTCGCACCATAGAACGACAGCCAAAGCAACCTAAGCACGAACCACACTAAAGCAACGATTAGCTTGGCACCAGGGCGCTATATTTTATCGGTAAATACCACAAGGCGCTGCAAATAGCTGTGATGAACTGGATCCCAACTCCCCGTACACGTAACAAGATTCAGATGTGACCCGCTACTACTGAAGAGATCTTTGGGGCTGTCATTTTGGTTATAGGTTTGGACCGCACGCACTACAAAAGTAGTAGTCTGATGCTTGTCATCAACAACCGATACAGCATCACCCGGCAGCAGCTTGCCGAGGCTACCAAATACGCCAGGCTGACCTTTTAGTCCGTCCAGATGGCCAACAATTACGGCGCTACCCGCATTCCCTGGCAATGGCCCGTATTTATACCAGCCTACATGCACGATATCGCCGGGGGCGGCCATGTGGCCGTCGGCCCTAATTCCCATATATAAAATATGAGCATTAACCTTAATTTTTGGAATTTCGAGTTGATCCGGCAACCCGCGATTCGGCATCGCGCTAACCAAGTTTTGCATAGGCACTACTCCGCCCTTGGACATGTTAGCTGTTTCTTTTACCGGCGCAACTTGCATGGTATGGCCGGTGCGCGCGCCAAAAACAAAAAAGGACAACAAAAGCAACGCTGCCAAAGCACTAGGAGCGCCAAACAACACCCACTTAGGTGTCACAATATGGCTTTTGGGAGCCGATGAACAGACCGATGAGGATAAACGCCTTGGCATTGGCTCGGCGGCTGCGCCTGTTGGCATTTGTTTATCACCTGAAACAGAAGCAATTTTCAAAGGCCGCCTGACATCACTCCACGTATAGGCCGGGTTTTTTGGGTGTATCCCTTGGGGAGTTATCGGCGGTAACAGTGAGTGTTCTTTTGCAGAACCATCAGCTTGCCACGCAACGACTTCGCTGCAATCTTCAGTCTTTTGCTGTGTAGTTGGCTGGTTTCTATGAGGAATAGCATGCGGACGATGATAGATGTGTACATGCCGCCTGATGATTTGCTTATCCTCTGGTATTAGACCTGCATTGAGTCGTGGGCGCTGCGTCATGTGCCGTCATCGCTACTTTTGTCTTGATCCCAGGAAATGTACACTTTTTTGTATCACATACAGCGCTGCTGAAACGATCACGCCAACAATAGCGAGCGTAACCCACGGCGCACGCTTAGCCTGGGGAGCAAGACCGGTGTTAGGCAAGCCAGGAGTAGTAGTACCTGCCGCACCCCCTCCCGGTGTAGGATTCGGATTAGATGTGGCCGTACAGGCCGGGACCGTGTTAAGGGTATCCGTAGCCGTAGAAACCGTTCCGCCAAATGCCAAGGCTCTACCCGTCCACGTTACCGTACTGCCGATGGTGATGCCCGATGCATCAATATCCGTTCCGGCAAACGTACTATTAGCTCCAAGCGTCGTTGCCGCTGCTGGCGTCCACCAAAGATCACATGCCGATGCGCCACCTGTTGCCGTAACACTTGAATTGGCTACCGTAGTAAGTGCGCCCGTCATTCTAAAAATATACGTCCCGCCGCCGTTAAGCGTAATGCCCGCCGTACCCACCGAAGCAGCCCCCGTAATACAATACACTCCGGGCGTATACACACCGACAGGGCCGTGCGTAGTATCGGTTGCCAAGTCGATTGCACCAGGTGCAAAATTAAAGGTACATGCTTGACTATTCAGGGCTGTCAGGGCCGTACCTTGGTCAATTCCTGCCTGGTTATACGTGCCATCAGCGTTATGCGTAGAGCCACTCACCGTGGGCGCTACCGCCGGGCCGGTTGTGTATCCAAGGTCGCCGTTAAGCGTAGTACCTGCGACAGTATTGGTGTATGTACTAGAAAGAATCGTAAACGTATTAGCCACTCCAAGACCCGGAGACGTCGCCGCATAGCTGGTAGATGACGCCATGCATATAGTTAGTATTAAAATGCCGAACAATGAGCCAAACGCAACTACTCTAAGCTTCATACTTTTCACCTTTTTCAAAAGTTTACATCCCCTTAAACGCTTTGCTGTGATTTTAGTGTTACATTATTAGCTGGACATTAAACCACTTATGTTTGTTTGTACGCCCCCAAGCCATCAATGCTATGCTAAAAGTAATAGTTATAAGGGGGGTGGACAATGACTACATTCGATCGTAATTCGCGAGAAATTCGAGGCCGACGCGGCTGTATAACGGCACGATTTGTTGCCGCGTTTGTTATTGTTGCTACAGCCGCAACCGGTTGGTCGGTGTATCGAAGTCAGCACCAAGCAGCCGCCTTAACGATAAGCTGCGCCGCATCGTCTCTTAACCTTTCGATTGGCCCAAGTCAGGGCACGGCCGGCACAATATACACAGATGCCGTTTTCACCAACCAAAGCAACCAGATTTGTGTGCTTAAAGGCTACCCGAAAGTAACGCTCGTCAATTCGCATAATACGGTTCTTGGCTCTGCGGCTGCGCACAACACAGCATTCCCCGCTCTTGCGGTTACCCTTGCACCAGGCGCCTCGGCACATGCGGCGATAGGCTTCCCTGACCCTGGCAACTTTGATCCCGGAGTCTGTTCGGCAGCATCAACAAACCTTATGGCAACACCGCCAGCTCTTAGCACACATCTAGAAACACCACTTGTCCGTCAATACTGCCCAGGCTTTTCGGTCACTGCAATTCTGCCTGGCCTCTAAGCATACCGCCGCAGATACATTATTTTTTAATCACCTTACCTTAAAATTTGAATAGCTATTAAACTCAGATGAAAATACAGGGGGTAACAACATGCGCATTAATAATATGCTCAAGAAAATGTTCCGTTCACGACTTGACGTTAAGAGAGCCGTGCTTTTTATTGGCGCAACGCTGGTCGCCACAACATCGTTGTCCTCGGTTGGCCTAGCCCACGCCTCATCTATTAGCTCCTCCTATACTAAAACTACTCTCGTATCAGATCTTCCCGGCGTCGCGCCTGTCCTTGATGCAAAGTTAGTCAATCCGTGGGGACTATCTAGCAGCCCGACAGGTCCATGGTGGATTTCCGACAATGGGTCGGGAAGTTCGTCGGTCTACACCAGCAGTGGAACTTCGGTGTTGCCAGCTGTGTCAATCCCCTCGCCAACCGGCGTAGCAAATGGGGGCACCCCGACTGGCAATATCTTCAACTCGGCGGCAGGGTCGCAACCAACATCATTTGTCATAAGAAAAGGGCTAATGGCCGGACCCAGCAACTTTATGTTCGCGACCGAAGACGGAACCATCTTGGGCTGGAACAGAAGCGTTGATAGCGCGAGTGCGATTATTGCCGTCAATCGTTCGGCCGCAACCGACAGCAATAACGACACTGGCGCAGTCTATAAGGGGCTGGCTGCGGGCTCGTTTAATAGTGAGCAGTACATTTACGCTACAAATTTCCGGTTCGGAACAATCGAAATGTTTGATAAGCATTTTCAGCTCGTTAAATCCTTCACCGATTCTCAGCTTTCCCGGACATGCCCATTACCTGGCCAGTGTTATTCGCCGTTCGGTATACAGAACATTAAGGGCAATCTGTATGTAAGCTTTGCGCTACAGGACGCGCAGAAGCATGACGACCAAAAAGGTTCGGGACATGGATTCGTCGATGTCTTCGACACCAATGGCCACTACCTAAGGAGGCTAATTTCACACGGGAGCCTAAACTCTCCGTGGGGACTGGCTTTGGCGCCGAACGGCTTTGGTCGTGCAAGCGATCATTTGCTTGTAGGTAATTTCGGCGACGGCCATATTAACGTCTACGACATTTACACTGGCGGCTTTGACGGTAGGCTAAAAGACGCAAGTGGCAGGTCAATTCAGGCTGATGGCCTCTGGGGATTGGCCTTTGGCAACAACGGACTAGCCGGCATGAATAATGAGCTGTTCTTCACTGCTGGCATCAGGGATGAAGCTCACGGTGTATTTGGAAAGATCACAAAAAACTAAGTACTCCGTGATTCTACGCGATCCTTTCAGTCCTATCAAGTGACTCCAAAGGCAAATGGTCGAAATAAAAGATATGCCTATCCGACATTGTCTGCAATAATAAGCATATGCATATACCTCACCCTAAAATAAAGCACGTCGTATCTTCAATCAAAAAACAGCCCCTACGGTTTTTTGCCGTTACGACGCTAGCCGCAATAGCTGCAACGGTATGGATGTTCTATGGCATGGCGCCTGCTTTCGCCCTAGGAGGCATACGCGGGTACTCGGCGCAAGCGGCTACGCAGAGGTGTACATTACAGCCAAGAGTGGCGGACAGCTGTCAAAGTAACAATCCCCAAGTTACGCTCGATGTCTATAACCCCTTCGACTCCTCTTCGTGCGATTTCCAGTATTTAATCAACTGGGGCGACGGTGGCCAGATTCAAAACACGTATCTGTTTGGCGGTCCGGTTGGCGTGTATTATTTGACTACGCACACCTACGCAACGGCTGGTACGTATCATATCTCGGTGCATAGAAGGAATATCGCCGGTCCATGCGCATTCGAGACATACAACTACTTTCAATTTACATTAATGCCATCCACGAGAGTGACGAGCCCAGTTCAGGGCAACGTAATCGCTCTAACCGACCCGGTATACCTTACGCCGCAGCCAACGGCCAGCCAGCGCACGCCGGCCAATCGTAGTCTGAAAGTAAAAGGCACTACCGATTGTGGCTGTGACATCACCGTCAACGGCGTAAGTGCAAACGTTAGCGGCCAAGACTGGAGTGTTCTCCTTCCAAACGTGCAACCGGGCAGGCTGCAAATCGACATCCATAGTAGCACGGGGCAAAATAGTTCAATCAGCATCACATTGATTGATGTGAATGTGGCCAATCCCGGAGAGAACCAGGTAATACCGTTAAGCGCAACACCGGCAATGCCCGACCTCGCTGCCAATGTACGGATTGACGGACTTCCGGGGATTCCCGCAAATGCCGATTTTAGCTGGAATCTCGAGGCAATTAATCGCTGGGTTTCGAGGCCCAATCGCTGGCAAGACGACACTAGCGTGATTGCCGTTGGAACCACTTTTGGATCTTCTGCATGGCATCCGACCTACACGCGCCTTCTGGGCGGATGGGGCAGACTTACCGTAACAGCAAATCTGCCTGGAGTAGTTGACAATCCGGTTGCCTCTGAGCCGCGGTGGATCGATCTTCCGGGCACTAATCCAGGTCCGGTAGTAGTAAAATCGTTCATCCAAACACACGCAGGCGGCGACGCTAATGCGGTCACCCACATTGCCTGTACAGAAAGTGCCGGCACGTACAATCAGTTCCGGCCGACCGCGCAGCCACTCTCTATACGGTACTTAGGCCAGACGATTGCCATCGACGCTGCTTCAACGCTCATCCCGGCAGACTGGCTACCTAATCCGGCACCGCTCAGGCCACTTTTTGGGTATCCATCAGGAATCGGTATCATGCAGCTAGACCCCGCGTCATTCCCCAATCAGCAGTGGGACTGGCAACAAAATATCTTCGGCGGCATTAACCTTTACCGCGAAAAAAAGCGAATTGCCTCCAACTGGCCCGTTCACGAATTTGAACGCGTGGCCGCAGAACGCGCTCATGATATCCACCGCGTTAACTCCGCCCGCCTAGCCCACCATCTGCCACCGATCTCAATGCCACCAGCCGATGTTCCTAACTACACAGCGGATCAGCTACAACGGGATACAATTCGCGGTTATAACGGCTATGGGAGCGGCTCGCGCTACCACGAATATACCTACAACTCTGGCTATGTCATTTCTCCAGACCACCTAACTTTAACTGTTTCCAACCCAGGATGGGTTACTACTCCGGGCCTAACCAACCCTGGCTACGTCGATAACGTATTAGGGTGCAATACCTAACGACGAGTCCAAGACGAGAGCCCAATTTACTATAGTTATGACGTCAAATTTTGCGCTCCTAGGCTTCATCTTTTATAATTATTGTTAAATGCGATACGGGGTGCGATAAATATAATCGATGCCAGAAATGAGCATAGGAGGGTAGTTAACGAATGAGTAAGATTGTAGTTACTGGAGCGACCGGTCATATTGGTTCTGCGCTCGTGAAGACGTTACGCGAGCAAGGTGCAGATGTCCGGGTAATCGTGCGCACGCCGGCAGACCAAAAAGAAATGCCGGCAGGGGTAGAAGTTTTTACAGGCGACTTGGCTGACCCGAAGACGTTAAGCGCTGCCTTCATAGGCGCCGACAAAGCATTCTTATTGCCCGGCTACCCGGGAGTCGCAACCGAAATGAAAAAGGCAGGAATAGATTATATCGTACAATCTTCGGGCATTTCAGCCGCCCTCACCGACTCCGATGACGCAATAAGCAAGTTCATGATCGCCTCAGAAGAAGAAACTAAGCAAGCGACGGATAATTGGACCATCTTAAGGCCAGGCGCTTTTATGTCCAATACTGAACGGTGGATTCCAGCAATCAAGGCCGGCCAGCCGGTACGCCTCACCTTTTCCGACAAAAAAACCGCACTTCTCGATCCAGCGGACATTGCAGCGGTAGCAGCCGCGATCCTCCTGGAATCCTCACCCTCTCATAAAGGAAAAGCGTACCACCTGTCAGGAGGCGAGCAGCTGTTTCCGCGAGACTGTATTCATATTCTTGAGGAAATATCCGGCAAAAAAATTGCTTACGAGGAGCTTTCAAATAGCGAAAGCATCGAGGAACTACGCGCAAACGGTACGCCCCAGAAATATCTGGATGCCTTTCATGATTTTTATATCAAAAACCTCATTGATGAGTCTGTCATCTATCCTGCGGTACAGGAAATTCTTGGAAGATCACCCCGTACATATAGGCAGTGGGCCGTAGACCACCAAAACGCATTCTTCGGTTAAAACATCCGAGTGCCGTTCATCTGTTACTATAAAAAGATGCAAGCCAACGTTCAGCTCGTTAAATCATTCACACAAAATCCGGAACAAGGAAGTCCGACGGGTATCGTTCTGGCCGCCGACAATCTTTCTGACGACCAGATGCAACATATTGCCGCCGAGCTTAATTTTGCCGAGTCGGCTTTTGTGCAAACACCAACTATGGACGGAGCCGACTACCGGCTACGCTTTTTTGCGCCGAATCACGAGGTCGACCTTTGTGGCCACGCCACCATTGCCACCTTTCATACGTTTATAGAAAAGGGCATCGTGCAGATCGACAAGGATCTGGGCAAAACCGAGCTCGTGCAAGAAACCCGCGCCGGGAAGCTAGATGTCACCTGCTATGCTGACGGCCTCATTGTTATGAAGCAAAAAAATCCGGAGTTTGGCGCAGTCGAAAAAGATAGAGAACGAATCGCTCGGATGCTTGGCATTACCGTAGCCGATTTTATTGATGACCTGCCCCTGCAAGTTGTCTCTACGGGTACACCTAAACTACTCGTGCCACTTAGGAGCCTCGCAGCACTGCACGCAATTCGTTACGACCGCACGAGCATTGAAGCCATTAAGCAGTATTGTCGCAGCACAGCCGCTCGCGGTATCTATCCTTTTACGACGGAATCGCCAATTCCCGATACAGACTTTTACGCCCGCCAATTTAATCCATTAGCAGACGAAAACGAAGACCCGATCACGGGCGTGGCTGCCGGTGCTCTAGGCTGCTATGCTGACAAGTATAACCTCTTGGGCAGGCAGCAATGTAGCGTAGCACAAGGTTACGATTTAGATATGGGTGGCACAATGGTTGTGGACGTGTCGGCTGGCGTGCAGGTTGGCGGATATGCGGTGAGTTACGGCGAGAAAACGCTTAATGTAGCATAATCTAAGCTGCCTTCTGATCGTCGGTACTGTATAATACACCTCTTGACTATGGAGCAGACCCTTTGGCATGACGAATATATACCGCACGAAGAAGCACGTCTTCCACTGCCGCTAGGCTGGACGGCAGTTCGAGCCGCCAATGTACACTCAAAAGCAGTTATAGAAGATGACTCTGCGGCGGCACACTCAAGCATGGCCGCACTAACAGCTGCACTGAAAGTCACGAGGACAAAAATAGATACATGGAGCGCAGCCGAACCGGGCAGCGAGGAAGCTTTGCAGGCAGAGGCAATCGTTGATAACTTTGCCATGTACGATGCGCACCAGCTTCCGGTACTACTGGCACAGAAAAATCAGCGCAACAGTCTTGGTGGTATGATACTAGATACACGCAACAACACGTCCGGAGATCTATATGTCGAAAGGCGGCCATACGAGCTCTTCAATTGGCTCAAAGACCTTAACGATAATCGCTTGCTCAATTTTTTGCAGTGGAATTATGACCGTACACGACTAGCCAGTGAAACCTTAACAGCTCACCGACCAAACTTTGAAAATACCATACACTTCCACTTTAGCAAACTTGCCCTCGAAGGCGTCATACCCGATCATGCCGAACAGGCGCTTAAAAAAGGGTTCGCCAATACAAAGCATTTACTAGCTATTGATGCGTTTGAAGCAGGCATATATGGTGCAGTAGGACTGCACTACGGCACCATATCGTCGATCGGCCTGCACAAAGAATTTGGCCATCAAAACATGGACGAAAACTTGCCAAAGATTCGTAAAGTTCTGGCACATGAATTTCTGCACGCAATTGGCGCCGCTAATGCGATGGACATAACGTACTTACTGAGCGAAACCGAAGCGCCCCAAACCTGGGCGAATGAGGCAACCGTAGAGCATCTTGTGCAGGCGGCATATTTCGGAGATCCGTTTACAGTAGAGCCGAACGCACGATCGCGTGACCTCGGTTCGTACTCTGTAAATCGGCTATTGCTCCATCTAGTAATGACTTGTGGAGACATTCCTATACCACTAAGAGCCGTTACTGACGCTTACTTTGAGCCGATAACCGGCGACAAACGCTATCGTCGTCATCTGGACGGTCTTTTGCGGCAAAGTTATAGCAATGTTCTGCCCGAACTACCGCCCGATAAAAATATATTTGAAGCAATTGCCGTCGAGTATAACTCCGCGTCGCGTGCCGAAAAATTGAATGTTCTTGATAACTGGATCTACCGCATCAGTGGCGACTCCACTATGCTAAATAGTGAAATGCCGTCGAGCAACTGCGACCTTATCCTAGTGAGAGAAGTCGTCACAGAAGCCGACTGAAACCTACGGCAAAAAAAGTTTTTGGGCCGAGTTGAAGAAACTGGCAATACACTTGGAAGAGTTAGACATAAGCAGCAGATTACGCTGTTTATCTTAGCTGATCCTTAACATCTCTGCGTATTACAAATGGAGGGTTAAGCGGAGTATTACCCCTAGCCATCTCATCGATTTCTGCTATAAGCCTCAGTGCTTTGCCCGATCTACCACTTAAAGTATTGCTGAACTCCCTTCCGATACGGCCAAGGAGGGACGGCTTAGGCCCTGTAACATGAACTGGTTTTTGAGCTAACAATAAGCCGGTGGCGTAGGCCCGTGCCAATGAAGCCTCGTCATCCCAAGAGGCAACGCTAATCTCGGTCAAGGCTGGAGCGCCCAATGTATGCGCCATCTCAATAAGTCTCGTGCGTTCTGAGGTCCGGGGGCGATCATCCCGTAAATCCGATGCCCAAAAATACCGTTCCGACAATGGTGATCCGGCGTCACTTGGTGCGCGTGTGTCCCAAGTTCCTATGAGTGACCGCGCGCTACTAGCATCACGGGCGATAATAAGCTGCGGCGGCATATGCTCCAACGCGTTGGCCGCAATACTGCCCACGTGCGAAGCTATAAACGTCATAGCTTCTATATCAGCTTCGATACTAGCTACGTGCGCCCGCTCGGCCGAATTATAGGCTGCGCCCGTTAACACCATGGCAACTTTAGGATCTTGACGATCTGGTACCCTATTTTGTATATATGGTATTTCGTTCATTGTATAACTCCCGCTAGTTTTATACTATCCATGGCCACGTTTAACAAGCTCATTAATCCACTGTTGTATGGCATCGAACGCATTTGCTAACGCGTTGAGACTGCTAGCACCGGGGCCGGGAATATCCCAATGTATATATTTTTTGTGGCTGCTCAGCCAAGTGGAAGTAACTGCGAAATCTGCCGTGGAGGAGTTGGTGCAGTTGAATATCCAACGTTTCATCAAAAAATTATAGTAGTGTTTGGTAGCTCAGCTTTAAGGTTATTAATGGTGGCTTGGCTCAGCGGATTGCCTGTTAGGTTAAAGACTTTGAGGTTGTTTTTTAAATTTGCTAATTCATTCGGCAGACCAGTAATTTGGTTATAGCCGTAGTTTAATGTTTGGAGTTTATTAAGCTGACCGATTTCTGCTGGCATACCAGTCATATTGTTATAGCTTACATCTAGAGTAATTAATGGCATCATACGCACTTCGGCTATTAAAGAGTTGTCGAGAAGATTGTGGTCGATTTTTAACACTTGTAAGTCTGTCATTCTGCCCATTTGACTTGGCAAAGTCTTAATACTATTGTTTGAAAGTATCAATGTGGTTGCCGCCGACTGATTATATATATCAGGTCCAACGCTATGCAATCCTCTATTGCTGTAGTCCAGAACATCGGCAGTAGAATGCGGTTGTAAGCCTGATTGTCCCGAAGATGAAGTACTGCCAGAAGTTGCATTGTTTGATTTTATTTTGCCATAAATCAACCACCCACCAAGCGCAAGGACTATGACAACCAATATGAGTACGATTATTTTTTTCAAAATGATGGCTCCGTATTTGTAACCCTTATTATACTCTTGCATTACTAGTAAGATGCTAATCTTTGCTTTACAGATGGCTATGTGGGGATAACAAAAAAGAAAATGATAAAATAGAGGCCATTGTTAAACGCTAGTTCAACAGATCCACCCTCCATGAATCCGGTCTGTAGAATGAACTAATCATTGGGAGGCCTGTGTCTCAATGATTCCGTCTTTGTCTCGAAAATAAGCTTAGCGTACTCATTTAAGACCACCCGGATGCCACGAGAAGTTGTTGTCCAGCCTTCTCTCGTAAGATCGTATGACATGAGGTCAGAAGCAATCGGTATAGTCTCGATATTCCACGGCGTAAATCTATACCAATCCATCATGCAGCGTCGGAGCACGAAAGGAGACGCAACTATAAGTAACCTGGTGGGTTGAAATTCGATTCTTTCAAATAAATCAAGTGTGCGCTTTACATTGTCCGGTATTGTTATGGCTTTAGACTCTAGTATTAAAGCAGAGCTTGGAACTCCTTCCTGGATAGCCACCTTTGCCATTCGCTCCGCTTCGCTTTGCGCGTGGGTTGCATAAACAGGCCCCTGTCCGCTTATAACGATTTTATCTGAAAAGTTGGCCTTGTATAATTCAACCGCTTTTTTTATTCTTATATCGCTTGGTGAGCCAAATACAAATACAGCGTCGGCTTGATTAGGTACGCTCTCTATAACAAGCGAATCGTACACCGCCGTGGATAAAGTGTCGCTCTGATTAAGCAAGACTGATTCAAGCTCGTCAAAACACGCTCGTAACTGCCTATCTAACTCCGTAAGACCTACCTGTTCATACGTATCCACCCAGTTGCATTCAACGCTGTTCTTAAAACACAATTTCTTGAGAGGTGTGAATATATCAGGATGAAGCCGGAGATAATCATTGTGAATAGAAGCCCTCTGAGATTCTTTGGCAAGAATTTCCCATAGTTCGCTCTCTGACGGTAGTTCAGTATTGCTTGTTCTTGGCACAACTTTTTAATAATAGCCTAAAGGGAATTGAACACCAATATGGATTGAGGCTAGAAACACAGGGTGTATTTTGTGGCAAAAAGGAGGTCTTCATGATATATTTTTTAACTATGTCCCTTGTGAACGTCTCTCGGAAGCTGCGCCAGTTTGACCACTACCAATTACGCGAACACATTCCTGAAATCAATAGACTTGGGGATTTGAGCATTAAATGGCTGCCGTTAGGTCACACTGGGTGCAGGATTATCGAACGACATCACTATCTGAAAACAATACAAAAACAAGTTGGCGAACTTGCTAATAGGGATACTGTTGTGGTCGCCGACGAGCTTAACCAAGGCATACTAAACTGCCCACCCCACAATGAGCGTCTAACCGTGCCTATCTGTAACGTGGATTTTATGGGTGACACCAAGTTCCGTAAAATCGCCTTCATCTTATCTTCCGACCAAAAGTTAATGAGTGAAAGAGAACGCATAACGTCAGCACTGGATCGTCAAAACGGCATTAATGGTTGGTGGGGCGACGACTTCAGGCCGCACGTGCCCTTGGCGACCATACCAGAAAACCTCATTGAACCGAGTATTTTGGACGCTTTTTGGGAGTTTGCCCCTGAGGAGTTAATGTTTGAGCGCGCAATCGCCGTGTCTTCGTAGATAGCATTCCTTGTCATATATAGCCTCGCCATACGGCAGTGTTTTTTCAAAAACACCATTTGTCTGCAAATACGCCGCCATATCAGCATATTATTCGGGCTTCAGATACCGCTCACCAATATATGCCGATACTTGGTCGCTTCTGGATAGTTCCAGCTAGAAGAGTTAGACGTTGAGGGTATAAGCTTGGATCAGATCATCGTCATAAAGGGGTGGGCTCCGACAGACCGCGTATCTGGTATGCCACCCTTCGATAACCCTCAAAACCCTGCCCTAGTATTCTGCTTGCCTCGCTCAAACCTTCAATTGAGGTAAGATCAAACATGTGCGCTACCCTAGTAATAACGTCGAAGGCCGACTCGCCCGGTTGCGGAATTTCGCCTTTTTGTCGGTAGTGCAACTCTGCAGTTGCCGCGGTCTTTCCAAGCAGTACCGCAAACTCTGGATGAACAGCTCGTATTTTTTCGTATCCTTCATCTCCAAATTGTGTCTTAAGTTGGTGGGTCCAATCGCCAGCGTACTGCGGCCACTTTCTACCCATATCCTGGTACGTTGAAAACCTCTCCTGCTCTTTACCGGCTGCCGTTCGTACAAGATGATAGGCTGCGTGCCTGCCTTGTAATCCCCACGCCTCGTGCCTATTAAGCAGTTCGTTTAACTCCTCTACCGCTAAATGTGTATCAAGATTAAATGCCGGTGTTTGGTAATCAGGAGTCTGAAGAACTTGTAAAAGTCTAGCGCCAATTTGCTCTTTGTCATCCGAAGGAAAAACGGTAGTCCAGGGAATTGCCGCTTCACCCGAATCCGCACCTTTCAAAACCGCCGTTGCAACTTCGATGGCTGTCTCTCGAGGAAATTGCGAGAAGACAGGTTTAGCCTCTTCCGCGATAGGAATTAACCAATCATTTGAATAATAGCGTGATGCTCCGCTTTCTTGACTCATGCCTTATTATTTAGCATAAAAAGCCCGCGGGTCAAAATCACCGCCCCGGATCGCCATCTCTCCCGGCAGGGAATCGAACTCGGTAACACGGATAACGTACAAAAACAAAATCCCCTTAGGCGTATGCCTGCGGGGATTTTACATCCGTTAGAGTTTCGTAAAACGGCTAAATTTCTATTTGCTGAGCCTAAAGACTACTCAGGTCGAAACGCTCTTCGGTGAACTGGAGTATATTGAGCCACGGTTGAAAGCTCTCGAAGTACGATGTTAGTATACAAAGGTATACACTAGTTTACATATGTACTATACTGCACTTAGGAGGACGATCCATGTCAACAACTCAAGCAGTCAAGTTAGATGATGAAACAAACGAACGTCTCAAAGCGCTCGCACGGCAACGCGATAGATCAGCGCATTGGCTAATGCGAGAGGCATTACAGCGATACCTAGCTGAGGAAGAACGCTACGAACAGGAAAAGACAGAGGATCTGGCTGAATACGAGGACTACCTACTGACCGGTAAGGCCGTAGACAATGAAACTGTAACATCTTGGCTTAACGAACTTGCAAATGGCAAGAAAACGGCATGGCCAAAACAAAAGTAGTCTGGCGTGAACGCGCACTTCAGGATATCGATCGTCTTTACGACTTCTTATATAAAAAGAGTGAGGAAGCAGCCGCAAAAGCAGCTCAGGTAGTCTTACGAGGCAGCTCACTGCTTGAAGAGTCGCCACGGCTCGGGCGGCCAATGGCAGACGGTACGGGAAGGCGTGAATTATTTATTCCGTTTGGAGCAGGGTTTTATGTGCTTCGCTATTTCTTAACAGGTGAAACTGTTGTTATTGTCCGTGTCTGGCATGGACGCGAGGATAGAAAAAAAGATTAGATTTACGTGACAGCCCACTCAGATAATACAAAATCCCCCTAGATCATTAACACTTAAGCATCAATGATTCGTTAATATTGACCGAATAAGCACCAAATTAACGAATTATCGAGGTATCATGTGGATTCAGCCTGAAATATGAAAATAGTAAGATGCACCAAATGGAGCTAAGCTAGAAGTATGGAGAAGGCTTATCCATATATGGATGACTCACTTGGAAACGTGATTAGCAGCAGGTTTGAACAAGCATGCCAAGTCAATAACCTTAAGCTAGATGTCGTAGACCTCACACAATTACAAGCACCGGTAACTCCGCTGGTAGAATTTCATCGAGAAATGTACCCCAATCGGAGCAATATCGAAGACTGGATAGATAAATGTCGCCAGCATGTTGGGTCTAGAGCAATAGTACTTTACGATCGGGAAACACCAGAAAGACTAGCTGCATGCTGTTTACTCGAACCACCTACAGCCCAGGATGTAGGTGGTGAGGCTGAGAAGCTTATTTGTGATGCACAAGATAGGTTGGGTATTCCTGTGACAAATAGGATTTACTGCAATAGCCTAGCTGTAGCGCCTGGGCTTCGCGGATCGGGGATTGCGCCGGGCCTCACCTGGACTGCGCGGAATCATTTGCGACAACCACAGGGGGCCGTGTATCTTAGTCGCATTAGCCCAGAAAACTACGCTTCCATGCGTGCGGCGAAAAAGACAGGTCGAACTTCAACAGGCATATACGATTCCGAGACAAGGAAATACATTTGGTGGGGAGTTATCCCTTCGGCCAATTCATAAGCAGAATAGACTCCAGTGTGCACCGGAGTCTATTTTATAAAATGATGTAATAATTGCGATGGTGAGCCTAACGACGACTCGGGTCGAAACCCTCTTCGACAAGTTGGAATATATTGAATTGCGATTGAAAGTGCTGGGCGTACCTGCTGCAATTTGAACACACTACTTGCCGATTTTCCAAACACCCTTTTCTCGGAAAGCCGAGATAGTCTGGCGGCGGGCCGCATTAAGTAGGGTATTCGATGATTCACTCGTTTGCTTCGCATATTCGGTGAGCGTTATGATTTCCAAGCCCTTCAAGTATGTAATCCGCTTGTTTAACGATTCCATAAGCGATAGCGATAGCAGACTGTCTAACCGATCGGTTGACTTGTTATCCTGATACGCCTGAAAAGCCGGATAGTAATAGTTTTGAGAAAATTATGGACATAGTGTAGTTAATATGTCATAATATTAACATGCGTGTGTTACCTTTTTTGCGTGCCGAGCCCCTAATAAGAAGCTTCGATTGGGAATTGTACAGTACAACAGCCCGCGACCTACTGCAGTGCTAGGAGTAGATGTAAACCCGCAAGCAGTCGAAGCTGCGAAGCCAGCATGCTGTCATGGTACATGAAAGCGACCTGGCGCAAGGTCTGCCCACCAAAAAACTGGCACATGTCGTTCTGTGCAATAACGTTCTGTTCCACCTCGATCCCGAAACCGCAGAAAACATCGCCAGCAACCTTGCCAATCACGTTGCCCCAGGGGGCATAATGAGCCTTGGAACAAATCCGGCCCAAACAGGGATGGAAGCGAATCAAGGTATGGATTATCTCACTTGGCTGCAGTACATGGGCAACAGACTCGAGGACCAGGGAATGCGGCCCGCACTTTTCAGCCAGGACGTACCTTTTGCGTTTCAGAAGAGTGCCTGAAGTTAATCATCCGTTATCTTCAGCCTAATACTAGAGCCAACTTTAGTTCGGCAAGGAGCAACAAACATATGTGCAAACCTAAAGCGCCCTTGGCTTAGTAGTAAGTATGAGCTTGTTGTCACTCTAAGCTTGACAAATATTCTTCTAGAGCTTTAGGTGGCTGAGCATAGGAGCCCATCACTGCACGGTCAGTCGCACTAAACGGATTGAACTTACCTGAGAGCAGCCAGGTCATGGCAGCATCCACGCAATCATTTTGGGAGATCCAATCGAGCAGTCGCCACGTTGTTTCTGAGTTCGAGAAATAGGTAAGATCTCTCATGTGAACCGCACCGCGCGCATCGGTATGCATGCCTTGGCATATGCGACCCACTATGGCAAGTGACGCTTGCTCCGCTTGGGCCAGCTCTTCTTCTGTCAAATCACGTTCCTGCCCGCAAGCCATAGTTATGTGATGTTGTGCTTTGATGGAATCTACAACCTCGCTTAGGTTCAAGGTACTTCCCATGGCTTGCATGCCAAGGCCCACACTTACATAGAGAATCGTGCCTATGAATGGCTCGTACTCTCCCTCAAAGCACTGCTCTAGGGCGATACCGAATGATTCTTCAAAACCCATGTAGCTGGTCGTGCCAGTCCTGCCGAGCTGGAACCCTGCCGCCTCAGCATTAGCCGACCTACCGACGTGATTGAAAATCTCGTGGGCCAGAATTCCACGCAAGCACTGGGCGTCAAGAGATCGATGATTATTTGGTACTACCGCCAATCGCCGGGCAGAGAAGACAGTCATGGCAGACGTTTGGCGCTCAATCGGCTCGCAGCGCCAGCCTAATCGGGCAAGTAATGGATCGTTTTCAATGGCGTACGCACAGACGTCACGTATCTCGGCCGGTCCGTACTCTTCTTTATCGTCGGTGATATATTCTAGAGCGCCTTTATAGCGCTCATGATTGCCAAACCATTGTCTGACGTCACGCAGCGTCTCCGGGCGCGGTCCGTCGTATAGTTCGACGTCGGGCCCGTTTGCAATTACGCTTTCAAACATGGCAACCAGTTGATCGCGTACGGCAGCAGCCTGCGGTGCATTGTCGAGATTCACTGCAATCATTTGATCTCGTTTCCTGATGAGAGCGGTAGTAAAGAGTTCATCGCTGTAAAGATGCCCATACCGGTCACGCTCATGCACCATAATTCTTTCTGCAGAAGGTCGATTGGTTGTTTGCTGATAAACAGCCTCTCTCGTTAATGAGATTGCGCCGATACCCGCAGATACCGTTTCGGTGAGCGCTTCACCTTCGGGCGTAGCATCACTACAACGGTCGAGCAACTGCCACCAATCGTCTTCAGGCCGGCCGACCAAGCGTTGCCGAAGCCCATCGAGCTGGGTAAGTTGCAGGTGCACCGAGCCATCTGCGGCTCGCGTTGCATTGGTATCAAGCGTGAAGAGATCATCATCTCGCTCGCCCAACATTGCTAAACTTTCATAGAGACGGGACGATGAGAATGAATCGTTGTGGTTAATCATTCTATGACTATACCCTGCGTGATAGTTAATACATTGTAAGGTATTTCGGGTATGCAGTAATGCATATACGAAAGCCTGCAAGGTGCTTCTGCGAAATATTTTGGGATGGGTTAGAGCGGTTAAGTGATCAACTCAAAGAACTCGGAACGTAGCACTGAGTAAGCAAAAAAGAAAGCGGGCTGGCCTCCGCTATACAGCAGTGGCGTCCCGCGTTTCTAATGCAAATATACATTAACCTAGCGTCCGTAGTCAACCATTACTTCTTGGCGGGTTATAACAATGATTCGTTTTATGGCTTTGGCATCTTTAAAACGACGATCAATTTCGTTTAGCAATTTTTTGGTAGGGATGCGGCCATCCATCCGGCGTAAATCAAGCACAATATTTGGTGATTGCCGCAAGGCGAGCCTTAATTATTTGGAGCAGCGAGCATTCCAATGCTACCGCCCATGCTGTGCCCAACTAAGTAAACTCTTTTTGCGTCTAGCGAATTAACCGCCAGCGCAATAACGTTAGCTTGGTCAAGCAGATCATACGAAAAGTCTGCCGGCTTTTCCGATTGGCCAAACCCCAATAGATCTATCGTACAGATGCCATATTGTTTTAGTACATCTGACGAGAAGGCTCCGGTAAAGCCCTCTTTACTACCACCCCAGCCATGCAGAAAAACTATAAGGTTATCTGCGTTAGCGCGCAACCTAACAGAAAGCCCGTATGTTTTACCTGCATAGTCTGCGTATATTTCACGCGGCCGATCTTTCATATAATTCGTAATTACCAACTTTATAAAGTTAGAAACTATTTCGTTCGTTCTTCAACCTTCTTAGTGTCGCTTTGCACCATCTCGCCCATAGCTTGATTCATATCGATACCGCGCTCAGAAGCTATGTATAAAACCTCTGCCAATATATCTGCAAGCTCATCACTGAATTCGGCTTCAAGGGTATTTTTATCTTTGCCATCTGCCCAACGATCACCAGAAAGTTGCAGCATAACTTTATTAAGACTCCCGATTTGATACGCCAGGTCTTTAGCGGCCACCTCCCACGTCCAATGTTTTGTGCCTTGCTTATCGTACTGCGCAAAGCTGTCTCTTACTATTTGGGTGAGTTGGGAAATGGTGTAGTCTTTCATGTAATCATTGTAGAAAAAATAAAAAGAAACGCGAAATGCGTTCCTTTTAGAAGCGATGTAATAATTGCAATAGTGAACCTGCGGGGACCTTCTGCGAACTATTTTTGGGATGGAATTGAGAGATTCAGTGATAATCTTGAGAAACTGGATATGGACAATACCTAAATAGCATAATTATCAGCAGCGAACTTGGCCTGGTCAATAAAAACCTTCTTGGCATTTCCTAGTGTGCCCAGCTCGTAAAAGGCGAGGATGGCAAGCTTATAGGTATTTACGTCGACCGCGCGGAGTGATAATGGAAATGAATCGTTAGCGTATAAAATCGCATTCGCTAAAATGCGCCCGGTTCGTTTGTTGCCGTCATTGAATGGCTGCAAGTAGCATACATAAGTAAAAGCGAGCAGTGCTTTCTCGTATACGTCCTTCTTGGAGTTTATAACATCACAAAGATGCCTAAGCTCATCCTCAATTTGGAACTTGTTATCGAGAGGCTTGTATGCACTTCCGGTGATACCGACTAGACGCTCACGCAAACCACCGTCAAACAATCCTTCCGCTAGTAATTTATGAAGCTCAATAACTGTTTGCATTTGCAAATTTCCCGCAAACTCATCCCTATGTTCTTCAGAGAAATCCAGAGCTTTTTTGTGGTTTATAACCATTGTCGTTTCTTCTTGGGTCTTACCCTTAGCAGGTATTCCCTCTTTCAGCAACGTTTCTGTTTCGAGCAATGAGTAAGTATTGCCCTCAAATTGTGATGACTTCCAAGATAATTCAATCGTTATACGTTCGCGTTCGCGCCGGATAATGTCTGCTGGTGCGGTTTTTAGTTTATTCCTGAACGTTTTGTCGAAGCCGTTCAATTTTTCTACTTCTTCTGGAGTAAAGAGCGGGGTTTTATCTAATATATCAAGCCTGTCAAAGTCGTAGCTCAACGCCTCCCTGCCTTCTTCAGCAAAAATCCTTTCCAATTGATTCTCAGACAGGGCGAGGTTGATTCTGCCCGCGCCAGTAACCGTATATGAAACCGCGCGCGCCTCGCCCGATCTACCAACAAGTCGCTGCTCGATAAGTTCATTGATGTCACGTTGTAAAGTGCGCTCCGTTACTTCCCTAAATTCAGGAAGCGCAACAAGTTGGGGCAGGGTATTGCTGCCGGCCATAAGTGAAACCATTATCCGTTGCTGGCGATTTGATATGCTCATGTTTTTATTCTAACAAATCCCGACATTCTACACAAAGTATCCCGACATTTTGTCGGGATACTTTATTGAACTCGATAACAGGGGTAGCGCGTAAAAGCAAAATCCCCTGGGCGCATGCCCGCGGAGATTTTATATCTGTTAGGATTTCGTAAAATAGCTAAATTTCTATTTGGTGAGTCTAACGACTACTCAGGTCGAAACCCTTTTCGGTGAGTTGGAATATATTGAGGTACGGCTGAAAGCGCTGGGTATTCCGACGATTAGGAGCGGACAGGGTTGCGGATACGTAAGTTCTCGATTTGTGCAAAGTCGTCTACGTTTGCCGTCCAAAGTTCATAATCATGTTCAAGGGCGGTTGCGGCTATAATAGCGTCGCCTAAACTCATACCTTTGGCTTGGCGTAGTTTTATGGCCTGTTCCACGACACCATCGGTGAGGGGTAAATCATATGATTCACTAAAAAGCGCCTCAAGTAATAGGAGTTCGTTTGCATGAATGCGCGAAAAACCCAGGCATTCGATCTTTGTAATGCTTGCGTGGGAAATATCTTTGCCCATTACAGTCTTTCGGTCAAGCATGCCGCTTGCAAGGTAAATAAAGATATTTGAATCAAGAAGGATCATACTTCAAGCCTAGCCCCTACTGGGCAAGGAACGATCCTTACGGATTTCACGTTGCCATGCTACGGGGTCTTTAATATCTTTGTAGGCACCGGCCTCCTGTAATTGGCGGAGAACTTCTTGGATTCTGCCACGATTTTGTTTTGGCTCAGGTATCGGCAGTGCAATAACCGCCTTCTGTCCAGACTCAAGCTGAGCGTCTTCAACGTACTTTTTAGGTACGCGCAGCGCGTACGAATTCCCAGTTTTAATAACGGTTGCTGTGTACTTGTTCATATATACAATTGTATATACATATTATTGATTGTCAATAGGCTACTAGCTTTGTTTGGCGAACCATGAATGGTCTATTGATTTCGACATTGATTTGTTGCTTTGCCATTCGTCCCCGTTACCTTATCGCATTCTATTTACTGAGCTTATCAAAAAAGACACAGCATTGTCATGTCTTTTTACCACATACTATTCATGCAGGATAATCTGGAGCGAGCTTAGCATTCTTGCTTTAATACTAACGCGTAGATAGTCCTGTGCGCTTAAAAGCCACACACAACTAACATAGGTAATCCAGCTAGATGCAGCAAGAGAAAAGCCTCTCTCCCATATTTAAATCCGAACTACCGACCGAGATAGCCGAATCCCTAGAACGGCGTATTATTTCTATGGACATACTGGGCGAACTCTCAGAACCGACAGATGAATCGTTAATTGCAGTCCACGTAACTGGTGATACTTTATTATCAGATCCTGACGGAGAGAAAGTAGCAAGCTTAAAATGCGGGATCTTGGTCTGCAACGGCTTGTTGTTAGCCCGAGGGTGGATAACACCCTCTCAACTACAAGATTATAGTACCGGCGGCGGCTTTTCTCCCAGCCATTTTAAACGACGAATGGATGAGACCAGGGGTGCGCTTACGCAGATCACAGGCCTCCTAGAACCCATAATGCGTGCGGGTCATGGCCCCACAATACGGTATCGCCTCCACCCGAGTCTTGCTTTCTTAGACAAACGATCAAACAAAAATACCGAAATTTGGAGAAATAAAGTACAGGCTCGCGTCCCGAGTCTCGAGGACTTTCAGCCTGGAGCGCTAGAATTTGCAGATTCAACCAGCAGATGCATAACCTTCTCTTCCATGCTAAGCAAATACACCAACCACCCCGTTGTAGCGTCCGCTCTTACTTCGTGGATGCGTGAAGGTAATATCTCGAGAGAACTCTCCTCACAAGACCTACATCAACTTTTTGTTACAATTGACAAAGGACTAGTCGCGCACCTTCATAAAACACCGGGAGCTTCTGATCTATCCGTAATCCAGGATGCCATTGCTGCCTATTACAAAATACATGCTACAGTGTTGCCCTTTATAGACAGACTGGCAAAATACTTTGGACGGACATACCCCGACCTTAGATCGGATTTCTTCCAGGCTGCCGCCACCGAAAACACACGCTTTATACAAGAATTTGAAGGCGGTCGGTCACCCGAAGAATGTGAGCATTTTTACAAGAGTATCCAAAAATTGTCTAGAGGTACCATGCTCGTGGGGATTGCGAATACCCTGCGCCACCAAAGAGGCCTTACGCGTGATCAATATGACAAAACACAAGCTATACAGACGGCACAAAAACAGTTGCAAGATGAGCTAAAACGCTCCCCCACCCTAAGTGAAATAGTAAATAAACTCGATAACGCAATTAGTCCAGCCGATGCGCAAGCTCTGGTTCACGCGGATACAAATCGTATCTTGAGCCTTGATGCTGGATTCGAACTTGCTAAAACCTTGCCGGCCGACAACGCGGAAGCTGATTTTGACCTGCAACTTGACCTATGGATGATAGAAGAAGAAGCACAGCGTGTTTTTGACGACCGCTCCCCCTTAGATGACTTAGAAAAGATAGTACTTAGCCTGTACTTTGAGCTTTTTTCAAGCCATTTGCGCGGAATGGAGTATCGGCATAGACCAAATAAAGCTGTCACGAGCAAGCCACCCACTCATGTCTTCATCTATCCGTTTACGGCAGAAGATTTCAGAAATATATTACGATCGGCATCACCCGAAAACGTGGACAATATACAACAGAAAAACATTGGGCATATTATTGGGGCCACACGGTCAGCAGTCAGCGCCATACTATCAAGAGCCCTTAAGAAGTCTAAGACGCTGTACGTTAACAATGAGGAATTGGCCGAAATTATTGGATAATCTCAACGAAGGATACTCATCGGATACTCATCGCCAAGTGGCAATATGATATCAAACGCTCGAAGAGCATCAAACTCAATCTTATAGGGGTGATACAAAAAAGAAAAGTCCGACAAAATAAATCATCGAACTTTTTTTATATCTGTTATCAAATTTTGGTGAGCCTAACGACCTACTCAGGTCGAAACCCTATTTGAAGCGCTAGAAGATACCGACCTGAAGCTACGAGTTTTGGACGTAGCCAAGAGTTTACATGAGACCCTCAAGCCTGTACAATTCGATTAAATGGTACGTGCAAAACAAAAATGACAGGATTCTCACACGCCGAGCAACAACATCCCGAGCAAGCTCTGGATCCTGAAGAGTTAAATACTAGACTGAGCTACGAAACAGCCCTTATCGAACGGTTCAACTATGCTTATACTGATGCTCGCGCAGGCCATATCGCACATCCAGCGCCAGGGCTAAATGATAAATTACGAGAAGATTTGGAATTGGACCAATCTCACGAAAGTGAAAGTGCCGGCCAAGCCATTCGGGAACGCCTTATCGAAACCTGTCCTGCCGAGCTTGCGCCGCTTGGTCTGGAGCTTTCTACTCCAGGCGATTTAGGACGGGATAACCTTGGCAACCATATAAAGCTCACCGGCAACAAGGCGTTACCGCTCGCAATAACAGTAGGTGACCCTGAGAAATTTGATGCCGCCCTGCAAGCAATCCACAATATTGCCCCAGCCGAGCAGTCAAAAAACCTGCAATTCACTACAAATCGCATTTGTGCGGATATGTCACGAGTTATACGAGGCGAATACGGGTCAGCAGATGAAGCAACCGCTGCTGACGCAGAACGACTGCTTGCCAACGCCGAAGTACTTATCTCTACACTAAACAACCTAGGCCTGATAAGTGAGCGCCCTTTTGTAAAGACGGCCGCTGCCACGCTGAAGCGTTACATTACTCGCCACCAAGAAGGAACGCTAGGTGATTACCTCGGTGCCGAGAGACTTGATATCGTGGTCGAAGAGCGAGACGCTGCAGGACCCGAACGTTGGGGTGAAGAAGTATTAGGACAGGGTTTTCGCCATAATGCGGCTGAGCTTCATGAAAAATGGCACACCGCTCTTAATTATATGAAAATTCTTGAGCACAAGGGCTCGCCGCTTTTTGCCGAGCTTTTCCCACAGCTGCGCGAAACTTTTGAAGCAAGCAAAACATGGTTTGACAGGTCAGCGGCAAGCCAAAGAGACGCCCAAGCATCTGCCAAAGCCCAAGTACTCCACTCGCTGGAACAAGTCTGGACGGATTATTTTGGGGCAGATACTGCTATTTATCAGATCGAAAATCAACACGACGCGGCACAAGTGGCGAAATATGCTATTGCCTTTGGTTTGGAGGCGCACGAGGTTCCGCCCTTGCCTACCGAAGTAGATGAAGTGAGCGTCGAAGTGTCTCACGGACTGCTTAAACGTGAAGCAGAGGAGATCGAAGCGTACGCGAAAGACTTGCCGCTAGCCTACGAGAGTGCCGATACATCTGTAGGTGGCGGATTTAGCCGGTACAAGGTTCGCAAAACACCCGAAGGACATACCGTCAATCTGGGTTACATAGATGCCGCAAGAAGCGTTTCGGTCGTTGAGAACCGCAGCGATGCATACGGCTTATTTAAAGCACAGGGGAGTGCGACACTTACTCTTTCGCCAGACGGTCAGACAATCTGGTTAAGCAAGCATATCCCCGCCATAGCCGAAGGCGGCAACAAGGAAGATGCTACATTAAACGTTGTGGTCAGCTCCGAGGGCGTACACGCTCAATTACGTGGCGGCTCAGCGGCAGGACAAACACACTACGCCTATGAACTACCTCTCGCGGAAAGCATACAGGCGGCCGACGCGCTCCTTAAACCATTCCAAAAAGAGATAGCACAACGTAGTTAGGTTTTGACACTCAAAGAGAGCCGAATTCCTTTTACAATAGTGAAGCAAAAAAGAGTGGGCTGGCCTCTACGAAAAGAGCCTAGCACCAATCCAACGAGCAACCCTCTTTGCTGGACCTTGAGGCTTTGCGCCTTCCCTGAGATAGACCGACATATACCGGTCGTCTGGTTCACCCCCGCCGTTATATCCTTGCCCGATCACGACGTTGTCCTCACCGTACCGTGCACGTAGTTCTTGCATCGTATCCATGAGCCTATTTGCTGTAGGACTTTGAGGTTCTAGAGCCAGTGGACTGTCGTAGCGCTGAGGCGGTAACCAGCCCTCCAGGATCGGAGGGCCAGACTGCTGCTCCGGACCAAATGCAAGAGGGACATTCTGTGAGCGCAAATGTGGTTGTTCCATAAAGTATATATTAACATATAAAGTATCTGTTAGTCAAAATACACGTGCCGTTTTGTTGGCCCACTATATGTGAGATCTTACAATTGTGCCACTTATTACTGCTCTCTGCCAAGGGGGAATCGAACTTAATAACAGATGTGGCATGCAAAAATATAAACCCGCTGGGTGTACACCTGCGGGGATTTTGTATCTGTTAAGATTTCGTAAAACAGCGAAATTTCAATTTGGTGAGCCTAACGACTACTCAGGTCGAAACCTTATTTGAAGTATTAGAAGACCTTGATCCAAAATTGAAGAGTCTAGGTATGGATAACGAACTTGACTCTAGCAAAGGAAATTATTAGGCTTGCATCATGATAGCAGAGACATTAAGCCAGAAGGTACTTGTGGATATGGATGGCGTCTTGTTTGATTTCGACGGCGAAGTCCGTAGGCGGCTTGAAGTCAGATACCCAGATATTCAACCTCTACAACTTGATCCGCCAGATTTCTACACTGCAAACAATTATGCCAAAGACTATCAAGATAGGGTATGGGCCATATCTAATGAACAAGGATTTGTCGCAAACCTGCCCCTAGTAGACGGCGCATTACTAGGCTGGGAGCGCCTGCTTGCAGCTGGCTACATTCCACAAATATGCAGCACCTTGCTACCAGAAAGATATGCACCTCATTGTAAACAAGAAAAGCTTGCTGCACTGGAAGATCATTTCGTACCCAATTTTGGTGCCTGGGTAGTAGAGACGGCTCTTTTCACTCCGGACAAGCACTTAGCTCGCGGTATGGCCCTTATAGATGATAGGCCTGCACCAATTAAACATAGCGAAGAAGCAACGTGGGAGCATGTTATTTTTGACAGAGCCTGCAATCGAACACCTGAGAGCAAAGACTATGTGCGGCTGCATGGATGGAGCGATCCGGAACTCCCGGAAAAGTTGGAAGAGGCAAATAGGCGTCATCTAGCTAAAACCAGATGACTGTTTATGAATGATGTAATAATCGCAATGGTGACCCTAACGACTACTCAGGTCGAAACCTTCTTCGGTGAGTTGGAATATATTGAGCCGCGGTTGAAAGCGCTGGGAGTTGTCATCGACGAGGAGACCGAAAATGCTTAGCTTCTTAAAACGCCCAGCTCCCACTGACCTACTCACTTCAAAACTCTACGACCAAGATACATTTTATCTGGCCTTCTTGAAAGATTTGGCAAAATGCCACAGTGAGGTTATCATTGAATGCCCGTTCATTACGAGCCGTCGACTCAATACCTTACTGCCGACCCTGGAAAAGCTAAAGGCCCGGAAGGTACGCATAGCGATCAACACCCGCGATCCTCGGACTCACGACGAACACTACTGGCAAGATGATGCCCACGAGGCAATATCCAAGCTGCAACATATGGGCGTTCAAGTCCTCTATACCGGCAATCATCACCGAAAAGTTGCCATCCTTGACCGGCACATTATCTACGAGGGGTCGCTCAATATCTTATCGCAAAACGACAGTTGCGAGATGATGCGGCGTATCGAATCAACACAACTGGCTTGGCAGATGGTGAGATTTATAGGAATTGACCAGCTACTAGTCTGACCTGAGTGTTATACTGGAACATATATGCATGATGAATACCACCGCAGCGAAGAGGATATTCAGAAGATACTCCGGTATTTGCAAATTCATGACCCGAAAAACGCTAACAGGGATTACGCGATCCAGTATATTGATTCGATGGAGGGTTTTGGCAGCGAGCTAGCCCGCTCTGATGAAGCGTTAGCTGAAGCTATCAAGAAAAAGCTGGATGAGAAGAAAAAAGATTAGCACGTTGTCGGCACAACCCAAGTCTAAGTCCATAAAAGACAACACAGACAAGATTGTTTACGATAAAGGACCCGACACTTTAGCTATAGTCTTTCTATGAACTCCCAAAAACTATTAAGCGTATAATAACAGATGGGGGAAGCTCTTTAAATACTTAGCTGTACAGTAGTAGCCTTGTTTCTAACAGCCGCCCGCAACACATGGGCTAAAGAAAGTCTCACGAGACGGAAAGGAGCATTGCGTATGTTTGATGCAATCGTGATAATTAATACTCTCGTTCAACCTGTGACAGGTATTAAGTCCCCGGCCCAACTACTACTGTTTTGCGGCCAAATATTTAAACGTACAATTCTGATCTCGACACCAAGCCTTTTATGAATGCCATGAAGGTGTCGGAATTGACCTTGAGCGTATTTGACCCTGTTTGGAACACGTCCATTATGAGTGAGAATTTATTTCCTTCGAATTCCAAGGAATAGACCGGCATCATAAAAATATCGTCATGTTCATAGACGTATTGATGGAACTTTCCTTCGAATCGTAAAACTTGCACCTCTATACCGTTTCGACTAGCATCGCGCGGAACCATTATCCAAGGAATAGCTTGTTTCGATAGAACTTTAGCCTGCTTCACAGCCTTCTCGATTGACGTTTTGAGTTCTTCAATCGAGGGCGCCATATCCCAACTTGCCTGGAAGAACATATTCACATTATTTGGCTGAACGCTGAAATGAAAATCGGCTCCCGGGTAATCATTTTCCATAATCGTAGCGTGTAGCGTATCGTCACTGTAGCGCCCCGCCGCCGGGTCATCAAATACTTTCTTTAGGTCCTTCAGGGAACGCTGTATCTTCTTTTTGTCTGGGTTGAAGATGCTTAGCAGCAGACCCTGATTTCTTATGAGTTTAGCGACATCCACTATATATTGAGCAGAGTCATCTACAATCGCTTCAAGCAAAAGCCGTTTGTTCGGAAAAATCTTTGTATCAGTTGCGAATGGTAGATCGACTAAGTCAATGTCGGCCGCACCAGGTTGCGCGGACGAATTAAGGGAAACCTTTATATCAAGATACTTATAATAGCCAGCCACGAGTATTTCATTCATAGCTGATAGCATAGGCCCCGATTGATGGTGAAGTATCTTTTGTGCAAGCTGCCGACGATACGAATCATTGGATGCTATTTCTTTATTAAGGTCTGAGAGTAGTGCAGAAACCATGCGAAAGTACGCGTAATCTCCAGGCGGTACGCGAATATTACTACGGATATATATTTTACCGGCCTTGATCTGGGTAGTATTCTTTAAAAATCGCATCACGGGATTTGTAATCCCAATAATATTGCTCGGCGTCTTTTTGCCATCAACCGCACTAACGGCTGCAATGACCTCTGACTCTCCGAAAATGTCTAAATATTTCTGTAGGGTACTTGTCTTGATATTCATAGCCTAGATTTCACGATTACGACAGCCTTATCATTAGCCTCCCAGAGCTTCTTAAATCTTTCAATACGGTCAAGGCCTGGGCCTGTTTGGATGACGCAAGCGATAACTTGGCCAAACTCATCAATCATGCGTTGCATCTGGCCGGACATGCGGTCTAACTCGCCTTGGTCAGGGTTCTTTTTCATTTCAACGGGCAAGACGTTATCAACAAAGATATCTGCATTTGACGCCCCTTCTTCTTCACGGGTCTTAGGATATCCATGCGAGCGCAGATATTCGGCTAGCTCTGCTTTATAGCCCTCTTCCAAACGTCGGCGTTGCCGGGGTATCCACTTTTCTAACACATCACTTACTATAGATAGGCTAACTCGATCATCTATCGAAACAGGGTATAACTCCGCGAGCTTTAGTAAATTAGTAGCTAAATCATAGTCTGTGATCCGATAATAGAATCCCATGCCACTTTGTAGATGAGCTTCAACATGCCCAGTGCTATTTAGAAAATCGACGTTCGAATAGATAATTGAATGACTAAGCCCTTCAGCAGCAGCGTTGGCATATACAGCGTCACTATCTATAAACCCGTCACCTTCATTTCGTCCAGCATATGCTATCTGTAATAATAGGCGACGGATTTTATTGTGTTCGAACACCTTCGGTTCTGGGAAGTTACGCTCATACGTGCCTATAATCTCCCAAGTTGCATGTCTACTAAAACTATCTGCGGACTGCAATAAACCCCAACGCATAAGTTGGCGTATTTGGCTTTCTACTTCCGTCAGATCAGCCCCTGTTGTGTCAGCTAACTCAAGCATTTCGTTATCGTTTATTGAGATAGGCCATCCGGTAGCACAAAACTTATCATATGCGCGCTTTATAATGCTGAGTTGGAACTGCGTTATATTCTTCTGTTCCATATAATTACTCTCTTTCCTCTTCGGGGAACTCAGCAAGTGCGGCATGGATAGCCCTATCTAACCCAGTTTTCCAAAGACCGCCATGATCTAAAAGTTCAAGCTGCATTTTTAGTGCCTCGCGTAGAACACGCTCACCTACCATTACGAAAGAACCATTATAGGCTGAGTCTGCCTCACTATAAGAAAGAGTGGCCGCTGCGCCTTGGTGAATTATGTCGTTGCGGACACTGCCGAAACTCAAGAACCAGTGTTCTAGATCTGTAACTTTTGTACCTTGGTATGTTGGTGTCGTAAACGGATGATCACGTGATGGAGTCTCAGTTTCCGTCCACAGTAAACCTTTTATTCCCTCGCCCGCGTGCTTAGCGGCGTTCTCGAACAACTGGCGCAATAATTTGGATGCTTTTGGGGTCGAGCTTTCATCTAATAGCGCTTCGAAACCTGTTTTGAGCAAGACAATTCTATCTTCCCAAGACACACTTGAAGAGTTACGCCAAGACTTTGCCCACCAGCCAAGGGTAATAGTGAACCGTCTCTCCACAGTGTTGGCCGAGTCTGCATAGCCTCTCTGTACCGTTTCATAAATCGCGGTCGCTAACTTGTCATAAAGCGAAACCTTAACGTTGGGCATATACACATCAAGAGGACACGGAACCTTCCAGTCGTTTTGGTCAAGATTCCAACCGCCATGGGTTGTACGCACCATAAGACCTGTAGGATAAGCGATATAACCGTCGTCCGACAGCGGCCACTTTTGTAGCTCAGTATTGTCAGTTGTAAGTAGGCGCGGCAGTGGATCGCCGGGCAGCGTCATGCTTTGATCGATACTTGCAAAATCAATGGCTAGCTGGAGTGCTTTGCCGTCAGCTTCGTCCGGCACGATACCATTGGCACCATTTTCTGTACTAACTACGATAGGAATATCTTTGGCGGCCATACCGTTTGTCCAAACGAAATGCTCTAGCAACTGTTCGGCGCGTTTTTTGTAGACTTCACTCAGCCAGGGACCCGTATATTGCCCGACGGGTAAAATTAGCCACTGAGAAATCATGTGAGCGCTCATGAGAGGCAGGTATGGCAAGCAAACGAAAGGGATGGGTTGTGTGTTGCTCATAATTATATTGTAGGCCAGTTTCGCCGAAACTATTTGTAATTCGTTGAATCAGTGTCGATGCAACGTAAAATTACTTAAAAGAGACTAAAGCCTGTCGGGAAAGACATCCGACGCTTTCACGCCCAGCACTGAAAAAATGGCATAATACGTTTCGATAGATGCCGTAGCCTCACCGCGTTCAAGAGTGGCGTAGTAGTTTGTCGTTACGTCGACTTTTTTAGCAACTTCCTCCTGAGTATAGCGCCGCGCTTTGCGTGCTTTTTGCAGGTTCGCTCCGATCGTTTTGCCAAGTTTTGTGGCGCTCATATTGCTAGTTTATTTCGTTCCCCGGTCTTTTAGCAATTCGTGGCGAGGAACCCCTAACGCTTTCGCCAATTTGTGTAGCGTTGATAGCCTCGCCCATCTTTGGCCCTGCTCTATGGAGGCGATGGTTCGCTGCGTTAAACCTGCCTTTTCAGCAAGTTGTTCTTGCGTAAGTTTACTCTTGCGCCTTAATTCGCTTATCCGTTGGCCGAATGCTGCAAGGTATTTTGCCTCTTGAGATGTCATAACCTCAACTGTAGCCAACTACCACTAATAGTAACAGACACTACTAGTGTCACTTAGCAATATAGTGTACTATGATTTACAGATGATAGGTAACACTAATAGTGATAGTTCGGAAAAGCAATCGTATTTCTCAAAGATGCGTACTTGTGGCCTGTTGGTAGAGCATCGGCAGCTGCGTCGCGCCCTTTCCGTAGACCTCGCCGCTCATATCGCTAGCCGCTATTCAAAAGGCGAAATAGCAGTCGTAGCGAGTCATCCGCAAGCCCTTATGAGTTCAGTGCGTAAGCAGTGGATTAGGCGCATACGCCTAGCGCAGCGCGAGCAGGCACGCACGCTAAACCGTCAGTACAGAGATGGTCTAGGCGAAGTCATACGTCGTATGCAAACGATCAGCTTTACGGCCAAGAACCCGGCGGATGAGCCGCTGGCAAATGTATCTTTTGCTACTGTCGAGCAGTACATTAACCTGCCACCTCAGTGCGCGACGCTTTACATAACTGAGCCTATTCCAAAGTTGAGCCAACATATGATTGTAAGCTGGATGCCAAGAAGCGGTTGGGTAGTTGTTTATGAGCAAAGATAAGCCGCTGCTTACAACAACTGATGCAATCCTGGCGCAGCTCAACTTTATACGCGCCAAGAAGCAGGAATATTTTGTATGCCTTTCGCTTGATAGCGCACAACGGCTTATTGCGCGGCGAGTTGTTACGATCGGGCTTCTGGACGTCTCACTGGCGCATCCGCGCGAAGTATTTGCGGGGCCGCTTAAAGATCGTGCAGCCTCGATAATTGTGGCACATAATCACCCTTCGCGTATAACATCTCCGAGCAAAGAAGATATTAAGACTACTCAGCAGTTGATTGCTGCGGGCATACTACTTGGCCTGCCGTTGAATGACCATCTCATTGTAGCCGGGAATAAATTTTACAGCTTCAGGGCTAATCATGTTATCTGAAATCATTAATCATTGACTATAAAAAGTCGGCAATTATGAGGTCCACCCTATTTCTTTGCGGAACGCAGCCTTAGCTCTCCGATACTCGTCTATCTTTACGCCTTCGTTCTTGAGCTTAAATTGTTTGTACTTATCCCGTAGTTGTGCGTCATTCTGAAGTTGCTGTGTTTGATTATAGAGCGGGCATCGTTCCAAGGGAGCATTGTATACATGCAAATCGATGGGAGCTCCAAAGAGCTGAGCATAGAAGAATCTGTGCAACTCACCAATTTCGCGGGGAGGCACAACAAATACGCCGCTCCTCGCAAGTTCCTGGCAGAATGATTCATAATCCTTTTTATCTGGGACACAGGCCAATATATCGACATCCAGCTTACATGGAAAATCAGGCAATAGGTCACTGCCGATTGGCGCAATAGAACCCCGATACTTTGCAGCCAAGGGTGAAAGAAAAGTGCTTATTTCTTTATACACATGGGAGATGAATGGCCGAATGACGCCCGACGAGTAGAAAAAGACCCGCTTGTCCTCGTGGGCATTATGGGGACTAGAATAATCACCTATCACATGTACCGCATGCTGTTGCAGCCACGCTTCCTGCTTTCTGAGTTCTATGGCTATTGGCAGGGATAGGGCGCTTACAGCCATTTCTGTATCTGGTTGAATGATGCGCGTTAGTGTGGCAGGAAGGGACTGTATATCCTCTAGATTATTCACCAGGTAAAGTAAGGGGCGTTCAATTTTTTTAGGGTTGAAGGAGCCGCTACTTGAATCGAAAAAGGATTTTTGGAGTATCTTTTCAATCGAATCCCTAAGAGCTAGGTTCGAGGGTGGATTGTACATATACATATCTGTTAGTGTAGCATGGGCGCCATTACGCCGCAGCACTACTTAAGAGCTAGTGTTTCGATTTCGGTTACTCTTCAATATCAAGAGTTGCCCTTGCAACAGAATCTCGATGCTTATTGAAATACCACGGAGCGGTAGTTTTGATTATTCCCTCTGGAACCTCTTGCTTTACTAGGCCTGCAACACAGGTCACCATGTTTGCGTAAGCCTGAAGACCAGCATAAATTGCCTTTTTGCCGCCTAGCTTTCTGTGCTCTGGAAGGTTCAGGATACTCCTATGTGCAGAACTGTGAATGTAGTTGCTGAATAAAGCATACTCATTCTTGTAAAGCTCTTGTACATCTTTGCCTGCAAGCTTAGCTCTCTGTGCTACCGATTTACCATCGAGGGCATTCTTGAGCGCTGCATCGTCATTCGATGTCTTGAACCATGCTTCAGCAACGGCCATACGCTGATCCTTGCCTTCTATAGACGCGAGATAGTGCACGTTTATGGCATCTTCAATAAGAACCCTAGCGCCAATCATGGCGAGCAGCGTTGCATCATTGGCGGCGGCCTGGATGACATCATCACAGAGGACGCCACTATTCACTAAAAAGTCTTTCAGATACGCATAGTAAGCTGTATGTCGATCAGAAACACGTTGGAACTCATCAATTTTATCTGTTAGTTTGGCGCCGTAGTTGAGGATAATATTTCTAAACTCAAGAGAATCATTAAAGAATGCATCATCCCTGATCGCTTGTCGTGCAACTTCAATGCCGTCAACAAACAGCACCAAACTACCACCAACCTTCCAAGAAATTGTGATTTGGTGCTTCTTATTCCGGTCTAAACGTGCACCGTCGTAGGTGAGATTGACTCGTCCGATGTCTGTTGCGACGTAAAAAACATTCACTGCATTATCAGTGTTTTTGACAACAAATATATCACCTCCAGGAGGGTTGATTTGCGCCAGTGGCTGGAACTGCCCATCGTCAAAATTAACAATGCTTAGGTCGATCCAAAATGAGAAGGAGCCTTCTTGTATACTAATCTGCTTATGCATGTTTGCCTCCTCCCTGGTCGTGTGCGGACTGCGGGTCGTTTGTGGACGCCGTGGGGCTTACCGTGGCTGCGGCGACACCGGGGGTGTATACATTCACGATTACGGATTGGCTCTCGTTGTGGCTCGTGCTGTGACTTTGGTCTACAGAGCCATTTTGTACCTGGGCGGCACGGTTGCCGTTGCCCTTGACTTTCATGCGGTTACGCATGGTGTTTTTAACGGCACGGGCAGCAACATAGGTGCCCAAGCCGAAAAAGGCCAGAATGGTACACCAGTTGGCGATGTAAGAGATGTTATCGTGCGAAAAAATGTCTGGCATAAGGTGTTGCCTGTGGCAAAAACTGCTCCGGCCTCCAAACCGTTGCAACTAGCCTACACCTTAACCGCTGACCTTGCAAGGTACAACGGTCAGTACCACAGTACGGTAGCTTTTGGCACTGCCAAACCCATTAGCTCGGCTATCGGCGAACCACCATAAAAGCCACTGCCGCTAATATCTGCACCGTCCCCGCTACGACAATCGCCCATCGTAGTGAGCCAGCGGCCAGGCTACCCGCCAGTGTGGCCCCGAGCGCAGCGCCTGTAATCTTCAGACTCGCCCCAGTCGTAAACACCTGGCTCCTGTACCGCTCCGGCGCTTCGCGGTGGCGCACGGCAAATACGGCGGCTAGTTGCGGGCCGTCCGCAAGGCCGGCGATGAGCATGGCGAATAGAACGGTGACGATATTGCTCGCTAGTGCCAGCAGTAACATTGCGAACGCCAGGACTAGCGTTGTCGCAAACGCGATTGTGTCCGGGCTGTATTTTGTTGGCCACTTGGCGTAAGCAGCCGTTGCAGCTAATGCACCTACGGACAGAACTGACATCATAACACCGCCGAATCCTGCATTGCCAAAGTGCTTCAGCCCAACCAAGGGGCATATAACCCACAGCATACCGATTCCCAGGTACGAGACGACGGATAATAGCGTAATTCGCAGCAAAGTCTTGTTGGCTACAATCACTTTAAAACCAGCAGCAACATCTTGCACAAACTTAGCGTTATGCTCCACGACCCGATTCGTACGCTTCGGTAAGCTCCACGCCATAGGCAAAGCAGCGAGCAGTAAGGACACGAGCACCGCAACCGCCCATTGTGCGCCAAGCCAGCCCGCGATCAGTCCAGCCAGAGCTGGCCCGGCCAGTCCTGCAATATTGAAGGTCGTTGCGTCTATGGCACTCGCCCTGGTCATTTGTTCGTCGGCAATGAACGATTTAAGTCGCGATGACCAGCCGCCAGAGATTGAGGGCATTAAAAATCCGGCAGCCAACGCCACAGATAGGCTGAGACAGAACGAAGCGTGGCCAATTAGCAGGGCGATGCAAGCAATTCCTGCCGCGTACACGCCCAGCGCTATTGCCAATACTCTTCCTGGATGACGGGCACGGTCTAGTGTGGCACCGAGTAGTGGGCCACCAACCGCAGCCGAAAAGGTCAGCCCCGCCAGCAACGACGACCCGAACTTAGCCGACCCGGCAGCAATGCCGATCAATAGAATACTCTGTCCGGTCATTTCATCACCGAGTCGTGCAGGCAACGCACCAAACAGATAGTGCACGAGGGTGTAACGTCTTTCTTTAACTTTCACGTTACTTATGATAATCTACACCTATGAATAACGCAAACAACGACACATTATCTATGGGCTCGGCTACGTTTGCCGCCAAACGAGCGGCGGATGTTATATTTGTCCTGCAAAACAAAGAGCAGCTTGCATATAACGAACTTGCCGCGCGATTAAACGGAATACTGCGAGCCTACGGCGAGAGCAGCCCAGACGTGGCGGCAAATGGCCTTGATGAGCTGAAAGATGTCGCCAAGAAATTGTACGCCGTCTTTACGGCTACCGATACAGCAATCGCCGCCGAGCGCATCAATGCGCTTCTGGATACATACACCCACAAGCCGCGGCTCAGTGCCCACGGCAATTCCCCATGGCATTTGCATGTAGATAGCAACGATCACGCACCATGGGCCGAGTGGTTCGCCGCATCCTCAGCCTTTGCGCTTGCTGTGCTAATAGCCGAAAGGCAGCAAAACCCTGCCGGGCTATGCGCCTCACCGACATGCGGACGCCCGTTTATTGATCTCGGCAAGGGTGGCGGGCGTAAATATTGCTCACCCAAGTGCGCTACACGAGAACGAGTAGCTGCTTATAGAAAGAAGGGGAAATTATGAGTGTCGAAAAATCCTCAGAAATACTAATCGCCATAGACATGGGCTGGGAGATGGGCGACGTAATGAAGCAATACTTTGACCAAAGGACATTAGCAAGCGAGCAGAAAGGTGACGGATCTCCTGTTACTGAAGCAGACATATTTATTAGTGAAGCCGTCGTAAATGCCTATCGCTCAAAGGGTCGTGGCGTTGTAAGTGAGGAGGAAGGAAGAACTGCACAATACGGCGATCCAAACGCTGAATACCTTGATCCAATAGATGGTACAAAAGACTTCGAAGAAGGTAGAAGCCGTAATCCACGACAATCAATTGCTGCGTTCTCACTTGGAAGTGTCGTAGGAGGACAATTTATTCGCGGCGTTGTAAACCTCCCCCTGCTATCTTCACCCCGCCAATATTGGGCCGAGCTTGGAACGGGTGCATACCGTGTCATGGAGCGAGGAGGCCCAGAAACAAAATTACAAGTGAATCAGGGCTTAACAGAAGGCGTCATCCTGGTCTCTGAAAACCACCATCCATACATAGACTATATTGAAGCACGTGGCCTACGAACAGTGCGCCTTGGAGGTGCGGTTTTTAAAGCATGTGCTGTTGCCGACCCTAGTCTGATGGAAACACAGGACTCTATTGTACTTCCAGCAGACGAACAAGTTATTGGCTTCCTTTCGGATAGCGCAAGTGCACACGACTATGCAGCAGCCGCCGCAATTACACACAGCGCAGGCGGTATTGCGTGTGGTATAGATGGCAGCCCTTTAAGTCTTAAGGCTGGTAAAAATGGCTGCATTTTTGCGACTAACGATCTCGTAGGGGGTCTGCTCGTAGACGCTATGAGGGCGAATTAAGGTAGATCACTTTTCTTACCGGAAAAGTGACAACTCGCATTTGCCGTTGGCAAAAACGAGTTACGGATTGTTCTGGCGTACACTAATCGTCATCCTTAGGCAGTTCGACTTCTTCCCAAATCTTGCCGCGAAATCCGTGGTTTTTAATCGATTCGACTGTCGTAAACCGCATGTGAATGTCTTCCGTATCCCAGGCATCTTCCAGCAGCTTCTTAGTTGCCCGCTTGCAATAGATCATATCTGCTTTGGTTGAGCACACAAACAAAGCAACCGGCGGTTTTTCTTCCTCCATCTCGTCTTGCCATTCTTCACTGTCCAAAAACTTTACGTAATTCTTGATTCGTTTGCGCATGCTGTATCTCGGCAGCGTCGGATCGAACACTTCAACCGTGTAGCTTGCGACTGGTACCTCTTCGAAATATTCGTCATAGCCCATTTTTGTGTAGCATAAGTTCGGATGGATGTCTGTATCGTTGAGGAATTCGTAGTAACCGGCTTCAGTAAACTCAGCCTCAGTTTCGTACATAAACCACACGTCATCACTCTTTGCCATTCTGTCCAGCGCGCCGATCGCTTTATTAGCCTGCTTAAACGCAATGCAGGCATCTGCGAGTAAAATGCAGCGATCAATGAACGCTTGGCTCCGAGTTGCTTCGCGGTAGTATTTGAGGATGTGATCTTCATGCACGCCGATTTGCCTAAACCAGCGTATGGCGTTGATGCCCAGGTAATACACGGCTGGCTTGGTTTTTTCAGCAAAGTGCGTTGAATAGATCCACTCAACATAGTGTTTTGCGCGAAGATCTTTCAGCCACAGGTTCGTATTTTTATAATCCTTTTGATTCAACAATGCTTGTATCTGAATACGATTTAAGAACCTATGCGTATACAGTAGGTCTAGTATTTCTTTCTGTCTTATGGTTATTTTCGGTAAGTCTATAGGCATAGTGATATAGGTTTAGTTAGAGTTAGTTGTATTATTTTTTAGATTTTTTATTGTTTCTGATGTCTTTGTTTTTATAGGCTGATTTTGACAAGTAATTATTAGCCAACCCACCTACCCGTATATTTATAAGGTAGGTAACACGGAAAAACAAGCGCTAACAGATTAGATAGAAGCGCATTTACACCCTAGCCCATGAGGGTGTAAATGATGCCCTAAAACACTTGGACTATCGCTATTTGTTATAGTATACTATAACTATAAGGAATAGTTAACTCCTATGGGTAGAACAAAAGGCGCAAAGAATAAACTGATTAACCAGCCGGAAATTATAGGGCTGGAGGACGGCGAAAAGCTGGAAATACTAGCCGATATTTTACTGGAAGTAATCTTTGAGGAGGGGGAAAGTGCAGCCACAGCCAAGTAAAAATGCCGTTGCCGCTATTCGCGTTTCGACCATGAAGCAAGGCACGGACAGCGATTCGCCGGAAGCCCAAAAGGAGCAAATCGAGCGCTATGCTGAAAACAAAGGCATCGTCATCAAAAAGTTCTTCCTGTTTCTGGAATCGGCCAGCAAAGAACAACAGCCTATGCAGGAAGCTGTTGATTACTGCAAAGATCCGAAAAATGGTGTTGACCTATTCATCATCAAATCAATCGACCGCTTTACGCGCGGCGGCTCGCTTTCCTACGACCTACTCAAAACACAGCTCGACCAATGCGGCGTAACGCTCGTTGATACCTACGGCGTTATCAGCAACGAGCAAATCAACACGCTAGCGCATCTCGGACATGAATATAAATGGAGCAAATATTCACCGAGCCGTAAATCCGAAATGCTGGAGGCCGAGCGCTCCAAAGACGAAGTTCGGGACATTCTGAGCCGTGTTATCGGCGCAGAAATCCGCTACACACAAATGGGCTACTGGATGCGCCGCGCGCCCTATGGCCTTGTGAGTGAAAAAGTAGAAACACAGCACGGCAAACGCATGATTCTCGAGCCACACCCGGAAGAAGCAAAATACATGATTAAGCTATTCGAGATGCGCGCCAGCGGCCAGTTTAGCGACAAAGAAATTGCTAAGAAGCTCAACGACATGGGATATCGCGGCCGACCACAACTCAGGCGGGCCAAAGACGACAGGTCGCGCATTGTCGGCCGAACCAAGCCAGCATTGCTTGACGACAAGAAACTCTGGAAAATGGTACGCAACCCAATCTATGCCGGGGTGAATGTCGAAAAATGGACGCAAAATCAGCCGGTCAAATGTATGTTTGACGGACTAGTTTCGATCGACTTATTCAACCGGGCCAACAAAGGCAAACGGACGATCATAGAAATGCCTAACAACAAGATTGCAATTACCGATAACGTTGCGCCAGAAAACGCTACACCAAAAGGCACGCGCCACCCGGACTTTGCCTTCAAGAACTTCGTCATGTGCCCTGAGTGCAACAAGCCGCTGCTGGGTAGCTCATCGCGCGGTAAAACCGGTCAATATTATTCGTACTATCACTGTGACAAGCGCGGGCACAAGTTCCGCGTTAAGAAAGAGGAGCTTGAGCTGCGTATATTAGAATTCGTCGGCGGCTTGGAGTTCTCCCAGCAGGACATCGACACATTGTTTGCTGCCATCAAAGCGGCATATGACAAACGTCTGGCCTACTACGACGCGCAGATCAGCATGATTGATGGCAAGATCGCCAGTCTTGACCAGCAGGCCCGCAGCATGGCCAAGAACTTCGCTACAATCGCCCCTTCAGCTCAACAGTACCTAAACGAAGAGCTGGAGCATGTCGATAAACAAATTAAGCAGCTATCCCTCGAAAGGATGAAGATGGAAGCAAAGAAACCAATGAACATTGACCGGGTTATAGCCCGCGTAAAATATTTCGTCGAAAACTTAGACGAACTGGTCATAAAACAGATTGACCCGGTCAAGAAAGCACAGTTTTTCGGCCTGATTTTCAAGAGTCTACCAACATATGCAGATTTAGGTGGTCGAAACCAAAATTCACCCCTTTTTACAGGGGTGAATCCATTGTTTCAAGCCATTGCTGGCAATAATTTTCCTATGGTGATCCCGCGGAGAATCGAACTCCGATTGCCAGGATGAAAACCTGGTGTCCTAACCGTTAGACGACGGGACCATACTCGTCATATTTGTACGCATGAGAATATAACCCATACGCCTTTTTAGACTAGATCATTTTAACATAAGTACGCGTAAAAGAAAATGGCTCAGACGGGAGAAATACGGATGGATACGACTTGCCTAGCGTAAATCGCAAACGAAGGGGTTCATCTAATCAAAGAACGTCATAAACGCTGCGCCCGGTGGCGTAGATGGCCCCGAAGCTGCATCCAATATTTCGATACCGATCATAGTCCACTTTTGGTTGGGAGGCGTCACCATGCCTATTGTTTGCGAGCCGGCGCTGGCCGCCGTTTGGTAGGCAAAATACTGCACGCTGGCACTTGTTGAGTGACCATCGCCCATGCCATCTTCGGTAGCACCCGACAAATAACTACGGCCGCCGCCCGTGCCCGGGTCGGGGTTCTGGCTAGTCTCGTCAACATCTGCCCAAGTTACTATGGAGTTTGCCGCAGTTGTAGTTATGGTTGCACTTGCGTTGGTACTGTTTCCTGTGATGGGACTACTCACTGCCGGCGTGACCGCAACTTGCGCGTTAGACCACCGCTCAACCGTCATACAGTGATATGAGCTTGCCGCTGGTGGAGATAAGGTCACGGTCATGGAACCCGGCGATCCCGATACAACAGCAGTAAAGATAGCCGCATAACCGTTAAAGCCTCCTGGTGCAGCTGTTGCCTGCCGTGTATATGTCAAGCCGCCTCCACTAGGTGTACCAGCGGCCGTGCCCGTATCCCAGGTCGTAGCCTTAACAACGATCACTTCACCATTAGAAGGCGTAAAAGAGGGCGTAACGAGCGATGTGCTGTCGCCCGAGCCTGTATGTATAGACTCAAGAAAATAGCTCGTAACAAGTGCCGGCATGCTAGTATCCCTTTACGAACGCAATGACGTACCATTTCGTAGCAGTCGAATTATACACCGCTCCCAAAAAATCACGCTTACCCGCCGTAGTCGTAAGAGTAATCGAACTAATGTCCGTACCGAGTGCAAATGCCGTATCCAAAGTAATCGTCCGCGAACCGGTGCCGTCTTGGATAAGTTCCCACATAACCTTTTGGCCATCCGTCGGGTTGGTTGGGTTACCTAAAGTACGGTTGCCGCCGAGCGTTACACGAAATTGATTGCCTAAGCTAGCGTCAGTCGCAATAGTTGCCGCATCGGTAAGTGGAACGGGCGGGAATACCAATGGTAAATTAGCAGTTGGCACCTTACTACTAGAATTTAGCGGTGCATACCCGCTGGCCGCACCTTTGTTGGCGGTCAGTTCTCGGGCCGTAAGATCAGTCGTCAAATTAGTAATTTTACTTTCAGAGATAGCCGAAACGTCGGCGTCAACAATTGCGAGGCTAGCTAGTTTTGATTTAGCAATCGCAGCCGTTGTTGAAATATTGGCGTCAGTAATGGTAGTGTTCGCAATCTTAGCGCCGGTGATTGCTCCGTTGGCAACAGCCGGCGAAGTTGCCGTACCCGTAAGATCACCGGCAAGCTGCACAATACCTTTGGTGGTAGTGCTAGCGTCTGGCGCACCAGCCGATGCCGTAGCATCCACATAAGCTTTAGTTGCGGCCTGCGTACCCGTAGTGGGCGTCGGTACGATGGGCGAAGACGTGAAGGTCTTGATCCCGGCGACTGTTTCGTCGCCCGTGTTATGCACTACGGCATTGTCGTTAGCTTTAGTGGCAATTGTGCCGTTCGTTTTAAGCGTACCATCAGCATTGTGTTCTACGGTCAGAAAGCCGTTTAGCACATCGCCCCAAGTATTACTATCTGATCCAGGAACCGGTAAACGCGCCATAGAGTTTTATTTTCCTTAAGTACTTCTTTTACAATACTATACTTATGCTTAATTTTACAACACGGGACTGATCTTTGCTACCTACATTACCGTACCATCTGCAGAAATCCAGGCGCCACTACCATTTTGTACTTTTAGTTCACCACCCACAACCGGCGAAATTGTCACATCATCAGTATTCGTTAATCCGTCGGGGTCACTGATCGTCAATCTAAAAGTTACGGCGCTTTTAGGCATACTAAACGTTGGAAATTCCGTATTAGCACCATTGAGCCGAACTGCCGGACCACTCGTCTGAACCCAGGCATAACCCAGCGTATCACCATCTTCATCGTAGCTGTCGCTGCCATCCAGATATACTGTCTCGCCCCGTTCGGCAACCTGGTCAAAGCCAGCACGCGCTGTTGGCGGACCGTTAGTACCAGCCTGCCGAAGTGTCATGACGATAACTGCCCACGAATGAGCATAGTCTGTTGGCGTAAATAAGTGCACGCCGACATCGCCCGCCGAAGGCATATTCATAAGGGCACTATGCAACACGAAAGCATTGTCGGGTGATTGCGCGGTAAGTACCGGCAAAAAACCGCCAGGATTAGATACATCACTATTGGCAGCCGGTGTCTCTAGTTGTGCACCAGTAAAAAATAGTACTTTTCCACTGGGGTAGGTTGTGTATAACCGTTCCGGCACGGGGGTGCCTACAATATCATTTCCAAGTCCATCGGCCACGAGCGTTATAGGCTGCTGAGTGGGCAATATCTGGCTACCCAAGGCAGCGCCCGTGTCGTTGTATCCGCAGCGATAATCCGACTCGACGCCTGTAAAGTTAGCGTTAGAAACCGTTGCCAGTAAGCGCATCGAGCCACTGCTACGGCCGTACAGGTTGTAGCTCGTAGCGCGCCTGATCGGATGCCACGTTATCTGCACATAATTCGAGCCAGTTAATGTATTCGGCGCGCCGCCAACCGTAGTTGTTTGCGCCGCAATTGTTTCACCGGCAGCATCAATAGAAGTGACCGTGTAGTCGTATGATGCCGTACCGACCGTACCAATCACGGCGTTATTGTACTGAAAGGGCGACACCAGGGGGTTGGTGTTGATCACGCCGGGTTGTGGACTTGTCGCGTGCAACCCCCGAACCGTAACAACTTGTGCCGTCCAGTAAAAATCAAAGAGAGTATTAACCGAAGCCGCAACCGTTGTACCCAAATCTCCGGCAACCAGACGTTTGCGAAATACAGCCATCGAAACGTCAGTCGATGAGCCCCCTTGTTGCGCCAGCGAAACTGCCGCCCAACCGCTCGTGACCATAACCGGCGGCGCGGCATTTGGCCTAAAACACATGGCAAAAAAAGCCACGTCACCCGCCTGTGCGCCAGCCGGAATAGCGGCCGCGACCGTTGAACCCAGCCCAGCTGCAGCGCTCGTACGCACACCGGTAGGACTAGTAGAAACGGTTACGTCATCTGTACCAGAATTACTACTAGCGTCAGTAACGGTCAACCGGAACACATCGGCGCCAGCGGCGATCGGCGTAAAAGCGGGGCTTACTGCTGTCGGGTCAGACAACTGGGCTGTGCCATTTGGGCCAGAAATATGTGTCCAAGCATAAGCCAGTACATCACCCGGATCAACATCGTGGCTACCCGAACCGTCCAGCGTGACTGACGCGCCAACTTCAGTCGTAACATCTGGACCAGCATTGGCAATTGGCGGATGATCGGGGTTCTCATCGGCTGGACTTAAAAAGAGCATCTGCGTTACCGTATTGGCGGCTGGCGAAACAGCTCCAGTTTGAATACCCGAAGCTCCCGGACCGCTAAATACCAGATCCGCAACCAACGATACACATCCCGGAGCAGCGGCATTCGCCCGCCAGCGCTGCGTCAAGCCGGCAGGTGGGGTTGCCGTATCGGTAGAAGCATTATCGCGCGCGGCTAAAAACCAGATCAACCAGGGCTTCGCATACACCGTGGTGATGCTCGGAGCGGTTGGTGTCGTGGTCGACACGCCTGAAGCTTCGCTAGTTACATCTATGGGCAGTGCCGTTTTAACGCCGCTATAGGCAACAATGCCGCCGCTGGCCGCACGAAAGTCATGCATAGTAAACGTATAACTTGTAGCTTCGGTGCCGTCAGCAATCCGAGTATAAATAAAGCCTGTCACACCGCCAGAATCAGTAATCGAATCATCGCTGCGTAGCAACGTCCACCCCGCCGGACCAGTCACCGGCGACACCGAACCCTGCCGATAGGTCAAATGAGCGATCAGATAGTCACCAACCTGCACGCCACTCGGCATCGGCAAATCAATAGTGAAGTTGGCATCAACTGATGTACTCGCACTAGACCGATAAGCAATCAAACCGAAACTCCCGTATCGTCGTACAAATTGTTAATAAACTGACCTTGCGGTGGTCCAACACGCACCTCGCTAGCCACTGGGCCAAAGGCATAGTGCCGTCCAAAGCGGTTGCCACTCATAATAAAGTTTGAATACAGATTATTTATACGGCCGTTAATAGTATAGCCGCCGCCATCCATGTAATTATCGACGATTTGCACGTTATCGACTGTGCCGCCAGTGCTCGAAATTTGCAGCGACGAGTTGTATTGAATGCCGGTATATGGATCGTACGACAACAACTTACAGCGTACCAACCCCAGATTATTGCTACCCAAAATTTGCGAGCTATCGCTGTGCGTACCGTAATGCTGGTAGACATTATGGATATAGCAATCCTGGTACACGCCGTTTTCGCCAAAGCCTACATTATCGTTGCCTCCGCCCCAAATATGGCAACGAATGGCGTGCACCGAACCAGTAATCGCATCCGAATTAGCCAAATATTTTCCACCGTCAATATCGCAGTCGTACAAAAGGGTTAGTTGGTTGGCATTAACGGCAAAGAGTGCGTCACGCGCTTCAAAATAACAGCGCTCAAATACGATTCCTGTCGCGTTGATCTCACAGTAGCCTATAAAATGCCGGTCAGAATACGTGACATTCGGTGTTGTAAACTGCGGCGCTAATTCGGGCAACCCGAGCGCGCTTTTATCCGGCACGCCAGTATTGTGCGCACCGCGATAGCGCCCATGAAACGTCTTAGTAACACCCCGAGGATCCGAAGCGTCTGGAACAGCAGGCATAATGCTACCAACTGCGTGCCAGACACCATTAGTATCTTGCACGCGCCGCGTCATGGCCAGATTCCAGTGGTGTCTTCCCAGGTATCGGGCCGTTGTGCATCAGTAGGCGCAACCGGTCCCTTGTAAGTAACGTAGCCTGCGGGCGCGCCGGCAGGCCGGGGCGGATAGCTCGCTTTTGTCTGATCATACATTAGTACTATCGGCATCGTCGTCCAGGATAAACCACTCGTTGCCGTTGCATCCTTGGCCAGCACCTGACCATTCGTACCGCCGCTGATACCCGAGGCTTTGAGTGTACCGTCCGCATTATGCGCCGTATTCAAAAAATCATTAAGGATCGATCCCCAATTACCCGAATCAGAACCAGGTGTTGGCAGCCTTGTCATTATTGATCAATTTCCCTCATGGCTATTTCTGTTTCCCTCTGGCGCATAGTCTTTTCTCTATTTAACCATAAGCTGCTACCTCCTGTAAATCACAGCAAAGAAAAACCCTTCTCGGTGCAGGAGAAGGGTTTTTATAAGAGTTGTACTTAGAGCGGTCAGTCAATGCTCGTTACTCGTAAGCGTAGCACGTTCGCGAAGCTTTGGCTACCGGTTATCCACAGCCCACCCTGTGGAAGGGAGGTGTTACCTAGGCAACTTATTGGTCGCGTTGGTTGCGACGACGACGGCTCGTGAACACACGGTGAGCGGCCGCGCCAGCAGCTGACGTACCGGCAAAGATGCCGAAGATGTCACCTGCACCCGTGTTAGGCAACGTAGTTGCAACAGGGACTGGTGTTTCCTGACACTCAGGAGAGTTTACAGGTAAGTTAGTCTTACCAGGAACCGTACAGTTTTCAACACATTCAGGTGCGTTCGGTGGGTACATTTCTTTACCAGGAACCGTACACATTGGAGTCTTAGAAGGAGTTACCTTCGTCTGACAAGTAACACTCTTTACGCCACCTTCAACATTGAAGTTAACTGAGGCAACAATGGTGTGCTCAATAGTGTCAGTAAAGCTGTGGTCAGTGTAAATGTTACCCTGAGCGTCCTTGGTAGTTACACCCTTGGTGGTGTTGCTATCAATCGTAAAGTCTACGTCCTTAAGTGTTGCGCCGTTACCTTGCTTGGTAGTTACAGTAAAGCGGAACTTGGTCTTTTGGTCGTTTAAGACACTTGCGGCCAACTGCACACACTGGAAGTAAGGCATTACAACCGTTACAGGCTTGGTACAGCTACCAGCAGGAGCAATAATTTGCGTATTGCCGCCGGGAACACTTACGTACACTGTTACCTTGGCGGTAAAGTTACCAGCCTTGGTGTAGGTGTGCGTAACTTGGTCGGTAGCACTTGTCTTGGTCACCGTAGCACTACCATCACCGAAGTCGTAGACCACGTGGTCGATAGCTGCACCGTTACCAGCGCTTGCATCAGTACTGTAGGTGTAGGTGTTGGCCTTACCCTGTACAGCAGTCTGGTGCAATTCATTACATGACCAGTTAGGGACAACATTGTTACCCTTGGTCGGATTACCACAAACGGTCATGGCAGCGAACTGCATAACACCCTTGTCGTTGAACATCACCATTACAGGAATGCTGTCGCTTAGGAATACATCCTGTGCACGTGATTCATAGTAGTTGTTGCCATTAATGTTAACAACTGTCTGTGCGTAGTGACTGTTAGCGTCACGACCAAGGCTCACACCATTGGTAGCAACAACACGGCCATCTACTACGATATCACCATTCTTCATAGCAACACCCATCTTTGCAGATGTAACGAACTTGTTCAGATCGCTTGACTGTAGACCGTAGCGAGCGTAAATCGCTGCAAGGTCACCTTTTTCGTTGGCATTATATTTAGCAGCGAAATCGCTGGGGTTGGCTGCACCACACATAATAATAGAATTAGGTGTACAGTCAGCGGCATGACTTTCTTGTTTTGTAGCGTGTCCTAGGCTTGCCGCACCGGCTAGAGCTACTATAAATGCACTTGCGATAATCAGTTGTTTCGTACTGATTTTACGCAGACGCTTCTTGAGATAAGTAATAAACATCTCGAACCACCTCCCTTAGTTGTTCTCATGTAATACTATCATAAGTAGGTGCTTTTGTCAACACACTTATGCTAAAAACGGCTGGGTTTGATCTGTTAGCTGTCTTTACAGAGAAGCAAAAGATGTTCAAACTACCACAAAGATGTGGAAAAGCCGTTACTTCTGACCTCTGTAGAATTATTCGTCCGACTTCTGCTCTGGACTTTTTAGAGCACTTTTAGCAAAGCTGAAGCCAAACGTACTGCCCCTACCTTCTTGACTTTTGAAAATAGTAGCACCACCTTGTGCCACGATCACCTTCTTAGCCATAAAGAGACCCAATCCCGTGCCATCCGGACGGGCACGACGAGCGTTGTGTGCCCGGTAAAACTTAGTGAACAGATGAGGCTGCTCATGTTTTGGCACGCCAATGCCATCATCGGTCACGGTAAACTCAATCGTTTGCGGCCTATCTACAAGGGCTACGTGGATGTGCCCACCACTCTGGGTGTAGTAGATAGCGTTGTCAATAAAATTCATGATCACTTGGCGCATCTTGGTTTCATCAAGCAGATAGGTAGGAAAATGTTCCGGATGCGCATAGGTTAGCTCTAAGTCGCGCCCCTTTGCAGTTTCTTCCAGTTGCTCAATCTCATCTTTGATAACTTTAGCTAGGTTGCAAGGGATTGGTTCGATAACAAACTTACCAGTGCGCAAGCGTGACACATTTAACAGATCAGAAATAAGATACACCATGCGCTGCGAACTAATAAACGACTGGCTGAGCAGTTTCCGCTGCAAAGGGGTGACCTTACCCGCATCGCCGTCCAGCACCATGCTCACATAACCCTTTACAGAGGTCAGCGGTGTGCGCAATTGATGCGAGGCCATACTAATGAAATCGTCTTTGGTCTGGTCCAACATTCGCAACTTTTCGTTGCTATGGCGTAACTTTTTAGTGGCATCATCAATCTTTTGTTGCAAAGTCTGGTTAAATCGTTCAATCTCTTCAAAGTGAAGAGCGTTTTGGACGGCCAAAAATAGCTCTCTGGAAATAATGTCGAGTATTCTCGTATCCTGGAGACCATAGGGGTTTCCGCTCCGTTTTTGGCCTAGAATAAGATAGCCCAAACCCTCCTCGTGGGGATGAGCGTAAGACGCAAGGCGCACCAAAACGGCGATATCGTTTTTAAGCAACACCTCTTTAAGCGCTTCATGCTCATCATCTAAATAGTCGGCTACAATAACATTATTATCGAATTTAGGTGTTGTGTGCCGCACGAAGGCTATATCTTTGGCCGGGAAAACTTTGCGGGTCGTTCCGATGAGTCGTTGTTCGGCAAAATCGGTCTTATTCAAGCCGAATATTCCAAATTCCGACTTTAAATTCGTTACAATTATGTCCGCCGCCTTGGTTAATAAGTCTTCCATATTTATGTTGGCAACCAGAGTCTTATTGAGTTGGTCAATCAGGGTTTGCGCATCGTAGGAATCCCGATAGAACCATTTGCGTGTAAAGCGGTCGAAGAAACGTTTTAAGGGCTGGAATAAGAAAGCCACCGCTAATGTCACGAGAGCCAAAAGGAGTACCGTTCGTGTTTGGAGGGGCGCGTGCAAGAAAAAACTTGAAAGTAATACGGCGGGTATGACGTATAGTAATCCAGCCGCAAAAAGCGTTAATAAATACGCGGCAGAACGTACGGCATATATGCGAATATCAAATAATTTGTGACGAACTATAGCAATGGTAACAGCGATTGCGAAGGTTATGGTGAATAACGGCCCAAGCCAAATAATGCCGGCATATCCCATAAGCGGCAGGGAAAGATTCGTAAATAAGGCGGGGATACTGGCCAGTAACGCGCCAATCAGGTTATAGCTAATTTGCGTACGCGAAATCCCTTTCAGCTTTTGCATCTTTCGCATAAAGGCTATGTAAGTGCAGATGAAGAACAAAGAAAAATACCCAGCATATATAAGAAATCCAGGCAGTGCCGGACGGGGAACATTGAGCGTGTTGGTTATTTGGATGGAGGTAATGAATATATCAAGGTGCGTAATAAACAGGTAGCTGAAAACGCCAAAGAAGCTTGATGCCAGCAGAAACGGGCTCCACCCTACCGGCTTATCTTCGGGAAAGCTTATTGCAAAAAACCAGATAAAAACAGGGATAATCATGGGCGCTATGTAAAATAGCTCGGCGCCACTATGCAACAGGCTGGCACTTCTCGAAAAAAGTAATATCAGGTCGCCTATGGCCCAACCGCCAATGCCTACCATAGTAAGCAAGAAGTACCAGCCATACAATTTGTTGTATGTTCTGACAAAAACAATGAGGCCAAAACTAAGCATTATCGCTAGCGTTGCAAAGAGTACGACAAGTGCTGGTACAGTTCTAAAATTAAAGACGATGTCGGCTACATTCACTATCTAAAATAATAGCATGAGCGGAAAGGATGAACTAAGTTGTTTACGCCGCATGGCCAGGCAAGACAACTGGCTCGCCGAAGGCTTGAGGTTCTGAAGGCAATACACCGTATTTGGTGAATAGCGCGCTGATTAAGCGGACAGCCTTTACATTGACCGGGCCGTTAATAGCAACCTTATCGATTATGCGTTTAATGATAGGGTCTGTCATGCCTCGCCTGCGAAGTTCAACCTGATATTCTGCAATAGATGCCGCCTCGGCCTCGCATCCAAATAGGTCGCTATGCGAGTCAACCATGGTCGCGTAATCGTATCCGCGGCGTCGGGCCACCGTTGCAGCAATATCACGGGCGATTACCCATACGGCCGCTCCGCCCAGCTCTTTAGCTTGGCCAGGATCAATACTTGCCGGCATGCTGTCGTCGACAAAGATAGTGCCATTGAGGTTTTCAATGCCTATTTTACGCAAGTCTAGCCTCGAGGTAATAGCCGAGATGACAATTTCGCTGGCAGAGATAATAGCTTTTTCGTCAGATTCTGCAACAAATTGCTCGCTATCTCTGGTTACTTTATCCATTGCAGCTTGACGTGGGTCGTACACATGGATTTTAGCTTCGGGATGCTCATTTGCCATGACTCGGGCAATAGATTCGCCGATCGAACCTAGCCCAAGCACACCTATAGTTTTAAACTCTTTACCGTCGTGTACGGCTTCGACCGTTTTACGAATAATATCTACTGTGCCACCGTGACCGGTTGTAGTGACCACGTTCTTGTTGGTAACTGTTGAGCCGAACTTTGTAATAGAGGGAAGCGTGGCGCCCAAACCAACGACCGTAACACCGAAGCGCTCTTGTGCAAAGTCGACCGCTGCGTTAACGTTTTGGCGCGCCGCACGGAAGAAATCACTTCGTGAACCAAGGTCTTCAGCCATATCTTCATATACTGGCGCAAACATCAGATAACCGCGACGGCCTTCGGAATTATATTGGTAGGTATCGATTACAAACGGGGGCAAGCCGGTAAGCATCGCTGCCCGTAATTCGTTGGGAACATACCGAAGGCCGGGAATCGCCCGGTCCACTTCTTGTCCATAATCAGGATGGTTGCGGCCAACGCGCGCGGGCACAACAAAGGCGAACGAACCGTCAGCATCTGGTGCTACTCGACCGTCTTTTGGCCGCGACTGGTACATCGTGAAGGTCGAATCAATAAAAGCACGGGTCGCCTCTAGTTCAACAGGCGAAACTTTGTCAGCATGGTTGCGCTCAAGGTAATCAACTAGTCCAATAATTTTTTTGCGTGCGATGTCTTCGGGGAAGTTGGTGTAGTACGAGAAACGTTCCTCTGGAGTGTCCGGCAAGTCAACGTAGTCGGAGCGTATTACATACTCACGCACTTCATCTTGAACCGCTTTTAGTTCTTCACCTTCAATTTTTTCAACATCTAATGCTTGGTCGCGAAGGTCAAAGTAAGTATTAAATACTTCGCGACTAGTTGCGTAGGGATCAAATAATGTTTCATCAGAAGTGTATTCAGGCACTAAACTCAAATGAGAGTTATTGTTATACCAATTAGTTGCTTCTGATGTTTGTAAGGGAGCAGCCATAATGGACGGCCTCCTACCACCTTTTCTGCCCCAAGGGGCTTCATAAACAAAAAACGACACCAGCGCTTTTGGCGCTTAGTGTCGTAATAAGTCTTCTAACATACGTCTCAAGTGAGAGTACATCTTATAATACTACGAACGGTAAGAAAAGTCAACATTTCTGTACATAAACTGAGATAATACTGTGGACCACGCAGACTTACCCACACCCCTGGCCTGTGGAATACGAACATACACCAAACCTTCGCTTGCGGCGAAGATAAAGGATGTGGTACTACTAAAGCAGTCGTTTAATACGTTAACCACAAACGATAGGATTACATGTCTATTGGGCTGCGGGCAATTGTTGTCGAAGATGACCAGGATTTACAGTATATTTATCGCCTCAAACTTGAGCGTGAAGGATTTACCGTTGCGACCGCCTCTAATGGCGAAGAAGGTTTGCGAGTTGCCGAAAGCTTCAAACCAGATATTATCTTGCTTGATCTGATGATGCCGGTCATGAGCGGCACGGAAATGCTCGCTATCATGCGAGCGCAACCGTGGGGCAACGAAGCACGAGTCATCATTTTAACCAATATCAGTCGTGACGAAGCGCCCCAAGCGCTTCGTTTTTTACATGTCGACCGCTACATCGTAAAAGCTCATCATACGCCAGCTCAAATTATAGGAATTGTGCACGAAATACTTGGCACCAGACAAACTTAGTGGCATAGTACTTTCACGAGAATGATACACTGAAATATAGAAAGCGAACCCAAAGTATGAGTACAAAAGTAGCAATCATCGAAGACGACCAAGCCATCTCACAGATGTATCGGATCAAATTTGAAGCCGAGGGCTATATTGTTGAAACCGCCGAAAATGGCAAGTTAGGCCTAGAACTCATACAAACAATGCGCCCAGACGTCGTGTTGCTAGATCTCATGATGCCCGTTATGACCGGTGAAGAAATGCTCGCAAAGCTTCGCGCAACGCCTTGGGGCAAAGACGTAAAAGTTATCATCTTAACCAATCGTGGTGAGCAGGAAATTCCGCCGGAAGTAAAACAGCTCAATGTATCTGCGCTCATCCTTAAGGCTGATATGACGCCGCGACAGGTTGCTGAACTGGTTAAAACGCAGCTCGCTAAGTAATTGTAGGGTTACCGGGTTATTTGCGTAACAGTTGCGAAAATAGGCCTTGCTCGCTCTCAAACGCCTTGCGTTCCCTAACCGCCTGGCTAAATAGACTACGTTCTGCGATTACTTGCGGCGGCACTAACTCATGCAAGACTGTACTCGACAACGAACTGATTGTCTGCGCCCTACTGGTTCGCTCACTAACTGCATTGTAGATGCGTTCGCTGCTAACCTGCCATCGGCCGGTTACTTCCGCCAGGCTATTTCCGCCGCGTGAGGCGTAGAGTCGCTCTAGGGGTCCATTCTTCAGGTGCCCTTGCCACAAGCGCCGAGGTGCATTAGTAACTTCACCATATCTTAGCTCGCCTAATGCCAGCCTCTCTGTGGCTTCATTTCTTAGCAATCGGGAAATAGTATGTGCAGCAAATCCTGCGTCAACCCCTTCTTCTGGAAATTCCCTGATTTCATGCATAGTAAGGTAATCTTTAGCAAAATCGTAGGTATCACTGGCAACTTGGACCAACGCATCTGCATATTTGTCAACAAAATATGCAAACTGGGGATCATCTTCAGCGGGATAAACGCATACATCAACGACGTCGTTGCGCATTCCTACCAATTCACTCCTCGTAGTATAATCTCCCAGAGCTGCCGTAACAGGATCGTAGGTCTCGTAGTCATTAGGATGTTCTTGATGATGCAGAAATGCTGCAACTGCTTGTGATGTATATGCCATAGTAAATATATTATACAACCTTATGCAATACCTGCCTACTCAAGTCAAGCAAGCTGGCCCTTTGCTCTGTAAGGAGATATACTAGTATCCATGAAAGTAGCGATTTTAGGGTACGGTATTGAGGGACAGTCAGCGTATATGTATTGGCATAGGCTGGGAGCCGAGATAACTATTTGCGATCAGCAAGAGGATATTATATTGCCGGGTGATGTGTTTCCTCGCCGAGGTAGCGACTATCTGCATGATCTGGGAGAATTTGACATTATTTGCCGAACGGCCAGCATTAACCCCAATCTTATCCTGACCAAGAATCCCGGGCTCGACGCCACCAAGATTACTACTGTTATTAACGAGTTTATGCGCGTCTGCCCTACCAAAAATATTATTGGCGTAACGGGCACCAAGGGCAAGGGCACCACATCGACGCTTATTACTAGAATGTTGCAGGCAGCGGGCAAACATGCGTTTTTGGGAGGCAATATCGGGTTGTCGCCGCTCGATTTTTTAAGTGAATTGACTGAAGACAGCTGGGTTGTATTGGAACTCTCCAGTTTTCAATTGTACGACCTGCGTCGTTCGCCGCATATTGGCGTCTGTCTTATGATCGCACCGGAACACCTCAACTGGCATACCGGGATGGACGACTACATAAACGCTAAGGCTAATCTATTCTCGCACCAGTCAGCTGACGATATTGCTATCTATTTTGCCGAAAATCAGTTGTCACACCAGATTGCCAGCAGCAGCCCAGGTGCTAAAATCGCCTATTATGCCGAACCGGGCGCCTACGTTAAAGATGGCTACATCGTGGTTGACAATCAGCGCATTTGTCGGGTTGACGAACTAAAATTAATTGGGAGGTTCAACTGGCAAAACGCCTGTGCTGCCGCAACTGCAATGTGGCAGGTTGCTAACAATGTTACACCAATCCGTGCCGTACTCACTTTATTTAGTGGCCTTGAACATCGCTTAGAATTTGTGCGGGAAGTTGAAGACGTCAAATATTACGACGATTCCTTCGGTACGGCACCGCAAACTGCGATTGTAGCCATACAATCTTTCAAAGAGCCCAAGGTGCTTATTTTAGGCGGCTCAAGCAAAGGTATTCCTTTTAACGGCCTAGCCAAAGAAGTTGCACGGAGTAACGTGCGCCGCGTGATAACTATTGGCGAAACTGCGCCGCTCATCGAAGAAGCGTTGCATGCCGAAGGTTACGATGCCATCACCCCGGGTGGCAATACTATGCCCGAAATCGTTCAGGCAGCCCGCGACGCAGCCCATTCCGGTGACGTCATACTACTCTCACCCGCCTGCGCTAGCTTTGGCCTCTTCAAAGACTACAAAGATCGCGGCTACCAGTTTAAGCTGGCCGTTGGCACTTTATAAAGCAACTATTCGACGGCAGGGTCGGCAGTAGGAGCAGTTTCGGTAGCTTTATCGCTAGAATCCGTAGCAACCACATTGTCAACCCGGCCTTGTTCGACGGCGCGCCGGGATGCACGAATAACGTTGTCGAATAACGCGCAGACCGTTAACGGGCCAACACCGCCTTTTACTGGTGTAATCGTCAAGTCGTCTCGCTCGTAGACATCCGTGGCAACATCACCTACGGTTTTGCCCTTTTCACCGGCCACGCCAGCGTCAACTACCACTGCCTGGGGCTTGATCATATCGGCGGTAATAAGACCGGCCTTCCCTGTTGCGGTAATAATAACGTCTGCTTTGAGCGTTTCGGCTTTTAAGTCTTTTGTAGAACGATCGGCAACCGCTACGTCAACTCCGGAGTCAAGCAGCATGCGCTCCAGTGGCGCTCCCACCAATTTACCGCGACCGACGAGCAACACCTTTTTACCTCGTAGATCAACGTTATAGCCAGCTAATAGCCACAAAATGGCCAAAGGCGTGGCAGGTTCGTAAATAGCATCTTTGCCCAACGCATCGACGTCCTTTTCCGGGGCTACCAAATTAACAATTTCTTCGGTTTGCGACGGATCCTGCAAGGGCAGCTGCACGATAATACCGTACACTGTTGCGTCAGTATTGAGCTGTTCAAGCAGCGCCGGCACTTCTGCCTGCGCAACCGAGTGAATATCAACATCAATGTCAATCTCGCTGCCGTAGCGCTTTTTCATGCGCGTATAAACCGCGATCGTTGGATCGTCAACCGTCAATACAATAGCGAGCTTGGGCTGCACATTGCCAGCCTGAATTAGTGCGCGCACCTGGTGCGACTGTCGTTCTTGGATAAATTCTGCTAATTCTTTGCCGTTCAGTAATTTCATACCATAGCAGTATAGCAGAAGCAGCTTCGGGTCAGGCTAGGTTTTTTAGGAAAAGAGTAGCTCTTAGACAGAAGGCGTTTCGGTAGGTGTTGTAGGGGGAGTTGGCACCGTTGGAGGTACATTACCGCCTTGACCCGCGCCGCCTTCTTTAGCTGCTGGCCCAAGGTACGTATCTTTGCCGAACCCAAGCATTGGGTAACCAATAAATGGCAGTAATATCAGCAAAACCGTGAAGCCAACCTTTTTACCAAATGACTTAGCCAGGTCGTTCGTAACAACAATTGATACTACGACGCTAACAATGTTAAGGAATGGGATGAAACTTAGAACGTAGAACCAGATCCACGCGGTAGGGCGCCCGACAATTTTAAGCAAAATCCAGTAGTTGTAGAAGGGAATGATCGATGCCCAACCTGGTTGGCCTGCTTTCTTAAAGACCTTCCACTGACCAGCAACCGCAGCTATTACAAGAACGGCAATAACAATAAAAAGTGCAACCGCCGAACCTCCGGAAAGCTGACTGGTTTGCGAGGTTGAAGTTACATAATCCGTGCTCGTACTATTAGTTGAGTACAAGTCTGCGAAATGGGAGAGTTGTTGTAGCATATGATCCTTTTAATTAGCCTTACATAAAACTATAAAGCATGAGCCTCTCAGGTAAAAGGCTTTTCTCAGCTAGGCGTGCAAAGTTATTGCAAAAACAGAGGTAATGGTATATTATTGTCCTTGTCCATTTCGATTGGGCCAGTAGCTCAGCTGGTTAGAGCGTCTGCCTCTTAAGCAGAATGTCGAGGGTTCGAGTCCCTCCTGGCCCTCCACATTTAGTTACAGATATAAAGTGTTCCAAAATCTATTTTTTGGAACACTTTTTTGTTTTCGCCCTCTGTTGGGTGGGGTTCGAGTTCTTTCTGGCTAGAAATTCTTCGAGCTTCTCCAAGCCAAGCCGTCGAACCGAATAGGTAATCTGCTCTTCTTTATCCATCTCACCCCATGTTTTATTCTGGCCTTCAGGAATGAAAATGCCGTCTGTGCCGTAGCCATTATCACCACGAAGTTCCCGAACGATCGTTCCCCTCATGACACCATCAAAAATTTGTACGCCTTCTTCGTCACAATAGCCGAAACATGTTTGAGCGTATGCAGTGCGAGAAGAATATCCATTAAGTAGTCTACACAATCCTTCCACCTTGAGCTCTTGTAGGAACCATTTAATAAGTGGTCCTGGCAGTTTCCCTAGGGCTTCAAACCTGAGCGAAAAGTCTTCAACTAGAACGGGGCGCTGAAGAATTCTATAAGCCTCCTCTGCTTTAACACGGATCACGTCATGTGGGTCAAGCGATTGAATCTCCGGAAGATCTAGTTTGTGATGCTTTACGGGATGACCGAGATGCCAAGAAATCTCTTCGGCTTTCTTTGTATGGCTAGTAATAAACGTCAACTGCATAATGCTATTGTACATTCTTCGCTTCTAGATCATCTAAATATACCTCTCCGCTCCGGTATTCCATCCCGAGATCAATTAGTCTAGTCTGCAATTGTAGAAGGTCTTCAATGAGCTTATTTGTGAATAAGTGTTCCGTAAAAGTATACGTTGGCCCTCCAATTTCGATTATGCTTAAACTCCTCAGTTACGAGGAGTTTTTTGTTTGATATGATACCTCAATGAAAGTTACCACTTTTTCAAAAGGCAAAAACCCACCCAAAAATGAAGATACTTCTGCTTACAATGAGACGAATTTTGTTGTGTGTGATGGATCAACCGGTAAAAAGAGTGGCCTGTACAAGGGCAAGACTGGCGGTGAAATTGCTTCCAGGCTAATAGCAGAGGCTGCACTGCAGAGTGATCTCAATGGGATAGCTCTAGTTGACCATCTAACATCACTGTTACGTACAGAACAGATAGCCTTAGAAAAATTGGGTTATAAAATGGAGATAGAGACTACATTGGTTTGCGCCAGGATTGTAGGAGCTGAACTTATTGTCACACAGGTTGCAGATACTGCATTTCGCGTCAATGAATCTAAAACATACGAAAACCCTGCCATTATCGATACCCTAATGTCGGGAACAAGAGCACGCTACATTGATTTAACTCACGATATTGAAGGTAGCCGAGAATATATTATGCCTCTTCTACTCAATGAGGGATTCTACAGAAACAACGCCGACAGCCCTGCAGGATATGGAGTCTTGGATGGCAGCTCAGTACCCACTAAGTTTGTTAAACTTTATAAGTTCAATGTAGCAGATATTCAAACTTTAGATATCTATACTGACGGCTACTTCGCCATACCACAAAGAGCAACTATTGAAGCTTATGAAGGTCTGCATGCAAAAGTGCAGCAAGAGGACCCGCACAAATGCCTGGCTTATCCTTCTACTAAATCAAATGACGATAGGACTGTCATGATTGTCAACTTTAGATAACTGCACAATCTCGGTTGCGATAGCGTGCACGATGGTCCTCCAAGTATTGATTATTATTTTGTTACATGTGATAGTAAGTTTATGCGTGGTTTTGAAAGGACTGACGATCTTCAAGGTGCAACCCTTCGGCAAAGAGCAAGGGTCTTTTTGGCTGAAGCTTGTGGTCTTGGCTCTCTTTACACTCGCGTAGCAGTCTGGGGCGAACTCGACGATAAACGAACTGGCTCGTTATCGAGATCACCAATTACACCTATGGAACTTGCCAGGTTCAAAGATGACATGACCAAGGTACCCCCTGAAGGTAGGTATGCCCTATTGGCCCAAACCATACCCCGCGACAGGGACAAATCCGCTGAAAGTCAGAAAGTTTGGTTTGATGTAATTCCTGGCCTAACAGAATACCCGATTGTGCGCAGCGTAGCATGGGCTGCCCGAAATATCCTGGCCCCCGCCAAGTCACAGTGGTTGCATGCGGGCGATTTAGGAGCCGGCACTGGCGCCCTGAGCGCATCCTTACTGCAACAAGAAGGCCAATTGCTTCCAACAGCAGATAGAATAACTCTAGTGGACAGGGTTCCCGCCTTACTAAACGTAGCGGCGCACCGGTACGGTACGGCTATGGAGTACATACAGGGCGACGTTACTGGATTGCCCTTTGCGGATCAAAGTTTTGATCTGCTAGTAAGTGGCGGACTAGTTTACTCTTTAGGGCGGGAGCATCAGAAGCCATTCTTCAGCGAAATCGGCCGTCTGCTCCAGCCGGGCGGAGTCTATATTGATGGTGATTATACAAAAGACCCTTTGCCCGAGGTGCCCAACGAAGCTATTTTTCACTTAGCCCGGCTACTTAAAGGCAATGTAGCCCAAATGGAAATTAGGGGAGATCCACTCGCCGGCGTTAACCAAGAAGAATATTTCAAGGGATTTGGGCTTACATTTAATCAGCAACTGCACTCAGATGAACTGTCGGGCGCAGAAGTAAGCCTTAGAATATTGCAGAAAACTGAGTGATATCATCCAGGGCAGACTTCGCCGCTACGACACTTCGTACCAATATCAGCCAGTCTGAAATAAAACGAAGTTAAATCTTTAATAAGCCCATCCGTGGACAAGACAAACTACGCATTTGCCGTATCATGGCTTTTTGCATCAAGTTGAGCAGCCAGCTGTAATATTTGCGCACGCCTTTTTGGAGGCACGGATGGAGAGAAGTCTATCCTATCGACAAGAGGAGCGACTCCACCTTGTCTGTCGCCCGGCCTCTGATCCTGTTCTATCGCAGGAAATAGCTCCAGGACTTCATTCATAGTCTTCCTGTCACCATTAATGCCGTGAGGAGTATCAACAATTAAGATTCTGTCCACGTCCTGAGAAGATTTTAGGCTTGCTATGATACGCTCCGGCGGCATCATGTGGTCTCGTACTCCTAATACCAAGGCGACGTGGGGCGCATTGTCCTTGCCTCGTAATTCGTGCAGGAGAATGCTTTGGCTGGACATAGCAACCGAGGTCGCAGTCGTAAAACCGCCCGAATCTCTTCTTCGTATGGTATTGATTTCGCTTGAGGCTCTATTTTCAAAGCTTTCATCGGCCGGTGTACGTAACTTATGCAGCTTAGTCGCCATAGCTCCGCGAATGACGCGGGGAGCGGATCTGAGTACGCTTGGTTGTTTTGCCAAGCCTGCGGGATACGCGAGAATAACACTATTAAATAAATCTGGACGTTCGTACGCTGCGAGTAACCCATTCAACGCATCAGCAGATTGAAAAATTGCGTTAACCGCACCTTTTCCTGTCTCTAGCGACCGTATCAGTTCGCCTGCTCTTGACTTTTGAAAGGCCGAAACACTTGTCTCAATATACGGTTTGTGGGCCAAATAAGAGATGTCCTTGCGCGAAACCGTTACGGGCCGCGTGCCTCCCTTTACGGTGACAACAAAGTTAGTATCCGCGTTTGGCAAATCTACGTTTGGTAACGCGGAAATGGTGTCGTACCCCAATGATTTTAGGTGTTGCATAACCTCCTCATTTCTTAAGGTGTCATGCATAAAGCCTCCTGAAAAATAGAGTGGCCGCCTATTTGCAAAAGCTTCCCGTTGCTCGGGCGCATGCTGCTTTCTTTCCGGTTCGCCTAAGATTTTAGCGGCCTTGGCGAGTCCCTCTCTCAACTTACTTCCATCAGTAGGCAACACATCCCTAACTGCGGGCAACAGATTTTTAGCCCAGAATTGCGCCTTCTTTATATCAATGGGGCTGACATTACGCATGAAAGAAGCAAGAAAGCGTAATCGATGGGGTTGCGCATGAACGCTCTCTAGCATTTTTTCGTATCGTGCATCATGGGGCACTGCAGAAAAAACAAATTCAAGTATTTCGGGTGCTAGCAATGCCAACCTTTTAGGTGAAGGCAGTTTTTCCAGGGGAAGCTTACGCAAAATCGAGGACAAAATCGGATATTGTTCTTCGGCCTCTGGAGCATTACTAGCAAACAACTTGAGCATTTCACTTATGCCAGCCCCGGCATCATAGGCGGTGGGAGCTTGATTTTTTGCAGCTGCTCGCGCTCGTAACGATCGCAAATCTCGATGCCCTTCAATGGAGCTGTATGTCCGTTGGGCAACGTCATTAAGTTCACCGACAAACTGTTCGCGGGGATTTTCAAAGGTCGCTAATAAGTCGGCATGCTCTTCTAACCCTAGCTCTTTGACTTTCTTGCGCGCAAACTCAATGGTTTGCTTCGTCTGTTTCTGAAAATCTGCTTCAATATTTTTTGAAGCCTTGAGCGAGGGACTGAGCCGAACAATAGCCGCTTTATAGGGATCAACGTCCTTTGCAGTTAACTCTGCGCCAGAGTGCATCCGCTCAACTAAAGGCACTACTCTTGTGGCGTCAGGAATTTTAGATATAGTAGCGCTTGCTGATGCAGGTAAAAAATCCAAGGTAGCAGCAACTTCGCCTAAATGTAGCAGGGCTTTCGTATCTAACCCTAGAACTTCACGTGGTTGCTCGGGCATAGAACTTTGTGATTCTGAGTTTTTAATCTTTTCTTGTGGTACTGGCATAATATTCTTCGGGTTTAGGCTACTTCTATAGCATAACACTTCGTCAATCCTGCTATCCCAGCGCCTTTACTGCGCGCCCTGTTCGCCACCTCGTTTTGGTATAATAAGCGCACGATATGAAGTACGGCACCCTCCGAGCATACTGAGCTTCGGCAGCATACACATTGAGGATATTATATTCGGAGTCGCCATATTTGGGCTGGCCTTTAGTGTCTACCCTTTTATAGGGCGTAAAAAAATTGGCCCTATTACCTCGGGGAACGAAAGGCACTTGCGCACCTTCGGAGCATTGGGCATAGGTGTACTTGGCATGGCAATACTTATGGGCGTGCTGAAACTTAATTCAGTTTTTGCTACCGCGGTTACTTTTACGATTCTGTGGTTACTCATTTGCGTGCGGCGGCGGGATTTGTTGGTGCCGGGGCTTATCACCGGATTGGTATTCGCAGGCATAGCGCTTTTTGTGTATGGCATCTTCCTTAATATGTTCGTCTCGCAACAAGAGCTGCAAACTTTTTGGCTTCTGCATGGCTCAAAGCTCGGCATTACGATCCTTGGCAAAGTGCCGCTCAGCGAGTTGATATGGTTCTTTGCGACCGGCACATTCTTATCAATATTTGAGCTATTCGTTAACAAGAGAAAATATCAGGCTACCGAATCGTAAACAATGGTATTATCTTTTTATGTCGACTCATTACGGCGAAGGACTCGCTACATTACTCGATAAAGGACTAAATCTACTGCCCCTCCTACCTGATGATCATATTACGGGTGTCGGGGCAAGCTATTTTGGTGACGGGGGAATCCTCAAACTGGAGCAATCTCCGTATCTGGAGGATGCCTTTAAAGCACGCTTGCGTATCCTTGGCGTTATCGGGGGCATGGGCACATACGGTGACGAGAACAGGTCTGCCTTTGCACTTTCTAACAATATACGTTTGCCTGACGGTACTCGCGTACATCTACAAGAGCCGCGCCCAGAAAAGTTAGAACCCAATAACTACCGGCTGTCTGAGGCCGCTATAGAAGCTAGCTACGACGTAACGAATTTCTTGCGCACCGTTGAGGGTAACTTATCGACTGCAAAGTTAAGGTTCGAGGCAAGGGGGGCAGATGCAGTCTCGTCTAATGTAAGTGGTGGTTTTGATACCGATGAAATGAAGGCAGCCTACCTCGAAACAATTGGCCAAGGAGTTATTGTGGGCGAAGAGATTAGTCCAGCAACCGCAGAAAGCGTAATCTGCGTTACTCACACCGTGCTAACGCCTACAATAGGCCGGGTGGTTACCTTTTTGATGCATGATTATCGCCCAGACAGCCGGGAAGCAATGTTACGTCTGCAACAAGATCAAACGCGAGAATAATTACAATGCAGAAGTTACTATATGCTGACGGGTGAATTTCGCGAACAATTTGAAGAGTTTCACACAGCTGGCACGGCCGCAAAAGATGCCGATAATCACACACTGGCGCTAGAGATGTTTAAGCCAGCGATTGCACTCGCCCAAGAACATGATGATCCCGCCAAAAGCCTGGATGCAATGCAACCCGCAGCCAGAGCGCTGTGGAGTCTTGGGCGATACGACGAAGCTAGCGAGCAACTAGAAACCGCCGCCGGAATAGCCAGGAACCTGGAACTTACCGACGAACAAGGCGTTATCATTTCCAATATGGGGCGAATTGCAGCCGTAAAAACAATTCGCACGATTCCGCCAGCGGCGCAAAAAGAAACGTTACGCACGGCGGCAGTACCCAAATTCAGCGAAGCCTACGATACATTAAAAGATAACCCTCATTTATATTACCGCTACGCAAACGCCCAGCACGGTTCGGTAGTAGCGGCACTTGCCGGGGAGCGCTGGCTAGCGACCAAACTTATTGCCGAGGGACTGCGTGTTGCCTTCCAAGTCTCCGCCGAACCCTACGACCAACAACGAACCTACAACATTAGCAACGGCACGCGGCGCGGGCGTTACCAAATGTTGGCTGCGGTAGCGCTAATTCCATTCGGTAGTCATACACCTTTCTTGGCGAAAGTAGCGCGGAGTAAACTTGTAAGATAATACTGGGGCCAATCCCTCGAATTATTTTGCTATACTGCAAGATATGTCTGTAGAAATCACCTACTTCGTTCACGGCACAACGACCGATAACGAGCACCATCTAGCAACCGGCTGGCTTCCGGGCGAACTTTCAGAAGCTGGGCGGCAACAAGCCAAAGACTTAGGCGGCATGGTAGCCGACAGGCATTTTGATGTCGTGTTTTGTTCTGACCTGACACGAGCAATAGATTCAGCCGAACTTGGCTTTGGCGCTACATACCAAATCATTCAGGACGAACGACTTCGCGAATGCAACTACGGCGACATGAACGGCAAATCAGCGACAAGCTTTAAAGATCGCATGGAAGATTTTATTGACACTCCTTTTCCACAGGGTGAAAGCTACAAAGATGTGGAAGCAAGGCTTGCTAGCTTTGTTGATTTTTTGCGCGTTAATTACGATGACAAACACGTCGCCATCGTGGCCCACCAAGCTCCGCAACTGGCGTTGGACGTAATTCTAGGCGGAAAAACCTGGCAACAAGCAATCAAAGAAGACTGGCGAAAAACCAAAGCCTGGCAACCCGGCTGGGAATACATTATAGAAACAAATAGCTTACTAAGCGATTTTGATAAGTCTTGCCTGGACTTGGCAATTGCCGAAGCAAGACATTCGCTCGTTGAAGGCAATTACCCGGTCGGAGCAATTCTGGCAATCGGGGATACAGTGGCGAGCCGAGGTAACAATACCGGTGAGACCTCCAAAAACTACAGCAACCATGCCGAAACAAGTCTGATCATCAACAACGGCGAAGCCTTGCTGCAAAGCGCCGACCAGGGCGAGACTGTCACGTTATATAGCACGCTAGAACCCTGCCTAATGTGTCTTGGGGTGGCCACAATGAACAAAGTTAGCAAGATTGTTTATATACAAACCGATCCTCATGCAGGCGCTTGCGGCATTGACAAAACAAGCTTGGGCGTCAGATATCAAGAGGTATGGCCGCAGATAATCCACGCTCCGTATTCACTTGAGCCTAAAGAGATGATCGTTGCGTTTCTGAAAAAGCAAATAGAAGACAACAAACGCGTAGCGTGGAGCCAAAAATTCTTAACACTCCTTGAAAACACCCGGTAATCCGGCCCTTCTTTTGTTACACTTTACCTACAAATTATCCCTCATCTAATTTGTTATTTATAGATAGTTAGTGCAGGTCAATGGAAAATTTATGCAACAGCCATTCTTCAAAAGCTGTTTGTGATGCATCGTAGTCTGCGTAAAGAAACGTAAGGATGCCGTATTGTGTAGCTGCCTCGAACGACGAGAGGGAATCATCAACAAATGCCATATGATCTTTGTCCGCATGGGCGTCTTGGCATGCCTTGCGGATGAGTACGTCGTTTTCAAGTTTGAGCTGTCCGTATGCCGAAGATGAATAGATATAGTCAAAGTGATCATCCAACTTATGATGAAAACGCGATATGATATCGAAAACGTCCATGTTATTAGTGAACAGACTAACGACAACCCCCGCCTTACGCAGTCGTTGCACGAATGAAAGCATTGACTGGTTAAGTGGCATGCGTTTTACACTGGCTACAAGAAGCGCATCGAGTTCATTAGCCGGTATACCGGCCTTGCCTTCTATGAGCTTGTGCATATCGCCGTAGCTATGCTCACCACGCATCCACTCGTTTAACAACTGTTTGTTATCTTCAGTGAATATATGCGCCGCTACAGTGTCAGCCAAATCTTGTTGACTAGGCTTATCCGTATTATAGAAGCGACCGTTAGACATGACGCCATCAAAGTCTACAAGAAGGAGTTTGAGTTTTTTCTTTGTCATAGTTGCGGTACTCTTACGCACCGCGAGAAAATTCCAGTAATATTCTCATAACGTATTGGTTATATCGTACTACCGATGTATAGTCAATTCTAGTAATCGAGGCAATACATGTCAGAAGTAATTGAATTAGAAGCATCCTATTTAGCGGCACGCATTCCTGAAGGCCTCGCTGCTCATGAACATATTGATATCGAGGATATTTATTTTCCAGCTACAGAGCCGCACGCCAAGATGCGCATTCGCCATAAAGGCGACAAGTACGAGTTTACCAAGAAGATACAGCTTGACCCGAGTGATGCTGGTCAGCAGCAAGAGCTTAACGTAGATTTAACTGCCGACGAGTATAAGGCCTTATCACAGGGAGACGGCCGAAACGTATACAAAGCTCGTTACTTCCTGCCGTATGAAGGCCGGACAGCCGAAGTAGATATCTTCAAAGGAGCTCTCGAGGGGTTGGTCATCATTGAGTTTGAATTCGACACCCTAGAAGAAAAGAATGCCTTTACCATGCCCGATTTTTGTCTCGCTGACGTTACGCAGGAAGAGTTCATCGCGGGCGGGATGTTGGCGGGAAAAGCATACCAAGACATTCAAGAAGGTCTTCTGCGTTTTAACTACAAACCTTTAGAGCAGCCAAGCTAGACTATGACCAGCAAAATTAACCCCTACGAACAAGAGCTTTTGCTATCCGCTCAAGAAGGTGCGTTTTTAATTGAGATGAGGAATGGTACCGATAGCATTCAGGAACCTGACATTAGTGTATATCGTCAAGAATTAGGCGGAGCATTATTGTTGCTCGTGAATGATAACCGGATAGCGACTGAATGGCGAGAATGGATGGCAGACTCTGGCACGCCCATAGAACCAGCCGATCTGATGGTAGCCATTACCGAAGGGCGAGCCTGGGACAATACCGCCGCGCACCTCATCTACCTAACAGTCGCAAGTCAACTAGCTGCCCCACCCGCCGCATAGAAATGCTGCTATAGTTTTCTTATGATAGAGAATGCCGGATCCGAAGTACCATTTAAGTACGGTCTGGAAGATTCCAATTTTAAAGATCATGGCAAGCTCTTTGTATTTGCCGACGATGCCGATCCTTCTTATGTTGTTCGCCTATGTAGCGTTCCAGGAGCCGAGGATGTCCCAGACTTACTTGCAGGTGTACGAGACTTCCGAGAAGCCTTGGGCGTCCTAAAGGATACATATGGCATACCCACACCCAATCCATGGTTCGTGATCGGCAAAGAAGTAACAAACCCCAAGAGCGATTGTGTCTACACCATCTGCGAAAGAGTTACGGGAGTGGTTCTAGACAAGCCCGAGAATGCAACGCCCGAGATATACTTTCAATTACTTGGCAAACTAACGCGCTACCATATTGACGTTATATTTTCGGAGGGGCCATATTTGGAAGACCTGGACTTGCACCAGTGCATGTACGGCACTACGGTAAGTGATCCCGAACCTCGGGCATATCTTATTGATTTGGATATATCGAACGAGAATTACTCGTCACATTCTTCTATCGAGAAAGATCGTAACGAGCCGCTTAGTACTATGTATCACCGCATGTTTTATCATCTTAGAGATGCACGCATTTTACAGGAAGAGCATGGCCTGGATACTCGAGATTTACAGCAAGAAATAGCATATGCCGTAAACGCCCTGCCCTATATCGATCCTAGTGACTACGAAATCATCAACGAACTATACATACTGCTTAGAAAGGTCAAGTAACCGCCCTAGCCGAAAAAAGCTTGTACTTAGCAGCGTTCCGAATAGTTCTTCATTCTAGTCGCTGCTATACTTATTATATGAACAACGAACAAATCGAAAAAACGATTCGCGAATATATCGAGCAAATTATTCATATGTCACTTGCCACTACTGTAGACTGCAAGCCGTGGGTATGCGAAGTGCATTTTTCCTTCGACGATGAGCTGAATCTCTATTTTCGGTCGGAGATGAGCCGACGGCATTCGCAGGAATTGGAACAAAATCCGCATGTTGCCGGTAACATCGTGACACAGCACTTTAAAAACCAAAAGGTACGTGGCGTCTACTTTGAAGGTACCGCTGAGCGCCTAACCGAAGTCACCGAGAATGATCCCGCCTTTACATCTGTGCAAAAGCGATACGGCAACGCCAATATTCAAGCCGTAGCCAAAGATAGTAAAAGTGGGCCAAGTTATTACAGAATTTCCGTAAGTGACTGGTACTTACTCGATGGCTACGATGCTTGGCCACCAGAAAAACACCATTTGCCTTGGAAAAAATAATTACGTCAAATGTGGCATAATGTCGGTTTCGTCAACGGCTGGCGGTTTACGAATCAGTATAAACGATAGAACACCGGCACAGGCAGCCAAGCCAGCGCACAACACAACAGCGAATGCGTAAATATGCGCCGAGCCGAAAAGACCAAGTGTGGCGATGACAATTAAGCCGGCAGCCCTGGAAACGGCATTGTTAATTCCCGAGGCAATACCCGACTGTGCGTCCGACACCGAAGCCATGACCGTCATTGTTAGCGGCGCAACGGTGGTAGCCAGGCCAATTGAAAACAGCAAAATGCCCGGGAATACGCCGAATGCGTAGCTGTCACCAGGACGGAGAAAGTACAACCAGCCGATACCTACAGCGGCAAGCAACGGTCCGACCGTCATAAACATGCGAGCGCCATACTTGGCGGACAAACTGCCAGCTTTGCCTGCGAACAAAAACATAATAATACTGACGGGCAAAGAGCTAAAACCAGCCTTTAGACTGGAATATCCCATATGAGTTTGCAGATAAATAACCAGGGCAAAAAAGAAACCGCTAAGCGCACCGTACATTGCAAACGTCATAAAGTTAGATCCGGTGAAATTGCGCGATTTAAATAGTGATAATCGCACCATTGGGTCACGAGTTTTAGACTCAAACCAAACGAAAAGTACCGACGCAAAAACGCCAACCACCAATGCCGCTACCGATAAAATACCCCAATGTTCAACCGGTCCCTGGATAAGTCCAAAAGTCAGCGCCGCTAGAGCCACTGCGCCGATTGCCGCACCATAGCCGTCAATATGGCGCGGTGACTCATCTTTACTTTCGACGATAGAACTCATTGCCAGCAAACCGCACACCACTAGTAACGGAACGTTGATCAGAAAAATCCAACGCCAAGTGGTCGCATCCAAAATAAGTCCGCCCAGAAGCGGACCTAGCACGGGCGCAACACTGCCCCACGCCGTCCATTGTCCGATAGCCTTGCCACGGATCGCGCGTGGAAAATTCGTATTAATAATCGATAACGCACCGGGCACCATTAACGCGCCGCCAATCCCTTGTAGTATGCGAAAAATGACCAGCATCGTGGCATTTGGTGCAACTGCGCAAAGTAATGACGCCGCTCCAAAACTGATAAGTCCCGCGACATAAACTCGCTTACGGCCAAGTATATCGCCAAGCGAACCGCCCAGTAGAATCAGTGCCGACAAGGCCAAAGTATAACCATCAACAATCCATTGCAATGCCGAAAAACCAGCATGCAACTGCACGGCAATCTTAGGCAGCGCCAGAGTAACAATCGTACCATCCAAGATAACTATCGAGCTTCCCAAGATTGTTGCTATAAGCACCAGGAGCTGTCGTCGCTTCGTTTCAATCATGTGCCCTTATTCTATCAGAAGATGCCGGAAATCGATGCATGTATAAAGCCGGGCGTCGTTGATATGCGCGCCAAAATATGCTATTGTTTGCAGTGAGTAATTTTCAGGATTATTCTCTGTATTTGAGATAACTATTCCCTTACGAAAGTGATATTATTATGAGTTTTGAACTAAAACCTGGCTATTACGAACCATTCTTTGACGATCACACCAACGGCGTCATCGATGACGTATTTAGCCAACAGCAAAACCAGTCCTGGGAGGCATTTACCAGAGAACATCGCGTACCAGAACTTACCGTATTTGAACCAGCAAGCGGCCACCAGATTGAAGTCTTCGACATGATACCTGAAGCCGGGTATGATCGGACACTCGTATATCACGGCGCTATGGGTGATTCGCTTGACGAAAATATCGTTGCCCACCTCGCCAATGTTTCTGTAACGCTCAACCGGGCGTTTCCCGAAAACAGCACACGCGTCATTTCTACAAGCAATCCCGGCCGCTTGGGCAATCCTTACGGAAGCCTGACAAAAGCGGCAAGGCAAGAACTGAAGAACGGTGACTTTAGGCCAACAGTCGACTCTACCCTGCAATACCTGCAAAAAGCAGGAATCGAAGAAAAGATCGAGTTTGGCTATTCATTCGGTGCCGATAAAGCCGTCGCCGCTGGCAACTATTCAGAACTGTACGACCAAAAAGTCAACCACGTTATTGCTATCGAACCAGCTAGCGTTCACGAATGGTCTACGCTCGATTTGGCAAAATCTTTTTTTGACAGCGGTGCACATCTGGATACGTATGCAGCCGCAACCGGTAGCGCAGCCTACGCGGAAGCACGCAAATTGGCCGGCGGGCTGCCGACATATATAGGCGGCCTATTCCGGCCAAGCAACATAGCAATCATGAAGGCTATTAAACATGGTGGTTTTGAAGAACGCGTTGATACCCTGCTGGAAACTCACCCCGAGATGTCGGCATACATTGCCTGGGGTCGAGAAAGTGAGCTAGCAAGGGACCAACTTATGCTAGGGATTACTCGTCGGCTCATGCGTCGATACGGCCCATCGCTGCATTTCAAAGCATACGCCGGTTTACATCACGCCCACGCCGATGACTTGCGCGTACATACCGCAACAATCATTGATGCCTTTAAGGAGTTGGGCATCGATAACCAAAAATCTGCGGCATAAGCTTTAGGCTTGCTTACAGTTATTACACTTCGACTGTTCGGATTAACCACTGGTCAGAAGATAACTTTGGGTCTTCTAAATAGGCAAACGGCATGTAGAAGTAGCCTTTGTCGCCCCATTCGTCGCCCCATGAGTTGCGGCAAATGAAGTGCTGCTTGTCTAAATCATAGCCGACCACGATAATCGCGTGGCCGCCAAGCACTTTTTCGTGAGGCCTAGGCATAGGCACCTTGCCGGTTGATTCGACGCTGACGTTTTCAAAGCTCTGATACACCGTAAAGCCGGTGACGAACGGATAGCCTTCGCTTAAACACATCAGCATGTCATGCGTCGGATCGTTGCTGGGCCGCATAATACGCTGGTATACTAGGGCCTGATTTTTCTCGGCCTCCACAAACGTTTTCTTTGGCGGCTTTACCGTGAATTTAGGAATATCGTATGCCCACTCCTTTTCGGCGCAGGTACCTATTTTGATCAGTACTTTTACGCCGTCACGAATAACTGCACCGGCATCGGAATCGACCGTACCTTCCATATCGCGTTCGTTCCAGTAAATGAACAAACGGCTTGGCGTCATGAAGTCTTTGCCCTCTCTTTTGCGATCAAAGTCAAAGGCCGCACTCAAGGCATTTGCCGTGCAACTACCTAGCGTTCCCTGGTTATATACCGGCGGGCATTGTTCTCGTAAGTCAATTTGTTTTGGCAGTTTTTTAGGTGCTACTATTTTTGGCCTATAAATGTAATCGCGTTGGTCGGGCACATCGGGTATCCAACCAAGACCGTGCTTTTTGGGCGTCACATAGTACTGCATAGTAACCACCTTTCTGTTAGCTTTGTAGCTTGGTGCGATCCTTTTTTAGGATGTATCCGCATGGTAACAGAAAATAATACGATGTGCTGTAAACTTTTTGTCTGAACTATTTGGTTAGTGCGCCGTCTTGCAACGTAAAGGTCATGTCGGTTTTGCCAGCAATACTTAAGTCATGAGTAACAGCAATGATGGTCGTGTTTTCGGAACGAGTCAGTTCGTGCAACAGGTCAAAAATCATTTTGCCAGTTTGACTGTCCAAGTTGCCAGTTGGTTCGTCGGCCAAGATAAGGTGCGGCTTATTGGCGAGTGCGCGGGCAATAGCCACGCGTTGCTGTTCGCCGCCCGATAGTCTGCCTGGTTTGCGCAGCTGTTTGTCGCCATTTAGACCCACTTGATCAAGCAATTCCTGCGCTCGTTTACGACGAGCGGCTACTGATGTTTTGGCAAATTCCATAGGCAGCATGACGTTTTCCGCAGCCGTTAAGTTTGGGATCAGGTTATAGTTCTGAAACACAAAGCCAATTTCTTGGCAGCGATATTTGATCAAGGCGTGGTCGCCCATTTTGGTGATATCTTTGCCGGCAACTTCGATTACGCCCTCACTCGGCCGGTCAAGCGCACCAAGCAATGACAGCAAGGTACTTTTACCGCTTCCGCTCTTACCGATAATCGAGGCAAACTTACCTTGTGGCACCGTAAAGGTAATATCCTTGACAGCGGTGACCGGGCCACTGGCCGCTGCAAAGGTTCTGGTGAGATTCTTAACTTCTAACATTATTCAACCCTCATTACTTCTGCAGGACGAACTTTGGTGATGAGCAATGACGCCATTGCGCTACCTACGATTGCGATTACTATTGCAGCACCCAGGCCGTAGATCAGAACGCTCCAACCAACGACCGCTTTTACACTGCGCAGATTTTGCGAGCCGAAGCCAATGCTGCGAGTCACGCGGTTAAGTCTATTGCCGCCAGCCACAAAGCCGCCGCGGCCACCTGCACCACCGCCCTGCGTTCGACTGCTTGTCGCGTTTGCCGCGCTGTTATTAACTAAAATTCTAGTGATAGGACTGCCACCCAAGACGCCGAGTAAGATACCCACTACAGCCGAGATAATCGTAAAGGTGACTGCCTCTGACATAAACTGCGCCATAACTTTTACGTTGGATGCGCCAATGGCTTTGAGCACGCCAATCTCGCGGCGGCGCTCACGCACGATCATTACCATAGTCAGCAGCAAGATAGCAGAACCAGCAGCAATCGACCCGATCAAGCTAAAGAGCGAAATAGTCTTGATGTTTTCAAGCGGTGCCAGCGCGTTTTCGGCCACACTTTCCTGACTGGTTACATCAACCGTCGAACCGAGCTTTGATTTAATGGCCGAAACTACACTCGAAACATTGGTTACGTTGTCGACCATAACTGTTGCGCTGCTGATCTGATTGGCTTGACCCGACAATGTTTGCAATGTTTTAAGCGGCAAAACGACACTGTTATTCGAGAACGTCGTACCCGTGTCGTAAATACCAACGACCTTAATAGAGGTGTTGTAAGCAGTAAAAGTAGATCCGACACTCAGTTTATTTTTGCCGGCCAATGTCTTGCCCATAATAGCAACATTGTCAGAAGAATTAGCCGCAAACAATGCACCGTTGGTCAGAGTAATTTTACCGTCGTTAGCAGCATCTGAAGTTGTGGGGTCGGTCGTACCGCTCACAATAACTGGAGGGGTAAAGTTACGCGTAAAACTGCCGCCGCTCCCCTCACCGCCACGAAATGACGGTGCATTACTACTGATACTTTCGCCGCTGTTACTGTTAAAACGACGACCGAGGCTACCGGCATCAATAGCCGATGTCAGATTTGAGTTATCGCTCGTCAATCTGTCTTGCACCGTTTGGGTGACTGCTGTGATATGACTTAAGCCGTTGATTTTAGCAATCTCGTCGCTGGTGAGCGGCTCACCGCCGCCCTCAAAACCCTGCACGCCAGCCGGCGCAATACTAATCGTATTACCGATCGAGCTTTTGACCGAATCAATCTTAGACTGCACGGCACCGCGGGCAATGACCATAGCCAGCGCCAAGGCAACACTGAGACTCAGGATAATAATGATGGAGAATGTACGAATGCCGTTTCTGAAGGCATTCCTTATTCCCCTAGTTATCGCATTCACAATCGCTCCTTTCAAAAGGCTATTATTTGAACGTTGCCTCTAGTGTATGGAGTCTTGCTAAGAAGAAACTGAGGAATAAAAAATCAGCGCCGATGGTGGACGGCGCCGATTATTATAGGAAGGCCCGAAGGCACATTCTACTGTAAAACGTAAACCTGAGCGTTAGCTTAAAATTTCTAGGCTCTAGCCTTATATCTGGTACACTGGATCGTATGCTTATCGGCAAACTAGATTTTCTTCCAATCCTTCAGCACCCGGAATTATTGTCACAGCCTACCGCTGCATATTTATTTGGTCTTCCTGGTGATGTAACGGCCGACGTTGGCGTTGCCAAAATAAATCCCGGCTACGCCGACGGCAACGAATTATGCAAACAGTACGATACAGATCCGCAGATGTGCGGCAATTGCATTATTGTCGAAGCTAAGCGCGGTGAAAAACTGTGGTTCGTAGCTTGCCTCGTGCCACTCAATAACAAGATGGATCTTAACGGATTTGTCCGCAGACAGTTGCATGCCAGACGCGTGTCGCTTGCTCCTAAGGCAGCAACGATCGAACTTTCCGGCATGGAATACGGCAGCATAAATCCTACAGGTTTACCGGCCGAATGGTCAATATTGATCGATGCCCGGCTCGCCAATGCCGATCTAGTCATAACCGGCAGCGGCTTGGTTGCATCCAAACTACTTTTGCCTGGCAAACTTCTGGCGCAACTGCCGAATGCGACTGTTGTCGAAAGTTTAGGCGTTCCGATCGGCACTAAATAGACCAAGACACTTACGCCATCGCACCGTAGATCGTGATTGCCCAGTGCAGCCCCGAGGGGGCGGAACGTGGTCTACGGTGCGAGGGCGTAAGTGCCAACTACAAGTCAGTACAGTTACGACTCTTTGGAGTCTTTGAAGAGCGGCAGTTTTATAGTAAACGTCGAGCCCTTGCCTAGTTCACTTTTGACCTCAATTGAACCATCGTGGGCTTCAATATTTTTCTTGGCAATTGACAGGCCCAAGCCGTAGCCCTCAACTTGCTCACGGGAACGTGAAATATCGGCCCGGTAGAACCGGTCAAAAATATGGTGAATTTCGTCGTCGGCAATTCCCTTGCCTTGGTCGGTAACAGTTATATAGCCGAACTTGGCGTGTTCGTAAGTCTTGACCGTAATGGTAGCGTCGCTCTTGCTATATTTAATAGCGTTATCGATTAAAATAGCCAGCGCTTCTTTAAGATTAAGCGCGTCGCCAAGTACCGAAAAATCTTGCACGTCGGTCGCAATCAGAATGCCTTTTTGTTTGGCGGCGAGCTCTAGTTGCTCGACCGCTTGTTTAGTTAGTTCCGCAACGCTCAGTGGCTTCTTGGGTAGATCCTGGTTGCCGCTACGCGTTAACTTCAGCAGACCGTTGGTAAGCGTACTGAGCTTTTGGACTTCTTCGAGCGAGCCCTGCATCAGTTCCTTGGCCTGTGACAAGGTCAATTTTGGATTACGTAGTCCCACTTCCATCATGGTTTGCATAGCAGTAAGCGGCGTACGTAGTTCATGGCTAGCGTCGGCAGTAAACCGGCCTTGGGCGATGAAAGCTTCCTCGATAGGCTCGAGTGTCCGGCGCGCCAAAGCATAGCTCAAAATCGCCCCGCCAACTAAAGTAAACATGTTAAGTATTATTAAATTGACCTGCAAATGATGCCGTCCCTGGTCTTCACGTTGCTTCATAAGATTTTCAAAGGCAACGCGCGAAGGCGTATCAAGCTGCGTCAAAATATGACGTGGCGGATCATGGTGCACCAGCTCCTGCGAAGAGATCGAATAGATTGCCGTGCTAAATCCAATACTTAGCGCCATGATAACGGCCAAGTACAATAGACTTAGTCTGAGGGCAACCGATCGCATCATTAGGTTAGTGATCCCAAACGATAGCCATAGCCACGAACGGTGTGGATAAGTGCTTCGGCCTCAAACGGCTTATCAATTTTATTGCGTAAATATCCCACATATACCTCGACTGTGTTGGGCAAAATGTCGGCATCAAAGTCCCAGACATGCTTAATTATAGCTTCTTTGGTGAGTAGTTTGCCGGCATTTCGCAGCAGATATTCCAGCAAGGCAAACTCGCGACGCGACAGAGCAACGTGCTTGCCAGCGCGTTTAACTTCAAACGCAACCGTATCGAGTGTCAGGTCATCATAGGTTAATGTAGTATCCAGCGCATCTTGTGGCCGGCGAAGCAATGCGCGCATGCGGGCGAGTAATTCTTCAAATGCGAACGGCTTCGGCAAATAATCATCAGCACCGGCGTTCAAACCAGCTACGCGGTCCTGCACTTCGTCCTTGGCAGTTAGTAATAATATTGGCGTGTGGTTTTGCTCGGCACGAATCGCTTTGCAAACATCGACGCCTTCCATCGATCCAGGTAGCATGCGGTCCAAGATAATCAGATCGTACGGTTCGGCCAACGCCGCACCCAAGCCAGCATCTGAATCATACTCCACGTCAACGGCAAATGATTCTAATTCTAAACCTTGACGTAAGGCGGTAGAAATCTTGTGGTCATCTTCTATCAGCAATATTCTCATGTGCTCAAACTATAGGCCTAAAACCTGATATTTTCCTGAGGAAATACCAGCAAGCACCTGTATTAAGTAAAAAAACTAATTTTTCATACCAGCTCTGGCCCCTATACTTTAGTATCACTACATTACCGGGGAACAGTTGATGGAAGATAATCATGATCAAGCAGCACGTATCTTTACGATAGAAGGTGCTGACGCCTGGTCCAGAATGGAGCGGCTTACTGCGTACGCCCGCACTCTTGGCGGTTTTGCAGTGCGTGACGTTCTACCGGCAGTAGAATTGGAAACACCGGCCGAGTCGGCTGCGACACATTTGCGCACACTGCTAACACAACCTGGCCCTTATCGTACACGATGGGCAGAGCACGCAATCAATACTCCGCAAGGTGAGATTAACGGTGTTGGCGTAACCAGAGTGCTCGTTCAATGGCTGACCAATCACGAACCTAAGCCTGAAGGCAAACCACCTACAACCAAACAAATTCAGGACAGAGTATATAGAATCCTTTCCGGCAAAGTCGTACCGCAACACACGCTTGAACTTTTTTCACAAGCGTTTGACTTCACCGAAGCAGATCGCGCAAACTTGTTTGGGCTCTATTTTAGCGCACCCGAACAAGAAATATCTTCCGAAGAACAACTACGCCGTGAGCAGATGCGAAAATAGGACAACTAGGCCGATCATTGTATACTTTTACAGATATGATCGCTGACATAACTGTAACCGAGAAAAGTTTTGGCTCAAAAATGCTGATGAGCGGCATACGCTTTTCGGTGTCCAAGGGCGAAAAAATCGGCGTTATTGGCCGCAACGGCGTGGGCAAATCGACACTGTTCGGCATTCTGACCGGCATCGACACGGACTTTGCCGGAGACATTATTTTCAAGCGCGGCACAGTGGTAGTCGCCACCGCACAGGAGCATCACGGTGTTGGTGATATTACGGTGCTGCAATATATTCTGACAGGACTGCCCGAGTACGCCGCTTTAAGCCACATAATCGAGACATACCCGGAAACTATGGGTGATAATATGCGCAAAATTAATGAGTACACTGATGCGTTACAGCGTTTTAACGACAAAGGTTTTTACCAGATCGAAGAACACGTCGAGCGTGAACTGAACAATTTTCAGTTGCCAGATATCGCCCATCGTTCATTTGCCAGTCTTTCCGGTGGACAGAAACGACTTGTCGAAGTAGTTAAAATTATGCATTCCGACGCTGATTTAGCGCTTATCGACGAGCCGACCAACCACATGGACTACGTCGCCAAAGCCCAGTTTATAGATTGGATGCGCTCGGCCAGCGAAGCCATGCTGGTCATCACTCACGACCGCGACATCTTGCGCGAAGTAGATCGCATCATCGAATTAAAAGATGGCGAAAGCGTTAGTTATAAAGGCAACTACGATGCGTACTTAAAGCAAAATGCCGTCTCCACCGGCTCGCAAATGAATCAGTTTGAGATGATCGAAAAGCGAATTGCCAATTTAAAGGTAAAAGTCATCGACTATCAGCGTCTTAAGGAAAAATCACGCAACCCCGGCACAATTCAAAAGTTCAAACGCCTAGAAGAGAGAAGCCGTCAAGAACTAGCCAACCTGCAAGCCGTCGAAAAACCAACTTTTTGGATTGATAAAGAATCAGCCGCCAATCTTAATTTCAAAACAGCTAATCAATACGGCAAGTTCAAAGCTAAAAATATTCGCATGAAACTAGGCAGCAACGATTCGCGCAGCCAACATGTACTCGTCGAGGTTAAACAGCTAAGCTTAGGTTACGACAAGCCTCTGTTTTCCGATCTGGCAATTGATCTTCGCGAAGGCGAAGCAATTGAAATCCGCGGTCGCAACGGAGCCGGTAAAACCACGCTGATTAAGGCCCTACTCAATATGGATCCGGCAATCCACGTTTTCGGCGGTAGCATGGCAATCGATAAACACGCCCGCATCGGCATCTACGAACAAGAGGTATCGCCCACGTATTTTGATGTACCGCTAGAACAAGCGATCGAACGTATGTACCTGGACCGCGATTTGCCAATAAACCCCACCAAAATTCGTGGGCTGATGAACGATTATTTATTTACTGAAGGCGACGGTCAAATACCAATCTCCCGGCTTTCCGGCGGCCAAAAGGCTCGTTTCCAATTGATTGCCATGCTAGCCAATGAACCACAGTTACTCATCTTGGACGAGCCAACCAACCACCTCGACCTGCCAAGTATCGAAGAACTAGAAGCCGCGCTGACCAAGTACTCCGGCGCGATCCTGTACGTATCGCACGATGGCTACTTCCGCAAGGCAATCGGTGGCGACGTGCTTTTGGTTGGCGAACGGGCATAGAAACGCTTCAAACCTTAAGACATTATCGTTGTACTTACTGACAAGACATGCGACTCAGCACCCGGCACGGAAAAAGAGATTTACGAAATAGCCGTTGATGTCGATGGACCGCACTAGGAAAATAGCCGCAAACGCTCTATACTGAGAAGTAATTACTGTTATGTCACCTACGCAACCATCTCAATCTTTGCTTCTATTGTTGCAGCAACGGCTAGAAGCGGCGAGAGCACAAGACACTGCTGTACGCGAGCAAAACGCCAGCGGCAATATCATTAAAGTGCCTGGCGTCGGCAAACGAATTTCAACAGCCTACGAACAGCTGCGCAATGCCGCCGAATACACGGAAGAACACCTGTTGCTACAGCGCGCGATTCGTCGTTTTTATAAACGCAACTTATCGTTTTTTACCAAACGGAGTACTCCAAACATCGGCGAGGAACTCATCGTTGAGTTAACTCAGGCTGGCTATTTGCGTAACGGCGACTTTAGCGCCGAAACCGTACTTAAGATAAACTCGTTTACCCAGGAACACATCGAATTGCACAGCCAGCTGCGTCAAGCACACGTACCGCGCGATGAAGCCAATGACTGGGTATTGTCCATCTTATCGGTCGAAACTGAGGAGTTGCTCAATCCCCACAGCCATTTAACCGCGCTAGCTTACGTCGTAACACAACACTATCTCGAACTTTTTCCGCGCGAATCACTCCTGGCCCGGCCCGAAGAAGCAGCTGCTTATGATATTTCCATGTACATTGCCGTCCACCAGGCGCTGCTTAAATCTGATATTAGTATTGTGCGACATGACCTTATGAACATGTACAGGCACACACTGACGGATATACACCAATTTATCGAGTTTAATCGAAACGCTACGGCGCTCTACACTTCCCCGTTAACAATCCGGCTGAAGCGCGCAGTTAGCAAGCATTGCGCTCCATTCCGGATTCTCAAATCAATGGTCGAAGAGCACACCAATATAACAGAGCTGCTTGCCGATCAAAGTGTCTTTTCTAACGCTTACGGCACGCAGACTAATCACGAGTATAAACGCGTTCGCAGCCGTCTAAATAAAGGCATCATTAAAAGCATCGTCTTTATCTTGATCACCAAAATGGTTATTGGTATAGGTATCGAGGTGCCCTACGATTTAATTGTGGTTGGCAGCATCGCCTTCTTGCCGCTGGGCATAAATTTACTGGTGCCGCCCCTGTATATGGCCAGCCTTAAGCTCGGACTAAAGGTACCGTCTTCTGCCAACGCGCATGCTCTGCGTGTGTATATCGAAAAAGCTCTCTACAGCGACGAGGCGCCGATGCCGCCGATGCTTTCTAATATCATGAAAACTGCTTCAACCTTTTCTAAACTACTCTACGGCGTATTGTTCTTTATACCTTTTGCCATTTTGGTGTATGGCTTGATCCTGTTGCATTTTAATGTCGTGCAAACGATTATTTTCTTCGTGTTCCTTTCAACGGCCAGTTATTTGGGCTTCCGTTTGAGTAGTATGATTCGCGAATTAGAATTAGTCAGTCACGAAGTTAACTTCTTGACTACTGTTCGTGACTTCTTTTACTTGCCATTTATTTTAGTGGGTCAGTGGCTCTCGAGCAAATACGCCCGCATTAATGCCGTCGCCCATGTACTTGATATTCTTATAGAATTGCCGCTTAAAACGGCATTGCGTTTACTGCGTCAGGGCATGCGCTTTTTGAACGAAAAACACGAAGAACTGTACTAGGTTTTTTACTTCACTAGTTTTTGCATGGTTTTTGGTCATAAAAATACCCCACATTGCTGCGGGGTATTCAGTGCAAAGAGAAAATCTCTTAGTAGCGGTTTCCGCGGTCGCGGTTAAAACCACCGCCGCCACGATTGCCGTTGCGGTCGCCACCATTAAATGGACGACGCTCACGGTTCTCTTGGGGACGAGCTTCATTAACTGCGATCTCGCGACCGTCGAGTTCTTTGCCATTCAGCTGTGCGATTGCAGCCTGAGCTTCTTCATCAGAGCTCATTTCCACGAAACCAAAACCTTTAGATCGGTTGGTGTCGCGGTCCACAATTACTTTTGCTGAAACTACTTTACCGACGGCTGCGAAGAATTCTTCAAGAGTCGCGTCAGTAGTATTGTAGGAAAGTGAACCTACAAAAAGCTTTGTTGCCATAACTTCCTCTTAGTTTGCACGAAAGAGGTAAACTGGTAAACCAGTTAGCTGCGCCTCATATCGAACGTTATTTGTAAAACCTAGAATCTGCCGATAGAGCATGTATCGCAGCTACCTTCTAGCAAGGCCATAGTAGCACACTATAAGCAACCCGCCTAATGGTTATTCTACAGAATTTAATATATGGAAATGCTTTCTATATCACCTTATGCTCGAAGTATGCCCCGAATATGAGGCCGAACATATTGCAGGGCATACAGCGATCCAGTAACCAAGAGGACTTTTTCTGACCGAGCGAGGAGTATATCTAGCGCTTTCATAATATCAGGCACTGCTTCGACAGAAGATATACCTGCAGCCCCTGCTGCAGTGGCAATATCTTGCGGCGTATAGGCGGCATGACCAGATTCGACAGGTAAAGTCGTGACAATACAGTGCCGCGCAAGCGGCTGCAGCTCCTTAAGCATACGCACAAGACTCCGACCGGCGTTCTCAATAAAAGATACGAGTACTGCGCAGTCTGCTTCTGGCAGCTCTACGGCAACGCTTTCTCTTATAGCCGCCAATTTTTGAGGATTGTGCGCGCCATCCAGAATAATAATCTTATCTTTATACCGTACTAGTTCCATGCGACCTGGGATTGGTTTTTGTAAGATCTGTTCTGTAGTTCCATCTGTTAATGTTGGCAAATCGTCGCGAGCGATGATGTATTGTACACAAGCCAAGGCTAGACTGGCGTTGCGCCGCTGGAAAAGCGGCAATGCAATATTCGGCGGAAGTTCTGTCTTCTTTTGAATATGCAGATCAGCTTGCTTTTGGCGACACGTATCTTGAATAACTTTTAGAACTGGCTGCGATTGGGCATGACAAAAAACAGCATTGCGCAAGCCAATGACCCCAGCTTTGTGCGTAGTTATAGCCTCCAACGTCTCACCCAAAACCTTGGTGTGATCAAGGCCAATATCAGTAATAATGCATACTTTATCCGGGCGCGTCATGACATTAGTGGCATCATTGAGGCCACCTAGTCCGGCTTCAATCACTATATAATCGGTTTGCATGCGGGCGAACTCCCAGAAAGCAAAAGCATAGAGCAATTCACTCGAGGTCAAAGACACGCCGCTCTCTGTTATCGCATTAAAAAATATGCTCAATTCTTCGCAAAACGTTTTGTCGGAAAGCGGCTCTAGATTAATCTGTACCCGCTCGGTTAGCGACTCTATATGAGGTGAAACCATCAGGCCGACCCTCTTACCCGTCGCCCGCAGTAATGCCGCTGTATAATATGCCGTGGATGTTTTTCCAGAGGTACCAACGATATGAACGGCCTTGCAAGCATTCTGGGGATTGCCAAGATAATCAAGCGCATCGGCAGCGTGTTCGGTCGTATAAGCTACTCTGCGTAGTTTTTTAGGGGCATGAGCGGCGAGCGCCGCTTCGGCTTCCTGCAGATTGGCAAAATGATACATGACCGTCCTATTGTACGCCCTAAAAGACGCAAATCCAGCATCAAGGCACTAATTAACGGCGTGATTCTGATCCAAAGAAATAGCGTATGGTTGGCCGTTTTCGAGCGTTGCAGTAAGTGTCAATTTAGTACAGACAGTTGCAGTACCATCACATACACCTCCATCTTTGGCTACCGCAATATACGCGAAACAATGCGGTGTTGGTGCAGCCGCAAAGATTGCCTTGCCATCCGCACCAACACATGTTTTGTCGGCGGCCGACCATTTAGGATCGGCTATAACTCGAAGGCTTGGCTCGTCAGGCAAAAACACAAAGCCAGGATCATTTAACTGGATGGTTGTCGGGTAGGCTTGATGTAGCACGTAGAAATCCGAGAAATTCGAGAGTAACGTATTGAGTTCATCCTTGCGAACAGCATCGGTATCTACAGGAGCTGGCTTAGCTTGTGTGCCCTTGGATTTCTGTGCACTCTGCTTGCCATTCGTTTGCTGCGATTGTGTTTGGTTACCGTGTGAAGAACCGAGGATATGGCTTGCAAACTTACTAAACGAATCACCGGACAGTGAGATGATAACAGCGATGAATGCTATCGCAATGAGAAGAATAAATGCTAGTACTAGTCGAATTATTTTCTTTTGCGACATGCCGTCTTTTTTAGTTTTTTGGGCCGTATCGGCGGGCGCTTGCGTCGCTTGCACCGAGATCATTGGTTCAGAAGTCGGGAAAGCGGCAGCCCGAGGTAATGCAACAGATTGAGCGCCAGTGTTTGGAGCTACCTGGCCTTCATACATCGGCTGAGGCAAACGAGGGTGTGCCTCGTAGTGATGCACAATACCGAAGGCCCCATCAATAGCGGGCTTCGCCCAGCCGTTTTGCATTAAAGCAACGCGAACATCCTGCTCAGAAATACCTAAACGCAGCTGCTGCATGATGTATTGGGCTAATTTCTCAAGTGTACTATCCATCGACATCTATTTTACTCCTTTGTAGCAATAAAATAAACTATCTCACCTGGCAAAACCATTATTACATATTATTCTTATGTTTTTTCTCCTTTCGGAGCCGATGCACATAGAGGTAATTCTCTATATCGTACCGCCACTCATATATTCCATATCCTAGTGCTACCACCAAACCAGCCGCAACCAACCACCACTGCAGCGAGAAGGGATGGGCAACTGTTTTGACATCTTGAATCTTAGATAACGGGGTGGCTGTCGGTGTATCTTTTTTGCACCGGCCTGTATCGGGATTTCGAATTTGGCCAACGGCACAAGGTTTTGGTTCAGTGGTAGCGCCAGCAATAGCCTTGCAGCGGTTAGTCTGAGGATTTCGTTCTTGATCGACCTTACAGGCAACTGGCGCATTAGCAGCCGGAGAAGATATTGCCTTGCAACGATTAGTAATTGGATTTCGCTCTTGAGCATCAGGGCATGGAGCGGGTACAGAAGCTACGGCCACAACTGATCTACATCTGTTAGTATCAGGATTGCGCTCCTTCCCGGCCGGACAGGATTCTAGCGTCGCGGACGCATCAACCGCAGAACTCGACGCTTCAGTCGTAGTGGCTGGTAAATCAGCCGCATTCAATGTGTTCGGCGTAGGCCGAAGCGTAATCTGCCAGACGCCGTTTATACGTGCCCATGATTGATTATCGGCAAGTGCATTAGGATACAAAACACCTTCTTCGTTTGTAGAAGTCAAAAGCCACACTGTTTGGGCGGTAGCATTTGGCAGTGTAATGCCTGTAATGGTGTCAGAAAATGCAAGATATGCGTCTGCCGCCAAGGATTCATCGGGTAATGGAAAAACTGCGCCATCCGCACCAAGTCGCAGCGAACAACCCGCCAGATCTACCGCCACATCACTTGCATTGTGGATTTCTATAAACTCATTACCGCTGTCGCTGCCCGCAGGATTAGGCAGTATTTCGGATAACACAATACCAGTGCAAATGGGAGTAGGATCCTGCACGGGCAACCGCAAACCACCGCCCTCGGGAGTAACCACAACCGTTGGCACGCTAAACGTAAGCCCCGTGGTATAGTGCGAGTCCTCCGGAAGAATGCGCTGCACCGAATTGCCTGCCGGAATCTCTGGCGCCTTCCACCAAGCGCCAATCATCACCCCCGATCCCCAAGTAAGTAAGTCCACTATCGCCCCTTCACTATCAATAATACGCACATGACCACCTGTTTTGGCCAGCCAGCCAGAATTGCTAGTACTATCTGCAAAAACTATATCGGCATCCGGTAAGTAGTTAGCTGCGCTTAATAGCACGTGACCATGCGATCCAACCAATCCCTCTAAAGTTGCAAGTACGCGCGTGGGTGCACTACTTCCATCATTAGATGCACTTAGATATTGTACTTGCCAGTCGTTAACGTCAAGTGCAGTATTGCCGGGATTATACAGTTCGATAAATTCTTGCTTGCCGTCAACCACACCGTCATGCAGGCCATCAGTTTGCAGCTCACTAATCATCAGCGCAGGTTGCACAACAGAACCAGTTTGGTCTGCAGCAGCATGGCCGACTACCGAAAAAGCCATACAGATTATTCCGAGTAGCAAGCAACATAATCGAGTAAAGACATCGCGCATGGCCGGAATACTATGCAAAGTTGCGTCCACGCGTCAACCGTTTTTCTAATTTTTACCAGCTAGTAAATAATGGCACTAAATAATTAGTTGCCAAATCGATGATTGGTTTTATGCCACAAATATCCAAGCCCTATAGCTAGCAGCCCATAATACAAGCCGACTTGCCATGCGCCGAAATGTATTATGCGAAGCGCGCCAGGCAAACCGGCAACATAACCAGTTATCCACAGCATTGTATGCAAAATAACAGAGGCGGGTAAAGCAACCCAATGCGCGGTCTGACCGATCAATAATACCCCCAGACCTGCGCCAAAAACAAGCAACATTGTCAAAGGAATGAGCGGCACGACGAGTACATTTGCCAGTAAGGCATAGGCTGCGTACTGTCCAAAGGCATGCAAAATAATCGGCGCGGTCACCAGTTCTGCGGATAACGTCTCAATAACGGTTCCTCTTACAATATGCGTCCGGCTGGATGCTTGCCAAAAATAGCCATGCAACAATGGTCCCACTAGCAATACGCCGACAAATGCTGCAAAAGATAGATACCACCCAATGTCACCCCATATATATGAAGGGTTTATCCACACCGTTATGGCTGCTGCGACCGTCAACAAAACGATGGGATGGATTGTTCGTCCATAATACCAAGCAAACAAACTAAGCCCTGACACCAAGCCGGCTCGGGACATTGAAGGACTTAAGCCGGTAACCATCATAAAGCCACCAATCAGTAGCGCAGCCGCGAGCGTTGCCAGATATTTTGATTTTTTTGCCAATAAACGTCGCGACAAAGCCACCAAAATAGTTAGATTATAGCCGCTGGCAACGACGGCATGCGTCAAGCCGACCGCTTGTAATTGTTCGTTGAGTGACGCGGGCAACGCACTTCGCTGGCCAGTTAAGTAGCCAAGGCCAAGCGAGGCTTCCGGCTCTGGAATTGCTTTTCGGACTGCATCGGCAAACCAATCACGCATTTGACGGGCAATGTCGCCAGGCGTTGGTCGCTCAATACTACTCACTGAAGCCCGATACATACTAGCCGCCAACGTGCCAAACCCTGCCTGCATTTGACCCGTCAAAACAACCGCATCACCTCGTTTGACCGGGATATTCTTCGTAAGACTGGCCCATAACTGGCCGTGCATAGGCACCGCGCCCACATAAACAGTATCAACCTTAATGCGCATATCACCGTGCGCACCAATCGATGCATCTTCGACTACCGTACCCCTGGCACGCACTACTTTTCCAAAATAGGGCTGGTATGATTGCAATGCTAGTCGCTCGCCGCAGCCACGCCACAAACCTAAGCTCACTCCCGCTAGGAATGCGCACAGCAATACTATGCGCATTGGCTTGTAGACTGCGACGCCGAATAATACCACCCCAACTGCAATCCACATCAGGGAATGAAAGAGCGGTAACGGCGCAAGTAACGAGCCTACGACCCCGAAAAGCAGCCCCGCGCAGGCACAAGTGATATGCCACGAAACGTGCACCCTATAACCTAACCATCCACGCATGAACGGCGATTATGCCACGAGCTGCCCCGGTTTTACAAATGCATTTTTGGTCACCGCATTCGAGGGCCCGAATCCCTCATGCCGTCGACAACCCGACGCACTACTAGATGTAGAACAAGAGCGACTAGCCCATTTTTAGGCCCATTTTTCTATTTGTCACTTAGCGCCAACTAAGGATAAGTAATTTTTGTACCCTGAACTTTGGCAAAGTCAGTCAGCGTCTCTTCACTGGTTTTATTTTTGTCAAAGATGTTGACTACGGTAACTTTACGTATAAGTAGCGCGTCACCAATCATAGAGCGGTGACAACGCCAAGGTAGCGCTTCTGCACACATAATGACTGTTGTTTTTTGCTCGGCTCTTGTAAGCAATTCTGCAAGACCCCGCTCGAATTCTTCTGTTTGCATATAATCTGCATAGCCACGAAAACTAGTATTGTGCCAGCCAAGATTAATTGAATCCTTTCTTGTATGGCGCAGCCCACCAAGGTCAGCTAAGTGAAGGTATGAGATACCGTCTGCTCCAAGCGCTTTGGCCAATGTACCACTGTTAAATTGAGACGTGTACCGTGAGCGCGGCATACTTCGTACGTCAACTACTAGTGCAATGCCATACTGTTTTAGAATATCAATAAACTCGTTTAGTTCATGTGTTGAATGTCCTATGGTGTAGATGGTCATACTATCATTCAGTATAGTTCAATAAACTAAGCTCAGGAATAAAAAACTATTCATCTGGTGTACATAAGAGATATGGATATATTGAAAAGTGGCCTTTTATCGCAGAAGGTAGAGACACTTCTACGTCAGTATAGTCCAAATCTCGTCACAGCCAAGAGTGCTTCTCGGCTAACGAAAATACTACGTTGGTTTGACAGCCTCCTTGTCAGATCAGCTTATAAACCTTTTCAATCTGCCATAAATGCGTTATTGAGCAGGGTCTGCCAGATCATAACTCAAGCAAGATTTCTTTCCGAACTATAGCGAGAGTAACTATTAAGACGATATTTTACGTGCGCATTTGTGCAAGCTTACTGTAAGTTCACATGATACTGTTTGACTTTTTACGTCGCGAGTACTAAAAAGTGAGAACTTCAGAGACGAAGCCGTTCCAAATGCGACTGTCGGAAATTTACCAATAGAAACGCGATCTTTTAAGACACACAGTGATACATATGCATAAACCCTTGCATTTCATTAGATTATATTTTATAGTTTAATGCATGCCAGGAATACTCGAAGTACAAGGACCACCCATCCCCATCTATGAAAACTCTCTTATTTACTACTCATTTGAAGAGTTATTCCCGCCGAAAGTCTTGACAGACATATCTAACATAGCTTTACATGCTGCACGCACGGTAGCGCCGGACATTCGGGGTGAAGATATATGGGTCAGCGGGTTTAGTAATGACTACACCACCGAGGATCTTGCAAGAGTCGACGCGACCAAGCTAAGTCACCGTTTCCATAACGATAAGTCCAGCTTTCGCTTTCGGAATGGAACACTAGTCAACTCAGAAGGCGACCTGCCGGTGTACTTTGCGACCCCTTTTAACTATATACAAGACACTTTAGCGTCAAAAAATCCCTTATCATATATCGGTGATGCTCGGCAGGGAGGGCGCCTGGGGCTGTACGATAGTCGCACGCTTAAAACCGACCCTAACGTGTACGTCACGCAAAACTCTAATGAACTAGTGCAGTTAGCTGGCTTAGGATCACACATCATGCGACACGCACTTGCGGTCGTACGGCCTCAATTTGTAGAGCCGCCGCCGTCTGATGCTATGGCCAGGCTTTTGGATCTTTTCTAGGCTTACGGCACCGGGTTACCAACTGGTAATTTCTACTCGTACAACGAGCTTACTTATACAACTCGCCTCGTGTTTGTGTTCGCGTCTCAAAAAGCATCTGGTCCCTGGCAATGGAAAATCGTAGCCTTCCTTGCGGCAAATAACCCAAAGATAGCCACGTTTGAAGCAAGTTAATACCTCCGTCCAAGAGCGCCCAATCCCATTCGGCATGGCCATCCTCGGCAGCAACAATGCGTCTGCCCCACTGACTTCTCACGGCGGGATTTGTGGCAACATAGTGGCCGCCTTTATGACCGACATACAAGTACGGCTCACCTCGCATATCCGTTAATTCGTTATAATCATCCAGACGAGTCCACTCGGGGCCCTGCTCAACCATATGCTGAGCAGTTGCGCCCGTGTCAGGAATTAAGTGCTGATGCGCGTGCATAACGCATGCACCGGCACCGAGTCCGCAGGAACTAATATTATCGGAACCGTGTTCGAGTCGAATATACCCTGGATATCGTAACGTTTGACGTAGACGATCTTCATGAGCAGTAAATGCATCGTCTGCATCTGTTAAAACAGATTCGGGAAGCTGTGCAAAAGAAGTTACATGTTCGCGTGTGACGCCCAGCATGTAACCTGGCCGCAACATACCCAGCGCACCTTTTAACGCTATTTCGCCGTCTGCGATCGGCATGGCAATATCGAAGGCGTTCACGGTTTCTAGATTTTCAGGGCGGTCGCAAAAGGCGCAATCTTCATCAGTAGGATTGGTTTTAGTCAAATCCCAAATGAACGTTTTGCCAAAAGCAAGGGCCACGTCTATATCTGGAGACACGTCACTACCAAAACCAGTGAAGCGCATCTCTGTATAGTCCGTCATATACTTTTTATATCATCGTCTGAATAAGATACCAAGCTTACAAAGGTTGTTTCAAGGTATAGTCGCCAGGTATATAAATTGAAATACGACACTATATATGTCATAATAGCCACATTATGCCTCGATTCTTAGAAGTGGTAGCACCGCCCATTTCGGTCAATGACACCGAAGATACTTATAACGAATTTGAAGCTATCTATACCCCCGATGTTTTGGAGTCTATATCTCAGATCGCGTTCCATGCCGTGCGCCAGATAGCGCCAGATATTCAAGCCAAGCACATATGGGCCAGCGGATTCAGTGGCGGTTATAGCGCTCCAGAGCTGGCAGCGATTGATACAGCCAAACGTAATCGAACATCTTCTACGCTCGATGAACGCTCGGTGGATGAAGAATGGATCGGTTTTGAAGGTGACGATAGTAATGAAGTAAACGTGACCGAACGAGCCGTTCACATCTTGCGTGAACAAAAACAATTAATCACAAAACGGCTGAGCTCCCTCCACGAACAAGGCCTGCTCACGCCGACAGAACAAACCCAAGCCCGCGACGAACTAACAGCGCTTAATACGCAAATTGACGATCTCAGAAAAGTCTCTAATGCAAAAGATAATCTGCCAATATATTATGCAACGCCTGTAAGTGGCTTATTAGACACTCTTCCGGAGGACAATCCACTTTCGTATATTGGTGACGTTCCGGGGATGGGTCATGTTGCGCTTTATGATGGTCGTTCCATGGCATCAGATCCCGATCTGCGCGTATCGGAAAAGACCGATCGCCAACTACGCATCGCCGGCCTGGGGTTACATGTTATGCGCCACGCCCTTGCGGTAGTACGGCTTGAGTTTGTAGAATAACCGCTTAGTTCATTGATTTATTATTGGCAAGGTTCAGATTGGTAGCTACGGGTAGCTTCTGATCCGAACATGTTGCTAAAACGCTGGTCATAGCATCATGTTCGGCCTGAGTTATCCACAGCCTATAGGCTTGCTTTACGGCAATTTGTCGTGCTACATATTGGCAACGATAAGCCTTATTGGGAGGCAGCCACGTTGCCGCATCACCGTCGCTCTTATTGTTGTTGGTTGGACCATCTACGGCTAATAGTTCTAGCGGATCATTGGCTAGTTTGTAGCGTTCATCTTTAGATAGTTGCTGGGCTCCTTTTTGCCAGGCATCAGATATCGCCACCACGTGATCAATTTGTACTTTACTACTCGTAGTGGGGCCGCGCACAAATTGGATCGTTTTACCGGTGTAGGGGTCATGCAAAACACCACTTACTACCGCACAATCAGTTGCCGATTTAAGCTGCACATCCACCAAATCGCGCCCTAGAATATAATCGCGGACGTTGCAGTGGCCTAAGTCTTGCCAGCCATCACTAAACTGCGCCCTGGTATAACCGGTTTTAGGTGCTCGGCCTTTAATCGCCAGCGTACTCAGGGCATGTAATGCTGTATCTGATTTAGCTTCACTTGCGGCTATAGCCGCGTGCTGGCTGGCGGTTGTAACTTCGGTCTGATGACGCGACCAAACGGTATAGGCGGCACTTCCGGCAATCACCACAAGAAAACAAATACTAGCTACGGTTCGACGTCGACGCTGCTGCATGGCAGACACTGTAACAAAGGTTATGCCAAAAATACCAGCTTATTTTCTACGAGGCGCTAATACTATCCGGTTATAGACCGTGACCGGATAGTATTAGCGCCTTTATAAAAACAACCGGCCAAACTCCAAAATGGCCGGTTGCTAGAGAGAGAATTGACTTACTTACTGCACGACGACGTCGCTAGCTCGAACAAACATGACGCGTTGGTTGTACGTAATCTTGTAGAACTTGTCATTGCCCTTAAAGATATTGTGGTCGTACGGCATGCTCGAATCGACCGTCCAGTCGTAGAAGTAGTCAGTTGGCACTGGCGTGGCACTATCTGCTACATACGATTGTCCACTCGACATGGTGTAGCTCAGTTGTGGTTGTTGCGGGTAATTAACCCCTGTCGGGTAAACACTTGTCTCGGGATATGCACCGCCGTAAATAGGTATGGAGCTTGCGCCTGACTTTGGCGTCACCGTTTTGCCCCTGTTGCCAATTGTAGCCGTAGGCTGAGAAGCAGGATTATAGAACCATCCCTTTTGGTTGCTATACCAAATGGCCGTCCAATCGCCTTGCTGTCCGGCCAAAACAAACTTTTCTCCGGCCGTGGCTTTGCTAGTCCAATCTTCTATGCGGTTAGTACCGGGCTGGCCCGGGTGCACTACTTGGTCGGACATATATGCCGAAGTACTATCCGGAGCTACGTGCAAGAACACAAAGTTAGAAGGTGCCGATAAATTGGTGCATGAACCGCTAGTAAGGCAGGCACTAACAGTCTGCACATTTTGTGACATCGTGGGGTGGATGGTCACAATATTGCCGTTTTGATCACTTACTACATGCGTACTATTCGTATTATTACCGTGCAGCAGATCCATGTAGTGATTCCAGTCCCAATATGGACCCGGATCCCAGTGCTGACCCACCAGTCTAGCATCCGTTAGAGTCGGCGTGTTGTCGTGACCAATAATATGCTGACGATTCAATGGAATGTTGTACTTGTTAGCCAAGTAACGAACTAAATTGGCCGATGAACGATACATCGCTTCGGTATACCAGCTACCGCCAAGCGTAGCGTAGCCTTCGTGCTCAATACCGATGGAGTGCATATTCATGTACCAGTCATTGGCATGCCAGGCAACGTCAGAGGTGCGAACCATTTGCGTTACGGCGCCATCTGACGAGCGAATAACGTAGTGCGCACTGACATACGAATGTGTGTCCTGAAAGTGCGAAATAGCACTTGCGTATGAACCCTCGGTGTCATGAATCACAATGTAATTGATCTTCATATCCTTGGGACGATTGGCATGGTCGTAGTTGCCATAATCGGTAGGGTCTGAAGAATCCTGGGCATAGCCAGCCGATACAAAACGACAATTGTCGGTCCTGGGGCATTCCGCGCCATCATTGTTTTGGTTGGTGTTTGGAATGGCCAAACCGAGCGCATGAGGAATATTAGTCAGGGGTGCGGCTAGACTTGGCGTTGCCGGAATGCTCAACTGCTGGCCGCTCATTGTTGTGGCGCTGGCGCCCTTTTGCATCAAGCCTTGTAAATCATCTACAAAAGACTGTACGGCCTGGGCATCATCGCTGCCTAAATAGTGCGCCGCAATCTGATACCACGACTGCAAATCGGTCGGAACCGAACCGGCGTGCAATTGCTTGGCCTTGTCGGCAAGCAATACCGCAGCACCGCGCACGTTTTGCGTCGTATCATTCTTTAATGTATCTGGTGAAACATGCAGTAACTGTGCGGCACGATCAAGTGTCATATCGCCGGTTGGCGTTACGATTTTATTTGCTATGGGGCGTGAGGGATCACCGCGGCCATCTTCTGCCGCGGCAGTGGTTCGCAAATCCATAACACCGTAGCCGCCGTCCATACTCATCTGACCTTGATGATCTTCAAAGCGTGTCTGGTCATAAGAAATTGCCATAAGTACCTGCACTGGCACATGAAATTCCGCCGCCGCGTTCTCGAATATTCGCTGCTCGGAAGCAGCCCGCGTAACTGTTGCGGCCGATACTGCTGTCGGCATAATGCCAAGCAATAGGGCCGCAGCCATTGCGCATATCGCTCCGAAGCGTTTTCTATAAGTTCTTCCTTTGCTGGGTTGCTTCATGAAAACTCCTTTATATGATAATAGCGCTCTGTATTGTATGTACTCAGCCGAACGCTGGATGTAAAAAAGTTCCTATTATGTTTGTGCTAATGTAAACTTTTGATTAAAAATACCGGTGGGGTACGCGCACAAGTAGCTTAGTAAAACCTGTGATTTGCGTCATTCTGATTGCCATATCTACAGCTCTTTTTCAGCAAGATGCTGCAACCTAACGCACAGGCATATATTGCCCTGAAAAACAATCTTATACTTATCAAGCTCATGCTATAAAATAGGTACCTATGGATAATCGTGCGCAGCCACCTAAAAACGCTAATCTTATAAACGACTTTGGTGGATCGACACCTCGTCGCCGGCCCTTCGGTGCAGCCCCTGTTCCGCCCATTCAACGACCAATTTCTTCACTTCGGCAAGCCAGGTCAAGCCAACCTGCGCCGGGACCTGTTTCGCACGGCTATGGACCCCTCACTCAATCGCCTGCGCAAGCTCCGCCGGAAAATATCCCGGACAGAGGGGCTATTCCGCCCGACCCCTTATTTGGTACATCGTCAACCAAGAGGAAGCATAGCGATCCGTCGGGCCGCATCAAAAAACCGCGGCTGTTTTCGTGGGCGCGTCTTAAAGCTGTGCCGCGCAAAAAACTTATTATTCGCAGCCTGCTTGTGCTTTTGGTGCTCATATTAATTCCTGGTGGCTGGCTGGGCTGGAAGTTTTACCGCAACGTTGCCAAAGTCACGCACAATAATAATCCGCTCAATCTTTTGAGTGCTTTTAATCCGGTTCCTTTAAAGGGTCAGGACGGCCGCGTCAATATTTTGGTTGCTGGAGATTCTGTCGATCGCACCGACAGGGGTGGTGGCGGTGATCTTACCGATTCTATTATGATTTTAAGCATCGATACCAAAAACAAAACCGCCATGATGCTTAGTGTTCCGCGTGATTTATGGGTGCCGTTGCCAAGCTACGGTCACCAAAAAATTAACGCCGCCAATACGCTTACCTCGTTTAGTCAAAATGGCTACCCTAAAGGTGGCATGGGCATGCTCGAGAAAGTCATCACCGATAATCTCGGCGTTACAATTAATTACTACGCCCTGGTAAACTACACTGCCTTTAAAGATGCTGTTAATGCTGTCGGCGGCATCACGGTAGACATTGAAAGCCCCGACCCGCGCGGCTTGTACGATCCGCAGCCATACGGCAATGCCAAATCGTTTAAATTGCCGAATGGTATTCAGACGCTTAACGGCGATATGGCGCTAAACTTGGCCCGTGCTCGTGGCGATGCGTATAGATCCTACGGCTTCCCGCACAGTGACTTTGATCGCACTGCGCACCAACGACAAATGGTGTTGGCATTAAAGGATAAGGCTTCTAGTCCAAGCGTGATTGCCAACCCCTTCAAGATTGGCGAATTGGCCGACGCCATGGGCAACAACATTACGACTGACATGAAGCTTAACGAGATGGAAACGCTGTATACCTATATTAAGAAAATCAATAACGCCAACATCCAATCTAACAGCATCAACGATCTTATTAGTGGCAAGACGCTGCTCAAAAATTACACAACCGACTCAGGTGTTGAGGCGCTGATTCCGGCAGCAGGCATTGATGACTTCAGTCAGATCGAAGCAGCGATTAAGCGACTTCTCTCTAACGACCCGATTGCCAAAGAAGGTGCACAGGTAGTCGTCTTAAACGGAGGCGATATTACTGGTCTCGCCGCCCGCGAATCAACCATTCTAAAAGGAAAATCAGTTGACGTAGTTGCAACCGCCAGTCCGGCAAAAACCTATCCAACTACCACGATAGTCGATAAATCCAATGGTCAAAAACCGGCAACGCTTAAATTACTCGAGAGTATGTTCGGTACGACCGTCGTCAAAAGCGATCCAGCCGCCACAAACTACACCGCAGACTTTGTAATCATCCTTGGCCAAAACCAACCTGACACGCCAGCAAACACCAGCGGCGCCTCCTACAATAACTCCCCCAGCAACACCGGCAACTAGTACCTACTCCGGGCAACAACCCTGTAAGCTAGGCTATTTCACCACGCATATTGCGTGTGATAAGCTACCAGTACTAGGAGGGGATATATGGACAATCAAACCGAGGCCCGTGGTCTAATCATTCGCAGAATTGCCATCATCATTACGGCACTTATTATCATAGGAAGTTTTATTTGGCTTGCTTTCTTTAGACATACGCGACAAGCAACTAGTCTGCGAGACGGACAAACAGCCACCTCAAACGCACAATCCAAAAATAGTAGCAGCATCAGCAAAAGCACCTCGTCCACTACAAAAGGAAGCAATTCATCCGGTACACCAACCCCGTCTTTGTCAACTGCCACAGAAACACCTTCTACGTCTAGTCCGAGCAAGCTCGTCGACACGGGTCCTGGTAGCACTATCTTTGCAATCAGTGCCGCCTCAGCAGTTTTCGGCACTGGTATTCACATGATATACAGCAAACGACGCGCCCGTCTTCAGCGCGTCGCTTACCAACCAACTACTGATTAATTTTGTGAGCGTAATTCCACAGATCTTGACCAATCCAGCTCAAGTTACTGCCATCACTCTTAGCCGATGTCCAACTGGCATTGTTCACTAGTACGTATCCGGCACCGACGTCACCATGCCACGGCAACACGCCAACACCCTTGCCTGGAACCACGCGAAACACCGTTTGTGTTGCTGGAATTTGCCCAACTTCCCATGACTGATTCTCTGCGGCAGTAGGTTCTGAACCAGTCTCGCCCAAGATAAGCGGCAAACCTTTGGCTTGTACCATATCAATGTAGTTGCCCAGCCGAGCGTCCAGCTGCGACGAGCTACAACCCTGCGAGCCACCGCCCCACATAGAGTAAGCATGCATCGAGAAGACTATTGGACCATATGTTTTTTCTAATTGCGGGCCGTAGGTCAAAATGCCGCTATTAGCTGGATTAACTAGATTACAGGTCCAATCTCCAGCCTCTTGCCCATAACTAGAACCGTCGGCAACAATAACATTCGAAATACCTAGGCCGCGAATGACGTCAGCAATTTGCGCCGTTACATTATTCCATTGAGCAAGCGTGCTCGGATCGGCACCTGGTTCGTTCAGCAAATTAAACCATACGTAGGGATTGTTTTTGTACTGGCTTGCGGTGCCCTTCCACCAGGTAATCGCATCGGCCACATTCGGATACGTACCGGGATTATACTGCTGCAAGTCGATAATCACGACAATATGTTTAGCGGTGTATTCATTAACGATACTGGTCAAGTCATTGTTGTTATTAAAATGGTATCCGCCGCCATTCTCGCAACCCTGTGAAAAGCAGGCATTCACGCGAACAGTATTCCAATGCCAGGTACTAGCGGCTATGCCACTCTGACCAAGCGTTGCGCCCTGCCATACAAAGTTGGGACCGTTGACATTAGAGCCAATCGGGATAAACGGCTTACCCTGTGGATCAATTATTTGCGGGCCTTTAAACGTGAAATTGGCACTTGTTACTGGCGGAGGCGTCGTGCCGCCACCGGTTGGAGCCACCATCGTTACACTGGCCGGAATAGATAACGCCGACGTCGCACCCATTGTGTCAGTCGCCTTAACTTGGTAATTGTATGTTGCACCGTATTTTACTCCGCTGTCGTTGTAGGTAGTACCCGTTACTGTGGCAATCGCTACGCCGTCGCGCACCACGGTATACGAAGCAATCGGCTTAGAGCTAGTACTGGCCGTCCACGATACATTCGCCGTCACGCCACTTTGCATGGCTTGCACGCCAGTCGGAGCTGCCGGTGCCGGGATTGGATTAATCAATTTATTGGTAAAGATTACGTCTACCCAGTAGTTCTTGCCATCGCTATTTTGATCAGGAAAAACAGTAGTCGAACCATATTTATACACACCGTTACCATCACCGGCCACTGGACTGCTTTTGAAAGCGGTCAAATGACCGCGCTGCAGGGCGCGTATAAAGTAATGTGTATTAAGTGAATATCGGCCCACCGGAGCATGATACGAAATCACATAGGGAATATTTGCAGCGATGCTAATGGGACGCGCGAACGACGCGCTTTGCCAACCACTCCTTGTCTCATTCGTAAACGTCACACTAGCAAGGCGATTACCGGCGCTGTCCCAAAGCGTTCCAATGTGCGTACCGCTGTTTTGGGAACCTTTATAAAAACGCACGCCAGTCACTCGTCCGGCAACATCGGACTGAAATTTAACACCCAATTCGATATTGCCCGTATCTGCCACCGTAATAGTACGAGGTACAACACTCGACGACCACAAACTATATGTAGTTGTGGCAGCGTTCACCCATACAAAACTGCCGACACCAATAATGGCGAAAACTACAGCGATAGCGGCTGGCTTAGCCCAAGTGCGTGACCAGAATGATTGCGCCCAGTTCTTTTTCTGTTTTTTAGAGGTTGTTTTTTTAATAATAGTGGCTCTTTTTGTTTTTTGCGCCATAATGCCCTTTCGATTAAGCATATGCTCTATGTAGATGATAATACCACATATACAACCACGCATAGCAAAGATAGATTATCTCCTTCTAAACTTCCTGAGAAAAATTCTATTGACTTATTTACTACAAATAACTCAAAATATACGACATAAGCAGGTAACTCGCATGAAAATAAACATCAAACTACAGCTCATTATATTTTTACTGGTAACTGCAGGATTATCCTCAACCGCCTTCTTTGCCTTTCCGGTCCTTAAAGCCGCTGGGCTGGAACCAACGGCGGCCATCGCCTTTGCCTCAAGCATTACGCAAATGGGCGCTGTTGTATACCTATTGCTCAATATTCGTACCATTAAGCACGGCTATAAAGCAGCCTATGCACTGTTCGCGTTGGGAATCTTGCTCTTTAGTTCGTTGCAGGTTATTCCTTCGTTGTCTATTTTTACCACGGTGATCAGCAATCATCCGCAGCTTAATAATGACATCATCGTGGGATCGTTTGCTGCCGGCACATTGCTGATGTACCTAGGTATGTGGACATTCGCCCGATTGCTGGGTGTGCGAACCGTATGGACAGCCCCTTGGTTTGCGGTGGTTTTTGCGGCAATCACAGCCGGAGTCACTATATTCGCCCTACGCCAACAAGCCATGCACGTCGCCCTTGCTTACCCGCGCCTCGAGTATATTATCTTTGCAGCGGTTAGCTGGAGCGGGAGCTTTGGTCTCGTTGCAGCTATTGTAGCCCTGCAGATTCGTAGTGCCATCGGGCCAATTTACCGCACGCCGCTCACTTGGACATCGCTGACCTTGTTTCTGGTCTCGTTCAGTGCATTCCACGAATTTATTACTAAGGTCTATTTTCCGACTAGCGCATATACTGCCAACAGCTGGGGTTTATGGCCATACCTCGTTACCAGCGCAATGTTATTAGTGACCAGTATGCGCTATATGCAAGCCAATCACGAGGATGTTGCCATACCTGAAAACGCCAATTACCTTGATATCGTGACGTCTCTGGCTGCAATGGCCTCAAAGCCGCAGGATGTTGACAAAATACTGGATACGGTCCGCACGATTACCACGTCACGATCGGCCCAACAATTGACCGCCGATGACAAAAACGCGCTTATTCACGTATACCTCCAGCTCGAGGATTATCTAGTCACAAAAGAACCGTTGCACAAATTCACCACCGTATCTTTGCGCGACAGCCTACCAAGCGCCTTCCTGAAAGAGTTACCAGCAGAACCTATCTAGAGTAATTCCGCCATCGCACAGTCGATAAGACCGTGAAAACCGCCAAAAGTCCTAAATAATCGCTTAAGATTTGGTCCGGTGCCCGACTCTTCCAAGGCCTTTAGCGTAGACACATCCGGAAACTCGCCAGTACGGAATCGAAGTTCATGCACATACCGCGTGGAATCTTTAGGCTCCCAGATTAAGCGTTGCGTCCGCGGGTCGTTTGTTTGTGCATACGTAGGTGTCGCGTATTCATTGGCCTCATGTATTGTCTGGGATTCTGGGTCCGTAAGTCGAATCAAAAATCTGGAATCACGCGATAGTCGCATCTGCAATTCTTGAGGAATATTCTCTGCAAAAGCAATATATTCGAAGGCTGTGGTAGTTGCAGTGACGTTCTCTGGCGTATCGACAACAAGGGGCGCCTTTGTATGCTCCACGGAAGACAAATCGCTAGTCGTACGCCTAGTTGCTCCGCCAACGTATTTTCGGAAATCGGTTGCAAGCGCATTATTAGGACAAACTATGAGTGCGCGTCGGTTAATAGCTCTGTAATCATCGTAGCTCAAAAAGGAGGCAAGGACTCGGCTAGCAAGATACCAAGGTGCCAAATAATCAGCGGCCTTGAGGTCCACGTACTGATGACCTTGCCCATACCGCTCTCTTATATCTTGCGCTATCTTATTGTGGACCGCTGCCAGGCTAACTCGCGGCGCCTTGACAACCTTTTCCTTTTCCAGCAAGGGATCTCGCTCAATTATACCGGCCGATATTTCAGCATTACGGCACAATTCTAATGCAACTTGTGACACGCGCTTAATCACCTTGTGCCTCGCTATACGTATCGCGCCTGGACTAGTCCCCACCTCTCGAGCTATTTCCTCGGACGTATACCCTTCGGCCGTCATTTCCATAATCCGTTTTTGCCGATCAGTTAAAAGGGCCATTATCTCATGCAGCACACCGCCTGCCGCTTCTTTTCCTACTATCAGATCTTCTATTCCCTGCGCAGTAACTACTTCGCTAAGCTCTTCAGCCATTTCGACATTGTACACACGGCTGCGCTGTAGGGCGCCGCGACGATGGTCGCTACTGATTTTATGCTTTAAAATACCCCATAGTATCGACATGTGACCTTGCTGCACTGTAAGTTGTGGAGGCTCGTCGCGGTATCGTTCCATAAAAGCCAGTAGCGCCGCCTGCGAAAGATCTTCGGCTGACTGAATATATTCCTGACCGCGGACCCTGCCCTGTGCATATTTGATTAAACGTACGCCTTCCGATACCGCTAACTCATCGGCCATAGCATTCGTTTCGGGGTGCAGTTTTGTACTTTCCGGCACATCCAGTGTGGCCGCTAAATCAACCCATTCAGCGGGTCGCTGAAACTCATTACCGGTCGTTAATTGATTGGATAGTTCATTAATCATGCAGTCTGTAGTCGGCTATCTCAAAAAGTCGGCAATGACTTCGGTTCTTCGGGTGCGGCTGGCTTTCACATTTTTTTTGGAGGAGCTTTTCTACTTGCTCGGGTATTTCTGCAGAGCTTTTACAGACGGCTAAACGGCCATCGCTCAAGGCTTCTTGCAGATCTTTGTATCGGTCAAGAACATTGGGCAAGGACTCGGCACCATACTTTTCATGCCAAAATATTAGGCCGGACGCACCATTTTTTACTGCCTTTTGACATTCACGAATTGTGGCAGCGGCGCCACCGGCAAAAGCAAACATATCGGCCGTTGCCACAAGTGCTTCACGGTCTGGATACGTCTCGCCCGCAACTACCATATGATCGCGGATACCGGCACTATCCAAACCCTCTCGAGGCAAAAAGCCAAGCGTCGGAACATGAATGCTTTTTGCAATCACGCTATTCAGTGCCAAAAATCCTTCACTAACTCCGCCATCAATGGCAAGACTTGGCAGTTGGTCACTTGCTTCCAGATATTCATACAGGGCTTGCAAATATTCCGCTTCCTCGGCATAGCCGTAAGGCTTGCCCTCAGAATCAAACCCTCCCGTTGCATAGCCCGAAAACCCCCACACTAATTCTTCGGCTGACGGGTCCAGATGATAGTCCAAAAAGCTGGTTGCCTCCTGCCAAGTTTCAGCGCGAACACCATGCTCTTCTAACGATTGCCGCAACAAAGAATCACCAACGTACAGCGTACCCTGCGCAGCCAACACCTCTCCATCAATCTTAATGGGGACTTCACCCCTATTAGGGTCAATAAAGGTTGGGCCATCGAGTTGAATCAGTTGATGCGGTTCAGGGAACTGCTCGCCTTGGTAGCAAAGCGAATTGTAGGCATTTTGTAGATCTGGTCGGATTTCTAGCATGACCCAATTATACTATGCCAAGATAACCACCAAAATACCCGGTATTCTATTGACAGACGGTGTCTACGTGGGTAGAATCATCAAACATTGTGCTTAACGAGAATCAACCTGCCCGGCGCGAAGTAATCCCTATACCTAGCGAGGTACCGATAATCAAGCTTCCTCTTCAAGGGATTGTTGATTTAGATATAGAATCCGTAGAATTAACACCCGCAACTCCTGAAGCAGAAGTTGAGTCTTTTTTTGGAACCAACAGAGATACTTTTGAGTCTGTAGATAATGCGTGGGGTATGGTCAAGACCGGCCAAAGTGCCCTAAAAGACACCCTTAACACCTTCTTCGCCGAAAATCAGGGCGGCAGCCGGGCCTCTCGGGATAGACGACGTTCAGGTTCGAGGCAACTACAGGCGTTTAGCTCTCCAAATAAAATCTATGGAAAAGCAAAATATGATGGGTTCATGTTGTTTACTCATACACTCCAGGAAATCAGAGATGGGCGTGAACTCGAAGAGTACAACAATGATTTTGTAGCCGCCCTGGAAAAGCATTACGTCGAGGCCGTGGGAGTATACCACGAGGCTGAAGATAAGTATGCCGAAGAGCTATCTTCTACGCACTTAAAACTGTACATGTCTATCATTGAAAGACAGGAAGTACTCGCAACCGCGAATGCATATGCCCGTTATCGTCAAGAAGTTGCGCTATACAAGGTAGCACAGCTTCTGCAGAATGATAGCGTTGTGCCGGTATTTATGCAACATATCCTGAACCTGGCACGAACTAATGAGCAGGACAGAGACTATCCAGGGATACTAGAGCTACTAGCAACCCACGTAAAACAAAAAGACAGGACCAATATGCTGCAAGAAGCCGTCTTTCGCACCGCCCCCGACCCACGCAGCTATGCACATGAATTTATTACAACCATAAACAACGGCCATCAATTACCCAAGGAGCTCTCGGCCGCAGTTGGCATGCTGGAATTAAGCGCCGACATTGCCGAAAAACAATTTTCCGTGGAGCGATCCGCCTTTCTAGCAATTATGGCCGGGCGGGCAGACGACTGGCCGCCAGAGCTCAAAACACGCCTCGAAGCCTATGCGGCAACTAAAACTGCAGCCGTTTGGGACGAAATGCAGCAAACACTTAGTCCTTTTGTTAGAGAAGGACGTCTACCGGTGGAGGTAATGCAAAGCACCATCGATCTTAAATACGTTAAACGAAAAGATCTGGCCGCCCCGTTAGCCAATAAAGCTTCGACGCTCAAAACCTCCGTGATAGTCGGTCATGCCAACATGGAAGATTTGATTGGCAATACCGAAAAAGAACCACTCTCCAGTTTCGTTATACTCGAACCAGCCGGAGATAAAGCCGGAAAGAAGTTTAATATATATCCTGTAGATTCAATCGAAGAAATTATTGAGCTGAGTAATATTAGGGACTACATTACTGAGCACCGCGAAGATAAAAGTCTTGAGCAGGTAATCAAGGCCGCTCTTGAGCATCTCACCAGAGAACCTAAAGATCCTGCCCATACGAAGCAGTACAAAGGGGTAACATATCTTCCGGAAGGCATGGAGGCCAAACGTAAACCGCGGCGATTCAGTCCGCAGCACTTTGTGGTACCAAAAGTAGCAAAGGGCCCGATCGTACCCAAAACCCGTATTATTTACGATGTCTTTACCTATGAAGGCAAACCAACTCTAGCCATTTACGGTGCATGGATTAAAGCCGACATCGAACAGATCAATAATATACTGCCTCGCAACAAATAGCCTAGGTCCTATCTCCTGTTCCGGTCGTAGGATGTAGAGGCTGGCCGCCTCGACGTCTATCTCGCGCTCGCTGATTTTCAGCCTCGCGGCGCTTAGTCGGGTCGTTGGTTAGATGCACTGCCTCAACCTCAGCTTGACGGCGCGCTCTATATTCTTTTGTTGCAGGCTGGGGATCACCACGCAAGGCTTTTGCTTCAGAAGCACTCATTCCTCTTACATTTTCTATAGGTGGCTCTGCGGTTTCATCCTCAGAACTAGTCGCAACCTCCATTGCGCCATTAACCAATAAACTCCCGATCTGCCGGCTGCTGTGGAATACACGACCAACCACTTCAGTAGCGAGCCTGCCGATAGTGCTGATACCATCTATATTTTCCCGTAGAAATTCACCGACAGGTGAAAATTGGGGGCCTGCAGAAACTTCCAAAGCGTTTGCGTGTGACATTGTAAACTCCTCTATTTTGAAATACAGCAGCTTATTAGCATGCTAGGACGTGTTGCCGCCAAGTATGATAACTTATTTCAATTACTGCAGACATGAAATTCCTAACTAGTTCTGACGGTTCAATCTTGGTACGCCTTAGTAATGCGGATCAGAATTCAAATAACAGAGATCGGATACATATCTTTTGGCAATAAAAGCTGAGCCATCATCAGCTCACTAGCAATGCTTCAAAGACCCTATCTTCAGGCTTCATAAGGTCATAGTCCCGGTAGGTCTTTGGATCAATCCACTGGTAGTCATCATGCTCAGAACTAAGTCGCACTTGGTCGGTTTGTGCTATGCAAGCAAAAAATATTGCCACGATTTGGTTTTGCTCACCTCGAATTACTGGAAACCATTCACCTACGAACATAGGCTTACCGGCAGCTACCTGCAAGCCGGTTTCTTCAAATATCTCCCGAGCCAGACCGTCCAAGTATGGTTCGCCAGGCTCTATTCTGCCTCCAGGCAGATGATACCTGCCCACGTTAGTCCCATCGGCATATGTCGAAGCCTCCCGTAGTATGAGCACTTTCGACTTATACTGGATGACAGCCTTACAAGCAATGCGTTGTCTAACTTCTTCCATTGTGAACACATCTCCTTTTCTGAGGTAGTTCTTTTCAAATGATTGATAACTTGCGGACTTATCCAGTCCGTACCTACCTTAGCAACACGCTAGGGCACAATCCAGTGAAGACCCCTTCACTATCTTTGACCCATTATGTGCTATATTTTGTGTAAACATGAATCATCGGACGAGCATCAATGAAGTGCAGGCATTTATTATGGGTCAGCTTTTTAGGCGCGGAACGCTCAGATTTGCAGAGATCAATACCCGAGGATTTCCAAGTGACCAATTCTCATATCACCTGCGCCAACTCATCAAGCATGAGCTGGTCGACAAGTCCGACCAGGGCCTATATAGCCTATCGGTAAATGGCCGAACCCGAGCGATCCTCCTAGATAGTAAATCAAACCGATTTATTGATCAGGGATTTGTTGCTTGTCGTATTATATTAGCCCGGAATCAGAAGGGGCAGCAGCAGTATCTCATGCAGCGTCGTACCAAAGTCCCGTACCGAGGATATATTTCGGAACCTGGCGGTAAAATTGTGTTTGGCGAAGATATACTAGCTGCCGCCCAACGCAATATGCTAGCCGAAACAGGCTTGACGTGCGATATGGAGCTGCGCGGCATAATGCATCTCAAAGATAAGTACTTAGGTCAGATTGTGCAGGATAAATTCTTTTTTGTAGTATGGGCCACTGGGCCTCGCGGTGAGTTGTTGCCAAAAGGCGAAACGGGTGAAAATAGGTGGATGTCGTTCGACGAGATAGTCGCAGACCCTAAAGCTCATCAAGGTGTAACTGACATTATTACTATGGCTGAAGCCGGAAAGTTCGGCTTCGGCGAACAGACACATACCGTCACAGAGTACTAGCTCCTAGAATTATCAAATGAAAAAGTCATATTATAAAGTGAAATGATACGCATGAGCCGCATATACTGCAGCCGTCCGATACAACCAGAATGACGCTGGTTCTGCGTACTACCGAATGGCGCCAAAGCCACTGAGCGGAAAGTCCTCGGGCGCCGTCAATTTCGATTTTCAGTTAAAAATGCTACACTAAACGTAAGCATTACGCGCGCAAAATGGAAAAAATCAGGAAACATACCCGGCGTCACAGCCTGCTGTACACAATTAGCGGTGTCGTGTTGCTGTTTGTTGGTTTGGCCGTTACCTGGAACTATCACTATATTATTTCGACGCGTAAAACGTTCTATACCTCAACTCTGGAACGGCAAAGTTTAAGTGAACTTAATTTGTATCAGGAAGGTTCAGTAACGCTGGTCAAGCAATATTTCGACCAGGCATTAGGTACTATCACCAACTTAGCTATCAATGGCAGCGTGCAACAACTGTTGCGCACTAACCAGTCTGCGCCCCTCATTGCGGCACTCGACCAACAGCGGACCATTAGCGGGCAGTTTGACTCGCTCTCAATTATTACGGCAAAAGGGAACATGCTAGCCTTTAGTACCAATGAGGGCGCCGTGCCACCCGGCACCGACGAATCAACCAGTCCCGCCTATTTAGCCGGTAAAGCTGCAACGGGCGCCGTGCTCATCGACGCGCACAACAGCCAACTTGGCCGTGTCGTGTTTAGCATTGCGGCACCCATAAAAGACAAGGATGGTCACTTGCTCGGCACCGCTTCGGGCGCAATCACTTTGGCGAGCCTGGCACAGCATATTCATCTGTCTTCCGGGTACGACACTGGCTTTAGCAGCCTCTTGACCGATGCCAGCGGCAACGCCCTGGTCTGGCAAGGTAAACCGGTAGCAGGCCTCCTTAATGAGAAAAACAAGGAACAAACCCTAAAAGCGCTCATGCAACAGGGCAGTGTACCAGCCAACCAAGAGTATAATTTTGCCGGTAAGAACAGCTTTGCCGAAGGTAATACGCTCGATTTTGGCACCGGCGGCAAACTCTATCTCGTCGGTTTTTACGACGTTAGTGGCTACCAGCAGCAAATTAACGAAGGGCTGCAAGATATCAGCGCGACCTTCTCGGGTTTTATCGTCCGGGATGGTTTATTGCTATTATCTGCCCTAGTCGTTATAGGCGTAATAATTAAGGTGCATGAAACGCGTGGCGTCTAAGCGGTGGTGGTTTATAGCGCTTACCGTACTCACGGGGGTTATACTTTTTCGCCACGTGTGGTTGTGGCTGCCTGCACATCGCTACGAATCGCTTATATCAAATACCGCGCTCGTACACGCCCTCAGCAGTGGCGATAGCAAGCAGGTACGCAGCTTGGCAAAAGCCTACCATTACGACTACCAGATATTCCAGGCCGACCATCTTTTATACAGCAGCAACTCGTACTTGCCCAACCTGCGTATTTTTCAACAACAAGCGCCTGAACCAGGCGTCATCGTCATGAGCCTTAAGAACCGGCTACAAGCGACCGAACCCTACCAAACCCGCATTGCATCACATCGTTATATTTTCTTTGCAGTCAGCCCCAGCGGAGCGTCCAACCAACTAACGTACGTCATATATGGGAAGGTATTGTAGCCATGTGGCATGTTAAAAAGTTACATATTTTACGCGGCCTGATGATTATTATCATCAGTGTTTTTGCCGTTCGTTTAACGCTAAGCGCGCTTGTCCCCACTCCGAATGGCACAAGCTATACCGTATTGGCTAGCGTACAGCCCGCACGTTATATTATCGTCGACAACAACTTACAAATTACCGAGGTCATTAGCAATACGGCCGAGGATGTAGTACCCTACGTTGTTCTGAACAGTCTGGACGGCGGCCAACTGCCCTATACCAATTCGGTTCGTGATCATTTTTTGGCGCTCAAACCCTCGCTGACGTTTACTACCGCTGGCATTGTATACAAACGGCACACTTCCAATACCTTTTTCGGAGCCGTAGGTGACATTGTAATTGCACTTCGTAAATTCATTTTTGGACAATAAGCCATGCCGCTCAGAATCGCTACTCGGATGAATTTCGCCTGCGGCAAAGTCCGGATGTAGACGCAGTATTGCTTCATATTGTGTACGCAAAGTCTGGGTAAACGGAATTTGCCGACCGGAAATAGCGCCAATGTACACTGCCGGTTCTACGGCTTCGGCCGTGTTGCTTAAAATAGCATTCACGGTGTCCGGCTTATCTGTGGAAACGATAATATAACGGGCGGACAGCACGGTTGCATGCACTACAATTTGCTGGGTGACTGTTATTGCATCCGCAGACACACGAGCAACACAAACGCTCCATAAAGCGGCTACACTACACAATCCGACAACCACACGTTTCCACAGCACAGTCACTGTATGATAGGTGACTATGTCCCAAAAGTAAACGCACCGAGCCATTCGGAGGATTGGAGGGCTGGTACCACCCGAGTTATCCTCCGAGTGGCTCGGTGCGTTTACTTAACGACCTGCAGCGTATTGAAAAAACGACGCCATTGGTCGCTGGTCAGATCATGATTAGGCCGAACAAATACCAACGTACCATTATTGTTCAGTACTGCCATTTGACCACCTTTAAGTTCTGCTGGTCGCGTAAGATACGCTATTCCGTTCGCCGTACCAAAGTTAGTATATTCTTTAAGTCGCGTTAATAGCGTTGGATAATACTGCGGCACATCATTAAAAATTTGAGGAGTAGCCTGCTCGTTAAGCGACAAATTTACGTCATCCTTAGCTGCTGCAAAGAAAATCGTGCCATTTGCATAGGTCGCCTGCGCATCGCTACTTTGCCAGCTCTTATCCGGATAGTACACAATAAATGAAATCTTTTTGGCAATGGCCGGTGAAAATGGCGTATACGGACGACGTCCGACCATAAACCAGCCGACCATAGCCATCATAAGAATGACAGCTATGGCAAAAGTGGCCATCAGTCGTTTTTGCTTTCGGTGTCTATCGGAGTATCGGATATATTTCATTATCGGAGGGCGAGCGGATTTAGGAACTGGGAAAATTGACAAGTAGCACTGGACGTACACGTCGTATCAATAGTACGCGTATCCGAACCTAGCGTAGCATAGCCAGCAGTCGGTAGCGTGATAACTGATGAGATATATCCATTAGTAGCCCCAACTTGGGCATACTGGGCAACGGTAGATGTGCCGGTTGCCTTGACCCATTTAGGACCATCCGTTGCGAGAATAACATTGGCTGCTGTACTGCTAATCGAACCGCTGTACGCAACAATAATGCCGCGAACAAAACCGACCCCGGCAGCACTAGGTGCGCCAAGAATATTAGCCGTAGAAGTCTGCACCGCCGCCGTACCAAGCGCCATAGCCGTATTAAGCGTAGCGAACGTTTTTTGCGACGTTGTGAAGGTACGAATATCATAGATTTTGCCACCGGTAATTGTGCCCGCCGTGATGCTCATCTGCAAAGTTGCAATGCAAAGCACGGGATTGTTGGCGTTCCAGGTTGGCAAACCGGCTGATGTTTCGGTTGCCGACGCCGTGCCCAGAGCCGGCTGATTCCCTGCACCAGTCAGGCAGATATTAACAAAGTTACTGGCAGCTATCGAAGCCGTGCTAAGCGTAGTACTCGGCACAATAACCTTACGGCCGCCAGAATACGCAACACAGGGAGCCACTGTCACCGAGGTTGCCGAAGCCCAATAGGTTTTGCATGGGCTATTACTCTGGGTGATACCTGCCAGATCACCAATGCTGCCGGCGTTGGCCGAATCCGGAAGAACACCGAATGCCAGCAGTCCCAAACCACCCGTAGAAACCAAATCTTCCCAGTTGCCGTTAACACACGAGCGAACTGTATTTGACGTTGTGTTGTAATAGATAGCGCCTTGGTTGGAAGCGGTCGTGCACGTGCCGTTGTCGGCGAAGGTGCTTGAGGAGTCCAATTGCAAGTTAACCTGACTCGTATCAGTTGTAGCAGAGCCGATCTGAGCCTTATTGGCCGACGTGTCTGCTGTTAAAATTGCCAGCGACCCGGACTGCACTACAAAAGCGGTCGCCGAACCGGACGTCGGTTGCAGCAATGTATTGCCGGTTGCGTTAAGTCCAAGCGCCGTGAGATTGCCACTGGCGTCAATGCGAGTTGACCCGGCAGTCTGCAAACCGGTTGCCGAGTTTATAGTACCTTGTACATTAATCGTCCCTGTCTGCTGCGAAGCCGGTGTAAGCTGTACAAATCCTGAGCCGTCGATACCGTCCAGTTTGTCAGAGTTCAAAGCCTGCGGCGTAGCCGTCAGGCGCATATAGGGCGTCATTTCGCCATCACCGCCACAGTTGGCTTGGAACGACGTCGTAATCGTACAAGAAGTTGTATTACCCACTTGGATGCTTAACCACAATGCATTCTGGTTGAAGTCAACGGTACTCAGCGACGTTACCGAACCAAGATTTACCTGAAACGTGCCGCTACTTAGATTCACGCCATTACTGCTGCTAACCAGGCGATCTTCAGTCCACTTAAGCGTGCCGCCGCCCGTGCCCGTACCATCTTGGTAGATTTTAAATTCGACGTTGTAGGTGCCGTCAGTAATATTGGTGCTGTCGCTCCGGACGACTTTGCCTTGGAAACTTATTTGCGGATTCACCCCTGTTGTAGCCTGCGCTTTTGCGGCATTAAATATCAGGGAAAAAGCGCTACCTATCCCAATTACGGTCACTATCACGGAAATAGCCCTGCATACCCTCAACATAATTACTGTTAACTATACTACAAAAGTGCTTTTGGTTACAGGTGTTTCACCGGTATAGAGCGACGCTTTGCTGTAGTCGGGTCTGCATCCGGTGAAACATTAATTTGCGATGATATATTGTGTCGTCGTTTACGCAGCGTCCAGACGGCTGCAATCAACAATAGAAACACACCGAATAGCACGGCAAGAATCGGCCAGCCCACCAAAAAGAAACGCTGCTGCTCATGTTCATAGCTGACCGCCGACGTAGCCCGATAGTAGATATCCGCCGTATATGAACCCGGCCAAATAGCCGTTTTTATACGACGTAGCTGCATTTGAAATAGCCGCGTGCTGCCCGGCAAAACCAGTGCGGAGTCCGGATTAATAATACTATTCACTACCTGGGTATGGCCCGGCCCCGAAATATTTAAGATGCCGCGCGGAGCAGTCTGCGTGTTGGCGGTATTAGTAAATAGTAAGTCGGCCTCGCTTGGTGGTTGCCAAAATGCAATGTGCGGCAAAGAAATTTTAAGTGACACGCCATAGCTTGCCCGGCCAGTTGTGGTCAGGAAGACAAAACTAAGTAACTCCGAGGTAATACCCACCGTACTTTTGTCACCGGTCGTTGGCCCGGCCAGAACGCGATAGCGTATGGCTGCAAAATGACCACCCGGGCTAAGTGCAGACACATCACGCACCTGCACGGTTACCGAACGGCTCTGACCTTTAGTCAAAGTAAGGCTTGCGGGAGTAAATTGTAGATTACCGGCAAGTCCGTGCAATGCATCCGGAAGTTTTTTTAGTTCGATAGCACCATTCACGCCCGTAGTACCAAAATCACTAGCGACAGGCACGATGGTCACTGGCCGCTGTGTATCATTCTCAAGTGTTTCCGTGAGTGTGACCGCCGACTGGCCAGGCTGCGTGGTAAGGCTGGCGATCGCCGGTCGTATAGCAACGCCAGTACTCGGCACCGGCGTCATGGCCAAGGCAACGTCGGGCACACAAAGACAAGTTACGCCAAGTAATACACTTAGAACTTTGCGCATATTTTATGCCTCTGGCTTTGGCTTTTCATGTTTTTTGGCGTGTTTTGCGAGCCTCCGGCCAACATGAACTGTCCGACGCAATAAACTAACAAGACCGAAGATAATCAAACTAATAATCACCAGGCTGATAATAATCGGCCACCAAGGTATAACCCAAAAACTCGTCTCCGCCTCTATTGGAACGTCCTGCGTACCGTTGTTGTATACCAAAAGCAGGTGCGCATAGTAGTGTCCAAAACGGAACTTCCCTAGTTTAGACGCATCCCAACTAAGTTGCGTTGCCGGCTGGCCGTTCGGCCCGGTTACTATCTGCCCGTTAATGCGCTGCACAACGTGCGCCGGAAAACCGTCGTCCCACGCCACATTCATAGTTCTGGTTGACCCCGGCAGTACATTGCCTTGCGCTTCGTTTACGGGTATAACTGCCAGCGTATCTTTGCTGGTACTGCTTCGGCTAATATATATGTCACCGGTCGGCGCGCCGTAAATATCACCACTATTTTTAACAGAGACGTTGAAAGTAACTGGCAGAAATTGAGAGATACTCTGCTGTGGCCGAAAATGCGATACCGATAATTGACGCTTTTCACCCGGCACCTGCACGTCCAACAATACCAACACTGCCGAAGAACCGGTAACTGTATTGACGTGCTGCGCCGCCTGGCCCTCCGCGTTCGTAAATACGACGGCATAATAGTATCCAAACGCCGCCGTATGGTCAGGATGAATGGTCATAGCAACCGTGTTCCAGGCACCTGGCTGTGCCACAATAGTATCAGTCGAAAAGCTCACCCACTTAGCAGACAAGTCGTTAGCTGCCGGCGTCAGCAACTGCGCGCCACCATCTGTGCCGTGCGCTTGAAATTTCATAATTTTTACATGCAACGTAACGGCTTTGGCTGCATTGTTTTGGACTTTTATAGGAGTGCTGATTGTCGCACCCGGCTTTGTCGTTAGCGTTACATACACTGGAGAAGTGGTCAGATTAAAACCATTACCCCCGATCGATTGAGCATGCACCGGCACCGATACTAACGCACCGGTAAAAAGGCAGCACACTACAAGCATCCACACCCGGTTTAGGAGGCGAACATTGTGCATATCAGTTAACGAAGCCTAGAAACTACCTGCACCAATTAATGTAATAGTATCCGTGTAGTCAGTTGCAGCTGGCGTAATAGCAGATACGGCGGCGCGTTCTTTGAAAGTCAAACTAGCGCCGCTGGCTGTGCCCGTTGACGACGCAACCTGGCGAACCGTGGTATCAAGTCCGCTACCGTTACTATTGACGCCACCGCTGGCCGTACCGTCATAAGCCGTCACCGGTGAAGCCGTACCTGCCCCTGACCCTTGCGTAATATTGGTCAGGGCAAAAACATAGCCTTCGGTGCCAGCAGACAAGCTTGCGGCTGTCCCGGGGGTGATTCCGGCAATTGTCTTAGACTGACTGACAGAAGCAAGTCCGGTATTGCTGTCCTTTGCCCAAATGTACCATCCGGATTTAGCATTGGTATTGATTGTTGCCGAGACGCCAGTTGTACTCGTTACGCTACCTGAGGCTAGCGCTGTAGTGAAGCTGTCAGTGTTGCCGCCAAGTACAAAGTTAAAAGTTGGCGCAACCGTGGCGTTAACCACAATTTGGTCGTTGGTAATAGTGCGCACAGCAACCGTAGTACTATCGCTACCGGCAGTAATAGTCGGGTGATATTCACCGGCCGCAGCATCAGTTACCGCCGTAGCACTAGTAAGATCAACGCAGTAAGACGTAGTGGCACTTAGAGCAGTAACACCAGTAATAGTAACCGTAGCACTGGAACCAGAAGCCGCAAGCGTACCAGGCAAAGCCGTGGCGCCCGTGTCGGCCGCACAACTGGCGGAGGATGCAGTTTGCGAGGTAGCAACTACGCCACTCGTACCCGTCCAGGTCGTAGTGTCAGCACCGTTAAAGTTAACCGCCAGGCTCGTGGCGCCCGCAGCGGTCGTCTTAAAAACGACACGAAAGCTTGTAGTAGCACCGGCAGACATGCGATTCAGACGGATGTAACTCGGAGACAATGAGCCAGCAGATACATGTATTACTACCAGTGCGTTAACAACAGCCAAAAGAATAGCGGCAAGTAGGAGTGGTAGCTTTCGGTAGGTGATCTTCTCTGTCATACTGTGTATTTCTTTCGTTGCGGTATTTAGCATAAGCATATAGAACGTTCATATATTTGTCAAATATTTAACAGATAACGAGCTGTGCCGTAAGACAACTAAAAACTAGCTGCTGCCGCAAAGGTCAAAATCTCTTGGTAGTCAGAGGCAGCCGGAGTAATAGCACTACGCGCACCACCTATAACAAACGTACCGCTAGCTCCCGTTACACTCGCCGCGCTAGCGTACAAGGGCTGCAAATTGGTCAAAACCGCTCCGACTATGTTGGCGTTGGCGTTATTGTAGGGACTTTGGACGGCAAACGGTCCGCCGCTCGTCTGGGAAGCAGCAGTCGAACGAAGTCCAAAACCTTGCCCCGCAGTTAGGTCCGCCGTCGCCGACGATATCGTATAGTTAGCAGTTATACTATGCAAACCGCCGAATTGACCCATAGCATACACAAATCCACCACTACCGCCATTGGTCGCGTAACTAAGATTGACAGTGCTGGTAGTTGCAGAGCCAGAGGCAAGCGCAGCAAGGTTAACACTGTTAGTGGAAAGCGAAAATGACAAATTAGGCGTGCCGGTCGTGGCACTAGCCGCTGGGCCATACGAACTAGCCGTGTACATCCCCTGCAGCGCGTTGGCTTTTACTTGGTATGCAGTATTGCTCGCAAGGCCGGTTATAAAACTGCCGCCACTCCCTCCCCATAAAGCATACGTGCGGTAAACAGGCGTTGCGCCAATAGTACCGTCGGCTTGCACGTAATTAGTCGTCGTAAAATTATTGGTTGAGATGGCTAACGAATAGGTGACATCTGCGGGGTTACCAGTGGCGTTGACCGTCACTTGCAGTTTGTTGTAATATGCGCCACTATTGCTACTAAGCGCGGGGGCTGGCGGCACACTGGCTTGCTGCGCCTGCAAAGAACCGCCCTTCGTTTGGTAACTACCGCCTACCGTTGTATTTCCCTGCAACTCGCCTGCACTGCCCTCGACAAAATAAGTAGCCGAGCTACTGCCCACGTTGCCGCTCGACCCCAAACTATAGTTGTTGAGCTGCAATGTAGTACTGGAAGAAAGTGCAGCCAAAAGCGAGAGGGCAATCGGTATGTGGAGGAATGGTAGACGCATTGTCGTTAGCATTATAGGAGTTCTAGCCGCATCAATACAACCCTCTCAGAAAAAATCAGATTTCTGAGGCCCTACAATATATCCACTTGTTCCTGCACAATCCCGATACTATACTTCCCTACTGGAAAGGAGAAGTAATCAATGACAAACACCGATGCAATGGGGGAATTTGGAGTCTTTTCCCCTCTCGGCGAACTAGCTCGACGAACCATAGAAGATGCACGAGCCATAGGGACGGTTGCGCTTGAAGCGATCAATAATGTATTCCGGAGTAATGCCCGGCGACTTGGAACGATGGCGTTAGGAGGTGGTATGGAAGTTGCCACAACTACTGAGGATGATCCGGAAGAACCGCCAATAGAAGAGGTAATCGGCATTAGGCAAAGAGACGTACTTCCGATGCGAGGAGCACAGGCCGCACAAGAACCCGCGGAGAAGGTTTACAGACAAGGTCGAGAGAAGCAAGTTGGTCAAGAGCATAGTACGCCCCAATCAAATAACGACACAGTCGCGGCAAAACAGCAACTTGAGCGAGGCCGCGGCAACAGGCCAAGTCGTACAACCGGGACGGGAAGAGGGCGCAGGAACAATTGAGCCATAATAAAAAGACTTCGATCGAAGTCTTTTTAACGTAACAAAACTGGTACGCCTTGGTGATGCGGATCAGAACTATTATAACAGAGGCAGATTACGGGTACGTGTCTAGAATAGAGCCTCTGTAAATTATTTGCTTGGTAGCGTAATTCCGCCGTCAACAGACAACGCTATGCCAGTTACAAAGTCGCTTCGAGCTAAGAATAGCGCTGCGTCCGCAACTTCTTCTGGACAGCCAAGGCGACCAAGCGGTGTTAATGATCGCTTCTGTACCATGATCCTGTACTAACTTGCGAGTCTTGGGCGAAAAGTCATCGAGGTATTGCTCGGGCGCCTCATCTTCGTCGATAATCTCCCGGCAATATCTAGTTACCATCGCCGGGCGTATCTTCAGGGCTAAAGGGTCCTAGCTCTTCGGGTTTGACAGGGGGGACAACACCACCGCCGGGGTCTTGACCGTTTACTTCTTCGTCGGGTTCAGGCTCAAATTCACCAAATCCGGGTTTCTCTGTCATATCCGTCCTTTCAGGTCATATTACCGTTACATAATAACCGTATGGCAATCCTTGTCAACTTACTAAATAGTCAGCAAGCCGATGGAAACTATCCAAAGTTTGTGAGGTTTGGAATCGTGATTTTAGTACAATAATTGACCGAATCATAGAAGGCTTGACTAGCTTTTGGCGTTCCAATATAGGCCATGCGCTTGAATATCTAATCTGGTACACCTTGGTGGTGCGGATCAGAACTCAAATAACAGAGGCAGATTACACCTGCGTGCCAGCTATTCAGCCGGTGGCGTTACCGGAAACTACTGATTATCGTGCGCCTCAGGGTGTGTATTAACAGCTACATTATCCCCGTAAACAGCGACACCTGGTGCTGGATACCGAACACCGCTTGCGTCCTCAGGAATGACAGTACCAGCAGCGTCGTGATGTATGATATTTCCACCTTGTACAGCCATTGTTATGTCACCAAAACCGAAAACCGTTGTTTGCGTACTGCCGTCGCTCATGTTAATTGTACTTGTGGGTATAGGTTCTTGGTGTTCGTCGTCCTGGTTGGTATCGTTTAAGTTTTCCATTATGAATTCTCCTCTTAGAAGCATAATAACAGAAGTAGATTATGCGTACGTGCTAACCTGACTCTTATGAAATAGATTGGAGCATTGTGGCCGTTATATTACTTCATTGCTCTTACAATCGGCTGATAATAGCCGCTCTCTTGCAGTTCAAGCCAGGTAATATCTTTGTAGCCAGCTTGCTTGAGCAGATCAGTAAGTTCGTTCCTGCGTAATGCCCTGTATGTAGTCGATGAATTGTTTACTCTCCAGCCATTGCTATCTTGGACAAGGATAAACATATTTGTCTCGTAGGTTGGCGAGTCTTCGTCCCATCGCCACGTTTGGAAATATATTCTTTCGCCGTCTTGCGTCTGTGTAACTTGTGGGAGTGTGGCTGTGGGTTTTTCTTCGAGCAGTGCATCGTAATCACGAATACTAATGTATAATTTGCCGCCCTCTACTAGTTTGGCCTTCATGGCGGTAAGAGCTTTTAGCAGATCTTCATCGTTTAGAAGGTGCGGCAAAGAATTATCAAACGAGATCACCGCGTCATACTCGCCCGCTACTTGTGTGTCTAGTGTGCGGAAATCGGCAACGCCAAATGTGAGATTTACTCCCATTTTATCGGCAGCTTCTTTCGCTTTCGCAACTTCTTTAGAGCTTATGTCAGTTGCGTGCACTTTGTAGCCTTCTCGGGCCAAACCAATCGCCTGCGTGCCAATACCACAGGAGCAGTCCAGTACTGAAAGAGGCGGCTCACCAATGAGCTTTCTCAGTATCTCACCTTGACGCTCCATCGAAGCTTGCCAGTCAGGAAATATATAGGAGTAGCTATCTGCTAAGTCGTCATAGAACTGTTGTGGGCTTTTGCTCATAGTATAATCTTAGCAAAGAAGGGTTGATAATCGTAAGTCAAACGCGCAAGTCACTGATTAAAAACTCACCTTCTCTAGGTCAATCACACCGCCAAATAACAATGCGGCTACTTCGTTCGTGCTTGGCGCAAGATCAGTAGTCAGGAATTGACGCGAACCAGTTTTAGTAAGCTTTGCGTCAATGTCTGGGTGCCTGTCAAGATAGTCGCGGAGCTTCTTGGGCACGATTTCGTCTTGGGAGATAACGGTAACATTGCCTACCTTCCGGCGGATTGCTTCCTTCAAGAATGGATAATGCGTACAGCCGAGTACGAGCGTATCAATATTGGCTTGTAGGAGCGGCGCAAGGTAATCATCGAGGATCGGACCGGCATACTTGAGCGCATTGTTTTCAATGAGTGGCACTAGTAGTGGCGTAGCCTGTTGTATAACAGAAATACCTGGATTGAGCTTTTGGATTTCTTTGATGTACGTACCTGAGTTGACCGTTCCGGCTGTAGCAATAATACCGACTGTATTGTTGTGTGTTTGAGCTACAACTTCTTCCGTCGCAGGAATGAGTACGCCCAGCACTTTGCGGTCGGGATACTGCGCGGGCAAATATTCTTGCTGAATTTTACCCAATGCCTCAGCAGAAGCTGTATTGCATGCAATGAGGATGAGTTTGCAATCTTGCTCACACAAATATTCGACGGCGTTCTTGGTAAATTCATATATAACTTCTTGCGAGCGGTTACCGTATGGGACGCGAGCCGTATCGCCCAGGTACACATAGTCATATTCCGGCATTGCTTGAATGAGACTATGCGTGACCATGAGACCACCGAGGCCGGAGTCGAAGAGACCGATTTTCATGTGTATATGATAGCAGATCTGACACTTATATTAATTTGGCGCGCCTCGTGAGACTTTACTCCAATCTTTAGGCCAGTAAATTCTGTATCGAATCGATGATTTTACCAAGTGCTTTTCGATATTCGGCTAGCTATTCTGTCTTGGCGTCTTCCTTCGGTTTGTATACACGATTTGCAAAGAATAGGGCCACCACCATTTTATCGAAGGTCATCCACATTTGGATACGACTTTCGTCAACAGTACCACCGCCTTCGGAGTATCCATCGTACAAAGCCTGGCGTTCCTCTGGCGTCAAAGTAATTCTGCCAGCAGCTTCGATATCCCAGAAGGCAGTTGGAAAATCAGACATCGGATCGCCAAACTCGCGATCTTCCCAATCGATTATAAATACTTCGTTACCTTTTGCGATCAGATTACCCACACCTACGTCTTTGTGAAGTAAATATTTTGTCCTAGGAACACGCAAAGTTTTTTGCTGCATCTCGAACCATCGCTTGATCTTTGGAATAAGGCTCGCTAGCTTTTCGTCGGACATTATCTCGTCTGGGTTATAAAACGATCGACACGACCACAGTAGGTATTTCCACATATAGCAGAGGTAAGTTGGACGATGACTTTTATATCGCAGAGAAGAAAACACTCAAAGAAAAGATAGCGATTCAGCAAACTAAATTACGTCAAAGCCGTGGCGAAACAGATCGATGGCTAATAATTACAGAAAACGTCTTTAAATTTGCCTGCCATGCCGCTGAAGCGTTTGCAAAAGGTGACATACAATCTAAGCGAGAGATGTTCAAAGCTCTAGGTGGTGAGTTTACCCTCACAGACGGCAAGTTAGCATTTAAGCCTGAGGGCTGGTTCGACACGCTTTACAAAGAATACCCTGCCCTAGAAAAACAGTTCACCGAAGTTAGAACCAAAAAAATACGCGATCTCCATCTAGAAATAATGGAAATCGCGCGTATTTTCAAAATATGGTACACCCGGCAAGATTCGAACTTGCGACCCCTTGGTTCGAAGCCAAGTACTCTAATCCGCTGAGCTACGGGTGCCTATGCCCATGCATTATACCAGAGAATGAGGCTTTTGCCACCTCTTGCGAGTAGTCGTCAAGAAATTGGCCCAGGAAAGCGTATAAAATTCATATTGCTACAAGGCACATCGTCAAGATATTCTGGAAATAATCTCAATGTCATGCTTTTCAAAAATAGCAAAATCGTCTAAGATAGGTTGCACATGGAAAATGTAAGCGAACACAAAAGTATTCGCACTAAACCATCGCAAGCTCGCGGCAAAGAGCGCATCCGTTTGATTCTTACGACCGCACACGACCTATTTCATGAACACGGCATTGAAGCCGTTACCACCAACGATATCGCAGCAGCTGCCGGCATTCCGATCGGCTCAGTGTATAGATATTTCCCCAATAAAGGGGCGATCGTTTTGGCGTTGGCCGATAACTACGTCGCCGGACTGATCAGTCTTTACGATCAAATAGGCGACCAGCTGCGTTATACTAAACTCAGCTGGGAAGAAGCCATCGTCCTTATTGTTGATGCTTGGGCAACCTATGCCCGGCTTAATGGTGCATTTGGATTTTTATTCTTCCAACGAGTAACTCCGGCACTTAGAAAACCGGCCAGTAGGCGGCGCTCACAACTGGTGCGGGCTTTTGGCGCCTTGCTACGAAAGCGCTGCCCTAACCTTGAAGATCGGGCAATAGCACTTGCTTTTCGGTTTACGTGGGACGCTAAGGCTTTGGCCGTAAATCCCGAAGTAGACGAAGCAGATCCAACGCTCTACAAGGATGCCGCTCACGTTATTGCGACGTATCTAAACGAATGTTGCAATACTCATATACATGCCTAGATGAGCTGATTACAATACTATGGTGGACGGCCGAAAGGCGTTGCAATATATATGACCGGGCGCTTTTTCAGGAAAAGAACTCTGGATGAGCAAAATTCTACTAGCTAACACTTGTTGCGATGTTAGTCAGCTCCCTACAAGCGTATACCCTGAAGGCCATACGATATTATCTGCATCAACCGGATATTTCACGGCCGTCCTCGAAGTAAAGTGACTATGCGTGCCCTCGCCTATATATATGGGCAACAACTGTAATGCACACGATGCCTTTGGTGTACGAAAAAGCGAGCTAATGCTCATTTTATTTCCAAATTGCTTGATTTGGTCGTATATATTCATCGGTGCTAATGTTTTATCTGGGAAGTATGCAGCCAACAGATCAAAATTGCAAGTTAAAAGTTGTAATTTGCGCATAAAACAACACTTTCATTCACGCAAAACGTACAAACAGGCAGTATCAATACATGAATCTTTGCTCTACTACGCACTATATGATCTAAGCGTTTTCTCCAAAATATATTACAGATAATACAGCAATTATTTAAAAGACTTATTAATTTTTTCGGGAAGTGCGTTTTTCCACAGCAAAACAAAATTTTTATGTGTCATGAAACTTTTAGGCTTCATACGATCGACATACAAATGGCCGTCCAGATGGTCTATTTCGTGTTGTAAAATACGGGCATGATAGTTGGTGGCTGTAAACGAAACCTCTTTACCTTCCCTGTCCCAGCCAGTAATAGCTACTTTTCTGGCACGCGGCACTGCACCAGCGTAGTCGTCAATGCTGAGGCAACCTTCAAAAAATAATTCAGTTTCTTCGTCTAAGATTTCTAGCTTTGGATTAACTAGAACCATTAATGGAATGCTTTTACGATCCTGCGCTTTTAGTAATTCTTCTGAAAGGTTCTTGTGATATTTTGCCTTGTCCTCGATGATACAAATCTGTAGTGATTCACCAATTTGTGGCGCCGCCAGGCCAACTCCTGGCGCGTCTCTAAGCGTTGCGATCATGCAATCAATAATATCTTGTACGTGTTTAGTGGCAAGCTCTTGGCGAGTTACGGTACGTGCCACTTTTCTTAGAACTGGTTTTCCGGCTTGCTGTAGTTTAAGTAACATGAAAACATTATAAACTTTTACGTTTATCAAGCCAGCCGAATAATGGTCCGTAGTCACTGATTACAACAAGGGTGTGCATAAATGGTCACCTATTGGTAAGCAGGCACACCGAGTAGCTCATCGATCGTTACAAAACGATAGCCCTCGGCCATTAGCGTCTCTACAGTAGCCTTAACGGCGATAACCGTTTGCATGCGATTACCGCCACGCCCATCAAAACCGTCATGGAAAATAATAATCGACCCTGGTTTAACCTTGCGAACTGCTTGGCGAGCGATGCCTTTGCCATCCGGCTGCAATACTTCGAGTGGAGCGCAGAATTCACCGGACACCGGGCGCAAATGCATCTTTTTAAGTGTGGCAAACAGAAACGGTTGACGGAATAACCAAGGCGGCCTAAACAATGCCGGCGTTTTACCTATAGTCTCAGCAATGATGCGCTGTGTCTCGGTAACTTCGCGTTCAAATCGCGGCTGGAAGAAATACTTATGAAACTCGTGCGACAGCGAATGATTACCAATAATATGACCGGCAGCATCAATCTTTTTAGTTGTTTCTGGAAAGCGTTGCACACACACTCCGACCTGAAAAAAAGTTGCTCTAATATGTTTTTCGGCCAAATAATCGACAATTTCAGAGGTAAAAGGTTCGTTCGGACCATCATCGAACGTAAGCGCCACAACACGCTCTGATGTCTTACCTTTATAAGGAAACACGCCAAACAGCTGCGAATACGACGACATGTACAGCCACCACCACGCCACGCCCAGCACTACGATCGCAGCCACGAGCGCCAAAATCAGCACTAGTGGATTCTCCGCCTAATTTCCTGCGTAGTCCGATGCGAAACGTGATTTAACGAATGGAAAATATAATGACGAACAGGTGCAAAAGGTAGCAATAACAAGAAAAACAAAAAAGCATCCAATCCAACAGTCTGAATGTATTGCATAACGGTGTTTTCACTAGTGCGGTAAGCTGGCGCCGATCCTAAAACGCGTCGCTTAAAAATACGATTCAGGTGATATGCCAAGAAGTAATAAATCAAGAAGGTAAAGATAAAGTTATATAACAGCCCGCGAGTTAAACGACGACCCGAACTATGCGTCGGGTTGGTGTTATCAAATATCATTTTGCCGCGTTTTTGCAGGTTACGAATAAGATCGAGCTCGTCGCCGCCTTGCGTCATCATGGTGTTATAGCCGGGCCACAACGCTTTTTTAAAAGCAATGTTGGTCGCCGTGGCATAAAAAATTCTACCTGTTAACAGATAGAATACGTATACCAAGCCGAATAATAAATGAGGGTAAATTTTGCCCCAAATCGGACCATCTTTGTAGCGGCACGGGCCGGCAACACCTATAGCATTGGGATGTTTGGCAAAGTTGTTGGCAATCTTTTGCAACCAAGTCGGTTCATATAAAGTATCGGCGTCGACCGAGATGGCTATTTCGCCTCTGGCGACCTCGGTACCTTTTTGTCTTGCCCAGCAAACGCCGGGATTCTTTTCGCTGACCACTTCTACACCAAAAGATTTGGCGATGGTCGCTGTATTATCCGTACAATTGTTATCTACAACGATAATTTCGTATTTGCCCTTATAGGTTTGAGCTTGCAGCGAACGAAGGGTGTCGGCAATATACCGTGCTTCGTTATAACACGGGATGACAATGCTAAACTGTATAGTTTCTTCGGTAGGCATAACTTAAACGGCGCGGTTTGTTTGTACTAATGCGTGATTAGGCTGCGGATTGCGTCAACATTCTCTTATAAAACGCTGAAAACAACTCATTCTATCACGAACATCTTCCATATTATACCATTAGTTGTTTCAGTTTGCCGCTACTTGCTGTTTTTGAGGTTTTTGGGCCACGCTTTAGTATGCCGTACAACGTTGATCTCAAGAGCATACACATACAGTTCCGCCTGCAAATACAACCAAGAGATAAGCCCCAGCACCACCGCAAACGTTCCGTATATTGCGCTGGCATTTTTAAATTGGTGCAAGAGCAAGAAACTACCTACTAACTGCAAAATTTGCCAGAAAACCGCTGACAATATTGCACCAAATAACAGATTGCCCGTAGGAATCTGCTTGGCCGTCGCCAAACGAAATACACCAAAAAATACAACAGAGTTTAGTAGTAAAGCCATTACAAAAAGAACCAACTTACCTACAATATTACCGTGCCACAAACCTGCAATAAGCCCCAAGGCTACCGTCGTAAACACCAAACCGCCACCACCGACGATAATAATGGCAAAGCTTCTGAGCATGTTCCAGGGAAAGCCCGGCCACCGTTTGCGCGGCACTTCCCATACGGCATTTGAGGTATCCTGGATGGCATTCGCCACGCCACGCGCACCATAAAACGCAAACAGCAAACCGATCACTAGGCCAATGCCGCTGCGATGATAGGTGTGAATATTATGCTGTAGATCCCCGCCGATCACCGGAAAGTAGGTGAGAGCAGCGTTAATAATTCGCTGTTCCAGTGCTCCATTATGTCCAACAATCACCGGAATCAAGGTAAAGGCAACCAGTAACAATGGGAAAATCGACAAAAAAGCATAATACGCAATGAGCGCCGCCTGATTGCCCGCCCGGTCATCCCCAAATTTGCGCAGAACCGCTAGCGGAAAGCCAATAAGACCATGCTTTTGCTGAAAGCCGTCGAACTTGGTTATCAGATTGTCCACCAGCTGCATATATTTATCATACCTTGACCTGGGCACAAATGGCAAAAGCGCGGTATAATCAGGGGCATGAATGAATATCTTGGCACAGTGACCGGTAAAGTAGTCCGGCATGCTATGCGTCTGCGCAAAAAAAGCGGGGGGCAAGCTGTCCCCGGTTTGATTATCGAACATTTGGTGCCTAATTATTTGGCCTTGATGCTGCGTAAACTACCTGAAGGCGTGGTCATTATCACCGGCACCAACGGCAAAACCACTACTACTAAAATGGTCGTAGAACTGCTGCGTGCCGAGGGCAAACGAGTGCTCACCAACCCAACCGGCAGCAATATGACCCGCGGCCTTATGGCTTCGACCGCCCAGCAAGCCAGCTGGAAAAGCACGCTGCCCTTTGACATTGCCGTCTTTGAAGTTGACGAAGCCTACGCCGCCAAGATTGCCGAGCAAGTGCAACCAAGGTACGTATTGGGTCTGAATGTAAGCCGTGACCAGCTGGACCGTTTTGGTGAAGTTGACGCGGTGGCACGCTTAATTGGCGATGCCATGCAATACGTCAGCGAAGGCATTGTCGTCAACGCTAACGATCCGCGATTGCGAACTATTGCCGAACATACGACCAACAAGCACGGCGTGGCGCTGCATTATTTTAGCGTCGCCCCAAGCCTACGCCATTACTTCCCAAACGATTTAGAGATTGTTTCAACCCAACATACAAAAAACGAACAAAAGGATACCTTTAAACCTTTGGTTGAGCTTGCGAGTTTCAAGGATAAGCAGGCGGCTTATACAATAGCCGACAAAACGTACCAAACCGATTTGCAACTAGTTGGCCAGCATAATTTTCAAAATGCAGCGGCAGCATTAGCTTTGGTGCGGTGCTTGTTGCCCCAGACGCCGGCCGCACAGCTTGTCGCGCATCTGGCGGATATTACACCGCCGTTTGGCCGCGGCGAAATATTCACGCTCGCCAACGATTCAACGCTGCAACTTATTTTGGTCAAGAATCCGGCGGGTTTTCGACAAGCTCTTGCTGACCCGCCCAAAACAGCGACTATGATCGTCATTAACGACAATATTCCAGACGGCCGCGATATTTCTTGGCTATGGGACGTCGATTTTGATCAGCTGGCCGTGCCCGGTGTGGCAATTACTTCCGGCATCCGGGCAGCGGATATGGCGCTGCGTCTATGGTACGATCAGGTTACAGTCAAGATGGTCGAACCGGATATAGACAAAGCATTGACAACATTTTGCGACATCCCAGGTGATAAAACGCTGTTCGCCAGCTATACGGCCATGTTGTACATTCACGCCAAGCTCGCTAAACAAACAGGGAGCGCATCATGAAACAACTACATATTCTCAATCTCTATCCCAATGAAATGAACGTGTACGGAGATCGCGGTAACATGATCACCCTTACACGCCGCATTGAACTATGGGGGTACGAGCCTGTCGTACATCACCATCACCCGGGCATGGATTTGCCAAAAACGGTTAACATTATTTTGGGCGGAGGCGGCGAAGACGCTTCGCAGTTGCTTATTCATGATGACTTATTGCGAATTGGCGCTCAGTTGCATAAGCTTGCCAATCAGAACGTACCGATGCTGATGATCTGCGGCTTGTACCAGCTATTCGGTCATCGTTTTGTAACAAGTGACGGACAAGAAATGCGCGGAATTGGCATTTTTGACCTGGAAACCGCTGCCGGACCTTCGCGGCTCATTGGCAATGTCAAAGCAAAAACTGCAGCCTTTGGCACATTATACGGCTTTGAAAATCATAGCGGTCGTACGCGTTTAGGCAAAAACCAGCAGCCGCTTGCCAAAGCCTTGCCAGGCACCGGCAACAACGGCACCGACAACACCGAAGGCGCTCGTACGCGCAACGTTTTTGGCTGTTACATTCACGGACCAATCTTGCCGGGTAACCCTGTTTTTGCCGACGCCTTAATTGGCATGGCGGTGGCGCATGCCGGTGGCGATCCTACAAAACGTCCCGCTATTGATGACTCGTTAACCAAACTGACGCGCGCGGCAGCCTCTAAGCGACGTCGCTAGTTACTTATTTCGGAATTGTTTTACTGCGTGCCGTCTTGTTCATCACGCGGAACGGTGCCGCTGGGATGCAAGGCTTCCGGATCGTTCGCATCCTCATCGCCTAAAATGTCCTGTTCATCAACGGGTGTTATTTCGTCACGCTTTTTGTCGTAGCCAAGGCCCTGCAAACGAGCATTATCTTCGGTCAACTCTTCATCATTGGCCGCAGGCAACGCAGATTGCGATCTGTCGGCGTCTTCGTCGGCAAGCATACGAATTAGCGCGTCGCTAAAAGCCGGCAAGTCATCTGGCTTTCGGCTGGTAATAAGCGAGCCGTCGACCTCAACCTCCTTGTCGACCCAGCTTCCACCTGCGTTTTCAATATCGTCTTGGAGTGTGTGAAAACTAGTCAACGTACGGCCATCAACAACATCGGCCGAGACCAAAAGCCACGGCGCATGACAAATGGCCGCCAGCGGTTTGTTACTATCCAAAAAATCGCGCACCCATTCCTGGGCCATTTCGTTTACTCGCAAATGATCTGCATTCACCACGCCCCCTGGCAATACCAACGCGTCGTAGTCGTCAGATGTCGCATCGGCCAGAACCAAGTCGGCCGTAAAGGTATCTCCTTTTTCCACATGCTGCAGTGCCTGTAAATCTTTGGTACTGGCGCCTATGACCGTCACTTCCGCACCGGCATCTTTCAACGCTCGCAGGGGTTCTTCAAATTCGGACTGCTCAAAATAAGTATCAACTAGAATTGCTACCTTCTTACCTGCGATATCCATATTGAACTCCTCTCTTTTAAGATTGGTGACTTACTGCAATCATCTATACTGCGTATGTATATTGTAAGCTTTATAGCCTAAAGACGCAGTAAAATTTTTACCTGCAAGAGCATGTTGGAGCAATACTGTTTACGTGTTTTGTCGCCACGAGTCTGAACCTTGTCGCCCGACCCAGATTTTCGCCTGATTTCATCCATCTTTTCTTATTACAATAAATAATCCGTATAGCCTAGCGCCACCAAGCGTTCATAGGCCCGCCAGATATCGTCCGGAATATCCTGCTCGATCTGAAAGCCCTTTTTTGGATATTCACGCAGACGCTGCACATCGCCAACTAACAAACAAATAAACATGCGCTTTGGGATGGTTTCGTTGAAAAAATCTTCGTAGCGCAACGATGGTGAGGTAACAATAATACGCGTCGACGCATTCTGCCACTGTTTTTTGAAAGTAGCGTAGGCGCGGCGTTCCATATACGGCTTAGTTACCACCAAAATGGACTTTGGCTGTATGTGTTTCTGCGCCAGTAATGCCTCGGTAAACTGCACATTTTGGCCGGAACTCGCCGCTTTCGTTTCCAGTAGAACCTTGTCTTCGGGAACACCCATGTCGACCGCGACATCGCGAAACCGTTCTGCTTCGGTCTGCGCTTGCGTATGTTTGGTAATTTTGCCGTGTCCACCCGTAAAAACCAGCAAATCACCGTAACCCTGCAAAAACAACTCAGCCGCCCGCTCGGCGATGTGCGTATCCTGGGCACCCATCCCTATTATAACGTCGGATTTTTCAACCGCCATTTCCAACGACATGTAACGAAGAATTTTCTTAACCAGCTCGTCAACTTCCATATCCATATGGTTATCATAGCAGAGCTCTTGCCGACAGGGACGAAAAAGACTACCATAACGCTACTATGCTACAAAACGCTGAAGTCCTAGCAACAACCGAAATCCTCGCGCCATTTTTCGTAGACAGGCCACAGCCTGACACGCCTGACGTTTCAGCTATGATTGACCTGTATCGCAATGAGGCAGCTACAACATATAAAGACTTGGCTCCAAATGATCCAGTTGCTGCGGCATGTATCGACGATTACTTTGCACACGTGGCCGTTGATCTTAGCGAGGATATAACGTACTCCGGACTTCCCTATTGGGTGGTACGTTATTCCGAAGATAAGCAAGTTGTTGGCATGGCTGGCTATGACATCGATGAAGAATTAATTCATTCGGTATACATGTCAAGCGCACATCGGGGACGGGGGCTCGGCAAAATGCTACTTGGGCATTTGCTCCGAGAGATTCCTCATCCGCAGCCAAAACTTATGGTAGCAACGGGGAATGTCAGTTCGGTAGCATTTTATCAAAAACTAGGATTTACATTTACGGGCCAGACTCGCGAATGGATCGTTTCAAAAACCCGCACACTTCCCGAAGCCGAAATGCAGGCACCGCTCAGAAGGTAGTCATCTATACAAGTAATAAGGGGTGGCAATCGACGGGGCAGCCCATGTTTGTCCACAGCCCGAGCGAGTACAAACACGGTGCTGGTCGTCTGACAGGACCCCGGTCCTACTACGTACGCGTGGCAATGTAGTCCGACTGCCAACCAGTGTTGCTATATTCCAGTAAACTAACAGAAGCATTGGGGATGTCGATTGATTGCCATTCGTTAAATGGTAGTTCTAGCAATGTAGCGATCAGACACTGAATCGGTGCGGAATGACTGACGATAACCGCCAGTTCTGCGCCCCGTTGCTGCAAATTGTGGATATAGTCGGCTAAACGCTGACCGCATTCAACCCACGTTTCACCGCCGGGTGGCCGAAACGTAAACCGTTCATTGGCGGGCAACGATTCGAAATAATCATAGACTTCAGCAATCGAACGAGCGCTCCACTCACCCACTTTGACTTCAAACAAACGACCGTCGGTTGTAGGCGTAAGACCAAGATGTTCGCCGATAATTGCGGCTGTTTGTTTGGTACGTAGGAGCGGTGAACTGGTTAAAATAGCGCCACGCCAATCTTCGGCTGCATATAAAAAAGCACCTGTGCGACCAGCTTCTAATCTGCCGGCAGTGTCGATCGGACAGTCATTATCCCACGGATAGTCCGCGTACTGCACATTGGCGAGTGTTTGGCCGTGACGAATAATATATAATTTCATTACTGTTCGATGAATACGTCAGTCAGCGGATCAATACTAGTGGTAATAGCTTCGGCTTTTTCTTGCACGAGCGTATGCAAAGGCACCATCGAACCATCGGCACGAATAACATAGTCATCTTCTGAGTGATACGTTTGCGTTGCCGTGCCTTGAATCCACGCTGGAAACGTTCCCGTAAAACCACTGTCGACAGCCTGTAAATAGCTGGTGCAACGCCGAAACAGCTTAGGCAAAATCAGCTGTTTACCATTGGGTCCAAGGGATAACTGATTCTTTAAAGTAAATGAATTGGTGACATCTTCCGCCCATACACCTAAGCTAGCTTTTTTGGCAGCCGTCGTAATGGCGCGCAAATAGTCGCGGTGACTAGGGGGCGTCGAATTGTATAGCGTGATATACGCCGCCCCCGTTTTAAGCATCTGTATGTTAGCGGTCGCCGCCAACACTTTTTCGTCCGGCACAAACAAATGCCCTTCTGGAAGCGTCGATTGCGCACCAGGCAACAGATACGAAACCGGCCGGCCGTACGGGTCAAGCAAACTCACCAAAATGGTAGCCTTAATAGTGACGGGGTGACTGGCCACAACGGTACCGCTGCTATCGAATGTAACAGTAGTAAACCCAGCGCTTTTTAAAAACACTTCGCGAGCAGCAATGCCTTGCGGTTGGGCTTGGCCTTCAAAGTGCGTTTCTGGTGCATCAATACCGTCAATGCGTAACTGAACGCTGCCGTCTTTAGATGGCCGCAGCCTGGAAGCATGCGGTAAATTCTGTAATGTTTCTAGTTTATCCGGAATAAAGCGGATTGAGTCTCCGTCGGGCTGGCGGCCAATAATCGTCAGTGTTCCGTGAGCGACAATGAATTGATCGGTGTGCAGTCTCATCTCCATATTGGCATCATAGGCGTATTTGCAGTACATAAGAAGTTAACTTTTTTACAAAATGTGGTGCTCCCGCTGCACATGAGCCCCAAATCGTTATGGAATCGGTTGACATACGCATCACTTGGTATAAAATAAACCTTTATGATTCGTCCCGAAGTCAACCACCCTGAAGCAGGCCACCAGTCATTCCAAGACATCGTAGATCACTCACTGACAGATGTTTTTCCACGGCTCGAAGAGAGGGATGGCTACGATCCATCCCCCCGAGAGGTGCCTGCGGAACTTGAACCCCCAAGATGGGTGGGTGAAAGACGCAGTATACCAAGCGGTCATATCGCTCTCAGAGACGATTTTGAACCACCAAAAACCGACATAAACCCCGCAAGTCCAACATCCCCCAATGACCTCGCCTGATCATGCGCCCTTGTATGCTTTGGCAGATGTTGCCCCAGAGCTTCCAGTCACGTTCCTACCCGAAAAAGTTGAATATCCTTTCTCTAACGATGACTCGCTTGATTCATTAGAGGAAGCCTACGAGCGCGTTAACCAGCCGTCATATAATAATGACCTCAACAATGTAGCGCTCATAATGGGCGAAGGCGCCTTATCTACAGCCATTATGGCCACGCCGGAAAAAACCATTGTGCTAATCGACAAAAACCCGCACATGGCACTCCATATGCGACGCTATGTAGACTACTTTAGAATCTCAGAAGATGATGAAGACTGGCTGCGCAACATGGGTCTCTACTTTGACAGTACCGTTATGAGCCCCGATACCAGAAAAGATTTTGCCTTGGCATTAGAAGATCAAATACAGTGGTGGAATGCATCCGGTAAAGCGCACGCTCTCGATGGCCCCGAAATCTTCCAACATTCTAAAGAACATTTCCAGGCAAAAGCTATTATTCCATGGCACGCAGACATTACCAATACCGAAGATATGCAAACACTAGGCGATCATCTTCATAGACTAGACGCACAGATCACCTTCCTTAATCTCACCAATGCCATTCCGACTAACACCAGGCTCATACCCAATGCGAGCGTCGCCGCGGATATGCTCTCACCCCTGCCAATCGTGGCCGACGCACCAATTCTTACGTTCTCACCATGTCCGTCTAGACGATTAGCTAGCAAGTTAGCAAGAGTAAATACCGAGCCACTACTCCAACCAACTGGCCCATTTTATGGGCTTGAAGATTTGCGAACAAGAGGCGGCGACAGCATAAAAGGACCGGTCGCCCGACCCATATATCGTCAGGGACGCCCTAAGCTAGCGTAGGATCTTGTCCATCTATATCTGACTCGTATCTGTTATACTAAAGCTCATGGGAAAAGCAGTTAGAGCAATAATTATTGAAAATGGCAAGACGCTCTTGATGCACCGCAACAAGTACGGCAGTCAATATTATACGCTTGTCGGTGGACGCGTGGATGGTGACGAAACATTAGAGCAAACGCTGGTCCGTGAAATCCGCGAAGAAACCGGCCTTACGGTTACCGCCGCGCGGCTCGTATATTACGAACAGCATCCCGAACCCTATAACGAGCAATACATTTACCTCTGCGAAGTTGCGCCGCACGCTGGTGTGGCTATCCAGGATGACTCCGAAGAAGCCGTCATGAACCAGTACGATATGAATACGCACCAACCAGTGTGGGTGCCGATCGCATCGTTTGAGCATATTCCGCTGCGCACACCGCCGTTGCACGAGGCCCTTATGAAAGCCTTCAAGAAGGGCTTCCCTAAAGAACCGATCAAGCTATAGCCATAGATTACGCATACAAGAATTTACGTAAAAATGTAATCTTGCATCCGTCGCGATTATTCATATACTTATTTGGGTGCTTATTACTATCCTGGTTTATATTGGTGCATTTGCGTTTGCCCTTGGTGGCAGCTATCGAGCACTCGAAAAACAATTTGATCTATTCGGCATTTGCTTATGCGCTTGCGTGACGGCATTTGGCGGCGGGATCATTCGCGATACTATTTTGCATAAAGCACCTGTCTTTTTTACAAATCCATCACTGTTAATCGCCGTAGGACTGGGAGTTGCTTGCGCCATCGCGATATATAGATGGACAAAATTATTTAGTCACTACATTACGACCGTTAACGCCCTAGGGCTTGTTATTGCGTCACTTATTGGCTGCCAAAGCGCAGCAGCCGCCGGTCTTGGATTACCCGCCATGGCATTGTTCGCCTTTTTAGGTGCAGCGGGAGGAGGCATCATGACGCAAGTCATCACTGGCAGCAAACATATGCTTTACGGCGACTTCTATCCGGCATTATCCATCTTGTTTGCCTGCGAGTTTTTCTTAGTTAGATCGTACGCGCACGAAACACTAGTCCAATGCATTCTCCTTGGAAACGTATTCCTGCTACGGCTGTTTACCGCCCAGATACAGACAAAAATGTGGCGGCCGCATTCTCTAAAACGCACTCAGGAAGAAACGACACCGAATGTACTAGTAGCGGATCAGGCCTTGCCAGATTGAGCACCGGCAAAAAACCTAGCCAGCAGCCGTATCAGACAATAGAATGCTGGACCAGATCTTCCTGGTGCTCTTCTAGAATAAGAAGTATCCGATCAGTCATGCAGCCTAAAAGTCTTCTGTCCTCTGATTGCAATAAGTTTTTATCTCGCGCATCCAGGGCCAATAGGCCAATTGTCTCGCCTACGTAATCGTTTAGATTATTGCTACGTACATCTACACCAATTTCATCCAACGCATATTTTGCAAGCCCACCGTACGGTATGATTAAGTTGCCTTTGTCGCCCCGCCGATTACTTTCTGGCCTGCCATATCTTGCCCGATACGGCATCTTACCCACTTCTTTATCAATGATGTAGCCATCGTGAGACGGTACAAGGTCTCTTCCCATAAAATAACCGCCCTCTCTTAGCGAAGCGCCGTAAACATCAACACCTGCGCGCATCAACAACAGTTCGGTAGCCAATTTAATACGTGCAGCGGTTTTTATCTCCAGAGCACCAAAACAAGGAAGATGCCCTTCTTCAAAATGCTCTTCGTCTCTTGTAGAATGAATAGTAAAGTCGTCTACTTCTTCAAGACACTCTGCGGTTTTAGCAAGCATAGCACGACGAGAACCGTCCCGGTGCGGATGACCACTGCGTCGTTCTCGTAAACGAGAGTGGTAAGCCTGTAAACGGCGGGCTGATACATGTTGCTCTGCGCATCGCACGCTATTCGCCAGTACTCTCCCAGCATATGCCAAGCTATCTTCAAAGTGGTCTCTGGCGATATCGTCCTCAGGGGTAGACATGGCGGACTCTAGTTCGAGCCATGCTAATTCTAAATCAGTTTGCGCTCGGGCAAAGTCATCTTGGTCCGACCTACTCTCGTGTCTTCTATAATTCAGGCATATCTGCAATGCATCATAGGGAAGCTGTTCGGCTAGGTGATCAGTTGAAAAATCCTCAGCGCTTATTAAGCCGCCAGCAGCTGTATGCTCTGGGAGCGGCAACTGGCCAGGTGTATCTGGCATTTCGGAAGCATAAGTATGAACCATTCATTCTTTTATACGATAAAGTGCTCTTCCAATCAATGCTTACGTAGGGCACTTAATATTGTGTTTATGACTACATAATAACGCTGCCTTGGCGCAGAGCAAAGATCCAAAAATTAACTTTTGGTTAACCTTACAGCCAGACACGTACGTACCTGTTACAATGCCAATGTTTACTAAATAAGGAGAACGTGTATGGAAAGTAGACCAGTTGTGATTTTCGGAAACATTGGAAGCGACGCAGGTTATTGGTATCTTGGCGCGGATGGCAAAATACACCACGTACCAGGCTGGAATCCTGAAACGCGACTTGCTTTTGAAACAATCGAAAAGAACTTTGCTATCTTGGAAAGAGCCTCGGTTAAGGTTAACGTTAATCCCGGCCAAGTAGCCGGTCCAGGCGCTCAAGAACTCGAGAAAGCCTAAGATCTAGACTCATTACTAGCGAAGCAATTGAAGAGATCCGTTTAGCACTAATCGGATCTCTTTTAATAGCCCGAAGACACTCGCTGCCTCAAGGTATCTACATACTTCATTGATTTTTAATGTAACTTTTTCGTCACTCACTGCATAAACATAAGTAGTACCATTACTCGGCAAAGGAGGAACTATGCTAAAACATTTACCCATCAACAAAATAGCAGCAGGCGTTACGCTTTCTGTACTAACTGCCGCTGCGATGACTGCCAGTACGTCGGCCGCCACAACTATGCCGATCTCGTTCCATGCTTGGAAAAATGGCGGCTTTTCGCAAGGTAGCTTAAGCGACCTGCATATTGGTAATTCACAGGGCAAACCAGCATTGGCGCTTAATAATGGCAGTGATTCGGGCACTTGGACCTCAAACACATTTACGCTACCTGCACCGGTTGACCGCATTGTTACCTCATGGCAAGCAGATGCGCCTGGTGATTCTTGGACCGAAACCAAGCTGCAAGTACAGCTCACCGACGGCAGCTGGAGTCACTGGTATACTACTGGCACCTGGGCATTTAACAGCACCGCTAATGCCGATGGTAGCTTTACCAGTCGCCGGGCCTCGCCGCCATCACAAGATGACGCCGCTGGCTATATCGACCAAGACACTTTCTGGGCGAACACCACCAAAGTGAAGGCCTACCGCGTACAAGAAGTGTTGCACGCCGAAAACGGTCAAGCACCGAAGGTTCGCCAAGTAGCCGCTATTGCCGCTGACACCAGCCAAGATATTGACGAACAAGGCCAAGTGTCACCCGTCAGCAATACCACCATGAAGCGCACTATCGACCTGAACCTGCCTTCATATTCTGAATACGCACACAATGGTCAATATACACAACTGGACGGCGGTGGCGCCGCATGGTGCAGCCCAGCGTCTGTAGCCATGGTGCTTGGATACTACCACACCGGTCCGACTGCAGCCCAAATTCAAAGCCTGCCCGCCGACGCAGTCTTTGATGCGAGTAACCGCAAAGATGGCGCGGTGAACTATGCTGCTTACCACATCTTCGACAATGGTGTAGATATGAACAAGAACACCGGCGACTGGCCGTTTAACACCGCATATGCCGCATCGTTTGGCATGAATAGCTCGGTTCGCCAGTACAATTCGCTGCAAGACTTGGAGCAATGGATAAAGAAGGGTGTGCCCGTAACTGTATCTATCCAATGGGATAACACCAGTAGCGACGTTACGCAACATCTTGACGGTTCATCAATTGCCAAAACCCCTGGTCACTTGATGGTTGTAGGCGGGTTCACCAAAGATGGCGACGTTATTGCATACGACCCGGCTTCACCGGCGGGCGATCAGCAAGTACGTCACGTATACAACCGCGCGCAATTTGAGCACCTCTGGCTTCGCTCCAAAGAAGGCACGGTATACATAATTAAGCCGCAAGCTCGCTAGAAAGCATTTGGTCAAAACTACAAAAACTACCTGGTTTTCCGGGTAGTTTTTGTATCATCAAAATGCTATTGGTTGTCTGGAGATCCGGGCAGTTGGCGAGGCTGCGATTGTGCCAATGCCGTGTGTAGCGTTTGCAAAACGCTTTCAGCCTGTTCGCGACTCATACCGATGCGCGTGGTAGTAAGCATATTCTGACCTGTACCTTGCGAAAAAGAAAGGACAACGCCCTTTTTATTGGCCGTAATCTGCACACCGTCGCTGTACATAATGCGCGGATCAACTGCCATAACCAGGATTGCTGAACGATTATTCTGCGGATCGTCCGAGTTTGGCGAGTCATCACGGTCGCGTTCGCGGTCATTCCGATCATTCTTGGGCTGATCATATCCGGCCAACTGCCACAAACCGGCGGCCTCGTCATCTTGCATACCAAAATGATTAATGAGCAACATCAGAATATCTTCGGCAGGCCGTTCATGACCCTGCTCGATACGGTTAAGCACTATCTCGTCAATTTCGACTGCACCCGAAACTTCAGCCACACTTTCGTGTAGCTTTTGTCGGATCGCCTTAAGCCGGTTGCCGAGTTGCTTAAATGGCTGCTCTTGCTGCTTCTCACTCATGATTTTATAGTAACGCTTCTCGAGAGATCACGCAAGGAGAAGATTGGCATTTTAATGCGGTATAATGCCAATATGAACATCCTACAAAATGTGTCGCTCAAATTGCATTGCACTATGCGGCTCGGCGGTACGGCCGCATTCCTTGCCGACATTCACGACATTTCAGAACTGCGCGAAGCCCTAGCCTGGGCCGAAGAACGGCAACTTCCGGTCATAATGATCGGCGGAGGCAGCAACATCATCTGGCGCGATGAGGGCTACCAAGGGCTGGTGCTGGTAAACAAAATAACTCGTTTTGAGGAACAATTCGAAGACGCGGAGAATTATTATGTAACGATTGGGAGCGGTGAAAACTGGGACGACATCGTTGCCCGCGTCGCCGAAAAAGGCATGACCGGTATAGAAGGTCTGAGCCTCATCCCGGGTACGGCAGGCGCTACACCGGTACAAAACGTCGGTGCCTACGGCCAAGAAATTGCCAACACCCTGGTGAGCATCGAAGCGTACGATACCACCGTAAAACAACTGATCAACATTCCTGCCATGGACTGTGGATTCGGCTACCGAACCAGCCGCTTCAAAACCACCGACGAAGGGCGTTTTTTCATCACCGCCATAACTTTGCATCTGATTCACGGCAATCCGCAGCCGCCATTTTACCGCGCTGTTGAAAGTTATTTTGAAGAACACGGCATCACAAACCCCACACCGCAAATTATGCGTGACGCGGTCATCGCCATTCGCAGCAGTAAACTTCCCGACCCGGCCAAAGTCGCCAATACCGGTTCGTTCTTTGCCAATCCCATTATCGATGAAATGGATTTTGCCCAATTACAGCAGACATATCCCGAAATTCCCCATTGGCCGACCGAAGACGGCCGTGTTAAATTGTCGGCGGCATGGCTACTCGAACAGGCCGGTTTTAAGGACTTGCACGATTCGCAAACTGGCATGGGTACGTGGCCTCGGCAACCTTTAGTTTTAGTTAATGAGCACGCCACAAGCACTCAGCAGCTACTCACCTTTCGTCAACAGATAATAGACGCTGTCCAGGCAACATTCAGGATCACGCTCGAGCAGGAGCCAGAATTATTACCCTAATGTTCTGTTAAAAATTTAACAGAAATAAAAGCCGAATTGGGCTTTATTGTCATGCTCGCCATAGCATGAAATAATGGCGACTTGCTTAAGCCTAGTAAGGAGAATCATGAGCGGACACAGTCTGGGCACTATTGAATTTGGCTCAGGAAACATAGCAGGATATGGCACTGATCAACCTCAGATAGGAGCTAATTCCATGTTTGAAGATTTTCACCGCGATTTGGCGGGTAACCCGATAGGTCTTGGAGACCTTACGCCCGATATTATTGATGGCATTCACCAACGCGCACATGCAAGACGCGTTATCGCAGGTTCTTGGATAAATCCCGACTACCAGGACCTTATTAAACGGCAACAAGTGGTGCAAGCTCAGGCTGTGTCTACTGCAGAAGAGCCGATTAACGCAGCAGTCGACCCTAGAGCTCATATCACCGATGCTTATACACCCCAGGCGCAGGGACTCGGCAATGTCACTGTCGCAGAACTAGCCGAGCAAGTCCGACAATCTTGGTCCGTAGTGCAAAAACATGCCGACCACATGGCAGCTCGAAGAGTCAGAAAGCAGGAATTAGGCATTCCATTTGTTGGCCGTGTAGCCAGCAAACATAGACTGATCAATCCGCCGCGCATTCAAGGTTATGACTCGTGGGATGATTTCCTAACAGCGACACCTCTTCCAGAACTCGACATGCAACACACGATGCCATTTCATCCCTTTTTAGACAATCCGGATATACTTTCGGCACAAGAAAGTCTGAGAAGAGCGCGTGAGAAGATGAATGCAGAAACTATTCAATTCTTCTTTCCGGAGACAGCGCATGAAGGTGACGTCCATTCAGACCAATTAGACGAATCATTTGCATCACAAGTCGGAGAGGTTCCAGTCATGGGATCGCCAATTGTCGTTTCGGTAGCACCTGATTCAGAGTATATTGGCGTACCTCGCGAATTGGTGGATTCTTCACTTGCCATCACCATCCCTATGCAGAGAATACAATCCGACCCTCAAACCGGCCCGTACGCTGTTCAGGCAGAATATACTACCGATTCCTTGCCAGTTGTTACCAACGATGGCGAAATACCTGAAGCCGTTGACCCTGCAGTCGGAGAGTACGAGGTCGATATCTCGGCCGAAGATTACGAAGGATACCTACCAGCCGCCGATGCAATTGAAGAAGACATCCTGGAGAAGCCAGAGCTAAAAGTAGGTTTCTTTAGGCGATTGGGAAGGCGTCTTTTCGGCGGCCGACGCGCGGCCAAAACTGCCCTTCAAGAAGTTGTACTTGTTGAAACCGAAGAGCCTCCTGCGGATACACCACATGAAGGTAGTGGCACACCAGTACAAGGAATAGACCCGGACACCATAACCACCGCGCCCTTAAGTATTCCTGACAGCTATATCGGTCAAGAGGGCATGCAGTTTGGTGGTAATGAGACCGTACTTCCGCTTCTTGCCGAAGCTGGTCAGTCGCTAGAAGACGAGGATAATAATCAACATCACTAGTAGTTCCGAAACTGTACACATTAAAAAGCAGGGTCTATCGTCTATCCCTGCTTTTTAATATCCTATTAATATCCTAGGTTTTTGCTATTTTTCTATTTTTCGCCAGGCAGCGGAAACGCCTTAGTAAACTCTTTTACCTCGGCGTGAATACGTCCCAGCTTGGCTTCATCTCCGGCAGCAACAACAGCAGCGTCAATCCAAGCAGCAACCTGATCCATTTCGCCTTCTTTGAGGCCGCGGGTTGTTAACGCCGGTGTTCCCAGTCGAATACCGCTCGGATCAAAAGGCGGACGAGGATCGAACGGCACTGTGTTCTTGTTAACCGTAATGCCAGCCAACCCCAGAGCGTTTTCAGCATCGGCACCGCGAATCCCCTTATTGGTTAGATCCACTAGTAATAGGTGATTATCGGTACCGCCAGTGACAATTTCATAGCCCTTATCGCTCAGTTTTTCGGCCAAACGCTTGGCATTCTTTACAATTTGCTGACCGTATTCTTTAAAAGCAGGTTGCGAAGCTTCGCGCAGCGCAACGGCGATCGCAGCTGTTTGGTGATTGTGCGGACCACCTTGCAAACCGGGAATAATTGCCCGGTCGATCAAGGTGGGCATGTTTTCCACCGTTCGCTCAACTTTCTTCAAAGGTGTTGACGGTTTGCCATTGCATAAAATCAAAGCTCCGCGCGGCCCACGCAGCGTTTTGTGCGTCGTGGTTGTAACCACATCGGCAATGCCAACTGGCGAAGGATGTACGCCAGCAACAACCAGACCGGCAATATGCGAAATGTCCGCTACCAAAAAAGCTCCGCACAGATCAGCAATTTCGCGCAGCCGTTTCCAGTCAATAATGCGCGAATACGCCGTTGCGCCGCTAAAAATCAACTTTGGACGGTGTTGCTTAACTAGTTCGGCAATGGCATCGTAGTCTAAAAAGCCATCTTTGCCGGTGCGATACTGCACCGAATTAAACCACTTCCCCGAAAAGTTTACCTTCAGGCCGTGAGTCATGTGGCCGCCGTACAGCAATTCTAAACCCATAACCGTGTCACCCGGGTCCACCAACGCAAAGTAGACCGCCATGTTAGCTGGCGAACCCGAATAAGCCTGTACGTTGGCGTGTGTTGTGCCAAACAGTGCCTTGGCGCGGTCGCGAGCCAGGTTTTCTATCTTGTCTACAAATTCGCAGCCGCCATAGTAACGCATTCCGGGATAGCCCTCGGAATACTTATCGGTCAGACGCGAACCTAATGCCTTTAGTACATCGGTCGATGTGTGATTTTCGCTCGGAATCATCTCGAGCCCGTCGCGTTGTCGCTTTATCTCGGCCTGAATTAAAGCCTCTATCTCAGTATCATTCATGCTTATCTCCTTACTCTAGCTAGAGTTTCCCCTGATGGTTTACATATCGTTTGAGAGAATAAGCTAGATCATGCTGGTATTGTACCAAAAAGTGGTACACTTGCTAGAGTAATGAGCTTATGGCTCTCCTCTTAACAACAGATATCCACAGTTAACTCGCAGCTTTAGTATTGATTAATATATCATGTGTGATATATTAATGTCATTATGGATACAACGAACGAGAAAATCGGACACCTAATAGCTCAAATACGTCAAGAGCGTAGTCTCACCCAGGCGGAGTTTGCTAAGCGGCTCGGCACCAGTCAATCGGCCGTTAACCGCATGGAACGCGGCAAGCAGAACTTAAGCCTCGAGACACTTGGTCGCATTAGCGATGTGCTAAATAAGCAGCTCATCAGTCTGGCCAGCAGCGCGGTTAACCTGCGTATCGAAGGCGGCCACGAGCTGCACGGCGAAATAGCCCTTAAAACCAGCAAAAACGCCGCCGTCGCCTTGTTATGTGCCAGCCTGCTTAACTACGGCGTGACTCGTTTCCCTAATTTCCCGCGGATCGAAGAAGTATTTCGTATTATCGAGGTACTGGAAAGCATTGGCGTACAGATTAAATGGTCTGACGGCAACACTCTGGAGGTCCGTCGTCCAGAAAAGCTAAAACTCGACAATATGAACGCTGAGGCCGCCCGTAAAACCCGCTCAGTATTAATGCTGGTCGGTGCGCTATTGCACGATTACTCTTCGTTTAAAATCCCGTACGCCGGAGGCTGTCGCCTGGGTCAGCGCACGGTTGAACCACACTTATACGCGCTGGAAGAATTTGGCGTAGACATCGTTGCCGCCAAAGGTCACTACAACGTCACTGTTAAAAAGAAGCCGGCTGGCGAAATGGTACTCTACGAAACCGGCAACACCGTTACCAATAACGCTCTAATGGCCGCCGCTCGCACAACCGAACCAACCACCATCCAAGCTGCCAGCGCCGACTACATGGTCCAGGACCTCTGTTTCTTCTTGCAAAAATTGGGCGTCAAGATCGACGGTATCGGTACGCAAAACGTTACCATCAAGGGCGTACCATTTATAAAAAAGAACATCACTTACACACCAACCGAAGACCCGATCGAGGCGATGTTCTTCATCTCGGCGGCTGTTACGACCAATTCCGAAATTACCATCCGGCGCGTACCACACCACTGGATCGGTCTCGAACTCCTTAAGCTCCAAAAAATGGGCTTGTCGTTCACTAAATCAGAACCTTACAAAGCCACCAACGGCATTATCGAATTAATTGACCTAACCGTTCACAAGCATAACGGTGAGCTAAAAGCGCTCATCGATAAGCTGCACCCTAACCTGTGGCCCGGCCTCAACCCCGACAACCTGCCCTATTTTGTACCTATCGGTGCCATTACGCGCGGCCGCACGCTCATCCACGACTGGATGTACGAAAACCGCGCCATCTACTACACCGAAATGACCAAAGTCGGCATGCAAGTAGAATTGGCCGATCCGCATCGCCTGTACATCCAAGGACCAACTAAGTTCGGAAAAGCCGACGTGGTCTGCCCGCCGGCACTGCGTCCCGCCAGCTTGCTGCTCATCGGCATGCTTGCCGCGGAAGGTATTTCCACCTTACGTAACGTCTACACTATCAACCGCGGCTACGAAGATCTGGCAGAGCGCCTCAACTCACTCGGCGCCCAAATCCAAGTCTTCCACGAGATGTAATTGGCTATTGGACTAGCCAAACTTCGGACAGGTAAAGAATGCCGGCTACCTGTCTGGTGACCGCTCATCTCCTAGCAGCATCTTCTCGCCGTTTTCTTCATCACCAGTTATTGCAACAGCACCCAAATACTCTTTGACCTCACCTACGATGTTCTCAAAACGAGCATCAACTTCAACATCAGAAAGTTCGTAGTCCCTGCCGATAGCTTCAGGGTACATCGAGTTGTCATCACCAAATGATACGTTTAAGTTAGTAAATTCATGGCCTAGTCGTAGTGTTGTATTCATGCTTCAACCATACGACAACTACACACAAAAACCGTCAGGTTTTCGATTGCACCTGACGGGTTTTTGGTTTTCGAGAAGAACTAGTTAGCGTACCAACGAGCGTCGTCGAAGTAAGCGCTAATGCCGCTGTTACTGGTTACAATAACCTGCAAGCTGGCTTTGGCAACATTGTTAGAGCTTGGCTGATAGCTAAAGCTAACGTCGCCAGCACTGACGGTGTGTACTCCAAGCTTGTATTGGCCGGAGATCCAGTTGCCACTTGCATCGTATTCATCGATGTAGAAAGCGACTTCACCGCTGGTAATAGCTTTAAGGTTCAGGTAGTTAGAAAGCGTATAAACCTTAGCTGGGCTAACCGCAATTTGCGGTGAGAACAAGTGACCGTTCTTAACCGTGCCGCTTTTGAGCGCCACCGAGTTAACGGGGTTATTTGGACTACCGTTGCTCGCGCTGTTAGCTACAATGTTAGCTGCGTCATCAGTGGTCCAGCCGCTGGTAATGCCGCTGTCAAAGGCGCCGTTCGTCAGCAAGTTGGTTTGAGTTGTCGTAGCTGTCGACAATGCAAACATCTGTGTATTGTCCAGGTATGCAGTAATACCCGTGCCAGCAGAAATCACCTGCAAGCTGGCCTTGACAACGTTTACTGAAGAAGGCTTGTACGTAAAGTTCAGGTTTTCTACAAAGCTTGAGCGTTCCGCCTTAAGGTACTGGCCGGAAACCCAGTTGCCGTTCACGTCGTATTCGTCAACATAGAAGGCCACTTCGCCGCTGGTGATACTCTGGACGTTCAGGAAATTCTTGAACATGTAGGTCGTATTTGAGTTAACACTCACTTTTGGCGAGAACAAATGACCGTTTGCAGTACCTGAAACTAATTTGATCGAGTTAGTAGCGTCTGGATAGCTACCGTTAGAAGCAGTGTCTTTAGTAATGTGCGTAGCGTCGTCAGTAGTCCAACCGTCGGCAATGCCGTTGTTGAAGCTGCCGTTAGCTAGCATGTTAGTGTCGCTGGTGATGTTACCTTGATTTACTTTAACCGGGTTGATCAGACCGGCAGTTTGCTTGGCCTTAACGTAGGCAGCAATCTGGTCAAGTTCGGTTGTGCCGTATTGATAGTCATCAGGGTTAGTGCTTGGCTTAGCCTGAATGTCGTGCATGGTTAGAATCAGCCAATTCTTGTTGGCGATCGCGGCGTCAATCTTAGCCTCAACCTGCGCAACCGTTACGCCTTCTTGTACACGAAGATCATTCAAGAGGTAGTCGTTGTACGGCCATACATTAGTGCCTTCGTCGGCAAAACCGCGGTGGGTTGCATACACTTTAGCGATCTGGGCTAATGCGGCGTTGTTGTAGTCGCCGTAGGGTGTTGAAAAGTCGGTAGCAGTAATGCCGTGCGTAGCTAAAGTCGACTTGCTAGTGGTTAGTTCTGTGGCAACCTGGGCAGGAGTCAGCACGTTTGGTTGACCGTCAGTCGCGTCGCTTGTTGCCAGGTATGGGTGTGTCGCGGTGTGTGAACCGATTTCCCAGCCATATGTGTTTTGCAAACCAGTTACCTGCGTCCAAGACATATACTTTGCGTCAGTGTTAGCATGACAGGTGTTGGGTATTGTAATCATGCCGACACAACCGGTAATAACATAGCCGGTACCCTTCAAACCATATTTAGTTAGAATTGGCGCAGCGTTAGTATAAGCACTAGCCAGGCCATCGTCGAACGTAAAAGAAATCTTAGCGGTCGGCGCTGGATTAGTTACGCTTGCAGCGTGCACAGTGCCCGGCAAGGCCTGCAAAGCAGCACAGCTCATAAATGCCAGTAGAGCAACACCATTAATAATTGATTGTAGACGTTTCATCTTCACCTCTTTAAAAGGCTGGTCACCCAGTCATTAGTTGTAAGTCCTCTAAGCCAAGTTATACACCTTTTTTAGGATTTTGCAAGTTTTATGACTTTATTTACTTATTTTGTAATATTTTCCGCATTACGTCGCGTCCAAAAATGATATTATGTCGCTATTTTATAGATATAAGGAATTGAATGGACCCCAATAAATCTCCTGAACTTCCCGATAATTCACCGCAAGATCCTTCTCTGTCATCTCGTATAAAAGACTTTGGCCGCAAACATTGGTGGAAAGGGTGCGTGGTATTAATCTTCAGCGGAACTGGCGTCATTGGAGTTAACCATTGGCCAGAAGCCGATGCCCCAACCATTCCTGCCCCAAACTCTATGGGCAACACCCGATCCTTTACGCTAGACCTGGCAGATACCTATGTCGACGATACGCATCGTGTCATAACGGCGATTACCAATCGAGACGTCGACTTCACTCCTTATTATATTGAAATCTTTAACCAAACGACTGGCCGGGAAATTCTGCGCTGCAACGAAGGCACCGAGTGCCAGGCAACCATTCCCCCGTATAGCGACCCTTCCACCACCTATATCGCCTACGTTGCTACCTTTAGCACAGTAATGCCTCCGCATGACATTCAAGCAACTTCCAGAGAATTAACCGTCGGCCCCCATCCTGCATAATAGTTAGATATTTCACAAACTACTATTTACAAAATAGCATTATTAGTGTATTATTAGTTTGAATTTGCGTGAGGTGGCTCTGTACCTAGTGCACATGTGCATTAATTTCACCGCTCCGCCACAAATTCTCGCCTAAAACTAACGGGAGGTTCTACCTTATGTACGACAGTGCTAAAGGCCTAATACCTGTCGCTGGTGGGGTAATCGTTTTACCAAACACTGGTGGCAACACCATTCTAACGATCGCTTCGATTGTCAGCATTACCATTGGCTCTGCCATCGTGCTTTCAACCATCGTTCGTTACGTGGCGAAGAAAGCCTACACCAAGGCTTAAAACTGGTTCAGACATCTTAGAGAGGGTAACGTACGCCGACTTCGGTCGATGTATGTCGCCCTCTTTTTATGTCTGTTTTTGGAGTTAATTATGAAGAAGATCAAACCGTCTGTCATTTTGCTGATCATAGGTCTGATTCTCATACTCAGCGGTGGTGCTACGTTAATTGGCATTGTCCGCTCCCGCGAGACGAACCTTGTCGTAACACCATCTGCAAGCCAAGCTGCCAAGCCAGCTCCAGCGCCAGCAGTTAAAAGTGCTACGTATATTAGTGGTAACCCTACTCGTATACAAATTCCGAGCCTGTCCATCGACTTGCCCGTTATTCCAGGTTATTACAACGCCAAAACACAGCAATGGACACTAACTACCGACAAAGTCCAGTACGCGACCATTACTTCTTTGCCCAATAACGAAGGCGGCAACACCTTTTTGTATGGTCACTACCGTAAAAACGTTTTTGCTAATCTGCATAGTATTAAGGCGAATGCCGAAGCCAATGTTACCACCGATAACGGGCATACGTTTCGCTACCAGTTGACCGGAGTAAAAGTAGTTAGCCCGGATGATTCCGACAGCGTATTCGATTACCAAGGCGCACCGATTCTGACTATCCAAACCTGCACCGGGTTGTTTTTTCAGAATCGTCAGTTGTTTACCTTCAAGCTAACAGAGGTAAACTAGTATGCATGCCGTCTTCTTTTATATCTTGGCAGTTGCCAATCTACTAAGTATGGTTCATCTTGGCCTGTATATGATTGGCGCGAACACGTACGATGTGGCACAGATGCGCCGCGATTCCAAAAAGCGTAGTAAAAAAACTACGAGCGGCAAGAAGCCACGCGAGCTACCACTCGTCAGCATCGTGATTCCGGCACATAACGAAGCATTGGTTATTGCACGCACGCTTGATTCGGTTCGTAAAAGCAGCTATCCAAACTTGGAAGTCATCGTCGTAGACGACGGCTCGACCGATCGCACCGACCGAATTGTACGCGAGTATATCCAGCGCATTCCAACTACCCGGCTTGTGTCGACTTTGATTGGCCGCTCGCAAACAACCAGCCGCCGCGTTGTACACGGTGAGCGCATTGCCGGATCAGTCAGCCGGATCATGGAACGCCATTTTGAACGCATGCCAATAATGCGCATTCGCACCGTTCGCGTCTCGCAGCGCAACGGCGGCAAGGCCAAAGCCATGAACAACGGTATTGCAAATCACGTCCACGGCGAATTTGTGATGTGCCTTGACGCTGATTCTATTCTGCACCCTAAAGCAGTTGAACGAGCCGTAGCTTACTTTGATGATCCTAAAATCATCGGTGTGGCCGCCAACGTACGCATTATGGAAAGCAAGTCGATCTTAAGTACAGTACAACGCTTTGAGCACATGGTCGGCTACCGCTCTAAAAAGTTCTACAGCTTAACCAATAGTGAATTTATCATCGGCGGCGTGGCTTCGACCTATCGCGTTGATGCACTTAAAAGGGTCAACTTGTACGACACCGATACCGCTACCGAAGACATCGGCCTCAGCCTGAAGCTAATCGCCGAGGGCGGCAACCGCGATGCCCGCATCGTCTACGCCTCAGACGTCGTAGCCATGACCGAGGGCGTACAAACCTTCAAGCAGCTCATGCGTCAACGCTACCGCTGGAAGATGGGCTGTTTGCAGAACTTATTCAAATATCGCCATCTGATCATGAGCCGCGAACACGACAAGTATAACCGCGCCTTAACCATGTACCGCCTGCCAATGGCTTTAGTAAGTGAGGTACTACTCATCTTACAGCCTGTGCTGTTAGGTTACATCGTTTACCTGAGCATCCGCATGCATACACCGGCCATTTTGCTGGGCGGCTACCTGACCATTACCTTGTATGTGCTGTGGACCGTTTGGCCCGACGAACATATGACGCTCAAGCAAAAACTGCGCATGAGCCGCATGGCGCTCGTTATCTACATACTGTTCTACATTATGGACGTAGTGCAAGTTGCCGCCATCTTCCACTGCCTGCGTGACTACAAAAAGATCACCACCCGCGCCGGCCAAGAAGGCACCTGGACTTCACCGACTCGCGCCGGCGGCGCCGCCCAAGCCGCGTAGATCTCTGTCCGGCTGTCAGATAACATGCTCTGCAAAAGCGCTGGAGGGCTGGAACCATCCGAGATGGGCTTTTGTGGGGTACGTTATCTGAAACACCACACATAGCTTTTCATCCTTTATCTGATATAATCTGAGCTAATGCGGGTGTCGTATAACGGCTAATATGCCAGCCTTCCAAGCTGGAGATGGGGGTTCGATTCTCCCCACCCGCACCACGCATACCAGGTATGAAAAAATATAATTACATTCTTCTTGACTGGGACGGCAACTTAGCAAAAACCCTTGATATTTGGCTTAATGCCGCCCGGATTGTCATCGAACAACATGATATTTATAAGAGCGACAATGAAATCGGCGCTAGTTTTGGTAAAATAATTGACCACTTCGGCCAGTGGGGCATTGCCGACCCCAAAGCCGTCTATGAAGAAGTAGATCGCATTGCCAAGCAAACCTTACCCGACGTCGACCTGTACCCGGATGCTCTTTTTGTGCTCCAGAAACTACACGAGTCGGGCAAACATCTAGCACTGATTACCACTTCGCCCCACGAAAACGTCAAGCACCTACTCGAAAAGTACAATATGCGACACTTCTTTGAAGTTATTATTTCTGGTGATGATGTCGAGAACCACAAGCCACATCCCGAGCCCCTCGAAAAAGCTCTTGCGCAGCTCGGCGGAATCAAAGAACTTGCCGTTATGATCGGCGATTCAGACAAAGACGTGGGTGCCGCCCAAAACTTCGGAGTTGATTCCATTTTATTCTTCCCCGAAGAACACCATAAATTTTACCATTACGAAACACTACGGGCGCTCAAACCCACGCATATCGTCGATGACTTCAAACAAATACTCGAGACTATTTAGGTAACGTATGCACTGCGCATTTTTGTAAGATTATTGCGTCCCATATTGAAATGAGGCGGCCATATGTAGCCTTGCGTGGCACATAGACGTTGAAGTTATACACAGTCCTGTCGAAGAACGCTGCAAAAAGTGCATTCTTTTTTGTAGGTTACTTACTTGTTTCGGAACATAAGCAGTGCTATAGTACAGCGCTTATGGGTAAAGAAACATCTACAGAACCAGCACTACCTTCGCGAATATACGGGATTAACCAACAAAAGCCACCCTCGCTTCTTGGCAGGCGAATTAAAAATACTATAGCCGCAGGCGCTTGTGCTATTGCAGCAGCTGGCACGGCAGGGGGAGGGGCCTGGCTGTTACTTTCTTATTATCCTGACCAAGATGCGCAGGTACACCAAGATGTATTTTGTCGCCAACCGGAAATTGCATCAATTGGCTGCGAGAATAGTAGCGTACAAAACCTGGCCGGTGAGATTGGCACGGTAATTGGTGGCCTCACTGTTTTGGGAATAACAGGTTTTGCGGCTTATCAGTTTGGTAGCCGTGCTATACGACCCTAAGACTATTTTCTCTTAGCGCGCTTAGCGCGTTTCTTCTTAGATTTTTTAGAAGATAACCGGTCCAATACTTCAACGTTAGCGGCAGCAACCGGCGTAGCTTCTTCGGCGTACAAACTACGAACCTGAAATAAGAAGTACAAAACGACAATCGTCTCAAGCAAACTTACAATAAAACTGCCAAATCCGCGGCCATCCATAAATAACTGGAATAAGCCGTACAAGCCATTTAATAAGGCGCCGCAAAACAGTAATCGCCAACCGACTTTGCTGCGTGCTCGCAGTTTAGGAAAGGCCATCAATAGCAAAATAGCGTTGGTAATGAGTACTACGATCCCGATATACATCATCACTTCGTTGAACATGTTGGGACCGGGAATGTGTCCGCCGTAGTAAGAAGACAGATGAATCGCCAGGCTGTGCAAGGTATGCGAAACCTGAATCAAATGCCACAGACCCCACGCCGCCACTAACTGCAGCAGACCAAGAATAAGCGCCACCCATGGCCATACTTCTACGATAGTATTTTTGCCGCTAACAGTGAGTGAGGGCGCTCCACTAAATACATCCGTCAGTCGGGTTTCAAGTTTTTGTAAAAATCGCTGCATGAGACGCTCCGGTTATATGTCACTTTAGCATAGTCCCTGTTACACTTTGTCGCAAGATTAGGACACGTACGCACAAAGATAAGTCTTTATTTACCTCTGTTTTTCTGGCATAATAGCAGCGTGCGCCCGCCCCGATAGCTCAGCTGGATAGAGCAAGAGACTTCTAAGCTCAAGGCCGTGGGTTCGAATCCCTCTCGGGGCACCAACCTAAAAACAGCTCGTCTATATCGAGCTGTTTTTAGGTTGTATGTACGTCGTAAAACTACCGAATGCTAAAAATAGTTTGAACCCGAGCATTTATGCAAGTACCCAGTACTACCTGAGGGTCTGAATCTTCCTGAAGATATCGCATGGCTTCGGACATAGTCAAGACGGGGATATCACTTGAGCGCAGCTGATCGCGCGTAAGGCGTAACGGGCCTCCTTTGAACAGTTCAACTTCGTCAATTTCGCCTTTGTTAAGCAGCTTTCCAAGAATAGCCAGCATGCCGGGGTGGACTATTTCGGCCCTGGCAATATGGAAGCCGCGTTCTCGCGATTGATCCACAAAACCTCTAACGAGACGCATTCCATTACCTACTCTAATTGGAGCGGATGGATTAACTTGCACGTAACCCAAATACGCCGAATCCGGCTCAACTCGTTCACTTACCCCATCCCACCCCAGTTGGTAGCCTTCAAATGCTTCTGCAAAACCTAGAACCGCACTTGTTTGGAGGTCCCTAAGTTCCATTTCAAAGCCATCTCTATTAGTAGGCGGCTCATCCCAGCCATGGACATCAGAGACCATAAGCCAGGCAGAGGTAACTTCACTCATAGTTGTATATTATAACATAATTGTTCTAAAAGCTCTATCTTTACACTTGCGGGTAGATTATTTTGTTAGAAAATGCTACAGTAGATCTGTTAATTTCTTGGCGGATGTAGCTCAGTAGGTTAGAGCGCTGGATTGTGGCTCCGGAGGCCGTGGGTTCGAGCCCCATCATTCGCCCCAATAAAAATACCTCACCTTGTGTGGGGCTTTTTTATGGTCCAGATAATCAGACAAGGCCCCATCATTCGCCCACAAAAATCTTTTGCTATAGTGAACATATGTACAAACCCTTTCGCAGCCTGCAAGTATTCGTTGATCGATACCCGATGTTGGGGCCGGCGATATGGATGCTGGTCGTGCAATATCTGGTTGTCCAGGTAATAGCCGCTAGTTTCTGGAAACCGCCCTACAGTTGGCGGTTTAATACAATCAGCGACCTCGGAAATACCGCTTGCGGTGCTTTTGGAAACCGGTTGGTTTGCTCACCATTGCATGTCTCTATGAACATATCATTTATCGCGCTTGGCGTGCTTATGATCAGCGGCTCCCTGTTAATTTATCATGAGTTTCATAAAAACATCGGAACTTTTGTGGGTTTTAGTTTGATGGCGCTTGGTGGCGTGGGCACGGTACTTGTGGGTGTATTCCCCGAAAATACTTCTTCCGGCATGCATTCGCTGGGTGCCGCGCTGGCATTGCTAGTCGGCAACCTCAGCCTTGTCGTTCTGAGCATTGCATTATATAAGGTGAGTATCGGAATGCGCTTGTATACCGGCATTTCTGGTGGCGTAGCACTGGTGGCTTTTAGTTTATTTGTAAGTCATCACTACTGGTGGCTCGGCATTGGCGGCGTAGAGCGATTCATCTCATATCCTCAGGCGCTTTGGTTAATTGCCTTTGGCGTGTATATGTCACACGACCGTTTTTGCAGTAGTTGGACTTATCTAAAAAAGCTGGTCAGCTGATATTTTGCCTATCTTTAAGGCAATGATAATGGCTGCGCTTACTCGATCTGATTAACGACCAAGGCAATCTAGCTTTATATACGTAACGGTTATCGTCGAAGGTGGCTTAGCGTATCCGCCTTAGGTGCCTTACACCCAAAGTGACTAATATCAACATGACTACTGCCCCGGCAAAGGCTGCAATGGATACATAAAAAGCCAACATACCGAAGGTCCAGTAGGCATAGCCGTCACCGAGCAATAAACCGCGCAGCGTTTCACCCTGGAACAAAGTGGCTTTTTGCTGTTGTAATGCCTGGTTTGTTGGATTCTGCATTGCTAGCGTGCTCACCTCGGCGTACGTCTTGCCTCCTGCAATCTTCTGCAGATGGCGATTGATAAAGCCGTTAGCGTATGCTTTAGCCTTTGGCCCGTTATCTACGAGTTGTCCAGCATACTTTTGAATATCGGGAAACTCGCTCGGGCTAAACGAAGGACTCCCTTTTGGTGGAAAATAAATCTTCTGCGCCGATAACTCCGTGCGCACTTCATTTGTAGCAAAATTATACCCGTAGTACGCGAGCATGCTTGCGCCAAATAGCACTATTGTTGCCATAATTCCTAAAGAGATAAAAACTTTATCAATCGCCTTTCGTTCGGTACTTGCCATGGTGCCTATCCTTTTCTGTTAATGCTTATTTTTATTGTACAGCTTATACCACCACTATAGAAGCGTCTTCCAGTAATACCAAAAGATAGTTAATAATACGGCAAAAATACTTGCATACCATAGGATAAGAATGTCTGTGCTGTGCCTGCCGACAATAATAGCTGCTCTGGCAACCGGAAAAGTACGACTAACTCCGAAGACACCATTCCTAATATTACAGATAGTAATCCCAAAGAAAGTGGGAATACTTACCATCCATACCAAAAAACACCACGGACAGATGGCATGAATCCTAAATACGTCTTCGAAAAACAGATAATGCATGGCCACTATGCCGGTCGTAGCAACTATTTGCACGATGATCCAAAACCACCGCTTAAACACGGCACCAGCCGCTATGCTCAGGCCTAGCATGGTCAAAGCACTGAAGGCAATGAGCCCAAAAATACTATTAGGCACACCGAACGTACTAGCTTGCCCCGTTTTCATAACAGCACCGCAACTTATCACCGGATTCAGATTGCAGGCCGGTTTGAACGCCGGGTTTTGCAAAAGTTGGATCTTGTCCAGGGTTAGGAAAAAAGATGCTGCAACACCAGCTAGGCCGGCAATAATCAGAACGTAGGGCAAGGCTTTCTGCCAATGTAAAGCCGATCGTATACCATGTTTTGTAACTTGCATATACCACAAGCATACGCTTATCTGTAGTCATTGTTTGTGACTGGGGTCACTGTACGGCAACGTGTCATATGATCTTAATAATTTGATATTCGAGTTCACCATCAAGCGTGTTGAGGCGTACTTTACTACCCTGGTGTCGTCCAAGAAGTGCCCGACCAATTGGCGAGTTGATCGAAATCTTACCGCTCATTGGATCCGCCATGCGTGCCGTAGCCAACAATACTCTTCGGATGGCGCCTTTGTGCTGCAAATAGACGGTATCGCCCGCAAGTGCCTCCTTCTTGTATTCCCCTCCGTAAGACATGCCTTCGCGTTGCGGCTGTTTGTAATCACTTGTTCTGCGTAAGGTCTTTGTTGCTACGTTCATGATAACCCTTTCTGCCGGACAGTTAGCCAACCTGGCACTTTCAGCGTATCGCTTGGCCAATGACCAAACTATGACCCGGGTCACATACAGCTAGAGATTATTGCCCAACGTTGCCTCAAGGCCCTTTGTACTGGCAATAGTAATGTTACTTCGGGTGATCGTAACTAGCTGTGCGGCTTTGAGCTCGCGCAGAATGCGGTTAACTGTTTCGCGGGCCAAGCCGGAGTGACGAGCTACATCGTTCTCTGTCAAAGAAATTCGTATAGAACCATCCGGTTGCAGCTCGCCAAAGCGGTAAGCTGCATTGAGCAATTCAAATACCAAACGTGTTTTTGCTTCACCGCCCATTAAGTGCGCCATACGTCGCAATACACCATCAACACCTCTGTACACTCGAGACAACAAATCAAATACTACATCGGGATTCTCTTTTAAAAATTGCACCGCGTCAGACATTGGCGCTTGACGAGCCACAACGGCGCTACTGGCTTCAAAAAAATAGTGGTTGGGGGTGCTGTTAATAGCTGTTGACATCGGGAAAAATGCGCCTGGCTTAAAAACATTGACCACGATCTCGTTGCCAGCATTGGTAATGTCATACTGACTTACTCTCCCCTCGGTAATATAGAATACGCCTGGTGGAGTTTCTTCGGCATGTATTAATAATTGGGATTTGGCATAAACCCGTTCAGGATAAGCGGCAAAGAATGCCTCGATTTTTTGTTGTATATCGCTATTCATTACCTAGAACTGTAGTCACTCGTCCTATTTAATACAAGACTGTTGTCTCTAGTTTACTTTCGACAACTGCGAAAAGAAGGTTTTGCTATAATGCAGGCATGTCGCATATACACACCAATCCCGGTCAATACGATTTTACTACTAGCGGCTACATCGTTCGTTTAGGCGGCGTTGAACCCGTTATATTGCTGCATATGCACAAGATACTCGGACAATGGCTACAATTTGGCGGCCACGTTGAGGTGCACGAAAATCCCTGGCAAGCACTAACTCACGAAATCGGCGAAGAATCAGGTTACGCCATGCGCCAATTACGAGTGCTGCAACCCACTAGCCGGCTACGCGCTTTGAGCGATGCGACATTACACCCCTCTCCCGCTTTTATAATGAGCCATCGCTTTGGCGATACCGACCACTACCATACCGATATAGCCTACGGCTTTGTAACCGCCGAAGACCCCGTGGGCACGCCAGGCGAGGGAGAATCGAGCACCTTACAAGCGTTCAGTGCCGAAGGACTTCGGGCTATCCCCAAAGGTGAGATCCCGGAGAATGTGCGAGAAGGCGCTTTATTTGTACTTGAAGAGTGTTTGCCCCATTGGAATAAGGTCAAGATATAACATAACTTACCCTGACTAGCCTTTTGCATAGCGCTCTCTGTTGCTATACTAGTTGTATAGATGCGGTAAGGAGATTCTCTTGAAAAAGCTATTTCATTTTGTGCGTGTATATTGGCAATTTAGTGCGGCCTCCCTGGCAGCAATCATTGGCCTTATATTGCAAATCTATCACCAGCAAACGATTGCCAACTGGCTACTAGCCATTACGGCTTCGGTGAGTGTTTTGCCGCTGCTATGGGGTATGATTCAGGATTTGCGCGATGGCACGTACGGCGTAGATATATTGGCTGCAACAGCGGTCATTACTTCGGTTGTCATGCGTCAGTACTGGGCCGGAATCGTGATTGTTTTGATGCTTACCGGTGGCGAATCATTAGAAGACTACGCCGAACACCGAGCCAAAAAAGAACTGGACGCGCTGCTTACCCGCGCACCGCAAAAAGCACGCATCTTGCGCGGTACTAGAGAAATTGAAGTTAAGGCCAGCGAGGTAGTCGTTGGCGACAAGATAGTCATTCGTGCCGGCGAAGTCGTGCCGGTAGATGCGACTATTCTGGAAGGCACATCAAGCTTTGACGAATCCAATCTAACCGGCGAAAGCTTACCGCAAGTTAAAAAAACCGGCGACGCCATGCTTAGCGGTTCTATTAATTTGGACGGAGTTATTACTGCTCAAGCCCTTCACTCTGCCGCAGATAGTCAGTACGAGCAAATCATTAAATTGGTTCGCGCCGCCAGCAACAGCAAAGCGCCTTTTGTCCGTTTGGCCGATCGCTACGCCATTCCCTTTACCATCATTTCGTTCGGGATCGCCGGAGCAGCCTGGGCTTGGACCGGCCAATCCATTCGCTTTCTGGAAGTATTAGTTGTAGCTACGCCTTGCCCGCTCATTTTAGCTGCGCCAATTGCAATTATCTCTGGTATGAGCCGCGCCGCCAAGCACGGAATTATTATTAAAACTGGTTCGGCATTAGAGCAATTGGCTGCCGCTCGTACTTTTGCGTTCGATAAAACCGGCACGCTTACTCGAGGTACGCCATCAGTAGACACCGTTAAAACCTACGAAGGCCTAAAGCAAGACGAAGTAATCGCCCTGGCCGCCGCCATCGAACAGCATTCCAATCATGTGCTGGCACAGGCCATCGTTGCTAAAGCCGGTAAGCAAACCAAACTACTCAAAACTAAAAATATCCGCGAGATCACCGGCAGCGGCTTGTCGGCGCGCGTTAACGGCAAAGAGGTGCTAGTAGGTCGTCTTGGCATGTTGGAAGAGGCCGAATATGCCATTACCCTGCCTAAACAATTTACTGCAAAAGATTTTCAAACAACTGCCGCTTTTGTGGCCGTCGACAAGAAATTAGTTGGTGTCATTACTTTTAAGGACGGAGTGCGCGACGATGCCAAACAAACTTTGCAAAACCTGCGCGACACCGGCGTTGAACATATCATGATGGTCACCGGCGACAACAAAGCAACCGCCAAAGCCATCGCCAAGCAGCTTGGCTTTAAGCAATTCCATGCCGAAGCACTGCCTGGCGACAAAATTAAAGCTATCGAGACAGCCGAGGCCCGCCCGGTAGCTTTTGTAGGTGATGGCGTTAACGACGCGCCCGTTCTTACGGCCAGCGATGTAGGCATCGCGCTTGGCGCTCGCGGTTCGACCGCGGCCAGCGAATCAGCCGACATCGTTGTCATGCTTGATGATCTGCACCATGTAGCCGAAGCCCGCCAAATTGCCAAGCGCACCTTCTTTATTGCCAAACAAAGCATTTTAGTGGGCATCGGTCTTAGTGTTATTCTAATGCTCATCTTTGCAACCGGTAAATTCAAGCCAATTTACGGCGCGGCGATCCAAGAAGTTGTTGACGTAGTTGTGATCTTTAATGCCCTGCGTGCCCACGGCAAGCAGCGGACCAAAACCAGTTCTAACTCTTCTGCCGCGTAATCTAGACGCCGCTCATTAGCACCAACGCGATCAGCATCGGCATAATCAAATTGTCCATGCCTTGTACGGCTAGGTTTTCGGTAGCGGTGGCCAAAAGTGGCAGCCAGATAACTGTTGCGATGCTTGTGCTGCCATGCGAAAAGACTAGATAAAAGATTAGGATAAGATACGAGGCAACCAAAAAAGCCGCGCTGCCCGCAATACTTTTAGCACGGCCGAACACCTTATAACTATTGCTGTCACCCCAGCCCAGCCCCACAATAGCGGCCATGCCGTCGGCGATGCTAAGGTGCAGCATCGCGGCCAGAAAGATCCACTTATTGGTGCTAACCAGGGCCAGTAAACCGATCACTATTGCAAATAATAATTCGCCGGTAATACTGCGTTTAACGGCGTGGATTGAGCTAAAGATATTAAACTTAATGGACACGCAAATAACAGCAAAGAACGCCAGGCTCAGCACCTGGATTTCGCGCCAACTTAAAAAGAACGGCCAGAACGCTACGAAGGTTCCGACCGCGACGTGCACCAATTTGCGCGTGAGTTCAGCATGAATTTGCTTGGCGCGACTAAGATATTCTGCAAAAACCAGAATACCAAATGTAATCACAACGACTAAAATCGTTAGAAGTGCGCTAAGCAGCATATGCGTATTGTAGCAAGCTTACGGCATTTCGGCGACTAACTATTTAATAGTTCTTTCGCTGCAATACGCCGCAAAAGAGATTAATTAGCGGCGTCTTTTTCTTTAGCGCTATCTGTTTTTTTAGGCTCGTCGCTTAATCCTGAGCGTAATTCGCGCAGTGATGAACCGATGCTCTTAGAAAGCTCCGGCAATTTTCGGCCACCGAATAACAGTAGTACGATGACTAGAATAAGCGCTAATTCTGGTATCCCGAGATCCAGAAAAGCGAAAGTTGTTAAAGGCATAGTTAGCTCCTTGTTATATCCCGTAAATGCATCCTACCACACTTTACCTAGCAAAGAATAGCCCCGGATAAAGCTACGTTATTTCCATAACGCAACTCTTTATGTTAACGAGCCTATTTATAGTTCCGGCGAGCTAAATTCCCAAGAAAGACCGTCGAACCCAGAGCAATAGCACCGACAAATCCGCCACCTACGATGTTATCGTAATCATTGTCTACATTATGTTGTTCGTGGACGGCATCAGCGGCTTTGTTAACGTCAATGTAAGACTGAGTCATTGCCAGGTCATGCGGAAGCTGATCAAAAGAATGCTTTACGGCGGTACCTGCCATAATGGCAATACCAAAGGTGAGGCCTGCGAATACAATATCCACCTGGCCCATAGTTTCTCTATTCATGGAACATATTATACAATCTGGACTAGCTATGTCAATATACCTCTCTCTCGCTTATTGGTAGTTTGACATTAAGCTATAATATAGTGTAGCGTTACTCTATTAACGGGTACTAGGAGAATTATGTATGAGTTCTGTTGCTACTGAGGCTGGTGTTGTTTTAGGTTTTGGCGGTACAAATGCACGTGTGGGCGTTTGCCATGAGGGTGATGTTGAAAGTTTTACTTCGGTAGCAACCCCAGAGCGACCACGGGAGTTTTTTGGCTGGATGGCCCGACAAGTATTGGCCGCGGCCGATAAAGGAAATAGCTGGCTTGTCGCTGGTTTTCCAGGGCCAGTTAGCTCTGACGGCAGACTGGCAGGCCCCATGACAAATGTGCCAGGACTCGCAAAAGAACAGTACCACCTTGCAGAAGAGTTAGCCGCCGCCGACCCAGCCGTAGGACGCCTGCTCCAGGAGGGTTTTATACTAGTAGCTGTCAATGATGGTGAACTAGCTGCACAGGCAGCCGCCGATAGAATTGGTAAGTATGGTTATAACAGAACTTCAGCGCTTATTGTAGGCACTGGTATTGGCGCAGGTATCGTTGATCGTGATCGGTCTTACAATAACGTTTGCCGCGCTGATAGGAGCAATCCAACAGAAATTGGCCACATTCTGTTAAGCGCCGACCCCATAGATACTTTTGAGAATGCCGTATCAGGTCCAGCTTTGGCGCGCACCTATGGCGAAGATGCCCGTGAACTGTCACCTGACCATCCTGCGTGGAAGAAGGTTGGTGAGTTCGCAGGCCGCCTGGCCACAATTCTAGGGGTTATGAACGGCGTGGAACTTGTAGTACTTTGTGGCGGTGTTGGCGCAGGCGCATCCGATAATTACGGCCCGCATCTACGCAGCATGATTGACACTTATCGTGAGTACGGCAACGGTCCGCAGAAGCTTTTCTTGCCTGAGATTGTACCCGTGCCGCAAGCCGACGCTCAAGTATTTGAGATGTTCGGCGGCGAAGGCGTAATGCGTGATTTTATCACACGCAGTGCAGAATAGTCGTTAATATTAGTTAAAGCATTCGTATAGACAATGAAAAAGTGACTTCCTAGCTCTGGCGCAAAACATTTGCAAGCCAGGTAAAAGACACTTAATTATCATATGGTCGGGGCGACAGGATTTGAACCTGCGACCTCAGCGTCCCGAACGCTGCGCGCTACCAAGCTGCGCTACACCCCGAAATAGCTCCCCTATTTTAGCAAATATAGGAAAAATAGAAAGAGCGCTTACCTTATCCGGCCAGCCTTGCTACTTGACGGTAATCATGACTTGTAGTTTGGGATTCATAGAATCAAAGTACATGTACATGCCTTTTTTGGTGTAGGTGATGGTACGCTTTTCGTTGGCGCTCAGCGAAATCGTGTCCGAGTCTGATTTTACGTCGTGCGCCTGCGTATCCTCGTTTACCCAGATAACACTGTCGCCCTGCTGGATCACGATGTCGCTCGGGCTAAACGAGGTAGCCGTTTCATCAACCGTTACGGTATGACTGGCGTGGGCACCTTGCTGGATTTGATTCCTAATTAAGAGTGCCGAACCCGCCCCTATAACCAAAATAAGAATGCACGACAAAAGCCACTTTGCCGGTCGCCGGCTGGGCGGTGGCTGCGGTGGCGTAACCACCGGGACTTTTGGGAGTTGACTTTGTGATAGTGGATTCATGGATACCGTTTCCGCTTATAATCTGAGCATGCCCGGAGTCTTAATGTATGTCAAGTTTTTTACAGACTTTGTATGTATATGGACTGCTAGACTGCGGCTCGCATGTAGCTTATGATATTATCATGAGTCAGTCTCAACTGTTGCGCACACTCCTCAGGCCATCGCTTGTCAGCTGCATTGGTATGCTGATCTGCGCAGGGATAGTACTCGCAATCATGAACTGGTCAAGATTCCATGCCCAGCCGTTTTTTGAAACGTATTTTACAGGCGAGTACGGCTTATGGTCGGCAGTGCGCAGTCTGAACGTTTTTCTCGGTCAGGCCGCCGATTCCATCGTAGCATACAATGTTGCAGTTATTTGTTTTTCCGCACTCATAGGATTGGCCCTCTACCTATTCGTCGAAAGCGCGCATTATATGGTCGGTACCGCGCATCTAAATGTCAAGGAAGTCACCCTTGGTCACGGTCGCGAAATCGGCCTTCGTCTGGGGCTTCGCCTTATGTGTATTGTGGTTTGGCTGGGCTACATCCTACTGTTTGTTAAGGCTATCGTTCCGTTTTGCAATGAGCTGGTCAATGGCGAGGTGCGACCACTTGGCCCCGAACTTTTATATAGCACTTTGGCCTTTATAGTGCTGTGTATTGCATTGCATGTGCATGTATTATGCCTACGACTGCTGGTGTTGCGCCCGCGAGTATTTTAGCGCGTAACCAGACTGCGGCTATCGGCTTCAATGTCTTGCTTGATAATTTCTTTACGTAGCCACAAGCGATCAGCAATCGCAATATCGTCTTCAAACGTCACACCAAGTAATTGGGCTAACCAATCTTGCATCTGCTTGTTGCTGCTATAAAAGTAGCTCTTGCCCTCGCTTACGCAGATGAGATTTAAAAACCAATCTGGCCCGTTGGCGCCAAGAGTTTCTTGCATTGTCTGCGCGTAATCGGCCATAATTGACTTCGCTTCCCACACTACCAACTGACCAGCACGGATGGGGCGATTGTACGTTTTGGGATGCAATGTTTTCGTATCTTTTTGCAGCGCCGTCAAAGTGTCATTCGTGATTGATTCCTGGCACTCCGAAAAATATTGTTCCGTCCAGGTCTTTGGCAAATCGGCAATTTTTAGTAATGCGTCGTAAGCTTGTTTATCCCGGTCAGTGGTGACTTTGGCGCCAAAATTAAGCGTATTGTCCAAGATACCGCAGACTAGTAACCGCGCGCTAGTAACGCTCATTTTGTCAAGCAGTCCAGCCGCCAACCAGCGTTCATAAACCAACGTGCAAGCCGCACCAATAAATACGATATCAGCCCCCTTGCCAATCCGCTGCTGCCAATATGTTTCAAAACCAGGATGATGGTCGATAACTTCCGAAACCTGATCACTAGCTACAAACGTATCAAAATACTGCGGGTCCGAAATATCAATTAAAATATACGAATCTTCCGGAGTCGGCCCATAATCCCGTACCAACTCAACCAGCCAAGAGCGAACCGTCTTGCTAACACTTTCGTTTAGAGGCGCGGTGGTAGCGGCAATCGCCGCTTCGCCTTGCAGCCGCAATAACTCGGCGTAAGAAACGATGCCAGCATACGCATCAATATCCAGATAGGCATAGCCAGCGGTAACCACTTTCATACCTGCTATCATACCAGGCAAAGCAGCTTTGCGCTCCAGAAAACTAAAAAGAACCCGCTTTTGCAGATTCTTTTTTAGACAAAAATTTCGTTTGTGGTCGGGGTGAAAGGACTCGAACCTTCGACCTCGCGGTCCCAAACCGCGCGCGCTAGCCAACTGCGCCACACCCCGGGCAATGGCTAGTAGTATAACACCGTTTACCTCGGAATGCTAGAGGTCGTTATTTGGCCGCATGTTGCCCGGGCCCACATCACATGACGCTGCCCCGTCATGTTGGGCAACGCAATATATAAGAACATAACGCTAAAGATCTATACTATACTATTTTTTAATACGAAATGCCAAATATCACAGTTAATACTGTTATAATGAACTGATAATGAAGTACGCGTCGATTTTTGTGACAATCGTGCTGATTTGGGTGGCTGTTATTTTGATGGCCACAACACGTCACGATCCAACGCAGATTTTTCAGCTTTATCTTACCGCTATTGTCTGTACGATAGCTCTTTTTTTCATTGGCTTTGCAAGGCGGTAGATCCGAATGGCTATTAAAAGACGAACCCCTAAAGACGCGAAACTCGCGGCATTAAAACGCTCCCGCGCACGCCGTCTGACACGTCTGGCTACGCGCGCTTATTACTTGCGTAAACGCGGCCGCGAACAAGAAATGTACGATATGGTCTGTAATGAGTTTTTGAGTTTGGGCGGTGTCTACATCAAATTCTTGCAAGGCGTACTGTTTAACAGCACTATGATGCGCCGCTGGCAAAGTCCCAGTAAACTGAAGATTTTTGAGAACGTCGAACAGGAACCGATGAATATTCTAGAGATACTACGTCATGAACTGCCGCCCGAAAAACTGCAGTCCATTGCCTTGGTACAACCTACGCCTTTTGCCGCCGGTAGCTTTGGCCAAGTGTATTTTGGTGAACATGCCAACGGCAAACACATTGTTATTAAGGTGCTGCGGCCGATGGTACGTGAGTTGCTTAAGTTTGATTTGCGTTTACTTGGTCTGTTTAGCAAACGCTTTGCTTCCAAAGAGTTTGGCGATATGACTATTAAAATGGACGAGGCCTTTCGTGATTTTCGGGTAGCTACTTTAAAGGAAACTGATTATATCGCCGAAGCAGAATTTGCATGGGATCTGTATGAAGCTTACGAAAACGATCCCCGTTTTGTAATCCCCGAAACGTATACCGACCTCTGTACCGCGCATATTATCGTACAGGACTACGTACCAGGTATTTCGGGTGCCGAACTGCTAAAATTGCGCGCCCAGGGCGTTGATCCTGTGCAATATGTGCACGAGCAGCTCGGCTCCGACCTTGATCTGCAGCTGCAAGTCTTGGGCGTAGAATGCTTGAGTGGCGCATTTAAATTACCTCGCATCCAGGGCGATCCGCATCCTGGCAACATCCGTTTTATGCCGGAAAACAAAGTCGGCATGATTGATTTTGGCATCTCCGCACCGGCGCCGCGAAACAAAGCAGCACTATTCGGCATTCTCGAACAATGGCATTTGCTCTATAGCAACGGCGGCAGTGTGGGTAATCTTTTCGAGCAATTTATCCGCTTCTTTGTAAATGATTTGTACCGGGCCTTAAAGCGCCTAAGCACTTTCGTGCCCGCCGATCGCATTCCACAGCCGTTAGTGCCGCCCACGCCAACCGCGACGACAGCAGCTAGTAGCAATCCCAGCGAGGCATTAAACCCACTTAAACCAGCACACGACCTTTTAAAAGACATTGGTCACGTCGTACAAAATATGTTTAATAGCGCGATTGGTACCGGTGATGTAGGAGCCGTTCTAAACGAAGGCCATATTTTGCAAGCTTTTAATCAGTTAGTAAATAAGGGCAACCGGTTAGGACTGGTCGTACACCTTGAATCATCTGAAATCCTGCGTACCGGCCAGACATACATCAGCATGGTTGAAGCGCTCGGTCGTCGCAACGAAGTCGTACCGCAAGTACTCGCGCAGGCCGTATTACGAGTAACCACTAACCACAGCGACATCGTGCACCAAGCCGATCAACCGGTAAGCGTTACTCAGGCAATTGACATCGTCAACCGTTGGCTGGAACGCGTGGCTGTGCGTGATCCGGCCTTATTCCGCCAATTACTCAGCCGCATTGATTTAAAAAGCGCGAAAGCCGCCGCTAGCCCGACGCCCGCCGCCGAAGTAGCGAACGAACCCCCATCTAACGAAGAGCAAAAGGAGCCCTCACATGCTTAAAGAACTGCTGCTATTTATTAAATATCCTTATACGGCCGGCGTCATTGCCACAATTTGGCTGGCAAGCGCCTTGCTGCTAGCTTTGTCGTCGGGTCTGGATGCGTTCAAGATTGTTATGATCAACGCGCTGACCACGGTACTTATCGCCGTCATCGGCTTTGGCGGCAAAGAAGAATAAACAGCCTAAAAGAGCGCACAGCCTCACTTTAAAGATCGTGACCGCCCAGTGCAGTCCCCCTAGAGGGGGACGGAACGTGATCAGTAAAGTGAGGCTGTGCGCTCTTTTTAATTACCACACCTGGCGGATTTGCTTAGCTGCTGTGGCTAGGCCGGTTTGTTCGTCGATCGTTGCCAGCAGCGCGTTAAATTGCATGCGGCCTTCTGTCTCGAGCACGTTACGATTTTGATGATCGTCGCGCCAGCGGGTGATCAGCGTATCGAACTTAACACCCAGGGATGAATCGAGCGAACCACACATGCCCACATCCGTGATGTGCGCTGTACCCTTCGGTAATACGTCTGCATCGGCAGTAGCAATGTGCCAGTGGTCACCAACCACCATCGACACACGGCCGTCCAAATAATAGCCAATAATGCGTTTTTCGCTGCTGTAATCACCATGAAAATTAACCACAGTTGCTATTTTTTTGGTGTGCTTTTCGGTTTCTAAAATACGGTCGATCGTTTTTAGCGGATTATCCATGGGCGCGTCGGCATCTTTGCCCACAATTTTGCCGAGCAAGCTTATAACAAGCACTTTGCCTTTAGTTGTATCGACATATTTGTAGCCAAGTCCGGGCGTACCTGCCGGATAATTTGCCGGACGAATAACCGGCTGAACCGGATCATTTAACAGAGGAACTGCTTCGGGTTTTGCAAACGAATGATTGCCGCCGGTTAAAAAATCTACGCCAACTTTGCGGAGCCGCATGTAATCGTGGCGAGTCATACCCTTGCCTTCGGAAACATTCTCGCTCTGAGCGATGGCCAGATCAACATGTTGTTCCGTGCGCAATCCGGGTAAGACTTTTTCCACAGCCCTCATGCCTGATTCCGCCATTACGTCGCCGATATACAAAATCCGCATAGGTCTTACGCTCGCTTCTTTTCAGCCAACGCCGAAGGCACCGGCAATTCAAAGGTTATGGTTTTAATAGCATTAACTTGGTCGTCAGTTACGTCATACTCTCCCCTATAAACCACTTCTACGCTACCGTATACTGCTTCTTTCCAGTCTAAACCTAAACGATCAACTACTGCGCGTAAATGCTCTTCAGATGGAGCTTCAATTTCGACATAGGGCTGCGTCCAAGGCCAGTGATCAAGTTCAATTTCAACGTCGTCTAAACGCCAGCTTTCGCGTTTTGTTTCTTGGTACGACGTTGGCTCCAGGCCAAGCGATTTGAATAAAGCAACGCCTTGGTCAAAATCATCAATCGCTATGCACACTTCTTTTGTACCATGGAGTGTTCGGTCGTTAAGCTGCTTGTAACTAAGCGTGATCTTGTTGCCCTCATCGCGTGCACGTGCCCAGCCATTATGGTCCTTACGCAGGCGCTGATCGGGAAAATCAAAGTTATTGCGGCGCATCAGTCGCATAGGCTGTTCGCATACTGCGCCAATTGCTTGTAGTTTTTTGCGTAATGCGTCATGGTCGGCACGTAAGAATTTAGCTTCAATTTCAGTTTGCATAGTCGTATTGTACCTCGTACTGGAGGCTATAAAAAGCAGCAGCGGTTTAAGACTTAACCGCGCCTAAAGTGGCCCCAGAATTTTGCGTAGCTTGGCGGCAACGCGGTTGTACAACCATTCGTGCCCGGCATTATTGGGATGCAGTCCATCGGTGAATAGAAAATCGGTTTGCCACTTTTCGGGGACACGCTCAAAGGTCGATACAAAACCTACGCGTTCCTGTTCGCATGTCCGGCGCAAGGCCTGGTCAAATGACTGTATCCGTTCGTTAGTAAAATATACCGTAGTACCTGCAAGCGGGGTAGTCTTGGCTTCGTTAACGGGGAAGATGCCGACACCGATAATATGCGTAGAATACGCTTTAGCTACTTGTATAAACGCTTCTACCGAGGCAGCAAAATCACCAACTGACGAATAGTAGTTCTGCGGTTTATCCACAGCCTTCGAATCATTAGTCCCTGCGGAAAAAATAATGTACGTGTCTTCTGGAATATTCTTGGTTAAACGGGCGTGCAAGGCCGGTTCAAATTGCTGCATGATATCAGCAATAGTTGTGCCCGGCACCCCCAACTCAAATACATCACATACTTCTCCAACACCTTCCGGGCCATACATTTGGGCATGGAGCGAACTCTTCAGCTTGTCAGCCCAGCCGCCCTTAGTGCCTCCCACGCCATGCACAACACTGGCGCCAAAAATAAAAATAGACTTCATACGGTTTATTGTACTTCTTTATGCATGTGGTGAAAAATCGTCGATCTAGACTAACGTCTTAAAACTCCTCCAAAGGTCGTAGCTCGGCGAGTTGTTCGTCAAAGCTCGCCCGCTGTTCAGCGGCGGTTACATGACCATCTATCTCTATAACTCGTTCGTTGTCAGTTGGCGGTTCGAGCCGCTTAGCCATTTTTTCGATAAGATTAGGCTCGAGCAAGTCAAAACCGCCATCTTGCGCACGTTGTTCGGCGCGTTGCTTGGCCAATTCCATGTCGGTCTTGACCCACACAATGACAGGTAAGGCAGCGTACTTGCGGGCCAGGTTAGCAAATCGCTGACGAGTGGAAAAACTATTGTAGTTAGCATCCAAAATGAGCGAGCATCCTGCCGCTGCAATCTGTCCTGCAATGTAGTACAAGGCATTATTGACTTGGTTTTTCTTTTCTGGCGTGTGGTTTTCTGGTTTATCCGGACCGAGAAACGCTACCCGCAAATCATCCGACCGCATATGCACAGCTTCCATGTGGCTAGATAACCATTCGGCGGTAAACGTTTTGCCAGAGCCTGGATACCCAAGGGTCATGAACAAATAGGGCTGTTTCATACCAAAAACTATTTAGCGAACTCAACTGCACGCGTTTCGCGGATGACGTTAACTTTGATCGTACCAGGGTACTGCATTGTCGATTCAATCTTAGTGGCGATATCGCGGGCCAGTCTAATGGCAGCCAAGTCGTCAATGTTTTGCGGTTTTACAAAGACGCGCACTTCACGACCGGCAGAAATCGCGTACGCTTTCTCGATGCCGTTAAAGCTAGTAGCTACGTTCTCAAGTTCTTTCATACGCTCTACAAAATTTTCGGCAGATACATTGCGAGCACCGGGGCGAGCAGCACTAATGGCATCTACTACGCGCACAATGATCGATTCAACAGTCGTAGCCTCAACGTCGTCATGATGTTGTTCGGCGGCAATCGCGACGGCCTCCGGCGCACCATACTTGCGCAGCATTTCACCGCTAATGTGGTGGTGCTTGCCTTCCATTTTGTGAGTCAAGGCCTTGCCAAGGTCATGCACCAACGCAGCATACTTAGCCGTCTTGACATTAGCGCCAACTTCTTCGGCGATAATACCGGCAATGTGCGCCATTTCGGTGCTGTGCTTAAGCACGTTCTGGCCGTAGCTGGTACGGAATTTTAGCTCACCCAGCAAATGCAGGATTTCTTTGGGAATACCAATTACGCCGACTTCGCGGGCAGCGTCTTCACCGGCGCGTATCACTTCTTTTTCGACGTTCTTTTGCGCCTTGGCGACAACTTCTTCAATCCTACCGGGATGAATACGACCATCTTTCATGAGCATTTCTAGCGTCTGGCGGGCAACTTCACGACGAACTGGATCGAAGCTAGACAGCACTACATACCCAGGTGTATCGTCGACCATAATGTCAACGCCAGTGGCGCGCTGCAATGCCTGAATGTTGCGGCCTTCTTTACCGATAATGCGACCCTTCATTTCTTCGTCTTCGAGTTTCACGCTGGTGACGGTGCGCTCAGCGGTTACTTCGCTAGCCATGCGCTCCATAGCAGTTGTGATGATTAGCGCAGCCTGCTCTTCGGCTTCATCTTTGGCTTCGTTTTGCAATTTCGCGACCAAACCGGTTAGATCGCCCCGAATGTCGCGTTCGGTCATTTGCATCAGCTTTTCGGCGGCTTGATCTTTGCTTAACTTGGCGATCTTTTCGAGCTTCTCTTGTTGGCGACCGCGAATAGCTCGAATCTCGTCCTTCAGCTCTTCAACTTCAGCTTCGCCTTTGCGTAATCGTTCGGAACGCTTATCGAGCTCGTCAAGTTTTTTATCAAGCACTTCCTCGCGCGATACCAAGCGCTGCTCAATTTGTTTAAATTCGTGGCGGCGAGACTGCTCTTCTTTGCGTGTTTCTTCGGCAACCTTGGCTGCTTCGTCCCGAGCTTCGTCTACTACTTTACGAGCCTCTTTTTTTGCCTTGCTGACCTCTTTTTCGGCCTGATCCTGCGCCGAACCGAGTTTACGTTTTGTGATGACGGTGTTTGCGCCAAAACCAATGGCAAGCCCAACCACACCAAATACTATGGTGATTGCTTCCATGTTATGTCCTTTCTATCGTACAGATGGTGGAGCCGTAGCAATCGCTATCACTTCACTAGCTTCGGTCTACATCTGGAAATCGAATGTAATTAAAAATGATTTGGAAAACAGATTGCTTCTAAAAATGCGAATCCTTATTTAAGACTATACCTTGTGTTACTAAATATGGTCAATATTACGTCATGATATGTGACGAGAAGACGCGCGTACCTTCACTTTGTGGACCACGTTCCGTCGCTTTGGCGACTGCACTGGGCGGTCACGGTCCACAAAGTGAAGGTACGCGCGTCCAGCAATAATTTAATTACTTCTTTTGCTGGGTGATGTGCACTGGAGCGCCGTATTCGGGCAGCGCAACCTGGTCTGCTTCGCCCTTTTGCAACCGAGCGACCCCATCCTGAATCCACTGCTCGCCTTTGCTAGCAACAATAGGAACACCCAGTCCATAGGCTAATGCATTCGCAACAGTTAGCCCGATACGCAAGCCCGTAAAACTACCCGGACCGGCAAAACCGACGATACCTTCGAGATCTTCAAATTGTTTGTGCTGCGCTGCTAACAGATCGGCAATCTTTTGATGCAACGTAACCGAGAGTTCGCGGTGCGCGTGCCAAACTTCATAGGCTACTTGTTCGCCGTCGGCAAACAGACTGATTTCGGCCTCGGGTTTATCGGTGCGGATCGTTAGTATAATCATTACGACTTAACCGCCTCTAAGCCGTAAGCTAACGGTTCCGCCACTGTAAAAGTTAGTCGCCTGTCACCTTCGGCCGTTTGCTCAATAGTAATTGTGATGCGATCTTCGGGTAGCACATGCTGCACGACATCTGCCCATTCTACGACCACAATCGCTTCTGGATCATCAACCACTTCCTGCAATTCATCGGCAATAATACCTGGTTCTTGCAGACGATAAAAGTCAAAGTGATGCACAGTAAGTTTGCCGGCATCGTACACCTTATTAATAGTAAAAGTCGGACTAGCCACTTTGTCGGTACTGCCGAGCGCCCGTACCAGTCCCCGCACAAATGTCGTCTTGCCGCCGCCAAGATCGCTCACTAACTCAATAACTTCGCCACCCTTTAGGGCAGCGCCAAGTTTTTCTGCCAACGTTTCAGTTTGATCAGCGCTGGTTGAAATCGTTTGCCATTGCAGTTTTTCGCTCATATGTTCTTACATAGTAACGTGACGAGGTTATCAGAACAAGCCTAGCCGGTAATCTCCGTCAAAATAGACATAACCGTGGCGGATTGACTCGCACCGAGGTATACTGATGGTGATATGTTGCAATTGAGTTCGAGTTTATTGAACCGCGAAATACTAAGCCTGCGAACTGGGGGCGTCATAGGGCGAACCGTTAGTCCTATCATCAACCCAAACAACTTGAAGGTCGAGGGTTTTTACTGCACCGACATCTTTGACCGTAAAAAAATGCTTATTCTACTATACCAAGATATTCGTGATGTTATACCGCAAGGCATTGTCGTTAATGACCACGAAGCTTTGGTTGAGCCAAACGACCTGGTACGGCTTCGCGACCTTATGCAGCTACACTTTGACGTCATGAACAAGCAAGTTGTCAGTACTACCAAAGCAAAAATTGGCAAGGTAGTGGATTTTGCGGTAGAGGTCGAGACGATGTACATTCAAAAGCTATACGCCGCACCTTCGGTTTTCAAAAATCTGACTGGCGGCAATCTAAGCATCGATCGTTCTCAGATTGTCGAAATTACCAGCCGAAAAATCGTCATCCAAGATCTGAGCGGCAAAGTCCCGGCAGGTCTTCGCGCGCTGGCATAAGCCTATTTAAGTATTCGCGTATATTCTACATAGTGGCATCTATAACTTTTTTAACATCGTTATTCTCTTAAACATGTGTATTGTATTTCTGTCATTTAATTGGAGAAATACATGGCATATTCGCATGCACATAATGCTCATGAGGGTTTTCCTTCATTCCCTGAAATTGTCGAACCCTTAATAGATAGGGCACGAACTATTGGTAGCGCTGTAATGGGTGAGTTGACCGGGATGACGGAAAGATTTCGTGACCATGCAGCAAAAAGCGAGGATGCCGTGGGGCCAATGACCGTGTTAACCAACCCCGATGACAAGTCTGAGAGAAACGGTGACGACCCGGCCCATAGCGGCGAGTTATATAGCGACCGAGATAAATCGGGCGATAAAGAACATAGAGGAAGGGGTTCATCCGGCAACGGTCACGAAGAGAACTAGACCGAAGTTAATTCTCTGGTAAACTATTACCACTTATTTCTGCCAGTACGTGCGAGATATCGTCGTAGCCAAAGCCTTGTCGAGCTAAATATTGCATGAATTTATTCCGATCGGGATAACGGGCAAGTTTCTTTTGTGCCAGTTCCCTTAATGCATCGCGTTCGCTAACGACATCTTCGCTGAGCGCTTCGCGGGCAATCGCTTCGGGTACGTGTTTTTGCGCCAGTTCCATCTGTAGTTTTCGTTTGCTCATGCTTTTGAGGACTCTGCGGTTTGCCACCCACGCGCGCGCAAAGGCAAGGTCATCGAGTAGCTGCACCTTTTTTAGGCGCCCGATAATCATATCAGCCACCGGTTCGTCAACTTGCTTACGTTGCAAATATGTTCGCAGCTCCCATTCGCTGCGGGGGCGGATAGCCACATAGCGCAACGCGTTACCGTAAGCTTTATCTGTCCCGGAGGTCTTTTTTAAGACACTAACCTCGCTAGACGTCAACTCCTGACCAGTATGCAAGCCTTCGCTTAATAGCGCCGACTCACTCAGGCTACAGACATAAACACTATCAATAAAAATAGAGTAGCGATCTTTGCGCTTAACTTGTTGCTTAATACTGGTTATATTCATCTTATGGATAGTCCGAGAAAAACACTCATAGCACTAAACCACGCGACCTCAACTATTAACCCAGGCGGACGCTCAAACCATTGGATACGTTGATGAAATCGTGATAATCGACTCTTTTTATGATGTACATTGCCCCGTAAGTGGTGCATAAAATGTCGCACCCAGACAGCGTCGGGAATCCATGCTGCAAGCATTCCCACCAACACCACCCACCAGGCCACGGCGTGATGCAAAACAAGCGGTACATATATAAGAAACGCTATCGCCAAAACCACGTCCATCGCCAAGATGTACAAAAAACGCAGGTCTTTATTGCGGATAGAGGCATCGCTCTCGTTAATGCCGAAGTGCGGCAAACTATCAAGCACAAAATGTGAAATAAACGCCAAGGGGACAACCAGCCAAGGCTGCTGGACACTTATCGCTACAACCGCACCGGTCAGCATGTGATTCGTCGCCGTCATATCTTTATATTGTACAACGCTCGGTCCTACTTAAAAAACGTCAGGTATATTAACTACTCTTTAGTTGCTGCCTGGCGCACTAGTTTGTCGATTTCTTCCATAACTTTAGGATTTGTATTGAGGTACGTCTTGGCGGCTTCACGGCCTTGACCGATTTTTTGATCTTTGTAGGCAAACCAGGCGCCACTTTTATCGACAATTCCGTGTATTACTGCTTGGTCGAGGATATCACCGCTGCGGCTAATGCCTTCGTTATACATAATGTCGAATTCTGCTTCACGGAATGGCGCGGCAATCTTGTTTTTCACTACCTTAACGCGTGTGCGGTTACCAATAACCGCCTCTGCTTGCTTGATTTGGCCGATACGGCGAATATCCATACGCACTGAAGCGTAAAACTTAAGAGCATTACCACCGGTCGTGGTTTCGGGGTTGCCAAACATCACACCAATCTTCATACGGATCTGGTTGATGAACACAACGGTTACTTTGGAACGGTTAATGACCGCTGTTAGCTTGCGCAAGGCTTGACTCATTAAGCGCGCTTGCAAACCGGGCAGCGAGTCACCCATGTCGCCTTCGATTTCAGCTCGTGGCACCAATGCCGCAACCGAGTCGACAACAATTATATCGACTGCGTTACTGCGTACCAATGTCTCGGTGATTTCGAGAGCTTGTTCGCCGTTATCTGGCTGGCTGAGCAGCAAATTCTCTACATCTACGCCAATACGCTTGGCATACGCCGGGTCAAGGGCGTGCTCAGCGTCAATAAAGGCTGCTGTGCCACCGTTTTTTTGCACTTCGGCGATGGCGTGCAGCGTCAGCGTTGTTTTACCGGAACTTTCCGGCCCGTAAATCTCAACGATACGGCCTTTTGGCAAACCGCTGCCAAGCGCAATATCCAGTGAAATACTACCGGTCGAAATGCACTCTACATCAGTGGTAGCATGGGCATCGCCCAACTTCATAATAGAGCCTTTACCGAATTGCTTTTCGATATGCTCTAATGCCAAGCCAAGGGCCTTAACTTTGCCTTCGTTATCTCTGCTTTTTGTTACTTTAACGTCTTTGCCAGCCTTATCATCAGCCATAATAACAACCCTCCAGTAGTTAGTCTTGCCCACCCGTTTTTTGCTTATCTTATTATACCAGGTAATGACTTGCCCCGTATGCTATCCAATGTTGCGCCCAAATGCAACAGGCTTTTTTCGAATCTTTACGAGGACATTCTGGCTATCCCCTAAATGCCACGAAATCCGGGATAAACTCGCCTAGGAGTGTGTAATAATCGAGCACCAATGAACCTAATGCCTCAGGGCCTGCAGCCTTGTAGCCAGCGTTTTTAAATCTTTGGTACTGCAGCGCATCCTCTCGACTCACAACGCCACCTCCATATGTAACGTACTTCGGGTCAATACTATGTTTGTGCTTACTCCGTTCTATGGCAAGCATATAGCAGCCGATTGCTACTCCGCCAATCTGTCCGTCTTTAGCCATGGCCGGCCTACCGTTCTTAATAATATCTACCAGGTAACGCTTAGCCGTATCAAACCAACCGTTATCTACGGCATGTACTAGCTGTGCCGGGTGACGCTCCAAAGCTTGGCGATTTTGAGCAGAAATACTAGGCATTTCAATGGCAAGTGGCAATGAGTTGTACACATAAGCCGTAAACTCCGGCTCCAACACTTTCGCTTCGCACCAAACACTAAACTCTTCATGCTCGGGATTGTAGAGAGCTTCGAGCTGACCCGTATCGCCTAGTATTTCGCGACGGCGATGTTTTGCATCGGCACGACTCAAGAAAGTCAGATCGACCGGATAGCCAAGATCTTTTAGGGCGCCGAATTGTACCACCGTTGTATTAAACGGATCGTGAGGCACGTAGGACAAGGCATCGCGGGGAGGGAATGCTTGAGAAGTCTGGTCGGAAAATTCTGTCATAAAACATTACAGTAAACTAATCTGCTTTGATTGACAATCAAGATTGCCACAGTACGAAATAATTGCTCTTGGCAAGGTGCTTACGTATAATTGAGACAAATGGGTGCCAAACAAACGTTTTTAGGGAGACTACTCGCGAGCAGCGACAAGTTTAGCGACGAACAGGTTGCGCAAACTATCAACCTATTGATTGAACATGGCGTCAAGCACGGCGCATCCGATATTCATATTGAACCGCATGAGCAGTTTGTGCAAGTGCGCTATCGCATCGACAATATCTTACGCAGCACGCACAAATTACCGCTACCTGCCCTGCCTAAGGTTGTCGAGCAGCTTAGGGAGCTGGCTAATCTGCGAACAGATCAGACACATTTGCCTGCAGAAGGCGCTTATTCAATACTGGTGGGCGAGGAACAATTCGAGATACAAGTGTCAATCATGCCGGTGATCGGGGGCGAAAAGATCGTCCTGCATCTTTCCAGGCGGCTTGCTCAACCGCCCGCGCTTGAAGCTCTTGGTTTTTGGGGAGACAGCTTAAAAAAACTGCAAAAAGCGCTCTCGTATACGCACGGGTTGCTTTTGGTAGGCGTACCGCGCCGCAACGGCAAGTCCACGACCATGCACAGCATGCTGCAATTATTAACGGTTCCAACTGTCAGCGTAGCAACCGTAGAAGACAAGATCGACTACACGCTTTCCGGCGTTAACCAGACCAAAGTTCGGCCTGCATACGGCATCACCTTTTACGCCGGCCTGCAAGCAGTTCTAACCCAAGATCCTAATGTCATTATGATAAGCAGCATACCCGACAAGCAAACAGTTGCGAGTACTATTGAGGCCGCCGTCGGCGGTCATTTTATGCTGGCAGGTGTTACGGCAGATAACGCCGTTACCGCCATAACGCATGTACAAGCAGCTCATGAAGAAGCTTTCTTGCTAGGTGCTTCATTGCGCGCCAGCGTTAGCCAGCGGCTCGTACGCAAGCTATGCGTGCATTGCCGCGAACAATATACACCGGCCCGCGAAGAAATAAGTGAACTTGAAAAAGCCTTTGGCATCGCTACTACGACAGCTCGGCAATCAGTTCATCAACTCGAAAAGCACGCCGAGCAAGATGGCCTAGGCGGCAGCGGCGCAATGGGCACATCTACGCGAGGCATCGTCGCACTGTGGCGAGCAAGTGAAGAAGGCTGTGAGCAATGCAATCACACCGGATATCAAGGATCGATCGGCGTCGTCGAAGTGCTAGACGCCACCGACGAAGTCGTGCAACACGCCATAGTCGCTCGCGCGACAGCCAGCAAACTTCGGTCGATAGCATTAAAAGCAGGCTTCATCCCTATGGAACTTGATGGTCTTGTTAAAGCCCTGCGTGGACAAACCACCATCGCCGAAATTCTCAGGGTCCTCTCAATATAATCCTCCGGTTGACCGCACACCCCTGCAAGCTGCTATAATCGTATCAACGAATTGATCTAAAAAGGCAAAAGGATTCATGATTAGTACGCGCGAGCAAGGTTTTACTCTAATAGAGCTACTAGTGGTAGCCATCGTAGTGGGTATTTTGGGAACATTGGTAGCGATGACATATAGCGGTGTGCAGTCCAAAAACCGCAACTCAGACCGCGAATTAAGTATTGACGCTCTGCAAAGCCAAATGGAAACGTACTACGCCGAGAATACGCGCTATCCAAGCATCACACAGCTCAATGACTCCAGCTGGCGGCAAAAAAATCTCAAAGGCTTTAATTCGGGCGACATGCGCGACCCACAGTGGAGCAAAAAGATTATTACCTGCTCTGCCAATAGTCAACCAATCTTTGTGGGTACGCCAACCCCTAAGTGTTATTCATACCAAGCTACCACCTCTGATGGCTCATCTTGTATCGACCCTGCCATACCCTGCGCACAGTATAGCTTGACTGCCGTATTCGAAGGTGGCGAAAAGTACGTCAAAACTAGTTTGAACTAAAATTATTCGGGGTAGACTTGCCTGAATTCGGCTAAAAATGTTGTACGCGAATCTGTAATCTCGCGCTTTTTCAGTTCCTCGGGAGTCATTTCAGCAGTATATCGTTGCCACTGTTGTTCGTGAAACTGATCCTCTAATGTGGCAAACTTTGCGATACTTATTTGCTGCTCCTTACTGAGAAGGGGCTCCATCTCAAGCACTAAGTCAATAAGTGATTCAACCGCTAAGCTGGATTCATTATGGTGCCATTCTTCGATAAATATATCGACGACTTCTTTACCTAGTGCATTTGTTAAAGAAAGTGCGAGAGTTTGGAATTCCTTGGTTAGTTCCTGTGCGGCAACACTGGCTTTCGGCACCTCTATCTTGGCGATTGGCTGCTTAACTTCAGGGCTACGTTGCTTTAGTAGCGAATATAAACGATCGACTATCACTGGTATCTCCTAGGCTTTAGTGGCCGACTGGGCGACCATTTTTGAAGGCTTCGACAGCGTTGTTTAACGTAGCGATGTGCTGCTTTGGGCTGGCCACGTAGGTGAATGTATAGGTCGATTCGTCACCTGGTGTCGACAATCTAACCGTTCCGTAATTTAGCATCGTGGCAATAAAGCCATCCTGTGTATAACTAGCATCTTCGATACTGCCAAGGCTGGCGGTTTGCTCGTGCACGCCGAACAAACTGGTGCGCGTCTCTTGGATGATGCTTTCGTTGGTCAGATAAAACTTATTGCTGCTATAGACGTAGCTGGCAATCATACCGCCAGCGATAAAGAGCAGCGAAAACAAAGCTACGACAAGTGCGCCGCCAATGCGCACCGTATTTTCATCTCCGAGCGAGGACAATAAACCACTGGCAGCACTACCGTTTAGTAGCACTGCAAAAAGGCCAGCAAACAGCACGCACAAAATAATCGTCAGCGACCAGATTTTGAACAGACCGATCGGGTGGCGCTTCATCATAGTAATAATATATTCGCCTTCGCTCAGATTTAAATTAGGAAAACGCTTGCGCGAATCGGCGGCCTTTTGCTGTAGTTCTGGCGACAATTCTTGCTTCGGTGGCTCGTACGGCCGGGTTAAATACATCAGCTGCTCTTCCTGCTGGGGATGTGCGTATAGCGGCTGGCCGTTTTGATCGTAGGCTACTGGTTTTTCTAATGATTGCAGCGAGCCCGATGGCGTCTGGCTAGGACCAGATTCGGGTGCGCCTGGTTGGGCGTTAGGATTCATAATCTCCATTATACCAGGGTTGATTGATCAGTTGGCGAATGCGGTGTTCGACCCAGGTGCGCGTAGGCTTTATGGGTCACTTTTCGGCCACGCGGCGTGCGTTCCAGCAGGCCGATCTGCATTAAATACGGCTCGTAAAAATCTTCGATAGTCGAACGTTCTTCGGCAGTTAGAGCAGCCAACGTTTCTACACCCACCGGACCGCCTTTGTAATTATCAATAATGGCGAACAGCAGCATGCGATCGGCTGGATCGAGACCGAGTGCATCGACCTCTAATAACTCCAATGCCTTGCGGCTGATAACTGTGTCGATAATGCCATCGCCGTTAACATCAGCGTAGTCGCGCACCCGCTTGAGCAAACGGTTGGCGATGCGGGGCGTTAATCTGGCGCGGGTGGCTAATTCGGCGGCCGCGGCTTGTTCGATGCGTACGCTTAAAATATCCGCTGCCCGCGCGATAATCTGTTGGATTTCATCAGGCGTATAAAACTCCAGGCGGTGAATCATGCCAAAGCGATCACGCAAAGGCGCTGCCAAAGCTCCGGTGCGCGTTGTGGCCCCGATTAACGTAAAGTGCGGCAAGTCTAGTCTGAGACTGCGTGCACTCGGTCCTTTGCCGAGCATAATGTCCAGCTTAAAGTCCTCCATGGCCGAATACAGCACTTCTTCTACATTGCGGTTTAAGCGGTGAATCTCGTCGATAAACAGCATGTCGCCGTCCTGCAAATTGGTGAGCAAGCTAGCCAAATCACCGGCGCGTTCAATAGCCGGGCCTGATGTAATACGAATTTGCGCACCCATTTCGTTGGCAATCACGCTGGCCATGGTTGTCTTGCCAAGTCCGGGCGGGCCGTACAGCAAAATATGATCGAGCGCTTCACCCCGCTTTTTGGCCGCGCTAATTGCTAACTGAACGTTTTGCTTCAGCCGTTCCTGACCGATGTAATTGGCGAAGTCTTTGGGACGCAGCGTATTTTCCAGCTCTTGTTCCTGCTGGTCAGTGTCATCTGTTATACCGGTGTTTACAATACGATCAATTGCCATAAAAAATAAGTATACGCGTTAATTCTTTTGTTTGAGCGCCTGTTTAATGCGGTCTTCGGTCGGCAGGTCGGCTGGTACATCGGCCAGTGCCGCTGCCGCATCCTGTGCAGAATACCCTAACATGACCAAGGCTTCAACCGCTTCATCCTGCGTCAGTACCCGATCAGATTGCAGCAAGCCAGTTGTCGCCAAATCAACGCCTTCCAGCCCGACTTTATCCTTCAGGTCAACCACGATGCGCTCCGCTACGCGCTTACCGACGCCATTGGCCCGCTGGATCATTTTAAGATCGCCGCTGGCAATCGCCGCACGCACGTCGCTAGCCGTGCCAATGCTTAGCACGCTCAGCGCCATCTTTGGCCCGACGCCATTCACGCCTAGTAATAATTCGAATAATTGTTTGGTGTCGAGTGTTACAAAACCGAATAAATCATGCGCTTGTTCACGGATATGTTCGTACACGTACACTTTGGCGCGTTCGCCCTGCGTCAAACGGCTATAATCTTCGGTAGTCACCAACAGTCCGTAGCCGACGCCCTGCACGTCCAGCACTACAACGTCTGAAATCTTTTCGGCAACCATGCCACTAAGTGTCGCAATCATAGGTTATAGTATGACACGTTTTAGCTCAACCGCGCTACACTGGCGTATGTCAAAGCCGCCGCCAATGCATCGGCGCAGTCGTCTGGTTTTGGCACTTCTTTGAGCTGCAATAATACGCGAACCATTTCTTGCATCTGTTTTTTGTCGGCCTTGCCGTAGCCAGTAATGGCCTGCTTGATCTGCATCGGCGTGTATTCAAAGATAGCGAGGCCCGCTTGCATCGCGCACAAAAGCACAACACCGCGTGCCTGCGCCACCGTCATGGCCGTAGTTACGTTGCGGGCAAAGAATAATTTCTCGACCGACATACAGGTCGGCTTGGTGGCAGCAATGATGTCGGTTAGCTCTTCGTAAATGGTCAGTAAACGTACCGCATCGTCTTCTTTAACCGGAGTGCGAATCACGCCGGCGTCCACCAGCTGCGTTTTGCGTCCGGTAACGTCAATCACACCAAAGCCCAAAATACCCGTCCCTGGATCAATCCCAATAATTCGCATACACGTAGTATAGTTGATGGGCTTACTTGCGCCTAGCACTCAAGCACCTACTAGCCCGTAATAATCTCGTGCGGCTCAGCGACTCGGATCAAACTGCTGTACGCCCAAAAATTCGACCGGTATCCTTCCCGCTCATCCAGCGTAGGACTTATGGCTGTGCCGTAAACCGGCTTTCCGAGAGCAAGCGCCAGGCCAATCTCGCTGGCAACCAAAGTTCCCAGGTATCCGCCGTCATCAATATCGCTACGGTCAGTACCTATCACGTAGCAAAAGTCACTGGCTCGAATAGCTTGCACGAATAACCCTTCCAGAGCAATAGCTATTTCATCTTCGTTGAACGACCAGCCTACATGTTCCTCGAGCCGCGCAAGTTTTACAGCATCCGCATCGAGCACCTCAAATGTATTGGCAAAGTGAGTTATTTCTTTGCCTTCAGGCGCCAACACGTGATAACCAAGATCTTTAAAGATCTCTCTATAGGCTACGATCTTATTAAAACCCTTGAAGCTCCCCAACAGTGTCACATTTTTATTTGGACATAAATCATTATAAACCGGCAATAAATCTGGTGGAATCGTCGCGGAAGAGCGTAAACCTGCTAGTTCGACCATGTCAGTATAATTACGACAGCAAATCTTCGGCAATGTCGAAGTTAACATGCGTGGCTACGACGTCGTCGTTATCTTCCAGGGCGTCCATCATGCGCATAATCTTGCCAGCCGTGTCTTTGTCGGTTACTTCGATGGTGTTATTCGCAACGTAGGTTAATTCTGCCTCGAGCACCTCCACGCCAGCAGCCTTAAGACTATCGCGGACTTGTGCCAAAGCTTTGGGATCGGTGTAGACTACCGACGATTCGCCATCTTCTTCTTGCACGTCATCGGCGCCAGCTTCGAGTGCTTGCATTAGCAGATCGTCGCCGCTACCCTTTACGCGAATCACACCTTTGCGGTCAAACTGAAAAGCCACCGCGCCCTTTTCGGCGATGTTGCCGCCGTGTTTAGAAAACGCCAGCTTTACTTCTGGATAGGTACGGTTAATGTTGTCGGTTGCTACTTCAACCAAAATCGCTACGCCGCCCGGCCCGTAGCCTTCATATAATACTTCTTGCAGCACGGCTGCGTTTTTGTCAGCCACGCGCTGAATAGCACGCTCAATGTTATTGAGTGGCATGTTAGCTGCTTTGGCTTTTTCGATCACCATGGCCAGCGTCGAATTGCTGGCAGGGTCGATGCCGCCACGGGCTGCAATTGCAATCTGGTTACCAAGTTTGGTAAATACCGCACCGCGCTTAGCATCAGTCACCGCTTTTTGTCGTTTGATTGTCGACCACTTAGAATGTCCAGACATAAAAAAAACCCTAAAAATTAGTCATGTTATAGAGGTCATTATACCACTTCGGGCCGGCCATGACCAGACGCACGAAAGAGCAAAAGCTCTAACAATTGCCGCCGTGTAGCGGGAACAGAAATGCCGTGGCTTGCTCCGCATTTGTGCCATGGCCCGGATCGGTGGGAAATGTTTCCAAATGCGCAGCCACCGCTGCAATATCAGCAGGTCGTGCATAATTCATAAAATCACCTGCGTAGCAGTTAGCCTGCAGTTCAAGTCGCTTCTGCGCGTCGGCGTTATGGTAAATAGGCGCCAGCCTACCCTGGGCTTGCTGGATAGCGTGCCCGATTTCATGCGCGATTATAAACCTATTGAGCACCTGTCCGTCCGGGTCAGTATCGCGGGCGTTCACATCCATGGCGCTCACGACAATCGTATTTTTACTCGGGCAATAGGCCGTTTCGTCCATTACATGAAAGACGGCGGTAGGCTCATCCTTTGTCGCATCGCAGGTAAAAGTATTAGATCCTTCAATCCAGGCTACATGAGTTGTCGCAACTCCGCCAATACCTTTTTGCATCCAGTAATGCACGCCAGCTTCAAAGGTATCAGTAATAAGCGCCTTGTCTCCATCCGAGATTGTTTCATTAGCCAGCGGCGGCGTCTGGGGCGCTTCTTGAGTACAGGCCGCAAGCGCGCCAACCATCGATATACCTACAAGCGCGTTGGCTAATTTGCGTTTCATACTTCCGCTTTCGTCAGTAATAACGCCAGGAGCTTATTGGCCGTTCTGCGGTACGCATTGCCTAAACTTTCGCTGCTTTGCGGCTTACGATCCTTCAAAACCCGTGGCAAATAAGACTCGATCTCGGCATATCGAGGACCGAGCAATAATTCTTCGATGTCCTTCCTTACATCTGTGGCCAAGCTTTGCAAAGAGCTGTCTCTGCTGCTCAGTATTTGATGCAGCGCCCTGAAGCGTTGTTCTGACGGCTTGAAGGCCACTTGGTTATCTTTTGCCCGTAGAATCAATTGCGATAGATTAGGCGCATCTTTAAACTCCCGCATGAGCGCCACGTGACCTCGCAGGGCGGCAATCGCATCCGGCAATCCTGGCCGAAGCTCGGGGCGCGTGGCTAGTAATGACGCAAACGCATCGTCGATATTTTCCGGCGTCACCGTGTGACCTAATTCGTCGAGGGTTCGCAACATGCCCTGCTTTGCCATCAATGCTCTGCTCTGAAGATCAGGATTCTTCTTGTAAAAATCAATAAGCTGGTTGTGCTTTTCCTCGGGAGTAAGCGGACGAGGCCCGACTATAGGAGACCCGGAGTAAAATTGACTGGCTTGAGGCCGAGGCCGAGCCTCTCTGTCTGCTTTCGCACGCCAACTGACGTCCTCAAGAATAGCTCGATGGCTATTTAACTCTTCGCGCAGTGCTTCAAAAGATCGCGGCGCATTTTTTTCAAAGACGTTCTCGCCTGTTTCTTTACCCGGGCCGGTCAGAACGCCTAGCATTTCAAAGTCGGTCGCCAAACTTCCTACTATTCTGCTCACGTACAACACGCGTTGTTCTTTGTTAAACAGTTTAACATCCCGGCGCCAGATGTCCCTAAAGTTGGAAGTATAGTCAGCATAAGGAGACAAAACTGCATCAGGAGCTTTGCTTTTTGGCGAAAGGATTGCGTCAACTATCTGCGACATGGATTCGTTGCGTATATGCCCCATCTCCATTAACGTTTCATACAGGCAGGTGCGAGCACCTTCGCCGCTTATATCCTCTCTGAGCTTGGTTGCGGCCTGATGCAATATAAGCAACGTCGCATCATCGTACGAAATTGTCTGTTCTTCGCGCGGTGACTCGCCTAGGGCTTTGGTGAATTCAAAACCAAGACTAAAGCTACGTCTAGATGAATTATCTTCATCGTACGCGCGGTTGGCATGATCACCCAAAAGATACGACAGTCGATTATCCGGAGAAAGCTGGTCAAGCCAGTCCCAAAAAAGCAGAGGATCGCCAGTATATTCATTGTCCCGATGGTAGCGTAAAGCGGAATCTCTGACTTCTTGCAAATGAGGGTCAAGAGCTATAGGTTCGACTTCAGGGGTAATCTCAGGGGTAGTGGGACGCTCAAACATACCAACCTTTTATACCATATCACACCATATTTACCAACAAAAATATCGGCAACTAGTGTCGGGACAATTGATGCAAGCAAAAAGCCTCGACCTTAGCCTATACTACAAACTCACTCCTTGCCTGATTGGCGGTCCTTAAAACGTCTTCGACCGAGCCTCCCAACACCGTGATATGTCCAATTTTTCGTGCTCTGCGTGATGGCTTGCCATAGAAATGAGGGTGAGTGTCCGGTAACGACAATACCCTATCCATGCCTTCTCTGGTAAGTGGTTCTTCGCGCTGGCCAAGTATGTTAATCATAGCTGCTGCCGGCACACGCATTGCCGTAGAGCCGAGCGGCATTCCTGTTATTGCCCGTATGTGTTGCTCAAATTGTGAGGTCACATTTGCTTCAATTGTGTGGTGCCCGGAGTTATGCACTCTCGGTGCAATCTCGTTAATAATGACTGAGTCATCTGTTGCAAACATCTCGATAGCGAATATGCCGGCACCTTCTAACTGGCCAAGGGTTTCGTGAGCAATCTCCTGAGCATCACGAATGAGCTGCGGCCTAATGCCCGCAGGAGTAATGACCGTGTGACAGATATTGTCTTTATGAACAGTTTCGGCAGTGGGATATACCGCTATATTGCCTCGCACATCCCGGGCAGCAACAACCGATAGCTCCTTTTCAAAGGGTATGATTTGTTCTGCATAGATATTGCCCCAGTCACTACCAAGTACCTCGTCAACGCGTGCATAATCGCCGTCAAATACTAAGTTTCCACGACCATCATAGCCGCCGGTTTTTGTTTTGAGTATGACAGCACCGCCCAAAGCCCTCACAATGTTATCGAGATGCGCAGCCTTATCTGCGTCGGATTCGCTGCGCCGTAACGGTATGGATTCAGCAACCGGTAAACCCGCCCGCGTAAGCATTTGCTTTTGCGCGTACTTGTCTTGAATAGTCGCCAGGGTGAAGGGAGAAGGCTGTACATTACAGCCTTCGTCCGCCAACTCCCTCAGCACATATGTATCAATGTGCTCTATTTCCCACGTCACTACATCCGTCTGTCCTGCGAGCTGTCTAATAGCGTCGACGTCTTTCAGGCCACCTATAATTTGACTTGCACCTGCTTTAGTTGCCGGACAGTCTGGCGATGCTTCAACTACAGTAACTTGATACCCCAGCGGATGCGCTGCCTCTGTAAGCATTCTTCCTAGCTGCCCACCGCCTACAATGCCAATATTTTCAATCATCTTACAAAAAATCCCCCACATTATGTCTGGTTAATACAGTATAAGCTCGTGACTTTTGAAATCAAATTACAATTCTGACGGCACTATAAGATAGTAAAAAGAGCTGAGATCTGTCCCTTTTATCGATGCAGTGATCCTCGTTAACTTGCCGAAAAATAGTAAACTAGACCGATAAAAACTATCCGAAGTTCTTTACAAACAAATTACGCAGATACTGGTACAATCACGCTTCGGAAGATATCAGAAGAATACCAATTACAGCCTATACGAAGAACGGGGGATTGTATGGGGGAAATACCATTTCAGCCGAATACTTCGCTAGCTATCGTGGAGGATTTCTACCAAGAGCCACTCAGTGAAGAACTAATCAAGAAAGTGCGCACTACGCCGCTAAGCCAGCAATTTGAATTGGGTGATCGGCTACGTAATAATGCCAGCGATCCACTACATTCCCAAAGTCTACCACAAGACATTAGGGGAGAGGTGCACGTAAACGAAAAAGCGCTCTTTGAAGCCGGTATCACTACGGATATTGCTAATACGCCTGGCCTCAAGAATGTACTCCTGTTCGGAGGAAGAAGCGTACTACGCGATCCATTCCCAGCTACGGCAGACGCCGCACAGACAGCCGAGGCTTTGCGGCAGCTGCTGCCGGTTGCTGACCTTGTACGCTCTAATCGTCTCATATTAGTCAAACCACTATTTCAGCTGGATCACCCAAATATTAGTCTTCCTGGATTTCCCAAAGGATTACAGCCCAGCCAACTCCTTATTGCAAAACTCTTTGCCAGGCTATACGCCGAGCAGGGCTATGCGTCTTCCGAGCCTCTCCCTGCGGAAATACTTTCAAGTTCTTTGGGTCTAGACTCATATACTATATGGATGCTGGCGAATCGTTCTTTCTCTAAATTGCGTAACTGGTTACCCGAAAGCAAACAAAAAATTCTGAGGTCTCTACAGAAGCAATATCCAGAGAAGATTGATGCCAACGAACTACAGATGCGTGTTTGTATGGCGTCATTCGTTGGCGGACTGGGAAACGCTTTTTTGTCTAGTCCCGGCCATTATTTTCACTTAACCCAGAATGCCCATGTGCTATTCGATGGCCAGCCCGACAGTACACTCGATCCCAAGCGGCAAGCGCCCGCCATGTATGCCGTAAACCACCAAATCCCAAGCCTGAGCGAAGTATCGTTTGCCGATATCACAAAACTTGTAGACTCCGAAGAAGTCTTTGCCGAAGTACGAAATTCGTTGAACGCGTTAAGTGTATTTTGCGCAAATGACCCAAGCCCAAGTGACTACCGTTCGTATAAACTTGCCGTAAGTCGTCATGCAACAGATATAGTTGCGCCAGCACTAGCCAGGTTAGATGCATGGCATAAGAAGGAGTTACGAAAAAAGTGGGCGATCAAAGCCTTAGGACATACCGTAGGTATGGGTATCGATGCTGCGGCAGGCCTAGTGACTGCCGGTATACCTACCCCGATTGGGGGTCTAGCCGGCGACGCGGCAGAAAGTCTGACCGGCCGCAGAACAGAGCATCGTTTAAAAACCCTGCAGGTCGCCCGCGGCATACTCAAGTCGCTCACTTTGTACTAATGAGTGCCACGTTACTCTAATTTAGTTTTTGGAACCTACAAAAAAAGCCCGCTATCAGTGTAAACGGACTCTTTCAATTACTACTCTATCAAAATCTATTGGAGGACCCGGTGGGATAGCGGGTTTCGCCCTTCTCCGCTGCGGCGTGCCCGAAACAAGTTTCTGTGCGCGTCCTCGCTATGCCGAACCCACGACTACGATATTTCCTTTGGAAAATCTCTGTCGTGGGTTCAAAATCGTACTAAGTCATACCAATAAAAAAGCCCCAAGCGTTGCTTGAGACTCTTTTATTGGAGGACCCGGTGGGATTCGAACCCACGACACGTGGCTTAAAAGGCCACTGCTCTAACCGACTGAGCTACGGGTCCACATTTTTTGTGGACATTAACAGATTATATTATCCCTAATTTAGCAAAAAAGTCAACATTTTAAAAGGGCAATATACCGTCACACCATAGACCGTGACCGCCCAGTGCAGCCCCAAGGGGGCGGAACGTGGTCTATGGTGCGATGGCATAAGTGCCTTTAAAAGGTAAGGCAATTATAACCGTGTGGCGCATTCAGTTACTCTGACTTTTTGGCGCTGCGGCGCTGCGACCACAAAAAAACCAGACTTATTAAGGCGCCACCAGTGATAATAAGTGACTGCGCCCGGGTAATCTGCTGCCACAAGGGCGACTCTAACTGAAGCGAGTGACGAAGGGCTGGCGATAATAATGGTATGACTAATAGCAAACCAAGCACACTGGCAGCAACTGCTGGCAATAGATTCATAAACCCCTTCAAGCGGCCGCGCATACTAAAGACCATAATCACACTCGTCAGAACCGCTGGCAGCAGCAATATAATAAGGCGCCACGAAACACCGCCAAACGAATGAGCATTGGGCGCCAGAAAACTAATCAGCGAATTGGCATCATTCGCCACCAGCTGCAGCAATACATAGCCCAGGCATAAGCTAAGGAAGACCATGGCCGCATTGATCCGCAAGATGAAGAGTGCCGCTATGGGCACTGCAAGCGCCGCAATGAGTGCAACAGTGTGTGGCATAACACCTTCATAATAGCATGAGCGCTTTAAAATGTAAGCGTCTGACCCAAGGCAAGGTGATACTGATCTGCAACGCCAGCAGGTAATTCGATGACATCTTGTGCAAACGCACAAAAGGTTTTGTCGGGGTAAGTATCTGGCGTTACGTTGTGTTCAATATGCGTGATATGTTTGCCGTTATCCACCCATATCATATCCAGCGAAAATGACATGTCTTTCATCCAAAAACAACGCTTGCCCATGTTGCCATAGATGAAAAGCATTCCTTCATTGGAGGGCATGTTATTGCGGGCGCTGAGGCCTTTTTCGCGCTGCGCTTCAGTCCGGGCTGTTTGCAAGTAATATACCTTTTGCCCCAGTACCAAAGATACTACAGAGGATGTCGCAAAAAAACTAAACGCAAAGAACAGCAATATAGCAGCCGCAATTGCAATAGCAATGAGCTTTCTACGCTCCGACTTTATCTTTGCGGTTGCGTTGCTTTGCATTTTTTTCGATGTATTCAATTATCTTGCCCGCAACATTGCGGTTGGTGAGCAATTCCGGCGTTTTAATGCTAGCCGAAGAATTGACTTCAAGTACAAGCGGACCACGATCAGAACGCATCATATCCACACCGCAAATCGGCAGACCCATGGCTTTGGCGGCACGAATAGCCGTACGCTCTTCTTCGAGCGTCAGTTTAACGATCTTGCCTACACCGCCCTGGTGCGTATTGGATCTGAAGTCGTCATCTAGGCTTTGGCGACGAATACTAGCCACCACTTGGCTACCAACGACAATAGCACGGATGTCGGTTCCGGCAGATTCTTTAATAAATTCTTGCACTAAAAAGCTCACGCCCTCCACATAAAAAGCCTGCATTACAGCTTTGGCAGCTTTGTTGGTTTCGGCAAGCACAACACCGTTGCCATGCGTACCGCGAGCCACCTTTACAATCAGCGGTGCACCGCCAGCTTTTTCAATAACGTCTTCGAGATCTGCAGTTTCGTGCGCAAACACCGTCTTTGGAATACCAACGCCAGCCTTAGCTAACAGCTGGTACGAGCGCAATTTATTGCGTGAACGGTCGATAGCGATCGACTTGGTGGTGGTATATACATCACGCATTTCAAACTGGCGCACCACTGCGCAACCATATTTAGTGTACGACTGGGCTATACGCGGAACGATAGCGTCGAAACCCTCGAGTGAAGAACCTTTGTACAAAACCACCGGATTGCCTTTTTCGATAGTCATATAGCACTTGGCGTAATTAATCACTTTAACCTCGTGGCCACGCGCCTCGGCTTCTTCTTTCAAACGTTTGGTAGTATAGTTGGCGGCGCCTTTAGATAGAATAGCTATTTTCATACACGCCCCTCCTCTTCGTCGGCTGGAAATACAATGTCGTATTTCTTTTTAAGCTCTGTGCGATCAATTTGCGTATGAGCTGTGTCGACCAAAAATCTGCCGTTAAGCATTTTTCGGCCTAGGAGAATAGGGTAGACCTTCTTGCTTCGATCCGCAAGTGAAAAAGCAGCAGTAAAAATCTTCGGGCCTAATTTAACGCGTAACTTCACTTCATAGCGCTCTTCGCGGTGACCGAAAGAGTTTTCAATTATGACCGTTGTAAACTGATCTGTTGTAATAATGGTAGCCAAGTTGCCGCACACCGGGTGGTTGCCGAGCAAACGAAAACTAAGCGTCTTACCGTCTGCAGAAAGAGTAATATCGCTGGCATGGACAGCAGAACGAAACGCACCGGTATCAACTTTTGCCGGAATATCGGCAATGGCTTCATCCATAAAATGAAGTAACTCAGCGCGACCAATAACGACTTTGTGAAAATCTGCTCTTGCCATACTTACTCCATAGTATCAAACTGTTTATGTTTACCCTTGAGTTTCTTTGGTAATCATGCTAATTTTATTATAAAATACTAATTTTGTCAATTGCCTACACCTATGAACACCATCCTTATTATCGGAAAATCATTTAGTAATTTAACGGCTTATTTAAAGTCGCATGACATTCCCTATCTAATTTTAAAGGACAGCCTTAGAAGAAAAGATAATACGAAACGATATAAAAACGTTGTTTTTTGTGACTTCGACGATGAGACCACTATGATTGAAACTGTCCAGTCCGTAGCCGCCAAAAGACAGATTGAAGGCGTGATTGCCACATACGAGCAATACGTTTTGCCGGCCGCTAAAATCGCAGCGCACTTGCATGTGCCTGCCTTGCCCGTAAGGGCCGCGCGGGCGTGCACTGATAAATCTTTAATGCGACAATTATTCGCAAAAGCGCCCGAGAAAATCAGTCCGGATTTTACCGTCGTACACAACGTAGAAGAAGTGCAAGTTTTTGCCGATACGCATAGATTCCCACTCATTTTAAAGCCGGCTAATCTTTCTAAAAGTCTGCTCGTGAGCAAATGCTCATCTATGGAAGAATTACTTGAAACGTATGCCCGCACGCGCGGACGAATGGGCGCCGTATATGCCAAGTATGCACCGCATACCAACCCCAAGTTGATTGTAGAAGAATTTATGGAGGGCAGCGTACATTCGGTAGATGCATTCGTGGATAACCAAGGCATTCCGCATGTGCTGGATGCCGTTGTCGATTACGAAACCGGTTATGAGGTCGGCTATGACGACAACTTCCATTACAGTCGGCTCTTACCCTCTCGTCTGTCGGTAACCGATATCGCTGCCATTCGCCACGTAGCCGAGGTAGGCTGCCAAGCGCTTGGCATGAAGAACTCACCCGCGCACATCGAGATTATTCTTACAAAGGATGGCCCAAGAATTGTAGAAATCGGCGCTCGTAATGGTGGCTACCGCTCGCGTATGCACGCACTCGCCGATGGCATAGACATTATTGGCAACAACGTGCGGATTGCGTGCGGTCAGCAACCCGATGTCACTACAACAAAACACGAATACGTCGGAGTATTTGAGCTATTTCCAAAAGAGCCGGGCTTATACAAAGGACTACGAAATGAGAATGCCTTGCGCGACTTAAAATCGCTTTGTTACTTTGGGCAAAAAGTTGAGCTTGGCGAGTTTGTTGGCAAATCCTCAGACGGTTTTAAAGCCTGCGCCATTATCATATTGCATGCCGCTAGTGAACAGCAATTCCTTGCAGATACTGCGTTTTTGCGAGAAAAAGTTAGCGTCACGACGCGTGAGGCTAACTAACTTCAACTCTCTTCGTTGTTGGCTTTTTCGTACATATACTTGGCCAGCACTGATGCTTTTTCGGCAATGTGTTTGCCGGATTCAATCTGTGGTGATCTATTAACTTCGAAAAAGTAGTGAGCGCCTGTGTCCTTACGAATCACCACGTCAACACCCGCGAACTCTCGGTTAAAAACCTGCGCGGCCATGATGCAATCGTCGATGATCTGCTTAGGCAAATCGGAAACAGCGACTAATGTTGCCTTGCCGCCTTGTGACGTATTGTTGGTATGTTTGCCCTCAATCGCCGTGCGGTACATTGCAAAGCGCGCCTCGTTACCTGCCACGATAACCCGGTAATCACCTTCATTTGGCAAAAATTCCTGCATTAAAAATGCAGTATCCGGGTGCTGTGTATAAATTGAACGCAATTCTTCCAACGATTGCACAAGATAATTATCCTGACCGCGCGACGCGTCGACACCTTTAAGTATCATCGGAAAGCTAAAAGGCAGTGTTTCGATGCGGTCAAGTGCAGCTGATCGGGAGTGTTCGCCCGCGCCAAAGACCGTTGCCGGAAATGGTAAACCTGCTTCCCAAAAACGCCAATACTGTGTCAATTTATTTTTGGAGCCTGCCATATTGGCTTCACTGTCAAAGCAGGGCACACTTTTTTTGTCTAAATAAATCGCACAGGCTAAGGCATGCTCGGGAAAACCACCCCACCGACGCTGATACACTACATCATAATCTGCTATGTCATTACCTGATTTTGTATCTACAATCGCCGCTCGCTCAGTCGAAATAATGTGCAGCAAATCATCGTAGAAGGCATACTCAAACTGAATGTCGAGCCGATCCGTCTGTGCTGCAGCGGCCAGCACAGTTACCAGCCCCTCGGCGTCGGCCTCATGTCGTTCAATTGATCGTTTGCTAAATAGCAGCAGCGCGCGTTTCATAGGTACCTGCCTTACAGCCCGAAGAAGCCTTTTTTGCCCGGCTCTTGCTGGAAAGATTCCAGGAGTTCGCGCTGATGTTTACTGAGCTTGGTGGGTGTGTCGACAATAATCGTTACAATGTGCGAACCGCGCGTATTGCTCTTGATGTGTGGCACACCATGACTGGATAGTTTGAAGTCGGTGCCGCTTTGGGTGCCAGCCGGAACTTTCATACCAATGGGACCATCTACCGTTTCAATGCTGATTTCGGTGCCAAGTGCAGCATGTACCATGTCGACGTGTTCGGTGCTAAGAATAATATCGCCCTCGCGGGTAAACTTCTTGTGAGGACGAACGCGGACGTTAACATACAGATCGCCCTTCGGTCCGTTGGCGATTGCTTCGCCGTGCTCGCGCAAGCGAATAACTGCACCGTCATCAATACCGGCCGGCACCTTAAGGGTAATCGTTTGATTTTTGCGCTCAGTTCCCTTGCCGTGGCACACGCTGCAGACTTTTTCCGGAATCTTGCCGGTGCCGCGACATTCATGGCAAATAGTCGCTTGTTGGATATTGCCAAAAATTGTGCGAACAGCTGTTACGACCTGGCCGGAGCCTTTACAGGTTGGGCAGGTTTTTAGCTCGTAGCCGGGTTCAACCGTAGTGCCGTTACAGTGCGAACAGGTATCGTCAATATGAAGTGACACGCTTACCTCGGTACCAAAAACCGCTTCTTCAAAGCTAATGTCAATTTTAGATTCTACGTCGCGGCCGCGTCGCTCGCGTTGCTGCTGACGTCCACCACCACCGCCGCCAAAAAAGTTCTCAAAGATATCGCCAAGGCCCAAATCACCAAAATCAAAGTTAACATTCTGCCCACCAAAACCGCCGCCGAACGGATTACCATCGCTCGCGGCACTACCACCAACACCGGCGTGGCCGAACTGATCATAACGCTGCCGTTTGGAAGGATCTTTTAGAACTTCGTAGGCCTCGTTAATCTCTTTAAACTTGGTTTCGTCACCGCCTTCTTTGTCGGGGTGGTGCTGAACAGCCAAGCGCCGAAACGCTTTCTTAATTTCGTCAGCGCTCGCGCCTTTGCCCACTCCTAGTATTTCGTAATAATCTCGTTTAGCCATGCATGTTCATTCTATTATATTTAGTGTTGCTGTGGTTGACTTTGATTAGCATTAACCGGCACAATCGACGGTGACGCCAGAATGGCGCCAAGCAGGCTCTTAACCCGGCTGTCGTCGCCAATGGCCACACCGGCTAACGCCGATAGGACATACACCTCGGTTACATCCTCTTTTTTGCCCTCGGAATCCCATAGTAAAATGAGTTCAAAGGTGTCAGTCCTGCCCTGATCACGCTCCAGCCAGACCACGCATGCCGGATCGGCGAACACAAAACGCAGTAGTTCTTTGTGGTTTGACTGATCCAAGATGACGTAGCGGCCGTTGTTTTCCCATACCTTTTGCGCCAGATCAAAGGCTTCAGCGCTCTGCAAGGCATGCACAAAAATCGGCAATGTCGTCGGGTCGATAGAGTGATGTTTGTCGCCAAATCCTAGCATATGTGTTTCCCTGATCCTTGTTTCTCTCTATTCTACTACATTACTCGGCAGTTGCCCGATCGAACGGCTGAAATAATGATATACCGCCCTCAGGAGGAGTATAGTTTACGGCGTCGGGGCCAAATAACGTAGCAGGAGTCATAGTACTGATGTCGGCAGAAGGACGTACCGGCAAAAGCTTGTCTTTGGCAGCAGCGCCTAGGTTGAGATTACCGGAGAAGTTACCATCAAGATCGGAGTTATCATCAAGCCTTAAGGTTCCACCGTCAAATTCCATGATGGGCCACTCTACGGTTTCTGGCGCTGCAGCCGCAACCGGCTCATTTTGCCCGGCAACGTCATTGGCAATCAGTTGAGGCGACTCAGCGGCGGCGAGATCTTGCGCCCGCGCATCCTGCTCCGTGCATCTACTAAGACAAATACCCAAGCCACTACCTATCCGGCTCAAAAGTTCGCGTCGTCGCTCTTCGCGTTCTGGCCGCTGAGCTATAATCCGCTCCATAACTTGGCTCATTGGTATATTCACGGGTGGCTGCTGATATTCCAGGCTGAGAGGCCAGTGCATCCTTGTCGCTTTAGAAGGGGTTATCTTTGGAACTTCATCATACATCTGTGTTTGCGCTGGAGGACGAGCAGTCCTTGTGCGACGCACACTAACACTGCCAACATAGGGAATAACTCTGGCCGTATTGCCCAAAAACAACTCGGGACGGCGAACCGCCGGGCGATGTCCGCCAGCACGGCGCATCTGACCTTCTAAGGTACTTAACTCACTGACAAGAGCACGGGTGGTTATATCGGTTCCCTTGGGGCGTTCTGTAGACAAGGACTTATTGCCCGGAGCGGGCGTGACAGTTCTTCTTGGCTTCATGTGCGGTACTCGTTTAACAGTTGCTATTTTTCGTCGACGACTTCACCTTCTACGGTGCTGTCTTTCTTCTTTTTGTTGTCGTCTGCTTCAGCAGCATCGTCGGTTGCTTCGTTTTCTTTGGCAGATTCGTACATTTTAGCACCAATTGGCATAAGCTTGTCATTTAATGCTTTGGTTGCGGCTTCGATAGCTTCCTTGTCGCTGTTTTCGTCGATCTTTTTAGCTTCTTCGATAGCTTCGTCCAAGCTCTTTTTGTCGTCATCGCTCATCTTGTCGGCATGGTCACTCTTCATTTTTTCGGCCTGGTAGATGGTGTTATCGAAAATGTTTCGAGCTTCGATAGCTTCGCGCTTCTTCTTGTCTTCGTCGGCGTGCGCTTCGGCTTCTTTAGCCATCTTTTCCACGTCAGCTTTGTCGAGATTGCCCGAGCCGCTGATCGTAATGCTTTGCTCTTTGCCCGTACCTTTGTCTTTGGCAGTCACATTCAAGATACCGTTGGCATCAATATTGAAGGTAACTTCAATCTGTGGAACACCGCGTGGCGCAGCCGGAATACCGTCAAGGGTAAAGCGGCCAAGCGATTTGTTGTCGCCGGCCATACCGCGCTCACCCTGCACTACGTGCACTTCTACTTGCGGCTGGTTGTCGGCAGCAGTTGAGAACACCTCTGATTTAGAAGTAGGAATAGTGGTGTTGCGCTCAATGAGCTTGGTCATCACGCCGCCCATGGTCTCGATACCGAGCGACAACGGCGTTACGTCCAGTAGCAGAACATCTTTAACGTCACCTTGCAGCACGCCACCTTGAATGGCAGCACCAACGGCAACGACTTCATCCGGATTTACACCCTTCATTGGGTCTTTGCCGAAGATTTGCTTTACTTTTTCCTGCACAGCTGGCATACGAGTCATACCACCAACTAGTACAACAGCGTTGATGTCGCTAGCCTTAAGGCCAGCGTCCTTCAAAGCTTTTTCGCACGGGTCGGCAGTCTTTGCGACTAGATCAGCAACAAGCTGTTCAAGCTTAGCGCGGCTGAGTTTGTGCTCGAAGTGCTTTGGACCATCTGCGTCGGCAGTCAAGAATGGCAGGTTAACGTCAACTTCTTGAGCAGTAGAAAGTTCGATCTTTGCTTTTTCGGCTTCGTCACGAAGACGCTGCATAGCAGCCTTATCTTCGGTAATGTCGATGCCGTGCTCTTTTTTGAACTCCTCGGCAAAGTAGTTAACGATAACGCGGTCAAAGTCGGCACCACCAAGATGCGTGTCTCCGTTGGTTGATTTTACTTCAAACACACCGTCGCCGAGTTCCAAAATAGAAACGTCGAAGGTACCACCACCAAGGTCGTATACGGCGATTTTTTCGTCACCCTTTTGGCCTTTGTCTAGGCCATAGGCCAAGGCAGCAGCGGTTGGTTCGTTAATAATGCGCTTTACCTCAAGGCCGGCAATTTTACCAGCGTCTTTGGTTGCTTGGCGCTGCGAGTCATCAAAGTAGGCAGGTACGGTAATAACCGCTTCGGTTACTGGCTCACCGAGGAAACTTTCGGCGTCGGCCTTCAGCTTGCTCAGAATCATAGCGCTGATTTCTTCCGGACTGTATTCTTTGTCGCCCATCTTGACCTTCACAGCTTGGCCGCTCTTAACAATTTCGTAGCCCATCAGCTTCAGATCGCGCTGTACTTCTTTGTCTTCGAATCTGCGGCCAATCAAACGCTTTACTTCATAAATAGTGTTCTTAGAATTGGTCACCTGCTGGCGACGAGCCACCTGACCAACCAAACGTTCGCTGTTTTTGTTGATCGCGACCACACTTGGTGTAGTGCGATTGCCTTCCGAATTGGCGATAATTTCCGGCTTACCAGACTGCATGACAGCCATAGCCGAGTTAGTGGTTCCGAGGTCAATACCGATAATTTTACCCATAAATGTAATCCTCCTTTTAAGATGAACATTCAAAATATACTGATATTATTTTAGCAGTCAAATATATAGATTGCTAACATAGCTCTATGATAAAAAATTAGCACTCATGTGTCAAGAGTGCTAATCATTATCCGATCACACGTGTATGCGTAGAGCGTACGCATATTACAAAATATGCGCTCAGGTGGCGGCAGGGGCGAATTCATCTTTTTGGCATGCGGCGGCGCAGTTTCTAAGAGTCGCGTATAAATTTCGGGCACAGTATCCCAGCCAAGCTCTTCTATATAGCTGACAGGCGTAACGGGCCAGCAACAAATCGGTTTTGCTAAGATTGCTGTTTTTTAACGTGTGGTCACTTTGACCATGGCGTGGCGGATGACTTCGTCATCGATTTTGTAGCCGGCCTGCAATTCTTCGGAGACGACTTCTTCGGTGCCATCGCCTTCTTCCATGGCGACAGCTTCGTGATAACGGGGGTCGAATGATTCGCCAACTGTTTTGATGCGCTGTACGCCAAGGTCGGCCAGTGTTTTCTCAAACTGCTTAACAACGCCGGCAACGCCCTTAACGTAGTCGTTATTTTCCAGTTCTTTCGGCACGTGCTTTAAGGCACGCTCAAAATTATCAATAACTGGCAACAAATCACGGATAATACTACCCTTTACGGTAGTTTTGAGGCTGACTATTTGCGCTTCGTGATGGCGGCGCATGTTAATGGCGTCGGCACGTTCGCGCTGTACGGCTGCGGTTAGTTCGTCAATCTGCTGTTGTAGTAGTTCGGCGTTGGCTACTACGTCAGATTGGTCTTGATTGGTTTGTTGATCGTCGGATGGTTTCTTGCTCATATATGTTTCCTTTTAATAAAACGCCGCCAAAAATCTACAAAAAATGTCAATATATCGGCGACAAATAAAATGATTTGATCAATCATACAGTGCCTCTTCCAGGGCTTCGCCGGCATGACGCACTAGTTGCATAACATCACGGTAGCTTTGGCGAGTCGGACCAAGCACGCCAATGTAACTGCGATCGCTATACGGACTTTGGAAGCGACTAATGATTAACGAGCAGCCGGCGCTGCGGCCAATGGGATTTTCGCGGCCGATATACACGCTCAGCGGCTCGTTGGGCGCCGCTTCACGAAGCCAGGGTTCCAGATTGTCTAATAAGCGGGCGACTTGCTGCACCTGAGACGTATTAATAAATTCGGGCTGCCCGAATAAATTAGATAAACCGCTCATATACAATTGGTTGCCGATGGTAGCGATTCCAAGATTATGCGTTAGCTCTACCAGTGTATCGACGGTACTGCGAATGGTATGTTCCGGTATACCGCCCGAACGCACTCGCGCCGTCAGTGCACGTTCGCCGCGCCGTTCTGCTCCCGAAGTATTATTTTGGTTCTCCACCAAGTGGTTCACATAATAACGGTATCCCTTGTCGGTTGGCACCCGACCGGCACTGGTGTGCGGCTGCTGGATGTATTCGGCATGCTCTAGCTCGGCCATGTCGGCTCGGATTGTTGCAGAACTAACTCCAAATGCTTTGGCGAGCAAGCTGGAACCTACAGGCGCTGCCACCTCGGCATATTGTTCAACAATAGCGCTCAGTATTTGCTTTTGCCGATCTGTCATACTACGTTCCTTTTATGCATACAGTGTACCGGTATTAGCACTCAGTCGTCAAGAGTGCTAAGAAGTAGCCGTCTGCTTTTGACGCATAAGTGCAACTTGCTCCTGGATCCAGTCCGGTTTAGGCATATACATGTGACCAATTTCGACGATATCTGACACTTTTATGCCTAGAAACCTACGCCCTACATCTTCGCGCAAAATCTCTTTGAGCGTAGCGTCCATATTAAGCGTGCCATCTGCATGCAATAAGCCCTCAGCGGTCATGCGATCAGCCTTGTATGTACGCTCCCAGTCGAGTAGGAGGGCATCCGTGCGATCTGCAACTTGAGTTAAACTCGTATAGTCCCAAAGTAGTTCCTCGCTCATACTAAGCCACGCCGGGCGCTTCGTGTGATGATTAAGGGCGACAAATCGTGAGAGATCTTCTAGCTCTTTATCCCAAAGGCAACCTTCCAGATCTAGATGCCCATACTGCGAGTGCCTGCTCACAACAGCATGTTCTTCGTCACTTAATCTTCGTGGAAGAATAGTGAGCTCTCGAACATCGTCTCGACTCTTACCCATATCGTGAAGAGCAGCGGCTACCGCTAAATCCGCATCTTCGCCGCTTGCCTTCAATACGAGTCCTCCCACTCTCATGCTATGGAGAAAGCTTTTTGACCGCTCACCTTCTGGCTGCCTTTCAGGTTGCCAGGCAAATTTTTCTAAAAGAGTCTGACCTTCAGGCGTAAGGCCGCTGATAATCGTCGTATACGCCTGCCATGACAAACCATCCAAAGTAGTTTTGTCAAAATAGGTATAGTCCTGAAATAGGGTAGCTTCCACTTCCACGGCACGTGCAATCATAAAATAATCCGCTAACTAGTATTTAGCTTAACTTTATAATCATTTTAAAATAATTGCAATGCCCGTCTGTGCGCATATTCCGCATCGAACGCCGAGGCTAAGTCAGGCTGACCATAGGGCCGCGTTTGTTTGCTGTACACGCATATTATAGACTGGCTATTTTCTGGGAAATTCGTTCTGCAATTTGCTCAGCCAACTCGACGGCTTTTGCATAGCGCGCCACTATTTGTTCACCATGGGCGATCTCATGGACAAGTTCTACTGCCTTCGCAAGATCATCATTAATGACCATATAGTAGTAGTCATTATCGATAGCTTCGTGCAGTTCTACCAACGCCGTCTGCATGCGCTTGCGCAAATCATCCGGATCGGTTGCGCCACTATAGCGGGCAATAAGCCGGTCAAACCATATATCGTAGTTTGGCGGTAGTAAAAACACAGGTTTTACGTTCATGCCAAGGTCGATATACTGCCTCACGCCGTTAACGTCTACGTCGCAGATTGCAATTTTATGATCTCGTGTGACGCGTTCTAGTTCTGCGATGCTCGTGCCGTACAGATTATCGGCATATAGGTTGGTTTCTATATATTGTCCTTTGTGCAGCATGTCGCGGGCTTGATCGCCACTGACAAAATAATACTCACGACCATTCTGTTCCATAATGCCGTTATTTTGACGCGGCTTACGGGTGGTGTGCGAGATAATAAATTGATAATCATTCGGGTGCGTCGCAACCAATTTATTAAGCAGCGTGTCTTTGCCTGCGCCGCTAATGCCAACCACAAATAACACGGGAGCATTTTTAACCGAAGCTAATGCTTCTACCGAAGGCGAATATGCTGCTTGCTCGCGTACAAGTTGTTCGTCTATTTCCATGTGCTCACTATACAGAATATTGTTAAGAGCGCCAACTGATATATACATGGCATGACCTTGAAAGAGGCGGTGTCTCGACTGGCGATAGCTAATGCTACTAAAGGGACACTCTTATAACATTGCATGACCGACGCTACCGCCATATCGAGACAACAGCATCCTATCTTAGGTTCCTCACCTCTGCAACACATTATAACAGGGGTAGTCGTTGTAATTTTATAATTCTTCAGAGTGTTTTAGCAAAAATAGCATCTACTGCCTACATAAATAGGCTTGCGACATTAAAAAGATTAGTCACGTTTGAGCATGACCGTAAAAGCCTCTGATGGAATATCAACTTTTCCGAAACGCTTCATACGCTTTTTACCTTTAGCCTGTTTGGCGAGCAGCTTTTTCTTGCGCGACACGTCGCCACCATATAAATAACCGGTTACGTCTTTGCGGTAAGCGCTGATGTCTTCGCGGGCAATGAATTTGCCGCCAATCGCCGCCTGTAAACTAACTTGGAAATTCTGACGTGGAATAACTTCTTTTAATTTAGCTACGACTTCCCGGCCAATGTGCTGCGACTCAGTGCGATGCAGCATGATACTTAGCGCATCGACTCGTTCACCCGCAACATAAAAATCCACACGTACCAGGTCTTCGACGCGATAATCGTCAAGCTCATAATTAAACGAACCGTAGCCACTAGTGACACTTTTGAGCTGATCGTAAAAATCTGTTAACAGATTAGCTAGCGGCGCATCAAAAGACACAAGCGCTAACTGTGCATCCACATACGATAAGTTTTTGTGCACGCCACGCTTGGATGCGACCAACTGAATAACCGCTCCAACGTAGTCCTTGGGCACAACGACTTCGCCTTTAATCCACGGCTCGCGAATTTCTTTAATTTGGGCCGGATCGGGAAGTTCCGAAGCACTTTTAATGTCCAACTCTTCGCCATTTAGCAGCACGACTTGGTAGTCGGTCGAAGGATTGGTTACGACCAATTCCAAGCCGTACTCTCGTTCCAAGCGCTCCTTCACAATGTCCATGTGCAAAAGACCCAAGAAACCAACGCGCACGCCAAAACCCAAAACCGGTGAGTTTTCCGGCACAAACTGCAGAGCTGAATCGCTAAGTGACAGCTTATCTATGGCGTCTTTTAGTAGTTCGTAGTTTTCGTTGCTATCCGGGAAAAAACCAGCGTACACAAACGGCTTTACATCTTTATAACCGGGTAAAGCCGCGCTTGCGGGCCTTTTGGTGACGGTTACGCTGTCGCCTACCTTGGCTTCGCGAGTGCTTTTAAGGTTGGTAACAATATAGCCAATTTCACCAGCCTCAAGATCATTAGCAGGCGTAAGACCAGGTGTTAGCGAGCCGACCTCAAGTGCTAAACCATTACTGTCAGTAGCCATCATCGTGAGCTGTTCACTCTTATGAATGGAGCCGTCAACTACGCGCACATACAAAATAACGCCGCGGTAGTCATCGTAGTAACTGTCAAAAATCAATGCCCTTGTTGCTTGTCCTGCGTCACCCTTTGGTGATGGCACCTGCTTAACCACTTCTTCTAACACTGTTTCGACGCCCATACCAGTCTTGGCAGAGATCAGTAAAATATCTTCTTTTTTGCAGCCAAGCAAACTGATAACTTCTTTGCTGACGCGTTCTACATCCGCTGCTGGCAAATCAATTTTGTTAAGCACCGGGATGATCTTAAGATCGGCAGCGATTGCCAGATAGACGTTGGCTAAAGTTTGAGCTTGAATACCTTGACTGGCGTCTACGACCAAAATAGCGCCTTCGCAGGCCGCGAGACTGCGCGAAACCTCGTAGCTAAAATCAACATGCCCAGGCGTATCGATTAGATTAAGTTCAAAACCTTTGTAGTGCATGCGCACTGGTGCCAGCTTAATCGTAATACCTTTTTCGCGCTCCAGATCCATCTTGTCGAGCAGCTGCGCCTTCATGTCGCGCTTCTGGACAGTGCCGGTCATCTCGAGCAAACGGTCAGCCAATGTTGACTTACCATGGTCAATATGCGCAATTATACAAAAGTTACGGATGTGGTCCTGATTCATTGCGCTTTATTATAACAGAGGTAGAGCAACTGCCCAAATGAGCTACTGAATGCGAATCGGTCGAAGAATAAGCTGTTTGACCTTAAAGAGCACGGTTTTAGCCTCTTCCAGACCGAACAAGGCCGAAATACCCGTGTGTACCAAAAGCGTCACGCCGGCGATAAATGCAAACTTAAAACCCAAGGTAACAAAACCGCGGTCGGTCAAATTTAGAGGCAAGAAGCCAACCATAATATAAGCCGTCATTGAGCTAAATCCAGTCACCGAGACGATACGCAGACAGCCTCCCCAGAATATGCGATTGAACAACATCGGATCGCGAATAAGCATGATTGTTACCAGCAAAAATACTTCCGCGCCAGCCGCGATTGACTGGGCCATGGCCAGGCCCGCGATCCCATAGCTGGTCTTACGCGCTAAAGTAAAGGCCAAAATAATGTTTAGTCCAATGGTAAAGAATGATACAAATAGCGGCGTCCAGGTATCTTTACGGGCATAAAAATAACGCGAAATCATGCTATAGATAATGCGGAAAAATATCGCCACTGTCAGATAGCCAAAAATCAATGCCACCGACTGCGCCACATCACCGTACAACAAGCGGGCAAGATAGCCGCGGCCGAAGAAACAAACCACCACAACCGGCATAGCTAGCCAAATCATGACCCTCAAAATACGCAGGAAGTCCTTGTCGAACAGATCAGGTCTTTTTTGCGACAACCTGGCAGCCAGGCGCGGAAAAGCCGCAGTTGCGATTGAAGTACCAAGCAGCATAATAGGTACGTTTTGCAGGGTCGTAGCATAGATGTAGTAGCTGGCTGGACCTTGGCCCAATGCCGTGGCACGGTTAATTTCAACAATGCTGTTAATAGAGTCGATTCCCTGGTCGACCGATCGGGCCGGAAGTTGCCGGAGTACTTGTCTAAAATCAGCTGACTTCACCAAAATCTTCGGTCGATAGCGGAATTTAAGCCCCCATAGACCGAGGCTTGCCACAATGAGCTGCAAACAACCGCCAATTAAAGCCCCGACACCGAGGCCAACTACGCCAAGATCATTTTTAAACAGGTACACGCTGGCAATAATCGATAGGTTATAAAACAATGGCGCGATAGCAAAAAAGAAAAACCTGCCAAAAGTTTGTTGCACCGTTGTGATCACGCCAGAAAGCGTAAAGAGTAGTGGATTAAAAGCCACCAGCCGCATAATCATGGCAGCCTGACGAGACTGTTCGGCATTCAGGTGCGCATAGAGCAGTAATTTATCGGCAAATATAAAGATAATGATTCCGACAACCAGCATCAGAATACTTAACACGTTAAGCAAGCTACTGGTCAGCTCCCAGATCCTTTTGCGGTTGTTCTCGTGTAATCTATCCGACAAAACGGGCATTAACGCTACACCAATGGCACCAGCCGAGATAGTCAAAAAGAAGAAATCGGGAATTTGGAAGGCGGCGAAAAAGGCGTCAGTACTGCCAGGATGCAGTTGGGTAAAGTTAGTACTGATCAGGCGGTTACGGAAAAATCCAAGCACCTGGCTAGCCAAAGCCGCAGCTACCAGTAGCGTAGCGGCGTTACTTAAGCTGACGCGCTTGGTTGCACGAGTAATAATGCGATTCATTACGCCCTATTATAAGCCATAGATACATCTTATCGTAGGGGTAAAAACGAAAAAATCCAGGAATAATTCCGGATTTTTTCGTTACACGCTTTAGCGCCCACGTCAGAAGGACGTTGCGGGGCTTAGTACGACCTAGTAGAGAGCGGCGGCCTTGGGCATTACTGCACCATGGAAAAGTTTTTTAACTTCTTCTGCCTCGACAGTTTCTTTTTCGAGCAAGACATCTTTAAGAGCTCTGAGCGGCTTAAGATTTGCCTGGATTACAAGACGAGCACGAGCAGCAGCCTCTTTGATGAGTGCTTCGACTTCATCGTCGATAAGCTTAGCTGTTTCGTCAGAATATTCACGCTCATGCACAAGGCGATCGAGCATCATACCATCGTCAACCTTGAATACTTGGTTGCGGAGCTTCTTGCCCATACCCTGATTAACAATCATGTCACGAGCAAGATCGGCTGCAGCCGGCAAATCAGAGCCAGCGCCCGTGGTAACGTGGTCGTCACCATAAATGATGGCTTCGGCAATACGGCCGCCAAGCATTCGAGCAAGCACATCTTTAAATTCGACAATGCTGTGATAGCTCTTATCTTCGGGTGGAATAGACCAAGTCACGCCGCCGGTACCGCCACGCGGGATGATGGTAACTTTGTGAATCGGGTCGCTGTCAGGTAGCACGTGGCCAACTATTGCGTGGCCTGCCTCATGGTAGGCGGTCAGTTCTTTTTCGCGGTCGCTCATCACCTTGCTCTTGCGCTCGGGTCCAATTGCAACACGCTCAAAAGCAGCCACAACATCTGCGTTAGAAATTTCTTTGTGGTTGAGCCGCGCCGCAATAATGGCAGCTTCGTTGGCAATATTGGCTAGATCGGCACCGGACGAACCGGCTGTTTTTGCAGCCAGGGCGTTCAGATCTACATCTTTAGAAACTGGTTTTTTCTCGAAATGGACTCTTAGGATAGCCTCGCGGTCGCGACGTTCTGGCAAACCGATATTTACACGGCGGTCAAAGCGGCCCGGGCGAAGTAGGGCAGGGTCGAGTACGTCAGCGCGGTTTGTAGCCGCCAAAACAATCACGTTCTGACCTTGTTCAAAGCCGTCCATTTCAACCAGAATTTGGTTCAAGGTCTGTTCGCGTTCATCGTGACCACCGCCCATGCCAGAACCACGACGGCGACCAACGGCGTCAATTTCGTCAACGAAAATAATACATGGCGCATTCTTCTTTGCCTTTGCAAACAAATCACGAACACGACTTGCACCAACGCCGACAAACATTTCTACGAACTCAGAACCAGAGATACTGAAGAAGGGCACGTTGGCTTCGCCAGCAACGGCTCGGGCCAGCATAGTTTTACCGGTTCCCGGAGGTCCAACCAACAAAACGCCCTTCGGAATCCGCGCACCGAGGTGTGTAAACTTCTTTGGATACTTCAAAAATTCAACAACTTCTTCTAAGTCTTGCTTGGCTTCATCAGAGCCTGCAATGCTTTTAAAGACAACTTTGTCTTTTTCGTTACCGTACAAACGAGCACGGCTTTTACCAAAGCTCATAGCCTGATTGCCTTGGCCTTGTGCGCTACGCAGCATGAAAAAGAGTACTAAACTAATGGCAAGTACCGGCAATAAAGTTGAAGCAACGGTGCCGATGATCGACCCGGTCGAAGAAGCCGGTTTGTAGGTTACTTCAACCTTGGACAGATCAAATCCCTGGTCTTTTAGGCTGCTATTAGGATCTTTGTAAGCCTTAAGCGTCGGCTGACTTTGACCTTTTTTGGTGATGTCAAGTTCGTTGCCATTAACATCGATCTTAGAATATTGACTTTTGTTTGCATCTTTAACTGCTTGGGTAACAGGCACGCTGGAAAGCGTTGCTGATTGACCGTATGCGGCAAAGATAATCAAACCGAATAGTATTAACAGGGCTATAAAGCCGACACCTTTAAAAGTACGCCGGCCGTTCCCGCCCCTGTTCGGGGAACGAAAATTTTTCTTACCATTATCCATATGTTGCAATTATACACTGTTACTCTGTTTTTGCGATGGTTCGCTTTGTTAGCTCCAGATACGCTTTCCGGACCTTCAGCAAATACCCAGCATTAACATCTCGTACGTTGCCTGGCTTGTCAACCTTTGCAGCGATAACCAGACGCTCGATTGTCTTACGGTCAAAATTCCGAACACCCTTGCAACGCAACCATGCCGCCATAATCTCGCACGATACATCGTACGGCTGCATAATAAACCATGCCCGCGCTAGGCCAGCCGAAGTTTGATGCGCGTTTATTTCATGTAATAACAGACTATCAATCAGCGGATTAGCGTGCGCTGCGCGTTCAATATACTCGAGCAACAACGCCCTGCCCTGTTCTCCCAGGTCCCCTATAAGATGATGGCGGATATAATTGCGCAGATATGTGTCACTATTGTTAGTGCTGTCTTCGTGCCACATAAGATTGTGTTGACCTGCATATGCAAGCAAGTCACGTTTGCGCACCTGTAAAAGCGGCCGCACAATACCCTCATTGGAACCAAGCGCACTCAAACCTTTTCGTCCCGTGCCGCGTAGTACATTGATAATCGCCGTCTCGATTACGTCATCTTGATGATGAGCCGTTATGATCGCCGCTGCCTTTGTGTGCTCTTTAACGCGGCGCAAAAAGGCATAGCGAGCAGTCCGGGCCTGCGCCTCGCTCGTCCCGGCGCCCAACTGGCCGCGCTCATATATATAAGGAAAGTTATATTGCTTCGCCGCTTCGGCTACTAATTGCTGGTCCAGATCAGAATCTTCGCGGATACCATGCTCAAAATGCGCCACGACCAAATCAAGGTCCGGTTGGCACGCAAGCAAGTCGAGCAAGACCATCGAATCCACGCCGCCCGACACCGCCACCACGTATTTTCCTGGCTTTACAGCAATATTCATGGTGTAATTGTACCAGTATGTCAAGTGTGCCACCTATTTTGTTTGCAACTGGTAATGACGTGAAGTTTCGCAGTGGCGCTGCGGTATGCCAGCAGTTTGGCGTTAGGCTCGAACAATTAGCGTTAGATATTCCCGAGATCCAAGCCGCGGACGGCGAAGTGGTTGCCCGCGACAAAGCTTTACGTGCTTACGAAATGACTCAGAAACCGGTGATTATCTCTGACGACTCCTGGATTGTTCCTGGTCTTAATGGCTTCCCTGGCCCTTTTATGAAATTCGTTGCTCAGTGGCTCACACCAGAGGATTGGCTACGCCTAACTACACATCTAACCGACCGCCGCATTATCTTACGGCAAATAGTGGTCTATCAGGATCAAAACGGGCAGCAACTTTTTGCTACCGATATAGAAGGCATATTGCTAACAGAAATTCGTAGTTTAGATAGCAGCTCATCAAGTAACAGCGTCGTTTCACTTGATGGCGGCAAAACCAGCATTGCCGAAATGGCCGAAACCAAAGCGACATTGGCCGACATTGACGCCCACACTTCCTGGCATGACCTTTGTGACTGGCTCAAGAAATAATTTCAAATCCTACCGGGGTAACTTACGCGAAAAGCCATCCCGAACTTTTTGAAAACTGCCTGAAGTAGCCTTTCTTGACTAAGTCTAGGTGAGAAGGCTCTGGCCAACAGGGATAAAACGTGGTATATTTGGGTACTGTTAGGTGCTTCCTTCGGGAAGCGCAACATGGCGGCGTAGCTCAGCTGGTTAGAGCACAGGACTCATAAGCCTGGGGTCAGTGGTTCAAGTCCACTCGCCGCTACCACCAAAGCACTCGAAATAAATAGAATGGAAAACTGTCCTATTTTTATGATCATTCGGTAAAGGAAGAGTACACGTGACAATGCCCGATCCCGAAAATGTCGCAATGACATTCAATTTTGACCCTACCAATCCGACTCACGAAGCAGCCAGGCTTGGGTTTATGGCCATGTCCGACCAACTTGGCATAATGTATGATCGAAGTTTGCAATCTCTGGCCGCAGAAGATATGCTGCCTGAGGATTACTTGATTGCTACTTCTGCAAAAATCTATGATACCGATTTATATGGTCAAAACGCGGCAGTAGCCCTTAAGTTTCTAACCACCGATCCTACGAACAGGGTCAAGACTTGGCCCGAACAACCTACTTACCGCGATCTGCGCACTTTTATGCAACAGAGAGAATACTCTCGACATGGCCTGCATGGAAACCTGGGAAGAACTTTAAACGTGCTACTCGCAAGTGTGGATCTAACATATCCGATTACAAGAGATACGGATATTGAGCGCCTCTCGATAGAAGGTCTTGAAGCCCGGCTTCGGGAGACTTTTAGTCAAGATGGACCGCGAAAGTTTCAGCAACACGTCAGCACTATCTTAAAAACTCAGCTTAGAACAGGCAAGCCCGCTTCCGAAGGCGAACTGTTAGGCGAACTGTTAATAGGTGGCCGGCTGCTTGAGAAAAAAGGAGCACGCCTTACCTGCGAGCAAGTAGAGCGAGAAGGCTTGGCCGTTATAGCCAATGCATACGGCAGCAAACGCCAGGTAGCAAAATGGCTAGAAGAAACTTCACACTATAATCATGACTCAGGATCGGAACCAGCAATCTAGAGCTAAAGCAGCCAACTTGCCACCAGCATCATTACACCGTAATTCGCTATGAAGCGACTTGGTCAATAAGCAAGCCGCCGGTCGGCGATTCAATTTGGGTAGTTAATTGCATGGCATTATGCGACCAAGCATCTTCGGGCGGAAAACATGTCTCTATAATATGACCTGCCACTTCAGGATTATATGGACGAGGTGCGCCAAGTGCATCAATAATAGCCTGCTTGCCAAAACGTGCGGCCGTAGCTGCCGGATCTTGGCTCATCATGATGTGACCGAGCTGGATAAACTGCGTCGTTTTCATGACTTCCGCGTGAAACTTGTCTTGCCAGTCTATTCCAGGAGGATGTCCGAGAGTAACACCTGGGTCAGTAACCCCAAAAAGTTGTCGTGCTACTTCAATCTTGGCTCGTACAAAGTGCCAGCGGTCATTAAAAACCGGGTGGGGCTCAAGAAGCGCCCGATTAATGTACGAGGCAGGGGCAACATCACGCAAACTAGTAGCCAATGCCTGTTCTTTGTCCGCACGCTCGGTCCTCGCTTTATTCACGAGTTCCATATTTTACATAGTAGCTTTCAGAAAAGATTCATCCAGCGATGGCCCCTTTTGCAAACGATCAAGAATACCCTGAGTAGTCCCAAGCATATCGTCTGGGGAAAAAATGCCATCGCTCAGGATGTCCACCTCGTAGCCTATGAGCGTCGTCTCTGTTTCGATAAAGCTCTGCACCGCCGGCAATGCCAGAAGAAGCTCATGTAACTGCTTGTCATTAGCTGCCGTAACAGTTACATCTCTTTTGATAAGATCTTCCCAACTTGCAAGATCGCCCACATCAGGCGGCAAGTATGATCCGCTAGTTTCCATATCTTTTGACATAACTAAGGGATTCTATCAAGTATCTCTTCTATACGCAACCCTGCTGTATTTCATCTGGGAGCATTGCATTCTGTTCGTCCTGTGGTATTATCTATTGACAAACACCTCTTTTTCTTATGAGTATCGCAGAAGATCACCCCGAACAACGCCCCGCCGGCCTTCCGCCGATACGAAAAAATGTCGATCCAATTGACGTTGCAGCATCATTTATTGAGGCCTATCGGGATGAAGGCCCTTGCTTCACCGGCAATGTTTTCGATGCCGAAATTAACGGCGAACCACCGACTGTACTTGCACAAATGAGGAAAAATTACGGAGACGCATATAGCTTATTAACCATGCAAACCGACACTTTTCTTCGCCAAGCTCAAGCTTTCCAGGTCATCCAAGGGATCTTCTTTGAGGGAATCAATCGCACGTACGCACAGACGCAAGAATTTGTAGACCGGGACGTATTTGGGCGGGTCATCGAAACAGAACCCGAGATGCGCTGGCACGAGCGACTTGAGGGATATGAACTTGTTGAAGGCATCGACATTCCCTGGCTTTCGAGCAAGTTTCAGCTATGCGCCGCACCGCGCATTCGTACAACAATACCAAGCAAAAACGACAGCCTGGAACTTGGCTATATGAGCAGTTCTGGTGGTTTTCAGACAATAGAAAATCACGAGGGACAAACCATAGACGCCGGCGAGGTACAAAAAGTATCGCTGCCACTACTGGGAAAATTGAGCTTAAGCCATAAACTCGAAGATGGCGGCAACCTTGCCATTCCGGCTGAACGCCACCGTCATGCAGCAGCTCGGCATATCCAGAACCTGTACAGACGAGCCTGGAATAGAGAGCTGCCCAGCATTACATGCATGGATGCTGTGGTTGTAGTGCCCGGCATCTCAGGCACCGGCAACGTCGAATCAACTGATCTCTTTATCGATCTAGGCAGCAACGAAGGCGACAAAGCTGGCGACTACAAAACCACGCTCCTTATAAATGGTCAGACAGCAGGAGAGCATTACCTCGGTGCCAACGCCTCTAATCGCACGCTTGGCGTTGATTCGTCCAATACACTTTTTTCGTTTCCTGCTTTGCCCGAAATGTTGCCTAGTCTCCCCCGAAAAGCCTTCACGCGCGAGACAGAGGACATGACGCTGTCACTCATCGCATTGCCCGTATTGCAATCAGGCTTTAACCGCCGAAAACCACTCATGAAATTCTCCGGCGACACTCAGCAACCAATTCACTATCAATTAGACCCCAAACGCCCATGTTTTTTGGGTCATGTATCCCTCGTGGGCAGCTATTAACCGCAACTTTTTTGCTGTACAAAATTTAATCATTCGCCAAAGCGTCGCTCTGCTATAGTAGCGCCATGACCGCTGGAGAAAACAGCGACGTGGCGTTTGCGGCACGGCGTGCAGTGCATGATTACCTTGATGTAGGTCCCGAACCAGGCTACGGCGAAATAGATAGTGGACAACTCGACGAATGGATTGCAGCGTGCAAAACAGTGGGTGCAGCCGCCCTCACATCTATCCAACCCTCGGTGATCATGGAGATTGCTACGAGGTATTGCTGCCGAGCGCCACGCGCCATTGGATGGGCGGCGGTGCAGTGTTTGGGCAATGGCACGGTAGCATATTTGACCGCGACAGGAAGCGAACATACCGCTTGCGCGTCGCGCCAGACGGCCCTTCAGATTACCTGGTTCTCCCTCCATCCGTTTTACTTAACACAGAATATCCCGCCAGAGGCCCGATAACACGTGGCAGCCTGGAAGCGTATCTGAAACTAACGATTGCCACTTCCACTTTTGAAGACATAAATAGCTTACCCCGGACTGATCCTCGGCTTTTCGAGCACACTCAAAAAGTAAATGAGCTAGTCGGAGCCTACATCGAAAATAATATGGCCAGGCTGCGCAAATATGCCACCAGCGCTGACTCGCAAAACATAGATCCCGAGCAAGCTGTGGAATGGTATATAAACCTGCCCCCATACCAGGATCCTGCACACCGTTATTACGGCGATGCGCTGGAGTCAGCTATCTCGAAACTCGAGATTCAAGATCTGGAATCAGGACTCACGCCAGATGAAAAATATCTTTTAGCATCAATGCATTTAGAGTCCGCCGTCAGTTTTGATTCTCAGCGGCATAGCGGCGTGCCAGCTCTAATCGGAAGCTTCGACCGCGCCGGGCAACTATGCGAAGAAGCAGTGGCTGCGGCTCCCGAGATTCATTGCTGCGCTATCGGGCCGCACTTCACGGAGCAAGCGCTCCGCTTCATAAAGCGATAACCCTTAACGAGGTTACCGACGAGAATATTACCACCTACTGCGATCATCTATTAGGCCTGTTACGCCAAACACTAGAAGATTACGATGAACTTAATAATCCTACGTCCGCGGAGGCCGCCAGCCTCACATCGCTCATACATATTTTTACCTTTCATCTGCTGACAACAGATACGGTAGACCACAGTCACATAACCGTTCCTGCTTCTCTTAGGCAAAGCAATAGCAACACAGGAGAGAGCGGATATGACGCCTGTATTTGGTTCCAAGGGCGCGAAGGCTACTCGTCAAGTTTGTTCAAAGCATATGTCGATACTGTAAAAAACGCCGACCCGGCACTGGACGAAGGCGTTATTATTTTTACCCCGCAAATGCTCGGCCAGTCCAAGCCTGCGCATAATTTTGTAACTTCGCGCACGTTGCTTGCCGAAGCCAACGGCGCAAGCATTAAACCGGATCATCACAAACGTCTTCGCAGAACCCGCGTAGCTATAGCAAAGATACTAAACAAAGCTACCGAGTAGTACTGTTCAGCGATGGGGGTGCTGTTGTCAAAAATGTGTTTGTATTCCAGCTGATTTACGCCTAGGCTACGGTGATGGAACGTGTGAAACCAGCCACTATTAAGCAGCACATCCGCGATGAAATTGCCGGCATTGCCGCTTTTGATGCCATGGAACAAACCCACATCGCAGACGCCTTGGCCTGGATCGACAGCGGCGCTAACTTGTTTAGAATTACGTCGCCCGATAAACCGCCCAAACATTTGGTTTCGTATTTTGTTCTTGTAGATCCGGAGCATCGTAGTGTGCTGCTAGGAGATCATATTAAAGCACAATTATGGTTGCCGACCGGCGGCCACGTTGCCTTAAATGAAGATCCGCGCGATACCGTTAGGCGCGAATGTAAAGAAGAACTTGCTACCGAGGCCACGTTTCTGCGCGGCAACGAACATCCGTTTTTCATTACCGTCACCCAGACCGTTGGCCTAACCGCCGGTCACACCGACGTAAGTCTGTGGTTTTTGCTGCGCGGCAATATACACGACACATTCGCGTTTGAACGCCGCGAATTTAACGACATGACCTGGTTTACCTTTGACGAGATTCTAGAATCCCACCCGGCAATCTTTGACCCGCACATGCAGCGCTTTACACGCAAACTACTAAAATCGTCGTAAAGCTATAAAGGTCGTACGTGATACACATGGTGCGTCGGCACTGGCAAGTGCCAAAGACTTACTAACACGATTACGATGATGGCAGTCAATGCAAACAAAACTAACGCCGCGCAGTACCTGTCCATTTGGCCACGAAGCTGCTCATCTTCTGGGAAGTCTTTAGGAAAGCCGACAATCATCTTAAGCATGCATCTGGTTGTCTTCCAGTACTCCCCGGGAGCCACCGCGTGGTACGACGGCGAACCAATCGACTCGTAGTATGCGGCATGCCTCTGCCCCAACGCAGTAAAGAATTTAGAAGCAAAAGACAAAAACAGTAAGATAAAGCCGATCAAGAAATACTCAATAAAGACATACTGCGCCGAACCAAGAAAATGATACACCGCCCGCAAAAAATTCAGAACTTCCATAATGTCGATAATATTACACCATATTACCTAATAAATCAAGCTGATTGTCTATATTAACACTCTCGAGAGTATCCCTTGACGTCAAGGAACAGATGAGATACACTTGAAGTAATGAAAACTCCACGCTACACCATCGACACTCTGCACCAACAATTTCCTGACGACGATGTGTGCTTGGATTACATGTTTAATCGACAATATGGCAACCTTCCGGCCTGTCCGAAGTGCGGCGTGGTCAATCCTCGTTACTACCGCGCTCGTGGTCGTAAGTGCTACGCCTGCAATGATTGTGGCTACCAACTTAGTCCGTTAGCTAACACTATCTTCCATAAGTCCGATACCCCGCTTACAAAGTGGTTCTACGCCATCTACCTGTTCGGTGTCGGCAAAAACGGCGTGAGTGCTAAAGAAATAGAGCGGCACTTAGGTGTCACCTACAAGACTGCTTGGCGTATGGCAAAACAAATTCGTCTCATGATGCAGCAAAACGGCAGTATGTTATCCGGCATTGTTGAAGCCGACGAAACCTACATTGGCGGCAAGGCGAAGCAAGAGCGCAAATTTGATAACAAGACAGCCATTGTTGGTATCGTCGAAAAGAAGAAAGGTATCGGCCAAGTCAAAGCCTTTGCGACCAAACAAGCAGATGCCACGGTTACGCTGCCATTCTTGCGAGCCAGTATTCTGCCTGGTTCAACCTTGCAGACTGACGAGAGCCGGATTTACTCCCGCGTGAAGCGAGACTTCACCCATGAGTTCGTAAATCACAGCAAGCTAGAGTACGTGCGTTCAGGCGTACACACCAACACCATTGAAGGTTTTTGGGGCCAGCTCAAGCGCTCCCTAGACGGGACGTACCATTGCGTTAGCCCGAAGTATCTTCAGTTTTATGTGAATGAGTTTGTATATCGGTACAATCACCGTCAGGTTGCTGCTTTTCCGGCTTTGCTGGAAGCGGCTGTGCAGCGCGTTCAATAAGGCTCTCAACATCTTCTTGAACATTAGGGTTACGCTCGGAGTCGGGTAGCGACGCTTCGTACTTCTTGATGCTCTCTCTAATTTCTTCGTCGGATTTGTTGGGCATAGCTATATTGTAGCGCCCGCTACATGCCCTTGAATATATCAGAAACAGATACGCGTAGGCCCTTCGCTAACTTCTGCAAAGTAACTGGTCGCGGCCAGCGCCTACCAGTTTCAAAATAGGCTAGAGATAAACGGCTAATATCAAGGTCATCAGCAAAATCAGTTTGCGTCAGGCCACGTGCTTTTCTAAGTTCAGCAAGGCGTCGGCCAAAGGCTAATAAAAACTTTCGTTCTTGGGGATCTTTCACCTCTTTAGCGTAGAAGATGTTAACGAATTGTCATATCTACAACTTGTAAACAAGTTTGTGTTGTTTTACACTGCTTACAGATTGTTTGTTTACGGAACGTATACAAGAGATTTGGAGATAAAACATGGCAATTACTCAATTTTTCAACGATGAACCGCTGCCCAATGACATGCCGTGCGTTATTTGCGGTAGGCATATACCATCAGCCGAAGCTACAGCTGGTCTGCTTGATGTCGACAACCAACAGCAATTTGCCTGCAACGGCCACTTCTGGAACCCGCACCAGTTTATAGCGGGTTGGGCTGACTTCATGGCTGCCGAACGGGTAAAGCAAACCCATGACCAATTTGCGTTTGAATACGGTGAGGTGCCGGATGCACGGACTTTGTGTTGAGTGCCGCTCGCTGAACGGCCACGGCTCATTGTCGTGGGATTTAGCGCATCATATGTACGCTCGTTCGTTGTGCGGAAAGATTGCTATTGTGACCGACAGGCCAAAGGAGTTGTTATCTGCTACTCGCAAGCAATGGATGCGGATATACAGGCAAGGACTGAATGAGCAAGCAAGTAGCCTGAATACGCCACGGGTACTTGAGCTTATCCATATCCTAGCCAATATGCAGAGCATGACCTTTTCGGCCAAATCACCGGACGATTTGTTGGATGCTGACGTGACCTTTGCGGCGGCTGATGACTTTGTACGAATACCGCCGGTTTGCCCGACAGTGTATGTTACCTATCCTTTTGAGCGCGAGAAGTTGCATATGCTGACGAGTTGGATGCCGAGGAATGGGTTGGTGGTGCTGTATGAGTAGCTTGCTTGGTATATTGCAGCGGCGTAAGGTTGTGCCTGATGATTTGCTCACTTCTCAGCTCTTTAACGAGCGTGGGTTTTATCAAGCCTTCATGGGCGATCTAAAACGCTGCACAGACGAAGTGATTATTGAAAGCCCATACATCACGACAACCAGAGTGAACGCTCTGTTGCCGGTGCTAACGAAGTTGAGCAAGCAAGGTGTGAAGATCACGGTAAACACACGTCATCCCAAAGACCATGACGAGCTGCTACGCATTCAAGCATGGATGGCGATAAAGAAGTTGCGGCCACTCGGTATTAGAGTGCGGTTCTTTACCGACTACCACCACCGCAAGATTGCTGTGATCGATGGCAGGATATTGTGGGAAGGTAGCCTGAATATTCTTTCGCAAAGTCATAGCCGGGAGATTATGCGGCGGATTGAGTCAGTTGAGCTGGCGGAACAGATGGTGCGGTTTTTAGGGTTACGGAGGTTTTGGCAGTGAGTGTGGCAGGAGTCTGTCTGATATTATATGGGCATGAAGCGTATAGCATATCTTTTGAGCGTGATCGGGCTTGTAGTTATATTGGCAGCAGCAGCGGCCGTAGTGTATGCGATGGTTTTCGCCAGCATAAAAAATACAGCAGCCAAAGATAGCTTTATTACAGCGTTTGGCGGTGCGGCCTTCGCTTATCTGTTCGTGAAGTATGGCGAGATGTTTACCCGACTTTCTCAAAGAGAGAAGCTCAATGTCGATACCGTGGTTAATCTTGAGTATTTATTTAATAAGCAGTTGAACCAACTAGGCGACAATATGGCTGTCTCAAAGCAGATGGCCGATGCACTAAAAAATAAACGGCCACTTCATTTTCTTGAGTTCAAACCAATTACAGTCGGTAATATACGTCTACAAGACATGAAAAATGTTGATTTTATTAACGACGTCTTTAACTATTTTGATAACCTCGAAAAGCTCAATGCCGACATGCGCACACTACAAAAGATGTCCGAAAAGCTAATCGACGACATGTTAAAAGCACAGGGGCGTTTTACCCCGCAAGAGTACATGACTATCCAGGCAATATACGACGCCAACTCAAAAATCCTTATCGCCCAGCTTGAAGCAATCCTCGGTTTCTTAGAACGTGCTAATAAAACCGTTGGCCAGCTTATCGGAAAGATTGGCTACGTCAAAAAACATCGTGCGTGGTGGCTTTCGTTGGCGGTGCCAGGCTTCAATGCTACACATTACAACGAGAAAAGGCTCAAGAAAGAACTACCAGGCTACATAGCACAATTCAAAAAAACTCAACAAGAAAATATCGAGCAAAGCCTCAAGGAGATTGATGAGGTAAAAAAGACGATCAAAAGTAACGGCAAACCTACAAGCTAAACAACGTCTTCAACGACTCGTCCGCCAACATCCCCCCAATTATTAGCAGCAGGCTTAGCGTAGATCGCCGAACCCTTACCGTGCTTTATTTCGATGGCACGCCCTAGCTTTGCGGCGAGTACCATTGAGCCTGAACCATTACCCTGTGCTTCGGGGATATCCCAATCACTCGCGAATGTACGAGCACGGATTAGGCCCTTTGCTTCATCAATCCAAGCCCAGACCATTGTATGCTCTAGTGTTTTTGTATCGTCGAGATTGATGCGCTCTACTGCTTCGGCACTTTCTAGCTGTTTATAATTCCAGGGCGGCATGATCGCTAGACTGGCTCGCGCCCAGGTGAGGTCATTTTCTTGCCTGGTCGTAATCTCGCCATCTCGTCCGAGCATATTCTCGGCTGGTCTCCCGCGTAGTTTTGCAAGTAGCCAGGCGGTTGCCAGCACGCCCACACCGGCAAAGCCAATCTCGCCCTGTGGATGGATAACGCTAATGTCGGCCTTAGCTAGATCGTTTACAAAGATGGTTTCGCCGGTGTCCAGCTCGCGAGCCATTGCTTGGCGTTCGGTATCGGGAATATGCTTACCTTCGTCAATGACTACGCTGGCTGCGTCGCCAAAGTTACCGTTGGCGTCGGTGAAGACCCTAAGAAAATGAGTGTTGGTCATAGATCATCAAACGAAACCCTAATTACTTCTGGGTTTTGAATACCTAGCGTGTCGGTTGCAAACTCAAGCTGCGGGTCTTTGCCTTCAATAATAAGAAATATACCAACACCCTCAATGTCGTTGATAGAAAGCTCGTACTCGCCATATTCATAGAAACTGCGATGATTTACTAAATGCCGTTTGATGCCGTATTGCTTCGCAAGTTGGCTTGCCACTTCTTCAGGATTGGACACTTCATCGCTCGACTTAATAATAAATCGATCACCTTCACGCTCAATAACGGTCTTATTCGTCTTGCCGCCCTTTTTGGTCAGCTTTAGGACTTTACCTTCGGGCTGATTGAAATAAGTGTATTCGTAGGTAACGTCATGCGTATAGGTGGCGCCGAGTGAATGTAGCTTGCCTACAAGAGCCTGAGGATCGTCGAGGCGAATTTTGAGTTCTTTTCGCATCGGTCTATACCTTTGGCTCAGCGAAATATTCAATACTGAAAATATCCGAAGCCTCAGCAAAGTTATTCCGCTCCCATTGCATGAACGGCTTGGGGTTTCCTCTGGGTGAGATTTCTTTGTTATAGTATTCGGGATTAACCATTGCTTTAGTGAACTGGCCGATGACCATAAGGTGATTGCCGCCCACGTCTTTCGGCAAATCTATAATTTTACACTCTAGCCACCCCAGGGCATTTTTTAGTACCGGCCCATACTCTGAAAACTCCAAATCAAGGTCGTCCTTAAACTCCTCGATCTTGTCTTTATCAGACTGATAGCCTGAGTATTTTTGGCCGAGCTTCCAGATCAATTCAAGCTGTTCTCTGTGCGGGACGGATACAGTAAAGCCCCTAGCTGTTTTGAGGTTGTCGGCAGTAATCCAGGGCTTATAAACGGCAATGATAGCCATACCAGGGTCGGTACTAATGGAAGTGATATTGTTTATCGGGATGATGTTCTTGCGGCCATCTGGCGAAGTAGTGCCAATGGCAACGACCAGGCGCGGCGCTAGGATGCGGTGAGGTTTGTCGGTGACTTTCAGCATTATCGCTTCTCTCCATAGTCCTTAGCAGAAGGCAGCACACCTTTATATGCCCCTTCAACCTCTACCGTCTCAGCACTCTTGCAAGCGTCATAAATACTTTCTTGCACAGCTTTGGCGGCGGCGTGGCCGATCACGTCAACCGTAAGGCCGCTTGGATTGTGGTCTTCCTGGAAGAGCTTACCGTACTTGTTAAACGGCTGCTTTATCTCCTCAGTTGAGAACACAAAGACCGTATCACCGTCGCGTGAGGTATGGATGGGGTAAATTGCCCTCACGTGTCCCTGCGTAGCGAAATGCGCCAGGCGTTCGTAGTTTTCGCGCGGGCCAAGATCGACATTGGTGCCGACCACCGTAATGGTGGTGTTGGCCGGATCGCCGGTTATAAAATCTATGGTGTCGTCGAAGTCTTTGAATTTTTTATTTTCGTCCCTATTGCCCGCAAGGATAGTGCCGTCAGGATTAACGACGTTTCCGAGAGCGTTCAGGACGGTGAGCGCGCAAACAATGATGCCATTACCCAGATCAACGCGAGCGTTACCAACGCCGGTCTTCATGCCGCCGCTCTTGGTGCCTTTTTCAAGCCATTGGAATTTGCCAACCGCTACACCGGCACCGGCACCTACATTCCCGCTCGCAACCGGGTCGGTGGAAAGGTTGTCGTAGGCTTCGCGGCCGTAGGTCGGGTCGTACTGTCCAAGCTTCGTGCCCTGGTCAAAAACAATGGCGCCACTGATGTTTGGATTGATGATAGCAGCGGCCTTATTGCCGGTGCCGTTTTCGATCATCGCTTGCATGATTTCGCTGGCGCTCATTAGGCCATTCAAGCTGCCGCCAGCAATGAAGAATCCTTGCCGGGTGCGGCGCTCTCCAACACGCAAGCTGTCGGTATGGAAGCTGCCGATGTCGCCGCCGTAACCTTGATAGGCGGCCGGATACGATTTGTCGAAGATGATCGCGGTGCAGCCGGTGAGCTTATCTAGGTGGGTGGCGTGGCCGACTTTGACGCCTTTGAGTGCGGTAAGTGTATTGTTAGTCATGATCTGATTATACAGGCAGAAGCTCAAAACTTATTCTCCTTCGGCAAATAAGTTCAACTTCCATTTGAGTACAAATGAAAGTTCGTACTAAGGCTATATCAATCCTCGTCATCTTCTTCCTGGTCATCATCCTCCGGCGCGCTGACTTCTTCCCAAATCTTCCCGGTCATCCCTTGCGCCTTAAGCTTCTCCGCCGTCGTAAACCACAGTCGGATATCTTCGTCCCATTTCTCCTCAAGCAGTCGTTTGGTGGCTCGCTTGCAGTAGATCATGTCGGTTAGAGTTGGGCAGACAAACATAACTATTGGGTTTGGCTCATCTTCATCAGTCTCACTCTGCCACTCACCGTCCTCCAAATATTCGATGTAATTCTTCAGGCGTTTTCTGACGCGGTAGCGAGGCATGGTTGGTTCGATGACTTCTAGTAAGTAGGTGGTGGCCTCGACGTCATCTTTGGTCTCGGTCATCTTCTCGTAGCAAAGCTGTGGGCGAATAAGTTCACTTTCGCTCAAGAACTGGTAGTCACTATCCAGGTCGGTGTAGTCAGCCTGGGTGACGTACAGGTAGCGAACTTTGTCCTTGCCGGCCTTGATGCTATCCGCGCTCTTTTTGTCCATCGCGATGCAGCAATCAGCTACCAATACGCACTGGTCAATGAAACCCTGACTGCGAGATGATTCGCGGTAGCGCTTGCGATATTCCTCAATCGGGTGATCCTGGTGCTCCTTGAGCCAGCGGATGCCGTTTAGACCCAGATAATAGATGCCTGGCTTAGATTTCTCTAGAAAGTCAGTTGAGTATATCCATTCGACGTAGTGGTTATCCCGTAGGTCTGAAAGCCATGCATTTATTCGTTTGTAATCCTTATGACTCATGAGTGTTTGTATTTGAATACGATTTAAGAACCTGTATCTATATAGCAGTCTTAGGATTGTTTGTTGTCTTGGAGTTAGGTTAGGTAGTTTCATTGGATTAGGGATTTAGTAGTTAGATTTAGTTAGTAGCTGATTGTTATTTTTTAGTAGAGGTTTGTTTTTCTTGTTTCTGTTTTTTGTATGTGACCGGTAGTGATAGTATTTTGCCAACCCCACCTACACCGTATATTTATAAGGTAGGTGACACGAAGTTTCAAATTTTCAACCTTACAAAACAAGGTTTATTGTCCTAGATCGCTAGGACAATAAACCTGTGTAAAAAATCAGATTTTTAGGTGGGAATCTCAAAAAGGACGACGGCCAATGTGAGGTGTTTCTGCTTGTCATTGGGATGCGACATAGTGAAATGGAACTCAGTCTCACTTTTTTGAGTGATGAAATCTACGTAGTTTTCGCTTGCTTCAATGAGGGGCTTAATTTGTTGGATAACTTGCGAGAAGTCCTTATTGCGGTTGAATACTAAGAGCGCAAGTTTCCCATCTCGCCAAGTTGTATAGCCAAGTAACTGGTTTAGGGCGGATTTGAACACACCAGGACCATCCCAGAATTTGCACTCGGCAACAAATATATTCTTACCGTCGCTACGAATCAAAATGTCTGTTTTGCCATTATTATTAAACGTCTCTCCTGTGGCTTGCCCCTCGTATTGGCCGTTGAGCTGAACGAGGAAGTGATTGCGAATAGACTCCTCGTCCATATTCACAAACGCTTTTGGGCTACGCTCCATAACCAAAACCATGTTTGATATCACACTTAGTATATGCGTGAACTCAGAGCTGGCGAGCGTTGGCTCAAGGGGGTTACTTGATGCCGAAATGTTAGGAACTGGAGGCTGTATCTTTCTTTTAACTTCGGGAACAACGTAGGTTGATGGTGCGTCATCACGTTTATGTAACTTGAAACCCAATGATGAAACGACGGTATTGTCACTTTTCAGCTTCTCTTTGCGGGAATTAATTGCGGCTGTAGCTTGCGCCAGTATGCCATTATTGTAGTTTGAAACGTCATCCCGCATCATTTGCAGCCGTTCCTGAATAGCTTTCACACGCCCTGAAATATCGGCCTTTAGTTGGGTAGGCTCTGGCGTCCGAGTCGTAATCTCAAAGATTATATTATTACCTTTGGTCTCACCAATGATAGGCGATGCCATGTACGCCTGGTTTGGGTTGCATGATAAGAATTCGTACTGACCAGTAAAAGGAATACGGACGGTGATCTTTGTGCCGTCAACAAGAGCTGGGCCAGGCCCGTGCCAGACGACGGCAAAATCATTCGACACGTCTATTTTGGTCTCGGATTCTTCAACGCTAATATTGTCCTCGTCGATCGCCACAAACTCACGGCTGTACTTGTCGGCAAAGTATTGAGCTAACTTATCCGTGGGAGTGTTTAGGAGTGTATTCTTGTCATATTGAGCAATTTCGTCGAACATCTCACGAGATATTGGGTCAAGATAGTTCCTTAAATCCCGATCGTGGAATAGTAAGCTGTAATCACCTCTCGATCTGTACATACCACTAGGATACACCATGCCGATAAGTCAATCTTAGCTACCTTGACGTAAGGGGATACTCGCGAACACTCTGTAATGGATTCTGGGTGTTTTGGTATAATAAAATATGAATAAGAGCGTGTGTGTTTCTTACCAAAGAGTTGTGAAGTCAAGCTCTATCACTTTGGGAGGAGGTACAAGAGATGCAAGTTTGTATATGCGTGCACCGCGCTCGATCCTGGCTCGTACGTCCGCATAAAAATTGGCTGAGACATCCCAGAAGCTAAGAAGGTCCCGCTCATCATGGGGATTAGCGCGTTCGTCAAGGTATGCCTTGAAAGCTTCACTTGCATTACAACTCAGGCGTACACCGTCTGTTTGCGTAACATCAGTAGTAGGAAATGGGGGAGACAACTCATTCAGATTGCCACTTAAATCAGCGATTAAAAGACTACCTGCAGCATGAGCATCTTCGTAAAACTTATGCAAACCTACGATTTTTCTAAGGCCTTCCGTATATGTAGTCTGCTCCTGGTCACACAAAGAGCGAAGGGTGACGGCGGTGCTAGGGAGAATCTGCGATTCCATACGGAACTGTTGATCAGCAATTGGTTCAAAATTTGTCATTATAGAAGTTTAGCTTGCACACTACACCCCGTCAACCCCAAGGATCTTATGATCTCTGTCTTGCCATTCCTTATTTGCGCGATCCGTTTTTTTGTACAATATAACGCTTATCAAGCCTACCGCCAAAAAGAAGAACTCCGTACCCGTGGCTTCGCCCAAATACGTTAGATTTCGTGTGATTATAAGATTGTACAACGAACATAGCGCCGTTAAGCCCGCTACCCAGAAGATGTAGGCTTTCATGCGCGAATTATCGATCGTGGCATGTTTTTTAGGTGAACGTGCGAGAATGATAGAGCCAGTGACAAAAGCTTTGAAATTCAGTATTGCCAGCACTGCCAATACGAGTATAAATCCGACGGCGAGTAGTTCTTGGGCGTGTTGCATAGTTCTTTCCTTTTGCTACTGCTACGGCATTCCTATTACTGAGACGATCATTTTTCACTTACAAAAAACTTTTGCAAGAAATTAATTTTGAAAGCGGTGCAATGACAGGTCGCTCTACGTTCTTAGTGTAGCGCAGGTCTATGCAGCCGACCGTTTTACCATTTACATCAAAGATCATCCAAGGCTGTGGCGGATCATTTTCGGTCGTACCGGGTGCCTTCGTGCCCTGACCCGATTGCAGCGTAGCTCCGACATTGAAAACTTTGCATGCCGGTGTAGAAAAACTTCCGATGCATTGTTTTACCACATATGTAACATGGGTATCGTTATATATTTTTACGTCAACCATGCAATCGTCTCCGCCAAAATCCAAAGTCTCACAATATGGATCATTGGCTGCATGGTGTGCCATTGCTTCACCCAAAAAGCTCAAGCCTACAACCAAAGCTACTAAGAGCAGGAAGACTATTCCTGCGATCAACCATCTTTTCTTTTTGCCGCTAAGATTATACCTCATGACACACTATTTGAAGTACCTACCAAGCGTGGTAGTCCTTCTTGAACTTGGCTATTGTATTCTTAACATCTTGGCACGATAACATTTTCGATAATGATTCAGTTACAGGTGGTTGCGTATATTTGGTATAGGATAGATTTAGGCAGCCAACTATTTTGCCGTGAGGGTCAAAGACCGTCCACGGTTGAGGCGTAGCATCGGTGCTTCCAAATGCTAGACCGCTTCTACCCGGAGGTAACGTAATGGTGTCGGCAAATGATTTGCAAGGTACATTATCCTCACATTGTTTAACCGTATATGTCGAGTCTGTATTGTTATGGATGTTGACTTTAACTGAACAATCGGGTGGGTCAATGCCATCACAATACGGGCTGTTTGGATTAGGATGATAGGGAAATGCAATCGCAAGAACTACCGCAAGAATCACTAATACCAACAATACTGATAAGCCAATTAGCCACCCTTTGTGCAAATGAATCTTAGTATTCTTAGAATGTTTCATGTATTGTTAGGTCAATTTAACCTCGTTTACTAAGATTGTCAAATGAAGCCGCCGTATTATCCTGAACGCTAATACAAGACTGAAAAAGTAGTAGTAAGTTTCGGGAGCCATATAAACCCTACTTTTTCCTGTTACTCAGATATACAGCTATACATACTAATGCTCCGAGGAAAAATGGCGTAAAAGTAACTATTCCCTCGCCGCTAGAGTGCCAAAATACGAAGGCAACTGTTCCGACAAGCATTACTAATAATGCCCAGCCGAGTCGACGTTGTCGCTGACCTTCTGGGGTTGATGCTGGCGCAAACTCCCCTTTTATACTTAGGCCTTTTCCTCCGAAGGATCGAAGATAGCTATACACTACGAGGAATGCAAAAAATATGATGGCTAGGTCTAGCATCTACTTTCCTTTTTCATTTCGATTTTTGGCGGTTGAATAGCCTTGCCCAAAGATAGAAGCCACAGGAGGATACCAAAACACTTACGAATAGTGCGGATAATACAGCTAGAAGCGAAATATGCGAATGTGTATAGCGGTACCGCTGAAACAGCAAATTGAACATGAGCCAAGCAGTAAGCAGGATCCAAGCGATTAGAAACTGGGTGCTGTAAATACGCTGATTCAATTCGTAGTTGGGCGTACCCTTTTTGTGCTTGCCTAGAAGTGCTTTGCGCTTGTTTTTATCAAGCTGGACGTGCGCGAGATAGATGGTGTATCCCAAGGCCAAAATTGTAAATATGATGTCGGGTAAAGCGTTGATGGTCATTGACATCATTGCTTCTTTATTATCATATTGTATACCACAACCATCCCTACGATAAAGATTGCAGTAGCCGAAACCGGTCCAAATATTAACATGTAATGGGCAGAGGGCGTGTGTTCATGGGAAAGTCTAATGGCGGTAGCTAGCGCATAAGCACCAAAGAGCATAAAAGCAAGTATCGAAGCGGCAAGCACCGTTATAAATCTGCGCGGGCGGACAAGCCTTTGATATACAGCATACTCGGGTGATCCTGGCTTATATTTTTTCATAAGTGGATCGCGATTTAATTTGATAGCTATTACCCTGGCAATGAAAAGCATCGTTATAAGCGCTAAACCAATGCTGATAATGAATGCTTCGTCGCTACTTTTCATAAATTTTAAACCCTTAATCTCAACTTATTTAATTTATATTATATCTCAATTCTACTCTCCGGTAAGGGGATTTGGCACATCTGGCATTCCAGAGAACTTTTCGGCGTCAGGATATCCGTAGCCACCTTCTATGAAACCCCAAACGCCAAATGCGAATCCCGTTATCTGTCCCAACACCGGACCGGCCAGCAAACAACCCCAACCACCAGTTTCAAAAGTTACCGCCCCGCCTAGACCGCAACCGAGGATTGTACCTGCCGCTGAACCAGCCTTATAGTAGTCAATGGCTGATCCTATAGCACTTAGAAGACTAAAATGCTCACTCCCACTAGACGCATAATACGGCGTCGTTATTGGAGGTGCATTCTTTAGCTGCGTTACGTCGATCTTTTTGACCGTAGCCACCCCCATAGCCCGAGAATTATCGCGTGGTGGTACCGTCACTGCAGCTACAGCCGTAAGTCTAGGAGCTGTGCTGCTTTGGATTCTGTCGAAGGTTTTGGCGGCTTGGTAGTACGTTACGGTGCGGGCGGGTTGCAGGACGGCGGCTGTGAGGGCGGGTTGCAAATAGCTTGCTGCATTGCAGCTGCCACCTTGCAGTGAGAAGCATCGTCCGCTGTAGTCATTACCGTTCACCGGATCAAGCACATACACATACGCATTAGCATTACCTCCCTGCACGGGGTCAGTACTGGTAAACCGCCCTATTGTTGGCAGGTAGACTCTGGCTCCCATTTGGATGGGGGCTAGGATATTGTCGAAGGGATCGAGGAAACGTCTTCTTTGAGTTCACCTGTCAAGTTTTTCGGCAGTTTATGCCACCACCATGCAAGTTTCTCGCTAGATGATTCTGTTCCAATTAAAGCAAGTCTGGTTTCTTGAGTAACCTCTCTAAAGCTCTCGTCGTCGGGCTGTATATACTCTAAAGCCCTTTCTGCAAAGTTGGCGGGTAAAGAATCGATAAAGCGTTGCAATATGTCTCTTGCCGAGAGGTCGTTGGTGTAGTCGTATATCGTCAACTCATATCCTCGGTTGATTCGATCTATAAAGGCTCGCCACTTTTCTGCATATTCGTCAAAAGAAAATGCAGAACGTCCTAAAGATAATGCATAGGCGTTCATTGCCTTGTCGAACTGATCTCTTTCAGATTTATTAAGTGAGTCTCTAAACATATCACTTTCCTTGTGTCTGTTCTAGCCAATAAAATATTCCGTCATCAGGCTGGAAGTATGTTCGTATTATATTATCTTTTGTCAATACTCCAAACTCATTAGTCTGAGCATTATAGAATAATTTATCGCCATTAGCCCGCATAAAAGTCTGTACGTTCGATGATCTGATCAGAGTTTGAGCTCCACTCAGGTACTCCTCTGAGGTACCATAGCCCATACTTGGCCCATGGCTTTCAAAGTGTGGTGCAAGCTGACCAGCTTTAAATAAAGGCTGAGTTTCTGATGGCGCTATACGATTGGCATTATTTAAGACTCTATTTACTGCCGGGGCTGCTTTTGTTGCCGCCGCCGCTGCATTCCCCCCTCCGCTTGATCCAGCACGCAACCCTGCCACTATGCCCTGCTCTTCTGCCATGACAGCATCAGGGTCTCCATGGGGTATGTACACTACTGCCGCAATAACCACAGCGACTACGAAAACTACTATTGGGATGATATTCCTTTTAACCCAGCTCCACGCACCTCCAAGGCTAAACATTCCACTGTAGTCAGAAGAATTAATAGGATCGAGCACATACACAATGGTTTTGTCTGATCCAGATCTGCTTTGGATCTGAGGCTAGAGGGGCTATAATACGAGAATTATGCCAAATTATGAACGCAGGGTTAAGATTCTAAGCTCACTTCCCTTGCAATTCCTTGGGTCCGCGGTAGGTTTTGGTTTTCTTTCTGAGGGCACGAGTAACAATTCTTTCTCGTGGTGGGATGTTGTAATACATGGCGGAATCTTCGGTTTTATCGTAGTAGTGCTCATCAGGATGGGAATGAGGATTGCTCCGAAAACAAACGTCGCAGAAGATCGGAAGCCGCAATGGCAGGTGGAAGACGCCATCCGCGCAGGCGTTCTCCCGGAAGACCCGAAGCTCTTAAAAGCGTTGCCAGCTTATCTTGATAAGCGCGAGGAAAACGCTGAGAAAAATCGAAAACAGGTTTTGCCGGTAATGCTAATTCTGGCGATGGCCATCTTGTTACTTGGAGTCCTGAACCACAAAATACTAATTCCTGGCATATTTGCCGTACTTGGTTTGACCGCGGGCGTAACCAATTACTTCGTACTAAAGAACATGGGCAAAAAAATTGACATTCTGCGGAAACAACTCTAAAAATTTCTAGCTACGCTCTTTGGGTACGTACAATATCCAAGCAAACTTGAAGGCCGCCCTTATCTCTCCATCTAGAATGAGGCCATACCCCAAAGACACAATAGCCAGCATAACTAAAGCGCGACCAAGGGCAGGATATCTGGTTTTGTCTATGGACATTTTTTCCTTTTAATTTATCCTTAACGCTAGATATCCTTACGCTTTTTATTAGGCCGCTGTCCGCGAAGTATTGTAAGACTAGGAACCATGATAATACTAACCAGCAAATTAATTCCTGCGTATTGCAGTATTAAGCTCAGTCTTTGGGTAACGATGAAACCGATCCCGATACTCAGCAACACCACTACAAGCAAGATTTTGAACAAGGTTGGTAGTTTTGTCTTATCGAAATAGGTAGTATTTTTCAGAATGCTTATTCGAGGTCCTTTGATTAGCATCAGAATATATAATACTATTGTAAAAATAATTGAGCTGAAGACTAATACCGACTCATCATAATTCATAACGTAATTATCCTCCTTTTATTTGTTAGCGTAAAGATCCTCTAAGAAACTCGTACATATCTCCTGTTAGTGAAGTATCTTGCGATTCGCTATCACCTGTAATGAAGTATTGGATAGCTGCCCCTCCAGCGCCCACCTTACAACCCGTATATGCAGCAACCGGTATACTCATACCGTCGGAAAATGGGGCTGCAAGCATTCCGACAGCAGCGAATGCGCCACCCGTTACGGCACAGCCTTCAAGTACAGAGTTAGCAAATCCTTTGAATGAGTAGCCGGCAGGAGGTATCACTGAAGAAATTGCCCCCTCAAGAGTGGAAGATACTGACGTATGTGCCTTTGCTACTGTGCTACCCCCGAGTCCTGTTACCGTAGCCACCCCCATAGCCCGAGAATTATCGCGTGGTGGTACCGTCACTGCAGCTACAGCCGTAAGTCTAGGAGCTGTGCTGCTTTGGATTCTGTCGAAGGTTTTGGCGGCTTGGTAGTACGTTACGGTGCGGGCGGGTTGCAGGACGGCGGCTGTGAGGGCGGGTTGCAAATAGCTTGCTGCATTGCAGCTGCCACCTTGCAGTGAGAAGCATCGTCCGCTGTAGTCATTACCGTTCACCGGATCAAGCACATACACATACGCATTAGCATTACCTCCCTGCACGGGGTCAGTACTGGTAAACCGCCCTATTGTTGGCAGGTAGACTCTGGCTCCCATTTGGATGGGGGCTAGGGCTAGGGTTGTTTCGGTTATCTTTTGACGGGAGCCACCATAGCCGTAGCTGCCGTTCTGGGCGTTGGCGGGGTGGTTGCTGCCGGGTAGGATGTTGCCGAAGGGGTCGTAGGTGAAGGTGCCGAGCGGGCCGTTGCCGTTGGAGGTGTTTACGCCAAGCGCGTTGGTTGTAAGCAGCGTGTGGCCCAAGGCGCTTTGCAAGCCGTACTGTTTTTGGTTGTTGGTTTGGTCCTGTGGCGTGATGGTTACCAGTACGCCTCCGGCTAAGTGCAGGTATTTGGTGGTTACTACGCCGTTTGTGGAGTTGAACACAAAGTCCGGCGAACCGCCTGATCCGGTGTAGCCGTACCAGTTTTGGGCGTCCATGTTCCAGTTGTGGGCGGTGATGGTGTCGTGTTCGCGGTAGGTGATGCGGCCAGCGGTGTCTCGGCCATAGTACATGGCATTGCCGTTGCCGCTACTGTCGTAACTTACTAGGCAGTAGTTGCGGTCCAGGCTGTCGTAACACAAACGCAGCGGGGTGGTGCCAGTGCCGATGTAGGTCATGTTGCCATGCGGGTCATATTCGGTGTAGTTGGCGGTTGGGTCGGTACTGCTTACCAAACGGTCGGCATAGTCGTAACAGTAGGTGGTAGTTGCGCCGTCGATTGTTTGTGACGTGCGGTTGCCGTTTTTGCCGGAGTTAGGATTCATGTTGTTGGCCGTGCCACAGCTGGTGGCTTGCGTACCGTAACCGTAGGCGTAGGTGTGCGGACCAATGTTGGCGCTGGTTAGTCGGCCTGCTTGGTCGTAGCCGTAGGTTGACCACAGTTGGTTGCTGCCAGATTGCACGATGTCGTTTTGAATTTTGTTGTTTTGCGTTAGGTTGACCGTGTCGGATACGGCTGTAGTGCCGTCGCCCAACACATACGTAACGCTGTTGGTACGTTGCAAGGTATCGCGCCCTGGCGTGACCTTCATCTGGCCGGCATTTGGATAGCTTACGTGGTCGACACGGTTATATGCGTCGTATGTGACCGTGGCGTAAATTGTACCGTCCAACTTTTGGTTGGTTAATCGGCTGTAGGTGTCGTAGTCGTAGGATTCGGTACCGAGCGGACTCACGCGCTGCGTAATTTTGCCGAAGTCGTCGTAGGTTGTAGTGGTTTCGTCGTCGTGAACATCGCGGTATTTGGTGGTACGGCCCAGTAAGTCGGTCCAGGTTACCAGCCAACCGCCGCCGTCCCAGGTTGTTGTTTCTAACGGATTGCCGCCGACTGCGTAGTCGTAATTGGTGGTTTGGGCTTGTTCGCCGTTAAAGGCCGGCACCGTGGTTGTGCTGATGCGTCCGCGGCTGTCGTAGGTGTTGCAGGTCCAGGCATCGCTGTTGTAGCGGCTGGCTACTACGCGGCCTGCGTCGTCGTAGACCATTTCGCTTACGCGTGCTGTTTGCGAACCGGCACCATCCGGGTCGGCTTCGGTTTTAGTTTTGGCAAAACCGGCTTGTTTGTAGGCTTCTACCGTTGTGGTACAGGGATTGTCGCGCGTTTCGGTCGGGCCGTAGTACGCATAGGTGTAAGTTGGATTGCTGGATGGGCTACCCGGCAAACTTTGGCTGGTTTCGCGCAGGAAGCTGTTAGTCGCGCCCTGAGTTTCGTAGGTGTTGGTCGTTGCCAGGTTAAGCCCGGCGGGATCGGTCGTCACCGATTGCGTCAGGCCAAGTTCCGGGTTGCTGCCGTAATTTATGGCCGTTGTGCTATTGCCAAGCGTGCTGTCGTACGTCGTGGTGCTGGTTGGCAGGCTGTAATCAGGTTTGAGGTAGCTGGTCCAGTCGTTGGTGTAGGCAAAGCCTCCCTGTTGTTGGATGCGAACTTGCAGCGTGCCGGTGCTGCCCGTTTTACGGTACACGTCCAAGCGGAACCGTTTAGGCGTTGCATCGCTCACTGTAAAGCTATTGCTAGTTACAGTACGTGTTGAGCTGTCTATCCATTGATTGTCCAGTAATAGCTGGTCGTCTACCCAAATGCGGATGCCGTCGGTTGTGTCGGCATTCATGGTGTACGTGCCGTTTGGCAGTCGCAATTTACCGGTGGCGCTAAAGCCGATGCCCTGTGCACCCGTGCTTGCCGTAATCGGCGGGCTGGTAAAGTCGTAGCTAAGCACGCCAGGTGTGGTCGTGTTTATGCCCGTTGTGTGCAGTTTGGGTGCACCCGACAAAATGCCGGACGTGTTCGTTGCCTGCTTGCTGTAGTCGTACCAGGCCACCGACGGACCAACGATGCTGCCATCGTACGTCGTATCTGTATGCGCCACCTGGGAAGCGTAGGAAGAAAGCGGCGTTTGGCTGTGCGGGTTGGTCGAATCAAACCACGCCGCCGGTGCCGGGCCGTAGCTGCTGACCGCCCGATCTTCGTCGTCATATACAGTGGTGCTTTTAAGGCCGGTCGGATCTGTGCTGCTGTACATCAGATCTTTTAACGGATCCCACTGCGTAGTCGTGCTGAGATTGAGGTTATTAGTGTCTTCGATGGTGCGGAACAAGTTGTCATACTTAATGCGACGGGTAAAACCGTTCGGTTCGCTGGCGTTTACGACATGTTCCTGGGTCATGCCGGCATACGATTTATCCAAAGCCCCCGGCAGATATTCAATCGTTTGCTGCAACCGATTAGCTCCGGCGGTTGGCGCAGGCTGCGTTACGTTTACTGCCCGACCCAGATTGTCGTAGCCAATGGTGCTATTAACCGTATTGTCATCGGCACGCACACCGGCGGCAATCGCATCCATCGTTAACGAATTACGCACCGCGTTCATGCGGTAGCCAATCGTTGCGCCGCTGGCATTAGTAACTGCTTCGTAACGGTAATCGGTCAGTGCATTGCCCGGTGCGGCCCCTCGCGCTAATTGCCCCTGCATGTAATAGAAGTACGTGGCCCGGCCATCGTTTGTTTTAACTGCACACAGCATACCGGCAGGCGCATTGGCATCGAAGCCAGTTGGCGCCGTGCCACAATCTGTCTGACCGCTGTAGTACAAGGTTGCATTGCGGGTAGAATCCAGGCCGTCTTTTATGCGGTATAGATGCGTCGGGCCGCCGTTAAGACTCTGATACTCATACTGTAAAGCTGCTGGCTTACGGTCGTCAGGTGCGCTTGTTACCGAACTAAGCGTGCCATCTACCCCAAACACGTACACCGATCCGTCAATATCCTGCAAAGTGAATGTTCCATCGGCGTTACGCACCAGTTGGCCGTCTTCGTTAACCGGCGGCTTGTAGCCGGTGCCTGTCCAGGCATATTCGTGCGTGCTGCCGCTGGCGTCGGTTAAAATCACGCTGTTTTGATTGGCTTGCAGGCGGTCGTACGCCACACCGCCGGATGCGTTCATGTCCAATGTCCAGCCAGCTGGCAATACCTGAGCGCTTGGCGACAACCAATCTGTCGGCACGATTTGCTGCGCCACCGCGCCTTGTACTTTGAACTGGAAACTAGCCGGACCACCAGCGTCAAAATATTCAATAGTAATCGGGACCGGCGTATTGGCGGTCATGGCATAGCCCGTACCGTACCCTTCGGTCGGACCGTGCGTTGTCCAATCGTTATAGACAACTGTATTGCTGGTGCCGATCGTTATTTTGCTGCCGTCGTCGCTGTTGGTACCAAAGTTATATGTACCACTGACCGGTACCGTCACATACCCCGACCATCTCACCAAAAAGTCCTGCGGACCATTGGGAACCGGCGCACCCGTGCCCCAATCAAAGCTAAGATATGGGTCGACTCGCTTCATAACCATCGGGTTATTGGTAGAAAACGAATTAGTGCCGTCCTGATTACTAAAGTAACTGCCGGTTAAACCATGTTGATTGGAAATCGGGCGTACACCAGTTTGCAGCCAATCGTTTGGCACTATTTGCTCATCAACTGCGCCCTTTACATATAAGTGAGCGTAAGAAGGGCCGGTCGCTTCTTCGTATTGAATATCGATCGGGGCGACTTGGCCAGCTTGCAGCGTTATGCTCGACCCATAACAAATACCCGTATAACATCCACCATTGTTGTACAGCAGTTGGTTGTTAACGGAAACTGCTAGTATGTCGTCATTATTGCCGCCAAAATAGTAGGTGCCCGTAGTTGGTGCCACAAAGTAACCAGTCCAATGCACAAAGTACCAGTCGTTATTTATAATGCCAGATGACGGCGACCCGGTATCCCACGCAAAGTCCACATTTTGGTCGACGCGCGTCATAGTTGGCGGCGACGAAGGTACATTGCCCGGATAACCCGATGACACATTCCAATACTGGCCCACTAAACCATTGCGCGATTTAAGCGGCGTATTGTAGTCCAGATTTACGCCCAGACCGCCACCGAGTGCTTTTGACGCATGGCTGCCAATACCCGTGCTGACGTTTCCGGTTGCCAGGTCCACATTAACCGGACCGAGGTTATCGATGCTCTGTGAGTTATCTTTACCGGTGCGCATATTAATATGGAACGGCACCGACATCCCCCAGTTGCTGTATGAATTGGTGATCGGATCATAGCTGCGTGCCTGCACGTAATACGTTGAACCATCCTGCAAAATGCCGTCAGGAATGGTCCATTGGCTTGCACCCAACCTGCCTGAATCAATCAGTGCACCGTTGGCACCCTGCCCGCTGCTAACTAAAATCTCGTACTGCAGCGGCGTGCTGCCGTTTGGGTTCGGCATTGCGTTAACCTTGAACGACGGCTGCGGATCAACAAAAACCTGATTAGTTGTTGGCGAAGCAATACTTGGAGCCGCTGGCGGACCGCCGTAGCTAAACGTAACGTAGCTGTTGTCCGGGTCAAAATTCTTGAATGAAGATGTGGTACCATCTTCGCCGCCGATCATCAACCATGCGCCGTAATCGCCACGGCTAATCATCGCCTGGTAAATATTGGTCACGTCAATATCGCCAACCGTTGCGAACGTGGCCGCCGCGTTCCATTGGTTGCCCTCCAGGCAATTATTGAAGCTGCTTAGGCAAGTTGCATGACCAACATAAAAGCTGTGCGTATCGTACGTGCCCGTCCAAAATCCGGCATTATTGCGTTGGGTTAAATGCAATGTCGCGTTGGTTAGAATATTGCTCGTGTTACGGAACTGGTCGTACGGTGCATAAAAAGCGCTGCGCCAATATTGCAATGCGTAATTACTGTCGTATAGCGATCCGGCATACGGATTACAAACATTGGAATAACAGATAGTTCCGTCTGTTTTGAACGACACGTAATTGCCGCCAGCACGCGTACCGAATGTGCTAGTAAATACACTGGGGTCAATAACAGCCGGAAACGCGCGGGCAGGCAACGATTGCAAATACGCCTTATCAACCGACAGCTTAACCACACCGTTTTGGTAAGTTTGCGACAGCACTTTACTATCGCTCACAAATCCAAAGTTATTAAGAATAAGGTTGGCTGGCGCCACGGCGAACTCATTGTTCAGCGCACCATTAATGGTGTAGGACTGAGCACTTTTACCATCCGACGCCTGCTTTTCAAGATTGGCGCCGATCAGCCGGAACGCGACGCTATTCGCAGCATCTTTATCTTTGATGATAATATTTTCTTTGACTTCTGCTGATTTAACCGTGTATTCCACGTTTACACCTGGCCATAAATCGTAATAATGCACCGTTTGCTGACCGTTGTCAGTAGTAACAACTGGGGCAACTTTTTTAGTCCCAACCGGCGCAAAACCCACCTGACTGTCGCCTTTTTTGATGCGCACCATGCCGTTGGCTGCATCACTTGGCGCAAAACGAGCCTGCCAGTCGTTATCCTTCACCGTAAACGTGGTCGGCGACGAAAAAAGCGATTCTATTTTACCCAACACTTTACCAAATACATTGCCTGAATCACCGGCATTTGTGTCTTCTACCAGGCCAGTGTCGATAGTCGTCCATTGTCCATTCTTCTTGAAGAATTGCGGCGTAATGTAATTCTTTTGCGTGAGCGTCCCATTGGCATTAATCGAAACCGATGTAGTCGCGGTGCGTTTATCGGTCAGTTCGTGCGGCGTAATTTTGGGCTTGGCGGCAATACCCTTAAGCGCTTCGCCGGTTATGGCGGTTGAGTTACTGAGCGCACCCAGAACACCTGAACCCGTAGTGTCAGCGGCAGCCTTATTAGTAGCAGTGGTTGCACGCATGCCGCCAGGATAGGTAAACGAATGCTGTTTGGTAGTAGTGGGTTGATCAAACGGCTTGCCCGTTTTATCTGACACAGCTTGCTGCGCGTGTAGTTGCGCATCTGCAACCAGCGCTGATGCCGTCGTTATATTGGCTCCGATCAGCATCAATATAAATAAAGACAGCGCCACAAGACGCCGTCCAAACGTTTTACGAACAAAAATATACCGAGTCACTCGACCAGCAATTACACCCCATTCGCCCATTTCATCCCTCACCAAAAAGTTCATTTAATCTTAATGAGATCATAATATATGTTGCCTCAAAAACAAACACATATTTTGCCGAGGGACTACTGAGCTGGCTACAAGACTAAAATTAAAGATTAGCAGTGTGGAAGATCAGTAAAAGGTACTGATAAGTCAGCGTAGGTCAAATTCACAAACTCCGGTTGATCACCGACTTTATCGGGAATTTCAACCCATTCAGCAGATTGCTTAGGCGTTTCGGGCGGGACGGAGCTTATCATCCGGCCTTCGATTCCACACACCGCCTGCTTTACCTCGCCATTCAGATATTCGGCATTATGATTTTTATCTTCGGTACTTCCGCTGACGCCGGGATATGCAAAAATCGAATTATAGCGAGCACCTAAGTCATTGAAAGTAATCGTTGGTTGTTGGTTTTTCGCCGTCGTAGTTTCGGGGCTCAAGGGCAACGAAGGGCCTGATGGTTTTGATGGATTGGTCGGGTCGCCAATTTCGGACTCATGGTGAGTATCTTCGACGGTAGGGGTAGAAGTAGCGGGATTTGCGCCAAATATTTCTACGGGACCACAGGCAGTCAGCACCAATGCGGCCGCAGTCGCGCTCAAAGCCCACGCAGTACGATGTGGTTTATTCATATTTCTAGGCATTGGGAATCCTCCTTCTTGGACGTAGTAAAGTTAGTAGTATCGCACAGCAAGGTTGCAAGACAAAAAAGAAAAAGGTGCGCCTTTTATATTAAGACGCACCTTACATATTTCGGACTATAAAGCCAAAGCAGCTTCGACCGTATTGGCGATTGCCTGCTGACCAGCAGCCGTTGGATGGAACGGCGCCGGACTGGTCAAGCCCTGAATCCATGGACTGCTTGAGCATAATTCATGGCCGGTAAAGTCTGGCTGTACATATGTAGCCAAATGCGTAACCGTGGCGACACTCTTGATCGCCTGACTAAGCTGCATTTCCTGGCCGTTTAACCATTGCATATTCGCCGCCGTCAGACCGTGCGTGTCCATACAGGTTTTGTCAGCTGCAAACGGTGCAAAGTAGCCGGTCACAATGACTTTTGGCATGTTGAAACCGCTCTTTTGGTCGATTCTAAACAGCGCCCAGGCAAGTTTTGCCCGCAAATATGCACGAGCACCGGTTAAGCCAATATTTTGAGCGGTACTACCGCACGTTCCGCCCCTGTAACATTGTCCAACTACCGACGACCAACCTAAGTCGTTAGCCCCAATAGTGAGCGTAATAACGTCAGGGCGACCATTGGCAAACGCAGCGTCGATTTGTGGCGCAAGTGCGTTGCCGCCAACTGTTTGCGAATTATAGAGATTACTCGCAGTTGCGCCACCACAAGCTATGTGCGCAAATGAAGTAGTATGCAGATATTGTGCGACCAAATGAGGATACGCGCTTGCCGAACGGCCGCACGCTGTATCTTCTGCGGTTCCGTCCATCATCAAAGGCAAGCCAGCACCCGCCGCTATTGAATCACCCAGCGCTACGTAACGCATTGTTGGTGTAGTGGCTGTCATTGCCGCAGCCGGTTGCACGGCAAAGGTTATCATCGAGCCAATTACGCCAAGCAAACAAGCCGCCCAGCCAGCTAATCGTAATTTCTTCATACTATATAATCCCTCCTTCTGAAAAGTACAATGTACGCTTTGGGTAGCTGCTCGTCTGTCAGAAATGCAACAATCTTTTAATAATGTGCGGTTTTTAACGCCGGCATTCAGCATAACAACATATAATATGACATATGGACGTAGCAGCGACACATTCTCAAACTTCTAATGTAGCCGACAAGCTCGTGTCACTCGAAAAGCCCCACGATGACGAATACGTTACGCGTCAGTTTGATGGCTATAGCCTAGAGGCACGCATTCTTTACAATAAAAACCATGACTTGCCTTGGCTGCTGTCGATTCATGGCGCCCGCGCCGATTATTCCAAAGCCAATCCGATTAGTTTTGGCCTGCAGGACCGGGGCATATCTTCATTAGGCGTCAATATGTCCGGGCATAGCGCCACCAGTCCGCTCTTACCCGAGGAAACAAGTCTCGGCAATAATATTCGCGAGGTTCGAGCCTTTTTTGACGACCTGGATCCTGCTAAGCCGGCCGTAGTTATGGCCTTTAGCCTAGGCGGCACACCAGCACTTACATTACTAGAAAAATATGCCGACCGAATCAGTAAGCTCGTATTATTTTATCCGGGCATCTACGCCAAAGAATCATATGACAAACACTACGGCGAACCATTTAGAGCAGTTATTTCGCAGCCCTATAGCTACCGCCATAACGACACCATTCCACTCCTGCAAAAGTTCAAAGGCAAATTACTACTGATCAAGGGAGAATACGACGGGCTCGATCCTGTCGATTATGGAAAACCTGCCGGTACCTCTGCCGGACAAGTAGAGATTGACGGCAAAACGTATTACAGTCCCATTCCCAAAGAAGTTATCGAGCTAATTAAGGATGTCGTGCCCGAAGCACGCCGCACGATTATCGAAGTGCCGAAGAGTGATCACACCGTCATTGCTTGGATGCGAGAACATCCCACGGAAGCACAAAAGATACTCGACCAATTGGCGGCGTTTATTGCTGAATAGTTGTTTTATATCACTGGACGGCGAGCGTCCTATACATAAAGGCCGGGGTTAATTCCGGCCTTTATTCGCTAGCTATGTATTAAAGCTTTTAACTCTAATGTTTTAACCATCGGCTAAACTGCTTGTCGAGTCGTGCGATGGTTTTGTCGCTAGATGGTACTAACTCAAATGTAAGCCCACTTTTCATTTGGTTGTCCTTTTCTCTTTTATTTTTTGAAGGTTTTTGTTTGTGATCACTAACAACCATTATTATACACAAATTTACTAATTTGTCAATGGTTCTTCGTTGCCACTTATGCCTTATTGTATCAATCCAGATCCGTCACACAATCAGAAATTTTTGCGAACAACGTACAGTTATCCACAAGGTTGGGCTGTGCACAAGTGTTGCTAGGCCTACGTAACTTTTTCGTACGATTAAAAGCAGCTTAACTAATTCATTTTACGGTATAATCTATCGGTAATGAATGTCATCTACCCTCATCGTCGGCAGACGACTCATGCCCATCGGGAGTCGCGCCAGATTCGACGCATTGTATGTATTGCTGCCATCTGTCTGATTAGTTTGGCGCTTATAAACGGCGGATTGTACTTTGTATATCGCAATCGCACCTACCCCCGAACCACTATGGGCAATGTTAGCGTAGGTAATGCTACGTATGATCGGGTAGCCGCTATCGCCGAACAACAACGCGCCGTTCCGAGCACTCTACAGCTAGTCCATGGCACGCAAAAAGCCAGTCTTAACCTTAAAACTGCCGGCGAGCAAACCGATACCGACCGGACAAAAATGAGCGTCGAAAAATCGCGTTCGTGGTTGCCGCTCGTCGCCATCTTTACCAAACATGTTGTAGCGGTACCCGTAACATTTGCACCTGATCAGTTTCAAAAAGCCATGTCAGGCCTAACAACTTCTTTTCATACTGCGCCAACTAACGCCAAAGTCGTGTTAAACGGTTCAACCTTTAGCGCAACTGACTCCCAGAATGGTGCAGATTTAGACACGCATACATTCCTTGCAGCCGTTTTGCAGGCGATTGACCGCGGGCAAACAACCCTGAATCCCCCCATTACATCTGTAGCTCCAAGCACAACCAAAGCCCAGGCGAATGCGACCGCTCAAAAATTGCAGCACACACTCGATACCCCCATAACTTACACATACGGCTCTGGCAGCCAAAAGACAACCCCAGCTGACATCGTTAGTTGGTACAAACCCAACAACGACACATACATTTTGGATGATTTCACTATTCGCACATTTATTGCTAACGCAGGCAATAAAATGGGCATACATCCCGAGGATTTGACGACAGCAGTTGCCAAAACCAAGCAAGCCGTGAGCGATGCTACGGCTACCTCCGTTGCCCTGCAACCTTTTGCCACAACTAAAACCTACGGTTATTGCGTGCAAAGTCGCGGCGTAGATGCATCACAGTTAGATGCCTTAAAAGCCAAATTAGCTAGCACGTATGCCGACCTTCGCGGCTGGTCGTTAGATGGTCAGGTGCAATTTAAGTACGCCACTGCCGGTTGTGATTTTACGGTCTGGCTGGCTTCACCTGCGCAAATGCCGACATTTGGTGCAATTTGTGATTCGTACTGGGATTGTGAAGTCGACAATAACGTCGTTGTGAATGCCGATCGCTGGTCCAATACCACCCCGGCCTGGCAGTCATACGGAGGCAGCCTAGAAGATTACCGCGTAATGCTCATTAACCACGAGACTGGTCACATGCTTGGCTTCCAACACTGGACTTGCCCGGGTAAAGGTCAGCCAGCGCCGGTCATGATGCAAGAATCAATCAACTTGCAAGGCTGCGTGTTTAATATCTGGCCAACTCAACCAGAACTCGACACCCTGCGCCGCCATATCGGCCTCTAAATCTGGTATACTAGCAGCAAATGGCTAAGGTAAATCCACTTCTGTCAGTAGTTGTGCCCGTATATAACGAAGGCGCTGTGCTGCATGCTTTTCACCTGTCGCTGCTGCATGTTTTAGAACCTTTAACAGAGGGTTCGTTCGAGGTTATCTATTGCAACGACGGCAGTCAAGATGACACCGCCGCACATATTCAGGCTTGGCACGCCAAGGATGCCCGCATAAAAGCGTTGTCATTGTCGCGAAATTTTGGTAAAGAAATCGCTTTGTCGGCCGGTATTGCGCGGGCACAGGGTCAAGCCGTACTCACGATTGATGGCGACGGGCAGCATCCCGTTGAGCTGATTCCTCACTTTTTGGAATCATGGCGCGCAGGCAATAAAGTGGTCATAGGACTGCGAACTGAAAACAGTAAAGAAGGCTGGTTCAAACGGCTCGGTTCGCGGTATTTTCATCTGTTATTTAACAAGTTGACTGGGCAGCAATTAGTAGCAGGCTCGTCCGATTTTCGTCTGATTGACCACGAAGTACAACAAGAATTTGTACGCATGAGTGAATCAGACCGCGTTGTTCGCGGCCTGATTGATTGGCTTGGTTTTAAACGCGATTACATTCACTTTAAAGCCTACGCCCGGGAACACGGCACGGCTGGCTATAGTAAACGCAAACTGCTAAAATTGGCAGCCGACAGTTTTGTGTCGCTCTCGCCCACACCACTATATTTGTTTGGCTATCTTGGCATTATGATCACCGTTTTGGCGCTGCTTTTAGGCATAGCTATTATCATCGAACAACTATTACTGGGCGATCCGTTGCACTGGCATTTTACCGGCACGGCCATGCTTGGCATTCTAATCCTGTTTTTAGTCGGTATCGTGTTGCTTTCGCAGGGCATATTGTCGCTGTATATCTCGCATATTCACAACCAATCCAAGCAACGGCCGCTGTATGTTATTGACTACGAAGCCTCTGCGGGCCTCACTAAGAACTTTGAAGACTAAGCAAGGCTCGACGCAAAGGCGAGAGGCCCCACAGAAAAAAGGCTACCGTAGCTCTGCAAACCACCCATCCCTACCATCGTAATATTTGCATTATTAGATTAAAGTTATATAATACATTACATAATAGACGGATTTGGCTCGCCGCGACAATTTAGAGCGTATGGCGTGCATGAACAGTTGCTTGATGAAGCGCGAACGCTTATTGATAATGATAGAGCCGCCGGTTCACCACTCGACCTCAACTTTGATACGGCTTATGGTTTTGTTTCTACATTACGTGAAGCCGACCAATTGCCGTTAGTGGCTTCAAAGCTACCCGGTCGTGAACAAGGCTTAAATAACTTGCCAGGTCTCAACTTCTTTCGGCTCATTGAGGCTAGCGATGTAGTAATGAAATACGGTAAGCCTGCTAGTCAGGTGAAGACAGCTCGACTTATTACGGAGTTACACGGAGCTCGACCTCATTTTACAGAGATTGATACTAAGCTGGGAATAATGAGCACCATATTAGGCGTAGATGTTGAACCAGGTGCAAAACCCATTCCCTTGCAATTGACAGAACGTTACCTACAACCTAATAGCCCCGTTGAAGAGCAGCAACTTGCTGCTAATGCTCTTGTTCAAAAGCTACGCACCACGTCTTAAATGGAGCAGCTTTCATAATTTGTGTTGCGCCCTCAGTACCAATGATCCGATTATTTCGCGCGGCAGCCACATTGCTAGTGACCTCGTCCATATCTGATCTGAATCAGGATCAAAGTGACCGGGTAAATTTGGTGCGGCAATTGTTAACATGTTAAGCTTTTTAGCTTGCATCATAACGCGTCCGATATGATGTTTTTGCGCTACCATAAGCGCAGAATTTAGTCCTTCCTGTTCCATAAATGCCTTGGCTCCGACCAATGTTCCCCACGAACCGACGCCTTGACCGACGTAGTTTACAATCGGCCCGTCAATCACATAGCTCACTGTATCGTCACCATGCAGAAACGAGTTTACGAGCATGTGATCAGCTACCACTGGCCGGCCTGCAGCATTGTCCAGAATAAAATGCGCCAAGGCGCGATTGGCGCTGCCTTCGCCGGTGAGCGTGCCGAATGAATGGCCGATGACGCAGTCAGCATCATCTGGATTACCGATCGTTTCATAGTGACCAAGGGCAGAACGTATAATATTCATACAATGGCGTGAACAACAATGCAGGAAAACCTCGCTAGAATAAAGCGAGGTTTTCCAATTTTAGATGAACTGTAGAGCAGACTAGTTGACGCTCTTAAGACCTGCAACCAAGGCTTTTACATCAGCATTAGCTTGATCCTGTGCAGTGATCGAGACATTGCCGCAAGCTGACTGGTCATGTACAAACTGGTAGTAATAGTTACCGATATGCGTGTATGCAGCCGGGTAATTAGCCGCGTCGTCAGCAACAGTTACAGTGCTATCGGCGACTGTCTTATCCGTTGGCAAAAGGCGTGCAATTTCGCCGGCACCAAACGTACTACAGCCAGAATCTTGGCTAGACAAGGTGTGTGAAATAACGGTAATCATTTTGCCATCGCTAGACACGGTGTAAGTAAATCGGTCACTGCCAGTGTATGGTGCCTGTACGCCCCATTCCTTAATAGTGAAGTTGGCAGCACTCGCAGAGGTATCACCTTCCGGCTTCGGCTTAGTCGTAGTCGAACTGGTAGTAGTGGTGGTTTTCTTGGTTTGGTGGTTTTTGTTATATACAAACCAGCCAACCAGCACCAAGGCGGCGACGACTATGATAATAAGAAGTGCCTCGACTACTGTAAAACCGAGACTGTTGTTGCGTGTTATTTTCATAACTATCCTTCAGTTTATTCTTATGCTTTTAGGATAGCACTTGTTGCGCGCCTCGACCAGATCATTGGAGTAATTATCTTTCTTTTTGCTCCTGCTCATAAATCGATTGGACATATCGAGGCCCTTCATAGTCACCAATTGCAATTGATTCGTTGGCTATTTCATGGATATCCGCAAGCAGTAGTGTTTTAAGATCACTGGTGTAATGTTTTTTACCAGCAAGTACATCGTTAATAATTTCTAGTATGCTCATAGCTACTTCATTTCTTAGCATGTCAATTGGCGCAATGTCCGTCTGCTTATTCTTTTCGATATCCCAACGTGTAGCGATTGCCACAAAGTAACCCCAAAGACGACCAGCCTGAAATCGTATATCTCCCGTTTTAATTTCATCATGTGGAATTTTGCGTTTGGACGGGTTAGTACTGGGCATAGGCAACAGTTCTATTTTATCTTTATCCCATATTTGCGGACGAAAGGTGTCGATAAGTATCGCCTGGATCATATGGCTTTTGTCAGAAACAAGCACAACGTTCTGTGGCTTTAGATCAAGGGCCACCGATAACCAAAGCCAGTCAACAGAATACTGTTCCTGGCGTAGTGGCGGAATGTTGAAAAGCATTTCGGCAAGGAGTCGAACCTGCGTAATCATGTTCTGTAAAAAATCCTGCTTGTCTGTACTTTTCATAAGAACTGCCAGCAAATCTCCCTGGTCAAAAAATTTCTCCGTGCTCTGGACCAGATATTCTGCATCTTTACCAGGCACCACTTCTTCTTTAATAGGCTGACTAGTTTTGATGCCGACGGCCTGAAGATTGGTGATGTAATGATGGTGCATTTCAATAACATGCCGGGCGTCAGCTTCGTCCCAGCCAAAATCCCTACCCCAGGTCTTAGTAATAACTTGGCCGTTCTTTACTGTACTTACTTTGATATGAGCGATCTGGTTGGAAAAGTCGAGCTGCATAGTTTTCTTCATGCTACAACTATATAATAAAAGGTTCTCCCGGTCGAAATCTCGTGCTTATGAGAGAGGCAAGCCCGTACTCCTATGCAGTTTCTAGGGAAACGACTGCGTCGTATAAATCTGTAAACTTTTCAATAAACCCGTCCACGGGATACTGACCAAAATCTTGTTTTGTGCGTAGGCCACTTTCCAGGCTGGCAATAAAATGTAGACCTGCGCCCTTGGCTGCAGCAGCATCGCCCGGGGAGTCGCCAACGTACGCGCACTGATCAGGTTTTAAGCCATGATCACGTTCAATTATTTCAAACGCTCTTGGATCGGGCTTAAGATATGTCATGTTATCTTTGTAGTAAAAAGTAGTTATTCGACTTGCTAAATGATGTGCAGGATCTAGCAGGTGTCGCATTTCTATCTCTGTACGAGAGGTAAGTATCATCAACTTTTTGCCCGCCTTCGCCATCTTGTCCAGAGTCTGAAGATTCTCTTCAGTCACTACGTCGATGAGCCCTTTGCTGACAAATTCTTCATGTACTGCTGGCATTACTTCAAAAAATATCTTCGGATCAATACCGGGCGAACGCACTTGAATGGCCTCGTAGAGCACCTGACCCCAGGTACTTTTATGCACATCGCGGCTCATGGGCCTAAGACCCATCTGTAGCAGCGTTTCATTTTCAAGATTAAAACTAGCTTCTTCCGTAAGGCACATTGTGTCGTCAAAATCGATAATAACTGCTTCAATCATTCGCTCAGTATAGCAAAGAGAATACTAACGACAGAGGTAATTATCTACGATATAGACCAACGATGCTGGTAGGTATCGGGCAAATATTCCGGATAAAACATTTCGAGCACAAAATAATAGGCGTCACCAAAACGCTGCGGTTGTTCTTGTAAAGCCCGTTTTAAATCATCTGCTGTAAATCTCTCGATCGCGACAGATTCCTCGTTAAGCAAGATTGGATCGTCCGTACTTATTTCGTACACAATAAACAAATGATTTTCATCGCGGCCGATAACCTGCCGATGAAATGCTTTGCTTCCAATATACTTGTAGACGATATTACGCGTGCCAATCTCTTCTTCCGCTTCGCGTAGCAAAGCATCTAAATCTGACTCTCCAGCTTTTACATGTCCACCTACCGGCGCAACTAATTGTCCAGCGTCTTGTCTGTCTGCCGCTTGGCACACCAAAGCCCAATCGTCGCCATATTTAAGATACCCGATGACACATTTATGCAATGATCCACTTTTGTGGGCGTCAGTCTTTAGTTCCTGCCGCAAAACTTTGGCATTTTCGCCAATAACATCTACGAGCTCTTCGTCCATTAACCTATCATACCAGATAGGATTCCATACATGCTCAGGAACCAAAGAAAATTGCAGATGGGCGCAGCCTTAGAGCATCACAAAAGTATTATTTGGACCTACCAAATAGGACTGGAACCTATAAAGTTTATCTCGACAAATCTCGGATAAGTATCTTGAGAACTTGTAAAGCAATCTTTGCTTCTTCTGGTTCAACTTTAAGATTTCCCCTTATCTCAAGACCCGGGTGTATCAAGTTACGATATTCTCGAACTGAGTGGCTCAGTTTGCCCACTTCACTGCCTACCTGGGACGTATCTACCGCTACCTCAATTAGGTCATTGAGGTGCCACTTATTGAGGCTTGATTCAGCTGGGGCTTTTGATGATGATTTTGCAGCCGATTCGTCTTTAGCCAGTAGACCAAGCAGCACGGCTTCAATTGATCCACCGCTTAGAATTATTGCCGACTTCCAGTTATTCGCGATGAGACTTCGTTGAATTTCCTGATAGTCCCGTTCAAGAATCGATCTCAAGTCTGTATTTGCAATGAAAGTAAAGTCTTTTGTTTCTGTCGCTGGTGTTGCAATAGAGTTATCTAGTCTAACTTTCAGCTTAGCCAGATTTCTAGCAATGTGAGCCATTACACCTCCGGACTGGTAATAATCCGAGTTGCGGCCATTGCTGTGCGAAAAGTACTGGTTCCGATCAAACGGGTTAAGTAAGTTTGGTAGTTCTGTACTGGCGCTTCTCAATAAATCTTCATACTCTGCAATTTCATTCCCATTAAGCATGGAGTTCTTTGCGGAATTACCAAAAGTCTGCTGTAAGCCCAGGAGCGAATGATAGTTTTCCCTTATTTTCTCATAATCGTAGTGTTCTGGAGACATCCTAGAGGTTACTCCTCATACGTCGGTTGCTGATTGTACTCTTCGTCGGTAACGTGATCGTGCCAATCCGCAAAATTACCCTCGTCATCGACTTCTTGAATTGCCAGATGGGTCATTTCGCTGTCGGCTGAAGCACCGTGCCAATGTTCTTCGCCAGGTTCAGTCCAAATGACATCGCCAGATCGAATAATTTGTACCGGTTCTCCGCGTTTCTGGATAACACCAATGCCGTCCGTCACATACAAAGTTTGACCTTTGGGATGCGTGTGCCAAGCCGACCGAGCACCGACAGAAAAGTGCACACTGCTCATCGAGAGTTTTGAGTCATCTGACACTGCTTTGAGCGGCTGAATGTTTACTTGGCCAGTGAACCATTCTGCTGGCCCTTGATTTACATCTGAATGAGGTAGTATTTGCATAACTTAATCATATCATTATACCTCTGTAAAATACACCGAGGTGAGTTATGGAACCTAACAAAATTAAGCTTTTATTGATCTCGAACAAGCAAAAAGTCCTCCGAAGAGGACAGTAGTATCACTTGGTTGCGGACCAGGATCGCTCACTGCGTTACGCTCCGCCGTTCAAGCTTTCTCGAAGCAAGCTTCTGCGAGAACTTTCACTCTGCCGAACCTGGGACCTACGATATTTTGCTTTGCAAAATTTCTGGTCCCAGAACCGAGACATAATCTCATAGTCAAAGAAAAAGCCTCAGGCAATGCTGAGGCTTTTTCTTTGGTTGCGGGACCAGGACTCGAACCTGGGACCTCGTGGTTATGAGCCACGCGAGCTGCCGCTGCTCCATCCCGCGTCATCCCTATCTTTGCAATAGGATCTTGTATCTGTTACAAGATAACGAGAGCAAGTATAGCTGCCAGCGCCACACTTGTCAAACGTTTATGACGGCATTTGACGGTGCAAAAAGAAATTCATCCACTGCTGGAAGTGCCGCTGGTAAGCCGGTTGCTTGGCCTGAGTCTTTTTGGCTTCGACCTGATCTGTATCCGGCAAGGTGACAGTATGCGCCATGGCTACATTTTGCGGTACGTTCAAAACTGTTTCGCCGGGCGCTGCCAAACCATATTGTTCACGAGCGGCGATATCCAGATATTCATTAGTCTGAAAGTAATTGTTTTCGAGCTGCATGTTTTTGTTGGCAAGCGAGGACACCTGAACCTGCTGATCTAAAGTCGAAATCTGTTTTTGCAAACCGTAGTTGGTATCGATAACTTTTATGCCGCTCCAGCTGATCAAAAGCACGATAACCAAAAACAACACCAGCCCCGCCGCGCGCACGTCACGGAACTGTAGGACGTAGTCATACGCCTTTTCCAGATTTATTTTGTTTTTTATGTTCATGCTGGTAGCTCGTTTGCTTTTATTATATACCTATAGCGTAAGATCTGCTATACTCGTCTCTGTTAGCCACCAGCCAGTGGTCGCACAATCAAGGGGGCGTAGCTCAGTGGTTAGAGCAGTCGGCTCATAACCGATTGGTCGCTGGTTCAAGTCCAGCCGCCCCCACCAACTAATGACCGGTCAATGACCGGATTTTTAGTATTCGGACTTAGGCAGCTTGCTTCAAGCTTAACTTCGCCGCGCGGGCAGCAACTTTTGCCATAGGAGTTTTTGCTATTTGTTCCTGTAATTCTTTAGTTGACCTAGGCAATCTGTCGAGACCTACTTCTGCAAGTATGCCATCGGTATAGTCAACCGTTAAACCAGACTGAGCGTCTTGAGTATTCATCCGTCTCACTTGTTCTTCAGATAAATGAGAAACAACGTGCCTTGGATAGCGCAGATAGGCCAGGTCGCTAGGCGCACTTTTCCTTTCTTCGCCCAAAGACATATCCAAGCTCTTCCACACAAAATTAGTAGCCACCGCCCTTACTACCGACTGTCTATCTATAGCTTCGTTAAAGGCCATCTTGCGCTGTAACTCCGTAGAATGGTCATACACATACGGTTTTGTTGAAAATTGCTGCTTTGAAGCTATGCCTTGTTCAGCGAATAAGTGCCGTAATGTGGTGTGATAGGATCCCATCGAAATAAGAACGTTTAAGGTTGACTTTCCTGCAAATCTGGCAGTACGCATTACGTCCGAAAAATCTTCTTCAAAACGATTGAGTATGACTTTTTCTCGTTCATTTTGCAAATCAAGCCTTGTGCGTGTGCGGTCTACGGCATTTTTAAGTTTACGCTCAAAATCTTCTTCCTTGGGATACAGATCTGTATTAGTTATTTTTTGTATTATGTCATGATCGGTATCAAGACTTCTTATAACAGTATTTGAGAAATTGGCACCACGAAAAATCGGCTCCATAGGGCTACCCTCTAATCGCTCAGCGCCAATCATGATTTGAGGCAAGTAAATGTTTACATCATTAGTGCTAAAGCGCGTACCGGATGACAAGGTTATATCGTAAAGCATAGCGCCATCAGACATTTTTTGTAATATCTCAGTGATCTCTGGATTACTGGTTTCGTAGTAATACACATCAGCTTTTCTTATTAAGGGAGCAACGTCCTGCATGTCGGCGCTATTTCCGTGACAGCCAAACCAAAACAATAAATTTGCATTCCATTCTGGATGGCGTTCGATCATGGTTTGAGGCCGCTCTTCTACCAACTCAATTGGTTCTTGAGCTGGCTCTTGAGCGGGCATATAACGATCAAAAAATGATGCTTCGTACATAATTATGCATATTATAGCATATATTATGCTAATTTACAATAGTATTCCACTTACCCTTTGTGTCTGTTACACAGCAGTTTTTTAATTAAAAAGCAATGAATAAGTCGGCAGCCGGCCAACATGAAAAGCGGCTACAAATAAAGATACAAATTAAGGAGAGCTCTATGAAAAAAATGTATGTATGGCGCGCCAGGTTTGGCGTAGCCTGTATTAGTCTGCTCGCGCTCATTATTGCACCGTTAGCCACAATTACGCGTACCTCTGCAGCGTCACCTTCCGACTGTCAGGCGGTTACATTGCCAGTATCTTTATTGCCGGGTCAACCAGCCGACCAAACCATTTCCGGTACCTACTGTACACCAACAACATGGGCGTCAGGAACACATACTATTGACGTTGCTACTCCCGGTGGTACGTATAACCATCTATATTGGGACTGGCCGCAGGATCCTGCAACTTATTCATACGTAGACAAAACGCTACAGGCCGGACGAGCAACATTTAATTATGACCGTCTGGGCACCGGCGCTAGCTCGCATCCGCTCAGCACAACGCTTACTGTTAATAATGAAGCGTACGTGCTGCATCAGGTTGTGCAGTGGCTGCGCACCAACAAGCAATACCAAACCATCGACTTAGTTGGACATTCGTACGGTTCAATTATTTCCATTCAGGAAGCAGGTTTTTATCACGATGTTAACCGCTTAGTAGCAACCGGACTAGTTCACTTGCCCAATATTGCCGGCGGATTTGCTAATGCGCTCATTTCCTTATCGCATCCGGCTATACTCGACCCGGTGCTTGCTAGCCAAAACCTTGACCCGGGATACATCACTACTACGCCAGGTACTCGTAAGCAGCTGTTCTATTCGTCATCGGCCGACCCCGCCGTTATTGTCTACGATGAAGCACACAAAGATGTTGCGCCCTTGACGGGGCTCGCCACACTAGCAACTACCTGGTATTTGCCACCACTTTTAAACGCCTCTAATGGCGTTCGTGTGCCTGTATTAGTAGTGCTGGGGCAAGAAGATTCTCTGTTTTGCGGGCTACCGTCGTTACTAACTTGCAACAATGATTCGCAGCTGCGCAGCTTTGAAGCACCCTACTACACCAGTGCACCAAGTCTTACGGCTATAACTGTCCCGAAGACTGCTCATGATATTGCGCTGCACCCTTCAGCTAACCAGTCATTTGCACAAATCAATAGTTGGATCCAGACCCACTAGTCGATTTGACATACTGCCTCAGCATTATCTGCTACAATTAGGTCAGATAATGCTGAGGAGATCGTTATGGTCGTGTTACCAATATTGTTAGTTTTAGCCGTTCTGTATGCTGTTGCCAGCGGCGTTCGAATCGTCAATCAGTACGAGCGCGGCGTGGTGTTGCGACTTGGGCGCGTTAAAAAACAGATCAAAGATCCTGGCCTAAGACTAATCATTCCTATTGTGGATCAGATGAAAAAGGTCGGAATGCGCATTGTGACCTTGCCGATCGAATCACAAAAAGTCATCACCAAAGACAATGTTTCGATCGACGTCGCAGCCGTGGCTTATTACCAAATTGTTGACCCGATTAAATCAGTTGTCGAGATCGAAAACGTTGTTTCGGCAACCTACCAGATCGCACAGACAACCGTCCGTAACATTGTCGGCCAAAGCCCGCTTGATGACGTACTCAGCGAAACCGCCAGCATCAACGAAAAGATTAAGGCTATCCTAGAAAAATCAACCGAACAATGGGGTATTTTTGTAAGCAACGTCGAAGTTAAAGATATTCAGCTGCCTGATTCAATGCAGCGCGCCATGGCTAAACAAGCCGAGGCCGAACGCGAAAAACGCGCTAAGATTATTGCTGCCGAGGGTGAACAGCTAAGTGCCGCAAAACTCGGAGAAGCAGCCGATATTATTGCCGCTCATCCGATCGCCTTGCAGCTCCGTAATTTGCAGGTATTAAGCGACATAGCTGTGGAAAAGAATAGTACCATTGTGTTCCCGGCTCAGTTTATGGACACAGTCAAAAGCGTCAAAGACTTTATGAGTAAAGAGTCGTAGCGATCGTTATCGAACCATGAGCAGCACGGGTGCGACTGACAGCACAAACACGCCGTCAGTCGATCCAGGCAACGTGCAGAATAACTAGGCGCCTATTTGGCGTCACGCTGTACAAACAGAATGCTGCCGATAATACCACCAATAACCAGATAGGCGGCCACTACGCCAAGGGATGCCAAGGGCGAAAAAATGCCTTGCTCGGCAGAGCTTGCCAGAATCTGGTTTTGCGCGCTTGGCAACAAATAGTTAGGATTAATCTTGAGCAGGCCGGTTAACAACGGCGCAATCGTAGTTGGCAATATAAGGTAGGCGACAACCGTAAAAACGAGGTTTCTGAAGAGTAAACCAAAGAGCAGCGCGCACCAAATGGAAGTGACCATAAAAGCGGCACCCTTCCAGACCAAACTATAGAGGTCAAATTGCTGCAAAACGTATATGTGATGCCCCGCCTTGAGCCCTAACGCCACACCGATCAGCACCAAAATTGCAACAACTACGGCTATAGTAATAGCATACACTGCCGTCACCGCCATTTTGGCAATCAAGATATTGAACGGCTTATTGTTGGCAGCAATGGTGTAGCTAATAGTGTTGTACCGATATTCGTGGCAGATAAGCAAGATTGCCGGGATACCTACAAATAAGCTTACAAGCGACAACATGTTAAGAATGGCTGATTGCATACTAGTATCTGTAAAACCTCCGCCACCCTTGACTCCCATGCCGTAAAAAGCAATTCCTGCCGCTAGCAAAAAGATAAAAGCCGTCCAAATATAGGTCGATCTGACGGTTAATAATTTACGGAACTCTGCTCGAAGTGCGTTAATCATTTTACTTGCTCCTTTGCGGCCTGTGGCTGGACAGAACCAGCCTTGTACTCTTCGGCACTTGCCGTTAATTCCAAAAAGGCGTCTTCGAGTGAGGCATTGTGATTTGTTAATTCTAAAATTGGCACGCCAGCGTCAAAGGCGATTTTTCCAACTTCGTCTGTTTTAGCCTTGGCGACCGATAAGCCTTGGTCGTGATCGGTGACGTTGAGTTGTTTGGCCTCTAGAGCCTTTCGTAATTTTTTTGCGTCAGATGTACGGACAAATACGGATGACTGCGAATTTTTAGCAATAAGGTCCCGCATGGAGGTGCTGGCGATCATTTTGCCCTTACCAATCACAACAACATTGTCAGCCATAAGCGCCATTTCGCTCAGCAAGTGACTCGATACAAAAACTGCATTACCTTGGTCGGCATACTTTTTTAGGAAGCTGCGAAGCCAGGCAATACCCTCCGGATCAAGTCCGTTGGCAGGTTCATCAAGCAAGAGATATTTAGGACTGCCAAGCAGTGCGGCTGCAATGCCCAGACGCTGGCTCATACCAAGCGAGAAAGTTCCCGGACCTTTTTTGGCCACTTGTTTAAGACCGACTATATCGAGCACTTCATCAACACGATTATCCGGAATGCCACCAGCAGCGGCTAGCACCTTTAAATGGTTGCGTGCGCTACGAGTAGGGTGATACGACTTGGCATCCAGCAATACGCCTACAACCTGCGATGGATGCGCGTATTCGTGCAACATTTTGCCATCAAATGTGGTTTGCCCCGAACCCTTATCCAGTCCAAGCATTAACCGCATAGTGGTTGATTTACCGGCACCGTTAGGCCCAAGGAAACCCGTCACTTTGCCTGTCTCAACCTCAAATGATATGTCATCGACGGCAACTTTTTTGCCGAACGCCTTTTGTAGATGAGAAACTGTAATCACAGTGTCATTATACAGGAAGTTGCCACGGTAAACTAAACCGTCGCCAAAAGGTTCAGCAATTCTTGGGTAGAAGTCGCCTGCATCAATCCTTCGCGCAGTTCTTTGGCGCCATCAAAGTCACTAATGTAGACTTTACAGAACTTATTGAGCGTAGCCACGCGACGATCCTGGCTAGTCCATGTCTCAGCAAAAAGCTTAACATGTTTAGTATATAACGCGACGCGCTGCTCTTTTGTGTATTTAGGCCAAGGTGTAGTCTTAGCAAATAAAAATGGGTCCTTAAAGATACCGCGGCCAACCATGATACCGTCCAAGCCGTATTGCGCGGCCAATGTTTCGCTCTGTTTGCGAGTTTCTACGTCACCGTTACCGACGATCAATGTTTGCGGCGCAATGCGATCACGTAACTCTTTTATTTTGCCAATGCTATCCCAGTGCGCGGGTACCGCACTCATTTCTTTGCGGGTACGACCGTGAATCGTTAACATGTTAAGTTTCTGCTTCAGCAATAACTCGTGCCAGGTAAAGTCGATCTCATTAAAGCCTAATCGTGTTTTGACACTCACAGGCACACGACCGGCAGCGCCAGCTTGTGTTGCTTTGATAATTTCAAGCGCTAAGTCGCGGTTGTTAATCAATGCGCTGCACGCGCCATTTTGCACTTCGCTTTTTGCCGGACAGCCCATGTTTAGGTCGATGCCCACAAAATTAACACCTTCTGGCAAGCCGAGTTCACGCGCCAGCGTACCGTCAGCTATTTGCGTGGCTACTGCCTTAAAGTTTTCAGGTTTGAGGCCCCACAACTGTGCCACCAAGCGCGTTTCACTCGAGGTAAACTGTAGCTTGTGGAGCAAATGTGAACGGCCGATGCTTTGCAAACCATCCACATTCACAAATTCTGTAAAGAATAGATCAGGCGGAGCACAGTCAGCAACAATCTGACGAAAAACTGTATCGGTCACATCGTCCATAGGTGCCAATACAAAAAACGGCCTCGACAACTGCTCTAAAATATTCATATCTACACAATACTACCAAACTTTTGCAACCCTGTCATGCGCAAATAATGCCTTGGACTAAGGTGTAATAATAAACGCTATTCTATTAGATTATGTAAATGAAGGGAGATAAGAAATGGATTTCGATAAATTACAGCGACCAATCTTCACTAAATAATAGATAATGGAGGGTTTACATTAATCGTTATATGATGTGACCCTCCAGATTTTCTTTATTTACTCCCAACGGAATGAGCGGAAAGCGATGGCGTACACTATGATCAGCCAACCACCGACGAGTCCTAGCTGCGGCAGGATATCTAAAAAGCCCTTGCCTTCGGTTGCAATCAAACGAATACCGTCAATTACCGGTGTTAGCGGCAAAAATGTCGTGGCGTGTTGCAACCACTCCGGCATGGCATAGCGGGGGAAAAATGTGCCAGACAAGAACATCATCGGAAAGACAATAATGTTTGCCAGTGGTGCGGCTTGGCGTTCGTTCTTAGCCCAACCACCAACTGCCAGACCGATGCCGAGGATCATGACGATACCGAGCGCAATGAACGCTCCAAGTTCGACATAATTACCCACAACCTGCAGATGGAAGACGCCAATTGCCACAGCAAACTGCACAACCATACCCACCAACCCAATAACTGCCTGAGAGATCATAGTTGCCAGGAAGTACTGCCAGACCCGCAGCGGCGTTGTGTGAAAGCGACGTAAAATACCCTGTTTTTTTAGCTCTGGGAAAACGTTGATTGGTCCAAAAATACCCAGGCCAATGATCGAGAAGCCAAGTAGTCCCGAAAAGGTATAGTCAAACTGCGACAAACTGTGTATGTTTGTTTCTTTGGAACTTACCGTAAATGGCGTGTCGCTTTTAACAAACTGTTTGTTGATGTTTTTGAATTCACCATCCAAAACTGAAGTCAGTACACCTGCAGCCTGTGCGGTATTGTTGGTATAAATAACCTCTGCATTACCCGATGGATAGCTAGTGCCGACCTTTTGTTCACCAAAATTTTCAGGTAGTAAAATGGTCGCATCAAGCTGGCCGCGGCTCATCTTTTCGTTGGCTTTGTCAATGGTGTTACTTCCTTGGTCAACCTTTAGAGCCTTGCTAGAATCCAGAGTATGTACGAATTGCTGCGAGAACTGCGAGTGCGATTGATTAATAATCGCCACGCTGAACGTAGTCGTGCTGTTCTTGCCAAACAAATTACCAAATACGAACAAGAAAATCAGCGGAAAAGCTACTGTAAAGAAGATTGCTGTTTTGTCGCGGAAAAATCGTTTTGTGCTGAGTTTTGCAAAAATATAAACGGTATACAGTTTTCGTTTCATAATTACCCTCGCAACTCCTTGCCGGTCATGTCGATAAAGACATCTTCCAGGTTGGCTTGCTCAACATGTTGTTTCTTTTTGAAGCCACGTTTTAATAGATCTTTAATAAGTGCTTGCGGCGTGTCAAGTGCAATAATTTTACCATTATCCATGATGGCGATACGGTCACAGAGCACCTCAGCCTCGTCCATATAATGCGTTGTCAAAATAACACTAATACCCCGGCTGCGGACGTGTTCTACTAACTCCCAAAGATTGCGGCGAGCCTGCGGATCTAGCCCTGTCGTCGGTTCATCCATAAAGAAAATTTTTGGATTGTGTACTAAAGCCGCAGCAATACTAAAGCGCTGCTTCTGTCCACCCGACAGTTGTTCAATGTAGCTACTGGCCTTTTCGCCCAATTGCACACTGTCTAAAAATTCCTGAACATTCACTTTTTCGCCGTACGCAGCAGCGAACAGCTCAATAAGTTCTGCCAGTTTAGTTTTATCTTGGAACGCTGGCGATTGCGGCTGGACACCAATCATCGAACGAATTTTATATGGATGAGATGCAACATCTATCCCAGCGATCGATGCCGAACCACCGTCGATAGGACGGAGCGCCTCTATCATTTCGAGGGTAGTTGTTTTACCGGCGCCATTCGGGCCAAGAATGCCAAAAATCTCACCTTTTTTGACCTCAAAACTGATACCCTTAACAACTTCTTTGTCTCCGTATATTTTGCGAAGACCTTTAACCTTTAGAATTGAATCTGCCATGCAGAAAGTATAACAGAGAATGCAAGAGGGAGTAAAAACAAAACACCTTGAGTACTAGACCAAGGTGTTTTGAGATAATGTAGAACTAGCCGCGCTTGACGGTCAAGAAACCATTACGTGGGTTTTCGTTAACAACGAAACCTGCTGGCAATTCTGCTACAGCCTCAGGACGCTCGTCCTTACTGAAGTAGTAAATGCGTTGCTTCTTACCACCGCGAAGAGTTACTTCCTTTGAATTAAGGTAGTAAGTAACACCCTTGGAGTTTGTGTGCTTGTAAGCCATTGCTAGATTTCTCCCTCTTATGCATTTAGTAATGGTACCCCTACCATACTCTGACGGTTTTTTGTTTGTCAACAGCTTTTTGTCTAACGGCGCTGTTATAATTAACCGACAACGGATAATAAGTTAAGTTGCATGGTACAGTGCTTATGTATTACACTGGTGACTATAAAGAAAACCTTTAAAGGGCGGGGGAACCTACATGGATTTTTTGGGGCGAAATGCCAATAACCAACCTCAGACAGTAAGGGCTAACGGGAGCGGACAAGCTTCAACGACCAATGCAGCCACCACTGCTGACAAGAATAAAAGAGGCATGTATAACGAGCCGCGCTGGCTTAAAATCGGTTTCTTGATCATGCTCTTTTCATTAACTGTTTTGGCGCTTAGCATTGCTGTTCTGCTGTACTACGGCAAGCCAAAAGAAGCACACTACGTCGACAAGACCAAAGAACAAGCAGTCTTCTTAACTAACGGTCAAGTGTACTTCGGTAAAATTGCTGACATCACTGACAAATATGTCAACCTCATTGGTATCTACTACCTTAATTCAACAAGTGACAGCGCAAACAAGACTGCACAAACCAGCTTCTCGTTAGTAAAGCTTGGTTGTGAGTTACACGGTCCAACCGATCAAATGGTCATCAATCGTGATCAGGTCAGCTTCTGGGAAAACCTCAAGACCGATGGCAAGGTTACAAAAGCAATCCAACAGTGGATCAGCCAGAACCCAACCCAGACATGTACTAACTCAAACAGCACAAACACAACTCAGCAAAGCAATACAGCTACACCAACAACACAAACTACCACAAAGCCATAGGCTGAGCTAATCAGTCACAAATAACCTCCTCCTCTTTACGGGAAGGAGGTTATTTATTCCCTACCTGGTAGCGCGTCTTAGGACTACTTCCGCCGCAAGCCGCATAATAAAAAACAATAGAAGCAGTACAGAAACTAGCAAACTGATACCTGCAAAATCAGGCGACCACGTGGGTGATATAAAATCAAATTTATACATCGCGTCCGGCACCTTTTGCACTTGTACGCCATGACTGGCTACGTACTGTTCTATGCAAGGTACGCGATTGCGACCAGAAAAGTCAGTTGAGTCTTGCTGTTCGCAGTACTTTTGCCCATCGGTATAAACTTGTCCATTGGCTTGTTGTGCCTTGGTATTAGCTGCTGCCTGCAGGCGCTCATAGGTGTATTTGAGCTGGATTGGCGGATAGACTGAGTCTCCGCCGTTTGTAAGACTGGTATTCATGTTGCCGTACACATAGGCCCGCAATTTCTGCAGCGCACTCTCCACGTCACCGTTATTTTTATCTGCTTGATAGACCTGATCGCGGAGCGCAATCATACGTAAGTTGTTGTTCCGGAGCGCAAATACGCTAATGCTGGCGCTGACTACGACTGCAGCAACTAAGTATGTAGCACTTACCGATCGCACCTTGGTTAGTAGATGATGTAATTGTTTTTTATCCATGTTTGTATCTGTACCTTTTTACTAGTGTAGCATGGTACACTAGATGCATGCATGTGTATTTCTCGGGTATCGCCGGTACCGGCATCGGGCCGTTGGCATTAATCGCGCAGGCCGCCGGTTTCAGTATTTCTGGATCGGATAAACAAGACAATGCATACCTCGCCTACCTAAAAAAGCACGGTATTACCGATATTCATGTTGGACAATCGTATGAAGCAATTGCCGCAGTCCACGCCAAAAAACCAATTGATTGGTTTGTGTATACTTCTGCTCTGCCCATCGAACAGCCTGACGCGCCCGAGCTTCGTTTTTGTGAAGAGCACCATATAAAAGCTACCAAGCGTGATATCTTTCTGAACGAATTGTTAAACGAAAAACAATTAAAAATGATCGCTATTGCCGGCACGCACGGTAAAACAACAACTACGGCCATGACAATTTGGTTGTTTAAGCAACTGGGAATTCCGATTAGCTATTCGGTGGCAGCCAAGTTACCTTTTGGCGATATGGGTGTCTTTAATCCTGAAAGCGAGTATTTTATTTACGAAGCCGACGAGTTCGACCGTAACTTCCTGGCCTTCAGGCCGTATTTGAGCATAATTACTGGTATTGACTGGGATCATCCGGATATTTACCCTACCCGGGAGAAATATAATCACGCATTTGTGCAATTTTTGTCTCAAAGCGAATGGAAGATGCTGTGGAAAAGTGACGCCGAGCGCTTAGGCGTAGAAAAAGATGAATGCCTGTGGATCATGGATGAACACGAGTCTGAAATTGATAAAATGCTCACTTTGCCTGGGCGCGTTAATCGCCTTGACGCCTGGCAGGTCATACATGCAGTACGCGAAATAACTGATACACCGCTTGAAGAACTCGCCCTCCATATGAACAAATTTCCAGGGGTAGCACGCCGGTTTGAAAAGATTGCCGCGGGCATTTACAGCGATTATGCGCATACGCCTCCCAAAATTCGCGGTGCCCTGCAAATCGCCGAAGAAGTTGCCGGCAAAAATGTGATCATTATCTACGAAGGCCTGCACAATACGCGCCAGCATTTTATAAAAGAAGAACTGCGTACGCTATTCGATAACGTGAAGCGCCTGTACGTCGTACCAAGCTACCTGGCGCGAGAAGACCCAAAGCTGCGTACTCTTACGCCTGCAGATATTGTCGATTTACTCAGCCCCGCATCGCGAGCCCATGCCCAGGCAGCTGCTTTGGATGATTCGTTGCAAAAAACCGTCGAGGCGCACATTAAACAAGGCGATATCGTCGTTTGTTTGAGCGCTGGCGGTGGCCACAGCCTCGATGAGTGGATCCGAAAAGTCTTTACCTCAGATTAATTAACAAGAGCAGCACTTGAACTACGTATACTTCCGAATCGCTGGCCTATAGTGCCTGCACATTTACATCTTTGATAAATGTGCGAGGGATGAGGAGCATACATAGTTCAAGCGCTGCCGCTACATACGATTAAATAAGCGCGGCGGCGAAGAATGCGGCAATAATCAAGGCCAGCATCACCCAAAACCACACACCCGGCGCTCCTGACGTAGCTCTTTGCCTGGGCGCGACTGACGGCAACTGATGCTGGGAATCGACGTGCGTGGGCGTACCCGCCGGCAAATATGGTGTAGTCATACCGCTTGGCAACATTGGATTACTAGCACCGGCCTGCCCCACACCAGAGCCAACCGATCCACCGCCGAACCCACTAGTGTACTGGTGTGAGGAGTACGTGTTAGATTGGGCTCCATAGGCCTGTGCCTGTTGCTCAGCATATTGCGCTTGAGCTGCTCGAGCTGCTCGAGGCCGGGGCACACCAGTTAATGGATCGCGTTGTATTTCATGCTGCTGCTCAAAAAAAGCCTGATCTCTTGTCATGGGGTCAACGGTATACTCATCTACCCGATACGCTTGCAGACCTTCCTGCACGACATGTTCTTTAGGTGATTGCGGCTGAACGGGATTTGTTGGCATAGGAGTAACTTCTGTCGAACCCGGAACTTGCCGTTCATGAATAGGTGGCATGCCGTTCATGCCGGGCGTGGCGCTCGTAGCTGACCGCTCAGCAAACGCGGCAGGTGTTAACGCAGTTGGCGTGCTGAAGCGCTCTTGAACCTGCTGCATGCGGCGCATATCGGCTGTTTGCTTTTGCTGCTCAGTTCTAAAAGCACGTTGTTGTCGCTCAGATCGCTGCAGTGCTTCTGCAGATTCCTGTTGTTTTTTCGCATTCTCTTTAATGAGTTTGTTTTGTCGCTTATCGGCTCGTTTGCGGGCTAGGTACTCAAGCCCCAGCAATGCAGCCACTGCCCCAACGCCCGAGCGTTTTTCATATACTGGTATATGTTCGGTCGTGATAGGCGTGGAGGGCGCAGTGTTTGGGTTAATACCCGGCGCTCCTACAGGACCGGGACCACCTTGGTAATAATTAGCATTTTGCTGTTGCGTATATGGACTGTTGGCATTCCAAACATTGTAATTAGGCTGTGGATAAACCGAACCGAAACTTTGGACGGGCGGAACGTTCGGCGGCGTCGGGGGTTGATTGCCGCCAGTTCCGGCTTGCGGTACCGGCACTGACGCTTCTGCGGCTTGTCGTGCAGGTTCAGGGCCATACATGCCAGCGTAAGGATCTTCTGGAGTGGACGGCAGGCCAGGATCTGTCTCGTCGTCAGACTCAGACTCATTCTTTGGAAATGTCGGCCGGTCTTCGACATGCATAGGGTGCGACAAGGGATTCTGGATCTCTTGCGGCCGCTCCTTGGTAGTAGGCGTAGGCATTTGAGACTCTTGCTGGGCGACCTGCTCGGTGTGAGGTGTCTGCGCCGGCACAGCAGATGTAGCTTCGTTTTGTGTATTGTGTACTGGATTGGTTTCGGTGCCAGGGGTAGTTGGTTGCTGAGAAACCGCAGCTTCTGGCACTGGCTCATTGGCTTTGGCGGGCTCATTCGGATGGATCTCTGCAGGGCGTGGAATAATCGGACGAAAAACGTGTGGCACTATGGGAACTACCCGGGCTGCGCCGGTTCCCTTTTCTTTTTTTTCTTTTCCTTCGGCATCGTCCCGTTCGTTGGATTGACCTTCGGTACCATCTTCGTGGCCTTCGATTCTTCGTTCCGGCGCTTGATGCTCGGTAGTTTCCTGTTGTTCGCGGTGGCGGTCAAACAATACGATAGGCACCCGGATTTGTCGTTCGGGTGGCGGTGGTGGAGTAAATTCGGCAGACTTCCCGGCGTGGCTGCCGGTTTCTTTAGAATCGTCTTTTTTAGATCCGTATGTTTCCATATTGCTCTGCCATATTTATTATCTTAGTATACCGCAAGTACAAAACTAAACTATATAAGTTAATACCATTTTTTGCAATATTATTTCTTACATTTTGAACGTTTTAACGATTATCTCCTGAGCCCTTTAACGTGCTGCGTGCTTTACGGCTGGCAAGCTTTTCGATGTTCATCTTTGCAATTTCTTGCAGCGACAAACCAAGTGAGTCGGCAAAAACCGTCATATACCATAATACATCGCCAATTTCTTTAGCCATCTCGGTCTTGTCTTCTTCGGTTATTATGCCTTCACGGTACGCCACAAGCTTCTTCCACTTTTCAGCAATCTCGCTGGCCTCACCAGCAATGCCAAGCACCATAATTGTCTTATCCATCAGAGGGTCCGGATGCTTGATAAGCGTTGTGGGGGCTTTTTCCTGGTATTCGTCAAATGTCATAATAACTCCTTTATAAATCAACTACGCCGACGCCCTTACGAATCAACTCGAGCTTGCCGTCTGTAGTCAAAAGTACGATTGTCGAGGGTGTATCCTTGATTGTTCCACCATCGACGTAAAAATCAATTGTATCACCAAAATACAGTGCCGCGTCATCAATGGTAGCGGCCGTCGGTTCGCCCGGCATGTTAGCACTACTGGTCAATAATGGTCCGGTTTGCGCAAGTAGCTGTTGCAACGCTGGATCGCGCGGAATACGCATAGCGAGTGACCCTTTACCCTGCACCACATAGTCCAATGTAGCATCGGCTGGCAGAATAACACTGATTTCGTTTGGCCAAAGATAAGCAACTGTGTCCAGATATTCGCGGGCAACACCTAGCGCTTCAAGCTGTCCAATATTGGCTGCAATAACTGTTCCTGGTTTGCCTTCACGATGTTTGCTGCGGTACAACTTAGCAACCGCTTCTTTATCTTCGGCACGAGCAACGATGCCATACACCGTATCTGTTGGTAACACACCCACCTTGCCTTCCTGCAGCAATCGCGAAACCATAGGGTCAGTAATGCTATCAAATATGCGTGCCATGGTTTCAAATTCCTGTTATTGAGATTTCAGATAAATAAAAATAGCGATAGCCGCTAACACCATCATGCAGATAAGCGTCGCTACAATAATGCCAGCTGAACTTGGCTTGGCAGGTTTGCGTGCCTGAGATGTTGTTGCAGCGTTCTGGGCAGGCAGGGGCGGCCGAGGCTTTTCTGCCGGAGCAGGAGACCCAGAAGGCTTTGGTGCGGATGCTTGAGCCGAATGTGAGACCTCAGGAGTAGGTATAGGCTGCCTGGGGGCGTCGGCAGAAGAAGCGAGTGGATTTGCAGCCGCTGCATTTTCAACAGGTGCTTCATGTACGAGCAATGGAGTTGGAGGGGCGGCAGGACTTGGCGCGGCAGCTGGGCGTGCGGGCACTCGTACATCCATCACTGGTCTTGAAGGGTTTTGGGGTTGCATAACTATTACGATAAGTATATCACGCCGAGAGTTGGTAAGCCGTGCCAATTTGCATAATAAAACCTTCTTGTGTTAGATCTTGCACAACTGATTCAAGGCGTTCGTCAACAATATGAGCGTGCAACTCATCGAGCGTGGTACTGCCTTTTGTAAGCATCTTTAGCACTTGGCCGCGGATCTGCCGCCGTGAACCAGCAAACGTTGATTGCCTAGTATACGCCTTGCTAGCACGGGAAGCATTGCCTACCGTCTGTTTGAGGTGCGTGCCGTAGTCCATAAGCGCCCAGTACCATTCGCGCGAGTGGTCTCGCGGCACCGTGTCTGCAATAAGTGGTTCCAGCAAAGCATCGGCAACCACAGTTTGATCAGCAAAAAAGTGATGAATAAATACCGTGCGAATGTTGGTTTCGATAAACGTGACTGGTTTGTTAAATGCGTAGGCCAAAATAGCACCAGCGGTGTTTGGACCGATGCCAGGTAATCGCACAAGTGCTTGGTTATCCCGAGGCAATATGCCGTCGTGCTTCGCCATTACTTCTCCGGCCAGTTGCCACAAAAACTTAGCTCGCCGATTATAGCCAAGGCCATTCCACAAAATCAGCACATCGGCTAGCGGCGCTGCCGCTAACGCCGCAAAATCAGGATAGGCCGCAATAAACATCTCAAACTTTGGTATAACGCGTTGCACCTGAGTTTGTTGCAGCATCACTTCCGAAACCACAATACGGTACGGATCGAAGATACCGGCTGCATCGGCACAGCGCCACGGCAAATCGTGACGGCCATATGCGCCATAATAGTCCCAAATATGTTGCTCAAAGAGGTTATTATGAGTCAGCTGCATGCAGCACCACTGTACCATATGCGGCAACGCTCAACTAGCCATTAGCTCCCCTGAAAGTAGCCGGTCGTTGCTTGTACATCGGTAATCTTATGCGACGTATCGCCAGTGTCCGTACCAATAACGTAGTCGGCTGTTTCGCCACCGGCAGATACACGGTAGATAATCGCATTCGCGCCAGCCCAACGTACCGGATACGAAATACCCGCGCGGCTAATTAGCGTCGCATTGGTACCGTCAGCATGACGAATCTGCAAGGTAGCTGCGGCGCTGCCAGGACTAATCCAGGCCGAAAGCTGACCGGTGGGATCGCTAGCAAAAGAATAGTTGGTCAAATCGCTTGGATCAGTTGAGCGGCTCGGCCGCGGATCACCAAAAGTGTAGGTATACCAGCCATCCGGCGTTTGCAAGTTCATAGTATTGTAGGTGCTACGAATGCTCTTTAGCACTTCTTGATCAAATAACCCCTGCGAACCGCTGCCATCAGCATGAATACTAAAGAAGTCAAACGTCGTGTGCGAGTCCTCATTGGCAATTGCATAGTAAATAACACCTTGCGCACTGGCGACAGTCGTAAATTGCTGAGCCGTGGCCAGCTGTGCTTTGTTATTGGTTGTAGGATTATACGAAATCAATCGACTAGTTTCGGTTGCTGGCGGACTGCTGCCTAACGCCGTAGTGCGATACACCAACGCACTGGTTGTCCAATCAATAAGGTTAATCTTTTCTGCCCGATCAATGGTTGTGCTTGTACCATCTGGCACGTTTATGAGTGTGAGCGTTTGATCTAGTGAGCCGTCTGTTTCGCGGTTAGTATCACGTATAGATACAAGTGCCGCTTTGCTGCCGTCGGCATTGGTAACCAAGGTGTTATTTGTGCCCTCATTGCCCGTTCCAGCTAGCAATAATTTCTTATTTTTGCCATCAAGATCTATCGAGTATACATCATGTCCACCGTTGTCAGTGGACATAAAAACTTCTTTTTGACTTGATACCAGCATAATTGTCGGCATATTTTTGGACTGTGCATTGAGTGTTATTGGTTCAGATCGATAGCCAGCAGCGTTCAGAGTTACAGTCAAGGTTGTTGCCGTGCTGTCCTGTACCGTTAGCGTTATCTTGCCTTGCGCGTCAGAAAGTGCATTTACGCTATCGCTCTCTGCGTCGACGTTGGCTATTGGCTTGTTCGACAAGTAATCCACAACCCTAAAGGCATATTGCGTGCCAACGGCGACCAATTTATATGTGCCGAGCGGGTTACTACCCCAGCCAATTGTAAGATGCTGATCAGAAGAACTAAAGCCGGTGCGTGAAATGCGCAAATCGTAATCGCCCAAGCGAAGACCGGCTAATCTGGCGGTGCCTTGGACATCGGTCTGGGCCTGCATTGCGCCCAGTTGTATGGTGACATTTTTAAGCGGCAACGAGGTCGTGTTATCCACAACCACAATTGTCATCGAACTACGCACGCCGCACAAATTGAGGGCATAGTATCGAGTCCGTGGAGTAGCCATGACGCCGCCAATCGCCCCCAGAACAATCAGTATCGTCAGCCAGCGCAACCACTTTTTTCGCCACCAACTGGCAAAAAAATGACCCAAGCCACGACCTTGCTTAACCTTAACGACAGGCAGACGGCCTTCGTCTTGCATGTCGAGCAATTCATCGCTTTCTTCGGCAATAATGCTATCTACAGCTGCGTCAGTTTCGGGATCCTCTTCTACCGAAGAATCTTGCAAAACGCCAGTTGCATTAGCCTGCGTTTCGGCCGCCTGCCCACCTTCGGTCCCAGTAGCTTCACCGGCAGTAGCAGTCGAACCATCGCCAATACCACCAGCCTTTTTGGCAGGAGCATGCAACAGTTCTTTGTGTAGGCCATATTCTTTGGCTACTTTATGTGGAAGTTCTGGCGCCGTAGGTGCCGCACCAAGATCCGGATCGCTATCAGCCACTACAGGCCTCCGTAACCGTATCCGTAGCCAGAAAGATTAATCGCTGGTTTGTAGTAATCGGTCAGTTTGATCATATCCCCGCCACCAACTGGCATAATATCCAGTTCGCTGCTACTTTTAGACACCAGAAGATACTGGTCGGTATACCAGCCATACACCGTATAGTCACTGGCGAATGCGACTTGCTTGCCGTTTTTGCCGTCAGTATCACCAACGAACAAGGTATTTTTGCCGTCACGCTGCTCTGCCCAGAAAGTGCTATTGCCATTGGGCGAAATCAAATAGGTAGGATAAGGCGTTTGATAGAACTCATCAGTAGTCATGTTAGTGACGGCTTTGATCGCCCCGTCTTCATATTGATCTATGTTGGTCGGATTAGGGCCTTCGGCAAATTGCAAGTAGATACCCTGCGGTTCGTATAAACGGGCGTTGACGCTGATTGAACCCGAAACCGGTCCAGCTGATGGCAAGCTATACGATTTAACCACATGATTGTTTGTGCCGTCGGCATGTACCGAATGCACTTCAGCGGCTTTGTTATTCAGCATTTGCCAAGCCGCGTACGAATAACTGCTCTGCCAGTTTTTTACGTACACAATCTCGTCTTTTAAGATATACTGGCCGCCAAAATAGGTATCGACGTAGGTGTTTTGATCACCCTGAGCCGTTGTTTGGTCTAATGTAACTATTTTGCCCGAGTCAGCATCGTAGCTCTTGAGTGCCTGGCGATTGGGTTGCCAAGCAGAAACTGCCGATCGAGTAACGGTGTAGATAAATGCATGGTTATTCCAGCCTACGACGCTAAAATCAGCCTGGCCTTCATCCATGGTTGTAAGCTTGTCGCTGGTTGTATCCAGTAAGAATAACTTGGCATTGTCACCGCCATCACGCTTAGATAGTAACGCCGCGTAATGCCAGTCACGCGATGAAAGTAGCACCGTATTTTGCCTGTCTTCTTTGCCGGTACCGGCGAGCACAATCTGACGGGCACTGCCATCCAAATTAGCCTTAACAATGTCGATTGTTCCGCTGGCATTAGACAAGAAATAGACTTTACCGGCCGGAGTCACCGCGATAGTATTGGCGTCTTCTTTAGTGGTTACGCTAACCTGCACCGTATTTGTATTGTAACCGCTGGCTGTAATAGTAGCGCTTACCGACTGCTTGTCCGCGGGCAGCACAAGTACCGCCTTACCCCGTGCGTCAGTAGTAGCTTTAGTATCAGAGGCGGCAATGGTAGCGTTAGCCACAGGCTGCTTATTAACTTTATTGATAATTATGATCGGTACTTGGCGGCCAGTTGCCACAAACGATAGCGTAAATGTACTCTTTTGTTTAAGAATTGGCACGAGTACGTTAACCGAGACATTTTTGTAGTATTTTTTGCTGACCACCATGGTTTTTTGGCCGACGGGAACGTCCAGAGTAGTTTTGCCCGCACTATCAGTAGTGACTTGCTTATCAGCGATGGTGATAAGTGCACTAGAAACAGGCTTATTGGTTATAGAATCTACAATTTGTACACTAAACCGTTGTTTTAGGAGAGTTCCAGCTAGTGCGTAACGCGTTACGGGAATGGCTGCGGCTACAGCTAAGACTAGGACGATGAACAGGGGAATGCTAATTCTTTTGTGTCTGCCCATCCAACCCCAGGCTTTGACAAATATGTTGCGCTTGTCTGGCGATACAACAACCTTGCCGAATGGACCTTCGTCAGTGTCTTCGATGGCCTCACTTTTACCGCTATCCTTCGATGCGTGATCGTCTTGGTTGGATTTGGCGTCAGTGTCATTTGTTTGCTCCGGCGTGTCAGTGTTTTTAGACGTATCCGCGTCGTCGCTGTGATGCTCGTGCGGTTTTTTGTGCGAGTCATCGGCTGATTTTTCGTGATTATTTTCGTCTGCCATATTGTTACCCTCTTTACTATGTAGTCTATCAAAAAATACGTAGACGGAGTAGTTTTTACCTCGCCGGAGTACAATGAAATGCATGAACAACATTTTGCGCGACCAATACCAACAGGCGGCAGACTATTTGAGCGCACATGACGCGCAACTAGCGCCAGTCATCGCCCGCGAAGGTCTATGTACTATTGTGCCGCACACCAATTACTACCAGGATTTGGTAGAAAGCATAATTAGCCAGCAATTGAGTGTCAAAGCAGCCGCCAGCATTTCGGCCCGCTTTAAGGCACTTTTCGACGGCAATATTCCCAAGCCCGAAACCATTTTGGCCACCGATGTCGATACTATGAGAAGTGTTGGTTTAAGCAATCAAAAAACGAACTACATTCGTGATTTAGCCAGTCATGTAGCAAGCGGCAAAGTATCGTTTACACACTTGCCCGAATTATCCAACCAAGAAATCATCACAGAATTAACAGATGTCAAAGGCATTGGCGAATGGACAGTGCATATGTTTTTGATGTTTTGCATGGGCCGGCTCGATGTTTTGGCGCATGGCGATTTAGGCATTCGGAACGGCATCCGTGCCCTCTACGATCTAGATCATGTACCTACTCCCAAAGAAATCATAGCTATCGCCGAAGTCAATAAATGGCACCCCTACGAAAGCATCGCTTGCTGGTATATCTGGCGATCACTCGACAACAAAAACTCATAAAACGTTGGATGTATAGTCTCATATAAATAACGTGCGCAGTTCACGACATTCGAGTCGATGGTTCTGGTCAACTCTAAAGATATTGTCGTGCTTAAACATCACGGACGTTGGTACCGTGGACTGTGCGCGTCAATATTTTTAGAGCCGTCTCCAACGCTTGATGTATTTTATTGAAAGCAAATCGCAGATAATAACCAAGTGCCTGGCTAAAAAGGATTACTGCACGGCCAAGGAAGTCAGCGTTGTCAGCACGTCTTTAGTAAGCACTGCGGTATCTGACCAGGCGGTAGGCGCTAGCGTAGCTGCCGTTGTTGGTCCATTGCAAGCCGAGCTGCTACACTTTACAAATGTTACCATAATCAGTGGGTCAACTTTTGCAATATCCACCTGGGGAATTGCCTGATCCTTTTGGTAGCCGTAATCGCCCGTCACGTAAACACCGTCGATGCCCGTATCGGCCGAACTGGCATAATTCAAAAAGCTAAGATAGGTTTGGGCCCGCTGCGAGGCTGTTGGCTTGGTATATGTAATTTTTTGGGAATCAATCACCGCCGTGGCGTTACCTTGCTTAAATACATCGAGCGTCGCTTGCTTAGGTTGAATCGTCACAATCACTTGGCCGGTAATCGTTTCATTGGCGGTAGTTGCAAGCTGCATAGCTGGCGACGTTACAGTCAATTTGCCGGTTACATCAGCAACTGTCCAGTCCTGCGGATAATCAAAACCAAGCCCGAAATTCGTGGAATCGTAATGTTTGGTTTTGATTGGTGCGTTAGCGTTTTGAGTTGGCGTAGTTTGGGTGGTTTTAACAGTTGGTGCCGAAACCTTCTTTTTGGATTCAAAAATATTTGGGAAAAATACTAGATACACCGCTAACACCACGGCGACGATAAGCGTCACTACAATAAGCACGCGCAACCAAATACGTTTTGGCTTGGCATTGGTAGAAGTAACATGGCGCATGTAATCAAGGTGCTCGGCCCGCAGCGCATCGGACGCCTCCTGTTCAGGATCGGACGCATGGAAACTCTCCGGATTTTCCGGCGGACGCAGCTGTCGTGGTTTTGGCGCTTCGGGATTCATACTCATTCCTAAGTATACCTCACCGTGCAAGACCTACTTTGTGGGATTTCTCTATTACTAGTGATCTTCGGTAAACAAACGCAACTACTCGTCAAGTTCGGCGCTTCGCAGCTCTTTACTCAAAAAACTTGTCGGGCAACTCGCCAGTTATCTGCAAAAACACGTCGTGGTACTTTGCAAAAGCCTTGCGTGCTTCGGGTAGGACGATTTTGTAATTCCAGTCTTTGTCGAGTTTTTTGCGATTTATAGCCATGAGTTCTTCAAGTGTCTTATTAGTAAATGTTTTATCGGTTGCTTCATGCCAAAAGAGAACCATGAAGGGTCCAACTACATGCGCACAGCCATCTGCCGTAGAAGAGATTTGCACTTCGATGGGAGCCTGACGCAGATCCATCTCCTGTGATTTATCGTGCATTTCTATGTAATCAGCAGCTTTGTTGGCAAAGTCCTCGGCAAAACCAAGTTCAATCAGCTTGTCACGCCCCTTATCCAATAAGTCGCGTTCATACTGCTGGTCAAAGTCCAGGATCTTAGCGTAATCGTGCAGCCAAGCCATGACCTCCACCAGGTCACGATCAGCTTCAGGATAATGGCTGGCTAGTTCCAAGGCCAGTTTTTCTACAATCTCCAGGTGCCACTTTACAAACCACAAGTGATGCACAAAATCCGGATTAGCCGATGCCTCACGGACATGTGCTTTAAATGCTTCAATTTTGTCTTGCATATGCTAAAAATCCTTACGGTGTTAAACGGTTAATATCGCGTGGGAACAGAATTGCTTCTTTGATGTTGGCCAGGCCAATGGTTTTTTCGACGAAGCGGTCAACGCCAAAGCCGCAACCACCGTGCGGTGGCAGGCCGTGCTTAAAGGCCTGGAGGTAGTATTTAAATCCAGGATCTTCGGGATCAATGCCCTTGTCTTTCATCTGTTGCACGAGTTTTTCGTAGTGGTGTTCACGTAGCGGAGCAGTGGAGATTTCCACACCCCTAAACAATAGGTCAGCTGACATGGTCGTCTCGCCGCCGTCTTCGCTGTTTAACATCTGGTAGAATTTGTGCGTTTCTTTGGGGAAGCCGGTAGCAAACACCGCTTCACAGCCGTCGTGCTTTTTGGCGTACTCGCAGATCCACTTTTCTTCGTCCGGTATTAAGTCTTTTTCGGCGGTTGTGTCTTTGCCGGTCGCTTTGGTATAGAGCTCGTGGATTTCGGCTACGCTGTAGCGTGGGAATTGCTCGGTCAAGGTTAGCGCTGGTGCGTTCAGACTCTTGAGGTCGTCGGCGTGTTGTTCGTAGAGCTTAGTTAATACGTAGTAGACCATGTCCTGCACCATGTGTAGCACTTCGGCATGGTTTTGCACAAAACCGAATTCGATATCCAGCATAGTGACTTCGGATACGTGCCGGGTTGTGGCCGACAGCTCGGCACGGAAAACGGGCGCAATCTCGAATACCCGTTCAAACACACCAACCATCATCTGTTTGTACAACTGCGGACTCTGCGCCAAAGTTGCGTCCTGTCCAAAATAATCCAAACGGAAGACTTCGGCGCCGCCCTCGGCTGCACCGGCCACTAATTTAGGTGTGTTAATTTCGGTGAATTCATGCTGATGCAAAAACTCGCGGAACAAACGCAATGCCGAAGCTCGAATCTTGAAAATTTTCTGCTCCTGCAGGTTACGCAGACCGATAACCCGGTGGTCAAACAGCGTGTCGAGGTTGTCGGGTTTGTGACTTAACGGTTTGTCAATCTCAATTGGTGGTTCGTCGGTTACCGGCACCATAACGGTCACGACCGCGTCATGCAATTCAACGCCGCCAGGAGCGCGCGGTTCTTCGACCGTTTTACCTTCGACTTGCAGCACGGTGCCAATTTGCAGGCCGCGCAGCTTTTCGACTTCGTCTTTGTCTTTAATAACAACTTGTACCAGGCCACCGCGATCGCGGACATTAATAAAGGTCAGGCCGCCAAGCAAACGCTTTTTATGCAGCCAGCCCTGAATCATGACTGTTTCTCCAACGTGACCACTAAGGTCCTTACTCAAAATACGCATATGAATGCTCCTTGCTAAAACTACTTTTGACAGCTAAGACAGGGTCGCTCACACAACTGGGCACGCTTAGATGCGCTAGTTGCCGACCCGGAAATTCATATTATTTTGTAGCTTGTAGTTCATTTGGGTCTATTTTACCACCTCTGTTGCTTCTGGGGAAGTGACTTCATCGTTATGTTAAGGGGAGTCGGTTGCCGTCTCTTCATCTGCCGATTTGACTTCAGCTTCAATATCAGAAGAAGCTGGCTCTGTAGCTGCTGCTTCCTGTATTACCTCTGTTACCACTTCCTGAGAAGCAGTCACCTCAGGCACTTCGCGTGGTTCGCGTGGCGTTTGAGCCGCAACGGCGCTAGGGCTTTCATAATTAATGTCGTCACCATCAATAGTTTCGCCTAGAAGTTCCTGAAGCACGGCCTGCAAGGTAATGACGCCCACAAACTCTTCGTGTTCATTAATGACTACCGCCACTTGCTGGCCAGTAGATTGAAAAGCATGCAGTACGGTTCTAAGCGACGAATCTTCGCGCACAAATGTCAGATCGCGACGTACTAGCGACGCAACACGGCCGCCATGCTTAGCTCGAACAGCATCGTTCATGGCTACCGAGCCGATAATATGTTCCGGCGTATCCTGATAGACCAAAAAAGATGCTTGACGTTGCTTATGCAGCTGATCCAGTAAAATCGGGCCGATAGTATCATCGGCACTGACCAAATAAGCAGACTGGCGCGACACTACAATATCAGCTGCCTGCTTATCCCCGAAATCGAGCGTCCGTCTGGCCAGTTCGAGGTCGTAGCGAGTAATGCGATTCCCGGCCTGCTCTTTTTGCACCTCTAAAACGTGCCTAAGGTCACTTTTTTCATATAAATGCGTATGTGGCGTAAGGTCGCGATGCCGTGAAATCTGCCGTGCCACGTAATCCAAAGGCCGGTGTATGTGCAACAATACTTTAGCAATCGGTTTCGCCAAAAAAGCCGCAAATTGCGCACTGCGTTGGGTAAGACGCAGGGCGGGCAACAACACAAAAGCGACAGCACTGATCAGAAGCAAGCTAACAAGCGCCAACACAACCGGCAGATGCAACACAACGAGCCAGGCACCAAAGGTAAATGACAACAGTAAAATCGACCATAACAAGAGGCGCAAACTCTGTCCGTATGCCACCACACGGTACAACGATTGCGACAATCGATCGCCGCGAGCCGCCAGACGTTTCAGCTCGTGCGCCGGGATACTACTGTAGAATCGCTGCAAAGATAGCGAGATCAGGCCTAGTAAAAAAAGCGAAAACCCTATAGTATTTTCAATCATAAACCTATCTTATCATGCAGCCCGGAGGTTCGTTTTGATAAAGTGGGTGATATACTACTTTCAAAGGAGAACTATTAGAATGAGCAAGAGATTTTGGGCCATCATCGCCGTCCTCGTTGTCGCGTTCGTCGGCATACTGTGGTTTAACGGCCACAAAAAAAACGCAAACAACGTCAATACGTCCGCCAAAACAAGTAATCACGTCGAAGGTAAAGTAAACTCAAAAGTAACATTAGTTGAGTATGGCGACTACGAATGTCCGGTGTGTGGCGGCTACTACGCTACCGTTAAACAAGTTCAGGCTAAGTACAACGATACCGTCGCATTTCAGTTCCGCAATCTACCGTTAAGTCAGGTGCACCAATTCGCTTTTGCATCCGCACGAGCCGCCGAAGCCGCGTCTTTGCAAGGCAAATTCTGGGAAATGCACGATCTTTTGTATGAAAACCAAAACACCTGGGTGAGTGCCAGCGATCCTAACAGCTACTTTACGCAGTACGCAACACAGCTAGGTCTCAACATCACTAAGTACCAGCAGGATTTTGCCAGTAGTGCCGTGAACGACACTATTAATGCCGATATTGACGCCTTTAAAGCAACCGGCGACGATATGGCAACTCCGACCTTTTTCTTGAACGGCAAGAAGCTTGATCCAACTCAGCTAACAGATGCAAGTCACGTGCCGCAGCTTGATAAATTCTCGGCAATTCTTGATAACGCACTGAAGCAAACTAAATAGCACTAGTTTTTAAGGCGCAGCAAAAATAGCCTGTCCATACCGAGACAGGCTATTTTATTAGTATTTTTAATATTTGATGAACTCTTGCCACTGTGGCCGGTGTACCGTTACCGGTACGTGCGCAGCTTTTGAACGGACAATTTTTATTTTGACGGACATGTCATCCTCCCCGGTATTAGTACATTTTGCGAACAAAATACCAATACCAGCACTTTTATTTTGTTTTAAACCCTTTTTGTCTCACACGCGAATAGATCGCTATAAGGTACATGCGATTGTAGCAAATACGCTCATGCTTGTCAAAATATAATTGACATAGAAGCTAGACTGAAACCAATTGCTTGCTTGCAGCTTGATCGCGGCCTAGACGCATACCTTCTGCCATCTGGGTAAACGTCTGAATTGGTTTTGGCTGCTCTTTAGCGCGTTTGGCGCTACCACCATTGCCGATGTAAACGACCCCATCTTCAACTCTAGTCTGACAGTCCCAGCATGATAGTTTTCTGGCACAAGGGTCGCCAAATACCAAGGCATCGCAGTAAGGGCAATGCATCCACTTTTCACCGCTGACTTCTTCGCTATCTCCATCCGGGCCATTATCGCCACCGTCTTTTTTGCTGTCTTTAAAGAATGGGCAGGAACTGGAGGTGTCTGACTTGGCAGCTTGCTCCATAAAAGCATTGGCACGCTCGAAGTCACCACGGGCAATGCTGGTGCGTGCTTCTACAATAAATTGCGCTGTTTTGGCGCCGAATACCGCTATGTCAATACTCATATCATCAAGTGCCCGCTCGCGGCAATGGCCTGCCGACAATTCATCTAATCTAGTAAGTGCATCGAGCGGCTTTGTAAAATTAGGCGCTTCGGCAATAAGTTGCCTAGTAATGGCGTCAACCATTGAGTCGAAGCTGCGCGTGCGCTCCTCACACTCTTTGGCATACGCTTCATAGTTTTGCCGAGGCTTGTCCTGACCATAAAAAGTGCCGCCAGCAGCGTCATCGTACCACCTGACAATATCGCCAACGCCCTTGGCAGCCTGCTTTGGAACCAATAATACGTGGCGCAATACGTCAGTGCCGTCCGTCACCGGCACTGCAATTCCTTTTGATGCCAATAGAGCGTTAATTGCCTGTAGGTCGTGACGATCGCTCGTAGGTGTTTTTTTGCCGGCGACCATAGCTGTTTCGAGCGTTATGTCGTTGCCGTTGGCCGACAGCCATTGAATAGAACAGCTTTCAGTATCAGTAAAAAAGCCGTATTTTTGTTTTTGCTCCGCAGTCATGGTGGTTGAGCTGGTCGAAAAGAAAGCGAGGTTATGCGTTGCAAGTACGCCGGCGGCGTGCAGTTCTTCGACAAGGTGCGTATTGTGTAATTCGTAGGTTGTTTTGCGAAGCATTTCAGGGATGAGCACCGTTTGCTCCAGCGTATTGCGGTGGACAGCGGTCATGCTACGGCCTTCTTGCTGCAACACGTTATTTTTTATTTGCATGTGGACACACGTTTGATGTCCGGCTTTGAATAATCGCTCGGCAATGTCGGTTGCCACGTTGGTACGGATCATGCGTTCGCTGGCGGCATCACCAAAACGGGCTTCATGAATAGCAGCCAGCAAGGTTGTTTCGTTTACACGGTTGGATAGTTCGGCAGTATCTATTTCGACCGCGCCGCGAATCGCTGTTGCGCCCAAAAAGCGCGCTGTTTTTTGTCGAGCGGTTTCTTCAACCTGCGGCAACGCCTCAGATACAAGCAACCATGGCGGAGCCACGTCCTGCAAAGCAAAATCAAGCCCATGCTGCTGTTCAAGCTTTGCGTCCAGCTGTCCCAAATCGGGCCGATTAAAGAAATCAGCTTCAGTCACCATCTCGCGCCCCGTATATATCACCCCGTCATACCCTGTTTTTTGCTGCTTGCCGCGCGGGTATGAAGGTCAGAAAACTAACCATTGTTCCTGCACGGAAACATCCTTGGTTGTAGTCTGCTGTATCTGACTTCGTAAGATTTGATCTTAGTTACAGTTGCGGCACAGTTCCCGAATTGCGCGGGATTCCAGCATTCTTTTTTGTTAAGCCTATACAAATAATAGCATGTAGAAACACTACATGTATGGTGTGATTTTGCCTACGGACGCTACTCTAGTAATGAGCAACGACGCGCTTTTTAAGTTCGGCCAGCCTGGGCAAAAAACTTTGGGCGGCGCCCTCCAGTTCTAATATGCGGAGCGTACCGAGCAGGATTGCCAGCTGATTGATATGCTCTTCGGTAATGTCGCCTTCGTTCTCGGTTTGACCAAAGAAATGCTCGATCTTTTCGACCAGCCACTTCTCTTCTCCTGGCGCAACCGTATTGCTCGTGACTCGAGCTTCTGGTTCGGCGCCGGTGACTTCCAGCGAACGCGCAGAGTGATCGCGCTTGCGCAAATGCCCTCGTTTTATAAGATTGTTGACGTGTAACGCGACCGTGGCTACCGACGTGTAATTGAGCCCCGTCATGATCTCGCGGAACGATGGACTATAACCGTGTTCACCGATAAATCGCTCAATAAAGCTGAGTAGTTCGCGTTGTTTCTTGGTTGGACGGACAGTGTCAGACATCTTGCATGCTCCCTCTATGCTCCTTTATGTTTATTGCTTACAAAAAATACCCAAAAGCGATACCAAACATAATTCCAGACTGTAAAGAAACCGGCCGATACAAAGAAACCGATATACGGACTAATACCAATCGCCTTAAGTCCCCAAATAATCAGGTAGTCAAGCCCTAAGTTGGCAACCATAAGTGCCGCGTATTTGGTAGCGGTTCGTCCTTCGTGCCGTGTCAGCTTTTTGTTGGCAAAGGCCCAGTAGCGCTGCACCACGTAATTAAGCGTCCAGCCAATGATATCGGCGGCGATTTTAGCCTGCAGCCAATTGCGATGCAAACCACTGTAGACCACCGCAAAGACCACGTAGCCGGACCAAAAATAAATACTTCCCCCGACCATGTACTCGAGAAATTGCAAAACATTGTGACGCGTAAACCGAAAATCAGAACGTTTCATCGTCATCTTTAGTATACCGCACGTTGTTCGCACTACTTAGTTTCGTGCAAATTACCACTCTTGGCGGCGAACACTACACAGCGGAACTAGAGAAAATTGTCAGGAATGGTATCGGGAGTCGCCGGGAAATGCGGTGTATCGATTGAAAACTCTGGATTGCCAAACTTGGTAACAATATCGTCGATCTTTCCGGCAAAGTTTCTAACTCCCTCGTCGGCATAAGGATGCTTCTCCAGGGCATGTATATACCATTCTGGAATTTCAACCTGTTTTACAAAACCTTCACGCTGACCAAGCTCAGGCACCTTGGCAGAAAATCGGTACGCGCTGTTGTCGTTGCCTGCCACAAACGTGACATCATTGGGGTTTGAAAAGCCGGTAATAATTGTCTTTCCGTTGCGATCATACCGGTGATTACAGCCAGTCGTTCCGCAGCCCGTTCCCGCTGGACGATCAGGGTTGGGACGAAATGTCTCGACGACCACACCGCCCTGCCCACGTTCACGAATTGCTGTGTTTAGCTCATCGGCATAGATCGCGCCAAGCCCTTTTAACTGTGCGCCGCGTTGTTCGGCATCGTCCGCGTATTTCTGTTTAATATCTTGTGAAACGCGCTCTAACACTTCACCCGGCCTAGGAATCTTTTTGAATCCTACCATCGCCTCTTTCAAAACATCGCGCGGCTCTTCGGGTAGTTTTCGTTTGGAATCAGCTTCGGCATACGCGGTTCGGACATCTTCTACAAGCCTCGGGTAACGTCTACCTGCAATGCGCCCCAAAAAACGAGCAACTCTTTTCATACCAGGAGATAACTCAGGCTGTTTTGGATTGTCTTCAGAATTGTCTCTAGGGTCGCGTTCGCTCATATACTAAAAGTACCATAAAATAGGCATAAACACAATAGAATTGCATGATATACCAGGTGCATGTAGCCGCTCTAGATAACGAATTTACTCAGGAAAAGGACCCATGTCAAAGCCACATCCATCAATGTTATCCAGCCGTTGGTTATAGGCGGCTACATCATCCCTGGTAGTAGAATTGATTTCTGATAATAGAATTGCCGATCCCGCTATAGTCCCACCTATTACTCCTACAGGTAACGCAGCGCTCTGAAGTGTTTCACTGGTAATAGCATCACAGACCATGAGCGTGCCTATTCCTGCCGCAAACGGTGCTACAGTATCGATAAAGGTTCGACGACTTCCCAGGGCATCCTGGTCAAAATGTTTGTCCGCAATAAAACCGCCCTTACCGTCAGGAATCAATGTTGTCCGGGTAAGCATCGAATCCATAATGCTATCGACATGATCGTTAAGTGACAAATCGGTGCCCCGGAGGACACTATTGTTTACGGCGTAGGATACGACTAAATGACCACAAAAATTGTTTGCGCGACGCCTTTCAATAAATCTTCCAGCCGTTACCGCTACCATACCGACTATTAAACTGGACGGAATTACTTGGGGTACCTCTGCCTCGGCATGCAGTACTCCGGCACTTATGCCGAACAATAGACCCAACCCGACGCCCGCACGCTGCCAACCTTTTGAAGTACGCAATCTATCTTTGATTTGCCGCTCTACTTCAAGGCGCTCGGGTGTTTTTCCTGAACCGGGAGGTTGTAGCTCGCTCATGAATGCTACATTACAATATAGTATTATGTCAGTCAATTATTGCCCCAGCACTCATACACTCTAACCTTGTTATGCGCAGAAAATGGTACAATAGCCTTAACCTATGAAAAACAATGCCTCACTTATATATAACGCATGTTTGGTCGTGGGAGATTTCTTTGCATTAGTGGCCGCGTTCGTAACTGCTTACATTTTGCGCGTTAAATTGGACACACGGCCACTACTCGACCAAATTCATTCTGGCACGTACCTCAAAATATTTCTGACTGTATTGCCGTTTTGGATTTTGATTTTTGCCCTGCTCGGCTTATACAACAGCAGCATTTACGAAAAGCGATTTAAAGAGTTTGGCAGGCTGCTGATCGGTTCATTCATCGGTCTATTGTTTGTCGTATTTTGGAGTTTTGCCTCTAAAGAACCAATCTTCCCGGCACGTCTAGTGCCAATCTACGGTTTTGCTTTGGGCTTTCTGTTTCTGATTGTCTTTCGTAACCTGGCGCGATTTATTCGCACCCAGCTATTTTCGTACGCCATCGGACTAACTAAAGTATTGTTGGTTGGAAATTCGCATATGACACCTGAGCTTGTAGATTGGCTGGCAGATGCGCGCAAATCAGGGTATCAGATTATTGGGGTAGTGGGTCAAAGACGCATCATAGGTGACCGCGATATACCAACTTACCCTTCATTCCAGCAATTTTTGCAGCACAACAAACAAGAGTTGCACAGCATTATCCAAACCGAATTGTACGCCAATGAACTAAAAAATACCGAGCTGCTTAGCTACGCGCAGGAGCAACACATAAGCTACCGTTTTGTGCCTGCTAATACTGGCATGTTTGTGGGTAACTTGGAGGTTGAATTGTTTCGTTCGTCGGTACCGGTTATCATCGTGCATCATACTGCGCTGTTTGGGTGGGGACGCGTGGTTAAGCGCCTCACTGATCTATTGTTGGGTACGCTTTTACTGATTATTGCAGCCATTCCGATGCTGCTGATTGCGATTTGCGTCAAACTATCGGGCGGCGGTTCAGTCTTTTTTCGCCAAAAACGATTAACGCGTTTTGACCATACTTTTAGGGTTTTTAAATTCCGCACGCAATACGCTAAATACGACGGCACAACCCCCGAGCAAGCCTTTGACATAATGGGCAAGCCCGAGCTGAGCAAACAATACCGCGATAATGGTGATTTTTTGGCCCGCGATCCGCGCGTTACAGCCATCGGCCGTTTTTTGCGAGCCACCAGCCTGGATGAATTGCCGCAAGTATTTAATGTACTGCGCGGCGAGATTAGTTTCGTGGGACCGCGCGCATTAATTCCAGAAGAGCTGGCTGCCTACAAAAAACGACACACCATTCTAAGTGTTAAATCGGGCATTACGGGCCTGGCGCAAGTCTCTGGCCGTCGTGATATTAGCTTTGAAGAGCGTCGCACGCTTGATTTGTACTACGTACAAAACTGGAGCTTATGGCTCGATATTGTTATTTTGACAAAGACCATTCGCGCCGTACTGCGCAGGGAAGGTGCGAAGTAATAGTGGCTTCTGCTAGTAAACTGGTAATTCCGGTGCGTTCTGACGGCAGACCGCTCAAAGTCGCTATCGTACACGATTGGCTGATCGGTGGTGGTGCCGAACGAGTGGTCTACGAGCTGCACAAACTCTTCCCAGACGCGCCGATATATACCTCATATTGCACCGATGAGTGGCGCAAACGGCTGGACGGCAAAGTCGTGACCGGCTTTTTGCAGCACTGGCCGTTTTCTAGGTTGCGTAAATTTGTAGGCGTACTGCGAATTTGGTGGTTTACACATTTGGATTTCAGCGGTTACGATTTGATTATTAGCAGCTCCGGCAACGGCGAAGCGTTTGGCGTCCGTACCAAGGCTGGCACGATTCACATCTGTTATTGTCACACGCCAACGCATTATTATTGGCGGCATTATGATCAATATATGCAGCGGCCGGGTTTTGGTGCGTTTGACCCAATGGCGCGTTTGGGTTTGCGCTTGCTTGTCGGGCCCTTGCGGCGCTGGGATCTGCGCGCTTCTAAACGACCAGACGCGTTTATTGCCAATTCAGCACATATTCAGAGTGATATTAAAAAGTATTACGACCGTGATTCAGTAGTAATTTGGCCGCCGATCGACGTAGCGCGTTTTCGGTCAACCGCCCCTGTTAAACGCCAAGGCTTCGTGACCATGGGCCGCCAAGCACCGGCAAAATGCACCGATATTTTGGTCGAGGCTTGCACCAAACTCAATCTGCCGCTGCGCGTGATTGGCCGCGGGCCAGATCATGACCGTTTAGTGCAGATGGCCGGGCCCACAATCCAGTTCCTGACAGATGTCAACGATGAAGATATGCCGGCAGCACTAGCATCAGCCGAAGCTTTTTTGTTTGCCAGTTTTGACGATTTCGGCATTGCTCCGATCGAAGCCATGGCAACCGGCACACCAGTCATTGCCTACAAAGCCGGTGGCGCCTTAGATTACGTAATGCCCGGCAAAACCGGTCTCTTTTTTGAAGAACAAAGTGTAGAGTCGTTGTGTAAGGTCTTGCAATCATTTAACAGCGGTAGTTTCAACCACGACTACATCCAAAAATACAGCAGTCAATTCTCCGGCGAAGCGTTCACCCAAAAAATAACTAAACTTATCGACGGAATCTTTTAATTATCCAGTAGCAACGCAGATCACTCGTCTCCTGGAAAGATGTTACAAGGTGAAACGCCTGATCTTCTTGGCGGGAGACGAGTGATCCGCTCCTGGCAAGGTGCAGTAACTACAAGTAAGCGGTGTTGCCGTCTTCTTTTAACTTGGCCTGAATGTCTTTGATCTTCTCGATTTTGTCTTTGGGAATGATGAGCAAAATATCGTCGGTGTCGACAATGACCATATCTTTGATGCCAGCGACAGCGATCAGCTTTTTGTCGCTACTTGATTTAATCAACGAGCCTTGCGAATCGATCGCCACTACTTTGCCGTCCTCGTAATTGTGGTCTTCGGTGCCGTCCACAAAAAAGTCGTACACCGAGCCCCACGTTCCAATATCCGCCCAGCGATACGGCAGCAAAATAATCCGGCCGTCTTTCATGACGTGTTTGGTAACTTCTTCGGTCGCGCCTTTTTCCATCTCGGAATAAATCGCTTCGATAGCGGCGTCTTCGCCCGGTTTATCCAATACGTCTTTAATGCGCATCAGCGCCTCGTGCCAGTCGGGGCGATAGGTTTTGTAGGCTTCGAGCATTAATTCAGGGTACCAGCAGGAATGGTTGCAGTGCGTGACGATATGAAAATTAGTAATCAGCTCTTTGGTTTCGCGGTAGCTAGAACGACGACCCAAAAATTCGGCCACTTCGTAGATGTCTTGGCTGGAATCGTCATCGACACGAGCACCAAGCTGTAAATAATCCACGCCTAAATTAACATCGGTAGCTTTAATACCGCCCGAGATAAATTTTTTGTCACGCTCAACCAAACGACCTGCGTCCTCGATCATCTGCAAAAAAGCAGCTTCAGGTTGGCGTACGCAGTCGGCTTGCACTAAAAAGAACGGTTCGTCGGGTGCCAATAAACTAAGTCGTAAAAACGCAAGGCCTTCACCCGGACCGCGGTCCTTGGCGATATCCGGTTCAATAATATAGTTTTTGAGCGAAATTTGCGGCGACTGTTCAGAGATGTACTTAATAAATTTGCGCTTAGTCGAGATAAAGATATCTTCGGGCATAAATTTCTTAAGCAAGGTCTGGATTGTGTCTGCGTACAGAGAGGTGTCGCCAACGACTGGTTGGAATTGTTTTGGTTTGTCTTCGCGGGAATACGGCCACAGTTTAGTGCCCTGTCCGCCGGCGGTAACGATAATCTTCATGGCTGTTATCATAGCAGATAAGGGGTCAAACTTGCCAGCGATTAGCTAACTCGGGTATGCTGTTGAACGTACCCACCAAAGAAGTCAACCAGAAAGGATTTAGCATGGATTCATCGGTCGCACACATTTTTAAGGCATACGATATTCGCGGAAAGGTCGGCACTGAGCTGACTGTTGCCCTGGCAGAAAATATCGGTCGGGCAATTGCCCAGTGGCTGCCGAACGAAGGCGCCGTAGCAGTCGGGCGCGACATGCGACCGGACTCTGAAGAGCTTGCCCAGGCCATGATCAAAGGCCTCCGCGCGGGCGGCCGTGATGTGCAGGACGTTGGACTAATCAGCTCGGACATGATCTACTTTGCAGTTGCCAGCCAGAACTTAGCCGGTGGCGCCATGATTACCGCCAGTCACAACCCCGGTGAATACAACGGCATCAAAATCTGCCGCGAAGAAGCCAGGCCAGTCGGACTGGAAAGCGGCCTTGATGAAATCCGCGACCTGGCCTTAGCTGGCACATTTGCCGGCGCAGCTGTGCCCGGTATGCTCACAAAAATGAACGTTACCGAGGACTGGATCAAGCACACCCTTAGTTTTATCGATCCTACCAAATTAACAGCGCTCAAATTAGGCGTGGACGCCGGTAACGGCATGGCCGGCGCGATCTTCCCTAGCCTGGAAAAGCACGTGCCCTGGCAAATCAGTGAGATGTTCTTTGAGCTGGACGGCACCTTCCCCAATCACGAAGCTAATCCGCTGAAGTTCGAGACGCTGACTGATCTAATCAAAAACATTCAAGACAACAAACTAGACGGCGGTATGGCTTTTGACGGCGATGCCGACCGCGCCTTTTTGGTTGATGAAACCGGCGTGCCACTGACCGGCGGCGTAATGTCAGCGATGTTGGCCGACTATTTTCTGGGTCAATTCCCTGGCGCAGCCATTGTCTATGATGCCCGCAATAGCCACGGTGTTATCGATATCATTAATGAAAGGGGCGGCAAGCCGGTGATCGCCCGCGTCGGCCACGCTTACATCAAAAAGGCGATGCGCGACTATGACGCACCTTTCGGCGGCGAAGCATCCGGCCACTTTTACTTTCGCGACAACTGGTACGCCGATTCTGGTTTAATTGCCGCTGTTATCGGCATTTACGTGGCAACATTGTCGGGCAAAACTTTGTCGGAACTACGTCAACTTTACACCCGCTACGCTGCGATTCCAGAAACTAACTTTGAAGTCATCGACAAAGACGACACCATCGCTAAAATTACCGAAGCTTTTCCCGAGGGCAAACACGACACACTGGATGGTTTAACCGTCAGCTTTGACGATGGCAGTTGGTTTAACGTTCGCGCCAGCAATACCGAACCGCTGCTGCGCCTGAACGCCGAAGCCAAGGACCAGGCTACGCTCGACCAGTTAGTATCGCGTATTACAGTACTTATCGCCTAGAATGACAGTGGTCACACCTTCACTTTCTAGACCACGCTCCGTCGCCTCTGGCGACTGCACTGGGCGGTCACGATCTGGAAGTGAAGGTGTGACCACCTAAGCAAAGTGTTGTAAAAGCGACTTAGTCAGCATTCGCCTCAATCTACAACGTCCGCGGCATTTGACATAAGCTATACTGTGCTTATGAAGAAGATTTTAGTCACAGGCGGCGCAGGGTTTATCGGGGGCAACTTTGTGCACTACACGCTGAACAACCACCCCGAATACCACGTTACGGTCATCGACAAGCTGACCTATGCCGGCAACCCGGACAATCTCGAAAAAGTACTGGATAAGATCGAATTTGTGACCGGCGACATCTGTGACCGAGAACTCATGGACAAGCTAATTGGCGAAACCGATATCATTGTGCACTTCGCCGCCGAATCGCACAATGATAATTCGCTGCGCGACCCCTGGCCGTTCATCCACTCTAACCTAGTTGGCACGGCAACTATTTTGGAAGCCGTGCGCAAACACGATAAGCGTCTGCATCACATTTCGACCGACGAAGTCTATGGTGATCTCGAGCTGGACGACCCCGCTAAATTTACCGAAAAAACACCTTACAACGCTTCAAGCCCGTATTCCAGCACCAAGGCCGGATCCGACTTGTTGGTCAAAGCCTGGATCCGCTCGTTTGGCGTAAAAGCTACGCTCAGTAACTGCTCTAACAACTACGGTCCCTACCAGCACATCGAGAAGTTTATTCCGCGCCAGATCACTAATGTCCTTTCTGGCATCCGTCCAAAGTTGTATGGCACCGGCGAGCAAGTGCGCGATTGGATTCATGTTGATGACCACAATGCCGCCGTGCACACCATCCTCGAAAAAGGTAAGCTTGGCGAATTGTACCTGATCGGTGCCAACGGCGAACAAAACAACAAATACATCGTAGAAACTATCCTGGAACTCATGGGCCAACCAAAAGACGCCTACGATCACGTTAACGACCGCCCCGGTCATGACCAACGCTATGCCATCGACGCCACCAAACTGCAAACCGAACTTGGTTGGCAACCTAAGTACACTAACCTACGCGAAGGCTTAGCCGCCACCATCGAATGGTACAAAACCAACGAAGCCTGGTGGAAATCACAAAAAGAAGCCGTCGAGGCTGCCTATAACGCACAAGGTCAATAAACCTAAACAAGGAGGATTTATGGCAGTAGCAACAACCGAATTTACGGCACACACCACCGAGATTCCAGGTCTGATTATTTTTGATATCACCTCGCCTAGCGACGAGCGCGGCTGGTTTCAGGAAAAGTTTCAGAAAGCTAAATTGGTTGCGGCTGGTTTGCCGGAATCGTTTAATGTCGTGCAAAACAGCCTTTCGTACAACAAAGAAGCCGGCGTAACGCGCGGTTTTCACGCCGAACCGTGGGACAAATATATTTCGGTTGTTACCGGCAAAGTGTTTTGCGCTTACGTCGATCTGCGCAAGGGCGACAGTTTCGGCAAAGTCGTGACCGTTGAGATAACTTCAAATAAAGCCGTCTTTCTGCCCGAAGGCGTCGCCAACTCCTTCCAAACGCTTGAGCCCGATACCTACTATTTGTACAGCGTTAATGCTCACTGGAGCGCTGACAATTACGACAAGTATAACTTTGTTAACCTGGCCGATCCTGATCTGAATGTACAGTGGCCGATTTCGCTCGATAAAGCGATCATGTCGGAACGTGACCGTAACCACCCGATGCTTAAAAACGTTACACCGATGGAGGTACAAGCCTAATGGACGATTCACGCATTTTAATTATTGGCGCTTACGGACAGCTTGGCATCGCGCTAACTAAGCAGTATCCAAACGCCAAAGCTACCGACCGCGACACCTTGGATATAACCAGTTGGGATTCTGTGAACGGTTTTGACTGGTCCAACATCGATGTTATTTTGAACGCTGCCGCTTTTACCAACGTCGACGGAGCCGAAACGCCCGAGGGCCGCGAAGCCGCCTGGAATATTAACGCCCGCGCAGTTAGTCTGCTCACCAAAGTAGCCGTACAACACGACATCACCATCGTGCACCTATCAACCGATTACGTGTTTGACGGCACTAAAACGCCGCACGAAGAAACCGAATTATTCACGCCGCTTAGCGTCTACGCTCAGAGTAAAGCCGCCGGCGACATCGCCGTAAGCATCGCTCCTAAACACTACATCTTGCGGACTTCGTGGGTCATCGGCGAAGGCAAAAACTTCGTGCGAACCATGATTAGCCTGGCCGAAAAGAACATCTCCCCGACCGTTGTTGGCGACCAAATCGGCCGGTTAACCTTCACGAGCACGTTGGTTGATGCCATCGCACACTTACTCAAAACCACGCCTGCTTACGGCACATACAACATCAGCAACGACGGCGACGTTGTATCTTGGGCCGACATTACGCGCGCAATTTTTGCCGAACTAGGCCGCGACGACTTGACCGTAACAGACACGACGACCGCCGAATACTTCGCCGGCAAAGAAGGAATTGCCCCTCGCCCCTTGCAAAGTGAGCTCAACCTTGCCAAAATCAAGAATGCAGGTTTGACGATTCGCGATTGGCGCACCGACTTGCACGCTTATATTGAACAAGAACAGCAATAAGGAGCTTACATGAAGGGCATCATCCTGGCTGGTGGGTCGGGTACTCGTTTGTATCCTATTACTAAAGGCATTTCTAAACAGTTAATGCCGATTTACGACAAGCCGATGGTGTACTACCCACTTAGTACTCTGCTGATGGCTGGCATTCGTGAGATTCTAATCATTACCACAACCGAAGATCAACCGCAATTTCAACGTCTGCTTGGTGATGGCTCGCAGCTAGGCTGTCGCTTTGAATACGCCGCTCAGGAACATCCAAACGGTCTGGCCGAAGCATTTATTATTGGCGAAGAATTTATTGGCAATGATAAGGTCGCACTAGTGTTAGGCGACAACATCTTTTATGGTCACGGTTTTGGCAGCAGCCTTAAAGAATGCACAGATCCGGACGGCGGAACAGTCTTTGCCTACCGCGTTTCTGATCCTGAACGCTACGGCGTGGTGGAGTTCGACAAAGACATGCGGGCCGTATCGGTTGAGGAAAAACCCGTTAAGCCTAAGTCAAACTACGCGGTTGTCGGTTTGTATTTCTATGATAACGATGTAATAGAAATCGCTAAAAAAATTAAACCAAGCGACCGTGGCGAACTCGAAATCACCTCTGTTAATGACGAATACTTAAGGCGTGGCAAGCTGAGCGTGCAAACCATGGACCGGGGCACAGCCTGGCTTGACACCGGCACATTTGCTTCGATGAACGACGCATCGCAATTCATGGAAGTTCTAGAAAAACGCACCGGCCTCAAAGTCGGCTGCATCGAAGAAATTGCCTGGGAAGAAGGCTTTATCACCAGCGATCAGCTCCGTGCGTTAGCCGAACCTTTGGTTAAAAGCGGCTACGGCAAATACCTGCTAAATCTCCTCGCCTCAGAATAGTCATGAGCAATATGTACGAACGCGAATTAGAGGTTGCCTCCCAGCTCGTTGTTGAGCTCGGCGCCAACATGCGTGACAATATCGGCCTTATCGAAGAAGTCGATATTGATCAAAAAGAAGATCGCAGCCTGATAACACGGATCGATAAGCTGAATAATCAGCTCGGCATCCAAATTCTTAAACAAGAATTTCCCGACGACGGCGTTCGCGGCGAAGAAGGCAACGACCTCTTAGAAAGTGACCGACGCAAGTGGATACTCGACCCTGTAGATGGCACTTTTCCATTCACGTGTGGCATCCCTACTAGTGTCGTTTTACTAGGCCTGGAAGAAAACGGCGAGCCATTAGTAAGCTGCATCTACAACCCTTACGTTAACCAATTGTTTTGTGCGGCACGCGGAATGGGCGCATTTGTTAATAACAGGCGCGTGCATGTAAGTACGCATAGTGACCTTTTTGAAGCCCCTATTGGCACCACCGGACCAGACCCAAGCGAGATTGTTAATCTGGCACGCATCCGTTTTGATCTAGCCCAAGAAAAAGCAAAAGTAAAAGTGCTCGGTTCTACCGGTTACGAAACAGCTATGGTTGGCTGGGGCAAATTTGCCGGGCAAATATTCGGTGGCGTCACACGGCATGACGTTATTGCTGGTGACCTGTTTGTTCGTGAAGCCGGTGGCGCTTCAACCAACAAACACGGGAATCGCCACAACTTTCTCGAGGAAGTAGACGCATCGGTCATGAGTAACGGTCCCATACAGGATGCTTTACTCGAAATAGTTCAGCGTAATATCATTTAGAATTTAGACGAACAATTATCATGAGTAACGCCGAACACTACCAAGAAATTTTTGATTACTTAAGCCTTGCCGAGCCACCAACAGAACGCACCGGCATAGTTATGTTCGGCCGCAACGATTCCCGGTTGGCTCAAACTGCTGGTTCGCTTGCCACAGAGGGAATGATCGACTTTATGATTGTAAGCGGCGGCTACGGCAAGGATTCTGGCCGATCCAAATATCCCGAAGCCTTTCGCATTGGCGACGATCTCGCGGCATTAGACCCTCCATTTGCAACAATCAGGACATGCTTTGAGCCATTTGCTGCAACCGGCGAGCAGAACGCCGAGTACAGCATAAAACTTATGGACTTGCTGCGATTGCCGTACCAGAAAGCAATTACGACTATCAGCCATGCCACATCATCACGACGTCTGAGCGAGCAGCTACATCACGAAGCAGTCAAGCGCGGCACGCCTATCGAAAAAATATATAGGGTGCCGACCGATTATCCGTTCGATGCCGAAAAACCAGCGGACCAAGCCGAAGCGCGCGCCGAGCTATTACGTCTAGCCGATTGGCCGCGCTTTGGCTGGCTCCCAAAACAAGTTGATATACCCAAAGACTTGGTTGATTTTGCCCGTTCGCAGCACGGTAATCCTCATTGGCGTCTCGAACATGCCAAGGCCAAGGTATTCGGCGCCCTCCCACAATTCTTGCAAAAACATATCGCCGCTTTAATTTGGTAAAATATTGCGTGTAATTGTTAACATTTTATGTTATAATTTTCTTTTGTTATAATTTGTAATTAATCAGGGAGTCACTCTATGTCTAACCATAATAAATACGAACTAATTTTTGATTATTTAGCAGAACCCTCGATGCCCACCCAAGAAGCACCTGCTGCTGTTTTTGGCCGCAATGACATACTAGTAGCTGAAAAAGCCGCTCAGCTCGTTCGCGCTAACCTTGCTTCGGTTTTGGCAATTACCGGCGGCTTTGGTAAAGACAGCGGCGATCTACGAGAGCGCGGCTATGACTCAGAGGCAGATTACATCGAAAAGATGATCCTGCAAGAGCCTAATCTACCCAAAAAGCCAATAACCCTTCTAGATAAGAAAGCCACGAACGGCGGTGAAAATGCTCGCAATAGCCTGAAGCTCTTGTATGAACACGACTATTTTAATGGCGCTTCTGCAGTAACAGGCGTTTTCCACGCAACTTCTGCCCGTCGTCTGGCCGCAGGTCTCCTGAAAGAAGTTCAGAACAATGACTACCCCGTTGATATGGTGAATGTTGTACCGACTGACTACGCTTTTGACCCAGAAAGCCTTATCGACCAGCACGAAGCAGCCGGCGAGATGACTCGTTTGGTAGATTACGCTGAAAAAGGCTTTATCGTACCGCAAACGGATTTGCCAGAGGACCTACTAGCTTTCTCCCGCGACGTGTACCCTGCATTGCACGAGCAATTTATCAATCTCTAGCTAGTCGCCTGCAAAAAGCGCCCCTGGATTAAAGAGGCGCTTTTTGTTATGATGACCTCAGTAATTTAGGAAGGATTAAAGATGAGTAAGCCAAAAGTACTGGTAGCTATTCCCGCTTACAACTGCGAAAAACAAATTGGCCGCGTATTACAAGGCTTTGATAAACTATTGCTTGACCGCGTGGAACGAGTCATTGTGATCGACGACCGCGGCGGCGACAATACAGCAGCCGTTGCTCAAAAAGCCGTTGACGATCTAGGCATTGGCGACAAAGTGAAGGTCGTACAAAACGTGCATAACTTAGGCCTCGGCGGCTCACACAAAATGGCCTTTTTATACGGCGAAAAAATGGGTGTCGATTATGTAGCCATTCTGCATGGTGACGACCAAGCCAAAGCACCTGAACTCAACCTGTTATTAGATGCCGCCGAGCAAAACCCAGAACTCGGTGCCGTACTCGGCAGCCGTTTTTCTAAAGGCTCTAAATTAGTCGGTTATTCCTGGGAACGCATCGCCGGCAACCGTGTTTTAAACGTACTCTACACTATCCTTTCCGGCCGTCACACGCAAGATCTAGGTTCGGGCCTTAACCTCTTTCGTCTAAAGGATTTGAGCGACCACCGCTATCTTGGCTTTAACGACCGCATGACATTTAACTTCGACTTGCTACTAGATTACTATACTAAGCACACTGCGCTTAAATTAGTACCGATCAGCTGGTACGAAAGCGACCAGGTCACTAACGCACGCAACATGCAAGTTGCGAAGCGCGCCTTTCGTCAGTTAGTACTGTGGCGTTTTGGTAAGCTCACCTTTGAACAACACCAGGCAAACGAATACCAATCAGAGCCCTACAAAGGTAAAAAGTAGCTAGGAGTTTTATGCGCGACCTACACATTGTTATGCCGATGGCCGGTGCCGGTTCGCGATTTGCCAAGGCCGGTTTTACGACGCCCAAGCCACTCATCGAAGTAGATGGCCAAGCAATGTTCATCAAAGCCTTGTCAGCGCTCGAACCCATCAAAGCCACCAAGCACTACACCATCATTATCCGCGAAGAACACGACCAAAAGTACGACCTAGCAAACAAGCTAAAAGCGCTGCTTCCCGAAGTTAATATTGTCATTAGCAACGAGACGCCGCGTGGCGCATTGGTCGACGCTTACCGCGCCAAACCATATCTTAAGGCCGACGAAGGCGTTATTATTATGGACTGCGACATTTGGTTGGGCAGTGCCGAGTACTTCAAGATGATTGAAGACAGTTTAAACGACATTACCGACATCGACGCGGGTTTATTAGTCTTCAATGCCGACCAACCACGATTCAGCTACGCCGAATTAGACGAAAACGGTCTGGTAATACGCACCGCCGAAAAACAAGTCATCTCGCCGTATGCAATTGCTGGTGGCTATTACATCGCACATGCCAGCGATTTTATCGAAGAAGCCGACCGCGAATTTGAAAAACCACTCGGCGAAGGACGCCCCGAATATTACATGTCATATCTCTATAACACTTTGATCGAGAACGGCAAAAAGGTTAAAGCAGCTCTGGGTGAATTTATTTCTTTTGGTACGCCAGAAGAACTTACCGCATACGAAGCCAAAAATAAGCAGTAATCACCCGCTGATTTCTTATTTCAAAAAATCGCACGTATACGAACGTGCGATTTTGCTTTATAGTGAATTTATGAGTAAAAAACACAAGAACTATTCGTATAAAGGCTATTCCATTCCCCAAGATCTTATAGATCTGACGGGCGGCGGCGTGGACACCTGGGACGAGATCGCTCGCTACCACATGGGTTCCTACGACAAATACACACCAATTAAGCCAGATTTCACTATTCTAGAGGTAGGCTGCGGTGTTGGCCGGGATGCAATTCATCTCACAAAAAAACTTTCAGATAACGGCACTTACATAGGTGTCGATATTATTAAACCGAGCATCGATTGGTGTACAAAAAACATAACATCGAAATATCCTAACTTTACTTTTGATTACCTTGATATTTACAGTCAAATTCACAATCCAAGCGGCAAGTTAAAGGTTACTGACGTCACACTGCCAGGGGAAGATGGTTCGGTTGACCTCATTATTCTCCAATCAGTTTTTACTCATATGTTTAGCTGGGATATTGTACACTATCTTACCGAATTTCGACGCCTACTTAAGCCAGGCGGCAAAGTATTTGCTTCATTCTTTGTCCTGGACCCCGAAGCGCTTCAGCTCGTAGAAAAGACCAAGCCAGCCCTAAGCTTCAAACATAAACTTGAAGAAGGCTGCTACCTTAATGACAAGGACTACCCTGAAGGTGCCATCGGCTACACGCCAGAGAAGCTACACGAGATGCTACAGATTGGCGGCATGCGACTTGATCGACCGGTATATAAGGGCTTCTGGTGTGGTCGTGTAGGTGATTTTGATGGTCAGGACATTGCAATCCTAAGTTCTCCCGTTCCACCGCCATTAAGTCAGAGGTTAGCTCCACGTCGGTTGCTAGGGAAACTTAAAATCGCCCTCGAAGAACCATTCGAAGTAGCATAACCAATGTCGTAAATACTAGTCTTGGTTATATTGATCCAGAAAAGCGTTAAGTGTACGAACGCCGGTCGCATAGAACTGCAATACATTGCCAGGATTGATATATACGCGGTGCTTCAACACGCGAATATGTAGTGCTGCGGCATGGAACAACAAAGCACGCTGCTCTGACTCGCTTAAATACTGCGGTGCCAATTCCTTACGAAGGTACGACCACATTTTAGTGTAAATTGCCGAGCGATGATCCCGGTAATTAATGCTGCCGTCACTATTAAGAGTGACTGGGTCATTGTTGCGGAATAAAAACTCGTAGCCGCAATAGAATGATTGCGCCAGCTTGCCCATGTCAAATACCGGTCCATTAATAATATTCCCGTCTGGGGCCGGATCAATAATCAGTGGTTTATTGGTACGCGGCGAAACAAGAATATTATCGATGGTCATGTCACCATGTACTGTATCGGTTAACCTAAACGTGGCAATATCCTTAGAAGCCTGAGGGTGTTGCTTGATCTTTTCCATAATCTGGTACAGATTGTCATATTCCTGGCCGTTAATCGTGATACGCTCTGGCTTAATCGCTCGCCGCAAATCGGGACTTGCCGCCATCGCCTTTTCTATGCACCCGAATATATGTTTTTCAATAAATGCATCGCGTTTTTTGGGATAAAAACCTATCTTTTTATCGTCGTCATAGATACGCTTAAAGAGATATGTCCAGGCTGTTTTGACTACCTCCTTAGATTGAGGCAATGAGTTACTGTGAATATATTCAAAAAAGGGAATATTTTCGGAATCATAGGCAAGATCAATAGCGTAATAATCTTTGGTACGCTGCTCGCCTAGCACCCGTACCAAATACTTAAGTTTCTGGTGCTTCTTCAGCCAATCGTATTGCGCTTTTAACCGATCTTGATACTCGAGTGGAATAATCTTCTTAACAAATAGTTTGTCCTTGGATAAAACAAGGATCGTAATAGCATCCGAGCCACCCTTAAAAAATTTAACCAGACTCAGCTCACCAGCCATTTCTAATCTATGCAGTACCCGCGCAAGATCATTACCAGTGAAGTAGGAATCCAAAAACCCGGGGAATTCCTGCGAAACATCTTCGTTACGTAGCAGTTTGTTTGCAAAGCCGGCTTGTGTTGCCTTGGACGAACGCCGTCGCACAGTTATTTTTGTACCAATTAAAACCGCAAAACCTACCCCGCACATCGGCACCGTCAGAATAAGCCAAGCCAAAAGCACGTACTGTTCACCGTTAAGTTGCGCACCCGTATCCACAACTGGTTGTATTATACGCTCAAAAGACGTGACATAGGCAGGTCCGGACGGCGCCGTCACCGCAATATAGGGTGCGGTTGCCGCAACAAATGTGCGGCTTGGCGTCAAATGAGGCAACAAAGCAAGTGTTAGTACTGTCATGGCCATAATGTAACAAACCCATGAAGCGACCGTCAGTACAAGGTAACGGCGAACAGCTTCTTTGCGCCTAATAAACTGCTGCAGACCAAAAATAAGCGACCACGTCTTGAATCGCAGATTGTTGCAAATACGCGGATTAAACCACCCCGTAATCCGCCATATTATATTAAGCAGTCGCCTATTCTCTTGCACTAGCAAAATAAGTAATACCAGGAGCGCAATCGAGAGAACAATAGCACTAACTGCTGCCAGTAAAAGCAGAAGCGCTACATGACCGCTAAATAGTAATGATACGAGAATAACTATGCAGCCAATCACTAATAGATCAATGATTCGTTCGATAAGCACCACGACAAAGGTGTATATAAAACTGATTTGTAGCCGCATGGAGATCAACAAGGCACGTACGATTTCACCAGCACGCAAAGGTAAAAGAGTATTAAAGAAGTATCCTACCGCTAGTGCGCCGAATTGCTCTGCCGGTTTGCCCTTCCTCGCGTAATCCGTAATTGTTTTAGTGCGAAGCATTCGCAACCAGTGACCCAACAACTGCAGGGCAACTGCAGCGGCGATAACCGCCCACCACCCAGCAGGAATATGCGCCAGTACATGCCGCACACTCTCGAAGAAACTTCTGGAAACAACAAACAGTAACGCCAGCAATCCTACGCTAAGTGTGACCGTCAACACCTTTAGTTTCATGCAAAATTCCTAATCTGTACCACGTTAAGGCCTGCCGCTTGGGCTGCCGCAATGCCCGCTTCGGAATCTTCAAACACCACTACTTCATTAGCTACTAGGCCGCTGATTGCCAGTGCCTTAATATATGCTTCGGGGTCGGGTTTACCCTTTTTAACGTCATCGCCCAAAACCAGGTAATCAAAATAATCCGTCAGATTATAGGCACGAAGCAGACTTTCTGCATTTTTGCGTTTAGCCGTCGTGACCAACACCATAGTGTGATGAGGCGCCATTGCAGCCAAAAATGTAATTAATGATTGATTGGGCGTTGTCTTGTCTAGGTGTTGTTGGTACTTTTCGGCCTTATTTGTTCTGATAGCTTCAATCTCGTCAACAGAAAGATGCGGTGCCAAGCGAGGAATAAATTTTCGAGAATCTTCCCCCCATGTCCGCAAAAAATCATCATAGCTAAAAGTAATGCCAGCATCGGCAAGGGCCTCTTTATAGGCATGAAAATTAGCTTCTTTGGTCCCAACGAGCGTATCGTCCAGATCGAAGAAAAACCCCTTAATTATTGGCATACTTTGTCTCTTTGCAACCTCAGATTCCAACCTTCCGTTGGATATAATTTTAACTGTACCATATTTTGCCCGGTAGCGCATGCACGAGCAACTTCTTGCTTAAGGGTCGGGCGGCCCATATACATATGGTAGCTAGTGGTGCGCAACCCTGCCGCTGGTAGCATTACAAAAAACGCCAGCACGACAGCGATAGCAACCACGCCTTTGCGTATTAATGGCAATTTGTTAAACCAGCCACGGCTGGCATATACAACCCCAAGTGTAAAGAGCAGTGTGCCACCGTAAAAGAATAACCCTGCGCCGCCGTCACTAAGATACGTATGAAAAAGACCTGTTACGCCGGGACGATTGAGGGCAAAACCCAGCACGCTCGCCAAAATACCGACGATCATAATAATATATGCCATGCGATCACGCGACCATATTGCCAGGCCCGTACATAGAGCCATAATCGCTACGGCCAGAGGATCATTTAGTAAGCCATACACGGGGAATAGAAGACCATAAATTGAACCTCTAAACAAAATAGCAATGAGGGGCGGTTTTTCAAACGGTCCGTCCAAATAGCCGGGCATTTTCGGAATCCCATGCAAATATACCGCAACAATATATACAAAGCTAACGAGCAACATAACAATGGCGCTGTAATGACCAAGTGTGAGTTTGGGCAGGCGCCACTTCGTAAACAACACTTTTATATCCTGGCGGTAACGCCACAGCAAGAACGGCAACACGGCAACACATACTGCATTTGTTAATACACAAAGCAGCAAAGCGACATCAACAGCGATAAGCTGGGCAGTTTTTTTACACAAGCCAGTGTCGTTACGATATATCACCAACAAGGCGGCGATAAACAAAAAAGCAAACTTAAGATTACCGAGCGTACCAATGACCGCATAATCGTAACCGCCCAACGGCAACAGCGTAAGAAGCAGTAAGGCGAGCGCGGAAAGTAAAGCGCCAATTTTTCTACGAAATAGTACCCATGGCAGTGCACAGGTAAATCCCAAGAACAGATACGAAGCAGCCGCCAAACTCTTGGCGATTGAACCGAATCCATGACCCAGGACAGCATTAATAAGCAGTGCTCCGCCCAAAATAATGTATTGGCCGATCACGAGGTAGCCATTAAAAAGCGTAGCCGCAGCAGGCAAGAATCCCTTGTCATAGACATTCTTAACAAATATACTGCCGTCTTCAGCATATAAATTTGCCGCACTGACCGCATAGGGGAATCGCTCATAAAAGATGTAAGCGCCAATAAGCGTCAACAGTAGTCCACCGATAAGCGTCACTAATAATGGATGCTTGCGCGCAAATACTACGATTTGCTGTATTTTTTGTTTCATCACCTCAACCTATGTTGCGCCTACTTGTGCGGCAGCATTACCCTCATATTATCTACAATTATACTATCTTTTAGTTTATACTACGAGTGTATGAATCCCCTCAAAATCTTACAAAACAAACGACTTATCCGCTATCTTGGCGTAGCTATTTTTATAGTCTGCATCGAGATGGCAACGTTCCAGGTCGTATACATCATTTCGCACCATAATTATATGCTTGGCACGGTCATCAGCTTTGTCATAGCTGTGATACTTAACTGGATCTTGGGTCGTTTACTGGTTTTTGGTGCTTCTAAACATCACGCCAGCAAGGAATTTGCAATGGTACTTATTGCCAGTGTCGTTGGTTTAGGCCTGCAATCGGCTGTAGTCTACGGCAGCGTTAACCTCTTGCACCTTTATCCATTGATTGGCAAAGGCTTGTCTATATGTTTTTCATTCTTTTGGAATTACTGGTTTCGCGCAGCGATTATCTACAAGCACAAGCCCGTTCCGGCAGAAGAAATTGAAAACGTCGAAACGATATAGTATAATCATAAGCAAATTGGCCTGCTGTCCCTTTCATGGCGATATATAAAAAACTAAACAAAAAAGAACCTATGAGAAGAAACATTCGCCGGCATCAAAGTCGTAAGAAAGTACCAATCTTTATCATCATTGCGGTGATTGTATTGGGAGTTGGAGCTTTTGGAGTTTATAAGTGGAAATTTGCCAATCACCCCCTTACTTCAAGCCACCATACCGATAAACCTGGATCAACAATCGGCAACATCAATTATGATCCGCCCAGCCAATCAGAAAAAAACGCCAGCAACCAGCAAAAGGACCAAATTATTCAACAGCAAAATAATGCTTCTGGCTCTGGTTCAGGAAGTTCACAGCAAAATCCGGCAAACTTAAACATAACCATCGTTCGTGCTGGACAGATTTCAGGCTCGTCGACGGTTCAAATACGCACCATCGTAACCGGAGCAACAAGCGGCACATGTGTAGCGACGCTGACACAGAGCGGGCAAGCAACACTATCGCAGACTGGCACTATCCAAGTTGATGCCACGAGTGCAGATTGCAGCATCGACATACCCATAAGCAGCTTCAGCACCGGTGGCACCTGGCAATTGTCTATTGTTGCTAAAGCCTCTAGTTCAATCTCTCCTGCGGCTACGCAGACCGTAACCATAACCAAATAATATGAAACGCACGCACCGCCTCTCCCACGCCATTGCACTGGCCACTTTCCTGGCTCTAGGTATCATTGCCAATCCGTTTGTAACTATGTCCAAGGTAGCAGCCGTGAGCGGATCACAATTCCAGTCCGGCCGCATTGTCGATGATGCCATCTTCAACAACGTCAACGCTATGAGCGTGGATCAAATCCAACAATTCCTAAACTCCAAAGTGCCTGTTTGTGATAACTGGGGCACTCAAGCCTACGCTGGCACTACCCGCCGAGCTTATTCTGAGGCCCACGGGGTCACATTTCCGTTAACCTGTCTTAAAGATTACTACGAAAATCCCTCTACACACGCCAATAACTTGAGTGGAAATCCTATTCCCGCAGGAGGAATTAGTGCGGCCCAGATCATCTACAACGCCAGCCAGCAATACAGTATTAATCCCGAGATACTTATTACCCTCATCCAAAAAGAGCAAAACCTTATACTAGATGATTGGCCCTGGCCTACGCAATACCAGTCAGCTACAGGCTTTGGCTGTCCCGATACCGCCTCTTGTAATGCTGCATATTACGGCTTTGAAAATCAGGTTACCAATGCTGCGCAGCAATTTAGACGCTATGCGGCTAATCCCAGTTCATACAATTACGTTGCGGGTATAAATAATAACATCCTATATAACCCAAATAGTGGCTGCGGCGCTCCCCCGGTTTATATTCAAGATCAAGCTACAGCTTCGCTATACAATTACACCCCATATCAGCCCAACGCAGCAGCACTCAATAATTTATATGGGAGCGGCGATAGCTGTAGCTCTTACGGTAACCGTAATTTTTGGCGGTATTTTAATGACTGGTTTGGCACAACGGTCGTTGGTACATATGCCTCACCCCTTTACAAATCCTCCGATGACCCAACCATTTACGCTGTAGCCGATGGCAAAAAGTACCCTATCCTTAATTACGCTGTGATGGCTAATTACGGGTATCAGAGATATCCGGTGGCAATTGTGGACAGTAGTTTTCTTGCAAACTACGCAACGCAACCGGCACTTACAAGTCTGGCTAAAAAAGCCAACGATCCGAGCGGCACTATATATATGTTCGATGACGGAAAGCGCTATCCGGTTAACATAAGAGACTGCAAACAGAATCCCGATGGCAGCACAATCGCGAATACGACCTGGGGGCTGGACTGCTTCAACAGCAATGTCATGATTAGCCTGCCTAATCAACTTATAGATAATTACACGGTGCAGGACATTCCCCTGCCGCAAGTGATTCTCTATAATGGCGCCGCCTGGAAGATCGAAAACGCCAAAAAGCGTCGGATAACCAACGATGCGTTTGTAGAGGTGCTTGGTGGCTGGGCAAATGTCCGCTGGATGAAAGATATCAATGCTTCGCAACCGGAAGGCAAAATGCTCATCATTGATAACTCGGTTGTCAAATTTACCGGTAGTCCCACCTTGTATCTCTTCAATAATAGCCAGCTCTACCCCATACCTGGACCGCAGGAGTACACGGCCTGGAACTTGTTCAAAGATACGTCTTATGAATTCCCAGCCTCCTATAATGCTAGCGATCCTGTACCGGTTAGTCAGCCCATGCAGTTCTTCGCGCTTACGGTTAGCGGCCAATATTACCTGCTTACTGTTGACGGCAAAAAGATCCCTATAAACAACACTTCGGACTGGAATATTGGCACTAATTATTCGACCAACATGGACAACGTCCTCAACCAGATAATAACTGTTCCGCCAACGTCCACATTTCGATCTTCAAGTGGAACACTCTTCACGGAAGCGAACAAAAATAAATACATCTTCCCGACCGTTGATGACTTCACAAGATTGGGCTTTAGCCCTCTGCTACTCACTAACGTTTCGCCGAGTGTCGAAAATAGCCTGACCTACGGTGGAATGAATCTATATGCCGGCCGACTCTTTAAGGTTTCAGGCAATGACGCCATACGTTACGTTACCGGCGTCGCAAGTACCACCGTTAACTCCACCAACTATCCCGGCCTGCCCTATAATGGTCTCATAACTACTGACGGCACGACTGGCGCCCGATACCCCATTACGGGCAACTACACGCCATAAAAGATTACTTCTTTTTGTTTCTTATCTAGTAGTGCTTGATGTCGTTCCAGATCATCTCGGTTTGCTGTTCCCAGGTATACCCGAGCGATGCTAAAGCGTTCTTAACCAATTTGCTGCGCAGCTTTGGATCATCTATGAGGAGACCTATTTTTTCAGCCATGGCTGCAGGCGACGGCTCGCTCAGTAAGCAATTCTTGCCATCTTTATAGAGCCACAAGTGGTCTTCGTTGTAATTCATAACAGTAGCCACGCCGGATGCGGCGTATTCAAGCATCTGATACGACGGATGTTTATTCATCATATAGGCAAAGCCGATGTCGCAGCTTCGGTATAATGCCGCGACTTCATCCAATGACTTGATAAGCCCTAGGTTGGTGATGCGACCCTTTAGCCCGTATTCTCCTTCATCCCATTCGGATCCGGCTGCTATTATCTCAATTTTATCGCCATAGGTGTCAAGCAAGTGCTTTATAGTCGTTATACCAAGGCAAAACGAATTACGGGGATTGAGCGGCCTGGCATAGAAAAATATACGCACGCACTTATTGTTTTTATTTGGATCCGGCGTATACAGCGACTGATTTACTGCCGGAATAAAACTAATACCTTCCAGTCCGTGACGCTGATTAATGGCCGCGAGTAAGCCCGGTGTGTTCACGATGCCCCTAAAACCGAAACGATACGTCGACTCTGCAAGTGCGAACGTCGAACCAGCAACATAGAAAAATGGTTCGTAATCTTGAATAAAGTAGTATTTGCGCTTGGTTTTATTAAAGCGTAGTAGCAAGTAGGCCGAAACCCAAATCGTACAAAAGGCCAGATCACTTGCGGGCAATTGCGCCAGGTCTTTTAGCTTATCTTCGCCAAAAATAATAATCTTATAGTTGGTAAGATCAGGGAAGTAATGGGCGATCTCTTTTTTCAGCGCTACCGCATCCATTGTAGGATTATCGTAAATAACGATGCGGTTCTCGACGCCTTCTTTGCTGAGTTTTTCGATGTAACGAAAAATAGTTTGTATACCGCCGAAAGCAAAGTGATTAAAGTACGGTACAAACCACGTTGCGCTGCGTATGTTGGCAGGCTTAGAACCGGAACAAGCCTTGTTACTGGCAACAATATCCTCGCTCGTGATCTGAAAAAGTTCGTTGGAAACAAAGCCAAATTCTTCGCGCAGGTTCTTTTGCTCAAAGGTTTCTTGCTGGCGTATTAACTTCTTGCGAACCCCGTTCAAATGTTTATATGTATAACTTTGACCTTTTTTAGCAAGGCCCTTAAAGCCGTGATTCCGATAAACACTCGCAGCTTTTTTAATCAATTTACTCATAATTCTCCCGTATGCCCACCTGTTCATTCATTAAGCTAAGATTTATATTGAAATACGGGTCATGCCACTGAAGGTACGGTCGATAGTACAGCAGTGAACGGTCGTAATCGCCCGCTGGTGCTTTGCTATACGAACCGACTGATACGTTTTCGTAGTGATGCAGCTGCGCAAAAGGCCAATACACGTTACGGTAACCCTTTTCATACAAGCGCAGACCGAGCGCCACATCATTACCGCACATAACAAGCTTTTCGTCTAAACCGCCTGCTTCGTCGTATTTTTTAGTACTAATGGCCAGACACGCCGCTGTTACCGCCAAATAATTTCGGGGCCAGTTAGCTCGTCCAAATATAGAAACCGCGTCGGGTTCATGGAATCTAAAGATATGTCCAGCCATGCCGCCCAAGCCTAAAACAACTCCGGCATGCTGGATTTTTTCGGTAGGATAAAGCAGCTGCGGACCCACAGCTCCCGCCCAAGGCTGCGAAGCTACGCCCAACAATTCGGTAAGCCAATCATCTGTAATGACTTCTGTGTCGTTATTAAGCAGCACCAGGTAATCCCCTGTCGCCTGCTTGCGTCCAAAGTTATTAAGCGCCGAGAAATTATAAGGGTGATCCCAATAAAAAATACGAATTTTAGGGGTATCCTTAATGCTCTGCAAATAGTCATGCGTTTCCTGCTCCACGCTGTTATTGGATAGCAGGATAATTTCATAGTTTTTGTAGGTTGTCTTTGTGAGAATGCTTCCGACGCAAGCCTTCAGCAGATCCGGCTTGTCTTTAAAAGGAATAATTATCGACGCTTTGGCATTTTTAGGCACACTGTAACGCAAACGATAATTGGTCGGATATTCGGGAATACCGAGCACTTCGGCTTTAATCTTCACACGCTTGACGTGCTCTTTTAGGGCGCGCTGACCAGCATCATCGGCATAGGTTTTGTTATTGATATCACCGGCCGTCGAACCATCTGCCAGGCGCCAATGATACAGCATTTTGGGAATGTGTACGATGCGATCCGTATAATCAGTGACACGCAAAGTAAATTCATAGTCCTGAGAACCATCAAAACCTTTGCGCAAGGGACCAACTTTAGCCAGGACCGACTTACGCACCACGAAAAAGTGCGTTAGATAGTTAACGCTCTCAAATAGTGTTGGAGACCAACCGGGTTTAAAAAACGGCAAGCTGCGTTCTTTGCCGTCATCCGATAACTTATCTTCGTCAGTATAAAACACATCTGTTTTTGGCTGCTTATTAAGCGCTGCTACCACTTCAAATAAGGCATGCGGCGATAATGTATCGTCATGATCTAAAAAGGCTATAAATGTACCTTTAGCGAGCTTCAGTCCCTCGTTGGTATTGCCTACGATGCCTTCGTTTTTACCAAGCCGTTTATAGGCAATGCGTTCGTCAATTGCACAAGCCTCTTCGATAGCCTGAGCGCGATTTGCGTCAGTTGACCCATCGGCAATACATAGCTGCCACTTTTTGTAGAGCTGCGACGTGACCGATTCCAGAAGTGGCTGCAAATATTTGTCGGGTGTATTGTATACAGGGACGACGATGCTGATAAGCGGCTCGTGCTTGAAGGACTGCGGCGGCGTCCAAAGCTTTGGTTCGGAATGCTTCATCCATGCTTCATAGCTTACGTGTGGGGAAGATTTTGGCTTGACGCTCACCAGAAAATTCTGCGTTGAACGATATACCTTCCGAATCAAGGCACTTTTCTTTAGAACATTTTTTACACGGCGTAATCGGCTCATACTATCCTCATTCTTTTATTGTATCGCACATTAGTGGCGGATGGCGCGAAGCAATACTCTTAGCGGGGCTGTGATACGCCAGGATTTAGATGCATACACCGTTTGCAGTTGTTGAGCCAGGGCTTTGGTCTCCATGGCGGCATGGTCTGTACGCGCCCTTTCATCTGAAATTGCTTCTTCGAGGGCGTGCAAGCGCGTCTCATGAGCCTGTTCTTGCTCTAAGGTAGCCAAAAACGAACTGGCGATTTTAGTCATGGCGGCAATACTTTGTTCCAAAACACCTTGATGTACACGGATATACCGCTGGGTATTATCCTTTTTCAGCGCCAGCAAATCGTCAACCACCGCCCCAACGCGAGCAACCAGTGCTTTGTCATGCGAGATAAAGTAGATGCCACGGTAACCGTTATCCACAGCCTTTTCAAGCTCACCAATGTGCTGGTTATACCAACGATTAAGTTCTTGGGCAGCAAGCGTTGCATGTGGATTACGCGCTGCGATAAAAATAATACTCTGGAGCAATTGCCAATCAGTAATTTGATTGCTTGTTAATGAAACGAATGCCGCGCCGGCTTCTTCAATAAGTGTTTCAACTTCTTTTTTGTTGGGAATCCGATAATCGATGTGTTCTTTGAGCCATTGATGATCGCTGCCATAGAGCGTATGATGCGCAGCGTTAAGTGTTTCTTCGGCGCGGGAAACTGCTTTTCCTGGTTCGTCGACAGGCATAGCAATAAAAACACCTTGGGTTGTCACGCGCAACGCTTCACGGATAAATGCCAGTCGTTTGGACCTTGGAATATGTTCAAATACGTCAAAGCTACAAGCGATATCAAAGGCTTTATCGGCAAAAGTCATGTTGGTAGCGTCGCCTTTAATATAACCGGCGTATTCTTCGTCAAACACGTCGAGAATTGTAATCTCGTCCGTCGGCATAAATTGCTGGGTTTTGCCTTTATGTCCACCTAAATCGATTATCTTGAACGATTGTTTTTTGGTACGCAGGCCGCGATTAATCAATTCTTTTACTACATACTGCCTGGAATATTGATCAAAGGGTAGATCGAGTAGATTCTCACGCTGTTTGGTTGGTTTTACTACTGCCATGTTCCGAACAAGTTAACTTTACCGTGCTGCTGTCTATGCTGTTTTGTGGTGACAGTAAATGTTGCAGCTTCCTCTAAATGATCGTACTCTTTCTCGGCATTTTGGTCAAAAACAACAGCCCTCACGTTATATGTACCAGGGTTAAAAGAAAGTTGCGGCACAGTATAAGTAATGGCATTGCCACTTGAAAGCTTATAGTCCAAGCTGTTAGGCCCTGATAAATTAATCCCAAAAGAGTCATAAAAAGCCAAGCCGAGCGTTACGGGAACATCTGTCTTTTTTTCAAACGTAAATGTTAACTCTAAGGGCTTACCCTGTTCAACGGTAACACCTTCGCCGGCATCCTTGCCATTTACTCTTATAGACGCAATAGTTGCTTCGCCGGAACCCCAACGATGTGTCTTTTCCGTCTTTGAAAGACCACCTTTCGTTGGCGTAGTTGTCGCATTCATTTCCTCATATAACGTGGCCGCTTCCTGCGGTTTGTATATCCCTTCAATCTTGCCCTTGCTAAGCACGAGGGCACGATCGCAAAAGCGCTCAACGGCCGACATGTCGTGCGTTACAAAAATAATTGTACGGCCTTCTTCTTTTAATTCACGGAATGTTTTATAACACTTGTTCTGAAAACGAATATCACCGACCGCTAACACCTCATCAACTAGAAGGATATCTTGTCGTGCTCGAATTGCGATTGAAAAGGCCAATCGGACTTGCATGCCTGAAGAGTAGTTTTTAAGCTTTTGATCCATGAACCGGCTCAGTTCAGCAAATTCCACGATATCATCATAAATTGCTTCAACTTCGCGCCGATTAAAACCCAGCAACGCGCCATTCAAAAAGACGTTTTCTCGGCCCGTAAGCTCCGGGTTAAACCCAACGCCTAGTTCAATAAAGGGCACCAGGCTTCCACCAATATGCACTGTACCCTTATCGGGCACATAAATTCCGGCCAGTAACTTAAGGAGTGTACTTTTACCACTTCCGTTGCGGCCGACAATGCCAAAAAATTCACCGCGTTTAATCTCGAATGAAACGTCGTTTAGTACATGTTGCCGTTCGTAGCCACGCTTGTTGAATTGCAGTAGCGTCTGCTTAAGGCCGCTGCGCTTTTCGTGCGGCAATTTAAAGCTCTTGTAGACCTCTTTAAGAACGACTATTGGTTCTTCACTGGCTTCGGGCATAGAAGTAGCCATTACACGTTCTCCGCAAAATACTTAGAACTCTTCTTGAAATATATCGTAGCCAAAATAATAACCAAACCAACAATAACAAAAGGAATAGCGATCGCATAAGGAGTTTTGTGCAACACGCCATAAACCGTTAGGGTTTGATGGGTAACCAACGTATATCGTGCATCCTGAACCATCTGGGCAACAGGGTTTAACAACAATATTTTGCCGGCAAAAGCGCTCTTACTCAGCACCAAGCTAATCGGATACAGCACTGGAGTGGCATAAAATGCCGCCTGAAGCCCAACTTCCCAAATATAGTTTATATCGCGGTACTTCACGTATGTGGCCGATAAGAAAAAGGCTACCGCCAGAGAAAATACATACAGCTCCAGCAATATAAGGGGGAACAGTAAGATCGTACCCTTAATTGCCACATGGTTGAAATACAAAAATACAAACACAACCACCAGGTTGAGCATTAAATTGATTAAAGCCGATAATGTTCCAGAAATAACAATAATATACTTGGGGAAGTTAATTTTACGGATAAGATCTCCGCGGCCAGCAATCGCCATCAGGCCTTGCTGCGTTGCTTCGGTAAAGAATCCCCATAATACGATGCCTAGCAGCAGATAAATTGGATAATGTTCAACTGCGTCACCAATACGCAAAAAATGACCAAATACCGTATACAATATGGCGAATAGAAAAAGCGGCTTCAGCAGCGACCATACATAGCCAAGCACTGAGCCCTGGTAGCGTAATTTAAAATCGGTTACAACGAGCTCGCGCAATAATGCCCGGTTTCGTTTGTTTAAAATATTTTTGAGTGACATATGCTGAGTAATAAGTATAAGATATAGCTAGAATATGCAAAAGTCTGTTTTTGTTATCATACCTAATTACAACGGTGCCGACATGCTTGCCGCCTCTGTTGATTCAGTGCTAAAACAGAGTTATCGCAACTTTACATTGGTTATTGTCGATAACGGTTCCATTGATGATTCGCGCACCATCATAGAACGATACGCCGCCAAAGACGACCGCGTCCGGGGCATTTTTCGCGATAATAATTATGGCTATACCGGCGGCGTCAATCCGGGTTTGGAACTAGCAATTGCCGAAAAAGCCGACTACGCTGCTCCATTTAATAATGATGCTGTTGCCGACAAAAACTGGTTGAAACATCTGGTAGAGTATTTGAACAAGCACGACGAATTTGGCGTGGCCGCTTGTGATCTACTACACACCGATGGCAAAACTTACGACAGTACTGGCGACCAGTACACCAGTTGGGGTATTCCGTATCCTCGTGGTCGCGGCGAAAAAATCAGCAACAGGTATAAGGACCAATTGTTGATTTTCGGAGCTTCCGGCGGTGCAAGCTTGTACCGCGTCAAAATGCTGGAACAAATCGGCATCTTTGACCAAGACTTTTTTGCCTACTACGAAGACATTGACCTGAGCTTCCGTGCGCAACTAGCAGGTTGGAAAGTCGCCTACGTGCCTGCCTCGATTGTCTATCACGGCATCGGCATGACGAGTGGAGCGATGTACAGCGGTTTCACAACATATCAATATTTTAAAAACCTGCCGTGGGTCATTATCAAAGATGTACCACTTGATTTGTGGCCGCGCATCGTGCCGCGTTTTCTGCTGGCCTATTCGCTCTTTTTTGTAAATTCGATCTTGCACGGCCAAGGCGGCTCGGCATTTAAAGGCTGGGTTGTTTCGTGGTGGCGCTTACCTAAAAAGCTTGCCGAACGTCGTCACATCCAAAAACAACGTGTCGTCAGCAGCGCTTATATTTGGAGCCTATTTCTGCACGATCTACCACCTAATGCCCACAAGTTGCGAAAACTGCGCAGCCTATACCGGAAACTTATGGGAAAAATACAGACTAAAGACGCATGAGCGAAAAATGAGGGTCCAGCGTAGTGCAGCCGGACGCGAAGAACTTCGCGCCCGCGTGAAACGCACTCATTTTTCGCTCATGCGTCTTTAGTCATTCCTAATAACTGTCTCAGGTCAGACGATTCTTTTTACTAGAAGCTATAGGCACTACCAACGCCATACCCGCTAAGATCCACCATTGCACGGCGACCGCCTCATTGCTCCAAGTATGCAGTAACATATTCGTCAACACATAGGCCCAAAAACTGGCGCACAAAATAAAAGCATACGAATCTTTGCGCCGCCAAATGCGCAGATACAGCCACGCATTAAGCGCTATAAATAACGCTAGGCCCGGAATACCGACTTCGTACCCTATTTGCACATAATAATTTTCAGTCAGCTGACCACCGTTCGGATCATGAATCGAGACTAGCCCGGCAGTACCCGGCCCGTGACCAAATGGCGCCTTTGCAATACCCTTTAGACCCTGTTCAACCAACAATGTATGGAAACTGTTGGAATCGGGCAGGGAATTTGTACGTTTTTGATTACTGTGTACGATATATTGATGTACGAACGAGCTGTCGCGCAGCATATAACCGCCGACCGCACATACGACAACCAAGCCGACTAACACCGGCCAAAATCGCTTCAGCACCATCAAAACCCAAGACTTGTAGTGCCACCACAATGCCAAGACAATGGCCAGCGCCGCTGCCAGCCACGCACTGCGTGACGAAGTCAGAATAATCGCCACAACATGCAAACCGAACACGCCAGCTACTAACAACTTACGCAAACTACGTTTGACTTCAAAGAACAGTACTGCCAACGCCGCTGTCGGCAAGATCAGATACGCGCCAAGCGCATTAGGTTCACGAAGCGTCGACATAATGCGCGGAAAGGCAGGATTATCATCAATAAAGAATGCCGGTCGGGCACCACGGGCGATACTGTAACCGAAGTGCGTCAGTAAATCGCTAGGCAAAAAGTACTGCGCAATCCCAAGAATTGAAACCACGGTGCTAATAATAATGACCAGTTTTAAAACCGAACTAAAGGCGAACTTAGGCACTAGCAAAACGGCGCCGAATCCCGCAATCAAACACAGCGGCAAGCGCATATTGTATATCGTGCCAAGCATGGCATCTTGCGCAAACAAATGCGGATGCAAAATCCACAGCAATATATGCAGAAAACCATACACAATCGCGCCAACAATCAGCGTATTAAAAGCTCGTGTAGCCTTCCCTCGCCACCAAACCAAACAAATTGTGAACAGACAGAGAATCGCGAGCACGATATCCTTGCCTATCTTCCATTCGTCTAAACCGCCGGTCAGCAAGCTCAGCGACTGCGACAAAAAGATATGAAATGGCATGTACGCTAGCAATAAAAGACTGCCTGCATACGGTATTCGCTGTAGCTTTTTGATCATCCTAGGTATAATTATAGCAATCATGAAGCAAAAACATATTGTGATCGACGCACGCATTCGACGTTCCAGTACAGGACGCTACGTCGATCGTTTACTAGAACACCTGCAAACTGTCGATACATTTCACCGTTACACCATCCTGTTACAGCCCGACGATCCCTGGAAACCAAAAGCCAAAAACTTCCACGCTGTCCCCTGCCCCTATAAGCAATTTTCATTTAGCGTGCTAGAGCAGCTTGGTTTTGCACGCCAATTATACGGCCTAAAGCCGGGCCTTGTTCACTTTACAATGACACAGCAACCCCTGTTATATTTTGGGAAGATCGTTACTACTACGCACGATTTGACCATGTTCCGGTTTGTGCGCAAGGGCGCAACCTCGTCAGCTGTGTTTGCTTTAAAAATGGGTTTGTATCGCTTTCTGCTGAAGTGGAGCCACCTTAAGTCCGATAAAATTATTGCGCCCACGTTGTATGTTGCCGACGACATCGCCGCTTATCAGCCTTCGGTCAAGAACAAATTAGTCGTGACCTACGAGTCGTCCGAGCCGCCACTTAAAGCCGCTGCCGTGCGACCTAAAGCTATTGGCGAACATGACCAATTTATTATGTATATCGGCAATGCCTTCCCGCACAAAAATCTCGAAACGTTAGTAGATGCATTTGCCATGTTACAGATTAAACATTCCGACCTCAAGCTTGTGCTGGTCGGCAAAAAAGAAATCCACTACGAAGAACTAGAACAATACGTCGCCACCGATCCGCCTACCAAGCACGTTATAATCACCGGTTTTTTGCCCGACGAACAAACTAAATGGCTGTACCAGCATTGCAAGGCATATATTTTCCCTTCCTTGAGCGAAGGCTTTGGTCTGCCGGGATTGGAAGCGATGGCTCATGGTGCGCCAGTCGTTTCGAGTGACGCAACCTGCTTGCCAGAATTATACGGCAACGCCGCCTATTATTTTGACCCTACAAGCACTGAAGACATGGCTGCAAAAATTGATGATGTTCTAGCCAGTGCTCCGCTTCGCAAAAAGCTTATTACTGCCAGCAAGACGCAGCTTGCCAAATATTCATGGCGCCGCATGGCCGAAGAAACGCTAGACGTCTATAAAGAAGTACTCGGCGACATTAGCAAAGATGTCTAGCTTTTAGAGGTGGCGAGAACTAGTGTAATCTTCTATGCTTCGGCAGGCTTTAACACTATGTGTCGCTCGCGGCCCTCGCCGGAAGATTCGCTTATAATACCAAGTTCTTGCGCTAATTTATGAACTGTACGACGGTCAACTGCGTTCATTGGTTGCAGATGCATGGGCTGGCCTGATTCTTTAACCGTTTTCACCCACTCCTCGGCTTGCTTAGATAGTCGGTCGGCCCGTTGTTTTTTGTAATCGGCGACATCGATATTAACTCGCGTGTAGGTGAATTGCTTATTCTTTAGGGCATTGCTGGTCAGAAACTGCATAGCTCGCATGTTTTCGCCGCGTTGGCCAATTAAGAAGCCGTTTAAATGAGTTGATGGTACTTCGAGCTCGATAACATCGTCGTCGCTCGTCGCGTGCACATCAGTATTAAGTCCAAAGAACGAGAGTAGGTCTTCTAGGTATTTCTTGGCATACTGAATTGCTTCTTCCATCATTTCCTCCGTTTATTGCGTTGTTTTTTACCAACCTTTTTCTTCTTAGGTACGGCAACAATTTCTGCTTCGATCGCCTGTTTTTCTTTAGTACGAGCTACGTCCACACTGTCGACAGAAGCTTCCATCTCTTTAGTATCCTCGCGAAGGATGATACTTTGCTGAATGTAAGCCACCAAACCGCTCACCAACCAGTATAAGCTAAGGGCGGAGGCCAAATGAATGGTAAATACCAATATAAGGACCGGCAAGAAGAACGTCATGTTGCGCATCATGGCAGTATTTACGTCACCTTGATCAGCCTTTTTGCCACTTTTAGCGTCACGCAAAATGGCACGTATACCGCGACCATCCTGAGGAACCGGCGACAACTGGCGGCTTTGCAAGAACTGTACCGTGGCGCTAGCAAGTACAATTACTAAGGCTGGCCAATAAATGCTATTTGTCCCAAGAGCACTTTTAGTCAAATCAACAACACCAAAGAGCGTAGCGTCAAAGGCGTGGATATTATGACTGAGGTGCTGTAGCCAGCTAAAGTGCTGTAAAAATGGATACGCAAACGTTACTAACTGATGAGGATCCTTGAGCACACGCTGCAACCCAGAATACAAACCAAGCAAAATAGGCAATTGGATAATCAGCACGCCAATTTGCCCAAAGGGGTTAATTCCCCGCTCTTTATAAAGCTCCATCATGAGCATGGATTCTTTTTGACGGTTACCGCCAGCGGCTGCTTTAATGCGCTTTAGCTCCGGCTGAATTTTACGCATCAGCTTAACCTGATGTAGTTGCTTCTTAATAAGTGGCCACATTAGTAGGCGCACAAGTATCGTAAATAAAATAACGGCCAGACCGAAGTTATGTCCTGGCAGTATTGCGTAAATGAATACCAGGATGTTGAAAATCGGTTGCACGATAATAGTCGTAAACATTCTGTATTATCTCTCCTTAGATTCTACTATAGCACGATGACTGCCAGATGGTGCCCGACCGTGGTTAAAAACACCGGCTTTTTCCAACTTTTCCCGTATGGCATGGCGCAGTTGGTCGATTGGCAGCTCCGCCAACTGATCACTATACACCATAAATACTAGATCGTACGGAGCTGTGAGTGTAGCGGTTTCGGTGCGTATTGCTTCGTACATACGGCGGCGAATACGGTTACGAACTACCGCCAATTTATGCACCTTACGGCTAACAACAACCGCGACGCGAAACGTACTGCGGCGGCGATTAATAATAAACTTCAGAGAACAGAGCGGACCCCTGATGGTTTGACCTTTTTGATATACAAAACGGAGACTACCATATCCCTGAAATCGGTGTATTTTCTCGATCATAGGTTTGTTTAGGACAGTCTCCGTTAGCTTACATAACCTTAGTGGCTATATAGATCTAGTGCGAAAGGCGAGCGCGGCCTTTAAGACGGCGTCGGCGCAATACTGCGCGGCCGGCGCTACTTGCCATACGCTTGATAAAGCCATGCACTCGCGCACGGTGGCGCTTCTTTGGTTGATACGTTCGTTTTGGCATACTACCTTCACTCTACCGCACATCAGGCAAATGAACAACTAATTGTAGAGCTCATTTATAACCTGTGTCTAGTGCAATTTTTACTATGTATTACTTTCTTCAGTGAAAATAACAATATTTAACCCCGTTATCTTACCAAGTTTTCCACGTTTCGCCAAGTATTTTCCACAGTTTTCAAGATGAAACGTAAACCTGTGCATAACTTAACCCCTAATCTCGCTGTTTTCGCAATATTTCTATGTAGTAATTACAAACTATGTGGAAAAGTCCCGGCAATTCAGTTATATTGACTACTAGACAAGTGAGTAACGTAAGTAAGTGAGGGTAACGCGTCGTGCAAAACAGCTTGTGGCAAGCAGTTTTAGGGGAGATTGAACTCTCAATTTCTCGAGGTAACTTCATTACTTGGTTCAAGAACACAACGGTCTTGAAGCAAGATGATGGGATGATTATAATCGGTGTGCCGAATGTGTTTATAAAGCAACAATTAGAGCGCAAATATAACGAACTTATTGCCGATACGCTTCGAAAGAACGGCATGACCATGCGTGTGGAGTACAAAATACATTCACAGGCAGCCAGACCCAGCTTGCCTAATGACGAACCCGTTGTCCTCACGGCAACTACTCAAGTTTCAGATCGCCCAACGGCATCGGGCTTTAGCAAACTCCAGCAGGCTAATCATACGCTGTCGCATAATTATCGGTATGGTCTGAACGAGCGATACACGTTTGACAATTTTATTGTCGGCTCAGGTAATGAACTCGCCTACGCCGCTTGCCAAGCCGTCGCATCGCAACCAGGCACCAAGTATAACCCACTATTTTTGTATGGTGGAGTCGGCATTGGTAAAACACATCTTATTCAAGCAGTCGGCAACGCTGTTATCGCCAATAATCCTGACGCGCGTATTGTGTATGTAAGCAGCGAGCAGTTTTTACAAGAATTTGTCGATGCACTGCGCTACAAAAAAATCAGCGACTTTACCGATCACTACCGCGGCGCCGATGTGCTCATTGTAGACGACGTACAGTTTATTGCCGGCAAAGAAAAAGCTCAGGAAGAATTTTTCCACACCTTTAATGCCCTACATCAGGCCAGTAAGCAGATCATCATCACTAGCGATAAGCCACCACGCGAAATACCAACACTTGAGGAACGCTTGCGTTCACGCTTTGTATGGGGCATGAGTATTGATATGCAAACGCCGGACTTTGAAACGCGTTGTGCCATCCTTAAAATTAAGGCCGAATCACACGGCATTAATTTAAACCACGAAGTGACTGAATACCTTGCCACTAATGTACAGACCAATATTCGTGAACTCGAAGGCGCGCTTAATCAATTACTCGCCTTCTGCGAAATGCGCGGCCTTGACCCAGACCTTGGTATTGCCAGTAGTCTGCTTGGCAGTTCTCAGGCCAGGCCTAAGCACATTAGCGCCAAACAAATCATTGAGCGTACAGCGCGCCATTTTCAAGTACCCCTTGAAGATCTTTTGGGACCAAAGCGCGATAAAGACATCGTCGTCCCGCGCCAGGTCGCTATGTATATGCTCAGAAGCGAGCTACACCTCAGCTTCCCTAAAATTGCCCGTGAACTTGGCCGCAAAGACCACACTACCGCTATTCATTCTGTTGAAAAAATCGAGAAAGAATCACGACTCGATGCCGATCTGCGCGCATCAATCGCCCAAATCAAGGAGCGTCTGCATGTGTAAAAAGTGTGCAGAAGGCGTGCATAGCCTGCTAAAAAACCGTGGAACTGTATACAATTTGTGCGCAGCCCTACGGCTTTCTTGCAAGGCAACTAGTATAAGTACCCTTTTTTCCACGGATTCTACACAGCATCACACCCCCTACTTATACCCAGTAAAAAATGCGTTTTCCAATCTGTTAGTATCCTACTTATACCCGCTATCCACATCCCCTATAACTAAGCCAATTAATTTTATTCAAGAATAATTTAGGAGTAATAGTATGAAGCTGCAAGTCACCCAAGAAAACTTGAATAAGGCACTTGGCACAGTCGCACGAGTAGCCAATGCCCGTGGCACATTACCGGTTTTAGCCAACGTACTCATCAAGACAGTCAACAATCGCTTAAGCATTGCTGCCACTAACCTGGACATTGCCATCACACAATATATCGGCGCCAAAGTTACTGACGAAGGTTCGATTACCGTCCCCGCCCGGCTTATGCAGGATTTTGTGAGCAGCCTGCCAAGCGGTGTCATTGATTTGCAACTCGATGAATACAAATTGCATATTGCCACCGAACAATATCAATCGGTCATTAATGGTGTTTCGAGTGAAGAGTTTCCGGTGATGCCTGCTATTGAGGGTGGTAAGCGTTGGTCAATTGATGCCCAGACGCTTAAAAAGAGCTTACAACAAGTTGCCATGGCTGCGTCGAGTGATGAAGCTCGCCCGGTGCTTACTGGCGTTCTGTTGCACGTGATTGACGGCAAGCTGTACATGGCTGCCACCGATAGCTACCGCTTAGCCGAAAAGTGCCTTGGCGATAACAGCGAAACGATCGAATTATTGGTGCCCGTTTCGGCGATGCAGGACCTCTTACGCATTGTGAGTGATTTGGAAGGGATGGTTGAAGTAATGAGCGATGACCAGCAAGTGCTTTTCCGTGCTGGCGATGTTGAGCTGGTGACACGCTTAATTGAGGGTCGTTACCCTGACTATCGCAAGCTCATCCCCGAGAAGTTTGAAACCACTGCAATCCTAAAGCGTACCGATCTACTTAATGTAACCAAAGTTTCGAGCCTTTTTGCCCGCGAAAGCGCCGGCAGCATCACGATTAATGTAGATGAAGCGTCACAGAGTATAAGTATTCGCTCGGTTGCCTCTCAGCTTGGTGAAAACACGGCCAAGGCCGATGCCAAAGTTACCGGCACGGGTGCAATCACGCTCAATTCCCGTTACCTACTGGATGCCCTCCACGCTCTAGCTGGCGATGAGGTCGTCTTTGCCTTTAATGGCAAGCTCGAGCCGATTGTTGTTCGCGATCCCAAAGCCGGTGATTACACACATATCGTCATGCCGCTCAAATCCTAGGTTACAATAGAGCAATGATAACCGATCTCCGTCTGCAGCATTTTCGTTCGTATCAAGATGCGCAGTTTAGCTTCAGTCCTGGTGTGACAATTATCGTCGGGCCGAATGCCAGCGGTAAAACTAACTTGCTCGAGGCGGTGTTGGTTGTAGCTCGCGGTAGTTCGTACCGGGCAAAAGACGTTGAACTACTCGGTCACGATGCGCCCTGGGCAAGACTTGATGCCATGACCGATAGTTCAGCCAAACGAGTTATAAAATTGACTGCCGAACCCTCTCCCACTAAAGTTTTCGAGATCGACGACCAAACGGTAACGCGTTTACATCAAAGCAAAACCCTGCCCGTCGTATTGTTTGAACCTAATCATTTACTGCTCATGAGCGGCTCGCCAGACTTGCGGCGCACCTTTTTAGACGATCTTATTGAACAAACCGAACCCGGTTTCGGCGCTACTCGCAGGCACTATAAGCGTGTACTTTACCAGCGAAACACCTTGCTTAAAAAGAATCCAAGCGATTTAACCCAACAATTATTCGTATGGAATATACGTCTTAGCGAACTGGGCGGTCAGATCGCTAAACGTCGCCACGCTCTAGTCGAGCGCTTTAACGAGCGTCTGCCTGAGCTGTACCGGAGCCTTGCAGCTAGAGATAATACATTAAACATATCCTATGCCAGCCGCTTTAACACGCAAACCTATGAATCCCAATTGCTGCACAAATTAGAATCCAGTACCGAGCTTGATGTACTGCGCGGTTTTACCGCCTATGGACCGCACCGCGACGATATTAGCGTGCTCATCGACGGCAAACCACTGCAAGAAACAGCTTCGCGCGGCGAAACCCGTACACTCGTACTGGCGCTTAAAATCCTAGAACTCCAATTACTTGAAGAGGCGCGTGGTATCAAGCCAATACTACTGCTCGATGACGTATTTAGCGAGCTTGATGCCTCGCGCCGCCAAGCCCTAACCAAGTATGTAGAGCCCTATCAAACGTTCATAACAACAACCGATGCAGATGTCATTAACGAATACTTTGCTATTAGAAAAAATAGCGATAATAGCGTAATCTCCCTATCATAGTCGAGGAATCTTAGGCGCCGGTTAGTTCCTCGTGAACAATCTGGTAGTCAATATTGTACTTGGTTGGATCAATACCCTTTGACTTCAGATAATCAATTGCTTGCTGCTTAAATTTAGGGACATCAATTGCTTCTTGGTCGGCTGGCGTATTCGGCGGAATAAGAATCTGTGCCTCAATGACGAGTGCTGATTGACCCTGTGCGCTACCCGTTTGCACTGCTGTAAGCATGAAAGTCAGCGTGCTATAGGGTAGATAATTCAAAATCGGATCGGCCAAACTTGCAGGCTTTTGATCCTGCTTGTTGCTTATAGCTTGCTTTTCCGCGTCACTCAAACTGTCAGAACTTGCGACGTATGCGACTTTAAATGTAAGTGGAATGTTAGTTAATACCTTGCCGCCAGTGCTACGGATCGATTTGATAGTAATAGTGTAGGTGTGATTAGCGGATAAGGTCTGTAAGTAAATGGTAAGAGCGTTACCATTTACTTTGGTTGTGGCCACGACATTATCAGGACCAATCGAAATACCTTTGCCATCAATTGGTTTATTAAAGTTTACTTGAATGGAAGGCGTGTAATTGTTAATACTAGTAAGACTGGGCGTGGTGCTGGTCATGCGAAATGTCTGTATTTTTACGGTGCCCAAGGCCATAAGCCCAAAAAAGAATACAAGCACAATAATACTCGTGATTCGATGGGCTCTTATATATTGAATGATCGTCTGCATAGTATGCTCCTTTGTCTAGTCTGGTGATACGAAGTCTGAGATTGAGTCACGAACGCTAGCATTGCTACTTGTATAGTCACGAGCCTGATAGCTTGAAACGACACTGGTGCTAAAGTCGTAGGTATTTTGGTTGCCACCAACAAGCGTTAACGTTTTCCCATTAATGGCTACAACTATGTTAATGTGACTGTCGGCACCTGCGTAATTGTGGATTGCCATATCGCCGGGCCTTGGTACATAGCTGCCATCATTATGATGTGTGTGGAATGATTGTTGTTTATTGCCCACGGCGTGAATATCCGCTACGAGACCGACGATTCCTTCTTTAGTGGGTTCTATCGGATCCCCTGCTTGGTTATATACCCAGCTTACAAACCATGCGCACCAGTTATTTGCCTGATTTTGGCTATATTTAAAGTAGCCGGTGCCTGGCTTAATTTGTCCGGTCTTCCAAAGGGCTAGTTCATTTAGGGCTATACATACAACCTTGCTGCGTAGAGGAGTTACTGTTGAGCTGCTGGCCGAAGTCACGTCAGATGCGGTACTGCTATTATTACAACTTACAGCGCTTGAACACTCACTCGAGGTATCTGCTGTTGGTGGGTCTGAAGTAGTGGTAGAGGTATTTGTTCCTCCCGTGTTATAGAAATTGTAGTACGTCATAACGGCAGTAACATACCAGTCGGCGTGGTTGTAGTTGAAGATAAAGTTTTTCCACGATGCGGGTGGTTTGTCGACAGTAGCACCATTATGTGCTCCATAGTTAGCGGCACTCGCTGCAGCATCGAGAATATTTTGCGGGTCGGCTACACTATCACCACTATTGTCTACGCCCATACCATTGTTATATACCGGCGGGTGACCGCCCCCCGAAGGTGTACCATACCAGGTATCGTGCAAAAATTGGAACGCCCCCATAGTTCCAAGTGAATTAGTCGGCCAGCCGCTATTTGGATCAGGGTGTGTTTTAAGTAAATTAGTCCATCTAGCGGCAAGTCCATCTAGTGGCGTAGCTGTAAAGTTTTCCTCGGTAAACAGGGCTGCAATTAAGGCAGGTGCCACTTTGTATTTGTTAGCGCCACTAGTAAAGGCCCCATTGTACGGTTCGGGAATTATCTTGGGTAACGTGCCCGGTCCTACTGTGGATGCGCTGTCACATGCGCCGTCATTCGGTGCATAAGCAGGACAATCAAATATTTGTCCACAACGTACGTCAAAATTAGGGTCGGTATTCTGTGTGTCCGCTACGACGATAGTAGCCGGGTAGACTATACATATAAGAGCAAGCAGTGTCGTTCGGAGTGTTTGTTTCCAGGTCCAAAATTTCTTTTTGGTTTGAGCGTACGATTTGGGCTGGTTGGTATTTCTGTGATATCTCATAGTTTAGTTCTTATATATTCCTGGTGCTTGGTATCCGTATGGTTGACCAACACTGCCTTCGACGGTATTATCGAGCAGCGCACAATTCCAAACTTTCATGGCTTTGTCGTCATCGTCGCCCACTTTAGCATACAATGCGTCGTACCACTTGTCTTTATCGCTAACGACGTCCCAGGTTAATTCACCTGGTTTGAAGATGCCCATCTGCACGGCGTTTGTGGCGGTATCAGGATCCATGGTCAGCATAGGAGCGTCAAGACAGGCTTCTTTAGGAAAGTCGTAGGTTATGACGCCGGCCATATCCGCTGTTAAATATGGATTGTCAGCGCTGTTATCGGCGTTTACCGTTCTTGATATGGCGTTAAAGGGACTAGATAAGATGGAGCCGATAGTTCCAAAGATATTACTAGTATATTGACTCAGAGGTTTATTAACAATCGAGAATAATACCTTTGAGGCAATCGAATTAGTATTGTTGAGCGAAATATACCGGTCACTAATACTCATGTCTTTATTTTGCTCATTCTTGAATGCGATATAACGCTGGGTAGCCACTATTCTTGTATCGGAAGTTGTCCGCGCGCCGCCGTTGCCGCGGGCAGCAATCTCGGCACTTGCAGCACCACCGGTAAACATGCTCTCTACAAGTTCACCGTTTGATTGCGTGCCGTCGTAAATAGGTCCTGCTCCAGCCCAGCTCATCAGTTTTGCACCGAGCCAGGATGCAAGATCCTTAATTTGAGGAATCGCCGCCGCCGCTTTAATGCCCGCCTGCAGGAATAAATTGAACATAAAAGTAGTTATTTGGATATAGACGTCTACGAACGGCCCGAGGGTATTTTTAAACAGCGTAAGCAACGGGTGTAATACCAATCCAAGGGTATTATTCCAGGAATCCTCGATATTTTTAATGATGCCACCACCGACTTTATAGGCGTCGCACCAGAAGTTAAATTCTTTGTCGGCCTCGGAAGGATTCTGTTGTAAGGCAGCCTGATGCGCTACCGAGCAAAAATCAAACTTATCAGTAGCCGGTGTTATAGAGTCGGCGTGCACTATGGCCGGTTTATTATCAACAATAGTTGACCAGGCTTCATTGTTGGTGGCGTTTGACATAGTGCTCATTAGATTATTCATTTCGTCACCGGGGTAATCACCGACTGTTGCCTGATCATTCGCCGTCGTCATAGTAAGGAATAGTGCCGCAAAGGCAGCCATTCGCGCCGCATATATAATCTTCGAGAATTTTCCGTCATGAATAGCGCTATCGAGGTGAGCTGCCAGGTCGATAATAGTTAAGATTGCCGCCGCAAAGTTTAATTTGCCTAATAGCTGGTTTGCGATTTTTGTTTGCAGGTCACTTAACACGGCGGGGTTTTCTGGCGGCGCCTCTGCAGCACCAGCAAGTATGTCGGATCCGCTGCCCTCACCTTCTCCGTACGTGCCACCGTTATTATCGGGGTTACCTGTTTTGGAGTCGTCTTTCGCGTTGGGATCTGGCGCCGGAGCTCTATTCTTACCGTTAGAAGTATCCTCGGAGGCGTCACAAGTGATACCAAACACACACTTAATAAAGAGTCCTAAGCGGGAACTTGAAGGTAACATAGCAGTTACCATTTTATTAATCATGGCGTTGCGGATAGATAATTTCTTTTCTGTAAATGCTTGCCGTGTTTGTTCAAAGAACTTCCACGGTCGCACTCCAATCACATTTCGCCAGTCTTTACGAAAAAACCAACGCTTGGCGAGTTGTGTAACTTTTGGATATTCGGCTTTGGCAAGGCCTCTTATAACTTGACGTGCTTCTTTGTCGGTTCCATTTAGGCCTACCAGCTGGGTACTAATAAATTCATCCAATTTGCCTGTTAAGCCCTGGATTCGTCGAAGTGAATTGGGGTCGCCCCGCAAAGCCCCATCTAGTACGCTTGCTGGAAGAGCATCGGGACCTGATGTTGGGTCAAAGGATAGAGGAGTATCATTGATGGTGATTGCAGCGGTACGGCGTACGCGTATGTTGCCTTTTTGCACAAACATACTGGTAAGACGAACGCCATGATCTTCGAATAGCTTAGTTTCGAAATCGTTCAACTTCTGATCGGCATTGGGTCGTAATTTATTGTAGGCGGACCAAAAGGTGGGTATACCCGCTTTGTCATACTTCAGTTTATCTGCCCGGAAGAGAATATTGTCGACTGGCCTACCGGAAGTGGCTTCGCTAACCTCGAACAGGCGTGCTTCCATGTATGCTTTCTGAAATGCAAAAGAACGATCTGCTATGTCAACGCCTTGCAGCCGGCCGAGTGTCGGTCCGTTGATGTTCTCTATGATGTGTTTTAACTCGAAGGGTCCCATAGCACTAAAGCCCGCTATAGAACCGCCCAAAAGTGCGGAAGATATCACGCCCGCCGCAATCTTACTCTTATGCCTGCGCAAAAAACGGCCAGTCGGGCTGCCACTTGGCTCTTCTTCATCGTTGTAACCTAGGCCTACTTGGTCGTCGCCATATTCTTGGGCGCCCCGAGCACCGAGGGCGTTTTGCATATCATTGCCCTGGCTTTCAGCTGCCCCTAGCTCTTCGGGTGTCGCAGCTTTATTGCCTAGCCCACGTTCAAAATCGCCGCCTCCGCGCGAACCGCCATTGCCCATATCACCTCTGTTACGTTGGTCATTGCGGTATTTTTCAGTGATATCTTTGCCCGACGAAAAACGGTTAGGATCGGTTGGACCGCCTCCGCCCGACCCAGCTTGGTCATCATATACCGAAGAAGACGGTGTGCCGGTCTGCGTATAGCCCGCCGGAATGGAACCGCCAGTGTTGGCAGCCTCACGCTCATAAGCACCACGGTTTTCCTCGGCTTGCCGAAGCTCCTCGGGAGTCATAAAGGCACCTTCAGGTGCAGAAGACTGTCCGCTTAGTTTTCGCTTATCATCTGGTAGGAGCGTGGAATCTGACATAAGTCGTTATTTCTTCTACTGTACGCCTGAATAAGGTTGATTAGTTAGATTAATTGTACCCTGCGACTGATCCATAGCGCCGTTTGCCTGATAGGGTTGTTGCCCTGGATTACCGTAATCAGTATTCGCCGAATTACTGAGAGTTGGCTGTACGGCACTCGGGGTAGTACTAATAAGTCCACTTTCCGTCGGACTAGCAACGATCTGAATATGTACGTGACTTTGGCCAGCAAAGAACAGGCCTTGGCCAACCGGGAATTGACTAAGACGCTTTTGTTCTTCTTCGGTCAAACGAAACACGCCAGCTAATACATCGACTGCCGTTGGCGACTGCTTTAGTAGAAACTGCATCGAAGCGTTGGCAACCACTGCCCTGCCCATTCGTGACCCCATAAAGTCTTCAACGTCCTGGGTAATAGTCGTAATGCCCAAGTTATACTTACGGGCACGCTTAGCCAGCGAGAACAAGAAGTTGGCCGAGTCCTCGTACTTCATGAGCTGCCAGGCTTCATCCACAATCAATAAACGCCGCTTTTGATCACTCTTGGTCTTGTTCCAGATGTAATTAAGTACGATGTACATAGCTACAGGACGCAGTTCGTCTTCGAGGTCTCGAATGTTGAACACGACCAGCGGATTATTGATGTCAACATTAGACTGCTGGCTGAAAATACCCGCAAATGTACCCGAAGTGTACTTACGCAAACGCTGCGCCAACTGCGGACCAGTACCACCCATGTGCAACAATGTTTCATATAAATCGGTAATAGTTGGTGCCGTCGAAGTATGCGTTAACGGGTCATTGGTAATGCCGGCTTTAGCGTAGGTTTCAATTAAAGCAGCATCGAGGTCCGATTCTTCGACTGGCGACAAAGCCGGTGTAATAGTAGAGTTACCGCCAACCATTTGCGCCTGTGCACCACCCATCATTAGTCGCAAAAGCCCATGCAGGGTGATAAGATTGCTGCGTAAAGCGTTGTCGGCTTCTTCGGTATCAATAACGTGCGGCAAGTCAAAAGGATTGATGCGCGTTGTGGAGTTTAGGCTTAAACGAATGTAAGCTCCCGCGACGGCATCGCACATCCGTTCGTACTCGTTTTCGGGGTCGATAATAAATATTTCGGTGCCCATCATGAGCGAGCGGAGCGCCTCAAGCTTCACGGTAAAGGACTTACCGGCACCGGACTTGGCAAATACTACAGCATTACCATTCTCGAGTGTAAACCGGTCAAAAATAACCAATCCAGAGTTGTGCATATTAATGCCATATAAGATACCGTTTTCTTGGCTAAGGTCGGCCGAGGTGAACGGAAAACTAGTGCTGATCGCACCGGTACTCATGTTGCGGCGAATCTGAAGCTGATCAGAAAATTGTGGAACGGTGCTGTTAAATCCTTGCTCTTGCTGTGATGTAGCTGCTTTAGAATAGATAAGCTGCTGACCGAGCATCGACTCCACCTTGTGCGCAACAAATTCTAATTCCTCCAGACTGCCGGCGTAGACCGTAAAGTAAAAACCAAAACGGAAGAAGCGCTCCTCACCTACCTGTAATTTGTCGCGCATTTCTTCGGCGTCCAAGATGGCGGCTTGCTTTTGTGGGTCACGTACACGGCCTTTTTCGCTGTCAATCTGAATGCCTGCTTCCAGTTGGGTTACTTTCTTGCGAAGGTTTTCGAGGACGACCTGACTTTCAACCGGATAGATCATCATCGATAGGTCGATGACCTCGTCAAAGTTAACCATGCTACTGAGCCAACCAGTGTACAGCTGGCGAGGATAGCCGTAGACATAATAGGTACGAGCTAAGCGCGTACCCAGCTGAAAATGCGTGCTTTGAAATTCGATTGAGCTCGGAGCAATGAAATCGCGGAGTGCCGTTATGCCTTTGCGGAACGCGGCGTCAACTTCTTGTTGTTCGCGCGCTTGCTGCTGCTGCGCCATCGCAACGGGATCAAGTGCGGGCTTCTTTTTACCAAACGCCATAGTGTTAACGTAGCTCCTTGTCTAAGTAAGGTTGCGGCGCGGCGCCTTGGCCTTTCGTGATGATATCAGCGTCTAAATCGTTAAAGTTTTTAAGTTCTTGCCGGGTGGCCGTATCAGGGTTGTAGGTGTCGTAGAACAATTCGATTAATTCTTGCGTATCCAGTGGTAGGCCCTGGATATTACATTGCAATAAACCACCCAGGACTGATTGTACGCGGTTACGTAGCTCCGATTTGGCTTTTTCGAGCTCTTCTTCATTAATAACTACGTGCTGTTCTTTACTGCTAAAGAGCGCGGCAAAACCACTTACGAAGTTTTTGCTTTGCGTAAACGCCTTTTGAACATCGATATGCGGAAAGAACGGGATAACTATGTAGAACTTCTTGTCCATGATGTTCGTCTGCATAGCCAGCTGCGAAATATAGCCGATGTAGTCGTCCATTAGCAGCGCAAGCAGCATATTGTCATGCTCAGAGCGAATCTTGTCGAGTTTTTCCAGGTACGGGGCGATATCGACTTTTTGCGATCGAATAAAGATCTGAATAGGGAAATACAAAGAGTTCAAGAAGTTTTGGTAGTTAAACTCTACCGCCTCTTGTTCTTGCCGGCTCATGAGGTCGAAGTTAATAGACTTAACCATCACCACTGTCCGGAATGATCCGTCGTTCATTATTATAATACCGTCACGGATCTCGGCGATTTGCAATGCGTTTTGTGTGCTGTTGGGATTGGGGACGGCGGCTTTAATACCAGGAGTTGCCTGCTGACCGACAACCGCTGCTGTATTACCTCCACCGATCACCGGACCAGCGCCCGGCATAGGCATTTGCTGCATTGGTGCCTGCTGATATGGACCGGGTGTAGGCATAGGCATTTGCTGCATCTGAGGTTGCGGCATAGGTTGCTGTTGCGGCACGGGAGCGCCAGGTTGCTGCGCGTAGGGCATGCCTTGTGGCTGTCCAGCGTAAACAGGCTGTCCACCTGCCCCCGGTTGTTGATTTTGTGAATTAGGATTCATCTGTACTTTAAACTATCCCCACCGTACTACTAATAATCTCTTTAATGACTAATGCAGCGAGATGACTACTTCATCTTGTGGTGGCTCGCTTCGTTTTTGAGCCTCACGCGCAATAGTCGCCACATTGAGATCGTTGTTCCTTGCAAGGTCTGCAAAGTCTAGTATACCAGCGTCCGGCTTCTGTGTCACTTTTGGTGCGGGTGGATTTTGCGGAACAGTTTGGTCGTCTTGCTGTTGGGTGGATTGAACTGGCTGGCTGGCAACGACAGGTTGTCCACTTGCTTGTAGTTGTGCGCCCCGAGCTTGCGCTGCGGCCGCTTTTTGCTCTGACAACGGCTGAATAACATGCAGATGGCCAATATTTGGGCTGAACGTCGGCTCGGCCTTTAGATGCTCCATGAAAGCCTCTTCGTCGGCCGTTGGTACCGCTGAAGTGACCGGTAAATCAGAGACCGAAGTGCCGGGCGCAACGACTTGCGTATTAAACGTTACCGAGTCCTGAGGTACTGAGGTTGACGTTTGTGACGGCTGGTTTAAGAACCAATAATCATTAGCTGGCTTCTGCTGGAGAGGCTGCGGCTTTGGCGGCGGTGCAATAGGTGTTGCCGTCTGCTGCATCTTGTTAATAACGTCTTGGCGATGCGCTTTAGCCGAAGCGGCGATCATTGTATCGAATTGTTGCGCGACCGGATTGTTTTTTTCGTCCAATATGTCGTCAGCGGCCTTAATATCGATTGTAGGAACCGGTTGGGGCAGCGTCTGCGACGAAATCAAACGATCAGAAAAATCAGCCATTGCGTATGCTGGCTGTGTGTACATATTAACGTTCACATTTTTGACCGCCCAACCGCGGCTGTCGATAGTGTCCGACAAGGCGCGCAAGCGACTACGTACCTCGTTTTCGGAAAGTCCGTTAGTTAAAGAACGCTCGATTTTTTTAGGTACTGTAATAGTGACTAATTCTTTAATGCCAGTCTGGTTCCAGATGCGCTTTCGGGGTTTAACCATGAAACGAATTTTAGCTAGCGCCCATACCTCGGTTGGTTGGTCGCGACTCCACGGCCAGGCGAAAAAGATACAGACTAGAGTAATAGGGAAAAAGACAATGGCCATAAAAGCCGCACCCTTCGATACCACAAAGAATGTCAAATAGCCATTGATGGCTGCGATGCCGGCATAAATAAACTGGCGAAGCGTTAACGGGCCAAGTAGTTTATCTTCGGCTTCAATATCCTGGAGTACTTTATATGTTGCCATGTGCTATTTATTCCCTGTTAACGTCTGGGCGTGGTGCTACACGGGCGCCAGCACGAGCCTCGGCTCCATACGTAGGAGCTTCTTTAAAGGACTGGAGCTTATTCGGGTCATTGGGATCGCGTCTTACGACCGTGACAGGACCGGCACCAACCCTAGTAGTATTGTTGAGCCACTCACGCTGTCCGTCAACACGTTGCGTAATCTCGGCAAGTGCAGATGCATTTTCGCCGCTGGCGTACATCTTGCTCTGCTCTTGCTCATAGAGGAATCGTTCTGCGTCTTGTGCCTGAAGCAAAGCTTCCTGTTGTTCGCGTTGATTGCCTGAGGCGACAGCCGCAGCATGTCGTGTTTGTGCCTGTTGGTAGGTAGTTGCAGCATGTTCGAGCATATTCTTATATCCTGGTGTACGATCACGTGCAAGGGTAACCGGATCGGCGTTACGCATACTGGCCGACATAAGTCGTGCAGTTCGAGCGGCACGCTCTGCATTGTTGCGCGGTCCCTGTTCAAGGCCAGCTTCTTGACGAACGGCTGAATGTAGCTCGCCAAATCCAGGAGCAAGGTCATGTCGTCCCTTTTGCTTGTTCATGAAGTTGGCATAACCTGCCAAGCTGGCAGCAGTAGATGCGTTACCGTTAGAGGCTCGACCTAGTACGCTGGCCTGGTGATCGTTGTCAACAAAGGCGGTGCCGGTGTCGGACATACCCATGGCAGAAGCAATTTGCGAGGCGCGGCTGTAGCCAATCGACGTTTTAACGGCACGTGCTGCGCGGCGTGCTTCAGCCTGGTCCACACCCCTCGCCATCAGGCCTCGAACAGCAGCAGTTTCACTATTATATGTACCAGCCTCTTTGGCCGTATCATCTTCTTTAATTGCCTGCCATTCAGCAGTCTTCATTAATTCTGTTGCAGCTTTACGCGAAGCCTGGTCGCGTGCCTCGCCGCCTCGACCGCCTAGACCAAAGTGACCCTTCACGCCGGTTCCCAACCCTTGTGTTGTTGTGTTAAAGGTACGTGAAAGTGGGTTATTATCCGCAAAGCGTGTACCTGATTTCATGGCACCAAAATTTTCTTTCATCTTCTTGCCACGGAAGTTCTTTAGACGGTCGAAAGCACCACGAGAGCGGTCGTTGACCACGCCAGTCAGAGTTTGTACAAGTCCACCTACTCTAATGGCCACCCATGCTACTGAAAAGTCTGCGGCGTCGTAGATTAAGAGAGCAAGCAACTGGTGCACGGTAGTGTTGCCGGGCGAATGATATGTAATTACTGCCAAGACACGCATGCCCGCAATCACGCCGCTAATAGCAATGGGTACGATAAGTACCACAACCAGTCCATCCTTACAGAACGTATATACCTTTTTGGTACCTGGCAAAATTGAACAAGCGATCCATACCGGCGAAGTAATGGTCAATACCAATCCCGCTGTGTGAATAAGAAGCAATGTGCCGAGGGCGGTAATGATCGCCAGCGCCGCAGTCCCCAGAAGACTAATTAGACCACTCCAACCTAATGCAAGGGCGCCACCAGTTCCCAGCAATATGAGCGAGAATGAAGAGCCGCCCCCTAGCTCTAGTTTTCCAAAATGCTGGAAGGGTGCATAAATTAACACACGTACGCCTGAGGTTATATCTGAGCTTGCCTGGAACCCAAGCTTTATAAGCGGCCACGAGAAGCCAATAAAGAAGGCAGCAGCCAGCAACGTAGGCAACACTTTTTTGAAGGCGTAAGCGCTCATTATTTCAAAACCTGCGGCTTGCGCGACTACCATCACTAGAGCAGCAATGGCGATAATCCCAAGGCCAATAACACGGAAACTATTCCAAGCCTGATGAAAGCCACCATTATCGTCAAATACGGACATGTCAGGATTTAGCTGGGAGTTAAGCAAATCGTCAAGCTTACCGACAGCAAATTGAATGCCCTCTATAATAGGACAAATGACCCATTTTAGCGACAGAATCGTTGTAAGGTTAAATGTTAGGTCACATGCTGTGATTTCAGGGCCTGTAGGCGGAGCAAATGTTCCTCTTCCGGAGGCGGCCGTATTTTGCATGCTGATATCTTTCGTGGATTCCTGACAGGTATTCCTGAATGCACTTGTAATATGCAAAAGACCTTGGTCGGGCTTATTGTTGTCGGGTAGTGTGATGTAGTCACGGCAGTTACCCTGGGCATAACCTTGACGAACAAACTTGCTACTACCATCGTACGAAAATGTGTCCGCAATATAATTGGTAGCGTTTATATTATTACTGTCACCCCATGTAAAAATGGTATTTCGGTAGTCTTGTTGGTTTGGGTTTTTGGGATCTATGGTTGGGCCCTGACCAGCATTGTTTGTGTCTGTTATGGTAATGCCTACAGCTTTATCTTGGGTACAGCTTGTATTGTTGCTGTTTGACGTAAACGTAATTAATGACCCACTCCCAGGATTATTGTTTGGGTCTGCAGTGATTTTAGGCGGCTGACAATAGTGGAGCGCCTGTGCGATGTACTCATGAGTAGCATCGCTCGGATTTGAATCAACAAAATTATAAGTACTGGTAGTAGTCTGCCCGTCATAAAAGTTGCTAGCCTGAATGGTGCCACTATCGAGCCATTTATATGTTGCCGCAGGGCCGGTAGGACCTGGCCGTGATTGGGCTGCAACATGCGAAATAACGCCTCCGACACTCGATAAGAGCATACATAGAACGCCCGTAAATATAGTGCCCAAAATGACCTTTTTTCGTATGCCACGCATTTGCTTTTATGATAGCACGACCTACACCAAGCAACAACGCGGTTACGATAGTTTCTTGTAATGATTTTATCCCCAAGTATATTTACTGTAGGAGTAATTTGTCTTATACTTCAAACAATATAAGGTATCAGCAAATTATGCTAAGAACATCAAAAACAATTCAAAAAGCGTGCCTCCTGTTTATTGGCGTGGTACTGTCACTTGGCGTTATTCATATAGTACGCCCCCACCAGATCCAGGTGTACGCCGACACAGCATCTAATAAATGTACTGTAGATGCGAATGGTCAAATCGTAAATACTGATAAAAGTGTCCCACCTAAACCATGTACGCTTGACGGCAAAATATGCAATAATTACAACGATGCTCCTTCGGCAACCTGTCAAACCGGTGACCCGGCTGTAAGCAACGGCTGTACCAACGGAGACTGTAGCGGCCTAATCACCAAATATATAAACCCGCTCATTAAACTGCTGACCGTACTTATAGGTATCATCATTTCTATCTCGATTGTCGTTGCTGGTATTCAATACGGTTCAGCCGCTGGCGATCCTTCAAAGGTAACGGCCGCCCGCAAACGTATATGGAATGCGGTGCTGGCCTTGGTTGCGTATATTTTTCTGGCAGGATTTCTTAACTTCATTATTCCAGGAGGCCTCATCTAAAAGAGGTATAATAAAACTATGTTGTCACAAATTTTTCAATTATTTGCAGCAGGCTGCGCCAGCAATACCTTTTTTGGGATACCGACCTGGTATCATTATTTGGTTGATGCCGGTCGAATGGTCACTAAAGTAGATGCCGCTACCGGCGTTACTACCTGCGATCTGGCTGGTGATTTCCAATGGCAAAACGGAGGTGACATAGTTCTTATATTGCTTGGTATACTTGATATTTTGCTGCGTGTCGCCGGCATGGTTGCCGTCGGCTTCATTATATATGGCGGTATTCAGTACATTACAAGCGAAGGCCAACCCGATAAGACCAAAGACGCTATGCAGACTATTATCAATGCACTCGTAGGTTTGGTTATTGCCATAGTTGCGACGGCATTTGTATCATTCATAGGTAACACACTTACAAAGTAGATAAAATTATGCAGAATATTACACAAAAAATTATGGCAGCAATCGTCGACATCGGCCCGCTACCGGCCCCAAATGCCGACTCTGCTCGTATCCAAGTTGTTCTATCAGCACTATTTGGCACGCTTGGGGCGATTTGCTTGTTAGTTATTACGATTGCTGGTTTTAGGTACGTGGTATCGCACGGCGACCCGAATGTTATCGGCCAAGCCAAGCAGACCATTCTGTATGCAGTGATCGGCCTGGTTATCTGTCTGTCTGCTATAGCAATTGTAAGTTTTGTGGCCGGGAGCCTGTAGCATGATAAAGCGCTTCAAGCTCTATATCGCTGCCCTGCTTTGTGCGGTTTGTATATTTGCGCCTAGCCTGCCAGCCTTTGCAGCGCCAGTTGATGTATTTCACGATGCCTGTGCTACCGGCGGAGCCTCAAAATCAAGCGCGTGTTCAAACAACGGCACCAATCCTCTTACCGGTCCAACGGGTATATTGTCAAGGGTAACCTCTATTATTTCGACTTTGTCCGGGATCGCTGCTATTCTACTTATTATTATTAGTGGTTTTATGTATGTGACCGCTAACGGTGACTCCTCAAAGTTGAGTACGGCTAGGACGACAATTATATACGCGATAGTCGGCCTTATAATTGTTTTGCTGGCGCAAACGATCATAATATTTGTCATTAATAAGGTATAAGGAATATAAGATGAAGCGAATACTAGCAGTTATACTCATTGCGCTCGGCATAGGCCTGGGAGTAGTTGGCTTGCAGCAACCCTCGGCCGTTTTTGCTGATAGTAAGGCCGACGTATGTGCTGGTGTCGGTGCGGTAAGTGGCACGACCGGTTGTACCGGCAGCAAAACGGATCCGACTGTTAATGGGATCGCCACAACTATTGTTAATTTCATGAGTGCTCTAGTGGGCTTACTCTCGGTTGTGATGATTATATGGGGCGGTTTCCGATATGTAACTTCCGGTGGTGATTCTGGTAAAATAACAAGTGCCAGGACTACTATTGTATATGCTCTAGTCGGACTTGCTATCGTTGCCCTTGCCCAGACAATCGTTAAATTTGTTATAACTAAAACCGTTGGGTAGTACCGCGAAGGGGGTGTGTCGTATTGAAAATACATACAGAGGTATGCTATAAAATAAACAAAGTATTCGTAAGAAAGGAAACATAAATGTTAAAGCGTCTTCGTCAAACATTCGCCGCAATCGTTGCAAGTTTAGCTCTAACGGTTGTGCCGCTTGTTGCAATACCAGCAGTCGTGTCAGCACAATCAATCGGTGACAACCTTAAGTGTGGCTCAAACCTCGATACCTCGGGGCCAGGCTGTAAGTCAGATGTTACCGCGGGTACAACGGGTGTTAACAAGATCGTTACTGACATCGTCAATATCTTCTCAGTTGTTGTTGGTCTTGTATCGGTTATCATGATTATCTACGGTGGTTTCTTGTACGTTACTTCTGGTGGTGACTCCGGTAAGGTTACTAACGCCAAGAATGCTATCATCTACGCCATCGTCGGTCTTGTGGTGGTGGCTCTGGCCCAGTTCATTGTCCAGTTCGTACTCGACAAAGTAACGCAGACGGCATAGTAGTCCCGGGACTTAAAAAATACCACCTAGGAAAATCGAGGTGGTATTTTTTTATTGTGCGTACTATTGCTAGAAATCTGGCGCGGGTATGATGTCATCTTCACCACCCTACAAATAAAAAACCACTCGCGTTAACGAGTAGTCTTTTAGTGAATCAACAAGTGGGATACTAAAGTACCTGAATCTTTTTCACAGTGTCTTGCTTAACCTTAGTGAAGCTGATCGTAAGGACGCCGTCCTTAAGTACTGCTTCGATTTCTTCTTCCTTAACAGGAACGGGCAATGCAATGCTGCGTGAAAATTCACCCCAGTAGCACTCTTGTACAAAGTAATTTACAACGTCGTCTTCGCTACCGGCAGAAAGTGTACCGCGAATACTGAGCGTGTTGTCAGAAATACTTACATCAAGATCGTGCTTGTTGACGCCGGCAGTGCGAGCCTTGACCACAAGACGTTCCTTGGTTTCATATACATCAACAGCGAGCTGACCGGGTAGATCATCGCTTTCGTCCCACTCATCATTGGCGACCGCTGGCTGCGCAGTTGCTGAAGAATCGTTAGTAGCTGCCGTATCATCATCGCCTAAGAAGGCAGCGGTCAGCTCCTCGTCTTCTATCAATAGGTCGTCGTCGCGATTGCGTCGCGCCATAGTTGTTACCCTCCATGAGTTATATCCAATAGTACTTGCGTTTTTGTGTTAATAGCAGTATAGCTTAAGGGGCGAACAGCGTGCAACTTCAGGACACTTATTTACAACACAATAATCACAACAAACAGATGTTTGAACAACTTATAGACTTCATAGCGCCGCACACGTGTTTGGGTTGCGCAAAAAAGGGCAAAATACTTTGTCTGCCCTGCACTAAAATGCTCGAACGTCCTTCGGCAATTTGTTTTTTATGTCACAAAGCTACGTCCGATTTAGGCGTATGTGCAGCCTGCCGTTCGCATAGTTCTCTGGGCAGAATCTCGGTCGCTACCCTATACACAGGGACGGCTCTCCAATTAGTTCACCAACTTAAATTTAACCGTGCAACAGCGGCCAGTGCAATTATCGCTACACACATTTTCACGCATATTAGATTACCCGAACACGCAGTTATTACTCACGCACCAACAGCAACATCACGGAGAAGACAGCGTGGGTACGACCAGGCACAGTGTATCGCCCGTCAACTTGCTAAGCTAAGCGGCTTGCCCTACGTTTCCCTACTAGCTCGTGCTGGCCAGAAGCGTCAGCTTGGCAAAACAAGAGCTGAGCGCATGCATCAACAACGTGAAATCTACCGCCCTAGGCAGGCAGTGCTCATACAAAATAAAACAATCGTGCTTGTTGATGACGTAATTACAACAGGATCGACACTTCAAGCTTCGGCTGCAACATTATTATCCGCCGGTGCAGCAAAAATTGAAGCGATAGCATTTGCTGCGGCTTTACCGCATTTAGACAGTAGATAGAATCACAAAAGCATGCTATAATCGCCTCTGTTAGGCAAAAAAGCCTTGCCTGCGGAAGGGTGTCCGAGTGGTTTAAGGAAACGGTCTTGAAAACCGTCGTGCCGGCAACGGTACCGAGAGTTCGAATCTCTCCCCTTCCGCCAAACCGTAATCTACGGTACAATACAAATTCCTTTAGCCTGGAGAGGTACCCAAGTGGCTGAAGGGGACGGTTTGCTAAATCGTTAGGGGGGCGCGAGTCCCCGCGAGGGTTCGAATCCCTCTCTCTCCGCCAAAATAAAAGCGATCTTCTTTTCGGTAGATCGTTTTTATTTGGTTTCGTACATCATTTCAGTGTACAATAGCGCTTATGAACGGGGATACTCCACAGCCACCTGCTGAGAAGCAGCCAGACAGTAACTGGCAATATAAACCAGAGACGAAACCGCTCCCTCCCGCTACCCCTGTGCAGGTTGCTACCCCTGCCCCACCTCCCCAAGCTGACCCTAATGTTCCAAACGAGATATCATGGTCTGCTTCAGAATTTATTGCTCACCAAAAAAGCTTGCGCTGGTACGGCGCGCTTGGCTTAGGAGCGGTTATTATTGCTGCTCTAACGTATCTGATCACAAGAGATAAAATTACTACCGGCGTCGTGATTTTTATAGCTCTTATTTTTGGTTTTGCGGCTAGCCGCAAGCCGCGTGTGATGGAGTATCGGGTAAATGCCAGTGGCTTGCAGGTTGGTCCAAAGTTCTTCCCTTACAGCGAATTGAAGTCATTCTCAATCATGGAAGAAGGCGCATTCTCTAATATTATGTTCACCCCACTGAAGCGATTTATGCCACCCATCGTTATCTACTACGAACCACAGGATGAAGAGTCTATTGCTACAGTACTAGCACGCTATTTGCCAATGGAACATCGCGAGCAAGGGGTTATTGATACGATAACCACGCGTATACGCTTTTAATCCAGCCGATGCATTTCTATATACCTTTGCTTGCAGCCGTTGCGTGTGCCATATGTAATGGCATAGCTGCAGTTCTGCAAAAAGTGAGCGTCGATAACCGTAGCCGCGTTGATTCCTTGCAAGTTAGTCTACTCTTTCGCATGTTGGGAAACATGCGCTACATTATAAGTTTGATATTGGATCTAGTAGGCTGGTTGCTGCTTCTAACGGCTCTGCATACCTTACCACTATTCCTAGTGCAGTCAATTGTAGCGGCTAATGTGGTCGTTATTGCCTTGCTCGAACGATTTGTCCTTCGCAAGGTGTGTGGCTATAAAACGTACCTGGCCATTTTCGGCGCGCTTATTGGTCTTGTATGTTTATCAATCGCGGCTAGTCCAAGCAGTGTTTCATCGGTTAGTCACACGGCTTGGCTCGCCATTGTTTTCTCACCAATTATATTAGCATTGATCGCTGTAGTATTGTCGCGCAGCAAACACTATATCGCTGCCATGGGCCTGGCCGCCATTGGTGGGATCGCTTTTGGCGGCACGTCCATAGTTGGAAGAATCCTTACCTATCCACATCCAATATGGAAGCTGGCAGCCGATCCCTTGCTTTGGGCGCTGATCGCGTACGGTGGCTTAGGTCTTTTGACTTTTATGATTGCATTGCAGCGCACCTTGGCAACAAAAGTTGGCGCCATTACGGTTGCCGCCGAAACCATTGTGCCGGCCATACTCGGGATTGTGCTTTTTCATGACGGCACAAAACCAGGGTTGGGTTTGGTTGCTCTTGTAGGAGCAGTGCTAGTAATGGTTGGCTGTGTGGTTACTGCCCTGCTGGATACGCCGGTAGAGCGTCCTTCAAGGGATAGAGACCGCCTTACTTAATTCTAAGCGTTTCCTGCGCCAGGGCCACCAACTCCGACGGCGCTTTGTACGTAACCCACGCTTAAAGCCAGCAGAGCTGCTCCGCATTTGGCCTCAAGAGGACGAGTAGGTAATTCAAGGCCGGTGCCATGTAGCCTGTCTAATGCTGCCTCAAAAGAGTTGCCTAGGCCTGCAAGATCAAGTGTTTCGTCGATTCTGCCCCTTAGGTTCTCCAGGCATTCTTCGGGCGTCCAACCTTGCCAATAATTTCTACGAGAATATACAGCATCGCTACGCGCGGCAGTTAAGCCTTCCAAGTTCGTAGCATACACTAGCTGCTGCGTAGTTTCGCTCGTGTTAGGTGTCGTAAGAATGGTTTCGTATTTCTCGGCGCTAGGCAATGCAGGCTGTATGTTGCTCTGCTCTATTAGCAGCCATGCCAGAGCGCTGCCCCTCGCGATGTGGTGCCTACTATTAGGCGCTTCTGGTGCGTAGTGACTAGAGGTATAGAAATTAAATATACCGACGACGGCACTTTGTTGCATGCGTTCATTTGCGCCCTCAAGATCCCATAAGCTCCGTTCTCGATTGGCGGCATACCATAGTTGAGTCTCATCGAGACCCAAGAAGTGCTTAGGTAATTGTCTAAAACCTAATCTGTATGCTGCGGGTACCGGGTTGCGTTGCGCTCCCGCGCCCAACTCACTTGTCTGTGACATATAGTTATTTTATCATAAAAGCATAATTATTGCAACATAACCGTTTAGGCTGATTATTTGGACTCATTTAGGCCTCCATGCTCTGAGTGCCAATCGCGACTCGCGCTGCCCATAACGCCGAAATAAAGCGTTGTACGTTAGCTTCGGTCAATTTGCGCAAGGGGCGCTCGTAGGTTTCAGGCTTCATGGCTGCAATTCTCTCCCTGAGTGATAGCGTATTGTTGACTTTTTTCGGCGCTGGCTCACCCTCGACCGTCAAGCCAAGTTCGCGACTGTATTTTGAATAGTCATACATTATACGGCCTTCAGAAGTAGGCTCTATAAGATGTGTATGATGTAGCCTTAAACCCCAGTCTTCCATTATTTCCAAAAAGCGTGCATTACCCTCATGATGCAAATACGTTAGATATCCACCATCGGGCAGTCGTCGCCCTAGAGAGTAGACGCGGTGTTCGGCGACGGGATAGGGCGAGGTCTCCAGGAGTTGCTCGACGTCACCATCGTAATTGGCATTCCGCTTGTACAATAAACCAATTGCCTTGCCTAGCCAGGCTGCTGCATTTTCGGGTAGATGGGGAGTTATCTTTTGCGCTTGTTCACTGACATTTGCGGATTGCAGCAGATATTTGAAGTCATCATCATAAGCACCGGCCGTAATCCGTAGGTCACTCTGGTGAGGGTCAGGATTAAGCAAGGTAAATGCCACTGATCCGCCCCGCTCGGCGTCACTGTCCTGGAATACATGCACTCCTAGCGTGTCCTTATTATCTAGGCTACGAAATTCCAGTTCAACTTCGCGTATGGCTCCTACTGTGGCACACGATTTATACGATTCCAAAACCTCATTAAGTACTTGCAGACTTTTACTAGAAGGCTCCAAGAAGTCATTGATTGAAGGCTCACCAACTCCAGGAAGGTGTAACATAAACTAATCATACCATAATGATTAGGAATTACTATTGCACGATCAACTGGCGCTGAATGATAGCTAATTGATATTTATACTACTTACAACTATAGTCTAGCCAATGTTTAATAGACGTCGTTCTCAGCCGGAGGTACCGCGTGTTCTCGAGCAGCAATTGCCTGAATTGCAGCCGATAGATCCGCATGCCTTCATACTTGACCAAGAGCATAAATTGTCGGCTTCGGCACGTGCTTGGGGCGAAATCGCCAATGGCGCGCAGGAAAGAGAGGATGAGTATCGTCCGCATATTCTCGACGGTCTGGTCGATGTATGGCAAGCTAATTATGCAGAGCCGCTTCCCTCAGACGAAGCTATGAACCGCGAAGCAGATAAGCTCGCTCGTGAACTTACAATGTACTGCCTGTTATCCACACGACATATTTCGGGTTTTGGCGGCTCCTTTCCACTTAAGGATATAAAGTCCTATTTTCTGGCTATGCCGGACCATACAATGAATTACATTATAAAAAAGAAAGGATTTCCAACCCGCACTTTCCTGGCACGCCAAAGCTGGCGGATCTCTAAAATGTACAAAGCAGATGAGTATGCCTCAGGCGTACTGCATAATCTCGTTCAAACCTACCGACAGCAACCTGACGAACTTATGGCCTTCGCTGACTTATATAACGATGGTGCTGCTGAATTGGATGACCGCTATCGAGAACTACAAAACATAATTACCGTCGACTGGCATCATCCCGACAGCAACAAAAGCATATTACGGAACTTTCTTCGCGGCCTAGAAGGTCGGCCGGAGGTTTTTATGCCCCGCTTCGTGCGAGAAGTTGCCGCTGCCGAAAAAGAGCAAAAATATGTAGCGATCCGGGACATGGCTCGCTTTGCCATCACCGCGACCGGCGTGACCGACCCTGCAACCAACGAAAAGATCGCCCAACTACTGGCGGCAACATATACTACATGGTCGCAGTTTCCGGCTATCGAACTACCCTTCCGGACATATGCGCAACGCAAAATAAACGAGTTAACAAAAGCCCTCACCCTAATTGCAGGGGCACGTAACTTTAAAAATATCCGTAATTATCCGACAGCCGAAGAGGTCGACCGACTCAAAGAATTTTTTGTGGCACGTCATACTCCTTCACGAGAAGCACGCCGTAAACGCGACCGGCAAGACGCTAAAGCCAAAGATCCCCGCCAGCTACCGAATGCCGCCGACATCACTCAAGTCGCCCGCGACACAGAACCGGCAAAACCAAGACAAATGCTTGTCGCTAAAGAAACAACCGACGGTTATCATTTTGATGTGACTAATACGGACCAGTTAGTAGCTCAATTACGAACTGAGGTGCCCGTCAATGAGTTGAAAATTATGATCGAGTGGCTGAAGAAAAATCCTATAAGTGGCGCCTCCCAAAAGTTAGCCGGCAGACGAGTCAAGGTCGTGCATGACGGCAAACAATTGCCACTATGGCGTTTTGCACCTAATCGAGCAGCGGCCTTAAATACCTTGAGCCGAACCAGCGCTTACACGCGCATAGTATATGCGCTTACCAAGGAAGAAATCGTTATCGTGGACGTACTGGACCACGACAGTTTTGATAAAAAATACATCTAAAAAGAATAGACCGTTAGACAAACAAAAAAGTTCCAGATATTACTCTGAAACTTTTGGAATAGATACTATTTGGTACGCTTAGTGGTGAGGATCAGAACTCAAATAACAGAGATAGATCATATACTTACTGTTTCTTTTTTAATCTTCTTCGGCCAGTTCAATTAATGCAAGGGCCTAGTCTCTTTAGATTTGGGTTCTTGTGTCGTATACCAATAGCCCGAAGGATGCTTTGTTTTTTGTGCGTGCGTTTTTTCATCACGCAACAAGTGCCTCAAAAAGCTTGCCGTGACAAGAGCCTACATCATCACAAAATGCAAGCATGAGGGGGAAATGCCGGCTACCTTAGTAGCGTGGGATTTCTCGTGCCATCTGCTGAGGTACATCTTGGTGGGCCGTATCTTCATACGCTTTGTTCTTTCTTGCCGACTCAGAAATCATATTAGTCAGACGATCATTAAACAGTTCGTCGCGCTCTGCCCGTTGTCGTTCAGTCAGTGCAAAGTTTGGTTGCTCATATAGCTTGCGATAAATATCTTGTAGCTGCTTTAGGTTATCGCCCTCGATCCTTAATACTTCTTTTGGGTTGACCATTTGAGCCATACGAGGCTTGCCATTTGGCGCATCTCGCATTTCGCCGCTGACCACGCAAACCGATCTATATTGGTGAGGGAAAGCTACTGTTAACGCAACAGACTCCGCAAACGGGTTCGCCCCCGCCCTCCAGACATATGCATCTTCTTGACCCGGCCTAAGCTCTCCGGCCCGCACGGCGATATCTCCGGAAAGTGCGTTAAAAGGATCGTCTGTCTTCCCGCTCATTAATTTTCGCGAAAACGATTGTAGCCTATCCTGGGACCTGTCGATATCTTCACCAATATTAATAACATGTAGCGCACCCTCAGGCGACATCGGGTCATTCGGATCTGAGCCAGGAGTTTGAAAATCCTTAGCGATTTCCGTAGCATCGATGGCTGTCCCAAAATCTTCCTCGGTAACATCTACTAGCTTGGAATCATGGGGGAGACTTGGATCATCAGGCACGAGATCTATCAGTGCAAATTGTGTGTTCTCTTGATCGGTCTCTGAAATGCCGTAGCACTGTTTAACATAGCCGACATACTCTTGAGGGGCATTTCGAAATACATCCCATGCCGGCTTGCTCATCTGTAATCTAACAGGTTCAATATGGCGTCTTTCAAGCCATGCTTCTTGCGCTGCTCTTAAATCTATTGTCGTTTCCGATGTGCCCAATTGTTGGCCTACATCAGCAAAAACGTCCGCGCGCGCCGGTAATAAGTGCTCAGGCTGCGGATCGTGTGGAGTACCGTCGTAAATTATTTCGCTCATGCCTAAACTATATCATACCGAACGAAGTCATTGCCCTACTAAAAAGAGGCCATGGCCTTGATACATCCTTGGTATGCCCGGTAGATAAAAGGTGGAACCAGTTATGGCCGGATATTCTGCATATTTGTGTCGAAGACTTCAGGAAGTGGGGCGCTGATCCATGGACGCTACTCAGCAGTAATGATCCTTATTTCAATACTTGTGTCATGTAATCTCTAAGGTAAGTAGAGCGTCTTATCTTTGTCTTTAATATGAAGTATTCGTTTTACTAGCGAGATAATACAGAAGAGCACCCATAAGGCATCGACCATGAAGAGACCTAATAGCCAGACAAGGGGTAATAGACCCGTTAAGGTGCCGACCGGACTAAAAATAAGCCATCCATTGACCCCAGCGCTGCCTGCGTGGTGCGTCTGATGGATTGTGCCTACGGTAAGAAGCGCTAATGCAGTAGCTACCACCACGTTAAGCACTGCGTATATATGTATTCGCTTCATTTTTTAAATATATCATGCTTATGTTTGGTACATCTTGGTGATGCGGATCAGAACTATTATCACAAAGATCTAGTTCTTTATCGATGCCCTTCGACTTGCATATGATTGACAGCGGAAGTATGAACGGCCAAAATAGGTCGATATGACACAAACCGCACCAGAAGGCTACACGCCGCAAACCTGTGAAATAACCAATACCACGATCCTTGTGCCCACCGACTGGATTTTTTGGAGTAATCAACGGGGCATGATAAATGAACGCTTCGCTGTACGCGAAAAGCTTGAATATAACGATGAATACCTGTTCGAAGTCGGATTTACCCTAGCAGCCCTTAGGGATGTAAGTCGCCGCTCAAAATATACGGCTGCCGATCTTGCACGCAAGCATGTTGAACATCCACCCGTCGAAGAAGGTTTCATGCCCGCAAGCAACCTTGAGATAATTGAACAAGGGCCACGGACTATTTTCCACCGACGGTATATTACTGAAAACGGGGTGGTCATGGGGCTCAACCTTGGACCACGGTCATACCATTTAGGAGGTATCTGCGCAGAGGGCAATGACACCGCATACCTTGCCACGTTTGAAGCCCCGACTAGCGAGTGGGATACCTACAAATCAATAGCTCAGGTAATGATTGAAAGTATCGAGGTACAGTAAGGTCGCACGCTTCGCTAATAACCGTAAGGATTCGAACTCACATAACAGATTAGAATTTTAGCATAGAACAAAAAGACAATCTTCTGTGATTATCTTTTTGTCTGTAAAACCAACTTGGTACACCTTGGTGCTGCGGATTAGAACTTACATAACAGGTAAAGAATTGCTCTATAATTAAATGCCGTAGCTCTTTTGCTGTAAAACCGAGCCTAGCGAGTCAGGATATTAAGTAGTTTGCGAGCTATGGCAGGATTTGAGGCGGTCAAAACGGGTATGTGCGTTTCTTGACCAAAAGTTAGTAACTGTCGCGGGCCGAGCCCTTGACCATCGAGTGTCATCATAACGCCGCCTGCCTCTTTAATCATGCCGTACGCCGTAGCAATTTCTAGATTGCCTTTGCGAGTACCTTCGCCAACTATAGTAGCTTCACCCAGCACGACGGCGGCATAATACGCTGCCGACGCACCTAACCAACGCGGATGAAAACCAGCGGCTTGCAACGGCTCTACGAACATAGATCGATTGGTCGTAAAATAGTCATGCAGAGAAGGATGGTCTGCGATATTGTCGGGGTTATCAATATATATAATGGAGTCAGGGTCAATGCTTTCTGTGTCGCTGGTACGAGATTGCGTACGGCTGCCCGTCGGGACGTGTGTGACGCTAAGACCTTTTCCTTTAGTGGCGAGTAAAAGACGTCCGGTAGCGTGCTGCATGATACCGGCGGCTAGGTAATTGTCGTATGTTGGATCGCTGCCTTCAAACAGAGCGAACATCGTACCGTAGTGTCCCACGCCCCGCTGTTTTTTGTATACGTTTGAACCGTCCAGGCCATCGAGTATGCCTATCATGGACGGCTTTTCACCATCCAAATGAATATCGACTACGCCATGCTCTTCGCTGTACAATCTAACTGGTTGGCCAAATTGCTCAAGCGCATCGATCACTACTTTTTCGCAGCCGATGTCAGCTTTCAGTGCCGTGTCCCCAAACTGATTGGTTTGAATTACCTCAGCACCCTCTTCCCCTAATGCTTCGTGTAGATCATAGGCGCCTATAAGTGCTTCAGCGACAACCTTTGCAGCCATTTCCGTCATGGTCAACCCCCGTCTTCGTATAAATATTGTCAGGACTATTATAACAAGGGTAGACTACGCGTATACTCCCCTTAATAAGTGGTATACTCGACACATGGATGAAGAAGCAACCGTGGAGGCCGATATTGTTGTTATTGGCGGAGGATATTACGGAAGTGTTACTGCTATTGAACTTCGGACTGTTCGTCCCGATTTGAAGGTTGTGATTGTGGAGCAAGAGCCTCGTGCCTTTGGACGAGCATCTTCCACAAATCAAGGACAATTGCTTGCCGGCTACATGTATAGCAAGTTTCCGGAGCTAGCACATGAATGCGCAAATGGCGCCAAAGAGTTCGCCCAAATGTATTGTAAAGCAGTCAGCCAAGACGTCCTTACCTATTATGGAGTCCATCAGGATTCTGAGATTAGTGCAGTTGATTACGAGACCTTTTGCAAAAATGAAGAGCTACCCTTGCGACCGATAGCAACGCCGGCGAGAGACTTCTTTGGACCATCGCTCACAAGAGTTTATGAAACGGACGAGAAGACCTTTGACAATGCCAAGCTTCATAAACTTATGGCCAAGCAACTCGAAACAAGGGGCGTCCAACTCGTTACATCATTTTCGGTACGCAAGATTCGACAAACAGCGGGTGGCTTTGAAATCGAAAGTGCAGACGGTCGAATCATCCAGGCTCGAACTGTCTTTAACGCCACATTTGCAGATAGCAATAAACTACATGAGCGGTCCGGCATAGCAAAATTGCCCCTGGATCACGCCGTATTCCTTCACTTTTTAATAGAACTACCGAAGCGCTTTAGTAATATGGGCCTCATCGTGGTTAGAGGCCAGTACGCCGCATTGGTGCCCGACTCTAGTAGGCGTGCTTCTCATATTTTTGCTTCAGGACAATTCCGGGTTGTGCGCACTAGCCACATTGACGCGCCGAGCGAAGAGATTACCGAGCGAGAGATTGTCGAAAGATACGAGCAAGCCGTAGCGGAAGCGTCGAGCTATATGCCAGCTCTGCGTCCAGCAAAGCTCGTGGGACACACGATTGGCACACGAACTAATTTTATTGATCCCGCTACTGGAGTGGCTGCCAGCCGTGCCGTGGTCCTTAAAGACTATGACGGAATGAAGGGCTATCATTGTGTCTTTGGAGGAAAAGTAGCGTGTCTTCCTGAAATTATCGAACCTATCCGCCAGATCGCGCAGAGCATCGATAGCTAAGCTCGGTTCATCGAGCCCGAAGGGCCATCATTTTAATTAGGAAATACCAGTACCGGCACACGCTGGCGGTCCGAGCGCGGGTCGGCATCAAAGAACGCTGCAAATTGCGTCTCCTCGAGGGTAAATATCGCATGAGCTATTCCAGGGGCAATCCTTACAGCATCGCCTTGTTCAAGCGTGCGATAATATACGTGTTTATCACCGCAATCACAAAGCAAATATAATTCAAGTTTGCCAGCTAGTATGTTGAAGGATTCTTCGCAGTTCATATGCACGTGATTACCTCTAATCTGGAGGGCTCGATTCGAGATGATTTCTGTAAATACCGCTGGCTTAGATAAGTCAAATATGCATGCTTCGCCGCGTTCATCCCTAGTAATCACGAACGACGCCCCACCGACATGTGAGAAATCAGCGCGAATACAAGCTGGCTGTTCTGCAACAAGTGTTAATCCTGCTTCGAGTCGTGCTTCCATAAAACAACTATAACAAAATCTTGTAGCTTGCCAAGGAATGCGCCAGACTTACCGAGGAGCTAGTTCGGATGGCTCTACGGGACCCGTGATTCGAACCAATAGAACAGATTAGAGATCTAGAACAAAATAAAAAGACGCTCAGGTTCGAACGTCTTTACCTCTGTAATATCTAATCTGGTACGCCTGTGGGGACCTTCGGCGAAACAATTTTGGGATGAATTGGAGCGGTTTGGAGAACAGCTTGAAGAGCTAGGCGTCGGTGATGAGGAGGCTACCTGGCTTTTTAGCAACCACAAACCATACGCCGTTACTAACAGGCAGTGTGGCCAAAATGTCGTCACTCGCTCGCGCTAGGTCGTTACTGGTATAGTTGGTCTCGTTTTCTGCAGACCTAACCGCCAGATCATCTACCTCGAAACCTACTTCCTGCAGGCGTGAGATAAAACGTCCGAACGCTTCAGGATGGCCGCCGCATTCCTCCGGGCCTCGCTTGCCACGGTGCGTTATCATGGGCCTGTCCCTTCGTGGAACGTACACGTCACTAACGATAAGCGAACCTCCCGGTAGCAGTGAGCCATGAATATTAGCTAGAACAGGAAGTTTATTTTGCGGCTGAAGATGATGCAGCGCCATACTCGAGATAACATGGCTAAAAAGCCGACCGCGAAATGGCCAGGGCGTACGGTTAAAGTCGTATTGTATATTGGTCAATCCTAGATAGCCGATTGGACTCGTGTCTTCGGATAATAATTTGGCGCCACGTGTGAGTGATGACTCAGAGCCTAACTCTGTCCACGGTCCCGAAATGTCACTATTTAACATTTTCACCCCGCGGCGAAGCTTGCTTGGGATTGCGCGAGCCACATCCAAAGTGCCCGCCCCTAAGTCAAGCACGGTGAGTGAACTTGCGTTGGGCTGACTGGCTGCCTCGGTTATCACGGCCGCTATTCGGCGTCTGCCGTAGATCTCCGGGGTTCCACTGAATACCATTCCCGTGACAGGGTCATCGAAGTCGAATTCGCCACTATAAAAGCCCTGGTCATAATTGTATGAATTTTGGTTGAATGGATTTCTCGTATCGGCACTCTCGTCGAAACCGAAGTGCTCTATATCATGAACTGTCGTCTGGACCAAGGGCGGCCGCTCCCAATTATGTGAAAAATCTATGTCAACGGATTTCATTGTCACTATCATCCCCCTGTAATACGTTATTAATGCACAATTTATAGGATGTCCACCATTATGCTTTAAAAAGATTTTATTGCATAGGCAAAGCTGGCTTTGTTTTGTCGGGCGGTACAGTATAATTTAGTTATGAGCATCCTTAGAAAGTTCCAAACGGGTGACCAGTCCGGTTTTAATTTGGATCGCGACAACACCAGTCCGGAAATATTTTTTGATAACGCGGAGGCGCTGCTCCGACGCTTAGAGCCAGAGGTGCGCAGCGAAGTAGTGCCTAGCCTTGAGCAGTTCGACGGCAATTGGCATCCGCTTGGATTTATGTCATGGAAGCTTGGAACTGTTGCTAGTGTCGGGACTTTGCGCCTGCATACGTGGCCGGCTGGTTTGCGCCGTGAATCTCCTCGTGGCCCCAAAATTCACGACCACGGATGGCACTTATCCTCGTTAATCATGGAAGGCACTTACACGGATACCATTTTTGATGTACAAGAAGTTGGTGGGGTGACTTCTGAGGAAATACGCAAGCGGCGAGACCTTCTCCGGGTATTTAGGCCGGTACTAAAAGAAACGAGCGCAGCGCTCGAGACTGACGGGACGTGCGCTATCGCGACCGCCGTCGAGGATCGTTCATATGGGGCCGGTACCACTCACAGAATACCCATAAAGGTTTTTCACATAACAGATATAGAACCGCATAAAATGGCAACAACCCTCGTTTTGGAATCGCCTCCGATTAATGGACACACGCGAATCCTGATGGATACACCGATGGATCCTTTGCGTGATCCAAAACACATTGTTTCGCTGGAGGACGCCCTGTTTGCTAAAGAACAAATAATGCAAGGATTTTAACTATGAACAAACCAACATGGATTATATTTGATGTCGGCGGTGTGCTACTCGATTGGCCGACCAGTTCAACTAAAACTGCCGAGTTTTTGGGCGTAACTCACGACGAGTTGTTTGATGTGTTATTTGATCAGACAGTTGAGATGAATATTGGCGCCAAGATGAATATTGGCGAAATCTCGGCTCATGATGGCTGGACCGAAATCCTGGCGCGTCTGAAGAAAGATCATGCACCCGACGAAATTATTTCTCGCTGGTATGCAGAAGAATTTTGGCTGGAAGACACGCTCAAACTACTGACGGAACTCAAAAGCAAGGGCTATAAGCTCGCCATTATGAGTAATTCCTGGCTTGGCCTTACCGACCCCACAAAGCAGCACATTTTTCCGAAGCAACTCCAGCTTTTTGACAAGGTCTTTGACTCGTCGCAGGAAAAAATGAAGAAACCTGACCAGAAGTTTTATGAGCTGGTCGAAAAAGGCACTGGAGTGCGCCAAAATAATCTGTTCTTTATTGATGACGACAAAAAGAACCTCGACATCGCTGCCAGTCGGCACTGGCAAACGTTCCTGTACGATATGAGGAGCGACCGCGGCATAGAAGCCAACACTGCTCTGCGCGAGAAGCTGCTTTAAAGTCTTTGCGTTAAATCTGGATCATAGTAGCCAGTCATAGAGATTATGGCAGCTGCCGTGCCGCTTAATTCTTGCAGTGCGTCTTGTACATAGGTCTGGCCGAGGGGTTGCATGTAGTCTACATAGCCACCTACTTCGCCGCGCCGCACACGTAGCGCCTCAGGATTTTCTCGGTCATAATTGTGGCCCGCGATGCCGTGCTCAACTTCTACTTTGCGCATTTGATTGATTTCGCCAGCATCAACGGCGTGGCGTATGCTCTTGTCTGACAAGCCGATTTCGAGCAGCTCGTTCGTTCGTTTGAGTGCGGCGTCCGGATTTTGGCGCATTGCTTCGTAAGTCAGAATTTGCTCCGCTTCTAGGTTTGGCGCCCACGTTTCGAGGTGTGCTACAAAGCTGCTAATACCGAGTGGACTGCGAATGAAGTCGTTTAAATCGCCATCAAATTTTCCAAGCTGATTTTTGTGGTGCAGCCAATGTGAAACCGTGACGTCGCGCGGATCGCGCGTCAAGAACACAGTGTGGCTGCCTGAATATTCGCTAGTATAGGCGCGGTGTGTCATCTCAATTTTTGGTACTCTGCTTCCGTATTGAAATGTGGGCTGGCCCGGTACAAGCCCAGCGGCGTCGTTCGGTACGAGCTCGTAGACATTTGTTAGGTCGATGTTGATGCCTAAATTGTGCTCTACAGAGAGCGCGTGGGCCAGCATGTAACGCATCCATGTGCGTCCTGTTTTGGCGTAGCCGGCGACTAGTCGCTGGGTTTCATTGTCATGCGAAGATAACTCCATTTGCTCTGAATGTTTCATAAATCCCCAAGTATTACATGCGTTCAATTATTGTGCCTGAGGCGATCCAATCGGTCAATTGCTATCGTCGTCTGCTATACTGAAGCCGATGAACTCCAAAGCGGTGCTAGTAGATATAGATAACACAATTGCCCAAACGCAACACGCGTATATATCTTACGCAAACGCGATGAGTGCAGTGCCTTTCGTTTTTGAAGAAATAACGCGTGAGTACACAGACGACATAGATGATCCGTTCGAAGCTCTGGTGCGCGGTTTTATAACTTCTAAAGATTATGAAAATACGGTGGAGGCCATCGTGCCATATCCTGACGTTCGTGAGGCATTTGAGTTATTGCACCGTGCTGGTTTTAGACTATGTGTAGCGTCGTCTAGAATCGAGGATTGGCATCAGCCAACCGCACAATGGCTCGATACGCATGGTTTGCTGCCGTATGTTGATAGTCTGTATTTGCGTACGCAGGATATTGACTCGGACGATTTTAAACAAGCGGTGGCTGCACTGTCCGGGGCGCGTTACGCCTTTGATGATTCCGCAAGCACCGGTAAGCTGCTCACCGCACTCGACACGTTTTATTTAATTGATCAGCCGTGGAACCGCGATATTACTTCGCCGAACCGTATGCTGCGCGTTAAGAGCTTTAAAGACGGTGTGCTGCACTTGTTGTCCAACGTTCGTTAGCCAAGACGTCGATAGGCGTCTATGAATGGCTGCACGCACGTTGGCCAGTCGTATGTCCGTTCTACGAAGTTCCTGCCTTGCATGGAACGCGTCGCATAATCTTCCGGATGTGCGATAATGTCCTCGATGTGACCAGCAAAACCGCCCAAACTATCTTGAATAGTCACATATTTTCTGATTTCTGGGTCAAGTCCTTCTATGCCGAGATTCGTAGAGATAACCGGCAAGCCTGACGCCAGATAATCTAATACTTTGAGACGCGTGCCGGAGCCTTCTAAAAGAGGCGCAAGCGCTACGTCGTGCTTTAATAACTCACCACTTAAGTCGTCCACACCTTCTTTAAACTTGATGCGTGCACTGGCATACGTATCCAGGATCTTTTGTGGCGCGATGCCGATGACAGTTAACTCATATTCGTCATCGAGCTGTGGTAGCACATCACGTGCGAGGTACTCAAGCGCATTCTCATTAGGCTGGTAGTACATGTGACCTAAAAATACTAACCTTTTTCTCATTGCATCGCGAGCCTGGAATGCAAAGCTGCGGACATCTATGCCTCCCTTGTAGACGGACACTGTTGACGGGTCTGCGCCTAAGTTTATGGCATGCTCACGATCAATTTCTGACCGGCAAAAGGTGTGATCGGTTAGTTTGAGCGCCTTAACTTGTGCGTCCCGCGCTCTTGCAATTTCTTCTTTAGGCGCGCCAAGGCGCTCGGCTAGGACGTAGTCGGTATTTTGTACGTCAAACAAGATACTCATACCGATCTCGCGCAGCCGCGGCGCCAAATTGAGTACTCCCTCGGAAGAATAAAATTGCCCTGCCGTTAATCCGCGCCGTTCGAATGCCTGCTCGACGACTCCTGTTTCGCCATAATAGTCTTCAGGATGTACGAATACTGTGCGGAATTTTTGATTCTGATAATCCGCGGGGTTATCCCATCCTCGAAAGCAGTTAATAAGATTTGGATCGACCCGGCGCGTATCAGCCAATGCATTCATGAGACCGTACAACGTATAGCAGGCGCCGTTACGGACCGGCAGAAAAGAGCCGTCAAAGCAATACCCTACGCCAACCTCTGGCCCGTCAGTGAGGTCGGACCTCTCGGCAACTTGATAACTTCCTGGTTCGACGAATCCCGTGTAGACGGGCTCGCCGAATCCTCGGCTTATAATTTCCTGTAGCTGTTCAGGGATACGTTGTTCGGTCATTGCTATACTCTCTCGTAGTGCATTATTAGTAGATTCCTGGTCTCGGTGGATATAGGCAGGTCGACGAGCATTCGCCCATCAATCGTATAGCGAATGCCATGGGTCGCCTCGTGTGCCGTTAGAGTGAGCTGCTCGCCCGGATGTAAGTAGCCGGTACTATCGGTCGGCGTAAGGGCGGCTTGCACCGGCCAGTCAGTGCATGTCATTGTATCCCGCATTCTGGCATAGTCTTTGCGTGGGTTTGCGGGATTTTCAATAACCTGATCTGCTATTTGACAGAATTCGTTATCATAAGCCCTGCACGCATATTCGTCACGCGTAAGATATCGTCCTAGTACCTCATCTACATCTTCACGCCCATATTGTATGTGTGTACGCACGATTTTACGCATCAGACGGTCATGCAAAGGTGCGCGCACATATATTTTGTGGTCGGCAAAATCGACGAAAGGCTCGCTGAAAGCATGACCACCCTCGAGAACGATATGTTTGTTAGGAGTAGACGATTCATAGCCTACGCGGTCTTTGATTGTTTCGTCAAAACGCGGGATCTGGACGGTCTTGCCAATCGCCAGCTGCGATAAATGTGTATACAAGAGTGGCAAATCCCATATTTCCGGGCTGATGCCGCCAATGTAAGGTTTGCTTGGATTGGGCGAGTCATGGTTGAAGATACGGCTCGAATCCCACAACCCTTCAGCAAGATAGTTATCTATCGGCAGGACTAATGTTTCAGGAAGCTGGCTGCCAACGTACCGCGCAATTGTTGATTTTCCAGAGGCCGAGGCTCCAGCGACATGAATGAACGCGACCGCTCGCTCAACATCTTTAATGGCTATTTCCTGCTCAATTAACCTCAGATCAACCGGTGGTCGTGTTGCTGGTGGTACCTCTGCTGACATGCTATTGCCCTGTTAAAATAATTGCGACTAGTATAACAAAATGTTTACGCATCGACTACACATGATGTAGTTTGCTATACTGCCGTCATAATTAAGGACGTTGTCATGAACGACAAAGATTTCTGGAATAGCCAGGATATTACTGCCTACTTTGCAAGTAAGCCGGCAGATCCGCGCATCGAGGCTTTTTTAGATAATTATCAGGTTGGCTCCGGGAAGCGAGCGCTTGACTTAGGCTGTGGTGGCGGTCGTCACTCCGAACTCCTCGCAAAGAGAGGCTTTACCGTGGCGTCAATTGACGTCAACCCGGAAATGCTCGCAACTACAAAAGAACGTCTGGTGCACGCCGGCCTAAAGACTGAGGTTCGCGAGGGCTCTATTTTGCATATTCCTTACCAGAACGCAGCATTTGATATCGTTGTAACTACTGGCGTATTGCATCAGGCAGAAACCACAGAGCAGTATGATCAAGCGGTCGCCGAGCTCGCTCGTGTTATGAAATCCGGCGCGTACGTATTGCTTAATATTTTCACCAATAAGGATTGGGATGATACTTATACAACAATGAGCGAGGACGGGTTTACGGTCAGAACCAAAGAAGGCCTACTCATGACGCTATTGCCTCGCGAGACATTCGTGTCGCTTATGGAAAAGCATGGCCTCACGCTAACTGATGAACAGGGCGAAGATACCAAAATGGAGAATACGGGTCCTCGTACAGTGTATCGTGCTTTTTTCCAGAAGCGCTAGTATCGCTACAACCGTTCCGTCACTGCGTACTTACGGTTGTGTATGGTGGTGGTAATTGTTCGCATGTTTAGTGATGCGAACATCGTGGCTACTTTCTGCGGGTGCTTTGTTATGGCAAAGAAACCGGGGCCGACCGATGAAAGAGATAGAATATCTGCGGCTCCCTCTTTATAAAAACTACGCAATTTTTCAGCAATTTCGAGCATGCGTGGGAATACGAAAGAACAGTTTTTGATGCTGCCCATATTCCAACGATAGTCAAAAATTAGACTACCCACGGGTTTTAGATTTCCTGCATAAAGGCCTGGCATAGCCTCGTGCACAAGACGATAGGCTATTGTCTGGCCGTACTGGTCACCGGTCTGTTGAAAGCCAGACATATTATCGACCTCGTCTTGCATAAGTTTAACGGCATCGGGGTGCGCGAAATCATTCGGTACGCCGATGACCACACGGTAGTCATTACTAATTTCATATTGCGCGATTGGTGTTGCCTCTCCAGCAAGAATAATGATACCGCCCGAAAAGTTGCCGCATACTGCAGACCCGCCGATACATTGCACGGGCATAAGGTAGTGGTCTTCACCATCGATTTCTTCGCCATGATTCTGAGCAACGTAGCGAACGAGGTGCAGCGGTTCTATCGGGTTACTGTATAATTCGTTGATCGCACTCGCCACGCCGCCAATTAACGAACTGCTAGAACCCAGACCGCAATGCCGCAAATTGACCGTATCTTCTACATCAATTGAAAAGCCATCTTTGACTTTAAGTGCCGCCCGCATAAGTTCTGCCGCGTGGCGTACAAGAGCGTGGCGTGGCGTTCGATCGGTAATGACAATCTCGCCAGAATGGTTACGAACAATGCTAATACGTTTGAATAAAGACACGCAGACATCAATTTGCCCCGCTCGATATACAAGATTGTTATTGTTGACGATTTGACCGGGATCAAGCGCCATCGCTTCTAGGCGCGACGGGTAATTAATGGTAACTCGCTTGCCCGCCTTAGGAATCTTGCTGACGGCACAGTTATTGAACACGGTGCCCACTTTGAACTTTGTGAAATCTTTTTTATTCATGTTGCGTTGACTCTAATTCTTTTATAGCTTCCTCGGTCCGATTAATAAGTGAATCAAGTGCGGTCGGTGTATAATTCCCGCTACCACGCGCTCCTTCCTGGCGAAGGGCGAAATTATCGTTTGCTACTTTACGGTGTGGGTAACGAAATTTTTTTATCGTGCGAAGTAAATCCAGTGCATCTAAAGCCAGGCTATGCGGGAGCTCCCTATCTTTGATGAGTGTCAGCATGCTTTTGCCCTCGGTAGCTGTTACAAAGTCATCAATCTGCGTCCGCTGTTCAGGAGTGAGGTAGCGGACGTTGTCAGCGTAATATGCCTGGTAGTTATTATCGCCGCTGTCTGCTCCCCATATCATTCGGTCTATGCCTACTAGCTGCATCTGAGCGCCACCCGCGCCAGCATAAGATGTGCCGCCTATAGTAAGGCTGTCAAAGTAGGGTCGCATTTCATAGGTAAAGAATGCCGGTGAAATACCTCGCTTAACTTCTACGATCGAATCAACCATAACTTGCATCTGGGTGTTGGCCCTATCGAGGTTCGAGGAGTTGCCTTGAGCTATCTCGTTCAAGTCATCCATCACTATATCAAGCGCATGCGCACCTTGCCTTACCGCCGAAATGAATAGCTCTTCTTTGTGTGTGCCAGTAAAACTTCTACGCCTAGAAGTGTCGTTTGGATTAGCGGCGGCATACGTGAATACCGTTCCTCGCGGCACTGTATTAGACTGTTCTCCCAACCGAAGCAGGACGGCTTGGGCGTCGGGCGATTCGGCCACATTGCCTGCCTTATGTCGAAGCAATGATCCTGCCATGAAGTCAAGATCTCTGAGCGCTGCGGTGGCTTCAAAAGGTGTGGGCGTATGCAGGGTGTCGGCGGTTGCGAGCATGTTTTCATATTGTCCGGCAAGAGTACGTACGTCGTTTGTCTCGTTGTATTTAGGCAGATCTAGAGCGAAGGCGTCAAAGTTGAGCGGATCCATCTCAGCTACCATTTCATAACTATTTTTTGTTATGCGAGACATAACAAAAAATATAGCACACAAAAAATTAATGTGCTAAAGCCATTCCGCTATTGGGCCTTCTTTTGCGCGGCATTGTGGAGTGATTGCCGAATAACCTCAGCCTTTGGTACGCCTAGCCGTCGGGATTCTGTATCTAAGTATATATCGATCTCGTGCGTGCTCATAAAGCTCGTGCGTTTAGAAGCGAGTTGACTAAGGGCTAGCTTATAAAACGCATTTAAATGTCTCACCAGAGTAGACTTGCCGTAAGAGCTGACCTTTAGCATTCTTGACGGATGGCCTAAAATCGGTACCGCCGGCTTGCCGTTAGTATTTTCGTCGTATAAATACAAGCAAGGCTTACCGTTATTAAGGGCGAAAGCTATTTGGAAGCCCAGTGTTTGGCTGGGTAAGCTCATCTCGGCAATATAAATATCGCTGCTCAATATGTCTTCTGCAAGGCTCGAGAATTTCGCCGTTCTGTCACCATTATTTAAGTTGTAGATATAGCTTCCTGCGATTTGCTGTTCTTGTCCAATACACTCAATAACCGCGCTAATCCGCTCCTGCGATTTGCTGTCGGTAATGCAAGATGCAAAGAAAACTCTCATCCAAGTATAAGGTAGCATGGTTTTTGTTGTGCCGGAAACGCTATCCTTACTCCATGAAGCCGCGCGATATAATTTCGTTCATGATTATCTGTACGTTTTGATTCACCGTAGCATTGCTTGTATCGAGCGTGATCTCGGCGGCGATTGGTGGCTCATACGGATCATCTATACCTGTAAAGCTCCGGAGAGAGCCCTCTCGAACCTTTTGATAGTGTCCCTTTGGATCGCGTGCTTCGCAAACATCCAATGGCGTGGCCAGATATATCTCAAGGAAATTATTCTCCGCAAAGAGTTCTCGCACCCGATCTCGTGTGTCGCGATATGGGCCAATAAGCGAGCAAAGCGCCACGCCTCCATGGTATGCAATTCGAGAGGCCACGTATCCTATGCGTAAAACGTTCGTGTCTCTATCTTCTCTAGTGAAGCCCAGGCCTTTTGATAAATGTTCTCTTACTACATCACCATCCAGTAAGGTAACTCGTCTGCCTCTCGCCTCAATTGCAGTTTGCAACTTTTCGGCCGTAGCAGTCTTGCCGGAGCCACTCAGACCGGTGAACCAGGCGCAAAAACCAGATGTCTCGGAATCATAAGCCGGTGTATAAGTCGCAATTTCTTTCATGGCATGTCATATTATAACGCCTGCATGTCATTGTCCAAGTTTCCCGGGTCATCTAGCAGCACGTGTTCCGGTGTGATGATCTACAATATGCATGTTAACGACTTCATTAGATCCACCTATTGAGACCCAGATTTGGGGTTTGATTAATTTTTCGTCTATTTTAGCACTAACCCACTCGTCATTATGGGTAAGTATATCTCTATAAAGATTCCATATCAGATTAGGCGCTGGTACGCCTTGTATTCGGACATAGTTACACTAGTGCGGAAACTGCTGGAAATGGGAATCAGCCCAGAACCTTGACTATTCCTAAAAGTGCCGCAGGCTTATTGGCGGGATCTTTGAATGCGAAGCCATCACGCTTCTTGTCGTCTCGCCCCTCGTATTGATGTAGAACGCGTTTCAACTTTTGGGCATCATAAATAAGTAGGAGGTCTATACGTGTGGGTTTACCGTGAATTGCGATACCGCCATGGTAAAAGCCCCATGTCATATCTTTGAAGAACTGCATCGTAGGAGTCACCTTACGCCGAAAAGCGAAGAGGTCGATGTGCTTACCTTGAAGGTTTTCATATCGGTCACCTTCTCGATCAGGATCGTACCTATCAGTACCTTCGTGCTTAATTATTGCTATGAGTTCGTCGAGTGATTTGCCAGGATGGGCAGAGGAGCTAATGCCGCGAACCACGATAGTTTGGCCCATGAAGTGTTGTTTGATTGTTGCATCTACTTTTTCGCCAATGGCCGTGTGGTCCGGCTCAGAGTCGATGCGGTATGTGGGGGCCGAAACGCTAAAAACAGGTGTCTCCGATGCATTCATATACTGTCAGTATAAACTACGGCCCGAAAGGATACGAACTTATGCAACAGATTAGAAATAGCAACCAAAACAAAAAGCCGTCCACTTGCAGACGACTTCGTATCTGTTATCTGAAATTGGTACACCCGACAGGATTCGAACCTACGACCTTTGGCTCCGCAAGCCAACGCTCTATCCAGCTGAGCTACGGGTGCATAACTGCCCTATCTTATCATATAGGGGTGAGAAATACCAGAACTGATTTTGCATGTAGCGCTCAGACAAAACTTATAAAAGTTTACGACAAAACATAATCGACGAAGTAATCCATAGCACGTTGCTACGAACACGATGCGGTGAAGTTATACAAAATCAGTAGTTGGCAAAATAACAGAGGTGATTTACAATAGATTCAGACTGGACCTGGAGAGGTCGCATAGTTGGTCTAGTGCGCTGCACTCGAAATGCAGTATAGGGGCAACTCTATCGAGGGTTCGAATCCCTCCCTCTCCGCCAGTATTTTAACGCCTACATGAGGCGTTTTATTTTTACTGAATTTTTACTCGTTTAGCAGCAGGTCGCGCTTGATGTTCTGGGACAGAGGTTGGTGCTGAACTGCGCGGTACATTAGGATTAAACGAGGTACGCTGTGAACCAAATGGCGCAATCGGTTCCGCCAAATCAAGAATATGATTCGCGGCCGCGGCCCTGATAGGTTGCTTAGGCCGCGTAGTCCGTACAATAATCAGTACAACAACTCCGATAACAACGTAGCCCGCTCCAAAAGCAATCCACCACAATTGAAGTTGGTTAGAAAGGCTGTCGAGCGCTTTTAAAATAGGCGTTTGTAAGTCCGAAATAACGCTGCTACGATTAGCCGACAGTTCAACAGCCTTATTAAGAATCCAAATACTAGCCCAGGCAAAAATCACGTCAATGATGCCGGTCGTAATCAGCGTGCGTCCGATATGCCCAGCTCCCTTTCTACGGGTAGCGCTCCAAAAGACAATCGCCAGTCCGCACAAAACTCCCAGTACTGGAATAACATACAGCGAGATGATGTAGTAGTGATGAATCTTGGGGACCATGTGCAACTTGTCAAAAACCGACTGCCCCTCTTTATTCTTTATGTCGTTAGCTCCCAGAACGTCGCCGTTATTGCCCTCTGTAAGTTGTAGTTGCGAAGCTTCTTGCTTGATCGCGTCGGAGATTGTGGCGGCCGTCAGGCCTGCAGGCTTACAGGTGAGCGCGAGCCAGTCGTTGACATTTGTCGGCGGTGTTATGGGCGAAGTACAAGTTGGCAAAGCATCTATCTTTTGTGCCACATAGATCGCAAAATTATCGGCAAAACCCGTTTTAACCGGTTGCAGATTTATGGCAAACGTCGGTCGTGCGACAGTGCCATGAACCCAATCGTAAATACTGGTCAGAACCTGCTCGGTGTTATTTTGCAAGTACGTAGGCGTAATGGCCTGAGCGAGGCTTTGTTTAACACCGCTATCGCTAAGCGCGGTCCCAATCTCGGTCCCCTGATTTGCCTGCTGAATTTTTTGCTTGATGAGGCTATCGGCTGCAGCCTGATATACGCCGCTGGATTGAAGTGCTCGCTCAAGAGGTTGCGGTGTATCTAATACAAACCGGAGGCCAATAAAGAGCGGCAATAGAAAAAGCAGTAATGAAAATAAGGGTATGGCAAATGTAAGTCCAAGACGTCGAAGTATATTCATGCTTACATTGTACGAGTTTTAGCCTCGGAAAACATCATTTTTTGCGTCGAGGCGCATTATTTGTAGTACTTTTGTGCTAGCTCTGTTGCTCTTTAGAAGAGTAATTGGTACTATAAGGCTATGGATGAGATGCGGTTGGGGCAGCGTTTGCAGGCTATGCGCACAAAAGCCGGCTTAACGCAGCAAGCGTTGTGTCAAAAGGCGGGGCTGAGTTATTCGACGCTAACAAAGATTGAACGTGGTGCGATTAAGGCGCCCTCTATTTTTACGATCCAAAATATCGCTGCAGTTCTTGGTGTTAGTCTTGATGAGCTTATGGGCGCTACCGTACCTGTCGCCGCCAAGCGCCAAAAACATCGCTCTAAAAGCGGTGTTAGTTTTGTATTTTTTGATATTAACGGCTGTTTGGTGCGTTTTTATCATCGCGCCTTTACGCGTTTGGCCGAAGAAACCGGTGCGTCAGCCGATGTAATCGAGACGACCTTTTGGCATTATAACAATGAAGTTTGTCGCGGCGATATGACCCTTCAGGACTTTAATGAAGCCTTTGCTAAAGCGCTCAACCTTGAACAATTGGACTGGTTGCAATATTACCTGGAGGCGATTGAGCCAATTGACGCTATGCATGAAGTAGTGCGTTGGGCGAGCGAAAACTACCGCATCGGTCTGCTAAGCAACATTATGCCTGGTTTTATCGACGCTATGCGCACCAAGGGTCTGTTGCCGAATGTGCCGTACGACGTAATTATCGATTCATCGGTTGTAGGCGCCATTAAACCCGAATCGGCAATTTACGAACAAGCCACCAAGCAAGCGAACTGCCCTGCTTCCGAAATTCTGCTTGTCGATGACGCCCGAACCAATCTAATGGCTGCCGAAAAGAAAGGTTGGCATGTGCTGTGGTTTGACGACTATCGTCCAGAGGAATCTGCGGATCGCATTAAGAATGCGTTGGCGATTGCAACTGACTAGGGGTATTTTGCAGATTCGCACGGCACGTACTGCATAATCCTTGTATCTCAATCTGGTGAGCTGTGGATTGAAACCCATGCGCTTTAGCTAAGCGATCAATAAATGACTCAAGTTCTTGCTCGTTCATGCTGATTGTTTGCCCGCAGTTGGTGCAGGTCAAGTGATGGTGATGTTCCGAGAATTTATCAGTCAACTCAATCTTATATTTCCACCCGGTATTAAGACGTTGTACAATGCCGAGCCGCTCAAACAAGTCGATGGCGCGGTAGACGCTTGCGCGGTCAATCTTCCCTGCTCGTTTTACAATTTCGTGCATAGCGAGTGGCTCTTGACCGATAAGTGCCTCAAAAACAGCAGTACGCGCCTGCGTAATATTGTTGCCACCATCTCTTAAAAGCGCGACGAATATTTCTTTGGCCGATGACATGCTTCCATGCTACCATTAATTGCGACATTAACGCAAAAATATGACCCTACAACGCCCTACCCTACCCTCAAAGCTGGCAGTACGCCGTCCATTTTGGAGAGAAGCTTCCGAGGAGACGACCCATCTATACAACGCCGCACTTCGCTTTCCCTTGCAAGATATCAAAAGAACGGCAGCCGAATTTGACGCTGCCTTTACAAAATTAAGCACAAATGAAGTGCAGTTTGCTGGTTTTTGCGCCCTTATGCGTACAACTTTGTTAGTTACGGCTGTGGTCGGCGAGATTATGCTTCCCAAGACCCAGGAATACCGGCTCCTTTTGGCCGCAGATCCGGCAGCTGACGAGGAGCTTTTTACTAAGTTAAGATTTGACACTGACGGCAGACAAAAAATTCAAATTCTCAAAGACAATAGTAAACTATTTGCATGCGCCGCCACTTGGCACGGCTATGTACATTCGCGTACGGCTGAAGCCATTAGGCAAAAAAGCCTAGATTCGACCTTTTTTAATGCAGTCTGGTTTGATGCACAGATGGACATCAATGCTACCCAGCCCTTTAACGGTGGAATGATGTCTTACGATTTTCCGGTAAGCCCCAGCCCCATTAATTATTAAGCCGAGCAGCCTCTTGCTTGATGGTCTCCAAGCGGGTTTCTGCTTCAGTCAACTGCTGCCTGGTTTGTTCTACTAATGCTGTTGGAGCGTTGTCGACATAACTCTTGCTATTTAGACGAGCCTGCAGGCGAGTGATAGCTTCCACCTCTGTTTTTTGCTTCTCTTTGAGTTTGGCTTCATAACGCTTGGCGACTTCGGCATCAAGTACCAACCAGGCGTCAAAAGCAAGCCCGGTTAATTTAAGACCGTGCGACTGCTCAGTAACGTTCATTGTTTTTAGCCGTGCCATGCGCATCACAATATTCTTATTGTCTTCGACGGCAGTCTGCGCAGTATATTCCAAAGCCCCACTCGTTAGTCCGACGTTCTTTAACGTTGCCCGAGTTTCCGCAATAAGCATTTTTACGATTTCGAACGCCGATACCTGTTGCTTGTTGCTGGCAAGAACTTTTGGCCAACTGCCGACGGCAAGCGTGGTATCTTTTTTCCAATCAAGTGTTTGCCAGATCGTTTCGGTCAAAAACGGCGCGAAAGGGTGCGCGATAGTTAGCGTGCACTCCAACGCGTAAGCCAGCAACGGCAAGTTTTCCTGAGCCTTAGAAGCTTCCAAATACCAGTCAGCAAAATCGTCCCACACAAAATGATAGAGTCGCTCGTAGGCCTCGGCAATGCGATAGGATTCCAGGTCATCGGCCATTGCTTCTGTGGTTTGTTGTAAGCGACTCAAAATCCAGTGGTCGGCATCAGTTTGCGGTGTTACTTCCCCTGCAGGCCGCTTCCCTTCTGTCTTATCTTCGATGTAACGAGCCATGTTCCAGAGTTTATTGGCAAAATTGCGTGCGCCGATCACCTTCGGTAGTCCAAACGGCTGATTATTGCCCGCGGATTGCCCGGCAATGATGCCCATACGCATGGCGTCAGAGCCATATTCGTCAACGATCTCCAGCGGATTAACTACATTGCCCTTGCTTTTGCTCATCTTTTGGCCGTGCTCATCTAGTACCAAGCCGTGCAAGTAGACATTTTGAAAAGGCACTTCACCGGTTATGTATAGGCCAAGCATCAGCATACGCGACACCCACGGATATAAAATGTCAAAACCCGTTTCCATAACGCTAAGCGGGTAGAACTTTTTAAAATCTTCACCGTCTGGATAGTCGAGCGTGGCGTACGGCCAAGAGCTGCTTGAGAACCAGGTATCAAACACATCCGGGTCACGATGGTAGGTTTTGCCGTCGACCTCTATAATTTCTTGCTCGACACGTTCGTCGTATACCCAATCGTCCGGATTATCGACATTTTGAAAAGCCGGAATCGGAATGCCCCAAGCGATCTGCCGCGAAATATTCCAGTCACGTAGATTCTGAAGATACGATATAAGCTGGTCTTTTTTTTGCTCCGGGTAGAAGGTAATTTTATTGGCTTTGAGTGCGGCTATCGCTGGCTTAACAAGCGGCTCCATGTCAACGAACCACTGTTCGCGCAACAAAGGTTCAATGACCGTATCGCACTTGTAGCAGTGACCTACATTGTGCGCGTAGTCCTCCGCTTTAAGTAACGCATTCGCTGTTTTTAGAGCGGTTGCCACTTGCTTTCGCGCTTCTTTAACCGTAAGGCCTCTGAACTCGTCAGGTGCCTCTGCGTTCAAACGACCTTCGTTGTCTATAACGGTTATCATTGGTAAGTCATGGCGTTTGCCTGCCTCAAAGTCGTTCGGATCGTGTGCTGGAGTTATTTTTACAGCTCCAGTGCCGAAGTCAGTTTCTACAAAGTCATCAGCGATAATCGGTATCTCTCGGTTGGTAAGCGGTAATCTAACTGTCTTGCCGACGTACTTCGCGTATCTTTTGTCTTTAGGATGTACGGCAACAGCAGTATCGCCAAATAACGTTTCAGGTCGAGTCGTAGCAACGATTAGTTCTCCTGAGCCATCGGTCAATTCGTAGCGGATATGCCATAACTTGCCGTGCTCTTCTTTGTAAGCCACCTCAATATCTGCAAAAGCCGTACCATGAAAAGTACAAAAATTTACGAGTCGCTCGCCTCTGTAAATAAGCCCTTCGTCCCACATCTTTTTGAAGGTGGCGTAGGCCCTAGTCACGATCTTTTTGTCGAGCGTAAAAGTGTAGCGTGACCAATCAACGCCAGCGCCTAGGCGACGAAACTGGCCTTCGTAATTTTCGCGGTTCTGGCCAACAAAATCCCATATCTGCGAATATAACTCTTCGCGGGTAAAATCAAACCGGCTCTTGCCTTCTTTGGCCAGCTGTCGTTCATATACAACTTGCGTTTCGAATCCTGCATGATCGGCGCCTGGCAACAAGAGAGCGCTCTCGCCCTTTAAGCGGTGAAAACGAACCAAAATATCTTCAACGGCTAATGTTAAGGCGTGACCAATATGCAAGTTACCATTGGCATTAGGCGGTGGGACCACGACCGAATAGCTCTTCCCTGCTTTACGTGGCTGGAAGGCTTGGGATTTCTCCCAAAGTGCATAAACATCGGCCTCATATTTTGACGGCTCGTACACCTTTGGTAACTTCATGTCGTGTTCCCTTTTGTGTTTAATATTAACAGATTACAGCATACCACTTTTCAGAGACATTTACCACCGCTCTACCAGCTCATTCTATAGTCTGAATCCCTGCCTCGATCTTGAGTGTTCTATTCGGCTGTCGCTATTCAGCCTATTTCCCTGCAAGTTAGCGTTCACGCGCGTAATCTCAAGGCAAAAGCCTCAGATCTTTTGCCTTGAGATTCGACTGCACTTTGCGTTAACTAACTTGCCTGAAAACAGACTGAGCGCTCGGTACAATTTCATGCAAACAACTCAACGGAAGTGCAGCCGGAAGACGAGACTCCCCGGCAGCGGCTGGCCGCGTGTGAACGGTCCTTGCAGGGAATTGTAGCGAAAAGTGACATTTGCAATAGGCTGAATAGCGACACCCAAAACTGCGACACGAGCAACTTACGGCGGCGGTTTTAAGGAAATTCACGTGAAAGCGCAAGTTGCCAATGCAAACAAGACTTTCGCGTGAAAAGCCTGCCTCGAAAAAACCTCAAATTGTAACTCACTTTTGTCTGTCTTTTTGGAAAATACAACTCGTCATTTTTAACCGAGTAATACCTTGGGTTTTTGTTTTTGACATCGCCAGAGTACACGCAGTTGCCCCAACGTTCAATAGCAATTTTCGTGTCAATCATCTCAAGAGAGGGAAGGGCGTTTATTTGACAGATGTGCTAATCTGTTAGATATAAGTGATCAAGGAGATCAATATGGCAAACGTACTAATGGGTAGGGAATTGGATGTTTGGAGCGCCCAAACCACTATGGACTGTTACTTGGGCTACGATCTGGTAGGCAAAATGGTTGACAATAGAGTGAATTGGTTAATTGAAGAACCATTTCTGAGCTATGCTCCTCAAATCGGGCATCTTATTCTGAACAATGACGAAGGGCGCTTTGCTCTTGGTTTTAGTTCAAAAAATAGTCCAGATGATACCTACAACCAAGCGAGCACGTGGGATGTTAACGCTATTGCAAGGCAAGTTCACGAGCGCCCAGTAGATACCTTAGACAAGGGTTCCGGGTTGCGCGTATATACTACGATCGAAGCAGCGATGGGCGAAAATGTTAGGCCACAAGGTTTGAATGTTTTAGCCGTCAAAATAGAAGACGATACAAGGATTCTTGATACGCGCGACGATTCACAGCAATCGTTGACCGGTAAAGCTAGTCGTATCGCTCTGCATGGCCGAAATATGCTCCAGAGCGTACTTTTTAAAGACGGCACTAAGCAAGTAATGCAGGCCGCAAATAGTACATATGACGCAGAAGGAGCGGACCTGGTGCTCATAAGCCAGCCGCCACGTCCGGCATCCAGGCAAGTAGTCAGATTGGCACGGAACCTTCCTCACACTCAGCCAGGCTGGATGTTGGTGCGTGATAATCCTGCAAAGTCAGTAACCGTAGAGCGCATCGGCACCGCGCAGCACTACTTTGAATCCTATAAATAAGTTGACCAAGCGCAATTATTTACATCGATAGATTCGGTGCAACTTCCAACGTAAACGGATCTGCCGGCTTAGCACCAAGGCTGGCCTTGAAGCAGCCAAGCGTCGCAATCATAGCGCCGTTATCGCCGCATAACTTCAGGTCGGTATATTCGATGGGGAAGGGAAGACGTTCTGCCAATTGCTGGCGAAGTTCGGTGTTGGCCGCCACGCCACCACCAATGACAACCGTTTTGGGCTGGAACTCTTCACAGGCTGTGATAACTTTATCCACAATGGTTTCGCACGCCACGCGTTGGAAGCTTGCTGCAATGTCGGCCTTCTGAGCCTCGTTTAATAGTCCAGGAAGGGCTGTAGAGGGCAACGAGTAGTCTTTGCCAACTTGTTCCTGCGCAAGCCGTAAAACAGCCGTTTTAAGCCCCGAAAAGCTAAAGTCATATTTGCCTTGCATACGCGCCTTCGGCAAATGAAAAGCCCGATCGTTACCTTCCAATGCTTTGCGTGCCACATTCACGCCGCCAGGGTAGGGGAGGCCGATAATCTTGGCAACCTTATCAAACGCTTCGCCGATGGCATCGTCCTGCGTTTGTCCAAGTAACGTGTAATAAAAGTGATCGCGCCATAACACTAACTGACTATGCCCACCACTGACAATCACGCCCAACATCGGAAATTCCGGCTGCTTGGAGGGCAGGGCATAGCCAGACAGATTAGTTTCGGTCAAAAAGTTGACGTAAATATGCCCCTCAACATGATTAACTGCGTACAAAGGTTTTTTCTTAACGATGGCCAGCGTACGCGCTGCCAGAACGCCGATAAGTAAACTGCCTAGCAGCCCTGCGCCGTACGTAACAGCGATAGCGTCGATGTCGTCCCACGTGCAGCCAGCATCACTCAGCGCCTGTGTAATCACTGGAATAATAGCTTCGATGTGGCTGCGTGCGGCAATCTCGGGAATAACACCACCATATTTAGCGTGTAAATCCATGCTGCTAGAGACCACGTTGCTGAGCAGTTTTTTGCCATCACGAACAACCGCCACCGCGGTTTCGTCGCAACTCGATTCGATACCCAGCACTGTCATGATTTCCAGCATAGCATATCTTCCGAAAAGCTTATGTACTGAAAAGTCGCCAAAACAGCAAAATAATGGAATGATTATTGACAAAAATAAGCGTTTATGCTTCAATGAACGTATAACAACATAAAAACACAAAAATTCTAAAGCTTATAAAAGGAATGACATCCAATGAGTGAACAACTACCTGGCACACTAAATGCTACACAAGCCGAATTTGATGTGCTCCAACAGCAGCACGAAAGTGAACTTAATAGGCGGCGCGACGAACAGCTTGCCTACGATGAACAGAATTTCCGCCTTGAACAAGAAGAAGCAAGGCAAAAGTTCGACGAACGACAAAGAGCACAGCAAGTAGCGGGCGCAGATGCACGTCAGCAAGAGTTGAACGCTAAAAGCGAGCACCTAAGAGAGCTTAATGATGCAGCCGAGTTGCGCATCTTCGGTTCCGGCAGTCACACATATCACGACCCTAAAACAGGCGCAGTCATTGCTAGCCCAGACAAGCCTATGATCGGCAAGATTGAAGAAATGCGCCGCAATCCTCGCTACAAGCATGCCGGTGCGGAAACGTACAAAGATATGATTACCTCATTGACAGACAACGGCTTTGAGCTAGCGCAAGCTGAACTTATCGCCAATAGGACGCTTGGAAGTCAGGATCGTATAGCAAGATTAACGGCTAATTACATAAAGCTAGGTGACAATCCGAAGGACGCTCACCATAAGGCAGCCGAACTTCTAAAAGCCGAAAACCACGAATTTGCTTCAACTCTTCGTAACGAAGGCATTATGAGCATAGAGCAGTATGCCGAGCATTATGGTAAACAACCTCCAAAGGTTGTACTGCATCAAGAGCAGGAGAGGACAGATAAGCAAATAGCTCAGAATGACCTCATCGCCAGTGAGTTGAAGGCAAATGAAGAGCGCTTTAGCGAGATGACCAAGCGCCTGATTACCCAGGGCAAGAGCGGTGAAGATGCTGCTGCAGTTGCTAGGGGTAATATCGATAAGCGTAACAAACAGTTTGAACAAATTGTGCGTGACAACGGCATTACGACTCGTGAGGAATACAGGCAGTTTATGGATGCAAAGAAGCCTGTAAGGACTCCAAAAGTCGAAACTACACCTCCGACTCCTGAGCCAGAACCAGAGACACCCACTGGACCAACCGAACCAGAAACACCTCATGAGCCAGAACAGCCCGAACCAGAACCCGAGCCCAAGCCAACCAGGCCTAAAGCGCCTAAATCGCCCGAAGGCTGGGATGACTTGGATGAACCGCCGCAACCACGAGACCCAGACCAAATACCTCGACCCGTAGTTCCCGCTTCGGCTGAACCAGACGCCGATCCAGGTATCTATAAGAACATTAATCAACCAGAACATCCTACTCCACAAGAACGTCGTGGGACCCTGGCGGGTACGATAGGAAATGCCACCTGGAAATGGCTACGTGGTCATGATGAACATGGAAATACTACTCGTGTCGGTGGCGTCGGGAAAGCTATCAAAGATGCAGTTAGACAGTACAACGAAGACAAGGGTAAGACTCCAAAACAAGCCGAACAAGCTGCCGAAACAGTTGCAGCCATGACCGGTACAGTTATGAGCGAAACCGTTGAACCTGTACAAGGTTCTGACGAAGCATTTGACTACACGCAGCTTAGCAAGGATGACTTGCGACGCGTAAACCTGAAGTCATTAAGCTCTGAAGATTTCGCCGCAGCACAATCGGCTATGGATCTTAAGGGCGTGTTGCCGACTCGCGTTCAACAGAAGGAAATGAATAGGCGGGCTAGGATTGAGCGGCAGGAAGCGAATAGACAAGAGAAGCTTGCGCGGAAAGCACGTAAAAACCAACCCGCAGAACAAAACCAACCACCAGAACCTATCGCTGAAGCTACTCCAGTAAATCCTGAAGAGAATCCCTATAACGTCTATTCTCCTCAAGAATTAAGCGATATCAGGGTTTCAGACTTAGGGCCAGAAGAATTTAAGGACTATGTAGCTGCTGTCGACCGAGCAGAACAAAGCGGAAAAGTAATATCAGGTTTTGCCTTAGCCGAGGTTGCTGGTCGCCGGATGAGCAATGCAACAGATAGCGCGACTGTCGAAAAAGTTTACAAGGGAATTATTGGCGATGAACGCCTAAGTGAAGATGACCGTAGCTGGCTAGCTGCCCGCTATAAAGACAATCTAGAGTATGCACGCCAATTCGAGAATCAACAACCAGTTCCGGTTTCTGAAGTATCGACTCCGTCCAAGACTCCAGAACGGACCCTGACAGATGACCTTTTAGGCGAAGGCACAACGCCTCCTACGCCAGTCGCTGACACTCACCCCGAGACTTATATCCCACTTCCATCGGAAAGAATGAAGATGGGTCCTAAAGAGTACGGTGACTTTGTAGAGTCCCTGTCAGATGACGGACTTGCGAGACTATTCAATAATGTACAGTCGCCCCTAGAATTTAAGGATCTGCAGGAACTAACACAAAATCGTCTCAACTCAGCTCCACCTAACTCACTGCTTGACGCGGCTTACCAAAACGCTAGAGACTACTTTACTGCTAGAGACTACTTTGTCGGAGAATCCGACGAACAAAAATAAAAAATTAGTCGCTTAGTATGCCATACGACCTCTAGCCCTAAAAAGCCAGAGGTCGTATACTTTATATATGCGAACACTTGTTAAAAAATTTATTCCTAGAAAGTTATTCCGGCGGATTGAGCCATTTGGCCATCTGTGCGAGGCGATTTTATTAAACACATTGGCTGGTTTTCCCAGCCGTAACCTGAAAGTTATCGGTGTAACTGGCACCAACGGAAAAACCACCACAGCCTTTATGATCCACCGTATGCTTCAGAATGCTGGCTACAAAACCGGTCTGATGACCACCGTGGCCTATGGCATTGGCGAAGACATTAAACCGCAGATGACACACATGACAACCTCTAGTGTGCCGGTGTTACTTAAGCGCTTCAAAGCTATGAAAGAAGCTAAAGTGGATTGGCTGGTGCTGGAAACAACTAGCCATGCGCTAGCACAGCACCGCGTGTGGAGCGTGCCGTACAGCGTGTCGGTGCTAACTAACATCACGCACGAACACGTTAACTACCACGGTACGTTTGAACGCTACGTGGCTGCCAAGCGTATGATGTTTACTCAAACCAACCTGAACCGTCGCGGTTTACGCACTGGCATTATTAACGGCGATGATCCTAATGCCAGCGTGTTTGCGCAAGCGATCGATAAACCTATTTTGTACGGCGTAGACAACGCCAGTTTGCGTGCCACCAGCATTAAGCTTAAACCAACGGGCATCGAATATGATGCGGTTCACGGCGACCAAACATATCACATCACCAGCAAATTACCCGGCAGCTTTAACCTGTACAACTCGCTGGCAGCGGTAGGGGTTGGCGAGGTGCTAGGACTTACGAAGGAGCAGATTGAGCAAGGCATTGCCGCACTAGAAGGCGTGGAAGGCCGTATGACGCATATTGACGAAGGCCAAGATTTTAGTGTGATTGTCGATTACGCCCACACGCCGGACAGTTTCGAAAAATTGTTTGCCGATATGAGGCCTGTGGTGAAGGGCAGGCTGATTGTTTTGTTTGGCTCTTTAGGCGGCGGTGATGAGACGAAACGGGCTATTCAGGGTGAACTCGCCGGTACGTATGCCGACGACGTCATTGTGACCGAAGAAGATAACCGCACAGAAGATCCCGCGCGCATCATGACCATGATTGCCGAAGGTGTGGAGCGCAAAGGCAAAGAGCGGGACAAAGACCTGTTTATTATCCCGAGTCGCCGTGAAGCGATTCGCTTTGTCATGCTACGAGCCAAAAAGAACGATACGGTATTGCTGTTAGGCAAAGGCCACGAAAAGACCATCGAAGACGCCAACGGCGCTCACCCATGGAATGAAATCGAGGAAGCGCACGCTGCTTTAAGGATGATGTTATCTAAAGCTAAAATCCTTCACCCTAAAAACAAGAAAAAGTAACTATGATATTCAGTCATACTGAGGAGCATGACATTGACTTTATAGTGCTTTTTATGTATAATATAAGTTAGTTGAAGAAAGATAAAAAATGACCTGGTCTACACTAATCGAACAATACAATTCAGTGCCAACCACCCACGAATTACGTCCTGGCGAGGAGGATGTACTGCAATATCTGAACGGCGAGCATGAATTCTTGGCCATTAAAGATCAGAAGCCTTACGGTGCTTTGGATGTTACTGTAGGTGAAACAGAGCCGGAAGTATTTTGCTTTACGCCTGTGGAACAAAATCAGGAGTACACTACTTTTATTCTTCCAGAGGAGACAATTGCCTTGCGAGCTGCTATTTTTGGAACGAATTATCGAAATAGTGCGCAGCTAGTAAGTGTATTTCATAATATAGGTGGAGCAGTCAGTGAGCTATCACGGCAGGTCGAAGTACCTGATCTTACGTTGGACGACTTTGCTATCTCACGAAGGACCGGTCAACTCTATGTTGTGCCTCCTGTCCATTTCAAACCTCTTATGGTAGAGAGTGAAAAAGACGCAGAACAAGCACTTGTCCATTCTTTCTCCCAAGCACTCCGATTTTGGACGCCAGAAAGTCGGGAAGAACTCTTAAGCAACATAGCTAGTGGGTTTGAGGATGAGCGAAAATAGACTCCTTTCAGAAGGCTACGTCAATGACATTAGGGCCTCTGTTGGGTATTTTGAGCCCGATCCTTATTTAGTATTAGGTGAGAGCGACTCAATGCACGGCGTTATGTTTGGTGTCATGCCGGAGCTTGGTCAAGTCGCCATTAAACCATTTCAACGCTTAGGAAAAGCTCAAGCGGAGGAACATAATTTACGCAACGTTGCTGAAAGAGGGTTTGATGCGCTAGAGCCAATAACGGTTGCAAGCGGCGGTCTCGCCTCCTACTTGATTACAGAACGACGTAAGGGTTTGCGACACCTTGGACAGATGGACTGGTCCACTGATGTGGCTTCAAAAAGATTGTCGAATGTTTTAGTACCCGCGCTTGGAGTTGCAGCACAAACTGCCGCAGACTGGCACAGTGCAAAAATTACCCATGGCGATATGCAAATTAAGAACATGGCCTATGATGTGCATGGTAACTCTGTTTATATAGACGCCGAGAAAACTGCTATAGGCACCTCACTACCATCACATCTTACCCAGCTTGCCCATAAAGATCTGGGTATGCTGACTTCTTCTGTCTTGCACAGTAGTAGAGGCTTTCTCCATGATAAATCGCCTAGCTATCGTGTAGGGGTGGTGACCGAAAGTTTTATCGATCCTTACCTGGATGCGGCCAAACCGGAGCAGTTTGCTCTGAGTCCTGAGGTTAGAAGAAAAGCCATAGTAGATTGGCTAACGGCGTATGTGAACACTAGGGGAAGTATGCCGACCTTTACTATATCTGGCCTGGAAGCTCCCCGTGCAAGGCCCAAAGCGGCTGCCTAACCGCAAGTTGATGCTTGACAGGGGTTGGCAAGCTTTACTATAGTGAGTGGTGACGAGTTAGCACTCTAATACTGAAAGTGCTAACTCTCTTCGTTAGCTTATCTATAACAGGGAGGATCATCAATTATGAACGTAAGAGTACACCCTCGTGCTGGATATGTCGTGGTTCAAGCGGAAGAAGCTCAATCTAAAACAGCCAGCGGTTTGTATTTGCCAGGCGGCGCTGCCGAAAAACCAAAGGTAGCCAAGGTAGTTGCTGTTGGTGCTGGCGTCGTTGATGTCGCAGCAGGCGACCGCATCTTATACAAAAATGAGTACGAAGCAACTAATGTGAAGGTTGACAGCGAATCGTACATCGTCGTATTCGAACAAAACATTATTGCAACGGTTAAATAGGTAGGAGACAAAAATGGCTAAGAAAGTTTTTTATGATGATGACGCTCGCCGCCGCGTGCTGGCTGGCGCTCAAATTTTATACGACGCGGTAAAAACTACTATGGGTCCTAAAGGCCGCAACGTTGTTATTAGTAAAAGTTTTGGCGCACCAACGGTAACGCACGATGGCGTGACGGTTGCCAAGGGTGTTGAGATTAGTGATGTTGATGACGAAACGCTTGGCTACAAGGTTGGTGCCGAGCTGATCAAACAAGCCGCTTCTAAGATGAATGATGTTGCCGGTGACGGCACAACTACCGTTACGGTCCTGACGTACAACATTTTGTACGAAGCTAACAAACTTATTGCTGCCGGGCACAATCCAATGCTGCTACGCAAAGGGCTTGAACTGGCCACTGCGGATGTACTCGAGAAGCTTGACCGTCTGCGCGAAGATATCGCTGCTAACAAGAAGCGTATTGCCGAAGTCGCGACTATTTCGGCCGGTGACGCTACCATCGGTGAGTTGATCGCTGGTGTTATGGATAAGGTTGGCCGCGAAGGTGTGGTGACTGTCGAAGAAGGTCAGGGGCTGCAGCTGGAAAGTGAAGTTGTCGAAGGCTTTACCTTTGATCGCGGCTTCGTCAGCTCATACATGGTGACAGACACGGCGCGTTTAGAGGCAGTGTACGACAAGCCAGCGGTTATCGTGACCGACAAAAAGATCGGTTCTATCCAGGAATTTTTGCCTATTCTTGAAAAACTTGCGCAGACCGGCAAGAAAGATCTTGTTCTGATTGCTGAAGACGTTGAAGGTGAGGCTTTGGCGACCTTGATCTTGAACCGCTTGAAGGGCGTGTTTAATACGGTTGCTGTTAAGGCGCCTGCGTTTGGCGATCGTCGCAAAGAGATTCTTGAAGATATTGCTATTTTGACTGGCGCTACGGTTATTGGCGATGAGCGTGGGGATACCTTTGAGGATGCCGAGCTTAACATGATTGGTTCTGCTCGCCGCATCATTGTCGGTAAAGACGAAACAACCATTATTGAAGGCGGTGGTACGGCTGCGGCTTTGCAAGCTCGTATTAAGGAGATTAATGCCCAGATCAAAGCTACGACGACTAATGAATATGACCGCGAACAGCTCGAAAATCGCCGTGCCGCGCTATCCGGCAAAGTTGCTGTTATTAAAGTTGGTGGCGCCACCGAGACTGAGATCGAAGAAAAGAAATATCGTGTTGACGACGCTGTCGCCGCCGTTAAAGCTGCACTCGCCGAAGGTATCGTGCCTGGTGGTGGCGTGACTCTGGTTAACTTGTCAGCAACCATTACTGCCGGTTCAAGTGACGACGAAGATGCCGCAACCATTGCCGCTGGTAAGATGTTGCTTAAACGAGCATTGGAGCAACCGTTCCGTATCTTGCTTACTAACGCTGGTCTTAACGCCGATGAATGGCTGCCGCAAGTTAAAGCAGCTAAGCCTGGTCATGGTGTGAATGTAAATGACCCTATAAAATTAGTTGACATGAAGGCTGTAGGCGTCGTTGACCCGGCCCGAGTTACTAAAGAGGCATTACTTCATGCGACCTCGATCGCTGGCACGAGTATGACCATGGGTGCGCTTGTTGTAGAAGTGCCCGAAGAAAAGAGCGCTGCTGCCGGAGCGGCGGATATGGGTGGAATGGGAATGATGGGGTAATGAGAAAAACCTAGGTTTTTCTCATCGCTATCGCTGCTCTTTTCCTGCATAAGATAACCGGACTTTGGAATGAATCCAAAGTCCGGTTTATTTTTTAGGATGTAAAAAAACCACCCCAAAGTCTAGTTTATTTCCGGGGACGAGAGAGTAGACTTAAAACTCTCTAACTTCAGAATGGATGTCTAAATATTGCGCAAACAAGAAGGGACGGTTAAGATACTTTGCGGCCGCCGTAAGAACCTACGCCATAGCCCAGAGGAGAATTGGTTTTGTGTAGCGGATTTTCTTTGCCAAGTAATTTCAAAATAGTTGAAAAACCTAAAATACTTGCAAAACCAAAACCAACGGTTGCAAGAAATTCCTTGCGCGTCATCTCCTTTTGTAATAACTCTTGTAGTTTTACCATGTTTATTTACCCTGTTTATTTTTAAAGTAAGCTTTAGCGATATTGTAGGACAGGCTACCTCAAACTGTCAACTTTAGCTAGGGTACGACTACCTTAGGATACAAATGATCGGCGGCCAAAATCGTTCATATATCGATTGGGCCGTTGTGGTCGTAAGGATGTTTGCACAGGTTGTAGCGGCTGGAGTTGCGTTGCCTGCAAGGTCTGGAGTACGGGCATGGTAGCTGGCTTTTTAGGTTGGGATAAAATTGACGTAGTTGCAGACGTATCCACGGCATCGCCCCATTCTTGCTGGGCTTTTTGAAAACGAGCAAGACGAGTGGCTTGCTTTTCCTGATCCTTCTTGATAAGCTCGGCAATTTTTGGTGACTGGCGGCGACTTCGATTGCTCAGCCAAATGATACCGACAGTTACGTCATACATAACAATAATTGGCAAGCTAAATACGAGCTGGTTGCGAACGTCTGGCGTGGGGCTGATGATAGCGCCAACAATTAACGACAGAACGATCAGCCAACGTTGCTGTTTGAGTAATTTTTTTGGCGGCAAAGGCTTGATTCTGTTTATAAGAATCAGAATAAGAGGAATCTGGAAAAGAAGTGCTGTTCCTAATAGATAGGTCATGACAAACGACATATACGACTGAATACTAATCAGCGCCTCAATTTGCTTGGTAGTAGAAAAGCCTTGCAATAGAAAGTGCATCGCAGCTGGCAAGCCAAGAATGTATCCAAAAATAATACCACTCGCCGCCATAACGCTGGACCATAGCGTAGCTAGTGCCAAAAAACGCTTTGTTTCGTGGTTAAGCAATGGGTTAATGTAGCGTAATATGTGATACACGATGACGGGGATACTTATGGCGATACCGGTGTATAAACAGATACGAAACTGAAAATCAAAACCGCCGCCAGGTGAAGTATAAATGAATTGCTGATTTCCGGCAGGCTTTAATAATAATGCCGTAAGTTGCTTTTGCACCGCATAACCAAACGCAGAAAAAATACCCACCGAAACAGCAACGTAAAACAAACGCCGCCGAAGCTCATATATATGAGCTATAAAGGGAAGTGTTTCGGGCCGCGCCAGCCTATTATGAAGTTGTCTTTGAGCGCGTTTCGTCGTTGGTTTGCTTTTGGCTCGTCTCATCATCATTCAAACCTTTCCGAATTTCGCGCATAGATCCACCAATACTACGAGATAGCTCGGGTAGCTTGCGACCACCGAACAAGAGCAACACTATTAAAAGAATGAGTAATAATTCTGGTGCGCCGAGACCCAAAAATCCAAATTGGTTAAACATAATTCCTCGCTTAATGGCTTACCATTGCCTACCTCCTTATGATATCATAAGCGTAATAGCAAATTAAAGAGATTTTGCCACTGTGAAGTATGTCTATTTTGCGCAAGCCTACGGCCAAAACGCCTACGGCGCCTGTGATTATCAAACCGCAACTTCTTGCGGGACAAGCAGCGGTGCGGGTACTTCCGGTTCGGGCAGTTTGGTTAACACCGGTTTGGCTGTCGCCACGATCGTAGCTCTGGCCTGTCTTATTATTTGCATAAGTATCGTTGTCCGTGTATGGAAGCGTGCTAAATCCAAAGAACAAAACCTCGAACGTCAAGAAGTAACCATTGACGAAGAAGAATCCGATCACCGTCCGCAGTAGTCGGCAGATATATCGTATTTGACAAAACAAAGGTACAAGTTTACTGTAATTGACGTAAGCTTTATATTATGGTAGCATTTTTTGCATAAGCTAAAGTAAAGAAACAGGCCTACAAAATGAGCGAACTCTTTGGTCATGGTATGCCTCTTGTAGAATCAGTTGGGGTAGAAGACAGTGTAACGACGCAGCTTCTGTTGAATCCAGAAGTCCAGCAAGGTCTAGCAAGAGTAGACGAGAAGATAGACGACTACGCGCAACAACTAAAAAGTAGCGAAGAGATGCCCGTGGAGCGGATCTTCGACGGCGCGACACCGGACGGTCTGGGCATATCTATTGTAAAAGCGGGGCCTATAGACAAAGCTGATTTTTCGATTTTTACATACTCCCTGGATGCTATCGCGGATCCCGAGCTAACCGATAATCTTGAGCCAAGGGAAACAACCGTAGCTGCTAGAAATATTAGCAGCACGCGCATTGTCTTTGCCAAACCGGGAGAAAAGTTTACGCTATCCGTTGATGATCTATGTAGGGCGAAAGAGTTGAAAGACCAGGACCCGAAGGCTTTTAGTAAACTTACGGATGAGATCAGCCGCCAAATATATGCGCACGATAGACAAACACTCGTCGTAACAAAGGGAAAGATTACTACCGTTACGCTCGACGGCGTCTCTGTTAAGAATTTCGAATGGCACACTTTTGGTGATCGCAGGCGTGCAGTTATCGAGCAGGCGATAAAGCCAATCGAGGAAGCTCGAAAAAGGCTGGCGGCTACCGGCCGCTTTCATGAACAGCGCGATGCGCTTCTTCATCGGAGCCAAAGCATGAGAAAAGCAATGAGTCAAAATCCCGAAACCGTAGTTAGGGCAACCGACGAGTTCGTTTTTGACCCGGTTAAGGCTGAGTATATGGCTGACGCAATGAACAAGGTTAGAGCAGGCAGGCGCGGCAAGGCTGCAGTTAAAGCGGCGGCTGAGTACGACGAAGATCCTGCGGGCATAAGACCGCCACGAAAGGGTCTGTTCCGCCGGAGTTAGTATCGAAGTAGTAAGGGTATATCGTTCCGCCGTAATATGGTAGTCTTTTTAGGATATAGCAATAAATAAGGAGGCAGGCATGAGTGAATGTGCTGGCGGTATACCTCTTATTGAATCGGTTACCGTAGAAGATAGCCTGGCGACGCAACTTCTTAATGACTACGAAATACGGCAAGGCTTAGATAGAATAGATTACAGACTGGCCGATTACCATCGGGAACTCGAAGAGGAAGGCAACAAAGTCCAGCGAACTTTCGAGGGTGTGACCGAAGAGGGTCTGGTTATAGCTATTGCAGAAGTAATAAAGCCGGACCTGTCTTGCGACTTCTCGATTTTTACTTACCCACTTGATGCCGTCAAAGAGGTGGAATTTACTGATGCGCTTGTTCCGAGAGAGGCGGCGGTAGTGACTAGAAGCGTTGGTAGTACAGTAGTTGCGTTGGCTAAAACTGGGGAAAGATTTACGGCAACGTCTGACGATTTAGAAAAAGCCCAAAAAGCTGGTCTCAAGCGACGTAATCCGCCCGCTTTCCAGCGTCTTGTTGAAGAAGTAAAAGTGCAGATGTTTGGCCCAGGTGTAGATAAACTTACCATACCCAAAAGGTTGACATCTTGCGCTAGATGGAACGGCGAGGAGGTTAGAAGTTTGGACTGGCATGCGTTTGGCAACCGCAGACGCGCCGTTATAAGGCGGGTGATAGATCCGCTTGTACGGGCTGAAAGCGACCTTAACCATCCGGCCAGAACCCGTGAAGACCCCTCTCGAGAGTATCGGAATATGCTTTTTAGACGGAGTCAGCAAACAAAGGCTATAATGCTCGAAAATCCCGCGACTATCGACAGGGCAACTGACCAATTCGTTTTTGACCCGGTTAAGGCTGAATATATGGCTGACGCAATGAACAAGGTCGCAATGGGTGACTGGAGCAAGGCAGCGCTTAGGGCTGCAGCTGAATATGATGCCGATCCTGCCGGCGTGAAATTGCCACGTAAAGGCCTATCTGATCGCACTAATGCAATATGACATTGCTAGCAAGGGAATTTGCCCAAAGCAGCAACCCAACACTTGCTAGCAGTAATGCTAGCAGAATCCAAAAACGGATTTTTTCAGTCATTACTTAATCTCCGTTTCTGGTTTGGCAACAACTACTAGTCGATCCTTTGGCAACCAAAGAGGGGTACAGGTGTAAATGGTAATTTCAGGATCAGCCGTTTGGGCTTCCACGGCCAGATCGTTTGGCTTTACTTGCACAACATTGCTTACCTTGTATAGGTACTTTTTGCCGTTCCAGGTCAGCCCGATTTCGTCGCCCACATGGACTTTGTCGAGATAATATAAAACCCCGTGCGGATTAGTGTAGGTGAAGCGATGTCCAACAAACACCGTGTTGCCGCCTTTGTCCGGAGTGCTGGTATAGGGCAAATGCCACAAGCCTTTGCGTAGGGTGGACATGTCTTTACCCTCATTTACGGCTTCGTCAAAAAGCATGACTGGAATAATGAGCCGGTTTTCGGCCAGGGGCGCCGAAGTTGGACCGGGCTGTGAACGGATAGTCTCAGTTAATTGCTGTGTACGCGATGTATGATTCTTCTGGAACCAAAACAAGACATTTGAAGCAAACGGCAACAAAATAATATAACCATTGACCAAAATAATGGCTACAAGAAGTGCCGTATTGATACGCGAAAGCTTCACTTCTTTATAATACACGCCGGTGCATTACAGGCCGAACTAGACGGTTGCTTGAGTAGAGTCGTTATGTGTGAAGTAGTTGATTTCATTCACGATGTCGAGCAAAGCTTGCGCACGTGCTTTTTCATCAGTAATTTGTTGGGCTGCTTCGTATGCATTTTGAATAAGCGCATGGTTGTCGGCGGCCTGAATCATCATCATGGTTGTGCGGAATTTTTCTTCCGGACTTTGTTCCAGGTGACCAACGAGCGGTGTTAGTTGTTGCAAAGCCTGCTGTTTAATATCGAGCAACTGGTCGGTGTTAACCGGCGTAGTTGGCTCAACAGCATCGGCAGCACTGCTGACTGGAGCGGCCTGTGTTACGGCAGGTGCGCCAATATTTGGCAATGTAACTGCTGGCGTAGCTGCGGGAGCAGGGACGTCGTCGATGAAATCACCAGCGTCGCCGTCCATTGGTGGCGCGCTTACCACTTGTTGTTGATCATCGTTCGACAAAGCACCATCGGCAGCAGGCGCAGGCTGGATTCCGTCGTCGTGATGTTGTTGATCATTGTGCCCAAACATAAAATTCCCCCACTTAGTTATGGCCTATTAGCTTATAATACTGACATGCCTCTAAAAGCACAAGGAGTATAAGCGATGTTAGATGATCTTAAGCTGATACATGAAAAAGACAGGCTGGATGTTATAGGTTTGGCCGGTAAGCAGTGGCAGCAACTACTGCATACTTTTGAGCTGCACGGCAAAGCTACGTTTGGTGAAATTCACAACGTAGCCTTTGCGGCGATGGGCGGTTCGGCTTTGTCGGCTTTGCTGCTGCACACCTGGCCAAAACTCAATCTGCCGTTTGAAGTAGTACGCGATTACAATCTGCCGGCGTACGTTGGACCTAATACGCTGGTTATTGCCTCGAGCTATTCTGGTAATACCGAAGAGACTTTGAGTGCGTTGGCTGAGGCCGAAAACAAGGGTGCGCAGATTGCGGTCATTAGTGGCGGCGGCAAACTTGAAGAAATTGCTAAAGAGAAGGGATATTTGTTTGCCGAAATTCCTAAGACCGAGCAACCGCGTTATGCAGTGCTGTATAACTTTAAGGCGTTGCTGGAAATCTTAGAAACAGCTGGGTTGCTCGTGCATGCCGATTACGCTAATGAATTGGAAAACGCTGCGCATTTCCTCGAGAAAGCTTCGGCCGCTTGGGCGGTAGATGTGCCGACCGCCCAAAATCCGACTAAGCAATTAGCTCAGGAAGTGGTTGGAAAATCGGCAGTCATTTATGGTGGACCTAAGATGTTTCCGGCCGCGTACAAATGGAAAATTAGTTTTAACGAAAACGCCAAGCATGTAGCCTGGGTGAATCAAATCCCGGAATTTAACCACAATGAATTTATTGGTTGGAGCAAGCAGCCGATAGACAAACCGTACGCCGTGATTGATCTGCGCAGTAACTTGGAGCATGAACGCGTGCAAAAACGTTTTGAAGTAACGGCGCGTTTGCTTTCAGGCATGCGACCCGAACCGCATGTTGTGCAAGCCGAAGGAGAAACGCTGCTTGAACAATTATTGTGGATGGCAGTGTACGGTGATTTTGTAACCTTGTATCTGGCGATTTTGCATGGACTTGATCCGGCGCCGGTTGACTTGGTCGAGAAGTTCAAAACAGAAATGAATAATTAGACATTGTTGGTTTGTAAATAATATTTTATAATAGCTCCCATGAAGTTTGTTCTCCGCGAGTCAGTTCACTCCGGTACTGGCGCCAAAAGTACAGCATGGTACCCCGAATCCCTAGAAAACTGCCAGCAGGGTGAACACGCCGAGATTGACGTTGGTAGTGAGAAGAGATTGGTGCTAGCGAAACTGATGGACTTAGTCCGGATTTTTACCGAGCAACACGAAGAGCGCATTGAGTTGGGGCATGATTGTTTTGTCTTTGCTTTTGCTTGGCAGTGTGGCGGAACGATGTCTAAGGTTGATTTTAGCCGAAAAAGGGTTGGTATGCGTGCCTTCGAGGCCAGAAGCCAAGAAGGCAATCCTGCTTCAATGGGAAGTGTTTCGCCAGGCGAAATTGTCTTGACAGACTCGGCTAGACAAAACTCGTCAGATTTTTTGAGGCAGTCTTTGTCTCATTTTTTGGTGCGTGCCACTGTTGACGATGGTGAATCGCTGTATGCGTCAAAAATGGGCACAGGCGGCGTAACATTAATGACGCTAGAGCAGAGCCTGGCATTCTACCCGGCACAAACGCTAGGTATTGTGCAGGGTCTTTATGAGTTACCCGAGGAGAGCGAGCATGATTTGGCATTTGGAACTGGTCAAACTCCTCCAGCGTACATGCAGCAGGAAATGTTATCATACAACCACTATGCGAATTTTAGTTGTGGAAGACGAAGTTAAAATTGCCAAAAGTCTGGAAAAAGGTTTGACCAGTGAAGGCTACATTGTAGATATTGCTTACGATGGCGACAGCGCCGAGACGCTGGCTAGTAGTAACGCCTACGATTTAATCTTGCTGGACTGGATGATTCCGGGCAAACATGACGGTCCAGGGCTGGTGCAGCTATGGCGGAGTAGTGGCGAACAAGCGCCGATTCTGATGCTGACCGCGCGCACGACCATCGGCGATAAGGTTGAAGGCCTCGATGCTGGTGCCGATGATTACCTGCCAAAGCCATTTTCGTTCGATGAACTGTTGGCACGAGTGCGGGCATTGTTGCGCCGCCCAAAAGCGCATAGTGGCAATATATTGCAAACCGGTGATCTTAGCCTGGATGTTGTCTCCAAGGTGATCACTATAGGTGACAAGGAAGTGCATCTGACCGCCAAAGAATTTCAACTACTGGAATATTTGCTGCGGCATAAGGGAGAAGTGGTTAGCAAAGACCAATTGCTCGACCACGTATGGGAAGACGAAGAGCGTGTGCAACACAACACAGTCGAGACTTTTATTGCTAACGTGCGCAAAAAAATCGGCGGCCATGACAGCATAATCCAAACGGTCAGAGGATATGGCTACAAGGTGGACTGACCGCATCAATCTGTTTCGTTCGGCGCGTTTGCAGCTGACGTTATTCTATTTGGGTGTGATTGTAATGTTCAATTTGGTGGTTACGTTAAGCGCGCGCGTCTATGTTGAACACGAATTTTTAGCCTCTAACACCGTGCAGCGTAGTGAAGTGCGTGAATGGGTGACGCACTTTTTGAGTACCTTACCGGCTCGAACAGACACTGTCGTAGAGGATATTCTGGATCAGCAAACCCAAGTCGTACGTGACCATTTGAATGAAGGCCTACTGGTTATTAATGTATATGCGCTGGTGGTTGGCGGCCTGCTTAGCTACTGGTTTGCTGGTCGGGCTTTGAAGCCGCTGGAAAAAGCCCACGAGGCTCAGGTGCGTTTTACGACCGATGCCAGCCATGAGTTGCGCACGCCACTTGCTAACATGCGCCTGGAAAACGAAGTCTTTTTGCGGCAAAAACATTTTACGGAAACCGAAGGCCGCGAACAAATCGAAAGTAATCTTGAGGAAATTCAGCGCCTTGAGCGTTTATCAAACAATTTACTCGCATTACATCAGTATGGTCATACAGCATTGCACCGAACACCGACGGCGGTTAAAACGGTAGTGGATACCGCAGTCGCTTCTATTAAAAATAACGCCAAAGCTAAGCAGGTAACGATTACGACTGATATAAAACCTCTCACCGTGCGTGCTCACCGCGATAGCCTGGTGCAGCTAATGGATATTCTGCTCGACAACGCTTTGAAGTATGGCTATAAAGGCGGCGAAGTGAAGGTGGTTGGTGTTAAGCGAGGTAGCCGCTATCTGTTATCGGTGCAGGATAAAGGGCCGGGAATAGCGCCGCGAGATATCTCGCACATTTTTGACCGCTTATACCGAGGCGATAAAGCGCGGTCAACGCAGGTTGCTGGTTATGGCCTGGGGCTGGCGCTCGCCAAAGAAATTGCACAAGCTAATGGTGCTACTATTTTGGCTCGTAACATCGCAACTGGTGGCGCGGCCTTTGAATTGCTGCTTGAAATTGTCCCCTAAAAACAAGAGTTGGTATAATAAGAATATGAAGCGGCTTTATTTCTCTGCCCGTGCAAGGTTGGGTTTGGCGCTCGGAGCAGCTAGTCTGCTGAGTGCCGGCCTGTACCTTACTGGGGCGTGGGGTATTCACCAGCAGGATTACGCCTACATGATTTGGAATCTATTTCTAGCCTGGGTGCCGTTGGTCATTACTCTGCTGCTGGAACGGACATTGCATCGCAAACTCTGGTCAAGCTGGCCGGCGCTCGGTTTGACGGTGCTGTGGCTCGTTTTTTTGCCCAATACGTTTTATATGGTCACCGATTATATTCATGTACGCGAATTGAGCCAATCCAATTTGCTCAGCGGCCTCACGATGTTCACATCGTTTATTTTCTTAGGTGTTATTTTGGGATTTTTGTGTACGTACATAGTGCATATCGAACTTAAAAAACGTATTCGCGAGCGTTCAGCGTATCTGCTCATTACACTTGTCTTATTTTTGTGCAGCTTTGCGATGTACATGGGACGTGAGCTGCGCTGGAACACCTGGGATATTGTGACGCAACCTTTCGCCTTGTTGTTTGATATAACAGATCGGCTCATGCATCCATTGCAACATCCCGCGATGTATACCGTAACTTTGGGCTTCTTTGTATTTTTGATCGGGTTATATCTGGTTTTGTGGAACATGGCTCGGGCGATTCGGCAACAACCCGACGCTTAACGGGCGTTCGAAAACTTATCCTACCCTGATTCGCCTCCTCTGTTATAATGGGTGCATGAATACACTAACTTCCACGCTCAAGAGCGTTATTCAGGACGCATACGACATCGACGTAGCACCTGAGCTGACGCGCACTGCCGAGCAATTCGGCGACTACGCTACCAATATTGCAATGCAATTGGCTGGCCGTACTCGTCGTAATCCGCGTGAAATTGCCGGGGAGTTAGCGCAGGCACTACAAGAACGTCTTGGCGATCACGTGCAGTCGATTACAATTGCCGGACCAGGGTTTATTAACATCACTTTACGCGACAGTGCGCTTATAGAAACGGCCAAAACTGCGGCCACGACTAAGCCGACTACTTACAAAGATAAGGTGGTCGTAACCGAATACTCTGACCCGAATCCATTCAAAGTGCTGCACGCCGGTCATCTGTACACCAGCATAGTTGGTAGTGCCATCAGTAAGCTTATCGCTGTGGCTGGCGGCCAAGTGCATGCCGTTAATTTTGGTGGCGACGTAGGTTTGCATGTTGGCAAAACAATGTGGGCAATTTTACAGGAACTAGGCGGTGAAAACCCCGACAAGCTTGCTGCAATTCCCGAAGCAGAGCGATCAGAATGGCTCACCAAGTGTTACGTTGCTGGCACGGCTGCGTACGAAGATGACGAAACTGCCAAAGAAACTATCATCACTCTGAATAAACGTGTGTATCAATTGCACGACCAAAACGATCATGACTCGTCGTTTGCGCACATATATTGGACTTGCCGCCAGTGGAGTTACGATTACTTCGATACATTTTATGCTCGGATCGGTACGTACTTTGAAAAATATTATCCAGAAAGCGAAGTAGCCGGTATCGGTCTGGCAACGGTGCGCGAACAACTCGCCGAAGGCGTCTATACCGAAAGTGATGGCGCGGTTGTGTTTGAAGGCGAACCGTACGGCCTGCACACTCGGGTTTTTATCAATTCGCACGGCATTCCTACCTACGAAGCCAAAGACGTCGGCGTCAGTATTCAAAAATGGAACGATTATCATTTTGACGAATCGGTGATTATTACCGGTAATGACATTGTCGAATACATGAAAGTAGTGCTCAAAAGTATTGAACAGTTCAGGCCGGATCTGTCGTCGCACACTCGTCATATTACGCACGGTAACGTTAAATTGGCCGGCGGCGTAAAAATGAGTTCACGCAAAGGTAATATTTTGCGTGCAGCAGATGTGCTAGATATTGCTCATGAAGCCAATAAACAAGCCACCGGTCGTGACGATGAGCAAGCAGTACTAGGCGCTATTAAATACGCGTTTCTAAAATCACGCATCGGCGCGGATATTATTTACGTGCCCGAAGAATCGGTTAGCCTTGAAGGCAATTCCGGTCCGTACTTGCAGTATGCACACGCCCGCGCCCGAAGCATCTTGCAAAAAACCGAAATTACAGCTGCCATGCCAGCTGATTTGCAAGAAGGCGAACGCAGTTTTGTGCGCAAAATCGGCGAATACCCAGAAGTCATCCAAAAAGCCGTGGCCGAGCTGATGCCGCACCACATATGTACTTATTTGTATGAGCTTGCCCAAAGCTTCAACCGATTTTACGAACATAACCGGGTGATTGACGACCCGCGCGAAGCGCAGCGTGTGGCTCTTGTGCAACAATATGCGGCCGTACTTAAAAATGGCCTGGAATTACTGGGCATCGCCGCACCTGAACGCATGTAATTTGCCATAACATAGGGTGTATAATAAGGTCAAAGGGTGGCAATGAGGAGTTTTTTACATGACTGCGAAGAAAATTAAGAAGGCCACAACTACAAGCATATCCAAGGCTAATGCGGTCAAGTCTAGCAAGTCTACGGCATCTGTTAAACTCACCCCGGCAGGTTCGCCTAAAAAACCGACCACCAAGAAGTCGCCGGTCAAAAAGCCTGTAGCTAAAGCGCCAGCCGTGGCTAAGTTTGAACCAGCTGTACACCAAAATCGGCGTATTGTGCTGGAGCGCGCCGAATATGCTACGGCATCGGTTAATAAACACCTAAGCGGCTTTATCGATTTCCTGCGTGAACAAAGCGTTGTCGGCCTAGCCATCGGTTTAGTAATGGGTACGCAGGTTAAGCAACTGGTTGACTCGCTGATTAATAGCTTTATTAATCCGCTTGTTGGCATCTTGCTGCCTGGCAAAGGCGCGCTAGATCAGAAAACGTTTGTGCTTATGATGCACGGCAAAAAAGCGATATTTGCCTGGGGTGCATTCGTCGCAACATTAATTTCTTTTGTAATCGTCGCGGCTGTTATTTACTTTACGTTCAAGTTGCTGAAGCTCGATAAATTGACCAAGAAAAAAGATAAATAATACAAACAGGGGGGGAGTGGGATGCATCTTTCTGACGACGAATGGCGTAAGAAATTAACACCTGAGCAATATCATATTTTGCGCGAAAAAGGCACCGAGGCGCCAGGCACTGGTGCGTTGTTGCAAAATCATGCAAACGGTGAATATACGTGTGCCGCTTGCGGCGCAGTCTTGTTTGATTCGGGCACTAAATTCGATAGTCACTCCGGCTGGCCCAGCTTTTACGATGCCCGCCCTGGTGCAGTGGTGCTAACGTCCGATGACAGCGCCGGCATGTCGCGCACCGAAGTTACCTGCGCCAATTGCGGCAGTCATCTGGGCCATATTTTTGACGATGCCTATGACCAACCCACGGGCCAGCGTTACTGCATAAACTCCGCGGCACTTAATTTTGCCGAAAAGCAATCAAAGTAATACGTAGGGGTGTTTGCTTGTTATGGGTTAGAGCGGCTATAATGCGCCTATGATCAACAAGCATGCTATTCCGACAAAATTACTCTGGGTGGATCTGGAAATGACCGGACTTAATCCGGAAAAAGATGTGATTCTAGAGATCGCAGTCGAGATTACCGACTTTGACTTCAAAACATTGGCTTCCTACGAAGCGCGCATCCACCACCCCAAAGAACTTGTTGTTGATCGCATGCAAAAAAATAAGTGGTGGCAAGATTTTCCGCTTAACCGCGATGAATTTGTGAGTAAGCTGGACCAGGGCAAGCCGTTGCATCAGGTAGAGCAGGAGCTCATCGAGCTGGTTAAGGCGCAGTTTGGTGCTGAACCTGCTATTCTTGCGGGCAACTCCATTCATAACGATCGCAATTTTATGAAGTTTTGGTGGCCAGAATTGGATCTAAAACTACATTATCGTATGCTCGATGTCAGTTCGCTGAAAGTCTTTATGCAGGGCAAATACAGCGTGGACTATGAAAAACCAGAGATACACCGCGCCTTCGAAGACATCCAAGCCTCTATTGCCGAGCTGCAATACTATCTAGAATGGCTGCAAAAGTAAATAGCTATGACATCGAAGATAAAAGCCGTAGTTTTTGACTCTGACGGCACGCTGATGGATAGTGGTGCAACCATTTTTGGCGCTTATGCGTACGTTGCCCAAAAATTTGGTTATCCCGCACCTAGCGACGCAGAAATCACAGCACAACTGGCGCAGTCGTATCCGCTGTATCAAATTTTGCAGACGTTTTTCCCGGATGAACCAATTGACGAGCTGCTAAAAGCTAATGGCGAATACTTTTCTAGTCAGTTTACTAAAACACCTACATTTACAGGGGCAAGGGAATTGCTAGAAGAGCTAAAAAACCGAGATCTACGCTTAGCAATTGTGACCGGCGGCAACGACAAAGTGATCGATTTGTTCAAACACCATAAACTTGAACACTATTTTTCGAGCATGGTGTACTGCGACCGAGTGGCGCGCTCCAAGCCTAACCCGGAAGGTTTTTTATTAGCCGCCGAAGAGTGCGCTGCTCAGCCGAACGAAATAATCATGGTTGGCGATAGCCCCAACGATATCTTCGCTGGCAAAAACGCTGGCGCTGCGTACACCATCGCCATAACTCACGGCCACGCCAGCCGCGAAGTTTTGACTGCTACTAATCCGGACTACATTGTGGATTCTTTACAAGAACTCCGCGTCCTTTTTGCCCAACTTGTAGACTAATCTGTTCGTATAGTTTGCATGTATGCCTTTACAAATGCAAAAACCTATCTTATAATGACAATCTTTCGTTGATTTAGAGGATAGAATGCAAGCTGTTATTTTTGATTTAGACGGCACGCTTTTAGACGTGCGCGAAGCCTTTTATGTGCAATTTGAAGAATTAAGCCGCCATTATGACGGTGTCGCTGCTACACGCGAGCAAATCGCAGCAGCGGCACATGGCACAACAGAGGCGATTGTTCGGGCTTTGGTACAAAATACTCGAGCATCATTTGATGAAATTTGCGCTCTGCACCAAGATTTGCGTCTCAAAGCCATTGACGCGCATTTTACGCTATACGACGGCGTGGCAGATTTGCTCAAAATTCTCAAAAACATGGGCATTAAGGTAGCGGCGGTTACTGCTGGAAATCAACTTACGGTGGATTGCTTGCAGCGCGGCGGCATTCACGAATACTTCGATACAATCATAGACGCACGCGATGTGCAATGTTCCAAGCCTGACCCCGAAGGCGTACATTTGGCGCTAAGTAAGTTGGGAGTTGCAACTAATCAGGCCGTTATGGTTGGCGATACAGCAGCCGATATTTTGGTCGGCAAAAACGCTGGCCTAGCTAAAACGGTGGGCGTGTCGCATGGGTTTGGCCGCGTTGAGGCCTTGCAGGCTGCTGGGGCTGATCATATTATTCACAATATTTCATCGTTGCTAGATGTGCTAGAGTAAAAACATGATCACGCACAAAGAGCTCGAAGAGTACATTCTAACTATGCCCGACAGTCGTTTGGATTATCCGTTTGGCGAAGGCGTTGCCGTATACAAAGCAGCAAACGACAGAATGTTCGCCTTGGTGAAAGAGGGAGGCATGCCAATCTCGATTAGCCTAAAGTGTGACCCGCTGCTTGCCACCACGTTGCGTGAGCGCTACGAAAGCGTTATGGAGGGCTATCACCTGAATAAAAAGCACTGGATCACCGTACTACTAACCGGCCAATTAAGCTGGGAAGAGGTACAGGACCTGATTCGCCACTCGTACTTGCTTGCAAACAAGTAAAATAATTATAACGGTGAGTACGCGCTTATTTACAGATCGTGACCGCCCAGTGCAGTTCCGTAAGGAATGGAACGTGGTCTGTAAATAAGCGCATACTCACGGTTACAGTCCACACTACTGCCCGGCAGAGTTGATCGTATTTTGTGTGTACGGGATCTGGCTGATAAGCAGCTGAGTCTGGTCGTAATAGCCGCTCATAAGATTACGTTCGGAAGAGCTAGTAGCAATGTTATACAAACCTTTAACCTCATTGGCGTAGCTACCGAGCTCTTGCTGTATAAGCTGTGCATAGGTTGTGTCATAGGTGCTGGTCGACTTTGCCGTCTTGAGTTTTTGGTCGGTAGTGGCGTCTTGCTTGAGTGACAGATCTTTTTTGCCAAGCTTAACTTTGTCTTTACTGAGCAAGCTGATTGTTTGCTGCTGTTGACTTAGCATGCTGTAGTTGATAGTAATTGCTAAGTTTTGGGTAACTTGCTGCACGGCATTAGTCTGGGCGTCACTCGAAACGCGCATCAGTTCGTTCTGTGTCTGAGCTAGACTGATTAGATCTTGTTTGCTCAGTTTCTTAGGCGCTGTGGCATTTAAAATAACAGCGACCAAAATCATCAAAAGAAAGGCACCGCCGACCAACGCTATAATCGTCAATATAAAACGGTTACCACCTAGCGGTATTTTCTTAGGCCTCTTTGGCTGCTGAGGATTAAGAATAAAATCATAAGGATTGGGGTTGTTCGATTGCCCCTGCTGGTACGGATCCATGAGAGTATTTAACCACAACGTCGCTTATGTTTCCATCATCCACGTAGCTTTTTATAAAGCACCAGTACGGACCTCTGGGAAACAGAGGTAATATAGCGTACAATATAGGCAATGGACGCGGTTGAGGATATAAAGCAGCGATTGAGTATCGAAGATGTAATTGGCGAATACGTTGAACTTAAGCGTGCTGGGCGAAACTGGAAAGGCCTCAGTCCGTTTAGCAGCGAACGCTCGCCAAGTTTTATGGTCAGCCCCGAAAAGCAAATCTGGCACGACTTTAGTTCGGGCAAGGGCGGCAGCATGTTCAGTTTTGTAATGGAAATGGAGGGAGTTGATTTTCGCGGTTCCCTGGAAATTTTGGCTCGCAAAGCAGGCATTAATTTGGACGATTACCGTGGCAGTCGCAGCCAGGCGCAGGGCAAAGAAAAAGAGCGTCTGTATGACATACTTGATCTGGCGGCCAAATTTTACCAAGCGCAACTGCGGAATAACCACGAGGCTTTGACGTACGTGTTGCAAAAACGCGGTTTTAGTAAAGAAACTGTGCTGGAGTGGCGACTTGGCTACAGCCCCAATAACGGTTCGGCGCTGATTGATTTTTTGCGCGGCAAAAAGTTTACGATTGACGAAATAAAACGCGCTGGCCTCAGTGCGCAGCGCTACCGCGGTACTGGTGACATGTTCCGTGGCCGGATCATGATTCCGCTGGCTGATGCTCAGGGACGCATCATTGGTTTTACGGCTCGCTTATTGCAAGACGAACCGAATGCGCCCAAATACATCAATACGCCGCAAACGCTGTTATACGATAAAAGTCGTCACGTGTTTGGATTGCATCTGGCAAAAGAAGCAATTCGCAAGAACAAGTACGTCGTGGTTGCCGAAGGGAATCTGGACGTGATCACCAGCCACCAGGCAAATGTTCGTCAAGTGGTAGCTACGGCCGGCACGGCATTGACTGAAGCGCACCTCAAAGCACTCAGTCGTTTTACTGGCGATATTAGGTTAAGCTTTGACGCCGACAGCGCCGGGTTGAACGCGACTGAACGGGCCATTCCCATCGCCAGCAAAGTCGACGTCTCGCTTAGTATTATTACTATTCCAAGCGGCAAAGATCCCGACGAACTCATTCGCCAAAGCGCCGATGCCTGGCGCCAGGCGATCACTAAATCTACCTACGCCCTGGATTGGCTGATAGATCGCTACGCGACGCAGCTTGATATTACGTCGGCGCAGGGCAAACGCCAGTTTAGCGATGTTATTCTGACGGTCATTCGCGGCCTGGCCGACCAGGTTGAACAGGAACACTACATCGAGGCTGTGTCTAAGCGTATTGGCGTTAGCATCGACGCGTTGCTTGCTAAATTGCACGGCAAACAGGTAGCTGCCAAACCTCAGCTCAAAAAACCAAGTGCGCCCCTGCAAATTCCTGACAAAGTTACCAGCGATTATCTAAAATTGCAGGGCCATTTGCTAGGCCTTGCTCTTAAGCAGCCCGCGCTTCGGGCCAACCTCACCTTACTACCAACGGATATGTTTAGCGACGAAGCTAAAACGCTGCACAGTTTTTTGCTGGAACACCTTGACTTTGATGGCGATCCGCTAGTAGCCGCCACGTTGCAGCCGATCGGGGATTATGTTAAAATTCTATTATTACAATACGAGCAGCTGTATGAAGATGTCGAGCCCGCTGAATTACAGTACGAGGCTAACCGACTCCAAGCTAAGCTGATAGAACAATACGTAAAAATGCAAAAACAGCGTCTTGCGCACGAGCTGCAAACAGCCAGCGAGACAGAAACAAAAGCGTTACTCGAACAAGTTAAAGAACTCGATCATCTATTAAAAACCTATAAGGGAGGCGCATAACATATGGCAAAAGAACCAAAAGACACTAAGAAGAAAACTGCTCCCGCTGCGGATGCACAGCCGCTTGATCTAGAAACAATCAAAAAAGATCTGCTCGCCAAGGCCAAAAAAGACGGCGCGATTGATCAACGCGATATTACGGCGGCTATCGCTGATACGCCAGAAAACGCTGATATCCTCGATGCGTTATATACCGATTTGGCTGATGCCGGCGTGCAAGTTAGCAGTGACGTAAATGCATTGCCAGGCGAGGATCTGCCACCAATTGCTGGCGACGACGAATGGACTGCCGAGGACGGCGAAGAAGTCATTACCGAAGACCAGAATTATCTCGATGACATTGCCGATGACTCAGTTCGATTGTACTTGCGCGAAATTGGTAAAATTCCGCTTTTGTCGGCCGAAGAAGAATTTGATTTAGCGCAGCGCATAAAGCGCGGCGATGCGGCCGTAAAAGACCTTGCTGCGTTCCAGGAATCCGGCAGTAAAGACAAGAAAAAACTTGAAGAACTAGAGGCACTTACTGAAGACGGCAAAATCGCCAAAGATAAAATGGCGGAAGCTAACATGCGTTTAGTTGTTTCGATTGCTAAGCGCTACGTTGGCCGTGGTCTTGATCTGTTGGATCTTATCCAGGAAGGCAACACTGGCTTACTGAGGGCTGTGGAAAAATTTGATCCTGACAAGGGATTTAAGTTCTCGACTTACGCCACTTGGTGGATTCGCCAGGCGATTACCCGCGCCATTGCCGACCAGGCCCGCACGATTCGTATTCCGGTGCACATGGTCGAAACGATCAACAAATTACTTCGTACACAGCGCCGCCTAACCCAGGAATTAAACCGCGAACCAACCAACGAAGAAATCGCCGCCGCGATGGAAATCGAAGTTGATAAAGTCGAACACATTATGAAGATCAAGCAAGATATTAGCTCGCTTGACGCCTCAATCCGCGACGACGAAGAAGATTCAGTATTGTCTGACTTTATCGAAGACGAAGACACGATTTCGCCGGAAGATTCCGCAACCAACCAGCTGCTCAAAGAGCAGGTCAAAGGCATGCTCGGTGCTTTAACAGAGCGCGAGCAAAAGATTCTTAAGTTGCGATTTGGCCTGGAAGACGGCAAACAACACACACTCGAAGAAGTTGGCCAGGAATTTTCGGTCACCCGCGAACGCATTCGCCAAATCGAAGCCAAGGCTTTGGCAAAGCTTCGCAAGCACAAAGACGCCAAGAAGCTCCACGACTACATTAAATAGCCCTTACCTAATCGGATCGCACTAAACGATAAGTATGCAAAATTATTACTTAATTTAAATCCATGCCCGAATTATCACCCTATACCAATGAAGCGATTGATGCTGCCTGGCAAGATGCCTTAGATACCAACGCCGCCTTCGACAGATATAAGTCTGCCGAAATAAGACTGCAAAAAGCGCGAGAAGTCGCTAATTTTGCGATCAATGGAATTACTATTGAAGACGAAGTATTTACCACTCTCGAGGGCCAGCTAGCAGACGCTCGGGCAGATTTTGAAACTCACATACATACTCCAGCGCCGCTCATGACAGCTCCGGATAGTCCGTTTAGAAGCAGCGATACACAAATTGACGGATCAGCGGTAGTACGAGCTGCACAGAAGAAACACAATCCTGGCGCTAAAGAACAACTTACCATAGAACAGGTTATTGATCGGACTTCTCCAGTTTGCTATTTTGATGAACTTTGTAATTTCGCTGAACTACAGGAGTATAACAGGGGTATGGGGACTCGGGTCTGGGGTGTACTAGCTCGTGAAGGGAAAAAAGTAGAAATAGATAGTTTTTTAGATTATGTCTCACCTACCGACACTTCTGCTGAGGATTTTGGTGAACTTCGTACCATATATGGTACTGAACCAGGAAAAGGGCAAGTGTATGCCCTCGATAAGGTGGGTATGCTCTATCATGCTGCCAAATGGGTAAACAATCATCCGGACATTAGGAATTTTGGTGTCACGGCTATCAGCTTTTTGGCGGATTACTGCAATCATGCATTCCCTGATTTAGATGAGCCCCTTCCGGTTACCCATCCACCCAAACCTAGCTATAATGCAGAAGCAGAATCTGCTAAGTTGAGAGAACTTGATCCCAAGGAACTGCTTTTGGATAAAGTTAATCTTAAAGACGAAGGTGAAGTATGGGTTGTTACGGCTCGTTCGCTCAAACGACACGCCTTGTCCTTAGGGGTTGAGCCGCAGAGGACCCCGCGATACCCTAGATTACTTCAGGGTATTAAGTCTCATATGGCTCATAACGAACCCTCCAGAAGTAGGGTACCACATAGGCTTAACGACTGGCTTGTTTATATTGGCCGGGAATATGCCCTGAGTACGAATCGTATTCGTGCTAATTGGGGAATTGAGCCAGAAGCTTTTAAAGATATAATTAATCGTTTAGAGGCTTCGCCGGAAGAAAGACAGCATATTGAAGCCTACACGGGTCTTACTAGGGATGTCTTGAAACAGTACCTTGAGGCGCTAGAGACAGTCCTCCCCGATTTATCCAAAGAGGATTAAAATTTCTTGTCAATTTGAGTTACTACTGCGTGAGCCAGGTTACAAGCGCTTGCTTATAGGCAGGGATGCCGTCTTGTGGATTTTTGGGATCGCCAAACGCATGTCTGAACCCGTGGGCTACGTAGGTTTTTGCATTGTATGCAGTTTTGTATGTGTTGCTTGTTGCCGGAGGAATATCTTCATCTTGGTCGTGAGTGACGAGTAGTGTCGGGCCTGTAAAAATCGCATTTTGCAAGAAAATTGGATTACGATTAGCTTCGGATTCATCATTGCGGTACTTTGCTAATTGTTCAGCTTTTTCGATATTGGCGTGCGTCGTATAAAAATCTTCCGGCCTATAAATTGCTGGAGTACGAAGTATAAGTTTGTCGAAATTTCGGAAGCGACTCAGCCACGCGGCCATATATCCGCCGTAACTTGTACCCATAACTGAAATACTGCCTTTAGGATACTTCGCCCGTAGCCAGTCAAAAGTGGTGATTACCTCGTGTGCATGTTGGGCCGGAGTTGTGTCTTCCAGCGCGAATGGGCTTTCGCCGTGACCCGATAAATCAAGCGCAAGAGCACCCACATTAGAACGTTCAACAATTTCGGCAATAAAGTCAGTATTGCGTTCTTTACTGGAAGCATAGCCCACAATGACGAGCAGTATTTTGGCCGTATTCTCTTGAGCGTACCAGTCAGCCGCAATTTCGTAACCCTTGCACGGAATGGTTATAGAAGTTTTGTTCATGTCCCGGTATTGTAGCAGATGTTAGATGAAGGTAGGTGTTAGCAATTCAAAACAACGCCGTAGTTTGTTACACTTATGCAACTAACGGGGGAGATATATGCAGTTTGACGACCTATTAAAACGCGCTACCGAGGTTCGAGCGCAATACGACAAACTAAATGCTGTGCATGGCCGGCAAACTTGGAATGAACAAAATCTTATGTCCGGTTTTGTCGGTGACGTTGGTGATCTTTCTAAGATCATTATGGCCAAGCATGGACTGAGGGCTATGGATAATGTGGACGCAAGGCTGGCGCATGAGTTGGCCGATTGTCTGTGGTCGGTGCTAGTACTTGCTGACAAATATGGAATTGATCTGCCAACTGAATTTATGAAAACTATGGACAGTCTGGAGAAGCGAATCGTTAGCGAAAGCTAAGCATTGTGTTTGAGCATGATATTTATTTGGCACAGTCCCGGAGTTACCCACGTAAGCCGTAGCTATTTCAAAAAGCCGATTTCTGTAAGTACAGCATTAAACTGCTGCAACAAATCTTCGGCAGTTGCGTTGTTGACGATGGTGTAATCAGCATTGGCGATGGGCCCGCCTTTTTCGATGCCTTCAATCTCGTTGTATTCGCGCTGCGTTACTTCGGCATCGGTGAAGGGGCGAACAGGGCGGTTGGCTAGGCGCTCGTGACGCACATGCCTGGGCGCAACTATAGCAACGATAATCGCTTGATCACCCCAGCGTTCCTTGAAAATTTTGTACTCAGTCCAGCTGTAGAGGCCATCGGCCACAATCCGATGATTGCCTTCTTGCACCAGCTGTTCAATCTTGGCGATGATGCGCGTAGCGATGGCGCCTTTGCCTTCTTTGGTGCGTAATTCTTCGCGGACTGATTTTTCTAGTTCCTCGTTCACTTTGCCGTAGCGGCGCTGCGTTTCGTCAACAACTACGCCACCAAAATAAACTGACGGTATGCCCTTGGATACTAAATAATCGACGCAGGTGCTTTTACCTGCGCCGGGCATACCAACCAAAACAAGGATCTTTTCGTCATGCATTGCCATGATTATACTAAATATTCCACAAAACAGGTATACTTTTACAAGTATGAGCAATACTTTCAAACAGCGCTTTGCGGTCTACAAACAACGTGTCGAAGCTGACACGGCAGCCTATGCGATGCATATTCGTACTAACAAACCTGCTGGCAATAATCCCAGTCTGGCAAAAGTCGACGAAGTATACCTGGATATTTTGGAACGTGGCGGTAAGCGTTTGCGCGGGACGCTTGCTATTGTCGGCTACGAAATGTGCGGCGGTCGCGACACGGCTATGATCGACCGCGCGGCAACCGCAATTGAAATGATGCACGCCTACATCCTGATTATTGATGACATTCAGGACCGCGCCAAGCTTCGCCGTGGCAAACCTTCGGCACACGAGTTACTAGCTAATTATGCCGAAAAAGAATTGTCGGCAAGTGACGCACCGCATGCTGGTATAGCATTGGCACTTAATGCCGCTTTAACTGGTGCCCATGCCGCCGAGTTACTTTTGGCTGGTCTGAACGTTGATCCGGAACTCAAAATAAAGGTGCTCGGCATCGTAAATCATACTATGCTATTGACCGCGCACGGCCAAACAAGTGATATTGTGAATGAGCTGCGGGCGGAGGTTACTAAGCAGCAGGTCGAACAAACTATGGAGCTCAAAACAGCTCACTACAGTATGCTTAACCCTTTATGTGTGGGTATGGTGCTGGCTGGCGCGGGTTGTGAAGATACCGATGCGATTCGCGAATATGCTCTTAATACCGGCATGGCTTTCCAGATAATTGATGATATTATCGGCGTATTTGGCGAGGATGCGGAAACCGGCAAAACGGCCATGGATGATATCTGTGAAGGCAAGCAAACATTGCTGACAGTGTATGCCTTAGCTCATTTACCGAAGTCGGAACGTGCGTTTTTGCGTCGCTGCATAGGCAATTCTAAGTTGGAACGGGCTGATTTTGAACGTTGCAAACAGCTTATAGAGCAGAGTGGCGCGCTTGAATATGCAAAAACGGAAGCCGAACGCTATACGGCTAAGGCATTGCAGGCGCTAGATGCTGCGCCGCATTCATGGGCCGCAGCGCAAGTGACATTCCTGCGTGAATTAGCAACAAGCTTAACGCAGCGCACGACTTAGGCCGCCCGAGTATACATTGCAAATATAAGACCAAGGTGTTATAGTATGTTACTTCATCTTAGCACTATGGCAGAGCATTTAGACGCATCATTATTTGAACGACGCGAAACAGACCTTCGTAATCTCTTTACGGTGCTCGATATCGCCGAGCAGTGGCAGCCTGATCCCGAGCACATTGTGACCGTTACGCAGAAGTGGGTGCATGGTGACCACTGGAATCCTGCCAATAAAGTGGATCTCGATACTGAACAGACCGAAGCCGCCCGCGGCATTTTTCGAGAATTTAACATCATCGATGCACGTATGCCTGATTCGGGTGAACATGATGGGGCGATTGTGCTGGGCGGCACGATGCGTACTAATCGTGTACGAACTGAGTTCGTCACGAAATTTACTCATTCAAGAACTGACTTTATCCAGCAAACAATACATATGTCTGAAGGCTTGGCGAGTCTAAAGGCTGGCAGTCCCATCACGTTTTGGGGCGGTCCGCGGCCGGCCGAAGCTGCAGAGGGGCCGTTTATTCAGCAGTCAATCGTGAACGCTCAAGCGATTAACGAATCTGATCCGTGGTTAATACATTTATCTGACAGGGAAGATATTGGCGTATTGAGTGAGTTCGACCAAGGCAGATTGGCTTTTGCTGAAGCCTTTGGTTCCTTGGCTACAGCCCGTGAAATTCATCTGCGCACTCAAAATAATTCGCTTAAACCCATTGTACGTAATGTCGTTATGGGCAATGCCGAACAGCCACTGATCGTCACTAACGCGCCGTCAGTCTCGCGCGCCAGCATTAAGGGTAGGCCTCGCCATACGACTGCTTCGGCCGTGCAAGACTGGGTCGCTCATCATGCTCCCAAAACACCCGCAAAGATACTGTTCGTATCGAATAATCCATATATCGATCGAACGACTGAAGTTGTTCGCCGCGAATTACATGCGGCTAACGCCGATCATATCGAAATTGTAGGCGTTGGCCCGGCGGCTTATGACGATGCACCGACACATTTGTTCCTGGGTGAAATTGGCCGCCAGTTATATATGGCAAATCAGGCTAGAGCAGCTTAAAAAGACGGCATAATCTTCGGGCTAGTTAAGCCCGAACGTGTTTTCGGGCCAGCCGCGGCAATTCTGCGTACCAATCGTGTGCTCGTTGGCCGCGTTCAACCAACTTGAAAACCTGTGTAAAAGCCGCGGCAATTTGCTTGCTATCGATGGTCATTCCCATGGCGTCCTCGCCAAAAGAAATGATATACATTTTGTCGCCGTACGTTCCCCACTCTACGGGAGCGGTGTAGTCATGTTCTTGCATCCAGGTTCGTTTTAGCAAAAAACCTTTGTCTGTTTCCTTGTAATTGGCGTGTGCCAAGTGCGTATCCGGCGTTAAAGCATAACGTTCGATGCCGGCATTGACAGCCATCATGCGCAAATAGTGCATGTGCTCGTAGGTGTAGTAGTCAATACCCGCAATGGTGTGCATAAAATGAATCGGCTTGCCGACTTTGACCTGGTCGGCATAAATTTCTTCGATTTCGTCTTTACCGACAAAGTAGCGCACGCCTGGTTGTTCGTGTGTTTTTGCGTAATCACTTAGCAAGGTTTGCACCTGGAGTTCCAGCTCGCGTTCGTTTTGCTCCAGCATGACACGTCGTTCGCGCGCCAATTCCAGCAACCTAGTAGGATTGGTTACCCGGTAGCGTAGTACGGTGCCTTTCTCGAGGCGTTCTACTAGTTTACGCGCTGTTAATTTATCTAATATCTTGTAACAATTTGTGCGTGTTTCGTTGACAACTTTTGCCAATTCGCTGGGTTTAGCTTCGTCCATTTCGAGCAGGGCAGTGTAGCATTTTGCCTCTGTTTCGCTAAGGCCGGCTGCTTCTAGGCTAATCATAATAGAACAGTATCACAGGTAAGTGTTTATGTGAATAATATTTTCACAAAAGATATGTGACAGGTGTACTATACGTAATTTTGTGTGAGAATGCATTGATTTTTCCACAGGGTATACATATCATAGGGTTGTGTATAAAGGCTAGAGCCTACCTAAAGTCAATGACAAGGAAAATATATGGAAAATCTAAACAATGAATCGTTAGTGCCATTTGGCGAACAAATTTCGGAACGAGCCCACGTTATCGTACGCAGTGCTTTGCCAGGCGGTGCATTGCATGATGTGGCGGTGACCAAAGTGGAACTTGGGGACGCCGAATCACTTAGCACCAGTGAAATCTACGACGTAATTGTGCCCCCGCGCGCGGCAGCTTCTGGTCCAGCTCGTTATCAGATGATCGAAGGCGCAGCACAGCACGCAAAGGATGCGGCTAATGAGCGCGCCGATGATATTAAAGCTATCGCAAAAAATGTAGGCCAGATTCGCGAAAGCGGGCAAGAAGACTACAGTCGAATTACGCCTAATGCCGTGATGGTTGTGCAGGATGGCGCCAACAAAACATCTATTGTTCGTCGCAACGTAGTCCGCAAGGCTCTCGAGGCGCTTGAGCAACCGTACGCTGTATATCAATTAGGTTCTAAGCAGCGCGTAATCACTGCGAAACGGGCTGACGGTACACCGAATCCTGAGCATACCATGCTTCGAGAACTTGCCGGGGACTTTTTGCCCGAAGGAGACTTCACTAGTTTTGACGCCAATCTAGCAACTGCCTTGGCGGACGGATATAGCATTACTCGCATACAGCAGGGTGAACATGAAGCTTCTGAGCGTGCTCTTATGCTCACTCGCGAAAGAGATCCGCTTTCATCTTTTATGCTCGTGGAACCGCGAGTCGGATCATTTGAAGGTGGTTTGGACGCTGTTAACGAGCTTGAAGGAGGGGTGGATGGCCGTCAGATCGTTGCTGCTACTAACGGTCAATATCGTCCTCTTGTAGAGTTGCAAGTTGAGAATTGGCGCCTTAAGCGTGATATTGATTTGCAGCCTTCGGTTGCACTAGGTGATGAACCTGGCGACGTAACTCCTTATAGATTCCAACATATAGAAACAGCGGCACGTCCGGCAATACTTTATGCAAATGAATTAGCTATTTTAGGCCGCGAAGCCATGGCTTATCTTGCTCCTCGCCAAAATACCGCTGAGGCGTAATGGACGTATCGCTGTTAACCGTCCCCGTTCCTTTGCAGGCCGATGCGTTACTGCGTAAGAAAGGCTATCGAGCCTATCCGCTGCAAACAATGTTAGGTCGCAGTGACGATCCATTAGTTGACATCGCTACCTATGGTATTGCCGGTCAAAGCTACTATTCTCGGCCAAACGGTGCAACAAAAACAGCTATTCCGGGGCTACCCAAGACTATTTATGTACGCCGCGGTATTGCTCTAAAACTAGCGGCAATCAATAAAGCCCTGCAAAACTCTCCCGAAGTTGAGAAACTATTTGGTAAACCAGTCGAATTGTATGTAGAAGAAGGGCTTAGAGCGCGAACAACGCAACAAGAGCTGTATGAAATAGTGTTTCCAGGGTTAATTCGCGCCCAATTTCCCAAATTGACAGAAGTTGAGGTGCTGGAGCGACGCGACCAGCTTATCGCTAAACCCTCAACAGCCAAAACGCCAGCACCTCATGCAACGGGTGCGGCTATCGATGTCGCGTTGCGATACCGCCAACCCATTCTGGATTTTGTGCCAGATGTAAACGTGCCGATGACCGAAGAAAGTTCAACAGGCCCCGAAGTGAGTCCAGATTACTTTGAAATACATCTACCGAAGACTGTCGAACAAAAAATGTTGCAGCGCAACCGCCGCGCGTTTTATTGGATTATGCGTGGTGCATTGCTTGATGAAGAGAGCGGTTTTGAGGTCAATCCAACCGAATGGTGGCATTGGTCATATGGCGATCAGATGTGGGCGGCTCTTACTAAAGCGCCGCATGCATTTTATGGCTTTGCCAAGCGCCCACGATAGACAACTAAATTGTTTGGTCAGAATTAGGTAATGCGTGCTTTTCGCGCTGCAGGGCAGCGACTGCTTTACGAGTGTGTTTGCCATTGATGCGTTGCAGCTCTCTAATGCAGATAAATAGGCTCGCAGCCGCTAGCGCATACAACCAATCAGTAGGACTAAGCGCTGCTGAATGGAAGTAGGGGGCTACCCATGGATTATAGATAATGTTAAGAACGCAGAAAAGCGAGAAGGCATAGGCTAACCATAATTGTTTATTGTGAAACTGGTAGCGGCTAAACAGCCCATGAACCGTGCGCCGCTGCAGGATGTTGGCCAACTGGCAAAGCACGATTGTTAAGTAGGTAAGAGCGGTTGCTTTTAAATGTAGCAATGAGCCACTGGTCACATATTCCGCGCTTACGCCGCTACGATGGAAAAACCAAATGTAGTTGGCGAAAGCAAAACCACCGATAAGCAAGCCACACCATAATAAGTCAAGAATGGCCCGACCATGCAAAATGTGGTCTTTTGGATTGCGCGGTTTCTCATCCATTAATTCGCCGTCTGCCCGGTCTCTACCGAGTGCAGCAATCGGAAATATTTCTGCGATCAGATCAATAGCCAGGATTTGCATAACTGATATGGCCAATGGGATATGTAGGGCGGTGGTAGCGGCCAAGCTTACCAGGTTAACGACCAGCTCCGCGGCATTACTTGTAAAACAACTGAGCGTGCCCTTACGGATATTCTGAAAAATTATCCGGCCTTGCTGTACGGTGCTAACCAGCGTATTAAAACTATCGTCAAGCAGAATAATATCAGCAGACTGTTTTGCTACCTCTGTTCCGGTTAGTCCCATGGCTACGCCAATGTCGGCACGTTTGAGTGCTGGTGCGTCGTTAATACCATCACCAGTTACGGCCACGACGTTGCCATGGGACTGCGCTAGCTTGACGATGCGCAATTTATCCTCGGGCGCTACGCGCGAAAAAATAACACCGCCGCGCCTGGTTAGGCGAAGTACCTTGTCGTCGCTCAAATCAGCAAGTTCTTCACCCGAGACAACAATGATTTCATCGGCTGAAGTTGCAAGTCGGGCGCGGACGGCAATTGCTTTGGCGGTAACAGCATAATCGCCTGTCACGATAGACACTTTAATGTGCGCCCGGCGCGCAGCTTCCATGGCATTAGGGACTTGTTCGCGCAAGGGGTCGATCATCGAAGCTATGCCTAGCCAGATCAATTTACTTTCAACCTCCTGCATACGGATTTCTTTGGGCACTGTTTTGACCGGTAAGATGCGGTAGGCAAGCCCTAAATTACGCATTGCTTGCATAGCCAACTCTTCATTTTTATGTAAGATATATTTGCGGTCGGCAGGTGTTATTTTTCTGACTTTACCGTTGTCCCATATGCGGTCACAGCACGCTAAAATATTTTCCGGAGCCCCTTTGACAAAAGCATGCAGCTGCTTTTTTTCGCCGAACATTCTAATAGAAGTCATGCGTTTGCGGCCTGAGTCGAAGGCAAATTCTTTAAGTTCCGGATAATCCCTGTCGAGTTTTTCTACGACAATGCCGCCTTTAAGCGCCAGAGTGATGAGCGCGCCTTCGGTGGGATCACCTATGGTATACCACGATGCATGTTCACGGTCCGGCTGACTAATACGTGCGTTACTTGCCATGGCGCCAGTTACTAAAACGAGCTGCAGTTTTTTGGCAACTTCTGTGGAAAGGGCAGTGCCATCGCTAGCAGTGATAATGCCAGCGGGTTCGTACCCCGTACCCGTAACACGATACAACGTCTTGCCTATGAGTAATTGCTCTACGGTCATTTCATTTTTGGTGAGTGTCCCAGTTTTATCGGTGCATATAATGTTGGTGGCGCCCAGTGTTTCTACGGCTGATAACTTTTTTACCAGCGCCCGAGCGTGGGCCAAGGTGTTGGCGGCTTGCGCTAATGCTGTATTAATCTCGGCTGGTAGTCCTTGAGGAATAATCGAGCTGGCAATCCCGATGGCAAACAAAAATGCCTCTTTAACGGCCAGCCCGCCAATTATTGCGATCGGTAGTAGGATGGCGCAAAGTACCACTGTGCCCTGGGTTACGCGTGTGGCGATGTTGTTCATCTCTTTTTGCAAGGGACTGGCGTTGTTGGTAATGGCTTGGCTCAGGTTGGCAATGCGTCCCAGCTCGGTTTGCATACCTATGCCCACTACGACGCCGTAAGCGTGACCAGTCGCTACGGTCGTACCCATAAAAGTCAAATTGTGGCGATTGGCGAGCGGTACCTGTGTCATTATGGCGTGCGTGAATTTGCGGCTCGGATTGCTTTCGCCGGTTAGTGCGAAGTCGTTGGTGCTCAGCTCGTCTTCCTCGATGAGCCGCATGTCAGCAGGCACGGCATCGCCCTCTTCGATATAGACGATATCGCCGACTGTTACCTCGGGCGAGGCAATAGATATCTTTTCGCCGCCGCGTATAACCGTTGCCTTGGCAACGACTAGTCGTTCGAGTGACTCCATGAGTCGTTCGGCCTTAAATTCCTGCAAAAAACCAATTGTTGTGTTGAAGAAGACAAGAATCAATAATACGATCGCCGTACGACCATCGCCCAAGTACGCGGATACGGCGCTACTGGCAAGCAGTAAAACGATCATTAAATCCTTGAACTGCCGAAGATACGTTATAAATTTTGACTCTTTACGAGCAATGGTTAACGCGTTGCTTCCGTATTGGTGCTGACGTTCTACGACTTGTTCGTTCGACAGGCCGTCTTTATCTGTTTTGAGACGTTTTAGCGTCTCACTCGTTTCTATACGATAAAAAGAGGGCTCTTGCTCATCCATTACATAAGTAGTATAGAGTATTGTAAGATGTAGAGTAAGTTGACTTTACGGCATCAATGTGGTAAAATTGCATCATTATGAGTGGAAATGGTTCAAAGAACAACGCAAATCAGATTGCTAAATTTAATCGCGAGCGAAAAATCATAGGTGGAGTTATCGGTGGTTCAATAGCTCTAGTGGGCGCTATTGTCATATGGGCTGAGGCTAGTCAACAGGACCCTAGCCACCCTGTTATGCACCCAGCTGAAGGCACCACGCCCGCAGCAACAGCTGCGCCTACAACTACGGTAACAACAACCGAAACGGCTCCCACAACCACAACAACGACAACAACCGAAATGACGACAACCACGCAGGACGACAAGTTCCGCGGAATGGCTGAGTTGATCGCCAAGCAGATCACTAATTGTGATGTGCCGTTCTTTAGTGCCTCTGGTCCTAGCCAGCTGAAATTTGACACCACGTACCAAGTGGACCCTCGGGCTACTGACCTTATTGCTCAATTACAGGCGCACCCAGACCCGAATCTTACGCTCTATGCTCCACGACTTGAGCTACAAAGCATTGACGCCCAGGGCAATCGTTTAGGCGATCCGGTTCATGCCAAGGACCCATTGTCCGATAGTAATATAGTGAATAAAGTCGTGAGTAGGACGCCTGCATATGTAGTCGAAGTCGTTGACAGCGTGGGAGTCCACGAAGCCAATCAGCCACCGTACACCGTAACTGATAAAATTGGTTGCTACGCTGTAGCTTGGGACGACGACGAACATAAATTTCTCCCTTACAATGAAGCCTCGCATGCCTTCGATACATCAGCCATTATAGGCCAGCATATTACTACTGAAGGCTAGAGATTAGCCACTTGACCTTCTAGCATGGTGAGTTTGCATTGTCCAAAGTAAGAGCGCAATACTTCCACCAATGGCTACGCAACCTATAGCGAACCAAAGCATTCCACTGTTGAACGCAAAAGCTGCTGTCATGCCGCCGGCAGCTTTTTTGGTGCTTATCGTGGTAAGCAGTAGCGGCCCAAGCTGCACATGGTATATCGCATCATGTGTTTGACTATGCAAAAAACGTGCGCCACGAAGTAGCAAGCCCAACCAAATAAAGGCGCCAATAAGTAAGCTGTAACTTATACTTCGACTACAAAGGCGCTGCAAGGGTGTTTTTTCAGCCATGAATTTTTTTCTCTCCATATAAAAGGGTTACGTTTATATTCAATTGCGTATGAACCACAGAGTAATAAGCACGCCAATAACCCTTGCACTACCGCAACATCTGTCGCAGAAAATTGTACGAATAGTGATAGCTGCGGCAAAAACCATACTCCTGTAGCTATGAGTGTCGCCATGGATTGAGCAGCTATATCTCTTGGTCCGGGCACAATGAATGTGCCTGCAAAGATACCGGCAGACATGCCGAGTGCTAGTTGCATTGCAGCCGCTAGAATGAATACAAAATCAATTCGTTGCATATAGAAGGCTATGATTAGCAAGGGTAAAATCGCTATGAAACCTAAACTACAACTAAAGATTTCGTGCTTCACAAAATAGCTTGTACCGCGTAAAGCAGTAATCTCTGTTGGATTATGTACCGCGGGGGTGGAGCGGATGTCCGAACAGCATACTGCCAGTAAGATTGCTGCGATGCCGATAAGGAGGTGCGTATCAAAGATATGCATGCGCCAACTAATGAACGCGACCAGCGTGCTTAGTACAAAACTCGTTATGAGTCCCGGCCGAAGCCCGGAAGAACGACAAGACTTCTTTAGCATCCAGAAACATGTCGGTAGCCGCGTAGTAAATCGATAGCGACTGCGTGAGTTACGTTCGACAGGTATATCATTTGTAATTAAACTATAAGCGAATAATAAGAATGTCCCGGCGACGATAGCCCCTAGCACTAACAGATATACAAAATGTGACGCCTGGCTGGGCACGGTGTACATGCGCTGCACACAAATGTACTCAATCCAGCCAATGATGCCGATAAGCACAAAACGCAATGGCAGACCTAGTCCAGGGAGGCCATACACAAGGCCAAAAGCACTGATAGCTCCCAGTACCGATGCCACTAAGGGCATGTATATTGGCAGGTCCAGATAATGGGTGATAAGACAAAGGCTGGGCAGCACCCATGTGAGTGCTAATATACTTGCTATGACCCGAGGAAGAAGTAGTGCGAATCGGCGTTTTGTATTAGATAAAGGAAGGGTGATAAGTAATCTCTCGGTAATGTCTGATGGGCTGGAAGATATGCTCTGTGCCGACCCAAGTAATACAAACGCAACGAGTAATTGCACCGCATATACGATCGAGCAAGCAAAAGCCAAACTTGGATGAGGGGCAGCAGAAGGCAGGGGCGGAATTTGTGAAGCAATCCCAAGGCCCAGCGCCAGACTTGCAAACGCCAGGGCCGTCAAACGCAGCATTCCAGTCCTAAAAGGTCGCTTTGTCCCCCGACCGAACACAGTAGTAATGACTACTTTATAGAGCATTGTGCGCCTCAACAGTATCAACAGTTGCGATAAATGCTTTTTCGAGACTACCGTATTCTTTTATGATGTCGGCAATTGCTTGATTTAAAACAGGTCTGCCGTTGACCAAAAGAATAACGTCATTGGCGATACGTTCGGCCCACCATAAATCATGCGTCGCCGCAATAATGCACGTATTTCTTGCTGCTTCGTCGCGAATGATCTTTTCGGCTGCGATGATCGCCAGTGGGTCGAGTCCATTGCGTAATTCATCCATGATTATTACGCGTGGACTATGTATAAGCCCGGCGATTATCTGTACCTTCTTTTTGTTGCCGTGACTCAGTGTCTCTAGTTGTTGATCAAATGCCGTAAAGTATAATGCCGCCGCAAGCGTAACGATTCTCTTCTTCATACGATCTACGGATATGCCAATCTTGGCGTATATGCTAATCAGCAGTTCAAAATACTCCTGAGCCGACAATTCTTTAATAAACCAGTTTTCTTCGTCAGGGATAAAGCCGATTATTGCTTTGGTGGTGCGTAAATTATTGTTTACGCTTTGGCCGTTGACTCTCACGAGACCAGTATCTTTGCCGGATCCAACGAGTCCTACAATACTCTCAATAAGTGTTGTTTTACCGCTCCCGTTTGGCCCGGTTATGCAAGTGATTGAACCTGGCCGGGCAGTAAGCCGTGGAATATGCAAACTAAATGTTCTGCCACGGCTAACATGCAGATCGGTGATAGCCACCATGTGTTTCATAAGGATTTTCTTTCTTTTAAGGCATTCCGAATGCTTAGACCATCGCTGTACCAGGGAAGGAAGCTGAGCATATGAAACGAGCCGATAATAAGCGCGAAGGTGCTGCATAATCGCTGGTGTAGCAGATAAGCAGCAAGGGCGCTGACGCAGCACACCAGGACTCCGATACATGGACCAATTACCGCAGACTGTACCTCTAGCTTTGGCGTTAACCGTTTGTGCAGCAATCCTATGCGGAGACCAACTTGCAGTACATCGATTCGTTCGATGCGGGACTTTAAAAATAATAAATGACTACACTCATGCGCATAGACGCTAAGTAAAAATGTACCAACGCCGAACAACACAGTAGTCCATATGCGTTGTTCGGCGGCAAGCCGTCCGGCTTGCATACATAAGCTAAGTAGCACGGCGCTTTCCAGGACGGGCAAGGTTGCACGCACTATGCCAAGGCAGAGTGTTTGCAATGATGCGTGGCGCCGCCAAACTAATAAATCATGTCGAACGCCGATACACAGATCAAATAATTGCTTATAAATAGCCCGAAGCCACATCGACCAACTACGCTTGCGCTCCAACCAACCCACAAGATTTAGAAAACCGAGTATGTCGCGAACTTCTTCGGCGTGTAAACCTTGTTGCTCGGCAATTTTTAAAAGTGAGGAAACTTGCATTGGTCCGACAAGATTTGTCAGTAATCTAACCCCGCTAGGATGTATGGAGTGAGCAATGTCAATACAAGGATCGTATGCTCCATCGCTTAATGGCAAGAGGTTGTTAGAGAGTAATATATGGTCATTCTCTAACAGGTAAGGACAATATCGTGCAAACGGCAATTCTACCGACACAGAAATTCCACGCTCTTTCGAGATATATCGATGCTTACGTTCTTTGCCCCTCGCCAGCCGCATAGTACAATTGCTGCAGCAACAACGCCGCCCAGTGCCAAAACAAAAGCGAGCGCCACAATAATTGGACCAAATTCTTTGACGCTATATGCTGCTAGTTGATTGGTTTGTATGAGACTTTGCATGTGTTTTTTCCTTTTATTTACGTTTGCGATGCAAGTCTATGAGTAGTTCCCCCGTATGTCAAATCATCCACCAACCTGTTAGGTAGTTGTATAATGTGCACCGTTAACGCAAAGTGGCTAATTTTTATGGTATAATAACTAAATGTACGGAGAACTTGTATCTCCGGGTGAAATAACGCCCGCTCCCACCTCAGATATTCCAGAATTATCGGAAGATCAGCACGTCACGCGCGGTCGTTTCGTTACTAACATGCTCGTTAAGCTTGATCTTGCCACTGGAGAAAGGCCGGATCAGATTCAAGCTGAGCCTCCGGATTATGAACAAATAGAAGGGTATTTTGTCCGAGCCAATGAATTGCTTACGTTGCATGAGGAGCTTATTCAAGGGCCGCATAAGGAATACATCGCCGCGTCCTTGAGAGATTTACTTAAAAGCTTTCACAGGGGCGAAAGAGGTGAAGAATATATGGCCGCAACCGGCCTAACGGGAGAGATATATGTCCAAAGAGCCGACGACCTATACCAAGCGTTAGTTACAGGGCACGAAATACAGTTGGCAGAAATCGAAAAGCGGACTAATGGCAGTTTTTTTGATCGCCTGGAGCCTGTGTTGGTAGAAGTTGGCATATCTGAGCGCAACATAACCATCCTTAAAAGAAGGCTCAGCGGCGAAGAAGGCTTATTGCCGTATTCACAATTCATGCATGAGTTTAACGTTGATGCCACTAGAGGGACACAGATCATACGATCAATCATGAACCAGCTGATAGGCAACTTTGGAGTCGATCATAGTTTGGTCCAAGAAGCCGCAGAAACACTTTATCCCGTTCGTAAGCTGCAGAGCTTACCGTATAAAACGGATCCTAGTGAAAAGACCAACACACCTCCTCTTCTTCTTGATAGAGTAAAGAAAAACTTGGCCGCCGACGAAGAGGTGGCGTTGGCTAAACTCATCGAATCGGGGGTGTATGCCAAACGATTACTCGAAAAAATGACCAAAACCGATTATAACGCCGACGAGCAGATGACTAAGGACCTGCGAACCATTGTGCACGAGGGCAGTCGAGCGCAAGAGGTGTTTGCCGAACGCAATAGTGGTTTGGTTCATGCCGCTCTTTTAAGGCGCTCAAGTGTACTAAAAAACTGGGGGGTGAATGATCCGAGCGAGTTATTCTCAGCTGTAGTGGAAAAGGGTCTTATAAAGGCTATTCAAAAGTTTGATTTTACCGCGGGCTATAAATTTTCCACATATGCAGATAGCTGGCTCAATAAGGCTGTTGATGAAGCATTAATCGCGTACCTGCCGTTTCCTATTGGTCATAATGATTTTTCTAGGGCCATTAAGGTTTCAGCCTACATTGAAAGACGAAAGACAGAGACAGAACGACACCCAAGTATTAATGATATTGCAAAGGAATTTAACCTGACTATTAATAAAGCGAAGCGGCTGCAAGACTACATTGCTATAAGTGAAAATTACAGACACAATGCCAATCAAGAAGTGCAAAGGACGGTACATGGTGGTGATGCACTAAACCTTTTCTATGCAGCGCCATCTTCAGCTGAAGAACGGGAACGGGCCGTATTTGAATCAAAGTTGCTGCATGAGGCACTGGACGTTCTTGACGAAGTAGGTTTAACGATCATTGTCCGTCTTTATTTTGAAGAAGAGAAGAATTTAAAAATGATTGCCGCAGAGCTGGGCCTCGGCCTCAGGCAAGCGCAAACCATCCGCCATGAATCGTTGCATGCAATGCAAAGATATATTAAGAAAGCAAGCGCCTCGAGCACTAAATAGGCCGACGATGCATTTCGTCACCTCATGCCGTATACTTACAAACATGAATGAGGCAGCGAGCAGTCGAAAGCGGTTGGTGATTATTGACGGAAAGTCGGTTTTTTACCGCGGCTACTATGCTATGCCCAATTTATCGACTAAGGACGGCACGCCGACAGGGGGCGTCTACGGTTTTGCCGTCCTGGCGCTCGAGATTGTCAAGCGTTTAAAGCCAGATTACGTTTGTGTTGCGTGGGATAAAAGTAAAACGAATATTCGCTCACGTTTGGCAATATATCCTCAATACAAGGCTGGCCGCAAACCGCCGCCGCCTGACTTTTACGAACAAATTCCCATCTTGCATGAACTGCTGGAAAGTCTTGGCTGGCCTTTATACGAGGCTGACGATTACGAGGCCGACGACCTCATGGGTGCTTTTGCCAAGCAGGCTGGACAAAAAGGCGTCGAGAGTTATTTAGTAACGTCTGACCTCGATGTGTTGCAATTAGTGAATGCTCATACGCACATTTTTACATTGAAAAAGGGCCTCACCAATATTGAATTATTCAACGAGGCCTCGTTCCGTGAAAAATACGGCGTAGACGCTGACCAATGGGTGGATGTGAAGGCGCTAAAGGGTGATTCGTCGGATAATATTCCAGGCGTCGGAGGCATCGGCGAAAAAACTGCACTCGATTTAATCAGTACGTATAAAACCCTGGATGGTGTGTACGAAAACGTCGAATTACTAAAACCCGCATTGCGCGACAAGCTGCTGCGCGACAAAGACATGGCGTATTTGAGCAAAAAATTAGTGACGCTGATGGTTGATGCGCCAGTCAAAATCGATCTGGCAAAAGCCAAACTGCAAGCTAGTGTTATGCCGGAATTTGCAGCAATGCTGCGCAAGCTCGAATTCCGTACCTTGCTCCGCCAGGTTGAAGCTCAGCTAACGCGCAAGCAAATTGACGAGGCCGAAGCAGTCGTTGATAAAATTACCCCCGCCAAACAAATACCCTTTAAACCAGAGATATGCAAAAAAGATGCACCACGCATCATGCAGTTGAGTGCCGATGGCGGTGATGTGTGGGTAAGCAACGCGCCGGATAGTTACAGTTTGCTCCCGATTGCCGAACTCGATGCATCTACCGTACAACTATTGGCGAACGGCCCCGCAGTCGGCCACGACCTAAAAACCACTTTCCGCGGGCTGCTGGCGCACGACATTACCTGGCCGGGTATCGTCGGCCACGATACGCGCATTGGCGCCTTTATGCTCAATAGCCTGGAGCGCTCACGTGAACTCAGTGACTTGCTGGGCCAATCCGTTGATATCGATAACGGCGGTGAAGTCGTTGCTGGCATCTGGAGGTTATACGCCGAACAAAAAGAACAATTTGACCAGTTGCCAACGGTAGCTAAACTAGCCCGCGAAGTCGAATTTCCAACCATTTATTTACTGGCCAAGATCGAACATCGCGGTATTTTGCTCGATAGCGACTATTTGCAAAAAATGAGCAAAGAGTTTGAACAAAAAATTGGTATTTTGGAACGTAATATCTACGCTCATGCCGGTAAGGAGTTTAATATCAGCTCACCTTCGCAGCTGGCTGCTATTTTGTTCGACGCATTGCAATTACCAACATTTGGCGTTAAACGCGGTAAAACCGGTTATTCAACGGGCGCCAACGAACTGGCTAAGCTACGGGGCCTGCATCCCATTATTGATCTGATCACGCAGTATCGCGAATATACCAAACTCAAAAGCACGTATATTGATTCGCTTCCTAAGCTGGTTGATATACATGGCAAGCTGCACACTACCTTTGCACTCGATGTCGCTGCTACGGGCCGCTTAAGTTCGCATGACCCTAACCTGCAAAATATTCCGACCCGGACCGAATTGGGCCAGGCGATTCGCATTGCCTTTGTGCCGGCCGAAGGCAACGTGTTTATAAGCGCCGATTACAGCCAGTTCGAGCTACGTCTAGCCGCGGTAATGTCACATGACGAAGTGCTCGTAAAAGAATTCAATCAGGACGTTGACGTACACACGGCAACCGCTGCGCAAGTATATGGCGTGCCAATGGACAAAGTGGATAAAAATATGCGTCGACACGCCAAGGTGGTGAACTTCGGTATTTTGTACGGCATGAGTCCGCATGGCCTCAGCATAGCAACAGGCATGAGCCTGCGTGACGCAAAAGTGTTCATCGACAAATACTTCGAGTTGCGAAAGCCGGTGCGTGAATACATTGATCGTACGCTTGCCAAAGCACTGCAAGACGGTTACGTCGAGACCTTTTTTGGACGCCGCCGCCCGACTCCGGACCTCAAATCGAGCAATTTTGTAGTACGTGAAGCCGCCAAGCGTGCGGCCGCCAATATGCCGATTCAGGGCACTGAAGCCGACCTTATGAAAATAGCTATGCTGGAAGTCGAAAAGAAAATCGACGGCCTCGGCGAACAGATTTTGCAAGTCCACGACAGCATTCTGGTTGAAGCGCCGGCCAAAAATGCCGAAAAAGTCTCTAAAATTCTCAAAGAAACCATGGAACAAGTATCTCCGGCATTGCACATTAAACTAAAAGTCGACGTTACAACCGGCAAAAACTGGGGCGAATTATAGCCCAAGTGAGTTAAAACTATGATTATTCCATCACTTCATCATGCCGGCCTCGCATCGTTTATTATTATCGTTGTAAGTTTGGGCACAATGCTCAAGCTGTGGGGCGGTGATCGTACTCGTTCACTAAGCAATCATGGCGCCAATCACAAGCAGAGCTACTTTCTATTTATGACGGCGCTAGTTGTTGCCGGTTTACTGTTTTGCGGATTTTTCCTGTGGTGGCTGGCACCTACATTAGGACTCGCGCCATGGTGCGATGTAGTCGTGTTATGTACAGTGATCTGCGAATTAGTCGCCGCATTTGTGCCTGATAATGGCGGCCGTAATAGCCTTATCCACAAAATCGGGGCCTGGACGATGGCCGTGGGAATGTTGGTATTATCTATCTTGCTCTATAAAGCGCCGCATATTACTCACGCTGCGCAAGTAGTGCTGGTAGTCCTGATCGGATACATGCTTATAAACTGGTGCCTCTTTTTATTTGTTAGGCCCTCCAGACGTTATTTTCTTATTTTTCAGAGTGCGTACGTTCTGAGTTTTTACGCAACCGTTCTGGCGACCACCTATATTCGCTAATAGAATTTAATAAATGAACTTGGCCCGTATACGCTTCCGAATCGCTGGCCTATAGTGCCTGCACATTTACATCTTTGGTAAATGTGCGAAGGATGAGGGAGCAAATACGGGCCAAGTTCTTTCTAAAAAAGTGATATTTATCACAAAAAGTACTTGCATAAGCTGTTGGGTGCGACTATAATTCTGGACTTCCTATGAGATCCACAACTTCACAAGCATCCATGGCGGTCATGATGGTGCGGCCAATTACTTTTGGCTTCGACGAGCAAACCGCAGCAACCAATACATTTCAGAACGAAACTTCTTTGTCGCAAGCGGAAGTGCGTGGCCGGGCAGTGGAAGAATTTGACAAAGCAGTTGCCGAATTGCGTACACACGGTATCAAGGTTGTTGTGTTCGAAGACCAAGATCGTAAACCAAAACCCAACGCCGTATTCCCAAACAATTGGTTGAGCATGTGGCCTGACGGTCATATCTTTTGGTATCCAATGGCTACTGAGAGCCGGCGCGTTGAGCGTAGCTTTGCTGCCTTAACCGAGCTGGCTAAGGACTTTGATATTAACGAAGTTACTAATTTGTCGGCGGCCGAAGATAGTGGTGTTTACCTGGAAAGTACCGGGGTAATGATTTTTGATCACGAGCACAAAATTGTGTACGGTTGTATTTCGCCGCGTTGCGACGAGCAGTTACTCAACATGCATGCTGCAACGCTGGGCTACAAGCCAATCGTATTTCATGCCTACAACACCGATAGTATCGCTATCTACCACACTAACGTCCTCATGGGCGTCCAAACGACGACAGCCGTCGTCTGCGCTGACACGATCTTCGATCCAGCCGAGCGCAAGCAAGTACTGTCATCACTCCAAGAAACTGGCCACGATGTTGTATTGATTACCCAGGAGCAAATGAACGCTTTTTGCGGCAACATTCTCGAACTCCAAAACGAACAAGGTGAACTTTTCTTGGCCATGAGTCAAACCGCCTACGATGCTTTCACCGAAGAACAACGTGAGATACTAAGCCGTGACAAAACACTGATCCCGCTATCGATTCCAACTATTGAAACCATCGGTGGCGGCAGCGTGCGGTGTATGTTGGCGGAAGTATTCTTGCCAGAGCTTCAGCGTAGTCTTGATTAGCATTGGGTTGTAATATTTTTCCGTGCACGTGCGGGGAAGTCATGCTAGCATGCCAACAGTGACATTTATTGACGACCGCTATGAAATACTCGATGAGGACGGGCGTAGGACCGGTGCTACTTTGCAGCGTGCTGAAGTGCATTCTAAAGAATTGTGGCACGGCGTCGTTAATGTGTGGATCGTAAATAGTAAGGGCGAAATCCTCATGCAACTTCGCGCGCCCGGAGTGGAACTGTCGCCAAATGTATGGGACGTGACTGTCGGCACTCATTTACGTGTTGGCGAGGCACCTGCCGACGCTGCACTTCGCTGCCTGCATACCGAGCTAGGTCTAAGCTTTACGCCCGAGGACCTCAAACATTTGTTTAATATCAAGTGTGCTAACCCCATGCCGAACGGCACTATGCACAATGTCTTTGGCCACGTTTTTCTTATCAACCGTGATATAACTATTGGCGAGTTGACCTTTGACCCACAAAAAATTGCTCGATTGTCCTGGATGTCGATTATGCAAGTTATGGCTGAAGTGGGCGGCACAGATACCCGTAACAACTATTTCCCGCGGTCTAATAATTACTACCCGCAACTTTTTGAGGCCCTACAGAGCCTAAGCTAAGTTTTATAAAACAATTACGTCCATCTGGCCGTATACCGTATAATTAAAACGTGAACATTTTGCCTACTACTCAAGATCCAGCATTTATGCAGATGTCGGCTACCGCCATCTACCAGATTTGCAAAGAGGTGCACGAACTGACCTACGTCGAGCATGGGGCCGACAACCTTGTCGCTCTGGTTAATAAACAGTACGTTTTTCGCTTTCCGCGTCAGGAAGGGGCAGCCAAGCGTCTAGCCTTCGAGACAGCTTTGCTGCAAAAAATTAAAGGCAAAATAACCGCTGTTGCCGTTCCGGAACTAGTGCAGGTGCATACTCGTCCTTTATACGTGGTTGCTAAATACATAGAGGGCGATCATCTGAACGGGCAAGAAATCCAGCAATTGACCGAAGATGAACAACTGCAAGTTGGAAGGAAGTTGGCGACTTTTATTCATCAATTTAATCAAGCAGTAAGCGGTCCAGAGATACGACGCTTACGCGCCGAAGCCGTAGTTGAAGGTTTAGCTGAGCCGTGGCCAGCCTATTTTGAGCGACTATTTGTACATACGAGGTTGCCCAACGACAAGTTAGCGCCAATCATCCAACACTATTATTCACTCTGGAAGCAGTATACGGCGGGAGAAGAAAGCCTGCATCCTATCCACGATGACTTGCATCCCAGCAATCTACTATTTACCGCTAGTCAGCTTACCGGTATTGTCGACTTTGGAGACGCCAATGTGGGCAGTATTGAGTCCGAAATGCGTTGGCTGTATGTGATGGGCGACATAGTGCTTAAGGCGGCTATAGAGCAGTATCAGGAACTTACCGGCCGTGTCATAGATTATGACCATATTCGAGTGTGGGCGATCATGCACGAGCTCTCTTCGTATGTCAACTGGTTAGCCAAGCAACAAACTGAATCCTTCCCATTCCTGCGGGCGCAAGAGAATCTTCGCCATTGGGTGGACAATTTCCCGCTTTAAGCCTATATTTTGGACTTACGCACAATGCCAACAGGGGTAAAAGGCCTTGCAAAATACGCGTCAATGTGATAGTATTGCATTACGTTTGTCTGAGATAACTTAGGCAGGGAGCATAGCGTAATGAAGTATTTCTTAGGATTTCTAGTTTGTATCGCCCTCGTCGTAGGTGTGTTTATTCTTGTTCTTAAGGGCTTCAGCGGCACAAGCGCTCCTAAAAATCAAAATCCACTGAGTAATTATGCAGATACTAATACAACTGTGCAGCTGACCGTAGATGGCCCGATTGTGGCCGATTCGCAGCATCAAGCTTACCGTATTAGTGTTGGGCGCGACCAGACAACTCTGCAGGTATTGCAGGGCTACGATTACGCCGTTTCGCAAGCTAAGGTGTATCCTAACAACCAGGCGGGCTACGACAACTTCTTACGAGCACTCGACATAGCCGGTTTCGCCAAGGGCGACACCAAGTCTGAAAACAAGAACGAACGCGGCGTATGTGCTGATGGCGATCGTTTTATATTTGAAATCGTAAGTGGTACTTCAGGCTCTGACATCCAGCGATACTGGAGCACTTCTTGCAGTGGCAAAGGTAATTTTAAAGGTGACACGGCCGCTGTTAAACAGCTCTTTGGTAAGCAGATTCCGCGAACTGACTTCAAATCGCTTATTAATGGTCTCAATCTGTAGCCAACGATACGCGCCGCGCGACTCAGAATTGTTCGGTCTTGTTCGCTTGCATATTATCTCATCCTAGCTATAATCCCACGCAGAGATGAGCACTAACTAATCCGAAACAGGAGACGTTTAGTTATCTTGCATTTTCGGCAAATTGTTGTACTATTGAGTCTTAGGGTATTCGCCAAGGCCGCACTTGGTACGGTGATAATAATCGTGTCTCCGTTAAGCGAGACGCTTACAGGGGTATGAAAGTGCTCATCAACATACTGCTTAATTGCAGTCAATTCCGGCGGTTCGGTATTGTCGTAGCGTGCGAGTATATCTTGTAGGCTGTCCATTATCCGAACTATATCCTAAGTTGCTACGAAAAAACAAATCTCATAAATGATATGAGATAATGTTTAAAATTTTACAAAAATACTATTGAAAAATTAACTTAAGCAGTTTATAACGGTTGTTAGGACTAAAAAATGCGTCTTCATGTACCTGATCTTATAACTAGCTCTCTCGGCCTCCATTGGAATACCGAAGGATCTTTGGACGCTTTGCATGTTCCGGCGAGCATGCCTAAGTCGGAAGATGATGTCTTTACCGATCTGGACCCAGAGCAGGCCATTCTATTAGAAAAGATAGTTGAAGGTGCTTCCGATGAGGTGGTTTCATATTTTCTACCCGAAGACGTAGAGGGGACTCGAGAAAAGGTACGTACAGTGGCAAATTTGTGTATTGTGCGTGCCTTGCGAGAAGGTGCAGAGCAATCCATCCATAAACCCGCTTGCGTGTGCGTAGACGAAATTATGGAGCGTGACGCAGTTGCAGACAAGGCTCAACAAGAGCACGAATTATCACTAACTGCCGATCCGGCCGAGGACGACGCTGTTGCGCATGATCCTTTCGCAGATGACGACGGGGAATTGCACCATGACCCGCTAGAGGCTATCGAAGAAGCTGAAGCACTAGCTCGAGCAAAAGTCGAGCGCGAACTGCGAACAGCCAGAGCTAACGCCTGGGCTGCGGCAAAGTTGGCAGAGGAAAAAGCTCGACGAGAAGAAGCTGCTGCCTCTAATACTTCGCCAAGCACTGATACTGAAGCCGTCCACGGTGTTACTGATCCAGATAAAAAAGCTGCACTCGCTTCAACCTCCGAAATACTTACAATCCTGGATACAACGCCGATCACCTTTAATGAGCAGCACTGTGCCTTTCTATTGGCGGCTTGCCAGGAACATGTACAGGTACCTGAACGCGCTTACGTTGAACATGCCAGCGAGCTGATCTGTATTACGCCCGAGGTAGCTGCTACCTCACAAACACTTATAACTCCCGCACTGCCCATAGAAAAGATGCTTTCGGTAGTAAACCGCACAGGGGAGCTAACCATCTTTCTTGGTCGTGCAGCTTCTAAAAACATATTTCAACGAATGTTTGCTAAATTTGTTGATGTGGTCGGATCAATGCCCGTAGAAGGTGGCCTCCTGCTACAATAGTATGCATGCCAGAGTTACCCGAAGTCGAGACAGTACGTACTGGGCTTGCCGCGTTTTTACCAGGCAAGAAGATTACACACGAGTCGTACGATTGGCCGAAAGGCTTTCCTAACAGCGATGCCGATGTGCGCCAGTTTTTGCTGGGCGCCAGCATTACGGCTGTACGTCGACGTGCCAAGGTGTTATTGATTGACCTAGACACGGCCTATACTCTAGTAATTCACCTCAAAATGACCGGACAAATGGTGTATCGTGGCGATCATGAGCAGTTTGGTGCGGGGCACCCGAATGATAGCCTAATTGGAAGGCTGCCCGACAAATCAACTCGCGTGACGCTGACCTTTGCCGATAATTCCAAGCTGTTTTTTAACGACCAACGTAAATTTGGCTGGATGCGACTCATGCCGACGATCGAAGTCGAGCAGCTCGATTTTTTCCAGAAAGTTGGCCCAGAACCTTTGGCGGCAGATTTTACGCCAGCACAATTCATTGCTCGTCTAAAGCGCCGCGCCAAAAGCGGCATTAAGGCTGTTTTATTGGACCAGACCGTCGTTGCTGGCATAGGCAATATTTACGCTGACGAAAGCTTGTGGGGTGCTAAAATCCATCCCGAAACCAAAGTGCAGGAGGTATCGCCGGCGAAGCTCCAAAAACTTTATGAATCGCTGCGCGATGTACTACAACTAAGTATCGAAAAGGGTGGTTCCACAGACCGAAACTACGTTAACGCCGAAGGTAAACGCGGCAGTTACCTGACCTTTGCCAAAGTCTTTCGCCGCGAAGGCAAGCCGTGTCCCAGATGCGGTACTACCATCATTAAGCTGCGTGTGGCTGGCCGCGGCACGCATGTTTGTCCGCGTTGCCAAGTTTTGCCTAAAGCATAACGCTACAGTTGCCACATCGCCCTTGTAACCTGAACTACAAATCGGTATCGTGGTAGTGACATGGTGACGACGCTAACGGGAACGAATACATTTATGCTCAAAAACGAGCTGCGTATGCGCGTGCAGGCGTTTATGGCCGAGTATGGCGACATCGCAATTGAGCGGTGCGACGGCGAAGAAGCTACAACCGACCAGATGCGGGCCGCTCTGCAAAGTATGCCGTTTTTAAGCCCGCGCAAATTAGTTGTGCTGCGTGAACCTAGCGCTCAGAAGACGTTCGCCGAAGCTATTGCCGATATACTCAAAGATATTCCCGAAACGACAGACGTTGTTATATATGAGCCCAAGCTCGATAAACGGAGTGTGTACTACAAGACGCTTAAGAAAGACACGACATATGTCGAGTGTAATGATCTGGACGGGCCAGCACTTAGCTCGTGGACAGTTGCGCTGGTAACTTCTTGGAGCGGGAAATTGACAATGAGCGATGCGCATCTACTGATTGACAGAGTAGGGAGCAGCCAAGAAGGGTTGCAGCACGAACTCGAAAAATTGTTTGCCTACAATCAGCACATTACTAAAGAAAACATTGTGTTATTAACCGAAGAGACACCGCAGAGTACGGTATTCGCGTTGCTTGAAGCTGCTTTTGCCGGTAAAACCGACCGTACGTTTGTTTTGTACAAGGAACAGCGGGCACTCAAGGTTGAGCCGCAGGCGATTATCGCTCTACTGGCCTGGCAGCTACACGCGCTGGCCGTAGTCAAGGCCGGTGAGGGCCGTAGCGTCGATGAAATTGCACGCGAGGCCAAGCTCAACCCATTTGTAGTTAGAAAAACGCAGGGACTGGCCAAACGACTGCCGCTTGCTACGTTAAAGCAACTGGTTAGTGACTTGCTGGAACTAGACATGCAGCTTAAGCGGAGTAGCATTGATGCCGATGAAGCGTTGCAGCTATACTTACTGAAGCTTTCGAAGGTTTAGAGTGTAGGCACCAAGTACTATTTTAAAAAGGAGATCATGCGTTTCACCCTGTAACACCTTTTTAAAATAGTACTTGGTGCCTACTGAATAAAACAAAAACCGCGGTCACATGATCGCGGTTTTAATCACGCTCTAGTAAGAAGTTATTTCTTCTTAGCAGCGGGTTTTTTAGCCGCAGTAGTCTTTTTGACCGATGCCTTTTTAGCTACGGTTTTCTTTGCGGGAGCAGCTTTTTTGGTAGCTGGCTTCTTGGCGGTAGCAGTCTTGGTTACGCCAGCGGCAGTTTTAGCAGCCTTGGCTAGTTGGCTTTGCTTACGCGCAACTTTATTTTTGTGCATAACGCCTTTTTTAGCAGCCATATCAAGAGCGCTTTGAGCTTTGCTCTGTAATTTCTTGGCGTCTTTTTTACCACCGGTAACAGCCTGGTGGAAGGCCTTAAGAGTTGTCTTTAGACTGCGCTTAGTTTTACTGTTGCGTACGGCTGCTTTGCTGGCAACACGAACGCGCTTTTTTGCTGACTTAATGATTGGCATTTCTTCTATACCTTGTTGTTAAATTGTCGAAGCTTAACTATACAGGACACGGCCCCAGATGTAAAGAGTGGGGCAGCCGAATAATTTCAAGGTTTTCATCTAAGCAGCAAGTTGGCTGAGCTACGAAAGGCAGGCCTGACAAGAAGTGCAGTATCTTTCTGTGTAGACACGCGATTTGCGTAGAGAAAAATTATCGACAAGCTTATGGTTATGTGGTACGCTTGCTGTAAGCGCTAAACCTTAAGGTAAAACAAAAATGGACAGCCAAAAACAACAAGCCTCCGAACGAATCAAACAAGCCAATAATATACTGGTGACGGTGAGCAACAACCCTTCGGTTGACCAGCTTGCTGCCTGTATGGGGTTGACACTTAGCCTTAACAAAATGGGCAAGCACGCCACGGCTGTATTTAGCGGCGAAGTTCCATCGACGCTGGAGTTTCTGCAGCCCGAAAAAACTATCGAAAAAAACACCGATAGTCTGCGTGACTTTATCATTGCGCTCGATAAGTCGAAGGCCGACAAACTGCGCTACAAAGTCGAAGACCGGGTCGTAAAGATTTTTATTACCCCGTACCGTACGTCGATTAGCGAAAAAGATCTTGAGTTTAGCCAAGGCGACTTTAATGTCGATGTGGTGGTTGCGCTAGGCGTGCACAATCAGGCTGATCTGGATCAGGCGATCACGTCGCACGGGCGTATTTTGCACGATGCGACCATTATTACAGTTAATGTTCGCCCCGGCGGGGAACAACTCGGCGCTATCAATTGGTTGGAGCCGAATGCCAGCAGCTTGAGTGAACTTGCCATGCAGCTGGTTGATATTCTTGATAAAAAACTCGTTGATGGACAGATTGCCACGTCATTTCTTACGGGTATTGTGGCTGAAACAGAGCGTTTTAGTAATTCTAAGACTTCACCTCAGACCATGAGCGTTAGCGCCGAACTAATGGCAGCCGGTGCTAATCAGCAGCTGGTTGCAACTAAACTTGAAGAGCCTGCTGCACCACCATCTCAGACGCCGATAGCGACACAAAATGCTGCCCCCAAGAAGACTGACGCCATTCCCCCGGTTAAAAAATCCAATGATGGAACACTCGAAATCGCTCATGACGAATCGGCGCTTATAGCACCTCATCCTGCGCCCACCGATATCGAAAAAGAAGGTGAGCCTCAGCCTCCTACTCCTGAAAAGCCTTTAGCCGAGCAGGAGCAGAAGCCACCGACTCCTGAACATACGGAGTCTCCTTTAAAGCTTCCTGAGACTGAATCAAATCCTAAACCCGAATTGCCCGAAATCATACCTGAAAAACCTGCTCCGCAAATACATATTGATGAGCATGGCTCACTATCACCAGTGGGCGAACCCAGCGAAGACGCGCTGGACGAAAGCTTACTGCCACCAGTTAAGTCAATTGCCGAGCCGACTATTAGCCACCACAACGAGCCTCCTAAAATGATTTTGGAGCCACCGACGCTTGGCGGTGAGTTAACAGCAAACGCCCATTCTGATAATTTTGATGAAGAGGGTGGTTCGGGAATGCCCGGCATGCCCGCTCGCGAATCCGCATTGCCATCAAGCATGAAAGAAGATCTTGATACGCCTGCTGTTGGTCAAACTATTGCGCCGCCTGATGGTGGTGGTAACGGCGAGCCGCAAAATGCTCCCGGCACAAGTTTCCTGGGTGATCAGCCACTTTTAAATCCTGATGCTGGCGAATCTAAAGCTAACGCTGCCGCGCCAAGTCCCGAAGAAACATTGAGCCAAATCGAAAAAGATGTACATAGCACTCATCTAGACGAATCACCAAAGCCGCCAATTCCGGCTCCTGAAGAAACGCAGCCACAGCCAAGCGCCTTTGCACCAAGCTCGCCCCTTGGCGGCGGTAATTCGCTACCACCATTATCGGTACCCACGAATCAGTCAGCTCCAGTGGCTAGTGGTTCGATGTTGCCACCAGTTCCAGCTATGCCCGTAGTAACGCCCGATATGCCAGTTGACGATGGTTTTATTAAAGATGGGGGCGCTGCGCCAAGTGCAACTGCACAAAATAATGAGCCTTCCACCGATGATAATGATGCCAAAAAAGACGACGAAAATCTACCCAATGTGAGTGATGCCCGTGACGCGGTTGCTGCAGCTCTTGGCGGTGCGCAAAGTAATGCGCCGCTCGATCCGATCCAGTCACTAAACGCTCAGCCACTTGGTACGCCACCTAACAGCGGTGGCACTTCTTTGCCCACACCGGCACCTACGAACGACGGCATTGAGCCCGACCTTGTTTTGCCCCTAACACCGGTTAAGCCTTGGACTCCGCCAGAAGACAATCAGTCTGCTGCTCAGCCAAATGATCAGGCGCCGCCTCCCGTGCCTCCACCCATGATGCCGCAGTCGGTGTAATGCCATCTTCGTTGCCCGGATTCCATATAGAGGGATTGCTATGGTATGCTATGCGTCATGAACGGCATGTTGCTTGTAGACAAACCTAAAGGCTGGACCTCTTTTGATGTGGTTAATAAAATTCGTCGGACTATTCAGTATTCAGAGCTGAACGAAACCGGCAAAAAGCGTTTCCCCGTTGGCCATACCGGCACGCTCGACCCGATGGCAACCGGCTTACTGGTATTGCTGCTAGGCAAGTACACCAAAAAAGCGCCGGAACTAACCAAGCTCGACAAGACCTACGAAGTCACCATGTGCCTGGGTAAGACCAGCACGACAGGTGACGAAGAAGGCGAAAAAACAGATGTTTCTGCGACGAAGCCCTCCAAAGAAGAAGTAAAAGCGGCCTTGCAGCAATTCGTCGGTGATATTATGCAGACGCCACCTATGTATTCTGCGATCAAAATTAATGGTCAGCGTGCCTACAAATTGGCGCGACAGGGCAAGGAAGTGCAAATGGAGGCCCGGCCAGTGCATATTGAACGCATCGAATTAACCGGCTATACGTATCCCTTTGTACAATTTACAGCGCATGTTTCCAGTGGCACGTATATACGCTCGTTGGTAGAAGACGCCGGCAAAGTACTACAGACCGGTGCCTACATGTCCGACCTTCGCCGCACCCGCGTCGGCAAGTATAGCATTACCGATGCCTTGCCAGTCGAGTCAGTAGACCTAGATCTGCTAAGATCCCTGAATATATCTTCGGAAGACAAGTTGTCAGAATAGTATTAGTGCTATAAGATAGGGCTTTACCGAATTAGTTGGAGTTTTAGTATGGAAGGTAATCCAGAAGTCCCACAAGAAAATGAGGCACCTGTAGCTAATAACAAAGGTACTACCACTGAGGTTGTGGTATCCGAACCACCTGCAATTTTTGCAAAAAAAGACCAGGAGATTATAGATAAATTGATTAGACGCGCTGATCAAGCAGAGGAAGCTTATAGTGGGAATAAACTTAGGGCTTGTATTTGGGGTGCTATAGCAGTTGGCGGTGCAATCTATCTCGGGACGCATGTCGCCGTTGAACATACTGCGCCAACTTTTTGGGAAATTATGCCCGAAACCGCAGCAGTGGGTATAGCGGCTTTTAATACAACAGCAAGCAGACGTTCTAAGCCAGTCGCTATTCAGGCAAGCAATGCGGCACTCAAAGTTAATGAAATTGTGACCAACCGGCTTCAACAACAATTAGCTCCGATGCCACAAGAGTCATACCCGTTAGAGGCAACCCAGGTACCCTCCATTGTCGCGCTTGAAGCAGTTGTTCACCAGGTACTTAGAAATGAATATGGTCTGATGCCCGAGCACCAAACGGGTCCTAACATCTCAGGCGATCAAGTATAAAACCCTGAGGAGCTCTTTATAGTTTGACTAAACTAACAGAAAATGTTAAAATAGTATATTTGAAGAGAATTATATTATGGTGATGGATGGCAAACAGCTGCCTTTAGCACATCTGGAACAAAATTCGGATAGGTACCCCCAATTCATTTTAGAGAATCCAGACGCACCGCTTCCTTTTGCCGATCGAGGCTGGAAGTTCGACGGACAGCAAGTATATGAGCATTTGATAGAGTCTCAGGTTCCTGAAGATATAATTGCCCGAACCAGGATAATTGCTGCGGATGACCAAGAGTTAGGCGCAAAGATTGCTCGAGGAGACGTAGGCATACAAGATAGCCATAGTACGGGCATCTATGAGCGTGGGTCCGGCGACATTTTACTGCATACCTATGTCACCCATGCCCTCGAGATGACTAAATGGAATGGTTTCATGGCAGTGGCGGATATTAAACCTGACCCCGCTCATGAACGGGGTCTGTACTTTGACCATTACCTCAAGGTACTGAACAAGGTGTTGACTCACGAACTTGAACATCTCATTGTGCATGCGACCGAAGATAGAGATATAGACGGTGAGATTTTATCCGAAAAAGTAGAGCAACGCATCCGTCAAATACGCCAACCTCACCTAAAAGGATTGACGGCAGGCCTACTTGCTACTGCCAGCCTTTGCGCAACCGAAGCGCTGCAAGGTGACATGTTCGCTGCCCCCTCACTTTTAGGACTGGGCGGTATGGCATTGGCAGGTGCTGTAGACTTGGGTTATCTTTCTTGGCGAACACGAAAAATGAAAAATAGCACCGAACTTGTGGATGAGTTATACGCAAAGTACTACGATGAACTACCCGGTGAACTGCGCGCCAGAGAAGCAGAAGAGGAGAATACTCGACGCTTTTTTGTGCAAACTTCCTCCTAGTAATTTCCAGTAGCATTTCTTATAAAGTAATTTATGAGGAGTCCCCCTAGGACTTGCTATTGTCTTAAAAGGTCTTATCTGTTAAAATGTTTGAAGTATGATTACAACTGAGAAAAAACAAGCAGTCGTTAAGGACTTGCAGAGCCACAAAACTGACACCGGTAGCGCTGCCGTACAGGTTGGTATCGCAACAGAGCGCATCAAAGAGCTAACTGAGCACCTCAAGGTGAACAAGAAAGACTTTGCAGCACGCCGCGGTCTTTTGCAGCTCGTCGGCCAGCGTAAACGTCACCTGCAGTACATTGCAGCTCATGATGGTCAAGCATATCTCGACCTCATCAAGAAGCTCGGCATCCGCCGTTAAGGTGTATAGACTACTGGTCTCCTAAATAAGGAGGCCATAAGCTTGTGCACATTAATAGCTTCTAGATTTGTAATAGCGGACAGAGGCCAGATATATAGCTCTCATGCGAACGCACAAGGGAGGTGCCGTATATTTGCACTGTGTCCATTATTATTCTTCAAAAGCAGAAAGGTGAATATCACCCCCTATGGGACAAATCATTAACCCTTATGGAAAACCAATAATAGTAGTAGAAACCGAGTTTTGTGGTCGCCCACTGAGCTTGGAAGTCAACCGCGTCGGGTTTCGTACCAGCGCCTCAGTCTTGGTACGTTACGGTGAAACCGTCGTGCTTGGTACGGCTATGGTTAGCGACAAGCCGATCACCGGCTTTGATTACTTCCCGCTCAGCATCGACTACGAAGAAAAAATGTACGCTGCTGGTAAGATTAGCGGCTCACGCTTTATTAAGCGCGAAGGTCGCCCATCTGACGAAGCGATTCTTATTGGCCGCTTGATCGACCGCCCCATTCGCCCACTATGGCCGAAAGGCTACCGCCACGAAGTACAAGGCGTGGCCAGCGTCTTAAGCGCTGACCCAACATTCCGCCCGGATATGATCGCTATGATTGCGATGAGTGCGGCCTTTATGTTGACCGGTGCTCCGTTTGAAGGCCCAGTTGCCGGAGTTCGCGTCGGGTATGACAAGGACGGCAAGTTAAGTGCCTTCTTAAGTGCTAAAGAGCTGGCCAACAACAAGCTCGACCTTGTAGTTGCCGGCACGGCCGATGCCATTATGATGGTCGAGGCTGGCGCCAACGAAGTTTCCGAGGATGAGGTAGTTGCGGCGCTACAATTTGCCCAGGAACAGATGCAGCCAGCGATCGCATTGCAAAAAGAACTGATTGAAAAAGTTGGCGTGACTGCCCAAGAATACGAACTGAGTCTGCCGAGTGAAACCATCCAAAGCGAAGTCAGCAGCTGGCTTGACGGCAAAATGGGCGAAAAACTTCGTGCGCCAATGGCCGAGCGCCACCAACGTATGCACGTATTGCGCGAAGCAATGCTGGCACACTTTGAAGAGCAGCTTGGTGAAGATTTTACGGCTGTCAAAAACGAATATGCCGATGCTTTTGCCGCGTGTGCCAACAAAGATGTGCGCAAGGGCATTTTGGAAGATAGCGTCCGCCCTGATGGTCGTGCTTTCACCGAAATTCGTCCGCTGTCGAGCGAAACTGGCTTCTTGCCACGCGCTCACGGCTCGAGCATCTTTACCCGCGGTTTGACACAGGCGATGAATATCGTAACGCTGGCACCGCTAAGTTACGCGCAGGTTATCGACACCATGGAGCGCGACGAAGAAAAGCGCTTCTTCCATCACTACAATGCACCCGGTTACACGGTTGGTGAAATTAAGCGCCTTGGTAGTCCCGGCCGCCGCGAAATCGGCCACTCGGCCTTGGCTGAACGAGCACTGCTGCCAGTGCTGCCCGCCGAAGATGTATTTCCGTACGCCATCCGCTCAGTCACTGAAATTATGAGCCAAAACGGCAGCACGTCGATGGCTGCGACTTGTTCCAGCTGTTTGGCGCTTATGGACGCTGGTGTGCCGCTAACCGCACCAGTCAGCGGCATCGCTATGGGGCTGATGATCGAGGGCGATAAGGCTGTTATTCTAAGTGATATTGCTGACGCCGAAGACTTTGCCGGTGACATGGACTTCAAGGTTGCCGGTACAGTCAACGGTATTACGGCGCTACAGATGGACATGAAGGTGCATGGTTTGCCGGTAGAAACGCTCCAAAAAGCATTACTACAAGGTAAGGAGGGCCGTGCACATATTCTTGATCACATGATCAGCGTGCTGCCGGCTCCACGTAGCACCATGAGCCCATACGCACCGCGCGTCGAGAGCATCAAGATTAATCCTGATAAGATCCGCGAGGTTATTGGTAAGGGCGGTGAAACCATCCAGAGGATCACCGGCGAAACCGGCGCCGAAATCGACATTAAAGATGACGGCACAATCATGATCGCCAGCCCGGACGGTGAGTCAATCGAAAAAGCCATCCAGTGGATTCGCGACCTTACCGAAGAACCTGAAGTTGGCCGCATTTACAAGGATGTACCGGTCGTAAGCGTTATGGACTTCGGCGCTTTTGTACAGATTTTGCCCGGCAAAGACGGCCTGGTGCACGTCTCTGAAATGAAAGAAGAACGTGTTAACAAGCCAAGTGACGTCGTTAAAGAAGGCGACAAAGTAACGGTTAAACTGATCGCTGTTGATGACCGCGGCCGTTTGCAGCTCAGCATGAAAGCTGCCGCTCGCGAACTCGCCGAAAAGAAAGGCGATGAAAACTAAGCAAATAGTTACGCTCCACTGGACGGCCAGGCGTGATATCGCGCTTGGCATCTGTCTGGTGGCTCTGGTGCTAGCAGCCACACTTGGTTTGCGAGCCATCGATACCGGCAGTCTCGGCCAGTACTTCTTGACGCTAGTACTCGGCATAATTGCTGCGAATCGTTTTTATATTGCTGTCCGAAGGAAGAAGTTGTAATGTTTGTCAAGAGCCCCGAATCGTGTGGCTTACCACCATACGCCGAAGTGCTGGAGCCGTCTAGTGAGCTTGATAATTCACCGGTACATTTGCGGGTAGTAAACCCAATAACTAGCCCTGACCATATGCTGCACGCAGTCCTGCAAGACGATCCGGAGTTCCATAAATATCAATTCTGGACCAAATCCACTACAACGATAGAATCTGCAAGAGTCCGTATCTCTAGATACCGTAACGCTATTCTTGGCGGTAAAGGACTGGTCTACGATATCTTTGAGGGCAACCTGGAGGTCCCGGGAGATCACATAGGTCTGGCAGGTCTAATGAAGAACGTAACCGTAGGTCCGCCTTCCGCCGATGCCGGTTACTGGCTGACTAAACAGGCGCGAGGAAAAAGATACATGAGTCGGGCAATGCGTTCCATTATTGATTATGCCGCCAATGATTATTGGCCAGATCTAACAAGTGTTAATTTTTATATTGCTCAGGGCAACGTAGCCAGCGAACATGTAGCAACGGCATTAGGCGCACAGTTTGACCAAGATAGTATTATTGGTGATCCGGAAAGTGGCAAAGAACTGCAGGCAAACAAATGGACTATTAAGCTATGAGCACAAAGATCAAACAGCAGCAACTTGATGATTTAAAAGCGCGAATTATCGCCGATAATGCTTGTCCGGTGCTCGCTAAACAGGCGACACAGTTAGTGTTCGGCGACGGTCCGGCCGACGCTGCGATCCTCTTTATCGGTGAGGCACCAGGTAAAAACGAAGATTTGCAAGGTAAACCGTTTGTCGGTGCGGCTGGAAAATTTCTGAATGAAATGCTCACTGGTATTGGTCTGGAACGCAAAGACGTGTACATTACTAACATCGTTAAGTATCGTCCGCCAGATAACCGCGATCCACTTCCCGAAGAAAAGAAAGCCTTTTTGCCTTATTTGCAGGCCCAGCTAGAAATAATTCAGCCCAAGATAGTAGTAACACTTGGTCGCCACAGTATGAATTGTTTCTTGCCGGATCTACAGATTTCTAAGATCCACGGAGAAGCGAAGCGGATAAAAATTCGCATGAAACAATCCGACGACATCATGAGTATTGTCATTGTGCCGTTATTCCATCCCGCTGCTGCTCTCTATAATGGAAGTCTCAAGCAGACTCTCATAGATGATTTTGCGGGTATTCCTGCAATTCTCAAACAACTTACATAAAGAAATTAATTTTTACAATTATCCGTACATGAAAGGAAATAACAAAACATGAACGAACAACCAAATCAACGACAAAATAACCGGCCGAAACGTACCCCAAGTGCGAATCGAAGCGAAGGTGGCGGCAATAATAACAATAAGCCGCTAAAGCTCAACGCTACGTATTCACGCGGTGCCGCTGTGCGAGCGCAGAAGCGTTCGCAAGCTGACGCGCAGAAGATTGCTAACCAGTACGCAGCTGCCGCCCCGGTGCAACCGGCTAAGCAAGAACAACGCCGCGCTAATGTCATCGACGACAGTCCGCGCCTGAAGGTCATCGGCCTTGGCGGTATGGACGGCGGTGGCTCCAAGAACATGATTCTCGTCGAATACATGGATGACGCTGTCATTATGGACTCAGGTAACGACCTTGGTGTCGACTTGCCAGGCATTAACTACGGTATCGCCGACACAACGTACCTGGAAAGCATTCGTCACAAACTACGCGGCTACATTATTACGCACGGTCACCTTGACCACATCGGCGGTTTGCCGCACATCGTGCCAAAGTTCCCGGCGCCAATTTACGGTTCTAAATTTACTATCGGCCGCGTAGAAGAAATCTTTGAAAACTTTGGCTTGCCAATGCCCGAAGGTTTTGAGCTTCGCACGATAGTAATGAACGAAAACACCCACGAGCGCCTGAAGGTCGGGCAGTTCTTTGTAGAACTGGTGCGCATTACGCACTCGATTCCTGGCTCAACCTGTATTGTGCTGGACACGCCAGTTGGCCGCATCATTAACACCGGTGACTTCCGTTTCGATCCAAACCCGCTTGACCACGAACGTAGCGACATGGAACGTTTGACCGAACTTGGTAACGAAGGTGTACTCGCGCTGCTTAGCGAATGTACTACACCGGAACGTCTTGGTCGCACGCCGTCTGAAAGCACGCTCGAAGACAGCTTTAAAGATATTATGGAGCGCGCCCCAGGCCGTATTTTTATCGCTATTTTCTCCACGAACATTAACCGCATCCAAATGATTATCAATGCCGCGGTACATCACAACAAAAAGATTGCGCTGGATGGCCGCAGCATGATGAGTACGCTGGAAATGGCCGTACGCCACGGCTTCGTGAAGGTACCAAAAGGAACTTTTGTGCCAATTGCCAACGTACCGGCGCTTAAGGACAACGAAATTGTTGTGGTTTGTACTGGTGGCCAGGGTGAGCCAAGCTCCGCCTTACAACGCATGGCTAGCGGCGACCACAAACACGTTAAGATGAAGGAGCAAGATACGGTGGTACTTTCAAGTACACCAATTCCGGAAACAGGAAATGACGCACTTATCGGTGGTATGATTGACGATCTGATGCGCAAGGGCGTGCATGTCTTTACGCACGTTAACCACGAACTTCAGGGCGTTGGTCCGCTGCACGTATCTGGTCACGCTTCTCGCGACGAATACGCCGACATGATCAACATGACCAAGCCTAAGTTTTTCATTCCTATTTACGGCGCGTATCGCTCTAAGCAAAGCCACATTGACCTTGCAATTGAACTCGGTATTCCACGTCGCAACACCATTAATGCCGAAAACGGCGATGTCATTGCCATGACTCCGGACAGCATTGAGATGGCCGGTAGTGTGCCGCACGGTACGATTTTGGTTGACCAATCCGGCGCTATCGTAAATAACGTAGTTGTTAAAGACCGCGTACTATTGGCCGAAGAAGGTTTGGTAGCTGTTGTGCTGACCGTCGATAAAAAGAACGGCAATCTGTTGACTAGCCCGGATATCATCAGCCGCGGTTTCATATATATGCGCGACAATGAAGAGCTTATGAACAACTTGCGTCAGGAACTTCGCCGTGCTGTTCAGCAGCGTTTCAAGCGTGTAGATCTTGACCGCTTCAAGGTTGAACTTAAAGATCACATCACGCACTTCCTATTTGAGCAAACACAGCGCAGCCCGATTGTAATCCCAGTTGTGAATGTAATCGGTGGTGGCACCAACGGGACCAAGCCTGACGTTAAGGTGGCCGCTGGTGGCCGCACTAAAACCGGTGAAGAAGTTGCCGCCGAGCAGGAGCGCCGCTTCAAAGAAATGCGTGCTCGTTTGCTTGGCCAAGACGCTCGCGTAGACTAACACAAGCAGTTTGACCGCAGTTGTAATTTTTGCTATAATATGTCTATGCTTAAACGCCATCTCATTTTAGTTCAACCCGCTGGCGTAGCTCCAGAGGCGCCAGTAAGGTCACAGATTCCCATTAAAGGAAATCCTGGCTTTCTGATTGGTTCTATCATCGGCACTCAATTTGGTAATACGCTGCCACGAGCGGGCCAAGATTACACAGTTGGTGGTCTGGACAAAGAATCTCATGGCATGCTTACGCGATTTGCCGGTAGTCCTGTTGAGGATCGGGAGCATTCATTAGCCGCTTGGACATTCCAGCGTAATCTTGAATCACTGACGGATCGTGTAGCCGAAGCTCTAGGAAAATTATCGACTCCTGAGCTTCAGGATCGAGTGCTGCTTACCGAAACTAAGTCGCCAGAAGCAACAGAAACAGTTTTGGATAGCTCGGCTATCAGTAGTCTCACTACGCACCAAGCGGTCATTCTTCCACCATTAGGACTTGCAGAGTCCCAGCCCGAAGGTCCTCTAGCCGAGGTACCGCCGCTCACTCCCGATCTTTCGTAGCTGACGCAAGAAGTTAAAAATGATACACTAAAACACGCATATGGCAAAAAGAAAACAAACCACTCGCAAAAAATCAGCCAAGGTAGCGGCAGAACCCGCTGAACGATCACCTTTTTGGTCGTTAACTGGGGCAGTGCTGCTATTTGTGCTGGCGTTGTTTATGTTGCTTGGCGGCTTTGGCACCGGCGGACCCATGCCTAAAGGTATGTTCCACGGCGTATACTGGACGCTTGGTTGGGCGGCATACTTGTTGCCAGTGGCGTTAGTATATTGGGGCATCTATAAATTTACTTCAGAAGATCATCGCATTCCATTTGGCCGGGTGATTAGTATGTTGGCGACGCTGGTGTTTGCGGCGGGATTTTTGTTCACGGCATTTGCAACCAAAGAACTTGACGGGACTTTTACGCACGGACACGGCGGGGAAGTGGGCTCATTGCTCGGTGGCGCAATTCGTGGCGCTTTGGACGCTTTTCCGGCCTCGGTATCATTACTAGTGCTGTTTGCTTTGTCGGTATTCTTTGCCTTTGGGATTTCACCGCAGGTAATTTTGAAGCTCAAAGATTTATTCAAACGAGAGCCATCAGATGATACCGATCTTTCTGATCTTAAGGTCAAGGCCGAATCTACCGGCTTTAAGTTAAACGAAGGCGTACCAGTCGAGCATGGCAAACTTCCCAAAGATCGGCCCGCACGCTTTGCTTCACTTAAAAACAGCGCTGAAAGAATGGCTCCAGCCGAGACGCAAAATCACGAAGCCCTTACTGTGGCTAGCGACCCTAACTGGCAGTTTCCGAGCATTAATCTGCTTGATCAAAAACAAGACAAAGCAGATGCGGGTAACGTTAACGGCAATGCTCAGATTATTCACGACACCTTTGCTAACTTTAATATTGATGTCGAGATGGAGGGCGCCAATGTTGGTCCGCGCGTCACGCAGTACACATTAAAGCCGCCTACTGGCGTAAAGCTAACCAAGATTACTGCTTTGGAAAACAACTTAGCCCTAGACCTTGCAGCACATGCTATCCGCATGGAAGCACCGATTCCCGGCAAGCGTGCTGTTGGCATTGAAGTGCCAAACGTGAAGGCGGCAATCGTTCGCCTTAGTTCCATCTTGCAATCGCACGAATGGGGCGACATGAAGGGGCCATTGTCCTTTACTATCGGCAAAGACATCGCTGGTAAGCCAGTCGTCGCCGATTTGGCGAAAATGCCGCACCTTTTGGTGGCCGGTCAGACTGGCTCCGGTAAGTCAGTAATGATTAACGGCATCCTAACGAGCCTTCTATATCGTAATAGCCCATCTGATGTTAAATTAATTCTGGTCGACCCTAAGCAAGTCGAATTGACACCTTATAACGACATTCCACATCTGTTAACGCCCGTTATTAACGAACCCGAAAAATGTATTAGCGCACTTAAATGGGCAGTTGCCGAAATGGAGCGCCGTTTGCGTGCTATGGCAGAAGTGGGTAAGCGTAACATTGGTGAGTACAATAACCTCAAAAAAGAAGAAGGCATGCCGTATATCGTAATTGTGATTGACGAGTTAGCCGACCTGATGATGATGGCTGCTCGTGACGTAGAATCGCTGATTGTGCGCCTGGCGCAAAAAGCTCGCGCCGCCGGTATCCACTTGGTACTGGCAACGCAGCGTCCGTCGGTCGATGTCATCACCGGTCTTATTAAGGCCAACGTACCAGCGCGTATAGCCTTTACGGTGGCCAGCCAGGTCGACTCACGTACTATTATCGACCAGATGGGTGCCGAGAAACTGTTAGGTATGGGTGACATGCTGTTCCTGACGTCCGACATGCCAAAGCCAAAACGTGTGCAAGGCGCCTTCATTAGCGACGAGGAAACGCAGAAGGTGACTGACTTTATCCGTATGCAACGTCCACCCCAATACGATAATGAAATTATCAGCCAACCGGTCCAGCTTAATGGCAAGGGCGGCATCGTGGCCGATGCTGGCGGTAATGACGCCGATGACGACATGTGGCGTGATGCCATCCAGGTTGTTATTGAAGGCCGCAAGGCCAGCACAAGTCTCTTGCAGCGACGTTTGCGCATAGGTTATGGTCGCGCAGCTCGCTTGATCGAAACCATGGAAGAACAGGGCATTGTTAGTTCAGCTGATGGCGCTAGACCACGCGACGTGTTGGTCAGTTCGATGGATGAAGTATTTGGCAGCCCTACTGCTGACGTGGCTGAAGCCGAAGCAGAACCCGTCGAACCTCCAACACCAAATCGCGTCCAGCTTTAGTTAGAGATTCCACAGAGTGGGGCAATATATTATACTAGACGATTATGCCATCCGAACGACCCCCTATAGCTGAAGAACATCGACTATTTCATAGCAATATTGTATCTATTTGCCAGACCATGGGTGAGTATGTACTGCAGCGGGCAACGGAAGATTATTCTATGCCGGCTTTCGAAGGTATGGACGAGCTACTTGGCTGGACTTGCGTAGAATCAATGTCATTTGTCACGCCCAAAGACGAAGACGATGTATATTACGGCTCGTTTGTAGGTAATCGATCGATAAGAGGTGGCAGTAGTTTTTACATTGACCGTGTCGAAAATACCGAAGAGGTCAACGAAGTGCCAGACCTTGCAGATACTTGGCGCCAGGCGAATACATTCGGTAAAACTATCCATTTGACAATTAATTACGATGCACCAAGACAAAAGCCGGCGCAGCCGTGGGAAGGTATACTGTATACCGCCACAGATATTCCGCCGATTATTATTGCCGAAGAAGCAATACACAATGAAAGGTATTCTTCTTTAGCAGTACTTAATCTGCTCGATCGTTCGATTCCGCCCGAAGCCGTTCATTACCCAAACGAGCGGGAGCTACGCGATATTCGCCAAGGTCTTAGGGCGGCTACGGCCGACATAAATATGATCAGTATATTCACTTATTGCTATGACAGCTATTCCCAAAATATGAAAGCGTCAGATGCTCTAGCACGGCAAGCGTGGCTTGAACGCGTTAAATGGCGCGTTATGGACTCTTAAGTTGCTTAGATGAGTGACTTATAGTATAATTACCTCTGTTAATAAGTAACCTGCGTAAGAGAGGCTTACGCACCCGCGGGCAATGCCTGCAGGGTTCCAAAGGAGGAGCAATGCAAAACCAGTACGAAATTGCTGTATTGTACCACCCAGATCTAGAAATTGATCTGGAAAAAGCTACTAGCCGTGTGGAGAAAATCTTCACTGACAACGGTGGTAAAGTAACTCATATTGACAATTGGGGGAAGCGTAAATTAGCATACCCAATCAAGAAGAACGAACACGCCGTGTACGTCTTCTATACCATTGAGCTACCTGCACAAAGTGTGCGCAAAGTAGAAAGCACAATGAACATCACCGACGAAGTCATTCGTTTCTTGATCACTCGTCCAGACCTTAAGGCGATTGCTAAGGCAGAAGCTTTGAAGGCTGAAAAGCTCAAGAAGGCTGCAGAGCGCGGCGAGGCTGCCGAGTCAACAGACGAAAAGACCGAAGAGTAGATTAATTAGAGGGAAGTTAGAAGAGGGGAGCCTATCATGGCACGAAGCGTAAACCAAGTAATGTTACTAGGTAACCTTACCCGCGATCCGGAACTGCGCCAAACGCCAAGCGGCCAAAGCGTCGTTAGCTTTAGTTTGGCACTAAACCGCGCCTACAAAGACCAGAGTGGTGAATGGCAAGAAGCAACTGACTACATTGATGTTGTTGCTTGGGGTCCATTAGCTGAGCGTGTTTCGCAGTATCTAAGCAAAGGCCGGCGTGCATTAGTACAGGGTCGTTTGCAGAGCCGCAGCTGGGAACAAGACGGTCAAAAGCGCAATAAAGTCGAAGTACTTGCAAGCGACGTGACCTTCCTGGATGGCCGAGGTGATAGCGACGGGGCTGGGGGTGTTTCGGCACCTGCTAGCAGCAGTTCGAGTAGTACGTCTAGTTCAAGTAGTAAAAAGAAGGATGACGTTATACAGGACATTGGCGATGAGCCAATTAACCTTGACGACATACCCTTCTAGGACTTAGCAATGACCGAAATCCTGACATCCTTCGAAGATAATCAAGCACCCGATATGCAAGTCATGGTGCCTATCAACGAAGAAGTAATCGATGGATTTGTAACGCGTGATCAAGTTGACCTACTGTATATGCCGCCAGTCTGGGAACTTCCTGCTTGCGACCGTACGGTACGAGGGTATCTTAACCAGTTTGGCATTCAAGCAGTTTCGAGCGGATTTTTCACAAAGCTAGATCTGCTATCTTTAGCTTCCAGATACGAGGCATGGCTCGACGAAGATGTGGAAACTAGAAGAGAACACTGGCTTACGCCAAAGCCAGATAACGCCTAAGGTGTAACTACATAACTAAGGAGAACTATAATGGCTAAAATTTTTAAGCACAAAACAGATGTAGCCTACTTTGACTACAAAGATTTCAAAACATTGCAACGCTACGTAAATACGTACGGCCAGATTGAGACTCGTAAGAAAACCGGTCTGACCGAAAGCCAGCAACGTCGTCTTGCGACTGCAATCAAGCGCGCTCGTCACATTGCATTGCTTCCGTTTGTTGCCAACAATTAATAACGATAGACAGGGGTGGCTCCATTGCTCGAGCAGGCTAAAGATCTTGAACAGCATATCGGTAGAATCGTATCGAATCACGACATCGACAGCCTAGAAAATAAGCAGCGCCAGTTGCTTACGGACATTAAGCGAATCATTGTTGATGCCCGACTCGACACGCGTGATTACGAATATGCAGAGACGCGGGCGGAGCAACTAAAGTTTGGCAAAATCGCCGTTAAGCGTTTTGAAACGTTACGAAAAATGCTGGTAAAGGCTAGCGAATACAATTTGTTTAGTGCGGTGGACATTGCGCAACTTTCTGCGCATATCGAACAATTAATTTCACAAATGACAGAGGAGGCGTAATGGCATTAAGCATTACTGAACTGAAAAAGGGTGTAATCTTCCAGCTCGAAGGCGTACCTTACAGAGTGGTTGACTATAATCAGAAGGTCATGGGTCGCGGTGGTTCGATCGTAAATGTGCGTATTAAAAGTTTGCTCGATGGCAAGGTGCTTGAAAAAACCTTTAAAGGCAACGAGCAACTTGATAGTGCGGATGTTACTACTATGAATGCGCAGTACCTATACAATGACGGCGCAACGTTTTACTTAATGAACCAGGACACGTTTGAGCAGTTTGAAGTTACTGCTGACTTAGTCGGCGACGGTGCCGGTTACATCAAAGAAGGCGACATTGTGCAGTTGCAATTCTTCGACGGCCGACCGATCAACGTTGAGTTGCCGAAAAACGTACCACTTAAAGTGACGTACACCGAAAATGTCGTCAAAGGCGACACTACCAGCAATGTTATGAAGGAAGCAACACTTGAAACGGGCATTACGGTCAGAGTACCGGCATTCATCAAGCAGGATGACTTAATTAAGGTTGACACGCGTACTGGCGAATACCTTGAGCGCGTCAAAGCCTAGCCGGAGCCGGCGACCATAATGAAACAGCGTCTAGACCAACTCGTATTTGCCCGTGGCTTAGTCATAAGTCGTAGTCAAGCAGAGAGTTGGATTAGACTTGGCAAGGTCCAAGTGAACGGTGAGGTCATTACAAAGGCGGGCCACTTTACCGACGAAAATGCGGATATTACGCTGCAAGCCGAAGAGCAATACGTTAGCCGCGCAGCTTTAAAACTAGCCTCTGTTGCGCAAACGCTCAAACTTGATTTCAAGGATGGAGTACTATTAGATGTCGGTAGTTCAACGGGCGGTTTTACCGATTACGCTTTGCGTCATGGCGCTGTAAAATCAATCGCTGTTGAAGTCGGTACCAACCAACTACACCCAAGCCTTCAAAATGACGAGCGTATTGAACTGCACGAACAAACTGATATCCGCGACATGAAAACTTTGTCGGCAACGCCAGATATTGTCGTTATTGACGTATCATTTATTAGTCTGCGTGAGGTATTGCCGCATATTGCCACGCTTTGTAGTCTAGAGACGCAAATAGTCGCTATGGTTAAACCGCAATTTGAGGCCACCGCCGCTCATCTCAAACACAAAGGCGTTATTAAAAATGACCGCATGCGCCGTGATATTCTAAAGAGTTTCGAAGACTGGGCGAAGCAGTATTTTATTATTATTGATAAGGCTGATTCGGATATTGCTGGCTCAAAAGGCAACGTTGAACGTTTTTATAAGCTACAAAAAGTAAGTCATAAAGCTTAAGTTCAGATGGACTTTTGATTGAACGGCTTAGCAAAGAGATGGTACACTTTACGATATGTATTTCAAGAGCCGTATAGAGGCTGGCCAGTTACTAGCTAAACAGATTGTTACGAAGTACAAGGGTAAAGATTGTGCTGTCGTTGCGCTGAATGACGGCGGTGTTATGGTGGGTGCGCAGATTGCCTTGCAAATTCCCTGCGTCCTTACGTTGTTACTTACGGAATTAATCAATTTGCCACGCGAAGATATGGCCGTGGGCGGCATTAGCCAAGACGGCTCATTCTCGTATAATCAGCAATATTCCCAGGGCGAACTTGACGAGATGGTGGGTGAATACTATCACTTCATCGAACAAGAAAAAATGACTAAGCTGCAAGAAATGCACCACATGCTCGGCAATGAGAACCTCATTAAAAGGTCACTTTTAAAGGACAAGACAATTATTTTGGTTTCGGACGGGTTGATGAACGGTTTTTCGCTTGATGTTGCCGTTGAATATCTCAAGTTGATTCATGTAAATCGATTGATTGTAGCAACGCCGATGGCCAGTGTAAAGGCGGTTGACCGCATGCACGTCCTAGCTGACGAAATTTATTGTCTAAATGTGCTGGAAGATTACCTGGACGTCAACCATTATTACGAGATCCAAGATGTTCCACCGCACGACAAAGTCGTCAAAACAGTCGAGCAGATCGTGAGTCATTGGAAACAGAATGACAAAGATACGACCGTCGAAGATACTACCGGACGGTTAAGCCGCTAGTTAAAACAACAAGTCCGTTACCCAAGAAAACTACGTAGCTTAGCGACGTCGGATAAGGTAATAGTAGACTGTTCACGTTTAATAAGGCCTTGACGTTCAAGCGTTGCCAGCTCGCGGCTGGTAGTTTCGCGCGTGGCGCTGATGGAACTAGCAATGTCCTGATGCTTGAGCGGCACTGTCAGTACGATGGAGCCGTCCGACATCTCTTCACCAAAGCGGCTTGCCGTGCTAAGCAGAAATGAGATCAGGCGCTCGCGCACCGATCGATACTCAAGTGTTATGATACGCTCCGAATGCAACCGATACATATCAACGAGCATATCGACAAGCGGCAGTGCAGCTTCGGGGTTGGTATGCAAAAAGTCAACAAACTGTTCACGGCTAATGCGTAGTAGTTCGGTTGGTGCAAGTGTCGCGTAAATAATATTACGGTTTTGCCCGGTAATCGCCCAGGTTAGTCCGAGCACCTCACCGGCCTTGCGGATGATCAGTAGGTTCTCTTCACCGTATTTGGTAATATCGTAAGCCTTAACAAGGCCGCTCACGACATAAAAAATGCCCGACGGAGTCTCGCCGGGCCTAATAACAAATTCGCCCTTTTTGTATGTCAGTCTCGTTCCTTGATGAAACAAGTTGACGAGCGCGTTGTACTGGCTGTCAGTCGTCAACATACGCTCATTATATACTGCTCACCTCTGTGGAGCAAGCATGCTTTTGCTTCTCTAAAGGCTTACCTAACAGGGGTCGTAGCGAGTGCGCATCACCAAGCATATTCGCTTCATTTGCCTGTAAAGATTCAAGCAAAATGTGTGTGACGGAAGTCGCAAGGTCGAGGTGATGAAGCTAACCGATCGTTCCCTAGATGTAACGTACTATAAAAGTACTAGCTATATGCAACGCTAGAGGGAAGGAGGGAGAAATGGTAAGCCTGAAACAAGTTGAGGAACAACTTAAAAGGGTGGGGTGCAATTTCCGCTTCTGGGGGAGGCCGGAAATTAGGGAACTCTGCAACATTTTAACCGACGGCGAAGTTATCGCGCAGTGTGTGAATGGCCGTTATGAAAACGGCGGAGCACTATTATGCGCCACCAATCACCGGCTTCTACTCATCGACAAAAAACCAATGTTTCTAACACTGGAAGACCTACGTTTCGACATGATCTCCGAAATAGATTTTAGCGCGCAACTTTTCGGCAGCACCGTCCACATCATGACGCCGAACAAAACTCTGACATTTTCCGCAATGAACCAGGACCGCTTACGCAAGGTGCTAAACTACACCCAGCAACGAGTGACAGACTTGAGGCGACACTACCTCGAGGGGCAGTTCCAGCCCCAACTGCAAATACAGCAGATGCGCGATGACCAAGCGACCGCACCTTTTGTGGGCGGTCTAGCGATACAAGGGAATGCGAGTGCTTTTACTACACCGTTCAATCCCTACACATCCGCGCCGCTGATCATGCGTCGGCGCAGAACCCCAAAATTTTACTAAAGTAATCTCATAAATGTAAAATACCGCCCGGCAAAAGAGCGGTATTTTACATTTTAGTGCAGCCTAGCAATATGGACAATCGAGCAATAATGTGCTATTGTTTATGCTAAGACCAAAAGTTAAAAGCATAGCAAAATGAGCCACGAACACCTAGTCCAACCCTTAGGAGCCGATCTAGATACGCCTTTTGGCGCAGTAACGGTTGATATGTCAGAGGCTGAAGGTTCTCCGGAAACAGCCTTCGAGGTTGTCTTAGCGGAGCTGACTCACGAGCTGCCCGAAGTCGAAGAAGATCGCGATATAATTGAGACGACTGGCAAAGATCTCATTGCAACGTACGGCTTAACTCCAGATTTTTTTGATAAAGCCAATACACTTTTCTTTGCGGCTATAGCCCAGCGAAAGGGTTATGGTGAACAGGATGGCCCTCTTCCTGATAGGACAGAATCGTTCCTGAGAGACGCGATGATTATGCTTGCCTGGAATAAGCAGCGGGATTTTGACCGAGTAAAGTGGGAGATCGATGCAGATGCTGCCAGTAAGCAGCCCGGTCAAGAGAAGGCTGCCTATGAAGCATTTACCGACATGGCAATGACAGAGCAGCTTCAGCGGGCTATTGATAATGGGTTAGCGCATGACCTGCAAGATAAAATGCCGGCCGACCACACGAAAGTGCCATACGATCTGCACGTACTTGACATAGGCTTTACCGTTGCTGGCGATAGGGTTTGGAGTGAATATGATGCCCTTGGCTGGGAGGACGCGGAAAAGCGGCGCCTTGCGGAAAACGCTGTAGCATTTAGGGAGCAAGGCAAGATGGTGACTGCAGGAGAAAGTGCGGGGTGGGTTACCTCGCTTGATGGTCGAAAGATATTAGCCTTGACTAAGCCTGTAGCGGCGATGCTTTTGGCTCAAAACGATGAACCGGGCGACAGCCTTGACACGCTTAAGCACGAGCTTGCCCATGTGGAGGCCGACCTTGAGCTTGGCGGTAGCGAGCGTGAAGTAGCATATGGTTCTATGATTGAAGAGTTCCGCGCAGTCATTGCGAGCGATGACACTGCTTACGATGAGATAAGGTATTTCGTAAATAACGATTTGTATATAACAACAGGGTGTGCCTTGCTGCACAAGGTTAAAGAGCATATGTTCGATCAGGAGCCGAGTGCATTCTGGACTGAGGTGGCTTCTGAGATTGGCCTCCAGAGTACGTTGGAGCTTGCTTTATTGGTACCCGAATCATTCATAAAACCAGGGAATAGCCCAGTGCGTGCACGTATTAACGAATATATTGGCGGTCTGGATGGCTTTACTAAAACACTATACGAAGGTAATGAAGCCGACCCCGTGCTTAAGGCTGAAATGGACGAGCGCATGAAACCGCTCGCCGCATGGTTTAAAAGTCTATCTCCCGAAGCAGTCCAGCAATGGAGGGTTTCTCTAGGTAAGAAAAAACAAGCCTTTCTTACGGAGCAAATTCTTGCTAGACATTAAAACGAAATTCGACAATGTCATCGGGCTGCATGACGTACGTCTTGCCTTCGGTACGCATTTTGCCTGCGGCCTTGGCGGCGGTTTCTGAGCCAGCTGTGACCAGGTCAGGATAACTAACAATTTGTGCGGCAATAAATCCGCGTTCAAAATCACCATGAATAACACCGGCGGCTTGTGGCGCGGTGAAACCTTTGCGAATTGTCCAGGCGCGTACTTCTTGTTCGCCAGCGGTTAGGTAACTTTGCAGGCCAAGCGTGTCATAAGCGGCGTGAATCAGCTGGACTAGTCCCGATTCGTGCTGGCCGTAACTCTCTAGTAATTCCTGAGCATCGGTTTCATCCAAACCTTGCAATTCGCTTTCGAGTTTTGCACATACAAACAACGATGTGGCTGGTGCAACGAGTGCTTGTAACTGCTGCTTGTGCGCATCATCGTTCAGGCCGGCTTCATCAATATTGAAAAGATAAATCACCGGCTTGGCGGTAATGAGTTGCAGATCATACAGGTGCTCAAGCTCCAGATCGTCAACGCTTGACAGAGGTTTGTTGTCGTTTAATAAGGCATAAGCGCGCTGCAATGTATCTAGGATCGGCTTTAATTTGGGATTAGCTCGTGCTTCTTTTTCTAATTTTGGCATGCGGCGTTCTACGGTTTGCAGGTCGGCCAAAACTAATTCCGTGTTAATCACTTCAATATCTTTTGCCGGTGAAGCTTCGCTATCGACATGCGTCACGTTGTCGTCCTTAAATGCCCGCACGACTTGCACGAGTGCGTTGCAGGTTCGGATGTGACTGAGGAACTGATTGCCTAAGCCCTCGCCTTGACTAGCGCCTGCCACCAGCCCGGCGATATCTACAAAAGTAACCGTTGCCGGCACTATTTTTTTGGCGTGGTACATATCAGATAAGGTAGTAAGCCGGGGATCGGGGATGGGTACGATGCCGGTGTTCGGTTCAATAGTAGCAAACGGATAATTAGCCGCCAGAATATTGCTGCCGGTCAAAGCATTAAACAAAGTAGATTTGCCGACATTAGGCAGGCCAACAATACCAATCGAAAGTGAACTCATAGTAATTCATTATAACAGAGGTATTAGTCTGTGCCAACGGACGTCACCAAACCTTTGCCAATTCGTGCGAAGGTGCAAATATAGCGTTCAAGTTTTTAATTTTGTAATTAAGAAGGGGTGATTTTACCGAGGATTTTTCGTAGAAAGGGCAGTTTCACACGACGATCATACAATGTCTGCATATTACTCAGAAAATCTAGCAGTGTCTGTTCTTGTTCTGGAGAAATAGCGTATATGTCGTTCGCATCGTCGCTGCCAATACATTCACTAATTTTTTGCTCAAGTTGAGTAAGGATGTTTGGGTGTTTTGGGAAACACGACTGAATTTTATTCAGAAATTCTTGATTAACTTCGTCACTATCTCGGGTTCCAAAATCTATCCACTCACGCGCTGGTAGCGAATGCTTGCCGCCATTAGCAAGAAAGTTGAATAAAGAGCGCCACGTGTCATAGCCAGAATCTTGACGTTCGGGGTGGCTAGGGTGCAGTGATTCTATGTCGCCACCTTGCAATAAGAAAGATTCCATATGGCTGGCAAAGGCTTCTCGCAGGGCCTGATTCAATAAGGGATATGACTGCAGTGTATTTGTCATCTCTGTTCCTTCGAGCATATGGCTAAATTCATGATAGAGTATTCGTTGCTCGGCGTCTTGTACGGGCGCACAGAGTAGCTTATTGCTACCGTAGCTAGAAGCTTCATATCTGCCTGCGCCAAATTTTAGGATGGTCTCAAAACCGTCGTCTAAGATAATTCGTGTATTGGCAAGATGGTCCTGAAAACGACTAACGAGATGTTCAAGCTCACCGGCTTTTAGCTGTTCGGCATAGGATTGCGTGTGACCTTGCAGGCGCTCATTAAATGCAGTTGTCTCTTTTTGGTGATATGTATGGAGGTCGCTAAGGAGGGCAATGTACGCTTCGGTCGGCATGATGAAATTACCGTCGGCATCTTGTGCATAAGCATCTTTCAGGATCACGTGTAGCGGTAACCCAACGGGCAAATCGTGGCGTTGGTAGAATGCTTCGTCGAGATGCGGTTGGAAGTATTCGCTAATCCACCCAAACAGATCTGCGTGCCTTTCACTATTTAATAGAGAAGGATCTACAAAACCTGCGGCACTTGTGCCGGCATTTCGGTTATTGCGCGGTTCCGGGATAGGCGGAGTCTCAACGTAATCCGTTGTATATACATCCCAGGCGTGGAAGCCATGGTCAAATACCGCCGATGTACCTAGTGCCGACTGTAAAGTAGGTAGAGCGGGATACATCCAATCGGCGACTTCTTGATCGTAGGCATACGCAGGTACGAATTCAACCTCTGACATAAAACATATTATAACATATTTATGTAAATACCACATTAACGACGCAAGTTCTGCTAGAGGCGTTTTACAAATTGCACGTTTTTTAGTTGAAAAGCTTAACGCTTACGGTTTTATGCGTTATAGTACATGTAAGAAATTATGAACGTTATGAAGGCAACAGATATTCCAAATTCAGATAAACCGCCAACACGCTTCGACCGGAAGAATGCATTGATTGGCGGCATAGTTTTGGTTGTTTTGATCGCTGCCGGTATTACTTGGGTGATTGTTCAGCGTGATAAGCCAAAAGTAATAAAAGCAGTGCCAAGCACCACGATTACCAAATCCCTGCAAAGCAAAGATGGCGTAACAGAACAGACCTTAAAAGACGCCCTTGATAGCAATCCTACGAACAGTCAAAAGATTCAATTACTGCAATTACTTGCTAACAAAGCCCAGCAACGGGGGGATTTAAAGACTGCGGTGAGTTATTTGGTGCAAGCTTACGACGCCGGACTTAAAGACCCGCTGCTTACCGAAAATATTGGGTTTTTATATCGCGACCAACTGCACGATAATTCCCAGGCACTTAAATATCTTCGGATATCTTTGCAAGAGGTAAAGGGTAGCTCTGCTGCTTATGCGCAAAATTTGACCACAACGTTAAATAAGGCTATCAAGGCGCTCGAGGATCAAGGTGTTAAAGCGGCGAACTAAGACTAATCGATGGCGCTGGCTCTATGGGGCCGCCATAGCCATTAATCTTGTTGGCAGTCTTTGTTTCTTTGCGCCACAGCAGCACGCTTCGGCTGAACCGGGTGAACCGGGACCGTACGGCACACGTCTTAACTTTGGTTATTTCCGCGGTTTGCAGCAGAACTATGGCCCCGAGGTCATCCCAGGCGGTGTCCCTGCCAATGATATAGACACACTAATAAACATGATTACCTCACGTGCAAATAATATTGGTGGCGGATGGTCCATCCAGGATATTCGCGGTGCACAATTTATTGTTCAAACGATGCGCGGCGGATTTAAAAATTATCCATCTCCGGCCGAGGTGCAAGACTGGGCTGATCGAGTACGAAGTCTTGTAGCTAACGGAGGCTCAATTAATTTCGATGCGCCGATAAGTTTTAACATTAACAGTTATTATCAGCCTGCAAATCAAGATGATGCCTTCTATGACATTAACCATGGTGCGTACATTTGGCAACCGTGGGCAATTGATCCAGATGGTCAGCTAACGGGCAACTCGATCGGATTTTATAATAGTAGTGGCCAGCTCCTTTATGCTATTCGCAGGGCTTGCGGTAATCCTTTAAACCATTTTCCAAATAACGAGGGAGGCATTCCAGATGCTATTCCGTATAATCTGGTACCCCTTATAAATGTATCCATTAGCGGGAACTCACCAAGTTCTGCCGAGCCTGGAGATCCTATCACATTTGATTATCGAGTAAATAGCACCACCGGTAGCGACAGTGCCAATACAACGTGTTCGACTAATAATGTTAATCATAGCGGCTATTTCACAACGCCCGCATCGCCTGAAGGAGGGGGCACGCCTATCGGTAATGGTTGTCCGCGAGTCTTCCCGGGTAATTCAAGTACCCAAATTGCGTCAGAGACTGTAATCGCGCCAGCGAATACTACGGTTTGCCGAACATTATTTGTCAACCCGGCAACGCCAAGCGGTAATACAGTTGGCACCGAAGTGTGCGTCCCTGTATCCAACAAGCCATACGTTAAAGTATTCGGCGGTGATGTATCCGTAGGCGGTGGCCTGGAAAGTGCCCCGAGTACGTGCACAAACAACGGCAACGGTTCTTTACTGAGCTGGAACGAACAACGTACGCCTGGTACACCTGGGGCGGGAACGCAATTTGCTGCCTTTGCTCTGGCGCAGATTACTGATTTCGCTAGTTCTCAGGTTAATAATGGTGCTGCTACACCCGCAACCAGCCTTTCGTTTGGCAATACGGCAACAGATTATTGGAATAATAATTTTGGTGGTAACTTCGGTTCGGCTCCTTGTATTAAGGACTACTATGGTCAAAAGCCTGCTAGCACTCAGCCACTAAGCTCATTAGCGCATGGTGCAGGCGTATATAGTGCGAGCGGTAGCCAGGTCTTTACCGGAGCAACGCTCAATCCAGGTGATCGATGGACGATTTATATTGATGGCAATGTGTATATTAATGGCAACATCATTTATGGCGGCAACTGGAATATTGCTAATGTGCCCATGTTACAGGTAGTAGTGCGTGGCAACATTTATATTGATGGCAATGTTACACAATTAGACGGTGTGTATAGTGCACAAACGACTACCTCTGGAGCGAGCGGCAATATCTATACTTGTGCCACTATAGCTGGACCGTGGCCAACATCTGACACTAATTACTACAATGCTTGCCACAAGAAATTAAATGTCAACGGTGCTTTTATGGCGAATAGCTTGTATTTGTTACGAACATTTGGCACGATCAACCAGTCTGCTGTGGGCGAAACTAGCGGTTCTTCAAATGCTGCCGAAATATTCAATTACGGCCCTGCGGCCTGGATGACGCAGCCGCCGCAGAGCGTTGGACGTGCTGACGACTACGACGCGATTACTAGTTTGCCGCCCGTTCTCTAAATGCAAAACCGACTTGCATAAGAGGGTAGTGCTTATGCTATAATTTTAGATAAGATGAGTTTACTGAGTGGGGTTTCTGCGTTTTTCGGATTAGACATCGGCACTACCGCTGTGCGCTTAGTAGAGTTGCACGGGAATGGTACTGTCAAAACATTAGTTAAGTATGCGTATGTGCCGGTCGACAGCAAAATTGTGTTGAGCGATTCTAAAACTGACCAGCAAAAATTGGCCCAAGTCATCAAAGATCTATTGTCGCAAGCACGTATGACGACGCGTAACGTTGCGGTCGGTATTCCATCACAACGCGTTTTTACGACGGTTATTGATTTTGACCGCTTGCCAGCTTCAGAAATGGCTAAAGCAATCCGTTATCAAGCCGATTCACTTATCCCGACTCCACTAGAAAATTCTAAGATTGACTGGGCAGTTATAGGCGACTCTCCCAAAGATCAGACTAAGGTAGAGATATTGCTCTCTAGCGTCGAAAACACGTTTGTAGAGCAGCGCCTGGATATGCTGGAATCGATCGGACTTGAAGTTATAGCCTTTGAACCTGATAACTTGGCCATAACTCGCGCCATGATTGCACAGGACGGCGTTGGTCCACAGATGGTATTGGATATTGGCAGCAAGAGCACGGACCTAGTCATTACTATGAATGGCGCGCCTCGCCTAACGCGCTCTATCCCAACCGGGGCAGAGGCTATTGTCCGCACGGCAGCCCAGAACCTTAATATCGAAGAAAAGCAGGCTCGTCAGTTTGTATTTAAATTTGGCCTTAGTAAAGACAAGCTCGAAGGCCGCATTTACGACGCTATTATTAGTACCGTAGAAATTTTAACCAGCGAAATTGATAAATCTATCAAGTTTTTCCAGAGCCGGTACGGTGATTCCCGCATTACCCGTATGATCGTAACTGGTGGTGCTTCGGCACTGCCGGAATTTCCACTATTTCTTGCCAATAAGTTTGGCGTAGAAGTAGAAATTGGTAATGCCTGGCGGAATGTTTCATTTTCCCCTGAACGCCAGAACGAATTATTATCAGTCTCTAACCACTTTGGCGTAGCTGCCGGACTTGCAGAGAGGATGGAATAATGATTCAGTTTAATCTCTTGCCTGATATTAAAATCCAATACCTCAAGGCAAAGCGCCAAGAGCGCCTGGTTATTGTCTCGTCTGTTCTGGCCGGTGGTGTGGCGTTAGCGGTGTTGGCACTATTGATTGTAACTGTGTTTGGACTGCAAAAGAAAAACCTAAGCGATCTTAACAAAGACATCAGTTCGTCGAGTAGCCAATTACAGGGCGTTAAAGACTTAAGTAAAATCTTGACGGTTCAAAACCAAATAGGAGTTCTTACATCTTTGCACGACCAAAAAGTAGTTTCCTCAAGGCTGCTAGACTTCTTAACTCAGGTTACGCCGGCCTCGGCTACGCTCACGAAACTTACAATCGATTTTCAGCAGAATACCATGACTATCGACGGTACAACGTCCGACTTAACGACGATTACGGATACGCTTAAAGCTGCAACCTACCAAACGGGCAATAGCACCACGCAAGTAAAGGCCTTTAGCAATGTTGTTTTGCAATCGTTTACGATCGACTCCAAGGGCACTACCTATGAAGTTGCTTTTAGTTTTGACCCGGTTATCTTCAGCAATGCCACTGACGTTCAGATTAAGGTCCCGCAAATTACTAGTACGCGGGCTAATGTTGAAAAGCCGACTGATCTTTTCACGAAGGCAGGGCAATAGGAATTATTATGGCAAGATCAGCATCATTTACTAAGCGCACACTTATCACTAAAGCCAATAGTACAATGGTAATTGCCACTTCGGTGGCTGCCTTTTTGGTTGTCTTTTCGGCTGTGGCCTCGCGGGCTTTAATTAGCCAGGCAACCTACCAGAATCGGGTGATAACCGTCAAGAAAAAAGCGTTAGCTACGCTTAAAGGTGACATCAGCGCCGTTGACTCGTTAAAGAGTTCGTATCAAACCTTTGTTGGCACGTCACAGAACGTCATTGGCGGCAACCCAGCTGGCACGGGAGCACAAGACGGTGATAACGCTAAAATCGTGCTCGATGCCCTACCAAGCACTTATGACTTTCCAGCACTCGCAACCAGTTTGCAGACACTCATTCAATCGCAAGGCCTGGTCATTGAGGGCATTACCGGAACTGACGATGCCGTCAGTCAAGGCTCCAACGCTACAAGCGCGACACCCAAGCCCGTACCCATGCCGTTCCAGGTTCGCGTTACCGGTTCCTACGCAGGTATTAAGGCCTTGCTTACTACGTTCGAGCGTTCAATTCGTCCCATTCAGGTCCAAAAAATAGAGATTGACGGCGCTAAGAATGGCACCATGACCGCCATTATTGACGCCCAGACATTCTACCAGCCCGCTAAGAACCTTAAGATTACCAGCGAGGTAGTAAAATGAAACAAAAAGATGTAGCCCTGGTTCTAGTTATAGCTATCGTTAGCGCGGTGATTTCGTTTTTGGCTTCTAATTGGATCTTTAACAAGCCGGCTAATAGACAGCAAAAAGCTGAAGTTGTTGATGTAATTACCTCAGATTTCTCAAATCCAAATTCGAAATACTTTAACTCGACCTCTATAGATCCAACGCAACTTATTCACATTGGTAATAGTAGCAATCCGAATCCATTTAGCGGTGGCGGACAATAAGCATAAAAGGGTTATACTAAACCTATGAGTGTTTTGTCTACTGACGCACAAAAACAGGTTGAAGACTCACTGGTTTCAGAAGGCGCGCTAACAAAAGAGCAGCTCAAGGACCTCAAGGAAAAAGCCGAAAAAGAGAGTACGCCTCTCTTAAGTTTCTTAACTACGGGTGGCTTTGTTCCAGATGAGACCCTCACAAAAACGATTGCTCATGTCGCCAGAGTGCCGTACGTTAATTTGAGTAGCGCTCGCGTTGAACAAGAGGTGCTGGAACTGCTGCCGCAGGACGTTGCTGAGCGATACATGGCCGTGCCGTTAGGAGAGATGCAGAATCGCTTAGTGGTTGCTATGCTCGATGCCGACAATGTCCAGGCCGTTGACTTTTTGTCTAACAAAATCGGTCGTCCGCTTAAAGTATATGCGGCCAGCGAATCGGGTATTCGTAATGTGCTTCACCAATACCAAACAACTATCTCGGACCAGGTTGTGGGCGAGATTAGCAACATCGGCACACCCACTTCAGATACGCAACAGACGCAAACCGGTAGAAGGGGTGAAAGGGGTGAACCGGTTGTTTCGGCAGAGTCGTCTAAATTTAGGAATATCGTCCAGGACTCGCCAATTAGTAAGGCGCTCTCCACTATTCTGGAATACGCCGCCAAGAACGGTGCCAGTGACGTGCATATCGAACCTTTGCAGGATTCGCTCAAAATCCGTTGTCGTATTGACGGCATATTAAGAGAAATTTTGCGCCTGCCTAAGACTACCGAGCCGCCTCTTGTTTCGCGTATTAAAATTCTGGCAAACCTCAAAATCGACGAACACCGTATACCGCAGGATGGTGAATTTAGTATTACTGCAGCAGGGAAGTCAATTGACCTCCGTATTGCTATATCACCGGTGATATGGGGCGAGCAAGTAGTCATTCGTTTGCTGGATAAAACGGGTACTAGTCTCAAACTAGAAGATATGGGTTATGCCGGTCGCGCCTTAAGAACAATCCGCGAAGGCATCAAGGGTACCAGCGGTATGGTCCTGACCTCTGGACCAACCGGTTCGGGTAAGTCTACATCGCTGTATGCGTTACTACAAGAAGTCAAAAGTGACGCGATTAATATCGTTACCCTCGAAGATCCGGTTGAATACAAAATGGATGGCATTAATCAGATTCAGGTTAATGCCGATGTAGGCCTGACATTTGCCAATGGTCTTAGGTCTATTTTGCGTCAGGATCCCGATGTCGTCATGGTGGGTGAGATCCGTGACCGCGAAACGGCCGAATTAGCCGTTCAAGCGGCTCTGACCGGGCACTTGGTATTTAGTACGCTGCACACCAACTCGGCAGCCGGTATTTTGCCGCGCTTACTCGACATGGAAATTGAACCGTTCCTTATTGCCTCAACCGTGCGCACCGTGATTGGCCAGCGCCTAGTCCGACGCATCGGTCACAACACCGAAACCTACGACTCTGACAAGGTCGAAACCGAGGCTATTAAAAAAACCGTAGGCCATTTGCTTCCCAAAAATAAAGAAGAAATTGATAAAGTTATGCAAGATCTGGGCTACGGAAACTTGCCACTAAGCACCCAAAATGCTTATACTTTAACCAAGGGCAAAGATAGCCCCGAAACTCCCGGTGGATATAAGGGTCGTATGGGTGTCTACGAAGTATTCAACATTACGCCCGAGATTCAACAGCTCATTTTGAAGCGTGCCACCAGTGCCGAAATTCAAAAAGTCGCCCGGGAGCAGGGCATGATAACAATGCGCGAAGATGGCTATCTGAAGGCCTTAACTGGTCGTACAACGATAACCGAAGTAAATCGTGTGGCGTCTTCGGATAGCGCATAAGCAAGCAGTAAGAGAGGGTGGAAAAACACATGCAAGGATCTCCAAGAATTGAAATACTCCTAGAGGAGGTAGTGAAGAAGAAAGCTTCCGACCTGCACCTTCAGGTGGGTTTGCCGCCTATGCTGCGCGTCGACGGTAAATTGCTGCCTGTAGCTGGCGCCGATATTCTAAGCGACGAAGCAGTCGAAACACTGATTTTCGCCATCCTGGACGAGGATCAAAAACAGATTCTGCTTAAGGACAAAGAGTTCGACTTTAGTTTTGCCTTCGGTGATTTGGGGCGTTTTCGTGTAAACGCTTTTCATGAACGAGGTAATTTGGCGGCCGCACTGCGGCTTATTCCTAACGAAATTCTGACTATCGAACAGCTGGGACTTCCGCCAATTATTGATAAGTTCGCTAACTATCCTCGCGGACTCGTATTGGTTACGGGGCCAACTGGTTCCGGTAAATCTACAACGCTGGCTGCTATGATCCACAAGATCAACATGGAACGCGGCGAGCACATTATTACCATCGAAGACCCAATCGAGTATACGCACCGTTCTAAAAAATCGGTGATTGTACAACGAGAAGTGCACTACGATACCTATTCATTTTCTGCGGCTTTGCGTTCGGCGCTTCGCGAAGACCCGGATGTTGTGCTTATTGGTGAGATGCGCGACCTCGAAACTATCGCTTCGGCCATTACTATCGCCGAAACCGGTCACTTGGTATTTGCCACGCTGCACACCAACTCGGCAGCACAAAGTATCGACCGCATGATCGACGTATTCCCGCCGCATCAGCAACCGCAGATTCGCTCGCAGCTGTCTAATATCCTCATGGCGATTTGTTCGCAGCGCCTGGTGCCGGCAATCGGTGGCGGCCGTTTGGCTGCATCTGAAATCCTGGTAGCAACGCCAGCGGTGCGCAATATTATACGCGAAGGTAAAACCCACCAGCTAGAGGCCGTTATCCAGACCGGTAGCGAATACGGCATGCAATCTATGGACAAAACACTGGCTAGTATGGTGCACAATGGCACTATTAGCTACGAAGATGCACGTAATTACGCGGTCGACCTGGACGAACTTGACCGCTTAATGAGGAGCTAGGATTACACAATGCTTTCATTCCGTTACACAGCACGCGACCCGGCAACCGGACAGTACATCAAATCAAATGTGCAGGCCGAAAATGAACAAGCTGCCTCTAAGCTGATCAGCAAAGAGGGACTGGTGCCCATCGACATTAAATTGTCCGAAAAAGCCGCCACCGGCATATTGTCCAAGCGTCTTAATCGGGTAAAAACCAAGGACAAGGTGCTGTTTTCGCGTCAGCTTTCCACGCTTATTAACGCCGGTTTGCCGTTGGTGCAAAGCCTGCGCAGCGTTAATAACCAAACGACAAGCAAGGCGCTTAAAGTAGTTATTAACAGGGTAATTTCCGATGTCGAAGCCGGTGCGACGCTATCGGCAGCCATGGCCAAACACGCGCAAGTTTTTAACCGGGTGTATATCAGCCTGATTGCCGCCGGTGAAGCTTCTGGTACGCTCGATAAAGCTTTGGAACGTTTGGCTATTCAGCAAGAAAAAGACGCTGACATCATTAGTAAAGTGCGCGGTGCCATGGTGTATCCGATCATCGTTGTCCTTGTGATGGTTGCCGTGGTTGTCTTTATGCTGGTGAAGGTTTTGCCGCAGGTGCAGACGCTATACGATGGTTTGCCGGGTGCTCAGTTGCCGATCTTTACTGTTGTTCTATTGGCGATTTCGCACTTTATTATCCATTTCTGGTGGCTAGTGCTAGCTGTTATAGGATTCCTTATTTTTGTTACCACGCGCTGGGCTCGCACGTTCGGCGGCCGCGAGGTGATCGATAAGCTAAAGATGAAGATCTGGCCGGTCGGTCCGCTCTTTACCAAAATGTACATGGCACGTTTTGCCCGAACCGGTAGCACGCTGGTAGCCAGCGGTGTGCCGCTTATCCAGGTGCTAGAAATTACGGCCGACGCGGTGAATAACGTGCACGTTGAGCGTTCAATCAAGCGCGCCAGCGAAAAAGTTAAGAGTGGTAAGGCATTATCTGACAGTCTACAGAACGATCCAAACTTCTTAATTCTGGTGCCAAACATGCTGCGCATTGGTGAACAGTCAGGTTCGCTAGAGCAAATGATGGCCAAAACTGCCGATTACTACGAAAAAGAAGTCGATGACCAGATTAAATCCATATCTACGATTATTGAGCCGCTTTTGATGGTGATGCTCGGTATTGTAGCCTTTATTATTGTGGCAGCTGTGTTACTACCGGTTTACAATTTGGCAGGCCAGTCCTTCGTGCAGTAATCCACAGGTAAAGCTGTGTAAAACTTCTTGCTTTTTCTCTCAGTTAACAGTATCATTCCAATTAGCATAAGTATTTAAAATTTACAGCAAAGGGGGCATTTGCAATGCTATCTCAAATCCGCAAACGTAACGAAGGCTTTACGATCATCGAAGTCTTGATCGTATTGGCGATCGCCGGTTTAATCCTGCTTATCGTCTTCCTGGCAGTTCCAGCATTGCAGCGTAATGCGCACAACACGGCTGCTAAGAGCGATGTTTCAGCAATCCTCGGCGGAATGAATGAGTACGTGAATAACAACAATGGCACTTTCCCAACAGCATTTGGTGGTAGTGGCGGTAATTTGACTATCGGTACCAGCGGTAATACCGCTGCAGTCAAACTTGGATATTACGATGTAACAGCCAATGTTACGCTCTCTACTGCAGCAACCCTTCCTTCGGCACCAGCTGCCGGTAGTGTTGTAATTGTTCTTAAGGCTACGTGCAATGGTAATCTGCCGGTGATTAACACATCAACTACGCCTCGAAGTTACGCTGCATATTACACCCTTGAAGGTGGTGCAACTCTTTGCCAAGGCTCATAGTAAAGAGTTAAAAGCATAAAAATAGCGCGGAATAAATCCGCGCTATTTTTATATATAATTTCATTGCAATTTTATAGCAACGTAGAGTATTATCTCGTTACTAAAATGAGGTGGGTAATGAACAAGCAGACATTTATGAAGCGAATGATGACATATACATTTGCGTTACTTCTTTCGGTAATTGGCAGTATGGGGTTTGCGGTGTTAAACGGGCAAAAGGCACGCGCAGAAGATTTGCCCGTGATTTATAAATCTGGCACATTGTCAGTCAATGAGACATGGTCTGCAGGATCTGTGTATGTAGTGAGCCGTGGAATAACAGTACCTAACGATGTCACATTAACTATTGAGGCAGGAGCAATAGTTAAGTTTGGAGGTGGAAGCAGCATAGATGTATCGGGCGGAACGCTACATGTTAACGGTACAAGTACGAATAATGTGATTCTCACCAGTTATAGCGATGATAGTGTTGGGGGTGATAGCACTGGCGACGGCAATCACACTCCGAGTATTTTTGATTATGGTGCTGCAATTACGCTAGACGGAGGTTCAGTGGATGTAGCATTCGCACATTTTTACTATGGTCAGTGGGGAATGGACAGTATAACGACTGGTGGTACGGCTACATTTACTGATAGCGTTTTTGAAGGAGCGGGAGGGATTAGATCGTTTTATCCTATAAACTTAGAAAGAAATACTTTCAAAGTTGTGGCGAGTGGTGCAATTAACGCAGACTATTCCGTTGACGTTACGGGCATCATTCTATCGGGTCCAAATAAAAATATTTTTATTGGTTCAGGCGCCCAAAGCTTAATTGATACTCGTCAAGCCAAAATTCCTGCTGGAAAAATTTGGAATGTTGACTCAGGAGTTACAATATTTGCTAATTATGATTTTGAAGTTAATGGTACTTTGAATCTTGGTCCGGGTGCTTTAATAAAAGTGCAAGGAGGTGGTGATGGAGTGACCGTAAACAACGGAGGATCATTGATTAGTAACGGCACGGCAAATGATCCTGTTACCATAACATCCTATAATGACGACAGCATAGGAGGAGATAGTACTGGTAATGGTAACGGGTTACCAAGCGCAGGGGATTACAATAGCGCCATTTTTGCACAAACTGGTTCCCAGGTAAATATCCGTAATACTAATATTTACTATGCTACAAATGCTTTTGAACTAAGTGGAAAAACGCAGATAGTAGGTGCAAATATAGCAAATGTTATAAATGGTTTTATCACATATTATATGCAAGGTGATTTCCAAGATGTGGTAATTAACAATGTTACCACGGGTATTTCTGTTAGGGGTAATAGTCAGCTTGTTTTTAGAGGCAATTTCCAAAATGTAAGTGATAAGGCTATACGATCATGTAACTGGGGTGATGGTTGTTCGATTGATGCGGCTTATACAGATTGGGGTAGTGCGGCTGGTCCTTTTCAGGCGTCGGGTAATACAGTATGTGGACAAGTAACTGTTAGCCCATGGATTAATGGTCCGGCTACGTCATCCGACATATTCGCCATAAAAAATTGCAACGGTTCTCCTAACCCAGAAGAACAACTCAATGATACTATCCAAAGATATCAACAATTGGCAGATAGCCGCCAGATACAATGCGATGAAGGCTTTGAAGATGTTTGTCAACAAATTAGCAGAACGTTTGCATGTGTTGATGCCGCTGTAGGTTTAGCAATGTCTAACTCGCCTTTCCCTACGCCCGGAAGTAGCCCAAGCGAGACGGCGGGTACATTTATCGGTGACTATACTAGTGCATCAAGTACATATGTAAATGGTATCGAAGAGGCCGCTCCTGCTGCATTTAGTCTTAACGTGGCAAATCAGTTGACGTCAGTTTTAGGCATATTTAGTGCATTAAATAACGCATATAATAACTGTAATTAAGTTCTTTTACTTTTGTGGTAGCATAAAGATATGATTCCGCTACTGCTTATCGTTCTTGGCTTGATGCTGGGGAGTTTTGTGAATGCTTTTGTGTGGCGTTGGCACGAAAAGAGGAATTGGGTTAGCGAGCGGTCGGAATGTTCGCATTGTCACCACAAGCTGGGGCCGTTGGATCTGGTGCCGGTCTTTAGTTGGCTGTTTCTAAAAGGTAAGTGCCGTTATTGCCATAAAAAGATCGAAGACAGTCCGCTAGTAGAAGTCACGCTGCCCATCCTATTTCTGTTGTCTTACTTCTGCTGGCCGTTGCAGCTCCACGGCGTTGGGCTAACGCAGTTCGTCTTTTGGCTTGTCTTCCTGGTGATTTTTTTGGCGCTGGCAGTTTACGATATTCGCTGGTTTTTGTTACCGGATAAAATTGTTTTTCCAACAATAGGGCTGGCAATCATCCAGATAGTTGTTGTTGCTGTGCAGCAAAAAAACTTCAACGGCTTTATTGGCGCGGCCTTGGGCATGCTTGCAGTCGGCGGTTTATTTTATATTATTTTCCAGATATCAAAAGGTAAGTGGATCGGTGGTGGCGACGTAAAGCTTGGTCTGGTACTGGGCATATTAGCTGGCGGGCTTTTACAGGGATTTTTGCTGCTATTTTTTGCATCTGTTGCCGGACTGCTGGCTGCACTACCAATGTTGGTAAAAGGTAAGGCTAACCGTAAAACGCATTTGCCATTCGGGCCGTTCCTTATTGTTGGCATTATAGTTGTGAAGCTTTTTGGTACGGCGATTGTTGCCTGGTATACAGGGCTGTTATATGCGTAGAATGAGGCGGACCGCGCAAGCTGCTTATGGTATACTTGAGGGTATGAAGAAGGGTGGCTTGCTGTGTTCCAAGGGTTTTACTATTGCCGAGACGCTCGTAGTACTGGCGGTGACTGGCGCATTATTTGCTGCAATTGTTGTGACACTTTCTGGTCGCCAGCAGCAAACGCAGTTCGACCAATCTATCCAAGAGGTCAAATCGCAGATCCAGCAAGTTATTAATGACGTGGCTGTTGGTTATTATCCGTTACCGGCAAACTTTTCTTGCGTCGCCACATTATCTGGGCCGTCTTTTTCGGCTGGTTCGACTAATCAGGGTGAGAACAGCGGCTGTATCTTCTTAGGTAAGGCTATTCAATTTGGTGTAGCCGGTAGCAGCCCCGAGCAATTTAACGTTATGACTATTGCAGGGTTGCAACGCACAACCATTGGTGACGAAGTAACAACCTATGCCGCTGCCAAGCCTAACACCGTCGCGCCCAGTACCAGTAGCCCGTCTAATCCCGATGCTACCGAAACAAAGATGCTCGAATACGGCCTCACAACATGCACTATATTTTGTTCTAGCGGAGCACCGGTTGGTATTCTGGCATTCGTAAATAGTTTGGCTTCATACAGTAGCGGCTCGATCGTTTCTGGCTCGCAGCAGGTTAATGTTATTCCGGTAACCGGCTCGGCATTGGGTCTAACCAAAGCGGCTGCCGCGCAAAAGATAAACACTGCGCTAGCAACCAGTACGGTAAATCCGGCAGCAGGTGTTAACTTATGTTTTGTGAGCGGTAGCACGAATCAATCCGGTTTGATTACCATAGGCAGTAAAGGTCGCCAGTTAACCGTAACGCTTAATATAAAAGGAAACAAGACATGTTCTTAAGTCGTTTGCGTAATTTATCTGAACGTGGCGATACGCTTGTAGAAGTGCTGATTTCTATCGCTGTACTAAGTATGGTATTAGGCGGCGCATTCGTGGTAACCAATAGTAGTTTGCAGGGGTCACGCGCCGCGCAAGAGCGAGTGAACGCGCTCAAGATTGTCGAAGGCCAGCTGGAGCAAATCAAAAATCTGGCGGCCAATAACAGTGCGGCGTTATTCGGTCCGGCCGTGCCGCCTAACTTTTGTGTAACGTCATCCCTAACGGTGGTTTCTTCCAGTAATGCGGCCTGTGCTGTTGGCACCGATGGCACGCCCACAACCGTTGAGCCAACCTTCCATATTGTGATTGCCCAGGCGTCTAATACCTTTACCATAACCACCACCTGGTATAGTGTCCGTGGCGGCCAGAATAATATTAGTATGAAGTACAGGGTGTACCAATAATGCGTCTAATACGTTGGAGCCAAAAAGGATTTACCATCGCCGAACTGATGATCTCTACCGCGGTGTTCGGCGTGATACTTCTTGTTGTAAGTACGGCGATTATTCAGTTCACTCGCGTGTATTACAAAGGCGTAACCGAGGCCAATACCCAAGACATCGCCCGAAGCATCATGGATAGAATCGGCCAAGGAATTGAATTTAACGGTGGTACCGTAACAAACACGGTAGCCAGCCCAACGCCCGGAAACTCTTATGCGTTTTGCGTTGGTGGCCAGCAATATAGCTATACAACCGGCTACCAGTTATCCGACACGCCAGCCGCATCACAAACCTACCACGCGCTTGTTGTTAACGGCGTGGCGGGTTGTACCAGCAGTACGCCTGCCCAAAATGTGCGTGGCTCATCTGTTAGCGGTACGGAATTGATTCCGCCGAATATGCGTTTGTCAAAAATGCAGGTGACAAGTATTGGTACTAATCTGTATAAGATCAGCATTCGCGTAGTCTTTGGTGATGATGCGGTGCTGAATAATCCAAACGCCGCAACTGCCGCCTGCAAGAGTATCTTGAACGGTTCGCAGTTTTGCGCGGTATCTGACCTTAGCACTGTCGTAACAAAGAGGGTACAATAGGAATAATCATGAGCGTAAAGAATTATGCAAACAGCAGCCTAGCAACTTCGGAATCCGGTATGATCTCAATTTTGACAACTATGGTCTTAATGATTGTCATCAGTTTGGTCGTTTTGGGATTTGCACAAATATCTCGTCGCAACCAGCGTGAATCGCTTGACCGCCAATTAAGTACCCAAGCTTTTTACGCCGCAGAGTCCGGTGTTAATGATGTACGGCAGCTGATCGAAGCGGCTACCAACAGCGGAAACGCTATTTCAGACAAGGTTAGCTGTAGCGACACGGGAACGGGCGGTTTTTACACAACTTTAACCACCAAGGCGGACCTTGACGCCGCCAATAACGTTAAGTATAGCTGCGTAACCGTTAATACGGCACCATCGGTACTCCGATATAGCGATGTTGGTACGACTTCTTTGATCGTGCCCATGACGTCGGCCAGCGGTACGCCTTTTAGCGCCATCGGTCTTAATTGGCAGACTAAACAGGGAACAAGTACGCCAACGTCCGGCTGCCCGACTGCACCAAACAATGTATTTACATCAAATGCTAGCTGGTCATGCGGCTACGGTGTATTGCGATTTGACCTGGTGCCAACCGCAGGTAATGGCTTAACAGCAGACAGTTTACGGAACGCCACAATGACTGTTTTTGCGGTGCCATTGTCATCCGGTGGGGCAACAACTATTACATATCCCGCCGCCTCCCCGGCCAGTACGTCCAACTCCAACACATTAGTTGGGGTAAAGTGCACCAACAGCAATTGTAGTCTGCAAGTTACAGGCTTGAGTCAGACGAGCTACTCTATGCGTATAAGCTCTGTATATCAAGATGCAGCGCTACAGATTACGCCTACGGACGCTAGTGGCAATCCGCTAAAAGTTTCGGGCGCACAGGTTGTCATTGACTCAACCGGTAAAGCCCAAGATGTTTTACGTCGCATCCAAGTTAATGTTCCGGTGCGCAATAACAGCAATAACCAGCTATCTGACTTCGCACTACAAACGACTGATTCAATTTGCAAGCGCTTTTCGGTTATGGGTGGTGGCTACTTCGCCGTTAACCCCAGTCCCGTAGGCCCTATCACCAGCACCAACCCACTTTGCCAATAGAACCCTAGTTAAACACGTAGTAACGGTAACTCTACGGATCGTGACCGCCCAATGCAGTCCCAATAGGGATGGAACGTGGTCTGTAGAGTTACTGTTACTTGAGTGTTTACTCAACTTTGTTGCTATGAAAACGATCGTGAATACTCTTGAGATGCGGATCGGTCACGTGTGTATAAATTTGCGTAGTCGAAATATTGCTGTGGCCAAGCATAGCTTGCACGGAACGAATGTCCGCGCCATTCATCAGCAGGTCGGTGGCAAATGAATGCCGCAATGTGTGCGGACTAACATGTTTAGTAATGCCAGCCAGCACAGCGTAATTACTAACGATACGCTGCACACTGCGTGCTGTCAGGCGGTGGTAGTTACCGCTTAAATCCACAGCCTTACGCCCGCTATAGCGCGTAAAAAGCGGCTTGGTGTTATCCTCGCGCTGGTCCAAATACGCCGTAATCCACTCGGCGGCTGCGGGACTGATAAAGATCGGCCGGTCTTTTTGACCCTTACCACGGACCATAAATTCGCGTCGCTTCAGGTTAATGTGATCGCGGTCCAGCCCAACCAACTCCGACACACGCAGTCCGCTAGAAAAGAGCAGTTCCAAAATTGCCCGATCGCGTAACCCGTTAATTTTACTAATGTCCGGTTGAGAAAACAGTCGGCCTAGTTCGTCTTCGTTCAAAAACGTCACTTGTTTTGGTTTGGTGCGAGCCAGTTCAATCTTTTCCGGTGCCAGACTTTCTATATCATGTTTGGCGCAAAACTTTAAAAAACTTCGCAGTGCAATAAGGTGGTAATTAAGTGTCGATTTGCCCAGCTCATCAGATGTATTGGTGCCGAGCCGGTTTAACCACAGCCGCCATTTACGAATAAGTTCCAGTTCAATATCTTCAACCTCAAGGTCATTGCCAGAAAAATCCAGCAGCCGGGTCAAATAATGGTCATAGTTGCGGAGCGTTTTTTGCGATCTATTCTGTTCGATTTCCAGATATTCCAAAAAATCGGTCTTGGCTTTGCTAAACTTCATACGTTCATTGTACTCCATTGGTAGCAACAGGGAACTACATCTGTTACAATAGGCAGAAGTTAACATCTAATGCAAAGGATATCCATGCAAAAAACACTTATTGTTTTTAAGCCAGATGCAGTAATGCGCGGCGTTGTTGGTGAAATATTGTCTCGTTTTGAACGCGTTGGTCTCAAAATTGTTGGCGCTAAAATGCTCCAGCCAAACTATGACCACTATTTTGAGCATTACGAAGGCATTGGCACGCTCAAAACACGAAAAGGTGAGGAAATTTTTGAAACCCAAATGAAAGAAATGCAGCAAGGTCCAGTCATTGCCATGGTTCTAGAAGGCGTTGAAGCCGTAGAACAAGTGCGCAAGATGGTTGGTCCGACTGAGCCCAAGAGCGCACAGCCCGGCACTATTCGTGGCGACTACGCCCACATGACTTACGGTCACGCTTCTGCCGCTGAGCGCGGCGTGCCAAACGTCCTGCACGCTTCAGCCGACGCCGGCGAAGCCGAAAAAGAAATCGCTCACTGGTTCAAACCAGAAGAGTTGGTCGATTACGCCGTTTCACACCAACACTTTACGCAGCCAGGTACTAAGTAGGCGTATAATAAGGAAAAGACCTTTACGTCTTTTCTGAATTTTTAACATTTTTACTCCTGTTTTTGTCAGGAATTATTTGCTCCAACCTCCCGCTGCGGGGTAGATATGAGTACTGAATCGCCCCTATCTGCCTGCGGCAGAGACGGGACTCCTCGGAGAGAAATAAATTATGTGAACACAATCTATTTCTCTCCTGCGTCGCCCCTATCTGCCTGCGGCAGAGACGGGACTCCTCGGAGAGAAATAAATTATGTGAACACAATCTATTTCTCTCCTGCGTCGCCCCTATAGTTCAATGGATAAAACAACTCCGTCCTAAGGAGAAGCTCTACGTTCGAGTCGTGGTGGGGGCACCACAAATTATTTTAAATGGAGCTTTTTAGCTCCATTTTTGTTAAAAATTCTTTATAAGCTCTATCTAATCGCCTGTCATAATCATTTTTATTCAAGAACTGCTACAATAAAGTATAACTATGGCACAAAAATATTTTGCCGATCAATTTGATGACGAAGAGGTATTGTTTGTTTTTCGCAAGCATCCTGTCGTCATGCGAAAAGGATTGATCGTTTGCATGCTAGCCATTTTAGTTGGATCGCTGATTGTTTTTTGGAAGGCTGATTACCTCTATTTCCTGGGCGGCGTATTAGGCGGCGCTGTTCTGGGTCTCCTTATCATGATGCCGTCATGGATCACCTGGTACTTCAGCGTATTTATCATCACCGATAAACGACTTATTCAGGTAACGCAGAAAGGTTTTTTCCACAAAAGCGTAATCGACATGGGACTAAATCAGATACAAATGGTAAACTACCAAGTGGCCGGCCTGCAAGAAACGATGCTAGGATTTGGTACAATTATGATGCAGACCTTCGTGGGTGATTTAGTTATTCATGACATCGCCCATCCTGCCAAAATTCAGAAAAAATTATTAGAAATTTTACGAGAGCAGGGCGTTTCGGCGAGCCCCTATAGTGAACCGCACGAATTAGAGGTGGAAGAACAAGAATATGAAGGATAAAATACGACGAATTATCAAGAAACGCCCGTCGCTTCGGCGTAAGAAACCGTTAGAGACCTTGACGCAAACAATACAAGGTATTCCGCGCATCACTAACGAGACGGTGGCTGAACATCGCGAAGAAGTGCTGTCGAGTGCTCGTAAATATATCTACCCTCTGCAGCACTCGGCGCACCGCGTGGTGATTATTTCGATCACGCTCATTGTTGCCGGCGTAGTCAGCTTCTTCACGTACTGCTTACTGGCGCTCTACAAATTCCAGTCGTCGTCTACTTTTATTTATCGTATTACGCAGGTTATTCCATTTCCGGTCGCCAAGGCCGGCTCGCGATTCGTAGCTTACGAAAACTACCTCTTTGAGCTGCGTCACTACATTCATTATTACGAGACGCAACAGCGCGTTGACTTCAACAGCGACTCCGGTAAACAGCAGCTTGTAGAATTTCGCAAGCGTGCCATGGACCGCGTCGTCAATTATGCTTACACTGACGAACTGGCCAAAAAATATCACATATCGGTGACTGATTCTGAGGTAAATGATGCTATTCGTTTGGTTCGCAGCCAAAACCGCTTAGGCAGCAATGACCAAGTGTTTGAAGACGTCTTAAAAGAGTTCTGGGGCTGGTCGGTTAATGATTTTAAACGAGAGCTACGCCAAGAGATGCTCGCCCAAAAAGTGGTTTCAACCCTTGATACCGACACGCATAGGCGTGCCGAGGATGCTTACTCGCAACTGCAAAAAGGGACGGACTTTGCGGCGTTAGCCAAGCAAGTCTCGGATGATACGATCACCAAGCCTAATGGTGGCGACTACGGTTTCTCGATTAGCCAATCCGACCGCAATCTGGCGCCGCAAGTTATTGACGAGTTGTTCAAGCTTAATCCCGGTCAAATTTCACCGATTATCAACACCGGTACTACGCTCGAAATTATCAAGGTCAACCAAAAACAGGACGATAAAGTGCAGGCTTCACACATTGTGTTCAATTTTAAATCGATCGACACTTACATAAACCCGATGCGCTCCAAGCAAAAACCCGAGATTTTTATTAGCCAATAAGCCCAAGGCCAGGGCGTTGCTTTTTCGCTAAAAGCTTGCTATTATTACCTCTGTTCTCTTCTGTAGTGGCATGAGGCTGCTACATACAAAAACTTGGGCTCGTAGTGAAGAGGCCTATCACGTCTCCCTGTCACGGAGAAGATCGCCGGTTCGAATCCGGTCGGGCCCGCCAAACACAAGAACTATAAAAACAGAAGTTATACGACTTCTGTTTTTTGCTATACTAATCCGATGGATACACTGAGGCTTACAGATTTTGATGCAATTGCATTTGATTTAGAAGGTACGCTTGCGGACACCATTCCCATGCACCATAAAGCCCGTTTAGCAGCTTTTGAACAACATGGCTTCGGATATATTACACAAGAACAGCACGAGCTAGGACCCACATATGGGTCCACAACTTCTGATATTGCCGGCGGTATCTTATTTGCTGCAGGTGAAATTGATAGTGACTCTCTCTTTGCACAGAACAAAATAGTGATGGATATTACGACGACTAAAGGAGGTCTATTCAAAGCTGCGGCAGCCAAAGGTTTTAACGCAATGCCAGGAGCCATAGATTTTGTACGAACGATCATGCCACACTTCGTTGGCAAAGCAGCTATTGTGACAAGCTCCAAAGAAGAGTTTATATTTCCCTTCATCGAACGTTATAATTTGACCAGCTATTTTCCTAGGTACTATATCATTGGCCACGAAAGTGTCATTGCAGAGAACTTAGAAGTTAAACCCTCAGGAGACCCCTATTGTCTGGCCATGCGAAGATTGGATATCTCAAAACTACTTGTATTTGAAGATACTGTTCCAGGTGTTGCCTCTGCCAAGAAGGCTGGCGCTACGGTGGTCGCCCTCGGCTTTGATAAACAAAATTATCATCTCTTCAGAAATACCAAGTTGGAGTATCCTCCGGACGCGATTGTGACCGACTATAGTGAGGCGGCTGCGTTACTGCACATAGGGAAATAATTCCATACACTCTTCGTCACAACACACCAAGTAGATAAAATACCATTTTCATGGTATTTTATTTTTATGACACAAGAGTATACTCCAGATATTTTGGAACAAGCACGCTGTATTATCGAAGACGCAGCTCTGGCCGAAGGCGTTGCTGCTGAAGCGCAACATATTACTGACTTTGCTTATATGCGTGACCCCGAAACAGCAGTTCTACAAGAAACTAAGAACATAGCTGAACGTGCTCCAGATGGCGTTGACCTGAGCACGGAAGCCAAGCATCCATTTGAGCAAGTTCAGGATGCGATCATTGCCGCTCAGCTAAGTATGGCGCTGGCGTCGCTCGCAAGAGTAATAATGGAGCAGCCAAGAAAACAAATTGAATTTCCGAGCATTGGCCCCAAGCTTCAGGCAGAACTACTATCCCACCTCGTTAAAAGACCGCCCACCGACTCTACCGAAGTACTTCGCGCACAACTCACTACGCCCTTTAGTAATCAAAAGCCAAAGATGCACCTTGGCGATTTTCCTATTCCTGACAGCGCAAAAAAATATTTGCCAGAAGAATAAAGCCGTATAAAGTAATGGACAAGTAGTACATTTTGTGGTATTATTTTTATATAAATAAAGAAAACAAAAATGTCAGAACGAGAACAAATAGCGTCCCTAGGCAATGACAATATACCGCAAGTTGAAGCCCTACCGAGTCACGTTGACACACCGGCTGAGGTCGGTAGTGTGGCCGTAAACGCAGAAATTAAATCAGCGCCCACGCTTGAGCAGTTGCGTGGAGGTCTTCGGGGAAGAGATAGTGCAGTCGAGTTGGTTGGTGATGCCGAAGCTCGCCGAACATTAAACGACGTACTGGTCGATCCAGGACATCACACTCACGACGAGTTGCTCGACGCCATATTCACAAATTTTTCTGGCGAGACGTACGGCGACGAGCAATGGATTAAAGTAATCGGAGCTTGGGGTGACGCAGAAGAAGTCACCACCGCATATGGGAAGTTTCGAGAAGAGCATCCGGAGTTTGCTTCTCTTAGTCTTGATCCGGGCTTTATGACCCACTTGCCCGAGTTTATGGATATGATCAGTAAAGGGCAAGTAACGGCTACCGACCCCGCAGGTGCGCGTGCACAACTCAAGGAAAAGTTGGGTGATACAACGCTCTGGCGGGGCATGACTCTAACTGAAGAGGAATTGGTGGCCGTTCGGGAACAAGGTATTTTATCGCCTTTGAGCAGAGTGACTGCCGAATCAGATCATCCTGTTGAACAATTTAGTGCAACTGCGCTTTCGGGTTTTCCAAGCGAGTCCCTCGACCAGCATTTTTTCAATCAACATCCGCAGACGCCTTTTATGTCAGTAACCGAACAAAGAGATATCGCTATTGCGGTCGGTAATCAATATGGAAGTAGAGAGTCTGGTAAGAGACTTTACTTGTTTGAACTCAAGATTCCAACTATCGACGTCATCTCATACACGGAGCACGCCTTGAAAATGCCCTCGATGTTAAGAGATCTAACTGAACGAAATCCGGACGCAGGAGTTAGGGTCTCGATCGATGGGGGCGAAGAGTCCTTCACTAAATGGACTGAAGGAGCTGAACACTACACTTTCTGGAAGATTGACCCGCAAAACATTGTAAACGTCACTCAGCCAGCAGTTACTGAAAGCTCATGGAATGGTAGAGTTACTGGCAAATTGGGCTAGTTAGTACAAAGTAGTTCCATATGACCAAAGCTACAGACCGTCAATTCGACACTTTACAGAATACTACTTCTATGGTATTATTCTTTTATTGAACTAAAACAAAAGGGAATTAGAAATGTCAGAAAACTTACTCTCCGACCATAATCAAGCACAGTTGATGGACCTTGAGGCTCAGGAATGGCACAATCGCATGAGTGGCCTAATGGCCGAAAATGCCCGTATAATTACTTTTAGAGGGGCAGGTACGGTAAACGGAATCGACCCTGCAGCAGCCGAATCCGCAACGGTCATGATTACTGATTACGTAGCTGGACTTGCCGAAAGTGGTACCCCAGTTGCTCTTATATACGACGGCGATGAAGACAATCGTGCGAAGCCTGACGTTGGCTCGGTATTCGGTGGCGTAGTTGATGCGTTGCACGACAAGCCTAATGTAACGGCTCTCGCTGCACAGACAAAAAGTTGGTACTACCCAAAAACTGAAGGCGGTGCTCTCGAAACTGCCACAGGTACTCCTTTGGAGACATATGTATTCCCGGATGAAATGCCCGGTAGTCACGCAGCTCTTACGCAATCCGAAGCATTGGCAGACTATCCTGGATACGAGCAGATCTTTGTTGGTCCTGCGGGTCCAATTGCCTTTGATCAGCTAAGTGATCTAAACAATAAAACTGCTAATCGTCCCAGTGAAGCCGGTCCAGTCAAAGTCACAATTATTGAAACCCCTAATAATGAGGCACTTGGCCCAGAACTGGAAGCAAAACTCTCTGCTGCTTCAGATGATGCACGCGCAAAAATTAACACTAAAATAGCACAACGTGAATCCCAGCCTTACGGTGCTATGTTTACTCATGATGGCCAATTTGCTGTTGACTCAGCTGAATATCCTGGTTTGGCATTTGAAGTCGCCGAAATAAAATAGTTCCATACCCCCAAAGCTACGATCTGCCAAGTAGACAAAATACCATTTTTAGGCGATTACATACTTGATGCTACCAAATTGAAAGAGGCTAACAAGCAGCAGCGAGCATAAGGACTTGCATAATGTAACAAAATGTGCCATATATACTAATGTCAGAAATTGTCATTAGACCTACCGGTGACGTTGTTTCTAACCCAGACCAAGACCCGATCATGTTCGGTCCTCAGCAGAAGACGTTGCTGGATATAGTGAACTATTGAATATAATAGACACCGATCCTACAAGTCTAGGCTTTAGACCACGTACTCTCGCTGAGCTAACCTCTACCCAAATCGATAGGGGCTTTCTCGGTACCTTCACTAATCGCGATGTAGGTACTGTTGGCTTAGACCTACAGCCTAAACTTCGTTTAGCACAGCAACGCTATATTGCTGGCGCACTTGGCTTGCAAGTAGGAGCAACAGAGATACAAGCTTCCTCACATACGGCAAATGCAGCTGTAAGTTTGCCTGACTTGGGCAATCTGCCTCCTCTCCCAACAAGGCGGGCAAATGGCCGTTTTATTTCTGCCGAAGGCCCACCATTGCCGAATGTCCAAGTTGATGCAATCTATGCTGGGCGTTTTATTGCGGCTCGTACGTCGTTTTTTTCTCAAGCTGGTATATTTGAAAAGCTTTTCGGTGATGTGGTTGAGCAAGCCGAGCGCGGCAACATTGAGACCAAAAATTCTGCTGACCCGGCTGGCTCCGGTGCAATGCTCCGGCAAGTTGCCCGTGTATTAGGGTACGAGATAGGGGTGGGTAATTTCCATAAAACTACTGCTGGAACATATGCAATGCCCGTTCATGGTATTAAGCCAGGCTTTGATAATAAGAATACTCACTTTAAGCTGTAAGTTGCGGTTAAAGTCGCCAAAGCAAAATTTCCGCCAAAAGAAGTCGCTCCGCCAAAGCTGGCAATAGGCGCTCTTTTTATGAGAATTATTGGCATACGTTGCTAGTTCGGCGTTAAGGCAGACTCGCTACATATTTGCTCTTACGCAATATCTATGGCAATCTTTTATGATGAATGAACGTATTCCACAACAAGAAAATATGCCACAAAGAGTAATCTTAAGAAGTGGCATAGATTTTATTGATAACCATGAGGTACATGACAGACTGATTAATGAACTTATTCGGAGAGATATTCGCCTCGACAGTGTTATTCTCTGCGGCTACGAAGAGACAGATCAAGATTCTGGCTCATCCCGCACAGAGCTTTTCGCAATGACAATGGAAGGTACCGGAGATTATCTTGAGTATGGATCTACATCTATTCGTACTCCATACGAATATGCCGAGGACGCTATTGGAGGCAATGGTAAAAGTGTCGTTGCGGTGTATAATGCGGGCTGTTTTAAAAGTGGAAGGGAGCCCGATCACTACGTATTAAACTCGGGCCTCACAATAGAGGACGCCAGCGTATTACTGGTCGAGCTTTCGTACGACGAATCCGCATAATGTAATAGACAAATAGTATATTTTATGATACAGTATTTGTATAAATAAAGAAAACAAAATGCCAAAGCATACAGTATCGGATTTTTATGACAGAACATTACCCGAACCCCAATATCGCAAATGCAGCAGAACAACCACCCGTACTTACTGAGACAGAAACACAATTAGTTTTAGGTCTGCAGGCACAAATCGCTGAAGCCCGCAAAGACGAGAATGGTCAAGAGGCAGTCTACGAGTATCTTACGGGCGTTACAAATAACGACATGTTCGTGTCTGTAGACAGACAAAAAGATACTGGTGAATTTGTTATACGCGCCAGGAAGATTTCTGAGCTAGTCAATGGGGAACCTTTATACGAACAGAGAATGTTCGACGGCCAGCTTGATTCTAAGGGCGAGATAGCCGTTATGGTGACTCGCGGCAGTGGTACCTTTATGGACTCAGCATTTGGGACCATTGCAACGCATGGAATGAAAAAGATGCTGCCAACGTTAGGCGAAAAAACAATCTTTCCCATTAGCGAAGAAGGCGCGCCTATTGTTCCCGAAGGATTTACTATTCGTCCAGAGCGAGTTAGCGTCCAAGGAGTTGCGCGTGCTCGTCGCTCTGGTTTTAGACTCCGCCCGAGATAAAACCAAGGATTCAATTACAAAAATGAGCTACGAAAACCAAAACATTGACCCATATTTTCCTCAACCCCGTGAGACAATTGATGATTTGCTGCTACGTGCAAATCAAGAAGGTCACACTACGAAGGAGATTAGCGTTTGGGGAACAGACACGGTCGTAGTACCTTACGGTGAAGTGGGCGTGGCAGCTACTGACAAGCTGAATGGTTGCCATGTCTCAATTTTTGTAACTCCTACCGAGGGTGGTTCCGCTATGACTATGACCCATTTTCCTCCCGGAATAGGCAGAGAGAGCTACCGGGAGGCTCTTGATACTATTGACTCTTCTATGCGGGCACAGGGCGTAATGCCTCGGGCGATTGTGACGCTTACGGCCTCAGACCGTCCGGCCATCGAAGACTCTTGGGTGGTTGAACATTTTCCTGACGTGCAAGTTGATCAATTATTTTACAAAGCCAGAGATCCAGAACGGCGTGCCAATCCCGATGCAGGCAAATGCCTGGCAATACTCGATCAGAGCGAGGGTCGGACCAACTTACACGTCTTAACAGATAGTGGTGACCAAAGTATAGCGCTTTAAAGGGCAGCATATATTGCATTATACGGACAATTATGTTAATATAACTTCCTATTAAGCACGAGGCGAAAATGCGATCCATCCCAGAAGTTGTAGTTAGTCCGTTTACTCCTTACCCAAAAGAGGCAGGAGAGATCGCTACGTATAGTGCATTATTCCGAACTGACACGCAGCTTGATGTTGTTCTCGACCTTGGTCTTGCGTCATACACCGAAGCAGATCCGGATAGGCCCTTTACAGTTTTATCCGTTGGGGCAAGTTATGGTGCTGAAGCAGACAGCGTGCTTGTGTATGTAGAACAGGCGGCGCCGGCCATCGGTTCGATAACTCTAAGGGGAATTGACACTAACGGCAAGGCGGTTAAACAAGCCAAACAAGCGAAATACACTGCACACATATCAGAAGTCAACGGATTGAACATGTTCAAGGTTGATCCTAATCCTGATAATACAGAACAGCTTATTATTGATACGTCCGACCTCCGCTCGCGACATAACGTAGCCTTTGACGAGGCTGATTTGACCAAGGATAAACTCAATCTTCCGCTTGCAGACGTTGTTCTCTGTAATAATGTGCTTTTCCACCTTACACCAGAGGGCGCGGAGGAATTAGTGAACAGTATGACGCCTTACCTTGCAGTGGGCGGTATTATAAGTTTTGGTGCTAATCCTGCACAGGTTCGGATGAGCGGTAATCGTCACGAGGCTACTAACTATCCACAGTGGCGTCGCCAGATTGCCAATAAACTCTCACAAGAGGGAATAGAACCGGTACTACATGACGTCAGGCGCAAAGCTCCGTTTGCCTTCCAAAGAGCTTCACAAGGCAAAGTTGATAACGCCTTTTAGCCTGAATATATGAGATTGTCTGAACAAAACCAACAACTATCCAGTCAGGTTTTTTGCCCCGCAGTCAATGTTATCGACAGGAAAGAGGGGTTCTATTTAGATGGAGCGATGTTGCCCGAGGGCTACAGATTTGTTCAAACAAATATTGACCCAGAAGAAGTTCTGGGTTTGATGCGTCAACTTGAGATAGGCAAAAATCTGCCGGATTATCACATGCAAGACAGAGAGGAAATGTTTCGTTCAAAAGATTTGTGCACGATTGATGTCGGTGTCCGTCATATGACCGAGCAATTGGTGGGCTTCAGCTCCTTAGTACATCGACAGGGGCAGGGTATACTAGGTGATTTTGTGGTTAGCCCAGGGCATCAACACCAAGGTATTGGCAAGGCCCTGATAGACGGCCGGCTATCAATTGCAGATCAGGAAGATGTCATGTCACTGTATATTCCCGAGCTTGAGCCAACAAATTCACTCCATTCCTTCTACGTGGAACGAGGTTTTCGACCAGTACTAACAGGTTTAGTAAAGGGCCCATACCCTGGAGAAATCATCAGGCTTGAAAGACAACCTAATTGACTTTAAGCATACTTTATGCTAATGTTTTAGTAGCGAACAAAACCAAAAGCTAGCCAAAAAAGATATCTGCTATGATCAGCGAACACTCATCACCTGAAGCACCAGATCCATTATCAACGACAGAAATCCTTGATGATTTGCGACAATTACGTGGTATGCGATTTGGACGGAGAGAATTATCTCCCGTAGATGATGACAGGCTTAATACTTATGAAGCTAAGCATGGCCGGTATATTGGTGATGCCTTTGAACAGGCACAAGAAGTAGTAGAAAAACCTAAATCAGGCATGCAAACGACTGAATTGCAGCCGGGCAAGGCAACGTATTTTTCTTTTGATGAAAAAGGTATTCAATTTCCACTCGACTTGCAAAAGATTGGTCTGCCCGAATTAACGGCTGATTACATACCGCTGGCCGTTGTTGCAACAAAGGATTCACTGAAAGTGGTGGCCGCGGATCGCAATGCTCCTGAAGCACGGATAAAACCTTTCTATCTGCAGAATAATACCGCACTTACTGACCCGCAAACGCACGAACCAGCGCAATGGTTACAGCCTGGCCAAGCAGACTTTACAACAAGGAATAATACAACAGAGTCAACTCGAGTCAATGAACAAACAGGCAAGGGCGTGCATGCCATTACGGTTAATCCCGATGCAGACGGCGCCGTACATATCATACGTGCTACGGCAACTAAGACAGAGACGGCTATGGCAAGTACTATACCCGAAAAGCCAACGCGGACGGGTAACAAATTTGCTCTTCGTAAAGTCATCGGTGGTTTTTTGCTAGGGTCAACACTTACCGGAGGTATGCTGGCACCGTATGATGCCTATGATCATGATGCTCCCATAACAACCGCGGCTGAAATGGTGCAGCCTAGTGGTACTGAAAAAGTGGGTGACGTGACGCAGGCTGAACGGGATTTTGACGAAGATACTTTATCCCGTTCACGCGTAGCATTCGACGCCTGGTTTAAGGGTGATGAGCAGAAACTCAAGCAAATGGTAGAGGCCAATAAAGATTTTGGCGGATATCGGACGGACTGGATAACGCGCCAAGAAATGCAAAAAGTGAAAGATGCCAAGAATAACGCCGAACTTGAATCAGCATTCAATACCGCTACGCAAGGTCTAGGTGTTACGTTGGAAGTTGCGGATACCCCAGATAAAACGATAACTTCTCCCGATGACACTCAAACGGTGGCCACTGACCTGGAAGGATCCAAGAAGGTTGCTGAAGGTGCACTGCAAGTCTTGGAAACAATGGACCCCAATGTCATTTCCAAGGCGGTCGGTCCTCTGCAGTTTAAAATAGTAGGACACATTAACCCTTTGAAATCCAATCCAGACTTCAAGCCTGGAGCCTATTTTTATAGTTCGGGCGAAACTAACCAGCTACCAGCTATTATAATGCCTACCGATGGTAGCTCAAATGTTATATATACGTTGCCGCACGAACTAACACACGACGTTGACAGTCATCTGGACTTCGACCAGGTGGTTGGTGATCTCAATCCTCCGGGAGAACAATATGTGGGCCAGAAGGACTATGTTAATTCTCCTACAAAGGTTGGTAGCAACCAGGTAGTCGGTGAAGACTACAGTAATGTAAGTATTGAAGAAGACGTGGCTGTTACTGGCCAAGATGTTATGGGGATAAATCCTACGCTTAATCCGGTAGATTCAACCTACAACGAAAAGGTGTCAGCAGAAATATTTAGTATGGAGCAGCTTCAACCTGGCTTTACGGCGGCCTTCTTGCTACGCGCAAAGCCCTATGCACCGTCTGCCGACCAACTCTCGATTAGTGCTGCGGAGTTTGCAACTGACTACGGATTTGCGGTGCAAGGAATTTCACTGGGCATTGTATTAGCGATCGGTGGCGTCATGGCTGCCCGAGCTGCTAGGCGTCGCCGTAGAGCAAAGCAAGCAGCATTAGCAGTATAGGTATTTTATGACAGATCCAAACTATGTATCGCCAATAGAATTTGATCCTTCGCACCTGGATAGAGTTGCGGGTATGGCAGGCAGGCTGGCATTGCGCTTAGCTGGAACAGAACAGTTTTCATTTGATGAAGAGTATGCTGGCCCCTCCGTAACGGACTTGGTTGATGCGTACGAAGCCTCGGGCGTGGACTACCATGCCGTTGATCCAAACAGTGATGAAGGCAAACACTTTGTCGTCGCCCTACAACATGGACCGCAACTCGAGAAGCCCATTTTTATACCCGATTTTCCAAAATTAATTGATGATATAGACCCCGTTAATCTCTTCAAACTTACTCCCAGCAGCGATCAACCTGTACAATTGCCAACCCGCAATTTTGTCTGGGCGAATGATATGGTTGACTGGAATAGTGGCAGAGGTCGACAAAAGCATGGACAGACTAGTGGTTCTAGTGCGGGTGTGATCCGTTCTCTGGCACGAAAGGGTACGCCGCCGCCGTCAATTAATACAGTAACGGCTAATATCCAACCCAATGGGCGCGTATTGTATGCTTCTATTCAGGATGGGGCGCACCGGGTTGCTGCCGCCCATTTGCGTGGCGATCCAACCGTGGCTGTTGGCGGTGCTATCTTAGTTCGTAAGCTCTCTAGAAATATTTTAGAGAATCGCTAGTCTTTCAAAAGGGTAGAGTTCACATTGCACCTGACGGTAGTATTAATTTGGCATGGATCCGCAAGTGCAAACTTGCGCTAGAGGATATTAATTGCTCGCGCGGCAACAAGCGCTACGACGAGTAGCGACAAAAACGCCTGACCGCCCATAATCATTTTTGACCGTCTGGTTAATGGTAGCGTATCTGTCGGGCTGAAGGCGGTAGCATTTGTAACAGATACGTACAAATAGTCGACGAAGGTTGGATGCCAAGGATCTGACTGTTTGTAGCTCAGGTTTTGTTGCGGAAACAGAAAATCTCGGGAATTAGTATCATTAGTACGACGAATACCTGGTCCACCACCATCCATCTCCCAATATAAAAGTCCAAAAATAACGACGTTGGTTACATATATGCTAACTGCGGCAATCAATAGAGAAGGAGCATCTGCTTTGGTTGCCTCGAAAAGGGCATGAATTAATAGCTGCAATGAGCTAGCATTAGCGACCGCTATCAGAACTATTAAGATAATAGCTACCAATCGGCGGATTTTAGAACTGAATATTGGCGTTTTGGGTGTTACAAACTGCAAGACAACCAAGCACAAAAGCTCCAGAGTAGGCAGTATGTATTTAGGCAGGGCGTTTAAGTTATCGGGCAAAAGAATTTGCAGAATGATGACGCCTAGAAGTGTAATTTGCACATGCCACAGAGGATCGTGGTTGTGAGACTTATTGCCGAATAGGATCATATATTTACTATACCCCAGGTTGTCGGACTGCACTAGTCTTGTACTATTTCCTGGTTGCCTTGGTGTACAATATGACTATGCAAGCAGCTCTTATTGTCTGGATCAAGGCGCACAAGTTAGTAGCATTTTTTATAGGCATGGGAATACTATTCGTTACACTTCTTATCGCTAATCAATTGACTCATCATGAATCCAAAACAAACACTTCATCAAAAGTCGTTGCAACGAGTATTAGTAAAAGCGGTACTTATGTTTGCTTACCTAATCAAAAGAAGAATATGGCCGCAAAAACCTGCTCGGCGACATTGAAGGCCGATGATGGCCATTATTATTTGCTTGTTGAGTCTAATACCAAGGCGCCTGTAATGAGTACGACTAGCTTTGATACACGTGTTCAGCTTACGGGATGGCTCTTAAAGACGGCCAATAATAATGCAGCTACTAGTGGCACAGTTACGGTTACGACCTTCGGCCCCCTCCAATAAATAGACGTTGCAATAAATTTGTGCATTAGAAATAGCTTGCCTTTACAATAAATAACAGGGAGAGAATTTATAACGAATAAATTATTTGTTCGTTATATGAAGAGAAGGAGGGAGAGGCATCCGGTAGACTCAGTAAACCCGCTTTAACTACTATGGCAATCTGCTATAATACAACTGGTTTTGCCACCTTAGCTCAGTTGGCTAGAGCATCGCTTTCGTAAAGCGGGGGTCTGGGGTTCGAATCCCCAAGGTGGCTCCAATCACTGTAGTCTTATAAATATGCGGGTATCGTATAGTGGTTAATATGCAACCTTCCCAAGGTTGAGAGGAGAGTTCGATTCTCTCTACCCGCACCACTGATTCGTGACTATCTGGTTATCGACTAAATTGCGAATTCAGCTTACAATAGTAGTAATCATATGCGTATACCTAAAGAATATTTACACGACAAGTTCGTACTTGTACTGGCCAGTACGAATATTTTTTTGGCATTCTTATGTGCAATTCTTATCCCATTGCGTGGTAGCGTAGGACAAGGAATTGATAGCTATATTGTCCAGTTTAGGGCCAATCTAGGCTTAAGTGCTTACCAAAAAGGTAATTTTCTGCCATTGCTCAGCTTCGTCTTTTTTGCCCTGGCAGTGTTGATAATTAATCTACTCCTTAGCATCCAGACCTATCAACTCAGACGTGCATTATCGTTAACTATTCTGGGACTGGGCGTACTCATTTTGTTGCTGGCAATTATAGTAAGTAATGCGTTGCTCGCGCTATATTAGACGTACCATGACTGATATTGAAATCCCACTCAAAAAAGATAAAAATGCCCACTACCGTTTTTTTGAAATTCTGCCTGGATCTTTGAGCTGGACAATGTTATTCGTGCCTTTAATTTTGAGCCTTCTAAATATAACGTTGGCGGCTATTTTTGTACTTATTTATTTATTAATTAACTTCACTCGTGCCATCTCAGCAGCTATTCGCGCTCTGCATGGTTATAGTGCTCTTCAAAAAAATCAAAAATTAGACTGGCGAACATTAGTCGACGAATTGCAGGCTGGCGAGGTGTCAGACCCTAAAGCAATCCGGCCTAAATGGCATTATGACAATCTGCTTCGCTTGGGTGTACAATCGATGATCGTAAAGCCTGATGAAGTACTGCACGCGATCATCGTCGCAACATACAATGAAGTTCGGGAAGTGCTTGAGCCGACCATTCAGTCCATCTTGGAATCTGACTTCGATATGAAAAAGGTGATCTTTATATTGGCTTATGAGGAACGCGGTGGTGAGCGCGTTCAAAAGCAGTCCGAGGAATTAGTGAAGGAATACAAGAAGGGCTTTTTTCATGCGATGGCTGTAAAGCATCCGGCAAATATTCCCAATGAAGTGCTGGGCAAGGGCGGAAATATCACTTATGCTGGTCGCGCTCTTAAAGCGTGGCTCGAAAAAGAAAATATCGATCCACTACGAGTGGTTGTAACAACTTTAGACTCAGATAACCGTCCGCACAAAAAATACCTGTCCACATTGACCTACGCGTTCTGTTCTTGCCCCGACCCCATTCGTTCATCATTCCAACCAGTGTCTGTTTATAACAATAATATATGGGATGCCCCGGCACCCATGCGAGTGCTGGCAACAGGCAACTCGTTCTTTCATATTGTCCAGTCGCTTCGACCCCATTCACTCCGTAATTTTTCTTCTCACGCCCAGGGCATGGCTTCACTTATTGAAACTGACTTTTGGAGTGTGCGCAGCATTGTAGAAGATGGCCATCAGTATTGGCGCTCATACTTCCGTTTTGATGGGGATTATATTGTCTATCCACTGCATGTTTCGATTTACCAGGACGCCGTACTAAGCGATACGTATCGCCGCACGCTTAAAGCGCAGTTTATGCAGCTACGTCGCTGGACTTACGGGGCTTCGGATATTGCCTATATTGTCGATAAGGGTTTCTTTCATAAAAATAAGGTGCCTCGCCTTGGATTATGGGCACGTACTTTGCGTTCAATTGAAGGTCATGTCACGTGGGCGGCGGGGCCTATCTTGGTGCTTGTCGGTGGTTTTATTCCAGCTTTGGTTCATCCGCAGAGTCTGGCGGCCAATGAATTGCCCTTGATTGTGAGTCATGTACAGACAATTGCCTTGGCATTTATGCTGGTTACTGTGTTCATTTGTCTTAAGACATTGCCGCCTAAGCCGGCCCGCTACAAGCGTCATCGAACGCTATTTATGGTTTTGCAGTGGGTCTATTTGCCAATTACGACCATTGTTTACAACTCGTTTGCTGCATTTTATTCGCAGACCCGTCTTATGTTTGGCTGGTACATGGACAAATTTGACGTTACAGAAAAGGCCGTCGTTACCGAATCAGGTGACGTTAAAAAAGATATTTAATTTTATTTTTGACGTGGGATAGCGGGCTGAATCAGTCTATATTTTAATCTGGTTGGCCGCCAATAGCTCTCATTGTGCGACGCATTACTTTGCAGAATGGTAGGCCTTGTACATGGTCGCGGCTATTGAATCAAAACGTTGCAGTATGTCGGCTACTACATGAATGATCGATAAACGATCCAGAGTGGCGTCCTGGAGGTGCTGCTGCATGAGTAGGCTGACGATAGTCTCTGTTAGTCCTTCAGCGTCCTCGAGCGCACTCGTGCGATGCTTGCAGCTTTCGTAGACACTTATTAGGAGTTTTGAGCGGGAAAAAGGCAGAAGACGCGAAGAAGGCGTGCCATTACGCACTAATACGCCCTCTCCGAGAGATATTGCTTCATGGGAAGTAAATGTGCTACCGCATGTTTGGCACTTACGCCTGCGCCACACTTGATTGAGGCGCTTCTGGTGCCGTGAGTTGATGACCCGAGTGGCGCTCTTACAATACATGCATACCATGACAATATATTGTCATAACGCTGTTTAAAAAGCTAGTGGATAACTATGGATTTTATTGTGGAAAACCGTAGTATGGGTCTTGCGGATACCAAAAAGCCTGCAACGATATCTGTTGCAGGCGGGGCTTCCTATACGTTGTCTTACTTAACAGAAGCAATTGAACGAAAGCGGCGAATTCGGTTTGGCCTAGAAGAAAAAATTAACTCTTCATAGAAAAGCTTGAACTCATCAAGCGTGCTTGTTTTTTTGATACTCACCAAAAAGTCTCTTAACCCGGATATGTTATCAGAGCCAACCGGGTAAGTCAATACTTTATAATCTGTTAATGCGAACGCTAACAGATTGGAAGGGCTTGCTAAATTGCTCTAAATAGACTATATTTAAGGCATCATTTCTGGAGATTAGGGCTCTTAGCTCAGTTGGCTAGAGCGCATCCTTGACGTGGATGAGGTCAGAGGTTCGAGTCCTCTAGGGCCCACCAGAAGATGATAGAGAAATATGCCGGGTAGAATAACCCGGTTTTTTATATCATAAGTGATGTGAACAGTATCAGGCTTATATCACGTAAGATATAAGGAATAAATTAATACTTGAGAGCTGAGTAAAGTTTTCCCCAGCGGCTATTACAAAAATGACAACACATTAGTACTAGCCATATCGTACTACCCTTGCTATAGTAGTTCTTGTAAGGCGAAGTTTTGCGATGTGTTACAATGATTCATGAACTGGGAGGTTCATAAATCGCTCCGAACGAAATATATTTTGGATGGAGCAAACATCGAGCGGCGAAGCGACCTCACCAATCGCTGAGCTCCGTCGGCAATCAGAGCGTACGTTAACGTGCTGTAATAAGAGCCTAAGTTTCTAGCGAGAAACAAGGGAAGTCCGGTGGAACCGCCTAAACTAGTAAGCATATTTTGCGACACGCTGTTTGGGTCCGAGACGCGAATACGAGATTGAATACAATGCGAGAGTATTTAATCAAGTGTGCGCGTCTTTTTGTTTATATAATAAGGAGTCTAAATATGGCCGACGATCAACAACCCAACTTGCACGCAATGCGTCACAGTCTTGCTCACATTATGGCCACAGCCATTACGCGACTTCATCCAGATGTAAAACTAGGTGTTGGACCTGTTATTGAAAATGGTTTTTACTACGACATCGACCTAGGGGATAAAAACCTTTCTGAAGATGACTTTGAGACAATCGAAGCTGAGATGAAGAAGATAATTGCTGAAGATCAGCCTTTTGAGCGCTTTACGAAATCCATAGACGAAGCGATTATATGGGCTCAACAGAATAAGCAGCCATATAAGGAAGAACTTCTGAACGATCTGAAACGTGCTGGCACTAGTGTGGCTGCGGAAATCGATGCAGAAGAGCTAGGTTTGGCGTCGGATTCTGAGGAGGGTAAAGTGTCCGAGGTATCTTTTTATCGTAACGGAGATTTTACTGATTTGTGCCGTGGCCCGCACGTAGTCTCAACCGGTAAAGTCGGCGCATTCAAGCTCATGCGTATCTCCGGTGTTTATTGGCGTAGCAAAGAAGGCAATCCTCAGATGCAACGTATAAATGCTGTAGGGTTTGCGAGTGAGAAAGAACTGCGCCAGCATTTGATGATGCTGGAAGAAGCCAAGAAACGCGATCACCGTAAGTTGGGCCAAGAACTGGACCTATTTGTATTTTCAGACCTTGTCGGCTCGGGTCTGCCTTTATACACACCTCGCGGAACCGTTCTTATTGAAGAGTTGAAGGGGGCACTCCGCCAAATTAGTCGTGAGCATGACATGCAGTTGGTGTCCATCCCGCATCTCGCCAAGCTTGATCTATACAAAACATCAGGCCATGCCGATAAATTTAGCGAAGAGCTTTTCCGGGTACAGAGCCATTATGATCAAGAATTTATTCTGAAGCCAGTTAACTGTCCCCATCATACGCAGATTTATGCTTCACGCCCACGGAGCTACCGAGAACTACCGCTCCGTTATATCGAGCAGACGATGCAGTACCGTGACGAAAAACCCGGTCAAATCGGTGGTCTTCAGCGAACCAGGGGCTTTACGGTTGACGATGGTCACACTTTTTGTCGCGTAGATCAGATTCGACAAGAGGCTTCGACACTTGTCGATGTTATTAAGCAATTTTACGAGAGCCTAGGTTTATGGGGAAATCATTGGGTATCGCTTTCAGTTCGTGATCCTAAAAAGCCCGATGCTTATATTGGTGATCCGGCAGATTGGGATACCGCTGAAAAAATGCTGGCCGAAGTCGCCGATGAATTTAAGCTCGATGCTAAGCGCATGGAGGGTGAAGCTGCTATTTACGGCCCCAAGCTAGACTTCATGTTCAAGGACGCCCTTGGCCGTGAAACTCAGCTGGCAACTGTGCAGCTTGATTTTGCCATGCCAAAGCGATTTAATTTAACGTATACTGATGCTGAAAGTACTGAGCGGCATCCGGTCATGATTCACCGTGCTATCCTTGGTTCATTCGAGCGGTTCATTATGCTGCTTATCGAGCATTTTGCGGGCAAGTTCCCCGTATGGTTGGCCCCGGAGCAAATTCGGGTTATAACCGTAAATCAGGAAGAGGCAACGGTTGTATGTGCTGAGCGTATACGTAGTCAAGCTAAAGGACTCGGTCTTCGCATAGTCGTTGACAATAATAACGAGTCAGTTGGCAAGAAAATTCGTAGCGCTGAAATTATGAAGGTGCCGTATTCCATTGTAGTGGGTCAAAAAGAAATCGAAACTGGCCAGGTCGTGCCCCGAGTCCGTAAAGATATTGAAGTCAACCCCGAACACGAGCCACGTACTTTTGAGGAATTTTTAAAGACCGTAGCTAATGAGACCAAGTCGCGTACTAACAAGACCTCGTTATAAGGAGCTGGCATGTCGCGAGTAGATGCCGATTTTGCAAAAAGAGTTTACGCACTGGTTGCTCAGATACCGCGTGGCCGAGTTATGACCTATGGCCAGATAGCGGCTCATTGCGGCGCCGCTTGGGCTGCTTGGGAAGTGGGACAAATCGCTCATACCGGTCCGACTGACCTGCCTTGGCAGCGTGTTGTTAATAAGCAGGGCGGTTTAGCAGTGGGCTGGCCCGGTGGTGGCCGTGATGCACATCGTACCGCCCTTGAGGCAGATGGCGTAGAGGTTGCCGAAGACTATACAGTTGACATAAAAACACTATTATGGAATCCCGATCAAATAAGCCTCCTTTAATTGTAGTCGTTGGCGAAACGGCCTCAGGCAAATCGGCTTTGGCACTTGAGCTGGCTGCTATCTTCGACGGTGAAATTATTGCGGCTGATTCGCGCACCGTTTATAAAGGTATGGATATCGGTACGGCTAAACCCACACAGGCGGAGCGGGCGCAAATTCCGCACCACTTACTTGACGTGGTTTATCCTGACGAAGCTTTTACGGCTGCCGATTTTAAAATGTTAGCTGAACGGGCGATTACAGATATTACTAGCAGGGGGAAGCTGCCGATTTTAGTTGGTGGTACAGGATTGTATATTGACGCAGTTTTGTATGATTTTAGTTTTAATCAGAAGGCGGACGAGGTACAGCGTAAACGTTTGATTGAAATGACAGTAGAAGAACTACAGCGACTACTGACTGCAGAGAACATAGCGCTGCCCGAAAATGGTCGTAATCCCAGACATTTAATTCGCGCCTACGAAACCAGGGGTGAAGCTGCTAAACGAAAGCCGCTTCGCGAAAATACATTAGTACTTGGTTTAATGGTGGATAAAGAAGTCTTGCGGAAACGCATCACTAGACGTATTAATATAATGATAAAAAATGGTGTTATTGAAGAGACCGAGAAGCTTGCTTGCAAATATGGTTGGGAAATAGCAGCATTACGGTCGACTGAGTATAAAGCTTTCCATCAATATATTGAGGCAAGGATACCGCTAGAGGCCGCTAAAGCTTTATGTGTTCACAATGATTTACGGCTGGCAAAGCGTCAACGCACATGGTTCAAACGTAACAAAAGTATTCATTGGATCTGTAAAAAAGCTGAAGCAGTAGACTTAATTACAACTTTCTTGAACAAATCATATACAGCTTAGCATCGAAGTTTGCTACAATAGACATATGATTGAGCACCTGTTTGGATCAAAGACGAGGGTTAAGCTGCTGCAGCTTTTTTATAGCAACCCTAATCGCTCGTTTTATGTTCGTGAAATAACTCGCAAAATTGACGAGCAAATTAACTCGGTCCGCCGCGAGCTCGCTAATCTTCTGAGTATCGGTATAATTGTTTCTGATAATACAAATAATCGTCTGTATTATGAGGTCAACCAAAAATATGAATTCTATGATCCCTTGCTGACTGTATTTGGCGGCGGAGTGCCCAAACCAGCTCAAGTAGACCCTAAAGCCAAGGATGGCGAAGTTCAAGAGAAGAAGAGTGCTACTACTAAGTCTTCAACTCCGTCGGAGGCGGATGCCCTTAAGGCCTTAGGTCATTTAGAACTCGTCCTCTATACCGGACAATTTACACGCGACGAAAACAGTGGTATTGATATACTTTTTGTAGGCGATGTTAATCAAAACGCACTGCAAAAATATGTAGCCGACCTTGAAAAACAAGAAAGAAAAGAAATACGATATACTGTTATGTTGCCGACAGAGTTCAGTTATCGTCTGCAAATCAAAGATAGATTCATAACTGCTGTGCTTGATTCCAAAAAACAAGTGCTTGTCGACAAAAACGGCATATTGTAGAACAGATAGAAGGAGAATATATGGAATTACAATTACTTGGTGCCAATTGCATCACATTGACTACAAAACAGGCTCGAGTCGTTGTTGACGACAACTTGGCTGAGCTAGGCGGCAAGTCGGTTGTGAAGGCAGGTGATATCGCACTATATACTGGAGTCCACGGAGACCCTCATGCCGAAGTTAAGATCGCTATCGATCAGCCGGGAGAATATGAAGTTTCTAATGTTTCGATTTACGGCATAGCAGCTCGGGCGCATATGGACGAAGAAGGCAAAAAGAGCGCTACAATCTACAAGCTGGTTACTGAAGATCTCCGTGTTTTGATTGTTGGCCACATCTATCCCGAATTAAGCGATGCGCAGCTGGAGGCTATTGGCATGATCGATATTATGTTTGTTCCGGTCGGTGGTCATGGTTATACCCTGGATGGTATTGGTGCGCTGAAGATAATCAAAAAGGTTGAGCCAAAGATCATAATACCTACGCATTATGATGTTAAGGGACTTAATTTTGTGATTCCTCAGCAACCATTAGAAGAAGTGCTTAAGACGTTGGCTATGGAGCCTAAAGAGACGGTCGCAAAACTCAAGCTTAAAGCTTCTGATTTGCCCGAAACAACGCAACTTATTGTGCTCGAGTAATTTTTGAGCTTACTAAACTAAAAACGTCCTCCGTTATAAGGGGACGTTTTTAGTTGTAGACAACAGATTTGCTACTTAGCAGTTACAGGTATGAGAAGGCCTTTTTTCTTAAGAGTACGAATTGCTTGCGTACTAATCTTAAGGGTTACCTTCTTGCCATCAACAATAATAGTCTTTTTTTGCAGGTTTGGTTCCCATACTTTCTTAGTATGGCGCTGCGAAAAGCTGACACTATTGCCAAACTGTTTGCCTTTACCAGTGAGTTCACACTTACGCATCGGTTTTGTTCCTTATATTCAATGCATTATTGTATCTATTTTTGCTTTATAAGTCAATTATTCCCTCGAAGTACGCTATACTGTTACTATGCTTGCAGACTTATCGTTCGGAGACATCATTGTCGTTCTCGTCTCTTTATTACTTTCTTTAGGCTTTCATGAAGCAACTCATGCATTTGTAGCCCACGCATTAGGTGATGATACTGCTTTCCATGAAGGTCGGCTCACCTTAAATCCGCTCAAACACGTAGATCTATATACAACAATTTTGTTGCCGGCAGCACTAATGCTAATGCACTTACCACCCATCCTTATTGCCCGGCCGGTGCCCTTTGATCCAAGCCGAGTGCGTCATGGCGAATTTGGCGTTGCCTTAGTCGGTATTGCCGGGCCACTTTCTAACTTATTACTTGCTGGTGCTATGGCACTGCCGCTTCGTTTTAATTTGGTGACCTCGGCCTCAATTGGTCATGCCATGGTGCTCTTCATTATCGTTAATGTTGCACTGTTTGTGTTCAATATGATCCCTTTGCCACCTTTAGATGGTTCACGCTTACTCTATGCGTTTGCGCCTGAGCCAATGCAGCGCTTCATGTATCGCATCGAAACCATGGGATTCTTTATAACTATCGGCATTTTGCTGGCATTGTCATTTGTAATCGGTCCCGTTATATATAACGTCAATCAGAGCATAGTACTATTTCTTCTCTCGTAAAAAGGGGTGTCTATGCGCTATACTATATGTGGCTGGGTAGCCGCGCAATGATTATCTGAATACTTTATTGCGATGGAAGTTCAATATTTGTAGCGACCGTGGTTGCTACGTGAGGACATCCACCTGGGTTTTCCAGGTTTAATCATACGGTTACTCGGTCACTTTTGTTTCGGGGTGTAGCGCAGTTGGTAGCGCGTACGGCTGGGGGCCGTGAGGTCGCAGGTTCAAGTCCTGTCACCCCGACCAAGACCTCGAGTCCTGGGCTTAATTATTCTATGCTATGAAAACACTCAAACTCGATCATAACCTGTCAGATATGATACGTCAGGGTACCAAAACTTCTACCTGGCGTCTCTATGACGATAAAGATATTCGCGTTAATGATGAATTGCAATTAATTGATAAGGTTGATGCTAAAAATCCTGATACGTGGCGTGTTTTCGGCGTCGCTCGCGTCAATACAGTGATCGAAAAGAGGCTAGGGGATATTACGGCAGCAGATAGCGAGGGGCACGAGCCATTTGCTTCAACAGAAGAGATGCTCAAAACGTACCAGAAATACTATGGACCTCAGGTCACTGTCGAAACACCCGTAAAAATAATTCACTTTACTTATAAAGCACAACAGGCAAGTGACTATACTCCAAATCCAGCACATACCAAAGAAGTAAAGTTATATGCTGACGGTGGCTCAAGAGGCAACCCAGGCCCTTCGGCAAGCGGCTTCGCTATCATGAACGCAGAGAACGATCATGTTATTGTTAAAAAGGGCGTATACCTGGGTATTACAACCAATAATCAGGCCGAGTATCAGGCACTTAAGTTTGGGCTAGAAGAAGCGCATACATTAGGCGTCAAAGAGGTGCACGTATTTATGGATAGCCTATTGGTTATTAATCAGATGCTGGGTATTTTTAAAGTGAAGAATCGTGACTTATGGCCAATCCATGAATCCATAGAACAGCTTGCAAAACAGTTTAAGCAGGTTTCTTTTACTCACATCCCGAGGGAACTCAACAAGATAGCAGATCGTGTTGTTAACGATACGCTTGATGAGACGGCAAAAGAACAGTAGTTTCTCGGATATAAATAGTGCTATTTTGGCATAAGTGTTATAATAGCTTTGCTAGATTATCGGCTGATCGCTTACGTTATTACCTTACGGTTTGACGCTAAGAGGAAAGTCCGGGCAGCATAGGGAAAGACAGTTGCTAACGGCAACCAGGGGAAACCCTAGGGAAAGTGCCACAGAAACAAGACCGCTCTGCATGTCAGAGTAAGGGTGAAAAGAGCGAGGTAAGAGCTCGCAGTTCATAATGGTGACATTGTGAAACGGTAAACCCTGTCTGCTGCAAGGAGGTGGATTCATCGGATAATATCCGTGGTTTCCCGCCAGAATCCACCACTATAATCCGCTTGATCGTGGCGGCAACGCCAGGACTAGATAGATGATCGGCTAAAACAGAACCCGGCTTACGGATAATCTGGCAAACAAAAAACCACTTAATTGAATAAGTGGTTTTTTGTTTGCCTTGAGAAATAGGTTATTTTTTAGTAGCTGCTACTACAACTGCTTCGAAGGCCTTAGGCTCATTTACAGCTAATTCACTTAATATTTTGCGATCTAAAGTGATGTTGGCGCCTTTAAGCGCAGCAATGAGCTTACTGTAGGTAGTGCCATTCAAACGAGCTGCGGCATTAATACGAGCATTCCATAGTTCTCGGAATGAACGCTTACGATTACGACGATCACGATATGCAAACTGCAACGCTTTGGTAACCGCTTGCTTACCGCGCTTAATGCTTGAGCGGTTGGATTTGGTCATGCCTTTAGTTGCGCGACGGATTTTCTGGTGCTTTTGGTGGCTAGCAACGCCTCGTTTCACACGCATTATTATGCTCCTATGTTCTTCTTAATAGATTTGCTTATAGCACCGGTGAGGGTATCGAGGCCGGCAAGCTTACGCTTACGAGCACCACTTTTCTTCTGAAGAAAGTGACTACGGTGCGAATGTTTAACACGTATTTTGCCATTCTTAGTGGTACGTACGCGATCTTTGGTGCCACTATGCGTTTTTAGCTTTGGCATGACTGCTCCTTATTACAAAATTAAGCTGTTTCCCGGCGAACTGCGGTGTCTGATCGACAACAATGATATCACCAAAATCGCTTATGACTTTATCTGCAAGTTTAAATCCTATCTCTTTGTGGGCGAGTTCACGTCCGCGGTAAAAGACAGTAATCTTTACTTTGTGACCAGTATCAAGGAAATCTCGTACTTTCCTCATCTTGACCCCAAGATCGTGTTCGCTAATTTTGAGTCCGAATCGCATTTGTTTGACCTCAAACGTTTTTGCATTGCGTTTGTTTTTTTGTAACTGTTTCGTGCGCTGGTAATTATATTTACCCCAGTCGACTACTTTGGCTACCGGTGGGTTAGTATCGGGTGAAATTTCTACCAGATCTAATCCTTGGTCTTCAGCGATTCGCAAGGCCTCAGCTCGCGATAAAACACCAAGCTGGTTGCCATCTTGATCAATAACACGCAGTTGAGATGCCCGAATGTCTTGATTCAGGCGAGTAAACTTGCTGATAGCGTCTCCTTTATATTGTTAGTGATCGTATTGTAACAGATATGAAAACAGGGGTCAATACGCTTATTGTACTACATGCGTAGCGAAGCGCGATATTGGAGGGCTTCCGAAATGTGTGCCGTTAGGATGGATTCGCTATTTTCTAAGTCCGCGATACTACGTGCTACTTTGATTAAACGCATATAACTGCGTGCTGAAATGTCTAACTGGCTTGCTGCGGTATTCAGTAGTGACATGGCTTCTGAAGTGAGCCGAGCGTACCTCTTAATTTCTGCATTATTCATATCGGCGTTGGCCCTTTCTGGGGTGCCATAGCGTTCTTCCTGGAGCTTGCGCGCTAGCCGTACACGCGCATGGATATCCAAAGGCCCGCAGTCTTCAGTATCCGTTTCTCTGAGTAATTTATCATGTTCAACGAGGCTAACGGTTACATGCAAGTCGATTCTGTCTAGGATCGGGCCAGAGAGTTTTTGTTTATATCGCATGATCTGGGTCGGCGTGCACTGACAATCTTTTGCCGTTCCATAATAACCGCAAGGGCAGGGATTTGCGGTGGCCACCAAAATAAAGTTTGCAGGATAATCGACGGTTTGTCTGGCTCGAGCGATAGTTACTACCCTGTCTTCCAGTGGCTGCCGCAGGGCCTCCAGTGTTTGCCTATTAAATTCGGGCATCTCATCTAGAAATAAAATACCTCGGTGGCCTAACGTTATTTCACCGGGCATAGTTTTAGCTCCGCCCCCAATAATTGATACATGGCTTGCGCTATGGTGGGGCGCTCGAAATGGGCGAACGGTTATGAGTTTCTCGTATGTGTTGCTTGCAAGGCTATGTAAATGCGTTACTTCTAAAACTTCCTGATGAGTGAGTGGAGGCATTATTGCAGGCAATGCCTTGGCGAGCATGCTTTTTCCAGTGCCAGGTGGTCCACTAAGTAAGACATTGTGATTTCCTGCAGCAGCTATTTCTAAGGCTCTTTTGGCCTGAGCTTGGCCAACTATATGTTGCAAGGGATTGGTTAGCGGCCTGCTTCGTGAGGTTGTGTGTACGATATTTTGCCGCCTTAACGACAATGGTGATTTTCCACTCAAATGTTTTGCAAAAGTTTCGATCGTATCAATAGGATATATATTTACATTTGGTACAAGAAGAGCTTGCTCTGCGTTTTCTTCAGGTATATAGAATTTAGTGATTCCTAAAGCCACGCCGCCTCTTATCTTACCTATAATTCCCCGAACTGGCCGTATCTTACCGGTTAGGCCGACCTCACCAATGATGGCTTCATCCGAACCGAAAGTATATTTGCCTTCTGCTCCGGCGCTCAAAATAGCTGCTGCTATCGCTAGGTCCAAACTAGTACTGTCTTTTGGAAGATCGGCAGGTGCAAGATTTATTGTTATGCGCTTACGGGGTAAAGGCAGGTTGTTGCTACTAAAAGCGCTACGTATTCTTTCCTTGGCTTCGTCGATAGCTTTATTGCCAAGACCTACAATAATAATAAGCGGCAAGCCATTTGAGAGCTGGCATTCGATTTCTATTCGTACGCCGCTCGACCCTATATTAAGTATGCTTTGAATATATTGTTTCACCAGGTCTATGTAATATGCCAGGTTGCCTAAAAAGTAAAGACCCGCTTTAGCGAGTAAGCGGGTCTTTCATTTGTTTTAGCTGTTTTAGATTTGAAGTTTTATGATTTCTCTTTTGGATGGAACAACGGCTTGCGAGAAGCCGTTGTTAGATGTGTCGTTTTTGTTTTTGAGCACTTTTTTTATTCAAGTGCTACTGCTATCTTATAAATTGCAATCGCTGCTGTCAATAACAATTACGCTTAATTTTTTATAAACCTGTGCATAACTTTTTCGTCAGAAAAAATACAAATTGTCCTACCAAATTCTGAACACTTTTACATTACCTATGTGTATACAAATTACTTATGGCTATTGACATTTTCGGTACTTTACGCTACACTAATTTCTAGTAAGTCAAAAACAAAAACTTACCTTAACAAACAAAACATATAACGCTCTTTGCAACCCTAAAGGTAGCAAGAGCGGTCAGTCAAGCCGAAGGTAGTAAGCGCTATTCAATTGTTTTTTTGGGCGGATTTACTACCTAGGCTCTAGAATAGAAAAATACTGCAGGGTGCAAATACTGCAGTATTTTTCTTTATATGGCGTAAAATAGAATAATGAAACGTTCACTTATCATCGCTGGCCTATGCATAGTCATATTACTGGCCTTGCTATTTGGTATCGACCCCACAACTACGCCCTCATTCGTCCTGGTTATACCTTTTCTACTAATATTTATATTCATATTGTGTGTCGTATCGTATCTTTTAGAACGCCGTGGAGTAGTACGCAATAAAAGTATTCAAATTGCTGTCCTGTCCGCGGGTATCCCATTAGTGTTACTGGTCTTGCAGTCTATCGGCCAATTGACTGTCAGGGACGTACTTACGCTTACAGTGTTGTTCGTGCTTTCGTACTTCTATATATCAAAAGCTGCGGCTTCTTCTTAAAGTTGTTGTAATCTAGTGACACGAAGGGGCAGTAACTGATATAATGCATTTGAATTATGAATCCTCAGACAGATCCAATATCAGGCTTAGGCTTACCCCAACCAGCAAATGGCATGACACCATTGCCGCCGATTCATACACCGCAAACATTCCACGCTCCTGATAGTCCAGCGGCGCATTTTTCTGCATCTACCGCAACTTTGCCTAATGCGCCAACAAGTAGCTTGCCCCAGGCCCCAGGTCTTCAGTCGGTTCAGGCTCCAGTTGGTGCGATTCAGGCTGCCTCACAAACCTCTGCCCCTACAGCACAAACTACCCTTAACCAGATAAATGCCATGGCGACCACCGCTTCTCAACAAACTGCAACCCAGCCAGAGGAGACCGACACACCTTTAGATGAGGAATGGGTTGCTAAGGCGCACGTCGTCGTCAACCAGACACATAGTGATCCTTATGTGCAGAGTAGAGAACTGAGCAAGCTCAAAGCCCAATATGTTAAGGCACGCTACAATAAAGACATAAAGGTTAGTGAACGGTAGTATAGTATGGCCGTACTATTGTTTATTCTTGGCTTTTTGATTTTGTCTTCAGCGCTTATAGGGCCCATTATTTTTTTACAGACTCGAAAACGTAAGCGAGATATGAAGAATTACGAGCGGGGTCTTAAAATGGTTCCGCTACTTATCCACTTGCCACCACAAAGTGACGATACTGAAGGTAATGGTCGTGATATTCGAGATGTGACCGACGAAAATATTTCAAAGGCACAAATTATATACGGCATTATTGCCAGCACAATCCAAAAAGGCTTTAAGGTCAAGTTTTATGGTCAACGGCATTTTGCTTTTGAGATAGTTGCCAGCAAGGGCTTTGTTTATTTTTATGCAGCCGTGCCTGTAGCTCTGGTTGAAGTGGTAAAACAGGCAATAGTCAGTGCTTATCCTTCGGCTCGTCTTGAAGAAACTATGGAGCATAACATCTTTAATCCGGTTGGCAAGTTGAGCGGAGTAGTTGGCGGCCAACTTAATCTTAAAGAATCTTACGCATATCCTATTGCCACATTCCAGGACCTTAAGCGTGATGCAATGCAGGCATTGCTGAACTCATTATCGACCTTGGATCGTGAAGATGGTGCGGGCATCCAGATTCTTATGCGTCCCGCCGATCCTGACTGGCGAAAAAGTGCACTCGAATTGGCCGGCAAAAAACGTAAAGGCACTGATGGTGGTAAGAAGGGCGGTGAGCAGATTCTGAGCCTCGGCAAGGAACTAGCTACAGCCTTTGTTAAGCCCCCCGAATCAAAAGACGATAAAAAAGATTCCAAAAATGATGTATCCGGTATTGATCAAGCGATCATAGATTCTATAGAAGCGAAGACTCAGCAGCCCGGCTACGAGGTGCTTATACGACTCGTAGTTTCTTCTAATATTAACCAACGTGCCCAAGCTATTTTAAACAACATTGTTGCTGCCTTCTCTTTATTTGATGCACCCGGAAAGAATGGGTTCAAGTTTGAATCAACGAAAGATGTAGATAAGTTTACAACTGACTACATACTTCGAATGTTTCCCCAGGAAGAAACTAAGAATATTTTAAATGCTGTAGAGCTTGCTACAATATTCCATTTCCCTGAACAAAAAAGCATTCCTACTTCACAACTAGAGCGTCAAGGTTCTAAGCAGGCTGACGCACCACGTAATATGCCCGACCAAGGGCTTTTGCTTGGATACAACGTATTTAGGGGCGTTAAAAAGCCGGTACGCCTCGCATTGGCGGACCGCCAGCGACACATGTACACTGTTGGTCAGACTGGTACCGGTAAATCGACATTCCTGGAAAACCTAGCTCTACAAGATATGCTAAGTGGTGGCGGTTTTGCGTTTGTGGATCCTCATGGTGACACTGCGGAACGATTGCTGGCAATGGTGCCAAAAGAGCGCACGGAGGATATTATTTATTTCTCGCCAGCCGACGGCGACTATCCGATGGGTCTTAATTTATTCGAATATAACTCTCCTGATGAAAAAGATTTTTTGATCCAAGAAGTGCTAAATATGCTTTACAAGTTGTATGACCCACAACACCAAGGCATCATGGGACCTCGTTACGAGCACCTTTTCCGTAATGCTGCACTGACTATTATGGCCGATCCCCAAGGTGGCACATTCGTAGATATTCCTAAATTATTTCGCGATCAAGCCTATGTAAAGCAAAAGTTACAACACGTAAAAGATCAAAGTGTTCTGGAATTCTGGCAAAAGGAAATGCCGCAATCACAACGCTCTAATGATTTCGGTGAAGTCGTGAGCTGGTTTGTGAGTAAGTTTGGCGCCTTCCTTTCAAATGAAATGATGCGCAATATTATTGGCCAAACTAAGAGCGCATTTAACTTACGCTCTGTAATGGATGAGGGGAAGATTCTGATCGTTAATTTAAGTAAAGGTCGGCTTGGGCTCTTGAACTCGCAGCTCCTTGGTATGATTTTTGTCATGAAGTTTCAAGCTGCTGCTATGAGTCGTGCCAATGTTCCGGAAAGCGAACGAAAAGATTTTGCGCTATATGTGGATGAGTTTCAGAACTTCTCGACCGACTCATTTGCAACAATTCTTTCTGAGGCACGTAAGTATCACTTAAACTTAATTGTCGCCAATCAGTTTACGACTCAGTTGACCGAGGAAATTCGTGATGCCGTTTTTGGCAACACTGGTACAATTGTGGCATTTCGCGTTGGTCAAGATGAAGATGCTGAAGCGTTGGCAAAGCGCTTGCGTCCTGCATTTGATCCAACTGACTTGTTGCGTATGCCTAACTATAATGCTGGTGTTAGAATGCTGATCGGCGGTGTGCCCACGCAACCGTTTAGTATGGCAACATTGCCGCCCCTCGGTGAGCCTAATTACAAGCTTGCAGAAGCGCTGAAGCAGCTATCGGCTGCTAAGTACGGCCGGCCGAAAGCGCTTGTTGAAAAAGAAATATTTGATCGCCTAGCAACAAAGGCTGAGCCTACACCACCAGCAACACGTCCTTTTGGGGGCCAAGGCCAGGCTCCGAGTCCCTACGGTCCGCTTAGTGGCACTCCTGGACAGGCGGCTCCCCGTGCTTTTGGCGGCGCCCCACAATCGTATCCGCCACAGGCTATGGGTGGCGCAGGTGCGCCTTATGGGCCATATCCGCCAGCTCCCGCTCCTAGACCTGCCGGTAATGGTTCCTTCCTTGACGACTGGCTTTCAAAGCGCCAATCAAGCGGTCCTTTAATGCGACCGAATCCTTGGAATAACCAACCTCAGCCAATGCAGCCCTCTGCTTTGCAGCCCGCACAGCGACCGCTTGCGTCTTCTCCCGCACCCATGATGACTTCACCCCAAGCGCCTCTTAACTCTGCAGGAACTGGAGCTGCTTCATCGCTGGATCCAGCTTCCGTTACCATGCCACCACCGCTAGCTGCATCTCCTGCACCAGGGCTGGCGAGTGAGAAGACATCTCCTCATGATGTAGAAAGATCGGCTCCCGAACTCGAAAAGAATGCCAAGCCAGTCGAGCATGTACGGACCCATGATCATGCCAAAAAACATGCTTCAGAGCGTGATGTGCCTGAGGCTGAGCTTACAACTCCTGTCCCCCCAGCACTACAATCAGCTGAAATTGTGGCTGATGCTAAGCCTAAGGCTGAGGTGGAGGATGGTCATATTTCGGGCGAGATTCCTCTTGGTAGAAACAGAAGGCTGGATGATTCTCATGACACTATCTTTATCGACCAAGATGGCAATCTGCACGCGCGCGATTAATAAAAATGACCAGGCTGCTAAAGTTGCCAAAAGAGCCACTTTTCCTTATACTAATGGTGAAGTGGGAATAATCTAACTTTTTCATTGTTCTAAAGAGGGTATTTTAGAAGTGGCTGATAAACAAAAATATACATCTGATCAAATTCAGGTCCTTGAGGGGCTTGAACCAGTTCGTAAGCGCCCAGGTATGTATATCGGTAGCACCGGTGTCGAGGGTCTGCATCATTTAGTATGGGAGCTTGTCGATAATGGCATCGATGAAGCATTGGCGGGGCATGCGACGTATGTAGCGGTTACGCTTTTGGCTGATGGCGGCGTGAGAGTTGTTGACGACGGTCGAGGCATTCCTACTGACATCCACCCCAAGACGGGCAAGAGCACAGTCGAAACCGTGTTAACGGTTCTGCATGCCGGCGGTAAATTTGGCGGCGGCGGATACAAGGTTTCCGGTGGTCTGCACGGCGTAGGTTCGAGCGTTGTGAACGCCTTATCATCTCGCTTTGTAGTCAATGTCTTCCGTGATAAAAAGATCTATCACCAAGAATATGCCGCTGGTGTACCCCAGGGTGACCTGAAGGTTATTGGCAAGAGCGATCGCACTGGAACTGAACTGATCTTTTATCCAGACGAAAGTATCTTCGAGACGACCAAATTCAATTATGAAACCATCCTTGATCGTTTGCGTCACCAAGCATATCTCACAAAAGGTATACGTACTTCTATTGTTGATGAGAAGACCGATAAAAGGTACAGCTTCTATTTTGAAGGCGGTATCAAGTCGTACGTCAAACATTTGAATCTTGGCAAGGAAGTTGTCGATGACGACGTTTTTTATGTAGACAAGCAGGTCGAAGATACTCAGGTGGAGATCGCCGCGCAATACACAGATGGCTATAGCGAGACTATAAAGCAGTTTGCTAACAATGTCTTTAACCCAGACGGTGGTACGCACCTTACGGGTTTCCGCTCGGCTTTAACTCGCGTTGTTAACGAATACGCACGCAAAACCAGCCTACTTAAGGAAAAAGAAGAAAATCTAACCGGGGAAGATTGCCGTGAGGGTCTTACGGCGGTTATTTTGGTTAAACTTCCGGATCCTCAGTTTGAGGGTCAGACCAAGAATAAGCTCGGTAATCCGGAAGTCCGTGGTTATGTAGAGCAGGTAATGACCGAATACTTCAACTATTACCTCGAAGAGCATCCCGCTATCGCCAGGAAGATTATCGGAAAGGCATTACTCGCCGCCCGTGCTCGTAAAGCGGCTCGGGCCGCTCGCGAAAATATTATTCGCAAGGGTGTACTAGAGGGTGCTAGCATGCCAGGCAAGCTTGCCGATTGCTCAAGTAAGGACCCTAAAGATTCCGAAATCTACTTGGTAGAGGGCGACTCAGCTGGTGGTTCGGCTAAAAGTGGACGCGACAGTAAGACGCAAGCCATCTTGCCGCTTCGTGGTAAGGTACTGAATGTTGAACGCGCGCGGCTTGACAAGATGTTGGCCAACAACGAAATTCTCAGCCTTATTAAGGCCTTGGGTGTCGGCATTGAGGATTCATTCGATATTAACGGCCTCCGTTATGACCGTATTATTATTATGACCGATGCTGACGTCGATGGTTCACATATTAGCACATTACTCTTGACGTTCTTCTTCCGTTTCATGCGCGAGGTCGTAGATGGCGGGCATCTATATCTAGCCAAGCCGCCACTGTTCGAACTTGTTAAGCCTGGCCGTAAATCGAGTGTATTTATTTACGATGAAGCCGAACTCGACAAGGTTATTGACGCAACGATTGCTACACGTCAAAAAGATGGCCTAAAGGTCACCGAAGATGATGAGCGGTTCCGCCAAGCTGGTTTTATTGAGCAAAAGCGCTATAAGGGTCTTGGCGAAATGGATGCCGATCAGTTGTTTGAAACAACGATGAATCCCGAGAAGCGCGTGCTCATCAAAGTTAATGTTGAAGATGCCGAAAAAGCTGACGCTATCTTTAATAAATTGATGGGTACAGAAGTGGAGCTTCGCAAGAACTTCATTACTACGCATGCAAAATTTGTGAAAGATTTGGATATTTAATATGGACGATACTACCCGACAACCAACTATTGATGCTAACCAGCCTGTAGAAGGTGAAGTAATGGACCCTCGACCGCAACACTCGCGCATGCTTGAGCTGCGTACGGTTGAGAATGTTATGGAAGAGAGCTATCTTCGTTACTCGATGAGCGTGATCGTTGAGCGCGCACTTCCTGACGTACGCGATGGCATGAAGCCTGTGCATCGTCGCATTCTATACAGTATGAACAGCGACGGCCTTCGCTCGACCGCACGCCATCGTAAGAGCGCCAACGTTGTTGGTGCTGTAATGGGTAAATATCATCCGCATGGTGACTCTTCAATCTATGATGCGATGGTTCGTATGGCTCAGCCTTGGGCAATGCGCTACATGCTTATTAACGGTCAGGGTAACTTTGGTTCAATGGACGGTGATCCACCGGCAGCTATGCGCTATACTGAGGCTAAGATGGCGCGTCTGGCTGACGAGTTGCTTGCTGATATAGATAAAGAGACCGTTCCGTTCCGGGACAACTATGATGGTACTACCCAGGAGCCCGAGGTTTTACCGGGTAAATTGCCTAACTTACTGCTTAACGGTCAGCTCGGTATCGCAGTCGGTATGGCTACTAATATTCCGCCGCACAACCTTACTGAGCTCATTGATGCTACTGTTCATCAGATTGAACACGAAGACGCTACACTTGATGACTTACTACAGTACATCAAGGGACCGGACTTCCCAACCGGTGGTGTTATATACGGTAAAGACTCACTGCGCTCGGCTTACGCCACGGGTAGGGGCGGTATTGTAGTTCGAGGTATCGCAGAGGTCGCTGAAAACAAAAAAGGTCGTAACCAGATTATTATTACCGAAATACCCTATGCATTAAACAAAGAGAGCCTTATTATTAAGATCGCCGATCTCGTTAAAGACAAGAAAATTGGCGGCATCAGTGATATCCGTGACGAGAGTGCTCGAGGCGTTGTGCGTATTGTTATCGACCTCAAAAAAGATGCTTACCCTAAAAAGTTACTCAATCAACTATACAAGCTGACGCCACTTCAGACTGCATTTCACTTTAATATGATGGCACTTATTGATGGTATTCAGCCACGCGTTTTAGGCTTGCAGGACATTATTACCGAGCACATTAAGCATCGTTGTATTGTCGTGCGTCGCCGCACGGAATACGAGCTACGCAAGGCAAAAGAAGAGGCCCACATCCTCGAAGGTCTCAAAATTGCCTTGGACAATATCGATGAGGTCATTAGCACCATCCGCGCTAGTCAGACTACCGATGAAGCGCGCGAAAATCTTATCAAGCGTTTTGGATTAACTGAGATCCAGGCACGAGCCATTCTTGCCATGCAACTTCGTACGCTGGCAGGTCTAGAACGCCAAAAGATTGAAGATCGCTTGGCCGAATTAGTCAAATTAATTGCCAAGCTAGAAGCTATTCTTGCTGATGAAAAAGAAATCCTTAAGATCGTTAAAGAAGAAATGCTCGAACTTAAACAAAAGTACGGTGATGAACGTCGCACACGAGTCATCCCTCAAGAGCTTGGTAAGATGAGTGACGAAGATCTTGTTCCTGACGAACAAGTAGTTGTTACGCTTACATCGGCCAATTATATTAAGCGTTCCCAAATTGCCGACTACAAGAAACAGGGCCGCGGAGGCAAGGGTCGTCGCGGTATGACAACCCGTGAGGAAGATGTCATAGAACATGTTGTAAATGCCAGCACGCATGACTTCCTATTGTTCTTTACTAACAAGGGTCGCGTATTTCGTATAAAGACTTACGAAGTTCCAACAACGGGCTTGAATGCAAAGGGTATCGCGATTGTTAACTTGCTCCAACTTCAACCAGAAGAGACAGTCAGCTCGGTCATTAATGTGAATAAGCAGGAAAATGGCGGCAACCTCTTTATGTGTACAGTGAGGGGTGTTGTCAAGAAGACTCCATTTGAGCAATATCAGAATGTGCGTAGTTCAGGTCTGATTTCGATTAACCTTGACGAAGGCGACGAACTTAAATGGATTCGCATGACAAACGGCAATAACGAAGTTGTTATATCCACATCACAAGGTCAAGCTATTCGTTTTAATGAGAAAGACGTTCGTCCTATGGGTCGCGTTTCTCGTGGTGTCCGAGGTATACGACTTCGGACAGGCGACCAGGTAATTGGTATGGATATTGTTCAAGAAAAATCTAGTGTCTTTGTGATTAGCCAATACGGATATGGTAAGCGAACTAAGGTTGCTCAATTTACGGCGCATGCACGGGGTGGCGTAGGTATTCGCTCGGCAATCGTTAACACCAAGACTGGCAAGTTGATCGGCGTTAAGACTTTGAGTGACGATGAATCACAAGAAGTAATTATTGTTTCTTCTCAAGGACAGACCATTCGACTGGGTCTTAAAGATATCCCATCACTTGGCCGTGCGACACAGGGAGTTCGCATTATGCGCCTCAATGAAGGTGACGAAGTCGTATCTCTTGCGCTGGTTGATAAGACAGATGATATTGACCAGGAAGATGAGGACGAGTCCCAAGCGGCTGTGTAAAATCTTTTCTAATATCTATACGCAAAGAGCCGAGCCATGATAGCTCGGCTCTTTTACTACCTACTTGCAGCGGTAGTGCCTGTTAGCTGGAAATAGTCCCAGTAACAGTTCTGTGCTACGCCAGAAATTCCATAGCAGCTAAGAGCAGGAGAAACTCGTCCAGTGGTATCTATGGTGACAGCGCTTACGGTTAAAGCGGCATTGTTGATCACAAAAGAAGCTCCCGAAGTGCCATTGCCGGATGCCGTTATGCGAATTTCAAGAGTAACCCAGCTATTGGCCGCAATTGCAACGCCACTATCTGCACAGGTGGCTGTTGCTCCGTCTCCGTAACAATATCGCCAGTTAGCGCTTGTTCCAGGATTCGCTTCCCACCACACGCCTGAAGTTGGCTGGCCAGTACCTGTCGTTTCATTGTCTAATCCTACTCGTAACACTTGACCAGTTGCTGCGCCAACAGCCACGGCAACTTTCATATCATTGTCTTTGGCGATGATCATAGAGCCACCACTTGTGTCACCTAATGATAGCGTCGTACCTTGATTTGCGGAAGCGGGTGTTGTTACTTTTAACACACCAGGTCGATCTGCACTAGGAGCGGGGGTTGATGGATTAATTGATAGTGAGCCATTGGCACCAATAGCTAAAGCATTCCAGCCAAGACTTCCGATCTGGCCGGTTAACGAGGTCTGCCCACCAATGAACTCATCATAGAGTGAAAAACTATGTTGTGGTTCAATGTCACCGCAGTTGTGCCAAAAACCTGAATAGAAGCAGCGGAAACTAGCTAGGGTGCTGTTGTAATACATGGCTCCAGCTGCACCTACAGGATCACCGACAGTATTTTTATTTGCAAGAAATAGAAGAACTGGTGTAGCATCACCGGCTGGATTGCCGACGTAAACCTGTAAATTGCTTGTATCTGCTCGTAGCAATGGTGTTCCTGTAGCTGTTTGTATCTGGAAGGCTGTTGTAGAGTTAACGCGGTTGCTAAAAGTTGACGCGCCACCATTATCGATAACTAGGTTCTGGTGAAAAGCGTTTGCGTCCTGAACAACAAAGCTGTCGGCTTGCGCCACAACACTACCTCCCGGCGAGAAATTACTGATTGAAGTTGCCGAACCCGAGGCGTTAACCGTTAATGCCTGACTTCCATTAAAACGAACAGACCTGCCATTTGATAGGTTTATATCACCGGCTGCGATATCTAATTTGTATGCGGCGGTTGCTTTACCGATGGCAATTCTGCCGTTAATGGTATCGACATTGAATACCGTTGTTGCACCGGAGGCATTTTGTACCTGAAAGGCAGTTGTTGAATCTTGCGAGTTTTGGAACGTTGCTTGGCCAGTAGGGCTTAAGCTAAAAAGCGCTTTGCTAAATGAACCAGCACCACCAGATGTTCCCTTATAGTTAACGTAAATAGTATAGAGCTCATTGGTAAAGAAGCAGGGGCCGGAACCAAACGGATCGGGCATAAAACCAAAAGCAATACCGTAAAAACAGGATGCCTTGTTTGCGCCATTAAAGGGCCGCGCTACGGTTGTATCATCGGTATTGAAAGTCATCCAATAAGTTGCATTGGGGGTAAGCGCAATGGAGGGAATGGGTATTGTGTTGAAGCTATTTGGTACAAGATTGACTACGGCGCTGGTGGCGAGTAGCCCTGCAGGTCTGCTCGGAACATCACCGTCGTCGTCGTACAGCGCTACTTGAATGTGCTTGCTCGCACTACCACCTGCTAAGTAAACGGTTATTGAGGTTGCTGTACCGCCGATATCCCCCATTGTCGCCTTAGTACCAATGATGGTGTTATTTATGCTAGAGCCGGTACTTGTAGCGCCGATAGTGGTTAGGCCTAGTGTAGCGTTAATGCTTATACCGGCTCCTGCGCTGACAACGCTGCTTTCTAGAGGGTTTATGTATAATGCTTGCCCGTTGCTATTAATAATATTTGTTGTCAAGCTACCTACAATCCCATTGCCACTGATGTTGAAGTTACCTGTTTGTTGAATGCCAGGTGATTCTGATTGTAGCTGTACGCCCGCTACATTCGTGCTAGAACCGCCCGATACATTGTTTATGTTGCTTATATTCGTTGTGCTACCGCCGAGACCTATAAATTGTTGACCGTTATAATAGGCAAGTTGGTTGGCGGTCTTGTCATAGTAGAGTTGTCCGGTTTTTGGCGCTGTCGGCGTCAAAGTAGGACTGAGAATGATCGAGTTAGTCACCTCTAGTTGGCCGTTTACCTTAAGGGTTTGCGCGGAGTCACTGAGCGAGTTTGTCGTAGAGACTTTGGATAGGGGAATATGTATAGTGCCAAAATTGCCGGCCTGGACCTCTGAAGCACGACTACTGCGACTGATGAACGCGAAAATACCGCCTCCAAGGACTAGAATGGCTGCTATCCCAAACGCAAGATATCTCAACCGCATTCCTAACGAGCGCTTTTGGCTGACTACTATATACTCGGGCGTCGACTGAACTGTGTTTATAGGACGTTCAAGCGCAGAAGGATCCTGGACGCCAGAAAGACTGTCGCCCTGGCTGGCTAATAGCCCGTCGAAGCTCTGAGGTGCGTCTGGTGGGCGCTGATTTTCCATTTTTGACAATCTTTATTTTAATTTTCTCTATAATTTTACAACGCTTACCCTTATTGTGACAAGTAGAAAACTGAAGATAGTAAGGTGTTTAAAGAAATATCTAGACGTTTAAGATGAGATAACTTGCCAAAAGGGCGCCACTAACTACGACCACAGAGACGATGCTGACTTGATAGAGACCCCTGCGTATTGCCTTGGCCGCCAAAGGGTTGCGACCTAAAGAAGTCATAGCGCTTCTTACGGACGAGTAGATGAGAACAGCAACACTTACAAAGCCAAGCAGTAGTAGAATGGTGCATAGAAGAATACGTATAAGAGAGACTTGTCGTCCTGCGAGGCTATTTGCTACATTCTGTATAAACGGCGGTAAGAAATTACTGCCAGGTGCTTGATAATATGCAATTCCCACTTGCAAGGGAATTTGGCCTATGTGTACGGTGTGGGATTTGCCACTTTTATCTGTGATAGTTTGCGTTGACTGGCTTCGGAAATCTGATTGTGCCGCTCCTACTACCTGGCTGTCCGCCGTAGCCAGCATGCCTACGCCGGCTATCGGAGAGACCGTTATCTTGTCGCCGCTGCGTATAGTGCCATTAATATCACTAACTAATACGCTGGTTGTCCCGCTGATTACCACCTCAACTTCAGAATTATTACCTGAAATAGTCACGAGTGAGTTCTTATCTACAATACCAATCAGGTGATCTGCCGATGCAGTAGTGGCTAGTTCAACAGCGTGGGTATTGTTTGTTTTTATGCTAACTAGAGCTCCAACCACGACCTCGCCGTTACCAGAATCTGCCTGAAAGCCTTGAGCAATGCTGCTAGTGCTTTGCTGTGCATGCGCGAAACCACTTCTGGTTAGAGGTATTATGGCTAGGCATATCAAAACAATGAGGACAAGACTCATTTTTCTCCTGCTTGGCATAATAATCGTCATTAGATCCACCGACTTAAACTTATTAGAAGCATATCACATGAGTGTGCTAGAATCATGTCTAGTATAGTTTTTACATCTGTAGAAACAGAGGTAGAGAGTAGTGATGTAAGAATCACTACTAATATCTCTAAAATTATCTTGACACAAGACGTCTATTCATCGTAAGATCCTCAATAGAGTTTTTGAGGTCTTCTTCGGGTGTCTCTCAGAACGATCATTAAAAATTGAGTAGTGCAAATCAACGTCAGTTCATTTTTTGAATTGTTTTAAATTAAGTCAGTTTGATCTTCGGATCAGATGTTCGACTGAAGTAGGCAAATTCTTTTTTTTGGAGAGTTTGATCCTGGCTCAGGATGAACGCTGGCGGCGTGCCTAATACATGCAAGTCGAGCGGCAGCGCGAATAGTTTACTATTTGGCGGCGAGCGGCGGACGGCTGAGTAACACGTAGGAACGTACCCCAAAGTGAGGGATAAGCACCAGAAATGGTGTCTAATACCGCATGTGATCTAAGGATTAAAGCTTCGGCGCTTTGGGAACGGCCTGCGTTCGATTAGCTAGTTGGTAAGGTAAAAGCTTACCAAGGCGATGATCGATAGCTGGTCTGAGAGGATGATCAGCCAGACTGGGACTGAGACACGGCCCAGACTCCTACGGGAGGCAGCAGTAGGGAATTTTCCACAATGGGCGAAAGCCTGATGGAGCAACGCCGCGTGCAGGATGAATGCCTTAGGGTTGTAAACTGCTTTTATATGTGACGATTATGACGGTAGCATATGAATAAGGATCGGCTAACTCCGTGCCAGCAGCCGCGGTCATACGGAGGATCCAAGCGTTATCCGGAATTACTGGGCGTAAAGAGTTGCGTAGGTGGCATAGTAAGCAGATAGTGAAAGCGTGTGGCTCAACCATACATCCATTATCTGAACTGCTAAGCTAGAAGATGAGAGAGGTAGATGGAATTCCCTGTGTAGGAGTGAAATCCGTAGATATAGGGAGGAACACCGATGGCGTAGGCAGTCTACTGGCTCATTCTTGACACTAAGGCACGAAAGCGTGGGGAGCAAACGGGATTAGATACCCCGGTAGTCCACGCCGTAAACTATGGATGCTAGCTGTTAGAAGTATCGACCCTTCTAGTAGCGAAGCTAACGCGTTAAGCATCCCGCCTGTGGAGTACGGTCGCAAGACTAAAACATAAAGGAATTGACGGGGACCCGCACAAGCGGTGGAGCGTGTTGTTTAATTCGATGGTAAGCGAAGAACCTTACCCAGGCTTGACATCCTTGGAATTTCTCCGAAAGGAGAGAGTGCCTTTGGAACCAAGTGACAGGTGATGCATGGCCGTCGTCAGCTCGTGTCGTGAGATGTTTGGTTAAGTCCATCAACGAGCGCAACCCTTATAGTTAGTTGTATTTTTCTAGCTAGACTGCCCTGGTAACAGGGAGGAAGGAGGGGATGATGTCAGGTCAGTATTTCCCTTACGTCTGGGGCTACAAACACGCTACAATGGCCGGTACAAAGGGCAGCCAAGTCGCGAGACGGAGCAAATCCCATCAAAGCCGGTCTCAGTTCGGATAGCAGGCTGAAACTCGCCTGCTTGAAGTCGGAATCGCTAGTAATGGTAGGTCAGCACACTACCGTGAATACGTTCCCGGGTCTTGTACACACCGCCCGTCAAACCATGAAAGTCGCCAATACCTGACGTGCTAGCTTGCCTAGCCCTAAGGTAGGGGAGATGATTGGGGTTAAGTCGTAACAAGGTATCCGTACCGGAAGGTGCGGATGGATTACCTCCTTTCTAGGGAGAAAACTAGCAGCATACGAGTAATCTATGCGAGCTAGGTCGATCTTGGTACATTGTAAATCAGTACTGACAATGTACATTCCACGAAAGTGGCAAGAACTCAGTTCTGTAAAACCTTGAACATGACGTTGATGGCACTACTTAGTTTTTAAAGCAAAGGCGCTTGGTTTTTATCGGCGCCTTTTTCTTTAACAAAATGTTGCAACAGAGAAGGACTTTCGGTACAATACCGCTTGTCTCCTATAGCAAGGATATGGGCGATTAGCTCAGCTGGTTAGAGCGCGTCACTGATAATGACGAGGTCGGAGGTTCGAGTCCCTCATCGCCCACCATATTTATTTATTCGCTTCACGCGGATATAATGAATTGCAGTGGTTTTTATAACCAGCGAGACACTCTTTTAGTGTATGTGGGGCAATAGCTCAGTTGGCTAGAGCACCTGCTTTGCAAGCAGGGGGTCCGGGGTTCGAGTCCCCGTTGCTCCACCAAAATTTTAACAGGGGTAAATTCGTAGCAAATATCGCATCACTTTATGCTTTACAACCCCTGTACCAACTGGTATCATTACCTGAGTAACTTGAGTTTAGACAAAGAGACTATTATATAGCTTCAAGTGTAAACTCAAGTCCCAAGAATCAGAGGTGGATGTCTTGAGTTTTGCAACTTAAAAATTTGGCAATGAAGAGATAAAGCAATTTTAAGACAAACGGCTTATTGGTTAATACCAATAACCAGTCAATGCTTGAAGAGTCTAGTAATAGACTCATACGTAAAAAGTTACATAAGCGCACACAACGGATGCCTTGACGTAAGATACCGATGAAGGACGCGAGGAGCTGCGATAAGCTTCGGGGAGCTGCTAACTAAGCTTTGATCCGAAGATGTCCGAATGGGGAAACCCGGTTGGAGTCATGTCCAATCACTCTTATCTGAATATATAGGATAAGCTGTAGGTAACCGCCTGAACTGAAACATCTTAGTAGGGCGAGGAAGAGAAAGTAAACAACGATTCCGGTAGTAGTGGCGAGCGAATCCGGAAGAGCCCAAACTTTTTAGGTTTTTGTCCGCTAATTTAGTGGACAAATAAGTTGGTAGACGAATATCTAAAAGGGGTTGTGACATTACAAACAACCGGTACGGAGCCCTGAGTTTTCTCAGTTTTCCGTATTGGAAGCAGAATCTACCATTGTTCTGCATAGGGTCTACAAATCAGCGAAGTGAGTAGAAGCAGTTGGAAAGCTGCGCCAAAGACAGTGATAGCCTGGTATACGAAGTTTCGCTAACCTTATATTTGTTTTGTCGAGTAGATCGGGACACGTGAAACCCTGATTGAAGCTGGGGGGTCCACCCTCCAAGGCTAAATATATCTTACGATCGATAGAGAACAAGTACCGTGAGGGAAAGGTTAAAAGAACCCCGGAAGGGGAGTGAAATAGAACCTGAAATTGTGTGCGTACAAGGAGTCGGAGCCCTTCGGGGTGACGGCGTGCTTTTTGTAGAACGATCCAACGAGTTATTTGCATGCGCAAGTCTAAGTCATCTGACGGAGACGTAGTGAAAGCGAGCCTGAATAGGGCGTATAGTGCATGTAAATAGACCCGAAACCAGGTGACCTAACCATGGGCAGGTTGAAGCGCAGGTAAAACTGCGTGGAGGACCGAACCGTAGCGAGTTGCAACACGCCCGGATGACCTGTGGTTAGCGGTGAAATGCCAATCGAACCTGGAGATAGCTGGTTCTCCTCGAAATAGCTTTAGGGCTAGCGTTGTGTAGTAGCATGATGGGGTAGAGCTCTGTTTCGGACTGGGGCCCGCGAGGGTACCCACCCTTGACAAACTACGAATACGTCATGTGTAATCACAGCAGTCAGAACGTCGGGGCTAAGCTCGGCGCTCGAAAGGGAAACAGCCCAGACCATCATCTAAGGTCCCTAAGTCTATGCTAAGTGGGAAACGAGGTGAGATTTCTTAAACAACGAGGATGTTGGCTTAGAAGCAGCCATTCATTTAAAGAGTGCGTAACAGCTCACTCGTCAAGAGATCTTGCGCGGAAAATGTAA